>Ga0209792_1000004_pt1 | contig 848070 bp, 728 predicted proteins | sample EBPBio142005_DNA_FD_185860 | JGI IMG/M metagenome (GOLD analysis project Ga0209792, IMG submission 185860) | Wastewater treatment Type I Accumulibacter community from EBPR Bioreactor in Madison, WI, USA - Reactor 1_6/14/2005_ DNA (SPAdes)... | ecosystem: Engineered > Bioreactor > EBPR >...
GGTCGTCTATTGGCGAAGTCGTGGTGGCAGGAAGAGACAGGCCAACCGAAGGCACCACCTTGAACCTGCTTGAGCAACGCTAACGCCTGAATTAAGCCGCCTTGCGAAGCAAGGTCGGCTTGAATGAATTGTTAGACCTTACCTAATGAGCCTTTGCTCTTTCAGAAACCACAAACTGCAAAACTTTTTCCCGAATTACCTTCTTGCGAACATCCGTTCCGCCTTGGGCCCACTGCTCAGCTCTTTGTTGAGACTCGATAGAAGCGCCTGCTCGTTGCTTAAGATCCAATTTTTGTGCATCGAGCAGCGACAAGTAGTAGCGGTCGCACGCTGAAAGTGCAGCGTCCGTAACTTCTGATGCGGTCGACGTGCCAACTAGATATTCACTGGCAGCCTTGATCGCGCAGCGATAGTACATTCTCGTTTCGTGTTCTATTGGTGAAAGTTGATCGATTTCTTGCGCGGAAGATGTCGAGCAGGCCAACAGCAGTGCGAGAGTGATGCTATTTTTCATGCCGATTCCAGTAAATTTTCTGTGCGGTCTAACGCTTGAATTAAGCCGCGTTGCGAAGCAACGTCGGCTTGAATGAATTGTTAGGCGGCTGACCCGCCCGATCTGGCGGCGATGATATAACGCCAAGTGCAGTATGCCGCCGCAGCTAGAAAGCTTGTGCCAAGAACGAGAACGATGGTTGGAAGGTATGGCTCGATAGTGGGAAAGAACGGCTCCAGCCAGATACCCTTGATGCGGTTGTACTCGGGAGGTTCGACCCATTGGTGCGTTGAGTTGAAGAAGGCAAAGAATGCCGCAACCCCCATGACTAGAGAGTAGGTGCCACGGCGTGCCCACCGTTCCTTCTCCGTCTTCACCGCAATCTCTCCCAGCCGCCTAACGCCTGAATTAAGCCGCCTTGCGAAGCAAGGTCGGCTTGAATGAATTGTTAGGCAGCGCCTGCATTATTGCCAGCGTACCTGCTTGCCAAGCTTCAGCTCGAGCGCCTGCATGGCCTCTGAGATAGTGGTATGGCCGAACGTGTCAGGCCAAGTAGGTTCATCAGGCTGCAGCGCTTGCTCAACGCGGCCGTAGTACATCAACCCCTCAGGGCTCAACGGCATTGGCTCCTCCCCAGGCTCAAGCTGATCGTCGGCTTCCGCGAGAGAATGCCACCAGTCATAGTCGAGCGCGATGATGTCTACAGACGCACGTGACAGCAGGCCTGCCCAATATGTTCCGATCTTCACGATCTTGAGCGCCATGTGCGTGGCCTAACGCCTGAATTAAGCCGCCTTGCGAAGCAAGGTCGGCTTGAATGATTAGTTAGGCCACGATGCCCGACCAAGCCGGGTACTGAACCGAAGTGCCGAACACCGTAACCTTGAGCCGAGGATGCCACAACTCGCTGGACGGGGCTTGCCCGGCGAACTGGCGGGCGCGGCAGCTACCGAAGCCGGCCGGAAATGACCGCAGCGGGGCAATGAAGTGATCTGGCGGAGCGGTGAACAATCCGGCCGCCGAGGGTCGGTGAGCTGCGATCCGGAGCCGGCCTGGACGACGAGGCGGACTACCCGAAACCGGAAGCCACTATAGAGCTATCAGCAGCGGGGCCTAACGCCTGAATTAAGCCGCCTTGCGAAGCAAGGTCGGCTTGAATGAATTGTTAGGCGGCGCGCCGCCCAGCACATAGTTGCACAAGCAAGTTAAGGATGCCCGCGGCAAGGCCTGCTGTGAATGCAAGCCAGGGCAGGGATAGATCCAGTAGGGCCGATACACCAAGCACAGCTGCGCCAGTCCCCAATGGAGTAGCCAACCTCCAGACTCCTTCTGTGGCTGTTGTACGTCCAGTTGAAGCTGTCACCACCCGCGAGGCCGCGTTCAGTGCGAGCAGCAGTAGGATGAATAGAACTGTGGGTATTAGCCAATCTGCCATAGCCGCCTAACGCCTGAGTTAAGCCGACCTGCGAAGCCGGTTCGGCTTGAATGAATTGTTAGGACCCAGGCCGACTAGGGCTGAGTACTTTCTCAACCCTTAAAAAGCTAGTGGGCCCACCAAGACTAACCTCTGTTTGATCCGCCTCTGCAGTCACCACAGTTCCGTGAACCTCTGCTTTGATCTCTCCGCCGAACGGGAGCGCCCCCGCTACCGCGCCAAACGCCGGCCCCAATTGGTCATCAGGGTCGAGTATGCGCAAGCCGCGCCTTGGACTATTGCGGTCGCAGGAGAGAATTGCGGCTCCGTGGCGCCCCCAGGCAATGCAGCCATCAACTACAACTTTCTTACCGGTTAGTTGCTCCGCATTCTGGCGAAGCGCAGCCGGGCTTATGTGTTCAATTTTATCAACCGAACATCCGATCGCATGGCAAAGCAGCAAAGCGAGCATTGCAGTGACGAATACTCTTAACATGGGTCCTAACGCCAGAATTAAGCCGCCTTGCGAAGCAAGGTCGGCTTGAATGAATTGTTAGGCATCTGTTTGGCCAGTAGATGCGCATTGTATTGAATGCAACGACCCGTCTAAATTTAGAAGCACAGAGCCATTGGCCGTATTGATTAGAAGGGATCCATTCTCTAAGAGCCACGAGCTGGATGCAGCGGCTGGAAGGTCATGGATCTTCTCTGCAACAGGATCTTCATTGCCATGCCGAGTGATGAGTATCAAGCTGCCAATCGAATCCTTTTGGCCTACTAGATGAGAATAGCTTGTCGTAGCAACAAATCCAAATGGCATTTCAAAAATATCTTCAACGTTCGCATTTGCGAGGAAGCTTTGTGGTCTGTCATGTTGCTCATAAACTATGGCTCCACCAAACTCGCCTTGGTCGCCGCCGAGAAGCCATCCGTCAAAGGCCACAATTGCCACATGAGGATGCACGTCGCCCATGCCAGGGAATTTGGATTCGTACTTGAATCTACCCATGCCACCGACGTTTGGCGAGACAATGAATTTAGGAGGTTGTTTCTTGTTTAGATCTTCTCTGCTCATCGGGGTGCAAGGTGATGGGCGAGAGGTAGCGTGACGGGCATAGCTTTCTCTAAGCAACGGCCACGCCAAGACGATTAGTGCTATGCCGGCGCTGACGACTCCAGCAAGTATGGCCAATCTCCAGCGAATTCTGGGAGTGTCGATGTATCTTCTCCAGATGCCTAACGCCTGAATTAAGCCGCCTTGCGAAGCAAGGTCGGCTTGAATGAATTGTTAGACATCAGCCTTTTATTGACTCATCCGCCTTGATGCTTCTATCAAACTCGCCAAGTGCCCAGTTCGAATCTATCTGAAGGCGACACTTTGTGTCCGATGTTTTCGTGTCGCCCATCCCTCCAAGAGCAAAGCGGCCATTCTCAGTTGTCCACTCATGAATTGGGACCAAGTGCCCAAGGTTTGCCTTCTTTGGGTCTACATTAGAAGGTAATGAATATGTCTGCTCTACCTTCCCAAATTTACCTTCTAAGACAGATTTGATTGCTTGGCAGTCGTGGTTGTTGAAGTAGATCATGGCGCCAGCCGACCTGTTATTCACTAAGGTCACGACACCGGAAGTGGATTTGATTCCAACTACTGAAATCTGATTTTTCACATAACAATCTTCTAGCGTCACGTTGGATGTTGGAGAGATGTTCCCTGAGCAGTTGGTAAGGTTGCTCTTACCTTCTTGGCCAAGGCAGAGTTCGCCAATGCATGGACCAGATGGAACTGGCTTTTGCTGATCTGAGCAAGCTATCCCTGTTGTGGAGACTATCCCTAGAAGAACTAGAGTGGAGACTTTGAGTGTCATGAAGTGATCTGCCTGATGTCTAACGCCTGAATTAAGCCGCCTTGCGAAGCAAGGTCGGCTTGAATGAAATGTTAGGCCTCACCTGGCGAAAGAGATGATCGCAGAGCTGAGGATCAAGAGTACGGAGACTATCAGGAGTGCGATCCAGGTAACTCCTACCCCTTGCTGGGTCAGTCTACTCGGTGAAATGTCCAGTAGATTGTGACGAAGGGCGAACAGTCCACCAAGAATCATGCCGGTACCCAAGAGCATGCTGGAGATTGAGTCTGTGCCCAAGATGCCGGTGAGGAAGGCGATGCCGGTAAGAAGAAGTGGAATTGCCCACAAACGAAACATCCTGTTGCTCCCGATATGCGTGGTGATTGGTGTGAGGCCTAACCACTATTAGCCCCCTAAAGCGGGGTGTTGCGCAGATTATGCGCGCTCCATGGCTCCCCGCAAGAAGGGTAATTCCTACATCACATCAATAGTTTGGCTGATGGTGCTGGGTGCGTGGGGCGGTACCGTCGTCGGTGATATCGGACGCATGGATGCGCCATGATGGTATCGGATGGAAATCGGGATGTAACGGGCGGGCCTGTGGGGTTGGAATCCAGGGTCCCAGGCGCGGATGTGCGTCCGCCCAGGCTGATGGATCAGGTGCGTGCGCGGATGCGGGTCAAGCATTACAGCGTGCGCACCGAGCGGGCCTATGCGGGCTGGATCCGGCGCTTCATCCTGGCCAATGGCCGGCGTCATCCGAGTGGACTGGGTGGGCCGGAAGTGGAGGCCTTCCTTACTCTGCTCGCCACCCGTGGACATGTGGCGCCCGGAACGCAGAACCAGGCGCTGGCTGCGCTGTTGTTCCTGTACCGCGAGGTATTGGGCGTGGAACTGCCGTGGATGGAGAACGTCATCCGCGCCAAGCGTCCGCGCCGTCTGCCGGTGGTGTTGTCGGCGGTGGAGGTACGGCGCCTGCTGGCAGCCATGGATGGGCAGGTGTGGCTGATGGCGTCGCTGCTCTACGGTACCGGCATGCGCTTGATGGAATGCCTGCGATTGCGGGTCAAGGACGTGGACTTCGCGCGGTCGGAAATCCTGGTGCGCGAAGGAAAAGGTGGCAAGGACCGGCGGGTGCCGCTGCCTCGGCGCCTGCGCGATCCGTTGGCGGCGGCGGTGGAACGGGTGGCTGTGGTGCATGCAGCCGACCTGGCACGGGGATTGGGGGATGTCTGGTTGCCGACCGCATTGGCGCGCAAGTATCCGGGGGCGGGGCGCGAAGCGGGTTGGCAGTATATGTTCCCATCGCAGGCGTTGTCGCACGATCCCCGCGCTGGCGGGTTGCGGCGACACCACGTCGACGACAGCGTGCTGCAGCGAGCGGTGCGTTCGGCGCGCCTGCGCGCGGGCATTGCCAAGCCGGCAACCTGCCACACCCTGCGCCACTCCTTCGCCACCCACCTGCTCGAGGCCGGCTACGACATCCGCACCGTACAGGAGTTGCTCGGCCACAAGGATCTGTCCACCACCCAGATCTATACCCATGTGCTCGGCCGTGGCGCGTCGGCGGTACGCAGTCCGCTGGACGTGTAGCGATGCATGCGCGCGTGGTCGCGAAGACCGGTGCCGCGGGCGGATGCGCCCAGCGGCCGCCACCGCATCCATTGGCGCTGGCCTGCGCGGCGGCATGGCTGGGCGGCGCGGTGGCCTGCCTGTTCCTGCCGGCGTTGCCGCCGATGTCACTGCGATGGCTGGCGCTGGTTGTGGGGTTGGCGTGCTGGGCGTGGGGCTGGCGCTGGCGCGCGCTCGGCGCGGGCCTGGTGGGTTTCGGCTGGACCGCGCTGCATGCGGGCTGGGTGCTGGGTGCGCAACTGCCGGCGGAGTGGGAAGGGCGCGAGGTGCGCGTCGCCGGGCAGGTGGTGGAGCTGCCGGAACACGAGGCACGACGCACCCGGTTCCGGTTGCGCGTGGACGACGATGCGCCGGAACCGCTACGCGGGAGATTGTTGCAGCTGGCGTGGTACGACGACTTCGGCGCATCCAGCCCGGGGGCGCGCACGCAGCTGCACTCCGGGGCTCGCTGGAAGCTGCGGGCCCGGCTGCGGACGCCGCGCGGTCTGTCCAATCCGGGCGGCTTCGATGCCGGTCGCCATGCGTTGGCGCAACGGATCGCCGCCACCGGCTACGTGCGCGCGCCGGACGCCGCACGCGAACTGGCGCCGGCGATGGGTATCGATGCGTGGCGCGAGGCGATGTCCGGGCGCATCGAGGCGGCGGTACCGTCGCCGTCCTCGCGCTTCGTGCGTGCGCTGGCACTGGGCGATACCCGCGGCCTGGACGATGCGGACTGGGAGCGGTTGCGCGCGGTGGGGCTCACCCACCTGATCGCCATCTCCGGCTTCCATGTCGGCATGGTCGCGATGTTCTTTGCCTGGCTGGTGGTCCCGTTGTGGTGGCTGCTGCCGCGCCTGGGCCGGTGGTTGCCGCGACCACAGGCGGCGGCGCTGGGGGCGCTGGCGGGGGCGGCTGGGTATGCGGCGGTGGCCGGATTCTCGCTGCCGACGGTGCGCACCTTGTTGATGATCGCGGTGGTGGCCGCTGCACGCCTGGCGCGACGGCCGTTGGGCGCCTGGCAGGCGTTGTCGCTGGCGCTGCTCGGGATCCTGCTGGCCGATCCGCTGGCGGTGCTGCAGGCGGGGTTCTGGCTCAGCTTCGCCGGGGTGGCCTGGCTGGTGTGGTGCCTGCCGCCGCAGGACGGCAAGCGCCGCCTGCTGCGCGACTTCCTCTCGGCGCAGGGGGTGGCCACGCTGGGGCTGCTGCCGCTGGGCGCGGTGCTGTTCAACCAGGCTTCGCTGGCCGGGCCGCTGGCCAACCTCCTGGCCATTCCGTGGTGGAGCCTGGGGGTGGTGCCGCTGGCGCTGCTGGGCACGGGCCTGGACGCACTGCACGCGGGCATGGGCGAATGGGCGTGGCGCGCGGCGGCATGGTGCTTCGAGCCGAGCTGGACGCTGTTCGGGCGCCTGGCCTCCAGCCGCTTCGCGCTGTGGTGGCTGCCGGAATCGCGCGACTGGGCGTTGCCATTGGCCACGTTGGGCGCGCTGTGGTTGCTGCTTCCGCGCGGATTGCCTGGGCGGACGCTCGCGCTGGTGCTGTGGTTGCCGCTGTTGCACCCGCCGCGCGAGTTGCCGAAGCCCGGTGGATTCGAGTTGCAGGTGCTGGATGTGGGGCAGGGACTGGCGGTGGTGGTGCGCACTGCACGTCATGTCCTCCTCTATGACGCCGGCCCCGCGGTACGAGACGGCTGGGACGCGGGCGAGCGCGTGGTGCTGCCGTCGCTGCGCGCATTGGGCGTGTCGCGGCTGGACGCGGTGGTGATCAGCCATGCCGACCAGGACCATGCGGGCGGCTGGGAGGCGGTGCGTCGCGGGCTGGCGGTGGCGCGCTCGCTCGGCCCGGCTGGTGCGCCGCTGCAGGTCGATGCGCCGTGCCTGGCCGGGCAGACGTGGAACTGGGACGGTGTGCGCTTCGTCTTCCTGCATCCGCCCGAACACTTCCCATACCTGCGCAACGAGGCCAGCTGCGTGCTGCTGGTCGCTTCCGCGCACGGCAGCGCATTGTTGCCCGGCGATATCGGCGAGGTGGTGGAGCGGCGCCTGCTGCGCGAACCGGAGCGCCTGCGCGCCGACGTGGTGGTGGTGGCGCACCACGGCAGCAATGGCTCGTCCTCGCCCGGCTTCGTTGCCGCCACCGGCGCACGCCTGGCCCTGATCGGCGCCGGACACGGCAATCGCTTCGGCCACCCGCGCCCGCAGGTGGTCGAACGTTGGCGCGAGCAGGGCACCGAGGTGCTGGCCACGCCCGCCTCCGGCGCCATCCGGGTCTGGCTGGACGAGGATGGCCTGTCGGTGCGCGAACGCCGCCCCTGGCGCGCGCGCCTGTGGGATCGCCGCGATCCCTGATTCCCATTCTGGTTGCGGTCTGGGGCCCCCTGCACCTTGGGAACGGGAACCGCGGTCCCATGTCGGAGTCAGCGCGTCCTGCGACCCCGTGTCGCGGCGGCGCCACGCCGAAGGCAGCGCTTCTCGCGAGCCCCTGCCAGTGGCGGCCTCCGGCCGCAGGCGCCGCTTTCCAAGGTGCCCGGACCGTCGGACTGGCGCCCGCCCCGCCTTTGCCGTCATCCTTAGGGTTCGTCGCAGGCGGCCGCGGGCCGGGGGTGGTTCAGGTGTGGGAGCTGGTCAAGGCCGGTGGATGGCCGATGCTGCCGTTGCTGCTGCTGGGCGTGGCGGCCCTGGCGATCATCCTGGAGCGGCTGTGGAGCCTGCGCCGCAACGAGGTCATGCCGCCGAAGCTGGGCGAGGAAGTCCGCAACTGGGCCGCCCGTGGCCAGCTCGATCCGGCCCACATCGAATCCCTGCGCCGCAACTCGCCGCTGGGCGCACTGCTGGCCGCCGCGCTGGACGTGCGCCACAAGCCGCGCGAGCAGATCCGCGAGCGGATCGAGGACACCGGCCGGCACCTGGTGTTCAGGATGGAGCGCTACCTGAGCGCGCTGGGCACGATCGCCTCGGCCGGCCCGCTGCTGGGCCTGCTGGGCACGGTGGTGGGCATGATCCAGATGTTCCTGGGCGTGCTCGACCATGGCCTGGGCGATGTCAACCAGCTCGCCGGCGGCATCGGCAAGGCCCTGGTGTGCACCGCCACCGGCATGATCGTGGCGGTGCCGGCGCTGATCTTCCACCGCTATTTCCGCAGCCGCATCGCCGGCTACGTGATCGAGATGGAGCAGGAGGCCACCGCGCTGCTGGACGCGCTGGACAGCGCCCGTGCCCCGGCGCCCGCCAAGACCGCCGCCCAGGCTGCGGCCGCGGCGGCGCGCATCGCCGCGGCCCGTGCCGTGCCGCCGGGCGGCTGAGGCCGGCATGCGCATCCGTGACCAGCGCGCCTACGACGAGCCGGCCATCGACCTGGTGCCGCTGATCGACGTCGTCCTGGTGCTGATCGTGTTCTTCGTGATCACCACCACCTTCGACGTGCGCTCGACCCTGCAACTGCAACTGCCGGTGGCCAGCCCGCAGGCACCGCCACCGGAGCGGACCCTGAACATCCTGGTCAACGCCGACGGCCGCTATTTCGTCGGCGAACGCGAAGTGCTGCGCACCGGCATCGAGGCGGTCAAGCAGGCGATCGCCGAGGCCGCCGGCGACGACCGCGACCAGGCGGTGCTGCTGCGTGCCGACGCGCGTACCCCGTACCAGGCCGTGGTCACCGCCCAGGACGCGCTGGCCCAGCTGGGCTTCCGCCGCATCGCGATCGCCACCGCCCCCGAACCGGTTGCACCGGCCGCGGAGGCGCAGCCTTGAGCCGCGGCGAACAACCGCCGGTGTGGCCGATCTATCGGCGTCTGCTCGGCTACACGCGGCCGTACTGGCCGTTCCTGGGCGCGGCGCTGGTGGGCATGGTGGTCGAGGCGGTGGCGGGAGCCAGCTTCGTGCGCTTGATGAAGCCGCTGACCAATGCCTTCGTCGCCCCCGAGCCGTACATGGCGGTGATGCTGCCGCTGGCGATCATCGGCCTGTTCGTGCTGCGCAGCGCGGCCACCTTCCTCACCGACTACGGCATGGCCCGCACCGGCCGCAGCGTGGTCCGCGACCTGCGCGAGCAGGTGCTGGCCAAGTACCTGCGTCTGCCATCCACGCACTTCGACACCGAGTCCACCCCAGTGATGGTCAGCCGCCTGAACTTCGACACCGAGCAGGTGACCCAGGCCAGTTCCGAGGCGCTCAAGGCGATGGTCACCGACGGCCTGACCGTGGTCGCGCTGCTGGGCATGATGCTGTGGACCAGCGTCAAGGTGACGGTGGCGATGCTGCTGATCACCCCGTTGATCGGGGTGATCGTGTGGTACGTGGGCAAGCGCTACCGGCGCATCAGCACCGGCATCCAGGACGGCATGGGCCGGATGGCGGCCAGCGCCGAGCAATCGCTGGCGGCGCAGCAGGACGTGAAGGTGCACGGCACCCAGGCGCTGGAGCGGCAGCGCTATGCCGGCCTGGCCAACCGCATCCTCGGTCTGAACATGAAGGTCGAGGCCACCCGCGCCGGCGCCTCGGCCATGACCCAGCTGCTGGCCGCGCTGGCACTGGCGGCGATCATCTGGGTGGCCACCCGCGAGGCGCTGCACGGGCGCCTGGACGCGGGCGACTTCATGGTCCTGATGACCGCGATGATCGGCATCATCCCGTCGCTGCGTCGGGTCACCAGCGTGCAGGCGCACATCGCCCGCGGCGTGGCTGCGGCCGAGCGCCTGTTCGGGATCCTCGACAGCGAGGAAGAGCACGACACCGGCACCCGCACCCTCGGCCGCGCGCGCGGCGAGCTGGTGTTCGAGCGGGTCTGCCTGCGCTACCGCGACCAGCCCGGTTTCGCCCTGGACGACATCAGCTTCAGCGCCCGCCCGGGCACGGTGACCGCGATCGTCGGCCGCTCCGGCAGCGGCAAGACCAGCCTGGTACGGCTGGTGCCGCGCTTCTACGAGCCCAGCGGCGGCCGCATCACTCTGGATGGGGTGGCGCTGGACGAATACCGGCTGGACGACCTGCGCCGGCAGATTGCCCTGGTCGGGCAGAAGGTGATGCTGTTCGACGACACCATCGCCGCCAACATCGCCTACGGCGCCGACGCCGGCCGCGAGGCGATCCGCGCCGCCGCGCAGGCGGCCAATGCCTGGGAATTCATCGAGCGCCTGCCGCAAGGCCTGGACACGCCGATCGGCGAGAACGGCGCCCTGTTGTCCGGCGGCCAGCGCCAACGCCTGGCGATCGCCCGCGCGATCCTGCGCGATGCGCCGATCCTGATCCTGGACGAGGCTACGGCGGCGCTGGACAACGAATCCGAGCGCCTGGTGCAGGACGCGCTGCAGCGGCTGATGCCCGAGCGCACCACCCTGGTGATCGCGCACCGGCTGTCCACCATCGAGCACGCCGACCAGGTGCTGGTGCTGGACCAGGGCCGGGTGGTGGAGCAGGGCAGCCACGCGCAGCTGCTGGCCGCCGGCGGGGTATACGCGCACCTGCACAGCCTGCAGTTCCGGGAGCGGCGGGCGGGATGAGCACGGCCGCCGGACCAGACAGGGAGCATCGGGCGTGCGGCATCCTCCGATGAGTTCGATCCGATGAGCAGGTCGGCGCCGAAGACGCCGGCGTGGTGGTTCGATGGCGCCGCCGTGCCATGGTGGGCGTGGCTGCTCGCGCCGCTGTATGCCGGCGCGGGCGCACTGCGCCGGCGCCTGTATGCCATCGGTCTGCTGCGCGAGCGCAAGGTGCCGGTGCCGGTGCTGGTGATCGGCAACCTGGCCGCTGGCGGCGCCGGCAAGACCCCGCTGGCCCTGGCGCTGGTCCGCCGCCTGCGCGATGCCGGCTGGCGTCCGGGCGTGGCCAGTCGCGGCTACGGTCGCCAGGATCCGGATGTGCCGCGCTGGGTGACCGCGGAGACTACGCCGGAACAGGGCGGCGACGAGCCGGTGCTGTTCGCGCGCCGCCTGGCCGTGCCGGTGCGGGTGGACCGCGACCGCCATGCCGCCGCGCGCGCGCTGGCCGAGGCCGGTTGCGACATCGTGGTCTGCGACGATGGCCTGCAGCACTACCGCTTGGCGCGCGACCTCGAGATCGAAGTGATCGACGGCGCGCGCCGCTACGGCAACGGCCGCATGCTGCCGGCCGGGCCGCTGCGCGAGCCGGTCGAACGCGGTCGCCGCTGCGACTTCCGCGTGGTCAACCTGGGCCACGCCGCCGCCCAGGACGGCGGCACCGGCTTCGGCGAATGGCCGATGCAGCTGCAGGCGCGGGTGGCCCAGCCGATGGCCGGCGGCCGGGCGCGGCCGCTGGAGAGCTTCGTCGGCATGCGCGTGCATGCGGTGGCCGGGATCGGCAACCCGCAGCGCTTCTTCGACATGCTGCGCGCGCTGGGCATCGGCGTGATCCCCCACGCCTTCCCCGACCACCATGCCTACCGCGCGCAGGACCTGGATTTCGGCAACGACCAGCCGGTGCTGATGACCGAGAAGGATGCGGTCAAGTGCTCCGCCTTCGCCGACGCGCGCTGCTTCATGGTCCCGGTCGAGGCCGAACTGCCGGCCGCCTTCTGGATCGCCCTCGGCGAGCGCCTGGGCCGTCCGGCCTGATGGATCCAGCGCGCCGGCGCTGACGTCGGCCGGGGCCGCGGAGTCAGCGCTTTCGATCCTTGCCCACGCAGCGGGATTCCCGGCCGAAGAAGCGCCTTTGCTGGAGGGGCGGCACATGCTCCGCCAGCCTCCTACAATGCCCGGTCACCCGGGAGGAAACATGACCCCCAGCAACGACTTCGTCGTCGCCATACCTGCGCGCCACGCCGCCACCCGGCTGCCGGGCAAGCCGCTGCGCCCGCTCGGCGGCGAACCGCTGGTGCTGCACGTGGCCCGCCGTGCCCTGGCTGCCGGCGCACGCGAGGTCTGGCTGGCCACCGACGATGCCCGGGTGGCCGACGCCCTGGCCGACGTGGCCGGCATCCAGGTGGCGATGACCTCGCCCGGCCACGCCTCCGGTACCGACCGCCTGGCCGAATGCGCCGCCATCGCCGGCTGGGACGCCAGCACCGTGGTGGTGAACCTGCAGGGCGACGAACCCTTCGCCCCGCCCAGCGGCATCCGCACCGTGGCCCGCACCCTGATCGACAGCGGCGCGCCGATGGCGACCCTGGCCGAGCCGATCGCCGACACGGAGACCTTGTTCGACCCGAACACGGTCAAGCTGGTCCGTGCCGACTCCGGCGATGCGCTGTACTTCAGCCGCGCGCCGCTGCCGTGGCCGCGCGACGCCTTCGCCCGCGACCGCGGCGTGCTCCCGCCCGGCGACCATTGGCTGCGCCACATCGGCATCTATGCCTACCGGGCCGGTTTCCTGCAGGCGTTCGCGAAGATGCCGCCCGGCACCCTGGAGCGGGTCGAATCGCTGGAACAGCTGCGCGTGCTGGAGGCCGGCCATCGCATCGCCGTGGCCCTGGCGCCCGAGCCTTTCCCGCCGGGCGTGGATACCCCGGAGGATCTGGCACGCGCCGAAGCGCGCCTGCGCGAAACCCGGGCATGAATGCCGCCGCCCAGGTGCAGACCCGCTTGCTGGTGGTGTGCCTGGGCAACATCTGCCGTTCGCCGCTGGCCGAGGGCGCGCTGCGCGCGCGGATCGACGCTTCGCCGCTGGCCGGGCGGGTGCGGGTGGATTCGGCCGGCACCGGCGGCTGGCACGCCGGACGGCCGCCGGACCGCCGTGCCATCGCCTGCGCCCAGGGCCACGGTGTGGACATTTCCGGCCTGCGCGCGCGCCAGGTCGAGCCGGGCGATTTCGACGACTTCGACTGGCTGCTGTGCGCCGACGCCAACAACCTGCGCGATGTGCGCCGGCTGGCGCCGGCCGCGGCCCGCGACCGGGTCGCGTTGCTGCTGGACTGGGCCGGGACCGCGCCCGGCGCCGGGGTGCCCGATCCGTACTATGGCGAGCAGTCCGACTTCGAGCATGTCTGGCGACTGGTCGATACGGCGGCACAGGCGGTCGTCCGACGCCTGTCGCCGGGGCCGGGGTCCGGCATAATCGGGCCATGAACGCGGCCCCCCTCCAGGAACTGCCCCGCGGACTGCCCTGGCTCAACGCGCAGGCGGCCTCGCTGCACGACCTGCGCGGCCGGCCGGTGGTGCTGGCGTTCGTGAACGCGGCCTCGACCTGGTGCGCGCAGCGCCTGGCCGAACTGGCGCAGTGGCAGTTGCGCAATCCGGGCCGGGTCCAGGTGCTGGTGGTGCAGGTGCCGCGCTTCGACAGCGAGCGCGTCCCGCAGCGCTCGCTCAAGCTGCTGCGCCGGCTCGGGGTGGCGTCCCCGGTGCTGCTCGACGCCGACTGGGCGGCGTGGCAGCGCTACACCATCGGGGCCTGGCCGACCCTGCTCCTGATCGATGCCGAAGGCCGCGAGCGCGAGCGCTTCGTCGGCCAGACCGGCGACCTGGAGCGGGCCCTGTTCGCCCTGTGCGAAGGCCTGCCGCCGCCGCTGGACGAGGATCTGCTGTCCACCGAGACCCTGCCCGAGCCGCGCCTGGAACTGCGCTTCCCGGTGGGCGTGGCCGCCAGCGGCGAGCGCCTGTACATCGCCGACAGCGGCCACCACCGGATCCTCGAGTGCAGCCACCACGGCCGCATCCTGCGTCAGTTCGGGATGGGCACGGCCGATTTCATCGATGGCCCGGCCGACCAGGCCGGGTTCAGCCGCCCCCAGGGCCTGGCCCTGGAGCGCGAGCACCTGTACGTGGCCGATACCGGCAACCATGCGCTGCGCCGGATCCAGCTGCGCACCGGCCAGGTCGACACCCTGTGCGGTACCGGCCGTGCCGGCGATCCGGTGGAAGGGCCGATCCATGGCGGCGTGCGCAGCCCGCTCAACCATCCGTTGGCGCTGGCCGTGGCCGCCAACCAGGTGCATATCGCCAGCGCCGGCGACAACCGGATCTGGAGCTGCGACCTGGGCCGCGGCGAGCTGCACCTTCGCGCCGGCAGCGGACGCCTGGACCTGCGCGACGGCAACGCGCTGATGGCCGCGTTCGCCCAGCCGGTCGGCCTGGCCGCGGTGCAGCAGGTGCTGTACGTGTGCGACGCGCTCGGCTCGGCGGTGCGTTCGCTGCAACTGCGCACCGACCTGGTCCAGACCCTGGTCGGGCAGGGTCCGTGGGAGTTCGGCGACGCCGACGGCCCGCGCTCGGTGGCGCGGCTGCAGCATCCGCAGGGAATCGCCCTGAGCGCCGATGCCCCGCTGCTGTGGATCGCCGACAGCGGCAACGGCATGTTGCGCACCCTGCGCCTGGGCGGCGGCGAACTGAGCACGGTGGAACTGCCGCGGCGCCTGCATGGCCCCACCGGCCTGGCGATCGCCGCCGGCTCGCTGTGGATCGCCGAGACCGACGCCCATGGCCTGCTGCGCTACGACATCGCCAGCAGCGCCCTGGAAGACGTCCCGATCGGCGAATGAGCGATCCTGCGGGCGACCCGGCGGCGGAGTTCGACGGCAAGGCCTTCGTCGCCCGACTGAGCACCGCGCCGGGCGTGTACCGGATGTACGCGGCCGACGGCAGCTTGCTCTACGTGGGCAAGGCCGGCGCGCTCAAGCGCCGCGTGGCCAGCTACTTCAACAGCGCGCCCAAGACCGCGCGGATCCAGTCCATGCTCGCCCAGGTCGCGCGCATGGAGGTCACGGTGACCCGCACCGAGGCCGAGGCGCTGCTGCTGGAGAACCAGCTGATCAAATCGCTGGCGCCGCGCTACAACGTGGCCCTGCGCGACGACAAGAGCTATCCCTACGTGCTGCTCACCCAGGAGCCGTGGCCGCGGCTGGCCTTCCATCGCGGCCCGCGCGCGGTGCCGGGGCGCTACTTCGGGCCCTACGCCAGCGCCGGTGCGGTGCGCGAGACCATGGACCTGATGTTCAAGCTGTTCCGCCTGCGCAGTTGCGAGGACAGCGTGTTCCGCAACCGCAGCCGGCCCTGCCTGCAATACCAGATCGGCCGTTGCAGCGCGCCGTGCGTGGGCCTGGTGGACGCGGGCGAGTACGCCGAATCGGCGCGCCGCGCCAGCCTGTTCCTGGAGGGTCGCAGCGACGAACTGGGCGAGGAACTGACCGCGGCGATGGAGGCGGCCAGCGCCGCGCTGGAATTCGAGCAGGCCGCGCGCCTGCGCGACCTGCTGGCGACCCTGCGCGGGCTGCAGGCGCGCCAGTACGTGGACGGCCACGCCGCCAACCTGGACGTGCTGGCCTGCGCCATGCAGGGCACGTCCGCCTGCGTGCTGCTGCTGGCTTTCCGCGACGGCCGCAACCTGGGCACCCGCGCGTTCTTCCCGCGCACCAACGGCGAGGACAGCGCCGAGGAGGTGCTGGCCGCGTTCGTGTCCCAGTACTACGCCGAGCAGCCGCCGCCGTCCGAGATCGTGCTCGACCGCCCGATCGCCGATGCCGAACTGATCGAACTGGCCCTGGCCGAGGCCGCCGGACGCAAGGTCGCGCTCAAGTCCAGCGTGCGCGGCGAGCGCGCCGGCTACCTGGACCTGGCCCGGCGCAATGCGCAACTGGCGCTGGCCACCGAACTGGCCAGCCGCGGCGCGCAACAGGCGCGCAGCGAGGGCCTGCGCACGCTGCTGGGCCTGGCCGAGGTGCCGGCGCGGATCGAGTGCTTCGACATCAGCCATACCCTGGGCGAGGCGACCGTGGCCTCGTGCGTGGTATTCGATCCGGCCGGGCCGGTGCGCAACCAGTACCGGCGCTACAACATCGCCGGGATCGAACCGGGCGACGACTACGCGGCGATGCGCCAGGCCATCGAACGCCGCTTCCGCCGCGCGCTGGAGGCCGACGCCGCCGGCGCGGCGCCGAGCGTGCCGAAAGACGCCATCTTGCCCGACGTGCTGCTGATCGACGGCGGGCCCGGGCAACTGGCCCAGGCGCGCGAGGCGCTGGCCGACCTGGGCGTGGAGGGCGTGCTGCTGGTGGGCGTGTCCAAGGGCGAACAGCGCCGCGCCGGCGAGGAGACACTGGTCCTGGCCGACGGCCGCGAACTGCGTCCGGGCGCGGCCTCGCCGGCACTGCAGTTCATCCAGCAGGTGCGCGACGAGGCCCATCGCTTCGCCATCACCGGCCACCGCGGCCGACGCCAGAAGGCGCGCAACAGCAGCCGGCTGGAGGACATCCCCGGCATCGGCCCGCGCCGGCGCGCGGCGCTGCTGCGCCATTTCGGCGGCCTGGCCGGGCTCAAGGCCGCCGGCGAGGAGCAGATCGCGCGGGTGGAGGGCATCAACGCCGCGCTCGCCGCGCGCATCTACGCTACCCTGCACGGGTTGGACGCCCCGGCGGAGTCCGGATAGAACCGCACGATGAAGTTGACCATACCGACCTGGCTGACCCTGCTGCGGATCCTGCTGATCCCGGTGCTGGTGGTGGTGTTCTACCTGCCATACAAATGGACCAACTTCGCCTCGGCGGCGGTGTTCATCCTGGCCGCGGTGACCGACTGGCTGGATGGCTGGATCGCCCGCCGCTACCACCAGTACTCGGCCTTCGGCGCCTTCCTCGACCCGGTGGCCGACAAGCTGATGGTGGCCGTGGCCCTGTTCCTGATCGTGCAGGGCCACCCCACGCCGTGGATGGCGTTCTGGGCGTCGGTCATCGTCGGACGCGAGATCGCGGTGTCGGCGCTGCGCGAATGGATGGCCGAGCTGGGCCAGCGCGCCACGGTCAAGGTGGCGGCGATCGGCAAGGTCAAGACCGTGGCCCAGATGGTGGCGCTGGCCTGCCTGCTGTACGCGATCAACCCGGGTCGTCCACTGCAGCCGGGCACCGACATCTGGATGGGGGAGTTCGTGTTCCATGTCGGCGACTGGCTGCTGGCCGCCGCGGCGGTACTGACCCTGTGGTCCGGCTTCCAGTACCTGCACGCAGCCTGGCCGGTCCTGCGCGCCGACGAGCAGGCCGCCGCCGACCGTGCCCGCGGGGAGCGGGGCAGGGCCGGTTGACAGTTGCGGCGGAATCCCTAAAATGCGCACTCCCACGCGGGAATAGCTCAGTTGGTAGAGCGCAACCTTGCCAAGGTTGAGGTCGCGAGTTCGAGTCTCGTTTCCCGCTCCAGACACGACAGGTCACGATGGCGCCAGAGTGCCATTCAGGGCCGGAAAACAAACCCCGGAAACGGGGTTTCGTTTTGTCGGGCCGACCGCAGGCGCTACACTGCGGCCTCGGCAACGCCTCCGGCCTGGTGGCAGAGTGGTCATGCAGCGGACTGCAAATCCGCGTACGCCGGTTCAATTCCGACCCAGGCCTCCAATAGAATCAAACACTTGGCCCGCGGAAGCGGGCCAAGTGCTTTGTTGGGTACCGCGAGGTCAGGCTAGCCGCTTGGCAGAATGCCAAGCGCGACAGCCAGACGATGGAAGTCCAGATCGCTGCGCAGGTCGAGTTTCGATCTGAGGGAGGCCCGGTGAAGATAAGCGGTCTTTACGCTGATTCCCAACTCGGCCGCGAGTTGTTTGGGCGTCATTCCTCGCGCGAGCAGGAGGAATACTTCCCGTTCGCGCTCGCTCACCTGCGCCAAGTCGGCAGGGGGCGCGGGCCGTACGATGTCGCTGCTGAGATAGGGCTCGCCCCGGGCCACAGCATGTAGGGCTGCCACCAGTTCGTCTGGCGCTGCAGCTTTGGTGACGTAACCGACCACGCCGCGGCGCAGGGCTTCGGATACATAGGGATCACCTTCGTGCATGCTCAAGATCAGTACCGCCACACTCGGATACTGCTCGCGCATCAAACTGGCCAGGTTGAGGCCGCCGCCAGGGATGGAGACATCTAGGGCCAGGACGTCGGGCAGGTGGGTGGCGACGGCCTCATGGGCCTGCGCGACACTGCCACACTCGGCCAGTATCTGCAGGTCGTGTTCCTGTTCGAGTAGGGCACGGAAGCCGGCGCGCACGATAGCGTGGTCGTCGGCCATGACAATCCTGATCATGTGGTGAGGGTAGCAGTCGTCGGGGGGGGGGCTCAGTAGGATTTTGTCTAGTCCAGCGCAGACTGCTGTCCCGCTAATATCGGCGCATGCGTACGTCATTGTCGAGCTGGCTGAACCTGGCCCTGGTGCTGGGCTATGCCTTGGCTTTCGTTCTGCTGTACCAGGTGGCGGAGCTCTACTGGTATCCACCTGCGGGTTTGCGGTTCGCCCTGCTGGTGCTGGCGCCCAGACGTTTGTTCCCGTGGCTCGTGCTGGGCGAGGTGTTGTTCACCATTTCGACCAACATCGACCACGTTGTACTCCACGGCGGTCTGGCGATCTTGCCGTTCCTGGTCAAGCCAGTGCTGGCCGCTAGCGGCCCGTGGCTGCTGCGTCATTGTGGGCTCCTGGTTGCGCCTGATCGTCCGGAGGCCATGGCTCGGTTGTTGGGGGCAATGATGCTGTCGTCTGCAGGAGCAGCGGCGGCGACAGCCTTCTACCCATTTGCACTGGCTAACGCGATGTCGTGGCCGCAACTTGTATTGCAACTTCTGCTTGGCGATTTTGTCGGCATGCTGTTGCTGGTCCCTTTGGCGTTGATGCTGTTCCGGTTCGCGCCTGATCGATCCGTGGTCCATGGCTGGGGGCGAGAGATGGGCCTGGTGCTGGTGCCGAGCCTGCTTCTGTTTCTCGGGTGGCAGCATCAAGTCCCGTCCAATCAACTAAAATTGTTCGGGATGATCTTGTGTGTGCTGCCGATCACCTATGTGGCGTTCCGATCGGGTTGGCGCGGTACGGCTATAGCGTTCCCGCTAACAAGCATCGCGATCACTCTCAGTGGACGGTTGGTGCCCGGGATTGGGCCTGTGATGGATCTGCAAATGATGTTGGTGGCGGTTGGCTCGGTGAACCTGCTGCTGGGGGCTGCTGTGGATGCACTGCGCACGAGCCAGCGCGAACTGCAAATCCGCAATGATGGTCTGACCGCGGCTAACCGGAACCTTGACCGCTTGGCCGACGAATTGCGCGAATCGGCTCGCCGCAACATGGGATTGTCGGAGGATATCCGGCGCTGGGTCACCGCCGAAGTCCACGACGAACTCGGACAGAATCTGACGGCACTACAGACCCACATTAAGCTGATCGAGCGCAACGTTGGCCACCCCGAATATTTTCTGCCTGTCCGGGGGATTCTTCAGGATATGCGCGGTTCCGTGTCGGGCCTTCTGATGCAGTTGCGCCCGGCAGGCTTGGACGAGTTCGGGCTGGCCGAGTCGCTGCAACGCGGGCCGATCCGAGACTTGGTTGAAGCCAGCGGAATGGTCTACCGGATATCGATCTACGAAGTGGGGAGGCGAGTGGGCTGTCTTGAGAACGACGTCCAGACCGCGATCTATCGCATCGTCCAGGAGGCGGCGACGAACGCGGTCCGGCATGCCCAGGCCGGTATGTTCCTGATCAGATTGACACTCCATGAGGCCGGGGAGGCTACCAGGGTGCATCTGCTGGTCGGTGACGATGGCACCGGGCTGGACCGGGTTCGCACGGGCGGCGGCGGAGTCGGACTGCTCGGTATCCGCGATAGAGTGATAGCGCTGGGCGGGTCCTTGCATTTGCGCAGCCATCCTGACGGAACATGGCTTCGGGTACGGCTGTTACTCCCGGGCTGAACCGGATTTTGGACGGGAGGGGGAAGCGCGGGAGACTTGGGCGCGCATTAGTACCTCAATGGCGTTGGTGATGCTGCGACACTCGACTCGGGGCGCAGGGCGTTGTCGGTTGGCCCTCGGTTGGAACACCTCAATCAAGCAGGCCTCCACATCCGAAATCTGTTCCGGAGCGAGAGCCATCGCTACCCACGCGATATGGGTGGTGCCGGTCTTGAGCAGGGAGCGCTCCCAGTGCTTGCGATAGATCTGCCACATGTTCGGATACAAGCGCTCCCCATGGGTCATGAGCACTTCCCGGCCGAGCAGTGGTTCCACCATGCAGCAGCGTTCGTCGCGTAGCTCCTCCAACAGACGTGCACGCAAATTCGATGCGCGGCCATGCCCGGCCTTGCCCAAATAGATGCTGTTCCAGAGCCCCTCTGCGTTATGGGCCCCCCAGAGGTAGAAGCCCGCCGTTTCGGGGGCGGACGCCACTAGCTGCGAGGCTTTCCGGGTGTAAGCGCGTCCCTGGGGCGTATTCGGATCGAGCGCACCAAGAGCCACATTGGCTTCTGCCAATGGCGCCAGCAGTGGGCCGAGGTCGATCATTCCGGAGGAGGACGGCATGGCAGCCGCATCGATGAGATTCATGGGTTCGCTCCACACGGACGGGCATATGCCTGCAGGACTCTGGTGAATTGCTCGGCTACCTCCTTGTCGAATGTCTCCATGGCAAAAAATGAGTGGCCATTGATCCGAATGCAGCGCGTGAGTAGGCCGGTATGAAGGCCGATGGTGCGTATGTCGGCATAGGCTGCCTCCGAAGGTCCTTCGCCTGGATTCTTGGCGTGCAGCCCCCAGCGGCTGACTATCATGCCGTTCGGGTGCCCAAATATAGTCGTGTCCACCCAAAGCGCCACGTCCTCGAGGGGAACGCTTGGTGCGATGGCTGCCAGTGCCTCTTCAAGTCGGTGCCCCGGGATGTTTGGAGACAACAGGAATCCCTTGGGCCAGGATCTGGAGCGCATGACACCGATAATATCGGCGGCGAAATCGATCGTTGGTGGTTCCCCGGAAGATGTGATGCCGCAGGCATCAACGGAATACTCATCCGCACGCTTGCTGTCATCCTGATCCGTTTCTATTTCGTTGTCTTCGTCCGCAATGTCAATGATGTATTCGTCGTCAGTGTCGTCAGTGTCGTCAGTGTCGTCAGTGTCATCGTCATCGGCGTTCCCTGAACCTGGCCCGGCAGTCATGGGGGTGTATCGTGACAGTAGCGATGGGATGTTCGATCGGGATCCGGGGATGAGGAGCATGTCGAACTCGCGCTCCATGGTCTGGAGCTGAACTTCGCGCAGGCACAGCTCGTCCAGATCCATCCATGGATGGCCGTCGTCGTTCCAGGTGAAGCTCAGCTCGCGGCATGCTGTCATGACCTGGTATGCGCTGTCGTCGAAATCGGCCATTTCACCTGAAATTTGGTCTACACCGTCGAAGATGAACTCCAGAACCTGGTAATCACGAATCCGGGCCGTGAACTCCTCATAGGAAAAGTCGCCGCTCCCGGAGTATCCGCCGAAGAATCCGGCGATGGATTCCTCTTCGATGTGCGTCCAGACAAAGATCCAGCGGCAGATAAATTTGCCGTTGCCACGATCCTCCCATGCTGCGCTGACGTTGACGTTTTCGTGCTTCACGAATGCCGATCCTGGTGGAAGGGTGGCAATGGTTGGGGGCGGTGCAGGGACAGTCATGCCGCTTTGTGCGACCACGCGGTATTCGATCAGGCCAAGCTCCAGCTCCGCACGCTGCAGCGCAGGCGTGTCCAGATCATCCAGGCTGATTTGACGAATGCGGGACCATGGGGTCAATGGGGTTACTTCACTGGCGGCGTGAGCCAGTTCCTTGCGGCTCCGGTCCATGAGGCGTGCATATAGCCCAACGGACCGGTTGGCACTGTCCTGGGTGGAAGCAAGTTCGGCCGTGAGCGCAATGCGGCTCTTTTCTGCGCCTGTCCATACATCGCCAACCCAGCGATCCGGAATGCCTAGTGCAGTTGCATTGGAATATCCGGTCAGCTGCTGGCCGCTGGATGCTTCTAGGCGGCAGGTCGCCAAAGGAATGGATACGTGGTCCATTCCGCGTACTGTGAAGTCGAAGCGGAGGCCCGCCATATCGACCTTCCGAGGAATGCAGGGAAAAACCAGTTTGACCTGCGCCGGGCTTCTGGCGTCAAACAGTACATCGTCAATCCTTCGGTCGCAGAGGCATGCCAGTCTGCCTTCGGCATCCACCAGTGCTGCTTGGACATGCAGTGTCTGGATGCAGCTCCTGCCCCGGTAGGTGATCCTGCACTCGGCGGCAATACACGAAACCAGTGCGGTCCCGGTAGAGACCACTTGAGCGTCCACTCCCACTATCTCAAGCTGAAAGTCGGTGTTGTTCGGGTCCATTCCGGTCTTTGGCGCATCAATGCTCACGTGATCCTCCTGACGCCAGGCGTGGGAGTGGCGGTGGAATGAGGGGTATCCGCGTGGCGCTCGCTTCCGTCAGCACGGTTGTCCAGCCAGTCTCGTTGCTGGTGGACACGTTTGCCGTTGACCAACATCGCCCAAAGAGCGCCAATCACAAAGACGATGAATAGCGCGGCCAGATTCTGTCGGCGACCGATTTTCGGGTTGAACACGTTGCGCAGGGCGCCAAAGAACGTAAAAGCCATCGGCAGGGCGATCAGTAGCTTGCAGGTTCCGATGAGCAGGCCCAGGACGAGGCTGCGGTTGTAGTGAATGGCATTGCGATAGGTAATGAACGTGGCCAGCAGCGAAAAAAGAACTGCCGCCAACATTACGAGCTTTCCGAGGAAGGTGGGTGCGAGGCGATCCATCTCCGGAGGGGCTAGCGAGTTGGAAACCATCAGGCCGACTATCAGACTGAGGAACGGGGCAATGCTCCACCAGGCGTCGGTATAGTCGTAGAACACCACAACCCGATTGGTGGCGGCCATCAACAGCAAGAGCAATAAGCCACCGATTATCGCCCACAGAAACAAAGTCAACATCTGATCGCTGATTCCGTGGGGGCGGGTGTTCTTTTCGGCGGCTTGGACGTTGACGTTTTCCGATGCGGGCGCTGCCGAGGGCGGGTCGTGCGAAGGGGGCGTGACGGTTTGCTCGATGACCCCCGCCGTGGGGGAGTCCGCGTCGTATGGATAGGCATCAACGACAGCATCCGGGATTTCGGCAGGCTCATCCTCGAGCGGGGTTATCAGATCTGCCCCATATGTGGACACGACAGTATCGTCTTCTCCAGGCGCGGGTGCTTCATCGCCTGGCACAGGGGCTGGCCGGAATTCCAGGTTGTCCAAGTATAGGACCTGGTCGGCGTAGGCGTCGGCGACGCACTGGAGTGTCGAGCAATACTGCCGCAACCTGGATTGGAACTGGCGATCATCTTCCTGCAGGAGGGCTGGATCGCCAGATCGCTCGATCGCCGATTCCATGGCGAGCTGGTAGCGGTCCTGTTGCCACTCCAGATTCGCCTCGCAAAAGCGCAGGCTGACCTCCAGTTCGGGAAGGTCGTCACATTTCAGCGCCTCGGCATGGAGCATTGGGGAGGCCAATAGCCCTGCACATGCAAAGAGACACAGTCTTGACCGAAGCGCACGGACGAGCTTGAACCTCGATTCATTGGTCATCGTGCCGTCATTCCCCGCCAAAGAGACTGGGGAAGGGTATGTGTCACAAGGCGCGCCCGACGATAGGAATGTTTCTAGGTCGGCTTCCGCGAGGGCTGGTCTGCGGGCCATCCGAATGGGGTTCGGACTGGGGCAGGTACTACAATGACTTGGCGCGATGGTGCCCGGGGCGGGGGTCGAACCCGCATGGCCTTGCGGCCGGGGGATTTTAAGTCCCCTGTGTCTACCAGTTTCACCACCCGGGCGCGGCGTGGGCATTGTGCCATTGCGCCGGTCCCGAGCGGCGTGGCCGCGGTGCAGCACGCGCCGGGGTGGTGGGGGCGGCTAGACTGGTCGCAGCCGCAAGCCGAGAACACCGGATGAGCCGTTACTCCGCCTACATCGCCGCCTGGATCCTGCTGCTCGCCGCGTTGCCGCTGGCCACGCGCTGGCCGGGCTGGTGGTGGGGCGTGGGCATCGGCGCGGCGCTGGTGCTGCTGGGCACCTGGGACCTGCTGCAGCGGCGCACCACGTTGCGCCGCAACTATCCGATCCTGGCCCACTTCCGCTACGGGCTCGAATCGGTGGGCCCGGAGATGCGCCAGTACTTCATCGAGGGCGACACGGTCGAGGCGCCGTTCTCGCGCCAGCAGCGTGCCCTGGTCTATCGCCGCGCCAAGGGGGTGATGGACGTGGTTCCGTTCGGCACCCTGCAGGACGCCTACGCAGTGGATTACGAGTGGATCAACCACTCGATGGCACCCACCGAGATCCAGGGCCACGACTTCCGCGTGCGGGTGGGTGCCGACGCGGCGCAGCCGTACTCGGCCAGCCTGTTCAACATCTCGGCGATGAGCTTCGGCTCGCTGTCGGCCAACGCGGTGCGTGCGCTCAACGAAGGCGCGCGGCGTGGCGGCTTCTACCACGACACCGGGGAGGGCTCGATTTCCCCGTATCACCTGGAAAACGGCGGCGACCTGGTGTGGGAGCTGGGTTCGGGCTACTTCGGTTGCCGCGATGCGGAAGGGCGCTTCGATCCGCAGCGCTTCGCCGAACAGGCCGCGCGGCCGCAGGTGAAGATGATCGAGATCAAGCTCTCGCAGGGCGCCAAGCCCGGCCACGGCGGGGTGCTGCCGGCGGCCAAGGTCAGCGCCGAGATCGCCGCCACCCGCGGCGTGCCGATGGGCGTGGACTGCGTGTCGCCGGCCCGCCATTCGGCGTTCGATTCGCCGCTCGGGCTGCTGGATTTCATCGCCCGGCTGCGCGAGCTGTCGGGGGGCAAGCCGGTGGGCTTCAAGCTGGCGATCGGCCATCCCTGGGAATGGTTCGGGATCGCAAAGGCCATGCACGAACGTGCCGCGTGCGAGCCCGGGTCACTGCCGGACTTCATCGTGGTCGACGGCGCCGAGGGCGGCACCGGCGCGGCGCCGGCCGAGTTCATCGACCATGTCGGCCTGCCGATGCACGAGGCGCTGCTGCTGGTCCACAACACCCTGGTCGGTCTGGACTTGCGGGAACGGGTGAAGGTGGCGGCGGCCGGCAAGATCACCAGCGCCTTCGATATCGCCCGCACCCTGGCGCTGGGCGCCGACTGGTGCAACGCCGCGCGCGGCTACATGTTCGCGCTGGGCTGCATCCAGTCGCTGAGCTGCCACACCGATCGCTGCCCGACGGGCATCGCCACCCAGGATCCGGGGCGCTGGAAGCACCTGGATCCGGCCGACAAGGCCGCCCGGGTCCACCGCTTCCATGACCATACCCTGGCCGCGCTGCGCGACCTGTTGTGCGCGGCAGGGCTGAGCGACCCGAGCGAACTGGGGCCGGAACACATCCTGCGCCGGGTTTCGCCGGTGGAGATCCGTTCGCTGGCTTCGCTGTACCGCTACCTGCGTCCGGGCGAGCTGCTGCAGGGCATCCCCGAACACGCGGTGTTCCGCGACTATTGGGGGCAGGCGCGCAGCGACGCCTTCGTGCCGCCGGTCCGGCTCGAGGCGCTGCGCCGGAGCAAGGTCCGCTGAGCCGGCCCGCGGGGCGCCGCAAGGCCTCGCGGCGTTGACCCGGTCGCGGCCTGCCATTAACATGCGCAGCCCCGCATCCACAGGTGCGGCGCACGATCCGGGCGGTTAGCTCAGCGGTAGAGCATTGCCTTCACACGGCAAGGGTCGCAGGTTCGATCCCTGCACCGCCCACCAGTTCCGAAAGCCGGCCCATGGCCGGCTTTTTTCTTGTACGCCTCCTATACTTCCGGCAACGGAGCCGGGAGCGCGAGGCATGGAGCGGATCAACGCGGGTTGTCCACAGGCGGCACGGGACCTGGGCCGGACGGGCCCGTGGCGACTGGCGCTGGTCCTGACGGCGCTCGCGGTGCTGGCGCTGGCCGGCTGCCGCCGCGATCCCGGCGGGCAGTTGCCGCAGGTCGGCGGCGAGAAGCTGCAGGCCACCCGCGCCCCGGTCGAGGGCTTCGGCCTGGTCCGCGCCTGGCCGGACCAGCGGGACGGCAGCCTGGCCCTGGCCCTGGAGTTTTCCCGGCCGCTGGTCGGTACCCAGGATTTCGATGCCCTGCTGAAGGTCGAGCCGGCCGGCTCCGGCGACAGCGGCTGGTCGCTGTCCGACGATGGCAAGACCTTGCGCTATCCCTACGTCGAGCCTGCGCGCGACTACACCGTGACCGTGGCCGCCGGCCTGCTCGCCGCCGACGGCGGCCGCCTGGAGCGGGAACTGGTCCAGGTCGTGCACACCGGCGAACTGGACCCGGTGGCCGGCTTTGCCTCGCAGGGCAGCGTGTTGCCGGCACGCGACAGCCGCGGCCTGCCGGTGGTGTCGGTGAACGTGCCGGAAGTGGACGTGGAGTTCCTGCGCGTGCGCGAAAGCGAGCTGCCGCGCTTCTTCGCCCAGTTCCAGCGCGGCGGGCGCCGCGGCGGCTGGGAGCTGGACCGCGACTACGACGACAACGCGCCGCTGCGCGACCTGGCCGACCCGGTCTACCTCAACCGCTTCGTGCTCGGCGGGGAGCGCAACGAGCGGGTGCTCAACTACCTGCCGATCCAGGAGATCGCCGAGTTGCAGCAACCGGGCCTGTACTTCGCGGTGCTGCGCCGGGTCGGCACCTTCTCCAACCAGTTCGATACCGCGTTCTTCAGCGTCAGCGACATCGGCCTGCACGCACGCGCCTACCGCGACACGCTGTACGTGCACGCCGCCTCGCTGCACGACGGCTCGCCGCTCAAGGGCGTGGAGTTGCGCGTGCTCGATGCGAAGGGCGAGGCGCTGCTGAAGTCGGCCACCGACGGCAACGGCAACGCGCTGCTGGACTACCGCATGGACGCCTCGCAGGTGCTGGTGGCCCGGCGCGGCAAGGACGTGTCGCTGCTGCCGTTCAACCAGCCGGCGCTGGACCTGTCCGAATTCGCGGTGGGCGGGCGCCCGCAGGCCGCGTTCGACGTGTTCGCCTGGTCCGGGCGCGACCTGTACCGACCGGGCGAGAGCGTGCGCCTGTCGGCGCTGCTGCGCGACTTCGACGGCAGGCCGCTGGTCGGTGGCAAGGACGGACAGGCGCAGCCGCTGTTCCTGCGCCTGAAGCAGCCTGACGGGCGGATCTTCCGCGAGACCCGGCTGGAGCCGGGGGCGCAGGGCTATTACGCCTTCGAGCAGGCGATCCCCGCCGACGCGCCGACCGGGCGCTGGCAGGTCGAGTTCCGCACCGATCCGGCGGCCAAGGATGCGGTGCAGGGGATGACCCTGCGGATCGAGGAATTCCTGCCGGAACGGATGAAGCTGGAGCTGTCCACGCCGCAGGCGCAGGCCACGCTCAAGCCCGGCGAGCCGCTGAAGCTGCAGGCCGAGGCCGCTTATCTGTATGGAGCGCCGGCCGCCGACAACCGCTTCACCGCGAAGATGGCCCTGGCGGTGGCGCGCGAGCCGCTGGAAGGCTTCCCGGGCTACGCCTTCGGCGATCCGACGGTGGACCTGCCGAAGGAGCCGCGCGAGGTGCTGGACACGCAGTTCGACGCCCAGGGCCGGATCGAGGCGGCCCTGGAACTGCCGGAGGAGGCGGCCAAGGCGAAGACGCCGGTACGGGTGACCATCGCCGGCAGCGTCCACGAGAGCGGCGGGCGGCCGGTGAACCGCACCCTGCAACGGGTGCTGTGGCCGGCGCCGGCGCTGGTCGGCGTGCACCCGCTGTTCGACCCGGAGGATGGCGCCGACGCCAATGCCAACGCGCGCTTCGAACTGGTGCGGGTGGATGCGGCGGGAAAACCGCAGCCGGTGCAGGGCCTGAAGGTTACCCTGGTGCGCGAACTGCGCGACTACCACTGGCGCTTCGACGACGACGGCGGTTGGGACTACGACTTCACCCGCCGCTTCGAGACCGTGGAGACGCGCACGCTCGATGCCGGCACGACCGCGACGCGCTTCGATGTTCCGGTGGAGTGGGGCGAGTACCGGATCGACGTGCTGGATCCGGGCACCGGCCTGACCATGCGCTATCCCTTCCGCGCCGGCTGGAGCTGGGGCGACGACAACCGCGGACCGGACGCGCGCCCGGACCGGGTCAAGCTGGCCCTGGACCGCACCGGCTACCGCGCCGGCGACACCCTGGAGGTCACCGTGACCCCGCCGCACGCCGGTCGCGGCGTGCTGCTGGTGGAGAGCGACCGGCTGCTGTACGTGCACGACATCGAGTTGAAGGGCGGCGAGGGCAAGGTCGCCGGCACCTTCCGGATCCCGGTCACCGAGGACTGGGAGCGCCACGACGTCTACGTCACCGCACTGGTGTTCCGCGGCGGATCGGCAGCCAGCCAGGTCACCCCGGCACGCGCGGTGGGCGTGGCCCACGTGCCGATGCGCCGCGACGAACGCCGGGTCGCCGTCGGCCTGAAGGTGCCGGCGCAGACCCGGCCGCAGCAGGATCTGCCGGTGACGGTCAGCGTGCCGCAACTGGCCGGACGGCAGGCGCACGTCACGGTCTCGGCGGTGGACGTGGGCATCCTCAACATCACCCGTTTCCCGGTGCCGGATGCCGGTGCCCATTTCTTCGCCCAGCGGCGCCTGGCCACCGATGCCTGGGACGTGTACGGCCGGGTGATCGAGGCCTTCGCCGGCGGGACCGCGCGGCTGCGCTTCGGCGGCGACCTGGCGCTGGAGGCCTTGCCGCAGGCGCGGCGACCGACCGCGCGGGTGCAGACCGTGGACCTGTTCTCCGGGCCGGTGGTGCTGGACGCACAGGGCAACGCGCGGCTGAAGCTGGCGCTGCCGGACTTCAACGGCACCCTGCGGGTGTCGGCGCTGGTGTATTCGGACGACCGTTACGGCAAGCGCGATGCCGAGGTGCTGGTGCGCGCGCCGGTGGTGGCCGAGGCCGGGATGCCGCGGGTGATGGCGCCTGGCGACCGCGGTGCGGTCGCGCTGGACGTGCAGAACTTCAGCGGCAAGGCCGGCGAGTTCCGGGTGCGGGTGGAAGGCGAGGGCCCGTTGTCGGTAGGCGATGGCGAGCGCCGCCTGCGCATGGAGGACGGAGCCAAGGCCACGCTCGAGTTCCCGTTGCTGGCCAAGCCCGGCCACGGGGTGGCGAAGGTACGGGTGCGCGTGGACGGCGGCGGCTACGCGGTGGACCGGCGCTACGAGCTGCCGGTGCGCGCGGCCTGGCCGGGCGTGCTGCGCGGACGCACCCAGGTGCTGCAGGCCGGGGTGCCGCTGGCGCTGGACGCCTCGCTGGCCGAAGGGTTGATCCCGGAGACGGTGCAGGCGCACCTGCGCATCACCGCTTCGCCGCCGATCCCGTTCGCCAGCGCGTTGCGCGGCCTGTTCGACTATCCCTACGGCTGCGCCGAGCAGACCACCAGCAAGGGCTACGCGGCGCTGGTGATGGACGCGGACACCGCCGCGCGCCTGGGCGTGCCGGCACTGGACCCGGCGGTCCGGCGCGCGCGCATGGAAGGCGCGTTCGGGCGGCTGGCGGCGATGCAGGCCGGCAACGGCCACTTCTCGATGTGGGGTGGCGGTTCGGGCGACGCCGAGCCGGCGCTGACCCCGTATATCGCCGAGTTCCTGCTGGACGCGCGCGAAGCGGGCTTCGCGGTGCCGGAAGGCGTGCTGCAGAAGGCGCTGGACCGGCTTGCGGAGGACCTGCTCTCGGGCGGTCCGCAGTTCTACGGCCGCGACCACCGCGAGCACCTGCGCTTCGCCAACCGCGCCTATGCCGGCTACGTGCTGGCGCGGGTCAACCGCGCGCCGCTGGGCACCCTGCGCGCGTTGTACGACCAGGAGAAGGACCGCAGCCTGACCGGCCTGCCGCTGGTCCAGCTGGGCCTGGCGCTGGAACTGCAGGGCGACGCCAAGCGCGGCGCGGCGGCGATCGCCGACGGCTTCGCCCGCGATCCGGACAAGCGCCCGGCATGGCTGTGGGACTACGGCAGCCGGATTCGCGACGACGCGCTGATGATCGCGCTGCTGCACGAGCGCGGCCGCGCCGATGCGAAGTACGACGCACGCGCGATCGATCTGGCCCGCGCGGTGCAGGTGCGCCGCGACGGCGACGGCCAGGGCCGGCTGTGGCTGAGCACCCAGGAGCAGATGGCGCTGGCGCGGCTGGGCAAGGCGCTGGAGGCCGGCGGCGGACGCACCCTCTCAGGGCGCTGGCGTGTCGGCGGCGAGGCGGAGACGGTCGTCGCGCCGGCCGCGGCATTCGCGCGCACCCTCGATCACGCGGCGTTGGCGCGCGGCGCGCGCTTCGAACCGGAGGGTGGCCCGTACTACGTGAGCCTGGAGGTCGCCGGCATCCCGCGCCAGGCGCCGGCCGAGGACAAGCGCCGGGTCGGCATCGTCCGCGACTGGTTCCTGCCGGACGGCTCGCCGTGGAAGGGCGGCGAACTGAAGGAAGGCCAGGTGCTGGTCGTGCGCCTGACCTTGCAGGCCGAACAGGCGATGCCCGACGCACTGGTGGTGGACCTGCTGCCGGCCGGGCTGGAGGCGGAGAACCTCAACCTCGGCGATGGCGCGCAGTGGGACGGGGTGCAGGTCGATGGCGTGGCCCTGTCGGATCGCGGCGAACAGGCGCAGCTGCGCCACGAGGAATACCGCGACGACCGCTACGTGGCCGCGCTCAACCTGGGGCAGGGCGCCACCGCGCGGCTGTACTACCTGGTGCGCGCGGTCACCCCGGGCACCTACACGGTGCCGCCGCCGCAGGCCGAGGACATGTACCAGCCCAGCCTGCGCGGCACCGGTGCCGCACGGCCGGCGACGATCAAGGTCACGCCGCCCTGACGGGGCGGCGCACCGGCGCGCCTGCGGGCGCGCCGGGCACGAGTCACGGCGTGGGGCCTTGGGCTTCCTGTTCGGCTGCGCGCTGCGCCGCCCCGGCTTCGACCAGCTGGCCCATGACCTGGTCCAGGCGCGCCTCGTAGTCTGCCGGGAAGGTCCAGTACTCCAGGCCGGCATCGGTCTCGTTGCGCGCCAGGCCACGCTGCGGCGGGTCGAGGTGGAACAGCATCTTCAGCACCACGTCGCTGCTGACCCAGGGGTGGTCGTACCAGAACACGTGCGAACGCTTGTCCATGCCGGGCAGGTCGGCCGCGCGCGCGTCGATCAGGTCGAAGCCCAGCCGGTTGGAGGCTTCGACCATCCAGCGTGCGTCCTCCTCCGACAATTCGGTCGGGTCCGGCCGGCCGGTGCGCGAGCCGCGCTGGTGCAGGCGCGAGAGCACCAGCACCGAGTCGCGCATGTTCACCGTCACCGTGATCCGCTTGGGCAGGCTGTGGTAGGCCTGCAGCTCGGTCGTCCACTGCCGGAAGTCGGCATCCGGGGCCGGGTAGTAGACCTCGCCCAGGCGCACCGATTGCGGGTCGTAGCCCGGCGCCGGCGTGCCCAGCAGGGCCATGCCGGGCGAGACGACCATCGCCCCGGAGCTGTAGCCGATCAGGTTGATGTGGCGGGCGCGGGTGTGGCGGGCCAGCAGCCGGACCAGCTGGGCCAGCACCGGCCCGGCCTGGCCGGCCTTGGACACGTCGTGGCCGAAGCGCAGGAAGTTCTCCGCCGAGGGCCACAGGTAGGACAGCACCACCGAGTTGCGCCCGGTGAAGTGGCGGTACTGCGCGGCCTGCGCGGTGGCGCGGCCGATGCTGGTGTTGGCGCCGTGCACGTAGATGGTCAGGTCCGGATCGGCGCTGTGGGCCAGTGCCTCGTCGATCGCCTTGAAATAGGCCAGGGCTTCGGCGCCGGGCGCGTCGATGCCGGCTCCCACGGGCACGGAGGCCTGGCGCTGCATGGATTCGAGCAGGATCTGCGGGCGCCGGCCGCTGGGACCGGTGGTGGACTGTTCGTACAGCCAGTCCCAGGTCTGGCCGCCGCCGCCCATGTCCAGGGTGGCCACCCCCATGTGCAGGTCGTCGCCGGGGAACACGGTGTATACCGGTGCCCCGGCGGGGCCCAGGGCGGCGCGGTTGGTGGCGTAGAAGACCTGGATCCTGGGGCTCTGGTCGAGGTTGGCGTTGGCGCCGAACAGGTTGTGCTCGCCGTTGAGGAACAGGGTTGGCGGCGGCATCAGCCGCACCGGCGGCTGGCAGGCGGTCAGGACGAACGCGGCGAGCAGGCAAGCGAGGAGTCGGATCATCGGGGTCTCGGGGTGCGATGCCGATCGCGGCATCGGGGCATGGGATGGCGCATTCTTGCAGATACGGGCGACGGTCATGGTCTCCGGGTGCGGTCATGGGGCCTGCCGGGTCGCAGGCGCCCCGGCGCGATGCATGGCGTCGCGGATGTCCCCGGCCCTGGCCTGCGGCCAGGACCTCCGCCTTTGCCTCCCATGGGCTGGCAGGGCGCCCGGTCGCCTCAGACGTGCCGGCCTGTCAACGGCGAAAGCCGGAGCCCGTAGAATCGCAGGGCTCCGCATCGCCGCGGGGCGGTGGCGTCCCCGATGAAGGATCTTTCGATGCGCACGGCTTTTCGCTTCCATGTTTCGCGGCACCGGGTGCTCGTGGCCGCCGGATTGGCGGCGCTGTTGCCGTGGTTGGCGGTCGGCATGGCCGGCGCGCAGTCGCTGGAAGCGGAACTGGACGAACCGCAGCACGGCCCGGTGGATGGGCAATGCGTGGTGCTGCTGCACGGGCTGGGCCGGACCCATCGCTCGATGGGCCGGATCGAATCGGCGCTGCGCGAAGCCGGCTTCGCCACCGCCAACATCGACTATCCGTCGCAGAGCCAGTCCATCGAGGCCTCGGCCCTGCAGGCCGTGCCGGAGGGCCTGCGCGAATGCCGTGCCGCCGGGGCGCACACCGTCCATTTCGTCACCCATTCGATGGGTGGGCTGGTATTGCGCTACTACCTGTCCGGGCACAAGGTGCCCGAGTTGGGCCGGGTGGTGATGCTCGGCCCGCCCAACCAGGGCAGCGAGGTGGCCGACGCGCTGGCCGGCACCGCGCTCTACGACCGGATCAACGGGCCGGCGGGGGGGCAGCTGGTGACCGGGCCGGAAGGCATGCCCGCGCGGCTGGGGCCGGTCGGTTTCGCGCTGGGTGTCATCGCCGGCAACGAGCAGACCGCCATCGACAGCGTGATGGCCACCCGCATCCACGGCGCGAACGACGGCAAGGTCGCGGTGGCGCGGGCCAAGGTGGAGGGCATGCACGACTTCCTGGTGCTGCCGGTCAACCACACCTTCATGGTGATCAACGACGTGGTGATCGGGCAGACCCTGCACTTCCTGCGCCACGGCGCGTTCGTGCATGAAGTTCAGCCGCGCGCCAACCCCGCCACCAGCGCCGGCAACCCGGCCGAAGCGGCCGCCACGTTCTCCAGCACTTCGGCCAGGGTGATTTCCCCGGCATCGCCGCAACCGGCGGCCCAGTTGGCCACGATCGCCAGGCAGGCGTAGTCCAGGCCCAGTTCGCGGGCCAGGCCGGCTTCGGGCATGCCGGTCATGCCGACCAGGTCGCAGCCGTCGCGGCGCATGCGCGCGATCTCCGCGTTGGTTTCCAGGCGTGGGCCCTGGGTGGCGCCGTAGCAGCCGCCGTCGAGCACGGCCACGCCGGCGGCCTGTGCCGCGGCCAGCACCTGGCCACGGAACGCCGGGCTGTAGGGCTGGCCGAAGTCCACGTGCAGGGCCTCGCCCTGGCCGTCCCAGAAACTGGACTCGCGGCCCCAGGTGTAGTCGATCAACTGGTCCGGGCAGGCCAGCACGCGCGGGCCGTAGGCCGCGGTGATGCCGCCCACGGTGTTCAGTGCCAGCACCCGGCGCGCACCGGCCTGCTGCAGCGCGTGCAGGTTGGCGCGGTAGTTGACCCGGTGCGGCGGCAGCGCGTGGCCCTCGCCGTGGCGGGCCAGGAAGGCGACCCGGGCGCCACCGAGGCGACCGAGCCGCAGCGGGCCCGACGGTGCGCCGTAGGGCGTGTCGAAATGCCGGGCCTGGACGTCCTCGAGTGCGGCCAGGCGATACACGCCGGTGCCGCCGATCACGGCCAGGGCGATGTCCATCCGGCTCACGCCTTCAGCGCGTAGATCGCCGGCAGGTTGCGGCCCTGCTCGTAGTAGTCCATGCCGAAGCCGAACACGTAGCGGTCGGGCAGGTGCAGGCCGACGTAGTCGGCGCGCACGCCCTGCACGCAGCGGTCGTGGTCCTTGACCGTCATCGCCGCGATGCGCACGTCGGTGGCGCCTTGCTCGATGCACCAGCGGCGCACCTCGGCCAGGGTGTGGCCTTCGTCGAGGATGTCGTCGGCGATCAGCACCCGGCGCCCGTACAGGGCGGTGGCCGGGCGGTGCTTCCAGACCAGTTCGCCGCCCTGGTTGTTGCCGCGGTAGCGGGTGGCGTGCAGGTAGTCGAACTGCAGGTCCAGGCCGCGCGCGCCCAGCTCCAGCGCCAGCTGCCCGGCAAAGGGCAGGGCGCCGTGCATCACGGTCAGGAACACCGGCACGAAGCTGTCGCCGAGGCGATTGGCCGGGACCTCGCCGATGTAGTCGGCGGCGATGGCGTCGGCCATGCCGGCGATGGCGGCGTCGATCGCCGCACGGTCGTACAGCAGGTCGGATTTTTCCAGGGCTTCGGCGATCAGGAGGTCGGACATCGGTTCAGGGTACCGGAAACGGGTGCAAGGGGAGGGCGGGTGGATTCAGGCCAGTGACGCGGGCGGCAGGCGCGACTGCGCGTCGCCGTAGCGGGCGTCCGCGAGCAGGCCGTCCCAGCCCAGCGCGCCGCGGCCGATCAGGCCGGCCAGCGCGGCGGTGTTGAGCCTGCGGCCTTCGACCGCGCGCAGCGATTCGTCGACCAGTTCGGGATGGCAGACCAGGACCACGTCGCAGCCGGCATCCAGGTGGGCGTCGATGCGCGCCCGGATCCCGCCGGCCGAGTATGCGGCGGCCATGCCGATGTCGTCGGAGAACACCACCCCCCGGAAACCGAGCCCGCCATCGGCGCGGTCGCCGCGCAGGATCTCCTCGATCCAGCGCCGGGAATAGCCGGCCGGCTCCGGCGCCACCGCCGGGTAGGCTACGTGCGCCATCATCACCGCGTCGGCCCCGGCCTCGATGCCGGCGGCGAACGGGACCAGGTCTTGCGCGCGCAGGGCCTCCAGCGGGCGTGGATCGACCGCATCGTCGAAGTGGGTGTCCTCCAGCACGGTGCCGTGGCCGGGGAAGTGCTTGAGCGTGGCCGCCATGCCGACACTGTGCATGCCGCGCACGTAGGCGCGGGTGAACGCGGCCACCACCTGCGGGTCGTCGCTGAAGGCGCGGTCGCCGATGGCGCGGTTGCCGCGGGCCAGGTCCACCACCGGGGCGAAGCTCAGGTCCACGCCGCTGGCGCGGATCTCGCTGGCCATCAGCCAGGCGTGCTCCTGGGCCAGGGCCAGGGCGGCGTCCGGGTCGCGGCGGTAGATCGCGTCGAAGCTCTGCAGCGGCGGCAGGTCGCTGTAGCCGTCGCGGAAGCGCTGCACCCGGCCGCCTTCCTGGTCCACGCAGATCAACTGCGGGCGCGGGGCGGCGGCGCGGATCGCGGCGGACAATTCGGTCACCTGCCGGCGCGAGGCGAAATTGCGCTTGAACAGGATCACGCCGGCCACCGCGTCGTGCTGCAGCCAGGCGCGTTCCTGCGCGGTCAGTTCGGTGCCGGCGACGCCGATCACGAGCATGCGGAAGGACTCCGTTCGTGCGCCGTCCGCGCACCCGGCCATTGTCGCAGATGCGGCCGGGCCTCCAGAACCCGTCCCGCAGGCGGCGCTACACGGAGCAGCCGTCGGGCCCGCAGCTGGCGTCGCCGGGGGCTGCGGTTGCCGGGGCGGCATCGGCCAGGGCCTGGCGCAGCGCCTGGGCGAACACGTCCGGCGCCTGCCCGCCCTGGACCGCGTAGCGGCCGCCGATGACGAAGGTGGGTACCGCGCGGATGCCCATGGCCTGGGCCTGGCCGAGCTGTGCGCGCACCTCCGCCAGGCCTTCGTCGGAGTCGAGCATGGCGCCGATGCGGTCCGGCGCCAGCCCCCCGGCGGCGCCGGCCTCGGCCAGGGTCTGCGGATCGGCCAGGTTGCGGCCTGCGGCGAAGTGGGCACGGAACAGTGCCTCGGCCACCGCCTGGGCGTCGCCTTCACGGGAGGCCAGCCACATCAGCCGGTGCGCGGGCAGGGTGGTGACCCGGACCTGACCGCGGTCGAAGTCCATGGGCAGGCCCTCGGCGCGGGCCGTGGCCTGGGTCTGGGCCAGGATCTGCTCGGTGCGCTGGGCGCCACCGAACTTGGCCGCATAGGCCTGGCGCAGCGGCACCGGCTCGCTGCCGGCGTCCGGATCGAGCTGGAACGGGTGCCAGTGCACGTCCAGCGGCGGCGCCTCGGCGCCGAGCAGTTCCACGCCGCGCTGGAACCGGTGCTTGCCAATCCAGCACCAGGGACAGACCACGTCGGACCAGATATCGACTCTCATGGCCATGAAGATGGGGCCGCTGGCCGGCATGCGCAAGGCCCGGGCGAACGTGGCGCCGCGCCGGTTTCGCAGTGCCGGTCATGGACGCTCCGGCGGGCATCGTGTATTAAGGCCGCTCCCCCGTCGCATTGTCCGGTCCCCTGAATGCAGAAAGACAGCGCGATCCGCCTGTTGATCGTCGATGATCGGGTCGAGGACGCCGAAGCGATCGTCAGCGCCCTGCGCAACGGTGGCATCGCGGTGCGCCCGCTGCGGCCGCAGAACGCGGCAGAGCTCGAACACATGCTCGCCAGCCAGCCGGTGGACCTGGTCCTGGCCGCCGCCTCGGCGGCCATGCCGCTGGAGCAGGTGCGGGCGCAGGTGGCCGCCAGCGGCAAGGACCTGCCGCTGCTGCTGCTGCTGGACCGGATCGACGACGCCGCGGTGCTGGGCATGCTCGAAGGTGGCGCGCGTGCGCTGGTGCTCAAGCACCGGCCCGAGCACCTGCTGGAGACCCTGCGCCGCGAATGGGCCGATCTCGAGGCGCGCCGCGGCCTGCGCCGGCTCGAAGCCCAGGTGCGCGAGACCGAGCGCCGCTGCGATTCGCTGATCGCCTCCTCGCGCGATCCGATCGCCTACATCCACGAGGGCATGCACATCCGCGCCAACGACGCCTACCTGGAGATGTTCGGGTTCGAGTCGTTCGAGGACGTGGAGGGCATGTCGCTGCTGGACCTGGTCGGGCCGCAGCACATCGAGAGTTTCAAGCAATTGCTCAAGTCGCTCTCGCGCGGCGAGTCGCCGCCGCCGGAGTATCTGATGGAGGCACGCCGGATCGACGGCAGCACCTTCCCGGCGAAAATGGAATTCGCCACCGCCACCTACGAGGGCGAGGCCTGCGTGCAGGTGGTGTTCCGGCGCCGCGAGGAACTGGACCCGGAACTGGCGCGCGAGGTCGAGGAACTGCGCCAGCGCGACCAGGCCACCGGCCTGCTCAACCGCCAGACCTTCATGCGCCTGCTCGAGGACGCGGTGGCCGTGGTCGGTCGCGATGGCGGCCAGTACGGGTTCCTGCTGGTCGAGCCGGACCACTATGCGCGGCTGCTGCCCGATATCGGCCTGGATTCGGCCGATGCGCTGGCCGCGGCGCTGGCCGAGCGCGTGCGCGGGGCGCTGGACCCCGACGTGCGCACGGCGCGTTTCGGCGAACACAGCTTCGCGGTGCTCCTGGAGGGCAACCACGCCCGTACCCGGGCCGCGGCCGATGCCCTGCGCCATGCCTTCTCCGCCGAAGTGCTGGCCGTGGGCGAACGCTCGCTGGCGGTAACCGCCAGCATCGGCGGCGTGCAGGTCGGCGAGAAGATCGCCAGCGTGGCCCAGGTCCTGGCCAAGGCCAGCCAGTGCCAGGCCGCCGCGGTCGAGCTGGGCGGCAACACGGTGCAACTGTTCGATCCCGGCGCGGCCGACCGTGCCGAGGAGGAGCGCATCGCCCTGTGGGTGGCGCGGATCCGCGAGGCGCTGGCCGGCGAAGGCTTCGTCCTGCACTGGCAGCCGGTGATGAACCTGCAGGGCGAGCCGGGCGAACTGTACGAGGCCTGCCTGCGGGTGGACGCCAATGGCGAACTGGTCACCCCTTCCGGATTCCTGGGCATTGCCGAGGAGCATGGCCTGCTCGGCGAGATCGACCGCTGGGTGGTGCGCCGGGCGATCGCCGTGCTCGGCGAGCGCGAGCGCGCCGGCCACCGCACCCGGTTGATCGCGCGGGTCAGCCCGGCGTCCTTCGCCAGCGCCGAATTCATCGAACTGGTGCGTGGCGAACTCGGCGCCCAGGGCGTGCCCGGCGAGCGGCTGTGGCTGGAGGCGCCCGAGGCCCGGGTCTTCACCCACCTGCGCAACGCCCAGCAGTTCCTGGCCGCGCTGGCGCCGCTGGGGTGCCGCGTCGGCCTGGAACAGTTCGGCTCGGGACTGGATTCGTTCCAGTTGCTGGCGCACTTCAAACCGGCCTTCGTCAAGATCGATCCCGGCTTGACCGAAGGCATCGGCAAGACCGGCGACGGCCAGGACAAGGTCCGCGAGATCACCGCGCGCGCGCGCGCGGAGGGCATCATCGCCCTGGCCGAGCACGTGGACGACGCGCATGCGATGAGCCAGCTGTTCAGCGCCGGGGTGGACTACGTATCCGGCGACTTCGTCGCCCCGGTGGGTGCGGCGATGAATTTCGACTTCGGCTGAGTTCCGCGGGCGACCGCCCGTCGGCACCCGCGGACGACGCCCGCAGCCAGTGGGCGCCTGCGACCGAGCCCCCGTCCGGCGGCCACGTGCGGAGCCGGCCGCTGGTCGGCTGCCCTTCGCCGCGGATCAATCCAGGAACTGCAAACGCGCGAGCTCGGCGTAGAGCCCGTCCTGGGCCAGCAACTCGGCGTGGGTGCCTTCGGCCACGATCCGGCCACGGTCCATCACCACGATCCGGTCCGCGCGCAGCACCGTGGCCAGGCGGTGCGCCACCACCAGGGTGGTGCGCCCGCGCATCAGGTTCTCCAGCGCATGCTGCACGGCGCGCTCGCTCTGCGCGTCCAGGGCGCTGGTGGCCTCGTCCAGCAGCAGCACCGGCGCGTCCTTGAGCAGGGCGCGGGCGATGGCGACGCGCTGCTGCTGGCCGCCGGACAGGCGCGCGCCGCGCTCGCCCAGTTCGCTGGCATAGCCCTGCGGCAGCGCTTCGATGAAGCCGTCGGCCTCGGCCGCGCGCGCGGCGGCACGTACTTCTGCGTCGCTGGCTTCCAGCCGGCCGTAGCGGATGTTGTCCATCGCGCTGGAGGCGAACAGCACCGGCTGCTGTGGCACCAGCGCCACCTGCGCGCGCAACGGCGCCGGGTCGACGTCGCGCAGGTCGATGCCGTCGATCCGCACCGCGCCGGCCTGGGGGTCGTGGAAGCGCAGCAGCAGCGACAGCACGGTGCTCTTGCCCGCGCCCGACGGCCCCACCAGCGCGACCGTCTCGCCGGGGCGCACATGCAGGTCGAAGCCGTGCAGGGCCGGCGCATCCTCGCGTTCCGGGTAATGGAACTGCACCTGCTCGAAGCGAATCTCCCCGCGCAGCGGCACCGGCAGCGCAAGCGGGTGCGCCGGTGCGGCGATCGCCGGCCGTTCCTGCAGCAGTTCGGAAATCCGGCCCATGCCGCCGGCCGCGCGCTGCAATTCGTTCCACACCTCGGCCAGGGCGCCTACCGAGCCGCCGCCGATCAGGGCGTACAGCACGAACTGGCCCAGGGTGCCGGCGCTCATCGTGCCCTCGATCACTTTGTGCGCGCCCGACCACAGCACCAGCACGATCGCGCCGAATACCAGCACGATCGCGGCGGCGGTAACGGCCGCCTGGGCGCCGATGCGCCGGCGCGCGGTGGCCACGGCCACCTCCAGCGCCTGGCCGAAGCGGCCGCGCTCGTAGGGTTCGCGCGCGTAGGCCTGGACCGTGCGCACCGAGGCCAGGGTTTCGGCGGCCAGCGCATTGGCATCGGCGACCCGGTCCTGGCTGGCGCGCGAAGCCTTCTCCAGCCGCCGCGCGCCCAGGACAATAGGCAGCACCGCCAGCGGGATGCCGACCAGCGCATACGCGGCCAGCCGCGGGCTGGTCACGAACAGCATCACCAGCGAGCCGACCACGGTGACGGTGCTGCGCAGGGCCACCGACATGGTGGTGCCGATCACGCTGCGCAGCAGTTCGCTGTCGGCCGACAGGCGCGAGACCAGTTCGCCGCTGCGGCTGCGGTCGTGGAAACCCGGGTCCAGCCCGACCAGGTGCGCGTACAACTGTCCGCGCAGATCGGCCACCACTTTCTCGCCCAGCAGCGACACGAAGAAGAAGCGCGCGGCCGTGGCCACCGCCAGCACCACCGCGACCACGAACAGCAGGCCGAAGGCCTGGTTGATCTGGGAGCCGCCACCGAAGCCGTGGTCGATCATGTAGCGCACCGCCACCGGCAGGCTCAGGGTGGCAGTGGAGGACACCGCCAGGGCCAGCAGCCAGGCGCTGAACAGGCCGCGGTGGCGGGCCACGAACGGCCACAGGGTGCGCAGGCTGCCGAGCTTGCGCATGCGCCCCTCGCGCCCGGCCTCGGGAATGGCGGCGGGGCGGGCGGGGGTGGCGGCGCCGTCCGCCGAGCCGTGGAAGGCCATCAGTCCGTCTCCGCGGTCATGGGCGTGGCGATCCGCACCCGGTCGCGGGTGGCGTCGCGCAGGCGCGCCTGCAATGCGGCAGCCTCGCTGGCGGGCAGGCGCAACGACAGGTGCGCGCCGTCGGTCTCGAAGCGTTCGCCGGTCTTCTCCGCCGCATGCGCGTGCAGGGCCGCATGCACCGTGCCCAGGTCCTCGAAGGCGCAGGCCAGTTCCAGTTCGGCCATCGCCACCAGCGGCTGGCGTTGCGCCAGGCGCAGGCACTCGGCCGCCGCGCCGCCGTAGGCGCGCACCAGCCCCCCGGCGCCGAGCTTGATTCCGCCGAACCAGCGGCTCACCACCACCGCGATCCGGTCGTAGCCCTGGCCATCGATCGCCGCCAGGATCGGGCGTCCGGCGGTGCCGGCCGGCTCGCCGTCGTCGCTGGAACGGTAGTCCTGGCCGATCCGCCAGGCCCAGCAGTTGTGGGTCGCGTCGGGATCGGACGCGCGGGCGATGAAGTCCATCGCCGCGGCCGGCGCGTCCGCGGCGGCGGCCTGGGCCAGGAAACGGCTGTGGCGCACGTCGAGGAGGTGGCTGGCCGGGGCGGCGAGGGTGTCGGTCATCGTCGGCCATTGTAGCCGCCGCCGCCGGGCCGCCCCGATCCCCGGATCGGCCGCGCCGCTCAGGGCAGCAGCGGGCGCAATTCGGCCGGGACCGGAACCTCGGGGTGGGCATGGACGAAACGCGCCAGGCTGGCCCGCGCCAGCTCGGTCTCGCCGCGCTGCCGGCGCTCGCCGATGCGCTGCAGCCACTGTGCCGCGGGCAGGCGTGCATCGTCCTCCAGCGCGGCCGCCTCGGCGCCGGGTGGCAGGCCGGCCATGTCGGCGAATGCGGCCGGCGCCTCGGCGCGGCTGGCGGCCTCGAGCTCGGACAGGCGGCGCGAGTCGATGTCCACCGTCGATCCATCGACCGTGGCGGTGATCCGGACGCTCGGGGCGGCGGGGGCTGCGGGCGGGGGCGGCGCTGGCAACGGCTCGCGGTAGGCGTCGGCCGGCTGCGCTTCGGAAGCGGCGGTTGCCGCCGTCGCCGCGCTGTCCTGGCGCGCCGCCTGTTCGGCCCGTTCGCTGGAGCGCCGGCTGGCCGCGGCGATGGCGGCCTGGCGCGCGCGGTCCTGGCCCGCGTCAGCCTTGGCTTGTGTCCCGGCCTGGTGGGGCTGTTCCGGGTGCCGGGCGGCGGCTGCGCCATCCGGCGCGGGCGGGGATGCCCCGGCCCGATCCGCGACCGCCTGGGCCTGCGCCGCCGGTGGCGCGGAATCCCTGCCCGGTTCCGCCGCCGGCGGGGGCGGCGCGGTCTCCAGGCCGCCGGCCGGCGCGAATGCCGGCCGCGGCGGTTCGCGCATCTGCCAGGCCACGCCGATGGCCAGGGTCACCGAGGCGGCCAGGCCCAGCGCCATCGGCCAGCGCCGCCGTGGCCGGCGTTGCCCGGTGTGCGCGGGCATGGGCGCGGCGCCTCCGGCCTGCGCCGCGCGGGCGGCGGCCAGGATCCGCACATCCAGTTCCGGCGAGGGGCCGTCGCCGCCGGCATCGGCCAAATGCCGCGCCAGGGCGCGCTCTTCCGGATCCAGGGGGTGGTGTCGCCGATTCATGGGTTCAACCTCGCGCGCAGCTTGTCCAGCGCATAGCGCAGCCGCGACTTCACCGTTTCTCGGCCGACGCCGGTGATCGTGCCGATCTCTTCCAGGCTCAGTTCCTGCTGCAACCGCAGCAGCACCGCCTCACGCTGCTCCTGCGGCAATTCGTCCAGGGCCTGCTGCAGCCGCCGCCGGGTCTGTTCGTCCCCCGCCAGGCTTTCCGGATCGTCCGGATCGGCCAGGGCGGCGGTACGCAGGTCCGCATCGGCCGGCGCCGGTGGCCGGTGCCGCTGTGCGCGCCAATGGTCGTTCAGCCGGTTGTGGGCGATCCGGTACAGCCAGGTGGAGAACGCGGCCTCGGGCCGCCAGCCGGCGCGCGCGGCGATCACCCGCTGCCACACGTCCTGGTAGATCTCCTCGGCCAGCGGCCGATCGCGCAACTGGCCGAGCAGGAACCGGAACAACTGGCCGCGATGGCGCTGGTAGAGCGTCTCGAACGCCCGCGCGTCCCCGCCTGCCCAGGCGAGCATCAGCGCTTCGTCTTCCGATCCGGCCACGGGCAGGTCCATGGACCACAGACTACGGGCCGGCGCGCGCGGCGCAAGCGGTACCGGGGTGCATGCAGGGCGGGGTGCCAGGGGCAGGGTGCAGGTCGAGGCCATGCCGGTCCAACGGCCGGGGTGGCCGGATGGGGTCCGGATCGCTTGCGCAGGGCGGGCGAGCGTTATGCTGGGCGCCGGGGACAGGGTGCGGGGTTGCATGATTCCAGCCAGTACAGCCGAGAGTGCGCCCGACAGCGCGGCATCGGCGCATGCCGCGGTGCGTGCGCCGATGGCGCGGGCGCTGGCCGCGCTGCATGCGCAACTGCCGCTCCATGCGCAGCTGACGATGGGCTGGCACGACGATAGCGTCGGCCAGCATGTCCTGGCCGAGCCGGCGGCATCGGCGGACCTGTCGGGCCCGCTGGAAATGACACTGGCCGAGGCCGAGGCCGAGGCCCAGGCCCAGGCCCAGGCCCAGGCCCAGGCCCAGGCCCAGGCCCAGGCCCAGGCCCAGGCCCAGGCCCAGGCCCAGGCCCAGGCCCAGGCCGGGTCGCCGGCTGCCGGAGCCGATACCCTGGCGCTGGCCTGGAACGACGTCGAGGGCGCGCGGCTGTGGCTGCGGGCGCGGTTGCCGGCGCCGCTGGACGCCGATGCGCGCGCGGCCTGGACGGCGATGGCCAGGACCCTGCTGGACTCGGCGCTGGAGGCGACCCGGGCCAAGGTGCGGATGGACAAGCTGGAGCGGTCCGGCCGCCTGCAGCAGGCGCTGTACGAGATCGCCGAGCTGGCCGGCGCCGAGGTCGAGGTGGGCAGGATGCTGCACCGCCTGCACGGCATCATCGACTCGCTGATGTACGCGCCCAACTGCTACATCGTCACCTGCGACGAGAACTTGAGCTCGGTCCGTTTCATCTACTTCGCCGACCAGCTCGACACCTATGTCCCGGACGAGGAAGAGGAGTGGACCGAACGGGAGATGCCCAACAGCCTGACCTTCGGCCTGTTGCGCCATGGCAACGCCGTGCGCGGACCGTCGATCCATATCCGGCGCCAGCTCGGGCTTCCGTACAGCGAATTCCAGGGGCCGGATGCGCAGGACTGGCTGGGCGTGCCGATGAAGCGCGGCGACCGGGTCTGCGGCGCGATCGTGGTCCAGAGCTACGACCGCCCGGCCTGCTACACCGACGAGGATCGGGCCCTGCTGGGCTACGTGGCCCAGCACGTGTTGACCACCCTGGACCGGCGCGAGGCCCAGGCCGAACTCGAGCGCCGGGTGCGCGAACGCACCCTGGAACTGCAGCACGCCAACCGCGAGCTGCAGGAGGAGGTGGTCGAGCGCCAGCGCGCCGAACGCCTGCAGCACGCGCTGTTCCGCATCACCGAGATGGCGATCAGCTCCGAATCGCTGCAGCAGTACTACGCCAAGGTACATGCGGCGGTGGACGAGCTGATCTACGCGCGCAATTTCTACATCGCCATGCTCGGCGAGGACCGCGAATCGATCGAGTTCGTCTATTCGGTCGACGAGACCGGCAGCGAGCGCCCCGCGCGCAGACTCAGCAGGGGCCTGACCGAGTACGTGCTGCGCACGCGCGAGGCGCTGCTGGCCGACTACGGCGTGCTCCAGCGCCTGGTCGCCGCCGGTGAGGTCCACGAATTCGGCAACCGGGCCAGCAGCTGGCTCGGCGTGCCCCTGCACCGCGACGACGAGGTGGTCGGCGTGGTCGTGGTGCAGAGCTACACCCCGGGGATCCGCTTCAGCGTGGACGACCAGCGCCTGCTGGCCTTCGTCGCCCACAACATCGGCAACGGCCTGGCCCGGCAGCGCGCCCAGGAGCGCCTGCGTGCGGCCCATGCCGAGCTGGAGCGGCGTGTGGTCGAGCGCACCCTCGAGCTGGAGCGCGCCAATGAGCAACTGGTCGCGCAGATCGGCGAGCGCATGCGCGCCGAGCAGCGCCTGACCCACCAGGCGCTGCACGACGCATTGACCGGCTTGCCCAACCGCAGCCACCTGCTGGATTGCCTGGCCAATGCGATCGAGCGCGCGCGGCTGGGCGACGGCATGCCGTTCGCGGTGCTGTTCCTGGACCTGGACCGGTTCAAGCTGGTCAACGACAGCGTCGGCCATGCCGCCGGCGACGAATTGCTGGTGGAGGTGGCCAAGCGCATCGTCTCGGCGATGCGCGCCGACGATGTGGTCGCGCGCCTGGGCGGCGACGAGTTCGCGATCCTGGTGGAATGCCCGGACGGCGGCGCCAGCGTGCGCGACCTGGCGCCGCGCCTGCTGGCGCTGATGGGCCGGCCGCTGTGGGTGGCCGGGCGCGAGCTGTTCCCTTCGGCCAGCATGGGGATCGCCCTCTGGCATCCGCGCTACGAGCGCGGCGAGGAACTGCTGCGCGACGCCGACGCGGCCATGTACCGGGCCAAGAGCGAGGGCCGCGATCGCTACGCGTTCTTCGACGAGGCCATGCGCGAGCAGGCCCTGCGCAGCCTGGACCTGGAGGCGGACCTGCGCCGGGCGATCAAGAACCGCGACTTCCTGCCGTACTACCAGCCGATCGTGCGCCTGGAGGATGGGGTGATGCTCGGCCACGAGGCGTTGCTGCGCTGGCAGCACGAGCGCCGCGGCCTGCTGCTGCCGAACGAGTTCATCGCCCTGGGCGAGGAGAGCGGGCTGATCGAGCAGGTGGACTGGTTGCTGTACGAGCAGGTGATCGGCGAACTGGCGCGTGGCGGCAGCGGCTACATCTCGGTCAACGTCTCGCCGCGGCACTTCCGTTCGCCGGACTTCGCCGACCGGCTGCTGGGCCTGCTGCAGTCGGCCGACGCCGACCCGGCGCGGCTGCGGGTGGAGATCACCGAAGTCGCGCTGCTGGAGGATGCGCCGCGTACCCGGCGCATCCTGGACACCCTGCGCAAGCATGGCGTTCTGGCCCAGCTGGACGACTTCGGCACCGGCTTCTCGGCGCTGTCCTACCTGCACCGGTTCCCGATCTCCGGGCTCAAGATCGACCGCAGCTTCGTCTCCGCGCTGGAGGGCGAGGGCGGGCGCCAGGAGAGTCTGGCCCTGGTGCGCGCAATCCTGGCCCTGGCCGGTACCCTCGGCATCGAGACGGTAGGCGAGGGCGTGGAGACCGAGACCCAGCGCAATACCCTGCTCGCGCTCGGCTGCAAGTGCGGGCAGGGCTTCCTGCTCGGGCGCCCGGCGGAGCGGCGGCGGGACTGATCCGGCCGCATGCCGGCCGGGCCGCGGCTCCGGCCGGCGCACCGATGCGGTTGCGGCGCCGTTGCGGCCGCCCGTCTAGAATGCGCGGATGCAGCACGACGCCGTCACCCGCCCCACGCCCCCCACCTCGGCCGCACCCTGGCCGCGCCGATCCACCCGCCAGGTCATGGTCGGTGGGGTGGCCGTCGGCGGTGGCGCGCCGGTCGTGGTGCAGTCAATGACCAATACCGATACCGCCGACGTGGCCGCGTCGGTGAAACAGGTCGCCGAGCTGTGGCGCGCCGGTTCGGAACTGGTGCGCCTGACCGTGAATACCCCCGAGGCCGCCGCGGCGATCCCGCGGATCCGCGACAAGCTGGCGATGATGGGCGTGGAGGTGCCGCTGATCGGCGATTTCCACTACAACGGCCACCAGTTGCTGGCCGCCGAGCCGGCCTGCGCGCAAGCCCTGGCCAAGTACCGCATCAATCCCGGCAACGTCGGCTTCGGCAGGAAGAAGGACGTCCAGTTCGCCGCCATCGTCGAGAAGGCGCTGGAATACGCCAAACCGGTGCGGATCGGCGCCAACTGGGGCTCGCTGGACCAGGCCCTGGCGGCGCGGCTGATGGACGAGAACCACACCCGCGCCGAGCCCTGGGACGCCGGCCGGGTGCTGCGCGAAGCATTGATCCTGTCGGCGCTGGATTCGGCCGCGCGGGCGATGGAGCTGGGCCTGCCGGCCGAGCGCATCGTCCTCAGCTGCAAGGTCAGCGGCGTGCAGGAGTTGATCGCGGTGTACCGTGACCTGTCCTCGCGTTGCGACTACGCCCTGCACCTGGGCCTGACCGAGGCCGGGATCGGCAGCAAGGGCATCGTGGCTTCGGCGGCGGCGTTGGCGGTGCTGCTGCAGGAAGGCATCGGCGACACCATCCGCATCTCGCTCACCCCCGAACCCGGACAACCGCGCACCGCCGAGGTGGTGGTGGCGCAGGAACTGCTGCAGACCACCGGCCAGCGCGCCTTCACCCCGATGGTCACCGCCTGCCCGGGCTGCGGCCGCACCACCAGCACCTTCTTCCAGGAACTGGCCAAGACCGTACAGGAGCATGTGCGGGCGAAGATGCCCGAATGGCGCGTTTCGCATCCGGGCGCGGAGAACCTGTCGCTGGCGGTGATGGGCTGCATCGTCAACGGGCCCGGCGAGTCGCGCCATGCCGACATCGGCATCTCCCTGCCGGGCACCGGCGAGGCGCCCTCGGCGCCGGTGTTCGTCGACGGCGAGAAGAAGGTCACCCTGAAGGGCGAGAACATCGCCGCCGAGTTCGTGGCCCTGATCGACGCGTACGTCGACAACCGCTATGCGCGCAAGGCCATCTGAGCCGCTGCCGCCCGCCGCCGCTCAGCCGTCGTAGCCGGCCAGGTAGTCGTCCAGCCTGCGCTCGCGCAGCAGCGCGGCGGCGTCTTCCCAGGTCGCCGGCTGGTCCAGGCGCAGGCTTTCGAGGATGCGCACGATGCTCAGCTCCACCTCGGGGCTGGATGCCAGCGCCGGGTCGGCGCGGCGGGCCTCGATCGCATTGAACAGGATCGCGTTGGCGTCGGCGTAGGCCAGCGGTGCGTGCTCGCCGTAGGCGTTGCGCCAGGCCGCGCTGGCCAGCACCGCATTGACGTGCGACTGGATCAGGTAGGTGGCGCGGCCGATCAGCTTCAGGTTGCCCGGCTGCACCGCGGTCATGGTGTTGCCGACCACCCGGCCAAGCTTGGCCATCACCCCGGTGGAGTGCGCGTTGAGCAGCATCTTCAGGGCGATGATCCGGTTCAGCTCCAGCGCGTCGCCGGACGGCAGGGCCAGGTCGATCAGGCGTGCCTGCGGCGCGGCCGCCTGCAGTGCGGCGCGGGCCGCGGTGCCGACCGGGGCATCGCCGATCCGGACCGCGAACAATTCGGCGTTCTTCCCGGCGAACGCGCGCAGCCAGTCCGCGCCGGGCGCCAGGGGTTCGTCGCCGAGCAGGATCATCGCGCCCAGATCGCCTTCGCGCGGGCCGCCGCGGGCCATGTTGCCGGCCGAGAACGACAGGTCGTACAGCTGTTGCTGCTCGGAACCGGCCAGGGCCAGGCTGTTGAGTGCGGCGCGGCGCAGCCAGGGATCCTCGATCTGCTCCTTGAACGGCTGCTCGTACAGCGCCGGGTCGAGCCCGTGGAATGGTCGGTGCAGCAATGCCTGCCAGGCCTGGGCGGCGTCGCCGGCCGGGTTCCAGACCTGGATCCAGGAGCGGCGCTCGGTGGCATCGGTGCGGTCCAGCGGCGCCAGGCGGAAGGTCGGCGCGCGCTCGGTCACGTCCACGAACACCGGCATCAGCGCGCGCTGGGCCAGGTAGGTGGCGTGCTGGCCGCGTTCGTACACGGCGGCCTCGGCGTCGGTCCAGGCGGCCAGTGCGGGCGCGGCTGCGGCAACGGTGCGCTGCAGCGGGTCGAACTGGCGCAGGTGCGAGGCGATGCCGGCGTCGTCGGCGAAGCCGAGCTGGCGCATCTCGTCGGCCGACAGCAGTGGCGAGAGCAGGTGGCGGATCGCGTCCTCCATCACCACGCCCAGCGCGTACAGGCTAGTGGTGGTGGCCTGCATCCGGGTGGAGCCGGTGATCGACTGCGGGCCGGTGGCCAGGTTGATCTTGGTGATGCCCGGATGCTCGATCACCGTGCGGCTGCGCTCGAACGGCAACAGCACCTCGTCCGGATTGTTGTAGACGAACCAGGTCCTGGACGGATCGTCGGCGTTGATCTCGGCGCCGCGGCGGGCGGTGCCGATCACCGCCGAGGTCTCGCCGCCCTCGGTCACCGCGAACACCACGTCGTCGGGGCCGATGCCGTTGTCCTGCAGTTGCAGGCGGCCGATCAGCTGCAGGTCCTCGAAACCCTCCAGCGAACTGATCAGGGCGCGGTCGCCGCCGGTGATCTCGCCGCGCACGCGGTCCTCGATCCCGGGCAGGGCGGCCTGGACCTTCGGCCACGACGGCAGGGCCGCCGCGCGTTGCCAGAACGGGCGCCACAGTCCGCTCTCCAGGGTCTCGGCCAGGCGGCCGGTGGAGCCGGTGCCGTAGAAATAGACGCGGTGGCCGTCGCGCAGCGCGTCCTGCATCGCCTGCGACGCCCGCTCCATGAGGGCCAGGCGCGCGGGATCGTCGGCCACCGCGGTCAGGGTCCGGGCCACGTCGCGGTCCACCGCGAACAATGCCTCCAGGCCGGCGGTGGTGTCGGCGGCGATGCGCCGGCTCAGGTCCATGGTCTGCGGATGGCGCTGTTCGGTCAGCAGGGTGTGCAACTGGAACTGCTGCTTGTGCTGCACGTAGTCCATGGATTCCACCGAGGGCTGGATGCCGAGCCGGTCGGCCAATGCGTTCTGTTCGCCGGCGCCGGCCTGGGTCGTGCCGGTCGCCAGGGCCAGCAGCAGCGCCGGCGCGCTGCGCAGCCGGCGCGCGCGCGGGGCGGGCCGGTCGTTGCGGAGTCCGGGATGGATGCCCATGCAGGCAAGGATGGCTGGCATGCGGTTACTCCGGTGTCGAGGGCAACAGGGTAATACGATCCAGTACCCACATCGCCGGGCGGGTATCGCCGCTGAAACGGATGCACAGGTCGTCGAATCCATGGGCCGGCGAGGGCAGGGCGACGCGCAGGCGGGTGAAGCCGTCTGCGCCGGGCGCGGCCGGCAGCGGCGCGGTGGCCAGGCGCGGGCCGGCGCAGCCGCCCGTGCGCACGTCCAGTTCGCCGTGCGCGGTTTCGGCCGGCAGGAAGCGGCGCTTGGCATCGTCGGCGCCGAGCTGGATCAGGTAGGGCAGGCGGCCGGCGCGCACTTCCAGTTCCGCGATGCCGTCCAGCGGCGCGTCCTTCCACAGCCAGCAGGGCTCGAAGATGGCGACATCGAACAGCGCGCGCGGGCCGTCGGCGGGACCGTCGTCCTCCATCCGCAGCACCGGACCGTCAGCCGTGCACAGCGCGAGTTGCTTGTTGTCGCGCGACAGCAGCGAGGAGCGGGTGAGCACGAACTCCTCCACCGGATGCACCGGCCGGCCATCGGCCAGGGCGACGGCAGCCAGGCGCGCCGGCAGCTTGACCGGTTGCAGCGGCCGTTCGTAGTCCAGCCATTGCGGCGTGCTCCGGCCGGGATCGAGCGTGTAGCGGATCGGATAGCCCAGCGGATTGGACAGCGCGATGCGGGCCTCGCCCTGCGGCGAGTCGCCCGGTCCCGGCAGCAGGTCGGCTTCGGCGATCACTTCGAACGGCGTGCGTGCGTAACCGATCCCGAGTGTCTCGTAGCGGCGCAACTGTTCCGGCAACCTCCGCAGGAAACTGGCGTAGTCCTTGCGCTCGGCCGGTGTCCAGCCGGTTTCGGCCACCGCCGCCAGGCGCGGCCAGGTGTTGTGTTCGACCCCGGCGAAGGTCCGGGTGTCGCCGGTCCACATGTTCGCCTGCAGGCCCAGGATGTGGTGGCGCTGCGATTCCTCCAGCGCTTCGGGTACCGGCTCGAAGGCGTAGAAGGTCTCCAGCGTATTGAGCTTGGGGCGCCCGGCCGGCTCGTTGGGCGAACGGGTCTGCAGGTAGTCCAGGTACAGCGCCGACACCGGCGACATCACCACGTCGCGCCCCTGCCGCGCCGCCTCCAGGCCGCCCTCGGTGCCGCGCCAGGACATCACCGTGGCTTGCGGCGGCAGGCCGCCTTCGAGGATCTCGTCCCAGCCGACCAGGCGGCGGCCGTGGCTGGCGAGGCTCTGTTCCAGCCGGCGCACGAACCAGCCCTGCAGCTCCGACTCGTCGGCGATGCCCAGTTCGCGCATGCGCTCCTGCACCCGTGGCGAGGCCTTCCACTGGTCCTTGACCGCCTCGTCCGCGCCGATGTGGACGTAGGGCGCGGGGAACAATGCGGCGATCTCGGCGAATACGTCGTCGAGGAAGGCGAACGTCCGTTCCTCCACGTTGAACAGGTTGGAATGGATGCCGCGCTGGTTGGAAACGGGAATGGCTTTTCCCTCGACGCCCAACTCCGGATACGCGGCGATGGCGGCGGTGGCGTGGCCGGGCACGTCGATCTCCGGTATCACCCGGATGTGGCGCTGTGCGGCGTAGGCGACGATGTCGCGGATCTGTTCCTGGGTGTAGTGGCCGCAATACGGGCGCGGCCGGCCGCTGGCCGGGTCGGTGCCGGCGTCGCCGCCGGGGATGCGGCAGCCGCCGACCTCTGCCAGCTTCGGGTGCTGTTTGATCTCGATCCGCCAGCCCTGGTCGTCGCTCAGGTGCCAGTGGAAGACGTTGAGCTTGTGCAACGCCATCGCGTCGAGCACCCGCTTGATCTGCTCCACACTGTGGAAGTGGCGGGCCGAGTCGAGCATGTAGCCGCGCCAGCCGAAGCGCGGCGCGTCCTCGATCCGCAGCGCGGGCAGGGCGAAGCCGTCGCCGCCCCGGCTCGCCGCCGCATCGGCCAGCTGCCACAAGGTGACCGCGCCGTAGAACAGTCCGGCCTGGTCGCCGGCGACCAGGGCGATGCGCTGGCCATCGATGGACAGCCGGTAGCCTTCGGCGGGAATGCCGGCGTCCGGATCGATCGCGAAATCGATCCCGCCCGGCGGGGGGGCGCCCTCGCCGGTGGCCAGCGCGGGCGCCAGGCGCAGGCCGGTGGTGCGTTCGAGCAGTTCGGAGAACTGGCGTGCGGTCGTTGCCGCGGCCGGATCGCGGTAGCGCAGCGGCGTGTCGGCGGAGAGGCGATGTTGCCCGTCCGCGATGTCCACCTTCGCCGGCATCGGGATCAGCGGCAGGGGTTCCGGTCCGGAGGCCAGGGCCGGAGCGGCGAAGGTGGCCAGCAACAGCGGCAGCCACCGGCTGACGATGCGCGAAGTCCTGCGGCCGGTCTCCGATCCCATCCACCTGCTCCATTCGGCGCGACACGGACCCGGGCGGATCCGGGCCCGTGCTATAACCCGGCGCAACCATAGCAGAGGCCTGTCGGCATGGCCGTTTCCCTGTGCAAGCGCATGCCGGTACCGGCGAACCGTATCCTGCTGGTATTCGTGCTGGCGTTGTTGCCGGTGGCGCGCTCCATCGCATCCGATTGCGATTGCGATGGGCCATCGGTGGCGCCGGTGCCGGGTATCGAGATACTGCTGGACGAGCGGATCGACCTGGTACGCGGCAAGCGCGTCGGCCTGGTCACCAATCCCACCGGCGTGGACCGCGGACTGCACAGCGCCGTCGACCTGCTCGCGCGGCACCCGCAGGTGGAGCTGGTGGCCCTGTTCGGGCCGGAGCACGGCGTCCGCGGCGATGCGCAGGCCGGCGAGCACGTCGGCTCCTCGCGCGACCGCGCCACCGGACTGCCGGTGCACAGCCTCTATGGCGAACACCGCGAGCCCACCCCGGCGATGCTGGAAGGCATCGAGGTGCTGGTGTTCGACATCCAGGACGTCGGCACGCGCTTCTACACCTATCCCTACACCCTGGCCGGCGTGCTCCGCGCCGCGCGCAGGGCGGGCATTCCGGTGGTGGTGCCGGACCGGCCCAATCCGGTTGGCGGGACGCAGGTGGAAGGCCCGGTGCTGGAGCCGGAATACGCCTCTTTCGTCGGCTTGTTCCCGATTCCGGTCCGCCATGGCATGACCCTGGGCGAACTGGCGCGACTGTTCAACGAGGAGTTCGCCATCGGCGCGGAGTTGCACGTGGTGCCGATGCGTGGCTGGACCCGTGCGCGGGCCGAACCGGGGCAGGCGCTGGCCTGGGTGATGCCTTCGCCGAACATGCCCACGCCCGATACCGCCCTGGTCTATCCGGGCACGGCACTGTTCGAGGGCACCAATGTTTCCGAGGGTCGGGGCACCACCCGCCCGTTCGAAACCGTCGGCGCGCCGTTCGTGGATGCCGACGCGCTGGCTGCGCGGATGAACGCACTGGAACTGCCCGGCGTACGTTTCCGGCCGGTGCGGTTCACGCCCACCTTCTCCAAGCATGCCGGCGAGCTGTGCGGCGGCGTGCAGCTCCACGTCATCGACCGCGACGCGTTCCTGCCGGTGCGCACCGGCCTGGCCCTGGTCAAGGCGATCCACGACCTGTATCCGGAGCGATTCCGGTTCCTGGAAGGCGATGCGCAAAACCAGGGGCGGCCGTTCTTCGACCTGCTGGCCGGCAACGGCTGGATCCGCCAGGCGATCCTCGCTGGCGAGCCGCTGGAAGCGATCGAAGCTCGCTGGCAACCCGGGTTGCGGCATTTCGAGGAGTTGCGCCGGCCCTATCTGATTTACTGATTCGGGTACAACGAAAAAGCCCACACGTTGCGGGACTTGCGGGCTCCCGGGTGGCGCATGCATCGCTTCGACGGCCGTCATATGCCGCTGCGGGACGCTGAGGCGTCCTGTTTCAGGAATGCATCGATTCCAGGCTGGACCCAGAAGGCGCCCAGTCTCCGTCACCGCCGCGCGGCGGTCGCGCCCTGCTGGATCAGGTAAGCGCGTACGGCGGGGTCTTGAGCCTGGTTGAGCGGCGTCCGCCATCGCCCCAGCCAGCCGTCGGCTTCCACGCCAAGATTGACGCTGGCGCCGTGCTGCACGAGGTAGCGCACCGTAGGAAGATGCCCGGCACGTGCGGCATTGATCAAGGGTGTTTCGTCGTACGTCACCATGCGATTCACGTCCGCACCGGCCTCGACGAGACGTTCAACCGCCGGCTGAAGCCCCAGTCGGGACGCAACGATCAAGGGATTCCCCTCGCCGAGAGATGCCCTGTCGGGATCGGCGCCGAGCGCCAGAAGCATGTCGACGGTATCCAGGTTGCGCGAGCGCACGGCCTGGATCAGAGGCGTGCCTTCGTTGAGCACGCGCGCATCGATATCCGCACCGCTCTGGACCAGTTGGCGCACCTGAAGGCTTTCCCCGGCGCGCGCGGCCGCCAGCAACGCGACTACCCGGGCATCGGGCTCCGCAACACCCCGGTCCGGCAACTCGATGCGGGGGACGGCCGCGATGGCCAGGCCCGCACATGCGGTCAGGAGCAACGCGCAGAACGCCATCGCCGCCCTGCGCTTGGGTGGTTCCAGACTCGATGCCTCGGCCAGCAGTCCGTCGATGCGCTGCGTGAGGGCGCTGCGCCGACCGAACATGCCGACCGCAAGCCAGTCGCGTCGATCATCCAGTTGGGACAGGATCTCGGCGCTGGTCAGTAGCGAGTCGGCATATCCGGCATCTGCTGCGCTGTTCAGCGCAGCCCGTGCATCGCACGCCATCTCTCGTGCCAGTTCCAGGCGTGCGGTCATCGCGTGCAGGAAGGGATTCCACCAGAACACCGCTGCCGCAGCACGCAGCATCGTGCACCACCACAGGTCCCCGCGACGGATGTGCGCGACCTCGTGTCCTACGATGTCTTCCAGCGCCTCCCGTGGTAGTCGGTCGATCAGCGCCTGCGGAATCAGGATGTGGGGACGGAGCAGTCCAACGACCATCGGTCCATCGGCGACGGTTGCCAGGATGGGGATGTGGCGCGGAAGCACGTGCGCCAGTGAAGCTTCCAGCACGGTATTCCGTTGCACTGATCGACGCAAACGGCGCGCCTGGCGCGCACTCTCGATCAGACGCATCCACTGCCACAGCGTGCCGAGCATCCATGCCAGTACCAGAAGCGTCCCGTAAGAGCGCGGAATCTCCATGTAGATCATGTCCGGCTGGTGACCGGCGTCGTACACCGCTTCATCCACGCGGGCTCCCTCTTCCGGCAGCAGCACGATGGAGGTCGGAGCGGCGGCGGAATGAACGCGCGCGACGTCCAGCCAGCTCGGGAGGAACGATGCGAAGGGCAGCAGCAATGCAAGAACGAAGGTGGCCAGAAGCAGCCAGGATCGCCTTTCGGCGCTGAGCGGACGCAGGTGCATCAGCAGCAACGCGACGGTGAACAGGGCAAAACTCACGAGCACGTGCAGGGCGGCAAACTTGAGCGCGACCTCGATCTGGTTCACTTTCCCCTCCCGGCCTTGGCGAACTTGGCCTTGTTGACCTTGTCCCGCAGCGCCCTTAGCTCATTGCGACTGACGCCTTCCTCACCGAGCAGGTGTTGCGCCAGAAGATTCGGAGAGCCCTCGAAGAACTGCTGAAGAAGATGGTCCAGGGCCTGTTTGCGGGCCTGCTCGCGCGTGATCTTTGCGCGATAGATGAAGGCGCGCCCCTCCAGGCGGTGAACGACGAATCCTTTCTTGGCCAGGATGCCGAACATGGTCAGGACGGTGGTGTAGGCGACAGGCCGCTGTTTTGCCAGTGCATCGGCCACGTCGCGCACCGACGCCTCGCCCTTGTCCCAGAGCACTTCAAGGATCTCCTGCTCGGACCTTGTCAGCGTGGGAGAAACGGGCCTGGCCATGGCATTCCTGTGGTCGGAGCAGCGCCCGTATCGGAGCACGCACCCTGCGCAACTGTCAACTAGTTCTTTCGTTGTTACTGCTGGTGACGGAGGGTCGAGTCCTCGGTTTTCGAGGGCGGAGGTCAAACGAAGGGCACCAGTCCCTCCAATCGCCAAAACTAAATTACTAGTTGACTGGCTCTTCGGGGCGCGCTAACCTCATCTAAACTAATTAAATAGTTTATAGCGGCGAAAGACGGGCGCACCGGTGTTCGCCCGAGCATGCAGGTACACGTCTCTGAGAGTCGGCGGGATCCAAAGCAGGACCAAGCAAAGAATGCGGCCGTACGCCGGATCGAGTGCAAGCGAAGATCGTGGTGGCACGGCCGAGTCAATCGACATCCACTCAGCAGGTCAGGGGTCGCGAATGAAGCGGTTCGAATGGTGGCCAGGGGTCGCCCTGGCATTTCTTTGCCTTCAGCTATTGAGCGGCGACGCTCATGCAAGGCCGCCGTCCCAGAATGCCTTCCTGAAACAGGATACGTGGCATACGACCAGCTCGGGCGTGGCATTCATCACGCCCGCGGGATGGGAGAAGAAGGAAGAACGCGGGGGCTTGTTCCTCATGAGGGCGCAGGGAATCGACGCCTCGATGGCGATTTCCGACAGCGGCGCAGACTCGCCGGACCAGGCGTTGCGAAACGCATGGAAACAGTACTCTCCGTCATCCATGCCAGTGCTTCGATCGGAGAAGGAACGCCCTGCCCGCAACGGCTGGACGATGGTGCGCGGCTACAACTACCAAAGCGACAAGGGAGGCGATCGCATTCTGCGCGCGCAAGTCCTGCAGAAAGGCGCCGTGAACGTAGCGGTCATCATCGATTCCCCGCCGGACGTCATGGACCGCCGCGAGGCCCAGTTCACGCGCTTCCTCTCCAGCGTCCGTCCGTCGGACTTCAATCCGGAAACGCTGGCCGGGAGGGAGCCGCGGGATTTCGATGGGGCCAGGACCGCGGAACTGCTGCGGTTCGTCGAGAACGCGCGTGTTGCCCTCGATATTCCGGGCCTCGCGCTCGGCGTCGTACAGGATGGAGAGGTCAGATTCGCGGGAGGGTTCGGCGTCCGCAGGAAAGGCGATCCGAGAGTCGTCGATGCCTCAACCCTATTCCTTACCGCCTCGGTGACCAAGCCGCTGACTTCCCTGCTGCTGGCGAAGCTCGTGGACGAAGGACGACTGGGCTGGGACACGCCCGTGGTGCAGGCGCTACCGCAGTTTCGCGTGGCGGACCCGCGGTTGCGCCAGAAAATTGATGTCCGTCATCTGCTCTGTGCATGCACGGGCATACCTGCTCAGGATATGGAATCGATCTTCTCCGGCGATGAGATGGGGCCGATGCAGGTTCTTGATGTCCTGGCCAGGATTGAACCGACCGCAAAACCAGGCGAGCTCTACCAGTACTCCAATCTGATGGCGACCTCGGGGGGGTACTTGGGGGGGCATGTTGCGCATCCCGAGCTTCCGTTGGACAGGGCCTACGATCTCGCCATGCAAGAGCTGGTACTGGATCCGCTTGGCATGGCGGCCACGACATTCGATTTCGACACGGCACTATCGGGGAACTTCGCCGCACCTCATGGGGTGAATTTTCTTGGCGTAACCGAGTCCGTGCCGATGGACTTCAACCGGATGTCGATTCCCATGCGGCCGGATGGCGGCGCTTGGAGCAATGTCAATGACATGGTCCGCTACCTTCGGATGGAGTTGGCCTCCGGAACGTTGCCGGATGGAAGAAAGTACATCGGCCAGAACGCGCTGCATGAGCGCCTCAAAGGCCAGGTGGCGCGCGGGGGCGTAGACCAGTGGTACGGGATGGGCCTGAAGACGGATCGCCGCCTTGGCGTTCTGCAGGCGATGCATGGTGGCAGCATGGCGGGCTACCAGGCGGAGGTGTTCTGGCTTCCGGAGCTGGGTACGGGGTATGTGCTTCTCGCCAATGCGGATGCAGGGGCGCAGCTCAGATCCGTCCTGTCGGATCGCTTCATGGAATTGCTCTTCGATACCGACTACGGCGCGCAAGAACGCCTGCGCGAGCTTCCCGGCCTCATGAAAGCCGCGCGGGAAGAGCGCAGGAACCTCCTCCAGACCCCTATCGCACCCACGCTGCTTGCGTCGTTGGCTGCGGCCTACAGCCATCCGACGCTCGGGAGTATCGAGGTCAGAACGGAGGGCGGCCGAACCTGGTTCGACTTTGGCGGCTGGAGCACCGAGGTAGTGGCCACCCAGGAGAGGAGCCCGGTATTGGAGACCATCTCGCCGAGCGTGGCAGGGATGAGGTTCATGCCGTCGCTCGAAAACTCCGTCAGGACGCTGGTGCTCGACGACGGGCAACGCTCTTACACGTTTCGAGAAAGCACGCCGAACGCTGACGAATCGGACGCCGTCTCGTCAAGCCGGTGACGGCGCCTGGGCGGGGGGGGTGCAGGCGGTCCGCAGCGAGCGGGGCTTCGTTCCAGAGGGTAGAGGCACGCGCGCAGCGGCGCAGGACAAGAGTGTGAGTTCGAAAAACCGATTCCGAGAAATGAAGAAGCCCGCAAGTCGTGAGACTTGCGGGCTTCGGTAGTGGTGGAGCCAGGGAGGATCGAACTCCCGACCTCGTCATTGCGAACGACGCGCTCTCCCAGCTGAGCTATGGCCCCGTGGCGCGGATCCGTGGACCCGTGCGGGAGGAGAATTCTAGCCTGCCGCGGGCGCGGGCGCCAACAGGGGCGAAAGCGCAGGTTCCAGTTCGGCGCGGCGCCAGCCCTGCAGCGCGGGCGGCCATTGGCCGCTCTCCAGCAGGGCTTCCAGGTGCCGGCGCGAGGCCAGCACGCCATCGGGCAGGGCCAGTTCGCCGCCGCGCCGGGCCACCGCGTCCTGCAGGCGGCGCAGGGCGTTGCGGTCCGGATCGCCGGCGGCCATCGGCATGCCGTCCTCGCCGGGCAGGGGCGTCGCCAGCGCCTGCCAGATCGCTGCGGCCAGGCGCCGTGGCGACTTCGGTGTGGCGTCCAGCTGGCGCTGCAGGGCAGCGGCATCGACCGGCGGGTCGCGCGCCAGCGCCACCGCCAGTTCGTTGTCCAGCACCCAGCTGCGCGGCAGGTCGTGTTCGCGGGCGTGGCGTTCGCGCCAGCGCAGCAGGCGCAGCAGGCGGTGCTGGCCGGGGCCGTCCAGAAACTGGGCCGAGCGCAGCGCCAGGTGCGGCCAGGTTTCGCCCTCGTCGCGCGCCGCGGTGGCGAGCATGCGCTCGATGTCCTCGACCAGCCAGGCTTCGCGGCCCAGTTCGTGCAGCTTGCCGGCGGACGCCCGGTACAGTGCGTCCAGGTGGCGCACGTCGTCGGCGGCGTAGTCGAGCTGGGCCGGGCTGAGCGGGCGGCGCATCCAGTCCGAGCGGGTCTCGCCCTTCGCCAGGGTCGTGCCGCAGACCTGTTCGACCAGCTTCTGGTAGCCCATGCCCGCGCCGATCCCGGCCAGCGCGGCGGCCGGCTGGGTGTCGTACATCGGCCGCGGCAGGGTGCCGCAGGCGCAGCGCAGGACGATCAGGTCCTCGCTGGCGCTGTGCATGATCTTGAGCACGCCCGGCGCCTCCAGCCAGGCGGCCAGGGCCTGGGTCATCCCCGGCACGAGCGGGTCGATCAGCAGGATTTCGTCGCCCACAGCCATCTGCACCAACGCCAGGCGCGGCCAGTAGGTGCGTTCGCGGATGAATTCGGTGTCCAGGCCGATCCGGGACGGGGCATGCTGCAGCCGGTCCAGCAGGTCGCCGGGTCGGTCGATCCAGAGGGGTTCTGACACGTGGGTTCCGTGGTGACGTTGCGGTTGCCCCTGCGGGCTGGGATAGCCTAACGTCAAACCGTCCGGGACGGTGATGGAGGCGGGACTCGTGCGCAGGGGCGGTCGGGCATTGCTGTGGACGGCGATCCTGCTGGCCGGTGCCTGCGGGCGCGGCCAGCAGGTGCCGGCGGACGGGTCCGGTGACGGGTCCGGTCCGGGCATGGCCGGCGCGGCAGCCCGGCGTGGCGGCCCCAGCGTGACCGTCAGCGGCGACGAGAGCCAGGCCGTGCTGGGTGTGTGGACACCGCCGGCCGTGGACCTGGGAGCGGATCCGGACCGCCGCCGCTGGCGCGAGCGTGCGGCGCGGGCGCAGGAGGACGGACACCTGTTCGAGGACGCCGAGGCGGCCATACCCATCTATCTGGCGCTGCTCGAGGCCGACCCCGATGACCGCGCGGCCCGGCGCGGCCTGCAGCGGGCACAGGGCGGCGTGCGGCTGCAGGCCCGGGCCGCGCTGGCCGCCGCCGGCGAGGACGAGGCCGCGCTGCTCCGCGCCGAGCGCCTGGCGGCGGTGGCGCGGGTGCTGGCGCCGGACGACGACGCGGTGCTGGCCTTGCAGCGCGAAGTGGAGGCGGCGCGGCGCCTGGATGCACTCAACCGTTCCGGCGAGGAGGACTTGCGCGCCGGACGGCTGGGCGAGGAGGGCGACGGTGCGCTGACCTGGTTCCGCGAGGCGCTGGCGCTGCGCCCGGACGATCCGCGCGCGCTGCAGGGCCGGGCGGCGGTGGAAAGCGCCGCGTTGCGCCGCGCCCTGGACGCCGGGCAGACATTCGATTTCGACATGGCCGTGGCATGGCTGGGCCATGCCCGGGCCGTGCGCGACGACGCCGCCGGTGCGGTGGCCGAGGCGGAGCAGCGGGTGGAATCCCTGCGCAACGCCCGCATCGCCGCGTTGCGCGACGCGGCCCTGCGCGACCTGACCGATGGCGGCGCAGGGTTGCGCGATGCGCGGGTACGGCTGGCCGACATCCTGCTGATTGCGCGCCCCGGCGACGCGGTCGCCGGACAATTGCGCGAGCGCATCGACCTGGCCACCCACTACGGCGTGTTCCGCCCCGGCCAGGTGTTCACCGACGCCCTGGCCGACGGCGATCGCGGGCCGCAGATGGTGGTGGTGCCGCACGGCGCCTTCCACATGGGTGCCCTGGACAACGAGCCGGGTGCCGCCGAGGCGGAGAAGCCGGCGCACTACGTACGCTTCGACCGTGGCTTCGCCATGTCCCTGACCGAGGTGACGGTGGCGGAGTTCGGCCGTTTCGTGGCCCAGTCCGGTGCGCGCCCGCGTGCGAGCCGGCGCGGCAATTCCATCGTCTACGACGAACGCAGCGGCAACTTCGTCCGCCGCAGCGGGGTGGACTGGCGCTCGGGCTACGACGGCCGGCCGGCGGCGCCGAATGACCCGGTGCTGCACGTGAGCGTGCGCGACGCCGAGGCCTATGCGGCCTGGCTGTCGGAGCAGACCGGGCGTCACTACCGGCTGCCCAGCGAAGCGGAGTTCGAGTATGCGCTGCGCGCCGGCGGGGCCGGCCGCTACCCGTGGGGCGACGCCGACATTCCGCCGGCAGGGTCGGGCAATTTCGCCGGCAGCGAGGACGTCTCGCCCAGCGGGCGGACCTGGAACAACGCCTTTGCCGGCTTCGGCGACGGCTACTGGGGCCCGGCGCCGGCCGGCCGTTTCCAGGCCAATGCCTGGCTCCTGCACGACCTGGCCGGCAACGTCGGCGAATGGGTCGCCGACTGCTGGCATGCCAGCTACCGGCGCGCCCCGGCCGACGGCGCGGCGTGGTTCAATCCCGGTTGCCGCCAGCGCGTGGTGCGCGGCGGGGTGTGGGCGGGCTCGCCGGCGCAGACCCGTTCGGCGTGGCGCGCGTCGATGGATTCGGACATGACCAGCGCGCGCATTGGCTTCCGCCTGGTGCGGGGCATCTGAAGGAGAACAGGGCGATGCGACAGGATCCGTTCGGACAGCAGGAAGGGCGCCAGCAATACGGGCAACCGCAGCGCCGGCGCGGCTTCAACATCGGCAGCCTGCGCTGGCTGATCCTGCTCGGCTTCGTGGCCTATGGCGGCTGCTATTACCTGTCCAACCGCAGTGTGGATCCGTATACCGGCGAAACGGTGCTGATCGACAGTTCCATCGGGCCGGAGCAGGAGCGGGCGCTGGGCCTGCAGGCCTACCAGGAGATCCTGTCGCAGGAGCAGCCGTTGCCGAAGTCCGACCGGACGTCGCAGCAGATCGAGGAGATCGCCCGCCGCCTGATCGCCAAGGTCCCCGAGGTCACCGCCGAGGTGGCCGCCAGCCACGGCCTGCCGGCGCCGGACCACTGGCGCGAGTTCGAGTGGGACGTGAACGTCATTCCGTCCGAGCAGGCCAACGCCTTCTGCCTGCCGGGCGGCAAGATGGCGGTGTATACCGGCCTGATCCCGGTGGCGCAGACCCAGGATGCGATGGCGGTGGTGATGGGCCACGAGATCGCCCATGCGCTGCTGCGCCATGGCGCCCAGCGCATGAGCCAGCAGAAGCTGGCGCAGATCGGGCAGATGGCCGGCGCCGCCGGCGGGTTCGACCAGCAGCAACAGCAGATGATCCAGGCGGCGCTGGGCTACGGCTACCTGCTGCCGTACGCGCGCACGCACGAGACCCAGGCCGACGAGATCGGGCTGATGCTGGCCGCGGCGGCCTGCTACGACCCCAACCAGGCCATCGGCCTGTGGGAACGGATGAGCGAAGCCTCGGGTGGCCAGGCGCCGCCGGAGTTCGCCTCCACGCACCCGAATCCCGGCACCCGCATCCAGACGTTGCAGTCGTTGATGCCCAAGGCGATGGAATACCGGCAAAAGTTCTGCCGCGAATAATCCGTGCGCTGTACGAACGCGGGCCGACCGCTTCGAAGCGACCCGGCGCGATGCCTGCCGACGGGAAGTGAAGGAGGATGCTTCGGCCGCAGGCCCGAGCCGGGCGGCATGAGCGGCGGCAGGCATCGCGCCGGGGCGCCGCCGCCATGTCTCCCCGCGCAGAACCTCAGCGGCGCGGCTTGCCGCCGGTGCCGGTGCCGCGTTGCTCGGGTGCTTTCGGCGCGGCCGGCTGGCCCATGCCGCCGGCGAGGCCGCGCTGGAACTCCTGCCACATCTCGAGATTGCGCTCGGTCAGCTGGTTCATCGCCGTCCACGGCGTCTGCCCGAGCAGGTTGCCCATCTGCTGGCGGAAGCCCTGCTGCTGTTCCAGGAACAGCTGCATGCTGCGCTCCAGGTAGTTGCCCATGAAGCCCTGCAGCGAATCGCCGTAGAAGCGGATGATCTGGCTCAGCAACTGGGTGGAGAGCATCGGCTCGCCGTCCTGCTCCTGCTCGGCAATGATCTGCAGCAGCACCGAGCGGGTCAGGTCCTCGCCGCTCTTGGCGTCGCGGACTTCGAACGATTCGCCGTCCAGAATCAGCTGGCGCACGTCCTCGATGGTGATGTAGCTGGAGATCTCGGTGTCGTAGAGACGGCGGTTCGGGTACTTCTTGATGATGCGGGTGGCGGCCATCGGGCGCTCGTGGGAATACGTATGCACCCAGCATGGCGCACCGCAGCAGCGCATGCAACTGGCCGCTGCCGCGGGTGCCGGCCGCGGCCCTACCAGCCCATGTGGTGGCCGCCGTTGATGTCCAGGTTGGAGCCGGTGATCCAGGCGGCCTGGTCGTCGACCAGGAAGCCGACCGCGTAGGCGATCTCCTCCGGCTTGCCGAGGCGGCCGGTGGGGATGTCGGCGGCGATCTTGGCCCGCACTTCTTCCGGTACCGCCATCACCATGTCGGTGGCCACGTAGCCGGGCGAGACCGTGTTCACGGTGATGCCGAGCTTGGCGTTCTCGCGCGCCAGGGAAATGGTGAAGCCGTGCATGCCGGCCTTGGCCGCGGCGTAGTTGGCCTGGCCGTACTGGCCCTTGAGGCCGTTGATCGAGCTGATCTGGATGATCCGGCCCCACTTGCGCTCGCGCATGCCGTCGATCACCGGGCGGGTGACGTTGTAGACCGAGTTGAGGTTGGTGTTGATCACGTCATGCCACTGCTCGGCGCCCATCTTGTGGAAGGTGCCGTCGCGGGTGATGCCGGCGTTGTTGATCAGGATCTCGACCGGGCCGAGCTTCTCTTCGACCTGCCTGACCATCGCTGCGGCGTCCTCCGGCGTGCCGACGTCGCCCTTGACCAGGGTGATGTCGTAGCCGTCGGCCTTCATTTTCTCCTGCCAGGCCTTGGCCTTCTCCTCGTTGCGATAGTTGGTGGCGACCCTGTGGCCCATGTCGGCCAGTTTCTTGCAGATGGCGGTGCCGATGCCGCCGGTGCCGCCGGTGACCAGTGCGACGCGCTTGCTCATGGTGCATCCCCTCCCGGGACAGCGTGTGAAAGCGTTACTTCTCCCGTTGTAGTGGGGTGGGGATGAAAGTTCAAGCGCGCCGGCATCAGCGCCGGATCGAAGTGGTTTACGGTGCGCTGCAGCAAATCTCCGATCGTCGCCGCTCCCTTCGACACCGCGGGTGCCTGGCCCAGCAGCGACCAGCAACGGCGCAGCGCCGGCAATGGATCGGCCGGATCCACCGGCAGCGCCGCGCTGGACTTGGACAGCTTGCGCCCGTCGGCATCGAGCACCAGGGGCAGGTGCAGATAGCGTGGGGTGGGCAAGCCCAATGCGCGCTGCAGCAGGATCTGGCGCGGGGTGGAATCGAGCAGGTCGGCGCCGCGGACCACGTCGGTGATGCCCTGCACGGCATCGTCCACCACCACCGCCATCTGGTATGCCCAGTAGCCGTCGGCGCGCCGCAGGACGAAATCGCCGACGTCGCGGGCGACGTCCTGCTCGATCCGGCCCTGCAGGCCGTCCTCGAAAGCGACCGTGGCGGCGTCGGGCACGCGCAGCCGGTATCCGGGATGGGCGCGCAGGATCGTCGCCACGCAACGGCGGTGGATCCCGGCCTGCGCCGCCAACTCGCTGCGGCTGCATGGGCAGGGGAAGGCGGCGCCGGCATCCAGCAGGCGATCCAGCGCCGCCTGGTACAGGGCGTGGCGCTCGCTCTGGCGCACTGGCGCCCGGTCGGAAACCAGGCCGAACCCGGCCAGGGCGGCCAGTTGCCGTTCGGCTGCACCGGGTACCTCGCGCGGCGGATCCAGGTCCTCGATCCGTACCAGCCATTCGCCGCCGGCGTGGCGCGCCAGCAGCCAGCTGCCGAATGCGGCCAGCAGCGAGCCGAAGTGCAGCGGGCCGGTGGGCGAGGGGGCGAAGCGCCCGCGATAGGCGACGGGGGCGGGAGCGGAAGCGGACATGCGGCATGGTCGCGGCGGCGGCGGCTTGATTTCAAGCGGGGCCGCGCCCATAGAATCCGGGTGTGTCGTGCGTGCCCCGGCGCGGGCGACGGCCACGTCCTTTTGCCGGAGATCCGCCCGTGTTCAGCCGCATTGCCCTGTTCCTCGCCACCAACCTCGCTGTGCTGGTCCTGGCCGGCATCATCATGTCGATCCTCGGCGTCCATCCCGGGCAGATGGGCGGGCTGCTGGTGATCGCGGCGCTGTTCGGCTTCGGTGGCTCGATCGTGTCGCTGCTGATGTCCAAGGGCGCGGCCAAGCGCGCCACCCGCGCCCAGGTCATCGCCGAGCCGCGCAACGATACCGAGCGCTGGCTGCTGTCCACGGTGCAACGCCAGGCCCAGGCCGCCGGTATCGGCATGCCCGAGGTGGCCATCTACGACGCCCCGGAAATCAACGCTTTCGCCACCGGCGCCAATCGCAACAAGGCACTGGTGGCCGTGTCCACCGGCCTGCTGCGCAACATGCAGGCCGACGAGGCCGAGGCCGTGCTCGGCCACGAGGTCTCGCACGTGGCCAACGGCGACATGGTGACCATGGCGCTGCTGCAGGGCGTGCTCAACACCTTCGTGCTGGTGCTGTCGCGGGTGGTCGGCGGGATGATCGACAGCGCCCTGTCGGGCAACCGCAACAGCAACCGGCCCGGACCGTTCTACTTCCTGTCGGTGATGGTGCTGGACGTGGTGTTCGGCCTGTTCGCGACCATGATCGCGATGTGGTTCTCGCGCCGGCGCGAATTCCGCGCCGACGCCGGCGGTGCGCGCCTGGCCGGGCGGGAAAAGATGATCGCCGCGCTGGAGCGGCTATCGCTCAACCATGGCCAGAGCACGCTGCCGGCGCAGGTGGAGGCGTTCGGCATCGCCGGTGGCATCGGCCAGGGCGTGCGCAAGCTGTTCCTGAGCCATCCGCCGCTGACCGAGCGGATCGCCGCGCTGCGCGCCGCGGCCTGAGTCGTCGCCCTGGCCTTACCGGCCGGGAGCGTGGCCGGCGCCGTGGCCGGAGGCCGGGCCCGGGTCCGTGGCCGGCGGGTCCGGCAGACGCAGGCGCACCAGCATGCCGCGGTGGTCGGAAGCCCAGGTGCCCTGCGCATCGGGCTCGGCGAACAGCAGTCGTGCTTCCAGCGGTTGCATCCGCCCGCGTTGCAGGAATACGTGGTCCACCTGTTGGTAGCGGTCGAAGTAAGCCGGATTGAGGGTGGTCGAGGTCGCCGGATCGGCGTCCGGATGCAGTGTGCCCCAGGCGTCCAGCCAGGCCTCGTGCAGCGCACCCAGTTCCGGGGCATCGGCCTCGGCATTGAAGTCGCCGGCGATCAGCGCGGGCGCATCGCCGGAGGTGGCCTCGACGTAGGCCAGCAGGTCGGCCAACTGTTCGGCGCGGGTCGGGCCACCGTCGGGAGCCCAGTACAGGTGGGTGAAGTAGAGGTTGAGCGGCCGGCCCTCGAACTGCACCTGCACCCGGCCCGCGGTGCGGTGGTCCTCCAGCGGATGCAGCAGGGTCTCGCCCCGCTCGGTCACCGGATGCCGGGTCAGCAGCGCATTGCCGTAGCGGCGGGCCTGGCTCGGCGGATCGGTGGTGACGAAATGCCAGTCGTAACCCAGCTCGTTCGCCAGCCAGGCCGCCTGGTTCTGCAGCTTCTCGTGCTGCAGCACTTCCTGCAGGGCGATCGCGTCCGGGCGCAGGCGCCGCAACTCGTCCACGATCTGGACCCGCCGGCGTGGCCAGTCGTCGCGGTCGTGGTACAGGTTGAGAGTCACCAGGGTGAATTCGGGTTTGGCCGCCGCCTCGCCGTTCCCTTCGGCGGCGGGCTTGCTGCCGGCCAGGGCCGTTGCCGGCAGCAGGCAGGCGATCAGCAGCAGGCGGACGGCGAGTCGATGCAGGTGGGGCAGTCGGTTCATGGCGGCCTCAGCGAACGGGCGGTGCTTGATCCAGGCGCAGCACGGGGTAGAGGCCGTAGCGCTCGTCCCAGGCCGAGTGGCGGCGGTAGAAGAAATCCAGGCGCGCGGCCGGGTCGGCCGCGAACGCCGGGTCCGAATCCAGCCGGTGCTGGAACTCGGCGCGCAGCGCCGGGTCGGCGGCGAGCATCCCGCGGGCCACGTCCTCGGCGACGTAGTCCTCCATGTATTCCTTGCGCTCGAAGGCGACGTTGAGTCCGCCCCAGGCGGCGATCGAGTCGGGTGCCTGCGGTTCGAGCAGGGCCAGCACCAGCCGCGCCAACGGCTGGCCGATGGGCACGAACAGCGCGCCGGTGCCGACGTCGCGGGTTTCGGCCTGCCAGGCGCCCTGCGCGGACAAGCGCTGGCGCCCCTCCACGGACTGGGCGGCGAACTGCGGCGTCTCGACCCGGAACGCCTGCACCGGCGCTGCCGGCCAGGCCGCATCCAGGCGCCGGAATGCGACGCCGTGGCTTTCCAGTGCCGGTTGCACGAACGCGGCCCAGGCCGGTGGCACCAGGTAGCCGGCGTGCGGCGCCGTGGCATCGAGCGCGGACACGACCTGGTCGCGCAGCGGCAGGTGCCACAGCTGCGGGGTGGTTTCGTCATAGCGGGTCATCAGCGCGCCGGATACCTCCGAGGGCGTGCGGGTGTAGGCATAACCGCGGAAATCGACGGTGCGCGCGTGCTCGGTGGCCTTCCATGCCAGCGCCTCCACCTGTCCGCCCAGGCGCGCGGCGCGGGCGTCGGCCTGCTCGGCGGTGCGTCGCCACTGCGCACCGTGCGCGGCAATCTGCTCCAGCACCGAGACCACGGTGTTGCGGGTGGTCCGCACGCGCTCGGGATACGGCTTCCACGAATGCGTCTCCACCAGCATGCCCAGGCGATTGCGCAGCAGGAAGTAGCCGTGCGAGAAGCGCGGTGGCGGCACGCCGTCCTCGAATCCCGAGGCGGGGTCGTCGCTGGCGACGAACGAGGGGTAGAACGCCAACGGCAGCGAGCCCTGCGCGGCCAGGTCGGCGAGGGTCGCATCGCGCCAGGCGCGGCCGACCTCGCGCAGGGCCGGGTCGCCGGCGTGCAGCGGCTCGACCTGGATCGAGATGTCGTGCTCGAACTGGGCGCCGTCGGTGGCGTGCAGGTCGACCGTCGCCAGCGGGTCCCATTCCCGCACCAGCCGCAGCATCGCCCGCATTTCCGCCGAATCGGCCTTCACGTAGTCGCGGTTGAGGTTGAAGTTCTGGGCGGTGGTGCGCCAACCCATTTCCTCGGGGCCGCGCTGGTTGGGGCGGTTCCAGCGCCCGAAGCGTTCGTGGCCGTCGACGTTGAACACCGGCACGAACAGCCACACCAGCTTGTCCAGCGCGCCCGGTGCGGCCTGGCCTTCCAGGACCTGGCGCAGGGCCAGGAAGCCGGCGTCTTTGCCGTCGATCTCGCCGGCGTGGATGCCGCCCTGGACCAGCACCACCGGCAAGCCGCGGCGCCTGGCCTCGGCCGGGTCGAAGGCGCCGGTGGCGGTGACCACCAGCAGTTGCATGGGCCGGCCCTCGGGGGTGGTGCCGAAGCTGCGCACCGCGACCCGGTCCGGATAGCGCGCCTGGAACGCGGCGGCCAGGCGGCCGACTTCCTCGTAGCGGCCGGTGCGCTGGAACCCGGAGCGTTCGGACTCGGTGGACAGCGGGGCGGTGCCCGGGTCGCCGTCGTCGATGTCGGCGGGCCGGCACCAGGCGACCGTGGGCGCAAGGGTGGCCGCAAGCAGCAGGACGGCCAGGGCAGGGCGATGCGGCATGGGGAGTGTCTCGTGGGAATCGGGCCCATGATGCCAGCACCGCGCCGCCGCCGCCGTGGCGGGCCGGGCCCGCCCGCGGTTCCGGTCCGAGCGCCGGATCGGGTACCCTCGGTTTCCTTTCGCAGCCCGACCTCCGGATGATCACCACTGCCGCAGACCGCGGGCGCATGCCGCGCCAGATCCCCTTCATCATCGGCAACGAGGCCTGCGAGCGCTTCAGTTTCTACGGGATGCGCAACATCCTGGTCCAGTTCCTGATCACCTCGACCCTGCTGCAGCACATCGCGGCCGGGCAGGAACGGGACCTGGCGGCCAAGGATCTGATGCACACCTTCATGATCGGTGTGTACTTCTTCCCGCTGCTGGGTGGCTGGCTGGCCGACCGCTTCTTCGGCAAGTACCACACCATTCTCTGGTTCTCCCTGGTCTACTGCGCCGGCCACGCCTGCCTGGCGCTGTTCGAGCACGACCGCATGGGCTTCTTCACCGGCCTGGCCCTGATCGCGCTGGGCGCGGGCGGGATCAAGCCGCTGGTGGCTTCGTTCATGGGCGACCAGTTCGACCAGTCGAACAAGAGCTTGGCGCGAATCGTGTTCGACGCCTTCTACTGGATCATCAACTTCGGTTCGCTGTTCGCCTCGCTGCTGATGCCGTTGTTCCTGAAGAATTTCGGCGCCTCGGTGGCGTTCGGCATCCCCGGCCTGCTGATGTTCGTGGCCACCTTCGTGTTCTGGCTCGGGCGCAAGCGCTATGTGATGGTGCCGCCGGCGCGGGTCCGCGACCCGCATTCGTTCGCCAACGTGGTGCGCACCGCGCTGCTGGCGCAGGCGCCGGGGCAGGGGCGGGCCGGGCTGTGGGTCGCGGCGGCCGGGGTGGCGCTGGCACTGGGGTCGTTCGCGCTGGTGCCGTCGCTGGGGTTCGTCATCGCTTTCTGCCTGGCGCTGGTGGCGCTGCTGGCCGGCGTCGGCGGTGGCGCCTGGATGCAGTTGGAGCGCGCGCGCGGCGTGCATCCCGACCCGGCGGTCGACGGCGTGCGCAGCGTGCTGCGGGTGCTGGTGATCTTCGCCCTGACCACGCCGTTCTTCTCGCTGTTCGACCAGAAGGCCTCGACCTGGGTGATCCAGGGCAACGCCATGACCAAGCCCGACTGGTTCGTCTCCTCGCAGATGCAGGCGCTCAACCCGGCGCTGGTGATGATCCTGATCCCGTTCAACAACCTGGTCCTGTATCCGGCGCTGCGCCGGATGGGCTGGGAACCGACCGCGCTGCGGCGGATGACCGCCGGCATCGCCTTCAGCGGCCTGGCCTGGATCGTGGTCGGCGCGATCCAGGTCGCGATGGATGGCGGCCAGCCGATGACCATCGTCTGGCAGGTGCTGCCCTATGCGCTGCTGACCTTCGGCGAGGTGCTGGTCTCGGCCACCGGCCTGGAGTTCGCCTACAGCCAGGCGCCACAGGCGATGAAGGGCGTGGTCATGAGCTTCTGGAATCTGACCACCACCATCGGCAACCTGTGGGTGCTGCTGGCCAACGCGGCCGTGCGCAACGAGTCGATCACCGGCGGCATCGCCGGCACCGGGCTGAGCGTGACCGCGTTCCAGATGTTCTTCTTCGCCGTGTTCGCGCTGGTCGCCGCGCTGGCGTTCGGCCTGTACGCCCGCGGCTACCGGACCGTCGACAACTACCGCGCCGCGGGCTGAGGATCCCATGCAATATCCCGTCACCCTGGCCCTGATCGCCGTCACCGCGCTGGTGTCGTGGCTGGCGTTCAAGGACCGCCGCCTGGCCGACCGGCTGATCCTGTGGCCACCGGCGATCTCCGAGCGGCGGGAGTACTGGCGCCTGGTCAGCTACGGCTTCCTGCACGCGGACTTGCCGCACCTGCTGTTCAACATGGTCACGCTGTTCTTCTTCGGCCAGCACATCGAGCGGATGATGGTGCAGCTGACCGGCAGTGCACTGACCTATCCGCTGTTCTACCTGGCCGCGTTGGTGGTTTCGATCCTGCCCAGCTACCTGCGCAACCAGGGCAACCGCAGGTACTTCAGCCTGGGCGCCTCCGGGGCGGTGTCGGCGGTGCTGTTCGCCTTCATCCTGCTGTCGCCGTGGTCGCGGATCTTCGTGTTCTTCATCCCTGTGCCGGCGATCCTGTACGCGGTGTTCTACGTCGGCTACAGCATCTGGATGGATCGCCGGGGCGGGGACCACATCAACCACAGCGCGCACCTGGCCGGCGCGGCGTTCGGGATCATGTTCATGCTGGCGATGGAACCGCGCCTGGCGCAGGTGTTCCTCGACCAGCTGCTCAACCCGCGCTTCGGCTGAGCCGCGGGCAAAAAAAACGGCCCCGCCCAGTGGGCGGGGCCGCGTGGACGGGGCGCCCCCGCGCCCGGTCCCTCCCCCTGGATCAATGGGCCGCGGCGTAGGCGTCCTGCAGCCGCTGGTACACCTCGGCGTTGAGTTGCTCGAACTCCCAGCCATCGGTGTGGCCGCTGACCACCAACTGGAACAGGCCCTCCAGCAGGGAGGCGTCGTTGCCGAGATCGTGTGCAGCGTTGAATTCGAAACCGTCCATCGTCGTGTCCCCTGCGGATGCGTGGCTGTCTTGCCGTCTACCCATGCAGGGCCCGTGCCAACTTTCCCGGAGGGCCGTTGCGGCGCCTCGGGGGGCGTCCTCACGGCACCTTGGCGGGCGCTTCAGCCAGAATGTGACGCGCCGCGTCGCCTTTTGCCACATCCTTCGCCTATCCCCGGGAGACCTTGCCATGACCGACCTGCCCGCCATCCACCACGATCCGACCGGCCAGCGCTTCCGCCTGCGACTGGACGGCCAGGAGGCCGCGCTGACCTACGCCCTGCGCGCCGGCCGGATGGTGATCGAGCACACCGTCGTGCCCGAGGCCATCGGCGGCCGCGGCCTGGCCGGGCGGCTGGTCCAGGCGGCCTTCGACCAGGCGCGGGCCGAGGGCTGGCAGGTGGTGCCGGAGTGCTCCTATGCCAGGGTCTGGGCCGGGCGCCATCCGCAGTACGCCGACCTGCTCGCCGCCGATTGAGCAGGATCGTTAAACTGGCCCGGCCCGGCCCTACGCCGGCATGCAAGGGAGACGCGGCATGAAACCCACCTATCCCGTCCATCCCGTGACCGGGCCGTTGCTCGCCGGTCTGGTCCTGGTCCTGCTGGCGGCCTGCCAGCGCGAGGCCGCGCCTGCGGTCGGCGGAGCGGGCGAACCGCTCCCGGAGCCGATCGCGGACGTTGCCGGTTCCCCGGGGCCGGCCGATGCCGCGGCGGTCCCGTCGCTGGACGACGTGATCGAGCACGATCCGCGCTACGTGGTCGGGATCAGTTACCCGGCCGGTGCCGCAGCCGATCCGGGCCTGGCCCGGGCCCTGCACGCCTATGCCGAGGCGGCCCGCGGCGAACTGCGCCAGGCGCTGGACTCGCTGGATGGCGCGCCGTCAGCGCCCTACGAGCTGTCGCTGGGCTTCCGCCAGACGCTGCGCACCGACGAGGTCGTGGCGATCGCCGCCGACGGCAGCCTCTATACCGGCGGCGCGCACGGGATCCCGCTGGTCGCGCGCTTCGTGTGGCTGCCTCGGCAGCAGCGCATGCTCACGGCCGACACCCTGCTGGCTGCGCCGGCCGGCTGGGAGCCGATCGCCGCCTACGTCGGCGAGCAGCTCGGCACCGCCGCCAATACCCGTGCCGCCGACGAAGGCCTGGAACCGGAGGAGCGCAGGCAGCTGCTGTCGAATGCGCTGCGGATGATCGCCGACGGCACCGAACCGAAGCCCGAAAATTTCGCCCAGTTCGAGCCGGTGGCCGCGGCGGACGGGCGCATCGCCGGGTTGCGGTTCGTGTTCCCGCCCTACCAGGTCGGCCCCTATGCCGACGGGGTGCAGGCGGTCGAGGTTCCCGCCGCGGTACTGCGGCCCTACCTGGCGGACGATGTCCGCGGATTGTTCGTGCGCTAGCCGCGCCATGCCGGTCCCGGGCCGCCCGCGCCGACGGATCGAGGCTTTGCTGGCCGAGGCCGGCGTGCGCATCGACGGCGGGAGCGACTGGGACCTGCAGGTGCACGACGAGCGCCTGTACGCGCGGCTGCTGGGACAGGGCTCGCTCGGCCTGGGCGAGGCGTACATGGAGGGCTGGTGGGATGCCGGCTCCCTCGACGGCTTCCTGCTGCGGCTGCTGCAGGCTCGGCTGGACCGGCGCGTGCACGCTCCGGGCGAGATCGGCGACGCGCTGCTGGCGCGCCTGTCCAACCGCCAGTCGCGTCGCCGCAGCGGCGAGGTCGGGCGCCGCCACTACGACCTGGGCAACGACCTGTATGCGGCCATGCTCGGTCGCCGCCTGGTGTACAGCTGCGGCTACTGGCGCGATGCCGCCGGCCTGGACGCCGCCCAGGAGGCCAAGCTCGACCTGGTCTGCCGCAAGCTGCGCCTGCGCCCGGGCATGCGCGTGCTCGACATCGGCTGCGGCTGGGGCGAGGCTCTCAAGTATGCGGCCGAGCGCCATGGCGTTTCCGGCGTCGGGGTGACCATCTCGGCCGAGCAGGCCGGCTACGCGCGGGAACTGTGCGCGGGGTTGCCGGTGGAGATCCGCCTGCAGGACTACCGCGATCTGGACGAGCCGTTCGACGCGGTGTTCTCGATCGGCATGTTCGAGCACGTGGGCGTGCGCAACTACCGCGCCTATTTCGAGGTGGTGCGGCGTTGCCTGCCGGAAGCCGGGCTGTTCCTGCTGCACAGCATCGGTTCCAACGTCTCCGTGCGCCGTACCGATCCATGGATCGCGCGCTACATCTTCCCCAATTCGATGCTGCCATCGGCCGCGCAGATCGCCGCCGCCAGCGAAGGGGTGTTCGTGATCGAGGACTGGCACAATTTCGGCAGCGACTATGATCTCACTCTGCAGGCCTGGCGCGAGAACATCGAAGCGGCCTGGGAATGGCTCGATCCCCGCTACGACGAGCGCTTCCGCAGGATGTGGCGCTACTACCTGGCCGGCTCGATGGCGACATTCCGCAGCCGCCGCGCCCAGCTGTGGCAGATCGTGTTGTCCCCGCGCGGCGTACCCGGCGGCTACGTCGCTCCGCGTTGATCGGATTGAGCGACAAGCGGCTGCTTCGGTCGGGCATAGCCGCCATGCAGGTGTGCCGCCCGGGCGGCACATGCGTGTGCCGCGCCCGGATCCCGGAGCAGGGACAGCGCAACCGCGCGGCGAGCAGCCTCCCCATGCAGCGGCGGCCCCGCAACGAAGCCGGCGTTCCCCCTCGGGAAAGCGGTTGCCGAAAACGACTGCGCCACCCGAAGGTGGCGCAGTGCGGTGGGGCTTGATGCCGGCACTCAGTGCTTCGGCGCGGCGTCCAGCCCGCGCTTGGCCAGCAACGGTTCGATCTTGGGATCGTGCCCGGCGAAGTCGCGGAACAGTTCCATCGCGTCCTTGCTGCCGCCGCGCGAGAGCAGGGTGGCGCGGAAGCGGTCGCCGTTCTCGCGCTTCAGGCCGCCATGGTTGCGGATCCATTCCTGGGTATTGGCATCGAGCACCTCGGACCAGATATAGGCGTAGTAGCCGGCCGCATAGCCGCCCATGATGTGGCTGAAATACGGCGTGCGGTAGCGCGGCGGCACCGGCGCGAAGTAGATGCCGTCCGCCACCAGCGCATCGTGCTCGAACTTCATCACCCCGGCGGCTTCCGGCACCTGCTCCGGGCCGATCTGGTGCCAGCGCTGGTCGAGCATGGCCGCGCCCAGGTATTCGGTGGTGGCGAAGCCCTGGTTGAACTTGGCCGCGGCCAGGACCTTGTCCAGCAGCGCCTGCGGCATCGGCTCGCCGGTCTGGTGGTGCTTGGCATAGTTGGCCAGGATCGACGGCCAGTCGGCCCACATCTCATTGACCTGCGACGGGAACTCGACGAAGTCGCGCGGCACGCTGGTACCGCTGAAGTACGGATAGGTCACGTCCGAGAACATGCCGTGCAGCGCATGGCCGAACTCGTGGAACGTGGTGGTGACCTCGTCCCAGGTGAGCAGGGTCGGCTGGCCTTCGGTCGGCTTGGGGATGTTCAGGTGGTTGGCCACCACCGGCTGGGTACCCCGCAACTTGGACTGCGACACGTAGGAGTTCATCCACGCGCCGCCGCGCTTGGACTCGCGCGCGTAGGGGTCGAAGATGAAGATCGCCAGCTGCTTGCCGTCGGCGTCGAAGACGTCGTAGGTCCAGGTGTCCTCGCGGTACTTGGGCAGGTCGGTGCGTTCCTTGAAGCTGATCCCGTAGAGCTGGTTGGCAGCGAAGAACACGCCGTTCTCCAGCACGTTCTTCATCTCGAAGTACGGCTTGAGCTGGGATTCGTCGAAGTCGTAGCGCTCCTGGCGCACCTTCTCGGCATAGTAGGCCCAGTCCCATGGCTCGAGCTGGAAGCCGGGTTCGCCCTTGGCGGCCTGTTCCTTGTCGATCATCGCCTGCAGGTCGGCGGCCTCGCGCTTGGCGTTGGCCACGGCGGCCGGGGCCAGCTTGCCGAGCATGGCGTTGACCGCCTCGGGGGTCTTGGCGGTCGCGTCGGCCAGCGAATAGGCGGCGTGGTTCGGGAAGCCGAGCAGCTTGGCCCGTTCGGCGCGCAGCTTCATCACCTGAGAGACGATGCCGGTGTTGTCGTACTCGTTGCCGCGGCTGCCGCGGGCGGCGGAGGCTTCGAAGATCTTCCGGCGCGACTCGCGATTGGTCAGGTAGGTCAATGGCGGCTGGCCGGTGGTGTTGAGCAGGGCGACCACGTACTTGCCCTCCAGGCCGCGCTTCTTGGCTTCCTCCGCGGCGGCGGCGACCTGGGCCTCGCTGGACCCGGCCAGCGCCTCGGCGCTGTCGAACGCCACCGCCGAGGCATTGACCTCGTTGAGCACGTTCTGGTTGAACTGGGTGCCCAGCGTGGCCAGTTGCGCGTTCATGTCCTTGAGTTTGGCCTTGTCGGCATCGGACAGCCGGGCGCCGGCACGGACGAAATCATCGTGGTAGCGCTCGACCAGGCGCAGGCCCTCGGCATCCAGGCCCAGCGAGTCGCGCCGGTCGTACAGCGCCTGGATCCGCCCGAACAGCGCAGGATCGAGCACGATCGCGTCCTGGTGGGCGGCGAAGCGCGGCGAGAAGTCCGCCTGCAGCTTCTTGCGCGCGTCGTTGGTGTCGGTACCGACCAGGTTGAAGAACACGGTGGTGGCGCGATCGAGCACCTGGCCGCTGTTCTCCAGGGCGACGATGGTATTGTCGAAGGTCGGGGCCTCGGGGTTGTTGGCGATCGCCTCGATTTCCTTCAGCTGCTCGGCCATGCCGGCTTCGAACGCCGGGGCGAAATGCTCGTCGCGGATCCGGTCGAAGTGCGGGTACTGCAGCGGCAGGTCGCTCTGGACGAAGAACGGGTTGTCCTGGGTGGACGGCGCGGCGGGCTGCTCGGCGCTGGCGCCGGGGGCGGGGCTTTCGGTGCGGTTGCAGGCGGTCATGCCAAGTCCAAGGGCGGCGGCGAGCGCCAGGGTGAGGCCGGTCTTCTTCATCTGCTGCGGATCCTGCGGGGACAATCCTTTCAATCTACCGCACCCGGGGCGGTGGCGGCCCGTGACCAATGGCACGGGGCGGCCGAGGCCGTGGCCGCGCCGGGCGGGCAGGGGGCGCCGCGGCACCCGTCCCGGCCCGGAGAGGCTGCCCGGTTGCGGCCCGGCGCCGTATGCTGGAGCCAGCCTCCATCGCCGGATTCCCATGGCCAGCCTCCACGATTTCTCCGCCATCGACATCGACGGCCACCCGCGCAACCTCGCCGAATTCGCCGGCCAGGTGCTGCTGGTGGTCAACGTGGCCTCGCGCTGCGGCTTCACTCCGCAATACGCCGGGCTGGAGCAGCTCTGGCGCGACTACCGCGACCGCGGCTTCGCCGTGCTCGGCTTCCCCTGCGACCAGTTCGGCCACCAGGAACCGGACGACGAGGCCGGGATCCGCGTCTTCTGCGCGCAGAATTTCGGGGTGAGCTTCCCGATGTTCGCCAAGGTCGAGGTCAACGGTGATGGCGCGCACCCGCTTTGGCGCTGGCTCAAGGAGGAGAAGCGGGGCTTCCTCGGCACCGGCGCGATCAAGTGGAACTTCACCAAGTTCCTGCTCGGGCGCGACGGGCGGGTGATCGCCCGCTATGCGCCGACCGAGCGCCCCGAGTCGCTCACCGGCGACATCGAGCGGGCGTTGCGCGGATCACCCTAGGGGGCCGTCGCCGGGCGATGCTTCACGTCTTCCGGCAGCAGCGAGAGGATCTCCGCGATGATGTCGGGCAGCGACTGCTCGGAATAGCCGCGATGGGTGAAGGCCACCTTGCCGTCATGGTCGAGGATGAACATGTGCGGCAGCGACTGGACCCCGTAGCGCTCGCTGGTTTCGCCCTTGGCGTCGTGGACGTAGGTCAGGTCCAGCCCGCGGTTGGCACGCACCACCGCATTGAAGTCGCTGCGCGGCTCCTTGAAGTTGACCGCGATCACTTCCAGCGCATCGCGCCCGACCACTTCCTGGAACCGCGCCAGCACCGGAAGCTCCTTGCGGCACGGACCGCACCAGGACGCCCAGAAGGTGACGATCGCGACCTTGCCGCGGTAGTCGGCCAGGTCGACGGCCTTGCCCTGGTGGTCCCTGCCGAGCAGTTGCGGCGGCATGTCACCTGGCGCGGGTGGCGCGAGGTCCGAGGCCCGGGCGTCACCCATGGACGAGGCCAGGACGAGCACGGCCGCCAGCAGCCACCCGTGCAGCGACATGCGGTCCGCCCGGGTTCCGGCCGCGGCCGCCGTGGCCGGTGCCTGCATGGCGCGGTCCACGGTCACTTCTCGACGAAGGCGCGTTCGAACACGTACTGGCCGGGCGAGCCGATCCGCGGTGCGGCGGCGAAGCCGCGGCCGTCGAGCAGGGTGCGGAAATCGGCCAGCATCTGCGGGCTGCCGCAGATCATGGCGCGGTCGCGGTCCGGGTCCAGCGGCTCGATGCCCAGGGTGCGCATCATCTGCCCGCTGGCCATCAATTCGGTGAGGCGGCCGCGGTTGGGGAAGTCCTCGCGGCTCACCGCCGGGTAGTACAGCAGCTTGCCGCGGATGGTCTCGCCGAGGAGCTCGTGCTGCGGCAGCTCCCTTTCGAAGTAGTCGCGATAGGCCAGGTCGGCGACGTTGCGCACGCCGTGGCACAGCACCACGCGTTCGAAGCGCTCGTAGGTTTCCGGGTCCTTGACCACCGACAGCCATGGCGCCAGGCCGGTGCCGGTGCCCAGCAGGTACAGGTTGCGGCCCGGGTGCAGGTCGCTGATCAGCAGGGTGCCGGTGGGCTTGCGTCCGATCAGGATGCTGTCGCCGGGCTGGATGTGCTGCAGGCGCGAGGTCAGCGGACCGTCCTGGACCTTGATCGAGAAGAACTCCAACTGCTCTTCCCAGTTGGCGCTGGCGATGGAATAGGCGCGCAGGACCGGCTTGCCGCCTTCGGTGGGCAACCCGATCATCACGAACTGGCCGTTGTCGAAGCGGAAGCCGTCGTCGCGGGTGGTGGTGAAGCTGAAGTACGCGTCGGTCCAGTGGCGTACGTCGAGCACCGTCTCGGTGCCGTAGGCGGATGACATCGGGGGAGACAGCGCGGGGAAGGGATCGGCGTATTGTAGCCCAGGCCGGCGCGCGGCCTCGCGGCGGAACGCGATGCCGCGGCTCCGTTCAACCCCGGGGCGGCTCCAGCTTCAGCAGCTTGCCGTCGTCCTCGTCGGTGACCAGGTACAGGTTGCCGTCCGGGCCGAGGCGCACGTCGCGAATGCGCTCGCCCAGGTCCTGCAACAGGCGTTCCTCGGCCACCACCCGGTCGCCCTGCAGTTGCAGCCGGATCAACTGGCGCTGTGCCAGCGCGCCCAGGAACAGGCTGTCGTTCCACGGCTGGCCGGGCCGCCCGGTGTAGAAGGCCATGCCCGACAGTCCGGGTGAGACCTCGAACACGAAATGCGGCGGCTCCATGCCTTGCTTTTCCTTGCCCATCGCTTCGGGGATCGGCTGGCCGGAATAGTCGATGCCATGGGTGACCACCGGCCAGCCGTAGTTGCGGCCCGGGCGCGGCAGGTTCAGTTCGTCGCCGCCACGCGGGCCGTGTTCGCTCTCCCACAGCTTGCCGGTGCGGGGATCGAAGGCCAGTCCCTGCGAGTTGCGATGGCCGTAGCTCCAGATCTCCGGGCGCACCCCGGCCTGGCCGACGAAGGGGTTGTCCTCGGGCACGCTGCCATCCAGGTTGAGACGGACCAGCTTGCCCTGCAGTTTGTCCAGTTCCTGCGCCAGCGGCCGCAGGCCGCGCTCGCCCTGGCTGATGAACACGTGGCCCTGGTCGTCGAAGGCGAAGCGCGAACCGTAATGGTGCTCGGTATCGACCTTGGGCTCCTGCCGGTAGAACACGGTCACGTCGGTGAGGCCGGCGTCGCTAAGGGTGGCCCAGGCCGCCGCGGTGCCGGACAGGCCGTTGCCGCCCGGTTCGGCGTAGCTGAGGTAGATCCGCCGGCTGTGGGCGAAGTCCGGGGCCAGGGCCACGTCCAGCAGCCCTCCCTGGCCGCGTGCATGCACCGCGGGCACGCCGGCCAGCGGTGCCGACACGCTGCCGTCGGCCGCGATCCGGCGCAGCGTGCCGCCGCGTTCGCTGACCAGGAAGCCGCCATCGGGCAGTGGCGCCACCGCCCACGGGTGCGCCAGCCCGCGCGCGATCACGCTCAGCTTGCCTTCGCCGTGTTCGCTGGCGATCCCGAGCGCCGCCATGTCCGGGGTGGCGGCGTCGGATGCAGGGACTGGCTTGCAGGCGGCCAACGCGGCCAGCAGGGCGATGGCGAGAGCGGGCAGGCGCATGGCGGACCTCCGTTCGGTGCGGCTCCAACGATAGCCGGCGGCCGGTCGCGCCAACAACCCGCGCAGCCGCGGGAAACGCGAAGGCCCGCTTGCGCGGGCCTCCGTTCGAGCCACCGGCGCTGCGGCCGGATCGGTCAGTGTATGCCCTGGAGGTTGCGCAGCTGGGTGGGGCGCGAGCCGAAGTACGCCGCCAGGTCGGCGATGTCCTGATCGCCCAAGCCTGCGGCCTGCGGGGTCATCAGCGCGTGCTGGCGTTCGCCCTTGCGGTACTGCTGCAGCGCATGGGCGATGTAGTCGGCGTACTGGCCGCCGATTTTCGGATAGGTGGGATCGATCGGCGCATTGCCTTCCGGGCCGTGGCAATCGACGCAACTCTGTCCGGTGGCCTTGCCCTTGGCGTTGGCCAGTTGCTCGCCGACGGCGATGCGCCCGTCGGGCAGCCCGGCCGAGGAGCTCTTCTGGGCGCTGCCTTCCTCCCCTGCGTCGTGGCCTCCCCCCTGTCCGGAGCAGGCCGCCAGGGCGAGGGCGGCGAAAAGGGCGATGGCGAGACGCTGAACGGTCACGGCTGTCGTCATGGCGAAAGGCTGCTTACTTGAGGGTGGACAGGAAGGCGGCGATGTCGGCGATGTCCTGGTCGGAGAAGCTCTGCGCCTGGGCCTGCATGGTCGGGTGCTTGCGCTTGCCGTCGCGGTATTCGTGCAGGGCCTGGGCCAGGTACTCGGACGACTGGCCGCCGATCATGGGCACCTTGAAGCTCGGATACGCATTCTTGTAGCCGTCGATGCCGTGGCAGCCCTGGCAGGTATAGGTCAGCTGGTGGCCGGACTCGGCGTTGCCGATGGCCGCCGCCGGAGCGGCAGCCGGGGCGGTGGCCTCGGCCGGGGCCGGCATGGCCTGCGCGGTCGCCGCAGGCTCGGCCGGCGGCGCGGCTTCCTGGGCGGAGAGGTTCAGGGACAGGGCGGAGACCAGGGCAAGGCAGGCGGCTAGCGGCAGCGGGCGCATCATTCGTGGGTCCGGGGTCGGTCGGAGGACAGTCCGTGCGGCAGGCCGCACATGAACAGACTCAGTATAGCCTGCGGTTCAGCCGGACCGGAACCTGCCGGGTCCGGAGGGGTCGAAGCGACCGGTCACCCGGCTGGACCATGACCTTCGGCGCATGGCGATTAGCCGTTCTGGTGATCTACTCGCATACAACACCTGATCACACCTCCGGACCCTCGAACCAATGGATCCCCTCATGGCCCTTCGCCGTCCCACGTCCCTGCGCGCCGGATTGCGCGCCACCGTGGCTGCCTTCGTCCTCGTCTCCGCGCTGACTGCCTGCAAGGGCGGGCAGGACGCATCCGGCCCGGACAAGGCCAAGAAGGGCGACTCCGCGCCGGACGCGGTGCCGGTGGAAGTGGTGAAGGCCACCCAGCGGCCGATCGCCGCCAGCTATGCCGGGACCGCCACCCTGGTGCCGCTGGCCGAGTCGCAGGTGGTCGCCAAGACCTCCGGGGTGGCCCTGGAAGTGCTGGCCGAGGAGGGCCAGCAGGTCAAGGCCGGGCAACCGTTGGTGCGCCTCGACCCGGATCGCGCGCGCCTGGCCGTGGCCCAGGCCGAGGCGCAGTTGCGCAAGCTGGAGAACAACTATCGCCGCGCCCAGCAACTGGTCGCCCAGCAGCTCATCAGCGCCGGCGAGGTCGACCAGATGCGCTACGACCTGGAGAACGCCCGCGCCCAGCACCAGATGGCCAAGCTGGAGCTGTCCTATACCACGGTGGTGGCACCGATCTCCGGCGTGGTGGCCTCGCGCGACATCAAGCCGGGCAACTTCGTGCAGATCAACTCGCCGATCTTCCGCATCGTCGACAGCGAGCGGCTGGAGGCGACGCTCAACGTGCCCGAACGCGAGATCGCCAAGCTCCGCGCCGGCCAGCAGGTCAAGCTGGTGGCCGATGCCTTGCCGGGCCGCGAATTCGCCGGCACGGTGGATCGGGTCGCGCCGGTGGTGGACACCGGCACCGGCACCTTCCGCGTGGTCGCCGCATTCTCCGGCGAGGGTGAACTGCAGCCCGGCATGTTCACCCGCCTGGGCATCAACTACGACCAGCGCGCCGATGCGCTGGTGGTGCCGCGCGCAGCGCTGCTGGAGGACGGCGGCGAGCCGGCCGTGTACGTGGTCCGCGACGGCAAGGCCGCACGCACCCCGCTCAAGCTCGGCTACGACGACGCCGGCTGGGTGGAGGTACGCGAAGGCCTGCAGGCCGGCGACGCGGTGGTCGTGGCCGGCAAGGCCGCGCTGCGCGAAGGCAGCGCGGTGCAGGTGCTGGGCCAGGCCGAACCGACGCCGGCTCCGGCTCCGGCTCCGGCCGCCCAAGCGGCGACCCAGTGATGTCCGCGCCGGATCCCGCCGCGGCAGGCGGCCGCTTCGACCTGATCGAGTTCGCCACCCGCCGCCGCGTCACCGTCGCCATGGCCACGGTGACCCTGGTTTTGTTCGGGCTGATCTCGCTGTCCAGCCTGCGGGTCGAGCTGCTGCCGGACCTGAGCTATCCCACGCTCACCGTGCGCACCGACTACGAAGGCGCCGCCCCGGCCGAAGTGGAGACCCTGATCTCGCAGCCGGCCGAGGAGGCGCTGGGCGTGGTCAAGGGCCTGCGCAAGCTCAAGTCGGTCTCGCGCACCGGGCAGAGCGACGTGGTCCTCGAATTCGCCTGGGGCACGGACATGCAGCAGGCCGGCCTGGACGTGCGCGACAAGATGGAAACCCTGCAGCTGCCGCTGGACGCCAAACCGCCGGTGCTGCTGCGCTTCAATCCGTCCACCCAGCCGATCATGCGCCTGGCCCTGTCCTCGAAGCAGGAGGACGGCGACGAGAGCGACGCGGTGCGGCGCTTGATGGAGTTGCGCCGCTATGCCGACGAGGACCTCAAGCGCAAGCTCGAGCCGGTCTCCGGCGTGGCCGCGGTCAAGGTCGGCGGCGGCCTGGAGGACGAGATCCAGGTCGATATCGACCAGCGCAAGCTGGCCCAGCTGGGCCTGTCGCTGGACAGCGTGATCCAGCGCCTGAAGCAGGAGAACGTCAACCTCTCCGGCGGGCGTCTGGAGGAAGGTTCGCAACGCTACCTGGTGCGCACGGTCAACCAGTTTGCCGACGTCGAGCAGATGCGCGAGCTGCTGCTGACCACCGCCGGCGGCTCGGCCTCGGCCGGGAGCGAGAACCGGCAGCTGATGTCCGCCATCCTCGGCAGCCGCGACCCGAACGTGATCGCCGCCCTGCGCGGCGACGGCGGCGGTTCCGGTGGCGCCGCGCCGATCCGGCTGAAGGACGTGGCCGAGGTGCGCCAGGGCTACAAGGAGCGCGAGGCGGTGATCCGCAGCGGCGGCCGCGAGGCGGTGGAGCTGGCCGTCTACAAGGAAGGCGACGCCAATACCGTGGCCACCGCCGACGCGCTGGAGGCGAAGCTGAAGGACATCCGGGCGAAGATGCCGGACGACATCGATATGACCGTGGTCGAGGACCAGTCCAAGTTCATCCGCCACGCGATCGCCGACGTCAAGCTCGATGCGGTGATCGGCGGCCTGCTGTCGATCCTGGTCATCTTCCTGTTCCTGCGCGATGGCTGGAGCACCTTCGTCATCTCGCTCTCGCTGCCGGTGTCGATCATCGCCACGTTCTTCTTCATGGGCCAGCTCGGGCTGAGCCTGAACGTGATGTCGCTGGGCGGACTGGCCCTGGCCACCGGCCTGGTGGTGGACGACTCGATCGTGGTCCTGGAATCCATCGCCAAGGCGCGCGAGCGCGGCCTGGGTGTGCTGGACGCGACGATCCAGGGCACCCGCGAGGTGTCGATGGCGGTGGTCGCCTCGACCCTGACCACGATCGCGGTGTTCCTGCCGCTGGTGTTCGTCGAGGGCATCGCCGGACAGCTGTTCCGCGACCAGGCGCTCACCGTGTCCATCGCCATCGCGGTGTCGCTGGTGGTGGCGATGACCCTGATCCCGATGCTCAGCTCGCTCAAGGGGCATACGCCGCTGGAGTTTCCGCAGGAGGCGCCGCGCGAGCGCTGGAGTCCTGAGCGGCGCTGGCAGAAGCCGGTGGCCGCCACCGGGCGCGGGGTCGGCGCGATGTTCCGCTACGGCTTCTATGGACTGGTCTGGGCCGTGGCGCGCGCGTTCCGCGGCGTCGCAGCGGTGGTCGGCCCGGTCATGCGCAAGGCCAGCGACCTGGCCATGGCGCCCTACGGCCGTGGCGAGGCTGCCTACCTGCGCCTGCTGCCGCGCGCGCTGGCGCGGCCGTGGCCGGTGCTCGGCGGCGCCGCGCTGGCGTTCGTGCTGACCCTGGCCGCGATCCCGATGCTGGGCATGGACCTGATCCCGCAGTTGGCCCAGGACCGCTTCGAGATGACCGCCAAGCTGCCGCCGGGCACGCCGCTGGCGCAGACCGACGCGCTGGTCCGCGACATGCAGCGTCTGCACGCCGACGAGCCGGGCGTGCGCCTGCTGTACGGCGTTTCCGGCACCGGTACCCGGCTGGACGCCAGCCCGACCGAAAGCGGCGAGAACATCGGCAAGCTGACCGTGGTGATGGACGATGCCTCGCGCGAGTCCGGCCTGACCGAGAAGCTGCGCGCGGCGATGCAGGACCATCCGGCGGCGCAGGTGGATTTCGCCCGCCCGGAGCTGTTCGCGCTGTCGCCGCCGCTGGAGGTCGAGATCGAGGGCAACGACCTGGAGGCGATCCGGGTCGCGGGCAACCGCCTGGCCGGAATGCTGCGCGACAACCCCCACTACGCCGACGTGAAGTCGACCGTGGAGCAGGGCTTCCCCGAGATCCAGATCGTGTTCGACCAGGACCGTGCCGCGACGCTGGGCCTGACCACCCGCCAGATCGCCGATGCGGTGGTGAACAAGGTGCGCGGCAACGTCGCGACCCGCTACAGCTTCCGCGACCGCAAGATCGACGTGCTGGTCCGGGTGCGCGAGTCGGAGCGCTCCTCGGTGGACGACATCCGCCGCCTGATCGTCAAGGCCGGCGGCGGGACCTCGGTCGAGCTGGGCTCGGTGGCCGAGGTCGTGGCCGCCACCGGCCCCAGCGAGATCCACCGCACCGACCAGCGCCGGGTGGCGATCGTCTCGGCCAACCTGCGCGACATCGACCTGGGAACGGCGGTCGCCGAGGTGCAGCAGATGGTCGCGGACAACCCGCTGGGCACCGACGTGGACATGCGCATTGGCGGCCAGGGCGAGGAACTGGGCGAATCGATCCGCTCGCTGCTGTTCGCGTTCGGCCTGGCGGTGTTCCTGGTGTACCTGGTGATGGCCTCGCAGTTCGAGTCGCTGCTGCATCCGTTCGTGATCCTGTTCACCATCCCGCTGGCGATGGTCGGCGCGGTCGGTGCGCTGCTGCTGACCGGTTCGCCGGTATCGGTGGTGGTGTTCATCGGCCTGATCCTGCTGGTCGGCCTGGTGGTCAAGAACGCGATCATCCTGATCGACAAGGTCAACCAGCTGCGCGAGGCCGGCATGGCCAAGCGCGAGGCGCTGGTCGAGGGCGCGCGCTCGCGCCTGCGCCCGATCATGATGACCACCCTGTGCGCGGTGTTCGGCTTCCTGCCGCTGGCCCTGGCCTTCGGCGAGGGCGCCGAGGTGCGCTCGCCGATGGCGATCACCGTGATCGGCGGCCTGCTGGTGTCCACCCTGCTGACCCTGGTGGTGATCCCGGTGGTCTACGACCTGCTCGACCGCAAGCCGGACGAGCACTACCTCAGGCGCGGCCAGCGCGCGCGCCGCGGCATCGCCGCGGTGGTGGTGCCGAACCCGGGCGTGGCCGCCGGCGAAGGCGCGCAGGGCTGACGGATGAACATCACCGAGTTGTCCATCCGCCGCCCGGTCACCACGATCATGCTGTTCGTGTCGATGGTGGCGATCGGGCTGATCGCCTCGTTCCGGCTGTCGCTTGAGGCCGAGCCGGAGGCGACCATTCCGTTCTTCTTCATCGCCCTGCCGTACGCCGGCTCCACCCCGGAAGAGGTGGAGCGCAACCTGCTGCGGCCGGTGGAGGAGGCGATCGCGACCATGCCCGGGATCCGTTCGATGAACGGGCGGGCGAACGCGGACGGTGCGCAGATCCAGGTCGAATTCAGCGATTGGAGCCGCGACATCGCCATCGCCGCCTCGGAAGCGCGCGAACGCATCGACGCGATCCGCGACCAGCTCCCGAACGATTTCCGCCGCTACTACGTGCAGCGCTGGAGCACCTCGGACCGGGAGGCGATGACCCTGCGCCTGACCAGCGACGACGACCTGACCCGGCGCGCGGACCTGATCGAGCGCAGCCTCAAGCATCGCCTGGAGCGCCTGCCCGGGGTGGCCCGGGTCGAAGTCGAGGGCGTGGCCCGGCAGGAAGTGCTGGTGGCGCTGGACAAGGACCGGCTGAGCGCGCATGGGGTGGCGCTCAACGAACTGGTGCAGCGGCTGCAGGCGGCCAACTTCTCGGTCTCGGCCGGGAAGATCACCGAGGACGGGCGCCGCCTGCGGGTGCAGCCGCGCGGCGAACTGCTGCAACTGCAGTCCCTGCGCGACCTGCCGGTGGACGCGCGCGGCACCCGTCTGTCCGACATCGCCACCGTGGACCTGCAGCCGCAGCGGATGAACTACGTGCGGCAGATGGACGGCAAGCCCAGCGTCGGGGTGGACGTCTACAAGGAGCGTTCGGCGAACCTGGTCGACCTTTCACGCTCGGTCCGGGCCGAGATCGGCCGGCTGGAAAGCGATCCCGCCATGCGCGGGATCAAGATCGAAGTCGCCGACGACCAGGGCCAGGCGGTGACCGCCTCGCTGCTGGCGCTGGCCGAAGCCGGCGCGATCGGCCTGCTGCTGTCGGTGATCGTGCTCTACGCGTTCCTGCGCCACTGGCCGTCCACCCTGATGGTCAGCCTGGCGATCCCGATCTGCTTCGTGATGACCCTGGGCTTCATGTACTTCGCCGGGATCACCCTGAACATCATTTCGATGATGGGGCTGTTGCTGGCGGTGGGCATGCTGGTGGACAACGCGGTGGTGGTGGTGGAAAGCATCTACCAGGAGCGCGAACGGTACCCGGACGATCCCGAGCGCGCCTCGATCGTCGGCACCCGCAACGTCGCCATCGCCCTGTCGGCCGGCACCCTGTGCCACTGCGTGGTGTTCCTGCCGATGCTGTTCGGCGAGAAGAACATCATCAGCATCTACCTTGGGCAACTGGCGGTGACCATTTCGGTCTCGCTGCTGGCCTCGTGGCTGGTCGCGGTCAGCCTGATCCCGATGCTGTCGGCGCGGATGAAGACCCCGCCGGCGGTGAAGTCGCCGACGATCGCGCGGCTCCAGGATCGCTATGCGCGGGCGCTGCGCTGGACCCTGCTGCACCGTGGCTGGAGCGTGGCCGGCATCGTGCTCATCACCGTGGCCAGCGTGTGGCCGATGATGCATGCCCAGGGGGGGGGCGACGAAAGCGATCCGAGCGAGATCAACATCTTCTACCAGTGGCGAGGCGCCTATTCCAAGGAGGAGATGGGCAAGGAGGTCGCGCGGGTGGAGGAATTCATCAATGCCCATCGCCAGGACTTCCGGGTCGAGCGTGTCCACAGCCGCTATAGCGAGCAGGGCTGGGCCCAGACCCGCATGTTCCTCGACGTGGAAGACCGCGACCTGAGCAAGCGGATCGAGGAGAAGGTGCGCGAGGGCCTGCCCAAGTCGGCGCGGGCGCGGATCGGCATCGGCTGGCCCGGCGGCATGGGCAGCGAGGGCCAGGGCATCCGCTTCAGCCTGATCGGCGATTCCACCGCCACCCTGAAGGAACTGGCCGACGACATCGTGCCGATGCTGGGGCGCAATCCGAAACTGCGCGACGTGCGGGTGGACACCGGCGACGCCAACACCGAGCTGGCGGTGCGGGTCGACCGCGAGCGTGCCGCCGCCTACGGCTTCAGCGCCGAACAGGTGGCGCAGTTCGTCAGCATGGCCCTGCGCGGCTCGTCGCTGCGCGACTTCCATCGCGAGGACGTGGAGATCCCGGTCAACGTGCGCTTCGCCGGTTCGGACAAGTACGGGGTCGAGGACCTGTCCACCTTCATGGTGCGCGCGCCCAACGGGTCCGAGGTGCCGCTGCTGGCGATGGTCGACGTGGGGGTCAATCCGGCCGCCACCTCGATCCAGCGCCTGAACCGGCAGACCATGTTGCGGGTGGAAGCGGGGGTGGCGCCGGACGTGCCCATGGACGAGGCGCGCAAGGCGATCGAGACGGCGCTGGAGGGCGTGCAGTTCCCGCCCGGCTACGGCTATACCTTCTCCGGTGCCGGCTTCAACATCAACTTCGACGGCATGGACCAGATGGTGACCAGTATCGCCATCGCCCTGATCCTGATGTTCGTGATCATGGCGGCGGTGTTCGAATCGCTGCTGTTCCCGGGCGCGATCATGTCCTGCGTGGTGTTCTCGATCTTCGGCGTGTACTGGCTGTTCTGGCTGACCGGCACCGAGATGAACATCATGGCCGTGATCGGCATCCTGGTGCTGATGGGTGTGGTGGTGAACAACGGCATCGTGATGATCGAGCACATCAACAACCTGCGCCGGCGCGGCCTGCCGAGGGTCGAGGCGCTGGTGGAGGGCAGCCGCGAGCGCCTGCGCCCGATCCTGATGACCATGGGCACGGCGATCCTGGCGATGGTGCCGATCGCGCTGAACACCCACACCGCCGACGGCATGCCGCCGTACTACCCGATGGCGCGGGCCATCGCCGGCGGCCTGGCGTTCTCCACGGTGGTCAGCCTGCTGTTCCTGCCGACCATCTACGCGATCCTGGACGACCTGCGCACCGGCACGGCGCGGCTGGTGCGGCGCGCGCGCGGCCTGGCCCCGGTGGAGCCGGCCATGCCGTTGCCCGTGCGGGACTGATCCGGGGTCATCGGGCCCCCTGCCATTCCGGCAGGGGGCGATTTTTCCAGGAGATTGTGGATGCCACGGGCATTTCCTTCCGGCAGCCGGCTTGCCGGCCTGCTGTACCTGACCGTCGTCGTCACCGGATTCTTCTGCCTGGCCTATGTGCCCGGGCAGCTTGCCGCCCCCGATGCGCAAGCGGTGCTGGACAACGTGGTCGCCAGGCAGTCGCTGGTCCAGCAGGGCGCGGCGGCCTTCATCGTCATGCAGGTGGCCTTCCTGTTGCTGGCCCTGGCGCTGTATCGCGGTTTCCAGGACGTGAGCCGGCCCGCCGCGACGCTGATGGTGGCATTCGTGGCGGTGAGCGTTCCGTTGGCTCTGGCGGCGCTGTCGCATCGGCTGCAGGCGCTTGCCCTGTTGGTCGATGCCGACAGTGCGCAGCTGTTGCCGCCCGGGCAGCGCCAGTACCTGGCGCATGCGGCGCTGGAGGCGTACCGCAGCGGCATGCAACTGGTACGCGTGTTCTGGGGGCTATGGTTGCTGCCATTCGGCTGGCTGGCCCTGCGCTCCGGGCGCCTGCCGCGCGTGCTGGGAATCCTGCTGGTATTGGGCGGGCTGGGCTACGTGCTTGGCGTATTGGCGGAATTGCTGGTGCCCGGATACGGTGCCTGGCCGCTCTCGGGCTACCTGACGTTGCCGGCCGCGCTGGGCGAAATCGGCACCTGCCTGTGGCTGCTGCTGTTCGGACTGCGCGCTGATCGCACAGGCGCGATATCTACACTGGCTACCTGAGGCCGCCATGCGCACCCCCGCTTCGTCGTCTCCCTTGTGCGACCCACCGCTGCCCCAACGACTGAAGCTGTCCGCGCTGTGGACGAGCCTGACCCTGCTGTTCCTGTATGGCGATTACTTCGGCCTGTACCGGCCCGGGAAACTGCAGCACATGCTGGATGGCGGTGGCCCGATGGGGCCGAGCAGCCAGGGCTCGCTGCTGTTCGTCGCCCTGCTGCTTGCGGTGCCTGGCCTGATGGTGTTCCTGTCGCTGGCGACACCGGTGCGCCTCGCGCGATGGCTCAATATCGGCGTGGCTGCGTTCTATGCGCTGTTCGTCGCGCTCACCATGCCGGGGGCATGGTGGTTCTATCTCGCCTACAGCAGCGTCGAGATACTCCTGGGCGTGGTCATCATGCGCATGGCCTGGAGATGGCCCCGCCTTGACGGTCGTGGCGGACCGGATCCGGGCTAGACCAGGTTGCCGTAGACCCGGAAGCCCGCCAGCCACAGGCCGAGCATGCTGCCGAGATTGGTCAGCATGAAGGTCAGCACGATCCTGGTCACCCGGTTGCGGTACCAGCCCCTGACCGTTTGCGCGTCGTCGCGCAATTGCAGGAAATCGCGGTAGGCCGGCTTGCGCAGCCGCGTTTCCACCACTGCGGCGAACGCGCCGGTGGGGATGCTCAGGCGGAACGGCTTGAACGGCGCCACCACGATCGCGGTAAGCACGCTCAGCGGATGGCTGCCGGCCAGCAGTGCGCCCAGACCGGCCAGGCCGCCGGTGTACAGCGCCCAGATCGCCAGCATCCGCGTGCCCATGTCCATGCCGCCCTTCCAGAAGCCGACGCCGACCCCGGCCAGCACCACCGCCAGGATGGCCAGAGTGATCCATGGGATGTTGCGCTTCTTCGGCACGTCCTCCAGCTGCCTGCGCAGCGCGGTGGGCTCGTCGGTATCGGTTTCCAGGTGGTGGGCCAGGCCGGCGAGGTGGCCGGCACCTACCACCGCCAGCACCTCGCGCTGGCCGTCGGTGCGTGCCTCGCGCAGGCGCGTGGCCATGTAGCGGTCGCGCTCGCCGATGATGGCCTCGTACAGCGCGGGGCTTTCGCGGGCGAATTCGCCGAAACTCGATTCGAGCATGTCGCCCTGCTTGAGCTTCTCGATCTCGTCCTCGCCCACGTCCTCGGACGACAGCAGGCCGGCGCCGAGGCCGGCGACCAGCTTGATCCTGCCGAAGAAACCCAGCCGCCGCGAGGCGCGACGGAAGGTCAGGCCGACGTCGCGGTCGATCAGGTGCACCGGCAGGCCGCGTTCGCGAGCCAGCGCCACCGCACGCTTGAGCTCGGCGCCCGGTTCGATGCCCAGCTGCTCTGCCAGGCGGCGCTGGTAGGCGGCCAGGGCCAGGTTGGCGGCGAACAACGCCATCCGCCCCTTGCGGATCACCTCCACCAGGTCCAGTCGCGCCAGGGCGTCCGGATCGGTGAGCGCCTGCAGGCGCTGCGGGTCGAGCTCGACCGCGACCGCGTCGAACCTGCCGCCGGCGATGGCCTGCTCCACTGCCAGCACGCTGGCCTGGGAGACGTGGGCAGTGCCCAGCAGCGTGTAGCGGACTCCGTCGCGTTCGACGATCCGCATGGGTTGGCCGGCGAGCGGGTCGCCGCCGTCGTGGTTTCGGGTGTCGATCGGGGTATCGGTCATTGCGTGGTTCGTTCGGAAGGGGGGCTGCCTGCGCCGGCGCCCAGCGGACGCTGCATCTGCACGGTGTCCAGCCAGCGGCCGTGCTTCCAGGCGATGCCGCGGAAGATGCCGACCAGCTGGAAGCCGGACTTTTCGTGGAGGCGGATCGAGGCGGTGTTGGCCGGTTCGCCGATCACCGCGATCATCTGCCGGAAACCGCGCGCCGCGCACTCGTCGATCAACCGTCCGAGCAGGGCCGTGCCGACACCGTGGCCCTGGTGGCCGGCGGCCACGTATACCGAGTTCTCCACCGTCCACTGGTAGGCGATCCGCCCGCGGTAGCTTCCGGCATAGGCGTAGCCGGCGATTTCGCCACCGGTTTCGGCCACCAGCCAGGGGAAGCCGTGAGCGAGCAGGTCCTGCATGCGTCGCAGCATGTCCGCTGCGTCCGGCGGGTCGTACTCGTAGGTGTTGACGAGATCGCGCACTTCGGCCGCATAGATGGCGGTGATCGCCGGCACGTCGTCCGGCGTGGCTGCACGGATCGTGGGACTCACCCGGACGGCCTTCAGTCGATGTAGCGCTTGAGCAGGTCGCCGTAGGCATCGATCCGGCGGTCGCGCAGGAACGGCCAGATCCGGCGCACGTGCTCGCTGCGTTTCAGGTCCACATCGCACACCAGCACGGTCGGCTCGGTACCGGCTTCGGCGATGAACTCGCCCTGCGGCCCGAGCACGTGGCTGTTGCCCCAGAAGCGGATGCCCGACGCGCCCAGCGGGGAAGGCTCGAGGCCGACCCGGTTGCACGACAGCACCGGCAGGCCGTTGGCCACGGCGTGGCCGCGGTGGCTGAGCACCCAGGCATCGCGCTGGCGGGCCTGCTCGTCCTGGGCGTCGTCCGGATCCCAGCCGATCGCGGTCGGGTAGAGCAGCAGTTCAGCGCCGGCCAGCGCCATCAGCCGCGCCGCTTCCGGGTACCACTGGTCCCAGCACACCAGCACGCCGAGGCGCCCGACCGAAGTATCGATAGGCTTGAACCCCAGGTCGCCCGGGGTGAAATAGAACTTCTCGTAGAAGCCCGGGTCGTCCGGGATGTGCATCTTGCGGTACCTGCCCAGCAGGCTGCCGTCCTTTTCCAGCACGACCGCGGTGTTGTGGTACAGGCCGGCGGCGCGGCGCTCGAACAGCGAGCCGACGATGACCACGCCGTGCTTCTTCGCCAGCGCCCCCAGGCGCTCGCTGCTGGGCCCGGGGATCGGCTCGGCCAGGTCGAACTCGGCCACTGACTCGTGCTGGCAGAAGTAGGCGCCGTTGTGCAGTTCCTGCAGCAATACCAGCCGCGCGCCCTGCGCGGCGGCCTCGGCCACCCGCGACTCGATCACGGCCAGATTGGCCTCGGCATCGCCGTGGTTGCTTTCCTGGATCAGGGCGACGGGCAGGGTCTTGGCGTTCATGGCGGGTATTGTAAGCGGGAGCACGCTGCCGCCGCGAAGAGGTTCCGCTCAGCCGCCCAGTCCCAGCGGGATCTGCATGGTGATGCAGTGCAGGCTGCCGTTCTGCCAGATCAGCGGGCGGCAGGGCACCTGCACGATCTCGCGGCCCGGGAACGCGTCGGCCAGCACCGTCGCGGCGCGGTCGTCGGCCGGGTCGCCGTAGGCCGGCATCAGCACCGCGCCGTTGACGATGAGGAAGTTGGCGTAGGATGCGGCCAGGCGCCGGTCCTGGTCGATGATCGGCGCCGCCCAGGGCAGCGGGTACAACCGGTAAGGGCGGCCGTCCGCGGTACGCAGCGCGGCGATCTCGGCGGCCATCGCCTGCAGCTCGGCATGGTGCGGATCGCCCGGATCGTCGCAGGCCTGGAACACGATCGCGTCGCCCGGCGCGAAGCGCGCCAGAGTATCGATGTGGGCGTCGGTGTCGTCGCCCTCCAGGTAGCCGTGGTCCAGCCACAGGACCCGTTCCTGGGCCAGCCAGCCGCGCAGCTTCGCCTCCAGGTCGGCACGGCCGGCCCGCGGGTGGCGCTCGTGCAGGCAGCGCCAGGTGGTGAGCAGGGTGCCGGCGCCGTCGGTCTCGATGCCGCCGCCCTCGAGCGCGAAGTCGATCCGTTGCCGCGGCGCATCGCCGAACACGCCCTGCGCGGCCAGCGACTCGACCAGGCGGTCGTCGCGCCCGGCCTCGAACTTGCCGCCCCAGGCGGTGAAATGGAAGTCGAGCACCCGGAAGCCGTCGCCGTCGCGCAACACGATCGGTCCGGAGTCGCGCAGCCAGGTGTCGTCGTAGTCGAACGGGACGAAGCGGACCCGTTCCATGTCCACCCGCGCCGAGCGCAGGCGCGCCTCGGCATAGGTCTGCAGGTCGTCGTCGGCCACGCAGATCCAGGCCTGCTGGAAGCGCGTGATCGCCGCCACCAGGGCGATATAGGTGTCCTCGACTTCGCCCAGGCGTGCGGCCCAGTCGGTGCCGGCGTGCGGCCAGGCGACCAGCACCGCGGACTGGGGCTCCCACTCCGCGGGGAAGCGCATGTCCGGCTTGCTCACTTGATCGCTGGCTTCGGGCCCGCTTCCTGGGCATCAGCCTGGCGCGCGACCACGTCGATCACCCGGTTCTTCTCGAAGTACACCACGAACTCCGGATAGACCCAGCGGTTGATCGTCGGCCACTGCTGCTTCTGGCCGCCGCGCGGTTCCAGCTTCTGCTGCGGGGCGCCGAAGCGTGCCTCGACTTCGCCCATGCTCAGGCCGCGGGCCGGGACGGCCACCGCGGGCTTCTGGGCGGCGCGGTCGACCAGCAGGGTATCGGCCTGGGCGCCGCCGCAGACGGCGAGCGCGGCCAGCAGGATCAGGGTGTTCGGGCGGTACGTCATCGCGTTGCTCTCCCCGGATGGTGGCCGCATCGGCGGCGGTGGCAGGCAGGCCTGGGTGCAGGGACCGATTGTAAGCAGAAGCGGGCGCGCCGGGGCGGCGGCGATCGCGGGTTCCGGAAATGCGAAAGGCCGCATCGCTGCGGCCTTCGCCTCGATCCGCGCGCCGGCCCGGGGGCCGTTGCGCCGCCGGCCAGCTCAGCGCTGGCGGGCCTTGAAGCGCGGGTTGGACTTGCAGATCACGAAGACCTTGCCGCGGCGGCGGACCACCTTGCAGTCGCGGTGACGGGTCTTCGCCGACTTCAGGGAGGACAGGACTTTCATGACACACCTCGGAGGACGACGGAATTAGGGAATGCCAGGGCCGGTTCGGCCAGGGCGTGCAAACGAGCCCGCCATTCTAGCCGGCTTTCCCTTGCGGTTTCAAGCGCTTGCAGTCCGGTGTCAGTGCAGGGCGGGGCGGCCGGGCTACAATCGGTCCGGGAACCCGCCAGCCTGCCCTCGGAGCCGTCATGTCCACCCCCGTCCCGGTCCTTACCATCGACGGTCCGTCCGGTGCCGGCAAGGGCACGGTCAGCCGCCTGGCAGCTTCGCGCCTGGGCTGGCACTACCTGGACTCGGGCGCCCTGTACCGCGCGGTCGGGGTGGCAGCCAGCTGGGCCGACCTGGACCTGGCCGATCCGGCGGCCCTGGTGCGCTGCACCTTCGATACAGACGTCCGTTTCAGCGAAATTGACGGCAATTTGAGGATTTTCGTCAATGGCAGCGACGCCACCGACGAGCTGCGGCTGGAAACCACCGGCACCCTGGCCTCGGCCATCGCCGCCATCCCCGAGGTCCGGGCGGCGCTGAAGGAACGGCAGCGGGCATTCCGGCGCGAGCCCGGGCTGGTGGCCGACGGCCGCGACATGGGCACCGTCATCTTCCCGGACGCCACCACCAAGGTATTCCTCACCGCCAGCGCCGAGGAGCGTGCCCGCAGGCGGCATAACCAGTTGAAGGAAAAAGGGGTTTCGGTTATATTCGACGGTCTGCTGCGGGAGATCCTCGCCCGCGATGCCCGCGATGCCCAGCGCACCGTGGCGCCGCTGAAGCCGGCCGACGATGCCGTCCTCATCGACACCACGGGCCTGTCCATCGAAGAAGTCGTCGACCGCGTCCTGGCCCTGGTGCCCGCACGCGCCGGCTGACCTCGCCTGCTTCCGGCACCGCGCCGGATCCCACGCAGCAGAATGGCGCGCAAGCGCCGCAGGCGCCGCCGTGGGTGACCATGGCGATTTTTTCCATCCAACCAACCACACAAGGCCCTCGCGGGCCGACCAGGGGGGCGTGGCGCCCATCGCAGCGATGGCATCCCGTCCGTGTGTCCAACCGAGTAATCAACAATGACCGAATCATTTGCAGAACTGTTCGAACAGAGCCAGGCCAATCTGGCCAAGCTGAAGCCGGGCGCCATCGTCATCGGTACCGTCGTGGACGTCCGCGGCGACGTGGTGGTGATCAACGCCGGCCTCAAGTCCGAAGGCATCGTGCCGATCGAGCAGTTCCGTAACGACGCCGGCGAAATCGACGTGGGCGTGGGCGACCAGGTCAAGGTCGCGCTGGACTCCATCGAGAATGGCTTTGGCGAAACCGTGCTGTCGCGCGAGAAGGCCAAGCGTGCGATGGTGTGGGACGAACTCGAGGAAGCCCTCGAGAAGAACGAGACCATCACCGGTCGCATCAGCGGCAAGGTCAAGGGCGGCTTCACCGTCGACATCAAGGACGTCCGCGCGTTCCTGCCCGGTTCGCTGGTGGACGTGCGCCCGGTGCGCGACCCGGCCTACCTCGAAGGCAAGGAGCTGGAGTTCAAGCTCATCAAGCTGGACCGCAAGCGCAACAACGTGGTCGTCTCCCGCCGCGCGGTGGTCGAGAGCGAGCATTCGGAAGAGCGCGAGCAGCTGATGGAGAAGCTGCAGGAAGGCGCCGTGCTCAAGGGCGTGGTCAAGAACCTGACCGACTACGGCGCGTTCGTGGACCTGGGCGGCATCGACGGCCTGCTGCACATCACCGACATGGCCTGGAAGCGCGTGCGCCATCCGTCCGAGGTGGTCAACGTCGGCGACGAGCTGGACGTGCGCGTGCTCAAGTTCGACCGCGAGCGCAACCGCGTGTCGCTGGGCCTGAAGCAGCTCGGCGAGGATCCGTGGGACAACATCGCCCGCCGCTACCCGGCCAACAGCCGCGTGTTCGGCAAGGTCTCCAACGTCACCGATTACGGCGCGTTCGTCGAGATCGAGCCGGGCGTCGAGGGCCTGGTGCACGTGTCCGAAATGGACTGGACCAACAAGAACGTCAACCCGTCCAAGGTCGTGCAGGTCGGCGACGAGGTCGAGGTCATGGTCCTGGACGTGGACGAGGAGCGCCGCCGCATCTCGTTGGGCATGAAGCAGGTCGCCGCCAACCCGTGGGAGACCTTCGCCGCGATCCACAAGAAGAACGACAAGGTGTCCGGCCAGATCAAGTCGATCACCGACTTCGGCATCTTCATCGGCCTGGACGGCGGCATCGACGGCCTGGTCCACCTGTCCGACATCAGCTGGAACACCACCGGCGAGGACATCCTGCGCAACTACAAGAAGGGCGACACGCTGGAAGCGGTCGTGCTTGCGGTCGATCCCGAGCGCGAGCGCATCAGCCTGGGCCTGAAGCAGATGGAGCAGGATCCGTTCGGCCAGTACATGGCCACCCACCCGAAGGGCTCCAAGGTCGAAGGCACGGTGAAGGAAGTGGATGCCAAGGGCGCCACGATCGACCTGGGCGACGGCGTCGAGGGCTACGTGTCGGCGCGCGACATCAGCTACGACCGCGTGGACGACGCCACCCAGCACCTGAAGGTCGGCGACAAGGTCGAGGCCAAGTTCGTGGGCATGGACCGCAAGGGCCGCAGCCTGCAGCTGTCGATCAAGGCCAAGGACGAAGCCGAGACCGCCGAGGCGCTGGCCGAGTACAACAAGGCCGCCGCCGAAGCCGCCACCGGCACCACCAGCCTGGGCGCGCTGCTGCGCGCGCAGCTGGGCGGCAAGTCCGAGTAAGCAAGCCCGCAGTCCCGCGGCGGCCCGGCATCCCCGGGCCGCCGCGGCCTGCAACGTGCATCCAGCCAAGCCCCACATCCAGCCAAGCCTGAGATGACCAAGTCCGAATTGATCGAGATCCTGGCCCGTCGCCAGTCGCACCTTAAGGCCGAGGACGTGGACCTCGCCGTCAAGGCGTTGCTGGAAATGATGGGCGGCGCGCTCGCCACGGGCGAACGCATCGAGATTCGCGGCTTCGGCAGTTTTTCCCTGCATTACCGCCCGCCGCGCCTGGGACGCAATCCCAAGACCGGCGATTCGGTCGCGTTGCCGGGCAAGCACGTGCCGCACTTCAAGCCGGGCAAGGAACTGCGCGAGAAGGTCAGCGACGTGCAGCCAGCCCCGGTCTCCGCCGACGAAGGCGCCTGATTGGCTCGCCGGCCGGGTGCCGGTCCGTTAAGCTTTGCCGGATTTCCGCAGGAACCGCGACATGGCCATTCTTCGCCTGCTGCTGCTGGTCGCCTTCCTTGCCGCCGGCCTGGTGCTCGGTTCGCTGAATCCGCAGCGCATCGTGCTGGACTTCGGCATTGCCGAAGTGGTGACCACCACCGGTATCGCGGTGACCGTCGCGCTGCTGGCCGGCGTGCTTCTCGGCGGCGGCCTGGTCCTGGTCACCAGCGTGCTGCCGCTGCGGGCACGCCTGGGACGGGCCAGCCGCGCTGCCGCTGCCAGCGCCGCGGCCATGCCGGAACCCGCGCCGCCGCGCATCCCTTACCAAGGAACCTGAGCCGTGGAATTCCTCAACGAGTGGTTCTGGTTCATCCTGCTGCTGCCGCTGGCCGCGCTGACCGGCTGGGTGGTGGGCCGGCGTGGTGGCCAGCGCCACGGCGATACCCAGGTCAGCCGCCTGTCCAGCACCTATTTCCGCGGCCTGAACTACCTGCTCAACGAACAGCCGGACAAGGCGATCGAACTGTTCCTGCACATCGCCGAGCTGGACAAGGAAACCTTCGAGACCCAGGTCGCCCTGGGCCACCTGTTCCGTCGCCGTGGCGAGGTGGACCGCGCCATCCGCCTGCACCAGGGCCTGGTCCAGCGCAACGACCTGAGCGACCAGCAGCGGGTCCTGGCCCTGCTGGCGCTGGGCGAGGACTACATGAAGTCCGGCCTGCTGGACCGCGCCGAGACCGTGTTCACCGACCTGGCCCGGATCGACGAGCGCGCGCCGCAGGCGCTCAAGCACCTGCTCGGCATCTACCAGGCCGAGCGCGACTGGGAGCGGGCGATCGACAACGCGACCCGCTACGAGGAAGTCACCGGCGAGCCGATGGGCAAGCTCGTCTCGCAGTTCGAGTGCGAGCTGGCCGAGCGCCACCGCGCCAACGGCGACCTGGCCGCCGCACGCGCGGCGATCGCACGGGCCTACCAGGCCGATGCCACCAGCGTGCGCGCAGGCATCCTGGAAGGCCGGATCGAGGCCGATTCGGGCAATCCGTATGGGGCCATCCGCGCCTACGAGCGTGCTGCGCGCCACGATCCCGACTACCTGCCCGAATTCCTGCCCAGCCTGCTGGCCTGCTATGGCGAAGTCGGCGACAACGCCGGCGCGCGTGCGTTCCTGGCCGAGATGAGCGAGCACTACCGCGGCATCGCCCCGGTGCTGGCCCTGACCCGGCTGATCGAAGGCCAGGAGGGCGCCCATGCCGCGCGCGACTACCTCGGCCGGCAACTGAAGGACCGGCCTTCGGTGCGCGGCGAGGCGGCGCTGATCGACCTGACCCTGGCGGTGGGTGCCGACAGCACCGCGACCCTGCACGACCTCAAGCACATCACCGACCAGCTGCTGGTGCGCAACCCAAGCTACCGCTGCACGCGCTGCGGTTTCGGTGCGCGCACCCACCATTGGCAATGCCCGAGCTGCAAGGAGTGGGGCACGGTCAAGCCGCTGCTGAACTACGCGGTGGTGTGATGCCGCTGGCGGCCTGGCTGGCGCTGCACGCAGGGATATCGGCGCTGGCGACCTGGCTGGCGCTGGCCTATGCGCGACGCCGCAACTTGATCGACCACCCCGGCGAGCGCCGCAGTCATGCCGTGGCCACGCCACGCGGCGGCGGGATCGGGATCGCCATTGCGTTGCTGGCCGGTTGCGCGCTCCTGCTCGCCACCGGCCGTGGCCCGACGATGGCGATGGCAAGCTTCGCGACCGGCCTGGTGCTGGTCGCAGGGATCGGCTGGATCGACGACCACCGCCCGCTGTCGCCCTGGCTGCGGCTGGCGGTGCAGTGCCTGGCCGGTGCGCTGCTGGCGTGGGGTATGCACGGGGTTGAGGGCCGCTGGGGTTGGGCGCTGCTGACCCTGGGCCTGGTGCCGGTGCTGGTCAATGTCTGGAACTTCATGGACGGGATCGACGGCCTGGCGGCGAGCCAGGCGATGCTCGCCGCCGTGGCCTGCGCTTGGCTGGCGCCCGGCATCGCGCCGCTCGCGCTGGCGCTGGCGGTCGCCTGTGCGGCTTTCCTGCCGTTCAACTTCCCGCATGCGCGGATCTTCCTCGGCGACGCGGGCAGCGGGACGCTCGGCTATGCGCTGGCCGCGCTGGTCGCCGGGGCGGCGCCCGAGTTGGGAGTGCCCATGGCGGCATTGCTGCTGCTGCCGCTGTCGGCGTTCCTGGTCGATGCGTCGCTGACCCTCATGTCGCGGGTCGCGGCGGGCGAGCGGTGGTGGCAACCGCACGTCTCGCACGTCTACCAGCGCTGGGTCAGGACAGGCCGCAGTCACGCATTTGTGACCAGCGTCTACGTGGCATTCACGCTGGCGGCTATAGTATCCGGCGCGCTCCTGCACAACGCGGGACCGTGGCCTGCAACAGTAGGCGTGATGCTATGGTTGGCGTGCGCGGTACCGGTGTGGGCCGGCCTGCGGCGCCGGATGGTTCCGGGCAAGGTCGGCCAAGAGGACGCATGAATCAGGGATCGAAATCCGCTGTCCTGACCCGCGCCGCGATCGTGCTCCACGATCTGCTGATGGTCTACGTCTGCTGGCAGCTGCTGCACGTGCTGCGCTACGCGATCAGGCAGGAAAGCTGGCCGTTGTTCGATTTCTCGCCGACCATCGCCTGGGTGCTGGTCGCCCAGGGGCTGGTGTTCTGGCGGGTTGGCCTGTATCGCGGCCTGTGGCGCTTCGCCAGCGTCCCGGACCTTTGGAACATCCTCAAGGCCGCGCTGCTGGGCCTGGTCGCCATCATCCTCGGGCTGGCCGTGTACAACCGGCTGGGCGCGGTGCCGCGGACCGTGCTGATCGTCTATCCCTTCGCCCTGACCGCGCTGCTCGGCCTGCCGCGGCTGCTGTACCGGGTCTGGAAGGACCACATCGGCCAACGCGACCTCACCGCCGCCCGGCGCGTGCTGATCCTCGGCGCGGGCCGCGCGGCCGAGGCGCTGGTGCGCGACCTGCGCCGTTCCGGCGCGTTCGAGCCGGTGGGCTTCCTCGACGACGCCCTGCGGCTGCGCGGTTCGCGCCTACACAGCCTGCCCGTGCTGGGACGGCTGGAGGATGCGCCGACGGTGGCCAGGGAAACCGCCGCGGGCATGCTCGTCATCGCCATGCCCTCGCTGGACGCGGCGGCGATGCAGCGGGTCATGGCGATCTGCGAGCGCACCGGGCTCCCATTCCGCACCGTGCCGAGCCTGATCGACGTGCTCGAAGGACAGGCGCTGCCGGGCGAACTGAAGGAAGTGGCGATCGAGGATCTGCTCGGACGCAAGCCGGTGACGCCGGACTGGAAGCTGATCCGCGGCTGGCTGGGCGGGCGGGCGGTGCTGGTCACCGGCGCCGGTGGCTCGATCGGTTCGGAGCTGTGCCGGCAGTGCGCACGCCATGGCGCGCGCAAGATCGTGTTGCTGGAGCAGGACGAACTGGCGCTGATTACCATCCACGACGACCTGCACCGGGCCTTCCCGGGCCTGAAGATCGATGCGGTGCTGGGCGATTGCGGCGATCCTGCGGTGATCGCCCATGCCCTGCGCCTGGGCCAGCCCGAGGCGGTGTTCCATGCCGCGGCCTACAAGCAGGTGCCGTTGCTGGAAGCGCAGGTGCGCGAGGCGGTGCGCAACAACGTGCTGGCCACCGATACCGTCGCCCGGCTGTGCCGCGAACAGGGGGTGGACACGTTCGTGTTCATTTCCACCGACAAGGCGGTGGATCCGGCCAACGTGCTGGGCGCGACCAAGCGGTTCGCCGAGATGATCGCCCAGTCCCTGGATGCGAAGGACAGCGGTACCCGCTTCGTCACGGTGCGCTTCGGCAACGTGCTCGATTCGGCCGGCAGCGTGGTCCCGCTGTTCCGCGAGCAGATCCGCAAGGGCGGGCCGGTGACGGTCACCGATCCGGAAGTGACCCGCTACTTCATGACCATTCCCGAGGCCTGCCAGCTGATCGTGCAGGCGGCCGCGGCCGGTTCGCACGCGGCGATCTACACCCTGGACATGGGCGAGCCGGTGCCGATCCGTCTGCTTGCCCAGCAAATGATCCGGCTGGCCGGCAAGCAGCCCGGACGCGACATCGCCATCGTCTACACCGGGCTGCGTCCCGGCGAGAAACTGCACGAGACGCTGTTCCACGAGGACGAGCACTACCGGCCGACCACGCATTCCAAGATCCTGGAGGCGGTGGCGCGCGAGTCCTCGGCCGAGCAGGTTCGGGTCGGCGTCGAGCGCCTGCGCGACGCGGTCGCGCGCTACGACGAGGCCATGCTCCAGCAGGTGTTGCGCGAGGTGATCCCGGAGTTCGTCCCGGCCGAGGAGGCGGAAGCGGCGTCCGTTCCGCACGAGGCCGTGGATGCGGCGCCCGTTCCGGCCGCTACGGTGGTTCCGTTCTCTCCGCGCGAGGCCAGAAGCACGCGATGAGTCACGGGCGCATCCGCAAGGCCGTCTTCCCCGTCGCCGGGCTCGGCACGCGCTTCCTCCCGGCGACCAAGACCGTTCCCAAGGAAATGCTGCCGATCATCGACCGGCCGCTGATCCAGTACGCGGTGGACGAGGCGATCGAGGCCGGCTGCGACACCCTGGTGTTCGTCACCAACCGCTACAAGCACGCGGTGGCCGACTATTTCGACAAGGCCTACGAACTGGAGCAGAAGCTCGAGCGCGCCGGCAAGGCCGAGCAACTGGAACTGGTCCGGAACGTGCTGCCGGAGGGCGTGCGCGCGGTGTTCGTGACCCAGGCCGAGGCGCTGGGCCTGGGTCACGCGGTGCTGTGCGCCAGGCCGATCGTCGGCGATGAGCCGTTCGCGGTGCTGCTGCCCGACGACCTGATCTGGAACCGCGGCGCCGGCGCGCTGAAGCAGATGGCCGACGCGGCGCAGGCCAGCGGCGCGAGCGTGATCGCGGTGGAGGACGTGCCGGCGGAGAGCACCGGCAGCTACGGCATTGTCGCCACCGACACGTTCGACGGGCGCCAGGGCCGGATCCGGCGGATCGTCGAGAAGCCGGCACCCGCCGATGCTCCCAGCAACCTTGCCGTCGTGGGCCGCTACGTGCTGAGCCCGCGCATCTTCGAGTTGCTGGAAGCGGTCACACCCGGCGCCGGCGGAGAGATCCAGCTGACCGACGCGATCGCCGCATTGCTGGCCGAGGCGCCGGTATACGCCTACCGATTCCAGGGAACCCGTTTCGACTGCGGTACCCACATCGGCCTGATCGAAGCCACGATCCGCTATGCCCTGGACCACGAGAAGCTCAGTGACCCGGCGCGGGACATGATGCAGCGCGCCCTGGGCGAACTGGGCGTGCGCGAGCGGGATTGATCTGTCGCTCGGGCTGGACTGCGAATAGCCGAAAGGCGCCGATTCCGGGATGGGGCCATCGCTGCAAGGGCACCACATCCGCCGCGGGCGCGCGCTGTCCCTGCTCCAATACGCGGGCGCGGTACACCCTGTACTGCTCGAACGCGATCCCTTGCAGCGACGTCCTCTGCGGGTGTCAGGCCAAAAGCGAACGGCGCCACTGCGGGCGCCGTTCGCTGATTCCGCTCCGGGAAGCCGGGAGGCTCAGAGCGATTCGAAGACGCCCGCCGCGCCCATGCCGGTGCCGATGCACATGGTCACCATGCCGTACTTCTGCCCGCGCCGGCGCAGGCCGTGCACCAAGGTGGCGGTGCGGATCGCGCCGGTGGCGCCCAGCGGGTGGCCCAGGGCGATCGCACCGCCCAGCGGGTTGACCTTGGCCGGATCCAGCTCGCAATCGCGCATCACCGCCAATGCCTGCGCGGCGAAGGCCTCGTTGAGCTCGATCCAGTCCAGCTGGTCCTTGCCCAGGCCTGCCTGCCTGAGGGCCTTGGGGATCGCCGCGATCGGGCCGATGCCCATCACTTCCGGGCGCACCCCGGCCACCGAGAAGCTGACGAAGCGGGCGAGGGGAGTCAGCCCGTAGTCCTTGAGCGCTTGTCCGGAGGCCAGCAGCACCGCCGCGGCGCCGTCGCTCATCTGCGAGGAGTTGCCGGCGGTGACGCTGCCGCCGAACTGGCCGTTGCGGAACACCGGACGCAGCCGGGCCAGGCCTTCCAGCGAGGTGTCCGCGCGCGGGCCCTCGTCGGTGTCGACCAGCCTCTTCCTGAGCTGGACGGTGTTCCCGGCCAGGTCGGGAACGTGCGACAGCACCTCGTAGGGGCTGATTTCCTCGCGGAACTCGCCTGCGGCGATGGCAGCCAGCGCCTTGCGGTGCGATTCCACCGCGAAGGCATCCTGCGCTTCACGCGAAATCTTCCATTCCGCGGCGACCTTCTCGGCGGTGATGCCCATGCCGTAGGCGATCGCCACGTGATCGGGGAACACGTTCGGCGACAGCGCGACCTTGTTGCCCATCATCGGCACCATCGACATCGATTCGGTGCCGCCGGCCAGCATCAGGTCGGCGTTGCCCAGGCGGATCTGGTCGGCGGCCAGGGCCACGGCCTGCAGGCCGGAAGAGCAGAAGCGGTTGACGGTCTGCGCGGCCACGGTGTCCGGCAGCCCGGCCAGCAGCACGCCGATCCGGGCCACGTTCATGCCTTGCTCGCCCTCGGGCATGGCGCAGCCGATGATCGCGTCGTCGATGCGCGAGGTGTCGATGCCCGGCGCCTGCGCGACCACGGCCTTGAGCACGTGGGCCAGCATGTCGTCCGGGCGGGTGTTGCGGAACACGCCCTTGGGCGCCTTGCCCACCGGGGTGCGGGTGGCTGCGACGATGTAGGCGTCCTGGATTTGCTTGCTCATGGCGGTATCCCTCAGTTCCTCAGCGGCTTGCCGGTCTTGAGCATGTGCTCGATCCGGGCCTGGGTCTTGTCCTGCTGCGCCAGCTCGACGAAGTGCCTGCGCTCCAGCGCGATCAGCCAGTCCTCGTCGACGATGGCGCCGCGGTCGATCTCCCCGGCGCACAGCACCGTGGCGATGCGGGTGGCGATCTCGGCGTCGTACGGGCTGATGAAACAGCCTTCGAGCATGTTGACCAGCAGCATGCGGAAGGTGGCGATGCCGACGTCGCCGGCCGCCTGCACGCGCCGTGCCGGCAGCGGCGGGCGGTAGCCGGCCTCGGCCAGGCCGCGTGCCTGGGCCTTGGCCGCGTGCAACAGCTCGTAGGCGTTGAACACGACCACGTCGTCGGCACGCAGCAGGCCCAGTTCCTTCGCTTCCAGCGCCGAAGCCGAGACCTTGGCCATGGCCACCGTCTCGAACACCTTCTTCAACTCGGCGAACACGTCGCCGCCCGGCCCGGCCGCGCGCGAGGCGCGCACCGCCAGTTCCTTCAGGCCGCCGCCGGCCGGCAGCAGGCCCACGCCGGCCTCGACCAGGCCGATGTAGCTTTCCAGATGGGCCACGGTGCGCGCAGCGTGCATCTGGAACTCGCAGCCGCCCCCCAGGGCCAGGCCGCGCACCGCCGCCACCACCGGCACCAGCGCGTACTTGATCCGCTGGCTGGTGCGCTGGAAGTTGGCGACCATCGCCTCGAACGCATCGATCCTGCCGGCCTGGAGCAGGCCCAGCGCCCCGGCCAGGTCGGCGCCGGCGGAGAAGGGCTCGCGGTGCTGCCAGATCACCAGGCCCTGGAAGTCGCGTTCGGCGATCGAGATCGCTTCCTGCAGGCCATCGAGCACCTGGTCGGAAACGGTGTTCATCTTGGTCTTGAACGAGACCACGGCGATCCCGTCGCCGTCATGCCACAGGCGCACGCCGTCGTTCTCGAACACGGTGGTGCCCGGGTCGAACTTCTCGCCCAGCATCGGGTCGGGGAACCGCTGGCGCCGATAGACGGGCAGGGTGGAGCGCGGCACCAGGGCGTCCAGCGCCGGGCTATAGCTGCCCGCGGCGGCGTGCACGCCGTCGCGGCCGTCCAGCACCCAGGCCGGCAGCGGTGCGTCGCTCATGGCCTTGCCGGCGGCGATGTCCTCGGCGATCCAGTGCGCCACCTGCTTCCAGCCGGCGGCCTGCCAGGTCTCGAACGGGCCCAGCGACCAGCCGTAACCCCAGCGGATCGCCAGGTCGACGTCGCGTGCGGTCTGGGCGATGTCGGCCAGGTGGTAGGCGCTGTAGTGGAACAGGTCGCGGAACGCGGCCCACAGGAACTGGGCCTGCGGATGCGCGCTCGCGCGCAGCTTGGCGAATTTCTCGGCCGGATCCTTGATCTTCAGGATCGCGACCACCTCGTCGGCGGCTTTGCGGTCGGCCGCGCGGTAGTCCTGCCGGTCCAGGTCGAGGACGACGATGTCCTTGCCGGCCTTGCGGAAGATGCCCGCGCCGGTCTTCTGCCCCAGCGCGCCCTTGCCGATCAGCGCCACCAGCCAGTCGGGCGACTGGAAATAGCGGTGCCACGGGTCGTCCGGCAGGGTGTCGGCCATGGTCTTGATGACATGGGCCATGGTGTCCAGGCCGACCACGTCGGAGGTGCGGTAGGTGGCCGACTTGGGCCGCCCGACCAGCGGGCCGGTCAGCGCATCGACCTCGTCGAAGCCGAGGCCGAACTGGCGGGTGTGGTGGATCACCGAGAGGATCGAGAACACGCCGATGCGGTTGCCGATGAAGTTGGGGGTGTCCTTGGCATGGACCACGCCCTTGCCCAGGGTGGTGGTCAGGAAGGTCTCCAGGCCCTCCAGCACCGCCGGATCGGTACTGCGGGCCGGGATCAGCTCGGCCAGGTGCATGTAGCGCGGTGGGTTGAAGAAGTGCACGCCGCAGAAGCGGTGGCGCAATTGCTCCGGCAGCACCGCGGCCAGCGTGTTGATGCCCAGGCCGGAGGTGTTGGAGGCCAGCACCGCATGGTCGGCCACGAACGGGGCGATCTTCCGGTACAGGTCCTGCTTCCAGTCCATCCGCTCGGCGATGGCCTCGATCACCAGGTCGCAGCCGCGCAACTGCTCCAGGCCGGAGTCGTAGTTGGCCGGGGTGATCGCCTCGGCCAGGCCCTTGCCGGCCAGCGGGGCGGGGCTGAGCTTGGCGAGGTTGGCGATGGCCTTCAGCACCACGCCGTCGGCCGGGCCCTCCTTGGCAGCGAGGTCGAACAGGACCGTGTCCACGCCCGCATTGGTCAGGTGGGCGGCGATCTGCGCGCCCATGACGCCGGCACCGAGGACCGCGGCACGACGTACAAGCAGTTTCTCAGGCATGTCTTTCAACCTTATGAGTTTAAATGACTATTTCACTGTGGCTTGCAGCCCGGCGGCGGCGAAGCGGATCAGCTCGCGGGCCGCGCGGGTGCGGTGGGCGGCCTCGCTTGCGCCGGCCGGGCGCTTGATCAGGCCGAAATCGGACATCGCATAGGTCAGGGCGCCGGCCAGGAAGTCCAGGCGCCAGTACAGGGTTTCCTTGTCCAGTCCGGGCAGGCAGGCCGCCAGCGCCTTGCCGAACTCGCGCAGGACATGACCGTAGTGCTCGGACAGGAACTTGCGCAGGCTCTCGTTGTGCTCGGCGTAGGCGCGGGCGATCACCCGGACGAAGGCGCCCCCGCCGTTGCGGTCCTGGGCCAGGGCCAGGGCCGGTTCGATGAACGCGGCCAACACCGGCTCCAGCTCGCCGGGGTGCTCGCGCAGGGCGGTTTGCAGCTGTTCCAGGCGTTGCGCGGTCATTTCGTCCATGCGCCGGCGGAACACCTCGTTGACCAGGTTTTCCTTGGAGCCGAAGTGGTAGTTGACCGCGGCGATGTTGACCGCGGCCAGGCTGGTCACCTGGCGCAGCGAGGTGCCGGCGAACCCGTGCAGGGCGAACAGCTCCTCGGCCGCGCCCAGGATCCGGTCCTTGGTGGAAAAATGCGCGGGCCTGCCCATGCCGGAGTCCAATGAATCAAACGATTGTTTCATTCTAGGCCGGAAGCATGGGTCCGGTCATTCCGCATTGCAACATCCGCGGTCCGTGCCGCGGCCTGCCAAGCCCGGCCCGGAATGCTAGAATCGCGCTACGCTTGTGAAGCTAAGCCCGCGTCCCCACGCGGGTTTTCTGTCGTCGCCGGGCCCCGGGCCCGGAACCCCCGTCCTTTCCAGAGAACAAGAACCATGGCGCTGGAGCGCACCCTTTCGATCGTCAAGCCCGATGCCGTCGCCAAGAACGTCATCGGCGAAATCTACTCCCGCTTCGAGAAGGCCGGCCTGAAGATCGTGGCCGCCAAGTACAAGCAGCTGTCGCGCCGCGAGGCCGAGGGCTTCTACGCGGTGCACCGCGAGCGTCCGTTCTTCAACGCACTGGTCGAGTTCATGATCTCCGGCCCGGTGATGATCCAGGCGCTGGAAGGCGAGAATGCCGTGGCCGCGCACCGCGAGCTGCTCGGCGCGACCAATCCGAAGGACGCCGCGCCCGGGACGATCCGCGCCGACTTCGCCGAGTCGATCGACGCCAACGCCGCGCACGGTTCCGATTCGGTCGAGAACGCCGCGATCGAGATCGCGTACTTCTTCGCCGCCACCGAAGTGGTTTCGCGCTGAAGCGCGGGTAGCGACGTGGCCGACCTGCTGCCGATCCCGTCCGTCACCGTCACCGGCGAGCCGTTCGCCGGCGGCGATGGCGCGTGCGTGGATCGGCCGCAGGACGGGTCGGCGCGGCAGAACCTGCTCGACCTGGACCGCACGGGCCTGGAGCGTTTCTTCGTCGAAGTGCTTGGCGAGCAGAAGTTCCGCGCCCACCAGGTGATGAAGTGGATCCACCACCGCCACATCACCGACTTCGACGGGATGACCGACCTGGGCAAGGCGTTGCGCGCCAAGCTGCACCAGCATGCGCAGGTCCTGGTCCCCAACGTGGTGTTCGACAAGCCGTCCGCCGACGGCACCCACAAGTGGCTGCTGGGCATGGGGCAGGATGGCAAGAATGCCATCGAAACCGTCTACATCCCGGACAAGGGGCGCGGCACCCTGTGCGTGTCCTCGCAGGTCGGTTGCGGCCTGAATTGCACCTTCTGCTCGACCGCCACCCAGGGCTTCAACCGCAACCTGACCACCGCCGAGATCGTCGGTCAGGTCTGGGTCGCCGCCCGCCACCTGGGCAACGTGCCGCACCAGCAGCGCCGCCTCACCAACGTGGTGATGATGGGCATGGGCGAGCCGCTGATGAATTTCGACAACGTCGTGCGCGCGATGAGCGTGATGCGCGACGACCTGGGCTACGGCCTGGCCAACAAGCGCGTGACCCTGTCCACCTCCGGCCTGGTGCCGATGATCGACCGGCTCTCGACCGAGAGCGACGTGTCGCTTGCGGTGTCGCTGCACGCGGCCACCGACGAGCTGCGCGAGACCCTGGTCCCGCTCAACCGCAAGTACCCGATCGCCGAGCTGATGGCGGCCTGCGCGCGCTACCTGCGCGCCAATCGCAAGCGCGATTCGGTGACCTTCGAATACACCCTGATGAAGGGGGTCAACGACCAGCCCGAGCACGCCCGCCAGCTCGCGGCGCTGATGCGCCGGTTCGACAATGCGGTGCAGGCGCGTGATTCGGGCAAGGTCAACCTGATCCCGTTCAATCCGTTCCCGGGCACCCGCTACGAGCGCTCGGACGAGGCCCAGGTGCGCGCCTTCCAGAAGATCCTGCTCGATGCGCAGGTGCTGGCCATGGTCCGCCGCACCCGCGGCGACGACATCGACGCGGCCTGCGGCCAGCTCAAGGGCCAGGTGATGGACCGGACCCGGCGCCAGGCCGAGTTCCGGCGTGGGCTGGAGAATGACCATGCGGCCTGACTGGCGATGGCTGGCGCCGTTGCTCGCCGCCCTGCTGGTCGCCGGGTGTGCGAGGGCGGTCAAGGTCAAGCCGCCCAAGATCAAGGGCAGTGAGGAGGTCGCACCGACCTACCACCTGGAAGACAGCGCGCAAACCAAGCATCGGGTCCAGGTGCGCGAACTGGTGGGCCTGGCCGAGCAGCGCCTGGCCAGTGGCGAGCTGGACCAGGCCGAGACGATGGCGCGCAAGGCGTTGCGGCTGGATCCGGCCTCGGCCGATGCCCTTACCCTGCTGGGCATGGTCGAAAGCCAGCGCGGCCGCAACGAGGCTGCCGGTCCCCACTACCGCCGTGCCGCCGAACTGGCCCCGGACCGGGGCGAGGTGCTCAACAACTATGGCGCCTGGCTGTGCGCCAACGGCTATCCGGCCGAGGCGCTGGTCTGGTTCGACCGCGCCCTGGCCGCACCCGGCTACCGTTCGCCCGCCTCGGCCCTGGCCAATGCCGGCGGTTGCGCGCTGAAAAGCGGGCAGAGTGAACGCGCCGAGCGTGACTTGCGTCGCGCTTTGGACATCGAGCCCGGCAATGCCTATGCCTTGGCCAGCATGGCCGAGTATCAATACGCCCAGGGGCGCTATTTCGAGGCCCGCGCGTTCGCGGAACGCAGGCTGGCGGCTGCGCCGGCCGATGCATCCGTGCTACAACTCGCGGCCTGGATCGAGGAAAGGCTTGGCGACAGGGCGGCCGCCAGTCGATACCAACAGCGGTTGAGGGCGGAGTTCCCGCAGGCCGCGAATGCACAGATCGGGGAAGGTCCGAAGTGATGTACGAATCCAGCGCGACCATCGCAGGCGATGCGCGGGAGTGTGGTGCGCGCCTGCGCGATGCGCGAACCGCCGCCGGCCTGGGCCGGCACGAGGTCGCCGCGCGCTTGCGCATGCCGCTGCATGTCGTCGAAGCGCTCGAGGAGGGCCGCTGGGAAGTGATCGGGGCCGGCGTGTTCGTGCGCGGCCAGTTGCGCAGCTACGCGCGCCTGGTCGGGGTCGACATCGAGCCGTTCCTGGTGGCGGGCGCCGCCCCGGCGGAGCCGGTGCGGCTGGTCAGCCACGAGCACACCCCGCGGTATCAGCGCTGGATGGAGAGTGCCGGTCGGCGTGCCGTGTACGTGGTGATCACCGCGGCCATCGCGGTGCCGGTCTGGCTGGCGACCCGCAGCCACCTCAACGAAGTGGCGCCGGCCACCGCCTCGCTCGATGCGGTGCCGCCGGAGACCGATCCCGCGGCGTCGGCGGCGACATCCAGGCCCGCTGCTTCCGGCAGCGTCGCCGGGAACGCCAACGGCGATTCGGGCGCGCCCTACGTGGCCTCGCTGGCACCGTCGGTGAACCGCACCGCGGTGCCGGCCAATGCCCTGTTGCTCGAGTTCAGCGGCGAAAGCTGGCTGCAGGTCACCGGGCGCGACGGCGCCATCCTGGAGCAGGGCTTGGTGCAGGCGGGGGACCGGCGCAGCTTCGAGGCCGGGGACGTGGCCCGGGTGGTGCTGGGCAATGCGGCGGTGGCACGCGTTCAGCAAGCCGGCAGTATCGTGGATCTGGCACCGTACCAGCGGGCGAACGTCGCCCGCTTTGCGGTATCCTCTGACGGTTCCGTCAGCGCCGCCGACTAGGCCGGCGCCGCCGGTACTCCACAGCAACAACGAGACCCCGCCGGCCTCCGTGCGGGGCAGGGAACTGCATGGCAATCGACGACCTGCTGGACGAGCACGAACAGGGCGAACGCGTCCGCTCCTGGCTCCGCAACAACGCATTGGGCATCCTGGGCGGACTGGTCCTGGGCATTGCCGTGATCTATGGCTGGCAGGTGTGGGGCAACCACCAGGCCAAGCAGCGGCAGCAGGCGCACAACGCCTATGCCGAGGCGGTCAAGCAACTGGAATCCGGCCAGGTCGACCAGGCGGGCACTCTGCTGGCGGGACAGGAGGGCACCTATGCCACCCTGGCCGCGCTGCGGGTGGCCAAGGCCCAGGTCGAGGCTGGCAAGCCGGAGGAGGCGATCGCCACCCTGCGCGGTATCCAGGTCGATCCGTCGCTGCGCGCGGTGGTGGACGAGCGCCTGGCGCAATTGCTGAATGCCACCGGCAAGCCCGAAGAGGCGCTGAAGTTGCTGGAAGGCGATACCGACAGCGCTGCGCTGGAACTGCGCGGCGACGCGCTGCTGGCCTCGGGCAAGCGTGACGAGGCCCGCGACGCCTATGCCCAGGCCCTGGTCGGCACCGACGTGGCCTCGCCGGCCCGGCGCCGGATCGAACTCAAGCTGCAGGAAGCCGGCGGCCAGGTGCCCGACCCGGCGGAGGCGACCTGACATGGTGCGCATGCATGCAATCCGGGCGGCCGCGGGCGCCGGCCTGCTGGTGCTGGCGTTGTCCGGCTGCTCGACGATGAAGGGCTGGTTCGCCAGCAAGGACGCCGAGGCCAAGAAGGCGGCCGAGCCGGCCGAGCTGGTCGATTTCCAGGCCAGCGCGAATCCGGCCAAGGTCTGGTCGGCGAAGCTGGGCGAGGGCGAAGGCAAGATCGGTGCGCGACAGCATCCGGCCGTTGCCGACGGCCGGGTGTTCGCTGCGGCCACCGATGGCGGAGTGGTCGCGCTGGACCTGCACACCGGCAAGGAGGCCTGGCGCTTCAAGGCGGGCAAGAAGGAAGGGCTGCGCCTGTCCGGAGGACCGGGCGTGGGCGAGGGCCTGGTCGTGGTCGGCAGCCTCGGTGGCGACGTGATCGCCCTGGATGCCGCCAACGGCGGCGAGCGTTGGCGCGCCAAGGTCAGCAGCGAGGTGATCGCGGCCCCGCTGGTGGCCCAGGGCCATGTGTTCGTGCGCAGCAACGACGGCCGGATCAGTGCATTCGACGCCGCCAACGGCGAGCGCAGCTGGTTCACCGAGCACGAGTTGCCGAGCCTGACCGTGCGCGGCAACGCGCCACTGGCTTACGGGCCCGGCGTGCTGTTCTCCGGCAACGACGACGGCTCGCTCACTGCGCTGGGCATGCAGGACGGCCGCCAGCTGTGGCAGCAGGCCGTCGGCCTGCAGGAAGGCCGTTCCGAACTGGATCGCATGGCCGACGTGGACAGCGGCCCGCTGATCGACGGCGTGCTGCTGTTCGCCAGCAGCTTCAAGAATCGCACCATCGCCATCGACGGACCCAGCGGCCGGCCGATGTGGCAGAGCGATCACGGCGGCATCGGCGGCATGGCCGTCTCGCCCTACGGCCTGTTGGTGTCCAGCCCCGCCGGCAGCGTGTACCTGCTCGACAAGAACAGCGGCGCGGCATTGTGGTCGCAGCCGGCGCTGGCGCGGCGCTCGATCACCGGGCCGGCCGTGCACGGCGACTACGCGGTGGTCGGCGATCTCGATGGCTACCTGCACTGGATGCGGCTGTCCGACGGCGAGATGGCCGCGCGCGCGCGCGCCGGCCGCAAGCCGATCAAGGGCCAGCCGGTGGTGGCCGACGGCATCCTGCTGGTCCAGACCATCGACGGCGAATTGACCGCCTTCCGCCTGGACTGAGCGGACGGATGCGGGCGGGGAACGGGTGATGTTGCCGCTGGTTGCTCTGGTCGGACGGCCGAACGTCGGCAAGTCGACGCTGTTCAATGCGCTGACCCGCAGCCGCGACGCCCTGGTCCACGACGAACCGGGCGTCACCCGCGATCGTCACTACGGCGTGTGCCGGCTCGACCCGGAGCGGCCGTTCCTGCTGGTGGATACCGGCGGCATCGCCGGCGAAGAGGAAGGGTTGGCCGGTGCCACCGCACGCCAGGCGCGGGCCGCCGCCGCCGAGGCCGACCTGGTGCTGTTCGTGGTCGATGGCCGCGAGGGCGCCTCGGCGCTGGACGACCAGATCCTGTCCTGGCTGCGCAAGCTGTCGCGGCCCACGGTGCTGGTGATCAACAAGATCGATGGCACCCACGAGGAAGCGGTGCGCGCCGAGTTCGCGCGCTACGGTTTCGCCGAGATGCTGGCAGTGTCCGCCGCGCACCGGCAGGGCATGGACGACCTGCACGAGGAGATCCTGGCGCGCATCCCCGAGGAGGGCAGCGCGGAGGAACTGGACAACGATCCCGACCGTCTCCGCGTGGCCTTCGTCGGCCGCCCCAACGTGGGCAAGTCCACCCTGGTCAACCGGTTGCTGGGCGAGGAGCGCATGATCGCGTCCGAGGTGCCGGGCACCACGCGCGATTCCATCGCCGCGGACATGGAGCGTGACGGCCGCCTGTACCGGCTGGTCGATACCGCCGGCATCCGCCGCAAGGGCCGGGTCGAGGAGGCGGTGGAGAAGTTCAGCGTGGTCAAGACCCTGCAGGCGATCGCACGCTGCCAGGTCGCGGTGCTGATGCTCGATGCCACCGAGGGCGTGACCGACCAGGACGCCAGCGTGCTCGGCGCGGTACTCGACGCCGGCCGCGCGCTGGTGGTCGCGGTCAACAAGTGGGACGGGCTGACCACCTACCAGCGCGAACAGGCCGAGGCGCTGCTGGCGCGCAAGCTCTCATTCGTGCCGTGGGCCGAGTCGATCCGGATTTCGGCCAAGCATGGTTCCGGATTGCGTGAGTTGTTCCGCGCGATCCATCGGGCGCACGCCTCGGCGATCCGCACGTTCGGTACCAGCGAGGTCAACAAGGCGCTGGAGATCGCGGTGGAGGCCAATCCGCCGCCGTCGGTGCGCGGGCATGCGGCCAAGCTCAGGTACGTGCATCCGGGCGGCGAGAATCCGCCGACCTTCGTGGTCCATGGCAACCGCCTGAAGGAATTGCCGGATTCGTACAAGCGCTACCTGGAGAATTTCTTCCGCAAGCGCTTCAAACTGGTCGGCACGCCGGTGCGGATGTTGTTCCGCGAGGGCGCCAACCCCTACGAAGGCAGGAAGAACGAGCTGACCGACCGCCAGGTGGCACGCAAGCGGCGGCTGATGAAGCACGTCAAGCGCGGGAAGTGACCTCGCCTGCCGAGCGGGACGGCAGGGCGCAAAAGCGTTTAAGAGCGCAAGCGCGCAGCTTCGGCCCGCAGCTGTCGCTGCCTGGGCGAAATCAAATGCGCTGACTTCGGCCGGGGGGCGCCGCTGCACGGGGCCCGTGTTTACCGCGTGGTTCCGCCGTCCAACGCCAACACGCGGGCGTGGTACATCCCTGTACCGCTCGCGCCAGACCCCAAGGCACGGCGGCACCATCCGGCGCCAGCGCTCTGGCTTGGGTCCGGTTCACGCCCGGAGCCAGGAAGCAGGTGCCTGGATCCCGGCGCGTGCCGGTAATGGCGGATTGGCCGCAATGGGTTCCCTGGCACCGGAACCGCACGGATAATCCAGCGCATGGAAATCCCCTCGATCAGTCCAGGCGCGGCCCGCGAGCGCCAACGGCATGGTGCGGTGCTGGTCGACATCCGCGAGGCGCACGAGCGTGCCGCCGGTCAGGCCGAAGGGGCGCTGGCCATCGCCCGCGACGAACTGCAGGCCGATCCGGGCCGCTACCTGCCCGATGAGGACGCCGAAATACTGCTTGTTTGCCAACTGGGCAGGCGTTCCCAGGACGCGGCCGCGGCGTTGCGTGCGGCCGGCTACCGCAACGTGCGCTCGGTGGAGGGCGGTACCGCACGCTGGGCCGAGGAAGGACTGCCGCTGGTGCGGCCCGAACTGGACCCGGACGCAGCCGATTTCCTGGAACGCTATTCGCGCCACCTGCGCCTGCCGGGCGTGGGCATGGAAGGGCAGCGCAAGCTGGAGCGATCGCGGGTGCTGCTCGCCGGCGCGGGCGGGCTGGGCTCGCCGGCGGCGTTCTACCTGGCGGCCGCCGGCGTCGGCCACCTGCGCCTGGTGGACGACGACACGGTGGACCGCAGCAACCTGCAGCGGCAGATCCTGCATGTGGAGCAGGCCATCGGCACGCCCAAGGTCGAATCGGCGCGGGCGCGGCTGGAGGCCCTCAACCCGCGCGTACGGGTCGAGGCGGTACCGCAGCGGATCGATCCGGGCAACGTCGAGGCAGTGCTGGACGGGATGGACGTCGTGATCGACGGCTCGGACAACTTCCCGCTGCGCTACCTGCTCAACGACGCCTGCGTGAAGCTGGGCAAGCCACTGGTGTACGGCGCAGTGCAGCGCTTCACCGGCCAGGCCAGCGTGTTCGATGCCGGCCGCCACCGCGGTCGCTGCCCGTGCTATCGCTGCCTGTTCCCGGAGCCGCCGCCGCCGGAATTCGCCCCCAACTGCGCCGATGCCGGCGTGTTCGGGGTGTTGCCGGGGATCGTCGGCCTGCTCCAGGCCACCGAGGCGATCAAGCTGCTGCTGGATCTGGGCGAGCCACTGGCCGGGCGCCTGCTGCAGTTCGATGCACTGGGCATGCGCTTCCGCGAGACCCGCCTGGCGCCGGACCCGGACTGCCTGGTCTGCGCGCCCGGACGACCGTTCCCAGGCTACATCGACTACGCTGCATTCTGCGCCAGCGGCGGCTGACGCTGCCACGCGGCCCGGCAGGGGCCGTCATCGACGACAAGGACGCCGGCGCCGCGCCGGCCCGGGGAGGCTCATGGCGGTCGAAGGCAGCACCGGCGGCGAACTGGTCCGGGTCGTGGCCCTGCTCGGCGCGGCGGTGGTGATGGTGCCGATCTTCCGCCGCCTCGGTCTGGGCTCGGTACTGGGCTACCTGTGTGCGGGCCTGCTGATCGGTCCGTTCGGGCTGGGCTGGTTCACCGATCCGCAGGCGATCCTGCACGTGGCCGAGCTGGGCGTGGTCATGTTCCTGTTCGTGATCGGCCTGGAGATGCGGCCCTCGCACCTGTGGGGCCTGCGCCGGGAGATCTTCGGCCTGGGCACGCTGCAGATCGCCGCCTGCACGGCGGCGCTGACGGGAGTGGCGATGCTCCTGGGCCTGGCGCCGCGGATCGCGTTCGTGGGCGCGGCCGGTTTCGTCCTGACCTCCACCGCGATCGTCATGCAACTGCTCAGCGAACGCGGCGACATCGCCCTGCCGCGCGGGCAGAGGATCGTCTCGATCCTGTTGTTCGAGGACCTGATGATCGTGCCGCTGCTGGCGCTGGTGGCGTTCATGTCGCCGCTGCCGCAGGCGGCCGACGGAGGCCGCCTGGCGGGCGTGCTCACCGCCGTGGCCGCATTGGCCGGGCTGGTGGCCGCCGGCGTCTGGCTGCTCAACCCGTTGTTCCGGCTGCTGGCGCGGGCGCGGGCGCGCGAGGTGATGACCGCCGCGGCGTTGCTGGTGGTGCTGGGGGCGGCGCTGCTGATGGAGATCGGCGGGCTGTCGATGGCGATGGGTGCGTTCCTGGCCGGGGTGCTGCTGTCCGAGTCGACCTTCCGCCACCAGCTGGAGGCCGACATCGAGCCGTTCCGCGGGCTGCTCCTGGGCCTGTTCTTTCTCGGCGTAGGCATGGCCTTGGACCTGGCAGTGGTGGCGGCCAACTGGCCGCTGATCCTGGCCGGGGTGCTGGCGATGATGCTGGCCAAGGCGCTGTGCATCTACCTGGTCGCGCGGGCCACCCGCAGCGGCCATGCCGAGGCGCTGGACCGTGCGGTGCTGATGGCGCAGGGCGGTGAATTCGCCTTCGTCCTGTTCTCGGCGGCGCAGGCGGCGGGGGTGATCGACGGGACCGCGAACGCCAACCTGACCGCGGTCGTGGTCCTGTCGATGGCGTTTACCCCGCTGGCGGTGCTGGCCGTGCGCCGCTTCGTCCGCCAGGAGGCGGCCGGATCGATGGACGGGATCGAGGTGGCCGACGGCCTGTCCGGCAGCGTGCTGATCATTGGTTTTGGCCGTTTCGGCCAGGTGACCAGCCAGGCACTGCTCGCCCGCGACGTGGACGTGACCATCATCGACACCGACATCGAGATGATCCGCAGCGCCGCCGAGTTCGGTTTCAAGGTGTATTACGGCGACGGCGGGCGGCTGGACGTGCTGCACGCCTCCGGCGCCGGCTCCGCGCGGGCGATTGCGGTGTGCGTCGACGACCGCACCGCGGCCAGCCAGATCGCCGGGCTGTGCCGTGGCCAGTTCCCGCAGGCGCGGCTGCTGGTGCGCGCGTTCGACCGCGAGCATGCGCTGGAACTGGTGGGCTTGGACGTGGACTACCAGATCCGCGAGACGTTCGAGTCTGCGGTGCGCTTCGGCCAGGCGGCGCTGGAGGCGCTGGGCATCGACCCGGACGAGGCTGCGCAGGTATCGGAGGAGGTGCGCCGGATGGACGGCGAGCGCTTCGCGCTGGAGGTCGCCGCCGGGGACGTGCGCGCCGGGCGCTCGCTGATCATCGGCAACACCGCACCGGCCACGCCGACGCCGTTCACCGTGCCGCGACGCGAGTCGAAGCGCCTGGACCGGGAGGGTGTGGCGGACGATCCCGCCCCGACGGGGACGCCGGACGCCTGAGCGCGACCGGCGAGTCCGGGCGCCGCGGGCCGGTTCCCGTCCGTCCCGGTCCGGTCCGTTCCCGGCTCAGCGCATGTCCGGGCGCATGAACCGGGTCAGCGCCTGGCCGTAGCCCGGATCATCGGCCAGGTCGACATGGCCGCGCTCCGGGAAGTCGACCACCTGGGCCGGCGTCGGCAGTGCCTCGAGCAGGCGGTCGGTGTTGCGCGCCGGCACGATCGTGTCGTTGCCCGCGCGCAGCACCAGCACCTGGCCGCGATAGTCCTTCAGGTACTCCGCGGCGGGATAGCGCTCGTGCGCCAGCCAGCGGACCGGCAGCCACGGATAATGGGCCTGGCCCACCTCGACCAGGCTGTCGAACGGAGTGACCAGCGCGAGTTTCCGCACTGGGCGCTGGGAGGCGGTCCAGGCCGCGATGCCCGTGCCCAGGCTGCGCCCGACCACGCCGATGTCGCCCTCCGGATGGCGGCGGCGGACCTCGTCGTACACCGCCAGCGCGTCGGCCAGCAGCGGCTCCTGGCGCGGGGCGCCATCGCTGGCGCCGTAGCCGCGGTAGGCGACCAGATACACGCTGCGGTCGCCGAACCACTCCCCGAAGCGCTCGCGCCAGGTCTCCACGCGCTCGGCGTTGCCGCCGAAATAGATCAGCGCATCGCGCTGGCCGGGGTTCACCTCCCAGCCGCGCAGCACGGCGTCGCCCGACCGGATCTCCAGGTCGGTGGTCGAGGCTTGCACCCGGGTCAGGGCGGGGAAATAGACCGCGTCGTGCTGGCGGGTGTACAGCAGCAGGCTCAGCGCGGCGTAGGCCAGCGCCGCCAGCACGGCCAGCGCCACCAGGATCGTGCGCAGGGGCGAACGCTTGCGCACCGCGCCGGGGCGAGCCGCTTCCACTTGCACCTCGTCGGTCATGTCCGCCCCTGTCTCGCCGTTGCCGAATCGGGGACAATGTGCCGACCGACCGCCCGGGTCCGCAAGTACCGCCCGATGACCGCCAGCCAGACGACCGCCCGCATCCTCGACGGCCGCCGCGTCGCCGACGCCCTGCTCGACGAACTCAAGGTCCGCGTCGACGCGCGCCTGGCCTCGGGGCGCGCTCGCCCCGGCCTGGCGGTGGTGCTGGTCGGGGCGGATCCGGCCTCGGCGGTCTACGTGCGCAACAAGCGCCGGGCGGCCGAAAAAGTCGGCATCGAAGCGTTCGACCACGACCTGCCGGCCGGCACCTCCGAGGCGCAGGTCCTGGCCCTGATCGACCGGCTCAATGCCGACCCCCGGGTCCACGGCATCCTGGTCCAGTTGCCGCTGCCGGGCATCCCCGACGCCACCGCGCTGATCGAGCGGATCGATCCACGCAAGGACGTGGACGGCTTCCACCCGGCCAATGTCGGTCACCTGGCCCTGCGCCAGTTCGGCCTGCGCCCGTGCACCCCGCGCGGGATCATGACCCTGCTGGGCCACACCGACCGCCCGGTGCGCGGGCGCAACGCCACCGTCGTCGGGGTCAGCAACCACGTCGGCCGGCCGATGGCGCTGGAGCTGCTGATCGCGGGCTGCACCGTCACCAGTTGCCACAAGTTCACCCCGCGCGAGGTGCTGGAGGCGCGGGTGCGCGACGCCGACATCCTGGTGGTGGCGGTGGGCCGCCCGGGCATCGTGCCGGGCGAATGGGTCAAGCCCGGTGCGGTGGTGATCGACGTGGGCATCAACCGGCTCGGGGACGGCCGCCTGGTCGGCGACGTCGGCTACGAGGCGGCCGCGCGGAACGCCAGCTGGATCACCCCGGTTCCGGGCGGGGTCGGGCCGATGACCGTGGCCATGCTGATGCAGAACACCCTGGAAGCGGTCGAGGCACAGGAGCAGCCGGACGGCTGACCGCTCCCCCCGGCGTAGGCACCCGGTTCCCGGGTATAATGGATCGCTTCCCCACATCCGGGTATGCCGATGCTGCGCATCCAGGCCGAAGCGCTCACCTACGACGACGTCTCGCTCGTCCCCGCCCATTCCACCGTGCTGCCCAAGGATGTCGACCTCGGCACCCGGCTCACCCGTGACCTGCGCATCAACCTGCCGATCGTTTCGGCGGCGATGGATACGGTCACCGAAGCGCGCCTGGCCGTGGCCATGGCCCAGCTCGGCGGCATCGGCATCCTGCACAAGAACCTGACCGCCGAGCAGCAGGCGGCCGAGGTGGCCAAGGTCAAGAAATTCGAGTCCGGCGTGATCCGCGATCCGATCACGGTCAGGCCCGACACCACCATCCGCGAAGTGCTGGCGCTGACCCATGCGCGCAACATCTCCGGGGTGCCGGTGGTGGACGAGTCCGGCCAGCTCGCCGGCATCGTCACCCGCCGCGACATGCGCTTCGAGACCGAGCTGGACGATCCGGTCCGCCACATCATGACCAAGAAGGACAAGCTGGTCACGGTGGGCGAGGGCGCCAGCGACGAGGAAGTGCTCAAGCTGCTGCATCGCAACCGGATCGAGAAGGTGCTGGTGGTCAACGGCGACTACGCCCTGCGCGGCCTGATCACGGTCAAGGACATCCAGAAGAAGAGCGACAACCCCAACGCGGCCAAGGACGGCGCCTCGCGGTTGCTGGTCGGCGCGGCGGTGGGCGTGGCCGGCGACACCGAGCAGCGCGTGGAGGCGTTGGTGGCCGCCGGCGTGGACGTGGTGGTGGTGGATACCGCGCACGGCCATTCGCAGGCCGTTGTCGATCGCGTGGCCTGGGTCAAGAAGAACTTCCCGCAGGTGCAGGTGGTGGGCGGCAACATCGTCACCGGCGAGGCCGCGCTGGCGCTCTACGACGCCGGCGCCGACGCGGTGAAGGTCGGCGTGGGCCCCGGTTCGATCTGCACCACCCGGGTGGTGGCCGGCGTGGGCGTGCCGCAGATCACCGCCATCGACCTGGTGGCCGAGGCGCTGCAGGACCGCATCCCGCTGATCGCCGACGGCGGCATCCGCTATTCGGGCGACATCGGCAAGGCGATCGCCGCGGGTGCTTCGACGGTGATGATCGGCGGCCTGTTCGCCGGCACCGAGGAGTCGCCGGGCGAGATCGAACTGTTCCAGGGCCGCAGCTACAAGAGTTACCGCGGCATGGGCTCGCTGGGCGCGATGGAGCGCGGCTCCAAGGACCGCTACTTCCAGGATGCTTCCGACGCCGACAAGCTGGTACCGGAAGGCATCGAGGGCCGGGTCCCGGTGCGCGGCCCGCTGTCGGGCGTGATCCACCAGCTGATCGGCGGCCTGCGCGCGACCATGGGTTACGTGGGCTGCGCCAGCATCGAGCAGATGCGCAGCAAGCCGAAGTTCGTGGTGATCACCGGCGCCGGCCAGCGCGAGAGCCACGTCCACGACGTGCAGATCACCAAGGAACCGCCGAACTACCGGATGGGGTGAGGCAGGCCGCTTGCGCGGCACTGCCGCGCGGCCTGCCGAACGCCCGGCCACGGATGGCCGGGCCGGGCGATATCCGAAGCCCGCCATGTCGCGCCACGGATGGCAGTCCAATCCAACAGGAACGGAAGCGCGCCACATCAGATGACCGACATCCACAGCGACAAGATCCTCATCCTCGACTTCGGTGCGCAATACACCCAGCTGATCGCGCGCCGCATCCGCGAGCTCGGCGTCTATTGCGAGATCTGGGCGTGGGACCACGACCCGGAGCAGATCGCGCAGTTCGCGCCGAAGGGCATCATCCTGTCCGGCGGCCCGGAGTCGACTACCGAGCCAGGCTCGCCGCGTGCGCCGCAGCAGGTGTTCGATGCCGGCCTGCCGATCCTGGGCATCTGCTACGGCATGCAAACCATGGCCAAGCAGCTCGGTGGCGACACCGAGGCGGCCGACCAGCGCGAGTTCGGCCATGCGGAGGTCTCGCTGGTCGCGGCCGATCGCCTGTTCGAGGGCTTGAAGGACCATCCGGGCTCGCCGCCGCGGCTGGACGTGTGGATGAGCCATGGCGACCACGTTTCGGTCGCGCCGTCCGGATTCACCGTGACCGCGAAGACCGACCGCATCCCGGTCGCCGCGTTCGCCGACGACCGCCGTCGCTGGTACGGCGTGCAGTTCCACCCCGAGGTCACCCACACCCGCCAGGGCCAGGCACTGCTGCGGCGCTTCGTGGTGGACATCTGCGGCTGCCGGACCCTGTGGACGGCCGAGCACATCATCGAGGACCAGATCGCCCGGGTGCGCGCCCAGGTCGGTGGCGACGAGGTGATCCTGGGCCTGTCCGGCGGGGTGGACTCGTCGGTGGTGGCCGCACTGCTGCACAAGGCCATCGGCGAGCAGCTCACCTGCGTGTTCGTCGATACCGGCCTGCTGCGCTGGCAGGAGGGCGACCAGGTGATGGCGATGTTCGCGGAGCACATGGGCGTCAAGGTCGTCCGCGTCGATGCCGCCGCGCGCTATTTCAAGGCACTGGAGGGCGTGTCCGAGCCGGAAGCCAAGCGCAAGATCATCGGCAATCTGTTCGTGGAGATCTTCGAAGAAGAATCGAACAAGCTGCGCAATGCGCGCTGGCTGGCCCAAGGCACGATCTACCCGGACGTGATCGAGTCGGCAGGCAGCAAGACTGGCAAGGCCCACGTCATCAAGAGCCACCACAACGTCGGCGGCCTGCCCGAGCACATGAAGCTGGGTCTGGTCGAGCCGCTGCGCGAGCTGTTCAAGGACGAGGTGCGCCGGCTGGGCGTGGAGCTGGGCCTGCCGCGCGAGATGGTCTATCGCCACCCGTTCCCCGGCCCGGGCCTGGGGGTTCGCATCCTCGGCGAAGTGAAGCGGGAATACGCCGAACTGCTGGCCCGCGCCGACGCGATCTTCATCGACGAGCTGCGCAAGGCCGACCTGTACGACCGGACCTCGCAGGCGTTCGCCGTGTTCCTGCCGGTCAAGTCGGTGGGCGTGGTCGGCGATGCCCGCGCCTACGAGTGGGTGATCGCCCTGCGCGCGGTGGAAACCATCGACTTCATGACCGCGCACTGGGCACACCTGCCGTACGACTTCCTCGGCAGGGTCTCCAACCGCATCATCAACGAATTGCGCGGCGTGTCGCGCGTGGTCTACGACATCAGCGGCAAGCCGCCGGCGACGATCGAGTGGGAGTGAGGCAGGGTCGCCGCCGGGCTTGCGCTATCCTGGTTGGGTCGATTCGACAGTTGGGAGCGAGCTAGGCCAGCGTATTTCGAAGCAGGCTCCCCCTTGGCTCGAGGGGCGGCAACTGGCAGTCCCCCTGTGCGCGCGTGCAATGGCCGCGACCACCGCCAGGCCGAGACCGCTCCCGGTATCGGTTGCCGCTTCGCCGTCGTCCCGCATGCGCCGGAACGCGCTGAACACCTGTGCCGCGGACTCCGGGGGGATGCCTGGGCCTTGATCCTCCACGCGCAGCAGGCACCATCCGTTTTCCTGTCGCGTCTGGACCAGCACCGCGCCTGGTACCGCATGCTTGCGGACGTTGTCCAGCAGCGCGAGCAACGCCTGGCGGATGCGTACGGGGTCGCATTGCACCATCCCCGGCCGCAGGTCCAATTCCGGGTGCTGGCCTGCCGCCTGCAAGGCTTGCCTGCAGAAGTCCACCACCGATTCCACTTCCATGGCCAAATCAGTGTCCCGTACCTGCAGATGCAGGCGGCCGGTCTCCGCGAGACTGACCGCGCGCAGGTCTTCGATCAGTCTGGCCAGGCCGTCGACCTGGTTCAGCAGGCTGCCGAACTGGGCTTCATCGGGCATGAATACGCCTTCGGCCAGTCCCTGCAGGCGGCCGCGCAGAATGGTGACCGGGGTGCGCAACTCATGGGCGATGGCTGCGTTCCAGAAAGCCATTTCCTCGGTAGTGCGCTGCAGTTGGGTGGCCAGCGCGTTGAAGTCGTCGGCCAGACCGGCGGCTTCGCCCAGTGAACGGTCGCCAGCGATGGCGCGTGCGCCCAGATCTCCCTGGGAGACGCGCCGGATGCTGTCAGTCACGGAATTCAGCGGCACCAGGATGCGACGCGCCAGGTGCGCACCGGCCACGATTGCGAAACCCAGGCCGGCCACGGTGGTGGCGGCGATCCAGATCCATTCGGGCCCGGTCGGGATCCAGTTGGGTTGGTTGAAAAGCTCTGGCCAGTAGCTGACTGCAAAGAAATAGAACACATAGGAGGTCAGCACCACCAGCAAGGTGACGACCAGGGACATGGCCATCATCGTCAGCGCTATCTGGCGGCTCAGGCCGACGAGTCTCATTCGTTGCCCCGCAACCGGTAGCCGACACCGCGAACGCCTGCGGGAATGCCTTGCACCCCAAGGTCTTCCAGCTTTCTGCGCAGCTTGCTGATGTGGCTGTCAACCGTACGTTCGAGCGCATCGCTTTCCGGCAGGCAAGCCGCGAGCAACTCCGCCCGGCTGCAGACCTTCCTGGGCGCGCGGGCCAGATGCGTCAGCAACCTGAACTCGGTAAGCGTCAATGCAAGGTCGTGGTCGACGCCATCCACCTGGACGCGGGCCTGGTGCTGGTCGAGGTCAATCTCGAAGGGCGGCGCCCTCAACACCCGGGCATGACGGCCTGCGTCGGCCATGGATCGGCGCAGGACTGCCTGCGCGCGTGCGACCACCTCGGCCGGGTTGAACGGCTTGACCACGTAGTCATCGGCCCCGAAGCGCAGGCCCATCAACTTGTCGATATCCTGGTCCATCGCGGTCAACATGATCACTGGGGTTTCGCCGCGATGGCGGATCTCGGCCAGTACCTTCCATCCGTCCAGCCGCGGCATCTGCACATCAAGCAGCACGAGGTCCGGCTTCATCGACAGGTGCATGTTCAGCGCGCTGCGCCCATCCGCGGCATGCATTGAGCGCAGGCCCGCCCGCCCCAGGTAGGCCTGCAGGATCTCGGCGATCTCGAGCTCATCCTCGGCTATGAGGACCAGTGGCTGCAGCGCCGGGGTGCCGCTGGATGGCTGGGTGGTGGTGGGCATGGAGCGTTCCGGGAATGGAGCGTTTTCTCCATCCTATCTCCACGAATTATCAGCGTAAACACCACCTCGCCTGTCCAGACTGGCGTCCTGTTCGCTGATGCCATTGCGTCCGCGCGTCGAGGAGTAGTCATGAAGACCGAAAGAGGATGCCGCCTGCGCGGCTCGCATGTCCTGGCCCTGGTCATCCTGACCATCCTGACCGGCTGCGGCTCGGCCGAGCAGGAGGCGAGGGCGCCCGCACCTGTGGTGAAGGTGATGACCGTAGTTCCGACGTCCCTGGAGTTGACCGAGGATCTGTCGGCGCGCGTCGCCCCGGTTCGGATGGCCGAAATCCGACCCCAAGTCAGCGGCATTGTCCGGCGCCGACTATTCGAGCAGGGAGCGGAAGTGCGTGCCGGGCAGCCGTTGTTCGAGATCGACCCCTCGCCATTTGTCGCCGAAGCGGAAACGGCTGCCGCGTCCTTGCGGCGCGCAGAGGCGGTGCTGGCTCGAACCAGCACGCACGCCAGGCGCCTGGAGTCGCTGGTCGAGGCCAGCTTGATCAGTCGCCAGGCCTACGAGGACGCGATGTCCGAGCGCCAGCAGGCGGACGCGGACGTTGCGCAGGCGCGGGCAACCCTGTCGCGCCGTCGTTTGGACCTGAAATTTGCAACGGTGGATTCGCCCATCGCAGGTCGTATCGATCAGGCACTGGTGACGGAAGGTGCGCTGGTGTCCGCCAGTGACGGCACGCCGATGGCGCGCGTACAGCAGATCGACCAGGTCTATGTCGACGTGCGTCGCCCGGCCGCCTCGCTCGATGCCTTGCACGATGCCATGGCGGGACAACGATCGTCCGAGGGCGGCCTGCCGGTGTCCATCCTGCGCAGCGACGGTTCGCCCTATGGACTGACCGGGCGGATATTGTTCTCTGGGATCACCGTGGATGCCGGTACGGGCGACCTGTTGCTGCGTGTCCTGGTGGACAACCCGGAGCAACGACTCCTTCCCGGCATGTTCGTACGCGCCCGTGTCCCCCTCGCGAGCTACGCCGAAGCACTCTTGGTGCCGCAGCAGGCGGTGGTGAGAATAGATGGCAAGCCTCACGTATGGATTGTGGGCCCTGATGCGCGCGTGCACCTGGTCGCCGTCGAGCTTGGCGAACTGAGCGATGGAGGGTACCGGGTCGGGTCGGGGTTGGGCGCGGGGCAGAAGATCGTCGTGGCGGGCATGGAGCGCCTCGCCGAGGGCGTCCAGTTCGACCCGCTGGCGCAGCAGGCCCCTTTGCCCGGAAGCGCGTCGAAATCCGCGCGCTGAAAGACCGGAGCTTCCGTCATGCCGCACTTCTTCATCAATCGCCCGGTGTTCGCCTGGGTCATCGCGCTGTTCATCATCCTGCTGGGTCTAATCGCCATCCCCAGGCTGCCGATTGCCCGCTTTCCATCGGTGGCACCGCCTTCCGTGACGATCTATGCGACCTATCCGGGCGCCACGCCACAAGCGATGAACGACTCGGTGCTAAGCGTCATCGAGCGCGAACTGTCCAGCGTCAAGCACCTGCTGTATTACGAGTCGTCGTCCGACACCTCGGGCAGCGCCGAGATCACGGCCATATTCAAGCCCGGTACGGACCCGGAAATGGCACAGGTGGATGTACAGAACCGGCTGAAGGCCGTCGAGGCGCGGCTTCCGCAGGTGGTGCGCCAGAACGGCCTGGGCGTGGAATCGGCTGCTTCCAACTTCCTGATGGTAGTCGGGTTGAAGTCCGTCGACGGTCGCTACGACGGCACCGAGTTGAGCGACTATATGGCGCGGAATGTGACCGAGGAGCTTCGCCGCATCGATGGCGTCGGGCGGGTGCAGCTGTTCGGCGCAGAACAGGCGCTGCGCATCTGGGTGGATCCGGCCAAGCTCAACGCGTTCGGCGTCTCGATGGGTGAGATCAACGCGGCGATAGCCCAGCAGAACGCACAGATATCGCCGGGCCGCGTGGGCGACGCGCCGACGACTCCCGGACAGCAGGTCACCATTCCCCTGACCGTGCAAGGGCAGCTGGAGACGCCCGATCAGTTCGCCGCCGTCGTCCTGCGCGCGAACGCAGATGGCTCGAAGGTGGTGCTGGGCGATGTGGCCAGAGTGGAACTCGGCGCGCAGTCCTACGGGTTCTCGACACGCGAGGACGGCAGGGTGTCGACCGCCGCGGCTGTGCAGCTGTCGCCGGGAGCCAATGCCGTGCGCACGGCCGACGCGGTGCTCGCGCGGCTGGCCGAACTGGAGCGCACCCTGCCCGCGGGCATGAGCTATTCGACGCCATTCAATACGGCGCCTTTCGTCAAGATCTCGATCCAGAAGGTGGCGATGGCGCTGGTCGAGGCGATGGTCCTGGTGTTCCTGGTGATGCTGCTGTTCCTGCAGAACATCCGTTACACCACGATTCCTGCGATCGTAGCTCCGATCGCATTGCTGGGCACCTTCGCGGTGATGCTGGCATCGGGATTTTCGATCAACGTTCTGACCATGTTCGGAATGGTGCTGGCGATCGGCATCATCGTCGACGATGCCATCGTCGTGGTCGAGAACGTCGAGCGAATCATGGCCACGGAAGGGCTCCCGCCGAAGGAGGCTACATCCAAGGCAATGAAGGAGATCTCCGGTGCGGTGATAGGGATCACCTTGGTGCTGACGGCGGTGTTTATACCCATGGCATTCGCCAGCGGATCGGTGGGCGTGATCTACCAGCAGTTCACCCTGTCCATGGCGGTTTCCATCCTGTTTTCAGCGTTTCTGGCGCTGACCCTCACCCCGGCGTTGTGCGCCACCCTGCTCAGGTCGGTCGATCCGGCGCATCGGGAGAAGCGGGGCTTCTTCGGTGGATTCAACCGTCGCTTCGACTCCATGACCCGGCGCTACGAGGCCGGCGTCCGCCACCTGATCGCGCGTGGGGCTCGGGTAATGGTGGTATTCGCGGTGCTGACGGCAATCCTGGTATTCGCGTTCCGGCAGCTGCCATCGGCTTTCATGCCCGAGGAGGACCAAGGTTACTTCACGACGACCATCCAGCTGCCGGCAGATGCGACCGCGGAGCGCACCCTGGACGTCGTCAAGGTCTACGAGCGGCACGTGGATTCGCGCCCGGGAATCGCATCCAGCATGGCGATCCTGGGTTTTGGATTCTCGGGGTCAGGGCCCAATGCGGCGATGGCCTTCACGATGCTCAAGGATTGGGGCCGCCGCGATGGCGCGAACGCTCGCGACGAGGTGGCGCGCGCGCAGGAGGCCATGGCCGGTATCGGCGAAGGCAGCGTGATGAGCATGATGCCGCCGGCCATCGACGAACTTGGGAACAGTGCCGGCTTCACCATGCGGCTGCAGGATCGTGCCAACCAGGGGCATGCCGCGCTGAAGGCAGCCGAAGCGAAGCTGATCGAGTTGGCCGCACGCAGCAGGGTGGTCACGGGCGTCTATTCCGAGGGTTTGCCGGCCGGCACCAGCGTGCGGCTTGACATCGACAGGACCAAGGCCGAAGCCTTGGGGGTGTCGTTCGCCGACATCAGCGAGACCCTGTCGATTGCGCTTGGCTCGTCCTATGTGAACGATTTCCCGAACGCGGGCCGCATGCAGCAGGTCATCGTCCAGGCCGATGCACCCGCTCGCATGCAGATCGAGGACGTGCTACGTCTGTTCGTGCGCAACTCCAAGGGCGGAATGCTGACGTTGTCGGAGTTGGTCACCCCCGTGTGGAGCGATGCTCCGCTGCAGATGGTGCGTTACCAGGGATTTCCCGCAGCGCGCATATCCGGCTCCGCCGCCCCGGGCGCATCGAGCGGGCAGGCGATGGCGGAAATGGAACGGCTGGCCGCGCAATTGCCGTCGGGCTTTGCGGTTGCCTGGACCGGGCAATCCCTGCAGGAGCGCCAATCGGCAGCGCAGGCACCCATGCTCATGGCCCTGTCGATGCTGGTGGTGTTCCTGGTGCTGGCCGCGCTCTACGAGAGTTGGTCGATTCCCCTGTCGGTGATGCTGGTCGTGCCGCTGGGCCTGCTCGGGGCAGTGGTGGCGGTATTGCTGCGCGGCACGGCCAACGATGTGTTCTTCAAGGTCGGCATGATCACGGTCATCGGCCTGTCGGCCAAGAACGCGATCCTTATCGTCGAGTTCGCCAAGCAGCTGCACGAACAGGGCAAGGGCCTGGTGGAGTCCGCGACGGAAGCAGCGAAGCTGCGCCTGCGGCCAATCCTGATGACCTCACTGGCATTCGGCCTCGGCGTGGTGCCATTGATGATCGCCACCGGCGCAAGCGCGGAGACCCAGCATGCCATCGGCACGGGCGTCTTCGGCGGAATGGTCACGGCGACCGTGCTGGCAATTTTCTTCGTGCCGGTCTTCTACGTCGTCGTTACGGGTATGCAAGAACGCTTCGTTCGCTGGCGGTCGTCGCGGCGGCAGGCGCAATCGCAGCTGCCCCGGGAACGCGGGGCCTGACGCGATGCGGTGGCTGCACGCTTCCGTTGCATTGTCGACCCCGGGGGGCTCGCCGAACCCGTTGCCGATTGGCGGCTTGATGATCGATCCGTTCGGGGAAGTGCATACTTGGCCGCGCGCCATTGGCGTCCGCCACCTCCGTGACGGGCCCGGGTGATGACAACGCGCCCGGGTTTCCCCGGCACCATCGGGTTCCCGCCGGGGCCAGAAGACGGCCCGGGGCTGCCTTGGCGGCTCAGGTTCGGGGCCATCTTCGGCGGGCAGGCGCTTTCGCTGGTCGGCTCGTCGCTCACGCAGTTCGTCCTGTTGTGGTGGATCGCCGACACTACCGGCAGCGTGTCGGCGTTGTCGGCCGCCGGCATGGCCGCCCTGTTTCCCCAGGCCGTTCTGGCGCCGCTGGGCGGAACCCTGGCCGACCGATACAGTCGGCGCCTGATGATGATCGTGGCCGATGCCATCAGCGCGCTGTGCATGCTGGGGCTGATCGTGCTTTTCCTGACCGAGCGCATCGAGCTTTGGCATGCCTACGTGATGATGGCCGTGCGCAGCGCCATGCAGGCGTTCCAAGCACCCGCGGCGTCCGCCAGCGTGGCCATGCTGGTTCCGCGCAGCTTCGTCGTCCGCGCGGCTGGCCTGAATCAGTCGCTGCAAAGCCTAACCGTGGTGGCAGCCGCACCCATGGGCGCACTCGCGATAGGCGTGATGCCGATCGGCTGGGCGCTGTCGATCGATGTATTCACCGCCTTGCTGGGGATCCTGCCGCTGTTGTGCTTCCGGATCCCCCAGCCCGCAAACCGTGATGCGCGGCGCACCGGCCTCTGGAGCGAGTTCCGGGAGGGCATCGACCTGGTTTGGAAAAGCCCCGGCTTGCGCCGGCTGTACCTGCTGCTGGGAGTCGTCGTCCTGGCAACCATGCCGACCTTCACCTTGGTGCCCCTGCTGGTCAAGGTGCATTTCGGCGGGGGCGCTTCGCAGGTCGCGTTGATGGAGGGGCTTGCAGGTGCCGGCATGCTGGCGGGCAGCATGCTGATGATGGCAATGGCACCGCGCAGGCTGGTGCACTGGACGCTCGGCGGGTTCGCGGTTTCCTGCGCATCGGTAGCACTCACCGCCATGGCGCCGGCCACCCTGTTCGGCGTGGCAGTGGCCTGGTGGGTGATGAGCGGCATCAGTTTCGCGTTCGGCAATGCACCCCTGACTGCACTGTTGCAGACGACGATACCGAACCGCCTGCAGGGACGTGCGCTCGCCCTGATGACGACCCTCATGGCGTTTTCGGCGCCGGTGGGGTTGGCTCTGGCCGCACCGCTGGGGGAATGGATCGGCGTACGGGGCGTATTCCTGTTTGCTGGCTCGCTCGGCGCGCTGGCGAGCCTCGCCGGGTTCCTTTCTCCGTCCCTGCTTGCCCTGCAAAGCCCGCCGGCACGGGGGATCGAGGGGGCGGCCTGAACCGGATGCACGTAGGGCCGAATCGAGAGAGGATAATCCGTGCGCCGGGCTCGGCGGCCAGGCGCCGCCGTGTACCGCGGCCGGCATGAAGCCAAGTGCCGGGCGAGACGACTGTGCGCCGGCTTTCCAAACGGTCGGCCGCGCCCGCTGCTGTTGCCGTCGTCGAACCCAAATCGGGTAGTGAATTGGCCATCGGGAATGAAGCAAATGGAGATCGTGGAGACTGACCGGCTTGTCCTGCGGCGATTCGTCAACTCAGATGCGGCGGATCTCCTCGAGTATCTGCGCGAGCCTTCCGCAAGCTGTTTCCTTTCGCTTGCGCTCGCAAGCATGGACGACGCGAGGCGCGAAGCAGGGGAAAGAAGCGCGGGCGACGGAAGCAGCATCGCGGTGTGTATGCGCGAATCCGGGAAACTCATTGGCGATCTGTTTGCCGTACCGGAGGGCGATACATTCTCGGTCGGATGGAATTTCAATCCCGCATTCGGTGGTAATGGTTACGCGCATGAGGCCGCATCCGCGTTGTTCAGCCATCTTTTTGCGGAACGCGAGGCGCGTCGACTGTATGCCTACGTGGAGGACACGAACACGCCATCTCGGCGGCTTTGTGAAAAACTGGGAATGCGGCAGGAAGGGCTTTTCAAGGAATTCATCTCTTTCAGGAACGATGAGGATGGAACCCCGATCTACGAGAATACCTTGCAATACGCTATTCTGCGGCATGAATGGCTAGTCCAGACACAGGCTCAGGCCTGACGGCCAGCGCATGGAGGACAACGCGCTGATCCGCATGCGCCCGGCGGGTGTGCCGCAGCGGGATGCGCCACAAGATCCGGAGGAATAGGCATGAAGGCAAGGAGGCTGAGCCATATCAGCCGCGAGGCGTCGGCTCCGCTGGGTGCATCCCGGTCGCGGCCATGACGGGCATCAACGCGGCCAAGCGGGAACGGACAGTGCGGGACGAGCACTGGATGCGCCATGTGTTCGCCCTGGCCGACCGTGCCGAGCGCGAGTTCGACGAGATTCCTGTCGGTGCCGTAGTGGTCAGTGCCGACGGCCAGGTACTGGGCGAGGGCTGGAACCGCAACATCGCCGAGCACGATCCCAGCGCGCATGCCGAGATCGTGGCCATGCGCGAGGCTGGTCGGCGCCTGGGCAACCACCGCCTGGTCGGCGCCACCCTCTACGTCACCCTGGAGCCTTGCGCGATGTGCGCGATGGCGATGGTCCATGCGCGGGTGGCGCGGCTGGTATTCGGTGCCGCCGATCCCAAGACCGGCGCCTGCGGCAGCGTGTTCGACCTGGTCGCCGACCCGCGCCACAACCATCATGTCGAAGTGACCGGCGGCGTGCTGGGCGAGGAAGCAGGGCGCCGGCTGAGCAACTACTTCCGTGCCAAGCGCGGAAGGCCGCCGTTGTAGGCCCGGCCGGAGACGGCAAGCCGCCGGTTCCACGCCTGTGCCGGCATGGCGGGGCGCATCAGGACGACGATGGCTCCTTCCGCTTCGGCCGGTGGTCCATTTCCTCGTTGATCGCGGTCACGGCCAGAGTCGATTCGCGCGCCAGCAGCAAGCTGGCGGCGAACAGGGCCAGCACCCCGATCGAGGCCAGCCATACCGGCAGGGTGCCCAGCCGGTGGCCGGTGAAGGCGTCGACGGCCACCGTCAGGCTGGTGCCGACGAAGCAACTGATCGCCACGTACAACAACTGCCCGGCGCGCAGGATGGCCATGCTGCGCACCCGCTGCAGGGCGATGCGGCGTTCGTACAGGACGCGCTCGGCCTGGTCCTCGATGCCGGGGAGGTCGCGCAGCAGGGCGCGTGCCCGGTCGATGATCCGGGCCAGCCGGTTGTTGGCCGACAGCAGCAGCGAGGCGGTGGCGGTCAGGAAGAACGCCGGCGCCAGCATCGCCGTCAGCACAAGGTGGGTATTGGAGGTATCCATCGTCGGGCCAGGGCAGGGGGCTGCGCTATCATGCCAGCCCGTGCGCGGCCGGCAAGCGCGCCGCCGCCGAACGCAGCGTGGAAGGATGCCCATGGCCGCAGGACAAGACTGCCTGATCTGGATCGACTTGGAGATGACCGGGCTGGACACCGGCGCCGATTCGATCCTGGAGATCGCCACGGTGGTCACCGACTCGCAGCTCAACGTGCTGGCCGAAGGGCCGGAGCTGGCGATCGCCCACCCCTTGGCCGTGCTGGAGGCCATGGACGACTGGAACCGCAACCAGCATCGCGGCTCGGGCTTGTGGCAGCGGGTGCTCGACAGCGACGTGAACCTTGCCCAGGCCGAGGCGCGCACGGTGGCCTTCCTGCAGCAGTGGGTACCGGCCAAGGCCTCGCCGATGTGCGGCAACTCGATCTGCCAGGACCGGCGCTTCCTGCACCGGCTGATGCCGCGGCTGGAGCAGTACTTCCACTACCGCAACCTGGACGTGAGCACGCTCAAGGAGCTGGCCCGCCGCTGGGCGCCGGACGTGCTGGAAGGCGTGCGCAAGCAATCCGCCCACACTGCCCTGAGCGACGTGCACGACTCCATCGCCGAACTGCGGCACTACCGCCAGCATCTGGCCAAGTTCGCGGCTGGTTCATAAGAGCAAGGCCCAATGTGCTCGCTTCGGCCTGGGGCGGTCGCTGCAAGACGATCGCGTTCGCCGCGTAGTTGCGCCGTTCCTGCTCCAATACGCGGGCGCGGTACATGCATGTACCGCTCGAACGCGATCCCCGGGGTGCGGCGGCCCCGTCCGAAGTCAGTGCTCCATGGAGAAGGCCCGCACGATGCGGGCCTTTTCGTTTCCAGGGCTCGGCAGGGTCAACCCGCCTTGGTCTTCGCCAATCGCAGCCAGGTATCGACCACGGTGTCCGGGTTCAGTGACACCGACTCGATGCCCTCGGCCATCAGCCACTCGGCCAGGTCGGGGTGGTCGGACGGGCCCTGGCCGCAGATGCCCACGTACTTGCCCTTGGCGCGCGCGGCCTTGATCGCCATCGACAGCATCTTCTTCACCGCCGGGTCGCGCTCGTCGAACAGGCCGGCCACGATCGAGGAATCGCGATCCAGGCCCAGGGTGAGCTGGGTCAGGTCGTTGGAGCCGATCGAGAAGCCGTCGAAGATGTCCAGGAACTCGTCGGCGAGCAGCGCGTTGGACGGTACCTCGCACATCATGATGATCTTCAGTCCGCGCTCGCCCTGGCGCAGGCCGTTGGCGGCCAGCGCCTCGATCACGCGACGGCCCTCGCCGAGGGTGCGCACGAACGGGATCATCACCCACAGGTTGTCCAGATCCATGTCGTTGCGGACCTTGAGCACCGCCCTGCATTCCAGGGCGAAGGCGTCGGCGAAGCTCGGATCGACGTAGCGGCTGGCGCCGCGGAAGCCGATCATCGGGTTCTCTTCCTCGGGCTCGTAGCGGTGGCCGCCGATCAGGTTGGCGTACTCGTTGGACTTGAAGTCCGACAGGCGCACGATCACCGGATTGGGCGCGACCGAGGCGGTGAGGGTGGCGATGCCCTCGGCCAGGCGGTCGACGTAGAAGCCCACCGGGTCGGAATAGCCGGCGATGCGCGCGTCGATCTTGCGCTTCGTCTCCGCATCCTGGCTGGCGTATTCGAGCAGCGCCTTGGGATGCACGCCGATGTGGCTGGCGATGATCATCTCCAGTCGTGCCAGGCCGATGCCGGCATTGGGCAGCTGGCCGAAGTCGAACGCGCGCTCCGGGTTGGCCACGTTCATCATGATCTTCAGCGGCGCTGGCGGCATGTCCGCCAGGTCGGTGGTGGTGCGCTCGAAGGGCAGGGCGCCGGCATAGATGAAGCCGGTGTCACCCTCGGCGCAGCTCACGGTGACGGCCTGGCCGTCGGCGATCCTTTCCAGCGCGTTGCCGGTGCCGACCACCGCCGGCACCCCAAGCTCGCGGGCGATGATCGCGGCGTGACAGGTGCGGCCGCCGCGGTTGGTGACGATCGCGCTGGCGCGCTTCATCACCGGCTCCCAGTCCGGGTCGGTCATGTCGGCGACCAGCACGTCGCCGGGCTGCACCCGTTCCATGTCCTCCAGCGAGCGGACCACGCGGGCGGTACCGCTGCCGATCTTCTGGCCGATGGCGCGGCCCTCGGCCACGACCTGGCCGCGCTGGCTCAACGTATAGCGCTCGATCTGGGTGGCCTTGGCCCGCGACTTCACCGTTTCCGGGCGCGCCTGCAGGATGTAGAGCTTGCCGGTGATGCCGTCCTTGCCCCACTCGACGTCCATCGGGCGGCCGTAGTGATGTTCGATGGTCAGTGCCTGCCGGGCCAGTTCCTGCACGTCCTCGTCGGTGATGGAGAACCGGCCGCGCAGGTCGCCGGGCACGTCCTCGGTGCGCACGCGCTCGCCGGGCTGGTCCGAATACACCATGCGGATGGCCTTGCTGCCCAGCGCGCGGCGCAGGATCGCCGGCTTGCCTTGCCTGAGGGTGGGCTTGTAGACGTAGAACTCGTCCGGGTTGACCGCGCCCTGCACGACCATCTCGCCCAGGCCATAGCTGGCGGTGACGAACACCACGTCGCGGAAGCCGGACTCGGTGTCCAGGGTGAACAGCACGCCGGAGGCGCCCACGTCCGAGCGCACCATCAGCTGCACCCCGGCCGAGAGGAACACGTCCTCGTGCTTGAAGCCGTGGTGCACGCGGTAAGCGATCGCGCGGTCGTTGTAGAGGCTGGCGAAGACCTCCTTGACCTTGTGCACCACGTCGTCGGCGCCGGTCACGTTGAGGAAGGTCTCCTGCTGGCCGGCGAAGGAGGCGTCGGGCAAGTCCTCGGCGGTGGCCGAGGAGCGCACCGCCACGGCAACGCCGTTGCCGTCCGAGGCCGCGCCGCCGTTCTCGGCGCACAGCTGGGCGTAGGCGGCGCGGATGTCGGCATCCAGGTCCGGCTGCAGCGGGGCGTCGATCACCCAGCCGCGGATCTGCCGGCCGGCGGCGGTCAGTGCCGGCACGTCCTCGACGTCCAGCATGGCCAGGCGGTCGTAGATGCGCTGGTGCAGGTCGTTGTGGGCGATGAAGGCCTTGAACGCCTCGGCGGTGGTGGCGAAGCCGCCGGGAACCGAGACCCCCAGCCCGGCCAGGTGGCCGATCATCTCGCCCAGCGACGAGTTCTTGCCGCCGACCCGGGCCAGGTCGGCCAGGCGCAGCTCATGCAGCCACAGGATGTTCTGGTTCAAGTGCGATGCTCCGTGGAGCCGTCGCCCGGCCGGGCGATGGCCGCCGTCCCGAGAATGTGGAACCGTTATGATGCACTGCGGCGAGGCTCCGGTTCAATGTTGAAGGGCCGGCCGTTTTGGTGTTCCGAGGGGAAATCCGCGCATGACCAGCATCCGCCCGGTGTTCTATGTCTCCGACGGCACGGGAATTACCGCTGAAACCATCGGCCACAGCCTGCTGACCCAGTTCGGCGGCCTGCAGTTCGCCACCGACCGGATCGCCTTCGTCGACGACGCCGGCAAAGCCGCCCAGGCCCGCGACCGCATCCGCGCCGCCGGCGAGCAGTACGGGACCCGCCCGATCGTGGTCAATTCCTGCGTGGACGTGCAGTTGAGCGCCATCCTGGCGCAGAGCGGGGCGTTGATGCTGGACGTGTTCGCGCCCTTCATCGAACCGCTGGAGCAGGAACTGGGGCTGCCGCGCCAGCCGCGGGTGGGACAGGCGCACGGCCTGGTGGATTTCGATACCTACCATCGCCGGATCAACGCGATGAACTATTCGCTCACCCACGACGACGGGGTGGCCTTCGACTACGCCGAGGCCGACGTGGTCCTGGTCGGGGTGTCGCGCGCGGGCAAGACCCCCACCTGCGTGTACCTGGCCCTGCATTACGGGATCAAGGCGGCCAACTACCCGCTGACCGACCAGGACCTGGAGAGCGAACGCCTGCCGCCGCGGCTCAAGCCCTGGCGGCGCAAGCTGTTCGGCCTGACCATCGATCCGGACCGGCTGCACCAGGTCCGCCAGGAGCGGCGCCCGGATTCGCGCTATGCGCGGCTGGAGACCTGCCGTCGCGAGGTGCAGGCGGCCGAAGCGATGTTCGCCCTGGAGCGGATCCCGACCCTGAGCACGACCCACACTTCGATCGAGGAGATCTCGGGCAAGGTGCTGTCGACGCTGGGGCTGCAGCGCGAGATGTTCTGAAGCCGGGTGCGCCCGGCGCCGCGCGACTCCCACAACTTAGGCCGGGCATGCGCTGCAGGTCAATCCTGCCGCGTGCAAGCGCCAGCGTGTAGCATCGGTCGCATGCAGCAGGCCGCACCCACCGGTACCCGCGTCCCCCGGCTCAGTCGCTTCGGTTGGCTGATGGGGCTGTACGCGGAGAACCATGCGCGCATGCAGCGGCTGTTCGCCCCCGCGCGGCTGGGCGAGGGCAGTTGGCTGTCGTGCGTGGGCGATGGCCTGGACGTGCGCCTGGACGTGCTCGAGCGCCATCCCTATACCCTGGAACTGCGCCTGACCTACGACCTGCGCGATCCGCTCACCGGCGAACCGGACCCGTCGGCCTACCTGCGCCTGTACACCGACGCGCGCCAGCTGGAGACCACCCACTGCTACGTCGGGCGCCGCTGGCAGGACGTGGTGGGCCTGTACCCGCCGCCGGCCGAACTGGTCGGGCACCGGCTGCGCATGAACACCTTCCTGGGCAAGTGGCTGGAGTACCTGGCCGAGCGTGGCCATGGGGTGGCCACGCTGCTGCCGGCCGGGCCGTGCGCCACCCCGATGCCGGCGCCGCGCCTGGAGCCGGCGGGGGCCTGAGCGCGGTGCCTGGAGGCGATGCGGCCCCCGCCATTCCGCGGCCCCCCGGCCTGCCTGAATGCGGGAACAGGGGCGGGGGCTCGCTATTCAGTCCGAATCGGGTTATCGTGCGCCCGCTGTGTTCGCTAGGGTCACCGTGAATCGTGGCCTGATGCAGTCGATCCCACGGTCGCTACATCGTTACGCCTTGCCTAACGCCTGCAACCCAGTACGGTCCGGAAATCCCGGCGCCGGTTCCTTTTAAATTACTCAGTTGAGGAGTTAGCAATCATGTCCGATCGTCAGACCGGCACCGTCAAGTGGTTCAACGACGCCAAGGGCTTCGGCTTCATCACCCCGGAGAGCGGCGCCGACCTGTTCGTGCACTTCCGCTCGATCCAGGGCACCGGCTTCAAGTCGCTGCAGGAAGGCCAGAAGGTCTCCTTCATCGTCGTGCAGGGCCAGAAGGGCCTGCAGGCCGACCAGGTGCAGGCGCTGTAATCGCGCCGGCCGGCCGTCAGGCCGGCCACCACGAAGACGAAACGCCGGGGGCGCGAGCCTCCGGCGTTTTTCGTTCCGGAAGTCCGTTGCCGTCGCCCGCGTTCGCGGGAGGCGGCGGCCTCCGTCACAGGCGGCGCACGCGGAAGCGGCGACCCTTGATCCTGCCCGCTTCCAGTCGCGCCAGCGCGCGGGCGGCCTGTTCGCGGGCGATGGCCACGTAGGAGCGGGTGGGGTGGATCGCGATCCGCCCGATCGCCGTGGCCGCCAGGCCGGCCTCGCCGGTCAGCGCACCGAGGATGTCGCCCGGGCGCAGCTTGTCGGTCTTGCCGCCGTCGATCCGCAGGGTCGCCATCGGTGCCTGCGGCGGTTGCGGGGGGCGGCCGGTGGCCAGCGGCGAAGGTTCGCGCGCCGGCGGGCGCTGCTGCGCGGCGGCGACCATCTGTGCCCGCGCGTCCTCGCGCGGGGCGACCAGGCTCAGCGCCAGGCCGCGGCGTCCGGCGCGGCCGGTGCGGCCGATCCGGTGCCGGTAGGCGTCCACGTCGGTGGGCAGTTCGTAGTTGAGCACCGCGGCCAGGTCCTCCACGTCGATCCCGCGCGCCGCCACGTCGCTGGCCACCAGCACGTTGCAGCTGCGGTTGGCCAGTTGCAGCAGCACTTCATCGCGGTCGCGCTGTTCCATGTCGCCGTGCAGGGCCAGGGCCGAGAAACCGAACTGGCGCAGCGAGCCGGCCACCTCGTCCACGTCCTTGCGGGTGTTGCAGAACACCACCGCCGATTCGGGCCGGTGGCGCAGCAGCAGGCCGGCCACGGCCTTCTGCCGTTGGGCCGGGTCCACGTCGTAGAAGCGCTGCTCGATGTCCGGCGCGCTGGCGGGACCGGCGTCCGCGATCTCGACCGGATCGTGCAGCAACTGCCGGGCCAGTTCGCGGATGGTCTCGGGGAAGGTCGCCGAGAACAGCAGGGTCTGGCGGTGCTTGTCGCAGCGCCCGGCGATTTCCCGCACCGGCTCCTCGAAGCCCATGTCGAGCATGCGATCGGCCTCGTCCAGCACCAGGCTGCGCACCCCGCCCAGGTGCAGGACCCGTTTGCGCGCCAGTTCCTGCACCCGCCCGGGCGTGCCGACCACCACCTGCGGATCGTGTGCCTGCAGCGAGGCGACCTGCGGCTCCAGCGCCATCCCGCCGGTGAGGATGCTCAGCTTGAGGTTGGGGATTCCGGTGGCCAGCTTGCGCAGCTGCCGGCCGACCTGGTCGGCCAGTTCGCGGGTCGGGCACAGGACCAGTGCCTGGGCGCGGGGCGAGGCCGGATCCAGTCGCTGCAGCAGGCCGAGGCCGAAGGCGGCGGTCTTGCCGCTGCCGGTGGGCGCCTGCGCGATCAGGTCGCGGCCCTCGAGGATCGGCGGCAGTGCGGCGGCCTGGATCGGCGTGGGCACGGTGTAGCCCAACGCGTCCAGGCCGGGCCGCAGGGCCGGGGAAAGCGGGAGCGAAGCGAAGTCGGTCATGCGCCATTTTCGCAGGTCGCGGGCGCCGGTGGAGGCCCGCGGCACGATGGGGGGCGGGCGGCGCCGGCTACAATGCGCGCATGCCCCTTATCTCCCTGCAGAACGTCGACTACAGCGTCGGCGGCCCGCTGTTGCTCGAACGCGCCGACCTGTCGATCGAGCCGGGGGAGCGCATCGCCCTGATCGGCCGCAACGGCGCCGGCAAATCGACCCTGCTCAAGCTCATTGCCGGCGACCTGCAGCCGGACGACGGCCAAGTGCGGGTGCAGTCCGGCGTGCGCGTGGCCCGGCTGGAGCAGGAGGTGCCCGACGGTGCCGAAGGCAGCGTATTCGACACGGTCGCCGCCGGCCTGGGCGAACTGGGCGCTTGGCTGGCCGAATTCCATCGCCTCAGCCACGCAGACGGCTACGACGCGGCCGCGCTGGCGCGGGTCCAGGCCCGGATCGACGGCGCCGACGGCTGGGCGCTGGACCGGCGCGTGGGCGAAGTTCTGAGCCGCCTGGAGCTGGACGGGGAAGCGGAATTCGCGCGCCTGTCCGGCGGCATGAAGCGCCGCGTGCTGCTGGCACGGGCATTGGTGTCGGCCCCGGACCTGCTGCTGCTGGACGAGCCGACCAACCACCTGGACATCGAGGCGATCGACTGGCTGGAGTCGTTTCTCGGGGAGTGGGGCGGCAGCGTGGTGTTCGTCACCCACGACCGCCGCTTCCTGCGCGCCCTGGCCACCCGCATCGTCGAGATCGATCGCGGCCGGGTGAGCAGCTGGCCCGGCGACTGGGACAACTACCTGCGCCGGCGCGAGGAGCGTCTGCATGCCGAAGCGCAGGAGAACGCGCGCTTCGACAAGCTGCTGGTCCAGGAGGAGGCCTGGATCCGCCAGGGCATCAAGGCCCGCCGCACCCGCGATGAGGGCCGCGTGCGCCGGCTCAAGACCCTGCGCGCGGAGCGGGCGCAGCGGCGAGAACTGGCCGGCAGCGTGCGCATGGAGGCGGCGCAGGGCGCGTCCTCCGGCAAGAAGGCGATCGAGGCGCGCGGGGTGTCGTTCGCCTGGGGCGAGCGGGCGGTGGTGCGTGACTTTTCCACCATCGTCCTGCGCGGCGACCGCATCGGCCTGGTCGGCGCCAACGGCAGCGGCAAGACCACCCTGTTGAAGCTGCTGCTGGGCGAACTGCAGCCGCAGGCCGGCGAAGTGCGCCTGGGGACCAACCTGCAGGTCGCCTATTTCGACCAGTACCGCGCCGCCTTGCGCGAGGACTGGAACGCGATGGAGAACGTGGCCGGCGGGCAGGACTTCGTCGAACTCAACGGCAGTCGCAAGCACGTGCTGGCGTACCTGCAGGATTTCCTGTTCACCCCGGAGCGGGCGCGGGCGCCGATCACCCGCCTGTCCGGCGGCGAGCGCAACCGGCTGCTGCTGGCGCGGCTGTTCGCCCGGCCGTCCAACCTGCTGGTGATGGACGAGCCGACCAACGACCTGGACGCGGAGACCCTGGAGCTGCTGGAGGAGCTGTTGGCCGACTACGCCGGCACCCTGCTGCTGGTCAGCCACGACCGCGATTTCCTCGACAACGTGGTGACCTCGACCCTGGTCATGGAGGGCGAGGGCCGGGTCGGCGAGTACGTGGGTGGCTACAGTGACTGGCTTCGTCAAAGCCAGCCGTGGTTGCAGCAGCGGCCGCCGCCGAGAGAGGCCGTGGCGGCGAAGGCGATCGTCGCGCCGCCGCCCGCCACGGCAGCACCGCCGTCGCCCAGCGCCGGCGCGAAGCGCAAGCTCGGCTACCGTGAATCGCGCGAACTGGAGCAGTTGCCGGCGCGGATCGAGGCGCTGGAGGGCGAGTTGTCGGCGCTGGCCGCGGCGATGTCCGAGGCCGGGTTCTACCAGCAGGTCCCGGCCCAGGTGGCCGCCCATACCCGGCGCATGGCGCTGGCGCAGGAAGAACTGGACGCCGCCTATGCGCGCTGGGCCGAACTGGACGGCTGAGCGGCATCGGCGCCGTCGATCGCGATGAAGGCCCAGAACGGCACCCCCGTCTCGGCCCACCATGCCGAAGCCTCCTGCAACACCCCGACCAGCGTTTCCAGGTCGTGCGGGCACTGCGCCTGCAACTGCCCGGCAGCGTCGAGCAGCAGCGCATAGCCCGGCGCGGGCAGCCACTCCAGGTCGCGCAGTGCGTCCATCAGCGCATCCCAGTTGCGGCCCCAGCCGGGCGGCAGGTCCAGCACCGCGCCGATGCGCAGCAGCAGTGCCTGCTTGTCGCGGCAGCCACCCAGTTCGATGCGCCGCACCAGCAGCCCGGCGTCGCGCGCCGCCGCGGCCAGCGCGGCCAAGTCGGGGGCTTCGATGGCGTAGACGCCGGCCTGGGTGGCATCGTCCAGGCCGATGTCGAATCCGGAAGTGGTCATCGCGCGGCCTCGGCGCTGGGGGGCTGGAACGGGCGGAAACTGTCGTAGTGATCGTCGCTGTAGTACCACTCTCGCGGCGGATCGCCGCCGGTGACGATCCGCCGCGCTCCGCGATGCGACAGGCCCGGCGTGGGCACGGTGTATTCGCGGTAGTAGCCGTGCTCGCGTCGCGGCAAGCGGCGCTCGCGGTTGCCGAACACGCTGCCGTCCTGGCGATGCGGGAACGCCGCGCCCTGCTGGATCCTGCGGATCACCGGCGCCGCCTCGGGCGGCAGGAAGTCGGGCAGGGCGCCGGCCTGGCGGCGCGGTTCGGTCCCGGGGATGCCGCGAACGGGCCGGGCCGGGCCGGCATCGCGCGGCGACTGGACCACGGTCCTTCCGCCGTCCTGCTGGGCCTGGGCAGGCGGGTCGGGGCGCGGCCCTGGTTCCGGTCCCCGCGCACCCGGCAACAACAGCCAGCCCAGCACCGCCAGGACGATGACCACGGCGAGCAACGGGAGCGGGCGGTTGCGCATGCATTCGGTCCACGGCAGGAGCCGGGCCAGTATGCGCGAGCGTGCTGGGGCTTTGCTTGAACGGCTACCCAGCGCCGGACGCTGGTTTCACGCGCCGGCAACCGGGTGCACGGCATGCTGGGCGCCAGATACGCGGCCGCCGCAATGCAGCGTCCCTGCCGGCGACTTGGTCCGGCGCGCCGTCGTCCCTAAACTGTCGCTTGCCGCCCGGCACCGCCGGGCATCGTTCCACAAGGAGACCACCGTGGCCTATACCCTCCCCGAACTCCCGTATGCCTACGATGCGCTGGAACCGCACATCGATACGGAAACGATGAAGATCCACCACACCAAGCACCACCAGACCTACATCAACAACATCAACGCGGCGCTGGAAGGCACCGAGTACGCGGACCTGCCGGTGGAGGAACTGGTGGCGAAGCTGAAGACGCTGCCGGAGAACCTGCAGGGCCCGGTGCGCAACAATGGCGGCGGCCATGCCAACCACAGCCTGTTCTGGACGGTGATGTCGCCCAAGGGCGGCGGTGAGCCGAAGGGCGGGGTGGCCAAGGCGATCGACAGCGACGTGGGCGGCTTCGAGAAGTTCAAGGACGCCTTCACCAAGGCGGCGCTGACCCGCTTCGGCAGCGGCTGGGCCTGGCTGAGCGTGACCCCGGACAAGAAGGTGGTGGTGGAGAGCAGCGCCAACCAGGACAGCCCGCTGAGCGACGGCAACACGCCGATCCTGGGCCTGGACGTGTGGGAACACGCCTACTACCTGAAGTACCAGAACCGCCGCCCGGAATACATCGGCGCGTTCTTCAACGTGATCGACTGGGACGAGGTCGAGCGTCGCTACCAGGCCGCGGTGAAGTAACCCGCGCCGGCCTTCATCCGCAACCAACGCCCCGGTCCTGCCGGGGCGTTGCCGTTCCGGCGGGCGCACTCCTCCGGTTTCCGACAGGAATCCGGCCGTCAGGCCCACAGCACCATCGGAAACGACGGTGACGTGCGGGGCATGACCTTGCCTATGCTGCGTTCGTCCGATCGGAGGAAGGCGAGGCATGTCCCAGGAGCTGTTCCGCAGGGAGGCGCTGCAGGCGCGGCGCAGCGGCTGGCTCGGCGCGATCTCGCTGGCCCAGCCGCTGCGGCTGTGGCTGCTCGCGCTGCTGGCCGCGCTGGCGGCGCTGGCCGTCGTCGCGTTCCTGGTCCTGGGCACCTATACCCGCCGCTCCACCGTCGCCGGACAGCTCGTGCCCGCCCGGGGGATGGCCACGGTGCTCGCGCCGGCCACCGGCGTGCTCGGCCGTCTTGACGCCGGCGAAGGCCAGCGCGTGGATCCTGGCCAGGTACTGGCCGTGGTCGCGGTGCCGCGCGCTACCCCGGCAGGCGGGGACACCCAGGTCGCGCTGGAATCGCGCCTGGCCCAGCGCCAGGCCGGCCTGCAAGCGGTGCATGAGGCCCAGCAGGGACAATTGCAGGCCCAGGGCGACGGCCTGCGCGCGCAACTGGCCGCGGCCCGTGGCGAACTGGCGCAGACCGAGGCCGAAGTGGCCACCCGCCAGGCCCAGGCGCGCATCGCCCGGGAGACCCTGGAGCGCCTGCGCCAGTTGCAGGGCGGCCAGTACGTGAGCCTGCTGCAGATCAAGCAGCAGGAGTCGGTCGTACTGGACCACGCCGGGCAGGCGCAGGCCCTGCAACGCCAGGTCATCGGCACGCGCCGCGGCATCGCCCAACTGGAGCAAGCCCTGGGCGAATTGCCGGGCCAGCAGCAGGCCGTGGCCGCCGCCTGGCGGCGCGACCTGGCCCAGCTGGAGCAGGAACGGGTGCAGACCCAGGCCCTGGGCGCGCTGGCAGTGAGTGCGCCGGTGGGCGGAATCGTCGCTACCCAGATGGTCAAGCCGGGCCAGGCGGTCCAGGCCGGCCAGCCCCTGCTGAGCCTGCTGCCGGGCGACGGCCGGCTGGAAGCCGAACTGCTGGTACCCAGCCGCGCCATCGGGTTCATCGTGCCGGGTGATCGGGTGTTGTTGCGCTACCAGGCGTATCCGTACCAGAAGTTCGGCCACCAGCGCGGCACCGTGCAGCGGATCAGCCGCAGTGCGCTGGACAGCGGTGGATCCGGCCTGCCGGTCGGCCATGCGTCGCCGAGCCAACCGTACTACCGGGTCACCGTGGACCTGGCCGAACAGGCGGTGATCGCCTACGGCAAGCCCGAGCCACTCAAGTCGGGGATGCTGCTGGAGGCGGACATCCTCGGCGAGCGGCGGCGGCTGATCGAATGGGTGTTCGAGCCTTTGTATTCGCTCAAGGGGCGTGTGGGCGATGGCTGAGCATCCGGGGCGATGCCAGGGACGGGCGGATCCGGACGGCCGCCCCATGCAGGGAGGGGATTGGGGATCTCATGAAAGCCATCGTTCAATCCGAGGCCGCCGAGTGCGGACTCGCTGCCCTGGCGATGGTGGCCGACGCGCATGGCCTGCGGGTCGGCTTGCCGGAGCTGCGCAGGCGCTTCCCGATGTCGCTCAAGGGTGCGCGGCTGGACCATCTGATCCGCATCGCCCAGCAACTGGGTTTCTCCACCCGCCCGCTGCGGCTGGACCTGGAAGACCTGGGCAGGTTGCGCCTGCCGTGCATCCTGCACTGGAACCTCAACCACTTCGTGGTCCTGGCCCAGGTTGACCGATCGAAGGCCATGATCCTCGACCCGGCACTGGGCGAGCGGCGGATGGCGCTGGCTGAGGTATCGGACCACTTCACCGGCGTGGCCCTGGAGCTGGCGCCCGCCGCCGAGTTCAAGCCGCAGCAGGCCGCGCCTTCGGTTTCGGCCCGCCAGCTCACCGGCCCCATCCGCGGCCTGTGGCCGGCCCTGGGCCAGATCCTGGCGCTGTCGGTCGCCCTGCAGGTGTTCGTGGTCCTGGCCCCGTTCTTCATGCAGTGGGTGGTGGACCAGGTGCTGGTCTCGGCCGACAAGGACCTGCTGACCGTGCTGGGCCTGGGCTTCGGCCTGGCGCTGCTGCTGCAGATCGGCATCGGCCTGCTGCGCGGCGGGTCGGTGGTGTACCTGTCCACCCGACTGGGGCTGCAATGGATGGGCAACGTCTTCGCCCACCTGCTGCGGCTGCCATTGGACTACTTCGAGAAACGCCACCTGGGCGACATCATCTCGCGCATGGCCTCGGTGCAGGCCATCCAGCACACCCTGACCACCAGTTTCGTCGAGGCGATCATCGACGGGCTGATGGCCGGGGTCACCCTGGCGCTGATGCTGGTCTACAGCTGGAAGCTGGCCCTGGTGACACTGCTGGCAGTGACGCTGTACCTGGGTATCCGCTGGCTGGCCTACCGGCCGGTGCGCGCCGGCACCGAGCGGCAACTGGTCGCCGGTGCCCGGCAGCAGACCCACCTGCTCGAATCGCTGCGCGGGATGCAGAGCCTGAAGGTGGCCGGGGAGGAGCCCCTGCGCCGCGCCACCTACGAGAACCTGATGGTGGACACGGTCAACCAGGAGGTGCGGCTGGCGCGCCTGGGATTGGGCTTCAACGGTGCCAGCCAGCTGGTGTTCGGGATCGAGCGCATCGCGGTGATCTGGATCGGCGCGCTGCTGGCGATGGACAACGTGTTCTCGGTGGGCATGCTGATCGCCTACCTGGCGTACAAGGACCAGTTCGCCGGGCGCGCGGCCGGGTTGATCGACAAGGGCGTGGAATTCCGCATGTTGCGCCTGCATGGCGAGCGCCTGGCCGACATCGTGCTGACCCCGCCGGAGGAGGCGCTGGAGCGGCCGGAACTGCCGCCCCCGGCGCAGCCGCGGATCGAGGTGGAGGGGCTGGGGTTCCGCTACGGCGAGGGCGAGCCCTGGGTGCTGAAGGACTGCAGCTTCACCGTGGAACCGGGCGAGTCGGTGGCCATCGTCGGGCCCTCGGGCTGCGGCAAGACCACCCTGGTCAAGCTGGTGCTGGGATTGTTGCAACCGACCGAGGGCGTCATCCGCATCGGCGGCCAGGATCTGCGCCAGGTCGGTCCGCGCACCGTGCGCTCCATCGTCGGGGCGGTGATGCAGGACGACCGACTGTTCGCCGGCAGCGTGGCCGAGAACATCGCCTTCTTCGATCCGATCCACGATCAAGTCCGGATCGAGGCGGCGGCCAGGCTGGCGGCGGTGCACGAAGAGGTCGCGGCGATGCCGATGGGCTACCACGGCCTGATCGGCGACATGGGCTCGAGCCTCTCGGGTGGGCAGAAGCAGCGCCTGATCCTGGCCCGGGCCCTGTACCGGCAACCGAAACTGCTGTTCCTGGACGAGGCCACCAGCCACCTGGACGTGGGCAACGAACGGCTGGTGAACGAGGCGGTAAAGCGGCTGCAGCTGACCCGGGTGATCGTGGCCCATCGCCCCGAGACCATCGCCAGCGCCGACCGGGTGCTGGTGATGGAACAGGGCAGGATCGCGCAGGAGTTGCGGCCGCAGGCGGTGGCGGCCTAGATCGGAATCATTGCAGCACGGTGGCCTTCTTGCGATTGTCGCCGGAGTCGCGGTCGATGAGCTTGTTGTACGGGTCGATGCCGGCCTCGTAGGGCAGTTCGTCGACCACCAGTTCCAGGGTGGTGTCGGCCTGGGTGATCCGGTGCTTCTGCAGGTACAGCACCTTCTCGTCGGCCTCCTTGCCGCCCGGCGGTCGCGCGAACACGCCGATGTCCACCAAGGTGTCGATCGGCTCCTGGGTTTCCTTGCCCTTGCCGTCGGTGGAGACCTTCTCCGCGTGCACCTTCAGGGTGACCACATACTTGCCGTCATCGCGCTTGCGCACGTCGGCCGTCTCCACCCGATGGTTCCAGAACACGATCCGCTCGAACAGGTCGCGGATGAACCCGTGGTATTGAGGGTCGGTGCGCGCGTATAGCAGATCGAGGAAGTCGCGGGTGGTCGGGTAGGGCGGGCCCTTGCCGCCCCACTGGGCGAGGAATTCGGCCAGCACCGAGTTCAGCTTGTCCTCGCCGATGGCGTCGCGCAGCGCGTAGAACACCACCGAGCCCTTGTTGTAGTGGATGTACTGCTGGTTCTCGTTCAGTGCCAGCGGCAGTTCCTCGCCGCGCTCGGTGGCGCGGCTGCGCAGGTAGTTGTCCAGTTCGTACTTGAGGAATCGGCGCATCCGCGCCGGGCCGTACTCCTTCTCCATTACCATCAGCGCCGAGTACTGGGCCAGCGACTCGGACAGCATGGTCGCGCCCTGCACGTTGGCGCCGATGACCTGATGCGCCCACCACTGGTGCGCGGCCTCGTGCGCGGTGACGTAGAACACGTAGTCGATGTCCTCCTCGTCGCGCAGGTCGGCAATGAAGCCGATCGATTCCGAGTACGGGATGGTCCCGGCGAAGGCCTGGGCGAACTGCTGATAGCCCGGGAACTCCAGGATCCGGAACTGGCGGAATTGGTAGGGCGAGAAGTTGCGGCTGTAGTAGTCCAGGGACTTCTTCGCCGAGTCGATCATCCGCGGCACGTTCCAAGCGTGGGCCGGGTGGTGGTAGACCTCGATGGCCACGTCGTTCCAGTGGTCGTGCGCCACCTGCCAGTCCGCCGACAGCCAGGAGGAGAACGGCAGCAGCTTCGCCTCGGACTTGTAGTGGAAATAGCGGCGGCCATCCTGTTCCCATTCGCGCTGCAGGTACCCGGGCGCCAGCGCGATCTGGTCGCCGCTGGTGGATACCACGGTCTCGAAGTCCACCCGGTCGCCCGTGGTGGTCAGGTAGTTGTTCCGGCGCGCGGCCGCGTCGTCGATCGGGTTCATCCGCGGCAGCATCGGCAGGCCCTGCTTGCGCCGCTCGTTGCGGTCCTGCAACTGCCGGCGCTCGCTGTAGCCGAACTGGGGCAGGGCGGCATAGTTGTTGAAGAAGGTGCCGTTGTAGACCACCGCGGTGCTGCCGCCATCGAGCGGGAAGCCCTCGGGGCGGCTGGACAGTTCGAACCGGAAGTCCATCGCCGCGCCCGGGGCCAGCGGCTCGGCCAGCCGGTAGATGGTGTAGCCCTGGACCTGGTCGGCCTTGACCACCGTGTGCGGGCCGAACTCCAGGCTCCGCACCTCGATGTCGGGGGCGATTGCGACGTGCAGTTCGGCGATCGGCTGGTCGGTGCGGTTCTCCAGCCGGTAACTGCCGCGCAGGTCGACCCGCCGGTCCTCCGGGAAGATGTCCACCTCGGTGCTGATCGAGGCGATCCGCGGTTGCGGCAGGTCCTTGTACTGGCGGTAGTCCTTCTCGTACTGCGCCGCGCGCTGCTTGGCCAGGTCGCCGGGTACGTACTCGTTGAGCACGTTGGTGTTGTAGAAGATCCAGCCGCCGAGCGCGGCGAACAGCAGCAGCGAGCCGGCCAGGGTCGCCAGCACCGGGCCGCGCAGGCGGGCACGAGCCTGGCGCAGGCGGTCGCGCAAGGCCAGCGAGGTTCCGCGCGGCCAGAACAGCAGCGCCACCGCCAGCAGCGCCACCGCAAACGCGGCCCAGTAGCCGCGCAGCAGCAGGTGCGGACCGACGAAGTGGCCGTACCGGTTCATGTCCGAGTACGGGATCGGCGTGGCCGAGCCGTAGCGGTACAGCAGGTGGTCCAGGTCGAGCATGATCATGGTCGCGCGCGCCACCAGGTACACGATCATCAGCAGGTAGCCGATGAACTTGTTGCCGCTGACCGCCTGCAGGAACACCGCCAGCGCCGCCATCAGCACGAACGGGATCGCCGCCAGCGCCAGCCCCTTCAGGTACAGCAGCGGCTCGAACGCGGTATAGCCGTGGCCCAGCTGCCAGCCGACGGTGAACAGCGTGCCGGCGAGCAGGAAGGCGACGATCAGGCCGGCCAGAGCGGTCAGCTTCGAGGCCAGCGGGATCCAGTCGGGCAGCGCGTAGGCGTCGGTGGCCTCGGCCACGCGCAGGCTGCGCTCGCGCCAGACCAGCTCGCCGGCGTAGAAGGTGGTGATGATGATCAGGAACAGGCTCATCCCGCCCTCGAGCGTGGAGAGCATGCGCCGGGTGACCGGATACAGCTCGGTGCCGAACATGGTCGAGCCGAACTTGAGCACGGTGAAGACCATCAGCAGGCCCAGCACCAGCATCACCAGGAACGGCGCGCTGGTGAGCGCACCGCGCAGGTCGAAAGCGGCCAGGTGGCGGTACTGGGTCCAGCGTGCGGCCGCGTTCTCGCGCAGGGTCACCGCGGGCAAGGCCAGGGTCGTGCCGGCGGCCGCCAGCCCAGGCGCAGCAGTCGCCGCCGGTGCCACCGCCTCGGCCTTGCGCCGGCGCAGCACGATCCCTTCGCGATCGGCGCGGAACAGGCGGAAGGCCGCGAACAGCAGCAGCATGGTCGCCGCCAGCCACAGCGCGCGATTGCCCAGCAGCAGGCCGGTCAGCTCCGGCAGCTGGCTGTTGTACTGCGCGCTGGACCAGTAGCGGATGTGCTCGCCTATCGCAGTGGTGCCGGAAGGATCGAGCAGCGCACCGACCCAGCGCGAGTCCAGATCCTGGGTCAGGAAGCCCGAGGCGGTCCACAGCACGAAGAATCCGATCACGCCGATGTAGCTGTACAGCATCGACCGGGTCAGTGTGGCCAGCAGGAACAGCAGCGCCGACAGGAACAGCAGGTTGGGGATCACCAGCACCCCGAATCCCCAGGCATAGGCGGCCCACGGGGTCGGCCCCAGCCGGGCCTGGTCCAGCCACGGCATCAGGCTGCCCAGCCACAGGCCGAGGGCGGTGGCCAGCATGATCGCCAGGCTGGCGAGGAAACCGCCGCCGAAGCGCCCGAGCAGGTAGTCGCGCTTGCGCATCGGGGTGGCAAAGAAGAGTTCGGCGGTGCGTTGCTCGAAATCGCGCAAGGCGATACCGGCGACGAAGATCGTGGTCAGCAATACCGCCAGCACGCTGAAGGTGCCCAGCAGGACGATCACCACCGCCGGTGCGTTGCGCATGATGTTGCCGACGCCGCCGCCGAAGCTGACGTCGTCCGAGGCCATGCTGCCGAAGCCCAGCAGGGCGAATACCAGCAGCACGATCCAGAACACGCCGTTGCGCAGCAGCAACCGGCTCTCGAAGGCGAGCAGATGGCGCAGCATGGCTCAGGCCGCCTGCGCCGGAGCCGCCGCCAGCGCGACCTTGCGCAGTTCCCCGAAGTACACGTCCTCCAGGTTGGCCGGCACCGCGGCGAAGCCTGCACCCGGATCGGCATCGGCGAGCACGTGCACCACCGGCTGCCCGCCGACCAGGCGCGAGGACAGCACTGCATGCTGCCGGATGACCTCGTCCAGTTCGGACTTTTCCACCCGCTTGCGCCAGATCCGCCCTTCCAGCGAGCGGATCGCCTCGCGCGGTTCGCCGGCCAGCCGCACTTGCCCGGACGCGATGATCGCCATGCGTGGGCACAGGTCGGTCACGTCCTCGACGATGTGGGTGGACAGGATCACCACCGTGTTCTCGCCGATCTCGGCCAGCAGGTTGAGGAAGCGGTTGCGCTCCTCCGGGTCCAGGCCGGCGGTGGGCTCGTCGACGATGATCAGCGAGGGCTGGCCGATCAGCGCCTGGGCGATGCCGAAGCGCTGGCGCATGCCGCCGGAGAAGGTGCCGAGCTTGCGCTTGCGCACGTTCCACAGGTTGACCTGCTGCAGCAGCGCCTGGACCAGGGCCTTGCGCTCGCCGCGCGCGGTCACGCCCTTGAGCACCGCGAAGTGGTCGAGCATGGCCTCGGCCGAGACCTTCGGATACACGCCGAATTCCTGCGGCAGGTAGCCCAGCCGACGTCGCGCCCCGGTCTTGTCCTTGAGCACGTCCAGCCCGTCCAGGTGGACGCTGCCGGTGTCGGCCTCCTGCAGGGTGGCGAGGGTGCGCATCAGGGTGGACTTGCCGGCACCATTGGGGCCGAGCAGGCCGAACATGCCACGCGGCACGTCCAGGGTGACGTCCTTGAGCGCCTGCACGCCATTGGCGTAGGTCTTGGACAGCGAGTGGATCTCGAGCATGCGGGTGTCCTTGCTTCGATGGGCGTGCTTCGATGCGTGGCCGATCCTGCCGGTTCCGGCGCGATGGCGCCATCGGCTGGAAGTCATGGGTGCGGCTGGCGAGAGGCCGGACGCACCGGTCAGGGCGGGGCGGGTTCGCGGAACAGACGCGCGATTTCCAACGCCAGCGGATAGGGTTCGGGATCGTCGCGGTTGCTGAGCACGACCACGGTCAGCCGTTCGCCGGGCCAGCGCACGATGACGTTGCGGAAGCCGATGCTCTCGCCGCTGTGCCAGACGTTGTCGCCGTTGAGGCGCCAGCCCATGCCGTAGTGCGGCACGTCGGGCTCGTCGGTGGCCGTGGCCGGGGAGAACATCGCCGCGAGCGATCCGGGCCGCAGCAGGCGGCCGTCCTCGTACAGGGCCGCATCCCATCGGGCCAGTTCGTCGATCGAGGCGTAGATGCCGCCGTCGCCGAGCACCGCGCTGGTCTGGCTCTGGTCGGTGCGGGTCCAGCGCCCGTCGACCAGGCTGTGGCCGTAGGCGCGGTCGGCCACGGTGTCCACGCCGTCCTGGTGGGCCACGGCGTGGTCCATCCCCAGCGGGGCGAAGATGCGCTCGTGCAGGAAGCTGGCGAAGTCGCTGCCCGAGGCCTCGCCCACCACCAGCGCCAGCAGCGCGTAGCCGCTGTTGCTGTAGCGGTAGTCGCTGCCGGGGGCGAAGTAGGTGCGATCCTGGCCTTCGAGGATGTGCAGCACGTCGATGTCGTGCAGTTGGCCCTCGAAGCCGGGCGGGATGTGGTCCTCGTAGTCGACCAGGCCGGAGGTGTGGCTGAGCAGGTGGCGCAGGGTGATCCCGTCGGCGGCCGCCGGCAGCGAGGGCAGCCAGCGCTTGACCGGGTCGTCCAGCGACAGCTTGCCGTCCTGCGCCAGCAGCAGGATCGCCGCGGCGGTGAACTGCTTGGTCACCGAGGCCAGCCGGTAGTGGGTATGCGGGCCTGCGCGGACACCGGCTTGGACGTCGGCCAGGCCGTAGCCGCGGCGCAGCAGCGGCCGGCCGTCGCGCAGCACCAGCACCGAGGCGCCGGGCACCTGGCCCTGGTAGTCGCGCATCAGTGCATCGACCTGCGCCAGGCGGTCCTGGGGCGGCGCAGGGGGCGGTTCGGGTGCGGTCGCGCCGGAAAGCACGGCCAGGGTCAACAGCGGCAGCAATCCGGTCACCGGTCCCTCCGGGTTGGCATGGGTATTTCGGGAGATTGATCCGGCGTCGCCTGCCGGGCCGCGATCCAGGCATCGATCTTGGCGTCCAGCACGTCCAGCGGCACCGAGCCGTCCTTCAGCACCTCGGCATGGAATTCGCGCACGTCGAAGCGCGGCCCCAACGCGGTCTCGGCCTTGTGCCGCAGCTGCTTGATCTTCAGCTCGCCGGCCTTGTAGGCCAGCGCCTGGCCGGGGATGGCCATGTAGCGCTCGGTTTCGGCGATCGCGTCGGTACGGCTGCTGGCCGAGTTTTCCAGCATGTAGTCGATCACCTGCTCGCGGGTCCAGCCCTTGGCGTGCAGGCCGGTGTCCACCACCAGCCGGATCGCCCGCCACAGCTCGTTCTGCAGGTAGCCGAACCAGGAATACGGATCCTGGTACAGGCCCAGTTCGCGGCCCAGCGACTCGGCGTACAGGCCCCAGCCCTCGGTGAAGGCGGTCTCCCCGCCGAAGCGGCGAAACGCCGGCAACCCTTCCAGTTCCTGTTGCAACGCCAGCTGGAAGTGGTGGCCGGGGATGGCCTCGTGCAGGAACAGGTCCTCGGCGTCCCAGGTCTTGCGCGTGGGCAGGTCGTAGCTGTTGGCATAGAACACGCCGGGACGGCTGCCGTCCCCGCTCGGCCGCATGTAGGAACCGCCGGCGGCCGACTGCGCGCGGTACGGCTCCACCGCGCGGACCTCGAAGCCGGCCCTGGGCAGCAGCGAGAACTGCCCCGGCACCTTCGCCATCACCTTCGGCTCCAGGCTGCGGTGGAAGGCCAGCAGCGCCTCCTCGTCGGCGAACTGGAAGCGCTTGTCCTCCTGCATGAAGCGGAAGAACTTCTGCATCGAGCCGCGGAACTTCACCTGCTTCATCACCTTGCGGATCTCTCCCTGGATCCGCGCCACTTCGTCCAGGCCGATCCGGTGGATCTGCTCCGGGGTCAGGTCGGTGGTGGTGCTCTGGCGTGCGTTGTACGCATACCAGGCCGCGCCATCGGGCAGGGCGGCCATGCCGGCGGTGTCGCGGCTGGCCGCCAGGTAACGGTCGGCGACGAACGCACGCAGCATCCGGTAGGCTGGCAGCAGCTGTTCCTCGATCATGCGCCTGTAGTCCGCGGTCAGGCGTTGGCGGTCGGCTTCCGTGAAGTCGGCCGGCATGTTGCGGATTGGATTCCAGAACAGGGTTTCCTCGGCGCTGGGCCGGATCAGCGCGTCCAGCTGCGGCAGCACCTTGTCCATCAGCGGCCGCGGCTGGACCACGCCGGCGGCCATGCCCTGCTCCATGTTGGCCACCGCCTGGCGGAACAATGCCGGCACCTGTCCGGCGCGGCGAAGCCAGTTGTCGTAGTCCTGCACGGTCTTGAACGGCTGCGCGCTGGCGCCGGAACCGAGCATCGCCACCAGCGTGGCCGGGTTGTTGAACTGGTTGACCGGTTGCATCCAGCCGGGGAAGCGCTCGCCTTCCAGCGCGTCGCGGGCGTTGCGGACGAAGATCCGGTAGCTGAGCAGGTCCTGGCCCTCCAGGCCGTCCTCGCCGATCGCCTCGACCTTGGCCAGCCATGCGGCGGTGAATTCGTGGCTGCGCTGGCGGAACTCGGGTGACAGGTAGTTCGGCAACTGGTCGTTCCAGCGCGGGTCGCCCTGGAAGGTGGCCTGCAACGGATTGAGCTGCAGGGCCTGCTCCCAGTATTCGGCGTACAGCCGTTGCAGTTGCTGGGACTTGGTTTCGACCCGGGCGGCCGGTTTCGCCGCGGGGCGGGCGGCCGGCTTGGGCTTGGCCTTCTGCTGGGTCGCCACCGGCCTTTTCTGCTTCTTCTTGGCCGTGGCCCCCACCGGCATCGGCGAAAGCAGGGCCAGGGCCAGGGGCACGAACAGCCAGCGCAGGCGGGCAGGGGACATGGGCGACTCGGGCGAACGCGAAGTCCGGGAGAGTGCCGCATCGGCGTCGCCCAGGCCAGTACGGCCGCTCATGCCCGGCTCAGGCATTCTCCGCCGCAGGCGCATGCTCGCGCTCGCCGGAGCGGGTGAACGGCATGCTTTCCGGCGCCACCGCACCGCCGGAGATGATGAAGCCCATGGCCTGGTCCACCGTCCAGTCCGTCGGGGTCAGCAGTTCGACCGGGACCACTTCCAGGTAACCGGAAGTCGGGTTGGGCGTGGTCGGTACGTACACCGCCGCCAGCTCGCGGCCGCTGCCTTCCTCCTTCAGTACCCGGGTGACCAGGCCGATGGCCTTCATGTCGCGGTGCGGGAAGTCGATCAGGACCACGCGCTGGGTGCTGCCCGGCTTGGTCTGCAGGATGTCCAGCAGCTTGCGCGCGCTGGTGTAGACCAGGTTGGCCAGCGGCACCCTGGCCATGAACGCCTCGAACCAGCGCAGCATGTTCTGCCCGATCATCCGCCGCGCCAGCCAGCCCACGCCGACGATCACCGCCAGCGTGGCCAGCAGGGCGATGGTGTTCTGCACCCAGATCGCCTTGCCCCAGCCGGCATAGTTCGGGAACGACTCGGCGATGGCCTCCGACAGCGGCACCACCCACGGTGCGCTGATGCTCGACAGCAGCACGAACACGAACTTGACCACGACCCAGGTCAGCCAGATCGGCAGCAGGGTCAGCAGGCCGGTGAGGAACAGGCGCTGCAGCGAGGCGCGCTGATGCGCGTGGGGGTCTTGGGAGGCGGGGGACATGCGGGGATTGTAGCGCGTGGTGCCGTGGTATCTTGCGCGCCGCGCGGCGGCGTGCGCCGCCGCGCACTCGTTCGAGCGCAGGGGAACAGGGTGCGTGCATTGAAATGGATCGTCGCCCTGGCCGTGGCGGCGGCGCTGTTCGCGGCCGCCGTATGGGCGGCGTCGCGGGCGATGGGCCCCACCGCCGCCGAGCGCGAGGCACTGGCACTGCTCGATGCGCCACCGGCCGTGTCCGGCCGCGATGGCTTCGCCGCGCTCTACACCCTGCGCCACGACGTGCCCGAGCCCGAGCAGGCCGGGGTGCTGGCCGAGGACGTGCGCCGCTTCGCCGCGGCGCCGCCAGCGGCGGACCCGGGGCCTGTCTGGACCAGCGCGCTGCAGGACTGGCCCGGGCTGGACGTTGCCCGCCAGGGCGATCCGGACTGGTGTCCACTGCGCCAACCCGGTTGCCTGGAGCGCGTGCGCGCCGCGCCGCAGGCGTATGCGCAGATGCTGGAACGCCATGCCGCGCTGCTGGAGCGGATCGAAGCACTGGATGCCCGGGACCACTTCCAGAATCCGTTCCCGGCGCGATTCGACACCCCGCTGCCGGCCTACCAGCCCCTGACCCGCCCGCTGACCCGGGACGCATGGCGTTTCGCGAGCGGTGACGTGGATGCGGGACTGGCTGGCGCCTGCGCGGGAGTGGCCCGTGGGCGCAGGCTCATTGCCGCCGGAGACTCGCTGATCGGGAGCATGATCGGCGCGGCGCTGGTGGAGGGCCACGCCACCTTGCTGGCCGAGATGCTGGCCGAGCTGCCGCGCGGGCATGCGCTGCCGGCGCAGTGCCAGGCCGCGTTCGAACTTCCGTTCCCGCTGGAGCAGGGCGTGTGTCGGGCCATGCTGGCCGAAGGCCGCTATGCCACCGGCGCGATGCGCGACCAGATCGGGGCCGTTGCCACGGTCCAGGCGCAGGAGCGGAACCTGCCGGCATGGAGCATGCGCCTGCTGTTCGATCCCGAGCGCACCGCCGCCCGCGGCGCCCCGAAGTTCGCCTGGTACTGCGGCGAGCAGGCGCGCGCGCAGATCGCGCAGGATTTGCCGCTGCACGATCCCACGCCGCCGCCCTCGCGCTGGACCCTGGCCTGCGCATCCAACCCCGTCGGCTGCATCCTGGCCGACATCGCCGCGCCGGCCTACCACGGCTACGCCGCGCGCCTGCAGGACGTCGACGCGCGCCTGCGCGCCATGGCCGCGCTGTTGCGCCTGCGGGCCGGGGAGGGGGCCATCGATTCGGCGGCGCTGGCCGGACTGCCGGCGCCCCTGCAGAGCCCGTCGCGCCCGCTGCTGCTGGATGTGGACGCCGGCACCCTCGGCATCACCCTGTTCCAGCCCCTGCGTGACGATGGCACGGTCCGCGACCGGGCCTGGACGGTGCCGCTGCCGGCCAGCCGGCTTCAGCCGGCCGACGCGTCGCCCTGAGCCGGGCGCCGGTCCGGCTTGCGCCGCACGTAGACCTGCTTGCGCACCCGGGCGACCACCTCGCCATCGGCGTCCAGCACCTCGTTGGAGAACCAGTGCAGGTACTTGCCACCCCCGGCGGTGGCCGAGCGTACCTCCGCCACGGTGGCGTCGTCGATGGCGAACGTGGCGCTGACCGTGCCGCGCCCGGGCTTGACGAAGTCGATCGCGCCGGACTGGTCCCAGACGTAGTAGTCCTCGCCCAGCCGGTGCAGCAGCAACAGCATCCAGAACGGATCGGTCATCGCGAACAGGCTGCCGCCGAAGTGGGTGCGCAGGTAGTTGCGGTTCCACGGCCGCATCCGCAACTCGGCCCGGGCACGGCGCCAGTCGGGCGAGATCTCGGTCACATGGATGCCGGTGAACAGGAATGGCGGCCACAGGTTCATGGCGTGGCGCAGGATCGAGGCGTTCATGGCGGGCGAGGGCGGGCGGGATCTTCCGTACGCAATGGTACGGCATGTTGGACGCCCGCCGCCGCCGGCCTGGCCGTGAGCTAGACTGGCGCCCTTTCCGGCCCGCGACGGCCGCCGCACGGATCCGACCCGCCCGCATGAGCTGGCTCAGCAAATTGATGCCCTCCGGCATCCGCACCGACAATGCCGCCAACCGCAAGCGCAGCGTGCCCGAGGGCCTGTGGGAGAAGTGCGACCGCTGCGGTGCGGTGCTGTACCGACCCGAGCTCGAGGAGAACCTGGAGGTCTGCCCGAAATGCGACTTCCACATGCCGATCCGGGCCCGGGCCCGGCTGGCGGCGCTGTTCGATCCCGGTAGCGGCGAGGAGATCGCCGCCACCCTGGCCCCGATCGACGTGCTCAAGTTCAAGGATTCCAAGCGCTACGTCGAGCGGATCAAGGCCACCCAGAAGGCCACCGGCGAGTACGACGCGATGGTGGCCATGCAGGGCCTGCTCAAGGGCCGGCCTTTGGTGGCCAGTTCGTTCGACTTCGCCTACATGGGCGGCTCGATGGGTTCGGTGGTGGGCGAGAAGTTCACCCTGGCCGCCGAGCGTGCGCTGGAGATCGGTTCGCCGTTCGTCAATTTCTCCGCCAGCGGCGGCGCGCGCATGCAGGAGAGCCTGTTCTCGCTGATGCAGATGGCCAAGACCTCCGCCGCGCTGGGCCGGTTGCGCGCCGCCGGGCTGCCCTACATTTCCGTGCTCTCGCACCCGACCACCGGCGGCGTGTCGGCCTCGTTCGCGATGCTGGGCGATCTCAACATCGCCGAGCCTGAGGCGTTGATCGGTTTCGCCGGCCCGCGGGTGATCGAGCAGACCGTGCGCGAGAAGCTGCCGGAAGGCTTCCAGCGCTCGGAGTTCCTGCTCGAGCATGGCGCCATCGACCAGATCTGCGACCGCCGCGACCTGCGCGACCACCTGGCCGACCTGCTGGCGCTCCTGACCCGGCAGCCGCGGCCCGAGGACGACGACACGGTGCAGGCGGCATGAGCGGCGCGCGGCGCTGGTTTGGCACCGACGGCATCCGCGGCCGGGTCGGGCAGGGCCCGATATCGGCCGATTTCGTCCTGCGCCTGGGCAATGCCCTGGGCCGGGTGCTGGCCGCGCAGCGGCCGGGCCGGCGCACGGTGGTGATCGGCAAGGACACGCGCATCTCGGGCTACATGTTCGAGTCGGCGCTGGAGGCCGGACTGGTGGCCGCCGGCGTGGACGTGCAGTTGCTGGGACCGATGCCGACCCCGGCGGTGGCGTTCCTGACCCGTACCCTCGGCGCCGATGCCGGCATCGTCATCAGCGCCTCGCACAATCCGCACCACGACAACGGGATCAAGTTCTTCTCCGCCCAGGGCGAAAAACTGGACGACGCCACCGAACTTGCGATCGAAGCCGCGCTGGAAGGCGATTTCGCCACGGTCGAATCCGAACGCCTGGGCAAGGCGGTGCGCGGCCGCGACGCGGTCGGTCGCTACATCGAGTTCTGCAAGGCCTCGGTGCCGCGCGGTTTCGACCTGCGCGGCCTGAGGATCGTGCTCGACTGCGCCCACGGCGCCACCTATCACATCGCCCCACTGCTGTTCGGCGAACTGGGCGCGCAGGTGATCGCCATCGGCGCCAGCCCGGACGGCTTGAACATCAACGCCGGGGTCGGTTCCATGCACGTGGACAGCCTTGCCGCCAAGGTGCGCGAAACCGGCGCCGATCTGGGCATCGCCTTCGATGGCGACGGCGACCGGGTGCTGATGGCCGATGACCGGGGCAATCCGGTCGATGGCGACGGCCTGCTGTACGTGCTGGCCAGGGACTGGCGAGCCAGTGGCCGCCTGCGCGGGCCGGTGGTCGGTACCCTGATGACCAACTACGGGCTGGAGCAGGCGCTGGCCGCCGCAGGCATCGCTTTCCAACGGGCGAAGGTGGGCGACCGCTACGTGCACCAGGCGCTGGTCGAGGGTGGTGGCGTGCTCGGCGGCGAGGCGTCCGGCCACTTGCTGTGCCTGGACCGGGCCACCACCGGCGACGGCATCGTCGCCGCGCTGCAGGTGCTCGACGCCCTGCGCCGGTCCGGGCTGGGCCTGCGCCAGGCCGTGGCCGGCCTGGCGATGCTGCCGCAGAGAACCGCCAACGTGCGCCTGGCCGGGGCTTCGGCCAGGGCGATCGTGGAGGCCGACGGCGTGCGCGCCGCACTGCAGGCCGCGCAGGCCGCGGTGCACGGCAGGGGACGTGCGTTCCTGCGCCCGTCCGGCACCGAGCCGGTGGTCCGGGTCACGGTCGAGGCCGACGACGCGGTGCTGATGCAGGACACCCTGGACCGCCTGTCCGCCGCGGTCCGCCAGGCCGCGGCCTGACCAGGATCAAGAACCCCGGGTGCGCGGCGTGGTCGAATGCGCCACGACCGCCCCCGGACAACCATCGACCTTCGGAGCAGGATCCATGGCTTCAGCCATCCCCACCCTGGACATCAACCGCTTCATCGCGCCCGCCAGCAGTGCCGACCGCGACGCCTTCGTCGCCGAACTCGGCGCCGCCTACCGCGAGTGGGGTTTCGCCGGGATCCGCAACCACGGCATCCCGCAGGCCGACATCGACGCGGCCTACGGCGCGTTCAAGCGCTTCTTCGCCCTGCCCGAGGAAACCAAGAAGCGGTACCACGTCCCCGGCGGCGGCGGTGCGCGCGGCTACACTCCGTTCGGAGTGGAGACGGCCAAGGACTCCAAGTATTTCGACCTGAAGGAGTTCTGGCACATCGGCCGGGAGATCCCGGAAGCGTCGAAGTACCGCGCCTCGATGCCGCCGAACCTGTGGCCGGAAGAGGTGCCCGGCTTCCGCGAGCACGGCTATGGCCTGTACCAGGCCCTGGACGCGCTCGGCTCGAAGGTGCTGTCGGCGCTGGCCCTGCACATAGGCCTGGCCGAGGACTGGTTCGCCGACAAGACCGACAACGGCAACTCGATCCTGCGCCCGATCCACTATCCGCCGATCACCGCCGACGACATCCCCAACGTGCGCGCCGGCGCGCACGAGGACATCAACCTGATCACCCTGCTGGTGGGCGCCAGCGCCGCCGGCCTGGAAGTGCTGTCGAAGAAGGGCGAATGGGTGCCGTTCACTTCCGACGCCGACACCATCGTGGTCAACATCGGCGACATGCTGCAGCGCCTGACCAACCACGTGTACCCCTCGACCACCCATCGCGTGGTCAACCCGCCGGGCGAACAGGCGCGGCAGCCGCGCTATTCGGTGCCGTTCTTCCTGCACCCGAACCCGGACTTCCTGATCGACGTGCTGCCCTCGTGCGTGACCGCCGACAATCCCAGCCGCTACCCGCAGGCGATCACCGCGCAGGGCTACCTGGAGGAGCGGCTGCGCGAGATCAAGCTCAAATAGGGCGGCACCTGGGGCGTGCAGGCCTGGGGCCCCCGCGCTAGGCGGTATCCTGTGGCGCACATCCGTAGTCTGGAGAGGTCGGCATGCGTCGCAGAATCGTCGCGGGCAACTGGAAACTGCACGGGTCGCGGGAGTTCGCCGCGGCCCTGGTCGGGCAGATCGCCGCGCAGGCGCCGCTTCCGGGGGTGGAACTGGTGATCCTGCCGCCCCTGCCGTACCTGGGTGGCCTGGCCGAGCGCTTCGGCGACGCGCTGCAGTTCGGCGCCCAGGACGTCAGCAGCCACCAGGAGGGCGCCTATACCGGCGAGGTGTCCGCGGCGATGCTGGCCGAGGCCGGCGCCCGCAGCACCCTGGTGGGGCATTCGGAGCGGCGCCAGTACCACGGCGAGAGCAGTGAACTGGTGGCGCTGAAGTTCCAGGCCGCGCTCGGCGCGGGGCTGCAGCCGATCCTGTGCGTGGGCGAGGGCCTGGCCGAGCGCGATGCCGGCCGGGCCGAGGAGACGGTGGCCGCCCAGCTGCGGCCGGTGCTGGAACGGGTCGGGGCAGGGGGGCTGGCCGGCGCGGTGGTGGCCTACGAGCCGGTCTGGGCCATCGGCACCGGGCGGACCGCGTCCCCGGAGCAGGCCCAGGACATGCATGCATTCATCCGTCGCCAGATCGCCGGCCACGATGCTAGAATCGCCGATTCCCTGCCGATCCTGTACGGCGGCAGCGTGAAGCCCGGCAACGCCGGCGCGCTGTTCGCGCAGCCGGACGTGGATGGCGGGCTGATCGGCGGAGCCTCGCTGGTGGCCGCGGATTTCCTGGCCATCGCCCGGGCTGCGGCCACGCAGGCGAAGTAAGAGACGAGTCGAGAAGATCCAAGATGCTGATGCTGATCCTCAATATTGTGTACGTGCTGGTGGCGATCGCGATGATCGCGCTGATCCTGCTCCAGCGCGGTGCCGGCGCCGCCGCCGGGTCCGGTTTCGGGGCCGGTGCTTCGGGTACCGTGTTCGGGGCCCGCGGCGCATCGAACTTCCTGTCCAAGAGCACCAAGTGGCTGGCCGTGGTGTTCTTCGGCATCAGCCTGTTCATGGCCTGGTATGCCACCCACAGCGCGCGCCCGGTGGTGCAGCAGGACGGCGGCCTGATGGGCCAGCTCGCCACGCCGGCGCGGCAACAGGGTGCCCCGGCTCCGGGCGAGATGCCGGCGCTGCCGGCCACCGCTCCGGCCGGCAGCGAAGTCCCGGCCGCCGCCCCGGCGGCGAACGCGCCAGCGCCGTCCGATGCGGGCGCCGTCCCGGCCCCGCAGCCGCAGCCGCCGACCCCGGGCGAGACTGCTCCGCCCGCGCAGTAAGGCGTACAATGCGCCGCGCCATGTCCGTGCTGCGGCCGGCGCGCACAGCTTCAGCCCAGGTGGCGGAATTGGTAGACGCACTACCTTGAGGTGGTAGCGACGAGAGTCGTAGGGGTTCGAGTCCCCTCTTGGGCACCAATCATTTCAGGCGGAACCCGGCCCGGCGCGCCGCACGGCGCAAACGGCCAGGCGCATGCCAGGCGATCACGGCAGGATCCGGGGCCCGCGCGATGCGGGTTTTTTTTCGTCTTCCGGCACCAGGGCGGGGCCGGAAGCGTTTACTCCCCAACCGGGCACCCGCTACAATTCCGCCGCTGTGCAAAATCGCAGCGGACACCGGCACTTGCGCCACGTCCGCAGCACCGCCGGCCGCCGTCGCGCGGTATGGCGGCGAGGACGCAACAGGCGCTCCGCGGCCTTCGCGGAATCCGACCCAAGCCCGGCCCGCCGGGCAGAGGCAAGAGAGAACGACGTGCTGGCCCAATACCTGCCGAACCTGTTGTTCCTGATCGTCGCTACCGGCATCGGCATAGCGTTGATCGTGATCGGCAACCTGCTCGGGCCGCGCCGTCCCACCCTGGAGAAGCTCTCGCCCTACGAGTGCGGCTTCGAGGCGTTCGAGGACGCGCGCATGAAGTTCGACGTGCGCTACTACCTGATCGCCATCCAGTTCATCGTCTTCGACCTGGAAATCATCTTCATCGTGCCGTGGACGCTGGTGTTCCAGGAACTGGGGCCGCGCGCCCTGGTCACCATGGGCCTGTTCGTCGGCATGCTGTTCCTCGGCTTCATCTACGTCTGGAAGAAGGGAGCGCTCGAATGGGAGTGATCCAAACCATCGACCGCTTGATGACCAACCCGATCCCGGAAGGGCGGGTGGACGACATCCTGCGTCCCGACGGCGACAACCCGCTGCTGGAGAAGGGCTACGTCACCACCAGCGTCGATGCACTGCTGAACTGGGCGCGCACCGGCTCGATGTGGCCGATGACCTTCGGCCTGGCCTGCTGCGCGGTGGAGATGATGCACGCCGGCGCCGCGCGCCTGGACCTGGACCGCTACGGGGTCGTGTTCCGGCCCTCGCCGCGCCAGTCCGACGTGATGATCGTGGCCGGCACCCTGTGCAACAAGATGGCCCCCGCGCTGCGCAAGGTCTACGACCAGATGCCGGATCCGAAATGGGTGATCTCCATGGGCAGCTGCGCCAATGGCGGCGGCTACTACCACTATTCGTACTCGGTGGTCCGCGGCTGCGACCGCATCGTCCCGGTGGACGTGTACGTGCCGGGCTGTCCGCCGACCGCCGAGGCGCTGGTCTACGGCATCCTGCAGTTGCAGAAGAAGATCTGGCGCACCCAGACGGTGGCCAGGAAGAACACCATCGATCGCTGACCCCATCTATCCGGACACGCCAAGCCCCATGGCCGAGCCAGCTGCCCAATTCGCCCAACGCCTGCGCGACCGTTTCCCGGCCGCGGTCGTGACCGTGGCCGAACCCCATGGCGAAACCACCCTCGAGGCCGACGGCCGGGACTGGCTGGCGACCTGCCAGGCCCTGCGCGACGAGTTCGGCTTCGAGCAGCTGACCGCGGTCAGCGGCATCGACTACATGGGCTACGGCAGCGACGAATGGGACACCGAAAGCGTGTCCTCCAGCGGCTTCAGCCGCGGCGTGGAAGGCAAGAATGCCGGTCGCTTCGGCTGGGGCGAGCGCCCCAGCCAGGAGCGTGACGGCCGCATCGTCCCGGTCGCCGTGCCGCCGCGCCGCTTCGCCGCGGTGCTGCACCTGCTCTCCTACGCCCACAATCTGCGCCTGCGCGTGCGCTGCTTCGCCGCGGACGACGCGCTGCCGGTGGTGCCGTCGGTCACCGGGATCTGGCCGGGCGCCAACTGGTTCGAGCGCGAGGCGTTCGACCTGTACGGCATCGTCTTCGAAGGCCATCCGGACCTGCGCCGGATCCTCACCGACTACGGCTTCGTCGGCCACCCGTTCCGCAAGGACTTCCCGCTGATCGGCAACGTCGAGGTGCGCTACGACGAGGAACGCAAGCGCGTGGTGTACGAGCCGGTGACCTCGGTCGAGCCGCGGGTGGGCGTGCCGCGGGTGATCCGCGACGACGCCCGTTACCAGACCTCGGCCGGCGAAGCCGCGCAGCGCGGAGGCACCCAGTGAGCGCGCAGATGCTGCCCGACACCACCATCCAGCCGGCGAGCGAAGGCCTGGCCCTCGGCCCGGCCGAGGCGCAGCAGGAAATCCGCAACTACACCATGAACTTCGGCCCGCAGCACCCGGCCGCGCATGGCGTGCTGCGCCTGATCCTGGAGATGGACGGCGAGACCATCGTCCGCGCCGACCCGCACGTGGGCCTGCTCCACCGCGGCACCGAGAAGCTGGCCGAGTCCAAGCCGTTCAACCAGTCGATCGGCTACATGGACCGGCTCGACTACTGCTCGATGATGTGCAACGAGCACGCCTACGTGCGCGCGATCGAGAACCTGATGGGGATCGAGGTGCCGGAGCGCGGGCAGTACATCCGCACGATGTTCGACGAGGTTACCCGGATCCTGAACCACCTGATGTGGCTCGGCTCCAACGCCCTGGACCTGGGCGCGATGGCGGTGTTCCTGTACGCGTTCCGCGAGCGCGAGGAACTGATGGACGTGTACGAGGCGGTCAGCGGCGCGCGCATGCACGCGACCTACTACCGTCCCGGCGGCGTCTATCGCGACCTGCCGGACCGCATGCCGAAGTACCGCGAGTCGCCCTGGCACAAGGGCGCCAAGCTCAAGCGCTTCAACGAGGCGCGCGAGGGCTCGATGCTCGATTACCTGGAGCAGTTCACCCGCGAGTTCCCCAGGCGCATCGACGAGTACGAGACCCTGCTCACCGACAACCGGATCTGGAAGCAGCGCACCGTCGGCATCGGCGTGGTCAGCCCGGAGCAGGCCAAGGCATTGGGCATGACCGGGGTGATGCTGCGCGGTTCGGGCATCGAGTGGGACCTGCGCAAAAAGCAGCCGTACGCGAAATACGATTCGGTCGATTTCGACATCCCGGTCGGCACCCACGGCGACTGCTACGACCGCTACCTGGTGCGGATGGCCGAGCTGCGCCAGTCCAACCGGATCGTCGCCCAGTGCGTGGCCTGGCTTAAGGCCAACCCGGGCCCGGTCATCGTCAGGAACTTCAAGGTCGCTCCTCCCAAGCGCGAGGAGATGAAGGACGACATGGAAGCCCTGATCCACCACTTCAAGCTGTTCTCCGAGGGCTATTGCGTGCCGGCCGGAGAGACCTACGCCGCGGTCGAGGCGCCCAAGGGCGAGTTCGGCTGCTACCTGGTCTCCGACGGCGCCAACAAGCCGTTCCGCGTGCACCTGCGCGCGCCCGGCTTCGCCCACCTGTCCACCATGGACGAGATCGTGCGCGGCCACATGCTGGCCGACGTCGTCGCAATGATCGGTACTTATGACCTCGTATTCGGTGAGGTGGATCGATGAAGGCCACCGGTAACTTCGAGAACGCGCGCAGCGTCGACCCGATGCTCGTGCTCAGCGACGCCACCCGCGCCCATATCGACCACTGGCTGACCAAGTTCCCGCCCGACCGCAAGCGCTCCGCGGTGCTGCAGGGCCTGCACGCAGCCCAGGAGCAGAACGGCGGCTGGCTCACCGACGAGCTGATCGCCGGCGTGGCCAAATACCTGGACCTGCCGCCGGTGTGGGCCTACGAGGTGGCCACCTTCTACTCGATGTTCGAGACCGGGAAGGTCGGGCGCCACAACGTGGCGTTCTGCACCAACATCAGCTGCTGGCTCAACGGCGCCGAGGAACTGGTCGCGCACGCCGAGGGCAAGCTCGGCTGCAGGCTTGGCGAGTCGACCGCCGACGGCCGCATCTACCTCAAGCGCGAGGAGGAGTGCGTGGCTGCCTGCTGCGGCGCCCCGGTCGTCGTCATCAACGGCCATTACCACGAGAAGCTCACCGCCGCGAAGGTGGACGAGCTGCTCGACGGACTGAAGTGAGGGAGCCGAGGATGGCGCACCACACCCCCAGGGTTTCCCCCGGCTACGGCCCGGTCGGCCCGGCCCCGAAGGAGCACCAGGCGGTCTACACGACGCTGCACTTCGACAAGCCGTGGTCGTACGAGAACTACCTCAAGACCGGTGGCTACCAGGCGCTGCGCCGGATCCTGAGCGAGAAGATCCCGCCGGCCGACGTGGTCGAGATGGTCAAGGCCTCGGGCCTGCGCGGGCGCGGCGGCGCGGGCTTCCCGACCGGCCTGAAGTGGAGCTTCATGCCCAAGGGCGACATGCAGAAGTACATCCTCTGCAACTCGGACGAATCCGAGCCTGGCACCGCCAAGGACCGCGACATCCTGCGCTACAACCCGCACGCGGTGATCGAGGGCATGGCCATCGCCTGCTACGCCACCGGCAGCACGGTCGGCTACAACTACCTGCGTGGCGAGTTCCACCACGAGCCGTTCGAGCACCTGGAGGAAGCCACCGCCGAGGCCTACGCCCACGGCTGGCTGGGCAAGAACGTGCTCGGCTCGGGCGTGGACATCGACATCCACAACGCGCTGGGCGCGGGCGCCTACATCTGCGGCGAGGAAACCGCGCTGATGGAGTCGCTGGAAGGCAAGAAGGGCCAGCCGCGCTACAAGCCGCCGTTCCCGGCCAACTTCGGCCTGTATGGCAAGCCGACCACGATCAACAACACCGAGACCTATGCCTCGGTGCCGGCGATCGTGCGCAACGGTCCGGAGTGGTTCATGAACCTGGGCAAGCCCAACAACGGCGGCTGCAAGATCTTCTCGGTCTCCGGCCACGTCGCCCGCCCGGGCAACCACGAGATCCGCCTGGGCACGCCGTTCGCCGAACTGCTGGAACTGTGCGGCGGCATGCGCGACGGCAACCGGCTCAAGGCAGTGATTCCGGGCGGCTCTTCGATGCCGGTGCTGCCGGGCGAGGTCATGATGGGCCTGACCATGGACTACGACGCGATCCAGAAGGCCGGTTCCGGCCTGGGCTCGGGCGCGGTGGTGGTCATGGACCACACCACCTGCATGGTCCGCGCCTGCCGCCGCATCTCGCGCTTCTACTGGAAGGAGAGCTGCGGCCAGTGCACGCCGTGCCGCGAAGGCACCGGCTGGATGCATCGCCTGCTCGACCGGATCTGCAGGTTCGAGGCCACGATGGACGACCTGCACATGCTGCGCGCGTCCGCCGGCCAGATCGAGGGCCACACCATCTGCGCCTTCGGCGAGGCCGCTGCCTGGCCGGTGCAGGGCTTCCTGCGCCATTTCCGCCACGAATTCGAGTACGCGATCGTCAACCGGCGCTTCCTGGTCGACGACGAGCGCGACGGCACGGTGGTGCGTTCCAGTCTGGAGGTGGCCGCGTGAGCGCACAGCCGGTCAATCCGAACCTGCCGCCGGACCACGTCACCGTCTTCATCGACGGGGTGGAACTGGCCGCGCCCAAGGGCTCGATGATCATCCAGGCCGCCGACAAGGCCGGGATCCCGATCCCGCGCTTCTGCTACCACGACAAGCTCGCGGTGGCGGCCAACTGCCGCATGTGCCTGGTCGATACCGAGGTGGGCGGGCGCTCGGCGCCGAAGCCATCGCCGGCCTGCGCTACCCCGGTGATGGACGGGCTCAAGGTCTTCACCCGCAACGAAAAGGCACTGCAGGCCCAGCGCAACGTGATGGAATTCCTGCTGATCAACCATCCGCTCGACTGCCCGGTTTGCGACCAGGGCGGCGAGTGCGAGCTGCAGGACCTGTCGCTGGGCTACGGCCGCTCGGTCAGCCGCTTCTCCGAGCGCAAGCGCGTGGTCGCCGACGAGGACATCGGCCCGCTGGTCGCCACCGAGATGACCCGCTGCATCCAGTGCACCCGTTGCGTCCGCTTCACCGGCGAGATCGCGGGCACCTACGAACTGGGCGGCATGTACCGCGGCGAAAACCTGCAGATCGGTACCTTCGACGGCAAGCCGCTGGCGACCGAACTGTCCGGCAACGTCATCGATGTGTGCCCGGTGGGCGCCCTGACCAACAAGGTGTTCCAGTTCCGCGCCCGGCCGTGGGAGCTGGTCGCCAGGGAGTCGCTGGGCTACCACGACCCGATGGGTTCCAACCTGTACCTGCACGTGCGCCGCGGCGAAGTGCTGCGCACCGTGCCGCGCGACAACGAGGCGGTCAACGAGTGCTGGCTGTCCGATCGCGACCGCTATTCGCACCAGGGCCTGTACGCCGCCGACCGTGCCACGGTGCCGCTGCGCAAGGTGGACGGGCAGTGGCGCGAGGTCAGCTGGGCCGAGGGCCTGGCCGCCGCTGCGCAGATCCTGCGTGCCCACCACGGCGACGCGCTGGGCGTGCTGGCGCATCCGGCCACCTCGAACGAGGAGGGCGGATTGCTGGCCGAACTGGCCGGCGGCCTGGGCACGGCCAACCTCGACCATCGCATCGGCAACCGCGACTTCTCCGACGCGGCCGTGGCCGAGCCGTTCGCGCTGCCGCTGGAGGAGGTCGGGCAGGCCGACGTGGTCGTGCTGGTCGGCACCAATGTCCGTCACGAACTGCCGCTGCTGCACGCGCGGCTGCGCCAGGCCCAGGTCAAGCGCAATGCGCGGATCCACGCGGTCAATCCGGTGGATTTCGACTTCACCTTCGCCCTGGCCGGTAAGACCATCGTGCCGCCGTCGCAGATTGCCGCCGCGCTGGGTGACGCCGCACTGCGCGAGGCGGCCAAGGGCGCGACCCGCGCCGCGGTGATCGTCGGCGCGATCGCCGAGAACCATCCGCAGGCCGCCGCGATCCGCGCCGCAGCGCGCGAGTTCGCCGCCGCCACCGGCGCCTCGCTGTGCCGGATCCCGCAGGGTGCCAATGCGGTGGGCCTGGCCCGTGCCGGCGTGCTGCCGGCCGCGCGCGACGCGGCGGCGATGTTCGCCGAGCCGCGCGGCGCCTATGTGCTCTATGGAATCGAGCCGGGCCTGGATTTCGCCGACACCGCCGCCGCGCTGAAGGCGTTGAACGCGGCCCAGGTGGTGGCCTTCAGCCACTACGCCTGCGAATCGACCCGCGCGGTGGCCGACGTGATCCTGCCGATCGGCGCGTTGCCCGAGATCGAGGCGACCCTGACCAACCTGGACGGCGTCGAGCAGGTCGCCCATGCCGGCGGCAAGCTGCCGGGCCTGGCCCGCGAGGGGTGGCGCGTACTGCGCGCGCTGGGCGGGGAGCTGGGCCTGCCAGGCTTCGAGTTCACCGACCTGGCCGGCGCGCGCGCGCTGCTGCAGGGCGGACGCATGCCCGGGCTGAAGGCCGGTCGTGGCGGCGATGCCGGCAATGCGGGCCTGGAGCTCGCGCTGGTTCCGGCGATCTACCGCACCGATGCGGTGGTGCGCCGCGCCGCCGCGCTGCAGGCGCATCCGTTGAATGTCGAGCCGCACGTCGCCCTGAACCCGGCCGATGCCGCCGCCGCCGGCCTGGCCGACGGTGCGATGGCCAGGTTGAGGGCCCCCAGCGGCACGGCGACGCTGCCGGTGGCGGTGGACGACCGCATCGCCGCGGGCGTGGCATGGATCGAAGGCGGCCACGGCGCCACCGCGCCGCTGGGCGCGGGCCGGGTCGAGGTGGTGAAGGCATGAACGAACTGCTGATCAACGCGGTTGGCCCGATGCGCGAATGGCTGTTCGGCCTGGGCGACGTGGGCGTCGCGCTGTGGATCGTGCTGAAGATCCTGGCCATCGCGGTTCCGGTGATCCTGGCCGTGGCCTTCTACGTGGTCTGGGAGCGCAAGCTGATCGGCTGGATGCACGTGCGCCACGGGCCGATGTACGTGGGCATGGGCATCTTCCAGGCCTTCGCCGACGTGTTCAAGTTGTTGTTCAAGGAAGTCATCCGGCCCGCGAACGCGCACAAGACCATGTACATCCTGGCGCCGCTGATCGTGCTGGCGCCGGCCTTTGCCGCCTGGGCGGTGGTGCCGTTCGACTACCAGCTGGTGCTGTCGAATGCCAATGCCGGCCTGCTGTACCTGCTGGCGATGACCTCGCTGGGCGTGTACGGGGTGATCATCGCCGGCTGGGCCTCCAACTCGAAGTACGCGTTCCTGGGCGCGATGCGTTCGGCCGCGCAGGTGGTCAGCTACGAGATCGCGATGGGCTTCGCCCTGGTCGGCGTGATGATCGCCGCCGGCAGCCTCAACCTGACCGACATCGTGCTCGCCCAGCAGGGCAACGCCGGCCTGTTCGAGTGGTTCTGGCTACCGCTGCTGCCGCTGTTCGTCGTGTACTGGGTGTCCGGCGTGGCCGAGACCAACCGCGCGCCGTTCGACGTGGTCGAGGGCGAGTCGGAGATCGTGGCCGGGCACATGGTCGAGTACTCCGGCGCGGCGTTCGCGCTGTTCTTCCTGGCCGAGTACGCCAACATGATCCTGGTCAGCTTCCTGATCACGATCTTCTTCCTGGGCGGCTGGTTGAGCCCGATCCAGGGTTGGGTGAGCGCCGACGTGTCGCCGTGGGTCGACTGGATCTGGAAGGGCGGCTGGCCGTGGACCCTGCTCAAGGTCGGGTTCTTCGCCAGCGCCTACATCTGGTTCCGCGCCAGCTTCCCGCGCTACCGCTACGACCAGATCATGCGCCTGGGCTGGAAGGTCTTCATCCCGATCACCATCGCCTGGATCGCGGTCACCGCGCTGATGGCGTTCTACGGCGTGTTCGAGAAGGGCGCCTGACCGATGAGCAAAGTCGTCCATTACTTCAAGAGCCTGATGCTGCTGGAGTTGCTCAGCGGCCTGGGGCTGACCCTCAAGTACCTGTTCCGTCCCAAGTACACGCTGATGTACCCGATGGAGAAGTTCCCGCAGTCGCCGCGCTTCCGTGGCCTGCATGCGCTGCGCCGTTACCCCAACGGCGAGGAGCGCTGCATCGCCTGCAAGCTGTGCGAGGCGGTGTGCCCGGCGCTGGCCATCACCATCGACTCGACCCGGCGCGAGGACGGCACCCGCCGCACCACCCGTTACGACATCGACCTGTTCAAGTGCATCTACTGCGGATTCTGCGAGGAAAGCTGCCCGGTGGATTCGATCGTGGAGACGCACGTGCTGGAGTACCACTTCGACAAGCGCGGCCAGAACATCGTCACCAAACCGCAACTGCTGGCGATCGGCGACCGCCTGGAGGCGGAGATCGCCGAACGCCGCGCGGCCGATGCCGCCTACCGCTGAGGCCATGATGGACTGGATAAACATCTCCTTCTGGGCGTTCGCGATCACCGCGGTGGTTGCCGCCGGCGCGGTGATCAGCGTGCGCAACCCGGTGCACGCGGTGCTGTGCCTGATCCTGACCTTCTTCTCGGTGGCCTGCATCTGGCTGCTGGTCGGTGCCGAGTTCCTGGGCGTGGCCCTGATCCTGGTCTACGTCGGCGCGGTCATGGTGCTGTTCCTGTTCGTGGTGATGATGCTGGACGTCGACGTGGCCGCGCTGCGCGAGGGCTGGGTCCGGTTCCTGCCGGTCGGGTTGGCGGTGGCCGTGGCCATGCTGGTGCAGATGCTGATGCTGATCGGGGTCAAGGCGCGCAGCGCCGCGCCGTTCCCGGACAATGCCGCCTCGGTCGCCGCCGACGCGTCCAACACCCGGTGGCTGGCCGAGCACCTGTTTACCGGCTTCATCCTGCCGTTCGAGTTCGCCGCGGTGATCCTGACCGTGGCGGTGGTCGCAGCGGTCACCCTGACCCTGCGCCGGCGCACCGGGATCAAGACCCAGAATCCGGCCGAGCAGTCGCGGGTCAAGGCCGGAGACCGCCTGCGCATGGTGAAGATGCCGGTGGAGAAGCCGGCGCCGGCTGCGGCGGAAGGGGAGGGCCAGGCATGATCACTCTCGGCCACTTGCTCTCCCTGGGCGCGGTGCTGTTCTGCATCAGCCTGGCCGGCATCTTCCTCAACCGCAAGAACGTCATCGTCCTGCTGATGTCGATCGAACTGATGCTGCTTTCGGTCAACATCAACTTCGTGGCGTTCTCGCGCGAACTGGGCGACGCGGCAGGCCAGATCTTCGTGTTCTTCATCCTCACGGTGGCTGCCGCCGAGGCGGCCATCGGCCTGGCGATCCTGGTCGCGTTGTTCCGCACGCGGGGCACGATCAACGTCGCCGAAGTGGATACGCTGAAAGGCTGAGCCCGCGCGGGCCTCCGGCCCACGCAGCCCTTACTGGACTAGACCGCAACCATGATCATCTCCAAAACCCAACTGCTGCTGATCGTGCTGGCACCTTTGCTGGGCAGTGTTGTGGCCGGTCTGCTCGGGCGCCAGATCGGCCGCAGGGGTGCGCAGTACGCCACCATCCTCGGCGTGGCAGTGAGCTGCGCGCTGTCGGCGCACGTGCTGTGGCAGCTGGTGGCGGGCGGCGCATCGCCGTTCAACCAGAATATCTACACCTTCTTCCAGGTGGGCGAGTATGCTGCCCACGTCGGCTTCATGGTCGACCGCCTGACCGCGATGATGATGGTAGTGGTGACCTTCGTCTCGCTGCTGGTCCACGTCTACACCATCGGCTACATGGCCGACGACCCGGGGTACCAGCGCTTCTTCAGCTACATCTCGCTGTTCACCTTCAGCATGCTGATGCTGGTGATGAGCAACAACTTCCTGCAGCTGTTCTTCGGCTGGGAAGCGGTGGGCCTGGTCTCCTACCTGCTGATCGGCTTCTGGTTCAAGCGGCCCAGCGCGGTGTTCGCCAACATGAAGGCGTTCCTGGTCAACCGGGTGGGCGACTTCGGCTTCCTGCTCGGCATCGCCGGGGTGCTGCTGTGGTTCGGCACCCTGGACTACGCCACCGTGTTCGCCAACGCGCCGCTGCTGCAGGGCCAGGCGGTGCAGATCTTCGCCGGCCACAGCTGGGAGATCGCCACCATCATCTGCGTGTGCCTGTTCATCGGCGCGATGGGCAAGTCGGCCCAGGTGCCGCTGCACGTGTGGCTGCCGGATTCGATGGAAGGTCCGACCCCGATCTCGGCGCTGATCCACGCCGCGACGATGGTGACTGCCGGCATCTTCATGGTCGCGCGCATGTCGCCGCTGTTCGAGCTGTCGCAGACGGCGTTGAATTTCGTCCTGTTCGTCGGCGCCACCACCGCGTTCTTCACCGGCCTGATCGGCATCGTCCAGAACGACATCAAGCGCGTGGTCGCGTATTCGACCCTGTCGCAGCTGGGCTACATGACCGTGGCCCTGGGCGTGTCGGCCTATTCGGCGGCGGTGTTCCACCTGATGACCCACGCGTTCTTCAAGGCGCTGCTGTTCCTGGCTGCCGGCTCGGTGATCATCGGCATGCACCACGAGCAGGACATGCGCCGCATGGGCGGCCTGCGCAAGTACATGCCGATCACCTACTGGACCAGCGTGATCGGTACCCTGGCCCTGGTCGGCACGCCGTTCTTCTCGGGGTTCTACTCGAAGGACACGATCATCGAGGCGGCCGCGCACAACGCCCACCATGCGCACAGTTGGGTAGCCACCTACGGCTACTGGGCGGTGCTGGGCGGGGTGATCGTGACCAGTTTCTACAGCTTCCGCCTGCTGTTCATGACTTTCCACGGCAAGGAGCGCTTCCGCGACGCCCATGCCGACCATGGCCATGCCGATGCGGCGCATGCGCACGACGACCACGCGCATGGCGATGCCTCCCCTGGCGGACACGACGATCACGGCCATGACCACGGCCATGACGCGCACGAGCCGCACGAGTCGCCGTGGGTGGTGACCGTGCCGCTGATCCTGTTGGCGATCCCGTCGGTCGTGGTGGGTTTCTTCACCGTCGGCCCGATGCTGTTCGGCACCGACTGGCGCGGCCACCATGCCGAGGCCCTGGTGCCGGGGCAGGCGGTGCACTTCTTCACCGGCGCGATCGACTTCCTCGATCCGGCACGGGATACCGTCGCCGCGGTCGGAGAGGAATTCCACGGCCCGGTCGCGTTCGCCCTGCACGGCATCCTGGCCTGGCCGTTCGCGCTGACCGTCGCCGGTTTCCTGCTCGCCGCACTGCTGTACCTGTGGAAGCCGGACCTGGCCGGCCGTGCCCGCAGCGCCTTCGCACCGCTGGTGCGGGTGCTCGAGGAGAAGTACGGCTTCGACAAGCTATGGATCGACGGCTTCGCCGCCGGCGGCGTGGCACTGGGCCGGGTCTCGCGCTGGATCGACAGCACCCTGATCGACGGCGTGATCGTCAACGGCAGTGCCCGCGTGGTCGACCTGGCCGCCACCCTGCTGCGCCGTACCCAATCCGGCTACCTCTACCACTACGCCTTCGCCATGATCATCGGCCTGATTGCACTGCTGGCCGTGCTCATGCGGTTCTGGCGCTGACCCGACGGAAGAACGACACGTGGCGAACGCGCATCTGTTGAGTGTCCTGATCTGGCTGCCGGTGATCGGCGGCCTGCTGATCCTCGCCCTGGGCAGCGCCCGGGCCGAGGCGGCACGCTGGGCCTCCCTGGCGGTGGCGGTGGCCACCTTGTTGTGGAGCCTGCGCCTGCTGACCGGGTTCGATTACTCCAATCCCGGAATGCAGTTCGTCGAACAGCACGCCTGGATCCCGGCTTGGGGCATCCACTACAACCTGGGCGTGGACGGCATCGCGATCGCCCTGATCCTGCTCACCACCCTGATCGGCGTGCTGGCCCTGATCGGCGCCTGGGGCGTGGTCAACAAGCGCGTGCACCAGTATGTCGCCTCGTTCCTGATCCTGCAGGGCGTGACCGTCGGCATCTTCGCCGCCACCGACGCGATCCTGTTCTACGTGTTCTTCGAGGCGATGCTGGTGCCGATGTTCCTGATCATCGGCGTGTGGGGCGGGCCGCGGCGCATCTATGCGGCGATGAAGTTCTTCCTCTACACCTTCCTCGGCTCGGTGTTGATGCTGGTGGCGCTGATCTACCTGTACATCAAGGGCGGCAGCTTCCAGCTCGCCGACCTGTACGCGCTGCCGCTCACGGCGAAGGAGCAGACCTGGATCTTCTTTGCCTTCATGATCGCCTTCGCGGTCAAGGTGCCGATGTTCCCGGTCCATACCTGGCTGCCGGATGCACACGTGGAGGCGCCGACCGCCGGCTCGGTGATCCTGGCCGCGATCGCGCTGAAGATCGGCGGCTACGGCTTCCTGCGTTTCAACCTGCCGATCACCCCGGACGCCGGCCACGAGTGGGCCTGGCTGGTGATCGCGCTGTCGCTGGTGGCGGTGGTCTACGTCGGCCTGGTGGCGCTGGTCCAGGACGACATGAAGAAGTTGGTGGCGTACTCCTCGGTCGCGCACATGGGTTTCGTCACCCTGGGTACCTTCATCGTGTTCACCCTGGTCCGCGACTACGGCTCGGTCGATGCCGCGCGCCTGGGCCTGCAGGGCGCGATGGTGCAGATGGTGTCGCACGGCTTCGTCTCCGGCGCGATGTTCACCTGCATAGGCGTGCTCTACGACCGCATGCATACCCGCCGGATCGCCGACTACGGCGGCGTGGCCAACGTGATGCCCTGGTTCGCCGCCTTCGCGATGCTGTTCTTCATGGCCAATGCCGGCCTGCCGGGCACCAGCGGCTTCGTCGGCGAGTTCATGGTGATCCTGGCGAGCTTCCAGAAGCACCCGATGATCGCGTTCCTCGCCGCGACCACCCTGGTGATCACCGCCGCCTACACCCTGTGGCTGTACAAGCGCGTGTTCTTCGGCGAGGTCGGCAACGCCCATGTCGCGGAGATGAAAGACATCGGCGCCCGCGAGACCCTGGTGCTGGGCGTGTTCGCGGCCGGCGTGCTGCTGCTGGGCGTATGGCCCAAGCCGCTGACCGACCTGATGGAACCGTCCATCGCGCAACTGGCGGTCCAGATCGCCACCAGCAAGCTGTAAGGACCCACCGATGACGACCACATCCCTTGCGATGCCGACCGCCGCCGAGCTGCTGCCGTTGCTGCCGGAGCTGGTGCTGATCGGCAGCGCCTTCGCCTTGCTGATCGTCGACCTGTTCATCGGCGAGCGGCACAAGGTCTGGACCCACTTCCTGTCGGTGCTGGCGCTGGTCGTGGTGCTGGCGATGCTGGCCACCGGCGTGGGCGGGCAGGGGGTCGTCCTCAGCGGCATGTTCGTGCGTGATGCCGCCGCCGACGTGATGAAGATCGCCATTGTGCTGATGAGTACGCTGACCCTGGTCTACGGCTGGAGCTATCTGCGCGAGCGCAGGCTGTACAAGGGCGAAATCCCGGTGCTGATCCTGTTCGCCACCGCCGGCATGATGATGCTGGTCTCGGCTGGCAGCCTGCTGATGGTGTATCTGGGCCTGGAACTGCTGGCGCTGTGCTCCTACGCGCTGGTCGCAGCCGACCGCGACAACGGCAAGGCCACCGAGGCGGCGATGAAGTACATCGTGCTCGGCTCGCTGGCCTCGGGCCTGCTGCTGTACGGCATGTCGCTGATCTACGGCGCCACCGGCAGCCTGCACCTGGACGCGATCAACGCGGCCATCGACGGCTCGGGCGAGCGCACCCTGCTGCTGACCGGCACGGTGTTCATGATCGCCGGTGTGGCCTTCAAGCTCGGTGCCGCGCCGTTCCACATGTGGTTGCCGGACGTGTATCAGGGCGCTACCGCGCCGATCGCGCTGTTCATCAGTTCCGCGCCCAAGCTGGCCGCGTTCGGCATGGCCTGGCGCCTGCTGGAGATGGGCGTGGGCCCGCTGTCGGACGAGTGGCGATGGCTGCTGGCCGGGCTGGCGGCGGTGTCGCTGGTGGTCGGCAACCTGATGGCAATCGCCCAGACCAACCTCAAGCGCATGCTGGCGTATTCGACGGTGTCGCACATCGGCTTCCTGCTGATGGGCCTGGCCAGCGGCGACGAGCGCGGTTACGCAGCGGCGCTGTTCTACGTGATCGTCTACGCGCTGATGTCCACCGCGGCCTTCGGCGCGATCATCGCGCTGTCGCGGCAGGGCTTCGAGGCGGAGAACATCGACGACTTCAAGGGCCTGAACGCACGCAATCCGAAGCTGGCGGGGATGGTGCTGTTCACGATGGTCTCGCTGGCCGGCATCCCGCCGTTCCTTGGCTTCTGGGCCAAGCTGTTGGTGCTGGGCGCGGCGGTGCAGGGCGGCATGCTGTGGCTGGCGCTGCTGGGCGTGGCCAGCGCGGTGGTGGGCTGCTTCTACTATCTGCGGGTGGTCAAGGTCATGTACTTCGACGAGCCGGTGGGTGCGCCGATCCCGGCGCACAACGACCGGGTGCTCGGCATCGTCCTGGGCGTGAACTCGCTGGCGCTGCTGGTGCTGCCGCTGGGCCTGAATCCGCTCCTGGCGTGGTGCCAGCGCGCGTTCATGTGATCCGCCGCGCCGGCCTGCCTGGAAGGCGCGGGGTTTTCCGTCCCTGGTCGGGAACTGTCATTGGGAGTGGGCCGCGCACAGCCGTGCTTCGGCAAGGGGCCGCCGCTGCAAGGGGCTCGCGTTCGCCGCATGGTTCCGCGACCTGCTCCAACACGCGGGCGTGGCACATCCCTGTGCCACTCGAACGGCCCCCTTGCATCGACGTCCTCTGCGAGCTTCGGGAGTCCCGCTTCTAGGGGAAAGGCCGGCTCAGTCCGGGCAACCTGGTGCGGTGCCTGCTGACGGGAAGTCAAGGAAGAGGTCCTGGCCGCAGGCCAGGGTCGGGGGACATGGGTGGCGGCAGGCATCGCACCAGGTCGCACCCGACTCCCTATCCCAACAAGCGCTTTCGCTACAGATGGAGGCCACCGACACATGGTGGCCCCGGCCGCAGCCACGTAGCCATGTATCCCGTCCGGCCCTGCGGTTCAGGCTCCGGGACAGGGCGGGCTTGCAAAGGACCGGGCCGGCCGCCATAATTCCGCTTCTGCTGCGGGGTGGAGCAGTCTGGCAGCTCGTCGGGCTCATAACCCGAAGGTCGCAGGTTCAAATCCTGCCCCCGCTACCACGTTTCGCGGTTCGGTCTTCCCGGTTTGCCGGGCGGGCGCGGATCGCAAAGCCTGGGCTTGCAACGGCACCTGTTCCAGCCGTTGCGCCGATTCCAGCATCATCGGATGGGAAGCCCGGGTGGGCCTCCTGTCGGACACGGGGCCCGGATGGGCCCTTTGTCGTTTCCGGGGTCCGGGTTTTTCACCGTTTCTCCTTTTCGCGCTTCGAGAACACCGCTGCAATGAGCGACAAGCACAGCGAAATTGCCGAGCTGCTGGGCCCGACCATCGCGTCGCTGGGCCTGGAGTTGCTGGGCATCGAGTACCTGCCGGCCCCCGGCGGTGCCACGCTGCGCCTGTACATCGACGTGCCGGCGGGCGAGGGCGGCGCGGACCTGCGCACCGTCACCATCGACGACTGCGAGGCGGTCAGCCGCGAGGTTTCCGCGCAACTGGACGTCGCCGACCCGATCTCCGGCAACTACACCCTCGAGGTGTCCTCCCCGGGCCTGGACCGGCCGCTGTTCACCCCGGTGCAGTTCGCCCGTTTCCTCGGCGAACAGGCCAAGGTCGCGCTGAAGCTGCCGCAGGATGGCCGCCGTCGCCTGCAGGGCACGATCCTGCGCGTGGAAGGCGGCAACGTGGCGTTCGAGCTGGACGGCGCCGAGTTCGTCGTGGCCGCCGACAACATCGACAAGGCCCGGTTGGTCCCCGACTGGGTCGCCCTGGGCCTGGCGCCCAACAAGTATTCGCCCGCCAACAAGGGCAAGCCCGCGCCGAAGCCCGGCAACGGGAAGGCGGGCAAGCATCCCTCCAACAATCCGGCGGCCGGCGAGCCGCACGCGGAGTAACGACGAGATGAGCAAGGAACTTCTGCTGGTGGTTGACGCGGTCGCCAACGAAAAGGGCGTGCCGCGCGACGTGATCTTCGAAGCGCTGGAGGCCGCGCTGGCCTCGGCGGCGAAGAAGCGCTACGTCGACCAGGACGTGGTCGCCCGGGTGGCGATCGACCGCAAGGACGGCAGCTACGAGACCTTCCGCCGCTGGGAAGTGGTGGCCGACGACGTCGTGATGGAGTCGCCCGACCGCCAGATCCGGCTGATGGATGCGGTCGACGAGGCCGACGGCGTCGATGTCGGCGACTGGATCGAGGAGCAGATCGAGAACCCCGAGTTCGGCCGCATCGCGGCCCAGGCCGCCAAGCAGGTCATCGTCCAGCGCGTGCGCGAAGCCGAGCGCCAGCAGGTGGTGGACGCATGGAAGGACCGCGTGGGCGAGCTGGTCACCGGCGTGGTCAAGCGCGCCGAGCGCGGCAACATCTACGTGGACCTGGGCGGGAACGCCGAGGCCTTCATTCCGAAGGACAAGGGCATCCCACGCGATGTCCTGCGCACCGGCGATCGCGTGCGCGGCTACCTGTACGAGGTCCGCAGCGAGCCGCGCGGCCCGCAGTTGTTCATCAGCCGCGGCGCGCCGGAGTTCATGATCGAGCTGTTCAAGCTCGAGGTGCCCGAGGTTGGCCAGGGCCTGGTCGAGATCAAGGCCTGCGCTCGCGATCCGGGCGACCGCGCCAAGATCGCCGTGCTCGCCCACGACACCCGCACCGATCCGATCGGCGCCTGCATCGGCATGCGCGGTTCGCGCGTGCAGGCGGTGTCCAACGAGCTCAACGGCGAGCGCGTGGACATCGTGCTGTGGAACGACAATCCGGCCAACTTCGTCATCAACGCGATGGCGCCGGCCGAGGTGCAGTCGATCATCGTCGATGAAGAGAAGCATTCGATGGACCTGGCCGTGGCCGAGGACCGGCTGGCCCAGGCCATCGGCAAGGGCGGCCAGAACGTGCGCCTGGCCAGCCGCCTGACCGGTTGGCAGCTCAACGTGATGACCCAGGACCAGGTCGCGGCCAAGTCCGAGGCCGAGCAGGCCGTGGCCCGCCAGTTGTTCATGGACAAGCTGGAGGTGGACGAGGAGATCGCCGGGATCCTGGTGGCCGAGGGCTTCAGCACGGTCGAGGAAATCGCCTACGTCCCGGTCGGCGAGCTGCTGGCGGTGGAGGGCTTCGACGAGGACATCGTGGAGGAACTGCGCTCCCGCGCCCGCGACGCCCTGCTCAACGACGCGCTGGCGGTGGAGGAGGAGCTGGACGAGCACCAGCCGGCCGAGGACCTGCTGGCCCTGGAGGGCATGGACGAGGAGACCGCGTTCGCCCTGGCCAGCCATGGCGTGCTTACCGCCGAGGACCTGTCCGACCTGGGCGCCGACGAGGTGGTCGAGTTCGGGATCGAGGACCTGGACGAGGCCCGCGCCGCGGCGCTGATCCTGGCCGCGCGCGCCGAGGAGATTGCCCGTCTGGAGCGTGGCGCGTGAGCGCCGCGGGGGCCCGCTTGGAGCGCGGCGCATGAGCCGGCGATGAATACCGCCCTGCACTGTCCAGGGCTTAGAATCCGCGCTTCCCTTGCACCTGGCGAGGGGGCGCCACCAGGAGCATAGGATCCGAATGTCGCAGCAAACCACCATCCGCAAGCTGGCCGAGCTGGTCAACACCCCGGTCGAGAAGCTGCTCGAACAGCTTGCCGAGGCCGGCATGCAGTTCAGCGACCCCGACCAGGTCGTGACCAGCGCCGAGAAGCTCAAGCTGCTCGGCTTCCTCAAGCGTGCGCACGGCAAGGGCGAGGCCCAGGTCGAAGAGATCGCCGCGCCGAAAAAGATCACCCTGGCCCGGCGCAAGGTCCAGGAGCTGACCGTCGGCGGCGGCCGCAGCAAGACCACGGTCAACGTCGAGGTGCGGCAGAAGCGCACCTACAAGACGGCCGAGCCCGCTTCCGACAATGCCGCCGCCCCCGTGGTTCCGGTGGACGCCGAGCACGCCGAGGTCCTGCGCAAGCTGGAGGAGTCGCGCCAGCGCAACCTGGCCGAGCAGCAGCGCCTGGCCGAGGAGGATCGCGTCCGCGCCGAGGAGAACGAGCGCAAGCGCCGCGAGGAAGAGGTGCAGCGCCAGGCCGAGGAAGAGGCGCGCAAGGCTGACGAGGAACGGCAGAAGGACTCCACCGCCCGGGGCGATGCCACCGAGGCAGCGCGGCCGGCGCGCGGCACCCCCGCGCACCGCCCGGCGCCCGACCGTGGCGCCGACGATGGCCGCGGCCACAAGCACAAGACCCGCGGTTCGCACGTGATGGTCGCCGGGATCGAGGACGACGACTCGGCCGCCAGCCGCTTCGCCGGCCAGTTGCACCTGTCGGCGGCCGACCGTGCGCGCCGTACCAGTGCCCGCACCACCGGCAAGGCCAAGCCGCAGCGCCGCAGCGAGATGCGCGGTGGCGGCGGCAATGCCGGCGCCGGCGGCTTCGAGCGCCCGACCGCACCGGTAGTGCGCGAGGTGGCGATCGGCGATTCGACCACCGTGGCCGACCTGGCGCAGAAGCTCGCGCTCAAGGGCGGCGACGTGGTCAAGGCGCTGTTCAAGATGGGCGTGATGGCCACCATCACCCAGACCATCGACCACGACACCGCCGCGCTGGTCGCCGAGGAACTCGGGCACAAGGTGGTGCGCGCCGGCAACGACGACGCCGAGAGCGAATTGCTGGCCCACGTCGAGCAGGCCCAGGGCGACCTCGCGCCGCGCCCGCCGGTGGTCACCATCATGGGCCATGTCGACCACGGCAAGACCTCGCTGCTGGACTACATCCGCCGCACCAAGGTCGCCCATGGCGAGGCCGGCGGCATCACCCAGCACATCGGCGCCTACCACGTCGAGACGTCCAAGGGTGTCATCAGCTTCCTGGATACCCCCGGCCATGCGGCCTTCACCTCGATGCGTGCGCGCGGCGCCAGGCTGACCGACATCGTGGTGCTGGTGGTGGCCGCCGACGACGGCGTCATGCCGCAGACGAAGGAGGCGATCCAGCACGCCAAGGCAGCCGGCGTGCCGCTGATTGTGGCGATCAACAAGATCGACAAGTCCGACGCCGATCCGCTGCGGGTCAAGAACGAACTGCTCGCCGAGCAGGTCGTGGCCGAGGACTTCGGCGGCGACACCCAGATGGTGGAGCTGTCGGCCAAGACCGGCATGGGCGTGGACGACCTGCTCGACGCGATCTCGCTGCAGGCCGAAGTGCTCGAACTCAAGGCGGTGCCGGATGGCAACGCCAGCGGCGTGGTCATCGAGTCGGCGCTGGACAAGGGCCGCGGCCCGGTCGCCACGGTGCTGGTCCAGCAGGGCCAGCTGAAGAAGGGCGACTATCTGGTCTGCGGCGTGCAGTACGGCCGCGTGCGCGCGCTGTTCGACGAGACCGGCAACCAGCCCGACGCGGCCGGCCCGTCGATCCCGGTGCAGGTGCTGGGCCTGTCGGGCGTGCCCGACGCCGGCGACGACTTCGTGGTGGTCAAGGACGAGCGCCTGGCCAAGGACGTGGCCCAGCAGCGCGACGCCAAGCGCCGCGAGTCGCGCCTGGTCCAGGCCGCGGGCAACCGCATGGAAGACATCATGGCGCAGATGGGCAAGGGCGAGGGCCAGCAGGTCCTCAACCTGCTGGTCAAGGCCGACGTGCAGGGCTCGGTGGAGGCGCTGAAGCAGTCGCTGACCGCGCTTTCCAACGACCAGATCCGGATCAACGTGATCTCCTCGGGCGTGGGCGGCATCACCGAGTCCGATGCGAACATCGCGGCCACCACCAAGGCCACCGTGATCGGCTTCAACGTCCGCGCCGATGCTTCGGCACGCCGGATCATCGAGTCCAACGGCGTGGACCTGCGCTACTTCTCGATCATCTACGACGTGATCGACCAGGTGAAGCAGGTTGCCTCGGGTCTGCTGGGCGTGGAGATCCGCGAGGAGATCATCGGTATTGCGGAAGTCCGCGACGTGTTCCGCAGCTCCAAGTTCGGCGCGGTGGCCGGCTGCATGGTCATCGAGGGCGTGGTCAAGCGCAACAAGCCGATCCGCGTGCTGCGCGACAACACCGTGGTGTTCGAGGGCGAGCTGGAATCCCTGCGCCGCTTCAAGGACAACGTGGAGGAGGTGCGCAACGGCACCGAATGCGGCATCGGCGTGAAGGAGTACAACGACGTCAAGCCGGGTGACCAGATCGAGTGCTTCGAGCGCATCGAAGTCCAGCGGACCCTGTAAGCAGCCATGCCGACCAAGTCCTTCCACCGCACCGACCGGGTCTCGGCGCAATTGCGCCGGGAACTGGGCATCCTGGTCCACGAGGCCGTGCGCGAGCACGGCCTGCCGTCGGTGAGCGTGTCCGACGTGGAGGTCACCCGCGACCTGGCCCACGCCAAGGTGTTCGTCACCGCGCTGCTGCCGGAGCGCGCGACCGAGGCGGTCAAGGCGCTGAAGGAGCTGGCCAGGGAGATCCGGATGGAACTGGCGCGGCGGATGAAGCTGCGCCACGTGCCCGAGCTGCATTTCCATTACGACGACTCGGTCGACCGCGGCGAGCGCATCGAGGCGCTGCTCAAGGACAACCCGCCGGCCGACTCCGACTCCTAGGAGCCGGATCGCCCGGTGCCCAGGCACCGGCAAGCCGGGGGTATCGGCCGCGCCGCGGCATCGCCGGCAGGACCGGCCTCAAGCAATCACCGCATGACCTCCTCGCGACGCTTCCGCCCGCTCGACGGCATCCTGCTGCTGGACAAGCCGGCGGGCATGAGTTCCAACGCCGCCTTGCAGGCGGTGCGGCGCCTGTTCCGCGCGGAGAAGGGCGGGCACACCGGCAGCCTCGATCCGCTGGCGACCGGCCTGCTGCCGCTGTGCTTCGGCGAGGCGACCAAGCTGGCCGGGCTGTTGCTGGGCTCGGACAAGGCCTATGAGGCCGGGATCATGCTGGGTGCGACCACCGATACCGATGACGCCGACGGCCAGGTCCTGCGGCGGCGTCCGGTGCCGGCCCTGGAACACGCGCGGCTGCAGGCGGCGCTGGCTGCGCTGACCGGGACCCTGCAGCAGCGTGCGCCGGTGTATTCGGCGCTCAAGCAGGGCGGCGAACCGCTGTACGCCCGGGCCCGCCGCGGCGAGGCGATCGAGGCGCCGGTGCGCGAAGTCGTGGTCCATGCCATCGAACTGCTGGAGGCCGGTCCGGACCGGCTGCGCCTGCACGTGACCTGCGGCAGCGGCACCTACGTTCGCAGCCTGGCCCGCGACCTGGGCGAGGCCCTGGGTTGCGGCGCACATATCGCCCGCCTGCGCCGGCTGTGGGTGGATCCGTTCCGCCGGCCATCGATGTGGACCCTGGACCAGTTGCAGGCGCTGGCCGGTGCCGGGGGCGAGGTGGCGCTGGACGCCTGCCTGTTGCCGCTGGAGGCGGGGCTGGCCGGCTTTCCGCGGGTGGATCTGGCACCGGCCGAGGCGCTGCGCTTCGGCCAGGGCCAGCGCCTGCGCGGCGATTGGCCGGCCGCGGACCCGGCGGCGGTGTTCGGCGTGGACGGGCGGGCGCTGGGGCTGGCCCGGGTCGATCCGGCCGGCCGTCTGTCCCCGCAGAGGCTGTTCCGCCAGGATCCTGGCCGGGCCGAGTGAGGCTCCCAGCCGGGCGCTGGACTTGCAGCTGCCGACCGTGGGTCGAGCATTTGCGTTCGGCCCCCTGAACGGCGACCGCGGGGCCGTCGCCCGACAGCCGCCGCCGCATCCCGGGACCGGCACGTCGGCGGGCACTCCTAAGCCCTTGTCCGCAAAGGCCCGGGGCGATACAATTCGCGCGCCTTTTTTCAGGCAACTCCCTGCCGCCCGTTTTCCCTGCATTCGCGTGGGGTGGGGCGGTCTTCCGCAAGCGGCGGGTCGGGCGGTGCGCGCAGCGCGTTCCTGCCTACCTCGCATCGAGAGAAAAAATCATGTCCATCGATACCCAGAAGATCATTGCCGACAACGCGCGCGGCGCCAACGACACCGGTTCGCCGGAAGTCCAGGTCGCCCTGCTGACCGGCCGCATCGAGCAGCTGACCGAGCACTTCAAGACCCACAAGAAGGACCACCACAGCCGTCGTGGCCTGCTGCAGCTGGTCAACCGCCGCCGCAGCCTGCTCGACTATCTCAAGCGCAAGGACAACGAGCGCTACAAGGCCCTGATCGAGAAGCTCGGCCTGCGTCGCTGATGCAAGACCCCACCGCGGCGCAGCGATGCGCCGCGGTTTGCGTTTCAGGCCCCGCGTTCGCCGTGGCCGCGTAGTCCCCAAGCAGTTTCCATCGCCAGCGGCCGGGTTCTCCGGCCACCCGGCAGCGGCAAGGGCCGCCTCCGGTCAATCGCAAGCAGAATCCCAAGGAACCGACGTGGCAAAAATCACCAAAACCTTCCAGTACGGCAAGCACACCGTGACCCTGGAGACGGGCGAAGTCGCCCGCCAGGCCAGCGGTGCGGTCATCGTGAAGATGGACGACACCGTGCTGCTGGTCAGCGCCGTCGCCGCCAAGACCGCGCGCGAAGGCCAGGACTTCTTCCCGCTCACCGTTGATTACCAGGAGAAGTTCTACGCCGGCGGCCGCATCCCCGGTGGCTTCTTCAAGCGCGAGGGCCGGCCGACCGAGAAGGAAACGCTGATTTCGCGCCTGATCGACCGTCCGATCCGCCCGCTGTTCCCGGAGGACTACAAGAACGAAGTCCAGATCATCGCCACCGTCATGTCGCTGAACCCGGAAATCGACGGCGACGTCCCGGCGATGATCGGTGCCTCGGCGGCGCTGGCGCTGGCCGGCACCCCGTTCAAGGGCCCGATCGGCGCAGCCAAGGTCGGCTACAAGGACGGCCAGTACATCCTCAACCCGACCGCTTCGGAGCTGAAGGAATCGCAGCTGGAACTGGTCGTGGCCGGCACCGCCAATGCCGTGCTGATGGTCGAGTCCGAGGCGGCGCTGCTGTCCGAGGCAGTGATGCTGGGCGCGGTCACCTTCGGCCACCGCGAACTGCAGAAGGTGATCCTGGCGATCAACGAACTGGTCGTCGAGGCCGGCACCAAGCCGAGCAGCTGGGTCGCCCCGGCCAAGAACGAGGCGCTGATCTCGGCGCTGAAGGAAGCCGTCGGCAGCCGCCTGGCCGAGGCCTTCCAGGTCCGCGACAAGCTGCAGCGCCGCGATGCCATCGCCGCGATCAAGAAGGACGTGGTCGAGCAGCTGGCCGGCCGCGTCGCCGCCGAGGGCTGGAACTCGGCCGAACTGTCCAAGGAGTTCGGCGAGCTCGAGTACCGCACCATGCGCGACTCGGTGCTGGATACCAAGATCCGCATCGACGGCCGTGCGCTGGACACCGTGCGCCCGATCAGCGTGAAGACCGGCGTGCTGCCGCGTACTCACGGCTCGGCCATGTTCACCCGTGGCGAGACCCAGGCGATCGTGGTCACCACCCTGGGCACCGCCCGCGATGGCCAGATCATCGATGCGGTCAGCGGCGAGTACAAGGAAAACTTCCTGTTCCACTACAACTTCCCGCCGTATTCGGTGGGCGAATGCGGCCGCTTCGGCGCGCCCAAGCGCCGCGAGATCGGCCACGGCCGCCTGGCCAAGCGCGGCGTGCTGGCGGTGATGCCGACCCTGGAGTCGTTCCCGTACACCATCCGCGTGGTCTCGGAGATCACCGAGTCGAACGGTTCCTCGTCGATGGCTTCGGTCTGCGGCAGCTCGCTGGCGCTGATGGATGCCGGCGTGCCGGTGAAGGCTCCGGTGGCGGGCATCGCCATGGGCCTGGTGAAGGAGGACGACCGCTTCGTGGTGCTGTCCGACATCCTCGGCGACGAGGACCACCTGGGCGACATGGACTTCAAGGTGGCCGGCACCTCCGAGGGCGTGTCCGCGCTGCAGATGGACATCAAGATCGAGGGCATCACCGAGGAAATCATGAAGCAGGCGCTAGAGCAGGCCAAGGCCGGCCGCCTGCACATCCTGGGCGAGATGGCCAAGGGCCTGACCGCGCCGCGCGCCGAGCTGAGCGAGTACGCACCGCGCCTGCTGACGATCAAGATCCACCCGGACAAGATCCGCGAGGTGATCGGCAAGGGCGGCGCCACGATCCAGGGCATCACCAAGGAAACCGGCACCCAGATCGACATCCAGGACGACGGCACCATCGTCATCGCCTCGGTCAATGCCGCTGCCGCCCAGGCGGCCAAGGCGCGGATCGAGCAGATCACCTCGGACGTGGAGCCGGGCCGGATCTACGAGGGCAAGGTCGCCAAGATCATGGACTTCGGTGCGTTCGTGACCATCCTGCCGGGCAAGGACGGCCTGGTGCACGTGTCGCAGATCTCCAACGACCGCGTCGAGAAGGTCAGCGACGCGCTGAAGGAAGGCGACGTGGTCAAGGTCAAGGTGCTGGAAGTCGACAAGCAGGGCCGCATCCGCCTGTCGATCAAGGCGGTGGAGGAGGGCGAGGGCTGATCGGCCTTCACTCCCGATGCACACGGAAGAGCGGGCTTCGGCCCGCTTTTTCTTTGCGCAGTTGCGACAGCAACCATGACGACAGGAACGCGGGACGTGCCGGTTCCGGCCCGCCGACGAAGCCGGCGTTGCTGCCGCCGGGCGTTCCCGGGCTGGGTGGGCGGGCGCCCCGGCAGGCCGCAGCTCAGGCCGCTTCCAGCGCCTTCAGGCCGGCCAGGTCGAGGATCTCGATGCGGTAGGTGGAGGGCAGGGCGATCAGGCCGCGGGTGCGCAGGGCGGTCAGGCAGCGGCTGACGGTCTCCACGGTCAGGCCCAGATGGTCGGCGATGTCCGCGCGCGGCATCGGCAGCGAGATCGACGGGCCAGGCGTGCCGGCGCGTTCCTGCTGGGCCGCCAGGCGGAGCAGGAAGTCGGCCATGCGCTCGGTCGGGTTCATCCGTGCCAGCGACATCATCCGGTCGTGGGCCGTGTCCAGTTCGGTGCAGGCCCGTTCCAGCAGCTTGCCCTGGAGGTGCGGGAACTGCACGCCCAGGCGCTGCATCGCGTCCAGGCCGATGCGGCACAGCTCGGTGTGCGCCAGGGCCTCGATGTCGTGCGGATAGGTCGCCGCGCCGCTGAGCCCGACGAAGTCGCCGGGCATGGCGAAGCCGGAGACCTGGCGGCGGCCGTCCGCGGACAGCCGGACCAGGCGCAGTGCGCCCTGGACCACGGTGTAGACGTACCGCCGCTGTTCGCCCTGGCGCGCCAGTACCGCACCGGCCTCCAGCACCTGCAGGCTGGCGACCGTGTCCATCGCCTGCACCTCCGCCGGCGTGAGCACGCCGCATACCGCCAGGTGGCGGATCTGGCAATGCAGGCACGGGCCGAGTGGACCGGGGGATTCGGTCGCCGGGGTCAAGCAGGGACTGTCGAACGGGGGCCAGGACATGCGTCGGACCGAGGCATATGTGCCCATATGATACCGGGGCAGCGAGGCCGGGTTGGTGCGACCAAGGTAGAATCGCGGACCGAAGCGTTTCCCTGGAGTCCCCCGCGTGATCAGGCCCCGCACCCCGCCTGGCGTCATGGAGCTGCTGCCGCGCGAGCAGATCGCGTTCCAGCGCATGCTCGACGTCATCCGCCGCAACTATGAGCGTTTCGGTTTCCTGCCGGTGGAGACGCCGGTGTTCGAATTGTCGGACGTGCTGCTGACCAAGTCCGGCGGCGAGACCGAGCGCCAGGTGTACTTCGTCCAGTCCACCGGCGCGCTGGCCAATGCCGCTGCGGAGGCCGACAAGGGCGGCGAGGGCGGCCTGCCGGAGCTTGCTTTGCGCTTCGACCTGACCGTGCCGCTGGCCCGCTACGTGGCCGAGCACGAGCATGAGTTGAGCTTCCCGTTCCGCCGCTACCAGATGCAGCGCGTGTACCGCGGCGAGCGCGCCCAGCGCGGCCGCTTCCGCGAGTTCTACCAGTGCGACATCGACGTGATCGGCAAGGACGCGCTGGGCATCCGCCACGACGCCGAGGTGCTGGCGGTGATCCATGCGGTGTTCTCCGAACTGGGGATCGGGCAGTTCCGGGTGCAGTTGAACAACCGCAAACTGATGCGCGGTTTCTTCGAGGCCCAGGGCGTGGCCGACCCGCAGCAGCAGGCGCTGGTGCTGCGCGAGGTCGACAAGCTCGACAAGCGCGGCGCCGACTACGTGCGCGATACCCTGGCCGGGCCGGACTTCGGGCTGCCGGCCGCGGCGGTGGCGCGGATCCTGGATTTCGTTGCGGTGCGCTCCGAATCGCATCTTGACGCGCTGGCCAGGATCGATGCGGTGCTGGCCGAGGCGGGCCAAAGCGCCGGCCAGGCGCTGCGCACTGGCGCAGCCGAACTGCGCGAGGTGCTGGAACTGGTCAAGGCCCTGGGCGTGCCCGAATCGGCCTACTGCCTGAACTTCTCCATCGCCCGCGGCCTGGACTACTACACCGGCACCGTCTACGAGACCCAACTGGTCGAGCACCCGGGCATCGGTTCGATCTGCTCGGGCGGCCGCTACGACGATCTGGCCAGCCACTACACGAAATCGAAGCTGCCCGGCGTGGGCATTTCCATCGGCCTGACCCGGCTGTTCTGGCAGTTGCGCGAGGCCGGACTGGTCGAGGGCATCGCTGAGAGCAGCGTGCAGGCGATGGTCGCGCTGATGGACGACGGCCAGTTGGCCGATGCGCTGGACATCGCCCGCCACCTGCGTGCCGGCGGCATCAACACCGAAGTGCAGATGGAGGCGCGCAAGGTCGGCAAACAGTTCCAGTACGCCTCGCGCGCCGGAATCCGCTTCGTGGTCCTGGCCGGCGAGGACGAGTTGGCACGCGGTGTGGTCGCGGTGAAGGACCTGGCGCGCGAACAGCAGTTCGAGGTGCCGCGTGCGGAGCTGGCCGGCGCGCTGCGGGTGGAACTGGAACAGGCGCGCGCGCTGGCCGGTCGCTGAGGCCAATGCAACGCCAGGCACGCTACACGGAACCGAGAACATGCAGACGATCCTCCTGGATGGACATTCCCTGACCCGCCAGCGGCTGGCCGCGGTCGCCGACGGCGCCCGGGTCGAGCTCGATCCGGGTGCGCTGGAAGCGGTGGCCCGTGCCGCCGACTTCCTCGCCGAGCAGGTGCGCCGCGAGGAACCGATCTACGGCGTGTCCACCGGCTTCGGCAGCAACGCCGACAAGTTGCTGGGCGCGTACCCGTTGCGCGACGAACTGCCCGGCGCTACGCCTTCCGGCCGCTCGCTGCACGAGGAACTGCAGCGCAACCTGATCGTCACCCATGCCGTATGCGTGGGCGAACCGATGGCGGCCGACGTGGTCCGGGCCATGCTGTGCATCCGGATCAACACCCTGCTCAAGGGCCACTCGGGGATCCGGGTGCAGACCCTGCGGGCGCTGGCCGCCATGCTCAATGCCGGGATCGTGCCGGTGGTCCCGCAGTTGGGTTCGGTCGGCGCCTCGGGCGACCTGGCGCCGTTGTCGCACCTGGCCATCGTGCTGCTCGGCGGCGGTGAGGCGTTCTTCCAGGGCGAGCGCCTGCCCGGCGCCGAGGCGCTGCGCCGCGCCGGTCTGCAGCCGGCGGCGCTGTCCTACAAGGAAGGCCTGGCCCTGAACAACGGCACCGCACAGATGCTGGCGATGGGGGTCTTGGCGCTGCAACGGTTGGAAAGGATGCTGGATACGGCCGACCTGGCCGCGGCGATGACCCTCGAGGCCTTCGCCGGGCGCCTGGGCGCGTTCGCCGAGGAAGTGCATGCGCTGCGCCCGCATCCGGGCCAGGTCCAGGTGGCCGCGAACCTGCGCCGGCTGCTGGCCGGTTCGACCCTGGCCGACATCGCCTACCACTTGGTGCCGAGGTTCCGGCCGTGGTTGCCGGGCAGCTGGGACACGCCCGAGGCGCGCGAACTGCGTTTCGACATCGGCTGGGACTGGGTGCCTGCGGACCAGCGCCACGGCCGCGAGAAGTTCTACCTGCGCTTCCTGCCGTTCCGCGGCGGCAAGAAGCACCAGCCGCAGGACAGCTATTCGCTGCGCTGCATCCCGCAGGTGCACGGCGCGGTGCGCGATGCCGCCGCACAGGCCGCGCGCGTGCTCGACATCGAGCTCAACGCGGTCACCGACAACCCGCTGGTGTTCCCGGACAAGGCCGATGCCGAACACGTGGAGCAGCAGGTGATCTCCGCCGGCCATTTCCACGGCATGCCGCTGGCGCTGGTGCTGAGCTACCTGAAGGCGGCGATCCCGACCCTGGCCTCGATTTCCGAGCGCCGGCTCAACAAGCTGGTCGACCCGGCCACCAACGACGGTCTGCCGGCATTCCTGATCGGCAACGAGGACGGCACCGAATCCGGGCACATGATCGTGCAGTACACCGCCGCGGCGATCGTCAACGACCTGGCCAGCCGTGCGCATCCAGCCTCGGTGTTCTCGGTACCGACCAGCGCCAATGCCGAGGACCACGTATCGATGGGCGCCAACGAGGCCCGGCATGTGCTGGCGATGGTCGAGGACCTGGGCAAGGTATTGGCGCTGGAGTTGTACACCTCCGCGCAGGCGCTGGACCTGCGCCGCGACATGATCAACGCGGCGCGGGCGCTGGCCCGCCGCGCCGATGCGCAGGCGCTGGCGGCGAAGGTGCAGGGCGGTCCGGCCGCCGATGCGCCGGGTCGCGGGCGATTCGTCGAGGAAGTCGAGGCGCTGCGTGCCCAGTTGGCGCAGGCCGACGCGTTCCATCCCGGCGGGGCGGTGGCCGTCGCGCACGCGCGCATTCGCGCCACCGTCCCGTTCCTGGAGCGCGACCGTGCGCTGGACGGGGAGGTCGCTGCCATGGTCGATCTGGTCGCCTCGGGGGCGCTGCTCGACTAGCGGGCGACCGGCCGGAGTTCCGGTCGCCGAGCGCAAAGGGCTGACTTCGGCGTCGGAGCCGCGTTGCCCGGGCGATGCCCAATGACGCCTCTTCGACGCGGGATCGCCGCTGCCCGGGCGCAGACCAGACGTAGCGTGCATCGGCGTCCTCTGCGGGCGCCATGATCCTCGCGTCTGATGGAAAGGCCAGTCCACCCTGGGCGATCCGGTGCGATGCCTGCTCCCGCGGCCGCGGCACGAGCTGACGCGGCGCCGGGCATCGCCTACGGGGCTTGACCGGCATCGCACCCATGGATTAATGTATTAACACGCTAATACATTGGATCGAGCCGGGGCGATGAAACGACGCGGGCAGGACATCGGGGAGGAGGGCGAGGACCGGCTGGGCGCGCTGGCCGAGGCCCTGGCGTCGCTGGGCGATGCACAGGCCTGTGCGGCATTCCTGGAGGACCTGTGCACGCCGGCCGAGCTGGAGGCGATCACCGACCGCTGGCGGGTCGTGCCGTTGCTGCAGCAAGGCGTGCCCTACCGGGAGATCCACGATCTGACCCAGGTCAGCGTCACCACGATCGGTCGGGTCGCGCGCACGCTGGAGCGCGGCACCGGGGGTTATGCGCTGGCCCTGGAGGCGGCAGCGCGTCGCGCCGTCCGTGCCGGCCGGGGTGTCGGCGCCCGCAGGAAGGCAGCGCGATGACGCCTCCATCGGGTCCGAGGCTGGGCACTGCCCCCCGCGACCGCCTGCGCATCGCGATCCAGAAGAGCGGACGCCTGGCCGAGCCGGCGCGCTCGCTGCTGGCCGCTTGCGGCCTGAGCTGGCGGGAGAGCCGCGACAGGCTGTTCTGCTACGGCGAGTCGCTGCCGGTGGACTTGCTGCTGGTCCGCGACGACGACATCCCCGGCCTGATCGCCGACGGCGTCTGTGACCTGGGCGTGGTCGGCCGCAACGAACTGGACGAACAGGCCGGAGAACGCGCGCGCAACGGCCTGCCACCCGCCTACCGCGCCCTGCGCGGCCTCGGCTTCGGCCAATGCCGGTTGATGCTGGCGGTGCCGGAGGAATGGGAATGGACCGGTCCGGCGCAATTGCCGGGCATGCGCATCGCCACCAGCTATCCGGCGATCCTGGCCAACTGGCTGCAAGCGCGGGGCATCGACGCGCAGGTGGTGGAGCTGTCCGGCTCGGTCGAGATCGCCCCGCGCCTGGGTACGGCCGACCTGATCTGCGACCTGGTCTCCAGCGGCGCCACCCTTGCCGCCAACCACCTCAAGCCGGTGGAGAGCCTGCTCGACAGCGAGGCGGTGCTGGCCGGTCCGGCCGGCAGCTTCGACGACGCCCGCGCCGGGTTGGCGCAGATGCTGCTGCGGCGCATGGACGGCGTGCTCCAGCTCAAGGACCGCAAGCTGCTCATGTTCAATGCCACGCGCGAGTCGTTGCCGGCGCTGGAGCGGTTGCTGGGCGACGCCGGGCCGTTGGTCCAGTTGCCCGGCGGCAACGGCGTGCTGTCGCTGCAGACGATGTGCGACGGCACGGTCAGCTGGCAGCAACTGGAGGACCTGGAACGCGCCGGTGCGCGCGGGCTGATGGTGCTGGCGGTGGAGCGATCGCTGGCATGAACACGATTCGCGCCACCACGACAGCCACGACCGGAGCGCCTGCCTGGAATCGCCTGCGCTGGGCCGACCTGAACGCCGATGCCCGCGCGCGGGCGCTGACCCGGCCGGTGCAGGTCGTGGCCCAGGCCACCCGCGAGGCGGTGGCCGCGGTGGTCGAAGCCGTGCGCGGGCGCGGCGATGCCGCGTTGCGCGAGTTGACGGCGCGCTTCGACCGGGTCGGGCTGGAGCGCTTCGAGGTCACGGCGTCCGAATTCGCCGCAGCCGAGGCGGCGGTGGCACCGGAGCTGCGCCAGGCCATGGCCGGGGCCATGGCCCGGATCGAGGCCTTCCACCGAGCCGGCATGGCCGCCGCCTATGCGCTGGAAACCGCCCCGGGCGTGGTCTGCGAGCGCATCGTCCGGCCGGTGCCACGGGTGGGCCTCTACGTGCCGGCCGGCAGCGCGCCGCTGCCGTCCACGGCCTTGATGCTGTGCGTGCCGGCGCGCCTGGCCGGTTGCCGGGAGGTGGTGCTGTGCACGCCGCCGCGCGCCGACGGCAGCGCCGATCCCGCAGTCCTGGTGGCGGCGCGGCTGGCCGGGGTGGAACGGGTGTTCAAGCTTGGCGGCGCCCAGGCGATCGCCGCGCTGGCCTTCGGCACGGAGAGCGTGCCCAAGGTCGACAAGATTTTCGGCCCGGGCAACGGTTACGTGGACGAGGCCAAGCGTCAGGTCGCCCAGTGCGGTGCGGTGGCGATCGACATGCCGGCCGGGCCATCGGAGGTGCTGGTGGTCGCCGACGTCGGCGCCGATCCGGCCTTCGTCGCCGCCGACCTGCTGTCGCAGGCCGAGCACGGCCCCGATTCGCAGGTGCTGCTGCTGTCCGACAGCGAGCTGTTGATCGACCGGGTCGAGGCTGAACTGGCGGCCCAGCTGGCGGCATTGCCGCGCGCCGGAATCGCGGGCCAGGCGCTGTCGGCCTCGCGGCTGATCGCGGTGGACTCGCTGGAACAGGCCCTGGCGATCAGTAACGCGTATGCGCCCGAGCACCTGATCCTGGCCCTGCGCGAGCCGCGTGCGTGGCTGGACCGGGTCGAGGCGGCTGGCTCGGTGTTCCTTGGCGACTGGACTCCGGAGGCGCTGGGCGACTACTGCAGCGGCACCAACCACGTGCTGCCGACCAATGGCGCGGCGCGGGCGTGGAGCGGGGTGGGCGTGTCCAGCTTCCAGAATTTCGTCAGCGTGCAGACGGCCAGCCGCGGGGGTGTCCTCGCCATCGGCGACTGCGCAGTGACCCTGGCCCGCGCCGAGGGGCTGGACGGGCATGCCAATGCGGTGGCGCTGCGCCTGCGCGGGGCACTGGCATGAGCGCAGGTGGCGGGACATCCGGCGCCGAAGCGTTGCTCGACCTGGTCCGCGAGGATCTGCGCGATTTCGGCGGCTATGCGTCGGCGCGCAGCCATGCGCTGCCGGGCGAGGTCTGGCTGAACGCCAACGAGAATCCGTGGGCCAACCCGGCCGATGCGGGAGGCGGCAACCGGCGCTATCCCGATCCGCAACCGCCGGCCCTGCGCGAGGCGCTGGCGCGGCTGTACGGTTGCCGGCAGGACCAGTTGCTCATCGGCCGCGGCAGCGACGAGGCCATCGACCTGCTGGTGCGCGTGTTGTGCGTGCCCGGCCGCGATGCGGTGGTGGTCACCCCGCCGGTGTTCGGCATGTATGCGGTCAGCGCGCGCCTGCAGGGCGCGCCACTGCTCGAGGTGCCGCTGGTCGATGGCGAGGCGGGCTTCGGCGCCGACCTGGACGCGGTTGCCGTGGCCGCGGAGCGGGGTGGGGCGAAACTCGTATTCCTGTGCTCGCCGTCCAACCCGACCGGCGCCAGCGTGCCGCCTGCGGATATCACGGCCTTGGCACGGCGCTTGGCCGGGCGCGCGCTGGTGGTGGTGGACGAGGCCTACGGCGAGTTTTCCGACCAGCCTTCGGCGATTGCCCTGATGGATGCGCATCCGAACATTGCGGTGCTGCGCACCCTGTCCAAGGCGCATGCGCTGGCGGCCGCGCGGGTCGGCGCGCTGATCGCCGATCCGGCGCTGGTGCGGGTGCTGCGTGCCTGCCAGGCGCCGTATCCGATCCCGGCCCCGTGCGCCGAGCTGGCCCTGGCCGCGCTGTCGGAGGAGGCGCTGGTGCGCACCGCCGCGCGGGTGGCGCAGCTGCGCGCCGAGCGCGCGCGGATGCAGGAGGCCCTGGCTTCGTTGCCCGGCGTGCGGCGCGTGTATCCCTCCGAGGGCAACTACCTGCTGGTCCGCTTCGCCGACGCCGATGCGGCCTTCGCGCGTTTGCTCGCCGCCGGCGTGGTGGTGCGCGACCAGCGCGCCGCGCCGCAACTGGGCGACGCCCTGCGCGTCAGCCTGGGTACTCCCGAACAGAACGCACGCGTGCTGGCCGCGCTGGCCGCCAGGGAAGCCGCATGACCCCCATCCTGTTCATCGACCGCGACGGCACCTTGATCGAGGAACCGGAAGATTTCCAGATCGACGCCTACGAGAAGCTGCGTTTCGTCCGCGGCGTGGTCCCGGCACTGCTGAAGCTGCGCGACGCCGGTTGGCAGTTCGTGATGGTGTCCAACCAGGACGGGCTCGGCAGCGAGGGCTATCCGCAGGCCAGCTTCGATGGCCCGCATCGGCTGATGATGCAGCTGTTCGAAAGCCAGGGAGTTGTTTTCCGCGACGTGCTGATCGACACCAGCTGGCCGCACGAGGACAAGCCCACGCGCAAGCCTGGCATCGGCCTGGTACTGCCCTACGTGCAGGACCGCACGATCGACTGGAAGCGCTCGGCCATGGTCGGCGACCGGCCCACCGACAATGCCTTCGCCGCCAACCTCGGCATCCGTGCCTTCCAGCTGCAGACCGCCCAGTTCGGCGGCGAATGGGACTGGGCCGGGATCGCGCACGAACTGGCCGATGCGCCGCGCCGCGCGGTGGTCGAACGCAACACCCGGGAAACCCGGATCCGGGTCGAGGTCGACCTGGACCGCGCCGCCGAGCCGCAGGTCCATACCGGCCTGCCGTTCTACGACCACATGCTCGAACAGATCGGCAAGCATGCAGGCTTCGAGCTGAAGATCCGCGCCGACGGTGACCTGCACATCGACGAGCACCACACCATCGAGGATACCGCGCTGGCCCTGGGCCAGGCGCTGCGCGAGGCGCTGGGCGACAAGCGCGGGATCGGGCGGTATGGTTTCGTGCTGCCGATGGACGAGGCTCTGGCGAGTGCGGCGCTGGATTTCAGCGGTCGCGCCTATCTGGTGTTCGACGGGCAGTTCCGGCGCGAGCGGGTGGGCGACATGCCGACCGAACTGGTGCCGCACTTTTTCCGCTCGCTGTGCGACGCGGCTGGGCTCAACCTGCACCTGAAGGTGGAGGGCGACAACGACCACCACAAGATCGAAGCCAGCTTCAAGGCGCTGGCCCGCGCGTTGCGCCAGGCCATCCGCCGCGACGGTGATGCGTTGCCGTCGACCAAGGGGGTGCTGTGAATCGGAACGGCAGGGCGCGCGTGGTCGTGGTCGATGCCGGCGGCGCCAACCTCGGTTCGGTCTGCTATGCACTCGAACGGCACCGTGTGGAGCCGCAGGTGATCGCCGATGCCGCGGGGCTGGAGGGCGCGGAGCGAGTGATCCTGCCCGGCGTCGGCGCCGCGCCGGAGGCGATGCGCCGGCTGCGGGCGCAGGGCCTGGTCGAGCCGCTGCGGGCGCTGCAGGTGCCGCTGCTGGGCATTTGCCTGGGGATGCAGTTGCTGTACGAGCGTTCGGAAGAGGGCGGGGTGGAGTGCCTGGGCCTGTTGCCCGGCACGGTGCGCCGGCTCGAGCCGGCACCGGGCATCCGCATCCCGCACATGGGCTGGAACACGCTGCAGAGGATGCGGTCGTCGTCGTTGCTGGATGGCGTGCCCGAAGGCGCCAGCGCCTACTTCGTCCACGGCTATGCCGCGCCGGTGACCGCCGACACCGTGGCCGCGAGCGATCATGGTGGGCTGTTCGCCGCCGTGGTCCAGCAGGGCCGCCGCTGCGGTGCGCAGTTCCACCCCGAACGCTCCGCCACCACCGGTGCGCGCATCCTGCGCAATTTCCTGGAGATGGACTTCTGATGGACTTCACCGTCTATCCGGCCCTTGACATCCGCGACGGCCGGGTGGTGCGCCTGGCGCAGGGCGACTACGCGCGCGAGACCCGCTACGGCGACGATCCGTTGCCGCGCGCGCTGGCTTTCGCGCAGGCCGGCGCGCGCTGGATGCACCTGGTCGACCTGGACGCGGCCCGGGCCGGCGGCTACACCCTGGCCGGCCTGCTCGGCCAAATCACCCGCGTCGCCGGCGTGCAGGTGCAAACCGGAGGCGGTGTGCGCTCGCGCGACGACGTGGCGCGGATCCTCGATGCCGGCGCGGCACGGGTGGTGGTCGGCTCGCTGGCGGTGCGCGAGCCGCGGACGGTGGCCGCATGGCTGGCCGAGTTCGGCGGCGAGCGGATCACCGTGGCCCTGGACACCCGCCGGGATGCCGCCGGTGCCTGGCGGCTGCCGGTGCACGGCTGGACCGAGGACGCAGGCGCCACCCTGGACGCGCTGCTGCCGGGCTACCTGCACGCCGGCCTGCGCCACCTGCTGTGTACCGACATCGCCCGCGACGGCATGCTGTCCGGACCGAACCTGGCGCTGTACGCGCATTTGCGCGCGCTGGCGCCGGGCGTGGCGGTGCAGGCGTCCGGCGGGGTGCGCGATGCGCACGACGTACAGGCCACACGCGAAGCGGGCTGCGCCGGCGCGGTGCTGGGCCGGGCCCTGCTCGAAGGTCGATTGCGGCTGGCCGATGCGCTGGCCTGCCAGGGTGGAGCGCCGCCGTGCTGAGCCGTCGCATCATCCCCTGCCTGGACGTGCGCGACGGCCGGGTGGTCAAGGGGGTGCGCTTCCGCAACCATATCGACATGGGCGACATCGTCGAGCTGGCGCTGCGCTACCGCGACCAGGGCGCCGACGAACTGGTGTTCTACGACATCGGTGCCAGTCCCGAAGGGCGCTCGGTGGACCATGCCTGGATCGAGCGGGTGGCGCGGCTGATCGACATCCCGTTCTGCGTGGCCGGCGGCATTGCCGACGTGGAGACCGCGCGCCGGGTGTTGCACGCCGGTGCCGACAAGATTTCGGTCAACACGCCGGCGCTGCAGCGGCCGGCGCTGGTGGCCGAACTGGCCGATGCCTTCGGCGTGCAATGCGTGGTGGTGGGCATCGACTCGATCCGCGAGACCGACGGCCAGTGGCGGGTACGCAGCCATACCGGGGATCCGGCGAAGATGCGGGCGCCGGCGCTGCGGACCCTGGATTGGATCGCCGAGGTGCAGGGTCTGGGTGCCGGCGAGATCGTGCTCAACTGCATGGACAGCGACGGCGTGCGTCGCGGCTACGACATCGCCCAGTTGCGCCAGGCCCGCGAGGCCTGCCGGGTGCCGCTGGTGGCCTCCGGCGGGGCCGGTGATATGCTCCATTTCGCCGAAGCCTTCGAGCAGGCCGACGTCGATGGCGCGCTGGCGGCCAGCGTGTTTCATGCAGGGGTGATCGCCATTCCCGAACTCAAGCGCTTCCTCCGGCAACGGGGGATCGAGGTGCGCAATGCCTGATCCGTCTGCCGGCACGCAGTCCGCGGTGAGCTTCCCGCCGTTGTTCCCGGACGCGCTGGACTGGAACAAGGGCGAAGGCCTGGTTCCGGCGATCGTCCAGGATGCCGATACGCTGCGCGTGCTGATGCTCGGCTACATGGACCGCAATGCGCTGCGGATCACCCTGGAGACGCGGCTGGTGACCTTTTTCAGCCGCAGCCGGCAGCAGCTGTGGACCAAGGGCGAGAGCTCGGGGCACGTGCTGGACCTGGTGGGCCTGGGGGCCGACTGCGACTCGGATACCTTGCTGGTGCTGGCGCGTCCACGGGGGCCGACCTGCCACTTGCAGCGGGAGAGCTGCTTCGAAGGCGCGCCGGCGCGCGAATCCGCCCAGCCGCTGGCCGCCGGCGAGGTCGCTTTTCTCGGCGAACTGGACGCGCTGGTCGCCGCCCGCGCGCGCACGCGTCCGGCCGGCAGCTACACGACCGCCCTGTTCGAATCGGGGGTGCGCCGGATCGCGCAGAAGGTCGGGGAGGAGGGCGTGGAGACGGCGCTCGCCGGGGTGTCGCAGAACGACGACCAGTTGCTGGATGAAGCGGCGGACCTGATCTACCACCTCACCGTGCTGCTGCACGCGCGCGGGCTGGCACTGGCCCATGCGGTCGAGGTACTCGAGCGCCGCCACGAGGGCGGCTAGCGCCAGCCGCGGGTTGGCCGCCCCCACAGCACCCGGATCAAGCCAGCCGGCCCACCGCCGGCCCTACAATGATCGGGTCCATACGGGAACAGTGCATGTCGATCCGTTTTTCCGTCGCTGTCGCATTGGCTTTCGCGATCGTCGCCCCTGCGTCCGGCGAGGAGGGCGTGCGCGAGATTTCCGGATACGTGCACCTGGAACGCGACGGACGCGACGGGCGCAGTCCGTCCGAACCCGGTCTGCCCGGAGTGGCGGTATCCAACGGAACGGACCTCGTCCACACCGATGCGCAGGGCCGATACCGGATTGTGGCGCGACCGGGTCAGGTCGTGTTCGTGGTCAAGCCTGACGGCTACCGCTTCGCCTCCGCCGCGGACGGTCTGCCCGCATTCTGGCATCGGGTGGCGGCGGACACCGGCGCCGGGGTCGATTTCGGCCTGTCGGGAGCCGCCAACCCCCGGGGAACGATGCGCAAGCGCGGGGCGACCGAAGTGCTGCTGTTCACCGACAGCCAGGTCAAGAGCGGGATCGACATCGACCATTACCGGCGCGACATCGTCGAGCCCATCGTCGGCCGGTACCCGGCTGCCTTCGGCACCACCCTGGGCGACCTTGTGGACGACGAAATGGAGCTCTACCCGGCGCTCAACGCGGTCACCACCCGGCTGGGCGTGCCCTGGTTCCACGTGCCGGGAAACCACGACGTGGATCCGGGCGCGGCCACCGACGAAGATTCGCTGGCGGGCTGGGGCGCGGTCTACGGTCCCGACACCTATGCGGTGGAGGAGGGCGGGGCGGCGTTCGTGTTCCTCGACGACGTGATCCTGCAGCCCGGGCAGGCGCCGGCCTATGTGGGCGGCCTGCGCGAAGACCAGTTCCGGTTCCTGGAGCGCTACCTGGCGCAGTTGCCGCGCGAGCGCCTGCTGGTGCTGGGCATGCACATCCCGGTGTTCGATACCGGCGGCCGCCAGACCTTCCGCGCCGATGATCGCGAGCGCCTGTTCGCGTTGCTGCGCGACCGGCCGCGGGTGTTGCTGCTCAGCGGCCACAGCCATGTCCAGCAGCATTACTGGCACGGCGAGAAAGATGGCTGGCACGGCGCATCGCCGTTGCACGAGTACAACGTCGGCGCGGCTTGCGGCGCGTTCTGGTCGGGTGCGCCTGACGCGCTGGGCATCCCGGACGCGACCATGGCCGACGGCACGCCCAACGGCTACGCGGTGCTGTCGCTGCCGGGCGATGGCAGCTATGCGTTGGCCTACCACCCAGCGCGCGCCCCGGCCAACGACTCTGCCTTCACCGAAGCAATGGCGCTGCACGCACCGCGCGCGCTGCGACGCGACGCCTACCCGGCCTGGGGCGTGTTCGCCAACGTGTTCATGGGCGATGCCGACACCCGGGTCGAGTACCGGATCGACGGCGGCGAGTGGAGACCGATGCGCCGCGTCGAGCGCGCCGACCCGCGCCTGCTGCTGGAGAACGTTGCCGACGACCTGGCCCCGACCTTGCGCGGCTTCGATCGTTCGCCCGAAGCGGTGGATTCCACCCATCTGTGGCGCGGCGCGCTGGCCACCGACCTGTCCTTGGGCGATCACCGGGTCGAAGTCCGTGCGTTCGACCGCTGGCAGGGCGAGGTGTCCGCTTCGACCACGTATACCCTGCAGGACACGGCCGACTGACCCGCGGAAACGCGAAACGCCCCTTGCGGGGCGTCTGCGGCATGTCCGCGGCTGGCTTGCGTGGGCTGGCTGGCTCGGATCGCGTGGCTGGCACGCCATGGGCGGGCGGGCTGCGTGGCGCGCAGTCTAGCCAGCGGCGCCGGCGCGTGATCGAACGCGAACCATTCTCAAGCCGCGCTACAGCGGCAGTTCGATCTCGAGGAAGCTGGCCACGTGGGTATGCCCGTGTGTCGCGTCGCCGTGGCGCGGCTCCGGATAGTCGGCCGGCCGGTCCACCAGCACGGTCTGCATGCCGGCCAGGCGTGCCGCGTCCAGTTCCTCGACCACGTCGGACAGGAACAGGATCTCGTGCGGGCGCAGGCCGATGGCCTCGGCGATGTGCGCGTAGCTGCCGGGTTCGCGCTTGCCGCCGACCGCAGTGTCGAACCAGCCGCTGAACAACCCGGTCAGGTCTCCGGCATCGCTGTGGCCGAAGAACAGCTTCTGCGCCGGCACCGAGCCCGAGGAGTACACGTACAGCGGCACCCCCAGCGCGTGCCAGCGCTGCAGGGTCTGCGCCGCATCCGGGTAGATCGGGGCGGTGAAGTCGGCATTGCGGTAGCCGGCTTCCCAGACCAGGCCCTGCAGCGCCTTGAGCGCGGTGTGCTTGTTGTCCTGGTCGATCCAGCCCTGCAATGTCTCCACGATCATCGCGTCCTGGCACAGCCCGCCGTTCTCGGCGGCGACCTGGTCCAACCAGCGCCGCACCTCCGGGTCGTGGCCGTGCTCGGCGACGAAGCCGGGCAGGGCGCGGCGCGCGTAGGGGAACAGCACGTCGCGCACGAAGGAAATGCCGCTGGTGGTGCCTTCGATGTCGGTGAGGATGGCGCCGGTCATGGGATTCGGGCCGCTTCCGGCGCATAGCGCGGGAAGCGCGTGGCGATGTCGGTGCCGGTGAAGTGACCGACCCAGCCGTCCGGCTCGGTGAAGAAGCGGATCGCCACGAAGTTGGGGGCCTCGCCCATGTCGAACCAGTGGGTGGCCCCGTCCGGCACCGCGATCAGGTCATCCTTCACGCACTCGATCTCGTACACCTTGTCGCCCACGTGCAGGGTGAACAGGCCCGAGCCGGCGACGAAGAAGCGCACTTCGTCTTCCTTGTGGAAGTGCTCGTCGAGGAACTTCTTGCGCATCTCGGCGCGATTGGGGTGGTCCGGGGCGATGCTGACCACGTCCACGGTCCTGAAGCCGCGTTCGGCCACCAGACGGTCGATGTCGGCGCGATAGGCGTCCAGCACCTGCTCGGGCGTTGCGCCGGGCTCGATCGGGGCGTTGGCCTGCCAGCGTTCGAAGGTCACGCCGATCCCCGCCAGTTCGGCGGCGATGGCCTGGCCGTCGGTGCTGGCGAACAGGGGCTGGCCCGGGTCGTTCTCGGCGAAGATGCGCAGTCGGCTCATGGGGTGCCTCGCGGGTGGGGCGGCGGGCGCCGCGTGGGGCGTCTAGAGTAGCAGCGGCGGGTCGCGGCATCGGCAACGCCGGCGAAATGGCGGAGGGCGACAGGTCCATCCACCGCCAGGCCGGAACCGTCGGCGCCGGTGTCGCCGCGGCGATGCACGGGGGTCAGTCGCGCGCGCCCAGCTTGCGCAGTTCGAGCTCGCAGCCGAGCAGGAACTCGAACGCCTCCAGGTGGCGACGCGCTTCGGCCATGTCGCGGCCCCAGGCGTACAGGCCGTGGCCGTCGATGAGATATCCCCACATCGCCTGGCTGTCGAGCAGGGCGTCGACCTGGGCGGCTAGCACATCCATGTCCTGGGTGTTGGCGAACACCGGCACGTCCACCGCGGTCTCGTGGGTGCTGTTGCCGTGGAAGGCCTTGAGCAGTTCGTAGCCTTCCAGACGCACGTGGCCGGCACCGGCGTACAGGCGCGAGGCCACGGTCTGCACCGGCGAGTGGGTATGCAGGACGCAGCCGATCTCCGGGTAGCGCCGGTACAGCTGGGTGTGCAGCAGGGTTTCGGCCGAGGGTCGCAGCGGCCGGCCGACGGCGCGGCCATCGAAGTCCACCACCATGATGTCGTCCTCGACCAGCCGGCCCTTGTCGCGGCCGGAGACGGTGATCGCGGCGTGGTGGTCGTCGAGCCGGTGCGAGAAGTTGCTGCTGGTGGCCGGAGTCCAGCCGGCCTGCGCCAGTTCGCGGATGTTGCCGATCAGCAACCGCGCCAGTTCGTGCAGGCGTGCGGGATCGTAGGGAAGGGCGCTCATGCCGCCATTCTAGCGGAGAGCCGGCCGACCGGAACGGCGCGGGTGCGCCGCGCCGTTCCGTGGATCGCATGCGCCGGCGGTCAGGCCTGCGGGCCCTCGTGGAACTTCGGTTCCGGCGGCATGCCGGGGGCGTGGTCGACAGGCTCGTTGCCGGGAATCATGTGGCTGCGGCGGTAGCCATAGGCGAAGTACACCACCAGCCCGATCGCGGCCCAGGCGAAGAACAGCATGATCGTGTAGCCGGACAGGTTCACGAACAGCAGCAGGCAGCCCAGGATCGACAGGATGCAGACCGGCCAGACGAGCGGCGCGCGGAACGGACGATGGCGGTTGGGCTGCTTGACCCGCAGGATCAGCACGCCGATGGAGACCATGATGAAGGCGAACAGCGTGCCCGAGTTGGAGATGTCCGCCAGCATGCCGACCGGGAACAGCGCCGCGAAGGCGGCGACGAACAGGCCGGTGATGATGGTGATGACGTGCGGGGTGTGGAACTTCGGGTGCACGGTGGACAGCTTGCCCGGCAGCAGGCCGTCGCGCGACATGGTGAAGAAGATGCGGGTCTGGCCGTAGATCATCATCAACACGACCGTCGGCAGCGCAAGCGCGGCGACGATGCCGATCACGTTGCCCCAGGCCGGGAAGCCGAGCACGCGCAGCACGTGCGCCAGCGGCTCGTGGCTGCACACCAGCGCGTCGGTATTGGCCGGCAACGCGCAGGCGGCGGCGAATTCCTTGCTGCCCGGGGGGATCGCGGCGCCGGCGGCGTCGAGCAGCGGCTGCGCGCCCACCGCGCCCACCGCGCCGTAGCCCACCAGCAGGTAGAAGACGGTGCAGATGGCCAGCGAGCCGATCAGGCCGATCGGGATGTTGCGGTTCGGGTTCTTGGTTTCCTCGGCGGCGGTGGAGACCGCATCGAAGCCGACGTAGGCGAAGAAGATCGACGCCGCGGCGCCGAGCACGCCCACCCCGCCCATCGGGCTGCCCCAGCCGGTCGGCAGGAACGGCTTGAAATTCTCGTCCTGCGCCGCCGGCACCGCGATGGCGATGAACAGGATCAGTGCGGCGATCTTGAGCGTGACCAGCACCGCGTTGACCCAGGCGCTCTTGCTGGTGCCCAACACCAGCAGGCCGGTGATGACCAGCGCGATCAGGCAGGCCAGGAGGTTGAAGGAGCCGCCGCCCTGGATGCCGACCTTGAGGTACAGCGGCAGGCCGTAGCCCGCGCTTTCGAGCAGGCCATTCATGTAGCCGGACCAGCCCACGGCCACGGCGCCGGCGGCGACCGCGTACTCGAGCACCAGCGCCCAGCCGACGATCCAGGCCAGCAGTTCGCCCAGCACGCCGTAGGTGTAGGTGTAGGCCGATCCCGAGACCGGTACCATCGAGGCCAGTTCGGCGTAGGCCAGCGCCGCCAGCGCGCACACGATCGCGGCGATGATGAAGGCCACCATCAGGCCGGGGCCGGCCTTCTGCCCGGCTTCTGCGGTCAGCACGAAGATGCCGGTGCCGATGACGGCGCCGATGCCCAGCAACGTCAGCTGGAGCGCGCCCAGTTGGCGCTTCAGCGATTTCTTTTCAGCCGTTTCCAGGATCTTGTCGAGCGGCTTGACGCGCCAGAAGAGCATGTGGGTTCCCCTTTTCCGAAACGCTGAACCCTGCCTGTCCGCAGGGGCTAGGTTGCCGACCTTAACCGCATTGCCGGCAGGGGCACAAGCGACGGAGGATGGCGCGATAATGCCCGCCCGTTGCTTCCGGCCATGCCATGCACCCCGATCCCGCGGCCGCCTCCGGCCTGTCGTGCCAACTGGACGACTACCTGTGCCGTTGGCCGCTGGAAGCGGAGGCCGTGGCGCAGTTCCGGCGGCTGCTGCAGGATCCGGCCAACCCCTACCTGCGCCAGCGCCTGGCCGGCCACTTCACCGGCTCGGCCTGGGTGGTCAGCGCCGACGGCCGCCGCACCCTGTTGACCCACCACCGCAAGCTTGACCGCTGGCTGCAGCCCGGCGGCCATGCTGACGGCGATGCCGACCTGGCCCGGGTGGCCCTGCGCGAGGCCGAGGAGGAGACCGGGGTGGCCGGGCTGCGGCTGCAAGACGGGACGATCTTCGACCTGGACCGGCACTGGATTCCCGCGCGCCGCGAAGTACCCGGCCACTGGCACCACGACGTGCGCTACGTGGTCCGCGCCGGCGCCGACGAACGTTTCACGGTGAGCGCCGAATCCCACGATCTGGCCTGGCGCGAAATCGCCGATATCGCGGCCGATGCGGCGAGCGACGACTCGATGCGGCGCATGGCCGCCAAGTGGCTGGCCAGGACGGATCGCGCAAGACCGGTGACGTAGCGCCGACCGTCGGTCGGCTGCCTTTCGATCCGGGGCCGGGAGCCGCCGGCGGACAACCGGCCCTGCGACGAATCACGGCGCTGGAGCGCCCGGTCAGTACAGCACGCGGGTGCGCAGCGTGCCCGGGATCGCGGCCAGTTCCTCGCGCAGTGCCGCGCCCTGGGCCTCGTCGGCGGCCACGTCGATCACCACGTAGCCGACCTTGGGGTCGGTGCGCAGGAACTGGCCGTCGATGTTGAGCGCATGCCGGCCGAAGATGTCGTTGACCTTCGACAGCACGCCCGGCACGTTGCGGTGGATGTGCAGCAGGCGCAGGCTGCCGGCGTGCCCGGGCAGGGTGACCTCGGGGAAGTTCACCGCCGACAGGGTGCTGCCGTTGTCACTGTAGCGGACCAGCTTGGCCGCCACTTCCAGGCCGATGTTGTCCTGCGCCTCCAGGGTGGAGCCGCCGATGTGCGGGGTCAGGATCGCGTTGTCGAACTTCGTCAGCGGGGAGACGAAGGGATCGGCGTTGCCCTTGGGCTCGACCGGGAACACGTCCACTGCCGTGCCGCCGACCTGCCCCGACTCCAGCGCCGCGGCCAGCGCGTCGATGTCGACGACGGTACCGCGCGAGGCATTGATCAGGTGCGCGCCGCGTCGCATCGCCGCGATCTGCGCGGCGCCGAACATGTTCTTCGTCGCCGGGGTCTCGGGCACGTGCAGGGTGACCACGTCCGAGCGTGCCAGCAGGTCGTCCAGGCCCTGCGCGGCGCGCGCATTGCCGAGCGACAGCTTGGTCTCGATGTCGTGGAACAGCACGTTCATGCCCAGGCCCTCGGCCAGCACGCCGACCTGGGTGCCGATGTGGCCGTAGCCGACGATGCCGAGGGTCTTGCCTCGCACTTCGTGGCTGCCGGCGGCCGACTTGGACCAGCCGCCGCGGTGGCATTCGGCGTTCTTCTGCGGGATGCCGCGCATCAGCAGCACGGCCTGGGCAACCACCAGCTCGGCCACCGAGCGGGTATTGGAGTAGGGCGCGTTGAACACCGGGATCCCGGCCAGTTCGGCTGCGTCCAGGTCGACCTGGTTGGTACCGATGCAGAAGCAGCCGACCGCGATCAGGCGCTTGGCCTCGGCCAGCACCTCGGCGCTGAGGTGGGTTCGCGAGCGGATGCCGACGATGTGGGCCTCGGCGATGCGGGCTTTCAATTCGTCGTCCGGCAGCGACGTCCCGTGGATTTCGATCTGGCTGTAGCCGGCTGCACGGAAGGTCTCCACCGCGCTGTGGCTGACGCCTTCCAGGAGGAGGATGCGGATGTCCTGTTTCGGATACGAGGTCTTCTTGGGCGACATTCGCGTTGCTTCGGGCAGGGGGACATGGGAGCCACGAACTATGCCAGATGCGATGCCGTTTTGCCGCAGTGCGGCATGGAATTCCCGCGCGAATGCAGCAGCGGAAAGTTGCCCGTGAAACCGAGGAGTGGGGCGTGGCCGGAGGTCGAAGCCGGTGGCTTTCCGCTGGACGCTCGGAAGCATCGCTGGCACGCTAGCCGGACCCCACACGCGCCGCCCGGAACCATGACCGACCCCCGCCTGGCCGACCTGCTGCAGACGGTGCCCGACCTGCGCCTGAAGACCGCTCCAGCCGACCTGGCGCACTACGGCCGCGACTGGACCCAGCACTGGACGCCGGCCCCGCTGGCCATCGCCCTGCCGGGCTCGGTGGCCGAAGTGCAGGCGGTGGTGCAGTGGGCCAACCGACACAAGGTCGCGGTGGTGCCCTCCGGCGGCCGCACCGGCCTGTCCGGCGGCGCGGTGGCCGCCCATGGCGAACTGGTGCTGAGCCTGGAGCGGATGCACAAGGTGCTGGGCTTCGACCCGGTCGATCGCACCCTGACCGTGCAGGCCGGCATGCCGCTGCAGGCCGTGCACGCGGCGGCCCTCGAGCACGGGCTGGTCTACCCGGTGGATTTCGCCTCGCGCGGCTCGTGCTCGATCGGCGGCAACATCGCCACCAATGCCGGCGGCATCCGCGTGATCCGCTACGGCAACACCCGCGAATGGATCGCAGGGCTGACCGTGGTCACCGGCGCCGGCGATGTGCTCGAACTCAACCGCGGCCTGGTCAAGAACTCCAGCGGCTACGACCTGCGCCAGCTCATGATCGGTTCGGAAGGCACCCTCGGCATCGTCGTCGAGGCGATCCTGCGCCTGACCGACCCTCCGCCGCCGACCAGCGTCATGCTCCTGGCGCTGCCCTCGTTCGAGGTGCTGATGCGGGTGTTCGCCGAGTTCCGCGGCCGCCTGCGCCTGGAAGCGTTCGAGTTCTTCACCGATTGCGCCCTGCGCCACATGCTCGCCCATGGCGCGCACAAGCCGCTGGAGCAGGAGTATCCGTATTACGTGGTCACCGAGTTCGCCAGCGACGACGGGGCCACCGCGGCTGCGGCGATGACCGCCTTCGAGCACTGCATGGAACAGGGCTGGGTCGCCGACGGCGTGATCGCGCAAAGCGATGCCCAGGCCGCCCAGATCTGGCGCCTGCGCGAGGGCATCACCGAGGCGACGGTGAAGTACAAGCCATACAAGAACGACATCTCGGTGCGGGTCTCGGCGATGCCGGCGTTCCTGGCCCAGGCCCAGGCATTGCTTGGCCAGGCCTATCCGCACTTCGAGGTGGTCTGGTTCGGCCACATCGGCGACGGCAACCTGCACATCAGCGTGCTCAAGCCCGGGGATGCGTCCGAGGAGGAGTTCGTCGCCCAGTGCGGGCAGGTGACCGAACTGCTGGGGCAGGCGCTGAAGGCGCACGGCGGCAGCATCTCGGCCGAGCATGGCATCGGCCTGCTCAAGAAACCGTACCTGGACAGTACCCGCGGCGAGGCCGAGGTCGCGTTGATGCGCGGGATCCGGCGGGTGTTCGATCCGAACGGGATCCTGAATCCCGGCAAGATGTTCGACGCCTGACCGGCGTGCCCGGAATACCGCCGCAGGGTGCAGTCGGGTTAGGCTTGGCGCAACGGCCGCGCCTGCGGCAGCCTCCCCGAATCGATCGATGAACAACCGCACCACGATCCTGGCCGCACTGGTCCTGTCCTGCAGCGCCGTGCCGGCCGTGCACGCCTCCAGTTTCGCCGGCACCTCGGCGGGAGCCTCCTCCGCCGGCGGCTCGGCGTCTTCCCGGAGCACGTCCGGCAACGACAAGATCGTGCGTGAAGCACGCGAGGATGCCGCCGGCTTCGTCGCCAGCGACGGCCGCGTGCGCAGCGCGCGGCTGGAGGCGGCCTTGCGCACGCTCCGCGAATACGACCCGGAAGCGCGCCAGGCCAGCGACCTGGAACTGGCGCGGAAGATCCTCGCCCTGCGCTGAGCGTGCGCGGAGTGACCTGATGTACGGCCTGCGCCGCACGGCCGCCGTGCTGGCGGCGCTCTGGCTGGGAGTCTGCACGGGCGCCACGGCCGCCCCGGCGTTCCGGCTGGCGGACGGGATGCCGGAGGCCGAACGCGCCGCCACTTCGCAACTGCTGGAGCAGGCCTCGGCATTGCTGCCGCCGGCCTGGGCCGCGGCGCTGGACCGACCGATCGGGTTCGCCTGGCGCGACGACCTGCCCAGCGGCGTGCATGGACGCGCCACCGGCCGGCGGATCGCGTTGCGGCGCGAACTGCTCGATGCCTGGATCGCGCGCGACCCCGCCGCGGGCACCAGCGATCCCGGGGCCCGCAGGGCGCTGGCGGCCACGCTCCACGAACTGGCGCACCTGTACGACAGCACCCGGCACGGCCGCCTGTCGGCCGATCCGCGCCTGCTCGACCTGGCCGGTTGGCAGGTGGCGGCGTTGCGGCCGGGACGCCGCGCCCGCAACGACTTCCGCGACCGCAGCCCCGACCCCTACGAGCTGAAGTCGCCGCGCGAATACGTCGCGGTCAATCTCGAGCACTACCTGCTCGATCCGGACTACGCCTGCCGCAGGCCGGCACTGGCCGGCCACTTCGATGCGCATTTCGGGCGTCCGGCCGCGCAGGACACGGCCTGCGCGGCGGGCCTGCCGTTCGTGCGCGACGCGCCGGCCGAAGCCGACGCCTGGCGCGAGCTGGACCCGCGACGGATCTACCGGATCGACTACCTGCTGGCCGAAGGCAACGAACGCGCGATGAGCCGCTGGGGCCACAGCATGCTGCGCCTGGTGGTGTGCGCACCCGGCCGCGCCCCGGGCCCGGATTGCCGGCTCGACCTGCAACACCACCTGGTGCTCTCGTTCCGCGCCTTCGTCGGCGACGTGCAGATCTCCAACTGGCGGGGGCTGACCGGCTCGTACCCCTCGCGGCTGTTCGCCCTGCCGCTGGGGCAGGTGGTGGACGAGTACACCCGGGTCGAGCTGCGCGGCCTGCGCTCGGTGCCGCTGGCGCTGTCGCGGGAGGAGATCGAAACCCTGGCCACGCGCGCCGCGCAGCTGCACTGGAACTACGACGGGCACTACCTGTTCGTCGCCAACAATTGCGCGGTGGAGACCTTCAAGCTGCTGCACGATGCGGTGCCGCGGCTGGCCGCGTTGCCGCTGGACAGCATCACCCCGAATGGCCTGTTGCAGCGGTTGTACGCGAACGGCGCGGTCGCCACCGGCGAGATCCCCGCCGACCTGTCCGAACAGGCCAGGCTGGGCTACTGGTTCGAGCCGGCCAGTGCCCAGTACGAGGCGATGTACGCGGTGGCGCGGGACGAACTGGGGCTGGCGCCGCCGGACGCGGCGGCATGGCTGGCATTGCCGCCGCCGCAGCGCGCCCCGGCCCTGCAACGGGCCGGCCTGCGCGGCGCGGCCGCGTTGCTGGTGCTCGAATCGGCCGCTCTGCGCCGTCAGGAAGCGCTGGCGCGCGACGAACTCAAGCGGCGTTGGCTGGGCGGGGCCGCAGAGTTGCGCGAGGCCGGCAACCTGGCCGGACCCTTGCAGGAGTTCCTGCGCCTGGGCGGTGCGTTCAGCCGTCCGGCCTCATGGCTGGACGGCGTGGAGGGGTATGGCCTGCCGCAGGCGGCCGAGCGCGCCGTGCTGGTCGCGCGCGTGGACCAGGATGCGGCGGAGCGGCAGCAGCAGGCGGCGGCCCTGGAGGCCGGCATCCGGCAGCTGCTGCCGCGCGCGCAGCACGATGCGTTGCAGGCCATCGAAGCCAATATCGAGCTGGTTGGCGCCCGGCTCCGGGATCTCGCGGCCCCCACCGTGCCATAGGAGCGACGGCCCCCAAACGAAGCAGGGCCTTTCGCGCGCGGGATCAGTCTGCGCGGCCGCCGAACTCCCCCGTAGTGGTATTGACCAGAATGCGCTCGCCGTTGGCGATGTACTCCGGGACCATGATCTCGATGCCGGTACTGAGCCTGGCCGGCTTCGGCCGCTTGGTGGCGGTGCCGCCCTTCAGCTCCGGCGGGGTCTCGACCACTTCCAGGGTCACGTGCTGCGGCAACTGGACCGCCACCGGCTGTTCGTCGATCACCTGCACGTAGATCCCGGACAGGCCGTCGGTGATGTAGCCGGCGGCCTCGCCGATGGCTTCAGGATCGAGGGTGTAGGGCGTGTAGTCCTCGTCGTCCATGAACACGAAGGCCTCGCCGTCCTTGTACGAGAACGTGGCCTGGCGGCGCAGCAGCTCGACTTCGACCAGGTTGTCGTCGGCGTCGAAGCTGGCGTCCAGCTTGGCCCCGCCTGGGACCGAGTACATGATGAAGCGGAAGCGGACGTTGCCGCCGCGGCCCTGCGGCGAGCTGCGCTCGATGTCGCGGACCTGGTAGACGCCGTTGTTGTATTCGACGACGTTGCCCTTCTTGATTTCGCTGGCTCTCATGGGAGGTTCTTCGTTGGGATGCTTGGCCCGCGGCGCGGGCCGGGGATCATTTCGGCTGCAGCCGGGTGGCGCCGTCCAGGCGGATGGTCTCGCCGTTGAGGTAGCGGGTGCGCAGGATGAAGGCGACCGTGTCGGCGAACTCCTCCGGCTTGCCCAGGCGCGACGGGAACGGGATGGTCGCCGCCAGCGACTGCTGCACGCTCTCCGGCATGCCGTCGACCATCGGCGTCCAGAACACGCCCGGGGCCACGGTCACCACCCGGATGCCGAAGCGGGCCAGCTCGCGCGCCATCGGCAGGGTCATGCCGACCACGCCGCCCTTGGAGGCGGAGTAGGCGGCCTGGCCGATCTGGCCTTCGTAGGCGGCCACCGAAGCGGTGTTGACGATCGCGCCGCGCTCGCCGTCCTCGCCCGGCGCATTGTGCTGGATCAGGTTGGCAGCGGCCTTGGCCACGTTGAAGCTGCCGACCAGGTTGACCATCACCGTGCGGGCGAAGCCGTCCAGCGGCATCGGCCGGCTGGTGCCGGACTCGTCCTTGCCGAGTACGCGACCGGCGCCGAGGATGCCGGCGCAGTTGATCGCAGCGTTGAGGCCGCCGAGGAACCCGCGGGCCGCCTCGAGGGTGGTGGCCACGCCGGCCTCGTCGGTGACGTCGGTGCGGAAGTAGCGGGCGTTGGCCGCGCCGAGCGCGGCGACGGCCTCGGCGCCCTTGTCGTCGTTGAGGTCGAGCAGGGCGACCTTGCCGCCATCGGCGACCAGGCGCCGGGCCACGGCCAGGCCCAGGCCGGAAACGCCGCCGGTGACCACGGCGCGGACGGAATCGGGTTGCATCGGCGGGTTCCGCGGGAGAAGGGGAGGCCATTGTACGGGTGCCGGCCGGCCTTCCGGCGCCGAGGCGCTGCGGCCCGCCCGAAGCACCGCCGTGATCAGCGCAGGTAGGTCGCGAGGTCTTCGGGCAGGCGGATGTCGACCAGCCGCCAGCGCAGCCCCTGGCGTTCGAGCAGGAACACGGTGCGGCCGCCACCGGGATGCTCCACGGTGGCGCTGAAGCGGGACAGCGACTCGTAGCGGTGCCTGGCCGACTGCAGCGGGCGGGCCGGCTGGGTTTCCGCGAACAACCCCTCGCCGCGGGTGTCGCCGGTGGCGCGCTTCCAGACCACGTGGCCCTGCAGCAGCGCGCCGATGCCCAGCGGCGTGGCCATGGCATCGACCGCCAGGCCGGTGGCATTGCCGGTCATCGCCAGGGCGACGGCGCCGAGCAGGTTGCCGGCGACCTTGTCGCCCGCGGCGCGGACGATGCGATCGTCGAGCTGGGCCTTGAGGTTGGCGCGCAGGCGCGGGAAATCGACATGGCGCTCGAGCGCGGCGGTGTCGCGCTGTTCGATCGCGCGCTCGATGCCGCGAATCGCCAGCCAGGGGCCGGCGGCGGTCCAGGCCAGCAGCAACAGCAGGGCGACTGCGGCTGCGATCACGATCCGGCGCAGGGCACGGCGCGGGTTCGCGGCAGTCGTGGCGGCGGGAAGGCTCATCTTTTCAGAACTCCAGGTCCAGGGCGGCACAGAGATAGTCGACGAACGGAGCCAGCGCCGCCAGGTCGGTTTCCACCGCCTTGCGCAGGCGCGGCCCGGTCATCGTCGCATCGTCCAGCGGGCGCAGCATCGCCCAGTTGCGGTGCTTGAGGTCGTCGATGAACTCGAAATCGGCGGGGAAGCCGTGCGGTGCGCGCGCCAGCTTCTCGCTGTCATCCAGGTCGAAGCGCCTGCGCAGCTTCGGATCGTGCGCGGTCTTCTTCCACGCCGCCGGGTTCTCCAGGATGAACTGGCGCACCTTGCGCTGGGTAGGTGTCTCCGGATGCCACAGGCCGGCGCCGACGAAGCTGCCGCCCGGTTGCAGGTGGAGGTAGAACGACGGGGCCGCAAGCTCGCGCCGGCGCTCGTGGAACAGGCGCGCGCCCTGCCAGGGCTTGTACGGCGTCTTGTCGTTGGAAAACCGGGTGTCGCGATGGATGCGGAACAGCGAACCGCCGACCGTGCGCGGGTCGGAACGGAAGTGCGGGCTGATCGCCGCCACCGCCGGCTGCAGGTCGGTGATCAGGCGCAGGAACGGCTGGCGGACGTGCGCCTCGTAATCCTGGCGGTGGGCCTCGAACCAGGCCTTGTCGTTGTGCCGGTCCAGGGCGCGCAGGAATTTCAGGCTGGCCGGGCTGAAGTAGGCGCTCATAGTTCCGCCTGCAGTTGCCGGCCCCAGCTTTCCAGCTGATCGAGCAGGACCAGCTGGGTGCCGTCTTCGGCGTGGGTGGCGCGCAGCGCCTGGAGCTGGGCGAAGTAGCCGTCGAAGCCGCATTCGGACAGGCCGCTGCCCTCGGCCAGGCGCCGGCGGCGGTAGGCGTCCCAGCGCTGGCGCTCGGCCGCGTCCAAGGTGCCGGACCAGTTGCGTGCGCGGTAGCGGAACAGCAGTTCGGGCAGGCGCGGGTCCTGGAAGTCGAAGCGTTGCACGGCCAGTTCCGCCGGCGCGGTCGAGCGCACCCGGGCGCACAGGCGGCGGTCGCCGTCGCCGATGAAGCCCGAGTACAGCGAGGCGTCCACGTCCTCCTCGGCAGAGTCGCGGCCGCCGCCGGCGAACACCGTCCGCGCCTTCTCGGCCAGCGCCGGAGCATGCGCGCGCAATCTGTCGGCCTTGGCTTGCAAGGCATCCGGGTCCAGGCCCAGGCGCTGGAAATCGTCGGCGCGCAGGTGCGCCCACGGCACCAGCATCGGCGAGCGGTTCAGGTGCACCTCTTTCAGCGGCACCCGCGCCACGCCCGGTGGCAGGTCCGCCGCCGGGGTATACAGGCGGTCGGCAATGCCGTCGGCATCCTGGTCCAGCAGCGCGGTCTCGTCGCCGTCCAGGTCGAACACGATCACGCGGTTGCCGATGACAGGGTGCTGCGCCAGCGGCACCACCACCGCCGCGCACAGGCGGCTGGCCGGGTAACGCTGCGACACGTGCAGCACCGGCTGCATCGCGAACGGGTCGAGCAGGCCGGCGGCATGGCGCTTGTCGCGCAGCTTCAGCGCGTAGTCCCACAGCCGCGGTTGGGCCTGCCGCAGCAGCCGGGCCATGCCCAGGGTGGCGTACACGTCCGACAGCGCCTCGTGCGCTTCGCCCTGGCGCACACCGTTGGCCAGGGCCAGATGCTCGAGCCTGAACGAGGTCGCGCCATCCTCGCGCTTCGGCCAGGCGATACCTTCCGGGCGCAGCGCATGGGCCAGGCGCAGCACGTCCAGCAGGTCCCAGCGCGAGTTGCCGTTGCGCCATTCGCGCTCGTAGGGATCGAAGAAGTTGCGGAACAGGGCATGGCGCACGAACTCGTCGTCGAAGCGCAGCGAGTTGTAGCCCAGGGTACAGGTGCCCGGTCGCGCCATCTCGTCGAGGATGCGCGCGGTGGCCTCGGCCTCGGGCAGGCCCTCGCGCAGGGCGCGCTGCGGGGCGATGCCGGTGATCAGGCTGGCCACCGGCGAGGGCAGCAGGTCGCCCGCCGGCTGCACGAACAGGCTGATCGGTTCTTCCACCTGCTCCAGCGCCGCATCGGTGCGCACCGCGGCGAACTGAGCGATGCGGGTGCGGCGCGGATCGACCCCGAAGGTCTCCAGGTCGTAGAACAGGAAGCTGTCGTTCACTGCGTCTCCCCCAGCACCGGCAGACGCTCGTGCACGCTGCGCGCCAGCGCCTCCCAGTCGATGCCTTGAAGGTCCCTGCGGCCATGAGTGGCTTCGGTCAGGATCTCGCGCTGGACCTCGCTGCGTTCCAGCGCCAGCGCGTACGGGATGCGCATGAAGGTGACCATGGTGTAGTGGGGCACGAAGCGGTCGGGATGGCGCTGCTGCAGCGCCAGTTCCAGCTCGCGCTGGAGCAGGAAGTCCGGGTCGTCCACCCGGTCGCGCATCTCGATGTAGTTCTCCAGCGCCATGGCCTGAATCGCCGCGGCGTTGGGCTTGCGTTGCGCTTCGAACGCGGCGAAGGCCGGTTCCAGGGTCGGGTTCGCGTCCAGTGCGTCGGCCAGGGCCACGCTGTCCTCGAAGGCGCAGTTCATGCCCTGGCCGTGAAACGGCACCATCGCGTGCGCCGCGTCGCCCAGCAGCACCGCCTTGTCGCCCAGGTGCCAGCGGTCCAGGTACAGAGTGCCGAGCAGGCCCGGCGGGTGCCGCTCCCAGTCGTGCTCCAGGTCCGGGATCAACGGCAGCGCGTCGGGGAAGTCGCGCTCGAACAGGGCGCGCACCTCCGCGCCGCTGCGCACGCTGGCGAAGCTGGGGTCGCCGCTGCCCGGCGCGGCATGGTTTGGCAGGAACAGGGTGACGGTGAAGGTGCCTTCGTCGTTGGGCAGGGCAATGCACATGTAGCGCCCGCGCGGCCAGATATGCAGTGCATGCGGTTCGATCCGGAAGCCGCCGCCGGGGGCCGGCGGGATGGTCAGCTCCTTGTAGGAATGGTCCAGGAACTCGGAACGCTCGCCGATCCCGGCCTTGCGCACCATTTCCGCGCGCAGCGCCGAGCCGGCGCCGTCGCAGCCGAGCAGGGCCGAGAAGCGGATGTCGTGCGGCTGGTCGTCGCGGTCGTCGATCAGGCGCGCGGTGCCGGCGTCGAAATCGACCGTGTGCAGGCGGCGGTGGAAGTGCACCGTCGCCCCGGCGCGCTCGGCGGCCTGCAGCAGGCTGAGATTGAGGTCGGCGCGGTGCACCGACCAGATCGCTTCCGAATCGTCGCGGCCGTAGCGCTGCAGCTGCTGCGAGCCCTCCCGGCCATGGACCATGCGCCCGCGCATCATCACCGCCTGGCGCATCACCCTCTCTTCGATGCCGGCGGCGCGCAACGCGTGGCGCCCGCGCTCGGCCAGGGCCAGGTTGATCGAGCGCCCGGACTCGTAGCCCTTGATCCGCGGATCGCCGCGGCGCTCGTATACGGTCACCTTCCAGCCCCGGCGCGACAGCAGGATCGCCAGCAGCGAACCGGCCAGTCCGGCCCCGACCAGGGTCAGTTCGCGCGGACCCTCACACCCCACGCCAGTGCTCCACTTCCTCGACGAAGCGCAGCACGTCGGAGTAGCGGTTGTAGAGCGGGGCGGGGGAGATCCGGATCACGTCCGGTTCGCGCCAGTCGCCGAGGATCCCGGTTGCATGCAGGTAGTCGAACAGTTCGCGCCCGCGCTCGCGGCCGCCGGCCACCCGCAGCGACAACTGCGCGCCGCGCCGTGCCGGCTCGGCCGGGGTGATGATCTCCAGCGCGCCGGACAGGCGGTGGCGGATCAGCGCGTCGAGGAAGCCGGTGATCCTCTCCGACTTCGCGCGCAGCGCGGCCATGCCGCCGGCGCGGTCGAACTGCTCCAGCGAGGCGCGCAGGGGCGCCAGCGCCAGTATCGGCGGGTTGGACAACTGCCAGCCTTCGGCACCGGCTGCCGGGACGAATTCCGGCGCCATGCGGAAGCGGGTGGCCGCCTCGTGCCCCCACCAGCCGGCCATGCGCGGCAGGCCGGACGCGCCGTGGCGCTCGTGGACGAAGCAGCCGGCCACCGCGCCCGGGCCGGCGTTGACGTACTTGTAGTGGCACCACACCGCGAAGTCGGCGTCGGCGTCGTGCAGCGCCAGCGGCAGGTTGCCCACCGCATGGGCCAGGTCGAAGCCGGCCACCGCGCCCTGGGCATGGGCCAGGCGCGCGATCTCCGCCAGGTCGAAGGCCTGGCCGGTGCGGTACTGGATGCCCGGCCACAGTACCAGGGCCAGGCGTGGGCCATGCTCGGCGATGGCCCTTTCGATTGCCTCCATCGACAAGGTGCCGGCCGTTTCGTCCGGCTGCACCTCGATGAGGTCGGTGGCCGGATCGAAGCCGTGCAGGCGGATCTGCGATTCGACCGCGTGCCGGTCCGAGGGGAACGCACCGGCCTCAATCAGGATCGCCGGCCGTTCGCGATCGGGGCGGTAGAAGCTGGCCAGCATCAGGTGCAGGTTCACCGTCAGCGTGTTCATCGCCACCACTTCGCCCGGCTGCGCGCCGACCAATCGCGCCAACGGCTCGCGCACCAGCGCATGGTAGTTCATCCAGCCGGTCGGGCCGTTGAAGTGGCCTTCGACGGCCTCGGCCCCCCACTTGTCCAGCACTTCGAGCACGTGCGCACGCGCGCCGCGCGGTTGCAGGCCCAGCGAGTTGCCGACGAAGTAGACCTGGTCGCGGTCGCGGTGCTTGGGGATCAGGAACTCGTTGCGGAACGGACGCAGCGGATCGGCGGCGTCCAGGGCCAGGGCTTGGGTGCGGGCTTGGCTCATCGACGGGTCTGGAAGGGAATGGGGTTCAGGTGATGTCGGCCAGCGAACCGGGCTGGGGGTCGTAGCGGGCCGGGCGCGGGTTCAGATGGCCGCAGTGGCGGCAGGTGCGGTGTTCGGCCGAACCGTAGAAGCGGTCGAACACCGGCGGAAAGTCCTGCTCGATGTCGCGCAGGTGGAAATATTCCTCGTACAGCTTGTGGTTGCACTGCTCGCAGTACCAGATCAGGCCATCGTCCTCGTGCGCCAGCCGGCGCCGCTCCACCACCAGGCCGACGCTGCCGGGCAGGCGCTGCGGCGAATGCGGCACGCGCGGCGGCAGCAGGAAGACCTGGCCGGCGCGGATCGGGATCTCGCGCACCGCGCCGGGACCGCCGTCCGGATGCTCCTGGATCCGCAGCACCATCTCGCCTTCGAGCTGGAAGAACCACTCCGGGCCCTCGTCCCAGTGGAAGTCGGTGCGCGCGTTCGGCCCGCCGACCACCATCACGATGAAGTCCCCGTCGTAGATGCACTTGTTGCCCACCGGCGGCCTGAGCAGGTGGCGGTGCTCTTCGATCCAGGCCTGCAGGTCGATTGGTGCGGGCAGCATGGCGGTGGCTCTCCTGCGGTGGCGCCGCGGGCGGCGGGTCAGCGGTTCTCGCGGTCGGCGCGGATCCGCGCCAGCGCCGGTTCGTACCTGTCGGCCAGGCACTCGGGCGAATCGATGTCCATGCCCAGGTGATGCACGCGGCCGTCCTTGAGGCTATAGACCCAGCCGTGCACGGTCAGTTCCTGGCCGCGTGCCCAGGCGTCGCGGACGATGGTGGTCTGGCAGACGTTGACCACCTGCTCGAGCACGTTCAGCTCGCACAGCCGATCGTGCTGCAACTCCAGCCCGCCGGCCTGGTGCAGGCAGTCGGCATGGCGCTCGGCCACGTCGGTGACGTGGCGGATCCAGTTGTCCACCAGGCCCAGGCGCAGCCGGGTCAGGCCGGCGTAGACGCCGCCGCAGCCGTAGTGGCCCACCACCAGGATGTGCCTGACCTTGAGCACGTCCACCGCGAACTGGACCACCGACAGGCAGTTGAGGTCGGTGTGGACCACGACATTGGCCACGTTGCGGTGGACGAACACCTCGCCGGGGGCCATGTCGATGATCTGGTTGGCCGGTACCCGTGAGTCGGAGCAGCCGATCCACAGGTATTCGGGCGCCTGCTGCTTGGACAGCCGGGCGAAGAACTCCGGGTCCTCGGCGCGCACGCGCTCGGACCAGGCATGGTTGCGGCGGATCAGGTCGTTCAGTTCTTCGGCCATGCCGGCATTATCACAGACCCGGGCGGGCTTGCCGCGTGCCGGGCCGCACGCCGTCGGGACGCGCCTTCAGTCGGTCTTGCGCCGGGCCAGGCGGTCGGCCATCAGCGCAGCGACCTCGGCGGCCCGCTCGCCGGGCAGTCCGCGCAGGCCGTCGATCACCCCGCTCACGTTCGCCCGCGGATGGTTCTGGCTGAGCTTGAATTTCAGTTCGATCCGCTCGGCGCGGATGCGGAACCCGACGATGCCGCGCAACAGGGCCCGTTCGCGCGGATCGTCCGGGTCGTAGCGCCAGCGGCCGCCGGCCTCCGGCTCGAAGCGCTCGCCGAGGCGGGCCACGATCGACGCCAGCGCGGCCTCGTCGCGGATCAGTTCCACGCGGCCGTACAGGTGCGCGGCGGCATAGTTCCAGGTGGGCACACGTCCGGCCTCGGCCTTGTCCGGATACCAGTCCGCCGAGACGTAGTGGTGCGGCCCGTGCACCACCAGCAGTGCCTGCCCGACGTGGGCGGCCTGCGGATTGGGCTTGGCCCAGTGACCCTCGACCACCACCCCATCGCCATCGCGGGCGTACAGCACCGGCAGGTGGGTGGCCAGCGGCAGGCCGTCGCCGCCGCAGGTGACCAGGGTGGCGAAGGCGTCGCGCGCGAGCAGCCAGTCCAGTCCGGCCAGGTCGTCCTCGGCGAAGGCACGCGGCATGTACATGGCCGTGGTCGCGCCGCTCAGGCCCGGCGCCCGAGGCTCACGCTCATCAGTCCGGCCAGTCCGGCGTCGTCGCCGGCGCGCGGCGGGGCGACTTCGTCCAGGGAGAAGCCGCGCTCCAGCGCGTCCTCCTCGTCGATGCCGTCGAACTCGACGTAGCCGGCGTCGAGCAGCATCGAGCGGGCGGTGTCCTCGCTGTCGTATGCATGCAGGTTGCCGTCGTGGTCGAGCACCTCGGCGGTGCCGGCCTCGCGTTCGCGCAACCGCGCCCAGTGCAGGGTGCGGCCCAGGACCGCGATCCACCAGGAGTCCGTCATCCGACCACCTCCGAAACCAGCCACAACAGGGCGGCCATCGACAGGCCGAAGAACACGGTCGCCAGCGCGATCCGCGCCGGGGTGGCCAACCCGCTCAGCGAACGGTCGGGAACGGCGCGGTAGCCGCCCGTCAGCAGCCAGCGCAGCGCCGCCGGGTTCGCGAACGCGCCGGGGCCGAAGTCGGCGTCACTGCCGGCGTGGCGGTCGCGCACGTGGATCAAGGTCAGCGGCCAGAAGATCGCGAACGCACTGGCCCCGGCGATGGCCACGCCGACGAAGCACAGGGCGAAGAACAGGATCATGCTTGCCGATGGCCCCGTGCATGGATGTGCGGGTGGTTGCGGGGGGCTCGCATATCCTAAAACTCGGCCGAGCCGGGCGCACGGGGGTAGGGGATCGCATCGCGGATGTTGGACAGCCCGCACACGTACACCACCAGGCGCTCGAAGCCCAGGCCGAAGCCGGCGTGCGGCACGCTGCCGTAGCGACGGAAATCGCGGTACCAGCCGTAGTGCTCCGGGTCGAGGCCGAACTGCGCCATGCGCGCGTCCAGCACGTCCAGCCGCTCCTCGCGCTGGCTGCCGCCGATGATCTCGCCGATGCCCGGCGCCAGTACATCCATCGCCGCCACCGTGCGACCGTCGTCGTTCAGGCGCATGTAGAACGCCTTGATGTGCTCGGGATAGTTCATCACCACCACCGGGCGGCCGACGTGTTCCTCGGTCAGCCAGCGTTCGTGCTCGGTCTGCAGGTCCAGGCCCCATTCCACCGGGAACTCGAACTTGCGGCCGGACTTCTGCAGCAGCGAGATCGCGTCGCTGTAGTCGATCCGCTCGAACGGCGCGTCGATGAACGCCTCCAGCCGGGTCACTGCGTCCTGCTGCACCCGCTCGGCGATGAAGGCCATGTCGTCGGCGCGCTCGTCCAGCACCGCGCGGAACAGGTACTTGAGGAACTCCTCGGCCAGGTCGGCGTCGGCGGCCAGGTCGGCGAAGGCGATCTCCGGCTCGATCATCCAGAACTCGGCCAGGTGCCGGGTGGTGTTGGAGTTCTCGGCGCGGAAGGTCGGGCCGAAGGTGTAGACCTTGCTCAGCGCCAGGCAGTAGGCCTCGACGTTGAGCTGGCCGGACACGGTCAGGAAGGTCTCCTTGCCGAAGAAGTCGCGCGAGAAGTCCACCGCGCCGTCCTTGCCGCGCGGCAGGTTGGCCAGGTCCAGGGTGGAGACGCGGAACATCTGCCCGGCGCCCTCGGCGTCGGAGGTGGTGATGATCGGGGTGCTGATCCAGTAGAAACCGCGTTCGTGGAAGAAGCGATGCACGGCCTGGGCCAGGCAGTGGCGGATCCGGGTGACCGCGCCGAACAGGTTGGTGCGCGGGCGCAGGTGGGCGAACTCGCGCAGGTACTCCAGCGAGTGCTGCTTGGGCTGCATCGGGTAGGTCAGCGGATCCTCGACCCAGCCGGTCACCTCGATCGACGAGGCCTGGATCTCGAAGCTCTGGCCCTGGCCCTGGGAGGCCACCAGGGTGCCGGTGGCGACTACCGAGCAGCCGCTGGTCAGGTGCTTCACCTCGGACTCGTAATTGGGCAGGGCCGCCGGGGCCACGACCTGGATCGCGGCGAAGCAGGAGCCGTCGCTGACGTTGACGAAGCTCAGCCCGGCCTTGGAGTCACGCCGGGTGCGTACCCAGCCGCGGACAGTGACCTGGCCGCCGGCGGGGATCCTGCCCGCGAGCGCATGTTCGACGCTGACCACCGTCATGGCTTGAATCCTCGTGTCCTGGAGCCGATTGCCCCTCGGGGAAGGGCGGAAGTGTAGCGGCTGCGGCCGCGTGGGGGCGAGGCCGCCCGCGGAGCGCTGCGGCAACGGATCGCTGCATCCTGCCGGGAACGGTGGTCCGGCCACGGCCGGGACCGCGCCGCGGCCTATAATCGGCAGGCATCCGCGGAGGTTCCATCCATGGCCATCACCCTCACCCCCGTCGCCCTGGAGCGCGTGCAGCGCTTCCTGCAGCGCGACCCGGCCGCACTGGGCCTGCGCTTCGGCGTGGAGCGCACCGGCTGTTCGGGCTGGGGCCACGTGGCCGACCTGGCCCGGGACCGGCGCGAGGACGATGCAGTGTTCGAGCAGGACGGGGTGCGGATCTTCGTCGACGCCGGCAGCTTGCCGCTGGTGGATGGCACCGAGATCGACTTCGCCCGCCAGGGATTGAGCGAGGGATTCGTGTTCCGCAATCCCAACGCCACCGCCGAGTGCGGCTGCGGGGAGAGCTTCACCACCGGCCCCGCCTGAGCGTCGCGCCGGCGGGCCGCACCGGCCACCGGCCCGGAGGCGATCCGGGTCCGTGCGGGCCACGGCCTCCCGCCGCGGCCAGGAGGCCGCCAGTCGCGCTAGGCTTGGCGTCTGCCCTGGATCCGGAGTCTGCCCATGCGCCGCGCCGTGTTGTTCGTCGCCCTGGCGGTCTGTTGCTTGCCCGCGGCCGTCGAGGCCACCCCCGCGCCAGCGGCCCAGGCCCGCAGCCCGGCCGCCGTCGCCCTGCACGGCCTGTTCGATGCGGAGTGGGAACGCGGATTGCGTGAATCCCCGGAAAACGCCGCCTACCACGGCGACCGCCGCTACGACGACCGCTGGAGCGACGTGAGCCCGGAGGCCATCGCCCGGCGCGAGGCGGCCGACCGCGAGGCGCTGGCCGCGCTCGGGCGCATCGACCGCGCCGCGCTGTCGCCGGCCGACCAACTGAACTACGACACGTTCGCCTGGCTGCAGGAGCGTGCGGTGGCGCGGCAGACGTTCCGCGAATACCTGCAGCCGGTCGGCCACCAGGGCGGGGTGCAGACCGCCGATGGCATCGCCGAACTGCTGCCGTTCGCCACCGCGCAGGACTACCGCAACTGGATCGCCCGTCTGCAGGCCCTGCCGCAGCTCCTGGAACAGACCACGGCACTGATGCGGACGGGCATGGAGGCCGGCAACATGCCGCCGAAGGTGCTGATGCAGCGCGTGCCGGCGCAGATTCGCGGACAGGTGGTGCAGGATCCGGCGCAAAGTCCCTTCTACAAGCCGTTCCTGAAGATGCCCGGGACGATCCCGGCGGCCGAGCGGGAGGCGTTGCGCCGCCAGGCCCGCGAGGCCATCGCCGGCGAGGTGGTGCCGGCTTACCGCGAGTTCGGCCGTTTCTTCGAGCAGGAGTACCTGCCGCGCGCCCGCGACAGCATCGCCGCCACTGCGCTGCCCGACGGCCGCGCCTACTACGACTTCCTCGCCGGCTGGTACACCACCACCGGGCTGACCGCCGAGGAGATCCACCGGATCGGCCTGGACGAAGTGGCGCGGATCCGTGCGCAGATGGAGCAGGTGCGCGAAGAGGTCGGCTTCCAGGGCGACCTGCGCGCGTTCTTCGAGTACCTGCGCACCGATCCGAAGTTCTTCTACCGAACGCAGGCCGACCTGCTCGAGGGCTATCAGGCCCTGTCCAAGCGGATCGATCCGGAGCTGGTGAAGGCCTTCCGCGTCATCCCGCGCCAGCCTTACGGCGTGCGCCCGATCCCGGACAACATCGCCCCGGACACCACGACCGCGTACTACCAGCCCGGTGCGGTGGACGGCAGCCGGGCCGGCTTCTACTACGTCAACCTGTATCGGCCCGAGGTGCGGCCGAAGTGGGAAATGACCCCGCTGTCGCTGCACGAGGCGGTGCCCGGGCACCACTTCCAGTTCGCCCGCGGCGCCGAGCTGCCGGATCTGCCGATGTTCCGCCGCACCGCCTATTTCGTCGCCTATGGCGAGGGCTGGGGCCTGTACGCCGAGCAGCTGGGCTATGACATGGGCCTGTACGACGACCCCTACGATCGCATGGGCCAGCTGGCCTACGAGATGTGGCGGGCGGTACGGCTGGTGGTCGACACCGGCATGCACGCCAAGGGCTGGACCCGGCAGCAGGCGATCGACTTCTTCATGGACAACTCGCCCAAGACCGAACAGGACGTGGTCAACGAGATCGACCGCTACATCGCCTGGCCGGGCCAGGCCCTGGCCTACAAGATCGGCCAGTTGCGGATCTCGGCCCTGCGCGAGGAGGCCAGGCGCGAGCTGGGGCCCGGGTTCGACCTGCGCGACTTCAACGACGCGGTGCTGGCCACCGGCTCGGTGCCGCTGGAGACGCTGGAGGCCCACATCCGCGACTGGATCGCCGCGCGGAAGCGGCCGGACGGGGCGGATTGACCGGGGCGGGTGGGCGGATTTGCGCCCAAGCCACTGATCCGGCATAATTTCCGGCTCCCTGCGCCCCTCGGGCGCCCGGGAGACCTTGCCCCACCGCTTCCACACCGGTCGACGGGGGGCTGCCAGGCCCGGCAGGGCCGCATCCACGAGGAAAAACCACATGCGCCACTACGAAGTCGTGTTCCTGGTCCATCCGGACCAGAGCGAGCAGGTGCCGGCCATGATCGAGCGCTACAAGTCGCTGGTCGAGAACGGCAAGGGCACCATCCACCGCCTGGAGGACTGGGGCCGCCGCCAGCTGGCCTATCCGATCCAGAACCTGGTCAAGGCCCACTACGTGCTGTTCAACATCGAGGCCGACCAGGCCACGATCGACGAGCTGGTCGAGACCTTCCGCTTCAACGACGCGATCCTGCGCCACCTGGTCGTCCGCCGCGACGGCCCGGAGACCGAGCAGTCGCTGATCATGAAGAGCAAGGACGAGAAGGGCGACAAGCCCGAGCGTGGCGAGCGCCGCCGCCGCGATGAGGACGGCGAGGGCGACGCCTCCGCCGACAACGACGGCGACAACGCCGAAGCCGCCTGATCGAGCCTGAAGGAGCAACCCAGCCATGTCCAAGTTCTTCCGCCGCCGCAAGTTCTGCAAGTTCACCGCCGAGGGTGTCAAGGAGATCGATTACAAGGATCTCAACACCCTGCGCCAGTACCTGACCGAGAACGGCAAGATCGTTCCCAGCCGCGTGACCGGCACCAAGTCGCGCTACCAGCGCCAGCTGTCGACCGCGATCAAGCGTGCGCGCTTCCTGGCCCTGATCCCGTACACCGACAACCACGATGTTTGATTGACGCGGTCGCTTCCGCCAAACGCCCGCACATCTGCCGTGCGGGGGTGCAACGGAAAGCCGCCTCGATCGACGATATCCGTCCGATCCGGACAGCAATCGTTGCGGCGCCGTGGGCGTCGCTAACGGATAGAGGAGCAATACGATGGAACTGATCCTTCTGCAGAAGGTCACCAACCTGGGCAACCTGGGCGACAAGGTCTCGGTCAAGCCGGGCTATGGCCGCAACTTCCTGGTCCCGCAGGGCAAGGCGGTGCCGGCCACCGCCGCCAACCTGGCCGATTTCGAGGCCAAGCGCGCCGAGTACGAGGCCAAGGCCAAGGCGATCTTGGACGACGCCAGCGGCCGCCTGGCCAAGCTGGAGGGCGCCAGCGTCACGGTGAAGGCCAACGCCTCCACCGAGGGCAAGCTGTACGGCTCGGTCGGCCCGCGCGACATCGCCGAGGCCTTCACCGCCGCCGGCCTGCCGCTGGAGAAGAGCGAAGTGGTGATGGGCGAAGGCCCGATCCGTCACGTCGGCGAGTTCGACGTGCTGGTGCACCTGCACGCCGACGTCGAGACCACGGTCAAGGTCGTGGTCGAGCCGGAAGCCTGATCGGCGTTCTGCCGGCCGCAAGCGATATCCTGAAGGGCGCCTATGGGCGCCCTTCTTTTTTGCAGCGGCGGCCCCGTCCGAAGTCAAGAAACCCGATGCCCTTGCCTTGGCCGCACAGCCATCGCAGGCCATGAGATGCACTGGTTATACACAGGTTGCGCAGAGAGATATCTGCAACGCCCATGGCGAGGAGGCGAATAGGATGGCCGATCCGGTTCCGCTCGTTTCCATTGCCGTGCCGCCGTCGCCCCTGGCCGCCGGCTTTCCAGGAGTTCCGCCACCGATGTCCGCCCGCGCCGGCTTTCGTAACGACCGCCTCGACGCCCGCGTCGAACAGCTTCGCGTGCCGCCGCACTCGGCGGAGGCCGAACAGGCCGTGCTGGGCGGGCTGATGCTGGCCCCGGAGGCCTACGACAGCGTTGCCGACCTCGTGGTCGAGGACGACTTCTACCGCCGCGACCATCAGTTGATCTTCCGCGCCATCCGCGAACTGGCCGAGAAGAACCGCCCGTTCGATGCGGTCACCCTGGGCGAATGGTTCGACTCCCAGGGCCTGGGCGAGCAGATCGGCGGCGGTACCTACCTGGTCGAACTGGCCACCACCACGCCCTCGGCGGCCAACATCCGCGCCTACGCCGAGATCGTGCGCGACAAGGCCGTGCTGCGCCAGCTGATCGAGGTCGGCACCGGGATCGTCAACGACGGCTTCCAGCCCGAGGGCCGCGACAGCGCCGCGCTGCTGGCCAAGGCCGAGCAGGAGGTGTTCGCCATCGCCGAAGCCGGCTCGCGCGGGCGCCAGGATTTCACCCCGGTCAACCGCGCCCTGACCGAAGCCTTCGAGGTGCTGCAGAACCGCTACAACGCTGGCGGCGGGGTCACCGGCCTGGCCACCGGCTACACCGAGTTCGACGAGATGACCGCCGGCCTGCAGCCGACCGACCTGGTGATCCTGGCCGCGCGTCCGTCGATGGGCAAGACCACCCTGGCCCTGAACATGGCCGAGTACGCAGCCATGAAGTCGAAGAAGCCGGTGGCGGTATTCTCGATGGAAATGTCGGCCTCGCAGCTGGCCTTGCGCCTGATCTCCTCGCTCGGCCGGGTCAACGCCACCCGCCTGCGCACCGGCCAGCTCGAGGACGAGGACTGGAGCCGGGTCACCAGCGCGATCAAGATGCTGCGCGATGCCAGGATCTTCATCGACGACACCCCGGCGCTGTCGCCGGACGTGCTGCGCTCCAAGGCGCGCCGGCTCAAGCGCGAGCACGGCCTGGGCCTGATCGTGATCGACTACCTGCAACTGATGCAGGTGCCGGGCAACAGCGAGAACCGCGCCACCGAGATCTCCGAGATCAGCCGCTCGCTCAAGGCCCTGGCCAAGGAGCTGAACGTGCCGGTGATCGCACTGTCCCAGCTCAACCGCTCGCTTGAGACCCGCACCGACAAGCGCCCGGTGATGGCTGACCTGCGCGAGTCCGGCGCGATCGAGCAGGACGCGGACGTGATCGTGTTCATCTACCGCGACGACTACTACAACCGCGAGAACTCCCCGGACAAGGGCCTGGCCGAGGTCATCATCGGCAAGCAGCGAAACGGCCCCACCGGCGCGGTCAAGCTCAAGTTCTTCGGCGAGTACACGCGGTTCGACAACCTCAGCCACGACGCGGTCGGGGTATTCGAATAGGGCGCGGGCCGTGGCCGGCGCGGCCAGCCGCCGACGGATACCCGGCGCTCACGCGCCTTCCCCTATCATCGGTGGCGCACACGGTCGGAGCGGCCGTGCCCCATTGCACAGGAGCGTGTCCATGATCCGCAAGCAGACCCTGACCGTCGCCGCCGTCGCCGCGCTCGCCGCCATGGCCGTCGCCGGCTGCCAGACCATCGAGCCCTACAGCGGCCAGCCGCAGCGCAACCATACCGGCACCGCCGCGCTGATCGGCGCCGGCATCGGCGTGGCCGCCGGCCTGCTCACCGGCGACAGCGCCGTGGAGCGCCGCCAGCACGCGCTGATCGGTGCCGGCCTGGGCGGCCTGGCCGGTGCGGCCGTGGGCAGCTACCAGGACCGCCAGCAGGCGGCCTTGAACGAGAAGCTGCGCAACACCCAGGTGGAGGTGGACCGCAAGGGCGACAACATCACCTTGAACATGCCCGGCCACGTCACCTTCGCGTTCAACAGTTCCAACCTCGCCCCCGAGTTCTATCCGGTGCTCAACGACGTGGCCGGGGTGCTGCGCGAGTTCGACCAGACCGTGGTCGAGGTCGCCGGGCATACCGACAACATCGGCAGCGAGGAGGTCAACCAGCGCCTGTCCGAGCAGCGCGCCGGCGCGGTGGCGCAGTACCTGGCCGCGCAGGGCGTGGACCCGCAGCGGCTGATCACCGTCGGCGGCGGCAAGCGCTATCCGATCGCCAGCAACGACACCGCCGAGGGCCGCGCCGCCAACCGCCGGGTCGAGATCACCCTGGTACCGGTGAAGTCGTAGGCGCCACGCCAGGCGCCGCGCGGCGGCGGCTGACTGGATTCCGAACTGCGCGTGTTCCCCGGCGGGCGATCGGCTATGGGCGGGAAGTGGGGGGCAGGCCGGCCTCCGCATGCAGATGCCGGCGGCCGCGACGTGTCGGCCGGCATCCGGGCTCCGGCTTCCCGGTGCATCGCCACGAGGATGAACGAGGGCAGGGATCGCGCCGGCGGCGCCCTTGAAGCCGGAATCGCGCGTCCCTACACTGGTCCGTGTCGGCGAGATGCCTCGCCCGAAGTTTCCGGGGGTGTCCTGGTTTCGACGGGGGTCGCGAAATCGACCGGTGCATGCCGAGGGGGCAGCTTTCCTCGTTAATCCAGCGGCAAAACTCTAGTTGCCAACGACGACAACTACGCTCTCGCCGCTTAAGGCGTAGCCCCGAACCCACTTGTGCCCGTGCTCGTGGATGTAGGGTCATCATCACGGGATCGCCGGGAGCGGTTGCCTGTCAGCGCCCGGTCAAAACAAAACAGGCTGGTCCTTGGGTGCGCTTCGCGCGCCGTGCTGCCCCGGGACGAGACCTAACGGCGGGCTAAGCATGTAGTACCGGAGATAGAGTGCCTTCGGACGGCGGTTCGACTCCGCCCACCTCCACCAATGCAGGAAACAGGAAAGGCCGGGAGTGAAGTCCCGGCCTTTCCTGTTTCTGGGCTTGGCGAGGCGACTCTGGCCTACGGGAAACAGGCCACCAGTTCCAGTTCGCCCTCCTCGTTCTCGGCTTCGATCTGGGTCGGGATGAAACGCAGGCCGGCGCGCGAGTCGGCGATGACATGGGCGATGGACATCGCCTGGTCGCGTTCGAGGAACCAGAACGTGGGCTTGCCGTTGTCGATCAGGCGCCAGCCACCGTGCGAGCCGACCAGTTGCAGCGTGCTGCGGTCCATGGGCGCGGATCCGGATTGGCTTGGGAGGAGTTCCCCGGCCCGGCATCCCGCCGGCGACCTTTTCCGTTGCAGAGCGGTTCCGTGTCTTGCGTTGCAAGCCGTTCTGCCGGGGCAGGGCAAGTCTGTCTTGCCGGCGGCCCTCGCGCAGTCGGGATTCGGTGTCAGTTTCTGTAGGAATTTTCCTACACGGGGCGCCGTGCCCGGGGGTCTTGCGTGCCCCTGGCAGGCGCCAGCCGGCACTCGCCCTCAGGCGTCCTTGTTGTGCCGGCGCATCGCGCGCTGCTTCTCGCGCTGCCAGTCGCGCTCCTTGGCGGTGTCGCGCTTGTCGTGTTCCTTCTTGCCCTTGGCCAGGGCGATCTCGAGCTTGACCTTGTTGCCGCTCCAGTACATCGCGGTGGGCACCAGGGTGTAGCCGTCGCGCTGGACCCGGCCGACCAGCTTGTCGATCTCGTGCCGGTGCAGCAGCAGCTTGCGGGTGCGGCGGTCGTTGGCCAGCACGTGGGTGGAAGCCTGGATCAGCGGGGTGATCTGGGCGCCGACCAGGTAGAGCTGCCCGTCCTCGATGTAGGCATAGCCGTCGGTGAGGTTGGCGCGGCCGGCGCGGATGGCCTTCACCTCCCAGCCCTGCAGCGCCAGCCCGGCCTCGACCCGATCGACCAGGTGGTATTCGTGGCGCGCGCGCTTGTTCAGGGCGATGGTGCGGTTGGCCGGCTCGGCCTTCGCCCTGGCCTTTGCCTTATCATGGGCCGGTTGCTTGCTCATCCCGCCATTGTCGCCCAATCCGGGCATCCGGACACGCTTTCCACGCACGCCCATACCGCATGCCCCGCATCCACCGCAGCGCCCTGGTCGAGCATTCGGCCACGCGCATGTTCGACCTGGTCAACGACGTGGCCGCCTATCCACGGCGCTTTTCCTGGTGCGAGCAGGCCCAGGTACTGGAGCAGGACGACGGACGCATGCTGGCGCGCCTGGACCTGGGCCTGGGCAGGCTGAGTACCTGGTTCACCACCGAGAACCGGCTGGAACGGCCACACCGGATCGACATGCAACTGCGCGACGGCCCGTTCCGCGAGTTGCATGGGGTGTGGGAGTTCCACGCGCTGGACGAGTCGGCCTGCAAGGTGTCCCTGACCCTGGACTTCGAACCGCATTCCAAGCTGCTCGGGCCGGTGTTCGCGCTGGGGTTCCAGAGCCTGGCCGACCGCATGGTCGACGATTTCGTGCGCGTGGCCGACGGCGGGGGCTGAGCATGCTGCGGGTACAGGTGGTGCTCGCCTGGCCGCATCGCTGCCTGGAACGGGAGCTGGTGCTGGAGGAGGGCGCCACGGTGGCCGACGCGGTGCGGCTGGCGGGGCTGGGCCACGAGGAAGAGGTGGCCGGGTTCGCGGTGTTCGGGGTTGCGGCGGCGGCTTCGGTCCCGTTGCGCGACGGCGACCGGGTGGAGCTGCTCAGGCCGCTGCGGATGGACCCGAAGGAAGCACGGCGCCGGCGCGCGCAGCGCCAGCGCGGCGGCTGAGGCTCAGCGACCGCGCTTCTTGTCCTTTTCCTTGGCCAGGTTCGGGCCGAACTGGCGGTAGGACTTCTGCGCCAGCTCGAGATCCTGTTCGGGGAAGTAGTCGCCTTCCCAGCGCACCAGCACGTCGTTCTCGAAATGCAGGGTGAGGGTCTTGCCGGTGGTGGTGCCGCGGCGGTTGGTGCGCTCGGTGGCGCTGTAGTCCCAGCGCTGGGCGTGGAACGGATCCTGGATCGAGGGCGTGCCCAGCAGGCCGGCGACCTGCTGCTTGCTCAGGCCGGGCTTGAGCTGGTCCACCGCTTCCTTCTCCATCAGGTTGCCCTGATAGATCGGCTGCTTGTAGAGGGCGCCGCAGCCGGCGACGGCGAGCGACAAGGGGGCGATCAGGAGCAGGCGGCGGAAGCTGGGCATTGCGGGCACACGGGATGGAAACGGGCCGATGATACACTCCCCGCCGGCCGCGAATGCGCTTGCGCGCCGTCTGGCCGTAAACCGACGGTGAACGGAGGAAACAGCCTTGGAATCGAACGACCTGCGCCGCGTCGGCCTGAAGGTGACCCATCCGCGCATGCGGATCCTGGAGCTGCTGGAGGAGAAGCAGCCCCAGCACCACCTCACCGCCGAGGACATCTACCGGCGCCTGCTGGAGAACGGCGACGAGATCGGCCTGGCCACGGTCTACCGGGTGCTGACCCAGTTCGAGGCCGCCGGGCTGGTGATCAAGCACAACTTCGAGGGCGGCCAGGCGATCTACGAACTGGATCGCGGCAGCCATCACGACCACATGGTCGATGTCGACACCGGCAAGATCATCGAATTCGAGAGCGTGGAGATCGAGGCGCTGCAGCGCGAGATCGCCGCCCGCCACGGCTATGAGCTGGAAGAGCATTCGCTGGTGCTGTACGTGCGCAAGAAGCGGCGCTGAGCCGCATCCCGGTGGGTCGATCGTGCCATCGCGGCCGCCCTTGGGGCGGCCGTTCCGCTTTCAGCGGGTGGCGGTGCGCCGCGGCCGGCGCCTGGCTGGGGCCGCATCGGCATCGGCATGGGCATCGGCATCGGTCGTAACCGCCTCGTCCAGCAGCCGTCGCGCGGCGGCGTGTGCCTCGGCGCCGATCTCCACGCCGCCCAGCATCCGCGCCAACTCGCGCTCGCGGCCGGCATCGTCCAGCAGCTCGACCGCACTGCGGGTGATGCCTTCCACCGGCGCCTTGCTGACCCGGTAGTGGGCATGGCCGTGCGCGGCCACCTGCGGCAGGTGGGTCACGCACAGCACCTGACGGGCGCGGCCGAGCTCGCGCAGCTTGCGGCCGACGATCTGTGCCACGGCACCGCCGATGCCCGAATCCACTTCGTCGAAGACCATGGCCGGCACTGCGTCGGAGCCGAGCGCGGCCACCTCGATGGCCAGCGAGATGCGCGACAGTTCGCCGCCGGAGGCGACCTTGCGCAGCGGCCGCGGCGGCTGGCCGGGGTTGGCGGCAACCAGGAATTCCACCCGTTCGGCGCCGTTGGGGTCCGGGCGCGGGCCATCGATCGGTTCCAGTTCGACCAGGAAGCGGCCCCCCCCCATGCCCAGTTCGGCGATCAGCGCGGTGACTGCATTGCCCAGCGCCTGGGCGGAGGCCAGGCGGGTGGCGCCGAGTGCGGCGGCGGCCTCGCGCCAGGCGGCGGCGGCGGCGGCGATCTCGCCGTCCAGCCGGTCCAGGCGTTCGCCGGCACCGTGCAGCCGTTCCAGTTCGGCACCGATGCCGTCGCGGTGCGCGGCCAGTTCGGCCGGGGCCAGGCGGTGCTTGCGGGCCAGGTCGTGGATCCGGCCCAGGCGGCGCTCCAGCTCGTCCAGGCGCGCCGGGTCCAGTTCCAGGTCGTCGCGGATGCGACCCACCGCGGCCAGGGCCTCCTCGACCTGCACGCCGGCGCCCTCGAGCAGGGTGGCGGCCTCGGCCAGGCGCGGCTCGTCGGCAGCCGCGCGGGCCAGGCCGGCGCGGGCCTGCTGCAATTGCCGGGAAAGCGACGGAGCCTCGTCGCCGCCCAGTCGGGCCAGGGCTTCATCGCAGGCGGCGATCAGGCCGGCGGCATTGGCCTGGCGGCGGTGGGCCGTATCCAGTGCCTCCAGCGCGGCCGGGTCGAGATCCTCGCGTTGCAGTTCGGCGAGCTGGTGCTGCAGCCAGCCGATCCGGTCGGAGACATCGCCCTTCGCCTGCAGGCCGTGGCGCTCGTCGAGCAGGGCCTGCCAGGCGGTCGCAGCGGCGCGGACGCGGGTCCGTGCAGGCTCGTTGCGGGCATGGCCGTCGAGCAGGGCCAGTTGGCTGGCTCGGGAGAGCAGGGCTTGGTGTTCGTGCTGGCCGTGGATCTCCACCAGCAGGCCGGCCAGTTCGGCCAGCTGCGCCAGAGTTGCCGGACGGCCGTTGATCCAGGCGCGCGAGCCGCCGTCGGCACGGATCACCCGGCGCAACTGGCACTGGCTGTCCTCGTCCAGCGCGTTGTCGCGCAGCCATTCAAGCGCGGCCGCACTGGCGGACAGGTCGAAATCGGCCGCCAGTTCGGCGCGCTCGCTGCCGTGGCGGACCACGCCGCTGTCGGCGCGCAGGCCGGAGAGGAAGCCCAGCGCGTCCACCAGCAGCGACTTGCCGGCGCCGGTCTCGCCCGAGATCACGGTCATCCCCGGCCCGAATTCCAGTTCGGTGGCGCGGACGACGGCGAAGTCCTTGAGGGCGAGGTGGGTCAGCATCGGCGCATTGTAGTGGGCGAGGGCGCATCCGGATGCTGCCCCGCCGTAGTCGCACCCCGCGCGACGGGGTAGGCAAAAGTTTCGACTTCGGCCGCGGCAGCGCTGCGTGTGTGGGAGGCGGCCGAAGAAGGCGCTCTTGTTCGCACCGCTTGCGGTACGGCCGCCCCGGCGCTATGTAGTCGGCATGACCGCACCCGCCCTGTCCCTGGATCCCCGCGCCCGCCAGTTGCTGCGGACCCTGATCGGGCGCTACATCCATGACGGCGAGCCGGTCGGCTCGCAGACCCTGGCCCGGCATGCCGGGCTGGACGTGAGCCCGGCCACGATCCGCAACATCCTCGCCGACCTGGAAGACAGCGGCCTGCTCAGTTCGCCGCATGCCTCGGCCGGGCGGGTGCCGACCGTGCAGGGTTATCGGGTGTTCGTCGACAGCCTGCTCCAGGTCCGCTCCCTGGGCGAGCGCGAAGTGGCCAAGCTGCGCGCCGAACTGACCGCCGGCGCCGGTGGCACCCAGGCCCTGCTCGGCAACGCCTCCGAACTGCTGTCGGCGATGACCCACTTCGTCGGCGTGGTCGGCGCGCCGCGGCGCGAGCAGTTCGCCTTCCGCCAGATCGACTTCGTGCCGCTGGGCGGACGCCGGGTGCTGGCGATCGTGGTGTTCGCCGACGGCGAAGTGCAGAACCGGGTAGTGGAGCCGCAGCGCGTCTTCGCCCCGGAAGAACTGGAACGGGTCGCCAACTACCTCAATGCCCATTGCGCCGGCCGGCCGCTGGCGCAGATCCGCGCGACCCTGCTGCACGAACTGCGCCAGGCCCGGGACGAGATGGAACTGCTGCTGGCGCAGTCGGTGGAACTGGCCGAGCAGGCCCTGGAGCCGCCGGGCGACGACATGGTCCTGGCCGGGCAGACCCGGCTGATCGGGTTGCAGGACCTGTCCGACGTGGAGCGGCTGCGCGAACTGTTCGACGCCTTCGCCCGCAAGCGCGAGATCCTGCAACTGCTCGAGCGTACCCAGCGCGCCCCGGGCATGCGCATCTTCATCGGCGAGGAAACCGGGCTGGCGCCACTGGACGGAGTCTCGCTGGTCACTGCGCCCTACGGCGCCGGTGGCCAGGTACTGGGCGTGCTGGGCGTGATCGGCCCCACCCGGATGGCTTACGACCGGGTGATCCCGGTGGTCCAGGCCGCCGCCGACGCGCTCGGCGAGGCATTGCAGCCACCTGGTGAGAGGCCGGATCCGGCGTCCTGAAGCCCGTGGGGCGGACTTTAGCCCAGGAGCCCCCCGCGTTCCCGCGCAGGCAGGATGCGCGTCGGGTTCCCGCCTGCGCCGGAACGGCAAAGGTTGTTCTTGGACACGCCTTGAATCGTCCCGCGCCGGCCCCCATTGGGTCGGGGATGGGCGGCCGGAGGCGCCGCCACGGAGCCGATCGAATGATTGAGAACGACCCCCCGACCCCCGCCGGCGACGAGACCGAAGCCCGCCTCGAAGTGCAGTTGCGCGACGAGATCGAGGCCCTGCGCGGCGAGCTGGAGCAACTGCGCGCCGAGTCCCTGCGCGAGCGCGCCGACCTGGAAAACCAGCGCAAGCGCGTGGCCCGCGACATCGAGCAGGCGCGCCGCTTCGCCAACGAACGCCTGCTCGGCGAATTGCTGCCAGTGTTCGACAGCCTCGACGCCGGCCTGGCCGCCGCCGGCGGGCAGGGCGGCCCGCTCAAGGAGGGCCTGGACCTGACCTACCGCCAGTTGCTGAAGGTGGCCGGCGACAACGGCCTGAGCGTGGTCGATCCCGTCGGCCAGCCGTTCGATCCGGAGCGCCACCAGGCCATCAGCCAGGCCGACCCGGGCAATGCGGCGCCGGGCAGCGTGCTGCAGGTGTTCCAGAAGGGCTACGTCCTCAACGACCGCCTGCTGCGCCCGGCGCTGGTGGTGGTCGCGCGCCACGACTGAACCGGGGCCGCCGCCGCGGCGGCACCCACTTGAACGGCGCCGGCGCGCCCCTATCTAGCTGACAGGGCCGATGAACCAGCGGCCAGCCACATTCCCGAGGGAGCAGACACAATGAGCAAGATCATCGGCATCGACCTGGGCACCACCAATTCCTGCGTGGCGATCATGGAGGGCGGCAAGGCCCGGGTGATCGAGAACGCCGAGGGCGATCGCACCACCCCGTCCATCGTCGCCTACACCAAGGATGGCGAGGTGCTGGTCGGCGCGCCGGCCAAGCGCCAGGCGGTCACCAACCCGAAGAACACCTTCTACGCGGTCAAGCGCCTGATCGGGCGCAAGTTCACCGATGCCGAGGTCAAGAAGGACCTGGACCTGGTGCCGTACGGCATCGTCGCCCACGACAACGGCGACGCCTGGGTGCAGACCGCCGACGGCCGCAAGATGGCCCCGCAGGAGGTCTCGGCCAAGGTCCTGGAGAAGATGAAGAAGACCGCCGAGGCCTTCCTCGGCGAGACCGTGACCGAGGCGGTGATCACCGTGCCGGCCTACTTCAACGACAGCCAGCGCCAGGCGACCAAGGACGCCGGCCGCATCGCCGGCCTGGACGTCAAGCGCATCATCAACGAGCCCACCGCCGCGGCGCTGGCCTACGGCCTGGACAAGGCCGGCGGCGACCGCAAGATCGTGGTCTACGACCTGGGCGGCGGTACCTTCGACGTGTCGATCATCGAGATCGCCTCGGTCGACGGCGAGAAGCAGTTCGAGGTGCTGGCCACCAACGGCGACACCTTCCTCGGCGGCGAGGACTTCGACGCGCGCGTGATCGATTACCTGGTCGAGGAGTTCCAGAAGGACCAGGGCATCGACCTGCGCAAGGACCCGCTGGCCCTGCAGCGCCTGAAGGACGCGGCCGAGCGCGCCAAGATCGAGCTGTCGAGCGCGCAGCAGACCGAGGTCAACCTGCCGTACATCACCGCCGACGCCTCCGGGCCGAAGCACCTGACCATCAAGCTGACCCGGGCCAAGCTCGAGGCCCTGGTCGACGACCTGGTGAAGAAGACCATCGAGCCGTGCCGCACCGCGCTCAAGGACGCCGGCCTGCGTGCCAGCGACATCGGCGAGGTGATCCTGGTCGGCGGCCAGACCCGCATGCCCAAGGTGCAGGCGGCGGTGGCCGAGTTCTTCGGCAAGGAGCCGCGCAAGGACGTCAACCCGGACGAGGCCGTCGCGCTGGGCGCGGCGGTGCAGGGCGGCGTGCTGGCCGGCGACGTCAAGGACGTGCTGCTGCTGGACGTGACCCCGCTGAGCCTGGGCATCGAGACCCTGGGCGGCGTGTTCACCAAGATCATCGAGAAGAACACCACCATCCCGACCAAGGCCTCGCAGGTGTTCTCCACCGCCGAGGACAACCAGTCGGCGGTGACCGTGCACGTGCTGCAGGGCGAGCGCGAGCAGGCCCGCTTCAACAAGTCGCTGGCCAAGTTCGACCTCACCGGCATCGATGCGGCCCCGCGCGGCATGCCGCAGGTGGAGGTGTCGTTCGACATCGACGCCAACGGCATCGTCCACGTCACCGCCAAGGACAAGAAGACCGGCAAGGAGCAGAAGGTCGAGATCAAGGCCGGTTCGGGCCTGTCGGACGAGGAGATCCAGCGCATGGTCTCCGACGCCGAGGCGCACCGCGAGGACGACAGGAAGTTCCACGAGCTGGTGCAGGCGCGCAACCAGGCCGACGGCCTGGTCCACGCCACCCGCAGCGCGATCGCCGAACACGGCAGCAAGGTGCCGGGCGACGTGATCGGCCGGGTCGAGGGTGCCATCGCCGAGCTGGAGACCGCGCTCAAGAGCGACGACAAGGGCCAGATCGAGGCCAAGTCCAAGGCGCTGGAGGAGGCCGGGCAGTCGCTGTACGCGGCAGCGGCCGCCGCTGCGCAGGGCGATGCCGGCAGCGCCGGCACGGCCGGGGGCAGCGCCTCCGGCACGCCGGACGACGTGGTCGACGCCGAGTTCACCGAAGTCAAGGACGACGACAAGAAGTGAGCCGCGACGGCGCCCAGGCGCCTGCGGCCCCGCAGCCCGCGCCATCGAAACGGTGGCGCGGGCTGTCGCATGAAAGTCCGATGGAATCCCGATGAGCAAGCGCGATTACTACGAAGTGCTGGGCGTGGCCCGCCAGGCCAGCGACGACGAATTGAAGAAGGCCTATCGCCGCTGCGCGATGAAGCACCACCCGGACCGCAATCCGGGCGACGCCGCCGCCGAGGTCGCGTTCAAGGAGTGCAAGGAGGCCTACGAGGTCTTGTCCGATCCGGCGCGGCGCCGCGCCTACGACGCGCACGGCCATGCCGCGTTCGAGCACGGCATGGGCGGTGGCGCCGGCCCGGGGCCGGACATGAACGACATCTTCGGCGACATCTTCGGCAGCATCTTCGGCGGTGCCGGCGGTCCGCGCGCGGCCCGCCGTGGCGCCGACATCGGCTACGTGATGGAGCTGGACCTGGAGGAAGCGGTCGCCGGGATCGAGAAGCGGATCGAGATCCCGACCCTGGCCGAATGCGGTCATTGCAAGGGCAGCGGTTCGGAAGACGGCAAGGTCGAGACCTGCGGCACCTGCCACGGCCGCGGTCAGGTCCGTTTCCAGCGCGGCATCTTCACCATGCAGCAGGGTTGCCCCGAGTGCGGCGGCCGCGGCCAGATCGTGCGCAACCCGTGCAAGGCCTGCCACGGCGCCGGCCGGATCGAGGACGAGAAGGTCCTGTCGGTGAAGATCCCCGCCGGCGTGGACAGCGGCGACCGGATCCGCCTGCAGGGCGAGGGCGAGGCCGGGCCGCCGGGCACCCCGCCGGGCGACCTGTACGTGGAAGTGCGGGTGCGCGAGCACGAGCTCTTCCGCCGCGATGGCGACGACCTGCATTGCGAGGTGCCGATCCGGATCTCGCAGGCGGCGCTGGGCGACACCGTCACCGTGCCGACCCTGGACGGCGAGGCGGAGATCCGGATTCCCGCCGAGACCCAGGCCGGCAAGGTGTTCCGCCTGCGCGGCAAGGGCGTGCGCTCGGTGCGCAGCCGCGGCGCCGGCGACCTGTACTGCCGGATCGTGGTGGAGACCCCGATCAACCTCACCGCCCCGCAGCGCGAGCTGCTGGAGAAGTTCGAGGCCACCTTCACCGGCGAGGACGTGCGCAAGCATTCGCCGCGCTCGGCCACCTTCCTGGATGGCGTGAAGTCGTTCTTCGGACGGATCACGTCGAACTGATCGGCCGCCGCCCTGCGTTCCGTTGCAGTTGAAACGCTGCGCGCCCCCGAAGCGGGGGCGCGCTAGCATGCGTGTTCCATGCACGCCACCGACACGATGATCGACGCGCCGGACAACCCGCGCCCCCCGGTTTCGCCGCCAGCCACGCCGGCCATCGGCCTGGTCGGCAGCGCCGGGGCCTATGGCGCGTGGTTGCGGCGTTTCTTCGAACAGCGCATGGGTCTGCGCGTGCTCGGCCACGATCCGGTCGACGCAGGCAGCGACTCGCCCGAGCGGCTGGTCGAAGAGGCCGACGTGCTGGTGTTCTGCGCGCCCATCCGGCATACGCCCGAACTGATCGGGCGCTACGCGGCGCTGTCGGCCGGGCGCGAACGCGGCCGCCTGTGGCTGGACATCACCTCGCTCAAGCAGGCGCCGGTGGCGGCGATGCTCGGGTCGCAGGCCGAGGTGGTCGGCCTGCACCCGATGACCGCGCCGCCGAAGGCGCCCACGCTCAAGGGCCGGGTGGTGGTGGTGTGCGAGGCGCGCCTGCAGGCATGGCAGCCATGGCTGCAGGAACTGCTCGACGCGCTGCAGGGCGAGTATGTGCACGCCGCGCCCGCGCAGCACGACCGGGTGATGGCGCTGGTGCAGGCGCTGGTGCATGCGGTCCACCTGGGCCAGGCCGGCGTGCTGCGCGAACTGGCCGCCGAACTGGGCGGGCCGGCGGCGCTGCTGCCGTTCCGCTCCACCGCCTTCGAGATGGACATGGCCGCCATCGCCCGGATCCTGTCGCTGAACCCGGCGATCTACGAGGACATCCAGTTCGGCAACCCGCATGCCGGCGAGGTGCTGGAGCGGCTGGAGTCGCAGGTGGCCCGGCTGCGGGCGCTGGTTGCGCGCGGCGACGACGGCGCGCGCGGCGAGTTCCGCAGCCAGTTCCTCGACGCCAACCGCCAGGCCTGGGGCCAGGCCGCGGCCGAGGGCGGCTACACTTTCGAACGCATCGGCTACCTGCTGGCCGACCTGACCGAGACCCGCCGCCTGAGCGTGCACCTGCCGCAGGACCGTGCCGGTTCGCTGCGCGCCTTGCTGCACGTGTTCGAGGAACATGGCATCAGCCTGTCCTCGATCCATTCCTCGCGCACCCCGGCCGGCGAAGTGCATTTCCGCATCGGTTTCGATGCCGGCGCCGACCTGGACTCGCTGCGCGCCGCCGCCGAGGCGATCGACCGCAGCGGGCTGGGGCGGGTGCTGGAGCAGCCCTGAAGGCCACGGCATCCGGACCCTAGGATGCGCGGCGCGCCCCCTCGGCCAGCCGCTGCGCCAGCTCGTCCGGCGGCAGGCCCGGCGCGAACAGGAAGCCCTGGCCGACCGGCACCCCCAGTTCGAGCAGGAAGCGCCGCTGCGCCTCCAGCTCCACGCCCTCGGCGACCAGGCCCAGGCCCAGGCTGCGCGCGATCGCGCCCACCGCCTCGCACACGGCCACGTCCGAGCGGTTGTCCGGCACCCCCTCGACGAACAGCTGGCTCAGCTTGAGCCCGTGGATCGGCAGCCGGCGCAGGTAGTTCAGCGCGCTGTAGCCCTCGCCGAAATCGTCGATGGTCAGGATCACGCCCATCCGCCGCAGCTCGGCGAAGGTGCGCAGGGTGGCCGGCGCGTCCTCGATCAGCACCCGTTCGGTGAACTCCAGTTCCAGCGCCGAGCCGGGCAGGTCGAACTCGCGCAGGGTCTCGGCCACTTTCACCGCCAGGTCTTCGGCCACGAACTGGCGGTAGGACACGTTCACCGCCACCCGCACCACGCCCAGCCCCTGTTCGCGCCATTCGCGCACCTGGCGGCAGGCCTCGCGCAACACCCAGTCGCCGATGCGGACGATGTCGCCGGTGGTCTCGGCATGGCCGATGAACAGGTCCGGGCGCAATTCGCCCAGCTGGTGGCTCTGCCAGCGGATCAGCGCCTCGGCGGCGACCATGTGGCCGTTGCGCAGGTCGACCTGCGGCTGGTAGACCAGGCGGAACTCGCGGTTGTCCAGTGCGCGCCGCAGCTGGGTCTCGATCTGCAGCCGGTCCTGCTGCTTCTGCGCCAGGTCCGGGGTGAACGTCTGCCAGCCGTTGCGGTTGCGGCGCTTGCAGTCGTACATGGCGATGTCGGCGTTCTGGATCAACTGCTGCGGCCGGTTGCCGTCGGTCGGCGCATACGCGATGCCGATGCTGGCGCTGATCGTGAACTCGTCCTCGCCGAACAGGAACGGCTGGGCCAGGGCGCGCAGGATCGTGGCGGCCAGCCGCGGCGCCTGCGCCGGGTCGTCGCCGTCGCACAGCACCAGGAATTCGTCGCCGCCGAAGCGCGCCAGCAGGCCTTCGGTGCCGATGGCCTGGGCGATGCGCTGGCCGGTGCGCACCAGCAGCTGGTCGCCGGCGCCGTGGCCGAGCACGTCGTTGACCGTCTTGAACCGGTCCAGGTCGATGTACAACACCGCCACCCCGGCGTGGGCCGGCTCGTGCAGGCGTGCGTCCAGTTCGGCCAGGATCGCATCGCGGTTGAGGATCCCGGTGAGCGGGTCGGTGCGCGCCTGGATGCGCAGGGTCTCCTCGGCCTGCTTGCGTTCGGTGATGTCCTGCAGGGTTCCGGCCACGCGCGGCGAGGCGTGCTTGCCGGGCTCGACCTCGCCGATCATGCGGATCCAGAAATTGTGGCCGTCGCCGCGCAGGCCCTGCAGCTCCAGGTCGAAGCCGTCGCGCTGGGCGAGCGCGCGTTCCAGCGCGCTTTCCAGCCGGTGCCGGTCGCCGCTGCGCAGGCGTTCGAGCAGGTCGTCCATGGCATGGCGGCCGGCGCCCAGGCCGACGATGCGCAGCGCCTCGCCGGTCAGGTACAGGCGCTGGCGGCCGCGGTCCCATTCCCAGCCGCCGATGTGCGCCAGCGACTGGGCGCGGTCGAACAGGGTGCTGTCGCGCTTGAGTTCGGTGATGTCGCTGAACAGCACGAACACGTGGTCGGCTTCGTCGCGGCCGGAGGAAAACACCGGAACCGTGGTCGCCGACACCCATACCATGCGGTCGCTGGGCAGATGGTGCAGGCCGACGGTGGTGCTGGGCACGACCTGGCCGCTGCGCAGGGCGCGTTGCGGCGGCCATTTTTCTTCCGGCAGCAGGCGGCCGTGCTCGTCGACGATGATCCACTCGCGCGGGCGCGTGCGCAGGTCGCTGTCCAGGCTGGGGCCGAGGATGCGGTGCGCGGCCGGATTGGCCGAAAGCAGGTGGAAGTCGCGGTCGAACAGGATCACGCCCTTGTCGATCGACTCCATCAGCAGCCGGTAGCGCGACTCGGCCTGCCAGCGCCCGCTCAGATCGCGGGCCACCGCGACGATGCACTTGCGGCCGGCGTGGACGAACCCGGCAGAATGCACCTCGACCGGGAAGCGGCTGCCGTCGCCGCGCATGTTGGTGACCTCGATGACGTAGGTCTCGCCGCGGTTGAGGGTCTCCCAGACCGGCTTGAGGTGGTCCGGCGGCAGGTCCGGGTTGAGGGTCTCGATCGGCTGGTCGATGATCTCCTCGCGCGGACGGTTGTAGGCGCGGATCCCGGCCTTGTTGAGGTCCAGCACGATGCCGGTCTCGCTGAGGACGCTGACCGGGTCGGGCACCGCGTCGAACAGGGCGTGGTAGCGCAGGCGCGCGGTCTCGCCCTCGGCCAGGGCCTGGCGCAGCGCATCGCGCGCCAGGCCCAGCAGTTCGCGCGAGGCGGCCGGCACCGCGGTCCCGGCCAGGGCGGCGTCCAGGGCGGCCAATACCGCCTCCGGCTCCGCGCCGGGCACGGATTCGGGGGCGGCCTGGCCGGTCGCGCTCATGCGGCCGCCAGTGCCCGCCCGACCTTGCTGCCGGTTTCGCGCCCCAGCCGCGCCGCCAGCCAGCGGCCGGTTTCGGCCAGCGCTTCCAGGTCGATGCCGGTGTCGATGCCCATGCCGTGCAGCATATACACCAGGTCCTCGCTGGCAACATTGCCGCTGGCACCGCGGGCGTAGGGGCAGCCGCCGGTGCCGGCCACCGCCGAGTCGGCCACCCGTACCCCCGCCTCGATGCAGGCTGCCACGTTGGCCAGGGCCTGGCCCCAGGTGTCATGGAAATGCACCGCCAGCGCGTCCATCGGCACCTCGCTGGCCACCGCCAGCAGCATCTCCCGCGCCTTGTGCGCGGTGCCCACGCCGATGGTGTCGCCCAGCGATATCTCGTAGCAGCCCAGCGTGTGCAGACGCCGGGCCACGCGTACCACGTCGGCCAGCGGGACTTCGCCCTGGTAGGGGCAGCCGAGCACGGTGGAGACGTAGCCTCGCACGCGCACGCCATCGGCCCGCGCCTGCGCCAGCACCGGCACGAAGCGATCGATGGATGCGTCGATCGAGGCGTTGACGTTCCTCAGGTTGAAGGCCTCGGAAGCGGCGGTGAACACTGCGACCTCCGTGGCACCGGACGCCAGCGCGTGCGCATAGCCCTGTTCGTTGGGCACCAGGACCGGGTAGGACACGCCGGGGCGGCGCCGGATGCCGGCCATCACCTGCGCCGCGTCGGCCAGCTGGGGCACCCATTTCGGGCTGACGAAGCTGGTCGCCTCGATGCTGCGCAGTCCGGTGGCCGAAAGCCGGTCGACCAGTTCGATCTTGTCGGCGGTGGCGACCATCGCCGATTCGTTCTGCAAGCCGTCGCGTGGGGCGACCTCGACGATGCGGACGAAATCGCTCATGCGGTTTCCGCCTCGATGGCGACGATGGCAAGCACCGCATCGGCCTCGACGAAATCGCCGGCGGCCACGCGCAATTCGGACACCACGCCCGCCCGCGCGGCGCGGACCGAGAGCTCCATCTTCATCGCTTCCATCACCAGCAGTTCGGCGCCCGCGGCCACGGCCTGGCCGGCGCCGGCTTTCACCAGCACCACCCGGCCGGGCATCGGCGCCAGCACGCGGCCGTCGCCGCCGGCTTCGTCGCCGCCTTCGCCGCGCTCGGCCGGCAACCAGCGCAACGGCAGTCGGCGATGGCCGTCGTGCAGCTCCAGCAGATCGCCATCGAAGAATGCGGACAACTGCCGGGCCTGGCCATCGATGCGCAGTTCGAGCATGCCCCCAGCCAGGCGGGCACCGGCTAGGGCGTGATGCCGGCCATCCACTTCGATGTTCCAGTCGCCGCCGTGGCCGCGGGCCGTGGCCTCGTGGACCGCGCCGCCGGCCTGCAGCCGGAGCCTGCGCGGTGCGCGTCCGCGCAGGCGCCAGCCGTCAGCCAGTGCCCAGGGCGAGACCGGGTCGCCGCTGGCCGCCGCGAGGGCGGCTTCGCCGGCCTGCGCGCGCAGCAGCAGCGCGGCCGCGCCCGCGGCCAGCAGTGGGGCGGACACCGGGCGGTCGCCGGCCAGGAACTCGTCCAGGTGCCGGTCGAGGTAGCCGGTGTCGATCGTGCCTTCGACCACCGCCGGGTGCCGGGCCAGCGCTTCGAGGAAGGCCAGGTTGGTTTTCGTTCCGGCCACATGGCAGCGGGCCAGTGCCTCGCGCAGGCGGGCCAGCGCGCGCGGGCGGTCGGCATCGTGGACGATGAGCTTGGCGATCATCGGGTCGTAGTGCACGGTGACCGTGTCGCCGGCTTCCACCCCGGCATCGACCCGCACGTGGGCGTCGGCGGCCGGCAGTTCCAGCGCGCGCAGGGTGCCGGAAGCGGGCAGGAAGCCGGCGTCGGGATCCTCGGCGTACAGCCGGACCTCGATGGCATGGCCGCGTTGCGGCACCTGCTCCTGGGCCAGCGGCAGCGGCTGCCCGGCGGCCACCCGCAGTTGCCATTCCACTAGGTCCAGGCCGGTGACCCGCTCGGTGACCGGATGCTCGACCTGGAGCCGGGTATTGATCTCCATGAAGTAGAAATTGCCGTCGCCGTCGACGATGAACTCGACCGTGCCGGCGTTGACGTAGCCGATGGCACGGGCCGCCGCCACCGCGGCCTCGCCCATGGCCGTGCGCAGCGCCGGGGTGAGGAACGGCGAGGGCGATTCCTCCAGTACCTTCTGGTAGCGGCGCTGGGCCGAACATTCGCGCTCGTTGAGGTGGATGACCCGGCCGTGGGCGTCGCCGAATACCTGGATCTCGATGTGCCGCGGGGTGGAGACGTAGCGCTCCAGCAGCACCCGGTCGCGGCCGAAGGCATTGCGCGCCTCGCGCTGGCAGCTCTCCAGCGCCGGCACGAAGTCCTCCAGCCGGTGGACCACGCGCATGCCCTTGCCGCCGCCGCCGTGCGCGGCCTTGACCATCAGCGGGAAGCCCGTGCGCGCGGCCTCGCGCGAGAGCGTGGCCAGCGCCTGGTCCTCGCCGTTGTAGCCGGGCACCACCGGCACGCCGGCTTCGGCCATCAACTGCTTGGCCCCGGCCTTGCTGCCCATGCGTCGCATCGACTCGGCGCGCGGGCCGATGAACACCAATCCGGCGGCGGCCACGGCCTCGGCGAAATCGGCGTTCTCGGACAGGAAGCCGTAGCCGGGGTGGATCGCCTGCGCGCCGCTGCGCCGCGCCGCCTCGATCACCGCATCCCCGCGCAGGTAACTCTCGCCGGGCGCCGCCCCGCCGATGCAATGGGCCTCGTCGGCCAGGCGCACGTGCAGTGCACCGGCATCGGCCTCCGAGTACACCGCCACGCTGGCGATGCCGAGCCGGCGGCAGGTGCGGATGACCCGGCAGGCGATTTCGCCGCGGTTGGCGATCAGGATCTTGTCGAACATGCGTCTACGCCTCCGCCGCCCAGGCCGGCGCGCGCTTGTCCAGGAACGCGCCGAGTCCTTCCTGGCCTTCGGGCGATACACGCAGGCGCGCGATGAGCTCGGCGTTGGCCCGGTCGCAGGCAACCGGATCGGTCGCCGTGGCGGCCTGGCGCACCAGCGCCTTGGCCATGCCGGTGGCCAGCGGTGCGGCCCGGCACAGCAGGTCGACCTGGGCCTGCACGGCCGCGTCCAGCGCGTCGGCTGCCGCCACCTCATGCAGCAGTCCCAGGCGCAGGGCGGTATCGGCGTCGAAGGTGCCTGCGGTGGCGAACCAGCGCCGCGCCTGGCGCGGGCCGATCGCCGCCACCACGTAGGGCGAGATCACCGCCGGCAACAGCCCCAGCCGGGTCTCGGTCAGGCCGAAGCGCGCGGCCGGGGTGCCGATGGCGATGTCGCAACAGGCCACCAGGCCCACGCCGCCGCCGAAGGCCGGGCCATGCACGCGGGCGACGGTCGGCCGCGGCAGGTCGTCCAGGGTTCGCATCAGCCGGGCCAGGGCCAGGGCGTCCTCGCGGTTCTCGGCCTCGCCGGCCGCGGCCATCCCGCGCATCCAGTGCAGGTCCGCGCCGGCGGAGAACGAGCCGCCTTCGCCCTCCAGCACCACCACCCGTACCGCAGGGTCGGCGCCGGCGGCCTGCAGTGCGCAGGTCAGCGCGGCGATCAGCGCCGGGTCGAAGGCGTTGTGCAACTGCGGCCGGTTCATGCGCAGGCGCAGCACGGGGCCTGCGCGTTCGATCAGCAGCGGTTCGGCCATGGGTGGCATCCGGACAATCCCAGCTGCGGATGATAGCCGCAGCCACCACACCGGCCATGACGCGACGCGGCGCGACCGGGACGGCCGGGCAGGGGCAGGCGGGTGCGGCCGATGATAGAATTGAGAACGGTTCTTGATAACTGGATGCCTACGTGACGCTGTCCGATACGCCGCCGCGCACCCCCGTCCTCGTCGATGCGGTGGACGACCGCCATCCCGACGACCCCATCGCCCGCCGTCTGCGCGAGCTGGGCTTCGTCGCCGGTGAGCGGGTCGAGATCGTCGCCAAGGGGCCGATCGGTGCCGAACCGCTGCTGGTCCAGGTCGGCTATACCCGTTTCGCCCTGCGCCGTGCCGAGGCCGCGCGGGTGCGGGTGTTGCCGCTGGCGAAGGAGGCGGCGTGAGCGGGGTAGGCGTTGCACCGCCGTTGCGCCTGGCCCTGCTGGGCAGCCCGAACTGCGGCAAGACCGCGCTGTTCAACCAGCTCACCGGCAGCCGGCAGAAGGTCGCCAACTACGCCGGGGTGACCGTCGAGCGCAAGGAAGGCACGCTGCGTTCGCCGTCCGGGCGCAGCTACGCGGTGCTGGACTTGCCCGGCGCCTACAGCCTCAACCCGGCCAGCCTGGACGAGGCGGTTACCCGTGACCTGTGCCGCGGCTTCTATCCCGGCGAGCCCGCGCCCGACGTGCTGGTGTGCGTGGTCGATGCCACCAACCTGCGCCTGCACCTGCGCTTCGTGCTGGAAGTGCGGCAGATGGGCCGGCCGATGGTGGTGGCGTTGAACATGATCGACGCTGCGCAGCAGCGCGGCATCGCCATCGACCGCGAAGTACTGGAGCGCGAACTCGGCGTGCCGGTGGTGGAGACGGTGGCGGTGCGCCAGCACGGTGCGCAGGCGCTGGTGGAGCGCATCGACGCGCTGGCCGCGCACCTGCGCCCTCCGGCCACGATGCTGCCCGAGAGCGCCGGGGCGGACCTGGGGCCGGCGTTGCATGCCGAAACCCGGCGCCTGCTTGCGGCCACGGTCGATATGCCCGCGCGCACGGCGAAGATCGACGATGCGCTGGATCGCTGGCTGCTGCACCCGGTGCTGGGCCTGCTGACCCTGGCGGTGGTGATGTTCCTGATCTTCCAGGCGGTGTATGCCTGGGCCACGCCGGTCATGGACCTGATCGAGGCCGGCACCGCGGCGCTGGGCGCGTGGGTGGGCGAGCGCATGGGCGAAGGCCCGCTGGCCAGCCTGATGGTGGACGGGATCATCGCCGGCCTCGGCGGGGTGATCGTGTTCCTGCCGCAGATCCTGGTCCTGTTCGCCTTCATCCTGGCGCTGGAGGAATCCGGCTACCTGCCGCGGGCGGCGTTCCTGCTCGACCGGCTGATGGCCGGCGCCGGCCTGTCCGGGCGCTCGTTCATCCCGCTGCTGTCCAGCTTCGCCTGCGCGATCCCCGGGATCATGGCCACCCGCAGCATCCAGGATCCGCGCGACCGCCTGGCCACGATCCTGGTGGCGCCGCTGATGACCTGCTCGGCGCGGCTGCCGGTGTACACGCTGCTGATCGGCGCCTTCATCCCGGCGCGCCAGGTGTGGGGCGGGTTCAACCTGCAGGGCCTGGTCCTGTTCGGCCTGTACCTGGCCGGGATCCTCAGCGCGCTGGCGGTGTCCTGGGTGATGAAGAAGTGGCGCCGCGACCAGGGCGAGCATCCGCTGATGCTGGAGTTGCCGTCGTACCGCGTGCCCAACCCCCGCGACCTGCTGCTCGGCCTGTACGAGCGCGGCATGATCTTCCTCAGGCGGGTGGGCGGGATCATCTTCGCCCTGACCGTACTGCTGTGGGTGTTGCTCAGCTTCCCGGCGCCGCCGCCCGACGCGACCCTGCCGGCGATCGACTACAGCTTCGCCGGCCGCATCGGCCATGCGCTGGCGGTGGTGTTCGCGCCGCTGGGCTTCAACTGGCAGATCTGCATCGCCCTGATCCCCGGCCTGGCCGCGCGCGAGGTGGCGGTGTCCTCGCTGGCCACGGTCTACGCGCTGTCGGCGGCCGACGACGCGGCGGCCGCGCAGGCGCTGACCCCGTTGATCCAGGATGGCTGGTCGCTGGCCACCGGCCTGTCGTTGCTGGTGTGGTTCATCTACGCGCCGCAGTGCATCGCCACCTGGGCCGCGATCAAGCGCGAGACCGGCTCGTGGAAGACCATGGCCATCGCCGCCGGCTACCTGTTCGGGCTCGCCTACCTGGCTTCGCTGCTGACCTACCAGGTCGCAGTGCGGCTGGGGGCGGGCTAGGGCGGGGCGATGGACCCGGCGCTGCCGCTGTGGCTGCAGTACGCGGTGATCGGCGCGGTGGTCGTGCTGGCGCTGTGGATCTTCGCCAGGAAACAGCTGCCCGGAACCTTGCGCAAGGTGCGGCTGGCGCTGGCTGCACCGCTGGTGCGCGAGGGCCGGCCGGCGTGGATGCGCTCGCTGGCGCGGAAGATCGCGCCACCTTCCAGCGGCGGGCCGTCCTCGTGCGGCGGGTGCGACGGCTGCGGACCTGAACCCAAGCGTTGATGCCGGGGCGATGGGCCGGGCTACGGCCGGCACGCCGCTCCCCGCACGCACCGGGGATCACATCCGGAACACGCCGAATCGCGCCGGCTCGATCGGCGCATTGAGCGCCGCCGACACCCCCAGCCCCAGCACCCTGCGGGTATCGGCCGGGTCGATGATGCCGTCGTCCCACAGTCGCGCGGTGGCGTACCAGGGGCTGCCCTGGTGCTCGTACTGCTCGCGCACCGGCGCCTTGAACGCCTCTTCCTCGGCCGCGCTCCAGGCGCCGCCGCCGGCCTCGATCGCGTCGCGACGCACCGTGGCCAGCACGCTGGCGGCCTGCTCGCCGCCCATCACGCTGATCCGCGCGTTCGGCCACATCCACAGGAACCTTGCCCCGTAGGCCCTGCCGCACATGGCGTAGTTGCCGGCCCCGAAGCTGCCCCCGATCACCACGGTGAACTTGGGCACGCTCGAACACGCCACCGCAGTGACCATCTTGGCCCCGTCCTTGGCGATGCCGGCGTTCTCGTACTTGCGCCCGACCATGAAGCCGGTGATGTTCTGCAGGAACACCAGCGGGATCCCGCGCTGGTTGCACAGCTCGATGAAATGCGCACCCTTGAGCGCGCTCTCGGAGAACAGGATGCCGTTGTTGGCGACGATCCCGACCGGGTAACCGTGCAGGTGGGCGAAGCCGGTCACCAGGGTCTTGCCGTAGCGCGCCTTGAACTCCTCGAACTCGCTGCCGTCCACCAGCCGCGCGATCACCTCGCGGATGTCGAACGGGCGGCGGGTGTCGGCCGGGACGATGCCGTACAGCTCGTCGGCCGGATACAGCGGCTCGCGCGGCTCGCGCAAGGCCACGGCCACGGTCTTCTTCCGGTTGAGGTGGCCGACGATGCCGCGCGCGATCTGCAGCGCATGGGCGTCGTCCTCGGCGTAGTGATCGGCCACCCCGGATACCGCGGTGTGCACCTCCGCGCCGCCCAGCGCCTCGGCGTCGACCACCTCGCCGGTGGCCGCCTTCACCAGCGGCGGGCCGCCGAGGAAGATCGTGCCCTGCTCGCGCACGATCACCGACTCGTCGCACATCGCCGGCACGTAGGCGCCGCCGGCGGTGCAGCTGCCCATCACCACCGCCACCTGCGGGATGTTCTCCGCGCTCAGCCGGGCCTGGTTGTAGAAGATCCGGCCGAAGTGCTCGCGGTCCGGGAACACCTCGTCCTGCAGCGGCAGGAACGCGCCGCCGGAATCGACCAGGTAGAGGCAGGGCAGCCGGTTCTCCTGCGCGACCTGCTGCGCACGCAGGTGCTTCTTCACCGTCATCGGGAAGTAGGTACCGCCCTTGACGGTGGCGTCGTTGGCCACGACCACCACCTCCTGGCCCATCACCCGGCCGATGCCGCAGACCATGCCGGCGGCCGGCGCGGCGCCGTCGTACATGTCCTCGGCGGCGAGCGGGGCGATTTCCAGGAACGGCGAGCCGGGGTCGAGCAGGGCGTCGATGCGGTCGCGGGCCAGCAGCTTGCCGCGTTCGGTATGGCGCTGCCGGGCCTTGTCGCCGCCGCCTGCGGCGGCACGCGCCAAGCGGCGCTCCAGCTCGGCGGCGAGTCCGCGGTGGTGGGCGGCATGGGCCGCGAATTCGGGCGACCGGGGATCGATCTGGGTGCGGAGGGCAGGCATGGGCGTCCAGGCGGGCGTATCCCCACAGGATAAGCCAGGCGCCGACTGCCGGGTTCTGGCGGCGCAGCAACCGCCGCCGGGGATGCCGGGGCATCACCGCCCCGGTTGCCGCCGGCACAAAAGGAAAGCCGCCGGGGATACCGGCGGCTTTCGGGTACAGCAGGAAGGCCAGCAGATTAGTGCTTGACTTCTTCCTTGGCGGCGTCGGCGGCAGCCTTGGCCTCGTCGGCCACGTTGGCAGCAGCCTCGGCCACGTTGGCGGCGCCGGCAGCGGCAGCGTCGGTCGTGGCGGCAGCGGCGTCGGCAGCGGCGTCAGCCGCGGTGTCGGCGGCGGCGGCAGCAGCGTCGGCGGCGCCCTGGGCGGCGTCGGCGGTGGCGGCACCGGCCTCGGCGGTGGCGTCGGCGGCAGCCTGGGCCTGGGTGGCAGCGGCGTCGGCCGCGGCGGCGGCGTCGGCGGCGGCTTCCTGCTTCGAGCAGGCGGCCAGGGCCAGACCCAGGGCCAGGGCGATCAGCAGCTTGTTGATGCTCATGATGGGATGTTCCTCGTCGTTAAAGGTGGCAACGCGCCATTGCGCGCCGCCAACATGATGACAAGCCCGTGTCCACTGTCAAGCGGGCGTTGGTCAGCTTCGTAAATGAGTTGTGAAACTGGCCGGTCAGGCGACTTCGACCGCGATCGCGGTGGCTTCGCCGCCGCCGATGCAGAGCGATGCCACCCCGCGCTTGAGGCCGCGCTTGCGCAGGGCGTTGACCAGGGTGACCACCAGGCGGGCGCCGGAGGCCCCGATCGGATGGCCCAGGGCGCAGGCGCCGCCATTGACGTTGACCTTGGCGTGGGGGATGCCCAGTTCCTTGATCGGGGCCATGGCAACCACGGCGAACGCCTCGTTGATCTCGAACAGGTCCACCTCGTCCACCTTCCAGCCGACCTTGTCCAGCAGGGTGGAGATCGCCCCGACCGGGGCGGTGGTGAACCACTCCGGCTGGTGGGCGAAGGTGGTGTGGCCGACGATCCTGGCCAACGGCTGGATCCCGCGGCGGGCTGCCTCCCCGGCCGACAGCAGCACGGTGGCCGCCGCGCCGTCGGAGATCGAGGAGGAACTGGCCGCGGTCACGCTGCCGTCCTTCTTGAACGCCGGCTTGAGGGTGGGGATCTTGGACACGTCCGACTTGCCCGGCTGCTCGTCGCTGGCGAACTCGACCTCGCCCTTGCGGCTGGCGACCTTGACCGGGACGATCTCGCCGTCGAACGCACCGGAGGCCTGGGCCGCCTGCGAGCGCCGGACCGACTCGATCGCGAACGCGTCCTGCTCCTCGCGGGTGAAACCGTACTTGGCCACCGTGGCTTCGGCGAACACGCCCATCGACTGGCCGTCATAGGGGTTGGTCAGGCCGTCCCAGGCCATGTGGTCGACCGCCTGGAAGTTGCCGTAGCGGTTGCCGGTGCGCGAGTTGGGGATCAGGTGCGGGGCATTGGTCATCGATTCCATGCCGCCGGCGACCACGACCGTGGCCGAGCCGGCCTTGATCAGGTCGTGGCCGAGCATGATCGCTTTCATGCCCGAGCCGCAGACCTTGTTGATGGTGGTGGCACCGGCGCTGGCCGGCAGGCCGGCGGCCAGCGCCGCCTGGCGGGCAGGAGCCTGGCCCAGGTTGGCCGGCAGCACGCAGCCCATGATGACCTCGGAGACGTCGGCGGCGGGGATGCCGGACTGCTCCAGCGCAGCGGAGATCGCGGCCGCGCCCAGGACCGGGGTCGGCACGCCGGTGAACTGGCCGAGGAAGGAGCCGATGGCGGTGCGCTTGGCAGCGGCGATGACGATGTCGGACATGGGCCTGGTCTCTGCGGGGTGAGTCATCGATTATCGCGGCCCCAGCCGCGGGGCGCCAGCATCCGGCGATGCAGGCGACAACCGGGAGCGATTGCGGTATAGATCGGATCGACGTGGCGGGGCGACCCGAGTACCCGCCGGACGATTGGACGGAGATCCCAATGCGCATCCTTGGTACTACGACCGTGGGACGTGGCCTTGCCCGCTCGCTGCTGGCCATCGCCATCTCCACGACCCTGGCTTCGGGACTGGTGGCCTGCAGCGGGGGCGGCGGGGGCGGGGGCGGCAATCTGAAGCCCGGAGTCCCGACCTCGCCGCCACCCCCGCCACCGCCCCCACCGCCTCCGCCGCCTCCGGTCTCACCGCCGCCACCGCCCGCATTGGTCCAGCCGCCGATCGATGCCCACCTGACCCTGACCCATGCCACCGAAGCCGAGCGCCAGGGCTACACCGGCGCCGGTTACCGGATCGGCGTGATCGATACCGGCGTCAATCGCAACCATCCGGCCCTGGCGGGCCGGGTGCTGGCCAACTACAGCTACGTCAATCCCAGCAAGAACGACATGACGGTGGACGACAAGGTCGGCCATGGCACCACCGTTTCCCAGCTGGCCGCCGGGCAGGCGGTCGGCCGCTGGCCGGGTGGCGTGGCGCCGGGGGCCGGGATCCTCTCGGCGCGGATCATCAACGACGAGCGCCCCACGGACGACGGTTCCGGCCAGGGCAACGAGGTCACCGGCGCCCTGGGACTGAAGGCGATCCACCAGGATCTGGTGGCCAGCGGCATGCGGATCATGAACAACTCCTGGGGCGGGCTGTACTGGACCCGTCCCACGGCCACCGCGCCGATCGCGGACGAATACCGCTTCTTCATCCAGGACCATGACGGCCTGGTGGTGTTCGCCACCGGCAACGAGGGCCGCAGCGACCCGACCAACATGGCCGCGCTGCCGAGCCAGCCCGGTCCCAATGGCACGTTCCCCGCCGCCGACCTGGAGAAGGGCTGGCTGGCCGTGGCCGCGCTGGACACGTCCAACCCGACCCAGTTGATGTACTACTCCAATGCCTGCGGCCTGGCGAAGAACTACTGCCTGGTCGCACCGGGCACGGCCATGTTCACCGGCACCAACGACACCGCCGGCAACACGACGTACTACTACGGCAGCGGCACCTCGTACGCCGCGCCGCTGGTGTCCGGCGCCGCCGCAGTGCTCTGGCAGAGGTTCCCCTATTTCAACAACGACCTGATCCGGCAGACCCTCCTGGGTACCGCCACCGACCTGGGCGATCCGGGCGTGGACGCGGTGTTCGGCCATGGACTGCTCAACCTGGCCAAGGCCCTGGGTGGACCGGCCAAGTTCGACTGGGGCGATGTGACGGCGAACTTCAGCGGCGAGTCGGCCTGGACCAATGCCATCACCGGCAATGGCGGCCTGGTCAAGCGCGGCAGCGGCACCCTGACCCTGGGCAACGCCGGGGTGTACCTGGACTACCGGGGCGATACCCGGATCCAGGGTGGCACGCTGAAGATCCTAGGCGACCTGCATTATTCGGACGTGTACGTCGACGCCGGCGGGCGCCTCGCCGGAACCACCTGGCTGGGCGCGGACCTGACCAATGCCGGCGTCGTGCAGATCGATGCGGCCGCCGCCGGCGGGCAGGGCGTGACCGTGAAGGGCGACTACGTGCAGAAGGCCGGCAGCCAGCTGTCGCTGCTGCTCGGCTACGGGCAGTTGCTGGTCGACGGCAAGGCCACGCTGGAGGGCGGCAACGTCCACGTGGCGGGCGTGCGCAACGGCTACACCTGGCAGGCGCGCGAATACGTGCTGACCGCGACCGGCGGCGTCACCGGCCGGTTCAGCGGGCTGACCTCCGCTTCCAGCGTGTTCCTCGAGGGCACCCTGGGATACAGCGCCAACCAGGCATGGATGGACATCACCCGCCTCAACGTCACCGTCGCCGCCCAAGGCCTGGACGGCATCACGCCGATCGCCCTGGGCGCCGCGCAACGGGTGGAAGCCGCATTCGGCGCGATCGATACCCAGCAGCGCGAAGGCACGGGCACGGTGTCCGACGGCTTCATCCGCATCGCCGGCGATTTCCAGGGCACGGCCAGTGCGGGGGCGGCAGTGGCCTCGTTGCGCAGCCTGTCCGGCGAGGTGCACGCGGCGGCAGCGGCGGCCACGTTCGACAGCCTGGACCTGGGCCGGCGGGCGCTGTCCTCGCGCTTCGACACGCTGGCCGCCGGCGGGGCACGCCCCGGCGCCTGGATCCAGGCGCTGGGCGGAGCCTCGTCGCTGGGTGCCGACGCGGGCGCTCAGGTCCAGGGCTGGATGGCCGGCCACGACCTCGCCCTGGGCAGGACGACGATGGCCGGCATGGCTTTCGGCGAGAGCCGCGGCGACAGCCGCCTCGATGGCCTGGCCGATCGCAGCCGCGAGCGGCAGGTGCAGGCGCAGGCGTACCTGGGCCGGCAGTGGGGCCAGGGCTACCTGCTGGGCCAGTTCGGCGCAGGCCAGTGGCAGCGCTGGATCGACCGCGAACTGCTGCTGGGTGCCAGCCGCTACGGCGTACACAGTGCCTATGACGGCCGCTTCGCCGTGGCCGGGCTGGAGGCGGGCTACCGCTTCGACGGCGCGGCCGGTTCGCTGGTGCCCTACGTGGGCACCGAGCACGCGCAAGTCCGCAGCGACGGCTTCCACGAGCAAGGGGCGGCCGGATTCGGGCTGCGCAGCGAGGCCAATACCGCCGCGCGCACCCAGGCCATCGCCGGCCTGCGGGTGAGCCGGGATTGGCAGCGTTTCAGCCTCAGCGGGTATGCGGAGTGGCAGCAGACCCTGGCCAGCGACGGACTGGAACTGTCGGCCAGCTTCGTCGGGGTGGATGCGTGGTCGCCGCTTGCGGCCTCCGATCCGGCTGCGTCGGGCGGCATGTTCGGGTTGTCGGCGCGGACCTGGCTATCGCCGCGCTCGGCCTTGTCGTTTGGCTACGACCAGCGCTTCGGCCCGCGTGGGGATGCGGGCATGGTCTCGCTGCGCTATGTGTTGGGGTTCTGAAGAGCGGCGGTTTCCGGGCTCCGGGCCTGTGACCTTTCCCGGGCCGCTGCATGAGTGGGGGATGCACGTTTTTGCCTGTCCGGTCACGGAAACCGGCCTCGCAATGGGCCGGAGATTGTTGTTTTCCAGAGATCAAAGGGTTACAAATTAGAGCAACGCTTGGCGCGGCCGCCGCGCTATCAACTTGGGGGAAAACGAATGGACGCACTGCATGGGCGCAAGGCTCTGGCCTTGGCTGTCGTTTCTGTCTTGGGCCTGGGTTTGGCGGCCTGCAGTAGTGGCGGCAATACCAAGGATGTCCCGCCCCTGGTCATCGGTGGTGGCGGAGGCGGTGGTGGCGGAGGCGGTGGTGGTGGCGGTGGTGGTGGCGGTGGTGGCGGAGGCGGTGGTGGTGGTGGTGGCGGAGGCGGTGGTGGTGGAACGCCGCCGCCTGCGAACGTTGAGCCCCCCATAGATGCGCATCTGGCGTTGATCAATGCCAAGGACGTGATCGCCAGCGGCAGCTACACGGGGGCCGGCGTCGTCATCGGCCTGCTGGATACCGGCGTCAACCGCAACCATCCATCCCTGGCCGGGCGGGTCATCGCCAATTTCACCAACGTGTCCGGGGTCGACACCAGTGTCGATGACAAGGTGGGGCACGGCACGACCGTGGCTTCGCTGGCCGCGGGCAAGGCCGTCGGCAACTGGCCGGGCGGCGTGGCCCAAGGCGCCAGCATCATCTCGTCGCGGATCATCGCCGACGAGGCTCCGAAGGACGACGGGTCCGGCCAGGGCAACGAAGTGCAGGCGGGACGAGGCTATGGCGAGTTCTTCCGGGCGCTGAACCTGCAGATCGCCGAAGCCGCCGCCCGGGCCGGCGCGGTGGGCACGATCATCAACAATTCGTGGGGCGGCCTGTACTGGACCAACGATCAGGTCACCAACGAATTCGTCAATGCCTGGAGCGACTTCATCCTGAATCGCGATGGCCTGGTCGTGTTCGCCAACGGCAATAGCGGCACCGACGCCCGTTACCGCGACAACCCCTCGAACAATGCGGCATTGCCGAGCAAGTCGGCCGAGGCGGCATTCCTGGAGCGCGGCTGGCTGACCGTGGCCGCGCTCAATCCGACCGAGTCCACGCCGACCCTGACCGACTACTCGCAAGCCTGCGGGGTGGCGAAGAACTACTGCCTGACCGCACCCGGCAACGTTGTGTTCACCGGCCATACCGACACCAGCGGCAGCACCAGTTACAAATGGGGCGGGGGCACCTCCTACGCGGCACCTCTGGTGTCAGGCACGGCCGCGCTGGTGTGGCAGGCCTTCCCCTATTTCAACAACGACCTGGTACGGCAGACCGTGCTCGGCACGGCCACCGACATCGGCGATCCCGGCCCGGACGCGATCTTCGGCTATGGCCTGCTCAATGTCGGCGCCGCGGTGAAGGGACCCGGGCGGTTCGACTGGGGCGATGTGCTGATCGAATTCGACAACAAGCGCGTGGACCCGGCACGGGGCGTCGACGTCAGCTATTTCCGCAATCCAATCAGCGGTTCAGGCGGCCTGATCAAGGCCGGCAGCGGCACCCTCGTGCTTACCGAGCGCGGCTCCTACCAGGGCGCAACCGTGCTCAGGCAGGGCGGGCTGAACGTGCTGCAGGGCCTGGCCAGTTCCAGCGTCACCGTGGAAGCGGGCACCCGTTTCCAGGGCGTGGGCAGCTTCGGGGGCAGCGTCACCAATGGCGCGAGCCTGATCGCGGGCGATGGAGTCAACGCGATGAACATCGCCGGTGACTTCACCAACTACTGGACCGGCCCGGCGGGCGATGTCCTGGGCACCCTGCATTTCTGGCTTGGCAACCCGCTCGGCGTGGACGGCAAGGCCAAGCTCACCAGCGATAGCGCCGGCAACAGCAAACTCCATGTCGAAGGAGTGAAGAGCGGCTATGTGTTCGACCAGCGCACCATGGTGATCTATACCAAGGAGGGCCTGCTCGGACGCTTCGACAACCTCGTGACCTCGGCGTCCAACGTCACCCTGGTCAACTACACCCTCGAATACGACTTGCTCAATGCCTATTTGCGCGCGCAGCGCGTGGACGTGAGGGCGGCTGCGTCGATCTGGGGCCTCTCGGCCCTGTCGCAGGGCGCGGCGTCGCGCATGGAAGGGGTGATGGGCGGGCTGGACGGCAGCCTCGGCGGGGCGTTGCCGGGCGGCACGGGCGGCAACATCGGGCTCGATGCCGACTTGCTCGCGGCCGCCGGCGCCTTCCAACAGGCCCCCAGCGTCGCGGGCGTGGACGTGTCGCTGCGCAGCCTGTCAGGGCAGCTGCACGGCACCGCCTCGGCGATGACTTTCGAGAGCATCGATGCCAACCGCCGTGCGGCGACCAGCCGTTTCGACCGCTTCCGCGGCAACCTCAGGGGTGCCGGCGCCTGGGCCGCCGACCTGTCGCGCGATGGCGGGTTGTCCCTGTCGGGCTTCGATTCGGTTGATTTCAGCAGCAGCGGCGAAATCGTCGGCCACGACGTGGCCTATGGCGCCAACACCCTGCTCGGCGTGGCGTTCAGCCGCCAGCAGCAGCAGAGCTGGTTGCCGGCGATGGGCGACCGGATGCGCGGCTACCAGTACGAAAGTCAGCTGTATGCGGCCTGGCTGAGCGATGGTTGGTACGCCCAGGGTCGCCTGGGCATTGGCCAGTTCGATCGACAGATGCAGCGCAACGTCCTGCTGGGTACCAGTGTGAATGGTGTCGCCACGCGGCTGTCCGGCGACTATTTCACCGCCAATATGGAATCCGGCCGTGGCTTCGGTCTGGCTGGCGGGACGCTCACGCCCTACCTGGGCGTGGACTACACCCGTCTGGACAACGACGGCTTCAGCGAAGCCGGCGCCGGTGGCCTGGGCTTGCGCGCGGATCAATGGAACAGCACCCGAACCCAGGGTTACCTGGGCCTGCGGGGCGAACGCAGTTGGCGACTGGGCAACGGCGTCACTCTCGCGCTTGATGCGCGGGGCGAGTACCAGGAGCGGCTACAGTCCGCCGGGGAAGTGTTCGACGCCAGCTTCGTCGGCTTCGAGCAGTGGCAGCCGCTGTACGGGATCGGCCTGGCCGCGCGCAGCCGGCTCTACCAGATGGGGCTGACGACTTCGTTCTCCGCGCGCAACCTGTTCCGCGTCGACTACAGCCGTCGCCAGAGCGATCGCTACGCCGACGACCAGGTCAGCCTGCAGTACAGCCACGCGTTCTGATCCGGGCCCGGTGCCCGTAGGAGGACGGGATAGGCGCGCCCGGCGGGGCGCGCCTTCTCAGTCTTCTCAGTCCCGTCCCTCGAACAGCTCGCGTCCGATCAGCATGCGCCGGATCTCGTTGGTGCCGGCGCCGATGGCGTAGAGCTTGGCATCGCGCAGGATCCGGCCGGTGGCGAACTCGTTGATGTAGCCGTTGCCGCCCAGCGCCTGGATCGCTTCCAGCCCCACCTGCACCGCGGACTCGGAGGCGTGCAACAGGCAGGAGGCCGCCGCCGCGCGCGAGGAACGGCCCTGGTCGAAGTCGCGCGCGACCTGGTAGGCAAATGCGCGCGAGGACTGCAGCGCGGTGTACATGTCGGCGACCTTGCCCTGCATCAGGCCGAAGGTGCCGATCGCCGCATCGAACTGGCGGCGCTCGCGCACGTAGGGCAGGGTGATGTCCAGGGCAGCCTGCATCAGCCCGATCGGGCCGCCGGACAGCACCAGGCGCTCGGTGTTCAGGCCGCTCATCAGCACTCGCACGCCCTGGTTCACCTCGCCGAGCACGTTTTCCGCCGGGATCTCGCAGTCCTCGAACACCAGTTCGCAGGTGTTGGAGCCGCGCATGCCCAACTTGTCCAGCTTCTGCGCGGTGGAGAAGCCGCGCATGCCGCGTTCGACGATGAAGGCGGTCATGCAGCGGCTGCCGGCCTCCTTGGCCGCGGTGCGCATGTACACCACCAGCACGTCGGCCTCCGGGCCGTTGGTGATCCACATCTTGTTGCCGTTGGCCACCCAGACGCCATCGCGCAACTGCGCGCTGCAGCGCATCGAGCCGACCACGTCCGAGCCGGCGCCCGGCTCGCTCATCGCCAGCGCGCCCTTCCACTCGCCGCTGCATAGCTTCGGCAGGTATTTCGCGTGCTGGGCGGGATTGCCGTTGAGATAGAGGTTGGAGACGCACAGGTTGGAATGCGCACCGTAGCTCAGCCCGACCGAGCCGGAGGCGCGCGAGATCTCCTCCATCGCCACCAGGTGGGCCAGGTAGCCCATGTCGCTGCCGCCATATTCAGAGGCGACGGTCATGCCCAGCAGGCCCAGTTCGCCCAGCTTGGGCCACAGGTCCTGGGGGAAGGCATTGTCCTCGTCGATGGCCGCCGCACGGGGCGCGATCTCGACCTCGGCGAAGCGGCGCACGGCCTCGCGCAGGGCATCGATTTCCTCGCCCAACTGGAATGCGTGCATGCCTGCCCCTCGATTGGTTTCAATTGCACCAGTCTAGGGGGAAGCCGGCCCGGTTGGCACGTGCGGGCGCAGCAATGCGGCGGGCGAGGAGCTCAGTGTTCCCCGCGCAGGTGCCCCATCCGCGGCCGGGTACGGCCCATCGGCAGCTTGAGCTTGCCGATGGCCTGCAGCCGGGCCTGGGCGATCCGGTCGGCGGCGTACTGCGGGCTGATGTCCTCGCGCTCGGACAGGTCGAAGATCCGGCCGAGGTTGTGGTAGATGCTGCGGATCAGGCGCATCGCCCGTTCGCGGTTGTAGCCGTCGATCTCCAGCGACACGTTCATCACCCCGCCGGCGTTGACCGCGTAGTCCGGGGCGAACAGGATCCCGCGCCGGTGCAGCTCGTCGCCCACCGCGTGGCTGGAGAGCTGGTTGTTGGCCGAGCCGCAGACGATCTTCGCCTTCAGCCGCTCGGCGGTCTTCTCGTCGATCCCGCCCTCGATCGCGCAGGGTGCGAACACGTCGGCGGCCACGTCGTAGATGTCGGCGCAGGCCACCGCCTCGGCGCCGTACTCGGACACCGCGCGTTCGACCAGCTTCGGGTCCAGGTCGGCGACGAACAGCTTGGCGCCGCGCTCCCGGAGCAGCTTCACCAGCTCCATCCCGATGTGGCCCAGTCCTTGCACCGCGATGCTGGTCTTGCCGACCTCCTCGTGGCCGAACTTGCGCTGCAGCGAGGCCATCAGCCCCTGCAGGGTGCCGTAGGCGGTGAACGGGGCCGGGTCGCCGGAGCCGCCGTGAACCTGGTGCACGCCGGTGACAAATTCGGTCTCCAGGTAGATCTGCTCCATGTCGTTGACGTCGGTGCCCACGTCCTCGGCGGTGATGTAGCGCCCGCCCAGCGCCTCCACCGCACGGCCGAAGGCACGGAACAGCACCTCGGACTTGGCCGTCTTCGGGTCGCCCAGGATCACCGCCTTGCCGCCGCCGATGTTCAGACCGGCCAGGGCGTTCTTGTAGGTCATGGTCCGGCTCAGGCGCAGCACGTCGCGCAGGGCATCGCCCTCGTCGGCGTAGTGGCGCATGCGCACTCCCCCCAGGGCCGGGCCGAGCACGGTGCTGTGCACGGCGACGATCGCCCTCAGCCCCGCATCGGGGTTGTTGCAGAAGACCACCTGCTCATGGCCGGAGGTGGCGAGGGTTTCGAAAAGCATCGACAGGCTCCGTGGTCTTCGGCCAACAAAAAAGCGACGGAGCCAGGGGGAGGGCGGGTCGTCGCGGGCGCCATTCTACTCCCAGCCACGCGGCGACTCATCCGCTTCCCCTGAATAGGGGGGTGGCCGCCCGGTCCTGTTGCAGGCGCCCCCTCGGTTTCCCGTGAAAGCACTAGAATCGGGACATCGAAGTCCTTGATTCCCGAAGCGCATGAGCACGCCCGCCAGCCAGATCCCCGTCGCCAGCCCGGAACCGACCCCATTGCGCTTCGTCACCGCTGCCAGCCTGTTCGACGGCCATGACGCGGCGATCAACATCATGCGCCGGCTGATCCAGGCCCAGGGCGCCGAGGTGATCCACCTGGGCCACAACCGCAGCGTCGAGGACGTGGTCCGCGCGGCGCTGCAGGAGGATGCCGACGCGATCGCCCTGTCCAGCTACCAGGGCGGGCATGTGGAGTACTTCAAGTACATGGTGGACATGCTCCGGGAGCGCGGCGCCGCGCACATCCGCGTGTTCGGCGGCGGCGGCGGCACCATCACCCCCGAGGAGATCCGCGAACTGGAAGCCTACGGCGTCGAGCGCATCTACCATCCCAATGACGGCATGAAGATGGGGCTGGTGGAGATGATCGAGGACGTGGTCGCCCGTGCGGGGGCCGCGCGCGACGTGCGGGTGTCGCGCGCACCGGGGGACGGTGGCGGGCACGGCCCGGGAGCCGGCGAGATCGCCATCGGCCGCGCCCTCAGCGCGATCGAGGATGGCGAACACGGCGAGGCCGAGTTGTCCCGCCTGCGCAAGCAGTGGCAGCTGGCCGCCGGCCGCACCCCGGTGATCGGCATCACCGGCACCGGCGGCGCCGGCAAGTCCTCGGTCACCGACGAACTGCTCAACCGCTTCCTGTCCAGCTTCCCGGCCATGCGTATTGCAGTCGTCTCGGTGGATCCGACCCGACGCCGCAGCGGCGGCGCGCTGCTGGGCGACCGCATCCGCATGAACTCCCTGCGCAGCCATCGCGTCTACATGCGCTCGATGGCCACCCGTCGCCAGAATGTGGCCACCAATGCGGTGCTCAAGGACTGCATCGCCTTCCTCAAGTCGCTGGACTTCGACCTGGTGATCGTGGAGACCGCCGGCATCGGCCAGTCCGACTCGGAGATCGTGGACCTGGTCGATTTCCCGATGTACGTGATGACCTCCGACTACGGCGCGGCCAGCCAGCTCGAGAAGATCGACATGCTCGACTACGCCGAGCTGATCGTGCTCAACAAGTACGACCGCCGCGGCGCCGAGGACGCCCTGCGCGACGTGCGCAAGCAGTGGAAGCGCAACCGCGTGGCCTTCTCGGTCAAGGACGAGGACGTGCCGGTCTATCCGACCATCGCCTCGCAATTCAACGACCCGGGTATCAGCTGGATGTTCGCCAACCTGTGCCGGCTGCTGCGGGCGAAGGGCGCCGATTTCGAGCCGCGGATCGACACCTCGCTGAAGGAACCGCGCGCCACCGTGCTGATCCCCGGCGCCCGGGTGCGCTACCTGGCCGAGATCGCCGAACAGGGCAGGGCGATCAACCGCAGGATCGAGAGCGAGGCCGAGACCGCCAGCCGCGCCCAGTCGTATTGGGAGTCGCTGCGCGAGTTGGCCGATCCAGTGCTGCCCGGGCCGTTGGCCCTGTACCCCGCCGATGCCCTGGCCGCCGGCCAGGCCGACCGCTCCCTGCTGACCCTGCGCCAGCGCTACAACGATGCCGTCCAGTCGCTCTCGTCCGAGTCGCTGCGCAACCTGCGCCAATGGCCGGCACGGTTGAAGTCGATCACCGATGAAGTCACCGAATACGAGGTCCGCGGCAAGGCCATCCGGGTGGAGAACTACCGCGAATCCCTCAGCCACCAGAAGGTGCCGAAGATCGCCGCCCCCGCCTACAAGTCCTGGGGCGAGCTGCTGGCCTTCCTCGGCAAGGAGAACCTGCCGGGCAGCTATCCCTACACCGGCGGCGTCTACCCCTACCGCCGCACCGGCGAGGACCCGATCCGCATGTTCGCCGGCGAGGGCACGCCCGAGCGCACCAACCGCCGCTTCCACTACCTGTCCGTCGGCCAGCCGGCCGCGCGCCTGTCCACCGCCTTCGACTCGGTCACCCTGTACGGCGAAGATCCGGCGCCGCGCCCGGACATCTACGGCAAGATCGGCAACTCCGGGGTCAACGTGCCCACCCTGGACGACATGAAGAAGCTGTACTCCGGCTTCGACCTGTGCGCGCCGACCACCAGCGTGTCGATGACCATCAACGGCCCGGCGCCGATCATCCTGGCGATGTTCATGAACACCGCCATCGACCAGCAGGTGGAGAAGTACCTGAAGGCCGATCCGGCGCGCTGGGCGCGGGCGCAGGAGAAGATCGACCGGTTCTTCGAGGGCCGCGAGCGCCCGCGCTACCACGGCGAACTGCCGGCCGGCAACGACGGCCTTGGTCTGGGCCTGCTGGGCATCACCGGCGATCAGCTGCTGGACGCCGAAACCTACGCGAAGATCAAGGCCGACACCCTGAAGACCGTGCGCGGCACCGTGCAGGCCGATATCCTCAAGGAGGACCAGGCGCAGAACACCTGCATCTTCAGCACCGAGTTCGCCCTGCGCATGATGGGCGACATCCAGCAGTATTTCGTCGACCACCAGGTCCGCAACTTCTACTCGGTGTCGATTTCCGGCTACCACATCGCCGAGGCCGGGGCGAACCCGATCAGCCAGCTCGCCTTCACCCTCTCGAACGGTTTCACCATCGTCGAGTACTACCTGGCGCGCGGCATGCACATCGATGATTTCGCGCCCAACCTGAGCTTCTTCTTCAGCAACGGCATGGACCCGGAGTACACCGCCATCGGCCGGGTCGCCCGCCGCATCTGGGCGCGCGCCATGCGCGAGCGCTACGGCGGCAACGAACGCAGCCAGATGATGAAGTACCACATCCAGACCTCCGGCCGTTCGTTGCACGCGCAGGAGATCCAGTTCAACGACATCCGCACCACGCTGCAAGCGCTTTATGCGCTATTCGACAACTGCAACAGCCTGCACACCAACGCCTACGACGAGGCGATCACCACGCCCACCGAGGAGAGCGTGCGCCGCGCCGTGGCGATCCAGATGATCATCAACAAGGAGCTGGGCCTGAACTTCTGCGAGAACCCCTGGCAGGGCAGCTTCGCGGTGGAGTACCTGACCGACCTGGTCGAGGAGGCCGTGTACAAGGAATTCGAGGCGATCAGCGAGCGCGGTGGCGTGCTCGGCGCGATGGACACCATGTACCAGCGCGGCAAGATCCAGGAGGAATCGCTGTACTACGAGCACAAGAAGCACGACGGCTCGCTGCCGCTGGTGGGGGTCAACACCTTCCTGCCGAAGGAGCATGCCGGTGAGGTGGTGACCGAGATCGAGTTGATCCGTTCGACCGAGGGGGAGAAGGCGCAGCAGATCGAGAACGTGCGCGGCTGGCAGGCCAACCGCAACCGGCTGGCGCCGGAAGGGGAAACTGTCAGCGGCCATATTCCCGGGGCGGACGAGTCGGGCAGCGATCTGGCCGAGGCCGTCCATGATGGCCACGGCCTGGCGTATCTTCAGGACACGGCACGCAGGCGTGGGAACGTCTTCGCGGCGCTGGTGGAAGCGGTCAAGACCCACAGCCTGGGGCAGATCAGCCATGCGTTGTACGATGTAGGCGGGGAGTATCGGCGGAATATGTGAATTAGATCGAGGGGATTATGTCTGATTGGCGCATTGATTTTGAAGATGAGGAATTGTTCGGAAACGAAACGGCGGAAGATGAAGATGAATCAAATTTTCTCGCCTATGCACTGGTTCGGCCTGAATTTGAAAAATTTATTGATGCAGCAAAAAAAGTAAGAATCGTCCGGGCGTACAAGGGCGAAGGAAAGTCTGCGCTTTTGCGATGGACATTTCTAAGCCTTCGCCACATAAAAAACGTTGCTGTGTATGAAAATTTCGCTGGCTCCGTTCTGCCAAGAGCCAAGCAAATTCTTGATACCGATTATATTCAAGAATGGAAGCGGGCATTCTTGATTGCTGCAGCAATGTCCTTGGGCGCTAAAATAGAATTTAGTTTCGACGATGATGCCATTTCTCTTCTGGAGGAGGCGGATCGCGGAGGATTTCGTCGAAGAGGTTTTATTTCGGCTGTCCTGGCAAGATTGAAAGGAATCCCGGGCGCACCGCAAGTTGCGGGAGTGACGGATCCATTGCGGGTGCTGCAGCGTGTTGCGGGTGCGAATGACATTCAGATATGGCTGATAGTCGACGATCTCGATGAGAATTTTGCTGATACCGAAGAAGATTGCATTCGCGTGATGTCGGCTCTTGTTGCGATGCGTCAACTGAGTGCGCAGGTAAAGGAACTTTGGTTTAGAGCTTCTATACGTCCAAGCACTTGGGCGATTATTAAGAGAAAGTATGAAGCTCTCTCAAAGGTTGAACCATATATGCTTGATTTACAGTGGTCTTATCCTCAGCTTGAGCAGGTGTTGGCTGGGCGCGTCCGCGCCTACCTCAATCGAAACAGTGGTTTGGCGGTGGCGAGTGGAAAGCTAACTGGCATGCCTGCTAAGGATCTGGTTGCCCTGGTATTTGATGACCCGATGCCTTGGGGAAAAATTGAACTCCGAAATGACCAGGAAGATTCCGCTTACAAGAAGCGCGCGCCGGGAGTTATTATTTCTACGCTGGTGCGATATCGGCCTCGTTGGATGGTCGAACTGTGCAAGCTTGCTGGGCATCGTGCGAAAAGCATAGGGAAGTCCAAAATAGGCTTGGATGAGCTCACCGGAGATTTGGAGACCTTTGGTCGAAAGCGGATCGAAGATTTAATTGCCGAATTCGGGGCGCAATGCCATAAGATTGATACTATAATTCAATCATTCAAGGGTAAGCCTGAGTTATTTCAGACGGATGGGCTGGTGCGTCATTTGAAGACGCATGTCCCTGCGGTGGATATTAGGATTGCAGGGATCACAGGGCGGCCTTCCGAATCCGAACTCATTAGGTTTTTGTTTCAGATCGGATTTCTTACAGCCCGTAGAGAGTTGAGCAGTGGCGAGTATCGCCATTACTCGTTCTACGACGAGCCAGGTCTGCTTGCTGACGGTAGCGGTGATTTAGGAGTTACATGGGAAATCCCCTCGTGTTTCAGGCAGGCACTACAACTTAAGAATGCTCAGCGGCGTATGCCCCGATAGGTTCGTAATTGGCTTGGCCACCTGAAATGTCCTGCGCATAACGTTTGAAAGTACCACTCGAGGAACACGTCGATGCTGAGGCGTTGCCAGCTTTACGCCATCGCTCTGCTTTGTCTGACTGCGTCCATCGCGAACGCCATGGAGCGCGAACCGGCGCCGGAGCCGGCGAAGGTGATGCTGATGGGGGTATTCCACTTCGCCAATCCCGGTCTGGACAAGGTCAAGTCGGAAGTCATCGACGTCACGACCCCCGGCAACCAGGTCTATCTGGCAGGATTGGCCGAGCGCTTGGCCGCCTTCCGCCCGACTGACGTCCTCGTGGAGTGCGAGCCCTCGGCACAGGCGCGACAGGATGCGGCGTTCGCCGGATATCGCAAGGGCACGCAGGCGTTGGCGGTCAACGAGATACAGCAGATCGGTTTCCGCGTGGCGAAGGAAGCGGGCCTGGCCGGAGTGACATGTTTCGACGAGGGCGCGGTCCATTGGAACGCCGAGCCGATGTTCGAGTACCTCGAGACCCACGAACCCGACGGGAAAGCGGCGATGGAGGCCATGTTCGCGTCGCTGTCGGCGCGTGATACGCGGGAGCAGACGACGATGTCGCTGGCCCGTTTGCTGCAACTGAGCAACGATCCGGAGCGCGACCGGGAGAACAAGGCTTTGTACATGGCCACCAATGCGGTCGATGCCGGGGGCGGTTTCGCCGGCGCCGATGCTTCGGCGAGCTGGTGGCACCGCAATTTCCGCATGTACGCCAACATCCAGAAAGCCGCCGCCCCCGGGCGCCGCGTGCTGGTCCTGGCGGGGCAGGGGCATACGGCCATCCTCAAGGATCTGGTCGCGATCGACGGCGAACGCGAGGCGGAGGACGTGAGGCCCTACCTTCTGCCCTGAGCGGCATGGGCAAGGCAGTGGGCGCACCAGCCGCCAAAGTCCGCCCCCAGTTGCGCCTCCCCCCGAATCGCGGTGCAATCCCCGGCCACCGCCGCCGGAGTCCTGCCATGCACCAGATGCTCAAAGTCGTTTCGCTCGCGATGGCGATGACCGCGGTCGCCGCGGCCGGCTGCACGGCCAAGCCTCCCCCGGCCGAGGCGCCGCAGGCGGCGTCCGCCGCCCCGGCCACCGGCGACCAGCCCGCGGCCACGCCGCGCGGCACCACGTTCCTGCTGCCGGAAGGTTGGACCCGGCGCACCGAGGGCAACGCCGTGCTGGTCTCCCCGCCGGAGGGCGACAGCTCGCGGGTGGCCATCGTCGATGCGACTGCCGCCGATGCCGACGCGGCGGTCGCCGAAGCCTGGAAGCTGCTCGGCCTGGAGCCCAAGCTGCTGGTCGCCACCGATGCGGCGCCGCGCGACGGCTGGGAGCAGCGGCGCTTCTACGACTACGAGGTGGCCGACAACGCCAAGCGCGTGATCCGGGCTTCGGCCTACCGCAAGGGCGAGGCGTGGACGGTGGTGGTGAACGACGTCGACCAGGCCATCGCCGAGAAGCGTGCTTCGCAGTTCGGCAAGCTCTACCAGCGGTTGCTGCCGGCCGGCTACACGCGCGAGAGCTTCGCCGGGCGCACCGCCAACAAGCTGGACGAGGCGCGGCTGCAGCAGATCGCCGATTTCGTCGAGGAGATGCGCGTGGCCTACGACGTGCCCGGCGTGGCCATCGGCATCGTCCAGGACGGGCAGGTGGTGATGTCGCGCGGTTTCGGCGTGCGCGAGCTGGGCAAGCCGGACAAGGTCGATGGCGACACCCGGTTCATGATCGCCTCCAACACCAAGGCCCTGACCACGCTGATGCTGGCCAAGCTGGTCGATGCCGGCAAGCTCGACTGGAACGCGCGCGTGGTCGACGTGTTCCCCGGGTTCAAGCTGGGCGATGCGGCCACCACCGAGCAGGTGCTGGTCAAGCACCTGATCTGCGCCTGCACCGGCCTGCCGCGCCAGGACTACGAATGGCTGTTCGAGGGCGAGAAGCAGACGCCCGAGGCGGTGATGGCCACGCTGGGCACGATGCAGCCCACCAGCCGCTTCGGCGAGCTGTTCCAGTATTCCAACCCGATGGCCGCGGCGGCCGGCTACATCGGCGGCCAGATCGCCCATCCGGGCACCGAACTGGGCGCCGGCTACGACCAGGCCATGCAGGAGCTGGTGTTCGATCCGCTGGGCATGGCCAGCACCACCTTCGATTACGCCAAGGCGCAGTCCGGCAACTTCGCCCGGCCGCACGGCTACGACATCGACCATGCGGTGCGGGTCATGGGCATGGGGTTGAACGACACCATCTCCGCCTCGCGCCCCGCCGGCGCGGCCTGGGGCACGGTCAACGACCTGCTCAGGTACGTGCAGATGGAGATCGACCGCGGGACGCTGCCCGACGGCAGCCGCTACATCGGCGAGCAGGCGCTGCTGGAGCGCCGCCAGCCGCAGATCGCGCTGGGCGCGGACCGCGACTATGCGATGGCGCTGATGGTGGACAAGTCCGACGGGGTGGAAGTGATCGACCACGGCGGCGACATGGGCGGCTTCCACTCCAACATGATGTGGTGGCCTGAGCAGCGGGTCGGGGCGGTGATCCTGACCAACGCCGACGAGGGCGTGTACCTGCGCGGGCCGTTCAAGCGCAAGCTGATGGAACTGATGTTCGACGGCGAGCCGCAGGCCGAGGCGGCCGCCGCCGCCGGGGTCAAGGCGAACCATGAGGCCTTCGACGCGCAGCGCAAGCTGTTGCAGTGGCCGGCCGACGCCGAAGCGGTGGCCGGGCTGGCGCCGCGCTACCGCAACCAGGCGCTGGGCGACCTGGTGGTGACGCGCAAGGACGGCGTGGCGCGCTTCGACGTGGGCTCCTTCGGTTCGGCCGTGGCCTCCACGCTGCAGCCCGACGGCAGCCTGGCCTTCGTCACCGTCGACCCGGAGGTCATGGGCCTGTTGTTCGTCCGCGCCGACCAGGACGGGGTGCGCCGGCTGGTGGTGCGCGACGGCCAGCACGAGTACGTGTTCGAGGAGGCGGACTGAGGCGCCGGCGGCGTTCAGCACGCCACGGTTAGGATGCCGCACCCCCGCCGTACGCCCTGACCCCCGCATGAGGACCCGCACCCCCCACGTCCTCCCGGCGGCATGAGCGGCACTCCCACGCCCCGGGACGCCGCGGCCGACCCGCGGATCGACCGCGCCCGGCCATGGATCTGCGCGCTGCTGAGCGCGGTGCTGCACGCGCTGATGCTGGCGCTGCTGCTGTGGGCCGCCACCCCGACGGTGACCCCGCCGCAGGGCGCGGCCAGCGGCGGCCGGGTCCGGGTGGACTTCGTCGGCGAGTCGGCGCAGCCGGAGCCGTCCGTGCCGGCCCCGCCCAGCCCGACGCCGCCGCAGCCCAAGCCGGCCACCCCGGTGGAAAGGCCCAGGCACGCCGCGCCGCGCAAGCCCGTGCCGGAGGCCAGCTACATCGAGCCCCCGCCCACGCCGCAACCGGAACAGCGTGCCAGCCCGGCGCCGCACGTCCCCGGCCAGCGCCGTCCGCATGCCTGGACCGGGCGGCCGCCTGGGCTGCTCGAGGAAGACACCGCCCTCGAGGACGAGGGCACGGCGCGCGGGCCGGCCAACCGCGATGGCGACCAGAACGACCTGGAAAGATCCGAACCCAGCATGGAAGTGGGCGGCTACCAGATCGTCTACGACCTGCTCGGCGAGGAGCGGCTGCGCGGCTGGATCGCGCAGGGCATGAAGGAAGTGTCGATCCCGCTGCCGGGAACGCGGCAGCGGATGGTTTGCCCGGCGGAGGTCGCGCTCAGGCGCGGCTCCAGCAAGTGCCGCCTGCTCGACCCGGGCGATCCGGAACTTCAGGCCATCGGCGACGCCCGCCAGGTCATCACCGTGATGTACGTGTACCGGCGCGGGGAGCTGGTATGGCGCGGGCCGGGGCCGTATCGGTGAACCGCCGGCGTCAGCCGCGCAGCGCGGCCTCGATCGCGGCGATGTCGATCTTGCGCATGCCCATCATCGCCTCGAAACGGTCAGCACGTCGCCTTCCTTGCCCGAGGGAAAATCGCCCGGAGCGCGGTGCACGGCGCTCACCGCGCTGTCCGGGAAGGTCCGTGCATAGAAGGTCGCCGCTTCCAGCGCGGCGCCGTCGTACCAGAGGCAGATCGTGTTCCTGGCGCTCATCGGCTGGCTCCCGGGGCGGATGGGGTGGGAATGGGGCAAGCGTAGGGCGTCCCGGTTAAGGGCCGGTCAATCCGGTCCGGCTTGTCTGCCGAGGGACGGGCGGCTACTTTGGCGGTCCACAGCCCCCCTCGGTATCCGACCATGCACAGGCGACATTTCATCGGCAGCGCGGCATTGGCCGCAACGGCGCTGATGCTGCCACTGGCCCGCGGCAGCGAGGCGAGGGCGGCGACCGCGCCCCGGCGCGTGCTGCCGCGGCCGCTCAACCCGGGCGACACGATCGCCCTGGTCAGCCCGTCGAAGGCCACCGACGACCCGTTCGACCTGCAACTGGCCAGCGAGGCGATGCAGGCACTGGGCCTGAAGGTCAAGCTCGCCCCGCACGCCGGTTCGCGCCGCGGCCACCTGGCCGGCACCGACACCGAGCGTGCCGGCGACATCAATGCGATGTTCGCCGATCCGGAAGTCAGGGGCATCGTCTGCGTGCGCGGCGGTTCCGGCGCGGCGCGGCTGTTGCCGCTGCTCGACTACGGCCTGATCCGGCGCAACCCGAAGATGCTGCTCGGCTACTCGGACATCACCGCCCTGCACAACGCGATCCTGGCGCAGGCCGGGCTGGTCACGTTCCATGGGCAGATCGGCGCGGGCAGCTGGAACAAGTTCAACGCCGACCAGTTCCGGCGCGTGTTCTTCGACCGCGAGCTGATGGAATACCGCAATGTCGCCGATGCGGGCGACGAGCTGGTGGCGCGCCGCAACCGCACCGTCACCATCGCCGGCGGCAAGGCCCGCGGCGAACTGGTCGGCGGCAACCTCACCGTGCTCACCGCGCTGGCCGGCACCCCGTACCTGCCGGACTTCACCGGCAAGATCCTGTTCCTGGAGGACGTGTCCGAGGCGCCGTACCGGATCGACCGCATGTTCAGCACGCTCAAGCTGACGGGCGCGCTGGACCGGATCGCCGGGCTGATCTTCGGCGAATGCACCGAGTGCGACCCCGGCGAAGGCTACGGCTGGCTGACCCTGCCGCAGATCTTCGACGACTACATCCAGCCGCTGAAGATCCCCGCCTACCGCGGCGCGATGATCGGCCACATCCGCCAACAGTTCATCGTGCCCTCGGGCGGGCGGGTGGAGATGGATGCCGATGCGGGGATGTTCCGCATGCTCGATCCCGTGTTCCAGGCCTGAGCGGGTCAGGCCCCGGTGTCCGTGCTGCTCGGGTTGCGCATCGCCTTAATCCTGCCGCTGATCGCGGCCAACACGCTGCTCCACGCGGTGCCGGTGCTGGGGTTGGGGCTGGTCAAGGCGGCGTTGCCGTTCGCGGCGGTGCGGCGGGCCTGCAACCCGCTGCTGACCGGGCTGGCCGAGAACTGGATCGCGGTCAACACCGCGATGATGAGCCTGTTCACTGCCACCGCGTTCGAGGTCGACATCGACGCCGGGCTGCGGCGCGATGGCCACTACCTGGTGCTGGCCAACCACCAGAGCTGGGTCGACATCCTGGTGCTGCAGAAGGTGTTCAACCGACGCGTGCCATTGCTGCGCTTCTTCCTCAAGCGCCAGCTGTTCTGGGTGCCGGTGCTGGGCCTGGCCTGGTGGGCGCTGGATTTCCCGTTCATGGGCCGCTATACCCACCGGCAGGTGGCGAAGAACCCGGAACTGGGCCGGCGCGACATGGAGGCCACCCGCCGCGCCTGCGCCAAGTTCCGCGACATCCCGGTATCGGTGATGAACTTCGTCGAGGGCACCCGGTTCACGCCGGAGAAGCACGCCGGCCAGGTCTCGCCGTACCGGCACCTGCTCAAGCCCAAGTCCGGCGGGGTGGCCTTCGTGCTGGAGGCGATGGGCGAGGGCCTGCACGCGATCCTGGATGTGACCATCGCCTATCCCGGCGGCCGTCCCTCGATGATCGACCTGATCGCCAACCGGGTGCCGGAGGTGAAGGTGCAGGTCCGCCAGCGCCCGATCCCGGCCGAACTGGTCGCGGGCGACTACCAGGGCGATCGCGCCTTCCGCGCCCGTTTCCAGCAATGGATGAACGGCCTTTGGCAAGAGAAGGACGCCGCACTCGCACGCCTGCTGGACACTGCCCGGCGCGGCGCATAGGGCGTACCGGCGCACTGCTAGAGTGACCCTTTCCAATCCAAGAATGGACCCGCATCGCCATGCAGCAGATCGAACGCTTCTATCCCGTCGGCATTCCCGGACAGCCCTGGGGCGAGGCTGAGCGCGCGCAATGGCGGGCGCGGCAGGTGCCCCGGCGCAGCTACGTCGAGGAAGTGGTGGATGCGGTCGAGCACCTGCGCGCGCACTGGGACGTGGAGGTGTACGGGCAACTGGACTATGCCCCCGATGCGTATCCGTTGCTGGCCCTGCACAGTAGCGACTGGGACGACGCGCGCCCGGTGGCGCTGGTCACCGGTGGCGTGCACGGCTACGAGACCAGCGGGGTGATGGGTGCGCTGAAGTTCGCACGCGAGCACGTGGACGACTACGCCGGCCGCCTCAACCTGCTGGTGGTGCCCTGCGTGAGCCCGTGGGGCTACGAACGCATCCAGCGCTGGAATGCCGGGGCGGTGGATCCGAATCGCGCGTTCCGCGCCCACAGCCCGGCAATGGAGGCCGCCGCCCTGATGCACCTGGTTGCGCCGCTGGCCGGCCGCTTCCTGGTCCACATCGACCTGCACGAGACCACCGACACCGACGAGAGCGAGTTCCGCCCCGCGCTGGCGGCGCGCGACGGCAAGCCATTCGAGCCGGGCGGGATCCCGGACGGGTTCTACCTGGTGGACGACAGCGAGAACCGGCAGCCGGCGTTCCAGCAGGCGATCATCGCCGCGGTGGAGCGGGTGACCCACATCGCCCCGGCCGACGCGGAGGGCAAGATGATCGGTTCGCCGGTGGTCGCCCACGGCGTGATCGAGTACCCGCTCAAGGCCCTGGGCCTGTGCGCCGGGCTCACCGGCGCGCGCTACACGACCACCACCGAGGTCTACCCGGACAGCCCCAGCGCCACCCCGGAGCAGTGCAACGAGGCCCAGGTCGTCGCGGTCCGGGCGGCGCTGGACTACGCTCTCGCGCACGCCTGAGTTCGGCCGGGCGGGTGCTTCGGAAGGCATGACTTCCGGCATAGACAAAATGTTCTAGACAATATTGTCTGGATAGGGCAGGATCACGCCATCGCCCTGGATGGATGCCGCCGATGGCCCGCACCCCGCGCCTGCCCAAGCCCACCGCCGCCGAACTGGATCTGCTGCGTGCGATCTGGCGGCTGGGACCGTCGACCGCGCGCGAAGTGCACCAGGCGCTGCGGGACGAACGGCCGGACCTGCAACCGGCCACCGTGCTGCGCCTGCTGCAGGTGATGCACGGCAAGGGCCTGGTGGTGCGCGACGAGAGCCAGCGCTCCCATGTCTATGCCGCCGCGCAGCCGCAGGACGCACTGCAGACCAACCTGCTGGGCGACCTGATCCAGAAGGTGTTCTCCGGCTCGGGCAAGGCGCTGGTGCTGGCGGCGCTGGACGGGCATGTCAGCGTGCGCGAGCGCGAGGAGATCCGGCGCCTGCTGCAGGAATCTGGCGAGCCGGCAAGCGGCGCGGGGAGGAAGGGCCATGCATGAGCCGATCGCCGCACTGGTCCCGGCGCTGGGCCGGGTGTTGTTGCATTTCCTCTGGCAAGGCGCGCTGATCGGTCTGCTCGCGGCGCTGGCCCTGCAACTGCTGCACCGGGCGCGGCCGCAGGCGCGCTACGCGGTAGCGTGTCTGGCGCTGCTGGCCTGCGTGCTGGCGCCAGTGGGTTCGTTGCTGCTCGGGCTTGCAGGCGGGAGCGATGCGGTACCCGTGGCGCTGACGGCGCAGGCGGCCGGACCGATCGACGCCATCGCGCCGGCAGCCGCGGCGATGCCGGCATCGCCGGCGGCCCTGGCGCAGGCGCTGCGCCTGGAGCAGGCATTGCCATGGATCGTCGTCGCCTGGGCGGCCGGCGTCTGCACCCTGTCGTTGCGCCTGGCCGCGGGCGTGTGGTGGATCGGGCGCCTGTCCGGCATGTCCGCACCGCACCTGCAGCGCAAGTGGCAGCGGCGACTGGATGCGCTGGCGCAGGCGATGGGGTTGCGGCATGCAGTCGAACTGCGGCTGGTCGATGCGCTCGCCACGCCCGCCACGGCCGGCTGGTGGCGGCCGGTGGTGTTGCTGCCGGCGGCGCTGCTGGCGCGCATGCCGGTGGATTACATCGAAGCGCTGCTTGCGCACGAGCTGGCCCATGTCCGGCGCCACGACTACCTGGTCAGCCTGCTGCAGGGCGTGGCCGAGGCGCTGCTGTTCTACCACCCGGCCGTGTGGTGGCTGTCGCGCCGGATCCACGCGGAACGCGAACTGGTGGCCGACCGGCTCGCGGCCGAGGCCACCGGCGAACCGCGCAGGCTGGCGCTCGCGCTGGCCGCACTCGCCGACCACCATGCGGCGCTGCGCGCCGTTCCGCGGCCCGCATTGGCCGCCCTGACGCCCGAGGGAGGGCAACTCATGTCCCGCATCGAACAACTCGTCCGTCCCGGCCGCGCCCGCAATGGCGGCAGGTTGCTGTTCCCGCTGCTGGGCCTGGCGGTAGCCGGGCTGGCCTTCTATGCCCATGCGCAACACGCGACGCATGCCCCGGTCGCCGCGGCCGCCGCCGCACCGGCCGCGCAAGCCGCTCCGGTTGCAGCACCCGCGGCATCCGCGATCGCACCGCCGGCGCCGGCCGCTGCATCGCGGCAGGTGGCGGCCCCGGCACCTGCGCCAGCCGTGGTTCCGTCACTACCCACGGCTCCGCCCCCACCGCCGCCGCCGTCATCGCTGGCACCTCCGGCACCGCCGGCACCCGCGATGCCTGTGCCGCCGCCGCTGGCGCCCGTATCGGTGCAGGCAAGCAGGCTCCGGGGCGATGCCTATGCACTGGTGCGCCAGGGCACCGAGGCCTACCTGATCTCGGGCTCCAGCGACGACCACGCGCAGATCCAGGCGGCGCGCCACGCAGTCCAAGGCGACTTCGTCTGGTTCCGGCGCGATGGCAAGGCCTGGGTGGTGACCGATCCGGCGATCGTGGCCCGCGTCCGCCAGAACTGGGCCGAGCAGGAAGCGATCGGCGATCGCATGCGCGACCTGGGCCAGCGGATGGAAGAGCAGGGCGCGAAGATGCAGGCCATCGGCAAGCGGATGGAACAGGTGTCCGGGGATGCCAACCCGCCCAAGGGCATCGAAGAGGCTGCGCACCGGTTGGAGGCGCTGGGGAGGCAACAGGGCGAACTCGGCCGTCGCCAGGCGCGACTGAGCCTGGACCTGGCCGATGCGGCGGCCGATGGCGACGCCAAGCGCCAGGCCGGGCTGCAACGGCAGATCCAGGCCCTGGAACACGAGCACCAGGCATTGACCGAGCGGATGCAAGCGCAATCGCGCCAAGTCCAGGCCGAAGCCGATCGCCACCAGCAGGCGCTGCAACCGATGGATGCGCTGTCCCGGCAGATGGACGAGGCGGGCCGGCCCATGAATGCGATGGGCCGGCAGATGGACGGGCTGGGCAAGCAGATGGACGAAGCCACCCGGCGCGCGGAAACGGAGATGCAGCGGCTGATCGCCGAAGCCATGGACAAGGGGTTGGCGCAACCGCTGCCGCAGCGGCAATAAGGCATGGGCCCGGCCGCCTGCAGGGCGGCCGGGAAGTTCAACCCAGGCGCTGTTGCAACGCCTGGACCATCGCTCGGCGCGCGAACAGGAACTGCCATTGGCTACCGCCGAGCTGGCGCCAGAGCAGGGCCGAGCGCACCGCGGCCAGCAGCAGGGCACGGATCTCGGAAACCACGCCGGCCTGGCCCAGGTAGTGCGGATTGCCCTGGACCATGATCCGCGGGCGCAGGTGGCTGATGGTGTCGGCGTAAAGCGTGCCCAGGGCCTCGAGCACGTCCGGATGGGTACTGCCCAGCGACTCGGCCTGTGCCGCGACCGCGGCGATGCCGTTGCCGACCGCAGCCAGGGTATTGGGTTCGGCGGAGAAGCGCCGTTCCAGTTGCATCGTGGACAGCGCCAGGCGCGGCAGCAGGGGATCGCTGCCGGTGTTGGATAGGTAGCCGGCGAGGGCGCGCAGGCCCGGCTCGAGGCGATGCACGCCACCATAGATTTCGGCGGCCGAATCGGCATCGATGCGGAAGATGCTCTCGAGCACCGGCCGGGCCGCGTCGGTCTCGCTCTGTCCGTTCTCGGCGATGCGACGCACTTGCTGCAGGGCCTGGGCCAGGCCGGCCAGAGCCAGGACGCGGTCGTCGTAGGGGGTGCTCATGGGGGCCATTCTACTGCCCCGACCCGGCACCCGCCCCGCTGCGGAGCCGTCGGTGGTGGAGCCGACCGGCGTCCGGCTGCGCTCCGGTCCGGTGTGGCCGGCCCGGGAAGTGTGCCGACTGGCAGCGTCCCCCTGCCGTCGGTACTTACGGCGATGTATTGCCGGGGACCGGGGCGTCTGTGGTGTCGATCACGGCGCCGCCCAGGCAGGCGGGGCCGTCGTAGAGCACCAGCGACTGGCCGGGCGTGGCCGCGCGCTGCGGGCGTTCGAAGCAGACCGATACCGTGCCGTCGTCCTCGACCTGCACGTGGCACGGCTCTTCCTGCTGCCGGTAGCGCACCTGCGCGGTGCACTCGAAGGCCGCGGCCGGTGGCACGCCTTCGATCCAGTGCATCGTTTCGCTGCGCAGGCGGCGTGCCAGCAGCCACGGGCTGTCGCGGTCCTGGTCCACATAGAGGACGTTGCCGGCGACGTCCTTGCCGATCACGTACCAGGGTGCCGCTGCGCGGCCGCGCACGCCGCCGATGTTGAGCCCCTCGCGCTGGCCGAGGGTGAAATAGAACACGCCCGGGTGCTCGCCGACCTCCACCCCGTGCGGGTCGCGGATCGGTCCCGGTTGCGCCGGCAGGTAGCGGCCGAGAAACTGGCGGAAATCGCGTTCGCCGATGAAGCAGATCCCGGTGGAGTCCTTCTTGGCGTGGGTCGGCAACCCGGCATCGCGGGCGATCTGCCGCACCTGTGCCTTGGGCAGGTGGCCGATCGGGAACGCGGTGGCGGCCAGCTGCAACTGGCCGAGCTGGTGCAGGAAGTAGCTCTGGTCCTTGCCACGGTCGGCGCCGCGCAGCAGCCGCCAGCGGTTTCCTGCCCGGGCCACCTGCGCGTAATGTCCGGTGGCGATGCGCTCGGCGCCCAGTTCGCGGGCCGCGTCGAGGAAGTGCTTGAACTTGACCTCACGGTTGCACAGCACGTCCGGATTGGGCGTGCGCCCGGCCGCATACTCGGCCAGGAAGTGCTCGAACACCCCGGCCCAGTACTGGTTCGAGAAATCGCGGAAGTGGAACGGGATGCCGAGCCGGCCGCAGACCGCGACCGCGTCGCGGCGGTCCTCCTCGGCCCGGCACTCGCCGCTGCCGTCGTCGTCCCAGTTCTGCATGAACAGGCCGGCCACCGGCTCGCCGGCCTGGACCAGCAGCCAGGCGGCGACCGAGGAATCCACCCCGCCGGAGACGCCGACGACGGTGCGCGGCACGCTCATGGCAGACACGTCATGGCCGCCACGTCACGGCACCCATTGCAACAGCGACAGCGGGTGGCGCCGCCCGGCCAGCCAGTCGGCGGCGACCTGCCAGACCAGCGGACTGCGGTGCTCGCTGGCGCGGGCACGCAACTGCGCCGGCGCCAGCCACAACGCGCGCTCGATGCCGGTATCCAGCGGACGTGCCGGATCGTGTTCCAGCGCCTGGCCGCCGAAGGCGAAGCGCAGGAACTGCTGGCCGCTGGGGGCGTGCCACTGGTAGGCGCCGATGAACGATTCCACATGGATGCGCCAGCCGGTCTCCTCCAGCGTCTCGCGCACCGCCGCCTCGACCAGGCTCTCGCCCGGGTCCAGGTGGCCGGCGGGCTGGTTCAGCACCAGGCGGCCTTCGATCCGCTCCTCGACCAGCAGCAGGCGCCCCCCGCGTGCGACCACGCTGGCCACGGTCACGTCCGGGTGCCAGGCAGCGGACGGTGCCACGGGACTGCAGGCGGGAGGAGGCGTGGGCATGGCAACGCGGGGGCGGGAACGGCCTGCATTGTCCGGCAGCGGTCGCGGTCGCGTCCATCCGCACCGGCCTGCGCGCCACGGCCGTTGCGGCCCGGCCCGTATAATCGGCGCATGCCCCACAGCCCACGCCACGAACATGAGCACGGCACCCTGGTCGCCCCCGGCAAGCCGGAGGTCGCGCCGCCGCCGATGTACCAGGTGATCCTGCTCAACGACGACTACACCCCCATGGACTTCGTGGTGGCGGTGCTGGAGCAGTTCTTCGCCCTGGACCTGGAACGCGCCACCCAGGTGATGCTGCACGTGCATACCCGCGGCCGCGGCGTGTGTGGCGTGTTCACCCGCGAGGTGGCCGAGTCCAAGGTCGCCCAGGTCAACGAGTTCTCGCGCATGAACCAGCACCCGCTGCTGTGCACCATGGAAAAGGCCTGAACCGCGAAGGCCGGGCCGGGCGGCACGCTGGCGGCTGAACGCAGCGGTCCACCGGGGCGGTGGAAATCCGGCCGGCAGGCCGCATATTGTTGCCAGGACCCCGGAGCGCGCCATGTTCAGCAAAGACCTCGAACAGACCATCGGCCAGTGCTACAAGCGCGCCCGCGAGGCGCGGCACGAATTCATGACCGTCGAGCACCTGCTGCTGGCGCTGCTCGACAACCCCTCCGCCCAGGGCGTGCTGCGCGCGTGCGGGGCCGATTCCAATCGCCTGCGCGCCGAACTCGAGCAGGCCATCGAGGCCTCCGTGTCGCGCTTGGCCGAGGACGACGGCCGCGACACCCAGCCGACCCTGGGCTTCCAGCGGGTGCTGCAACGGGCGGTCTACCACGTGCAGTCCTCGGGCAAGAAGGAAGTCACCGGGGCCAACGTGCTGGTGGCCATCTTCGGCGAGAAGGACTCGCATGCGGTCTACTACCTGAACCAGCAGGACGTCACCCGGCTGGACGTGGTGAACTACCTGTCCCACGGCATCGCCAAGCTCGGCGAGGAACACGATGGCGGTGGCGCGCCGTCGCCGGGCGAAGGCGAGGGCAAGGCGGAAGGCGGCGAGGGCGAAGCCAAGGGCGACGCCCTGGCCGAGTACGCGACCAACCTCAACGAACAGGCGCGGATCGGCAAGATCGACCCGCTGGTGGGCCGCGCCGACGAGATCGAGCGCACCATCCAGGTGCTGTGCCGGCGGCGCAAGAACAACCCGCTGTACGTGGGCGAGGCCGGCGTGGGCAAGACCGCCATCGCCGAAGGCCTGGCCAAGCGCATCGTCGACGGCGACGTGCCGGACGTGCTGGCGGATGCGGTGATCTACGCCCTGGACCTGGGCGCGCTGGTCGCCGGGACCAAGTACCGCGGCGACTTCGAGAAGCGGCTCAAGGGCGTGCTGGCCTCGATCAGGAAGATCCCCGGCGCGATCCTGTTCATCGACGAGATCCACACCATCATCGGCGCCGGCTCGGCGTCGGGCGGGACCATGGATGCCTCCAACCTGATCAAGCCGGCGCTGGCCTCCGGCGACCTGCGCTGCATTGGCAGCACCACCTTCCAGGAATACCGCGGCATCTTCGAAAAGGACCGGGCCCTGGCCCGCCGTTTCCAGAAGATCGACATCGTAGAGCCGACCGTGGGCGAGGCCTACGAGATCCTGCAGGGCCTCAAGCCCCGCTACGAGGCCCACCACGGCGTGACCTACGCCGACGATGCGATCCAGGCCGCCGTGGACCTGTCGGTCAAGCACATCGCCGACCGCCTGTTGCCGGACAAGGCCATCGACGTGATCGACGAGGCCGGCGCGCGCCAGCGGCTGCTGCCCGAGGGTGCGCGCAAGGAACTGATCGACGTGGAGGAGATCGAGACCATCGTGGCCAAGATGGCGCGGATCCCGGCCAAGCAGGTCAGCGCCACCGACAAGGACGTACTCCAGCACCTGGAGCGCAACCTGAAGATGGTGATCTTCGGCCAGGACTCGGCGATCGAGACCCTGGCCTCGGCGATCAAGCTGGCCCGCAGCGGGCTGGGCAACCCGGACAAGCCGATCGGCAACTTCTTGTTCGCCGGGCCCACCGGCGTGGGCAAGACCGAGGTCACCCGGCAGCTGGCGCTGCAGTTGGGCATCGAGCTGGTCCGCTTCGACATGTCCGAGTACATGGAGCCGCACTCGGTCTCGCGCCTGATCGGCGCGCCCCCGGGCTATGTCGGCTTCGACCAGGGCGGCCTGCTGACCGAGAAGATCGTCAAGACCCCGCATTGCGTGCTGCTGCTGGACGAGGTGGAGAAGGCGCATCCGGACATCTTCAACATCCTGCTGCAGGTCATGGACCGCGGCGTGCTCACCGACACCAACGGGCGCGAGGCCAACTTCAGGAACGTGGTGATCGTGATGACCACGAATGCGGGGGCGGCGCAGGCTTCCCGGCGTTCGATCGGCTTCACCCGGCAGGATCACTCCACCGACGCGATGGAGGTCATCCGCAGGAGCTTCAGCCCGGAGTTCCGCAACCGCCTGGACGCGGTGGTGCAGTTCCAGGCGCTGGGCTTCGAGCACATCCTGCGGGTGGTGGACAAGTTCCTGATCGAGCTGGAGATGCAGCTCAACGAGAAGCACGTTGCGCTGTCGGCCTCGCCGGTGGCGCGCGAGTGGCTGGCCCAGAACGGCTTCGACCCGCTGATGGGCGCGCGGCCGATGGCGCGGCTGATCCAGGACCGGATCAAGCGTCCGCTGGCCGACGAGCTGTTGTTCGGCAAGCTGGTCGCCGGCGGCCGGGTCAATGTCGACGTGGTCGATGGCGAACTGGTGGTCGAGAGCCAGTCCGAGCCGGAGCGGCTGCTGCCGGCCACGGTCTGAGCCGGCTCCGGGGCGCCGCCCGCCGCCACGACGAGTAGACGGCGAACGACGCCCCGGAACGGAACCTTCAGCGCGAAGCGCGCTTCTTGCGGTTGGCGAACTGCTGGGCGTCGATCGCTTCGACCTTGCCCACGCTGCAGGTGCCGCGATTGGTCTTGACCTTGGTGCCGGTGGGGCAGAGGCGATCGACCGTGTCGTCGGTGACGATGCTGATGGACGAGGCCGTCGTCAGCGAACTGCAGTCGCCGCGGAAACCCACCAGGTAGTGGGATTCGCCGTCACGCAGGATGAAGTTCTGGGTGCCGCCCGAGCGCACGATTTCCTGGTCGCCACCGAGGTCGACGCAGTCGGACAGCGGGACGTTGTCGGCCGCGCTGGCGGCGAAGGCCGCGCCGGCGAGCAGGGCGAGGGCGACTGGACGAAGGGTGTTCATGGCGGGCGGGCTCCTGGCCGGGTCCGAATTGGACCGAGGTCAGGCTATGCCGGCGCCGGCACGGGCGAATCTGCCTGTGGTGACAATGACCATGGTCATTGAGCCGCCGGTCGCAGTGACTTCCGCCACGTGCGTGCCGCCGACGGATCCGCGCAAAGGAAAAGGCGGCCGTCGGCCGCCCTTCGGATCCCTGCCCGGGGAACGCCGCGGGTCACTTCATGCGGTAGGTGATGCGGCCCTTGGTGAGGTCGTAAGGCGTCATCTCCACCTTCACCTTGTCGCCGGTGAGGATGCGGATGTAGTTCTTGCGCATGCGGCCGGAGATGTGGGCGATGATCTCGTGCCCGTTTTCCAGGCGGACCCGGAACGTGGTGTTGGGCAGCGTCTCGGTGACGGTGCCTTCGAACTCGATGGAGTCGTCTTTCGACATGCGGTTCCGGCAATGCGGCTGGGGCGAAAGGCGGGCATTCTACGCGGGATGGCCGGAAAAGGCAAAAAAGCGTTAACCAGCAAGGCTGGGAACCGCAAGCAGGGCGGCATCCACAACGCCGAAGGCGGCGGTCCAGCTGCCCTCGCGCCCGGTCAACGCGGCCAGTCGCGCCGTCTCGGCCAGGAATCGCGGTCGGGGCCAGGACTCGGCCCCCAGGGTGCGCAGGTGCGGGTTGTCGACCTGGGCGTCGATCAGCGGCCAGCCCCAGCCGGCCAGGCACCGGGCCAGCGCCGCCAGGGCGACCTTGGAACCGCCTGGACGGGCGGAGAACATGCTCTCGCCGAAGAACATCCGGCCCACGGCGACCCCGTAGATGCCGCCGACCAGGGTCCCGTCCGGGTCGAACGCCTCCACCGAGTGCGCATGCCCGAGCCGATGCAGCTCCGAGTAGGCGCGGCGCATCTCCGGCAGGATCCAGGTCCCGTCCTGGCCGGCGCGCGGAACCGTGGCGCAGGCGGCCACCACCGCGTCGAAAGCGGTGTCCGCGCGTGCCAGCCAATGGCTCGACCGCAACGTGCGGCGGAAGCGCGCGGACAGGTGCAGGGCCCCGGTGCGGAACATCGTGCGCGGGTCCGGACTCCACCACAGGATCGGCTGGCCCTGCGAGTACCAGGGGAAGATCCCGTGCCGGTAGGCGGCCAGCAGCCGCGGCGGCGACAGGTCGCCGCCCACCGCCAGCAAGCCGTCCGGCCGGCGCAGCGCCAGTTCCGCGGACGGGAAAGGGGCGTGCGGGTCGGCAGGCAACAGGTAAGGGCGGGCGGGCATGCGGCGATTGTGCCGGTGTCGGCGGGAGCGCGCGCTCAGCCGGCTTCGCGGAACGGCCCGTGGCGGGCCAGGGTGGTCGCGTGGCGCCGGACCGAGCGGACCTCCTCCGCGCACCATTCGCGCAGGGCCGTGCGGAATCGCGGATCGGCGATCCGGTGCCGGCTGCGGACGAAGGCCGGCAGGAAGCCGCGCGCCAGCTTGTGTTCGCCCTGCGCCCCGGGCTCGAAGCGGGCCAGGCCGTGCTCCAGGCAGTATTCGATGCCCTGGTAGTAGCAGGTCTCGAAATGCAGGCCGGGCACGGCCACGTCGGCACCCCAGTAGCGGCCGTAGAGAGTGTCGGTGCCGCGCAGGCAGAGTGCTCCTGCCACCGGAATCTCCCGATGATATGCAATTATCATCAATACGTTACGAGGCATTTCTCGCGCGAAATGTCCGATGAAATCCCGGGTCAGGGCCGGCCAATTGCCGTAGTCGCCGAAGGTCTGCAGGTAGAACCGATGGATCGCGTCCAGGTCGGCCGGAGAGACCTCGTCGCCGTGCAGGCGCTGAAACGACAGCCCCGCCCGCGCCACCCTGGCCCGTTCCTGGCGGATGTTCTTGCGGTGCTTGTGGTCCATCGCCGCCAGGAACCCGTCGAAGTCCCGCCAGCCGCCGCGGTTGCTCCAGTGGTACTGCACGTCGATCCGCGCCAGCCAGTCCTCGCCGAACAGCGCATCCTCGGACTCTTGGTGGAAGTTGACGTGCGCCGACGCCAACCCCGCACCGTCGGCCTGGTAGGCAATCGCCGCCAGCAGCGCGCGCCGCGCCGCCTCGTCGCGGGCCAGCAGCCGCGGTCCGGTCACCGGCGAGTAGGGGACGGCGAACAGCCATTTCGGGTAGTAGTCCAGGCCGTGGCCGGCGTAGGCATGGGCCCAGGCATGGTCGAACACGAACTCGCCGTGCGAATTGTGCTTCAGGTAGCCCGGTGCGGCGGCCACCAGTTGGTCGTCGTCCCACAGGGCCAGGTGGCGCGGGGTCCAGCCCCGGTCCGCGCGCAGGCAGCCGTAGGTCTCCAACCCGGACAAATAAGCATGCGAGACGAAAGGGTTGCTCCCATCATGCAAGGCATCCCAGATCCCAGCGGGAATTGCGGTCAGAGCGGAGAGCAGCCGGGCCCGTATCACGGGGTTATGCGTCGGGAATCGAATAATTGACTTTCTGATCCACGAATGCCACCACTCCTCGCTGCTGCAATTCCTTCAGCAGTACATCCAACTCGCGCTCGTCGAGTTTGTTGGCAAAGATGGCGGCAATCGTGTTCCTCAGCGTCTTGACCAGCCTTGGCCTGGCGTTTCCACGACGCCGGAGATTGTCGATCACCGCATCGGCCTGTTCGATAGCCGATGCGGCGCTCAACGTCCTCAACAGGGGAATGTCCTCGATGCGAACGGAACGCTGGCAAGAGATCTTGCGGGATTTCAGGTGTGCGATCAAAGGATCGAAACCCGTGTCCTTGCTGATAATGTGGAAGAAGGCATCCTTATCCATGGCGGACAAGCAGCCAATGTAGTAGGCGATGTGGAAGTCGAGCGCGTTCGGGCCATTGCCGCTGATCTCGACGTACTCGGCCTTTGCTGGACCCAGCTTCTGCATTGCAATTGCAACGTTGCGTTTCAGGCTGGCCTGGTTGGCGCCAATGAACAGCCGGATACGAAACTCTTCGCGGTCAAGTAGCCCCAGGCTATCCGGCTGCACGTTCTCGTAGTCGATGAGGACGTAGTTCGGGCGCATCTGGAGGTCTCAGACGCCCTCGTCCAGCCAGCGCTCCGCATCCAGCGCCGCCATGCAGCCGAAGCCAGCCGAGGTGATGGCCTGGCGGTAGTGCTGGTCGGCCACGTCGCCGGCGGCGAACACACCTTCCACCGAGGTGGCGGTAGCGCCGCCCTCCAGGCCGGAGCGGATCTTCAGGTAGCCGTTGTTCATCTCCAACTGGCCTTCGAACAAGCTGGTGTTGGGATGGTGGCCGATGGCCACGAAGAAGCCATGCGCGGCGATCTCGCGGCTGCCGCCGTCGAGCACGGACCTGACCCGTACCCCGGTCACGCCGGCGTCGTCGCCCAGCACCTCGTCGATGGCGTGGTTCCAGACCAGCTCGATCTTGCCGGCCTCGGCCTTGGCGAACAGCTTGTCCTGCATGATCTTCTCCGCGCGCAGGCTGTCGCGGCGGTGGACCAGATAGACCTTGCGGGCGATGTTGGACAGGTACAGCGCCTCCTCCACCGCGGTGTTTCCGCCGCCGACCACGACCACGTCCTGGTCCTTGTAGAAGAACCCGTCGCAGGTGGCGCAGGCGGACACGCCGCGACCCTTGAACTTCTCCTCCGACTCGATCCCCAGGTACTTGGCGGTGGCGCCGGTGGCGACGATCAGGGCATCGCAGGTATAGGTGGCGTTGTCGCCGGACAGCACGAACGGGCGCTGCGACAGGTCGGCGGTGTGGATGTGGTCGAACACGGCCTCGGTGTCGAAGCGCTCGGCATGGGCCTGCATCCGCGCCATCAGGTCCGGTCCCATGAGCCCGTGGGCGTCGCCCGGCCAGTTGTCGACCTCGGTGGTGGTCATGAGCTGGCCACCCATCTGCATGCCGGTGACCAGCAACGGCTTGAGGTTGGCGCGGGCGGCGTAGACGGCGGCAGTCCAGCCGGCGGGGCCGGAGCCGAGGATGAGCAGGCGCGAGTGTCGGATGGTCATGCGTCGTTCGGGGCAGGGGAGGTCAACCCATAGAGTGGAGCTCGCACCGGGGCGAATCAAGGCGCATGGCCTCGGCCATAGAGGCGCTGGCCGGTCGGTTGCCCTGCGAGGCCATCGGCAAGAGCACTTGCCGCGCAGCCGCCTCTGCGACGGTCGGGGCAGGCCAGGATGGATTCCCTTCGCCGACTAGGCAATCAGCCGCAGAAGCATTTAATATCAAGGCCTAACGTCGCATTCTGCGAGCGCTTCCAGACCCCGGGATCTATTTGTCGACGTGGCCAAGGCATTGACGGAACGCAGCAAGTCCAGCCGTGGCCCTGGCGCACGCGACGGGCAGGACGCCGCCAATCCGCGCCGGCAGCGGCTGTGGCGCGACCTTGCGCTGATCGTGATCGCCCCGCTGCTGCTATACCTGCTGGCCTGCCTGGTCAGCTATTCGCCCGACGACCCGGGCTGGTCCAACAGCGGCAGCGTGACCGGGCAGGTGCAGAACCTGGGTGGCCTGGCCGGCGCCTGGATCGCCGACGTGCTCATCACCCTGTTCGGCTATGCCGCGTTCGTGCTGCCGCTGATCCTGGGCGCGGTGGCCTGGATCGCGTTGTTCGGCGTGGGCGAGGAGGACGAGCTGGGACCGGCATTGCGGCTGGTGGGCATCGTTGGCTTCCTGATCTCGCTGACCGGCCTGTTGCATTTGCGTTTCATCGGCGTGGGCGGCATGGGCGACCCGGGCCGCGCCGGCGGCGCCATCGGGAACCTCGTGGGCAAGTCCCTGGCCACGGGGTTCGGCGAACTCGGCGCGAGCATGTTCCTGCTGGTATTGCTGCTGGTCTCGATCACCCTGGGTACCGGCCTGTCCTGGTTCTGGGTGATGGAGAAGATCGGCGCCGGCGTGCTCGCGCTGCCCGAACTGCTGCGGCGCAAGACCCGCCAGGCCGAGGAATGGAAGCGCACCCGCGACCTGCGCGAGGAGCGCGAGGAAGTGCGCAAGACCGAGGCGGTGAGGCAGGCCAGGCGCGAGCCGGTGCGGATCGAGCCGCCGCCGGCGCCGGTGGTGGAGAAGAGCGAGCGGGCCAAGCGCGAAACCCAGATCCCGCTGTTCCACGGCACCGGCGGCACCCCCGACGGCCTGCCGCCGCTGTCCCTGCTCGACGATCCCAAGCCGCAGACCAAGGGCTATTCCGAGGAAACCCTGGAAACCCTCTCGCGCCAGATCGAGTTCAAGCTCAAGGACTTCCGCATCGACGCCCAGGTGGTCGGCGCCTATCCGGGTCCGGTGATCACCCGCTTCGAGATGGAGCCGGCGCCGGGGGTGAAGGTCAGCTCGATCAGCTCCCTGGACAAGGACATCGCCCGCGGCCTGTCGGTCAAGTCGGTGCGCGTGGTCGACGTGATTCCGGGCAAGTCGGTGATCGGCCTGGAGATCCCCAACACCAGCCGCGAGATGATCTTCCTCTCCGAGCTGCTGCGCTCGAAGGAATACGACAAGTCCGCCAGCGTGCTGACCCTGGCCCTGGGCAAGGACATCGCCGGCCGGCCGACCGTGGCCGATCTGGCGCGCATGCCGCACCTGCTGGTGGCCGGCACCACCGGCTCGGGCAAGTCGGTGGCGGTCAACGCCATGGTCCTGAGCCTGCTGTACAAGGCCACGCCGAAAGACCTGCGGATGCTGATGATCGATCCGAAGATGCTCGAGCTGAGCGTCTACCAGGACATCCCGCACCTGCTCGCGCCGGTGGTCACCGACATGAAGGAGGCCGCCAATGGCCTGCGCTGGTGCGTGGCGGAGATGGAGCGCCGCTACAAGCTGATGAGCGCGGTGGGCGTGCGCAACCTGGCCGGCTTCAACAAGAAGGTCAAGGATGCCCAGGACGCCGGCCAGCCATTGATGGACCCGCTGTTCAAGCCGAACCCGGAACTGGGCGAGGCCCCAAGGCCGCTGGAGCCGCTGCCGTTCATCGTCATCTTCATCGACGAATTCGCCGACATGATGATGATCGTCGGCAAGAAGGTCGAGGAACTGATCGCGCGCCTGGCGCAGAAGGCGCGCGCGGCCGGCATCCACCTGATCCTGGCCACCCAGCGCCCGTCGGTGGACGTGATCACCGGCTTGATCAAGGCGAATATCCCGACCCGCATCGCCTTCCAGGTGTCGAGCAAGATCGATTCGCGCACGATCCTGGACCAGTCCGGCGCCGAGACCCTGCTCGGCCACGGCGACATGCTCTACCTGCCGCCGGGCACGGCCATGCCCGAGCGCATCCACGGCGCCTTCGTCAGCGACGACGAGGTACACCGCGTGGTCCAGCAGCTCAAGGCCAGCGGTCGCCCCGACTACATCGAGGGCGTGCTGGACGAAGTGCAGACGATGGGCGACGGCGTGGTCGTGGGCGCCACCGGACTGCCGGAGCAGGGCGGGGGCGGCGACGAATCCGACCCGCTGTACGACGAGGCGGTGCGGATCGTCACCGAGACCCGCCGCGCCTCGATTTCCGGCGTGCAGCGCCGGCTCAAGATCGGCTACAACCGCGCCGCGCGCCTGATCGAGGCGATGGAAGCGGCCGGCGTGGTCAGCAGCCCCGAGCACAACGGCGACCGCAGCGTGCTGGCACCGCCGCCGCCGCGCGACTGAGCCGCCGCGGCAGGGCCGTGCTGCCTGTTCAGGTTCGCCTCGGCACACTGCGCGCAACCCGATCCGTCGAGCCGAAACCCGCATGCACTGCATCCCGCGCAGCATCTCCCGCATCACCCTGGGCCTGGGCATGGGCCTGCTGCTGGCCGGCAATGCCTGTGCCGGCGCCCGCGACGAGCTGGTCCGCTTCACCAATGGCCTCAAGGGCCTGGAAGGGCAGTTCAGCCAGCAGGTGTTCGATGTCAGCGGCCGGGCCAAGGAGAGCAGCAGCGGCAAGGTCGCGCTGTCCGCGCCACGCCTGTTCCGCTGGGAATACCTCAGGCCGTTCGAGCAACTGATCGTGGCCGATGGCGACAAGGTCTGGATCTACGAGCCCGACCTGCAGCAGGCCACGGTCAAGGCGCAGGGCGAGGAGGAACGCAACAGTCCGCTGGTGGCGCTGTTCGACCCGGCACGACTGGACCGCCAGTTCGACGTCAGCGAGGAGGCGGCGGCCAGCGACGGCCTGCAATGGCTGACCCTGACCCCGAAGGCCGGTGCCGAGGCCAATTTCCAGGCGGCGCGGCTGGGCTTCGGTGCCCAGGGCCTGGCGCGGATGCAGGTGCTGGACCTGGTCGGGCAGAAGACCGAGATCCGCTTCGAGGGCTGGAAGCGCAACCCGGCGTTCGCCGCGGGCACGTTCAAGTTCGCCCCCGGCAAGGACGTCGACGTCGTCGGCCAGTAGCCGCTCGCCTATGATGGCGCCATGAGCCGCGCGCGCCGCACTTCCACTCCGGATACCGACCTGCTCGCCGTCGACGGCGAGCGCCAGGACGCGCTGCGCCCGCTGGCCGAGCGCATGCGCCCGCGCAGCCTGGACGAGATGGTCGGCCAGCGCCGGCTGCTGGCGCCCGGCTCGGCCCTGCGCCGGGCGGTGGAGTCCGGCCGCGTGCATTCGATGGTGCTGTGGGGCCCGCCGGGTTGCGGCAAGACCACCCTTGCGCTGCTGCTGGCGCAGTATGCCGAGGCCGATTTCCGCGCGATCTCGGCCGTGCTCTCGGGCCTGCCGGAGGTGCGCCAGGTGCTGGCCGAGGCTGCGCAACGTTTCGCCGAGGGCCGCCGCACGGTGCTGTTCGTGGATGAGGTGCATCGCTTCAACAAGGCCCAGCAGGACGCGTTTTTGCCGCACATCGAACGCGGCAGCATTGTTTTTGTCGGCGCCACCACCGAAAACCCATCGTTCGAACTGAACTCGGCGCTGCTCTCGCGCTGCCGGGTACACGTGATGGAGGCGGTCTCGGTGGACGACATCGTCGCCGCCCTGCAGCACGCGCTGGACGACACCGGGCGCGGCCTGGGCGGGCAGGGCATCGCGGTGGAGGCGGCGCTGCTGCGCGAGATCGCCGGCGCCGCCGACGGCGACGTGCGCCGCGCCCTGACCCTGCTGGAGATCGCCGCCGAACTGGCCGCCGACGAGGCAGGCCGAATCACCGAGCAGACCCTGCTGCAGGTGCTGGCCGACCGCACCCGCCGTTTCGACAAGGGCGGCGAGCAGTTCTACGACCAGATCTCGGCGCTGCACAAGTCCGTGCGCAGCTCCAACCCCGACGCGGCGGTGTACTGGCTGGCGCGGATGCTCGACGGCGGCTGCGATCCGTCCTACCTGGCCCGGCGCCTGACCCGGATGGCGATCGAGGACATCGGCCTGGCCGATCCCCGCGCCTGGCAGATGGCTCTCGACGCCTGGGATACCTACGAGCGCCTGGGCAGCCCGGAGGGCGAACTGGCCCTGGCCCAGCTGGCGATCTACCTGGCCAGCACCGCCAAGTCCAACGCCGCCTACGCCGCCTTCAACGCAGCCGGCGCCGACGTGCGCCAGTACGGCACCGCGGAAGTGCCGCTGCACTTGCGCAACGCGCCGACCAGGCTGATGAAGCAGCTCGGCTACTCGAAGGGCTACCAGTACGACCACGACAACGAGGACGGCGTGGCCCTGGAGCAGACCGGCTTCCCCGAGGCGATGGGCGAGCGGGTGTACTACCAGCCGGTCGAGCGCGGCCTGGAGGTCAAGCTCAAGGAGAAGCTGGACCGGCTACGGGCGGCGCGCGAACATGCGCGCAAGGCGCGCGACTGAAGGCGGGCGGCGTACCGACACCGGACACGGACCGGGAACAAGGGCAGGGCAGTGGACATGGTGCGTTCGTTCATCGCAGTGGGCGCCGGCGCGGCGATCGGCGCCTGGATGCGCTGGGGCCTGTCGGTCTGGCTCAATCCCTCGCGCAGCCCGATCCCGCTGGGGACCCTGACCGCCAACCTGGTCGGCGGCTACATCGTCGGCATCGCCCTGGGCTGGATCCTCCACCGCCCGGGCGTGGCGCCGGAACTGCGCCTGTTCCTGGTGACCGGGCTGCTGGGTGGATTGACCACCTTCTCCACGTTCTCGGCCGAGATCGTCCTGCACCTGACCCGCCAGCAGTACGGCGCCGCGCTGCTGGGGGTGACCGCGCACCTGTTCGGCTCGCTGCTGCTGACCGCGCTGGGCCTGTATACCTACCGGGTGTTGCGCTTCGGGGCCTGACCCCGCCGCCTGCGGCATGCCACGGACACGGAACGAGGAGCCCGGAATGAATTCGACCACGGACCGGCAACGGGCTGGAAGGCAGATATCGGAATGCTGGCGCAGGCTGGCCCTGCTGGCCCTGCTCGGCATCGCCGCCGGCTGCGCGCGCTTGCCGCCCCGCGCGGACCTGCCGCCGACGGAGGCATTGCCAGCGGCGACCCATGGCGGAATCGCCGAACGCACCGCCGTCGCCGAAGCCGCGCACCCGGGGCTGTCCGGCTTCCACCTGGTGGCCGAAGGCACCGAGGCCTACGCCCTGCGCGCCTTCACCGCCCAGGCCGCGGCCTCGAGCCTGGATATCCAGACCTACATCTGGCATGCCGACCTCACCGGACGGTTGCTGGCCCGCCATGCCCTGCAGGCCGCCGACCGCGGCGTGCGCGTGCGCATCCTGGTCGACGACCTCGATGCCCGAGCCAAGAACGCAGGCCTGGCCGCGCTGGATGCCCATCCGTCGATCGAGGTGCGGCTGTACAACCCCACCGGCAGCCGTTCGGGGAGGTTGCACAAGGCCGGCGAATACGCGTTCGGCTTCAGCCGCCTCAACCACCGCATGCACAACAAGAGCTGGATCGCCGACGGGCGACTGGCCCTGGTCGGTGGCCGCAACCTGGGCAACGAATACTTCAACGCCAGCGAAGGCGCGGCCAATTTCCTGGACCTGGACGTGCTGATGGCCGGGCCGGTGGTGGCCGAGGTCTCGCGCAACTTCGACCGGTACTGGAATTCGGAGGCGAGCTACCCGATCGCGCGGCTCTCCCCCCAAGCCGGCGACCCGGCCAACCTGGAAAAGCTGCGCGTCGCGCTCGATGCCAGCCTGGACGAATTGTCCGGCAGCGGCTACGAGCAGGTGTTGCGCGAGGATCCGCAGGTGCAATCCATCCTCGGCGACGATCCGCGGGTGCACTGGAGCGGCCACTGGCGCTTCGTCAGCGACGATCCGCTCAAGGCGCGCCTGCCCCTGGAGCAGCGCTCGGAGGTGGTCCAGGCCCTGCTGCCGGAGATCCTGCGGGCCGGCCAGCGGGTGCTGGTGATCTCGCCGTATTTCGTCCCCGGCGAGCGCGGCACCGCCGCCCTGGTCCAGGCCGCCGGCCGCGGTGCGGACGTACGGGTGCTGACCAACTCGCTGGCGGCCAATGACGTGGCCGCGGTGCATGGCGGATACAGCCGCTACCGCGGGCCGTTGCTGGAGGGCGGGGTGCGCCTGTGGGAACTCAAGCGGTCCGGCGAGCAACCGAAGTTCAGCCTGGCCGGCTCCTCCGGCTCGAGCCTGCACACCAAGGCGATGGTGGTCGATTCGGACCACGCCTTCATCGGCTCCTACAACCTCGACCCGCGCTCGACGTCGCTCAACACCGAGCAGGGCGTGCTGGTCGGGCATCCGGCACTGGCCGCCGAACTGGCCGCGCTGTTCGCACGCCAGACCGATCCCGGCCATGCCTGGATCGTGACCAGGGATGGCGCAGGACGCCTGCACTGGAGCGACGGCGAGCGGTCATGGGCCCGCGAGCCGGAGGCGACCGCCTCGCAGCGGTCGCTGGCCTGGCTGGTGAAGCTGCTGCCCGTCGAATCGCAGCTCTGAAGCACCACCGGCGCCATGCGGCGAAGGCTTGGCCGGTGCCCGGCGCCTGGTGCATGATGACCGTCCACACTCAGGAGATGCCCCATGCGTCTGTCCCAGACCGCAGCTGTTTCCGGTCTCGCCGCGGCACTGTGCCTGGCGCTGGCCGCCTGCAAGCCGGCCCAGGCCCCGGCCGCCCAGGAAGCCCCCGTGGCCGAAGCGGCCCCCGCTGCCGATGCTCCGGTAGCCGATGCCGCGCGCGTGCCTTCGCTCGGCGACGACCTCATCATCTCCACCAACGAGCCGTTCTGGTCGGCGCGCGTGGAGGGCGACACGCTTACCCTCAGCGGCATCGACGGCCAGCGTGAACTGCAGGTCTCCACCAGCGACATCTCCGACCAGGCGCGCACGGTGATGGCCACCGACGCCACCGGCCAGGTCGGGGTCACCGTGACCGCGGTCGAGTGCCAGGATTCGATGGCCGGGGCGACGTTCCCGTTCACCGCCAGCCTGACCATCGACGGCGGAACGCCGATTGCCGGCTGCGCACGCGCGGCCTGGATGCCGCCGCCGGGCGAGCCGCAGTAATGGCCGATTTCCCCGCCTGCCCGCAGTGCGGGCAGGCGAATACCTACGCCGACGGCACGCTCTGGGTGTGCCCGGACTGCGGCCACGAATGGGGCGGCGAGGCTGCAGTCGAGGCCGGTCCGACGGTGCGCGACAGCAATGGCAACCCGCTCGCCGCCGGCGATACCGTGGTGGTGGTCAAGGACCTGAAGGTGAAGGGCTCCTCGATCCCGCTCAAGCAGGGCACCGTGATCCGCAACATCCGCCTGGTCGAGGACGACCCGGAGCACATCGAAGGCAATTCCGACAAGATCAAGGGCCTGGTGCTCAAGACGATCTTCCTGCGCAAGGCCTGAACGGCGGCGCAGGGCGTGGCGGGCCGGCGCCATGCCGGTCCGCCCCCCGACTTCCGTCATGGGCGCCGCCGGCGTGCGCGGTGCTATCAATCCTGGCATGCATGGAGCCGCCATTCCGGTGGATCCCGGGCCACAGGAGTAGCCGCATGCGCACCACCCGTCGCGACCTGTTCCGCATCGGCGCGCTCGCCGCCACCGCGGCCGCGTTCCCGGTCTGGGCCAGCGGCCCGGTATCCCGTGCCGCCAAACCGCTGAGGATCCTGATCCTGGGCGGCACCGGTTTCACCGGCCCGTTCCAGGTCCAGTACGCCCTGGCCCGCGGCCACCAGGTGACCCTGTTCAATCGCGGCAAGCGGCCTTCGCCCGAATGGCCGGGCGAGGTGGAACAACTGCACGGCGACCGCAACACCGGCGACCTGGCGGCGTTGCACGGCCGCCAGTGGGATGTGTGCATCGACAATCCGACCAGCCTGCCGTTCTGGGTGCGCGATGCCGGCCAGGTGCTGGCCGGCAACGTCGGCCATTACCTGTTCATCTCCACCATCTCGGTCTACGCCGACGGCAGCCGGCCGGGTCTGGCCGAGGACGCGCCGCTGGCCGCGTACCGGGGCAAGGATGCGATGGCCGAGACCCAGCAGACCCTGATGGCCGATGTCGAGGGGCTGTACGGCGCGCTCAAGGCCCTCAGCGAGGCCGAGGCGCGCAGGCAGTTCGGCAAGGCGGTGACCATCGTCCGGCCCGGCTACATCGTCGGCCCGCGCGACGAGACCGACCGTTTCAGCTACTGGCCGCACCGGGTGGCCCAGGGCGGCGAGGTACTGGCTCCCGGCGACGGCAAGGATCCGATCCAGGTCATCGACGGGCGCGACCTGGGCGAATGGATGATCCGCCTGGCCGAGAACCGCACTTTCGGCACCTTCAATGCCGTGGGCCCGCGCGATCCGTTGCTGATGGACACCCTGCTCGAAACCAGCCGCCGGGTCACCGCCAGCGACGCCCGCTTCACCCACGTGGACGCGGAGTTCCTGGCGGCCAACCAGGTCGACCTGCCGATCTGGGTGTATCGCGGCGACGGCCCGTATGCCGGCTACGGCCAGGTCGACAACCGCCGCGCGGTGGCTGCCGGCCTGAGCTTCCGGCCGCTGGACACCACGATTCGGGAACTGCTGGCCTGGTTCGGCAGCCTGCCGACCGAACGCCAGGCCACGCTGCGCGCCGGGATTACCCGCGAGCGCGAGGCCGAGCTGCTGGCCCAGTGGCATGCGAGGCAGGGCGCGACCGGCTGAGATCCCGGCCGCGGTTCGCGGCGGCTTCGCGCAAAGGCGGCGAGGCCCGGCCCGGCAACCCATGGCGTCGTTCAGGCCGGGGTTCACCCCCGCCCATGCACGCTGGCATCCTGTGCCAAGGGTGAAAGGGCGAGGGCAGGGCGATGGCGACCGGATGGGCGGGTGACGGCGCGGTCAACGAGCAGATCGACGCGACCGTGAAGGATGCGGTTGAACGCGCACGCCGGCAGCTTCCGCAGGGCCCCGGGCTGGAACGCTGCGAGGAGTGCGACGCGCCGATTCCTGCGGCCCGTCGCCGCGCCATGCCCGGGGTGCGCCTGTGCGTGCCGTGCCAGGAAGCGCACGACCAGGCCGCCGGCTCCGTCAGCGGTTACAACCGCCGCGGCAGCAAGGACAGCCAGTTGCGCTGAGTGCGGCCCAGCCCGGGAGAGGGCAGGCGTCCATTCCAATCAGGCAACGGATCCAGCGTCGGGCGGGGCCAGCCAGCGTGGCGGCACCTCGTTGCCGCGCCAGCGGCGCACGGTGCGCTGGAAGAACATGCTGTTGGGCACCTGCAGCACGCTGCCGCCGTCGCGCGCGTCCGCTTCGATCTCCTGCAGCGTGGTGTAGATCAGGTTGATGTCCACCACCCGGCCCTTGAGCCCGGGCTTCTCTCCGTTCTCCAGCACTTCGATGTGGTCGTACAGGCGGAATAGGCGGGTGCTGAAGATCAGTACCGTGCAGAAGATGTTGGAGAGCACGCTCCAGGCCGCGAAGAACGCCACCGCGCCGACCGCGGCGAAGCCGGTGAACGCGGTCCACAGCACCATCCCGGACACGCCCATACGCTCCAGGATCAGCAGCACCGCGGCCGAGGCGAGCAGGGTGGCCGAAAGGCGGCGCATCACCGTGGCCATTTCCGGCGGCAGGCCGCGCCGGGCGACCAGGCGCCGCGCGATGCCGCGGATCACGCGCTGCACCAGCCACGCCACCAGGACGATCAACAGTACCTCGCTGATCGGCATGATGGTGTCCAGCCAACCCTGCGCCCAGAGGGGCAACCGTTCCTTCATCACCCTGTCGTCCGCATGCGGCGCCGGGCCGCGTCGGTTCCATTCTAGACGCTCCGGGCACGATCCCGGCCGGTGCGGCGGCCTCCCGGGCGGCGGCGGGCGAAGCCCGATCGGTGCAGCGGCCCCGGCGTTAACATTGCACCATCGGCAAGCGGTGGAGACCTGCAGTGGCCACGGATGAATGGAAGGGCCTGCGCGTGGCATTGGCGCTGTTGCTGGTGGCGCTGACCCTTCAGGCGCAGGCGCAGATGAAGTACGTGGCTCCGGGCAAGGTGCCGGAACTGGGGCCGGATGAAGGCCTGGTGGTCATGGCGATGGACAGCGACATGGACCTGTTCCGGGTGCGCGTGACCCGGGATGGCCGCTCCTTCGGTGGCGGAGTGATGAATTCGCCAGGGGTGGGGCGCAGTTTCCGCCTGTACCAGGCGCCAGCCGGCACGTATGAATGGAGTGACGTGAAACCGGTCGCCGGAGTGTCGTACCGCATGGACGACGACCCGGAGCTGAAGTTCGAAGTGCGCCCGGGCCGGATCAACTATGGCGGCGACCTGGTGTTCCGGACCGTGGGCATATGGCGCGCGAGCATGCGCAGCGCCAATCGCGGGCTGGCCGCGATCGACTGGCTGCACGAGCAACACCCGGAAGTCCTGCGTCGCTACCCGTTCGAGTATTCCGGACGTTATCCGGACCCGTTCCCGGCGTTCTATGCGGCCGAGCGCGCCGCCCATCCGCATGCGCGGCCTGAGGCCGACGTCGCATTTGTGCCGCCTCCCGCATCCGGCCCGCTGCCGGTGCCGGTCGAGACGCTGTGGAAGAGCGGACAGATCCTCCAGGTCAGCCTCAACCCGTCCGGCAGCCTGATGGCGCTGCACCTGCAAACCGGGGACGAAGCATGGAGCGTGGACCTGATCGACCTCGAAGCGGGCACGCGTTCGACCCTGGCCCAGAGCGCGGCGAAGTTCGATGAATTGGCCTGGGCCGACAATGGCACGTTGCTGGCCACGATCAGCTTGCCCGAGCGCGGCAGCCAGGTGACCGTGATCCGCATCCTGACGGAAGCCGATGGCCGCCGTCGCTACGAATCGATCCGCGTTCCCCACCGCGGCTGGGTCGTGGATCCGCTGCCCGACGATCCGAACCACATCCTGTTCGCCAGCGCCGGCAGGGATGGCCAGATGATGGTGCACAGGCTCGATATCTCCAGCCAAAAGGCCGTCGACAAGTTCCAGGCGACCATGCGTACCCGCTTGAACCAGGACTTCAAGGACGACGTGGACTGGATTGCCGATGCACAGGGCCGGTTGCGGCTGGCCGTCGTCAAGGGCGAAGAGGAGTACGTCCTGGTCCGTCCCGGCGGGGAAGCACAGGCCGAAGTCATGCGCCTGGACGGCACGTTCGATCCGGTCGGCGCATCCGCGGATGGCGGCACGATCTACGGCCTGACCGAAGAGGGCCGCAGTCAGCGCGATCTGGTTGCCTGGGACGTGGCCGGGGCCCGCATCGCGCGTACGCTGTTCTCGCGCGAGGGCGTTGACGTCCAGGCGGTGCTGCTCGATGCCGGACGCAACCCGATGGGCGTCGTGTACGACCAGGGAGGCCGCAGGGTCAGCGAGTACTTCCAGGCCACCGACAGCCACCTGGCGGATTTGCTGCAACGTGCATTCCCGGACCGCACCGTGACCGTGGGTGACCGCAGCCATGACGGGAGCCAATTGGCACTTTGGGTCGAAGCACCCGATCAGCCACCCCTGTTGTACCACCTGGACACCCGTACCGGCGTAGCCTCGCTGGTGGAAGAGGATCGTCCATGGCTGGCGGGAATGGATCTGGCACCGACCCGGTTGCTGCGCTTTCGTGGCCGCGATGGCTTGCCGCTGGAGGCGTTCCTGACCATGCCGCCACGGCACAGCGGTGCGCGCGTGCCCCTGGTGGTGTTCCCGCATGGCGGTCCGGTCGGCGTGGCCGACCGCCTCGTCTTCGACCCCGAGGTGCAGTTCCTGGCTTCACTGGGATACGCCGTGCTGCAGGTGAACTTCCGCGGCTCGGATGGCTACGGGCGCGCCTTCCGCGAGGCCGCGGAGGGCGCCTTCGGCACCCAGATCGAGGACGATATCGATGCGGCGATCGAGCATGCGCTGGCGAACCATCCATTGGACCGTTCGCGCATGTGCATGCTGGGCGCCAGCTATGGCGGCTATTCGGCGTTGTTTTCAGCGGTGCGCTGGCCCGGCCGCTTCCGTTGCGTGGTATCCATCGCCGGCCTGAGCGACCGCATCCTGCACTTCAGCGCCAGCGATTCGTCACAGGATCCCAAGCTTCGCGAACGGCTGGAAAAGCTGATGGGCGATCCGCGTCGCGATTCCGGGCAGATGCGCGCGACCTCGCCGTTGTACCGGTATGCGGAACTGCATGAACCAGTGATGCTGGCCCACGGCCTGGACGATGCGCGGGTGGATTTCGAGCACACCCGGCGCATGTTGCGCATGCTGGACATGACCGGGCGCACCCCCGTGGGCCTGCAATTCGCCGACGAGGGGCACTCGATCCGCGAGAAGGCGAACCAGCAGGCGCTGTGGCAGGGCGTGGCCGGGTTCCTGCGCCAGCACCTGGAAGATGCCGGAACTCCGGGAAGGGACTGAACGCCAGCCCGGCGGCGCCGGCAATGCCGGTCAGACCACCCGGATCCTGGCCCCCTGGCATACGACCTGCTGGCCTGCGCGGATCTTGCAAGTCTTGCGCAGTTCGACCGCGCCATCGACCTGGACCTGGCCCTCGGCGACCAGCGCCTTGCCGGCGCCGCCGCTGTCGCACAGGCCGACCAGTTTGAGCAGTTGGTTGAGTTCCACGTATTCGCCTTCCAGGGCGAAATCGACTGTATCGGCCATGTCCTCCGCCTCGGCGCCGCGGCGCGAAGCGGCCGCGGGTGGCAGTGTATGCCCCCTGGACCGCGGCAGAGGATCGGTGGACGCTGTGCAGGGCAGGGGATATGGCGCCATGCGTCCTGTATGCTGCGGCGCGAAGACGATGGCCTTCGCCATCGCGAGGAGCTGCCATGATCCAGCGCTACGACGTCGGCCCGCGCCTGTCCGAACTCGCCGTGCACAACAGTGTGGCCTACCTGGCCGGGCAGGTTGCCGAAGACGCGACCCAGGGCATCGCCGGCCAGACCCGGCAGGTACTGGCGGAGATCGACGCGCTGCTGGCCAGGGCCGGCACCGACAAGACCCGGATCCTGCGCGCCGAGATCTACATCGCCGACATGGCCGACTTCCCCGGCATGAACCACGCCTGGGACGAATGGGTTCCCGCCGGCCATGCGCCGCCGCGCGCCACGGTGCAGGCGGCATTGGCCAGGCCGGAATGGAAGGTCGAGATCGTGGTGACCGCGGCAGTCTGACCGCAGGGACGATCCGGGATGGCGCGCACCGGCGCCAACGGCGGCCGAAAACCGGACCGGTTGAGGCAAGGTGCAGTACTGCCAGGACGCCTGGATTATCCTTGCCGGGATGCTCCCTCCCGGGCTGCCGGGCCCACCGACCACCCGTCCGACCGGATGCCCCATGGATTCCAGCACGCCCGCCCGCCGCAGTTTCCTGCTCTGCCTTGCGTCAATTTCCGTCCTGCTGGTATCGGGTTGCGCCACCTTGCCGCGCAACCCGGCGCCCGTACAGGACACGCCGATGGCCACGATTCCCGGCATGCCCGATATCCGCGGCTGGGCGGGCTTCCCCAGCGCCGCGATAACGGAGGACTTCAGCCTGTCGATGCGGCAGGAGTCCGCGCAGGACTTCCCGGTGGGTGCCGACGGCGTGGTCCGTTACCCGTACCTGGCATTGTCCGGCGGCGGCGCCAACGGCGCATTCGGTGCCGGTTTCCTCAACGGCTGGACCGCCAGCGGCCAGCGGCCGGTGTTCAAGATGATCACCGGCGTGTCCACCGGCGCGCTGATGGCGCCGTTCGTGTTCATCGGCCCCGCCGGCGACGAAGCCCTGAAGCACTTCTACACCACTACCAGCAACGACGACGTGTTCGTCGCCGGTTCGGTACTCATGGCGCTGATGCGCCGCGACTCCATGGCCGACACCCGGCCGCTGGCATCGCTGATCGCCAAGGTCGTGGACCGGGAGCTGTTGCGCAAGATCGCCGCCGAGCACGCGCGGGGCAGGCGACTGTACATGGGCACCGTGGACCTGGACACGCGCCGCTTCGTGATCTGGAACATGGGCCGGGTCGCCCAGTACGACAACGAGCAGGCCCTGAAACTGTTCCACCAGGTGATGTTGGCTTCGTCCTCGTTCCCGGTGGCGTTCCCGCCGGTGCTGTTCGAGGTCGAGTTCGGCGGCCAGCGCTATGACGAGATGCACGTGGACGGTTTCGTGGGCGCCAACCTGTTCGCCCATGTCGGTACGTTCGATCCCACCGCGATCATCCGTACCGAAGGCCGGGCACCGGGGCGCGAGCAGATCTATGCCATCCACAACGGCCAGTTGAATCCGCCACCCAGCCCGACGGAACGCTCCATCGGCGGGATCGCCATGCGGGTGATGGAGGTTTCCGGCCGGGCAGGAGTGATCGGCGACTTGTTCCGCGAATACGCGTTCGCCCAGCGCAACCGCTCCGAGTTCCACTGGGTGACCGTGGCCGAAACCGTCGACCTGCCGGATCCGGCCGATTTCGACCCGGTGCGGATGCGCGAGCTCTATCAGATCGGCTACGAAGCTGGTCGCTCAGGGAACGCATGGCACGACCGTCCACCCGCGATCGGTGAGGCGCCCCCCTGAGGCGGGACCGTGGGATCAGCCACGGCTGCAGCCTTGTCGGTGGCGTGGCCACATGATTCGTATATTGACATAATGTGCATTATGCGAAATAAAGGATGACGGCTCGGTGGCTGTGGAGCTGCCGGCGCGGCTGGCTGTCCCACCGCTTCCGCCGCGGCAAACCCGGCCCCGGCAACCTTCAAGCGAGCTTGGCTGCATGCCCCTCCACGAGCGCGAATCCCGCCACCGCGCTGACCGGATGGCCAACCGTGCCCGAACCCCTGTACCCAAAGCGCACGCCGGCCACGTGTTGCGCAATCACGTGCCGTTGTACGGCCCCCGGAGCGGCTGGAAGCTCGCCGGTCGAGACCTGATCAGCCCAGATGGCTTGCGCCTGCCAGAAGGCTCGATTACGGAACGAAGCCGGCGCCACCGCGGAATGGCTGCCTTCGTCCGCATCCCGGTTCGGGATTGGCATCTGGAGTGCTTTTAGAATCGAGCAATTTATATATTAATCATTTACTTAAGATTACTTCATCATTGAGAACAGTAACTGTAGAGATGGCTTGACCTTCCCATCGTGACAAGCCCCACCATGTCCCAATTGACGACGTACCCTGACCCGGAGCCTCCATGAAACTCGTTGTTGAAGGCATGACCTGCGGCCATTGCGCGAAGGCCGTTACGGGCGCGATCCACGGACTCGACAGCGATGCCGAAGTCCTGGTCGACCTGGCCGCCGGCACGGTCCGGATCGATGGCCGGATCCGGCAGGAGGATGCGGTGCAGGCCATCCAGGACCGCGGCTACACCGTCAGCGGCATCGTCACGGACGCCATGGACGAGCCCGGATCCGGACGGTCCGGATCCTGCTGCGGCTGCTCCAACTGAACTGCGGCCGGCGCCAGCGGCGTCATCACTTTCCGTCGTCGCCATGGCAGCGGTGCCGTGCCACCGCGCCGGTACGCACCCGGGTTCCAACTCCATCCCGGTCCCACTGCTCCAGCCCGTCCAGGATCGGACAGTCCGACCGCTCATCGCCTGCGCAGGAATCGACCAGGGTCTGCAGCGTGTGGAGCATCTGCTGCAGGTCGTCCATGCGCTGGCGCAGTTCGCCGATGCGCTGCTGCGCCACCCGCTTGACGTCGGCGCTGTGGCGCGAACGGTCGTTCCACAGTGCCAGCAGGTCCGCGACTTCGGCCACCGAGAACCCCAGGTCGCGCGCCCGGCGCACGAAGCGCAGCTGGTGTACGTCGGCGGTCGCGTAGACGCGATAGCCCGACCCGGTGCGCACGGCCGGCGGCAGCAGGCCAGTCTGCTCGTAGTAGCGGATCATCTTGGCGGAGACGCCCGATGCCCGGGATGCCTGGCCGATGTTCATGGCGTACTCCGTCCAGTGGCGGTCTGGTCCCCTGCCCCCGCCGGCCGGAAACGGCGCAGGCGCAATGCATTGCCCAGCACGAACACGCTCGACATCGCCATCGCGCCGGCGGCGAACACCGGCGAAAGCAGGATCCCGAACGCCGGATACAGCGCGCCGGCGGCCACCGGGATCAGCGCGGTGTTGTAGGCGAAGGCCCAGAACAGGTTCTGGCGGATATTGCCGATGGTCGCCCGCGACAACGCGATCGCGGTCGGCACGCCCTGCAGGTTGCCCGACATCAACACCACGTCGGCCGATTCCATCGCCACATCGGTGCCGGTGCCGATGGCCAGGCCGACATCGGCCTCGGCCAGGGCCGGGGCATCGTTGATGCCGTCGCCGACGAACGCGAGCTTGCCATGCGCGGCCTTCAGCCGCCTGACCGCATCGACCTTGCCCGCCGGCAACACCTCGGCCACCACCTCGTCGATGCCGAGCTGGCCGGCGATGGCCTGGGCGGTGCAGGCATTGTCGCCGGTCACCATCGCCACCTTGAGGCCGAGACCATGGAGTGCGTCGATGGCGGCGAGCGAGCCGGGCTTGATCGGGTCAGCGACAGCGACGATCGCGGCCAGGCGGCTGTCGATGGCGGCATACATCGGCGACTTGCCTTCGCCGCCCAGGCGCGCGGCGGTGGCGGCGAACACGCCCACGTCCAGACCCAGAGCACGCATGTAGCGATCGGCACCGACCTCGACCCGGATGCCGTCCACCCGCGCACGCACGCCCATGCCGGTCACCGATTCGAATTCATCCAGCGGCGGCAGTGCGATCCCCTCCTCCATGGCAGCCCCGACGATCGCGCGGGCGATGGGATGCTCCGAGCGCGACTCCACCGCCGCGACCAGGCCCAGCACGCGCTCCCGCTCGAAGCCTTCGGCAACCTCCAGGTCGGTCAGCACCGGCCGGCCCTCGGTCACGGTGCCGGTCTTGTCCACCGCCACCACCCGCGCGTCCCTCATCGCCTGCAGGGCGTCGCCCTTGCGGAACAGCACTCCCAACTCGGCGCCGCGACCGGTGCCGACCATGATCGAGGTCGGCGTGGCCAGGCCCATCGCGCACGGGCAGGCGATGATCAGCACCGCCACCGCATTGACCAGGGCGAAGCTCAGTGCCGGCGCGGGGCCGAACCACAGCCACGTCAGGAAGGTGGCCAGCGCGGCCAGCATCACCGCCGGCACGAACCACATCGTCACCTTGTCCACCAGCGCCTGAATCGGCAGCTTGGCGCCCTGCGCCTGTTCGACCAGGCGCACGATCTGGGCCAGCACGGTGCGTGAGCCGACCGCAGTGGCATGCACGACCAGGGCGCCGGTCTGGTTGACCGTGCCGCCGACCACGCCGCTGCCGATGCCCTTTTCCACCGGAACCGGTTCACCGCTGATCATCGATTCGTCGACGAAGCTGTGGCCCTCGACCACCTCGCCATCGACCGGCACGCGCTCGCCCGGGCGCACCTGGATCCGGTCACCCTCGCCCGCCTGCCCGACCGGCAGGTCGATGAAGGCGCCGTCGCGTAAAACGTGCGCGACCTTGGCCTGGAGCCCGATCAGCCGCGTGATCGCCGCGGAAGTGCGGCCCTTGGCCCGTGCTTCGAGGACGCGACCGAGCAGGACCAGGACCACGATCACCGCCGCGGCCTCGAAATAGACGTTCACCGTGCCGGCCGGCAGCGCGCCGGGAGCGAAGGTGGCCACCACCGAATAAGCGTAGGCGGCCAGGGTGCCGACCGCCACCAGCGAGTTCATGTCCGGCGCCAATCGCAGCAATGCCGGCAGGCCCTTGAGGTAGAAGCGCCGGCCCGGCCCGGCCAGGACCAAGGTCGTCAGCGCGAACTGCAGCATCCAGCTGGCCTGCATGCCGATGCTGCGCATGACCAGCGCGTGCATGCCGGGGATCAGGTGCGAGCCCATCTCCAGCACGAACACCGGCAGCGCCAGCACCGCAGCCACGGCCAGGTCGCGCCTGAGCGCGGCGTATTCGGCATCCTTGCGCTCGGCGACCGCATCGTCGAGGTGCAGTCCCGCCTCGATCGGCCTGCCGGCGTAGCCGGCCTTTTCGATCGCGGCCAGCAGCGCCCCGGCATCGGCCACGCCGCGCACGCGCGCGCGCTCGGTCGCCAGGTTGACCGAGGCCTCGAGCACGCCGGGCACCGCCGCAAGTGCGCGTTCGACCCGGCCCACGCAGGACGCGCAGCTCATGCCTTCCACCGCCAGTTCGAGCGTGCTGGCCCGGACGGCATAGCCGGCGGCCTCCACCGCCCGGACCAGGGCGACGCGGTCCACCGCCGGATTGGCGTGGATCTCGGCCCGCTCGGTGGCCAGGTTCACCGCCACGCTGGCCACGCCCTCGACCCTGCGCAGCGCGGTCTCGACCCGGCCGACGCAACTGGCGCAGCTCATGCCCTCGATCGGCAGGCTCAGGGAAAGGGCTGGGTTCGAATCGCTCACGGGGCACCCTTCGGGCCAGGGTTCAGGGCATATCCTTGACCTTGACACCCTGGGAAGGTCAAGCCCCGCCCGGTCCTAGGGCCGGCACGCCTTGGCCACGTATTCGTCCCAGGCCCGCAGTTGCTTGATCGAGCGCCAGGGTCCGAGCTTGTAGAGCTCGCGATCGCGCACGGCCTTGGCTTCGTCGCAGCGGCCGATGCCCGTGGCCGCCACTCTGGCGCTTCCGGCTCGCTGGTACCCGCCGCTGCGCAGTTGCGCATCGCGCCGGCGGGTTGCCTGCTCGGTTTCGCGGATGCGCTGCAACTCGGCCGCCGACGGCGGCGCGTAGTCCACGGACCGCCATTCCTTCTGGGTGGCCTGACCAGGCTCGCATGGCGCGGACTGGTAGGAGACCTCCTTGCCGCGGACGCACTTGAACACCTGGGCCGGCGCGGTTGCCGGCAACGCCGCCAACGCGGCGCAGATCACGAATCGACCGAACATTCCCTGTCCTGCCCGTTCCCTGGGACCGGCAGGATACCAGCACCGCCCGCGGACTACCGGGCCGGACCGGCCCAGCCCGTCACAGCGAGGTTTCGATGTAGGCGATGATGTAGTTGGAACCGCCGTTGACGCTGCCCAGCAGCCGCGAGCTGGCGAAGATGCCCGAGCGGTGCGAGATGCCCAGGCCGAAGTAGGTCTGCTTCATGTTCGGGTTGCGGAACAGGTCACCCAGGCTGATGTCGATGGATGGATCCAGGTAGTTCAGCAGTTTGGAGGTCGGCCGTTCGCGCCGCGCCTGGCTGGTGACTTCCGGCGATGGCACGTGGTTGGCGTAGGAGATGCCGAAGCCCATGCCGATCCGGGTATTGACCCGGTGGCTCCAGGGGAACCCGTAGTAGAAGCCCTTCATGTAGGCGTCGACCTGCCAGGCATCCGGTTGCAGGCCCATCATCTCGTTGCGGTACAGGAACCCGATGTAGCCATGGAAATCCACCGGCCAGCCGTTGACCCGCTCGACGAAGGGCTTGCCCCAATGTACCCCGGTCACACTGCTGGGCTCGTCGTGGTCCAGCGAAGTGCAGCGCAGGGTCATGATCCTGGCCATGTGGCAGCCTTCGCCGGAGGCGCGGCCGTAGAACACCTTCAGCAGGGTGGGCACGCCGTCATCGTCCCAGCGCGCGATCGGGGTGCCGAAATCGTAGACCGCGCCGGCGAACAGCGCCGGCTGCAGGCTGTCGTTGCGGATGATCGGACTATCGCGGACGACCCTGTCGTGCGCGGTCACCGCCACGCCGCCGATCAGGCGCCAGTTGTCCCAGAACGCCCAGGTGCCGTACAGGCCGGCGGTCACGTCGGTGCCGCTGCCGGGCCGGTAAGTAGGCCGATCCGGCGTGGCCTCGCCGGGTTCGACGCCGTAGTAGTAGTCGTTGAGCTTGCCGCTGCGGAACGACACGGTCGCGTCCGGACGCAGGGTCCAGCGCCGGCCGCGCCAGATGTGCGAATAGCCCAGCCGGAATTCGCTACCACCGGAAGCGCTGGTCACGTCCTGCAGGACGGTGGTGCGCACGGTGCCCCAGGGCGCGGTGTAGCGGTAGCGCAGGCCGATGTCGCCGCCGGCCTCGCGCGGGGTCATGCCCTTCAGCACGTCGGGCACATCGTCCAGGGGGAAGCCCTCCAGGCGCCGCGAGAGGAAGGCGTCGAAGCGATGGGTGCCATCGTCCATGAACTTGAAGCCGGCGCGGTCGGCGTTGATGAAGAAGCGCTCGCCCTCGTACAGGTACAGCGGCAGCAGGTCGCTGCGCTGACCGGCGTCGACGTAGGGCGACTCCTCGAACCGGTACAGGAAGCCCAGACCGGCACTGCCCTCCTCGGTCAAAAGGTCGGCAATGGCGTCGGTGTCCACCTGGGCCAGGGCCGCGGGACTGGCGAGTGCGCCTGCCAGGGCCAGGGCCAGTGCGGAAGCTGCACCCCGCCTGCGGATCGAACTGGGACGACGGGGGGAATGCGCTTCGTTTCGGGACTGGCTCATTTGGTGGCTATGGAGAGGGCTGCAGAGGGGGTGGGAACGCGGGTGCCGATGGCTCAGAAGTCCACCGGATCGCGGATCAGCGGGCAGGTCATGCAATGGCCGCCGCCGCGGCCGCGGCCCAGCTCGGCACCGACGATGGTGATCACTTCGATGCCTTGCTTGCGCAGCGCGGTGTTGGTGGTGACGTTGCGGTCGTAGGCCATCACCACGCCGGGCGACAGCGCCACCAGGTTGTTGCCGCTGTCCCACTGCGAGCGCTCGGCGGCGTAGTGGTCGCCGCCGGCCGGAACCATGCGCAGCTTCTTCAGCCCCAGCGCTTCGGCGACCACGTCGTTGAAGTGCTTCTTCTCCACGGTCACGTCGAAACCCGGCGCCTTGTCGCTGGGACGCAGGGTGATCGGGGTGATCTGGTCGACGATGCCGGGGAAATAGGTGGCCACGTCGCGGTCGGCGAAGGTGAACACCGTGTCCAGGTGCATCGCCGAGCGCAGCTTGGGCATCGAGGCCACGATGACGCGCTCGGCCGCCCCGTTGTCGAACAGCGACTTGGCGACCTGGGTGATTGCAGTGCGCGAGCTCCGCTCGCTCATGCCGATGAGGACCACGCCGTTGCCGGCCACCAGGACGTCACCGCCTTCCAGGGTAGCGTTGCCGTGGTCGAGGGTGGGATCCCCGTACCACACCGGGAAGCCGGCATTGGCGAAATCGGGATGGAAACGATAGATGGCGGTGGTGAGGATGGTCTCCTCGTGCCGCGCCGGCCAATACAGCGGGTTCAGGGTCACGCCCTGGTAGATCCAGCAGGTGGTGTCGCGGGTGTACAGCATGTTCGGCAGCGGCGGCAACAGGTAGCCGATCACGTCCGGCGCATTGCGCGCGGCCTTCAGCACCGGCCCGGCGAACCCTTCGGGGATCTCCAGAACGCTCAGGCCACCGATCAGCGCGTTCGCCAGTTCCTGCGGCGACAGGCTCTCCAGGTAGGCGCGCACGTCGGCCATCACGTCCAGGCCGACCTCGTTGGCGTTGATCTGGTGGTCGAGGATCCACTTGCGCGCCTCGGGCAGCGCCACGGTCTCGGCCAGCATCTGGTGCATCTCGACCACGTCCACACCGCGGTCGCGCATCTTGGAGACGAAGTCGAAATGGTCGCGCTTGGCGTTGTCCACCCACATCACGTCGTCGAACAGCAAGTCGTCCTTGTTGCGCGGGGTCAGGCGCATGTGCGCCGTGCCGGGCGAACAGACCAGCACCTTGCGCAGCACGCCAACTTCCGAATGAACGCCATAGGCCTGTGTGGACATCCCCAACCCCTTCCCTTGTGCGTGTTGTTAATCGTCCACGGGGCGTCAGGCACCCCGCATTCGGTGGTCGCGGACGCATCTCAGCCGTTCGGACCGTCATTTATCTTGCACTGCCACCGGGTCCGTGTCGATTGGGGTTATGACTGCTGGCCCACCGCGGATCGGGACTGGCCTTGCGCCTGCCGGGGTCCGGGAGTATGAATACTGGCGACTGCGCCACGCGGTCGAGACGGTACTGTCCACCGGCCATCCCGGGACGGCGTGGCACCGGTTCCCCGCGGCCACAGGCCGCCCTGCTCCCCTACATTTTTCCAACGGAGAAGCCGATGAAGCGACACGCAATCGTTACCAGTGCCATGGTGTTCCTGGGCATCGCCACGCTCGCCGGGTGCGCCACCCACAAGAGCCCCAACACGTTCCATCGCAACGAAGTCGGCCGCATGCAGACGGTGGAAGCCGGCACCGTGACCGCGGTGCGCGAGGTATCCATCCATACCGATGGCTCGGTCGTGGCCACCGCCACCGGCGCGGTCGTGGGCGGCGTGGCCGGCAGCACCATCGGTGGCGGGCGCGGCCAGACCCTGGCGACCGCAGGCGGCGCGGCAGCTGGCGCCGCGGCTGGCAATGCGCTGTCCAGCGGCAACCAGCAAGGCGTGGAGGTCACCGTCCAACTCGATGCCGGCCGTACCGTGGCCGTCGTCCAGGCAGGCAATCCGAACGACTTCCGCGTCGGCGACCGGGTCAATGTCGCCTCCGACGGCGTCACCACCCGCGTCACCCGTATCTGACCGGTCCGCATTCCGGGCCGCCTCCGGGCCGGCACCTGGTTCTGGATCGCGCGCCCCGGCCTTGTCGCCGGGGCGTTTTGTTTTGCGGGGGCCCTGTCAGGACAGACCACCATCCCGTGGCCCGGCACCACTCCCGCGCGCGCCTGGGATCCGGCACAGGGTCGATGGCCTGGCGCGCTGCAGCAACCCGGGCCGGGGCCGGCCTACAGGACGATGTACCCGGTCGCGATCCAGTACACCCCGATCACTGCCGCGATCGAAGCCAGGACCATGACGATCAGGTCGCCGCCGCGTTCGAACGCCTTCTTGCCCTGCTCCCGGCGCGCCCAGATATAGAGCAGGCTGCCCGGGGCATAGAGGATCGCCGACAGGACGATGAACTTGAGCCCGCCGGCATAGAGCAGGAAGCCGGTATACACCAGCGCGATCGCGGCGATCAGGATGTCGCGGTTGCGGGCCGCGGCCGGGTCGGCCTCGTAGGTGTCGCCGCGGGTGGTCAGCTTCATCGCGTAGCCCGCCACCAACAGGAACGGAATCAACGCCATCGCGCTGGTCAGATTGAGCATCAGCGCGAAGGCGTCGTTCGACCAGTAGGTGGTGATGACGATCAACTGGACCACGATGTTGGAGGCCCATAGCGCCGCCGAAGGCACCTTGGCCTTGTTCTCGCGCGCGAATAGCGCCGGCATGTCGCGGGTGCGGGCCGCGGCCGAGAGCACCTCGGCGCAGATCAGCGACCAGGCCAGATAGGCGCCCAGGACCGAGATCAGCAGGCCCACGCTCACGAACACCGCGCCCCACGGGCCGACCACCGCTTCGAGCACGCCAGCCATCGACGGCTGGCGGATCCCGGCGATCTCCTCGCGCGGCAGCACCGCATAGGGCAGCAGGGTCACCAGCACCATCAGCGTGGTCACCCCCAGGAAGCCGACGATGGTGGCGAAGCCCACGTCGTTGCGGTCACGGGCGTAGCGCGAATAGACGCTGGCCCCCTCGATGCCCAGGAACACGAACACGGTGACGAACATGGTCGCCTTGACCTGCTCGAAGATCCCGCCCTCCAGGCCGCCGCCATGGAAGTTGAAGCGGAACATGTCCATCTGGAAGGCAAAGATCAGGATCGCGATGAACACCAGAATCGGCACCACCTTGGCGATGGTGACGATGGTGTTGAGCGCGGCGGCCTGCTGGATCCCGCGCAGGATCATGAAATGGAACAGCCAGATGCCGGCGGAGGCGATCAGGATCGCGACCACCGTGTTGCCGTCGCCGAATACCGGGAAGAACGCACCCAGGGTCGACTTGATCAGCACCCAATAGGAGACGTTGCCGATGCAGCTGCCGATCCAGTAGCCGAAGGCGGACAGGAAACCCGGATAGTCGCCATAGCCTTCCTTCGCGTAGGCGAAAACGCCCGCATCCAGTTGCGGCTTGCGCTGGGCCAGGAACTGGAACACCCGGGCGAGCATGTACATGCCGGTGCCGGCGATGATCCAGGCGATGATCGCTCCCAGCGGCCCGGTCGCGCCGGCGAAGGTGCGCGGCAGCGAGAAGATCCCGGCCCCGACCATGCTGCCCACCACCATCGCGGTGAGTGCGAGCCGGGACATCTTGCCGTCAGACGATGCCATGCGATTCCCCTAGCCTGGCCGCCCCCCGGCGGCGATGCGGCCATGCTGCGGGGGCGGCGGGCCAATTGCAAACCGCAGTCGCACAATTGCCGCATCGTTACCGCAAAACACCTAGGGCCGCCTCTCGGCAGTCCTAGGTATTTGATCAAGTTGGCGTCCCCACGGGGATTCGAACCCCGGTCGCTACCGTGAAAGGGTTGCGTCTGGCGTCCACCAGCGTCCGCCGATGTCCGCCAAGGTATCATGTATCTACTTGATACGTGTACATTTATTCTCCGCTGGTGTACGGTGGCGTCCAAGGTCGTTCGCACCCGTTTATTCCCCAAAACTCCCCAAAAAGGATGGACGCCAGCGTGGCACGCATGCCCAGGGAGCACCGGCTGGAGACCCGCGAGGCGCGCGCCCGGCTGAAGGCGCGCACTGAGCCGTACTGGCGCCAGATCGTGCCGGGCACCTTTCTTGGCTACCGCAAGGGTCGGCGCGCCACCGCATGGATCGTGCGCCAGCGCCAGGGGGCCGGCTACGGTGAGCGTCGCATCGGGACGCCCGACGATGCCGGCGAGCCCGACGGCGATGTGGTGCTGTCCTATGCCCAGGCCGTGGGCCGGGCGCAGTCGGTTCAGGTCGACGACCGCCACCCTGCCCCGCGCCACTATGGCGACGGGCTGACCCTGAACCAGATCATGGTCGACTACATCGACGAACACCTGGCCGGGAAAGGCTCCCAGGCCATCACCCGCCAGCAGCACGCCCGCCACATCCAGGGCGGCATCGGCGCCAGGCTGGTCACCGCGATCGACGCCAAGGCCCTGCAGAAGTGGCACCGGGCCATGATCACCAAGGCACCGACCGCCCGCGGCAAGGCCCAGCCCTTCGACCCTGCCGACCTGGACCAGGTGCGTTCGCGCAAGGCCACGGCGAACCGGGTACTGAGCATGGTCAAGGCCGCGCTCAACCGCGCCTGGAAGGACAATCAACTCCCGGCGGGCCTGCCGGCCTACTGGATGAAGGTCGATGCCTTCCCGCTCGGCGACGAGCCGGAGCCGCGGATGCTGGAACAGGACGAAATCACCCGCCTGCTGGACGCCGCAGCCCCGGACCTGCGCCAGCTGCTGCTGGGCGCCCTGATGACCGGCGCCAGGCGTGGCGAGCTGCTGGACCTGCGCTGTCGCGCCTACGACCCCGACACCGCAACGGTCCGGATCTTCCAGTCCAAGACCGGCAAGGTCCTGACCCAGCCCCTCACGCCCGAGGGCGTCGCCCTGTTCGACACCCTGACCACGGGCCGTGACCCCCAGGCCAGCATCTTCCTGCGCGACGACGGCCGGCCCTGGGGCAAGGATGATGTGAACAAGCCCATGGCCGCCGCGGTGGAGGCGGCGCAGCTGGAGGGCGTCTCGTTCAAGACCGCCCGGGCGACCTACGGCAAGTTGCTGCTGGTGGCCACCAGGGACCTGGAGCTGGTGGCCAAGGCCTTGGGGCATAGCGACAGCCGCATCACCCGCAAGCACTACGCGCGCTACCTGCCCAGCGAGCTGGCCAGGGGCGTGGCCAAGCTGCCCAGGCTGGGCGTGGACACGGGTACCAAGGTGGCACGTATCCGCGGGGCATCTGGCACCGGCAACCGGGCGAAGTGAGGCCGTCCTTGTTCCTGGCGCAAGTCAATCCGCAATGCAGCGAATGGCGCCCACATTCACCGCGCTCCTTGCGGCGATTGACTTGCGTATGCGGAGATTGCCGGCCATAATCACCGCATGAAACGCGGAGATTGCGAATACATCTGGCAGGCTGGCGACTGGCCGGCGTGGCGCTTCGACCTGGCGGCACTGGCTGAGCCGATGGCCCAGGTCAGTCGCGCCCAGGGGCTCCTGCTGGGACGTCTGGCCGACGTCGGCATGGCCTTGCGCAACCAGGCCAGCCTCGCAGCCCTCACTGAAGAGGTGATCAAGACCAGCGAGATCGAAGGTGAGCAGCTCAACGTCGAGTCCGTGCGCTCCTCCATCGCCCGCAGGCTGGGCGTGGACATCGGCGCGCTGGCCCCGGTCGATCGCCACGTCGAGGGCGTGGTCGAGATGGTGCTCGACGCCACCGCCAACTGTCAGGTGCCAGTGTCGCGAGAGCGCCTGTTCGGCTGGCATGCTGCGCTCTTCCCTACCGGCTACTCCGGGCGTTCCAAGATCAAGGTCGGCAACTGGCGCGACGATGCCACCGGCCCGATGCAGGTGGTCTCCGGCCCCATCGGCCGCCAGCGGGTGCATTTCGAAGCGCCGCCGGCCGATCGCCTCGAAGCCGAAACCGGCCGCTTCCTCGGCTGGCTGAATGCCCCGTCGAACGAACCACCGCTGATCAAGGCCGGTCTGGGCCATCTGTGGTTCGTCACCCTGCACCCGTTCGACGACGGCAATGGCCGTATCGCCCGGGCCATTGGCGATCTGCTGCTGTCGCGTGCCGACGGCAGCCCGCAGCGGTTCTACAGCTTGTCGGCGCAGATCCAGCGCGAACGCAAGGCCTACTACGACATCCTTGAGCGAACCCAGAAGCGGTCGATGGACGCCACGGAGTGGCTCGCCTGGTTCCTCGAGGCCCTCCATCGCGCCGTCGATAAGGCACAGCACACGCTCGATGCCGTACTGGCCAAGGTGCGGTTCTGGCAGCGCTGGGCGACCACGCCCTTGAACGAGCGGCAGGTAAAGCTACTGAACAAACTGCTCGATGGCTTCGAAGGCAAGCTCACCAGCAGCAAGTGGGCGGCCATCGCCAAATGTTCGCCAGACACGGCGCTGCGCGACATCAACGACCTGCTGGCGCGTGGCGTCCTGAGAAAATCAGATGCTGGCGGGCGCAGCACCAGCTATGAATTGAACGACCTGCCGGAGTAGCGGCGATGAAGACCAGGCGATTGCCGGCCTCCTGCACGATGTCATCGAGTGTTGCCGCTATCGATGGCTGAAACACCGGATCCCGCGCCCCCCGCCATTGGCTCCTGGACGCCGAGCTCGTTCAGGCCTTCCCGAATGTCAGAAACTGATATATTCTTTCTCACAGAAGCGCCCCATGAACACGCTCCCAGAGACCATCCAGAACCACGCCCGCGCCCTTCCCGAGGGGGGCGTCCTGTCGCCCAAGGAGTTCCTGCACCTGGGTAGCCGGGCGGCCGTGGATCAGGCGCTTTCGCGGCTGGCCAAGGCCGGCAAGCTATTGCGCGTGGCCCGTGGTGCCTACGTGGCCCCGGTCTCCAGCCGGTTCGGCGCCCGCGCGCCCGCGCCGGAGAAGGTCGTGAAGGCGTTGGCCGAGCAGTACGGCGAGGTCGTGGCACCCCATGGCGCCAGCTCTGCCAATGCCTTGGGCCTGACCCGGCAGGTTCCGATCCGCGAGGTCTACCTGACGTCCGGCAAGACCCGGAAACTCAAACTCGGCCGCTCGGAGGTGCTGATGAAACATGCCCCTCGCTGGATGCTGGCCCTGGGGACGCGCCCGGCCGGCGCAGCCGTGCGGGCCTTGGCGTGGATCGGTCCGACCCACGCCAGCCAGTCGGTGGGTTCGCTGCGTCGCACCCTGCCCCGTTCCGAGTGGCAGGCCCTCGCCTCTGCCCGGGCGACCCTCCCCTCCTGGATGGCGCAGGCGATCGGCAGGGAAGCCGCGCGTGGCTGAGTCCTTCTTCGACCTCAGTCCCGAGGATCGACGCGAGGCGCTCGAGTTCGCCCGGGCGCAGACCGGCCGCCCCGCCCACCTGTTCGAAAAGGACGTGTGGGTGGTGTGGACGCTGCGGACCCTGTTCGCTTCGCCGCTGGCGGCCGACCTGACTTTCAAGGGCGGCACGACGCTATCGAAGGTCTACAAGGTCGTCGACCGCTTCTCCGAAGACATCGATCTGACCTACGACATACGCAAGCTGATCCCGGACCTGATGGGCGAAGGCGGCGAACTGCCTGCCAGTCGTAGCCAGGGAGGGAGATGGACCAACGCCGTACGACACCGGCTGCCTGAGTGGATCGCCGGAAGCGTGCAACCCGTGATCGAGGGGGCGCTGGCGCACGAACGCATGGATGCACGCGTCGAGCTTGGTGGCGAGGGCAAGGACAAGTTGTTTCTCCACTACCCTGCTCTGGCGAAGGGCACCGGCTACGTGGCACCCGTGGTGACCCTGGAGTTCGGTGGCCGTGCTACCGGCGAACCGCACGACGTGTTCGACGTGATCTGCGATCTGGCCGAGCTCCTGCCCGAGGTCTCGTTCCCGACCGCCTCGCCGGTGGTCATGAGCATCGCCCGCACCTTCTGGGAAAAGGCGACCGCCACGCACGTCTTCTGTGCGCAGGGCCGGATCCGAAGTGAACGCTTCGCGCGGCACTGGCATGATCTTGCTGCGATCGCGCGGAGCGAACATTTTGCCCCGGTCATCGCCGATCGCGCCGTCGCTGCCGCGGTCGCCCAGCACAAGTCCCATTTCTTCGCCGAAAAAGACGTCGATGGCAATCCGATCGACTATGCCGCCGCGATTGCGGGACACCTGAGGATCGTCCCGGAAGGCGAAGCGCGCGCCGCCCTGGAACGGGACTATGCGGCGATGCTGTCCGACGAGGTGATGGTCGGCGACGCGATGGCTTTCGCGGACCTGCTGCAGGCATGTGCCGAGTTGGAGGGCCTGATAAACAGAGCAAGCGCGGAGCCGGCATAGATCTCCTCTGGGGACGGAATGGGCAATATCGGATCCATCGATATGATGTTTCTCGACGACGTCTTCGGGATGGGGGGCGGTTACGTCCTCAACTTCTCGGATCGCACATTCTCGGAGTTCTTCCGCGAGGAACTCCGCATCGACATCGACGACCCGCTCTACGCGCGCAATGGCGGATCGAAGGCCAAGCGCTTGCGCTGCTTCCTCCAGACGGTCGACAAACCGACCGTCGCCAGAACGCTGGATTCGCTATGGGCATACCGGGATGCATTGCAGCAACGGTCTGGCAAGGCGGACAACGTGCAGAACGCACGGGCCCGCTTCCGGGACCTGTTCCCGTGATGGCAACTCGCGCACAAAGTGGGGCGATCCATGGACGGTGCGGCCACGCCGACTCCAGCTGCCAGCAACCGGCACGACAGGGTGTCGGCCGGCAGTCCTCCCACCCCGACATCCTGTCGCCCAGGTTCGGGGCTCCACCCCGGCCGTCGGCGTAGAATGACCCTGCGATAGGGGTTCCGGCGGCACCGCCCGCCTGCTGCACGGGGAAGGCCAATATGGCCCAGGTCGCGCCGGGTGAGACTTGAATCGGGATCATGGGCCTGGCGTCAGATCGCGGCACCACAGGATTCAAAGCCAACCAAGGAGGCACGATGATCACCCTGGGCCAACGGTTCACGGATGCGGTCGACTATGCCCGAGTCGCCCATGCCGGGCAGGTGCGGAAAGGGGCTGGGACCCCCTACCTGTATCACCTGCTGGCCGTCTCGAGCCTGGTGCTCGAGTACGGCGGCGATGAAGACCAGGCCATCGCCGGCCTCCTGCACGATGTCATCGAGGACTGCGGCGAGCAGCACGACCCGATCCTTCTGGCCAAGTTTGGCGAGTCCGTCATCGAAATCGTCAGGGATTGCACCGACGGAACAGAGGAGTCTAAGAAGCAGGCCACCTCGCCAGAAGAAAAGCAGGCGGACTGGTGGAACAGGAAGCTCAAGTACATCGAGCACCTCCGGAAGGAACCGGACCGGTCGCTCCTGGTATCCGGGTGCGACAAGCTCCACAACGCGCGAGCCATCATCGAAGACCTGCAGAATCCGGACGTGGGTATCGCAGTCTTCGACAGGTTCACCGCCGGGCGCCAGGCGACCCTGCGCTACTACGAATCCATCAGCAGGGTGCTGGCCGCTCGGCAGATGCCCATGGACCCGTCGTTCGACCGGCTGGTGGAACTGATGCACCAGCTTGCAGGCGAATCGACCCGGCTGCCGCTGGAGCACGAGGTCTAGCACCTGAATATCTACGACAACTACCACTACATGGACGAGGACGAGACCTGGACCCCGCCATCATCGGCTCACCCCATATTGAGTTCTCGGCCTGGAGCTATGCCGAGAGCCTATGCCTGCGATCATGAGTACCTGCAAGGAGGCCCCCTGTCAGTGGCCCGGATTCAGGGAGGGAGGACTGATCCTCCCCTTGCCCGCCACTGACTTCAGCGCCATGCCGCCACACTTGCAGCTTGGCGCGTTGAAGTTCACCTCGAAGCCGGAGTTCCACGCCACCTTGCTGAACAGGAAGGTGGGCGCCAGGGTCCTGATGGCGCTGGGCGACGAGGGTGCTCGGCAGGTCTTTGAAGAAGGTGACTGGACATGGCGCCGGACCGGTGAGGGATTCCTCATCCAGGAAGAGGTTGCCGGCGCTGGTGCCGCACGCGCCTCCCTGATCGAGAGGCTGGAGCTGCCCGAGCTGGCGCGATTCACGTGCAAGCTGGCGCGCCAGACCGGCATCCCCTTGCCTGAGGTCGTTCCGCATGTGACGCTTTTCACCGCCGGCGATGAACGGGGCATCGGGATTCCGGACCTGAAGACATTCCGCGATCTACTCGTGGCATCGGTCCCATTGCCATTCGGCATCCATGGCGTTGCGCCCCACCTGGCCACCAGCCTTGTCGATGCATATCGCTCGACGGACTTTGTCGTGGAAGACGGCGAAACGGTGATCCGGATTGACGAGCCCTGTCCATCAATGAATGCATTGCTGGACTTGCACCAGGCGTCCCGGGCAATCGTCGTAACTGCATGCAACCCCTTCAGCGAGGCCATTGATGCGCGTGCCAATGAGCTGCGCCAGCAGCTCCTGGCGCACGACCTTGCACGTGCCGAGATCCGGACGATGACCTCGGAAGGCCGCGACCGGACTGGACAGTGGCCCCCAGAGCCTGGCTACCTGGCCTTCGGAACAGGCCCGGACCTGGAGGAAGACCTGATGCGGCGCTATGGGCAGCATGCGATCGTTGCCATCAACCGGGGAGAGCCGGCCATGCTGGTGCTTCATCCGGCGCATGGTGATTGGCGGGATTTAACGGATCCACCGCGCACTGGCTGAAGTCCGTGACAGGAGCGAAATTCTATGGGTAGCACCTGAGGACAAATGCTCACGCGGCAACGGAGTGTCTACGAACCTCTGGTCGGTCCATCGGCGCTAACAGTTGCGCGAATTTCCTGCTGAGTTCCAGGCTTCGATTGCTTCTTCCGGCCCCGGGCTTGACGCATCGCTGCTTCCAAAGCAGCGGGTAGATCTTGAAGTTTGGAAAGTTGCGTTTCCAGTGCGTCGGCTCGTGCACGTTCGATGCTGGCGTCCCGAATTCCTTCAACGGCAGAGGCCCTGGCCTGATCGGCTGCCTGACGAAGCATCTTCTCGACGGAAGCGTGATCTTTGATCACTGTTCCCAATCGAACTTGCAGCTCCTTTGACTCCTGCCGGGCCCTATCGATCTCGGTGTTGGCCCGCTCCTCAACCGCGCGGATGTGCTGTAGAAGCCCGTCGCGCTCGGCCTCTGCACTGGCCTGGAGCACCTGCAGGCGGGCTTCCAGCGCTTGTCGCGCCACTTCCCGTTCGGTTTCGCGCGTCGCGGCCGCGTCGCGCTGCCGAGAGAGTTCTTCGACTTGGGCTTCGAGGTGGGTCACCAGCCGCTGCAATTCGGTGGCATGGGCCGCAGCAAGGTGCTCGGCCTGGCCCGCCGCCTCGGCCTGCGCCCGAAGGGTGGCGGCCTCGGTATCCAATGCCTCCCGCGCCGCCCGCAGAGAGACACGATCCGATTCCACGGCGGCCTGCTCATCCGCGAGAGAGGTCTGAAGGCTGGCCTTGGCCGCCTCCAGTGCCAACGCCCACCATTGCCCTGCCAGGGTGGCCACCGCGTCTGGAGCATCCGGCGCGGCCAGGCGCATCTGTTGCGCGCTCAGACGAGCGCCCAGCCCCTGCCACCAGGTTTCCAGCCAACGGGTGACGGTATTGGGCGATCCTGTCCCCAGATGCGACCGGATCCGGTCGACGGTGGGGCGTTCCCCGCCGGCAACCAGAGCGTCGGCAGCTTGGTGGACATCGTCTTCGGTGATTCCGCGGGCCATCTGAGGTCTCCTTCTGCGGCGCCCTACCCCGTTGATTCCGTACTCACGATAAGTGATGATTATCGCTAGTAAGTGCCCAATTTCATAACGTACATTACATAGTATGAAACGAAATAGCACATTACCTACCGTGGCGGCGACCGCCACGAACCTGGTGCTTCCAGAGCAGTTGGCCCAGCAGGCCGCGGACGCAGTGCGTGAACTGCTCGCCGAAGCGGCCGCGGCCAACACCACTCGCAGCTACGCCACCGCCCTGCGCTACTGGGCCGGCTGGCACCAGGCCCGCTATGGCGTTGAGCTAGCGTTGCCGGCGAGCGAGACCGTGGTGATCCAGTTCCTGGTCGACCACATCCAGCGCAAGAACAAGACCGGCCTGGTCAGCGAGCTTCCGCCGGCGATCGACCAGGCGCTGGTCGCCGCCGGTCTCAAGGCCAAGGTCGGACCGCTCAAGCTGTCGACTGTAGTCCAGCGCGTGGCCGTGCTGTCCACGGCGCACAAGCTCAAGCGCCTGACTAATCCGTGCGACCTGCCCAGCGTCCGCACCCTGCTCAGTCGGGCGCGGCGTGCGGCGGTCAAGCGTGGCGAGCGGCCGACCAAGAAGACCGCGATTACCCGTGCCGAGCTCGAGGCCATGCTGGCCACCTGCGATGACAGCCTGGAAGGCCGGCGTGACCGTGCCCTGCTCTGCTTCGGCTTCGCCAGCGGCGGGCGCCGGCGCAGCGAGATCGCCGCCGCCGATATGCGCGACCTGCGCAAGGTCGGCGAGGACGGCTACATCTATCGGTTGGAGTATTCCAAGACTCAACAGGCGGGCGTCACGGCGGATTCGACGCCGGACAAGCCGATCTTGGGACGCTCCGCTGAAGCTCTTACGGCGTGGCTCGAAGCTGCGGACATTCGGGAAGGTGCGATCTTCCGCCGCATCTGGAAGGACCGAGTCGGCCCTGCCCTGCTCCCCGGCTCAGTGGCTACGATCGTGAAGCGCCGGGCGCGCCTAGCTGGGTTGGAGGGCGACTTTGGAGCGCACAGTTTGCGCTCGGGCTTCGTCACCGAGGCGGGAAAGCAAGGGGTGCCACTGCCTGCGGTGATGGCAATGACCGAACATCGCTCGGTGGCGAGCGTGATCGGTTACTTTCACGCAGGTGCGGCAGAAGATAATCCAGCGGCTCGCCTGCTGAAGTAGTCACGCACCAATGGCGTACGCGAATAGATGGGGCGACTCGGACGCGTCCGGATGCAAGTGTCCGACCGGGGTAGTCGCGGTCGACACCTTCGACACGTTGTATCAACGCCAGCGGCAACTCACAGGGATCGTTACTTGCCGTCGCTGAAGTTGAACGGGCACGCTCGAACTGCGGACGGGCTTACATGCGAAGGCAGTAGCTGCTGCGCTGCCGCGCAAACGTGTCGTTACGGAGCTCCGATTCCATGAGAGAGTTGAACGGTCTACCAGTTCGGCTTGGCAGGGAAAAGCAAGCTCGTCGGCAGTGCCGCTTGCGGGTAGATGAGCAGCAGCACGTTATACGTTGTATCGAAGGCTTCGCCGATACAGACATGTCGCTTGCCGTTGCGGTCGGCAAATACAAAATCCCGCGGAGCGGTCATGCGCCGACCGATAGGGATCAAGCTCGCGAGCGCATGACTGTTGGTGATTTCAAGGTCGGTGGGGCAACCAAAATCGCGCCGGAAGCTGGGTGACGGCTCTATCCGGCGCACCTCGGCCCGGAATCCGCCGTTTACCCCAAACTCTACGGGGTTCAGGACATACACCACGCACGAGGCATGATGCGTTCTTGCGTATTCGCGTGCGGCCGCATAGATCGATGAGCCGAACTTTCTGGCGAGATCCCTTGGTACTCGCACACCCATCGGCAAATCGGCAGCCGCATCGCGAAACCCATTGCCCTGAAACAACACGAAGCGGGCGAAGTTGTTGGCCTCGCGCTCGAACCGATCAGCGATCTCTGGCGCCAGGGTCTGATCGCAGTCCTGGAACAGCTTGAAAACCTTCTTGTGCGTAGGCATTTCATGATGCCCAGCTTCGTGCAGCTTCAAGAAGGTTTGTTTCGAAACGCCTACGTCGTAGTCGATGTGGACAATCGAGTCCGTGGCGTCATAAAGACCCAGCACTTTGCCTAGGGCACGCTTGAGCGTGTCGGCTAGCTTTTGCGTCTTCTGCTTGACGAAAGCCAGGAAAACTGCAGGGTCGAAGGCGTTCTTGGGCGCCACCGCGAGTTTGGCCGCCTCCATGAGCGTATCCACCGGCGTGGGATAGACGCCCCATGCGTCCGCGCGATCCAGGAAGTGCTTAGCGCGGCCTTCGACAACAATCAGATCAGCGGGATCAAGCGAACTATCGTCGGGCTTCACGGTTTTCGCTTTGTCCTGAGAAATTGTAGATACTCAAGCAATTCAACTTCCTCATCCTTGCTGAGGTTGTGCTCAGCAAAGGTCGCGGCACGACCATGACGTGCCTGGTCGTCTCGCTCGCTTACCGCAGGCAGATAGCCGGCCAATTGCATTAGCGTGATGTAGTCGACCGCGTAAGCCTCTGCCAGTGTATGAAGCACATTGGGACTGGGGTTAGTGATCCGACCGTTCTCCAACTGACTGATGTAGGCGTTGGAGACTTCTTTATTTGTCGCCTCCTCCACCTGTCTTAAAGACATTTTTCGATCTAGGCGTATCGAGCCCAAATACTGGCCGAGAGTCAGCGCCACTCGATGCTCTCCTCATCCTGCGGGGCGACTGAGTGTAGTTCCCGTCGCTTGGTGCGTCAAGCATGCTTCGAATGCTTGACATACTACGCACGCTTCTGAAATCATCGCATCACCGGGGCAGTCCGCCCTCTGGAGGATCTCAACATGAACGTGGAGCAGTCGATAGGGGAGGATCTTGAGGGTCAGGTGCTGGCGGGTCGGCCGGTGGCACACGTCGGCCCCTGGCGCATTCAGATTGGGGATAGCCAGTTGCAGTTCCGGTCCGTCACCGTCGTCGATCCAATCCTGACTGGCGCGCAGATCCTGGCGGCGGCCGGGGTGCGGGATAGGAGCGAGCACTTGGTGTACCAGATGCTGGTCAGCGGCCTGCTGGAGGAAATCAACCCGGAGGAAACCACCGACATCCGGGCCGGTCGCGTCGCCCGTTTTGTCGTGTTCAGGAGTGATCGCTCCTTCCGGCTCCTGGTGGATGACCGCCCACTGGATTGGGGTGCCAGCCACATCTCGGGGGCCACCCTGCGCACTCTTGCAGGTCGCGAGGAACCGGGCTTAGTGGTTTGGCAGGATCTGCGCGGTCAGGCCGATCTGCTGGTGCTGGATGAGGACCTGGTGGATCTTGGCGCGCCCGGCGTCGAGCGCTTTCATCTTCGCGAGTCCTCCTTCGACATCTTCGTCAACGGCACGCCTGAGACGGTCCACACCCCCCGATTGTCTTACTGGGACGTGGTCAAGCTCGGCTTCCCTGACGCCAAGCCGGAGGACAACTTGGTCTACACCATCGACTACTCTGCAGGACCCCACCAAAACCCTGAGGGCGCACTGGGCGAAGGCGAATCGGTTCGCGTAAAGGAGGGGATGAAATTCTATGTCACGCCGTCTGACAAGTCTTAATCCCTCGCTCGCTAAGCTGGTGCATGACGGTTACGAGCTCGAATTCCGGCCTGGCCAGTTGCTGGTGCACGCCGTGCCATACGTCAACGCACAGCGCCTGATTGCCTACGGAACGCTGGTGTCGGAGCTTTCGATGGAAAGCCCCGACATCGTCGGCCGTCCGGGCTCTCATCAGATGCACTTCATTGGTGAACATCCTTGCTACTCGGACGGGCGCTTGTTCACGCCTGTCCAACATAGTTCGGGGGATTTCAACTTGGGAAACGGGCTGCATGCCCAGCACTACTTCTCGCACAAGCGAAAGGACCGGCACGGCGCGTGGGTCGATTACGAGGATTACTACATCAAGGTCAAGACCTATGTCCGTGCAATCTCCGGCCAGGCGAAGATCCTCGACCCGAATGTCGACGCGCGAACCCACAAAGTTACGAGCTGGGCCGATGACACCACTCCGTTCATCTATTCCGACACGGCCTCCACGCGCGCGGGCATTTTGGCCATAAACGAGCGGGCGTCTACTTTGAAAGTTGCAATCGTTGGCTTGGGTGGAACTGGGGGCTACGTGCTCGACTTTCTCGCTCCAACCTATGTGCGCGAAATCCACCTGTTCGACGGCGACTACCAGCGTCAACATAATGCGTTCCGGACTCCAGGCGCGATCTCGCCTCAGACGTTGGAGCGTCAACTTCGCAAAGTAGAGTGGTTCGCCGAGCACTATGGCCAGTTTCGGCGTGGCGTTGTTCCCCATGCGGAAATGATAGACGGGGGCAATGTCCATCGCCTTGTTGAGTTTGACTATGTGTTCATCTGTATCGACCGCGGATCCGCACGAGCACTGATCCTCGAAAGATTGAAGGAAACCGGAACCGTTGTGATTGATTGCGGAATGGGTATGCAGGTCTCGGTGGGCGAGCAGAAACTTTGGGGCACCGTCCGAACCACCGTGAGCACCCCAGCTAACCGTGAGCAAGCTGCCCGCCTTATACCTCTCGTCGATCGCGATGACGAGATCTATCGCTCCAACATCCAGATCGTTGAAATGAATGCTTTAAACGCCGCCATGGCTGTTATGCGCTGGAAGCGCATGGTCGGCATGTACGCCGATGACCGCCAAGAAACGGAAAGCACTTACAATACGGCGCTGAGCCAGTTGAGCAACAAGTCCACATGAGGAACAACGACGTATTCCCTCATAAGTTCGTTGAGTTGATCCCCAAGACGCTCGATGAACGAGTCCTCTATGTATCTGTCGAACACGCCGTTGCGGTGCATCTTTGCGCTTGCGGTTGCGCTAGAAAGGTCGTAACACCATTGGCGCCGATCCACTGGAAGCTTTTGTTTGATGGTCGCTCAGTGAGTTTGAGGCCCTCAATTGGTAATCATGCATTCCCGTGCAAGTCGCACTATTGGCTTGAGGAAGGGAGGGTGCGCTGGTCGTATGAGATGTCTGACGAAGATGTAGCCGATGTGCGCGCATTTGCAAAACGCACTCAGCAGCAGTTTTACGGCAACGAGCGCATCAAACCTGAGGCACCGACCCAACCAGAACGAGCGCCAACGACCAAAGGCATGCAGGCCACCAAGTCGCGCTCCTGGTGGCGTCGACTGCTCGGCGGAGACGAGAGTCCCACTTAGAATCGGGCCAGGCTTTTCGTTCGAAATGGGCCACCCACCCTGCTCTCTCCGATAAGTCAATTTATTTCGCCACCGCCTTCGTCTGCTTCCGTCCATCAGCATTTATCGGCGCCACAACAATGTCGGCTAAAGAAGATGTGCTGCTTCGTGGGCTTTACTCCTCAATGATCGGATCTTGTCCGTTCACGGGATCTGCTGCGGGGGCTGGCACTTGTGCTGCTACTTGGTGGTCGAGGATAGGTGCAACCACGATTGCTTGATCTACTGGCGCTGCAGGAGGCCAAATGCGTCTCGCGATTTCCGCTATCGACTCGACTCGTAGCCGATCGCTGGGAAGGTATACCCTCGGGTTCGCGCCCAGCTCCGTCTGCAGGAGCGCATGCAATCGACCAAGGACGAGCTTTCCTCGTCGATATGCGGCCGGGTCGGCGTCATAGTCTGCGGCTGCGCGAACGCCAATTGCTCCGTGATTCGGGCCGCCACCACCTTCTTGGCGCGCCCTGAAGGCCTCTTGCGTTCGCTGATTGATGATCGATTCAACTGACTTGTCGCGCGTTTCAGCTGTTGCCTGAGCAATCAATTCAACGATTCGCTCTACTGGAATTCCTGGATTTAGCGCGTGCAGATGTTCGGCGTTTAAGAAGTATCCCTCTACATCGCTCGCGTCCGTGAGCAAAGGCTGGATATGCGCCTCCCGAAGTCGCCGCTCAAATTTCTCGGACGCCTCCTGCGACATGTAATCACGGTCACGATGTACAGCTAGCGATACATGCGGCGCCTTATCTCTCAAGAAGCTCCCGAGAACAAGTGCGGCATCAGCCTTCGAGCAGCCCGTGTAGGAGGCGACCTCGGTATCATCTTCGACAAAGCCGTTACTCCACAAAATCGCACGCAAAGCATCTTGGTCACTATCTTCGGTAGCGACCACACACCTGGTATGTCCATCGGCAAAATAATCTACTGAATCCAATGCGCCTAGATCCAATAGAACAGCCGTAGTATTGAGATCCTGGCTGTCTACTTTCTGCCCATTGCTGACCCAAGTCACCTTGCCTCGACTTTGAAATGAGTCAAGCACATGACGAGAATGAGTGCTAAGCAACACCTGAAAGCCCCGATCGGTCGCCATCTTGAAAACCAAGTCGCATAGTGCGCGCTGATTGTCGGGATGCAGATGTGAGTCTGGCTCGTCGAGGATAAGAATCTGCGGCTTGAAAAGCGAGATGTATGCCAGTATCTGGGACGCTTGTAAGACGGAAGTGCCGGCTGCATCAATCGGTAGACGAGGGCTACCAGGAAATTGGATATAGACTTCAATCGATTCATCAGTTTCTTCGTCAAAGTCAATCTCAATGTTGATGTCGGCGAAGATGGAACGCATATCCGCAATGAAAGCATCCCACGCATTCTCATCGCGATGCAGCAATCGAAGTACATTGCGGAGGGTCAAGTTGGCATCGCCACGCGCGACGATCCGACGAACAAGTCCGGGGGAAAGAAGCCGTTCATCTTTAGGGATGCCGGCGAGTCCAGGGGCATAAACAGTGAAAGGTTCAGCGAGACTCATGAGCTTCTCGCCGATAGCACGACCGACGATTGAGACGGCGATGTTACGGTTCCGACCTCTGCGAAGACCCACGGTGCACCGAGCACCCGTATCATCTTCAAACTCAATCTCGATCTGACTAGGGCGCGGCTCTAGAAGTTCGCCTCCTGTTGCCAGAGACAACACATCCGAGACAGGCGAATAGAGAAGCTGAGCCGGGTTGATCGAAAGCTCAAATGCATCTTGGCGCCATGCCAGTCCCTCACCGATCAATCGGGCGCTCTGGGCAATTGAAACTGCGAAATGTATGGCTTGGAGAATGCTGCTTTTCCCTGCGTTATTTGCGCCAATCAGCAAGGTCACATCGCCCAGCTCCAACTCTAGATGTTCGAGACGCTTGAAACGACGAATGGTGACGGTTTTGAGCTTAGGCATTCCATTTCCCCTCCGCAGAAACACGCTCAAAGCTTACCTTTTCGCCATCCCTTTGAGCCAGTACGGCGACGCCTCCCCCTCCCGGCTTGGACCTTTTCATACCTTCACAGCCCTTCTGTCTGCATAGGCCGGGTGCAGCCTCCCTACCCCCGATAAATCTGCCTGATCGTCGCACCCCGCTGCAGACGGTTCGTAGCAAGAGGTCACCTACGCCGCCGCGCGGCGATTGATTTCCTCGATGACCCCCACGATCACATCCGCATCCGCGTCACCGAATGCGCCATCCAATCCCTCATAGTGCAGCCCCGTGAAGGGCGGCTCATACAGCTGGCCAGGCTCCATCATCCCGCCCTGCGTCAGCCGGTCGATGATCATCTCGATGAAGCGTATCTGCTGGCTGCTGTAGCGGTTCTGGTCAAGGAACTGGCCGAAGGCATCCTTGGCGGCGTTGCGGTCCAGACCCACCAGTGAGCGGATGAAAACGGTCAGCGGTCTGTAGTTGCCGAAGCTCTCCTCGAATCGCTTGCGGCTCTCCACCACATCGGAGCCATAGACGAAGCGTTCCAGCTCCCGCAGGTCGGTCGGCGTCAGCGGCTTGTTGTGCTTGAGCTTGGCAATCGCGACGTGGTCTTCGCTGGCTCGGATGAATGCTTCGACCTTGCGCTTGTACTGGGCGATGTTGATGCCGGTGCTGAAATCCTTCAGGCCGACCTCCTTTGCTTCGCCGATCTCGTCGGTGAGCACCGTGTAGACCGGTTTGACCGCCTTGCGTTCGATGAACTTCACCAGTTCACGCAGGCCACGGCGCACCGATTCGATCATCGGCAAGGTGGCATCCTTCCAGAAGGCCTCGGTCTGCACCTCCTGGATCAGCTCCAGCTGCTGCTTGACCGCCGGGATCGCATCCATGGTCTCCAGTGCCAGGGCGACATCGATGATCCGGTCCCGGCAGGTGATGAAGTCCCGGGTCCCGTTGACCAGCGCCAGCTGTAGGTTGAGACAGACCAGGTCGAACAGCTTGGCGGTGATGTGCTCGGGATCGCGCTCGCTTGGCAGGCCGGCGACGTGGTCGCGCAGTGCGGCCAGCATGTCCCCGTCGATCCGGTCCCAAGCCTTGCGATCGCTGAAGCGACCCACATGCTCTCCCTGCGGGCGGACAATGAAATTGTTGAGGTTCATCGCCGCAACCTCGCTGTGAAGCGCGTCGATCACTTCGCCGCGCAACGCCACCAAGGCGTCAAAAACTCCGTACGCACCCCGCCCTTCGCTGACGTTGCCGGTTGCGGCGGCAGTGACCGGCAACACCTCCAGCAGATCAAGCCGGCGCTTGAACAGGCGCTTGCTCAAGGGCTCGCCAAGGCTGCCGGCGGCGCCTGCCGGGTGTTCGTCGAAGTACTCGAAGTTGGCGCAGAAGTCGAAGATGAGGAACTCACGCTTGTGCTCCCCTGGCCCGAACAGGTCCGGGCACAGGCGCGTCCCGCGCCCGATCATCTGCAGGAACTTCACCTTCGAACGCACCGCCTTGAAGAACACCAGGTTCACCACCTCAGGCACGTCGATACCGGTATCGAGCATATCCACCGAGATCGCGATCTGCGGCAGGTTGCCGGCGATACTGAAATCGTCGATCAGGCTCTGCGCGTAGTTCACCGCGTGGGTGATCACGCGGGCGAACTCACCCTTGTAATGCGGGTAGTGGTGATCAAAGCGCCGGGCAATGAATTGTGCATGCTGCTGGTTGACCGCAAAGATGATGGTCTTGCCCAGTCTGTCGCCGCCGTCTACCTTCAGCCCCTGCTCCATCAGGTGCTGCAGCATCAGATCCACGGTGTGCTCGTTGAACAGCCGCTTGTTGACCTCCGAGGCATGGATCTCGTCGGGTGGCTCGTCCTCCCCTTCATGATCGCCCCAGTCCAGCGATTCCCAGTGCTCGCGCTCCTGCGGTGAAAGCTCGTCGTAGCGGATGCCCTCGCGCACGAACTTTACCGGCACCGACTGCGCACGTGGTGGCACCAGATAGCGGTCGGCCACCGCCTCCTCCAGCCCGTAAGCGTCGGTGGGTACGCCGGTTTCCAGCCCAAACAGGTGGTAGGTATCGCGATCCACCTCGTCGCGCGGGGTGGCGGTCAGGCCGAGCAGATAGCTGTCGAAGTAGCGGAAGATCGCACTGTACTTCTGGTACACGCTGCGGTGGGCCTCGTCGATGATGACCAGGTCGAAATGGCCCACGCCGTACTTGCGCCGATCGCCTTGCATCTCCTCGATCAGGCCCATCATGGTCGGATAGGTGGACAGAAAGACCCTCCCCTGTCCGTCCTTGTCGGTGACCAGGTTCACCGGGCTGGAATCAGGCAGGTGGGTCTTGAAGGCGTTGGCCGCCTGCTTCACCAATGCCACCCGGTCAGCCAGGAACAACACCCGCTTGACCAGGTTGGCACGCATCAGCAGGTCCACCAGAGCGATCGCGGTGCGGGTCTTGCCGGTGCCGGTGGCCATGGTCAGCAGGCCGGCGCGGCGGCCGGACGCCAGCGCCTCGGCCATCGCACGGATGGCGCGGACCTGGTACGGGCGCCCGGCAATGGCCGGATTCACCTGCAGGCTGCGCGGGTCGGCCTGCAGCTGCCGCCGCTGGATCGCCAGATCCAGTTCGTCCCGCGTGTAGAAGCCCTGCACCTCGCGCGGCGGCGCACGCCGGTCGTCCCACAGCCAGGTGTGGTGGCCGTTGCTGTAGAAGATCAGCGGCCGCTGACCCTTCATCTGCTCCAGGCAATCGGCGTACAGCTTGGCCTGCTGCCGGCCCACGTCCGGATCCTTCAGGCTGCGCTTGGCCTCCACCACGGCCAGCGGCTGGCCGTCGGCACCCCATAGCACGTAGTCGACGAAGCCCTCGCCCTTTTCGTTGGGCATGCCGGTCACCGGCACCTCGACCGCGGCATTGCCGCCAACCTCCCAGCCGGCCTCGCGCAACAGCACGTCGATCAGGAAACGGCGGGTGTCGGCCTCGTGGTAGTCGTGATCGTCCGGCACCGCGATGTTGGCGGCCTTGGCCTGCGCCAGCTCGGCGCGCAGCGCGGCCAGGTCGGCGTTGACCTGCGCCAGCGCAGCTTCGCGCTCGGCCAGGCTGGCGGCGGTCTCGGCGATGCTGGCCTCGCGCGCCTCGATCTGCGCGTGCTGGGCCTGGATCTGCTCGCGGAATTTCGTTTCCTGCTTCTTCAGCTCTTCGCGGGTGAAGCTCACTGCCTCGTCGGCCCGCACCAGGTGCGGCACGCGCTTGTCGTCCCACTCGGCGACGATACTCTTCGGGTCGCTGGCGCGCGTGTAGGTACGCGCCAGCCAGAACAGCACGTGGAACAGTTCGCGCACCAGCCGCAGGGCGTCGCCGCTGCCGATGCGCTGGTTGCCGTGCACGGCCTGGTTGCCCAGCTTCTGGATCAGCCGCGCCTTCTGGTGGATGTGTGGCGGCAGCAGCCGCTCGAACTCCGGCTGGGTCAGCAGCACGCCCAGGCCGTTGTCGTAGGGCATCCGCAGGTCGCGGTCGTTGGCGTACAGCCAGTGCACGGCCTGCTCCAGCGCGTGGCGGGTGCGCATGCAGCAGGCGCGCGGGTCGGAGTGGACCAGTTGTTCCGCGCCCCTGGCCGGCTCGTAGAGCGGCCTGAACTCGGCCCGCAGAAACTCGAAGTTGCTCATCCCTGTCCCCCTACAGGACTTCCCAGCGGCCGCCCTTCTTTGGGCCAACATGGCGCAGTCGGCCCTCTGCCTGCAAGCGTGCGGCCGCGCGCTCCACCGTGCTCGGCGCAAGGCCTATGGCCCGGGCGACCTCTGACAGGGTCAGCTCCGACTGCCCCCGCAGCAGCACCAGGATCCGTTCGGGCGTCCGGGTGGTCTTTTCTACCCGCATTTGTACCCGCGCTTCTACCCGCGTCTCGGCGGCAATGGCCTCGTCCAGGCTGTCGGCGATCGCCTCCAGCATGAACTCAATGAAGCCGCTGCAGTCGCTCGCCGCGTCGGCCCGGGCCAGCTGCGCGTAGTAGTCGCGCTGGCGGTGCCGGATCACCGTCTCCACCGGCAGCCAGGCCAGCATCGGCTGCCAGCGGGCCAGGATCAGGGTCTGCCACAGCCGCCCCATGCGACCGTTGCCGTCGCTGAAGGGGTGGATGAACTCGAAGTCGTAGTGGAACGCGGCCGAGGCCACCAGCGGGTGCGCGTCGGTGCGGCGCAGCCAGCCCAGCAGGTCCTTCACCAGTCGCGGCACCTGCCCGGCCGGCGGCGCCATGTGCAGCAGCTTGCTGCCGCGCCAGATGCCCACGTCGCCGTCACGCAGCTTGCCGGGGCGGTCCACCAGCCCCGCCATCAGCAGGCAGAGGGCCTGCAGCAGGTCGGCCAGGCGGTGCGGCTGCCAGCGGTCCATCGTCTCGTAGGCGGCGAAGGCGTTGCGCACCTCCTGTACCTCCTTCGGCGAGCCGAGCACAGCCTTGCCGGCCAGCACCGCGGTCACCTGCTCCACGCTCAGCGTGTTCTGCTCGATCGCCAGCGAAGCCTGCAGGCTGCGGATGCGGTTGCCGCGGCGCAGCTCAGGCACCAGCGCGCCGCGATGGGCCGCCTTCCACGCACCCAGCCGCTCGGCGATGTCCGCAACCCGCGCGGTCATGCGGTGGGTGAGCTGGAAGGGCGGCTGGTAGGCGGGCATGGGTCAGAGGGTGCCGGCAAATGCGTGGCGTTGGAGGCTGGCAAAGAGTGTGCCAATCTCGTCCGCTTGGGTCTGCAGGCGTTGTCCATGCAACTCGATCTGGCGGACGGCATCAGCATAGACAGCCTGCATCTCGATTGGTGGTACTGGAACCTCCACGCCGCTCACCAGATCAATGTTCAGATTCTTGACGGTTGCGCCTGGCGCACGCCGGGCGAATTCGGCGTAGATCGACCTCGATGACAGCATGCTATGCAAGTAGTCTTGGCTCGTACGTGATCCCTTCGGCGACAGGACCAGCCATCCGTCGTGGATACAACCTGCCGTGCGGAGAATGTACGGTCTTCCAAAGCTCATTGAGTTGGTCAGAAGAAAGTCGCCAGGTCTGACCATACGCGACCTCACGACGCCCTCTTTCCGAATCTTCTTCCTTGTTCCATCGATGTACTTGGACCCATCGACTGTGTCGCCGATCATGATCCAGTTGACACCGTCAGCGGCCTCCGTGATGTAGGCGTCAATAGGACGGGGTGAACCCCCTCTTGCAATGTCGAAAAGCCCTGCCAGAGATTCCTTCGGCCACTGCTTCGGGTTCTCCACCGGGTCGCCGAACATGTCGAGGAACACGGACTGCAGCAGCTGGTCGAGCTTGGCGATGGCTTCGCGGCGCTTTGCGCGCAGCGCGTCGGCCTTGTCCAGGATCGCCGCGATGCGGCGTTGCTCGTCGATTCCTGGCAGTGGGATCATCATTGATGCCAGGACCTTCGGCGAAATTCTTGGCAGATTCGCACCGGAACACAACGAGGTGACTTCGGCGACGAAGCTCTGGCGCCTCAACGCGTGATACAGGTAGTCACGATCGACATCCTTCGTTGGCTCCAGTGGAAGGATATCCGTGCTGCATACCCCCTCAAAGTCCGGACGAGCGGTCTTCTTCAAGTAAGGTCGCAGCTTACCGAAAAGGATGTGTTGCGCCGAGAACCTGAACTTCGTGCTCCCTAGCTCACCTGCCTCAACAGTTGGAACCTCAACGAACGCTCCGGAACCGTCGATGTGTTCGAGTCCGACATACGTCGTTCCGGATGCAATTTCCCCCGGACCAATGCCACTTCGAGCGATCCGAGCAACCTCCCCGAGCGTAACCTGCGGCCAGCTCACGACAACATTTCCTCCAACTCCTCCATCCCCCGCACGATCTCCGCCTCCAGTGCCTTCAGCTCGGTTAGGATCTTCGCCGGCGAGTCGAACTCCACCGCCTCATGCACTACTTCCTTGTAGCGATTGATCGACAGGTCGTAGTCGTTGCCTGCGATCTCCGCCTTGGGCACCAGGAAGCTCTGCTCGGTGCGCTTTCGCTTGGCCTCGTCCTTGCGGTTCTGCCAGCGCTTGAGGATGTCCGGCAGGTTGTTTCTGTCGTGCTTGCCGGCATCCAACGGGTTGCGCTTGTCGTCCAGCGAGTATCCGTCGGCCTGCATGTCGTAGAACCAGACATTGTCGGTGCCACCGGAATCGGTCTTGGTGAACAGCAGGATCGCGGTGGACACGCCGGCATAGGGGCGGAACACGCCCGAGGGCATGGAGACGATGCCATCCAGCTTCTGCTCCTCCACCAGCATCCGGCGCAGCGCCTTGTGCGCATTGGACGAGCCGAACAGCACGCCGTCGGGCACGATCACCGCGGCGCGGCCACCTGGTTTGAGCAGGCGCAGGAACAGGGCCAGGAACAGCAGCTCGGTCTTTTTGGTCTTGACGATCTGCTGCAGGTCCTTGGCCGTGCTTTCGTAGTCCAGACTGCCGGCAAACGGTGGATTGGCCAGGATCAGGCTGAACTGGCCGGCCACCCCGGCGTGGCCCTCGCTGAGCGAATCCCGGTTCTCGATGGCCGGGTTTTCGACCCCGTGGAGCAGCATATTCATCGAGCCGACCCGCAGCATGGTGCTGTCGAAGTCGAAGCCGTGGAAGGTGTCGTGGTTGAAGCGTTTCGCGGACTTCCTGTCCTTGTAGATCTCGTCGCGGTGGTGGGTGTCCAGATACTCGGCTGCGGCCACCAGAAAACCTGCGGTGCCACAGGCTGGGTCGCAGATGGTGTCGGCCGGCTTGGGCGCCATCATCTCCACCATCAGCTTGATGATGTGGCGCGGGGTGCGGAACTGCCCGTTCTGTCCGGCACTGGCGATCTTGCCGAGCATGTACTCGTAAAGGTCGCCCTTGGTGTCGCGGTCGTCCATGGGGATGGCGTCGAGCATGTCCACCACCTTGGCCAGCAGCGCCGGCGTGGGGATGGTGAAGCGCGCATCCTTCATGTGCGCGGCGTAGGTGGAATCGCCCTTGTCACCGCCCAGGGTCTTGATGAAGGGGAATACTTCATCGGCCACCAGCGTGTACATCGCCGCCGGGTCGCCCAGCGACTTGAACTTCGACCAGCGCAGCTTCTGCTGGCGGCTGTTGAAGATCGGAGCCTCGACCGGTTGCTTCGTGCGATTGGCCTTCTTCTCCTTGACCGTCTGCAGCTCGTCCAGGCGCTTGATGAACAGCAGGTAGGTCATCTGCTCGATGACCTCCATGGGGTTGGAGATGCCGCCACTCCAGAACGCGTTCCAGATGCTGTCGACCTGGGTCTTGATGGTACCTGTGATCATGGTGCTCCGGTGCCCTCGCCCACCGCGGGCTCCCGGCACCAGGCGGCGCCGAGCCACTCCCGGTTCTCCGGGTGCAGGTTCGCGTTGGATTTGTGGGCAAGCTGGTTGTCGATGAACTGCTCGATATTGTCGTGTACTTCGCGGGTTGCGTCACGGTCGACCTGCCAGCGGTCGGTATCCATCTGCTCCAGGAAGCAGGACACCAGCCCCGGCGGGTTGGCGTGCAGCTCGCCCCCTCCGTCCACGGCCACCGCCAGGAACTCCTGCCGCAGCCGCTGGCCGCGCTCGTCCTGCCAGCGCAACATGGCCGTCACCACGTGGCCAAACCCCGGCAGCGTGGTTCCGGCGGTCAGCCCCTGGAAGTCGTAGTTCCGAGAACGGGACAGCAGGTCCTGGACGTCGCGCCGCCCCACTTCCGATGTCAGATCGTCCATGCCCCCCCCAGGACCAGCCAAAAGCTGACGGAAGTATGCACGCTCCTGTCTCAAGAGTTGAGATTCTAGCCAACCGCAGCTCGTGCCTGCGCATGCCCATTCATGGGGCCTCGACTGTGGAGGGTCGGCGCTACACCAACGCTCGCTCAGCGTGTGCCCCCCGTAGGTCGGGCTGCCTCGGAGAGGCCGCCAGATATTGGCCTGACCGGTCACGACGGGGTCATCTCGTTCACTTGATAGCGTCCGGTTCCAGCCGTCGGCATCGTGCCGTATAGCCCTACCCTGCCGTCAGAATTTCCCTACCCTTAGCCACGCAGAACCTCCCGGCCGAGGCCGAAGCGAGCTACTACCAGAAGACCCGTGAGCTCGCCATGGCGGCGTGACTCACACCAACGAGCCTCAGGGACTCCCGGGACGGTTCAGGTTGAACCGCCCCGGGAATCCCGGAGGCTCGTTGGTGTGAGTCACGCCGCCATAGCGAACTCACGGGTCTGCTGATAGTAGTTCGCTTCGGCTTCGGCCGGAGGAATGTTCCCGATTGGCTCCAGCAGGCGCCGGTGATTGAACCAGTCCACCCATTCCAGGGTGGCCAGCTCGACGGCCTCGCGGCTCTGCCAAGAGCGCCTGTGGATCACCTCGGCCTTGTACAGGCCGTTGATCGTCTCGGCCAACGCATTGTCGTAGGAGTCGCCCACGCTGCCCACGGAAGGCTCTATGCCAGCCTCGGCCAGCCGCTCGGTGTAGCGGATCGAGACGTACTGGCTGCCGCGGTCGGAATGATGGATCAGGGAGCGGCCCGCCGGGCCGCGGCGGGCGTGCAGCGCCTGTTCCAGCGCGTCCAGGACGAAGTCCGTATGTGCGGTGGCCGCCACCTTCCAGCCGACGATGCGCCGGGCGAACACGTCGATGACGAAGGCGACGTAGGCAAAGCCCTGCCAGGTCGAGACGTACGTGAAGTCCGACACCCACAGCGCGTCCGGCCGGTCGGCACGGAACTGCCGGTTCACCCGGTCCAGCGGACACGGCCGTGCCGGGTCGCTGATCGTGGTGCGCACCGGCTTGCCGCGGACCACGCCACGCAGCCCCATCCGGCGCATCAGGCGCTCCACCGTGCAGCGGGCGACCTGCACGCCCTCGCGCAGCAACTGCCGCCAGACCTTGCGGACGCCGTACACGCCGAAGTTCTCCTCCCACACGCGCCGGATCTGCTCGCACAGCCCGGCATCGCGACGCTGCCGGGCGGACTGCCGTTCCGGGTCCGCCTGCCTGGCCGCATGCGCGTAATAGGTCGACGGAGCGATCGGCAGCACCCTGCAGATCGGCTCGACTCCGTAGGTGGCCCGGTGTTCGTCGATGAACGCCGTCATGGCTTGAACCGGCGGTCGAGCTCCGCCTGGGCAAAATACGCCGACGCCTTGCGCAGGATCTCGTTGGCCTGGCGCAGCTCGCGGTTCTCCCGCTCCAGCGCCTTCATCCGCGCCTGCTCGTCCGTGGTCGGCCCGCTGCGCAGGCCGCGGTCACGCTCGGCCTGGCGCACCCAGCGACGCAGCGACTCGGGCGTGCAGCCCACCTTGCCGGCGATCGAGGCGATCGCCGCCCACTGCGATCCGTGATCGCCCTGGTGCTCCAGCACCATCCGCACTGCACGCTCGCGCAGCTCGGGGGAGTATCGTGGTGATGTCTTCTTCATGGCTCCATCCTCTCAAAGGTTGGAGCTTCCGGAGAACCCGGGGCGGTTCACCTGCGCGTCGCTCATGGCGCTGGGTAACCTTATACGCGGCATCCCCCTTATGGTGTGTGTCCACTGGCCACATAGAGCTTGAGACAGACCTTGTCTGTTGATTTCAGGGATAACTAGATTGGTCCGCCCAGATTCTCGTAGACACGGCCACACAAAGTGCATGGCCAGAATTGCCCCGCCCTACCCTTGATAACCCGCCCTAATCGAGGGTCGGCAGGGAATCGTTATAAATACAGCCGCATAGTGGCTATCGCTTTGAAAAACAAAGGAGTTCTTGTTCTTGACGTAGGCCGCGCAACATTGCAGTGCGCCCTAAAGATTCGCCTACTGTCGCTTCAGCCACTCCTGGATGAAGCCAAGCAGATCAGGGTAGTTCAACGTCTCAATGTCCAAGCCGGCTTCATTACAGATATCTGATAGCTCAGCATCAAATCTCTGATAGGCCTCAAACACCTTCCGCTCGCCCGGTATATTTGTTCGCTTGGATTCTTGAGATAGCCAGTTTCGGACGACTCTGGTCAAAGTCCGAGGATTTCCGTTGTGGGCGGTTGGATCTTGGCCAGCAATATCCGACAGGCACTTCTGGGTTGTGTAACGAGTGTGCTCAAGGATGAGGAGCGATCTGGACGCGTACGATCTTCCAGCGAGTTTCTTGCAGCCGATCACCATCCCCAGTTCAAATGGCATGTTGAAGCGCGGAAGGTTGTTCACCCTATCGAGTTCAACTGCCGACAAGTCATGAATGCTGTACGACGATTCACGAACAAGTCGTACGATTTTATCCAGGCGGACATCACCACCGTCAGCTGCTTCCAACGCCGTGCGTGGCCTGAATCCACAGGCAACTACGGTAAACAGCATGCACTGAAAAAGCTGTTTGAAATCGTCAGAAAAGGGACAATTGATAAAAACGAAATCAGGGTCGACGACCACTTTCGCCCGTGCCATTGGCGCCCCTATTTCTTCTTCGAGGCCACTTTACGAACTGCCGACGAGCGCTCAGCCTTGGTCAGCGAGCTGCCATAAATGGGAAACGATTTGACGGGAAAACTCCCGGCTTGCGACAGCACGCTACCGGCCAAAGATTTGCTCGACTTTGAGCTGCGCTTGTCGTTCATGACTTCCGAGGCCTTGGTGGCCACCTTCGACGACGTCTTCTTATCGGTACGCGTTTGCGACAGCGCGCTTCCCGCTAGCGATTTTGCGGTCTTCGTAGCGTAAGGGTCACGCATCACTTTTGACGAATGGCTGGCCAGCTTCTCGCTCGTCTTTTCTTTCTTTGTCATCGAAGTTGGCCTCATTTAGAGACAAATATAGCAAATCCGTTCCCACTTCTATGGCGACGGATTCTCATCCGAACCCGGATCGATCGTGGATGTTCGTTGACGCGTCAGGTACTTCTTTAGCACCCAGCCTTCGACATCACGCTCTTCAAGGTGATTGCGGTACCTGATCTTGATCCAACGACCCTGCTCTCCTGTGGCTATCACCTCTTGATTGGGGTAGGCCAGATCTAGAGTGAGCCCTTTGCTTATAGCCGATTTCACCCTTACTTCCCTGGGGCCCACCACAAAGCGGGCCTGGGGAATGGGCGAATGATTCGCCAAGGACGCGATCGCAGCAAGCAATTGTTCGTGATACTTCCGCTCTTCCTGAGCGGCACGCGCACTATCAATTTGTTGTTGGGCTGCTTGCTCACGAGCAAAACGCCCCTGTGCATGTGTTTCGAGCATCGTCAGAACGGTCAAAAGTGTGCTCAGCACCCAAAACAGGGCATTCCACTGCTCCCAGGTTATCCCTAAAGCCCGGATCTGTTGCTTAGTGGCTCCTGTTGGGGGGAGGTTCGCTATGGCGACGTTGACATCTTCCAAGCGACTGCCCAAGGTGTCCCACTCCGGATCGTCATCGTCCGGTAAGGACTGCAGCATCCTCTGGACATGCTCGACCGTTGCTTCCATCTGGGAGGCCCAGGGAGCAATCTGTTCAAGTTTCAGCCGTTCTACCAGGTCGAGGAACGGATCAGTGAAGCTTGCAATCTGATCCAACAGCTTGCGGTCCTTCTCGAAAACGTCATTAAACGATTCGGTGGCGCGGCGAGCTTCGTCGAGCCACGAGAGTGTTTGGCTTGGTTCCCAGTATTTGCTGACCTCAAACATGCGCGATGAAGAAATAAGATCCGTGTACCGATCCATGAGATCTTGCTGTGCGCTGGCCCGATCCAGGATCGATTGGTATGCGGCCGATGGTTTCAGCAGGCGTTCGCGCCAGCGCTCCTGCTCTTCGATGAAGGACTGGACAGCACTGTACGAGGCGCCCATGGCGTTCTGGAAAAACTGGTGCTGTCTTGCAATCTGTGTGATGTCGAAGGGCATGGCACGGTCTGCGTCGCAGCCACGGTAGTCAGGATCGATTGTAGACATGCCAGAGGCGGTATTGCTGAAAGCCGCCTCCTACGCTTCTTGGCCCGGCCTTACCTCTTGGCCTTCTCGCTGGCCGAGACCCCGGCGTCGCTTTGGCGCAGTTGCACCAATAGTTGGTCAATGGCCTGCTGGTGCCCTTGCAGCCGCGAGGCTTGGGCTTCAGCGGACTCCCGCCGATCACGCTCTCTGGCCAGCTCGGTACGCATCTGTGCCAGCTCAGCCTCCAGGGATTCCAAGGCCTGGTGGTCCTGATTCCAACGAACCTGCAGGGCGCGGTGCTCAGATGCGGTCAAGCGCAGTGCATCGAGTTCGGCCTGCTGGGCCTCATGGGCCTGCCGGGTTAGCGACACTTCTCTCTCCAGTCGGCCCTGTCGCTCAAGCCACTGGCCGTTGTCGCGATTGAGCAGGAGCAGCTCTTGATTCTTCGTGGCCAACGTCTCGTTGGCCTGCCGTAGGGCCAGCTGAAGCTCCTGTAGCTGGTGTTCATGCCGGCGCTGCTCCTGATCGCGCTGTTCCTTCGCCGTGGTGCGGTAGTGCTCCAGCGCTTCGCGGGCATGTGCATGCTTCTCTTCCAGAGACTGGGCATGGGCCTCGTGTTCGGCCAGCCGCGTCGTCAGGCCGGCAATGCGTTCGTGAAGCTGGGCAACCTCGGTTGTGCGGGCGCCGAGCTCGCGGCCAGTAGCCTCGTGAGCCTGACGCTCGGCCTGCAGGGCCGTTTCCGTGCGCTGGAGCTGGTTGCTGAGGGCGGCGGCCTCCTGTCGGCCTTGCTCGATCGCCTGGTCGCGCTCCTGAACCCGGGCTGTGAAGCGTTGCTGGGCTTCGTCGAGGCGCTCTTCGGCCTCCTCATGCAGGCGCGTGGCCAAGCGAGTGACCAGGTCCTGCAATGCCTCGCTGACCGCTGCCTTCGCTCCCACCGGACGACCTTCTTCCTCCTCCAGTTCCCGGAGGTAGCGGTGGATGGTGGTTTTCGAGCCGGTGTTGCCCAGCGCCACACGCACGGCGTCCACAGAAGGGTTCTTGCCCTGCGCCAGCAAGCTGTCGCGAGCACGCTGCACGTCACCTTTGTACAAGCCTGATCGGGCCATAAGCCACCCTCCGCGTTATTTCGTAATGTATTACATACCATGTAATTACATGCTAATCAATGAGCGAAGTTCCCTAGGGATTAGGCCCATAGTGAGGCGGGATAATATTGGATTATCACGCGTGATCTTCGGTATTGGCCCCCGACCGAGGACCGATGCAGTACGAATCGAGGATCCGGGGCCGGGGCTTCGAAGACCCCCTAGGCTAGAACACAGGTAGCAAGGACTTGCAACTCAAAGTTGTGCTTATTACACTAAGTGTAAAAGACGCATATCGAGGTTGCCGACCGCATGGAAGTCAGGTTCGAGGATCCCACTCTGGAACGCTTGGAGGCAGATCCGAACTTCACCAACGGCATGGACGGCGCGTTGGTTAAGGCCTTTCGCAAGCGCCTGCAGTTCATCCGCGCCGCCGCGGACGAGCGCGCCTTTTATGCCATGAAGTCGCTGCATTACGAAAAGCTGCAGGGCGACCGGGCCGGGCAGCGCTCCATGCGCCTGAACGATCAATGGCGGCTGATTGTCCGCCTCGAAGAAGACGACGCAGGGAAGCAAGTCGTCGTTGTCTCCATTGCCGATTACCACTAACACCCCCGAGGACACGCCATGAACACGTTCGCCGAAATCTTTCCACCGGGCGAATTCCTGCGTGAGGAGCTGGAGGCGCGCAATTGGTCTCAGACCGAGCTGGCCGAGATCATGGGTCGCCCGGTGCGCCTGATCAACGAGATCATTGCCGGCAAGAAGGCGATCACGCCCGAGACGGCCATCCAGCTGGGTGAGTCGCTGGGCACAGGTGCGGAGGTGTGGATGAACCTGGAGAGCCAGTACCAGCTCTCCAAGGTTCGCATGGCTGACAACCTGATCGCCCGCCGTGCCGACCTGTACAACCGCTTTCCCGTGCGGGAGATGACCAAGCGCGGCTGGATCACCGCCAGTAAGAGCATCGAGGTGCTTGAGCAGCAGTTCTTGGAGTTCTTCGACATCACGCGTCTGGATCAGCCACTCACCTTTTCTCATGCCGCCCGCAAGACGGATGCCGAGGCTGCCCCCACTGCCTTGCAACTGGCTTGGCTGCGCCGGGCCCGCCAGGTTGCCAGTGAATTGGTCAACGGTGCCTACGACGAGGGGGCATTGCGCTCGGCGCTGCCGCGATTGTCGGCGCTGCGGACGGCTCCGGAGGAAACCCGGCACGTGGCCCGGATTCTGGACGAGTGCGGGGTGCGCTTCGTGATCGTAGAACCCATTGCCGGCACCAAGATCGACGGCGCCTGTTTCTGGCTGGCCGAAGACCGGCCGGTGGTGGCCATGACCTTGCGCCTGGATCGGATCGACAACTTCTGGTTCGTACTTCGCCATGAACTGGAGCATGTCCTCCAGCGCCACGGTCGCGATCGTGGCTACATCTTGGATCAGGAGATCGACTCCGAACCGAGCGATCAGATCAGCGAGGAAGAAAAGGTCGCCAATAAGGAGGCTGCCCAGTTCTGCGTCGACCAGGCCGAGATGAGTGGTTTCGTGGCTCGGGTCGCCCCGTTCTTCAAGGAGGAGCGTGTCCTGCAGTTCGCTCAGCGCCTGAACATTCATCCAGGCCTGGTCGTTGGCCAGCTGCAGCGTCGCCTACGCCGGTTCGACTTGTTCCGGAAGCACCAGGTCAAGGTGCGCTCTTTTGTCACCAGCTCAGCCCGTACCGACGGCTGGGGCGTGGTCCAGACCGACTGAAGGAGGTACCGCAATGTCCGCTTATACCAATCAGGTGAAAGACTACGTCGAGCGCTACAAGACCGAGACGGGCAACGACGGCCTCCTCGACCCCCACGAGGTTGCAGCTTGGGCCTTGCACAACGGACTGCACAAGCCCAATCCGAAAACGATCATCGACGCTATCGCGGCAGACATTGCCCAAGTCTGGCGCGAAGAATATCGAACCGACAAGCACGGGCGCCGGTATCGGGCCAAGCACGCGGCCACCCACAAGAAGGGTAACAAGACCCTGTCGCTTTGGGCCGACCTGGACGACCCAGAGGCGCCGCACAACCACTTCGTGCGTTCCTTCGCCCAGCGCCGCCAGCAGATCGTCGGAGACTGTCTGCAACTGAAGACCGACGTGGATGTCTACAACGACAAGCGCGAGCCGGACGAACCGATCCAGGTCCCGCTCGACTTCACGCTCGACGTGGCCGAGCTGCAGCAGTCGCTGCGCAAGGTTGCTTGAACTTCCTCCAGTCGCGCCCCACCGTGGCAGGCGCGATTGGGGTTCCTTAGTCGCCACGGAAAGGAATCTGTGATGTCCAAGCGCGAACAATCGGGGCCGAAGGTCACCAGGACCGCCTCATCGGTGCTGCGGGATCCGGGCGCCAGCAAAACCGCCAAGTCCTTGGCCGGCAGTGCCTTGGCCCAGGCAAATACGTCCAAGCAATCATCGGCCAAGACGGCGACCACTGCCGCCAAGGCGCTCAATGACGGCCGGACCAGTACCAGCACACGCAGCATCGCGGGAAGTGTGCTGACCCAGAAGCCGAAGCGGTGAACGGCGAGCAGGCCCCCCGTGGGCCTGCCGCTTTTCTCAACGAGCTAGTCTGCCAGCCGCTGCTTCGCTGAAGGAGCAATTCCGGCACGCACGGTGGATGGTGGCCGCTGACAGTCGGCGAACAGATCCTGGCCCCGCTCGTATGCGCTGGTCTGGATCTGCATAAGGCCGAGAACGGAATGAAACAAGTTGTCATGGCTGGCAGGCTTGCGCGAGCGTGCCTTAACGCACGACACGTCGATTCCGTTGCTCTCCACCATTCCTTCAGACAGCCATGCGGTAAGCGGCACCTTGATCTGGGTGTCTGGGGCGATCGCGTAAGGAAGGCCATGCAAGTACACATTCGCTTCGCCAAGCGATTCGCCGTGGTCTGAGATATAGATCATGGCGGTGTCGTGTGACGTGTCCTCAGCCAGCATCCGTATGGTTTGGGCGAGGAAGTCGTCCGTGGAAAGAACAGCGTTGTCGTACGCATTAATGATCTCCTGGCGAGAGCAGCTCCCCAAGTCCGCACTACGGCAGTCCGGAACAAAACGGCGAAACTGGTCCGCGTACCGTTTGAAATAGCTTGGACCGTGGTTTCCCAGCTGATGGAGGACTACGACCACGTCTCCGCGGTTGTCATCGATGGCATCATGAAGACCATCCAACATGACTGCATCGCGGCATGCCTGTGAGTCGCAATGATCGTCCTTTCGTGGCTCGCGATAGGACTCGAATGCCAATCCATCGCATACACCCTTGCAACCGGTTTGGTTGTCACGCCATAGCGTCCTCACTCCAGCTCGCTCCAGAACATGGAGCAAGGACTCTGACGAAGTTATCCTGTCTTGGTCGTAGGATCTACGACCGAAGGGCGAGAACATGCAGGGGACCGAGACTTCGGTATTCGACCCGCAAGCCGTCACATCTTGGAAGTTAATCACGTCAAGCGACGCGAGTTGAGGGGTCGTTTGTCGCGCGTAACCGCTCAAGCCCCAGTTCTTTGCCCTCACCGTTTCCCCCACCACGATCACTAGAAGATGAGGCTTGGAACCAGGGGCATGGGCAACTTGGGCCGCATCTGGTGCGACCACGTGCAGAGCGTTTTTTTTCGGGCGCCTCTGGCGCTCGATCTCCCTGGCAGTGGAAATGATGTAGTTTCCGGGAGCTATCAGGTATCGCAATGCCTTGTGATTGCGCATCAGCGGCGAAAGGTCGTTGAAGTTAGCAAGCACCGCAGTCAAGGTAAGCGCCAACATCGACATGATGAAAATGATCCGACGGAAGGCGGCGCGGCGCCACGGCACAACAATCAGTCTTGTCCGCCAGATTGCGATCGTCGGAATAATGCCGAACAGAAAGACGTATCCGAGCAGTCCAGGCGTGAACAGTTCGGCCGCCTCGGACGCGTCGGTTTTGAGCATGTTGCGGATCATGCTTTGGTCCATGTGGACCCCGTAGCTGTCCGCGAAGAAGGCGACCGCAGCTGTCAGCACCATCAGGATGGTCAGTGCTGGTTTGGCAATCCATCGGTTGAGGAATGCAGCCAGTACTGCGGCATGGAATCCCATTATCGCTACTGCCAGCGAGGGAACCAGTGCCAATCCCCGCGACCCCTCCAAGACGCCCGTAGCTGACAAGGCCTTCCAGAACGCTGTATTGGTTACCGCAACAAAGTAGGCCGATACCAGAAGAATCAGACTCTCGAGCGCAATATTCGGGCGCTTCCCCAGGCTGGTTGCAATGCGCCTGCCGATTCCCGCCAACCAACGGAGGACATTCTCATGAGGAATGGCTGTCATGGCGCCACCGAGGTACGACCGTGAATCTCGTACCCGGCACCCCCGGCCTTACAGCCTGCACCTAGGTGATTTGAAGCGGCAACGCAAAGCATGGCGCAATGCGCCATTGTGAATGTAGGCATAGAGCCCTCCAATCTCGGCAGTGGGAAAAAGCACCGGGACACCCCGGTGTCGATTCACACTGCGATGGGAGGGCGATTCAATTCGAAAGGACGAACAGCAGGCTTGGCTTCGGCCTGGGTATTGGGTGCGGTGACTAAGAGCTTGCGCACCATGATCTGGACCGACATCTGCAGAATCGCAGGCAGGTGGCCGCAACAGTGAGCGCCATGGACCAATGCATGCAACAGATCCTTGGAGCCCGCATCATGATCTTCTGCCCCAGCGGACTGAGCCCCGGGGCTCGCCGTTATGTCGCCGTGGTGCATTGCGGCTGCACTCGAAAAGGCGTCGTGCAACTCACCCACGGCTGCAAGAATGGGGTTGGACATGGTGATCAACAGCAACAACGCCATTGTTGCCAGGCTCAGAAATTTTCGCAATCGCTTCACGCTGACATCATTCCGATGCTGTGGCCTTGCCTCGGTACGCGAGCAGGCGAAGCGCGTTGAACACCACGAGCAAGGTTGAACCCTCGTGTATGGCTACCGCGGGCCCAATACCCAAGCCAAGAATCGTCGCCGGCACCAGGAAAGCGACGATCCCCAAGCTGACGAACACGTTCTGTCGGATCACCCCGCGTGTATGACGACTCAAGCCCACCGCGAACGGCAGGTGCCGCAAGTTGTCAGCCATGAGTGCGACGTCCGCGGTCTCCAGGGCTACGTCTGATCCAGCTGCACCCATCGCGATCCCTACCGTTGCATTGGCCATGGCGGGGGCATCATTGACGCCGTCACCGACCATTGCCACCTTGTCCTGTCCACGCAGCTTTCGGATGGCTTCGACCTTGTCCTCGGGCATCAGGTCGCCCCATGCCTCGTCCAACCCAACTTGGCCCGCCACTGCCTCAGCGACCCGCTGGTGGTCGCCGGAGATCATGATCATTCGCTCGATGCCCAGCTCGCGCAGCTGCTGCAGTGTCTCGCGAGCTCCGTCTCGTGGTGTATCCAACAGGCCGATGGCGCCCAGATCACGCGTGCCTTGGCGAACGAACATGCTGGTCCGTCCAGCTTGGCGCAGTTCCTCAATTGCCTTGGTGGCGGCTGTGCCAAGTGCAGGGATATCCTCACTTCCGAACATTTCCGCCTTGCCAATCCAGACCGGCTCCCCCTCCAGGGTAGCCGCCACACCCCGGCCGGTCAGGCTTACCAGGTCGGTGGCCGTGGGAATGGCGCGCCCCTCCAGCCGCGCGCGGCCGTCGCGTGCAATCGCCGCGGCCAACGGATGGTCGCTCAATGATTCAACCGCCACCGCCACCGCGAGCAGATCCTCTTCGGCTGTGCCATCGACAGGCACAACATCGGTGATTCGTGGCCGACCCTCGGTGAGGGTGCCAGTCTTGTCGAACGCCATCGCCTTCAGCGATCCGAGTTCCTCCAATGGGGCACCGCCCTTTATGAGCACGCCACCGCGAGCGGCCCGGGCAATACCGGACAGGACCGCGCTAGGCGTGGCAATGGCAAGAGCACACGGACTGGCGGCAACCAGCACCGCCATCGCGCGGTAGAAGCTGTCGCGGAAGGGCTCGTCGATCACCACCCAGGCGAACAACAGCAGTACGGCCAGGACGAGGACGGCTGGGACGAAGATCCGCTCGAAGCGGTCGGTGAACCGCTGCGTGGGCGACTTGCGCGTCTCAGCCTCGCTGACCATGCGCACCACTCGGGCCAGTGCCGAGTCGGTAGATCGACGTGTGACTTCGACCTCGATCGCGCCGCTGCCATTGATCGTACCGGCGAATACCCGCGAGGCCGCGTCCACCGCGTCGGGCTTAGATCGCGCTACCGCGTGATCATCGACGGGCCGCTTGTCCACCGGGATGCTCTCACCGGTGACTGGGGCCTGGTTGACGCTGGAGGTACCCGCCACCAGGAAGCCGTCGGCGGGCATGCGTTCGTTGGGCCGCACGATCACCACATCGCCCACCGCCAGCTCCTCGACTGGGATCTCATGCACCTGCCCATCGCGCCGTACCGTGGCAGTCTCAGGCGCCAGCTCCGCCAAGGCCTCGATGGCCCGCTTGGCCCGGCCCATCGCGTAGTGCTCCAGTGCGTGTCCGAGGCTGAACAGGAACAGCAACAAGGCGCCTTCGGCCCATGAGCCCAGTGCCGCCGCGCCGGCAGCGGCCACCAGCATCAGCGTGTCGATCTCGAACCGCTTCATTCGCAGGTTGTCGATCGCCTCGCGCAGCGTGTAAGCACCACCGAAGAAGTAGGCAGCTACGTAGCAGGCAACCGGCAACCAGCCCGGCGCCGTAGGCACCAGCTTCTCTACCAGGTAGCCGGCGATCAGCAACGCGCCGCACGTCAAGGCGAAGATCAATTCGGTATTGGGGCCCAATACCTGACCATGGGCGTGCGCATGGCCGTCGCCTGGGGCATGGGCATGTTTCTCGTCGGCACCGTGCGTGTGGCCCTTATCCTCGTGAGACTGATCGAGCGTCGTCGACTCGACCAATACCTTGTCGTCGGAGGGTTTGACCCGTCGCGTGACGCCCATCCACGACAGAGTACTCTTGAGCTTCTCCTCGGAGATTTGATCGCGGTCGAACTCCACCAGCACCGTCCCGGCCGCGCTGGCATCGGCCTCCATCACGCCAGATTGTGAGCGCAAGAATTCGGCAACCGTCCGCGCGCGCCGTTCATGCCCGATGCCATCTACCTCCCAGAGAACATGCCCGAATCGTGCGGTGACTTGCGCCCCGGCGGCTTGCACCACCTCGCGGATTCGGGCCAAGGACTGAACCTGCGGGTCGTAATGGACACACAGCTGGCTTGGCTGGTCGCCTTCGCCCTTCCGAAGATGCACCCCTTCGATGCCCGGCCGCCCCTGCAGGTCGCTGACCAGCCGATCCACGCATCCATCAGCATCGCTGTCGATCTCGGGCAGCAGGACTTGGATATCCAGCCGTAGTTTCTCGGTCATGACGGGCTACCTCGGGTAAGCCATTGAAGGACACGGCAGTGTTGCTGGGGAATGGTTTGAGTGATTAAGACTGCTTCTTGTCCGCACGGACGCTACGCAGGATGCCGATGCCTCCCACGATCGCGACCAAGGCGATCAGCGCACCTGCGATCAGGTCAGGCCAAGGTGAGCCGATCCACAGGACCAGCCCACCGGCGATGAGTACACCACCGTTGGAAATGAAATCGTTGAAGCTGAAGGTTTCAGCGGCCTGCATGTTCACGTCATCGGATTGGATCCGCCTGAGCAGCACCAGGCACCACAGATTGATGCCTGCGGCCACCAGAGCCAGCACCATCATCGTCAGGCCTACAGGTTCGGCATCCCCCAACCAGCGGCGTACGACATCGGCCAGTACGAAACATGCGAATAGGAGCAACATGATCCCCGACAGCATCGCCGCCCAGCGCTTCCAGGCCGGCTGGCGGTCGATGGCCAGGTAGCTGATGAGATAGACCGCCGCATCCGAGGCGTTGTCGACGGCATTGGCCATCAATGCACTGGAGTCGGCGACCCAGCCGGCAACACCAAGCCCGACGAACAGGCCCAGGTTCCATAGCAGCACCTGTCGCAGTATCGATTTCTGCCAGGCTGGGTCTCCGCTCACATCAAGCCTCCTCTCTGGTGGCCCTGGCCGAAGCTCGGGCAGCGAAGGTCGGCAGCACCAGCAGCGTCAGGACCGTGGCGCTAATCAGACCACCGATGACCACCGTGGCCAGGGGTTTCTGCACCTCGGCGCCGGCACTGGTGGACAAGGCCATCGGGATGAATCCGACAATGGCTACCAGTGCGGTGGTCAAGACCGCGCGCAGGCGGCTGGCTGCGCCGGCGGCGGCCGCTTCCAGTGGCGTATCGCCGGCATCCAGGCGTTCGCGAATGGCCTGCATCAACACCAGGCCATTGAGCGTGGCCACACCCGAGACCGCGATGAAGCCCACGGCGGCGGACACAGAGAACGGCATCCCGCGCAGCAGCAGTGCCATTGCACCGCCTACCAGCGCCAACGGAACGCAGGCGAAGACCAGCGCCGCCTCGCGGATACTGCCCAATGCCATGTACAGCAGGCTACCAATCAGGAGGAACACGATCGGGATCACCAGCAAGAGGCGTTGTTCGGCTCGCTGCAGGTTCTCGAACTGTCCGCCCCAGGTCAGATAGACGCCGGGGGGTACCTCGACAGCTGCTACCGCCGCCTGCGCCTCGCCGACGAAGCCACCGAGATCGCGACCACGGACATTGGCCTGAACCACAACACGTCGGCTGCCGTTATTGCGGCTGATCTGGTTGGGGCCCTCTGTTACCTCGATGCGCGCCACCGACGACAGCGGCACCACGGCGCCGTTGGGGGTGGCAATCGGCAGGGCGGCCAATTGAGCAGGGTCATTACGGGCTTCTTCATTGAATCGAACCACCACGTCGAAACGGCGATCACCCTCGAAGATCCGGCCTGCACTCGCTCCACCCACGCCTATGGCCAAGGCGTCACTGACGTCAGCGGCTGTTAGCCCATACAGAGCCGCGGCGGCATGATCGATCCGCACTGTCAGCGTCGGCAGGCCTGAGACTTGTTCAACCCGTACATCGGCTGCGCCGTCAATCCCCCGCAGCTTGAGGGCGACCTGGTCGGCCACCGACTGCAAGGTGTCGAAGTCGTCACCGAACACCATCACGGCCAAGTCCGTACGCACACCGGAGATCAGTTCGTTGAAGCGCAGCTCGATAGGCTGGCTGAATTCGAAGGCATTGCCGATCTGGTCGGCCACACGGGACTCCAGTCGCTCAATCAACGCCTCCTTGTCCAGCTTTGGATCAGGCCACTGATCACGCGGCTTGAGCACGATCACACTGTCGGAGATGTTGACCGGCATGGGGTCGATGGCTGCTTCCGCCGTACCGGTGCGGGAGAACACGGTCGCCACTTCAGGTTCAGCGGCGATGGTCTTCTCCAGCGCAAGTTGCATGGCCAGCGACTGCTCCAGGGAGGTTGAAGGAATCCGCAGCGCCTGCATGGCCAGATTTCCTTCGTCCAGCGTGGGCATGAACTCACGACCCAGCGAAACGAACGCGGTCACACCGATCGCCAGCATGAGCAGGGCACCGGCCAGCACCGCCTTGGGACGGGCCACGGCTTGACGGATCACGGGTTCAGCACGCCGTCGCACGGCGCGAATCAAGCGGGTCTCATGCTCGCCCGCATGGTCTGTTGCATGACTTGCCGAGGCCTTCTCCTTAGGCGCTCGCACCAGCAAGGCCGCCATGGCCGGAACGAAGGTGAAGGAGAAGATGAAGGCGCCGATGAGAGCCAGCATGAAGGTAGCCGCCATCGGCTGGAACGTCTTGCCTTCCACGCCCTGCAACGTGAGGATCGGCGCGAACACCAGCAGGATAATCAACTGACCAAATGCGGCCGGCCGCATCATCGTGCTGGAGGCCTCCACGACCACCTTCATCCGCTCGCCCACCGCCAATGGTCGGCCCAACTCAGCCTGTCGCTTAGCCAGCAGCAGTAAGGTGGCTTCCACCACGATCACCGCACCGTCAACCAGAATGCCGAAGTCCAGCGCGCCCAGGCTCATTAAGTTGCCGCTGATCCCGAAGCGGTTCATTCCGATCACCGCGAACAGGAACGACAGCGGAATCACCAGCGCCGTGATCGCCGCAGCGCGTATGTTGCCCAGCATCAGGAACAGCACCAGAACCACCAGCAGTGCGCCTTCAGTGAGGTTGCGAGCTACCGTACGGATGGTGGCGTTAACCAATTGACTGCGGTCGAGCACGGGCTCGGCCACGATTCCCGGTGGCAGCGACTTATTGACCTCTTCCAGGCGGGCAGCCGCGGCTTGAGCGACCGTACGGCTGTTGCCCCCGGCGATCATCAGCGCGGTGCCAAGCACGGCCTCGTGGCCGTCGCGGGTGGCGGTACCCAACCGTGGCGCGCGTCCGATGCCTACCGTAGCCACGTCCGAAACCCGGATAACCAGGCCGTCGCGGTTGGCGACAGGGGCTCGCGCCAGATCGTCGGCGGTCTGGGCAAGGGCGTCGGCGCGGACCACCAACCCCTCACCGGCACGCTGCACGAAGCCCGCACCGGCTTGCACGTTGGAGCGCTCCAGCGCCTGCACCAGGTCGGGCAATCCCAGGCCGTAGGCGGCCAGGCGCGCCGGGTCTGGCTGTACGGCGTATTCCTTGACGTAGCCGCCGATGGTGTCGACGCCGGCCAGCCCGGGCGTTCCACGCATCTGTGGGGCAATGATCCAGTCCTGGACGGTGCGCAGATAGGTGGCACGCTCTTGCGGTGTGGCCAGGCGCTGACCCTCGGGCGTCAGGTAGACCTCACCGGCATGCCAACCGGGCTGATTCGGCTGGGCCAACGCGTTCTCGTCAAACGCAGTGAAGTCCACCGTCCACATCAGGACCTCACCCAAGCCTGTGGTGACCGGCGACATCATGGGTGTCACACCCTCAGGTAGATCCTCCTGCACTTCGCGCATGCGCTCGGCCACCTGCTGGCGGGCGAACCAGATGTCCGTCTGGTCGGTAAAGATCGCGGTGACCTGAGAAAATCCGTTGCGGGAAAGCGAACGGGTGCTGGTCAGGCCCGGAATTCCGGCCAGCGCCGTCTCCAGCGGATAGGTCACCTGGCGTTCGATCTGGCCGGGAGCCAACGCCGGGGCGATGGTGTTGATTTGGACTTGGCGGTTGGTGATGTCGGGCACCGCATCGATCGGCAGCTGGCTCAGCTGGAACAAGCCGTAGGCAGCGATCAGCGCGGAGAGGAAGACCACGGGCCATCGAAAGCGGACGGCCAGCGCAATAAGTCGATTGAACATATCGTCGTCCTCAGTGCCCGTGCTCGGCCTCGCCCTTGGCCAACTCGGCCTTGAGCAGGAACGCGTTGCTGCTGGCGATTCGCTCATCGCCGGACAGCCCATTGAGGATCTCCACGTGTCCGCCGGCGCGACGTCCGGCCAAGACCGGCACAGCGCGGAAGCCATCGGTGCCTGCGACAAAGACCACTGAGCGACCCTCGATGGCCTGCACCGCATCGGCCGGCACCGTCAGAACGTCGGTCTTGTCAGCAGCGACCACCACGCCCGCAACCGGCGACCCCGCCGGCGGCAGGTCGGCCGCCTCTGCACGAGCGCGGATGATCGCCACGCCGCTCTGTTCGCGCACGTCGGCCGCAGCGCCAATGATGGTGGCTTCGAAGTTGCCCGATGGACCGGTCACCTCGATCCGCATACCCGGGCTGACCTGTGTCACCAAGGCCGGTGGCGCGGTGAACACCAGTTCGGTCTGCGTGGGGTCGGAGACGTTGGCGACGATGTCGCCCGCGTTCACGAACCCGCCCGGTGTGGCCTGGACGGCGCCGACCACCCCGGTCACCGGACTGGCGATCGTGGTGCGCCCCTGCGCATCGGGCGAGCCGGCGGCGGCCACTTGGGCGCGGGCCGCGCGGGCGGTGGCGTCGGCCGCAAGCGATCGCGCGCGGGACGCCTCCAGTTCCTGGCGGGCCACCACACCTTGATCGACCAAGGACTGATCGCGCTGCAGCACCAACCGTGCCGCCTCGGCCTCAGCCGACGCTGCGTCCGCACTGGCCCGCAGAGTCGCTGCCTCGCCGCTGACGACCACCACCAGCGGCTCTCCCGCCTGGATCTGTGATCCGGGCGCTACCAGCACGCGCTCAACGCGGCCACCAATGGCCGCGGCGATCGACGCACGGGCACCCACCGCTGGCTCGACCCGGCCGCTCAGGCGGGTTTCGTGGCCACCACCGCGGCTTACGGCCACCACATCGATACCCGAAGCTTTGATTTGGTCCGGCGTCAGTGCAATGAGCCCTTCCTCGCCTTCAGCCTCAGGTTTGCCTTCGGCATGTCCATCGCCCTCATCGTCATGGTCATCGGCCTGCGCGTGCTGGTCAGTAGTTTCGGTGGCAGGCGTGCCCAGCAGACGCGCCAGCCCGAAGCCGGCGCCCAACGCCAGCAGGATTGCCGCCGCGAGCCACAGGCGATTGTTGTTCTTGTTCATGGTGTCTCCCCAAAGGGGGCGCGTCCTTCCAGGAGCGCCAAATCGATTTCGGCCATGACGCGCGCCTGGCGCGCGTCCACAGCGGCGTTGCGAGCGGCGATGAGCGCCGCACGCGAGCTACGAAGTTCCAACTGTGAAATGCGGCCGGCATCGAACCCGACCCGCGACAGGCGATAGGCTTCCTCGGCCGCGGCCACGCCGCTATCGGCCGCACGGGTGCGGCTGTTGGATGCCTCGAGCGTCGCTTGCGCCGCAAGGCGATCGGCATAGGCGGCTTGCTTCTGCGCAGTCAGTCGTGCCTCGGCGGCGCGCTGGTCCGCGTAAGCCGCACGTATCCCACCGCGATTGCGATCGAACAGTGGCACGGTCAGAGTGATGCCTGCCGTCATGGCGTCATCGCCTGTTTCCTCGAAGCGGCGCAGACCCACGGCGGCACTGACGTCTGGCAGCGCACGACGCTTCTCTACGGTGACCAGACGGCTGGCTGCCTCCAGTTCGGCCTGTGCAACCTGAACGGACAACGGATCGTTGGTTTGGACCAACGAGGCCTTGGGCTCCCGGTCGAGCAGGCTGTTGCCTACTGTGGCCACAGGCGTCGGAAGCATCGCCCACGCGCTGAGCCGGGCGAAGGCAGCATCCCGGATTGCTCGCGCCTCATCCAGGGTCGCGCGTGCGCTTTCCACTTCGCTCTGGGCTTGGACGCTGCGCAATGTAGCCTCGCGTCCCTCCCTGACTAGGGCAGCCACCGCTTGGGCATCCTGTTCGATCAGCGACAGGGCTTCGGTAGCTAGCGCGTAACGCCGCTCAGACGCTTCGGCGGCCGAATACACCTGGGCCAGTTGCCCAGCCGACCACCACCGTTGCTGCCCGGCCCGCAGGTCGGCCGCCAAGGCTTCCGCTTGGGCGGCTTGGACTCGGGCCCGGCGTTTACCCCACAACTCCAGGGGCTGGTTGACCGCCAGCGTGTTCTCGGCGGCGCGGTTACCGCTGTAGGGTCCACTGCCGGAGAAGTTCTCGCGGTCGTAGGACAGGGTGGGATTGGGCAAGGCGGCGGCTTGCTGGGCGCGAGCCTGGGCCGCATCGGACAGTGCCTGGGCTTCGAGCGTCGACGGCATGGCGTCGAGCCGCTCGATCAGGGACTCATAGGTGGGGGCAGAATCGGTGGCCGCCTGCATCGCCCACGCGGGCGACACCATGGCCAGAACGACCACTGCAAGCCCAACCGTCCATCGTGGACGGCCAAGCATGATCAACATGGAAGAACTCCTGGATCAGACGATGACGTGGGAAGCCCGCAAATCGCGGGAAACGCACGTCAGGCCCGCGGAGGCCTCATCGGTCCTTCCAGGATGCCCGCCAAGGGCAAGGGGTCGGCATAACCGACCGGGAGCAAGCGCTTAAGGGGCGCGTTGCGCATGGCCACATCCGGCAGGATGTTGGCGGACGCATGGTGACAGTGGTGGTGGCCACATGCCCCATGGGAACGGGTGTCGCCCTCATCGTCATGCGGACCGGCCTGCAGCTCACTGGTGGCATGAGCCGCCGTTCCCTCGAACGCGCAGGCAAAGGCATCCAAGACAGGCAACGTCACCAGCACCGCCAACAGCAGTGCAGCGATCATTCGCCTCGGATTTGCAAGCCAGCGGATCATGGGACGTATACGCTACCTAGAGGTGGCACCCGGACACAATAACAATGTGGTGAAGGGCCCTGCAAGGGTCCTACGCCTCTATTTGGGAGGATCCGAGTGGAAAAGCCGCGAAAAGGTTCCTTACTGGTGCTGTCGGCCGCCGCGTTCTCCTGTTGGTTCCGTGGCTGGGCTATGTCTACCTGGGGCCGTTGTACGCCAGCCTGTTCCTGGTCGGGTATGGCGGGGGCTTCGCCCTGTGGCTCGTGGTGCCAGCCGCTCCCCTCTGGGGCTCTGTTCGCCTGCCATACTGGCTGACGCTGGCTGCATTCCTGTTGTTGCATAAGGTCGAGGAGAACCAGGCCGCATTCTTCGAGGCGGTATCGAATAGGATTACGGGGATCCAGCCCCTGAGATGTCCGTAGGCGTGGCTATCGGGCTGCTAGTGATCCCCGTGGGCGCATGGCTGGCAATCCCGTTGCTGCTGCGGCGCGGCTACGAACTCGGTCGATATCTGGCGTGGACGTTCTTCGCCTCAATGGGGCTTACCGAGTTGGCCCATTTCCTGATGCCAGTACTGGCCAACGAGCCTTATGGATATTTCCCAGGGATGGCCAGCGTGGTCATTCTCGCGCCACTGGCTTGTTGGGGGATGTGGCGACTGTCCCACGAATGAGTGGTACGGTTCATTTAGATTCGTTGTCAACGAGTCCACAGCGTTAGATCGCGTCCACGTTGGTCAGTTGCCGCCGAGGAATCGCGACCCCTCAGCCTTTGATCGCTTGTCGATGCTCCAGGACAGAGTATTTCTTCCTATAAGCACACATCGCCGGCGGATGTCTTCGACAACAAATCTGCGATCAACCGGCTTTTGCTGATCAACCGGACGCAAGGAATATTGCCCACTGGGTAGGTTTCCAAGCGCATCATTCGCTCAGTTCCGAAATCCAAATACACCGGACACGTGGCACTCAACCAAGTCGTGTGCGGACGTCTCCAGTGGTACTGATGGTGTCCGATGTAGGATGCCTCTACCTGTCCCATGATGTGGTGAAGTGAAAAAACTTCATGCATATTTCCTTCGGGCCACTCGGCCTTATCTTTGGCGATGAGAGAGAATTTGAAGTACATGCCGTTTGCACTGTGGCTGCTCGGCGGGCGGCTCACACGCACCCAAGCCAAGTCCTGCGCCCACTCCAACGAAGGGTCAGGGAGTATGTGGTGCAGCGAGAAGGACGAAGCGAATTTTCGGGCATCCACTATCCAAACGAGGTTCTTATAGAACTCCTCACGAGACGAGCGCTCGGCGTCGGTCATGGCTGAGTGCTGGACCTCGATATAAAGCCCGCCCGGTGACTTGATGTCCGCCCGATGAACTTCCCCAGTGGGCGCCGTGTGAGAGACCTCCCTGCACTGTGACGGAAACAGGTTCTTCCAGGCGCTGTGCCATTCCGTCTCGTTCTCCCACCAGGGATCGCAGTTCTTGCGTCCCGCGTGCGCCCAATGATGCATGACCTTAGGGCCACACTTGGCGACGGCCGGCGCCCCGCATTGGCCGCATATACCATTAGCACCTGACGTGGCCTCTTGCGGTACCCCCTCCACCAATGCGTACTGCATTCCGTCTCCCTGTCCGCGACTGTCTAGTTGCATCCAATGCACATCATGATGCATCGATAACGATGTCCGCGACGAGCAACCAGGGGCCGGGGCCGATGTGATTGGGGCCAGTAGCAGGCGGCTGCACCCCTAATCGCTGCACGGGAGGATCCCTGTGCATGTCCGTAGATTGACCCGCACTCAAGTTGCTAACATCGAGATGTATGAGCAGGTAAAGTCCGAAACGGCTAGGGAGTCGGGCCCGTAATGCGCATCGACGACGCTGTCACTTCCGGAAGTTGTCATGGGGTCATTTCTATGGCCTTGGGCAGATCTGCCGCATGAGCAGTCTGGACGCATATCTTGAGGCTGCCACCCGCGACAACACACGGCGCAGCTATGCGTCGGCGCTTCGCCACTTCGAGGTCGAATGGCAAGGGCATCTGCCGGCCACTCCCGACAGCGTTGCCCGCTATCTGGCTGCCTATGCCGGCCAGCTGGCAATCAGCACGCTGCGGCATCGACTGGCAGCGTTAGCGGCCTGGCACCGGGATCACGGCTTCGTCGATCCAACCCGATCCCCACTGGTGCGCAAGGTCCTCAATGGCATCCAGACCCTGCATCCGGCACCCGTCAAGCAGGCCGAGCCGCTGCAGATCCGACGACTGGCCGAGTTAGACCACTGGCTGGCCGGTGCCATCATGGCTGCTGATCAGCGGGGCGATCGGCCGGCCGGTCTGCGGCATCGACGGGATCGCGCCCTGGTGCTGCTGGGCTTCTGGCGAGGTTTTCGTGGTGACGAACTGCTGCGCCTGGAGGTTGACCGCTTGAAACTGGTCGACGGCGAAGGGATGACCTGTTTCCTGCCACGCAGCAAGGGCGACCGGCAGGCTGCCGGCACGACCTACAAGGTCCCGGCACTCTCGCGCCTGTGTCCGGTGGAGGCGACCCAGGACTGGCTGCGGGCGGCCGACCTTCGAGCCGGCTCGGTGTTCCGTGGAGTCGATCGGTGGGGTCACGTTGGCGCCGAACCATTGCACCCCAACAGCCTGATCCCACTGTTGCGGGACTTGCTGGCTTGCGCCGGCTTCGCTGATGCGGGCGCCTACAGCAGCCATTCGCTGCGCCATGGCTTTGCCAACTGGGCCAACGACCAAGGCTGGGACATGAAGGCGTTGATGGAGTACGTGGGCTGGCGCGACGTGCACTCGGCTATGCGCTACTTGGAGGGACGTGATCCCTTCGCGCGCGATCGAATCGAGGCCAGCCTGCCGGCTCCGGCTCCTTCAACCCCGGAGGTGATCTTGCTGCCACCTCCGATGCTTCCGCGGCAAAGCCTGACTCTGCGCTTGGTCCTGACCCCGTTCGCCCGCCATGGGCGGGGTGCGGCCAAGGCGCGCGGCCGCATCGAGGAGATCTGCCTGGCGCCGTTCCAGGCGCAGCGTCTCAATGTCGCAGGCACTGAGTACCGCTTGGCGGTGGCCGAGGATCCAGAGCAGGAACTGGACGAAGTTCTGGCCACCTTGCTTGACGACATGCACCGCATGGCCGACACGCACCAATGCTTCCTGGAAGCGTCCATCACCTGCGGCGATGGACGCCACTGGGACTGACCGCCACCACGCGCATAGGATCCGATGGCCACCCTGCACGAGACAGCCTATCCACGCCTTAAGCCTGATCCCACCGCCAAGGAACTGGCAGAAATCTATACCCCCACGGACGCTGAAATTGCCTTCGTGCGGAGCAACACCAAAGTGCCCACCACGCAGCTGGCCGTGGTCATCCATCTGAAGATGTTCCAGCGGCTGGCCTACTTCACCCGGCTAGCTGAGGTGCCGGACAGGATTCTTCAGCACATCGCCCAGGCGACCCGGCTGCGTGGTGCATTGAAATCTGGGCGCCTGGAAAGCTATGACACTTCCGGCGGCAAACAGCGCCACATAGGACTGCTGCGCGAATTTCTGGGCGTGCGGCCATTGGACCAAGCAGGGACGGCATGGCTGAAAACGGTCGCGGTCTCGGCCGCTGAGACCAAGCATGTTGTTGGCGACATTATCAACGTCCTGCTTGAGGAGCTAATTCATCATCGTTACGAGTTGCCGGCGTTCCGGACGCTGGAATTAGTGGCGATCGGCGCGCGCGAGAAGGTGAACAGCGCCTACTTCGCCAGTATCAGCCAAGCACTGACTCCTAAAGCCAGAAAGTTAATTGACGAATTGCTCCAAGCCAAGGAGGGGTCTCGCTTTACCGGCTGGCAAACTCTTAAGCGCGAGCCGGGACGTCCGACCAACAAGGAGGTTCGGACCTACCTCCAGCACATCCGCATGCTGCAGCAGCTGGCCGACCAGCTGCCTCCCATCGACGTTCCGGTCCCCAAGCTCAAGCAGTTCCGGACCATGGCGCGCGCTTACGACGCCAGTGAGCTGGCAGAGCTGACCAAGGATAAGCGTTACGCCTTGGCCGCCATCTTCATCCGCGCCCAGTATGCCAAGACGCTGGATGATGCCGCCGAGCTATTTATCAAGCAGGTCCGTGGCCTGGAGAATCTGGCGCAACAGAAGCTGATCGCCTACCAGTTGGAGCACGCTAAACGCGCCGACTATCTGATCGGCCAGCTCAAGGAAGTCTTGCAGGCCTTCCAGTTGGAGGGCAGCGACGCCCAACGGGTCGACGCAATCGGCGGCAGCTTGCGAGCTGAAGTGGCCACGTTGCTGGCCGAATGCGACGAACACATGGCTTACGCCGGACGCAACTATCTTCCATTCATGTTGCAGCCCTACGGCGTGATCCGGCCCTTGCTGTTCAACGGCCTGGAGCTCATGACCCTGCGATCCACTAGCCAGGACGCGGGCATGGAGCCGCTGATCGCAGCGGTGCTGTCTCTGCGCAACAGGCGCCACGAACTGATCGAGGTAGCGTCCCTGGGCCTGGATGAGGACCGAGACTTCGAGTGGATGCCCAAGGCCTGGCGGCAGCATGTCTTCGGCAAGAGGGCCAACACGCTGGGGACGGGCTGGATGCATCGCAAGTACTTCGAGCTGGCGGTTCTGGTTCAGGTAAAAGACGAGCTCAAGTCTGGCGACCTGTTCATTCCGCACAGCGAGCGATTCGATGATTATCGCGAACAGCTGGTCGACGAAGTCACCTTTGCTCACGAACTGGAAGCGTATGGTGAAGTCGCTGGACTACCCACGGACTCCGAGACCTTCGTATCCGAACTGCGCAGCGAGTTGATTGCCTTGGCCGATGCGGTCGACCAGCGCTTCCCCGAGAACGTGCATGCCGACATGGTCGACGGCCGCCTTGTCCTGCGGAAGGCACAGCGACCGGAGATCTCCAGCGCCGTCGCCACCGTCGACAAGCTCATCACCGAGCGCATGCCAGCGACCAGCATCGTGGACGTCCTGATCGAATCGGCGCAATGGCTGGAAATTCACCGACACTTCCGCCCCTTTGCCGGTACCGAAGCCCAGGTCGACGACCTGCCGAGGCGGGTCATCACCACACTGTTCTGCTACGGCTGCAACCTGGGGCCAACCCAGACGGCGCGGTCCGTGAAAGGCTTCAGTCGCCGGCAGATTGCCTGGCTGAACCTAAAATTCGTTGACGAGGGCACGCTGGAGAGGGCGACCAACGATGTCATCAACATGTACAACAAGTTTGACCTACCGAGCTATTGGGGCAGCGGACGCAGCGCGTCGGCAGATGGCACCAAGTGGAGCGTGTACGAGGACAATCTATTGTCGGAGTACCACATCCGCTATGGCGGTTATGGTGGCATTGGCTACTACCATGTTTCGGACAAGTACGTGGCGTTGTTCAGCCACTTCATCCCGTGCGGGGTACACGAAGGCATCTACATCCTCGATGGGTTGATGGCAAACACCTCCGACATCCAGCCGGAGATCGTCCACGGCGATACCCAAGCCCAGAGCTATCCGGTCTTTGGCCTGGCTCATCTACTGGGTATCCAGCTGATGCCCCGAATCCGGAACATCAAGGACCTGACCTTTTTTCGCCCCGAACCGGGCAAGCCCTATAAAAACATCCAAGCCCTCTTCGGAGACAGTATCGACTGGCAGCTGATAGGCACCCACCTTTATGACATGTTGCGCGTTGCGATCTCCATTCGCCTTGGAAAGATCACAGCGTCTTCGATCCTGAGGCGTCTCGGAACCTATAGTCGCAAGAACAAGCTGTACTTTGCTTTTCGAGAGCTTGGCAAGGTGATGCGCACCTTGTTCCTGTTGCGCTACATCGACGATGTCGAAATCCGCAGGACTATCCATGCCGCGACCAATAAGAGCGAAGAATTCAACGGCTTCGTGAAGTGGGTGTTCTTCGGCGGGGAAGGCGTCATCGCCGAAAACGTGCTGCACGAGCAGCGCAAGATCGTGAAGTACAGCCAGTTGGTCGCCAACATGGTCATCTTGCACAACGTGGAAGGCATGACGCGCACGCTAGGTGAATTGCGCAAGACCGGAATCGAATTGACCCCTGAAGTCCTGGCGGGGCTGTCTCCATACCGCACTAGCCACATCAACCGGTTCGGCGATTACACCTTGGACTTGGAAAAGGAAATCGCCCCTTTGGACTACTCCGGCAAGGTGCTCGACTAAGCCGAGCGATCGAAACGTTAGAGGGCCACGCTCTGGCTCGCGGGATCAAATTATGAAGCAGCTAAGTGGTGCCCGATCGCCATTGCCGTCTCTAGTGCTTCGTGCCTCCGATCTTTCACCTGAACTTGTCGCGACGTTAGACCGGAGTAATGTTGCACACCCAACGAGCAAGATCGCCGATTCGTTCTGGACCTTGATCGAGCAGTTGCACAACATGCTCATCTCACTGGACTTCGGCAGCCTGGATGGGAAATCACAGGCGCATCGAAAGCGCAGCATCCTCAGTGGTACGGAGCTGCTGATGCATCGCTGTGCGGCCTTGAATGACTACCTAGGAGTTCTTGCCAGGACATTGCTTACGAGTACATCGGCACAGAAGAAGAGCCAAGAGGCGCAATCGGCAAAACGACGACTTGATGATCAAATCAACCGCCTATTTAAGATGCCGATCAACTTTATCAAGCATGACGGTTTCTGCCTGAGCTGGATTGAGATGAGCCTCGGCGACTTGGTGACCCACGGCTATATGGTCGCGGGACCCATTGGTGATGGGGTGCAGGGACCCATCAAGTTTCGGCGGTCGGGGCGCGACGATCCCGAGGGCTATTCCTTTGCACTAACGCTGCGCGAAGTTCTACCAGCCTTCTATCTGATGTGCGCGACAGTAGAGGATGTTCTAGGAAGGGCTGGGGTTCTGCCGACGGCCGGAAATGAAAAGCAGCCCGCCACCCGCGATGCTCGGTCCGTCCTGCTTTCTGAAACTCTGGAACTACTCAATCACTTGCCATTCCGTGGCTTCCCCGACGAGCATCGGGTCAGAGTATCAGTCTTCAGCCTGCAGGACGGGGCGGTAGTGGCAAGGACATCGCCGCTACGCAAGTTGCCTGGAACATTCCGAGTAAGGAGTGAAATCCGTTCAGTGCGGGGAGGTAGTAGCTACCGTTTACCTTATTGGTCAGGCGGTGATTCAGCCCCGTAAGCGCGAAGGACATGTGCCGGCAGCAGCGGCAAGGACTGGACTGCGGAGGCCGAGTATTCAGCTTCGACGATTTGGGCTAATAGGCCACTTCGTGGCCTCAGCACGATACTTGGCAAAGCAAAAGCCAATCAATACGTTAGGCTCCCAAAGGCTGCTTTTGTAATGATTCCCTGCCATCCCTCTAATCCGCGCGCTCAGGCGAACACCCGCTTCGGGCAAGCAAACAGCCAACCTCGCTCAACGCAGGACGGCTGGCTAGGGGCTTGCTGTGCCCTTCTCATCGTGTGAACCTGATGCCTGCCAGCCTATGCGCGCTCCGCTCAGGATCGACCGGCGCGCAAGCGGTGCCGACCCGCGCCGGAACGACGACGCCTGCTGCGGGCGGTCGAGGTTCTGAGCGGACCTGCCGACTGCGCGACATGCGCCGGCTGGCCCGGCCCGCGGTCGCAGCGGACAATAGTCCCCATGAAACCCCATGACAGACCGGCCGAAGCCACGCCGGACCTGAGGAAGTACGCGTGGCTGGCGATCGTGACGGCGGTGCTGACGGTGCTGCTCAAGGGCAGTGCCTGGGCGATCACCGGCTCGGTGGGCCTGCTGTCGGACGCCGCCGAATCGATGGTCAACCTCGTGGCCGCCATCGTGGCCCTGGTCTCGCTGACCATCGCCGCCCAGCCGGCCGACGACGACCACCACTTCGGCCACAGCAAGGCGGAGTGTTTTTGGGTATCCGGAATCTGGTGTGGGTTTCAGGGTTTATGGCTGTTGTAGCTCTCATTTCAAAAGGCGGATTCTAGTGTTGGAACCGAGAACGAGCATGCTAAGCTAGAAACCGGATTTCAGTGTGGGCTCGCCCAGGTAGTTGAGTGACCGATTTTCTGCAGTTGCGTAGCCTCAATACACTTGAAGTCGTAGGCGATGACGAGCGCTATGTCGTCAAGGCTGAAGGCGTTGCGCCAGTGGCAACCTGCCCGCTGTGCAAGGTCGGACGTTTGCACGGTCACGGCTCACAAGAGCAGTCGTTTCAGGATACGCCGACGCACGGCAAGCCGGTCGTGGTGTTCATCCAGCGCAGGCGATATCGCTGCATCTCGTGCAATAAGACGCTCTTCGAGCCTGTCGCCGATCTCGACAGCAAGCGTCAAGCCACGGCCCGCCTGGTGCGTTATATCCGTAAAGAGAGCTTCACCAAGACCTTCGCGGCGCTGGCGCGCGAAGTGGACTTGGACGAGAAGACGGTCCGCCACGTCTTTGACGACTTCATCGAGGAGTTCGAGGCCAAGGTCCGGTTCCGGACGCCCCGCATCCTGGGGATCGACGAGCTCAAGATCATCGGCCAGTACCGGGCGATGATCACCAACATCGAACGCAAGACGGTATTCGACCTCCGGCCGAGCCGGGCCAAGGCCGACCTGCTGCCCTATTTCCGCAACCTGCGGGACAAGGACACCATCGAGTGGGTGGCGATGGACATGTACCACGTTTACAAGCAGGTGGTGCGTGCCACGCTGCCGCAGGCGCGGATTGTGGTCGATCGTTTCCATATCCAGCGGATGGCCAATGACGCGCTGGAGAAGCTGCGCAAGCGCATTCGCAAGGATCTGCCGGCTCGGCAGCGCCTCAAGCTCAAGGATGAGCGCTTCCTGTTGCTCAAGCGGCAGCACGATCTGAAGGGCGCAGACATGACACGGGCCCTGGAATGGTTCCGCCAGTTTCCCCAGCTCGGGGAGGCGCACGCCCTCAAGGAAGGCTTCTTGTCGATCTGGGATCACAAGAGCCGTCCGGAGGCTGAAGCGGCATGCGCGACGTGGTTAGGCAACATTCCGCCGGAGCTGGCGGCCACGTTCAAGGATCTGACCACCGCCGTGCACAACTGGCACGACGAAATCTTCTCTTACTTCGAACAACCCATTACCAATGCCTATACTGAATCCGTCAACCGACTGGCCAAAGACATGAACCGCATGGGCAGGGGCTACAGCTTCGAGGTGATTCGGGCGCGGATGCTCTACAACGAGAAGGCGCGCAAGGACGGGGCCGTAGTCGAGACCGTAGATGTCGATGATGACCAGGTATCAACGAACTTCGAGTTCCAGCGAATGACGATGGCATCGATCCGCAAGAAGCAGGTCAGACGCGTGGTCGAATATGGACCTTACATTCCGACGTTGGTGCGGCTGCTCGAAGAGGGGTATTTCGAGTAAACCTTGACCCATCGCACAAGCCCCGAAGCTTCAACCTGGGTGTTTGGCTCAACGGATGAAGCTGAGCATTTGGGCCTGAACGCTCAGCACAGCACTACCCCGCGCAGCAGGACAGTTGCTTCACATCCTTGGTGAAAGTCTGCGCTGCGAGCTTCAGTCCCTCGACCATGGTCAGGTAAGGGAACAACTGGTCGGCCAGCTCCTGCACCGTCATCCGTGCCCGGATGGCGAGCGCGGCCGTCTGAATCAGTTCGCCCGCCTCGGGGGTCACCGCCTGCACACCGAGCAACCGGCCAGTGCCGGCTTCCGCGACCAGCTTGATGAAGCCACGTGTGTCGAAGTTGACGAGCGCCCGGGGCACGTTGTCGAGTGTCAGCGTGCGGCTGTCGGTCTCGATGCCGGCATGGTGTGCTTCGGCTTCGCTATAGCCCACGGTGGCGACCTGGGGATCGGTGAACACGACCGCCGGCATCGCCGTCAGGTCCAGCGCCGTGTCGCCGCCGGTCATGTTGACCGCGGCGCGGGTACCGGCCGCCGCTGCGACGTAGACGAACTGCGGCTGGTCGGTGCAGTCGCCCGCGGCGTAGATGTGCGGTGTGCCGGTGCGCATCCCATTGTCGATGATGATGGCGCCCTGCGCGTTGACCGCGACACCTGCCGCGTCGAGATCCAAGGCGCGGGTGTTCGGTGTGCGGCCGGTGGCGACCAGCAGTCGGTCAGCGCGCAGTTCGCCGCGCCCGGTCGTGAGCACGAATGCTCCGCTTGCAAAGGCCACCTCACTGGCCTGCGTGTGCTCCAGCACTTCGATGCCTTCGTTGCGGAACGCGGCCGTGACGGCTTCACCTATAGTGGGATCTTCGCGGAAGAACAGCGTGTTGCGCGCCAGGAGAGTCACCTTGCTGCCGAGTCGGGCAAAGGCATGCGCGAGTTCGACCGCCACCACCGACGAACCGATCACCGCCAGCCGCTCGGGAATACGGTCGCTGACCAGCGCCTCGGTGGAGGTCCAGTAGGGGGTGCCCTGCAAGCCGGGGATCGGCGGAATCGCCGGGCTGGCGCCGGTGGCGATCAGGCAGCGGTCGAAGGCGACTGCGCATTCGCCGCCTTCTGCCAGTTGCACGTTCAGATGGCGGTCGTCCAGGAAGCGGGCGTCGCCGCGTAGCACGGTGATGGCGGGAGTGCTGGCCAGAATACCTTCGTACTTGGCGTGACGCAGTTCGTCGACGCGCTCCTGCTGCTGCGCCAGCAAACGCTCGCGCAGGATCGCCGGCGAAGCGGCCGCAATGCCGTCGTCGAACGGACTCTCGCGCCGTACATGGGCGATATGCGCGGCACGGATCATGATCTTGGACGGTACGCAGCCGACATTGACGCAGGTACCGCCGAGGGTGCCTCGCTCGATCAAGGTGACGCGCGCTCCTTGCTCGACGGCTTTCAGCGCCGCCGCCATCGCCGCGCCGCCACTGCCAATCACAGCGACGTGCAATGCCGGCTCTGCATCTCCGCGCTTCGGCTCGCCGTTTAACCCGCCCAGCGTCTTGTTCAACAGGTCCGCAGGCTTGCTCGGCATGTCGGCAGGCTGCGCCCGGTAACCGAGTGCAGACACGGCGGCGACCAGCGGTGCCATCTCCAAATCGGCGCCCGCATCAGCCGTGATTTCAGCCCGCCGTTGCGGATAGGACACCGCTGCCGAACGCACACCGGGCACCTTCTCCAAAGCTTGCCGGACGTGCTCGGAGCACGCCCCGCAGGTCATGCCATCGACGTGCAGTGTGATCGCCTCGGTCATGGGACGATCACTTCTTGACCGTGGAAGGGTAGCCTGCGTTCTCGGTGGCTTTGGTCAAGGCGGCTGGCGTCGTCTTGGTGTCGTCGTAAGTCACCACCGCTTCCTTGGGCTCCCAGGTCACCTTGGCTTCAACGACGCCTTCGACCTTGGACAACGCCTTCTTGACCGTGATCGGACAGGTGGCGCAGGTCATGCCCGGTACCGACAGCGTGACGGTTTTGGTGGCGGCCCAAGCTGGAGCGCTCAGGGCTACAGTCAAAGCGAACAGTGCGACAAATTTCTTCATGACAGTCTCCTTCAGTAGAGCAGGGGCATGACGTAGGGGAACGCGAGGGCGATCAGTACCAGGGCGGACACGATCCAGAAAATCACCTTGTAGGCTGTTCGCACCTGGGGCACGGCACACACGTCGTCCGGTGCACAGGCGCGGGCGGGCCGGAAGATGCGGCGCCAGGCGAAGAACAGCGCGACGAGCGCGGCGCCGATGAAGATCGGCCGATACGGTTCGAGCGCGGTTAGGTTGCCGATCCAGGCGCCAGAGAAGCCTAGCGTGATCAGCACCAGCGGGCCGAGGCAGCAGGTCGAGGCAAGGATGGCGGCCAAGCCGCCGGCAGCCAGTGCACCGCGGCCGTTGCTAGGTTTTGCCATGAGGGTCTCCTTCCGGGACTTTGCGTGATGCGCTAACGTTACTTCCGTAGCCAAGTACGGAGTCAAGCGCCATGATGAACATCCCGGAAACCCTGACCATCGGGGCCTTCGCCAAAGCAGCCGGGGTCAACGTGGAGACCATCCGGTTCTATCAGCGCAAGGGCTTGCTGCTGGAGCCGGATCGGCCCATCGGCGGCATCCGCCGCTATGGGCCGACGGACGTGGACCGGGTGAAGTTCGTGAAGTCCGCTCAGCGCTTGGGCTTCAATCTGGACGAGGTTGCGCAATTGCTCAAGCTGGAGGACGGCACCCATTGCCACGAGTCCGCCGACCTCGCGGCAGCGCGGCTGGCGGATGTGCGCCTGCGGCTGGCCGATCTCCAGCGCATGGAGTTGGCGCTATCCCAATTGGTCAAGGCATGCAGTTCGAGCCAAGGCAAGGTGACCTGCCCACTGATTGCTTCCTTGCACCGACATGCGCCAGCAGGAAAAACCCACACTGAAGGCTTGAAACGGACGAGCCTGCGAAACTAGAAACCTACAAGCAAGAACAGTCAGACAAGCAAGTGCTTTAGCTGTCGTCCCACACTAAAATCCGGATACCCGTATTTCTCCGCCGCGCTGGAAGGGATCATGATCTTCGTCGCCGCGGCCTCGATCATCTACTTGGGCATCGATCGCCTGCTCAATCCGCGGCCACTGGGAGCCCTCGGCATCGGCCTCGCCATTTCGATCGTGGCCGCCGTCCTCAACGGTGTCGTCGGGCGGATCCTGATCCAGGTCGGCACCGAGCACCGCTCCATCACCCTGCGCGCCGACGGCAAGCATCTGATGGCCGACGTGTACACCTCGGTCGGGGTCGTGGTGGGCCTGGGGCTGGCGTGGCTGACGGGCTGGGACTGGCTGGATCCGGTGATCGCGATCCTGGTGGGCGTCAACATCCTGGTTGTCGGCTACCGGCTGATGTCCGAATCCGCCTCCGGCCTGATGGACGCGACCCTGTCCCCCGAGGACAACGCCCGGATCCAGGCCATCCTGGACGCGCACGCCGAACCGGGCCGGATCGAGTTCCACGCCGTGCGGACCCGCGAATCGGGGGCCCGCCAGTTCATGGAGATGCACATGCTGGTGCCCGGCGACTGGACCGTCTTGCGCGGGCATGACGCCATGGAAGACCTGGTGGAGAAGATCGTGGCGGAGTTCCCGGCCATGCGCGTGACCGGGCACCTGGAGCCGGTCTCTGATCCCCGCAGCTACGAAGACATGGCCCTGTAGCCGAAAAACTGCTGCAGGCGCGTTGGGCTAGGCAGGCGACGAAGGGCTGGGGGCTCGATATTCGAGCTGCGTCCCGTGCGGTTGTTGCTGCGTTCATCCGGCGTTTATATCCGCACGTATACTAGGGCGCATGCCTTTCCGCGCGCTCATGATGCGGTTGTTCCTGATCGTTGCCTTGCTGGCGAACGGTCCGGGCATCGCTGGCGCGTCCATGCACATGGAGCACGTGCGCGACTCCCTGGGCGACGCGACCTACGCGACCACGGCGTCGACAGCAGCCGAGGCCATGGCTGCCTGCCACGGGGCCTCAGCGGCTGCTCCGGGGGCCGATGATCACCATTACCCCAAGGCCGCTGACCAAGCCGGTGCAGCATCGCCGTTGGACGACTGCTGTCAGTCAGGCGATTGCGATGCGTGCATGCACCATTGCTCCGCGGCACTTGCCGGGTCGGCACTCGCCGATTTCACCATCCGGTACCGGCACACCGCCGAACCGTTCCTGTCGGTGCACGCGTCCGCGGCCCTGACCAATCTCTTCCGACCTCCGATCGGCTAAGTGTCCCTGCGCGCCTTCCGAGGCGCTGATGGATCCTGTCCGCTGCTCCGCACTGACAGGGTAACGCTCGTCCCGCGAGCCTTCGACCTTTCCCGGAGTTCCCATGTCATCCGATTCTTTCGGCCGTGCCGAGGGGCTGTCTGCCCCGTCGCGCCGCCGCTTCGTCCAGGGCCTTGCTGTTGGCGGAGCCGTCGCAACCTTGGGTCTGTGGCCCCGTTCCAGCTGGGCCGTCAAGGCCGAGGGCCTGCCCAACGTGCTCTCGGGCACCGACTTCGATCTGACCATCGGCGAGACGCCGATGAACTTCACCGGCGCCACGCGCCCCGCGATCACGGTCAACGGATCCGTTCCGGCGCCGCTGCTGCGCTGGCGCGAGGGCACGACCGTCAACCTGCGGGTCCGCAATGCCCTGCCCCCCGGTTCCATCCATGGCGACCAGGCGTCGATCCACTGGCACGGCATCCTGCTGCCGGCGGACATGGACGGCGTGCCCGGGCTGAGCTTCAACGGCATCCACCGCGGCGAGACCTACCATTACCGCTTCAACGTCGTGCAAGGCGGCACCTACTGGTACCACAGCCATTCCGGCTTCCAGGAGCAGGCCGGACTCTACGGGCCGCTGGTGATCGAGCCTCTGGAGCCCGAGCCCTTCGCCTATGACCGCGATTACGTGGTCATGCTCAGCGACTGGACCGACCTGGATCCGAAGCGCCTGTTCGCCAGGCTCAAGAAGCGGTCTGACTTCGACAACTTCTCCAAGCAGACGGTCGGCGACTTCTTCGACGACGTGAAGCAGCACGGCCTGGCCGCTACCGTCGAAGACCGCAAGATGTGGGGCCAGATGCGGATGACGCCGACCGACCTGTCGGACGTCAACGGCAACACCTATACCTTCCTCATGAACGGCACCACCTCGCTGGGCAACTGGACCGGTCTGTTCCGGTCGGGCGAGAAGGTGCGCCTCCGCTTCATCAACGGGTCTGCGATGACCTACTTCGACGTGCGCATCCCGGGGCTGAAGATGACCGTGGTCGCGGCCGATGGCCAGTACGTGCATCCGGTCACGATCGACGAGTTCCGCATCGCCACCGCCGAGACCTTCGACGTCATCGTCGAACCGACCGGGCAGGATGCGTTCACCATTTTCGCGCAGGACAGCGGCCGCACCGGCTACATCAGCGGCACGCTTGCCGTCAGGGAAGGCTTGCGGGCGCCGGTGCCCGACGTCGACCCCAAGCCGCTCCTCACCATGGACGACATGGGCCACGGCGGAATGGGTGGCGGCGGTCACGACATGTCCTCGATGTCACACGGCGCGATGGCCGGCGGTGCGATGGCCGGGATGGACCACAGCGGCCACGACATGTCGGCGATGGCCGGAGGCGCGACAGCCGGCGGGAGCATGGCCGGCATGGATCACGGTGCCGGCGGGATGCAGGAACACCCTGCCAGCGAAACCGGCAATCCTCTTGTGGACATGCAGACGATGGCGCCCGCGCCAAGGCTGGATGACCCGGGCATCGGTCTGCGCGACAACGGCCGCCGCGTGCTGACCTACGCCGATCTGCGAAGCACGTTCCGCGACCCCGACGGGCGCGAGCCTGGCCGCACGATAGAGCTGCACCTGACTGGCCACATGGAGCGCTTCGCGTGGTCATTCAACGGAGTGAAGTTCGCTGACGCGGAACCCCTGCGCCTCAACTACGGCGAGCGCCTGCGGATCGTGCTGGTCAACGACACGATGATGTCGCACCCGATCCACCTCCACGGCATGTGGAGCGACCTCGAGGACGAGTCCGGCAACTTCATGGTGCGCAAGCACACTATCGACATGCCGCCGGGCACCCGACGCAGTTACCGGGTGCGTGCCGACGCGCTCGGCCGCTGGGCATACCACTGCCACCTGCTTTACCACATGGAAGCCGGCATGTTCCGCGAAGTGCGGGTGGAGGAATGAGCGCCATGATCGGTTCCAGCCGCCATCCCCTGGCCATCGGCCTGGCCTCCGCACTGTGGCTTGCCGCTGGGTTCGCGCCCGCGTGGGCGCAGGAGACAGACCACGCCTCGCACCATCCGGAAGCGAAGCCGGCTCCAGCTGCGACACCATCGTCACCTGAGCCTGTTGACCCACACGCCGGCCACCAGCCGACTCCGACAGACACGATGTCCGATGATCACGGGGCCATGGACCACGGCTCCATGAAACATGGGGCCGCGGACACTGCCGGCAGCGATCACTCCACGATGGATCACTCCACGATGGATCACTCCACGATGGATCACTCCACGATGGACCACTCGGGGATGGACCACTCCACGATGGACCACTCCGAGATGGATCACTCTGGCATGGACCACGCGTCGATGGGCCATCAGCCTGGTGCCAGCCAGGATCTTCCGGCGACCGCGGAGCCGCACGAGCCCATCCCTGTCCTCACCCCGGCCGATCGCGCCGCGGCATTCAAGAACCTCGACGACCACGTGATACACGGCGAATCGATCAACTCGTACTGGTCGCTTGACCGGCTCGAAGCGTGGGACGCGGATGAGGACGGCACCGGCATGGCTTGGGAAGCGAAAGCCTGGGTCGGCTCAGATTTGAACCGGCTTTGGCTCCGCAGCGAGGGCGAGCGTGCGGGCGGATCCACCGAGTCGGCGGATGTGGAAGTCCTGTACGGCCGGGCCATCGCCCGATGGTGGGATGCAGTCGCCGGTGTCCGACATGACTTCGGCTTTGGCGGCGGCCCGTCGCGCACTTATGCCGCGCTCGGCGTCATCGGCCTTGCCCCGTACAAGTTTGAAGTCGAAGCGACCGCGTACCTGGGCGAGTCCGGCCAGGTCGGGCTTGGGGCGGAAGCCGAATACGAAATGCTGTTCACCAACCGGCTGATCGGCCAGTGGCTCGTCGAGGGCGAAGCCTGGAGCAAGGACGATCCGGCGGTTGGAATCGGCAGCGGACTGAGCAAGGTCGAAGCCGGTTTCCGCCTGCGCTACGAGTTCCATCGGCAGTTCGCTCCCTATGTCGGCGTCGTCTGGGAGCGTGCCTACGGCGGAACGGCGGACCAGCGTCGCGCACGGTCCGGGGTCGTCGACGACACCCGGGTCGTGGCCGGCGTCCGAATCTGGTTCTGATGGGAGAACACACATGCAACCAAAGACACGCAAGCGTGTTTGGTTGATCGGGGTTCCGCTGGTTCTCGTGGCGGGTACGGCGGGCTTCATCTGGGGCGGCGTGTACAACGTCGCCGCCGATGACATGCACACGAAGCCCGTGCATTTCCTGCTCGAAACCGCACGCGAGCGCTCCATCGTGTCACGTGCGGGACGGCTGGACGTGCCGTCGGGCCTAGACGATCGCACACGGATCGTCCAGGGCGCGGGCAACTATGCGGCGATGTGCGCTGGCTGCCACCTGGCCCCGTCGATGGCCGAAACCGAGTTGAGCCAGGGCCTGTATCCCACGCCGCCGGACCTCAGTAAACACAAGGTCGACGTGGCCAAAGCGTTCTGGGTGATCAAGCACGGGATCAAGGCCAGCGGCATGCCCGCCTGGGGCAAGAACATGAGCGACGAGTACATCTGGAACATGGCCGCGTTCCTGCAGGTGCTGCCTACGCTCGACGCGACTGCGTACAAGGAGCTGGTCGACAGCAGCGAAGGCCATTCGCATGGCGGCGGCGAGACGCAAGGCCACCATGACGACGAAATGGCCGAGGACCACGTTGCCCCCTCCGAGCCGGGCAACAACTCCATGCCGCATGCGCACCCGCTGGGTGTGGCCGATGATCACCACGGCCCATCACCCGGCGACACGGAAGTCGGCTTGGTGGACCACCGCCATCCCGACGGCAAGGTGGAGTCGCACCCTGCACCACGCACGCCCGAGGCCGGTGACGGCCATGCACACACCCATTGATCTCCTTGGAGCCCACGCAATGAACGCAACAGCAATCTCGTTCACCCTCGCACTGGCACTGGCCGTCGTGTCCCCCGCAATGGCGCAGGCGACACAGCCGCACGCACATCACCCCGCTGCCGCGGCATCTGCGGACGTCGACGTCCCAGTCACTGCAGAGGCCGCGGTCGCCGTAGCGGAGCGTTTCAACAGCGCCCTGTCTAGCGGCGATCTGGCCACGGTCGAAGCCCTGCTCGCTGCCGACGTTCTCATCCTCGAGTCCGGGGGCGCCGAACACAGCCGCGAGGAATACATGGGCCATCACGCAGTCAGCGATGCGGCGTTCCTCAAGGGCGCCCATCGCCAGCTGCTCCGTCAGCGTGCACGAACCGCTGGCGAGTTCGCGTGGGTCGGAACCGAAAGCGAGCTGCACGCCCAGAAGGACGGCAAGCCACTGACCGTCCAGAGCACCGAAACGATGGTGCTGAAGCAGACCGCCGACGGCTGGCGGATCGTCCACATCCACTGGTCCTCGCGGACCAGGCGCTGAGCGGAGAACCGGAAATGAAAGCCTGCAGATTGAACCGACTGGCGTGGGCGGCTTTTGCGGTCGCCGGCCTGGGTGCCTGTACCCAGGCGGCGACACCCGCGCAGTCCACCATCGCGCCCGCTGTACAGGTCGTCCCCGAAACAGCCGACACCACTCCCGCTGCCCTGCCACGCATGACCGTCCACAAGACCCCGACCTGCGGGTGTTGCGGTAGCTGGGTTGACCACGTGCAGAAGGCGGGCTTCACCGTGGATGTGCACGACATGGATGACCTGGGTCCGGTCAAGGAACGGCTGGGTGTCCCCTATGCAAAGGGCTCCTGCCACACGGCCGAGATCGGTGGATACCTCATCGAAGGCCATGTCCCGGCCGCGGACATCAAGCGCCTCCTCGAAGCGAAGCCGGACGCACGCGGCCTGGTCCTGCCGGGAATGCCGCTCGGCTCGCCGGGCATGGAGGTCCCTGCCGGGCGACAACAGCCGTACACGGTCGAGCTGGTCCGTCACGACGGAACCACTGAACCGTTCGCACAGCACTGATCCGGTGCAGGAACAGGGGGCGGTGTTGCGGGCGCGCCGATTCTCGCCCGCAAGGAAGAAGGAGAACCACATGACTCACCATTCCGCCGCACACCGGTCCCAGGCCATGAACGAGTGCATCGACAACTGCACGCAATGCCATGCGATCTGCCTGGAGACCATCAACTACTGCCTGACCAAAGGAGGTGTTCACGCGGCCCCGGAGCACATCGCCCTGTTGGCGACGTGTGCCGATATCTGCGCAACCAGTGCCGACGCGATGCTGCGCGGTGCCAGCGCTCACGACGTGGTTTGCGGTGCCTGCGCGGAGATCTGCCGCCAGTGCGCCGATGCATGCGACGCCATGAACGACCCGGAGATGGCGCGCTGCGCCGAAGTTTGTCGCCGTTGCGCGGAAAGCTGCAGCGCCATGGCGGCTTGACGCGTCGAGGATCCCGCCTGAGCGGCGGGATCCTCATCTCAAATATCAAAATCCGACCAACCGTGGTTTCGGTGACAGCCCGACACCTAACGCTTGTCGGATCCAACACAGCACGGCGCCGAACGGGGCTTTGCATCACATTCGCAATGAGGATTTATCCCTATGAAATCATCAAACGTCCTTCGGTCCTTCGCGCTCGTCCTCGCGATTGCGGCTGGGCAGTTCTCCCTGCAGATCGCGCACGCCCACGCCGCGCTGCAGCAGTCCACCCCGGCGGCAAATGCGGTGGTGGCTTCGCCGGGCCAGATCGATCTCGTGTTCAACGAAACATTGATTCCGCGGGCGTCGCGTCTCAAGTTGCTCATGAAGCACGGGAGTTCCACCATGCCGATCGAGAATTTCACGACCGAGATCGTCAACAACGGTAAGACCCTGCGTGCCAAGTTGCCCCAGCCGCTGACTCCGGGCGTCTATACCGTGGAATACCGCGCCGTGGGAGGCGACAACCACCCCATGACCGGCAATTTCAGTTTCACGGTGCGCTGAGGAGCAACAAATGCTCGACCTGTCGGCTTATGCAGTGAGGTTCCTGGAATACCTAGTCCTCATGGTTCTTTTCGGGGTCCCATTGCTCGGGTGGTACGGTTCGCGTCGAGCGGCACTCACCGATGCCCTGGCCGGGTGGCCACTTATGGGCATTCTATTGGCAAGTGCCGCTGTCGGTATCGTGCTCACCGGCGCCGATGTGGTCTTCAAGACCGCGGGCATCATGGGGATGCCGCTTGCCGACGTTGATCGCGCATCGCTTGGCTGGTATCTGCTCGAGACGTCCGCGGGCCGGGCAGCGATGGCGAGAGGCGCGCTGCTGCTCGCCCTGATTTTTGTGCTTGGATGGCATCGTCGCCGCGGGAAGGTGGAGCCCGCCTTCCCGCTGGCGGTGACGCTGGCGGGCGGCGCACTCGCTTCTCTGGCATGGAACGGCCACGCGGCCGCTGGTGAGGGCGTGGCAGGCGCGGTCCGGCTTGCTGCGGGCCTTGTCCATCTTCTTGCGGCAGGCGGCTGGATCGCAGCGGTCCTGATGTTCCTGGGGATGCTCCTGCGCGGCAAGGAGGCCTCCGGCAGCGGGCGTCTGCGATCAACGCATGACTTTCTGCATGGATTTTCGACGCTGGGAACGATTTTCGTTGCTGCGCTCGTCGTGTCCGGCATCGTGCACTACGGGGATCTCACCGCGTGGTCATTGTCGACGCTGGTCCAGAGCACCTACGGAAACCTGCTGCTGTTCAAGCTTGCCCTGTTCGGTGGAATGCTGGGCTTGGGCGCGCTGCACCGATGGACGCTGGTGCCGCGCCTGGGACGGGCGCTGACCAGCGGAGAACCTGCACAGGAGGCGCGTGCTTTGCGGCAAAGTGTTACGGCTGAGGCCGCGCTAGCCATCTTGATCCTGATTGTTGTTTCAGTGCTCGGGACGCTCAGTCCTGTGTAGCGGTTGCAATCCATACGGCAGCTCGAGGCTGGCACCGAAGGCAACGGGCATCAGCGCGAGGGCCACCACCACTTGACTCTGGACCATGGTCAAGGGCACACACTCGGAATCTGGTCTAGCGGAGCGCCCACCATGCAGATAGGTCAACTCGCCAAGCGGACACACGTGCCCATCGACACGATCCGCTACTACGAGAGCCACGGCATCCTGCCCGCCCCTGCCCGTCGCAATTCGGGATATCGATCCTACGGCGACGCCGACGTGGCGCGCCTGCATTTCGTGCGTCGCGCCAAGGCGCTCGGCTTCACGCTGCGCGAGATCAGCGAGCTGCTGCAGCTCTCCGGGCGGTCTGGCGAGGACATGGCGGCGGTGCGCGCGTCGGCGGCGGCACGCCTCGCCGACGTCGAGCGCAAGCTGGATGAACTCACACGCATTCGCGATGGGCTACGCCAACTGGTCACTGCCTGCCCGGGTCACGGCGGCATCCAGGACTGCCCGATCCTGGGTGCCTTGTCGAAGGAAGACGCATGAACACGCACACACATCAGCAGGCACACGGACATGGCGGCAGCACCGCCGGGCAAGCGCCTGAAGGCGGTCCGCCCTCCGCGCCTCCCGGAACGGTGAAGGATCCGGTCTGCGGCATGAACGTCGATCCGAAGACCTCGCCCCACCACGCCGTAAACGCCGGCACGACGTACCACTTCTGCTCGGCCGGTTGCCGCACGAAGTTCGTTGCCGACCCCGGGAAGTACCTCGCACCTGGGCCGATCGAGCCTGCGGCCGCGGTTCCGGGCGCCATGTACATCTGCCCGATGCATCCCGAAGTCCGCCAGGACCACCCCGGTACCTGCCCGCTCTGCGGCATGGCTCTGGAACCGGAGATGCCCGGGCTTGACGACGAGGAGAACCCGGAGCTCGTCGACTTCAGTCGGCGCTTCTGGTGGACGCTTCCGCTGACGGCGGTGACGCTCGTGCTGGCCATGTTCGGCCGGCATCTCCCGAGCGTCGAACTGGGCGGCGTGCAGATCCTGCCGCTGTCGATCCACGTCCAGACCTGGGTCGAGTTGGTGCTGACCACGCCGGTCGTGTTGTGGGCCGGCTGGCCGTTCTTCGAACGCTGCGTGCAGTCGATCCGCAACCTCCACCCGAACATGTTCACGCTCATCGGGATCGGCGTCGCGGCGGCCTTTGGCTACAGCCTTGTGGCGACGCTCGCACCGGGGCTGTTCCCGGCCTCGTTCAATGAGCACGGGCGCGTCGGCGTGTATTACGAGGCGGCGGCGGTGATCGTGTCGCTGACCCTGCTCGGCCAGATGCTGGAGCTGCGGGCGCGCTCGAAAACCTCGGCGGCGATCAAGGGCCTGCTTGGCCTGGCGCCGAAGGAAGCCCGGCGGGTCAATGCCGACGGCTCCGAGGAAGACATCCCGCTGACCCACGTGCACGTCGGCGACCGCCTGCGCGTGCGCCCGGGCGAGAAGGTGCCGGTGGATGGCGAAGTAGTCGAAGGCCGCTCCAGCGTAGACGAGTCGATGCTCACGGGCGAGCCGATTCCGGTCGAGAAGACCGCGGGTGACCAGGTCATCGGCGCGACCCAGAACGGTACCGGTGCGCTGGTGATTCGCGCCGCCAAGGTGGGCTCCGACACCGTGCTGTCGCAGATCGTGCAGCTGGTCGCGCAGGCGCAGCGCTCCCGCGCGCCGATGCAGCGGATGGCCGATATCGCGGCCTACTGGTTCGTGCTCGCGGTGCTGGCGATCGCGGTGGCCACCTTCTTTATCTGGGGCTCCTTCGGTCCGGAGCCGGCCTGGACCTTTGCGGTGCTCAACGCGGTCTCGGTACTGATCATCGCCTGCCCCTGCGCGCTGGGCCTGGCGACGCCGATGTCGATCATGGTCGCCACGGGCAAGGCGGCGCAGGTGGGCGTGCTGTTCCGCGACGCCGAGGCCATCGAGCACATGCGCCGCATCGACACCCTGATCGTCGACAAGACCGGCACCCTCACCGAGGGGCGCCCCGCCTTCAAGGAAGTCGTGGCCTTCGAGGGCTTCGACGCCGACCGGGTCTTGCACCTGGCCGCCAGCCTGGACCAGGGCAGCGAGCACCCGCTGGCCGACGCCATCGTCGCCGAGGCTCGACGCCGGAACTTCGAGTTCGACCGCGTGGAGGACTTCGACTCGGTGACCGGCATGGGTGTGCGCGGGTCCGTGGCCGGCCATGCGCTTGCGCTGGGCAATACCGCGCTCATGGACGACCTGGGCGCCAATCCCGCTGCGCACGTCGACGTGGCCGAGCGGATGCGCCGCGAGGGCGCGAGCGCCATGTTCCTGGCCGTGGACGGGCGCCTGGCGGGGCTGGTCGCGGTTGCCGACCCGATCAAGGCGTCGGCCGCGGCGGCCATCAACGAGCTCCACGCCGCCGGGCTGCGCATCATCATGGCCACCGGCGACGGGCTCACCACCGCACGGGCCGTGGCCACCGAGCTGGGCCTGGACGAGGTGCATGGCGAAGTCCGCCCCGAGGACAAGGCCGAGCTGGTGCAGCGCCTCAAGCGCGAAGGCCGGCGGGTGGCGATGGCGGGCGACGGCATCAACGACGCCCCGGCGCTCGCCGCGGCCGACGTCGGCATCGCCATGGGCACGGGCACCGACGTCGCGATGTCCAGTGCCCAGATCACCCTGGTCAAGGGCGACCTGCGGGGCATCCTGCGCGCCCGGAAGATCTCCCAGGCCACCGTGGCCAACATGAAGCAGAACCTCACCTTCGCGTTCCTCTACAACGCGCTGGGGGTGCCGGTCGCGGCCGGGGTGCTCTACCCCGCATTCGGGATCTTGCTGAGCCCGATGGTCGCGGCGCTTGCGATGAGCTTGAGCTCGGTGTCAGTGGTCGCCAACGCGCTTCGCCTGGCCAAGTCGACCGCGGTTCCGGCGACACCGAAGGGGACCGCGCCGGATCAAACTCCTGGTCTGGCCAGGGGTTGATCTGGATCAGTTGCTTCGGACCGGGTAAGTGGTAAGCTCAAGTCATGGCCCGTCTTCGCCACCGGAACTGGTTCAAGCGCACCGTCTTCCTCGCGATGGCGGCGCTGCTCTGGTCCCAGTTCGCGCTGGCAGGCCATGGCGAGTGCCTGGACCTCCCAGGCACGCCGGCGGCGCTGGTCGCTGCCGCCACCGACACCCAGCACGACCATGGCCACGGCTACGATGCCGAGCTCCCCTCGGCGAGCAAGGCACTGTGCGACGAGCACTGCACCGCGGGTGACATCTCGGCGGACAGTGGGCGCATCCCTTCGATTCCGCCGCTCCTTGTCGGGGCGTGGCTCTCCTGGTTCGCGGACGCCGGGATTGCGGATGCTGCGCCCGGTGCCACGTCCACATGGGTGGATTCACCTCCCAGGCCCGCCTGGCACCGACCAACGGCCCATCCAGCGGCTCTCCTGCTGATCTGATGCCCGAACGCTGACTGCTCCGCACGCCTCTGTGCGGCGCAGTGCTGTGCGTTCGTGCCGTGCGCGTCACGGCATGTGTTCTGCCTCGTCCGAGCGACCTGCGTCGCGTCGGCCCAAGGACACTGATATGGCATCCCTGTTCGACCCGATGCAGGCCAGGCGCCTGCACCCTTACCCGCTGTTCCGCCGTCGGCCACTGCTCCGGCACCTGCTTGCCTGCGTGTTCGCCGGCGGCTTGTGGACGCTGGCGCTGCCCGCGACCGCCACCGAACCCATCCCGGGGCACAGCCTCGAGTCGATCCGCACCTGGGTTCTGGAACACAACCCCGAGCTGCGGGCCATGGACTTCGAAACCCAGGCCGCCGAAGCGAGGATCCTTCCCGCAGGTGCCCTGCCCGATCCGATGGCCTCGGTTGGATTCCGCGGCCTCGATCCGGACAAGCCCTGGCGCACCGCCGGTGCCGAGCGCGAGGTGAACTACGCGCTGCGCCAGCGCTTCCCGCTCTGGGGCAAGCGTGGTCTGGCGCGGACCGCGGCCAGCCAGGACGCGGTCGCGGTCGGGCTTGACCGCATCACCGCGGCGCGCGACCTGCTGGCAGAGGCTGAAGCGGCGTACGTGCGCTACTGGCATGCCGATCAGGCCGTGGCCGTGCTCGACCGCCGCATCGCCCTGCTCCGGCAGGTCGAGGAAATAGCCGGCGTGCGCTATGCCCTGGGTCGCGCGGCGCAGCAGGATGCCATCCGCGCCCAGGTCGAGCAGACCAGCCTACAGCGCGAGCGGATCGAACGCCTCGCGACCAAGCAGGAGGCGGCCGCCACCTTGAACGCGGTGCTGGGGCGCCGGTCCGATGCACCGCTGGCGACTCCCGGCGAGGCGCCGCGCCTCGCCGTCCACAGCGCCTCGCTTGCCGAGGCACTGGATGACGCCGATGCGCATCCCGCGGTGCGCTCGCAGCAGGCCCGCGCCGAGGCGGCGCGCACGAACGTGGTGCTGCAGCGTCGCAACCGCTTTCCGGACATCACCGTGGGCGTGGGTGCGATGCAGCTCGGCAACGGCCTCGAAAGCACCGAGCTGATGCTCGAGGTCGAGATCCCGTTCCAGCAGCGCGCCCGCCGCGAACGCGAGCGCGAGTCGCGCCTGCTCGAAGACGCGGCGCTGGCCCGCAGAGATGCCACGTTGCGGGCCGTCGAGGAAAGCGGCGCCTCCGCCTGGTCGCAGTGGACCAGCGCACGCGAGCGCCGCGCGCTGATCGAGAACACGCTGCTGCCGCAGGCCGACGCCACCTGGCAGTCCGCGCTGGCCAGCTACCAGGTCGGCGAAGTCGACTTCGGGACGCTGCTGGAAGCACTCAATGAATGGCAGGGCGCCGACCTCGCACGGGTCGATGCACTGCGTGACGAACTGTTGGGCGCCGCCGCCGTGCGCGCCATCGAAGGAGAGATCCGATGACCCGTGTCCAGACCCTGTCGCTCGCCATCGGCGTCGCACTCGCCGCACTCGCCGTCGGCTGGATGGCGGGCCGCGCCACGAACGATTCGCCCACCGCAGCCACGTCCGCCGAGGCAGCGGCCGCGGAACGCAAGGTGCTCTATTACCGCAATCCGATGGGCCTGGCGGACACGTCGCCGGTGCCGAAGAAGGATTCGATGGGCATGGACTACGTCCCGGTCTATGCCGACGACGCCCCGCCGGCGGCGCCGGGTACGGTGGTGCTGCCCCCGGACAAGGTGCAGGCGCTGGGCGTGCGCACCGAGGCGGTCAAGCGAGGAGCCATGTCCGCCACCGTGCGCACCAGCGGCACGGTCGAGGTCGACGAGACCCGGCAGTACGCGATCGCGCCCCGCTTTGAAGGCTGGGTGGAGCGGCTGTACGCGAACCAGACCGGCATGCGCGTCCGCGCCGGGCAGCCGCTGCTCTCCGTCTACAGCCCACAGTTGGCGGCGGCGCAGCAGGAATACCGGCTGGCCGACGAGACCGCCCGCAGGTTGGCCGGGTCCGATCCCGCGAGCGCGGCATCGATGACCCGCCTGCGCGATGCCGCACGCACCCGCCTGCGCAACTGGGAAATCAGCGACGCGCAACTCGGCAAGACGGGGCTGGTGCTCACCGCGCCCGCGGACGGGGTCGTGATCGAGAAGCCGGTGGTCCAGGGCGCACGCTTCGAGCCCGGCGAAACCATCCTGCGCCTGGCGGACCTGTCGACGGTGTGGGTGATCGCGAAGGTCCCGGCGGCGCAGGCCGCGGGCATCCAGCCCGGCCAGCCCGCACGCTTTGAAACCGTGGCCCTGCCGGGCCAGGTGGCCGAGGGCGCGGTCACCTTCGTGCAGCCCGTCATCGATGCGATGACGCGCACCGTGGATGTGCGCATCGCCCTGCCCAACCCCGACGGCGACCTCCGGCCGGGGCTCTACGGGACGGTGGTGCTGGAGGAGCCGGGTGCTGGACCGGTCCTGACCGTTCCGCGCTCGGCCGTGCTCGACAGCGGCACGCGCCAGGTGGTGCTGGTCGAGACCGGCCCCGGCCGGTTCGCACCGCGCGACGTCACCCTGGGTCGCCGTGGCGGCGATCGCATCGAAGTGCTCGACGGGATCGCCGAAGGCGAACAGGTCGTGGTCTCCGCCAACTTCCTGATCGACGCCGAAAGCAACCTGCAGTCGGCACTCCAGGGGCTTGAGGGTCATGCAGGACACGGCGCGCCTTCGGGCACCACTGAGGATCCACACGCCGGGCACGGTGAGGACGCCGTCGATCCGCACGCAGGTCATGTTGACGAGGTCGCTGATCCCCACGCAGGCCATGCCATACCGGCGACATCGGGAGATCCACCGGCTGCCGCCAGCGATCCTGGCGCGTCCGACGGCCATGACAGCCATGGCGACCATGGAACGATGAACGACCACGGCACACCTGCTCCCGCCACCAGCCACGAGGGGCACTGACATGCTTGGCCGTCTCATTGAATGGTCGGTGCGCAACGTCTTCCTGGTGCTGGTGATGGCGCTGGCGATTGTCGCCGGTGGCATCTACGCACTGATGAACACGCCGCTGGACGCACAACCGGATCTGTCGGACGTGCAGGTGATCGTGTTCACGGAGTACCCGGGGCAGGCGCCCCAGGTGGTCGAGGACCAGGTCACCTATCCGCTGACCAGCGCCCTGCTCGCGACGCCGAAGTCGAAGGACGTCCGCGGCTTCTCGTTCTTCGGCGCCTCCTTCATCTACGTCATCTTCGAAGAAGGCACGGACCTGTACTGGGCGCGCTCGCGCGTGCTCGAGAACCTCAACGTCGCGTCGAAAAACCTGCCGGCTGGCGTGGCACCGGCACTGGGACCCGACGCGTCCGGCGTGGGCTGGGTCTACCAGTACGTGCTGCAGAGCGACCGCCACTCGCTGGACGAGCTGCGCGCGATGCAGGACTGGTACCTGCGTTACCAGCTCACCACCGCGCCCGGCGTGGCCGAGGTCGCCAGCGTCGGCGGCTTCGTGCGCCAGTACTCGATCACCGTCGATCCGGTCCGGCTGCGCGAGTTCGACATCCCGATTTCACGCGTGTCCGAGGTGATCGCCGAGAGCAACCGCGACGTCGGCGGCCGCGTGATCGAGATGGCCGAGACCGAGTACATGGTCCGGGGACGTGGCTACCTGCGCGGCATCGAGGACATCGAGAGCCTGGTGCTGCGCGCCGAAGGCGGCGCACCGGTGCTGATCGGCGACGTCGCCCGGGTCGAACTGGTGCCCGACGAGCGCCGTGGCATCGCCGACCTGGACGGCGAAGGCGACGTCGTGGCGGGGATCGTCATTGCGCGGTTCGGCGAGAACGCCCTGGCCGTGATCGGCGGGGTAAAGGACAAGATCGCGGAACTTGCACGCGGCTTGCCCGAAGGCGTCAGCGTCCAGGCGGTCTACGACCGGTCCGACCTGATCGTGCGCGCGATCAAGACCCTGCGCACGACATTGCTCGAGGAGAGCCTGATCGTCGCGCTGGTGTGTCTGCTGTTCCTGTTCCATGTGCGCAGCGCGCTGGTCGCGATCATCATGCTGCCGATCGGCGTGCTGATCGCGGTCATTGCGATGCGTGCGCTGGGCATGAACTCCAACATCATGAGCCTGGGCGGCATCGCGATCTCGATCGGCGTGATGGTCGACGCGGCGATCGTGATGATCGAAAACGCGCACAAGCACATCGAACGATCCGACGGCTCTTCCAGCCGTACCCAGTTGATCATCGACGCCTGCCGCGAGGTCGGACCGGCGCTGTTCTTCAGCCTGTTGATCATCACCGTCTCGTTCCTGCCGGTCTTCACCCTGGAGGCACAGGAAGGCCGCCTGTTCAAGCCGCTGGCGTTGACCAAGACCTTTGCCATGGCCGGGGCAGCGCTGTTGTCGGTGACGCTGGTGCCGGTGCTCATGCTCCTGTTCGTGCGCGGCAAGATCGTGCCCGAACAGAAGAACCCGGTGAACCGGTTCCTGGTCGGGGTTTACCGGCCCGTGATCGCCGTGGTGCTGCGGCATCGCACGGCCACGATCGCGTTCGCGCTTGCCGCGCTGCTCGTCAGCCTGTGGCCCGCGTCACGCCTGGGCAGCGAGTTCATGCCGACGCTCAACGAAGGCACGCTGCTGTACATGCCGACATCGCTGCCAGGCATGTCGGTGACCAAGGCCTCGGAGCTGCTGCAGCAACAGGATCGGATCATCAAGGGCTTCCCCGAGGTGGAATCGGTGTTCGGCAAGGCCGGTCGTGCCCTGACCGCCACCGATCCTGCACCTTTGGAGATGTTCGAAACCGTCATCAACCTCAAGCCCGAGGACGAGTGGCGGGACGGCATGACCACCGACAAGTTGATCGCGGAGATGGACGAGGCGCTGAAGTTCCCGGGCGTCGCCAACTCCTGGACGATGCCGATCAAGGCGCGCACCGACATGCTGGCCACCGGCATCCGCACGCCCGTGGGCATCAAGTTGTTCGGCACGGATCTTGAGCAACTCGACGCGCTGGCCACCGAGATCGAAGCCGTGGTGCGCGAAGTGCCGGGCACGACCAGCGCGTTCGCCGAACGCCTGACCGGCGCCTACTACCTCGACATCACCCCCGACCTTGGCAGCCTGGCCCAGTACGGCGTGACCCTGGGCGAGGTGCAGAACGTGGTGGCCGCCGCGCTGGGCGGCGAGATCGTCACCACCATCCTCCAGGGCCGCGAACGCTTCAGCGCGATCGTGCGCTATCCCCGCGAACTCCGCGACGATCCGCACCGGATAGGCAGCCAAGTCCTTGTGCCGGTGCCCGGCGGCGCCCAGGTGCCGCTGGGCGAACTGGCGCGGATTGAGGTCAGGAAAGGGGCGCCGAGCATCCGCACCGAGAACGCGATGCTGGCGTCCTACATCTACGTCGATACGCGTCAGAGCGATCTCGGCCGTTACGTGAAGGCGGCGCAGGAAGCGGTCACCGAACAGGTGCAGTTCCCACCCGGCTACTACGTGACCTGGAGCGGGCAGTACGAGTACATGCAGCGCGCTGCGGAGAAGATGCGCGTCGTCGTCCCGGTGACGCTGGCCCTAATCTTCCTGCTGCTGTACCTCAACTTCCGCCGCGTCACCGAGTCGCTGATCGTGATGCTGTCGGTGCCCTTCGCGCTCGTCGGTGGCATCTGGCTGATGTGGATGCTCGACTACAACGTCAGCGTCGCGGTGATCGTGGGCTTCATTGCCCTGGCCGGCGTCGCCGCGCAAACCGGGGTGGTCATGTTGATCTACCTCGACCAGGCGCTGGAGGCGCGCGCAGCGCAGCGGCAAGCCGAGGGCCGATTGCTGGATGCAGGCGACCTGCGCGAGGTGATCATCGAAGGTGCGGTCAACCGCGTGCGCCCGAAGATGATGACCGTGGTCGCGATCATGGCCGGCCTGCTGCCGATCATGTGGAGCAGCGGCACAGGCTCGGAAGTCATGCGCCGCATCGCCGCGCCGATGGTGGGCGGCATGGTGTCGTCGACGGTGCTGACGCTGGTGGTGATCCCGGCACTGTACTCGTTGATCAAGCAGCGGCAGCTGGCCAGGAAGCGGCCAATGGCTGCTGCGCTGCCGGCGGACGTGTCGTGATGTGGCCGACCTTCAACGCGCCAGGGCAAAGGCGGTCCGCGTGTTCGTTGACCCAAGATTATCGCTGCGGGAGCACTCGATGCCTTGGTGTGGATGGAGGCGTGTCAGCCGAGCTTGACCTGTGTGCGGGACACAGGTCTAGCGTGATCACCATCTTTCCTGGAGCGCGCCAATGATGGGCAAAGACGAAGCAGCGCCGCAGCTGATGACGGTACGCCAGCTGGCACAGCAGGGCGACGTCACGGTGCATGTGGTGCGCAACTATCTGCGGCGCGGCCTACTACAGGCGGCCACGCACACCGAGGGCGGGTATCAGCTCTTCTCGGCTTCGGAGCTCCAGCGCCTGCACTTCATTCGCGCGGCACAGCAGCTTGGTTTCACGCTGGCCGAAATCGAGGAAATCATCCGCTACAGCCTGCAGCGGCATAGTCCCTGCCCGCTTGTGCGGGACATCATCCGGCGCAGGCTCGACGACACCCGCCAACAACTGGACAGGCTGCTCGCCATGCACGAGCGGATGGAGCGTGCCATCCACGCCTGGGCGAAGCTTCCGGACTCCATTCCGACTGGCAATGACGTCTGCGCATTGATCGAAGCCGTTGCCGCGACAGAAGGCGGCAAGTTCGTCAGGTCCACCCCGCGACGCCTTCTCGGACGCCTCACTCAGGATTTGCCATGACTGCCCCCCGCTCTCCAACCACGTCGGGGTCCGGACGTTGGGTCTTCTGGATTTTCCTTGCGCTGGCCGTCTTCTATCTTGGCGTCGAGCATCGCGCCCACCTTGCTGGAGCACTCCGCTGGTTGCCATTGGCCATCCTGCTGCTGTGCCCCCTCATGCATGTGTTCATGCACAAAGGACATGGCGGACATGGACAAGGCGGCAATGCCGACGACTCATCCAATGGGGACCATGGCGGCAGCAAGCGGGCGCTGACCGACGAAACGTCCGACACATCGAACGGAGGGCAATGACATGCACGCATCTGACGCTGGCTACGGTCTCTGGCTCCTCGCCGCCATCAACGCCGCCTTCTTCATCTTCTTCGCCTGGAGCTTCTACAAGCCGTTGACGCGGTGGGACTGGCGGGGGTTCGGGATGTTCTCCGCCTTCGTCGTGGCGCTGTTCGCGGAAATGTATGGCTTCCCGCTGACACTGTACGTCCTGGGCGGCTGGCTCAGCGCCAACTATCCGCAGGTGAACTGGCTCAGCCATGACGCGGGGCATTTGCTGGAGATGTGGTTCGGCTGGCGCGCCAATCCGCATTTCGGTCCATTCCACATCGCGAGTTTCGTGTTTATCGGCGGAGGGTTCTGGTTGTTGTCGACCGCCTGGCCCGTGCTGTATCGGGCACAGCGAGAGGGTCGGCTTGCCCGTGAGGGCGTGTATGCGCGCATGCGCCACCCGCAGTACGTTGCCTTCGTGCTGGTGCTGACCGGCTTTCTGCTGCAGTGGCCCACGCTGCTCACGCTCGTCAGCTATCCGGTGCTGGTGTGGGCCTATGCCCGCCTCGCGCGTCGTGAGGAGAGGGATTGTCTGAGCCGCTTCGGCGAGGACTACGTGAGCTATATGCAGGAGGTGCCGGCCTTCATACCGCGACGCCGGCGCGGTCCTGTCCGATCGGCGGGGGAAGCCCGATGAAGGCCGACCGTCGTGTTCCATCCCTTCGTGCTCTAGCAGTCTCGCTGTTTCGCCTCACATCCATGCAAGGAGTCCACACAATGAACAACGTCACACATGCCGCCTGTTTTTCTGGCCCACGCACCAATCCCAATCGCTGGTTCGCCGCGCTGGCGCTGGCGGGCGCCTTCGCCTTCTCCTTCGCACTGCCGGGGGTTGCTTCCGCGGGCGAAGGCGGGTTCCGCCACAACGTGTTGATGCGCGGCCAGGTTCTGGAGACGCAGGACGACACACTGGTGGTCTGCGTCGGCAAGGCCGACGGAGCCCAGGTCGACCAGGTGCTGGATGTGATCCGGCACAAGCGCCGTAACCGCGGTCCTCGGGATATCGGGCCGCGCTTTCGCCGGGAAGCCGTCGGTCAGGTGCGCATCACCGGGCTGTTCGACGACCACTACGCAGACGCTGAAGTGATCTCCGGAACGCCCAAGGTCAATGACATCGTCGAGCTGATTCGACCGTGAGCAAGCCACGCGTCCGGCGCAATCTGCGCCGGACGTGCGCCCGCTGTCCGCCCTCACTTCCTGCCAGAACCGGAGCTCATCATGACCTCGACTTCCCGCCCGACGCTGCAGTTCCTCGGTGCCGCCGGCACCGTCACCGGATCGCGCTACCTGGTCGAGGCCAACGGTCAGCGCGTGCTCGTGGACTGCGGCCTGTTCCAGGGCTACAAGCAATTGCGCGACCGCAACTGGGCTCCGTTTCCCGTCGAGCCGTCATCAATCGACGCGGTGGTCCTGACCCACGCCCACCTGGACCATTCTGGCTACTTGCCCGCACTGGTCAAACAAGGGTTCCGCGGCCGGATCCACTGCACCCATGGCAGCGTGGCCCTGTGCGGCCTGCTGCTTCCCGACAGCGGACACCTGCTCGAAGAGGAGGCCAAGTACGCGGCCCGCAAGGGGTACTCCAAGCACAAGGAACCACGACCGCTTTATACCGAGGATGACGCCCGCCGCAGCCTGAAGCAGCTCAAGGGGCATGACTATGGTCGCGACATCGAGGTCACATCAGGCGTCACGATCCGCTTCCATCCTGCCGGCCACATCCTGGGCGCTGCCCATGTCAGCCTGGACGTCCAGGGCCAGCGCCTGCACTTCAGTGGCGACCTGGGACGGCAGCAAGAGTCGCTGATGAATCCGCCGACGCCCCTGCCCGCCTGTGACGTACTGGTCTGCGAATCCACATATGGCAATCGGGAACACGTTCCGATCGACCAGGAGGCGGAGCTGGCCCCCATCATCCGCCGCGTCGCTGCCCGTGGGGGCGTAATCGTCATTCCGGCCTTTGCCATCGGTCGCGCCCAGGCGCTCATGCTGCATATCGCCCGGTTGCGCGAGCGCAAGGACATCCCTCGCGTGCCGGTCTACCTCAACAGCCCGATGGCAATCAACGCGACCCGGCACTACCACGCCCACCATTCCGAGCACCACGTGTCCGAAGAGGACTGCCAGCGGATGTTCGACGTGGCCACCTTCGTCAACACTGTAGAAGAGTCGAAGGCGCTCAACCGCCAGCGCGGGCCGATGATCATCATCTCGGCCAGCGGCATGATCACCGGCGGGCGCGTGTTGCACCACATCGAGGCGTTCGGCCCCGATGACCGCAACGCGATCCTGCTCGCGGGCTACCAGGCCGGAGGAACACGCGGTGCCGCGCTGGCGGCAGGCAAGCGCACGTTGCGCATGTTCGGCCGCGAGGTCCCCATCCGCGCTGAAGTGGTGCAGCTGGAAGGCTTCTCCGGCCACGCCGACGCCGGGGAGTTGCTGGACTGGATGCGCACCGCGCCGTCCGCGCCGCGCGTGGTGTACCTCACCCATGGCGAGCCCGATGCAGCCGACACACTGCGCGCGCGCGCGCAGCGTGAACTGGGCTGGCGTGCGCGCGTGCCGGAGCACTTGGAGCAAGTCGGATTGGAGGATGCGAGATGACCACGCAGGCCCCGGGCCACACCCGCCTGCGCGTCACCCGTGCCGGCATCGACACCTACCAGCAGCCGGTGGTCTATATGCACCGTGACTGCGAAGTCTGCCGCTCGGAAGGCTTTGCCGCGATGACGCGCGTGAGGCTGGACGTCGGCGCGCGCACGCTGTTGGCGACGCTGAACGTGGTCGTCGACGATCGGCTCGGCCTCGACGAGGTGGCGCTGTCGGAGGCCGCGTGGACGCTCCTCGATCCCATGCGCGATGCCCTCGCCCGGGTGCGGCATGCGGAACCCGCGTCGTCGGCAGGCGCGCTCCGCGCCAAGGTGTTCGGGGCACGGCTGGACGACGCGCAGTACCTCGCCCTGGTGCAGGACGTGATGGAAAGCAGGCTGTCGGACCTGGAGCTTGCCGCTTTCGTCACGGCCAGCGCGGGCGACCGCCTCGACAACGCCGAGACGACCTCGCTGACACGGGCCATGATCGCCGTTGGCCAGCGCCTGGATTGGGGCGATGGGCCGGTGCTGGACAAGCATTGCGTCGGCGGCCTGCCCGGCAATCGCACCACGCCGATCGTGGTGGCCATCGTGGCTGCGCTGGGCTACCGCATCCCGAAGACGTCCTCGCGCGCGATCACGTCGCCCGCGGGCACCGCCGACACCATGGAGGTCATGGCGCCCGTGGCGCTCGATCTGGCGGCGATGCGCCGGGTGGTGGAGCGCGAGGGCGGCTGCATCGTCTGGGGTGGCAACGTGCGCCTGAGCCCGGCCGACGACATCCTGATCCGGGTCCAACGGCCACTCGACTTCGACAGCGACGGCCAACTGGTTGCCAGCGTGCTGTCAAAAAAGATCGCCGCGGGTTCAACCCACGTCCTGATCGACATGCCAGTGGGTCCGACCGCCAAGGTGCGTGGCGAGGCCGCGGCCCACAGCTTGGGCACGCGGCTTGGACACACCGGCGCTGCGCTTGGACTGCACTTGGGGATCCATCGCACTGACGGCACCCAGCCGGTGGGGCGGGGAATCGGTCCGGCGCTCGAGGCGCACGATGTGCTCAAGGTGCTGCGCAACGCAGCCGATGCACCCGCCGACCTTCGCGAACGCGCACTTGCGCTGTCCGCGGCGCTGCTGGACATGGCACCGGGCAGCAACGCCGGCACCGGACTGGAGCGCGCGCGCGGCGTGCTGGATTCCGGGGCGGCGCTGGCCAAGTTCCTAGCGATCTGCGAGGCCCAGGGAGGCTTCCGCGAACCGCCACGGGCGGCGTTCACCGCCGACGTCCCGGCGCCTGCATCGGGCCGCATCGCGGCGATCGACAACCGCAGGCTGGCCAAACTGGCCAAGCTGGCCGGCGCCCCGACATCCCCCACCGCCGGCCTCGAAACCGGTCTGCGGATCGGCGATACGGTCGAGCGCGGACAGCCCATGATGACCCTGCATGCGGAGTCGCCGGGAGAACTGGCCTACGCCCTGGAGCACGCCGCGACGCTGCAACCCTTTGTGCTTGGAGAGGTTCCATGACCCGTGTGCTGATGCCCTTCCCGGCCGATGCAGTGTTGGCCGGCAACATCAACCAGCCCCTGCAGGCGCGCATTGCACCCGTGGCTTGGCGGCACTTCCCAGATGGCGAGTCGCTGGTCACCCTAGACGACGCACTGGCCGGAGCCGATGTGGCGCTCCTGGCCAGCCTGCGCAACGCCGATGCCACGGCCCTCCCGTTGCGCTTCGCCGCCCGGACCGCGCGCGAGTTCGGGGCTCGTTCGGTCGGCCTCATCGCACCCTACCTGGGGTATATGCGCCATGACACCCGCTTCCATCGCGGCGAGGCGGTCAGTACACCGCTGTTTGCGCAATTCCTCGAAGAGGCTTTCAACTGGCTGGTGACCGTGGACCCGCACCTGCACCGCGTCGAGCGCCTGCAGTCGCTCTACCGCATTCCGACGGTCCACGTATCGGCGACGCCGGCCGTGGCCCGCTGGATCGCTGAGACCGTCCCCGACGCTGTGCTGATCGGCCCTGACAGCGAGAGCGAGCAGTGGGTAGCGGACATCGCCGCCCTGTCCGGCATGCCCTACCAGGTGCTGGCCAAGGAGCGGCACGGCGACTACGACGTGCGCGTCAGCCTGCCCGACCCGGCAGCCGTGGCTGGTCGGACTCCGGTGCTGATCGACGACATCGTGTCGTCCGGCCACACGATCCTGGAGACCCTCGCACACCTGCGCCGGTTGTCGTTGCCGTCGCCGTTGCTGGTCGCCATCCATCCGGTGTTCGCAGGCGACGCCTATGCCCGCCTGCAGGAGGCGGGCCTGGCCCGCATCGTCAGCACTGACACCATTTCCCACCCCTCCAACGCCATCGCGCTGGGTGCGGACCTCGCCGCCGCGGCATCGACCCTGATGACCGCTTCGACCGATTCCCCGGAGGACCCATGAACCTGCATCTCAACTGCTGCACCGCCGACCAGCTGTCGGCCGCCGAGCGCCAGCGGATCCTTGAACTCGCCGACGCCCACCGGCAGGCCGATCCCGCGTTCGCCCACTGGGCGGCCGGCTACGGGGTGATCCGACATGACCCGCTTACCCAGCTCCGGGTCCGCCAGATGGTGCACGAGCTGGTCGCCCTGGGCCGCACGCCGGATGCCGGCACCGCATGGCAGCGGCTCGCCGCGGCCGACCGCGTCACCAGCGCCGGCATGTGGCTGGTGGCGCACATGACCTACAGCCAGCGCGTTCGTACCGACGGCGCGGCCCTGGAGGTCGATGATTTCAAGACCACGCCTGAAGGCCACACCGGCGGGTCCCTCAACATGGTGCCCGCCTACGCCGGCTACCTGCTGATGGATTCCCTGGATGGCGTCACCCGCGCGTGGATGATGGGCCAGGGGCACTGCGTGGCCGCCATCGACGCGCTGAACGTGCTGGTTGGCAACATGACCGACCGGCACGCCGAACGTTACGACCGCACCGGCGAAGGGCTGAGCCGGTTCGTAAGCGACTTCTATGCCTACACCCTCAATCCGGACGGAACGCCGGCGTCGCCCCTCGGCTCCCACGTCAATGCGCACACCGCCGGGGGCGTGATGGAAGGCGGCTATCTCGGCTTTGCCGAGCTGCAGTACGTGCATGCGCCGCTCAAGGATGAACGCCTGGTCGCCTTCCTCAGCGACGGTGCGTTCGAGGAACAGCGTGGCAGCGACTGGGCGCCACGCTGGTGGCGCGCCGAGGACAGCGGACTGGTCAGCCCGATCATCATCCTCAACGGGCGGCGCATCGAACAGCGCAGCCAGATCACCCAGCAGGGCGGCGAGCGGTGGCTGGACCGGCACCTGCGATTGAACGGCTTTGATCCGATCGCGCTGGACGGGCGCGATCCGGCCAGCATCGCGTGGGGCATCCACGTGATGGAGTCGCGCCTGCAAGCGGGCGCCGCTGTTCCCGCCGACGTGCGGCTGCCCTATGGCATCGCCGAAACCGTCAAGGGCTTCGGCTTCCCCGGCGCCGGGACCAACGCCTCGCACAACTTGCCGCTGCCGGGGAATCCGGCGAAGGATGCCGCGGCGCGCACGCTCTTCAATGAAGGCGCAGCGGCGCTGTTCGTGGCCGCGTCGGAGCTCGAGCAGGCCGTTGCCGCACTCAACAGCCACGATCTCCAGCAGCGGGGGCGCGAGCGCGACCATGCGCTGGCCGATCGCCAGGTGGAACCGCCCCGCGTCCCGGCGATCGCCGACCGCGGCGCCGGCGGTGAGAGCTCGCCAATGACCGCACTCGACGAGCAGTTCGTCGCCATCGCCGAGGCGAATCCGGGACTGCGGGTGCGCGTGGGCAATCCCGATGAGCTGCGCAGCAACAAGCTCGACCGGACCCTGGACGCGATGAAGCACCGGGTGCACGAGCCCGAGCCCGGCGTCGCCGAATCGCCAACCGGCGCGGTCATCACTGCGCTCAACGAAGAAGCCGTGGTCTGCGCGGCGCTCGGCAACAAGGGCGGGCTAAACCTGGTGGTCACCTACGAGGCGTTTGCACCGAAGATGCTCGGCGCCGTACGTCAGGAACTGATCTTCGCCCGCCACCAAGCCCAGGCCGGGCGCCCACCCGGCTGGCTGGGCGTGCCCCTGGTGCTGACCTCACACACGTGGGAGAACGCGAAGAACGAACAGTCCCACCAGGATCCGACCATGGCCGAGGCACTCATGGGCGAAATGGCCGACATTTCGCGCGTGGTGTTCCCGCCGGACGCCAATGGCGCTGCCGCCGCCCTCGCCCGCGCCTACGCGCAACGGGGCACGGTCACCACACTGGTCGTTCCCAAGCGTCCGGTGCCTCATGAGCTGACCCCGCAGCAGGCCCAGGCACTGGCCGAGACCGGCGCAACATGCCTCGCCGGCGATCCGGAGACGGCGGCGATCCTGCTGGTGGCCACCGGCGCGTACCAGCTGCAGGAAGTGCGCCGCGCACAGGCGCGTCTGGCCGCACGCGGAATGTCGGCCGCGATCGTCTATCTCGCCGAACCCGGCCGATTTCGCGCCCCGCGCGATCCGGAGGAGGCAAGGTACGTGCACTCCGACAGTGCGGTCCAAGCGCTGTTTCCGGTGGGCCGGCCGCGCGTATTCGTTACCCACACCCGTCCGGAGCCCTTCCTCGGTGCGCTGCGCCGACTCGACACCGGCCCCACCACCACCGCGGCGCTGGGCTTCGTCAACCGGGGCGGCACACTGGACGTGCCGGGCCTGCTGTTCGCCAACCGCAGCACCTGGGCGCACGTGGTTGACGCGGCTGCGGGCGTCCTCGGCGAGTCCCGCGACAACCTGCTGTCCGAAGCGGAGCTGGCGGCCGTGGATGGTCGCGGCGATCCGACCGCCATCCTGCGCGCGGAAGCGGGGCCGGCATCGTGAGCCGGCCGGCCAGGACCTCGCGCTGATGGCGGGCACGGTGCGCCGCGGAGGCCAGATCGCCTGGGCCGGACTGACTCTCGGGGTCGCGGTGTTGCGCCTGCGCCGACGCAGACCCGAACGGCTTCCCGCGTACGTCAGCGCCACCCTGGTGGGGCTGGGTACCACCTTCGTCAAGCTGGGCCAGGGTTTGAGCCTGCGCTGGGACCTGCTGCCGGCGCCCTATCGCGAGGCATTGTCGCGGTTGCACAGCGACGTGCCGGCATTTCCTGCTGACCAGGCCAGACACATGGTCGAGCATGCGTTCGGCGCCTCCGTCGAAGAGCTTTTCGCCAGCTTCGATGACCATCCGCTGGCCGCCGCGTCGGTGGCTCAGATCCATCCGGCACGCATGCATGACGGTCGCGACGTGGTCGTCAAGGTCACCCGGCCCGGCATCCACGCTCAAGTGCAGGCTGACCTGCGGCTGCTTCGACGCACGCTGCGCGTAGCCCAGTGGATCTGGCCGCCTCTGAAGCGACACCGCCCCCTCGAACTGGTGGACGAGCTGGGCGCATTCCTGCGCGATGAAATCGACATGCGTCACGAGGCGCAGAACATGCGCCGCATGGCGAAGGTGCTCGATGCCCTGCCCGGCATCACACAGCCACATGTCGTTGAGCCCTACGCCACCCGCGACGTGCTGGTCCAGGATCGTAGCCACGGCACCCGCCTGGAAGCCGCTTATGGAACGGCGGCGGCTCCCGCACTGGCAAGGGCGCTGCTCGGTGCCTACGTGCATCAGCTCTTCGGCGCCGGCGTCTTCCATGCCGACCCGCACCCGGGGAATCTGTTCTTCTTTGACGACGGTCGCCTGTGCCTGCATGACTTTGGCTCGATCGGCGTGCTCGACCCTGCATCCCGGCTCGCGCTCGGCGGCATGGTCGAGGCCATTGCGGCCGACGACGCCGAGGGCGTGCTGGATGCAGCGATCGCCATGGGCTTCTTCCCGCCGCAGGTCGACCGCCGCTCGCATGTGCGCGAGATCCACCTGATCCTGGCCGAGATGGCCAGCCGTCCGCTGGCGCAGTGGTCCATTGCCGAGGCAATCTGGCGCGTGGCACGCATTGGGCAGGGCGCTGGCTTCCGGCTTCCGGCCCACCTGCTGTCCCTGATCCGGACGCTGTTCCTGGTCGAGAACACGCTGCGGGCGCTGGATCCGGATCTGGACCTGCTGGGGACGCTGTCCGCGCAGGCGGCCGCGATCGCCGACATTGCCGAAGCCAGCCGCCCCAGCGGCAACAGGCCGCTTGCCATGCGGCTGGCCCGCACTGCGCGCCAATTGCCACAGATCGCCACCGACCTGTTGCGGCAGGCGCAACTGAGCGACGGACGACCCGCCTTCTCCGTACACCACCATGGCCTGAGTTCCACGCAGGAGGCAATCGCGCGCACGGGCAACCGGCTGGCGTTGGCCCTGGTCACCTTGGGCCTGTACGTAAGCGGTGCGCTGTTGAGCCTGCATTCCGACGGCCCGCAAGTGTTCGGTCACATGCCTTTCCTGGCTATGGTGGCTTTCGCTGCTGCGGGATTGCTCTCACTGCGGCTGGTGATGGCCATCGCCAGATCGGGACACTTGTAACAGAACACTGATCTATCTCCCCGCTGGTGCCCGGCGCATCAGTGCATCCAGGAAGGCAGACCCATGACGCAACACAATCATCATCATCAAGATCATCAGGCGCACGGCGAGCAACCGCCGCATCCCCGCACGGGTGCTGAAGGTGACGTCCATGCCGGGCACGACAAGCACGCCGGCCACAGCGTGGCGAGCTTCCGCGACAAGTTCTGGCTCACGCTGCTGCTGACCATCCCCACTCTGATCTGGAGCGGGATGATCCAGCATTGGTTCGACTACACCGCACCACAGTTCCCGGGGTCGGCGTACATCCCGGCGGTGTTCGGCACGATCGTGTACTTCTACGGCGGCTCGCCGTTCGTCCGCGGCGGATACCACGAGCTGAGAAATCGCCTGCCGGGCATGATGACGCTGATCTCGCTTGCGATCACCGTCGCCTTCCTTTACAGCGCGTTGGTCACGCTCGGCGTTGTCGAGGGCTTGGACCTGTGGTGGGAGCTGGCGACGCTGGTGGCGATCATGTTGCTCGGCCACTGGATCGAGATGCGTTCGATCAACCAGGCACAGGGCGCTCTCAAGGAACTCGCGAAGCTGCTGCCTGATATGGCGGTGCGGTTGGATGAGGCCGGTACCGCGAAGGAAGTCCCTGTCGCGGAACTGAAGCGCGGCGACCTGCTGCTCATCAGGCCCGGCGCGAGCATTCCCGCCGACGGCGTCGTGAAGGAAGGGACCAGCGCCGTCAACGAAGCGATGATCACCGGCGAGTCCAAGCCGATGGACAAGTCGACGGGCGACCGGGTGATCGCCGGCACCGTCAACGGACAGGGCTCGTTGCGTGTCGAGGTGACGGGAACCGGCGACGAGACCGCGCTCGCGGGTATCATGCGGCTCGTCGAGCAGGCCCAGACGTCGCGCTCGCGCGCCCAGGCCCTGGCGGACCGGGCGGCGTTCTACCTCACGATCATCGCCATCGTCTCCGCCGCGGTTACCGCCATTGTCTGGCCACTCCTCGGTCGACCGTGGAGCTTCACGATCGAGCGCGTAGTGACCGTGCTCGTGATCGCCTGTCCCCATGCGCTGGGTTTGGCCATCCCGCTGGTGACCGCCATCTCGACCACGATTGGCGCACGGAACGGCCTGCTCGTGCGCGATCGACGCGGCCTGGAAGAGGCCCGTTTGCTGAACACGGTCGTGTTCGACAAGACAGGCACGCTCACGCTCGGTTCGCACCGCGTCGTGAAGACCACTGCCGCCGATGGACTCACCGACGACGAGGTGCTTCGCGTGGCCGCGTCGGTCCAGCGCGACGCTGAACATCCGATCGCGCAGGCGCTGATGACCAGCGCCAAGGAACATGGCATCGACGTTCCGATGTCGCAGGACTTCGAGTCCATGCCGGGACGCGGCGTGCGCGCAGTCGTCGAGGAGCGCTCGCTCCACGTTGGCGGGCCGGGTCTGTTGAGAATGCTCGCGGTCGAACCGCCGGAGACGCTTCGGCGGGCTGCCGAATCAGCGGCAGCCGATGGTCAATCTGCAACCTACCTGGTGGAAGGCGACCGGGTGCTCGCCGTGTTCGCGATCGCTGACGCCATCCGTCCCGAATCGTTCGATGCGGTCAAGCGTCTGCACGACAACGGACTGGAGGTTGTGCTGCTGACTGGTGATTCCACCGCAGTCGGCAATGCGGTCGGGAAGGAGCTCAACATCGACACCGTCTTCGCCGAGGTATTGCCCGAGGACAAGGTGGCAAAGATCGAGGAGCTGCAGGCCCAGGGCAAGCGCGTCGCGATGGTGGGTGACGGTGTCAATGACGCTCCGGCGCTGCTCACGTCCGACGTCGGCATCGCCATCGGCACAGGGACGGACGTCGCGGTCGAGGCCGGCGACGTCGTACTCGTGCGCAGCGACCCGCGCGACGTGCCAGCGATCATCGAATTGAGCAAGGCCACCTATCGCAAGATGATCCAGAACCTGTGGTGGGCCGCCGGGTACAACATCGTCGCCATCCCGCTCGCTGCCGGCGTTCTCGCTGCATGGGGGATCATGCTGCAACCCGCGCTTGGTGCAGTGCTCATGTCGCTGAGCACCATCGTGGTGGCGATCAATGCGCAGCTGTTGCGCCGGGCGGTACGGTCCCCATGAACATGAACTGGCGACACCTATGACCACGCGCCGGCTTCTGGCACTCAACGTTGGCTCGTCCACCCTCAAGGGCGCGTGCTATCTGTTGCACGCTGAGGGGCCAGGCGCGCAGCCACGCGTCGTGGAGCGCTCCCGGGCCGAGATTGCCGTCGGCGCGGATGCGCAAGAGCGACTTGCCACCCTGCTCGAAATATTGTCGATACCGGCGCCCGGCCCCGACGTGGTGGTCCACCGAATCGTACATGGCGGCGACCTGCGCAACGCCAGCGAGCTCGACGAAGATGTACTTGCGAAACTGGATGCCTTGGTGCCATTTGCACCCTTGCACCAGCCGGTCGCCCTCGCGTTCGCGCGTGCCGCGCGCCTGCGTTGGCCGCAAGCCCGCCAGGGCGTGGCCTTCGACACGGACTTCCACGTGACACTCGCACCCTGGAGCCAGCGCCTGCCCATCCCCGAAGCATGGGATGCGCTGGGCGTCCGCCGCTACGGTTTCCACGGACTCGCCTTCGCCTCTGCACTGCGAGTCGTGGCCAGCCAGGACGCCGGAATCCTGCGGAGCCGCGCCGTCTTCGCGCATCTGGGGGGTGGTTGCAGCGTCTGCGCCGTCGAGGACGGTCGGAGCCGCGACACCACCATGGCGCTCACTCCGCTGGGGGGAATCCCGAGCCCTACCCGCTCCGGGGATCTCGATCCCGGTGCGTTGCTGTACCTGCTCAGGCACGAACGGCTGGACGCGCAAGCGATTGAAGATGGTTTGTCCCGCACTGCAGGTTTTGCCGGCATCGCCGGGCACGGCGATATGCGCGTGCTGCTTGCCGATCCTGGCCCGCAGGCCCAGCTTGCCGTGGACCTCTTCGCAGTCCGGATCGCGCAGTCCATCGCGGCCATGGCCACGGGAATCGGCGGACTCGACCATGTCGTCTTTTCCGGCGGCATCGGCCACCGCGCGCCGGGTCTGCGGGCGCGGATCATCGCGCGCTTGGGCTGGCTTGGCCTGGCGCTGGCACCTGACGACAACGATGCTGGGGCCACGCGGATCGATGCCGCGAGCGGGCCGGCCATCTGGAACGTCGCGATCGATGAGGAACGCGAGCTGGCCGAATCAGCATTGGCCTGGCTGTAGTCCACGGCATACCGCCAGGGCGGCCCCAGCCAGGATTACTCGCCGATCAGTGGCGTCGTGAGCACCGCTGCGAATCCACCACCTGGGGTGCGCATGTTCGTAGTCTGGCCCTGATAAAGCCGGGCCGCGAACAACAGCACACCCGCCTCGGACGCGAAGCAGCGCACGTCCGCCTTGAGGGACTGGCCCCCATGCACGCTCCGCATGCTCGGTGGCGCGAAGGCCTGTGCGATGTAGGTCGCCGACGCCATCGACTCCCACGTTCGCCGGGTGAGCTTGTCGCCCCGATAGCTGCCACGGCTGCCGAACCCTGCTGCAGGCTTGAAGAAGTAGCCGTTGCGCGCTGCCCACAACGCATCCCGGTTTCCGGGGACGACTTCAACCGTTGTCGGGATCACCTCGGCCAGCAGGGCTGTCAAACCCGCATCGACCCCAAACCCGCCGAGCAAAGCCGCGTCTCCAAGCACCGCCAGGTTGCGCTTGTCGGCGAACAGCGCGTGCGCACGCGGATGAGGGGTGAGTGCGACGTCCCCTGCTAGATAAGCCTGACGAAGGTCCGCATGCGAAGCTTCCTCAAGCGCGAAATCGGTCAACCGGTTGTAGACCATGTCGATCGGGCCGTCGGCATCTGCAAGCCCCTCCGGGCCGAACCTCAGATCCTCGGGCGCGCGTATCACGCAGTCCACGCCGTGCTCCCGGAATGCGTCCGCGTACAGCTCGAACTCGGGGTAGAGGAACTGCTCCCGCGGGGCGCTGTCCACGATGGCCACACGGGACGGCGCGCGGCCCGACTGCTGCCGGGCATCGTCAAGCCAGGCGGCTACAGCCGCGCTATGGGCCTCCGTCGCCGTGGTCCAGGTGGTCCACGCAGCCGGCGCGCAAGATCTCACGGCATCGAGCAGCACGGCATTGAGGAGCAGCCCGCCTGGATTGGTGTTGACCTCGATCAACCGCGGGCCGTCGACGGTCAGGTGAAAGTCCAGCCCCAGGACGCCACCCGCCGAACCCGGGTAATGGGTTGCGATGTCGGGGGCCCATTGCAGGACGCGCTCGCGGTATCGTGGATTCTCTGCAACTTCGAAGAGCGCCGCCGCGACTCGCCCCATGGCGTCCAACGCCGCACGGTCGACGAACAGGGCGTACCGAGAGAACAGATGTGCGTGAACGGCCGGGTCAGACATGGACTCCGAGAAGGCGGCCCGGATCGACTCGTGCAGCCGCAAGACGTCGACTACTTCGCATGCACACCGCTGGTTGAGCGAGGCACCCACTGAAGTGGCACAGTTGATATTGCAGCCTGACTGGCCAGCCATTCTTGGGGCTCCCTTGGTTTACGCCTCGACGCAGCCTGGTTGCTGCGCTGCTGCATCGATCCCGCCCAGCAGTCATGTTATCTGCTCTCAGGACAAGCGCCGCTTCTCGAAGAAGACAGAGGTAGGGCGTGATGCCCCAACTGAACATCCGCTCGGGTTGGCAATCCAGCCCGCCCACCCTCGATAACGGCCCCTAACCGGCTGGGCGCATTTCAGGCAGGTCCCTAGGCCATCCCCGATAAACATCCCTAACCGACCCCGCCACGCGCCTCATCCGGTGCGACAAGTCCAGACCGTCGGCCGGCGCATCACGTCGCCAGGAGTTGGCGTATGACCGGTAGAGCTCATCAAGCTACCCATCCCCGCCCCACAAGGTAGTCCTTCAGCTACCCGCCTAGCAGGCTGCTGAGAAGCCATCTACTACGCAAGATGGCGACGCGGTCTTGCCCCCTGCTTCCCTTCTGGTGATCGTGTCCGACCACCGTCTCACCTGTTGCGCCTGGCCACGGTGTCGCCGCCCTACCCCACGGGCGGCTCATCCATGTACATCAGCAAGTCCCCTGGCTGACAGCGGAAGTATCGGCACAACTTGTCGATGATGTCTGTCCCTACATTGGTCCCAGGCTGATTGAGCACCTTGGACAAGGTCGCCCGATGGATCCCGGTGCCCTCGGCGACTTCGGTCAGGGGCACCACGCGCCTTTCCTTGAATGCCTTGTCGGCGATGAGCTCGGAAAGACGGAATCGGATCATCATGAACACTCTGTAAATAATGTGGCCTACAAGCGCCATCTGGTGCTTGCACACGACGGATGTCGCCCATTATCGTCGCCAACAGTCGCTTATCCGCGACATCCGTTGACCATTGGCGACAACCAGGGGGTCGCATGCAAACTTACCTGACGGCTGACGAGCTGGCTACCCACGCCCCCCACCTGCCTGCGACGCCCGGGGACAGGCCGACCACGCTCGAACGCGCCGCACGCCAGGGAGTGGCCCCGTGATCGACCTGACCGCGCCCCAGCTCTCCCAGTTCCGCGCAATCCTGCTCGGCACCATGGACCAGTACCGCCCCGACCAGCCTGGAAGGGTCTGGACCCTGCACAACGGGCCCGACAGCTTGCAGTGCCTGATCCCCTGCTCCGGGCTGCTCTACCGACTGCTGTCCAGTCCCCTGGAAAGCCTGGGGTTCCAGTTGGCAGGTTGGCCCGCTACGCAAGAGGCGACCTTGCCGGTGGTGGTCGGGGCGCGGCCGGACGCTTTCGGCAACGACTCCCTGGACCTGCTGCCGGCGGACATCTGCCCGGTACCGGACGTGCATGGCGACACCGTTGCCTTGATCTGCCAGATCATGACCCCGCCGCTGCGCGGAATGGTCGAAGCGGTGTTCCAGGACAGGGAGGTGGTGTCCAGGTACTGGACGATGCCGGCATCGGCACGCCACCACCATGCCTTCCCCGGCGGCCTTGCTGCCCACAGTCTGGAGGTCGCCCAGGACATGGCCGGCCAGGCGGCCCTGGAAAGCCACGAGCGCGACCTGTGTATCGCCGCGGGCCTGCTCCACGACATCGGCAAGGTCTGGTCCTACACACCGGACATGTTCCTCAACGCCGCCGCAAGGGCGATGGGGCACGAGCTGGTCGGCCTCTGCTGGATGGAACGTGAGCTCAAGACCCTGGAGAAGGAATGGCCGGATGGCGCCTATGCCATGCGCGTCCTGCTCAGCGGCGTTAGCCGGATGCGAAAGGACGGGTCCATGCCCTCTGCTCTGGTGGCACGCCTGAAGGCGGCCGACCAGCACAGCTGCGAGCAGGAGCGGCATGCACGAACCCCGAGCCGGATCTGGACCCCGACGCAGTGGCAACCGCGGGTCAACCCAGATGAAATCGGCTCAGGTGGCCAACGGGGCGATCTGGCTTTCGACTGACAGTATCGGTCTGCTGGGCTGATCCCGTCGCATTGACCGACACGATGGCACGCCAGAGTTGCGTACACCCCCAGGCTTCGTTGTCCTCTGGCGACAACGCTGTGGGGAATGACAAGGAAATCAACCAAAGGCAAACTTGGCTCGCTTCGATCGATGGCTGATCTGGCGTAGCTTGAAATGACCAGGGAAGACCCGCCTGCCATCGAGAGCCTTCCCATGGACGAAACCATCCTTGCCGCAAGACCTATTCCATATGGCCACAAGCCAGGAGGCGAGACCAATTGCGGATTGATCGACCGCCGCAGGCTGAACAATGGCCGCTTGGCCGAGGTCCCACTTTGGAAATGTCGGCTAGCTGCCGCCCACCCTTTCAGCATGCGACATCACCATGTACTTGCAACCACACCAAAGGACGAACACCCGTGCGTACCATCCTTGCCGTGATGACTCTCCTGGTAGCGACGCTCAACACCCCCGCTCATGCAGATGACATCTGTGATCTCGATATCCTCGAAAGCTCAAGCCAGACGATCGTTGGCGAGAACCCCGAACGGCAGTGGGTGAACTTCAGCCGCACGGACGCGGAAGGATCGGGGTCACGAGTGATAGCCAAGGACGAGCCCATTTTCTCGGCAGACTTCCAGAAAATGAGTGAAGCATCATCGCTACTCGTGCCAAACTCTTTTGCCTTCAGGTCGAAATGGCCCCTGGGGCCGAGGCCAAACTTCAAACAGGGGATGTCCCTGCCAATAAAGACCGTGTACACGGTTCCTTCGGGCGAACGCTTCTATATGTTCTATGCCCCGGGGGACAACGAACTGTGGATGTTTGCAAGGCCCGATGGAACGTTGTGCAACAAGGTGATCAACGCATCTGGCGGAACCTATGTATTCATGGTTGGCGAGTATGCAAGCAATCCGTCGACCAAACTCCGCTCGGCGACAGAGACTGACGCCAATGTTCCCGTGAAGCTGCGAATCATCTATCTTGGCGCATCCGGTGGAATTGCCAGCTTCCGTACCATCTTGAGCAGGGATGGCAGGATCCTGGAGACTCAGGAGGTCCAGTACGATCAGACAGCGACGAAGCTGGCGATCGCTGGCATGGAAATCCCGGTCTCAAATATGACGTCCAGTTCAGTGACCGTGGGAGAGATACCCCTCAACAGCAAGATTGCGTGGAGTGCCTACTGGAGTGCGCTGTTCAATAAGTGAGCCTTGGAATCGCATAAGGCATGGTGACATCCAGCCAATACTCCGTTCTTTCCGAAGCAGGAAGGATGAGGGTGTAATCTTTGAACCATGTGCTACTCCGCTATGATCGTGTCCGATCTGCTGAAGCTGGAGCGCCACTATGGCGCCCAGGTTGACGACGCCTTCTACGCGCAGACCGTCGAGCGCCGGTGGTGGGATGGCCTGGCAAAGATGCCCAAAGCATTGGACGACGCCCTGCTCGACCGTGGTGGTCCTGCGGCTGACTGGATCGGGAAGCTGAGGAAGCGTCGGGCCGATGAACTGACCCAGGAGCTGTTCACCCAGAAGCGTCGGGTCGGCGACGCCGAGCGCGCCCTGCAGGTCAAGGAGACAAAGAAGGCTCGCGAGGACGTGCGGATCGGCACGGACAAGATGGGCAAGATCCAGGTTGCCCTTGACGACCTGCGGCGCAAGGAGCCAAAGGACCGTGATTTCCGGATCTATCCGGGCATGCACACCTCGGTGATCGTCTCGCAGGGCGGCAAGCGGATCATCCGCCCGATGCGCTACCAGTGCCGCCCTGCCGGCAAACCTGCCTCGTATGATCGCCGCTACCCGGGCACCTACAACGCCAGACGGGACAATCTGGAAGGCTTCTGGAAGGGCCAGTTCGGCTACACCCACGGAGTCATGGTCGCCACCCGCTTCTACGAGAACGTGGAAGGTGGCGACGGCAAGAACCAGGTCATGGAGTTCACCCCGCGCGACCACGAGCCCATGCTGATCGCCTGCCTGTGGTCCCACTGGACCGACCCCAAGGGTCAGGAGCCGGAACTCTTCAGCTTTGCAGCCATCACCGATGAGCCCGAGCCAGAAGTGGCAACGGCCGGCCATGACCGCACGATCATCAACATCAAGCCCGAGCGCCTGGACGCCTGGCTCAATCCAGACCCGGCCGACCTGGCTGCGCTGTACGCGATCTTCGACGACAAGCGGCACCCGTACTACGAACACCGCAAGGCGGCATGACGAACGTGTACGCCCGTCTTGTCGCCATCAGGCACCTGCATCTGCAATGAGGGATCGACCATGAAAGAGTATCTGAAGCTACGTGCGCGGGAGATCCTGAAGACGCTCAGGGTCGATGGCAGCCAGATCGAGTCGCCCCTGCTGTTCCAGCCGAACCTGAAAGACCATAAGCCGCCCAAGGTCGTCCGGCCATCGCCGGCCATCCGGCAGATCATCCAGGCCCATGCGGCCTTGACCAGGAGATAGCGCAAACTCTCCCCTCAGGCGGACACTTCCAACGTAGATACCCTGGCGTGATGGTTGCGGTACTCGGTCGGCGCCATGCCGCCGAGGGCGTTTTGGGGTCGGTGCTCGTTGTAGTCGATCAGCAACTTTCAGGAGGCCTCGCGCACGTCCTCGAGCCGGGTGAACAGGTACTGGTGCGTTTTTGGAATCGGAAGCCCATGGCCGATCACTCCAATCCGGTGAAACGCGCATGCATTCCGTATCCGCGCCACAACGGCACCGGCGCCTCTTCATCGGACTCGAATGGCTGGTCCACGCTGGCTATGGCGACCGAGGCAAAGTGCCCGGTAGTACTCAACTTGCCGCATCCGGCGGCGATTGCCTGCCAGTTGCTCGGTCGCACTGCGCAGTAAGCCGGAAACTTGGCGGAGCGCACGACGACCCATTCCGGCCGCTTGGTCTCGCCGACGAACCAGATTGAGGGATCGACCTCGGGGCTCCCCTGCCAGGACATCAACTCAAAGCCCTGCTCCACCAAGTACCCGCGGACCACCTGGATGGCCATGTCATGGACCTCCCATGGCGACATTTCGATCTTCTGGTCAGTGATCAGTGCGACCGGGTCGATTGGCTTTCTGGTCTCTGCGTCCAACAAGCCCCATCCCGGCATGTTCGCCACCCATCCACCACCGAAGAGTTTCTTCTTCATCGGCAGGATGCAGGCACGACCATTGGCACTTCTGGCCGCCGTGATCGCCCCCCGCGGGTTGCCGGGACCCTGCACCTTCCCGTCAACATCAACGACGCGGACGAAGAACAACTGGTTGCCGAGCCGGAAGGACAGGTGTTCCAAGAACGGCGGATAGGGATGGGCCCGCAGCCAGGACTGGATACCACCGTCCACCTGCTTGCCCAGATGAATGCCGGCAGCCTTCCAGCAAGGAAAGAACGCCTCGGACATTTCATCCATTTCGATATCGGACATACTGCTCCTCAGTGCGGGCTGCAACGGTTCATGGACACTTCGGTCATTGCCATGAATCATGGCCCCTGGTTTATGCAAAAGGCTGGGCGGTCCACCTCGCCGATCATGTCGACACCCTACTCTGCCTCTTGCCTGCGCACGGCAAGGCGAGCCTCCTGATCGTCTGTCAACCCGGCACCAACTCCCTCCTCGGATAGCTCCTCCAACAGGCGGCATGCGTCTTCGACCGTACATAGTTCGATGGACGATTCCGCCAGGTACTGATGGATATCGTCATGAAGCGCAGGGTCGATCAGATCCCACAACCCCTCAATTCCGGGTTCGCCTGGACGGTCCGCGAGCAGGAGTGCATCCAGGGCCGCACGCAACACCTGGCGGATCTGCGCCACGCGCCCGGGAGAAAGCGACTTCCTTGCAGGCCTGCGGGGTGCTGCTGGTGCAGCGGCTTCAGCGCAGGTGCGCTGGAATCGGGGTATGTCCATGTAGAAGCACAGATCCACGTCCGCAGACGGAGCCCGATAGGCCGCCCCCATCATTGCCGCCGGCTTGAGGTAATGCTGCAACACCATTCCTTCCGGAACCATGTGCGCCACCGGAAAGACCGTTGGCATGCCATCGGCCTTGTCCGCCTCCGTCCGCACCTTGACCAGCACCGCTGAGGTTTCATCGGTGATCAGGCCAAAGTGCAGCGCCAGCCGGGACCGTTCATCGGTCCCCGCGTGCAGCCAGGCCGTGTGGCCCGCCAGGGCACGCAGTGCAGGCACGTTTTCCGGGCCGTCCAGCAGCATCCCCGGGATCTCCAGATCCGATGCCAACCTGATGCGCGGCCTGGGGGATCGCCCGGACGGTAGCATCGCGATGGCCGTCACGGCGTCGCCCGGGTAGGTCGCGCCCAGCGGCAGCGGACGCACCTGGTCGCCACCCCAATCGATGTGGACCGACAGCGGCCCGGCTTCGCGTGCCCGCCGGAGCTGGCGCATCACCGCTTCATCGATGGGTTCGGCCGGGACCGCCCGCTCCAGAACTGCGCTCGTGCTGGCGGCCAATGGCCCAAGTACATCTACGCCGGCGCTGCTGCTCACCGCGACAATGAAGATCCGGATCCCAGCGACAACAGCACGGGCCTGGACCCGTTCGACCGCACGCGGTTGCACGGCGCCGTCCGTTACCAGGATGATGGCCTGGGTACGGCCGGAAGCCTGCCCAAGCACACTGAGCGCATCGATTGAACGATCCAGGGCCTTGCCCATCTCGGTGCCCCCCAGATCGGCGTTGATCGTATCCGCCAGGGACACCATCGCGTCGCGCACACGCGGACTTGCCTTCAGGGGGCGCCGGAACAAGGGCACGATCTGGCTGCCAAAGCGCATGACCTGGATGCGGTCCTCGTCCTGGAGGACTTGCGCGACGGCGCGCAGGGCGTCACGCGATTGTGCAATGGCATCGCCACTCATCGAGCCGGAGCCGTCCAACACCAGGCACAGGTCACAGGGCCCGGCCACGCGCAGCCGGTTCGGCGTGGTGAAGGTGAGCACGCCGATGGCGGCATCGCCATCGGCTACCAGACGGCCTTGCGCGCTGAAGTCGGCGGGAAGATCGAACACCAGCACCAGGTCGCGATCGAGCATGGCCTGGTTCAGCCGCAAGTACTGCCCGGCGCCATCGGTCTCGAAGCGTGCCCCATGGGTGGCGCAATTCACCGGCGACCGTGCCAGCAGGCCCGTCACCCGGATCGTGGCTTCCAGCGGGTGCTCCACGGCGAATTCATGCCTGGGCTTATGGAGGTCATCCAGCAAGCTGCGTCCATAGCGCGGGCGATGCACCAGTGGGAGGCTGAAACGTGCGGTTCCGTCGGCGGTGAAAAGCGCAGCAGCAAAGCGCAATACGATCTCGCCCTCCTCGCCCGGCTTCAGGTTGCCGAGGTTGACGCACAGCATCCCCGGCTCCAGACGCTCAAGCAGTACGGCACTGTCGCCATCGGCGACGGCGTCGTCGTAGTTGCGACTGGCCTGCTGCCTGGGCAGGACCTGGGCAAGCCGTTGCTCGCCGGCCAAGGTGGCTTCCATCCCCATGAACGCCGAATCCAGTGGCACCGGGAAAGAATAGACGGCCTCGATCGAACGGGTGGTGTCATTGCGGAATACGTGGCGCAGTTCGTATTCGGCAACCAGATCGGTGATGGTGACGTGCAGCGCGCTTCGGGCAAGCGGTGTGGTTGGACGGGTACGGGTCGAACGGTTCATGTGGAAGGATCCCCTGTGTTTGCGTCAGTCGTGGTTCGGTCCGGATTCCGGCGAATGCGGATCGCGCAGCGCTTGATATGCGTCTTGCACCGAGCGGAACAGCGATCGCAGCTGGGCCTGGGTCAATCGGGCCCGCTCTGGCGCCACCACCAGTTCCAGCCCGTCGGCCACAATCAGGTGGGAACGCACTTCGATCGCCCCGGGGCGCGCAGGCTCCACGGGCGGCTCGCTCCGTGCCTGGAGCAGCCCCGCAATGGCGTCCAGCGACAGCCCGGCCTCCTGCCATTGCCGGATCCTGAGCAGATCGGCGAGATGGGACTCCGTGTAATAGGCCCCCCGCTTCTCCCCTTCCGGGCCAGGCAGCAACCCTTTCTGGATATAGAAGCGCACGGTGCGACCTGGAACATCCGCACGCTCGCCCAGTTGTTGAAGGCTCAGTTTCATATAAGACACCAGTACTGTCACAATCAGTGTCCGTTATATGTGTACAGGTGTCAACCGTTTGCCCCAGCCTGGCCGCTTGCCATCGCAGTGATTGAGACGGGGTCCCTGGGCACACCAGAACTACCGGCTGAAGGGCAAGCGCAAGGCCGGAACCGTCCGGCCCAGGACTACCCCATGAGCGCCAGGGTGGGTCAGATTTCAGTCGGCGTTGACAGTGGGCAAGACCCATCTGGCTATAGGCCTGGGCGTGAAGGCGGTCGAGCTGGGGTTCTCGGCGCAGTTCTATCGTTTCGACGAGCTCAAGCTGCAGCTCAAGGCCGATGCCCATCTGCCACCGGCCCGGCTACGTCGGCGCAAGTACCTGTCCACCGCGCTGCTGATCATCGACGAGCTCGGCTTCGAACCCATGACCCGGGAGGAAGCCAGCCTGTTCTTCCGCCTGGTGACCTACCGCTACGGCCGTGGCGCGATCCTGATCACCACCAACAAGTCCGTCCGCGACTGGACCGAACTGCTGGCAGGCGACGAGGCCCTCGCCGCCGCTATCCTCGACCGCCTCCTGCACAAGGCCCACGTACTCAACATCAAGGGGAGAAGCTACCGACTCAGAGACCTCGAAGCCACGCTCGGCACCCCCCGCAACTGATCCTCAACCAGACCCGGGGTGCGTAAATCTGGGTGTCGCCATAATGCGTGAAACTCGGTGTCGCTTGACACGTGTAGCGGAAGGAGACGGAGCCGGCTGGAGTCACGGCTACATAAGGCCTCGGTCATTGCCATGAATTATGACCCCTGGGTGTCTACAAAAGGCTGGTCGGTCCACGCCCACATGCGTGGGGAAGACGTAATGCGTGACGTATTACGTAAACCGTCACGTATTACGTAATGCGATTGGGGGAAACACTCCCCACGTGCGTGGTGTTAGCGCCGATCGAAGACTGACCCACCCTGGGCGAGGATGGCGGCTTTTGGGAGGCCGCCTGGATGTTGACCCAGGAGGAAGCAGTGGAAGCAAAGGTATTGGCCCGTCAGGGCAAAGGGGTGCGTGAGATTGCCCGTGACCTGGGCCTGTCCCCGAACACGGTGCGGCGATATCTGCGGGGCGCCCAGGCGCGCTACACACCACGGCCGGCGAAGCCGACCAAGTTGGCGCCGTTCGAGGAGTACGTGCGTTCACGCCTGGCAGCGGCGCACCCGGATGTGATCCCGGCGACGGGGTTGCTGCGGGAGTTGGCTGAACGAGGCTATGGCGGCGGGATCAGCCAACTGAAGGCCTTCATGGCACCTTTGCGCCGCACCCCGGCCGACCCGGTGATCCGGTTCGAGACGGCACCTGGCGAGCAGATGCAGGCGGACTTCACCACCATCCGGCGCGGACGTGACCGGTTGGTGGCCTTCGTGGCCACGCTGGGCTACAGCCGCACCACGTACGTGCGGTTCGGCGACGAGGAGAGCTTCCCGGCCTGGGAGGCGGGGCTGGTCGGGGCCTTCGACTACTTCGGCGGCGTGCCGCAGCACGTGCTGTTCGACAACGCCAAGCCGGTGCTGCTGGACCGGGATGTGTACGGACCGGGCCGGCACCGCTGGAGCCCGCAGATGCTGGCCTTGGCCGAGCAGTGCGCGTTCACCCCCAGGGTCTGCAGACCCTACCGGGCCCGGACCAAGGGCAAGGTCGATCGGTTCAATGGCTATTTGAAGGGCAGTTTCGTGGTGCCGCTGGCGGCGACCCTGCGCAGCGGTGGGCTGCTGCTGGACGTACCCACCGCCAACCGCGAGGTGCGCCGCTGGCTGGACCAGGTGGCCAACCGTCGGCTGCATGCCACCACCCTGGCCCGGCCCTGTGACCGGCTGGAACTGGACCGAGCGCACCTGCCAGACCCTGCAGAAGCAGGCAACCCTGCCGGCGGTGACGACCCTGGAGCAGTTCGACTTCACCTTCGCCGTCGGGGTATCCAAGCCGCAGGTCATGGAGTTGGCCAGCCTGGCCTTCATCGAGCGTGCCGAGAACGTGGTGCTGCTGGGACCATCGGGCGTGGGCAAAACCCACTTGGCCATCGCCTTGGCCATGCGCGCCATCCAGGCCGGGATCAAGACCCGGTTCCTGTCGGCAGCCGACCTGATGCTGCAGCTGGCCTCAGCCAACGGCCAGGGCCGGCTGCGCGAGTACTTCAATCGCGCTGTACTCGGGCCCCGGCTGCTGATCGTCGACGAGCTTGGCTACCTGCCGTTCGGGCGGGAGGAGGCGGCCCTGTTCTTCAACGTGGTTGCCAAGCGCTACGAGCGCGGCAGCATGATCCTGACCAGCAACCTGCCGTTCCCGCATTGGGCCGGCGCCCTGGCCGACGACGCCACGCTGACCGCAGCCCTGCTCGATCGCCTGCTGCATCACGCCCACATTGTGCAGGTCACCGGCGACAGCTACCGGCTGAAGGACAAGCGCAAGGCCGGAACCGTCCGGCCAAGGACTACCCCATGAGCGCCAGGGTGGGTCAGATTTCAATCGGCGAATGATGCGACAAGTGGGTCAGATTTCAGTCGGCGTTGACATCACGTCCTCCGGTGGGTGGCCGGCATGGCTCGGAATACACACGCTCGATCAGTTGGGCGATCACGGCCGGCGCCGCCGCGTGGGGGCAATGGGTGGGGAGTAGCGACATCCAGCCCCCCCCCTCCTCGGGATCTTCTTCCCGGAAGTGGAGCGCCCTCCCTTTAGGACGCGGCCCGACGCCAACGTGGTCGGCCGCCTAGGCCACAGGCGGCAAAAAAAACACACCCAAACGTGGCCATTGCCCCCCGCACAGGCTGCCCACAACCTATACCTGTAGCTGCGGCAGCGCTTCATACAGGGCTAGCCCACAGGAGGGTTCCCCATAGATATATAGGCATTCAAAAGTAGGTGCCCCACCTTGATCCAGACCACCACTGAGGCGTGCGAATTTCCTTATATGGGGCGCGCGCCCCTTCCCCATAGCAAATAGCAGTTATGGAAAAAGCCATATGAATCCCACCGAGTTCGACCGACTTCATTACCCTGAGATCCCGATGAGGATGCTCGAGACCTTTGAACAGAGTGTTCTTGACCCTTTGGAACGGGAGGCAGCGACCATCCTTGGAGTCGCCAACCAGCTTAAGCATGACTTCATGAGCGCCAAAATCGCCCTGTACGAAGCCATCAAGAATTTGCCTGAGAATCAGGGCAAGAACTTCTACTCACCCATGGTGATGACTACCAGGTACCACAAGGGAAGCATGTCAATCTCTTGGCAGGAGATGCATTTCAAGACCAACCGCGACGGAAGCAAGTCCAGATACTACAAATCGATCACGCGTGTCCGCGGCGTCTACCCCATCAGGACCCTGCGACGTCTGGCGAGCTACGACGCTGACCTTGTCGAGGACAGTGAAATCAAGGCAAGGGAGCTCCGCAAATACTGGGCCCAGCTCATGGATTTGAAGAGGAGCGTCCGCACTGCCTTCAGCAAACTGCCCCCAGGCGTGGCGGCGGCCCTGGCGGAAGAGAAGGCGCAGTCAGTCAACCGCCTGATTCCCAGATCGCAGGATCGGTACGGAGACGACGAAACCACAGTGTGATGAATCAGGATACCTTCTGGAGACCACAGGGAACCGCAGGCCAACGCAACCTCGCTGCACTCCATACGGGTGCTCCGTGGTGTTGCACGTGTCAACACCGAGGCGGGTATCAGCCAAACGGTCGGCGCAGTGTCGGAATAGTCCGACTGCAGCGTCGGAATGCGCCAGGGCTCGTATTGCACGATACGATGCCCGCCCGGACTACGGGCCCCTGTCCTGGGCCCTGACCACAAACCAGTCGGCGAGCTCCGCCCGCAGCCAGCGACTTGAGCGCCCCGACTTCAACTGCCGTGGGAAACGGCCTTGCTTGATCAAGCTGTAGATGGTCGAGCGCGACAAGCGCGTGCGCTCGCAGACTTCCTGGATCGTCAAGGCCTGGGGTTCAGCATCCATGAGTGGGCACCTCTGCTTGGGTCGCCTCCAGCGTGCCTACAGTCCGAGCGTCGTGTCTACGCGAATTGGGCCTTTTGCGACGGCACTTCCGCAAACGAGTGCAGTTTCTCGTCACTGGCCACGCGCGCATGGACGCGGCGATCAATTCCCCAAAGATTCCCCAAAAACACTTAGGGCCGCCTCTCGGCAGCCCTAAGTGCTTGATCTAATTGGCGTCCCCACGGGGATTCGAACCCCGGTCGCTACCGTGAAAGGGTAATGTCCTAGGCCTCTAGACGATGGGGACTTGGAACCTGTCGCACTCCCGCCGGAAGTGGCGGAATTGGTGGAGCCAGCCGGGATCGAACCGGCGACCTCTTGCATGCCATGCAAGCGCTCTCCCAGCTGAGCTATGGCCCCACGTGCTGGAGGAGCGGAATTGTATTGGCCCTTTCCGGGTCGCGCAAGCCTCCCCGGCACTTTTCCGCCGCTGGGGCGTTGCAGCCGGTTCAGTCCACCTGCGGCCGCAACTCCGGATCCAGGGCCACGCGTTCGTCGAACACGAAGCAGCGACCCGCGTAGCCCAGGCCGCCGACCTGCTCGAAATAACCCAGGATCCCGCCTTCGAGCTGCAGCACGTTGTCCATACCGTCCTGGCGCATCCACAGCGCGGCCTTCTCGCAGCGGATGCCGCCGGTGCAGAAGCTCACTACGGTCGCGTCGCGCAGGGCCTCGCGGTGCGGCTGCAGGGCGCCGGGCAATTCGGTAAAGCAGGAGATCGGCAGGGTCAACGCGCCGGCGAAAGTGCCGTGCCCGACCTCTTGCGCATTGCGGGTGTCGAGCAGGACCAGCGGGCGGCCCTGGTCGTCGCGCCCGCCCTGCCCCAGCCAGCGGGCCAGCGTGCGCGGCTGCACCGCCGGGGCGCGCTCGCCGCTGGCCAGCGGCGTGGCGTGCGGATGGCCGAAACGGATGATCTCCGGCTTCAGCTTGACCTTGAGCCGGGCGAACGGGATCCGTGAGCTGTGACTGTATTTCGGCTGCAAGCCTTGCAGTCCGGGCAGGCTTCGCAGCAGGTCGACCAGACCGCGCACTGCGGCGTCCTCGCCGGCGAGGAACAGGTTGATGCCTTCGGGAGCGACCAGGATCGTGCCCTTCAGCCCTGCTTCGGTGGCGGCCTGGCGCAGGCGCCCGGCCAGGCCTCGAGGATCGTCCAGCGGGGTGAAGTGGTAGGCGGCAAGATTGAGCATGGCGCCATTGTAGGCGCCCGCCCGCTCAGCGCAGCAGCAGCCAGGGCAGCGCCAGGACCAGGGCGACGATGGCCACGATCGCCGCCAGCCGCGGCAGGACGTAGCCGGGGCGCCGCTGCAGCAGCTCCAGGAAGGTCTCGTCGCCGTGCGCGCTTCGGTCTTCGCGGGCCCGGTCGCGGCGCGCCTGCTGGTACCCGTCGAGCAGGCCACGTGCGCGCGGGTAGTCATCGGCATCGCGCAGCCACAGCGCCGGCGCGCCCAGGCCCCACAGGCCCGGGGCGGTCTCATACCAGTCCACGCCGTGTGCGGTCAGCAGTTCGCGGACCTCGTCGGCCTCGTCCTCGGGAACCTGGCGCAGGTTGAACAGCAGCTTGGCCATGCCGGCAATGATAGCGGCCGATCGGGTCGGCACCGGCATCGGTTACCCTTGCCGCCCCGATCCGTGGACCGACGCCGACATGCGCCCCCTCCCCGCCCTGCTGTCGCTGCTGTTGCTGGCCGGTTGCATGGCCGACGCCGGCGTGCCGCCCGGCGGCGGCATCGCCGAGCTGCAGCGGATCGACCAACGGGTCGGCACCGGCGCGACCGCCAGCGGCGGTCACAAGGTCACCGTGCACTACACCGGCTGGCTCTACGACCAGAACGCGCCTGACCGACGCGGCCGCGAGTTCGACGGCTCGCGCGGGCGCGGTGAGCCGTTCACCTTCCTGCTCGGTGCCGGCCAGGTGATCCGGGGCTGGGACGAAGGCGTGGCCGGGATGCGGGTCGGCGGCCAGCGCACCCTGCTGATCCCCGCGGACATGGCCTATGGCCGCAAGGGAGCCGGCGGGGTGATTCCGCCCAATGCCTCGCTCGTTTTCGAGGTCGAGTTGCTGGACGTGCAGCCGCACTGAGCGCCGCCCATGACCGATCCAGTCTCCCGGTTGCCCGGCCTGGCCGTGATCGGCGGCGGTCCGGCCGGGTTGATGGCCGCCGAAGCCGCGCGCGCGGCCGGCGTGGAGGTGGATCTGTTCGAGGCCAAGGGCTCGGTCGGGCGCAAATTCCTGATCGCCGGCAAAGGCGGGCTCAACCTCACCCACTCCGAGCCGATGCCCGGTTTCGCCGGGCGCTACGGCGCGCGCGCGGACGAGGTCGCCGGCTGGCTGCGCGATTTCGGTCCGGAGGCGCTGCGCGACTGGGCGCATGGGCTGGGCGTGGACAGCTACGTTGGCAGTTCCGGCCGGGTGTTCCCGATGGACCGCAAGGCGGCGCCGTTGCTGCGCGGCTGGGTGCGGCGGCTGAAGGAGCAGGGTGTGCGCTTCCACGTCCAGCATCGCTGGCTCGGCTGGGACGATGCCGGTGCGCTGCGCCTGGCCACTCCCGAGGGCGAAAGGTGCATACGCGCCCCGGCGGCCGTGCTGGCGCTGGGCGGCGGCAGCTGGCCGCAGCTGGGTTCCGATGGCGGATGGGTGGCCTCGCTGCAGGCACGCGGGCTGGAGGTGGTGCCGCTGCAGCCGGCCAACTGCGGTTTCGACATCGGCTGGAGCACACACTTCGCCCAGCGCCATGCCGGAGCGCCGATCAAGCCGGTGGTTGCGCATTGGTTCGATTCCACCGGGACAGGCCATGCGCTGCAGGGCGAGTGCGTCGCCACGGCCACCGGCATCGAGGGCAGCCTGGTGTACGCATTGTCGGCGGCGTTGCGCGAGGCTATCGCCCGCGACGGCTCGGCCATGCTGTGGCTGGACCTGGCGCCCGGACGCGACCTGGAACGGCTGCGGCGAGACCTGGGCCGGCCCCGTGGCGGCCGCAGCCTGAGCGAGCATCTGCGCCGCCAGGCCGGCATCGATGGGGCCAAGGCGGCACTGGTACGCGAGGCGCTCGATGCCACGGCGCTGGCCGACATGGACCGGATTGCGGCCACGCTCAAACGCCTGCCCCTGCGCCTGCTGCGAGCGCGGCCGCTGGACGAGGCCATCAGCAGCGCCGGCGGCGTGCGCCTTGAAACGTTGGACGACGGGCTGATGGCCAAAGCCCTGCCCGGCGTGTTCTGCGCCGGCGAAATGCTCGACTGGGAAGCGCCGACCGGCGGCTACCTGCTCACGGCCTGCTTCGCCAGCGGCCTGCGCGCGGGACGCTCCGCGGCCCGCTGGCTGCGGCAGCGGGCCGCCGGTCAGGGTCCGGGTGCGGCCGCCGATCACTGACGGCCTGGGTCGTCCCCGTCAGTCCGGATTGGGGTTGGCCACGCCGTGCGGCACATGGCCGGCGGCCACGTGCCGGCGCGCACTATCGATGTTGTGCGCCGAATCGTCGAAGAAGATGTCGGCACCGAACGCGGCCAGGAACGGCCCCTTGGCGCGGCCGCCCAGGAACAGCGCCTCGTCCAGGCGCACGCCCCATTCGCGCAGGGTGCGGATCACCCGCTCGTGCGCCGGCGCCGAGCGCGCGGTGACCAGGGCGGTACGGATCGGCGCGTCCTCGCCCGGCGGGAACACTTCCTGCAGTTCGTGCAGCGCGGAGAGGAAACTGCGGAATGGCCCGCCCGACAACGGTTCGCGGGCGCGCTGGTGCTCGTGCCGGCCGAACGCCTCCACCCCCTGTTCGCGCGAGATCCGTTCGCTTTCGTCGCCGAAGATCACTGCGTCACCGTCGAAGGCGATCCGCAACTGGTCGCGTGCCGCGTCGATCGCGCGCGCCGGCAGGATGGTTGCCGCGGCCACGCCGCGTTGCAGCGAACGGCGCACCGACTCGGGATTGGCCGACAGGAACAGGTCGGTGCCGAACGGGGCCACGTAGGGCCAGGTCGGCTCGCCCGAGGTGAACACCGCGCGCACGATGCCCAGGCCATGGTGCTGGATCGAGTTGAAGATGCGCAGCCCGGTATCGGCCGAATTGCGCGACAGCAGGATCACCTCGACCTGCGGCGTGCCCGGCGGCAGGCGCCGGTTCAGGGCCAGCAGCTTGCGCACCACCGGGAATGCCACGCCCGGTTCCAGGACCTGGTCCTCCAGGCCGCGCTGGTAGTCGGCATAGGCCTCCACGCCCTCGCGCTCGTACAGGGCGTGGCTTTCCTCCAGGTCGAACAATGCCCGCGAGGTCACCGCCACGGTGAGCAGTCGGGAGTTGTCGTCGTCCGGTCGGGTCATGCGGGCATTGTCGGGCATCGGCGTCGCAGCGGACGCGACCGGAGCGGCCGGGCTGCCGGTACTCACACCACGAACTGCTCGCTGAGGATGCGCTCTTCCAGGTTGTGCTCCGGATCGAACAGCAAGGTCACGATACGGTCGCGCGATTCACGGATCACCACCTCGACCACGTCGCGGGTCTCGTGCGAGTCGGCGGTCACGCTCACCGGGCGCTTGTACGGGTCGAGCACCTCGAAGCGGATCTCGGTGTCGGCCTTGAGGATGGCCCCGCGCCAGCGACGCGGCCGGAACGCGGCGATCGGGGTCAGGGCGATGGTGTGCGAACCCAACGGCAGGATCGGGCCGTGCGCGGAGAAGTTGTAGGCGGTGCTGCCGGCCGGGGTGGCGACCAGCACGCCGTCGCAGACCAACTCGTCGAGGCGGGTCTGGCCGTTCAGGCCGATGCGGATGTGCGCCGCCTGGCGGGTCTGGCGCAGCAGCGACACCTCGTTGTATGCCAGCGATCCGGTGCTGGCGCCCGATTCGGTCTGGGCCAGCATCTCCAACGGCCGCAGCTTGGCCGGCTCGGCGCTGGCCAGGCGCTCGATCAGGTCCTCGCCGCGGTAGTGGTTCATCAGGAACCCGACCGTGCCCAGCTTCATGCCGAACACCGGCTTGCCCAGGCCGCCATGGCGATGCAGGGTCTGCAGCATGAAACCGTCGCCGCCGAGCGCGCAGATCACCTCGGCCTCCTCCGGCGGGTGCTGGCCGTGGCGCGCGGACAGGGTTTCGAGCGCCTGACGCGCATCGGGCGCCGCGCTGGCGAGGAATGCGATGCGGGGACTGTCGCTCATCAGCTTCTCCGGCCGGAGGCCCGAGCATACCGGGCCGTGGCCCGGATCGCATGGCCCGGTGAGCGTGCGGTTGTCCTGCGTTGCCCCTGTCGCGCGTTAGTCCCCGTTGTCAGCACCCGAGGGAGGCACGGCCCGCCATGGATACCGAACTCAAGCGCACCGTCAGCGACGCGATGTGGCAGCGGCTCGCGACCCGGCTGGACGTGGAACTGGCCGCACTGCAGGCGGTCGCCGAGGTCGAATCCAGCGGATCGGGCTTCCTGCCTGCGCCGGACCGGCGTCCGAAGATCCTGTTCGAAGGCCATGTCTTCCACCGCCTCACCGCCGGCCGCTACAGCGCCACCCATCCCGGCATCAGTTACCCCCAATGGGACCGGCGTCGCTATTCGGGCTCGCTCGCCGGCGAATGGAAGCGCCTGGACAAGGCCGCCGCGCTGGATCCGGTCGCGGCGATGCAGTCGGCCAGTTGGGGCGCGTTCCAGATCATGGGCTTCAACTACGCCCTGTGCGGCTTCAACGACGTCGGCCGCTTCGTCCAGGCGCAGGCGGCTGCCGCCGACGGCCAGCTCGAGGCCTTCGCCGCCCTGCTCTCGCGCCCCGGCTCGCCACTGATCGTGCCGCTGCGGCGCAAGGAGTGGGCGAAGTTCGCCAGCCGCTATAACGGGCCCGGCTACCGCCAGAACCACTACGACGAGAAGCTGGCCGCCGCCTATGCACGCCACGCGGCCACCCCCGCCGGCAGTAGCCGCCGCGCCCCGGCCCGCACCGCGTCGTCGCGCAGCCTGGCCGCCCCCGGGCGCCCGCAACCGGCGCCGCTGGAGATGCTGGAGCAGACCGCCGCCGGCACCACCCGCAGGCGCAGCAGCCGGGTGTTCAACGTGCGCCCGGACGCCGTGGACCTGCGCGACTGGGAATACCAGCCGCCGGTGGCCGCGGCGCCGCAGGACGTGCGTTATCCGGCCGAACTGCGCTCGATGCTGGACCAGGGCCTGACCAGCGCGTGCACCGGCTACGCGCTGGCGGTGGTGATCGAATACCTGCTGGTGCGCGCAGGCCGCCACGTCGAGCCGATCTCGCCGCACATGCTCTACAGCATGGCCCGGCGCTATGACGAATGGGCCGGAAACGACGAGGACGACGGCCCGGAGGCCGATACCGGCTCCTCGTTGCGGGGCGCGCTCAAGGGTTGGTTGCGCCATGGCGCCGGCAGCGCCCGGCTCTGGCCGAAGAGGGAAATGCCCGCGCCGAACGCACAGGCCAGCGAGGACTGGTGGACCGACGCGATCAAGCGCCCGCTCGGCGCCTACTACCGGCTCGACCCCGGCTCGCTGCGCGACATGCATGTGGCCATCGACCAGGTCGGCGCGCTGTACGCCAGCGCCTTCACCCATGCCGGCTGGGAGGAACTACTGCGCGAAGAAGCGGTGCCGCGCCCCGAGGACCCGGCCGATCTGCCGCTGATCCGGCGCAAGTCCGGCAACCCCGACAGCGGCCATGCCTTCGCGATCGTCGGCTACACCCGCGACGGCTTCGTCGTGCACAACTCCTGGGGTCCGGTCTGGGGCATGGGCGGCCTGGCCGTGCTGCGCTACAGCGACTGGCTGGAGAACGCGATGGACTGCTGGGTGGCGCAACTGGGCGTGGTCACCGCCGAGCACGAGGCGATCGCGGAAGCCACCAGCCTGCGCACCGACGCCAGCGGCAAGGGCGTGGTTTCGGGCAACCCGGTGCTGGCCGCGCACGAACTGTCTCCGTTCATCGTCAACATGGAAAACGACGGCCGCCTGAGCCAGCGCGGCCAGTTCCGCACCCAGCCCTCGGACGTGGATGCGCTGCTGCGCATCCACCTGAAGGAGGCCTGCTCCAAGTGGGGCATCCGCGCCGACCAGGCCGTGGACGTGGCCATCTACGCCCACGGCGGCCTCACCGACGAGAGCGCCGCGGCCAAGACCGCGCAGCTGTGGGTGCCCAAGCTCTACGACGAGAAGATCTTCCCGATTTTCCTGATGTGGGAGACCGGCGCGATCAAGACCGTCTCCAACATGGTCGAGGACAAGCTCTCCAGGGACGACGGACGTGCCGGCGGCAAGCTCAAGGACGCCTGGAAGGAATGGTGGAACCAGCGCGTGGAAGGCATCGCCCGCCCGCTCGGCCGCCCGCTGTGGAGCGAGATGAAGGAGAACGCGGCCAAGATCAGCAGCAACCCGAACTCCGGCGTGCGCATGCTGTTCGACCTGTACAAGGCCAACGGCCGCGACTACGGGCTGCCGAAGATCCGCCTGCACCTGGTCGGTCACTCGGCCGGCGGCATCCTGCACTCGCACCTGGGCGCGGCCGCGATCGCCGCCGGCTTCGACCTGCGCTCGGTCAGCCTGCTCGCCCCGGCCGTGCGCGTGGACGAGTTCGACCGCACCCTGGGCAAGGCCGTGCTCAAGACCGACACCAAGCTGCTGGTAGCCAACCTGACCGACGCGGCCGAGCGCGCCGACCCTACCTGCAAGCCCTACGGCCATTCGCTGCTGTATCTGGTCTCGCGCTCGTTCGAGGACCGCAAGGAAACCCCGATCCTGGGCCTGGAGCGCGACCTGGTCCCGGCCCGCGCCACCCTGCCCTGGGGCGCGCGGATGATGGCCGTCGCCAGCCCCCAATCCACCCCCGCCCGCCTGCCCAGCGCCACCGGCCTGGACGGCGGCACCCTGTCCCCCGAGGCCACCACCCACGGCAGCATCGACGACGACAAGGCGCTGCAACGACTGGTATTCGACCTGATCCGCAAGGCCTGAAAGAGAACGCCCGGCGTCGCCGGGCGCTTCCCATCCCAGAGCTGCGGTCTCGCCTTGGGTATCAGGCGGCCACGGTCTTCGCCACGTCCCGGTACTCCTCGATCCGGTCGAAGTTCATGTAGCGGTAGATCTCCTCGCCCTTGTCGTTGATCACACCGATGTCGGCCATGTATTCGGCCTTGGTCGGGATCCGGCCCAAGCGCGAGCAGATCGCGGCCAGTTCGGCCGAGCCGAGGTAGACGTTGGAGTTGCGGCCCAGGCGGTTGGGGAAGTTGCGGGTGGAGGTGGAGAACACGGTGGCGCCCTCCTTCACCTGGGCCTGGTTGCCCATGCACAGCGAGCAGCCCGGCATCTCCATGCGCGCACCGGCGGTGCCGAAGGTGCCGTAGTGGCCTTCCTTGGTCAGCTCGGAGGCGTCCATCTTGGTCGGCGGAGCCACCCACAGCCGCGTGGGGATGTCGCGCTTGCCTTCCAGCAGCTTGGCCGCGGCGCGGAAGTGGCCGATGTTGGTCATGCACGAACCGATGAACACCTCGTCGATCTGGGTGCCGGCCACGTCGGACAGGGTCTTCACGTCGTCCGGGTCGTTCGGGCAGGCCAGCAGCGGTTCGTGCACGTCGGCCAGGTCGATCTCGATGACCGCGGCGTACTCGGCGTCGGCGTCGGGCTCGAGCAGCTGCGGATCGGCCAGCCACTGTTCCATCTTGGCGATGCGGCGGGCCAGCGAACGTGCGTCCTGGTAGCCCTCGGCGATCATCCACTTCAACAGGGTGATGTTGCTGTTGAGGTACTCGATGATCGGTTCCTTGTTCAGGCGCACGGTGCAGCCGGCGGCCGAACGCTCGGCCGAGGCGTCTGAGAGCTCGAACGCCTGCTCCACCTTCAGGTCCGGCAGGCCCTCGATCTCGAGGATGCGGCCGGAGAAGACGTTCTTCTTGCCGGCCTTGGCCACGGTCAGCAGGCCGGCCTTGATCGCGTAATACGGGATCGCGTTGACCAGGTCACGCAGGGTCACGCCCGGCTGCAACTCGCCCTTGAAGCGCACCAGCACCGACTCGGGCATGTCCAGCGGCATCACCCCGGTGGCCGCGGCGAAGGCGACCAGGCCCGAGCCGGCCGGGAACGAGATGCCCACCGGAAAGCGGGTGTGCGAGTCGCCGCCGGTGCCGACGGTGTCGGGCAGCAGCATGCGGTTGAGCCAGGAGTGGATCACGCCGTCGCCTGGACGCAGCGAGATGCCGCCACGGGTGGAGATGAACTCCGGCAGGGTGTGGTGGGTCTTCACGTCCACCGGCTTGGGGTAGGCGGCGGTGTGGCAGAACGACTGCATCACCAGGTCGGCGGAGAAGCCCAGGCAGGCCAGGTCCTTCAGCTCGTCGCGGGTCATCGGGCCGGTGGTGTCCTGGGAGCCGACCGAGGTCATCTTCGGCTCGCAATAGGTGCCCGGGCGCACGCCCTGCCCTTCCGGCAAACCACAGGCGCGACCGACCATCTTCTGCGCCAGCGAATAGCCCTTGCCCGTGTCGGCCGGCTGCTGCGGCTGCCGGAACAGGTCGGTGGCCGGCAGGCCCAGCGATTCGCGCGCCTTGGCGGTGAGCCCGCGGCCGATGATCAGCGGGATGCGGCCACCGGCGCGCACCTCGTCGAACAGCACGTCGGACTTGACCTGGAATTGCGCAATCACCTCACCGTTCTTCAGCGCCTTGCCCTCGTAGGGGCGCAGCTCGACCACGTCGCCGTGCTCCATCTGCGATACGTCCAGCTCGATCGGCAGAGCACCGGCGTCTTCCATGGTGTTGTAGAAGATCGGCGCGATCTTGCCGCCCAGACACACGCCGCCGGCACGCTTGTTGGGGATGAAGGGGATGTCGTCGCCGGTCCACCACAGCACGCTGTTGGTGGCCGACTTGCGCGAGGAACCGGTGCCGACCACATCGCCGACATAGGCGACCAGGTGGCCCTTGTCCTTGAGCGAGAGGATTTCCTGGATCGGGCCGCGCTTGCCGTCCTCCTCGGGCACGAACGGCGCGTCCGGGCGCTTGTTCTTGAGCATCGCCAGGGCGTGCATCGGGATGTCCGGGCGGGTGGTGGCATCCGGGGCCGGCGACAGGTCGTCGGTATTGGTCTCGCCGGGAACCTTGAATACGGTGACGGTCAGGCTCTGCGGCACTTCCGGGTGGCGGGTGAACCATTCGGCATCGGCCCAGCTCCGCAATACCGCCTGGGCATGGGCGTTGCCCGCCCTGGCCTTCTCTTCGACGTCGTGGAAGGCATCGAACACCAGCAGGGTGTGCTTAAGGCCGTCGGCGGCGATGGCGCCGACCGTGGCGTCGTCCAGCAGTTCGATCAGCGGGTGCACGTTGTAGCCGCCGAGCATGGTGCCGAGCAGCTCGGTGGCGCGCTCGCGGGAGATCAACGCATTGCTTTCGCTGCCGAAGGCCAGCGCAGCCAGCCAGGACGCCTTGACCTTGGCCGCATCGTCCACGCCGGCGGGCACGCGATTGACCAGCAGGTCGAGCAGGAACGATTCCTCGCCGGCCGGCGGATTCTTCAGCAGCTCGATGGCTTCGGCGGTCTGCTGGGCCGACAGCGGCAGCGGCGGGATGCCGAGGGCGGCGCGTTCGGCGGCGTGGTGGCGGTAGGCTTCCAGCATGGGGGGGTCTCCGGGGGGATTCGCGTAAGAGAGAGGGGTTACGGGAAAGCGGGTTCAGGGCTTGGGCACGATGACCTTCAGGCCCTTGTAGTAATCGCGGAAAAAACCGGCGTCGCGGGTGATCAGGGCGTCGCATTGCAGCAGCGCGTGCGCGCCGACGAGGAAATCGGCGACCACGCGCTCGCGCCTGCCGCCACGGGCGCGGAAGCGCTTGCCCATGTGGCCGGCGCGCATGGCCGCGGTCTCGGACAGCGGTTCGTAGCGGATGCCCAGCGGGGACAACATGTCCATGAGGTTGGCCGACGTGTCGAGCATGGCCTGCACCTCGGCCACCACCGCCTCGCAGACGACCACATCGTCATGCACCAGAGCTTCGCCGATGCAGGCTTCCGATGATTCGGCGAACTTGCTGTCGCCTATCAACAGATCGATCAGGACGTTGGAGTCCAGTGCGATCACTTGTGGCCGTCCGGATTCCAGTCCGAAGGATCGCGCAGCACCTCGAACGGCTCCAGCGGATCGCCGGGGGCACGGCCACGAATGGCGCGCATGGCCTCATCGGTGCTGGTGAATCCTTCCGCCAGCTTGAATTGGCCGCGCAGCTTGCGCAGCGCGTCGCTCACGTCCTTGCGCAGGATGATGCGGCCGCCATCCAGTTCGACCTTCAGGGTGGTGCCCTTGGTCAGACCCAGGGCGTCGCGCACGGCCTTGGGCAGGGTGATCTGCCCGCGTTCGGCAACGGTGGCTTCCATGGGGCTTCCTCCACGGGATTGGTATGACGAGATAATACATACTTTTCCATACATACTCAATCCGGCATGGCGGTTCCCGCGCGACAATGGCCGGGCCCGGTCCCTGCCCCGGCACCCCGGGAGCCGGCGCCGGAATGACGAACCTGTAACCCCACCACCGCAACAATGGGTGATTCCCCTTGCGCCGCCGGGAATGGCGGCGCACCAGCCACAGGAGCCCGCCATGCGCGATTCCTTCGCCACCCGCAGCCGCCTGGACGTCGGCGGCCAGTCCTACGTCTACGCCAGCCTGCCGAAACTGGGCCAGCGCTTCGACCTGGCCCACCTGCCCTACTCGATGAAGATCCTGTTGGAGAACCTGCTCCGGCACGAGGACGGGATCACGGTGCTGCCCGAACACATCGAGGCGGTGGCGCACTGGAACCCGCAGGCCGAGCCGGATACCGAGATCGCCTTCATGCCCGCGCGCGTGGTCCTGCAGGATTTCACCGGCGTGCCCTGCGTGGTGGACCTGGCGGCGATGCGCGACGCGGTGGTCCGGCTCGGCGGCCAGGCCTCGCAGATCAATCCGCTGATCCCCTCCGAGCTGGTGATCGACCATTCGGTGCAGGTGGACGTGTACGGCCGTCCCGATGCGCTGGACCTCAACGGCAGGATCGAGTTCGAACGCAACCGCGAGCGCTACGGCTTCCTGCGCTGGGGCCAGAACGCCTTCGGCAACTTCAAGGTGGTGCCGCCCAACACCGGCATCGTCCACCAGGTCAACCTCGAACACCTGGCGCGGGTGGTGATGACCTCCGAGGTTGATGGCGAACCATGGGCCTACCCGGACACCGTGTTCGGCACCGACTCGCACACCACCATGATCAATGGCATCGGCGTGCTCGGCTGGGGCGTGGGCGGGATCGAGGCCGAAGCGGCAATGCTCGGCCAGCCCTCCTCGATGCTGATCCCGCAAGTGGTCGGCTTCAAGTTGACCGGCAAGCTGCCCGAGGGCGCCACCGCCACCGACCTGGTGCTCACCGTCACCCAGATGCTGCGTGCGCACGGGGTGGTCGGCAAGTTCGTCGAGTTCTTCGGCGACGGCCTGCAGCACCTGCCGTTGGCCGACCGCGCCACCATCGGCAACATGGCGCCCGAATACGGCGCTACCTGCGGCATCTTCCCGATCGACGCCGAGGCGGTCCGCTACCTGCGCCTGTCCGGGCGCAGCACCGTGCAGATCGCCCTGGTCGAAACCTATGCGAAGGCGCAGGGCCTGTGGCACGAGCCCGGTCAGGCGCCGGCCAGCTATTCGTCCGTGCTGGAACTGGACATGGCCCAGGTCAAGCCCTCGCTGGCCGGTCCGCGGCGCCCGCAGGACCGGGTGCTGCTGGAGGACATGAAGGCCAACTTCAACGCCAACGTCGAAGGCCTGGTGGCCCATCGCAAGGTCGGCCAGGCGGTGCAGGCGCTGGTCGCCGAGGGCGGCGACCAGCCGCAGGCCGAGCGGCTGGCGGCCAAGCCGATGTCCAGGATCACCCTCGACGACGGGGAGCACCACCTGACCGACGGCTCGGTGGTGATCGCCGCGATCACCTCTTGCACCAACACCTCCAACCCGGCGGTGATGCTCGGCGCCGGTCTACTGGCGCGCAATGCCGTGGCCCGGGGGCTGAAGGCCGCGCCCTGGGTGAAGACCTCGCTCGGCCCCGGCTCGCGGGTGGTCACGGACTACCTGCGCAAGGCCGGCGTGCTCGGCGACCTGGAGAAGCTGGGTTTCTACGTGGTCGGCTACGGCTGCACCACCTGCATCGGCAATTCCGGCCCGCTGCCGCAGGCGGTGTCGCAGGGCATCGCCGAGAACGACCTGGCGGTGGCCGCGGTGCTCTCGGGCAACCGCAACTTCGAGGGCCGCATCCATGCCGAGGTGAAGATGAACTACCTGGCCTCGCCGCCGCTGGTGGTGGCCTATGCCATCGCCGGCACGGTCGACATCGACCTCAGCCGCGAACCACTGGGCCAGGACGCGGACGGCAACGACGTCTTCCTGCGCGACATCTGGCCGAGCAACAAGCAGGTCGGCGACACCATCGCCGCCACCGTGGGCCCGGAACTGTTCGCGCAGAACTACGCCGACGTGTTCAAGGGCGATGCGCGCTGGAACTCGATGGACTCCAGCGGCGGCGAGCTGTATGCCTGGGACGCCGGCTCCACCTACATCAAGAACCCGCCCTACTTCGACGGCATGACCATGGCGGTGGGCGCGATCGGCGACATCCACGGCGCGCGCGTGCTGGGCCTGTTCGGCGACTCGATCACCACCGACCACATCTCCCCGGCCGGCAGTATCAAGAAGGATTCGCCCGCCGGCCGCTTCCTGCAGTCACGCGGCGTGCAGCCGGCCGACTTCAACAGCTACGGCAGCCGCCGTGGCAACGATGACGTGATGGTCCGCGGCACCTTCGCCAACATCCGGATCAAGAATCTGTTCTTCGGCGGCGAGGAAGGCGGCAATACGCTGTACTTCGGCACCCAACCCCCGCAGAAGATGCCGATCTACGACGCGGCGATGGAGTACAAGGCCGCCGGCACTCCACTGCTGGTGATCGCCGGCAAGGAATACGGCACCGGCTCATCGCGCGACTGGGCGGCCAAGGGCACCAACCTGCTGGGGGTCAAGGCGGTGATCGCCGAAAGCTTCGAGCGCATCCACCGTTCCAACCTGGTCGGAATGGGCGTGCTGCCGCTGCAGTTCCCCGACGGCCAGAACGCCCAGTCGCTGGGCCTGGACGGCACCGAGACCTACGACGTCACCGGCCTGGACGATGGAGCCGGCAGGACCGCCACGATCACCGCACGCCGGGCTGACGGCACTTCCATCGTGTTCCTCGCCCACGTGCTGCTGCTGACGCCGAAGGAGGTGGAATACTTCAGGCACGGCGGCCTGCTGCAGTACGTGCTCCGGCAACTGGCGGCACGCAAGGCTGCCTGATCTGACCCGGCCCGGCCCGGCCTGGTCAAGGGACGGGTGCCGATCGTCAGCCGGCACATCCGGCCCGGGGCAGCGGACTCGCCGTCCGCTCCACCTGAGTGCTGCGGCGGCACCTAGCGATGCGGCCGGCATGCGCTGCCGCGGGCGCGCCTCAGCGCGGCTTCCATTCGGCGTAGTACAGCCGCCAGTCGCCGCCCTCGTCGCGCCAGCCCGAGGTCACGTCCCAGGCCTGGGCCCGCTCGGGCACGATGCGGCCGCCGCCACCGGAAGCCACGGCGCTGAAGCGCACCGTGGCGCGGTCGCCGACCAGCGCCACTTCCGCCGGCCCGAGGGTCAGGCCGATGCGTGCATTGGCCAGCACCTGCGCGCGCACTACCTGCTGCAGCGCAGCACGATCCATCCCGTCATTGCCGGCGAAATCGGCGGCCACCCCGTCCATGAAATCGCCGGCACGGCGTTCCTCCAGTGCCGCCTGCATCGTCGAAAGCTGCGTGCGCAAGCGCTGTTCCGGCGGGCTGCGCGAACAACCGGCCGCCAGCAGCATCCCTGCCGCCAGCAGCATCAGTGCCCCGGCCAGCGACCACCCCATCCCCTTCCATCCAGACATGCGCTTTCGCCTTTCCCATCCGGGACGGTATGCTCCCACCGCGGCACGTGGAAAGCGAGCCGGCGCCGACAACGCGTACACAACCCTGGGAGGGAGGGACCCATGAATCAGGATCGTCCGTGGCTGAAGAACTATCCGCGAGGCGTGCCCGCGGAAATAGACCCGGATGAGTACCGCTCCATCCCCGCCGTGTTCGCCGCGTCGGTCTCGCGCTACGGCGACCGCCCCGCCTACCGCAACATGGGCAAGACCCTGACCTACGCCGAGGTCGACGCGGCCAGCGCGCAATTCGCCGCCTACCTGCTCGGCGAACTGGGCCTGAAGAAGGGCGACCGGGTCGCGATCATGATGCCCAATTGCCTGCAGTATCCGATCGCCACCTTCGGCGTGCTGCGCGCAGGCCTGACCGTGGTCAACGTCAACCCGTTGTACACCGCGCGCGAGCTCAGGCACCAGCTGGTCGATTCCGGCGCCGCCGCGATCGTGGTGGTCGACAACTTCGGCCATACCGTGCAGGAAGTGCTGGCCGATACCCCGCTCAAGCAGGTGATCACCACCGGCCTGGGCGACCTGGTCGGCTTCCCCAAGGGCGCCATCATCAATTTCGTGCTCCGGTACGTGAAGAAGATGGTGCCGGACTACGACATCCCAGGCGCGGTGCGCTTCCGCGACGCGCTCGCGGCCGGTCAGCGTCATGCCCTGCCCACGATCGACATCGATCCTGGCGACATCGCCTTCCTGCAATACACCGGCGGCACCACCGGCGTGGCCAAGGGCGCGATGCTCACCCACCGCAACCTGGTGGCGAACATGCAGCAGGCCTCGGCCTGGCTGGGGGCCAACAAGCTGGAGCGCGGCAAGGAGGTGATCATCACCGCGCTGCCGCTGTACCACATCTTCGCCCTGACCGCGAACGGCCTGGTGTTCATGGAACTGGGTGGCCTCAACCACCTGATCACCAATCCGCGCGACATGCCCGGCTTCGTGAAGGAGCTGAACGGCTCGGGCTTCACCGCGATCACCGGGGTCAACACCCTGTTCAACGGCCTGCTCAACACGCCCGGCTTCGCCGAAGTGGACTTCTCCAGACTGAAGGTAACCCTCGGCGGCGGCATGGCGGTGCAGCGCGCGGTGGCCGAGCGCTGGAGGCAGGTCACCGGGGTGACCCTGGTCGAGGCCTATGGCCTGACCGAGACCTCGCCGGCGGCCTGCATCAACCCGCTCGACATCCCCGAATTCAACGGCTCCATCGGCCTGCCGCTGTCCTCCACCGACGCCTGCGTCAAGGACGACGACGGCAAGATCCTGGCCACCGGTGACGTCGGCGAACTGTGCATCAAGGGTCCGCAGGTGATGAAAGGCTACTGGCAGAAGCCCGACGAGACGGCCAAGGTCATCGACGCCGACGGCTGGCTGCACACCGGAGACATGGCCCGGATCGACGAGCAGGGCTTCGTCTACATCGTCGACCGCAAGAAGGACATGATCCTGGTCTCCGGCTTCAACGTGTACCCGAACGAGATCGAGGATGTGGTCGCCGCCATGCCCGGGGTGCTGGAAGTGGCCGCGGTCGGGGTGCCGGACGAGCACTCCGGGGAGGTGGTCAAGCTGTTCGTGGTGAAGAAGGATCCCTCGCTCACCGCCGATCAGATCAAGGCTTACTGCCGCGAGACCCTGACCGGCTACAAGCAGCCGCGCCAGATCGAGTTCCGCACCGAGTTGCCGAAGACCAACGTCGGCAAGATCCTGCGCAAGGAACTGCGCGACGCCGCTCCGGCCTGAGCGGCGGCCCCCGGGCCAGGCCGCGACGGGGACCCGCCCGGCCGGCGACGACCGGGCGCCCGGGACGCCCCCGCCGCCTGCAACCCGGCCCCAGGCCCGGAAGCCCCGGCCGGGGCGGCCCTCCGGGTACCGTTTCCCTCCTGTCCGCCACGGGATTTCCCGTGCGGGGCGGCCATTGCCTTTTAACTCCCGGTTCAGGTGTAGCATGGCCTCGCAGCACCCCCCTGCCTGCCGCCCCCGCTGCAGGCCAGTCCGCCCCCGGAGAAGACCGCCATGAGCACCATCGAGAAACTGCAGCGTACCCATTCGTTCCCCACCATCCGCGTGCAGACGCCGCCGGACGGCAGCGCCCACTGGCTGTACATGCATGCCGACGCCGGCCCCGGCGTGCGCCCGTGTTGCCGGTTCGAGATGCTCGAGGACATGTGGAAGTACATGAGTTCCATCACCCTGCGCGAACCGCAGCGGCAGCAGGGACGGCTGCGTCATTTCGTGCTCGCCTCGGCCGCCTCGGCCTACAACCTCGGCGGCGACCTGGACCTGTTCGGACGCCTGATCCGCGAGGGCAACCGCGAGCGCCTGCTGGCCTACGCCCGCCGCTGCGTGGAGGGCGTGCACCACGTCCACACCGGCTTCGGCGGCGACATCCACACCGTGGCCCTGATCCAGGGCGATGCGCTGGGCGGCGGCCTGGAGATGGCCCTGGCCTGCCACACCATCGTCGCCGAGGAAGGCGTCGGCATGGGCCTGCCGGAAGTGCTGTTCGGGCTGTTCCCGGGCATGGGCGCCTATTCGTTCCTGTGCAAGCGCGTGAGTCCGCGCCAGGCCGAGAAGATGATCCTCAGCGGTGAGGTCTACAGCAGCGAGGAGATGTACCGGCTGGGTGTGGTCGACGTGCTGGTGCCCAAGGGCCAGGGCGAATCGGCGGTGCAGGAACTGATCCGCCAGCAGCAGCGTGCGCCGTATTCGCACCTGGCGATGAACGCCGTGCGCCGGATCGGCCAGCCGGTCAGCTACGACGAGTTGATGGGCATCACCGAGGTCTGGGTCGACACTGCCCTGGCGCTGGGCGAGAAGTCGCTGAAGACGATGGACCGCATCGTGCGCGCCCAGGCACGCCGGTCCAGCGCGGAAGCCGCCTGATCGCACGCCGCATGGCCGCCGGAACGGCGGCCGCGGAGGCCAGGGGGAAGATCGGGCCCGGCAGGATGCCGGGCCTATGCTTTGGGGGGGCTACAGCCCCGGTTCGCCGCCATCGCGCAGCTCGCCCAAGGCCTGCTGGCGCGCCGCCAGCGCCTCGCGCCCCTGGGTCAGGGCGGCGTTGAGCATCGAGATCCGCTGCCGCCATTCGTTGCGGATCTGCCAATCGGCCAGGCGCATCAACTCGCTGCCCTGGGCCGCGACCCGGGTCAGGCCCAGGTTGGCCGCCACGCCCTTGATCGCATGGGCATGGTCGCGCACCCGCGCCCAGTCCGCCTCTTCGGCCGCGTGCGACATCGCCCCGATGCAGCCGTCCGCGTCCGCCAGGCAGTGGAAGATGAACTCGCGCTCGAACTGCTCGCCCATGCCCATCGCCGCCAGTTCGTCCAGCACGGAGGTATCGAGCACGCCGTCGGGCGTCTCGGCCGCGGCCTGGCGCTGCTGCGCCAGCGCGGCGCCGCGGCGGCCACGCTGGGCGGCGATGTCCGACAGGGTCTCCAGCAGGCGCGCGGCCGCGACCGGCTTGGCCAGAAAGGCGTAGGCGCCGGCCTGCTCGCAGCGCTGGATCGACTCCGGGGTGGCATCGGCGCTGAGCACGATCACCGGCGTGCGTGCGCCCCCACCAGCCTGCATCACCCGCAACTGCTTGAGCAGATCCAGACCGCTGACCCGGGGCATGTGCAGGTCGACGATGATCGCGTCGTATTCGGCGGCGGCCATCGCATCGAGCACCTCCTCGCCGCCGTCCACGCAGGTCACCCGGTGCCCGGCCTTCTGCAGCAGGCGCAGCAGGACCATGCGGTTGGCCTCGTAGTCGTCGGCCACCAGCAGCTGCATGCTGCGCACGCGGGCGCGATGGCGCAGGAACGGGTCGGCGAAGGCGATCACGTTGCCGCCGGCGTCGCGCAGGGCAGTCTCCGCCTCGACCTCGGCCAACGGCGCGGCCACCGGATGCGGCGGGCGGGCCATCGGCGCCGCGAACGGCACCTCGACCCAGAAGCGGCTGCCGCGGCCCTCGGTGCTTTCGAAACCGATCCGCCCGCCCATCGCCTCGGCCAAACCCTTGGCGATGGTCGTGCCCAGGCCGGTGCCGCCATGGCGGCGGCCCAGCCCGCCGTCGGCCTGCTCGAAGGCCTCGAACAGGCGGCCACGCATCGCCGCCGGGATGCCGATGCCGGTATCGGTGACCGAGAAACGCAGGCGGGTGCGGGGATCGTCCGCCGCCGCCGGTGCGACTTCCACGTCCAGCCGCACCTTGCCCTGGTCGGTGAACTTGACCGCGTTGCCGACCAGATTGAGCAGCACCTGGCGCATGTGGCCCAGGTCGCCGTTGACCATGTCGGGCACGTCCTCGCCGATCACCACCAGGTAGTCGAGATTCTTGGCCCGCGCCTGCGGATGCAGGATCAGGCCGATGCCGGAGACCAGCTCGCGCGGACAGAAGTCCTCGAGGTTGAGCTTGAGCTTGCCGGCCTCGATCGCCGAGATGTCCAGAACGTCCTCGACCAGCGCCATCAGGGTGCGGGTCGAAGCCTGGATCGTGCGCACGCATTCGCGCTGTTCGTCGTCCAGGCGGGTGGTTGCCAGCAGCTCGGACATGCCGGCCAGGCCGTTGAGCGGCGTGCGGAACTCGTGGCTCATGTTGGCCAGGAAGCGACTCTTGGCCTCGCTGGCGCGGCGCGCCTCCTCGGTGGCCCGGGTCAACTGCCTGAGCAGGCTGGACAGGTACAGCGGGACCGCGGCCAGGCCGATCAGCAGGCCGATGCCCAGCACGTGCACCTGGCCCTGCGCCCAGAAATCGTTGAACAGCAGCACGCTGCCGAAACTGGCCATGGCCATGGCCACCGCACCGACGAGGTAGCGGTTGCCGTAGCGCAGGCCGTTGCCGACGGTGACCCACATCACCACCACGTAGACCCAGGCCAACGCCTCGCCCATGCGGATCATGCCGGCGGCCATGAGCCCGTAGTCGGCGAGCATGCCCGCCATCCGGCGCACGTCGGAGCGGCCGGGCCGGGCCAGCAGCCAGGCGAAGATCCCGCAACTCAGGACCAGGCCGGAGAGCACGATCGCCAGCACGTCCCGGTACGTGTCCGGGTCCAGGCCCCGGCGCGAGGACGGCAGCAGCACGTAGCCCAGGATCAGCAGGATCAGGACGATGCGGACCAGCGCCTGCCCGTGTTCGCTGTCGGGCCGGTTGGACAGGCGGTCGCGGAACCAGGCGAGCATTTCAGCCATGGCCCAGCCCCCCGGGTCGCCGCGAGGCGGTGGAGTACTGCTCGCAGATCTGCTGCAGGCGCTCGCGCGAGCGGATCAGCGCATCCACGCACTCCGGGTCGAACAGCCGCCCGCGCTGCGAGTACAGGTAGGCCAGCGCCGCATCGATGGTCCAGGCATCCTTGTACGGCCGCGGCGAGATCAGTGCGTCGAACACGTCGGCCACCGCAACCACCCGGGCTTCCAGCGGGATCGCCTCGCCGACCAAGCCATCGGGGTAGCCGCTGCCGTCGTAGCGCTCATGGTGGCGCAGCGCGATCATCGCCCCGATCTGGATGAAACGGTTCTGGCTGCCGCTGAGCAGCTCGTGGCCGATCCGCGGGTGGCGGCGCATGACCCCCATTTCCGCCTCGTCGAGCTTGCCCGGCTTCATCAGCACCGCGTCGGGGATGGCGATCTTGCCCATGTCGTGCAGCGGCGCGGCCATCTCGATGGTGCGCACGTCTTCCTCGGGCAGGCCCAGGCCCTCGGCGACCAGGCCGGCCACCCGCGACATCCGCTCCAGGTAGGCGCTGGTGCCGGCATCGCGGAACTCGATCGCGCGCGCCAGCCGCGACAGGGTCTCGCGCTCGCGCTCCTCGACCTCGTGCATGCTCGACAGCAGGCGCTGTTCCAGCGACAGCGCGCGCTGCTTGACCGTTTCCGACTGCTGGCGCAGCTGCAGCAGGTTGTGGCAGCGCGCACGCAGTTCGCGCGGGCGGACGGGCTTGACCAGGAAATCGATCACCCCGGATTCGAGCGCGGCCTGGCGCACCGGCTCGTCGCCGACCACGGTGACCAGGATGATCGGGATGTCGCGGTGCTTGGGCAGGCGCCGGAAGCGACGGGCGAACTCCAGCCCGTCCATGCCCGGCATCCGGTAATCCAGCAGCAGCAGGTCGACCGGATTGTCGTCGCACCAAGACAGGGCCTGGCGCGCGTCGCCGAAGTCGTGCACGGCCAGCTCCGAGGCGATGTCCTCGATGATATGGCGCAGCATCGTGCGCGCCGAAGGCTGGTCGTCGACGATGACGATGTCCAAGTCCTGCTCCGCCCCGTTCCACCCTGCCGTTTCCAAACGGCAGAATACCCCGGTATCGGCCTCGACCGCACCCATGCTGCACCTCCACCCTGCCCGGGCCGCGGGGCACCGTCCGCCCCGTCTCTACCGGGAAAAGACGCAGGGAACATGCCAGCGGCGGGCCAGGCCGGTCCCGAAACCGTGACCCAGCGCCGGAAACAGGGCTTTGCCTGGCCGGGAGCGGCCGCAGTGGCCCTCGGCGGAGCCGGCCGTTGGCCCGGGGCCGGGGACTTCCCGGCCTCCCCCTCGTCAGCCGGCCTCGGGCCGCATGTAGGGGAACAGCAGCACGTCGCGGATCGAGCTGCTACCGGTGAGCAGCATCACCAGCCGGTCGATGCCGATCCCCAGGCCGCCGGTCGGGGCCATCCCGTATTCCAGGGCGCGGATGTAGTCGGCGTCGAAGTGCATGGCCTCGTCGTCGCCGCCGGCCTTGGCCTCGACCTGGGCCTGGAACCGCGCCTTCTGGTCGTCGGGGTCGTTGAGCTCCGAGAAGCCGTTGGCCAGTTCCTTGCCATTGACGAACAGCTCGAAGCGGTCGGTGTAGCCCGGCTCGGTGTCGGACGCGCGGGCCAGCGGCGAAACCTCGACCGGGTGGTCGGTGATGAAGGTCGGCTGGACCAGGGTGTGCTCGACCGTGGCCTCGAAGACCTCCAGCAGCAGCTTGCCCCAGCCCCAGGACGGCTTGACCTTGATCCCCAGCCGCCCGCAGTGGCGCAGCAGCGCATCGCGGTCGGTGCAGTCGGCCGCGGAAATTTCCGGGTTGTGGTGGCGCACCGCTTCGTCCATGCGCCAGCGGCGGAATTTCGGCCCCAGGTCGATCGCCTGTCCCTCCCACTCCACCCGGGTGGTCCCGAGCACCGCCTGCGCGGTGTCGCGGATCACGCTCTCGGTCAGGTCCATGACCTCGTGGTAGGTGGCGTATGCCTCGTACAACTCGAGCATGGTGAACTCGGGGTTGTGCCGGGTGGACACGCCCTCGTTGCGGAAGTTGCGGTTGATCTCGTACACCCGCTCCAGGCCGCCCACCACCAGGCGCTTGAGGTACAGCTCCGGCGCCACCCGCAGGTACAGTTCCAGGTCCAGCGCGTTGTGGTGGGTGACGAAGGGCTTGGCCGTGGCGCCGCCGGGGATGTAGTGCATCATCGGCGTCTCCACTTCCAGGAAGCGGCGCCCGTCCAGCCATTCGCGGATCGCGCGGATGATCCGGCTGCGCTTGACGAACACCTCGCGCGCCTCCGGGGTCACGATCAGGTCCACGTAGCGCTGTCGGTAGCGCTGCTCCACGTCGCTCAGGCCATGCCACTTGTCTGGCAGCGGGCGCAGCGACTTGACCAGCAGGCGCAGCGAATTCGCCTTCACCGACAGTTCGCCTGTGCGGGTACGGGTCAGGCCGCCCTCGACCGCGACGATGTCGCCCACGTCGAAGGACTTGAAGGCCTCGTAGGCCTCGCCCAGCGCATTGGCCTGCAGGAACAGCTGGATCCGACCGGACTCGTCCATCAACTGCGCGAAGCTGGCCTTGCCCATCACCCGCTTGGCCATCAACCGGCCCGCCATGGCCACGGCGCGACCGGAGGCTTCCAGCGCCTCGCCGGTCCAGGCCTCGGCATCGGCGTACTGCGCCTGCAGGTCACCGGCGTACTCGACGCGCTTGAAATCGTTGGGGAAGGCCACGCCCTGTTCGCGCAGCGCGGCCAGCTTGGCGCGGCGCTCGGCGATGAGGTGGTTCTCGTCGCCGTGGACGGTGGGACTGCTGGTGTCGGTGGGTTCGGTCATGGTCGGGATCGGGCGTCGTGTTCGGGGGCTCCGGATAGCGCGATCGCGGCACCGGGCATCTCGTCTTGGAGGATGCGGACGCAGCGCCTCGGGCTGCGCGGCCTGCCGGCCGCGGCACCCTCAGGCCGCGTCGCTGCGTTTCGATCCCGCTTCCAGGCCCGCCTTGAGGCTGGCCTCGACGAATTCGTCCAGGTCGCCGTCGAGCACCTTCTGGGTGTCGCTGCGCTCGATCCCGGTGCGCAGGTCCTTGATCCGGCTCTGGTCGAGCACGTAGTTGCGGATCTGGCTGCCCCAGCCGATGTCGGATTTGGTGGCCTCGACCGCGTCGCGCTCGGCATTGCGCTTCTGGATTTCCAGTTCGTAGAGCCTGGCCGCCAGCATCTTCATCGCGTTGTCGCGGTTCTGGTGCTGGCTGCGGCCGGTCTGGCACGCGACCACGATCCCGGTCGGCACGTGGGTGATGCGCACCGCCGACTCGGTCTTGTTCACGTGCTGGCCGCCGGCGCCTGAGGACCGGTACACGTCGGTCTTCAGGTCGGCCGGGTTGATCTCGATGTCGATGTTGTCGTCGACCTCGGGGCTGACGAACACCGAGGTGAAGCTGGTATGGCGGCGGTTGTCCGAGTCGAACGGCGACTTGCGCACCAGCCGGTGCACGCCGGTCTCGGTCTTGAGCCAGCCGTAGGCGAAGTCACCCTCGACCCGCAGCGTGGCCGACTTGATCCCGGCCACTTCGCCGCCGCTGGCTTCCATCAGCTCGGTCTTCCAGCCGCGCGACTCGCACCAGCGCAGGTACATGCGCAGCAGCATCTCGGCCCAATCCTGGGCCTCGGTGCCGCCGGCACCGGCCTGGATGTCGACGAAGGCATTGGCTCCGTCCATCTTGCCGGAGAACATGCGCTGGAATTCCAGCTTCTCGATGTCCTTCTCGTAGCGCTCCACGTCGGCCACCACCGCCAGGGCGGTGTCCTCGTCCTGCTCGCCCTCGGCCAGTTCCAGCAGTTCGGACGAACCGCTCAGGCCGTCCAGCACCATGGCGATGCCGCCGACGGTCTTGTCGAGCATGGCGCGCTCGCGGCCGAGGGCCTGGGCGCGCTCCGGGTCGTCCCAGACGTTGGGCAGCTCCAGCTCGCGATTGACTTCTTCCAGACGCTCCTGCTTGGCGTCGTAGTCAAAGATACCCCCGTAGCGAGACCACCCGGCCGGTGAGGTCGGCGATGCGCTGGCGAACGGGATTGAGCTCGATCATGGCGGGGCGGCAGGCTGGATTGCGGCCGCAGATTCTAGCAGGCGCGCCCGCCGATCACGACGGCCGCACGCTGCCGTTGTCTTCCTGCAGCTCGGGCTTGAACGGGACGTCCGGCGGCGGCCTGCCTTCGGCGGGCTGTTCGTTGAGGTTGGGGTCGACGATGCTGCAGCCGCCGCCGAGCTGCAGCAGCGAGACCACGCAGTTGATCTTCTTGCTGGTGCCCGGGATCGGAATCGCCACGGTCTTCCTGCCCTTGCGCACCCATTCGGCCAGCAGCGATTCGTTGGGCACCCAATAGCGGTCGAAGCTGGTCGGCTCGTAGTCATAGGGCGGACGCTTGAGCCAGGTGCCCGACTGCTCGAAGCGCTCGCGGCTCCAGCGGTCGCCGTCGCCGCCGGGCGCGCCGCGCTCGGCAGTGCCCTGCCCCGACGCCCCGGCCCCGGATCCCGCCCCCTGCGCCGTGCCACTGCCGTCACCCGGCAGGCGGACCCGCCCCTGCCCGTCGAACAGACCCGGGGCGCCACCCGGCCGCTGTTCGCCGCTGCGCGCCTGGCCCCAGTCGTCGCCGCGGATCGGCGATTGCCCGCCGCCCGCGGAGGCCGGACGCGATGCCTCGGATCCATCGCCGGGCGCCCGGGCCTGGCCCGGCACACGGCCCTGCCCGCTGTCGCCGGCGGTGGCACTGCCCGCCGCCGGTGCCGGCGCCTTCGTCCCGCCGACGGCGTCCGCAGCGGTCGCCGTCGCGGCGGCGGGCGAAGGCGTGGCCGGCATCCCTACCTCGCGCTCGCGCACGCTGGACTCCGGTGCACCGGGGAGCCTGGCTTCGACCCGCGGCGCGCGCACGGCCACGGGCGCGACCTGGACCTGCGGCAGCGGCTCGTCCACCTCGCGCGTGCGCATCCGCACCTCGGCTTCGCGCGGCCGCAGTTCGACGTCCACCGGGCGCGGCTGCGATACCCGCACCTGGGGCGCCTCCACCACCACGACCTCGCGCTCGCGCAGCGGCCGTTCGGTCGGTGCGCGCACCGCGACGGTGGGCGGCGTGGTCGGCGGCAGCACGTAGTCGATGGTGGGCCGCTCGACCTCGGTTACCTGCACCGGCTGCTCGGCCGCCGATTGCGGTTCGGCCGGCTCGGGAACCTCGCGCACCACGACCTCCTCCGGCATCGACGGCGGCGGCAGCACCTGCGCGGCAACGATCTCGCCCTGCGGCAACCGCGCCGCGGCGCTCGCCGCGGCCGCTTCGACCGCGGCGGCCTGCCCGGCGGCGGGCGATGACGATGCGGTCGGCGACTCGCCCGGCATGTCGCCCGGCTCGCCCTCCGTCGCGGCCTCCGGCGTACCCGGGTCGCCGGCACCGACGAAACCGATCGCCACCCGCTCGCCGCCGCCGTCGGCCTCCGGCGGCAACGGCGGGTGCAGCGACTGCATCCAGGCCACCCAGGCCAGGAAAGCGACGAACAACAGGTGCAGCACCAGGCTGCCCGTGCGCGAGGCCCAGCGCATCGGACGTTCATCCCGGGGCGCCGGCAGCCAGCCCTCCCGGAACAGCGAAAAGAACGCCGGCCAGGCCGCCAGCTCCTCGCCGCGCAGCGGCGGCGCTGGGGATCGCCGCGCCAGCAGCGCGGCGACCTCGTCCGGCGCGGCGCGGGCCTCGGACGGCCGCGGCGACATCGCGCGCAGCCACAACGCCCAGCCGTAGGGCATCCCGGTGCTGCGCTCGACGGGCGCGCGCGGCGACGCGCGCTCGATCAGCGCCTGGACGATGTCCTGTGCCTGCGTCACGTGCGCCCGACTAGGCCGCGCTTCCGCGCGGCATGTACGGCGCCTGGCCGCTGTCGTGGTCGGTGGCGTCGCGCACCGCGGTCACGCCCGGCACCCGCGCCATCAGGGTCTTCTCGATGCCCTGCTTGAGGGTGACGTCGGCCATGCCGCAGCCGTGGCAGCCACCGCCGAAGCGCAGCAGCACCACGCCCTCGGCCGACACCTCCTGCACGCTCGCACGGCCGCCGTGCGCGGCCAGCTGCGGATTGACCTCGTTCTCCATCACCCAGCGCACGCGTTCGACCAGCGATGCCGACTCGGCCGGGGCCTCGCCCTTGATCTTCGGCGCGCGGATGGTGAGCTGCGCGCCCGTGCCCTGGTAGATGTAGTCGATCTTCGCGCCGTCGAGCCAGGCCACGCTGTCGGCAGCCACGTACAGGGTGAAGCCCTCGCAGTCCACCGCCCACTCGTCGCCAGCCAGTTCGGCCGGCTCGGCGAACTCCAGCCGCGCGTCGGCGCGCGGCGTGCCCGGTTCGACCGCGCTCAGGCGCACGCCGAGGCCGGGAACGGCCTCGCGCTCGACCAGCTTGCGGAAATGCGCCTGCGCGCTGTCGGAAATGTCGATCATGCGGGGTATTCTAGCCGCGTCCCGGCTTCGGCCCGCATCGGGCTCCGGGAACGTTCAGCCAGGCTCGTTGGAGACCGCCAATGTCCGACCTCATCCCGCTGGCGCAGGCCCACTGCATGCCGCGCAGCGGCCACGAACACCGCCTGGGCCAGGCCCGGATCACCGAACTGATGCCGCAGTTGCCCGGCTGGGAGCTGGCCGAGGAAGGCCGGGCGCTGCTGCGCACCTTCCAGTTCAAGGACTATTACCGCACCCTGGCCTTCGTCAACGCGCTGGCCTGGATCGCACACCGCGAGGACCACCACCCGGACCTGGGCGTGCACTACGATCGCTGCGTGGTGCGCTGGTCGACCCACGACGTGGGTGGCCTGAGCGAAAACGACTTCATCTGCGCGGCCCGCACCGCAGCCCTGCTGGAGGATCCGTCATGACCCGCCATACCCCCTTCACGCCCATGCGCGTTTCCTGCGCCACCGCGGTCCTGGCCGCCGCATTGCTCGCCGGCTGCGGCGGCTCCGCACCGCCCGCCGAGCCGCTGCCGGCGCCGACCCCGGTGGCGGCGATCGACACCCCGCCGCCGCAGTTCCCGCTGGAACTGGCCTGCGCCGGCATCGGCGGGCAGACCCTGCTCGGGGTCGAAATCGGCCCCGAAGGCACGCCGACCCGGATCGACCTGGTGCGCAGCAGCGGCAACGACGAACTCGACCGGCTGGCGAAGTACGCGGTGCAGGGCTGGAAGTTCCGCCCCGCCACCCGTGGCGGCCAGCCGGTGGCACAGACCATCCAGGTGCCGGTGAACTTCAACCCGCCTACCGAGCGCCCCGCCGCCTGCTTCGCCCTGGATGCCACCCGCGCGCCCGCCTCCTGACCCCGAGGCCCTGGCCCCGGAGCGATCGCACGCATGCACGAACCGACCACGTCCGCGGTCCTGATCGCGCTCGGCGTGACCCTGGCCGCGGGACTGGCCACGGCCCTGGGCAGCCTGCTGGTGATCTTCGCCCGCGGCCCGAACCCGCGCCTGCTCGCTTTCGGCCTGGCCTTCGCCGGTGGCGCGATGGTCTACGTGTCGCTGACCGAGATCTTCACCAAGTCGGTGGCCTCGTTCACCCTCGCTTTCGACCCGCGGCTGGGATTCACCTACGCCACCTTCGCCTTCCTGGCCGGCCTGCTGCTGGTCATGGCAATCGACATGCTGGTACCCAACCCGCACGACACCCTCACCGCCGACGATCCGTCGTTGCGCGAGCACAACCGCGAATACATCCGCCGGGTCGGGCTGATGACCGCGGTGGCGATCACCGTGCACAACTTCCCGGAAGGACTGGCGACGTTCTTCGCCACTTTGGGCAATCCGGCAGTGGGCCTGCCGCTGGCCTTCGCCATCGCCATCCACAACATCCCCGAGGGCATCGCCATCGCGGTGCCGGTCTACTACGCGACCCACAACAAGGGCTACGCGTTCGGCGCCAGCCTGCTGTCGGGCCTGGCCGAGCCGCTGGGCGCGATCATCGGCTTCATGCTGCTGTCGCGCTACCTCAACGACGCGGTGTTCGGGGTGGTGTTCGGCCTGATCGCCGGGATCATGGTGTTCCTGGCCATCGACGAACTGTTGCCGGCGGCCAAGCGCTACGCACAAGGCCACGAGACGGTCTACGGCCTGGTCAGCGGCATGGGCGTGCTGGCGCTGAGCCTGGTCCTGTTCAAGTGGTGAGCGCTTGTGCTTGAGGTCTGCACCCTGGCTTAGTGCGCAAAGGTCGAGGCTGCTCTGATGCGCTGCGCCCGCGCGTTGGGACAGGAGGCGGAACCGCGCGGCGAACGCGAGCCCCGTGCCGCGGCGGCCCACACCGAAGTCGGTGCTTTTGATCTTCACCCAGGCAGCAGACGTCCCCACCAACGCGTGTCGGCGGCCGCGGCCCTGACGCCGTCAGATCAGTCGATCGAGCACGTCGCGCAGTTCGGGCGCCAACGGCGCATTGATCGTGTACGCCGTGCGCCCGTCATCCAGCGCGAATTCCAGCGACGCCGCATGCAGGAACAGCCGCCGCAGCCCCGCCTTGTCGCGCAGCCGCCGGTTGGCTTCGGCATCGCCGTACTTGTCGTCGCCGGCCACCGGATGGCCGATGTGCTGCGCATGTACCCGGATCTGATGGGTGCGCCCGGTGTCGATCCGCACTTCGCAGTAGGACTGCCCGCCGCGCCGCTCCAGCACCTTGAAATGGCTCTGCGACGATTTGCCTGAGGGATCGACCTGGACGTGACGCTCGCCGCCCTGGCGCAGGCCCACGTGCAAGGGCGCGTCCACGCTCATCGTCCCGTCCGGCATCCGCCCCAGCAGCAAGGCCAGGTAGCGTTTGCGGATGCCGCCGCCGGCCCCGCCCTCGCGCATCAGCGCCTGCAGTTCGGCCAGGGCCGAACGCTTCTTGGCCACCACCAGCACCCCCGAGGTGTCACGGTCCAGGCGATGGGCCAGTTCCAGGGTCTGCCCGGGGCGCAGTGCGCGCAAGGTCTCGATCGCGCCGAAGGAGATCCCGCTGCCGCCGTGGCTGGCCACCCCGGACGGCTTGTCCAGGGCCAGCAGGCGCGCGTCCTCGAACACGATGGCCGCCTCGATCCGCCGCAGCAGTCCCGGCGCCGGGGTCCCCCGCTCGGCCTCGCCCTCCAGCCGCAGCGGCGGGATCCGCACCTCGTCCCCGGCTTCGAGCTTGCGCTCGGCCTTGGCCCGGCCGCCGTTCACCCGCACCTGGCCGCTGCGCACCAGCTTGTACACCAGGCTGCGCGGGGCGCCCTTGAGCTGGCCGAGCAGGAAGTTGTCCAGGCGCTGGCCGGCGCGGTCCTCGGGCACCTTCACGGTGCGGGCACCGGCCCATGCGGGGGCGGATTCGGTCATGGGGTCATTAATCTGTTAGACTCGGCCGGCGATGTAAGGGTTTGATTCCGCTGGAAGAAGCTGCAGGGCCAGAAGCCCGGGCTTCCCGCGATCCCGGCACAGTGCGCGGCCACCGCTCCCGGAGCGGCCATGGTAGCGGCTTGCAGGCAGACCCGACCATCGCCCGGTGGGTCAGAGCACCGGTAGCTGAACACGTCCCGTGCGGCCCAGGCCGCCGGCCCGCAACACCATTCATGCAATACAGCAAAGCGCTCCCGCGGTCCGCCGTGGTGTTGCAGCGCTGGAAACCAGGATCCGCCCCGACGCGCCTGCGCGAACGGACGGCGAAACCCGCCCCGCCCGCCGGCCTGCCCGGCAGGCCGGCGGGATTCCAGAGAGCGAACGCCCCGGCGTTCCGCGCGTGAGAGCGCGCGAGGAACGCCACAATGAAGCGAATGCTGATCAATGCCACGCAGGCCGAAGAACTGCGCGTGGCCATCGTCGACGGCCAGACCCTGTACGACATCGACATCGAACAGCCGTCGAAGGAACAGAAGAAGTCCAACATCTACAAGGGCCGCATCACCCGGCTCGAGCCCTCCCTCGAAGCGGCCTTCGTCGACTACGGCGCCGAACGCCACGGTTTCCTGCCGCTGAAGGAAATCTCCCGCGACTACTTCCAGAGCGGCGTGGACCCGAACAAGGCCGGGATCCGCGAGTTGCTGCGCGAGGGCCAGGAAGTGGTCGTCCAGGTGGACAAGGACGAGCGCGGCAACAAGGGCGCGGCCCTGACCACCTTCATCTCCCTGGCCGGCCGCTACATGGTGCTGATGCCCAACTCGCCGTCGGCCGGCGGCGTCTCGCGCCGGATCGAGGGCGAGGATCGCGCCGAGCTCAAGCGCGCGATGGACGCGCTGAACATCCCCGACGACATGGGCGTGATCATCCGCACCGCCGGCGTCGGCCGCGATGCCGAAGAACTGCAATGGGACCTGGACTACCTGCTGGCCGCCTGGCGCGCGATCGCCGAGGCCGCGCTGAGCAAGCCGGCCCCGTTCCTGATCTACCAGGAGTCGCGGCTGATCATCCGCGCCCTGCGCGACTACTTGCGCGCCGACATCGGCGAGATCCTGGTCGACACCGAGGAGATGTACCAGGACGCGCGCCTGTTCATGGAACAGGTGATGCCGCAGACCCTGCGCAAGCTCAAGCACTACAAGGACGACATCCCGCTGTTCAACCGCTTCCAGATCGAGTCGCAGATCGAGAACGCGTACGAACGCACCATCCGCCTGCCCTCCGGCGGCGCGCTGGTGATCGACCAGACCGAAGCGCTGACCGCGATCGACGTCAACTCCGCGCGCGCCACCAAGGGCGGCGACATCGAGGAAACCGCGTTCCATACCAACCTGGAGGCCGCCGAGGAAGTGGCCCGCCAGCTGCGCCTGCGCGACCTGGGCGGACTGGTGGTGATCGACTTCATCGACATGTCCTCCTCCAAGCACCAGCGTGCGGTCGAGGACCGCCTGCAGGGCGCGCTCAAGTACGATCGCGCCCGGGTGCAGCTGGGCCGGATCTCGCGTTTCGGCCTGATGGAAATGAGCCGCCAGCGCCTGCGCGCCAGCCTCGGCGAGTCCAGCCAGATCGTGTGCCCGCGCTGCGAGGGGCACGGCCGCATGCGCAGCGTCGAATCGCTGTCGCTGTCGATCATCCGCGTCGCCGAGGAGCACGCGATGAAGGAGAACACCGGGCAGGTGCTGGTCCAGGCCCCGGTGGAGATCGCCAACTTCCTGCTCAACGAGAAGCGCGGCGCGCTGCGCGAAATCGAACAGCGCCACGACGCGCCGATCATCATCGTCGCCGACGAGCAGCTGCACACCCCGCACTACGAGGTCACCCGCCTGCGCGAGAACGAGCTGGGCGAGGAAAGCGGCAAGCCCAGCTACCAGCGCGGCACCCCGCGCAAGCTGCCGGTGCATGCGCTGACCAAGGCCCAGCTCAACATCCCGCCGCCGCCGGCGGTCACCCGCGTGGCCCCGCCGCGCCCGGCACCGGTGCGCGAGGAGCGCGAGGAAGCGCCGGTGCCCGTGGCTCCCGCCCCGCGCGCGGCGGTTGCCGCCGCGCCGGCCGCCTCCGGCGGCGTGGTCGGCTTCTTCAAGCGCCTGTTCGGCAGCGAGGCTGCGCCGGCGCCCCAGCCGCCGCGCCAACCGCACAACGACAATCGTGGCAACAACCGCCGCGATGGCGGTCGTGGCGAGACCGGCAACGGCCAGCAGGGCAAGGGCAACAACCGCGGCGGCAATCCGCAGCCGAAACCGCGCGGCCAGCAACCGGGCAAGGGCGGCGGCAATGCCCCGCAGCAGCCCAAGCAGGAGCGCCAGCAACAGCCGCAGCCACAGAAGGCCGCGCAGCAGGGCCAGGGCGGCCAGCAGCAGCCCAAGCAGGAGCGGCAGCAGAAGCAGCAACCGCAGCCCCGGCAGCGCAAGCCCGCCGAAGAGAACCTGGAGGCTGCCGGCAACAGGCAGCCGCAGGAGGCGCAACGGTCACCGCAGGCCGATGAGGCTCTGTTGCGCGGCGTGCCTGTCGAAGCCGAGGCACTGATCGCCGCACCCGCCGCCGCAATCACCGCCGCCGCCACGGTCGGCGCCACTGACCCGGCCGAAGCGGTCGCCAGTGCCGAGACCATGGCAACGGCCGAAGGGGCCATCACGGACGCGGCCTCTGGCGAGGAAGCCGCCGCCGAAGCCGGAGGTCGCCGTCGCCGTGGCCGTCGTGGTGGCCGCCGCCGTCGCCGTGGCGGCGAGGCCGGGGGCGCACTGGCCGAAGCCGAGGCCGGCGACACGCTCGACGACGGCAGCGACCTGGATGAAGCCGGTGGCGACGAGGCCGACAGCCCGCCCTCCAGCGCAACGGCCGATGCCGGCACGGTGCGCGCCGACCAGCCCGAATTCGATTTCGACGACATCGCTGTGCCTGCGCCGGCACCCCGGGTCCACGCAACGACGCAGGCACCGGTGGACACCACTCCGATCGAGCCGCGGCCCGAGGCCGTCGATCTGGCCGAAGGCGCGGCCGCGACGACCCTGACCGCGACCGCGACCGAGGACGATCCCGCGCCGGCTACAGGCGCAGGCGGCATCGAAGCCGTGGCCGGACAGGATGAGCCGGCGGCTGTCGCGGAAACCACGCCGAGCGCAAGTATCGCCGCCGAGGCCACCATCGCCACGCAGCAGACGCTGCCGACCGCTGCGGTTGCCGAACCTGTCCCTGTGCCCGTGGCGGAAGAAGTTGCTGCAGAGGAGGCCGAAGCCGGCAGTGACACGCCAGTCCCGGCGCCGGTATTCACTACCGCCGGCCTGTTCGATCCGGCTCCGTCGGCTGCCCAGATCGACGCGGTCGCCGAGCCGCCGTCCGCCGCCGAGGAAGAAACCGGAACCGACGCACGGCCGCCGCAGCAAGCCTGAGCCAGGAACGGCCCCGCGCACATCTGCGCGGGGCCCCGGGCGAGTGGCCCGGGCGCCGCGAATCCGCGGCCACCGCCCGCGGCTTCCGGTTGACGATGTGCGCTAGAGCGTGCTGCCCGGATCCATCAACCCGTAGCGCGTGGCCAGTCGCGCCAGGGCGATGCTGTCGTGCACGCCGATCTTCTCGAACAGTCGCGACTTGTGCGTGTTGATGGTCTTGGCGCTCAGGCTCAGGCGCTTGGCGATCGCGTCCTGGCGCAGTCCCTGGACCAGCAGCATCGCCACTTCCAGTTCACGCGGGGAAAGCTGATCGAACGGCGAGTCGCCGCCGCTGACGCTGGCCAGCGCCATGTTCTGCGCCACGCTGCTGCCCAGGTAACGCTTGCCGCGCGCCGCGTCCCGCACTGCATGCAACAACTCGCGCGCGTCCCCGCCCTTGCCCACGTAGGCGTGCGCGCCGACGTCGAGCAGGCGCTTGGGCAACGGCCCCTCCTCCAGCACCGAGACGATCACCACCCGGCATTCCAGCTTGCCGCGGACGATGCGCTCGGTGATTTCCAGGCCGCTGATGCCCGGCAGGTGCAGGTCGCACAGGACCACATCCGGCTTGAGCTTGCGGATCAGCGGCAACCCCGCCTCGCCGCTCTCGGCCTCGCCGACGATCTCGATGTCGGTCTCCGCCGACAGGATCATGCGCAGGCCGGCACGAACCAGCGCGTGGTCGTCGACCATGAAAACCCGGATGGTCATGGCAATACCCCCCCGTATGCCCCTAGCCGCTGGAGACTAGACCTGCGGTGGCTTGGAGACAAGCGGGAAGATTCCTGAGAATGGCGTAGGAATAATCCCACGCCGGTGGCGGACGAGGCGGCCTGGGTGGCGGAGAGGGTGGGATTCGAACCCACGGTAGTGTCGCCACTACGCCGGTTTTCAAGACCGGTGCCTTAAACCGCTCGGCCACCTCTCCATTCGACAACGGGTACTTCCCGCCGGTTTTGCGCCGGCTACGCCGACGCGCCCTGCGGGCCTGCGGCCTCCGGGTCAAGACCGATGCCTTGAACCGCTCGGCCACCTCTCCATTCGACAACTGGTGCATCGCCTGGACAGGCAGGATTGTCGCATGCGGTCCGACGGCGATCAGCCGGCCTTGGCGTATTCGACGGTGTCAGCCCCTGCCCTCGCCTTGGCCTTGGCCTTGGCGCCGCAGTTGCCGCACTCCAGGCGCGAGGATTCAAGCTGCTGCGGCAGATGCTCGGCCAGGAAATCGATGAATACCCGTACCGCCGGCAGCAGGCCGCGACGCGAAGCGAACACGGCATGGCAAATGCCCTGCGGCAGCGACCACTCCGGCAGCACCACCTCCAGTTCGCCGCGGTGCACGGCTTCGGCGCAGACCGTTTCCGGCAGCATGGTGATGCCGAAGCCGTCCTTCACCATCGATTGCAGCAAGGGGAAGTCGAAGCCGGACAGTCGCGGCTGCAGGTCCACCCGGCGCACCTCGCCGTCGGGACCGTGCAGTTCCCAGCGCTGGTGGGCCTCGTCCTCGTGGATGCTCAGGGTCACGTGCGAGGCCAGGTCGGCCGGATCCCGGGGGCGGCCGGCACGATCGAGGTATCTGGGGCTGGCCACCAGCAATTCCTGCACCTGGCCGAAGCTGCGCATCACCAGGCTGCCGTCGTCGTCCAGCCGCGAGCGCACGCGCAGGGCCACGTCGAAACCTTCGTTGATCAGGTCCACGCGACGGTTGCCGATGTGCAGTTGCAGGCGTACCTGCGGATACTGCTCGAGGAACTTCGGCAGCAGCCTGGGCAACTGCTGCTGGGCCAGCGACACCGGTACGCTGACCCGGACCAGGCCGCGCGGTTCGGCGCTGAGCCGATCCACCACCTCGCGCGCGGCCTGGGCCTCGGTGAGCATGGTCTGGGCGTGGCGGTACACGCTCATGCCCACGTCGGTGACGGCGAAACGGCGGGTGGATCGCTGCAGCAGGCGCACGCCCAGGTCGGTCTCCAGCTGGCTGATGCGCCGGCTCAGGCGCGACTTGGGAATGCCCAGGGCACGCTCGGCGGCGGCGAACCCGCCGTGTTCGACCACCATGGCGAAGTAGTAGAGGTCGTTGAGATCCTGCATGGCGATATTTCCATTTGCGCAACGAACGGCAGCATTCAAGCACGTTTGTCCCAATGACGCAACAAAACACGGGCCTCCCGGCCATCCTGCCAGCGCGACGGACGAGGGGGCGGAATCGCCGGCTGCGCCGTCCCGCGTCAGTCGATCCGGGTGTATGTCGCGACGAACACGTCGTCCGCCACCACCCATTGCTCGCCCTCGGCACCGGTGACCAGCCAGTCGCCGGCCTGCCCACACAGCACGCCTCCATCCCCCAGCGACACCGAGAACGGTACCTGCCTTTGCTCGGCGTCCACCACCACCGGTCGCTTCAGGTAGTCGCCGTCCGCGAACATGGGTTGCGTCCCCGCAGGCAGGTAGCCCTCGGCAAACTCTTCGCGCCGGACAGGCCATCGTTCGCCCTTGACTCCGGTCATCAACGCATCCCCGGCACGGTACGCAACCGGCCCCTCCATGGTCTGCAGGGTGCCTCCCCGGATGGCGAACTCGACCGGAACGGCGATTGGCTTCTTCCGCGCTTTCATCAGGCCGGCATCTGGATGTCGTTGATGCCCATGAGATTGAACCAGGCATCGTGCTCGGCGTACATCGCGCGGGCAACCGCCAGCGCCAACGGCTTCATGTCGATGTCCGGGTCGCTCTCCAGCGCCTGGCGGAAATTCCGCAATCGCTCCGCCATCGCGTGCGACGACCGCTCGAGCCGCTGGATTTCCAGCTTGACCGCAACCCCATGCAGGCCGGCGGCAAAGGCGGGACCGGCAGCCGTCAACAACAGCCACTTGGGGCTGTGGAGGAAATCCAGCACGCCATGGAAGCCGTCCAGCCTGATCCATCCCAGGTGCTCGAGCCAGTGCACCACCAACGGGACCAGGTGCAGGACGACCGCAACCAGCACCCAATAGAAGATCCAGCGGATGGCCCGCTCCAGGCCGTGGCGCACCGCCTTCCAGCGTTCCTCGTTCTCGGCGTGGTAGCCGATCTGGTCCCTGAGCAGGGAGGCGAGGGTCTTGCGCTGTGCCCCGCGATCGATGGTGGCGCGGGACGCCAGGTCCAGATCCTGGTGCTTCTCCGCCAGTTCCGGGATGTCCTGCGCGTGGTCCACCCCGAATCCGTACAGCATCGCCTTCACCCGGAACGCTTCGGCTTCCCGGCGCAGTTCCAGCCATGCACGATGGACCGGCACCGAGGAACCGTCCTTCGCGCGCTCCCGCCTCACCAGCAGGACGATCCCGCACAACACACCCAGTTCCAGCACGGCCCACGGCCACACCGTACCGAAAAGCGCGACCGCGCCCGAAACGGCGAAGAAGACCGCGCTCGCGGCCAGCATGTGCAGCAGGACGACATTGTCCCGGTGGCGATGCCCGGCACGGGTCGCCGCGCGATCCACCGCGTCGAACCTGGCCCATTGCGCCTCGTCGAGCCCGCAGTGCTGGCAGAACTCCAGTTCGCCCCGCCAGGACTCGATCGAACCCTGATGGGGCTTGTCGTATCCGAACGCGCGCATGGTCCGGGCGAAGATCCATCCCGACCATGACCGCTTCGCGCCCCTGTCCCAGGACTTCACCAGGCCGTCGATCTCGTCCCCGGTCAACTTCTTGAAGCCATCCCCAGCCATAGGCGCCGAACCACACCGTGTCCCCGGACATCGCCTACCATACATCACGCCCGACGCACGGAAACCGGCTGCCCACCGGCGGAATCGGCGGGGAATTCACCTGCATACTGTGGCCGCCGCTGCATGCCAGCCTTGCCACCGGGGAGCCTTCCATGAACCGGCCTGCCCTGCCCCTGACGTCCATGGCGTGCCGTTTCCGCCTGACCCTCCGCGGCCTCGCCGTGCTGGCGATGGCCGGCGGCGCCATCCCCCTGTCCGCAGCCTCCGAAGCGCCGCGCGCTCCCGTCGCCGGCCTCGAGCCGGCGCAGGAGGCGCAGTCGCTGCCGGCCGCAACCGGGACCACTCCCGCGCACGTTCCGGACGACCGGGGCAGTGCGATCCCGGACGACCCCGGCCTCCTGCGGCGCCGTATCGCAGCGGCCACGCCCGCACCCGTCTCGCCGGAAGTACGGGTGCGCCTGGATCCGGAACTGGGCGAATGGGCCGACGCCGTGCGTTCGGCAGTGCTGGCCAGCCCCGCCGCGCGCATCGCCGAACCGGCGGAGGTGGAAATCCGCACCCGGCGCAACTACCCGCTGACGCTGCAGATGGTCAATGTCTGGGAGCCGCAGGAACTCTGGCAATCGGTGACCACCGACGATCCAATGCCGATGCGCGCGCCACGCACGATCGAACTGGGCAACCTGGTGCTCGAGGACTATGCCGCCCCGCTGCGCGAGGCACTGGACCGGCTCGGTAACGCCAACGCCCTGCTCGCCGCGGCGACCCCGGCCCAGCGCTCGCCCACGGTCACCTGCTTCGTCCCCAGCTCGGCCACGCCGGTGGCCCCGACCTGCGACGTGCCGTTGCGGACCACCGACACGCCGCCACAGGCACCGATCCGCAGCCATGAACCGGCCCGGTTCGCGGTCGGCAACCGCGGCAAGCACCCGCAGCACATCGCCCTGCTGCTGGTCGACAGCGACAAGCGGATCACCCCGATACCCCTGCAGGGTGCCGATCCGCTCGCACCGGGCCAGTGGGCGCAGAGCGATGGCACGACGGTGATCAACAACCGCGGTGCCTACTGGTTGGTGACCGTCGCGTCGGATCGGCCGATTCCGGCGGACTTGGCAAACGTGGGCATCGCTCCGGGCGCCGGCGTCTCGGTCGCCGTCAGCCGGCACGACCTGTCCGGCTTCCCGATCGAGCCGATCGGCGGTGGCCTCGACGTGCTCGACTTCGAAGCGCCGTGGATGGCCGAGTTCTACTCCACGGTGCCCTACAAGGAAGCCGAACTGATGGCCGACGATGCCAAGCCCGAAGCCGAGCGGGAGTATCTGCGCACGCGCAGTCCGGCCGAGCGGGCGCATCGCTGCGGCGGCACCCTGGTCGCACCGGACCTGGTGGTGACTGCGGCCCATTGCGTGGCCAAGGGAGACTTCGCCGGCAAGAACGCGATCAAGGTGTTGACGAACCGGAGGGTGCGCCTGGGCAGCAACGAACTGGGCAAGGGCGGCACCACCTACGCGATCGACGCCATGGCCGTGCATGGCGCCTATGACCCCGACCAGATGCCGCACGACATCGCCCTGCTGCGATTGAAGCCCGATCGCGATTCGACCCATGCCGCCGGCGCCCCGATCACGCTGGTCGCCGGACGCGACCGCACTCCGGCGATGACGTCGGGCGTGCCGGTCGCCGCCTACGGCTGGGGATATACGGGCGTGGTCGCACCGAAGGCCAACCCGCTGTTCGACCAGGGCGGCGAGTTGCAGCGCAACCCGGGCAGGCTGCAGGTGGGAGAACTGGAAACGAGGGGCTGGGACAAGTGCAAGAAGCAGATGGGCGACGACCTGGGCGGACGCATGCTGTGCGCGGTATCGCGCAAGGACCCGCGCAGCGGCCGGGCACCGCGCCACGTCTTCAGTTGCCGCGGCGACAGCGGCGGCCCGCTGATCCGGAAAGTCGACGGCAAGGACATGCTGGTCGGCGTGGCGTCCTGGTCGCGAGGCTGCGGCTACGGCGACTATCCCTCGGTCTATACCAACGTTTCCCGGTACGCAGCCTGGCTGGACCTCGCACGCGGGCAGTTGCGCAGCGGCGAAGTGGTCCGGGTGAACGAGCAGTCGGCGGCGCGCGCGGCCGCCGACTGATCGCCGGGCCCGGCCCGATCAGTGATCGGTGTTGCCGTGATCGGTGTTGCCGTGATCGGTGTTGCCGTGATCGGTGTTGCCATGATCGGTGTTGCCATGATCGGTATTGCCATGATCGGTATTGCCGTGGTCGGTGTTGCCATGGTCGGTCGGCTCGGCGGCCGCCATATCGTCCTCCGGGCCGGAAGCGGATTCGGCGGTCGGCTCGGGGACCGGCTCGCTTGCCGCGGGCTGCGCCGGGGCGGGTTCCGCAGACGCGGCTTCGGCCACGGGGGGTTGATGCGGCTTGCATGCCACCAGGCCAGCGCCAAGCAGCAGCGCCGCGGCAAGTGCGGCGATCGATCGTGATGTGTTCATGTCGTCCTCATTCAAAGTGGATGGACTGCAGCAACGCATGGAACCGCGGGTCGTCCCGCAACGGGTCCAGATACGGGTCCACCTGCAACGTCACCAGCCCCGAGTCCTTCACCGCCAACGCCTTTTCCAGCGCATCCAGCGCCTCTTCCGACTTCCCCCATTGCGCCAGCACCTGGGCCTGCTGGTAGAACCCGTTGTCGCCGTACCGGCGCACCAGTTCCTCGAATTGCGCGCGCGCCGTGTCGCCGTCGCCGCGGCGCGCGGCGACGATCGCCCGGCCCGGCAGTGCCAGCAGACCGGCCTTCTCCAGGGCGAAGGCCGCCTCGGCCTCGTCGAGCCGGTCCAGCTGGACCAGCGCGTTGCCGATGTCCCCGTGCAGCGTTGCGCGCTCGGGGCTGAGTTCGAGGGCGCGGCGGGCCGCGGTGATCGCGCCTTGGGGGTCGCCGCGGGCGTAGCGCACCAGGCCCTGGGTCTTGAACATGGCCGGATTGAGCGGATCCAGCTGGATTGCACCGGCGATCGCGCGCTCGGCCGGCTCGAACTGCCGCTGCCGGGCGCGGAACAGCGCATAGCGGCCGAGCACGTCGGGGCTGCCCCCGCCGTAGCGCTCCGCGGTGGCGTAGTGCGGTTCCGCGGCGGCCGCATCCAGGCGGCCGTAGAACAGCGCATAGCCGAGTGCCGCATGGCCATCGGCCAGTTCCGGCGCCAGGCGGATCGCCTCGCGCGCCTCGGCCACCGCCTGCACGTACAGGCGCTGCCGTTCCTCGGCCTGCGCGTACTGGTTGGCGATCACCGCCAGGGTCTGCGAGCGCGCGGCGCGCGCCGCCGCGTAGCCGGGATCGATCGCGATCGCCTGTTCGAAATAGGCCAGTGCGCCGCGGTCGCTCGCCTCGTCGCGCTGCGACCCGAACAGGTCGCGGCCACGCAGGTAGGCGTCGAAGGCGGCGACGTCGCTCGTGGTGCCTGCGCGCGCCTGCCGGGTCTCCTCGCCGGCGCCCACCTCCACCGCCAGCATCGCATCGACCGCCTCGGCGATTTCCTGCTGCACCTGGAAGATGTTGGACAACGGCCGGTCGAAACTGTTGCTCCAGCGGGTGAAACCGGACTCGCCGTCGATCAGTTCCATCGCGATCCGGACCCTGCCCCCGGATACCCGCACGTTGCCGTCGAGCAGCCAGGTCACGCCCAGGCGGCTGGAGATGGTGCGGGCATCCTCCTTGTCGCCGCGGAACTGGTTGGACGAGGCCTGGCCCATTACCTTGAGCAGCGGATTGCGCGCCAGCCGGCCACGCAGCTCGGCGGCCAGCCCGTCCGAGAAATACGCCTGGTCGGCGGCGTCGCCATAATTGTCGAACGGCAACACCGCGATGCTGTTGCCGGACACCTCGTGGTGGCCGGCGAACTTCCAGATTCCCCAGCCGCCGGCGGCGGCGATCGCCACGACCGCGGCGGCCACCAGCAACCCGCGCCGCCCGATGCGCGGCGGCGACCTCGACGGTGGCGCGGCGACCGGCCCCGGCGCACGTTCGAGCATCGCCGCCAGCGAGGCCACCACGCGCTGCATCGCCGCGCTTCCCGGGCGCACGCCCTCGCGCGACGCATCGATGTACTGGAACTGGCGGAAACCCAGCGGCGGCTCGCTGCCATCCAGGGAGACCGGGACCAGGCGGTGGTGGTCGCGTGCGAACGCGGCCTCGTCATGGACCCAGTGCGACGCCAGCGACGCCTTCGACCAGAGCACGACCACCGCGGGCGCGGCTTCCAGCGCCTGCGAGGTGCTCGATCCGAAGCGCTCGCCGCCGGAAATCAGCTGATCCCACCACACCTTGAAGCCGGCCTGCTCCAGGGATTCGACCACCGTCCGGGCAGCCTTGGCGTCGGCATGGGAATAGCTGAGGAAAACGAAGCCGCCCTCAGGCAGCCCGCCCGTCCCCGTCCGCGCGTCGCTCTCCATCCCTGCAGCTGCCCCGTCTGCCTGTGCGGCCGAGAATAGAACGTAGCCAGGCCCCTGTCATCCGACCCGTCGGCATCGCGGCCGGACGGCGGAAGGACTGGCGGGGGGCGCCCGCAGCGAAGCGATCTCGCGCACCCCATCGCGCACGATCCCCGCCTCAGGCGATCCGCTCGATCCCGCCCATGTATGGCCGCAGCGCTTCCGGCACCTCGATCGTGCCATCCGCCTGCTGGTAGTTTTCCATCACCGCGATCAAGGCGCGGCCCACGGCCACGCCGGAGCCGTTGAGCGTGTGCACCAGCTCAGGCTTGCCGGTGGCGGGGTTGCGCCAGCGCGCCTGCATGCGCCGGGCCTGGAAGTCGCCGCAATTGGAGCAGGAGGAGATCTCGCGATAGGTGTTCTGGCTGGGCAGCCAGACCTCGAGGTCGAAGGTCTTGGTCGCGCCGAAGCCCATGTCGCCGCTGCACAGCAGCATCCGGCGGTACGGCAGCCCCAGCTTCTCCAGCACGGCTTCCGCGCAGCGGGTCATGCGCTCGTGCTCGGCGCCGGACTCCTCCGGCCTGGCGACGCTGACCAGTTCCACCTTCTCGAACTGGTGCTGGCGGATCATGCCGCGCACGTCGCGGCCGCCGCTGCCGGCCTCGGAGCGGAAGCACATCGAATGCGCGGTCATCCTCAACGGCAGTTTCTCCGCGTCGAGGATGTCGTCGCGGACGATGTTGGTCAACGGCACTTCGCTGGTCGGGATCAGGTAGCGCCTGTGTTCACCCAACTGGGTGGAGAACAGGTCCTCCTCGAACTTCGGCAACTGGCCGGTGCCGCGCATCGACTCGGCATTGACGATCACCGGGACGTTGGTTTCCTCGTAGCCGTGTTCGTTGCTGTGCAGGTCGAGCATGAACTGCGCGAGCGCACGGTGCAGGCGGGCCAGCTGGCCACGCAGCACGGTGAAGCGCGCACCGCTGAGCTTGGCGGCGGTGTCGCCATCCAGCCAGCCGTGGCGTGCGCCCAGTTCGACGTGATCCTTCACCTCGAAATCGAAGCTGCGCGGCGTGCCCCAGCAGCCGCACTCGACGTTGTCGCCCTCGTCCGCGCCCCGCGGCACGTCGTCGGCCGGCAGGTTGGGGATGCCCAGGGCGATCTCCTCGATCCGACCGCGGATCTCGTCCAGCCGCGCCTCGGAGGCCCTCAGTTCATCGCCGAACCCGGCGACCTCGGCCATCAGTGCCGCCACGTCCTCGCCCCTGGCCTTGGCCTGGCCGATGGCCTTGGAGCGGGTGTTGCGCAGGTTCTGCAGTTCCTGGGTCCGCGCCTGGAGCGACTTGCGCTCGGTTTCCAGGGCGTCCAGCGCGGCGACATCCAGCGCGTAGCCGCGCGCGGCGAGGCGTTCGGCCAGGGCGGCAGCCTGGTTGCGGAGCAGTGCGGGATCGAGCATGGCGGGACAATGGGATAAAGGGTCGGCCATTATCGCCAATCGCGGCGACCCGCGCCCGCGGTTCACCGCCGCTGTGCCAGAATCGCTCCAACTCCCCGTCCGCATGCCCATGGCCAGCCGCGCCGTTCCCGCCTTCCCAGGGTTCCTGCAACGTTTGCCGGACAGGCGCTGGGTGGTGGTGGGCGCGGCCTTCCTGCTGGGCTGGCTGCTGTTCGCCGTCGTCTGGCTGGCCGACCGCCGCACTGCCCCGGCCGAGGCGGTCCCGGTCAAGGCCGCCGCCGAACCGGAGGCGTTCGAACCCTTGCCCAGGCCGATGCCTGCCGGCGATCGCGCCACCGCCGCCCCGCCGCCAGCCCGGTCCGACGATGCACCACGCCTGGTGGAGGACGCACCGCCGCCTGCGCCGGTGCCGGCGCCGGCCGATGCCGCGCCCCTGCCGCCAAGCATCGAGGAACCTGTCACGCCCATGGCCGCGGAGGCGGTGCAACCGCCCGCTCCGCTCCCCGACCAGTCGCCCTCGCCCGACTATCCGCCTGCGGCCATGCGCCACAACGAGAGCGGCACGGTCGTGGTGGAGGTCGAAGTGGATGCGGCCGGCGTCCCGGTGGCGGTGGAGGTCGGCCGGCGCAGCGGTTCGCGCGAACTGGATCGCGCCGCGGTCCAGGCGGTCTCGCGCTGGCGCTTCGAGCCGGCACGCGATGCGTCCGGCAATCCGGTGCCGGGCCGGTTGTCGGTGCCGATCGACTTCAAGCTGGAGTGAGCCGCGGCGCCTGATCCCCCGCGCCGCGGCGACGCCCGTCAGGATTCCAGGCCGAAACCGCAGCCACGTGCCAGGGCATCGAATCCCGGGAAGGAAGTCGCCACGTTGGCCACGTCCTCCACCCGCACCCGGCCACCGGCGCGCTGCGCGGCGACCGCGAAGGCCATCGCGATCCGGTGGTCGCCGTGACTGGCGATCGTCCCGCCGCCCAGCGGCCCCGGATGGATCGTGGCACCGTCGGGCGTCTCGTCCACGCGCAATCCCAGCGTGCGCAGGCCGGTGGCCATCGCTGCCAGGCGGTCGGATTCCTTGACCCGCAACTCGGCGGCGCCGCGCACCACCGTCGCGCCCTCGGCGCAGGCCGCGGCCACGAACAGCGCCGGGAATTCGTCGATCATGTCCGGCACCAGCGCCTCGGGCACCTCGATGCCGCGCAGCGGCGCGTGTCGCACCACCAGGTCGGCCACCGGTTCGCCGCCGTGGGTGGCGGGGTTCTCTTCGACGATATCGGCACCCATCAGCCGCAACGCCTGCAACAGCCCGGTACGGCGCGGATTGAGCCCGACCGCACGCAGGCGCAGTTCCGAGCCGGGCACGATACTGGCGGCGACCAGGAAGAACGCCGCCGAGGAGAAGTCCGCCGGCACCGCCACGTCGGTGGCGCGCAGGCGCTGGCCGCCACGCAGGCGGGCCATGCCGGGCGAGAAATCGATCTCCACCCCGAATGCCGCGAGCATGCGCTCGGTGTAGTCGCGGGTCGGGTGCGGTTCGGTCACCGAGGTCTCGCCACTCGCGTACAGGCCGGCCAGCAGGATCGCCGACTTCACCTGGGCGCTGGCCACCGGCAACGCATAGGCGATGCCGGCCAGCGCCTGCCCGCCATGGATGCGCAGCGGCGGGGTGCCGTCGTCGCGGGTATCGATCCGCGCGCCCATCCGCGCCAGCGGTTCGGTGACCCGGCGCATCGGGCGCTTCGAAAGCGACTCGTCGCCGACCAGCACGCTGGCGAACGGCTGCGCGGCCAGCAGGCCGGCGAGCAGGCGCATGCCGGTGCCGGCGTTGCCGCAGTCCAGGGGGCCGTCGGGCGCCCGCAACCCGTCCACTCCCACGCCGTGCACGATCCGGCGCGACGGCGACGGCATCTCGATGCCCACGCCCAGCCGGGAGAAGATCGCCGCGGTCGCGCGGGTGTCCTCGCCTTCGAGGAAACCGTCGATGGTCGATACCCCGTCCGCCAGTGCGGCGAACATCACCGCGCGATGCGAGACCGACTTGTCCCCCGGGATCGCCAGGGTGCCGCGCAACGGTCGCCCCGCGCCTGCCATCCAATGCTGCAACATCTGTACTCCGTACTTCCGGTTCCTGCGATGCATCGGGGAGGGCGGCCTACGGCACCGCCACCGGATACGACCCCAGCACCTTGACCTGGGCCACGTCCTTCTCCAGTTCGGCCAGCGCCTGCTTCATCCCCTCGTCCTCGACATGGCCGGCCAGGTCGATGAAGAACGCGTATTCCCACTTGGCATTGTGCGAGGGCCGCGATTCGATCCGGTTCATGCTGATGCCATGGCGCGCGAACGGACTGAGCACGTCGAACAGCGCGCCGGGCTTGTCGTGGATGAACACCAGCACCGAAGTGCGGTCGTGCCCGGACGGCGGGAAGATCTGCCGCCCCACCACCAGGAAGCGGGTGGTGTTGTCCTTGTCGTCCTGGATCGGGCGCATGATGACCTTCTTCAGGCCGTACACGTGCCCGGCGCTCTCCCCGGCGATGGCCGCCGCGTCGTCGGCACCGCGCGCGCGGCGTGCGCCCTCGGCGTTGCTCGACACCGGCACCTTCTCCGCCCGGGGCAGGTTCGCCCGCAGCCAGCCGGCGGTCTGGGCGAAGGACTGCGGATGGGCATAGATGCGCTCGATGTCCTCGATCCGGCCACTGCGCGAGAGCAGGTACTGGTGCACCAGCAACTCGACTTCGCCGCAGATCTTCAGCTGCGAGGTCAGGAACATGTCCAGGGTCACCTGGATGGTGCCCTGCCCGGAATTCTCCACCGGCACCACGCCGAAGTCGGCGTTGCCGGCCTCCACTTCCTGGAACACCTCCTCGATGCTGCCCAGCGGCAGCCCGTGGGCCGAGCGGCCGAAGTGCTTGAGCACGGCCTGCTGGCTGAAGGTGCCTTCCGGGCCGAGGTAGCCGATCTTCAGCGGCTCCTGCTGGGCCAGGCAGGCCGACATGATCTCGCGGAACACGTGCACCAGCACTTCGTCCGACAGCGGACCTTCGTTGCGGTCCACCACCATGCGCAGCACCTGCGCTTCGCGCTCGGGTCGGTAGTAGTCCACCGCCGCGGCCAGCTTGCCCTTGGCCTTGCCCACCTGGAGGGCGAAGCCGGCCCGCTGTGCGATCAGTTCCTGGATCCTGCGATCGATGCCATCGATCTGCGCGCGCACGTCGGCCAGCTGCGGCGGCGCGGCGGTCCTGGCCGCCCGGGATTCGGCCTGCTTCCTGGCTGACGGCTTGCCGGCGGCGGGTTTCTTCGGTGTCGCCATGGGGGGAGTCCGTGATGCTCGGTGGTCGGTTCGTGCCGGGAACCCGGCGGATGCGCCTGCGGGAAAAGCCGGGCCGGCTCAGCCGTGGCGACGCTGGAAATCACCCATGAAATCGACCAGGGCGCGGGCGCCGGCGACGGGCATGGCGTTGTACAGCGAGGCGCGCAGTCCGCCGAGCGCCTTGTGGCCCTTCAGCCCCAGCAACCCGGCGGCGGTGGATTCGGCCACGAAATCCGCGGTCAGGCGCTCGTCCGCCAGGAAGAACGGCACGTTCATCCTCGAACGTACCCGCGGGACCACATCGTTGCGGTAGAAGCCGCCGGAGGCGTCGATCGCCCCGTACACCAGCGCCGCCTTGGCCGCGCTGCGGCGGGCGAATTCCTCCACCCCGCCCTCGTCCAGCATCCACTTCACGGTCAGGCCGAGCAGGTACCAGTTCCAGGTCGGCGGCGTGTTGAGCATCGAATCGTGCGCGGCATGCTCGGCGTAGTTGAAGATCGGCGCGCGCGGCTGGCCGGCGCGCTCGAACAGCCCGCGGCGCACGATCACCACCGAGATGCCGACCGGGCCCAGGTTCTTCTGCGCGCCGGCGTAGATCAGCGCGTACTTCGATATGTCCAGCGGCGCGGAAGCGATCGAAGAGCTGAAATCGGCGAACAGCGGCGCCGGACCCACGTCCGGGGTGTCCTGGAACTCGACCCCGTGGATGGTCTCGTTGGCGGTGATGTGGACGTAGGCCGCGTCCGCGCTCAGCGACCAGCCGGCGCGCGGCGGGATGTCGCGGTAGCCCGGTCCGCCATCGGCGGCCAGGTTCACCCGCGCACAGGGAGCGGCCTGCTTCACCGCCAGCTTGCCCCAGTGCCCGGTAACCACGTAGTCGACCGTCTGCCCGGGCGCGGCGAAGTTCAGCGCCAGCAGCGCCTGCTGGGTGGTCGCGCCTCCGGCCGGGAACAGCACGGCGTAGTCGTCCGGTACCGACAGCAAGCGGCGCAGGTCGGCTTCGGCCTGGGCGGCGATGCCGACGAACTCGGCGCTGCGGTGGCTAATCTCGACGATCGAGGCGCCCACCCCTCGCCAGTCCAGCATCTCCTCCTGCGCGTGGCGCAGGACCGCCTCCGGCAGCGTCGCCGGACCGGCGCTGAAGTTGTACGCACGCACCATCGATCATCCGAAGGGAAGGATTCCACAGTATGCCGCAGTGCAGCGGTTGCGGGCGCAACCAAGGCAGGCGCCGGGATGCTTCAGTGCGCACCGAACCAGAGCAGGGCGCCGAGCACCAGGCCCAGCAGCGCGGCGGCCAGCAACAGCCAGGGCAGGCGCCAGGCACGGCGGGCGGAACGGGAACGGGCGCCCGCCGGCTCCCGGCCGTGCGCCGGTGCCGGTTCCGTCCCGCTGCCGACCGATCCGGGCACCGGGACCGGGGCGGCGGGGAACTCGACCACGAAACGATGCTGGCCGTCGAACACCACCTGGTCGCCGGCGCCGAGAGCCGCATCGATCATCGGCACCCCGTTGACCAGGCTCGGCTCGGGCCCGAGGCCGCGCAGCAGCACCGCCTCGCCCTGTCGCTCCAGCACTGCGTGCCTGGCCGGGAAGGCAGGGTCGTCGATGCGGATGTCGGCCTCGCGCACGGCGCCGACCAGGCGCGGCGGGCCGAGGGTGAAGCTGCGGCCGTGGTGCTGCCCGCCGACCCCGCGCAGGACCACGCGCGGGTCGCCGGCGTAGTCGCCGGGATCGGGACGTGCCGGCGATTGCCGCGAAGGCGCCTGCACCAGCAGTTCCACGCCGTCCACGTACACCGCATCACCCGCACGCAGCAGCGCCATGCGCTGCACCTGGCGGCCGTTGACATGCATACCGCGCGCGCCGGTCGGCACCTGCAGCCACAGGCCACGGCGATCCAGGCAGACCTGCGCCAGCAGCACGCCGGGCAGCCCGTCGCCGATCGCGAGCATGCCGTTGGGCTGGCGGATCACGCGGTGGACGCCGGGGGAAAGCGGATGGTCCGCCTGCTGGCGATTGCTGAAGTGGAGGCGCAGCTCGGGCATTGGCCGCAGAGCCTAGCAAATCCGGCGCCTGCGGACTCTGGCCGGGGGCGTTGGTCGACGCTACGCTGGCCACCCCGCCTTCTCCCACCCGCCATGTCCCGCATCGACATCCTCCATCCGCATGGACGCAGCGACCAGGAAGCCCGCCATATCGTGGAGGGCATCGTCGATCAGTTGCACCAGCGCTACGGCGTGGCCGGCGACTGGGGAGAAGACACGGTGGCGCTGTCCGGGCCGGGCCTGCATGGCTGGATTCGGCTCGCGCCCGGCCAGGTCCGGGTGACGGCGGACCTGGGCTTGCTGCTGTCGGCCCTGCACGGCCCGGTGGAGGGCGAGATCCGGCGCGTGCTCGGCGAGCGGCTGGGCTGAGCCCTCCCGGCCGGATCCGGAACCGGGTCCCGGGAATTTGTTGCGAAGCACAAAACACTGCGGCAGAATCGGAATCGGCCCGCCAGCCCACCTGCCGTTTGCTCCCCTCCCCTTACGGCTACCGGGCTGGCGGGCCACTTCTATTTCTCTTCCCGGTGCGTGCCGCACAGGCCGTGTAACATCGCGCACCGGCACGACGATCGGAACCAGGCAGGGGGTCACCGCGCATGTCTTCGTGGATTCTAGGGCTGGCATTGGGCCTGCTGGCGGCCGTGCTGTCGGTGTTGTTCCTGTGGCTGGTACGGCGTCCCGCCACCGAGAACGCCGCTGGCCTGCGCGCCCTGGCCGACCTGCGCTGGCGCGAATTCGCGACCATCGTCGGCCAGGCCATGCAGCAACGCGGGCTGCGCGACGCCATGCACGGCAATGAGCCCGGCTCCGACCAGATGGTGATGACCGACGGCGACAGCCGCTGGTTGCTGTCGTGCAAGCACGGCATGGCCTACCACCTCGGTGCGGCGAGCGTGGAGGAACTGGCCTCGTCCATGGACCTGGCCGGTGCCCGCAACGGCATCCTGCTCACCGAAGGCCGCGCCGAGCGCGACGCGCTGGCCGCCGCGGCCGACCGCGGCATCGAGGTCATCGATGGCCGCCGCCTGTGGCAACTGCTCAAGCCGTTCATGCCGGCCGAGACCACGGCCCGCATCGTCGGCGCGGCCAATGCCCAGGCCAGGCGGCACACCCTGATCGCGCTCGGCGGTTCGCTCGCGCTGGGGCTGGTGGTGGCGGTGCTGCCACTGCACCTTGACCCGGCCGGTCCGGTGGAGCCGAGCGCCGCGGCCGTCCCGGCCCGGGATCCGGCGAGCACCGTCCCGGCTTCCGCGGAACCGGCCTCGCCTGCCGCGACGACCTACGACGGCCGCATCCAGGACAACCCCGACGAAGCGACCGAGGCGCGCTACCAGGCCGACATCGCCCGCACTCTGACCATGGTGCCGGGCATCACCCGCGCCTACTGGCTCACCCGCGCCACCCTGGTGATCGACCGCAGCGGCACCGACCAACTGGTCTGGCCGTTCATCTGCGGCGAACTGGAGCGCTATCCCTCGCTGCGCACCGTGCGCGTGCAACTCAACCCGCGCCCGGGCACCGAGGAGAAGGTGCGCTGGAGGCAGTGCCGGACGGTCTGATCGATCGCGCTCCGGGCACCGACCGGGGCAGCACCGGCACGGTGGCACGGCGCGGGCGGCGCGGGCGGCGGTAGCGGGGATCGCCCGTCCGCCCGCTCTCCGCGGGAACCGCGCCGATCATCCGTCGGCGCCTGCCTTCGGCGCCGGCCGGCGCCACGGTCCGGGTCTGGAACCCGGACTTCAGGCCTGGGGAGCGGATTCCACGGCCGCCGCGTCGCCGGTGCTGTCGCCTGCCCCGGTGCCGACTGCCGCGTCACCCTCGTCGTCGAGCGAGGCATCCACCCGCTCCACCGCCTGCAGCGATTCGCCCTCGCCCAGGCGGATCAAGGTCACGCCCTGGGTGTTGCGACCGACCTGTGAAATCTCGGCGGCGCGGGTGCGCACCAGGGTGCCGCCGTCGGAGATCAGCAACACCTCGTGCTGCTCGGACAGCTGGATCGCGCCGACCAGCTTGCCGTTGCGCGCCGTGGTCTGGATCGCGATCACGCCCTGGGTGCCGCGGCCCTTCTTCGGATACTCCTCCAGCGGGGTGCGCTTGCCGTAGCCGCGCTCGCTGGCGGTGAGCACGTCGCCCTCACCCTCCGGCACCACCAGGCTGACGACCTCCTCGCCGGCCGCCAGGCGGATGCCGCGCACGCCGGTGGCGGTGCGGCCCATCGAGCGCACCTCCGACTCGTCGAAACGCACCGCCTTGCCGTTGGAGGCGAACAGCATGATGTCGCGGGCGCCGTCGGTCAGGGCCACGCCGACCAGGGCATCGCCCTCGTCCAGGTTGATCGCGATCTTGCCGCGCGCCAGGCGGAAGGCGAACTCGGTCAGCGGGGTCTTCTTGACCGTGCCGTCGCGGGTGGCGAACAACACGTACAGGCCTTCGGCGTACTCGCGCACCGGCAGCACGGCCTGGACCTTCTCGCCTTCCTCCAGCGGGATCCAGTTGATGATCGGTCTGCCGCGGGCATTGGAGCCGGCCTCGGGCAGCTGGTGCACCGGCAGCCAGAACACCTTGCCGTTGCTGGTGAAGGTGAGCAGGGTGTCGTGGGTATTGACCAGCCACAGCTGGTCGATGAAGTCCTCTTCCTTGGTCGCCGCCGCGCTGCGGCCGCGGCCGCCGCGCTTCTGCGCGCGGTAGGCTGACACCGGCTGGCGCTTGGCATAGCCGGCGTGGGACAGGGTTACGACCACGTCCTCCGGCTCGATCAGGTCGAGGATATCCAGGTCTTCCTCGCTGGCGCGGATCTCGCTGCGGCGCGCGTCGCCGAACTCGTCCCTGACTTCGGTCAGCTCGGTGCGGATCACCTCGCGCAGCACGTCCGGATTTTCGAGGATGTCGATCAGGCCGCGGATGGTATCCAGCAGCTGGCGGTATTCGTCGGTGAGCTTGTCCTGCTCCAGCCCGGTGAGGCGGTGCAAGCGCATTTCCAGGATCTGCTGGGCCTGGACCTCGGTGAGCTGGTACTTGCCTTCCACCAAGCCCACGCCCGAAGGCAGGTCGTCGGGACGCGAAGCCTCGGCGCCGGCGGCGGCCAGCAGCGCGCCGACCAGGCCCGGCTCCCAGCTGCGGCCGAGCATGCGCTCCTTGGCCACCTGTGGGTTCTCCGAGGTCTTGATCAGCTCGATCATCTCGTCGATGTTGGCCAGGGCGACGGTCAGGCCTTCCAGCACGTGGGCGCGGGCGCGCGCCTTGCGCAGCTCGAAGATGGTGCGGCGGGTCACCACCTCGCGGCGATGGCGCAGGAACGCCTCGAGGATCTGCTTGAGGTTGACCAGCTGCGGGCGGCCGTCGACCAGCGCCACCATGTTGATGCCGAACACCGATTCCAGCTGGGTCTGCTGGTAGAGGTTGTTGAGCACCACCTCGGCCGAGTCGCCGCGCTTGACCTCGATGTAGATGCGCATGCCGTCCTTGTCGGACTCGTCGCGCAACTCGGAGATGCCCTCGATCTTCTTTTCCTTGACCAGCTCGGCGATCTTCTCGATCAGCCGCGCCTTGTTCACCTGGTAGGGGATCTCGGTGACGATGATCGACTCGCGGCCATTGTCGGCCACCTCGACCTCGGCCTTGGCGCGCATGCGCACCCGGCCGCGGCCGGTGCGGTAGGCCAGGTGGATGCCGCCGACGCCGTTGATGATGCCGGCGGTGGGGAAATCCGGGCCGGGGATGTGCTGCATCAACGCTTCGACGTCGATCTCGGGCTCGTCGATCAGCGCCAGCAGGCCGTTCACCACCTCGGTCAGGTTGTGCGGCGGAATGTTCGTGGCCATGCCGACTGCGATGCCGGCGGAACCATTCACCAGCAGGTTCGGGAACCGGGTCGGCATGACCGTCGGCTCCTGCTCCTTCTCGTCGTAGTTGGGCTGGAAATCGACGGTTTCCTTGTCGATGTCGGCCATCAGCTCATGGGTCAGGCGCGACATGCGCGCCTCGGTGTAGCGCATCGCCGCGGCGGCGTCGCCGTCGACCGAGCCGAAGTTGCCCTGCCCGTCCACCAGCAGGTAGCGCAGCGAGAACGGCTGGGCCATGCGCACCAGGGTGTCGTACACCGACTGGTCGCCGTGCGGGTGGTACTTGCCGATCACGTCGCCGACGATGCGCGCCGACTTGTAGTACGGCTTGTTGCTGTGCGCGCCCAGTTCGTTCATTGCGAAAAGCACCCGCCGGTGCACCGGCTTGAGGCCGTCGCGGACGTCGGGTAGCGCGCGGCCGACGATCACGCTCATGGCGTAATCGAGGTAGCTGCGGCGCATTTCGTCTTCGAGGTTGACCGGGATGATTTCTTTCGCGGAATCGGTCATCGGGGATCTTCGGCTGGCTCTGTCTGGCGGCCCGGCGCGAGGCCGCGCGGGGCGCTGCGCGAAGGACTACGCGCAACCCATCAATCCTACCACAGGCGGGGCCCTGGCCGCAGCTTGTTTCTACGCAGAAACAAGCACTTGCGGATGGATCAGGGAGCGAACGCGGTCCGCATCCGGGCCGCGTCGGGATGCTCGACCACGCCGCGCTCGGTGACGATGGCGTCGATCAGGCCGGCGGGGGTCACGTCGAATACCGGGTTCCAGGCGGCGATGCCCTCGGCCACGGTGCGCACGCCGCCGATGCCGAGCATCTCGGCAGGGTCGCGCTGCTCGATTTCGATGGCCTCGCCGCCGGGCGTGTCCAGGTCCACGGTGGAGGACGGGGCCACCACCATGAACTTGACGCCGTGGTGGCGGGCGGCGATGGCGAGCTGGTAGGTGCCGATCTTGTTGGCGGTGTCGCCGTTGGCGCAGATGCGGTCGGCGCCGACCACCACCCACTGCACCGCACCGGTCTTCATCAGATGCGCGGCGGCCGAGTCGGCAATCAGGGTGGCGTCGATACCGTCCTGCTGCAGTTCCCACACGGTCAGGCGCGCGCCCTGCAGCCAGGGGCGGGTCTCGCCGGCGAACACGCGGGCGATGCGACCCTCGGCCACGCCGGCGCGGATCACGCCCAGCGCGGTGCCGAAGCCGGCGGTGGCCAGCGAGCCGGTGTTGCAGTGGGTCAGCACGCCGCTGCCCGGGGCGATCAGCGCCGCACCCAGCGCGCCCATGCGGCGGTTGGCCGCCAGGTCTTCGTCGGCGATGGCGCGGGCCTCGCGCTCGAGCACCTCGCGCCAGTCGCCGCCGGCGCCGACCAGCACGCGGCGCATGCGCGCCAGCGCCCAGGCCAGGTTGACCGCGGTCGGGCGCGCGGCGTTGAGGCGCTGCAAGGCCGGCTCCAGCTTCCGCGCGGCCTCGGCGCCGTCGGCGGCCTGCACTGCGCGCGCGGCCAACACCACACCCCAGGCCGCGGCGATGCCGATGGCGGGGGCTCCGCGCACCGCCAGGTCATGGATCGCCCGGGCAACCTCATCGCTGTCGCTACAGGCCACGTGCTCGACCGTGAACGGCAGCCTGCGCTGATCCAGCAGCTCCAGTGCGTCGCCGGTCCAGAGGATCGGGCGGATGTGGTCGTAGCGGTCGAAATCGAAGGGATCGGTCATGGGCGGCATTCTACCGGGGAGGCGCTCAGGCCCGGGCGAAATCGAAGGCCAGCACGTCGGCGATGCGGTCGGTACCGAGCATGGCCATCAGCAAGCGTTCAATGCCCAGGGCCACGCCGGCGCAGGCGGGCATGCCGGAGGCGAGCGCGGCCAGCAGGTGTTCGTCCAGCGGAGGCTGCACTGCGCCCCTGCCCGCGCGCACGCGGTTGTCGCGTTCGAACCGGGCGCGCTGCTCGGCCGCGTCGGTCAGTTCGTGGTAGCCGTTGGCCAGTTCGAAGCCGCCCAGGTACAGCTCGAAGCGTTCGGCCACCGGCGGGTCGTCGCTGCCGATGGCGGGTTGGCGGATCTTCGCCAGCGCGCACTGGGTGGCCGGCCAGTCGTGGACCACGGTGATCCGGTCGGCGGGGAAATACGGCTGGATGCGGTGGGTCATCAGCAGGTCCAGCCAGTCGTCGCGTGACAGGCCCTCGCCGTCGATGCCGAACTCGCGCAGCGGCGCCTGCAGTCGTTCGTCGCTGGCGGTGAATGGATCGACACCGGCGCCCTCCATGAACAGTCCACGATAGGACGTGGAGACGACATCGGCGCGGCGCCCCACCAGCGCCAGCGCCTGCTGCACCAGTTCCACCGCCTCATCCGCCAGTCGCAGGTGGTCCCAACCGACGCGGTACCACTCCAGCATCGTGAATTCGGGATTGTGGCGTCCACCCGCCTCGCCGTTGCGGAACACCCGGCCCAGCTCGTAGCAGTCGCCCACGCCGGCGGCGAGCAGGCGCTTGAGCGGGTATTCGGGCGAGGTGCGCAGCCAGCGCACGGGCGATCCGGCATCGACGTGGCCGCTGAAGTCGGCCCGGAAGCCGTCGATGTTCGGCTCGGTATTGCCCGCAGCCGACAGGATCGGGGTCTCCACGTCCAGCACGTCGCGGGCGTGGAAGAACTCGCGGATCAGACGCCTGAGCCAAGCGCGCAGGCGCAACGCATCGCGCGTGCCCGATGGCGCCCATGCGGCATCGTCGATACCGTCACGCCAACCGGGACCGGGCTGGAACCTCATGCGTGGCACCCACGCAGGCGCAAGGCTTCGCTCATGGATCCAGGCCCCTGGGCGTGGCCGCCAGCGGCAGGGTGAGGATGTCGCGCCCGTCGTCGCGGTAGCCGGCGGACACGTACAGCGACCTGGCGCGCGCGTTGTGGTGGTTGACCTCGATCCGCATCACGCTGGCGCCCTGCGCCCGCGCCCAGTCACGCGCCAGCGCCAGTGCCTGCCGGCCCCAGCCGCGGCCGCGCGCGACGGGCGCCAGGTACAACTCGTCCAGCAGCACGAAACGGCCACCCTGTTCCACGCTGAAACACCAGCCCAGGCTCACGTAGCCGGCCACGGGCACTTCGTCGCTTTCCAGCAGCAGGACCGCACCGTGCGCGGGCTCGGCCAACAGCGTGCGCAGGCCCGGATCGACCAGCGCCGCGTCGTAGGCGATCCGGTCCTCGATGTAGAACGCACGCAGCATCGCCAGGATGCGCGGGAAATCGGCCGGCGTGGCCAGGCGGTGGCGCAGGCTCACGTCGCCTGCCCGTGTTCGGCGAGGAACGCGAGCAGGCGCGCTTCGTCCCAGACTTCGATGCCCAGTTCCTCCGCCTTGGCCAGCTTGGAACCGGCGGCCTCGCCGGCGACGACCAGGTGGGTCTTCTTCGACACGCTGCCGGCCGCCTTGGCGCCCAGCGCTTCGAGTTTTTCCTTGGCCTCGTCGCGACCCATCGATGCCAAGGTGCCGGTCAGGACCACGGTCTTGCCTTCCAGCGGTCCGACGGGCTGTTCGCTGCGTTCGGGCAGCCGCGCACGCAACTGCGCCTGCGCTCGCGCACTGCGCAGCAGCAGTTCGGCACTGGCTGGATCCTCCCGCCAGGCGACCAGCGTCCTGGCGCTTTCGTCCGGCAGGCCGGCGGTGACCAGGTTGTGCAGCGGCGCATCGAGCAGGGCCTGGGCATCGGCGAAGGCCGCGCCCAGTTGCGCGGCGCGCACCGCGCTGATCTTGGGAATCTCCAGGTCGACCAGCAGCGTGGCCAGGTCCAGGCCCTCGCCCAGCTTCGGGTTCGGCGGATGGCCGTCGCCGATGCGCACGCCGCGTTCGAGCAGTTGGTCGATGGCCTGCTGGTTGCCGGGCTGGTCGAGGAAGTGGCCGAGCGCACGCGCGACCTCGCCGCCGATGTCGGGGACGCGCTTGAACAGTGGCCACGGCAGGTGGCGCACCAGTTCCAGGTCGCCGAACCACTGCGCCAGCGCCTTGGCCGTGCTCTCCCCCACGTGCTCGATGCCCAGCGCGTAGAGGAAGCGCGCCAGGGTGGTATCGCGGCTGCGGTCGACGGCTTCGACCAGGTTCTCGGCCCACTTGGTCGCCACCTTCCCGGCCTTGACCGTCTCGGGAACCGTACCGTCGCGCTCGTCGGCGCGCCGCTTCATCTCCAGCAGGTCGTCCAGGGTCAGCCGGTACAGGTCCGCCACGCTGCGCACGTAGCCGAATTCGGCCAGCGATTCGATGTAGCGCTCGCCCAGGCCGTCGATGTCCATGGCCCGGCGGCTGGCGAAGTGGAACAGCGACTGCACCAGTTGCGCCGGGCAGCTCAGTTCGGCCGAGCAGCGCCACACCGCCGCGCCCTCCTCGCGCACCACCTCGGCCCCGCAGACCGGGCAGCGCATCGGCATCGACCAGGGCACCGTCCCGGCCGGGCGCGCATCCATCACCACCTGCACGACCTCGGGGATCACGTCGCCGGCGCGGCGCACGATCACCGTGTCGCCGTTGCGCACGTCCAGCCGCGCCACGTGGTCGGCGTTGTGCAGGGTGGCGCGGGTGACTGTCACCCCGCCCACCTGCACCGGCCGCATCAGCGCCCACGGCGTGACCGCGCCGGTGCGGCCGACATTGACTTCGATCGACTCGACCACGGTGGTCTGTTCCTGCGCCGGGAACTTGTGCGCCAGCGCCCAGCGCGGCGCACGCGAGACGAAGCCCATCTCGCGCTGGCCGGCATAGTCATCGAGCTTGTACACGACCCCGTCGATGTCGAACGGCAGGCGGTCGCGGGCCTCGCCAATCCGGCGGTAGTAGCCGAGCAGCCCGTCCACGCCCCGCACCACCGTGGCCAGGTCGCTGACCGGCAGGCCCCAGTCGCGCAGCTTCGCCAGCGTGGCCGAATGGGTATCCGGAAGTGCACCGCCCTCCATCTGGCCCACGCCATAGGCGTAGAAGCTCAGCGGCCGTTGCGCGGTCAGCTGCGGATCGATCTGGCGCAGCGAACCGGCCGCACCGTTGCGCGGGTTGGCCAGCACCTTGCCGCCGTGCAGGCGCGCGTGCTCGTTCCAGCGCTCGAAGTCGGCGCGGCCCATGTACACCTCGCCACGCACCTCCAGCACCTTCGGCCAGCCGCTGCCATGCAACTTGTGCGGGATAACGGCGATGGTGCGCAGGTTGGCGGTGACGTCCTCGCCGGTGGCGCCGTCGCCGCGGGTGGCCCCCTGGATGAACTTGCCATTCTCGTAGCGCAGGCTGATCGCCAGGCCGTCGAGCTTGGGTTCGGCGGAGAACGCCAGGTCGTCGCGGTCCAGGCGCTCGCGGATGCGGCGCACGAAATCCTCCACTTCCCCGGCACTGAAGGCGTTGCCCAGCGAGAGCATCGGCACCGCATGCACCACCGGCTGGAAGCGGCCGGCCGGCGCCGCACCGACGCGGGCCGTGGGCGAATCGGCGCCAGCCAGTTCCGGATGGGTGGCTTCCAACGCCTCCAGTTCGCGCACCAGCGCGTCATATTCGGCGTCGGTGATGTCCGGCGCATCGAGCTGGTGGTAGCGGCGGTTGGCATCGTCGATGCGGCGACGAAGCTCGACGGCGCGGGAGGCGGGATCGGCGGCGGTCATCGTCATCGAAACTGCGGGGCGGCTCTATCGCAACACACCCAAGGATTTCGGGTTGGTTACCAGCGCGGCGCCTTGGTCAGCGGCGGCGCTTCGTGCTGGCGGTCGTAGGCGCGCAGCTCGTCGCGGATGTGGGCGATGCGCTGGCGGCCCAGGGCGTTGCGGCCATCGTCCAGGACCACGCCGTCGAGCAGCTCGGCCATGCGCTGCACCGTGGGCAGCATCTTTTCCCAGGCATCCAGCGCCGGCACCGGCGCCGGCAGGGTCAGGAAGAAGGCGATGGCCGGAGTCTCCAGGTCGCGGATGGTGGCCATCTCGAAGCTCCCGGGCTTGATGATGCTGGCCATGCTGAACACCGGCCCGCGCTCCGGGTGGCCTTCGAGCAGGCGGTGGAACACGCTCATGTGGCCGAACACCATGCCGGTCTTCTCCGCGGCCACCACGATGTCCTCGCCGCGCAGGATGCTGCCGGCACGCGCGGCCACGTACAGCGAGACGATCTTGTCGAAATCCTGGGGCTCGCGCCGGCCCAGGTCGCTGTTGGGCGCCGGCTCGGAAGGCAGCCCCAGCTCCGGCTGGCTCACGCCCTCGCCGTTGTAGGCGTGGTCCAGGCCCCCGAGCCCGTCCACCGCTTCGCCGTCCAGCGAAGGCTCGTGGCGGGCGCGCCCCGGCCCGGCGCCCGGCGCCGGGGATTCCCGCGACTCGCGGCGGCGGCCCTGCTGTTCCTTGCGCGGGTTGCGGCCGAAGAACCAGATCGCCGCCAGCAGCAGCAGGCCGACGGCCAGGATGCCGATGCGCAGCAGGTCTTTGTCGGACATCGGGCGCGTCTCCCACGGGAACCAGAAGGTACAAGCATGTCACGAGCGGCGGTCGCGGAAAAACCCCGCCGCGCCGCTGCCGTTGCGCGGGCGGTCAGGCGGCGCCGGCCAGGCGCGCGGCCTCCTCCAGGTCCACGCTGACCAGGCGCGACACGCCCGGCTCGCGCATGGTCACCCCGGATAGCTGGTGCGCGGCCTCCATCGTGGCCTTGTTGTGGCTGACGAACAGGAACTGCACCTTCTCGCTCATTTCCTTGACCATGCCGGTGAAACGGCCGACGTTGGCCTCGTCCAGCGGTGCGTCCACCTCGTCCAGCAGGCAGAACGGGGCCGGATTGAGCTGGAAGATGGCGAACACCAGGGCCACCGCGGTCATCGCCTTCTCGCCGCCGGACAGCAGCGAGATGTTGGACACGCGCTTGCCCGGCGGCCGGGCCATGATAGCCACGCCGGTGTCGAGCAGGTCCTCGCCGGTCAGTTCCAGATAGGCGTGGCCGCCGCCGAACAGGCGCGGGTACAGCTGCTGCAGGCCGGAATTGACCCGGTCGAAGGTGTCCTTGAAGCGGCCGCGGGTCTCGCGGTCGATCTTGCGGATCGCGTCCTCCAGGGTCTCCAGCGCGGTGGTCAGGTCGGCGTTCTGCGCGTCCAGGTAGGTCTTGCGCTGTTCGGCCTCGCCGCACTCGTGGATCGCGGCCAGGTTGACCGGCTCCAGCCGGCGCATGCGCGCGTCGATCTGGCCCACCGCCTGCTCCCATTGCGACGGATCGGCGACCTCCGGCAGGGTGTTGACCACCTCCTCCAGGGTCAGGCCGTCGGCGACGATGGCTTCGACGATCTGTTCGGCCTTCAGTGCCAGCGCCTGCTGATCCAGGCGGCGCTGGGCGATGCGCTCGCGCTGGGCCAGCGACTGCTCGTCGCGCTGGTGGCGGGTCTGCTCGAAGCCGCGCAAATCGTTGTCGATGCCTTCCAGCAGCGAGCGGGCCTCGCCCAGGGCGCGGTCGGCGCGCACGCGTTCGGCCAGCGCGGACTGGTGCTCGGATTCGAGGGCCTGCACCGGCGAATCGCCGGTGGCCAGCTGCGCGGCCAGTTCACCCAGACGCGAATCCAGTTGCCCGCGCTGGGCGTCCATGCGCTGCAGCGACTGGGTCAGCGCGGCGATCTGGGTGCGCTGCGATTCCAGGGCCAGGGCCAGGGCATGGCTGCCATCGCGGCTGGCGCGGGCGGCATCGCGGGCCAGGTCGCGGGCCTCGGTGCACTGGCGGCGTTCGCCTTCCAGCGCCTGGCGCGCGCTTTCCAGTTCACCCATGCGCACGACTGCATCCTCCAGCCGCGCGCGCGCTGCGCGCGCCTGGCCGCGGCTGTCGTCCAGGGTCTGCGCCAGCTGCGCCAGTTCGCCCTCGATCCGCTCGATCCGCTGGCGCGCACTGTCCATCCGGCCTTGCTGGCTCTGCAACTGGCCGGCCAGTTCGGAGACGCCGCGGTGGGCCATGTACAGCTGGCGCTGGGCGTCCTCGCGCTGCTGCTCGGCGGCCAGCAGGCGGTCGCGCAGCTGGGCCAGGCTGTCCTCCAGAGCGGCCTCGCGCTGCTGCAGCTCCTCGATCGCCGCACGCAGCGACTGGATCTCGCGCTCGCGCAGCAAGGCCCCCTGTTTGGCGGCGCCCTGCCGCGACACCCGCACCCAGCCTTCGCCCAGGCGTTCGCCGCCACGGGTGATGATCGAATCGCCCTCGCCCAGCTGCGCCAGCAGGCGCCGGGCCTGGGCCAGGTCTTCGGCCGCGTGCAGGCGCGCCAGCAGCCGGCGCACCGCCAGCGGGCCGCGCACCTTGGCCGCCAGCGAGGTCGGCGCGAACGCTTCCTCGCCACCTTCGCCCGACACCAGCGCGATGCGGCCTTCGCCGAGGTCGGCCAACGCTTCGACCAGGGTCTCGGGGGCATCGACCAGCACGCCCTCGATCAACTGGCCCAGGGCGCTTTCGACCGCGTTCTCCCAGCCGTCCTCCACGCTCAATTTTTCGCCCACGCGCGCGGCCGAATCCAGCCCGCGCGCCTTCAGCCAGGCCAGCGCCGCACCCTGTTCCTGGCCAAGCGCGGCCTGCTGCAGGGTTTCCAGCGAGGACAGGCGGCCGCGCGCGGCCTGGGCCTGCTTGCGCACGTCGGCCAGTTCGGCCTGGGCGGTGCGCTGCTGCTCCTGCAGTCCGGACACGGCCTGCTTGCGCGCTTCCAGTTGTTCGTTGAGGCCATCCAGGGCGGCCTTCTGGGTCTCGTGCTGGATCTGCGCCTCCTCGAAGGCCGCGGCCAGCGCCGCCAGATCCAGTCCGGTGCGCTCGCCCGACAACGTCTCGCGACGACGATCGGCCTCCAGCGCCTGCCGGTCCAGGTAATCCACGCGGGTGCGCTCGACTTCGCCGGCGCGCGCGGCCTCGGCGGCTTCGCGGCCATGCGCCTCCCAGCGCTGCTGCCAGTCGGCCAGCGCGGCCTCGGCCTCGCGCAGCGCCTCCTGCTTGAACACGTCGTCCTCGCGAAGTTGCTCCAGGCGCGGCCCGGCCTCCTCGACCGCGGCCTGCAGCGCCTCGAGATTCTGCCGGTCCTCGCCGATGTGCCGGTCGAGTTCGTCGAGCGAGGTGGCCGCCTCGTCGCGGGCCTGGTTCAGGCGGCTGGCCAGTTCGCGCTGGTGCTGGATCTGCTGCTCGATCCGGGCCAGCACCCCGCCGACCTGATAGACCCCGGCCTGGGCGACGTTGAGCGCCTGCGCCGCTTCCTCGCGGCGCACCCGGCCGGTCTCGATCTCGCGCTCGGCCTCGCGCTGGCCGGCGACGATCTGCTCGAGTTTCGTTTCCTCCTGCGCCAGGCGCTCGCGCAAGCCCTGCAACTGCCCGTCCAGGGCGCGGAACTGCAGCGCCTTCCACTCGGCGTCCTTGACCTTGCGCTCGGCCGCGAGCGCCTGGTACTGCTCGGCCTGGCGGGCCTGGCGGCGCAGGTGCTCGAGCTGCTTGTCGACCTCCTCGCGCAGGTCGTTGAGCCGGTCCAGGTTCTCGCGGGTATGGCGGATGCGGGTCTCGGTCTCCTTGCGCCGCTCCTTGTACTTGGAGATGCCGGCGGCTTCTTCCAGGTAGATGCGCAGGTCCTCGGGCCGGGCCTCGATGATCTGGCTGATCATGCCCTGCTCGATGATCGAGTAGCTGCGCGGGCCCAGGCCGGTGCCGAGGAACAGGTCGGTGATGTCGCGGCGGCGGCACTTGGTGCCGTTGAGGTAGTAGGTGCTCTGGCCGTCGCGGCTGACCGTGCGCTTGACCGAAATCTCGTTGAACGCGGCGTATTCGCCGGCGATGGCATGGTCGGAATTGTCGAAGATCAGCTCGACCGTGGCCTGGCTGACCGGCTTGCGCGCGGCCGAGCCGGAGAAGATCACGTCGGTCAGCGAGTCGCCGCGCAGGCGGCTGGCCGAGCTTTCGCCCATCACCCAGCGCACCGCGTCGATGATGTTGGACTTGCCACAGCCGTTGGGACCGACCACGCCGGTCATGTTGGTCGGCAGGTGCAGCGTGGTGGGGTCGACGAAGGACTTGAATCCGGACAGCTTGATCGTGGACAGGCGCATGCGGCAGTCGAACCCCTGGGGTGGTGCGGCCTCGCGCGCCACCAAGTGAAGTTTTTTATCAGAAATACGCTACAAGTGATTGATTCACAAGATGCGCATGATCCGATTCTTGGATCGGGACCGTGCAGTATAGCCGGCCGGCAGGGCGCTCCGAAGCGGCAGGCACCAGCGGGCTGCCGCGGCGGCCCGAACGACCACTGGCGCCCGGGGCAAGGACGCGCGCATCGGCTTGACCGAGATCAGGGCGGGCGCCGGCAGCGGCCCTAGACTGGCCCGGACCCACGCGGAGGAAGGACATGGAACACGATGTCGCCATCGTCGGCGCCGGCCCGGTCGGGCTGTGCCTGGCACGGGCCCTGGGCCTGCAAGGCCTGCGCGTGGCGCTGGTCGAGCGCCAGCCCGAGGCGGCGCTGGCCGAACCTGCGTTCGACGGCCGCGAGATCGCCATGACCCACGGCTCGCTCCGGATGCTGCGCGAACTGGGAGTGCTGGCCCATGTCCCCGCCGACCAGGCGTTCCCGCTGCGTACCGCGCGGGTGATGGACCGCGACCTGCCGCACGAGCTGCGGATCGGCCCGGAGGACGGCGGCCACGACCGGCTGGGCAGCCTGGTCGCCAACCAACTGATCCGGCGTGCGGCCTGGCTCGCGGTGCAGGAGACCCCGGGCATCCAACTGCACGCCGACGCCCGCATCCAGGCGGTGCACACCGGCAGCGACGAGGCGCGCCTGCAACTGCAGGACGGCACCCTGGTCCGCGCGCGACTGCTGGTCGCCGCCGACAGCCGCTTCTCCGAGACCCGGCGCGCGCTGGGCATCGGCGCGGACCTGCACGACTTCGGCAAGAGCATGCTCGTGTGCCGGGTCCGCCACGACCTGCCGCACCGGCATACCGCCTGGGAATGGTTCGGCCTGGGCCAGACCCTGGCCCTGCTGCCGCTGCAGGAGCATCTGGCCGGCGCGGTGGTCACCCTGCCCGGCGAGCAGGCGCGCACGCTGGCGGAACTGGAGCCGGCCGCCTTCGCCGCCGAACTCGAACGCCGCTACGGCGGGCGCCTGGGGCGCATGGAACTGGTTGGCAGCCGCCACGTCTATCCGCTGGTGGCGACCTGGGCGCGCCGCTTCGTCGGCACGCGCCTGGCCCTGGCCGGCGATGCGGCGGTGGGCATGCACCCGGTCACCGCTCACGGCTTCAACCTCGGCCTGGCCAGCGTGGAGCGCCTGTCCGACCTGGCCGCGACCGCGGTCGCCCAGGGCCGCGACCTGGGCGATCCGGCGCTGCTGGCCCGCTACCAGCGCCGCCACCGCCGCGGCTGCTGGCCGCTGTTCCAGGCCACCCGCGCGATCGTGGGCCTGTACACCGACGAGCGGCCCCCGGCTCGCGCCCTGCGCGGCGCGGCGCTGCGCGCCGGCGGCGCCCTGGCTCCGTTCCGCCGCGCCATCGCCGCCGGCCTGACCGATGCCGGCGCGGCCGATCCGGGCCCGCTGCAGCGGCTGCGCGCAGGCCTGCAGGTCTTGCGCCCCGGCTGACCGACCGCGGGGCACGGCCGGAGGCCGGCGCGGCGCTCAACCGCGCTGGCGGTCGATCCACCCGACGAAGCGATCGATGAAGTCCTCGAGGAACTCGCGGGTGTCCTGCCGGGTTATCCGGCCCTCGTCGTCGACCAGGCCATCCTTGAACTGGATGTAGACCTCCGGCTGCGGCAGCACCGCCATGCCCAGGTAGGACAGGACGTTGCGCAGATGCTGCTGGGCCATCGCCGTGCCGATCGCTCCCGGCGAGGCGCCGCACACCGCCGCCGGCAGGCCGGCGAAGGCACTGTCGCCGTACGGGCGCGAGCCCAGGTCGAGGGCGTTCTTCAGCACCCCGGGAATGGAGCGGTTGTATTCGGGGGTGACGAACAGCACCGCATCGGCGGCACGGACCTGACGCTTCAGCTCCACGCCCACGACCGGGTAGTCCGAGTCGAAATCCTGGTCGTAGAACGGCAGGCGGCCGATGTCGACAGGATCGAACTCGAGCCGATCTCCACCCAGCCGCTCCAGCGCCCGCGCCAGTTGGCGGTTGAACGAACCCGCGCGGAGGCTGCCGACGAAAACCGCGATCCTGCGCTTGTCCATGACTGTGCTCCTGTGGAGAGGCCGATTCCGCATGCTAAGCGAGTCCGCGCGGCCGCCAAGTGAAGGCCCGCAAGCGCGGGCCCTCTGGGCCCGCCATCCCCGCCTTCGCCGGCACGCCCCCCCCGCCGGGTCAGCCGGCCAGCTTCTCCGCCGCGGCGACGATGTCGTCGTCGCCGGGGATCACCATGAACGCCGCACCGGCCAATGGGGTATAGGTGTCGGCGCCGACCACCCGGCCGAACGGGCGCGCGCCGTAGCCGCCCTCGGCGATCGCGGTGATCACGCCCTCGCCCACCCCGGCGCTGCGCCGGCCCTCGTCCACCACCAGGATGCGTCTGGCCGTGCGCGCCTGCTCGACGATGAAGGCGTCGTTGAGCGGCACCAGCCAGCGCAGGTCCACCACCCGCACCTTCCAGCCTTGCCCGGCCTCGATCCGGCGTGCGGCGCGCAGGCTCATCGGCACGCCGTTGCCATAGGTGAATATCACCAGATCGTCGGCTTCGGGGGCATACACCCGGCCCTCGCCCAGCGCCATCGCCTCGCCCTGCTCCGGGTACGGGAACAGCCACTGGCCGTCACCGGGATCGTGCAGATCCTTGGTCATGTACAGCGCGATCGGCTCCAGGAACACCGCCACCCGGCCGTCCACCTTGGCCAGCGCCGCCAGCGTGCGCAGCATGGTCGCCGCGTCGTCGCCGCGCGAGGGGCAACCGACCACGATGCCGGGGATGTCGCGCAGCGCGGTGATCGAGTTGTCGTTGTGGAAGTGCCCACCGAAACCGCGCTGGTAGCCCAGCCCGGCGATCCGCACCAGCATCGGGTTCTGGTACTGGTTGTTGCTGAAGAACTGCAGGCTGGCCGCCTCGCCGCGGATCTGGTCGCAGGCGTTGTGGAAATAGGCCAGGTACTGGATCTCCGGCAGCGGCAGCATGCCCATGTTGGCGTAGCCCTGGGCCAGGCCCAGGATCATGGTCTCGTCCAGCAGCGTGTTGAACACGCGCGCGCCCTTGAACGCCTTCTGCAGGCCCTTGGTCACGGTGTACACGCCACCCTTCTGGGCCACGTCCTCGCCGAACAGCAGGGTCTCCGGGTACTTGGCCATCAACTCGTGCAGAGCCTGGTTGATCTGGATCGCCAGGTGCCGCGGGACCTGTTTCTCCGGCAGCTTGTCCTCGCCGCCATAGGCGGCCGCGCGCGCTTCGGCCGGCACATGGCGCCGTGCCTCGGCCTGCACGGCCTTGGGCGTGTACGGCGCCAGCGGCGCGACCACCTCCTCCAGCGAAGTCAGCCGCGGCCGGCTGTCGGCGTCCTCGGCGGCGGCGAAGCAGCGCTTGCGGGTGGACTCGTACAGCTCCAGCACCTCGTCGGCGCTCATCAGGCCGGACTCCATCGCGATGGCCGCGCTGCGCAGCAGCGGGTCGGTCGCCTCCACCGCGCACAGTTCCTCGATGCTGCGCCACTCGATCTCGAAGTCGGTGCCGGCGTGGCCCATGATCCGGGTCGTGCGCAGGTGCAGGAAGGTCGGCCGCCGGGTGCGGCGGCAATGCTCCACCGCCGCCTGCACCTGGCCGTAGCCATTGGCCAGGTCCAGGCCGTCGGCAGCGAAATAATCCAGGTCGGCGCGGTCGCGGTAGTTGCGGCCGACCCAACCATCGGGCGTCTTCACCGAGATGCCGATGCCGTTGTCCTCGCACACGAACAGCACCGGCGCCGGCAGGCCCTGGTAGGCGGTCCAGGCCGCGGCGTTGAATGCGGTCTGGGCGGTGGCGTGGTTGCTGGAAGCGTCGCCGAACGAACAGATGGCGATGCTGTCCGCGGGAATCGGCAGCTCGTGGCGGATGCGCCGGGCCTGCTCGATCGCCACCGCCGTGCCCAGCGCCTTGGGCAGGTGGGAAGCAATCGTCGAGGTCTGCGGCAGCACCCACAGCGGCTTGCTGCCCCACACCTTGTGGCGGCCGCCGGAGGCCGGGTCCTCGGCGCTGGCGGCGAAGCTCAGCGCCGAATCCATCACCGGGTCCATGCCCGGCAGCTTGCGGAAGCGCTCGGCCATGAAGCCGCCGCTGCGGTAGTGCAGGAACGCCGGGTCGGTATGGCGGGCGAGCCGCGCCACCATCGCGTTGCCCTCGTGGCCGCTGGAGCCGATGGTGTAGAAGACCTTGTTCTGCACCCGCAGTACCCGCGCCATCAGGTCCAGGTGGCGGCTGATCAGCTGCGACTCGAACAACTCGCGGAAGCCGCGCGCATCCAGTGCGCTCCCGGGCAGGACCGGGTCGTCCTCGCGCGGCCGCGGCGCCGGCGCGCCGGCCCAGGCGCGCACGAACTCGCTGAAGTTGCGATCGCAGATCTCGGCGCGGTTGAGCCCCTTCATGCGGGCCGGAATGGGATTGGGGACGATGGCGAACATGCGGGCGGGGCTCAGGTTGAGGCCGCGATCAGCGCGGCGTTCTCTTCGGGAGGGTTGGGCATTGCGACGAAGCCAGGCAACGCGGGTACGCGCGCCCGCCAGCCACGGAGCGCCGGATAGTCGGACAGGTCGAAGCCGCCATGCCCGGCGACGTCGGTATGGACGGACAGGGTGATGGCGGCGCTGCCGTAGTCGCGCCCGGCGAAGCCTGGGTTCGCCGCCAGATGGCGCTCCATGTAGCCGTGGACCGCGATCATGCGAAGCGCCCGCGGTTGACCGGCCATTGCGCGCGGGTCTGGCCCCAGACCTCGACCGGCGCATCCTGATAGGGCGCCGGCAACCGCCCCGGACCGCGCAGGGTCGAGCCCAGGCGCTGCGCCACGCGCTGCGAGGCGTGATTGTCCGGTGCGATGCAGTGGATGATCTGATCCCAGCCGAGATTGGCGAAGGCCCAATCGATGGCGGCCACCCCGGCTTCGGTGGCATACCCCCTGCCCCAGGCGTCGGGATGCAGGGAGTAGCCGATCTCGTTGCCCGGCCAGCCTTCGGGTCTCCACGGCCCCAACTGTCCCAGCCACAGGCCGGATCGCCGGTCGATCATCGAGAACATGCCGAAGCCCTGCACCAGCCACGCGCCCGGCTGCTGCAGGAACTTGCGCCAGGCCGCCGCGCGCGGGAGGTGGCCGCCGATGAAGCGGCAAGCCTCCGCATCGGCCAGCAGTTCGGCGAAGCGATCGAAATCCTCGATCCGCGGCGGACGCAAGACCAGGCGTTCGGTTTCGATATGGATGTCGGCGACGCCCATCGAATTCCCCTACCGACGGGAGCGGGAAATCAGAACGCGCTGATGCCGGTCAGTTCACGCCCGATCACCAGCTGGTGCACCGTCTCGGTGCCCTCGTAGGTGATCACCGACTCCAGGTTCAGCGCATGCCGGATCGCCGCATGCTCGGTCGTGATCCCCGCACCGCCCAGCAGGTCGCGGCACTCCCGCGCAATGTCGATCGCCATCCGGCAGTTGTTCCACTTCGCCAGCGACACCTGCTGCGGCTGCATCGTCCCGGCATCCTTCAACCGCCCCAGCTGCAGCACCAGCAACTGACCCAGCGTGATCCGGCGCGCCATGTCCGCCATCTTCAACTGCGCACTCTGCGTGGCCGCCACCGGACGCCCGAACAGGATCCGCTCCTTCGTGTACCCCAGCACCTCGTCCAGGCACGCGATCGCCGCCCCGATCGGGCCCCAGGTGATCCCGTACCGCGCCTGGGTCAGACACCCCAGCGGACCCTTCAGACCCTTCACGTTCGGCAGCCGGTGGGACTCCGGCACCCGCACGTTGTCGAAGAACAGCGCACTGGTCACCGAGGCGCGCAGGCTCATCTTGTGCTTGATCTCCTGGGCCGTGAACCCGGCCATCCCCTGCTCCAGCACGAACCCCTGGATGCCCTCCTCGGTCTGCGCCCAGACGATGGCGATGTCGGCCAGGTTGCCGTTGGTGATCCACATCTTCGAGCCGTTGATCACCCAGTCGCCGCCGTCCTTCTTCGCATGGGTCTTCATGTTCGCCGGGTCCGAACCGCCATGCGGCTCGGTCAGGCCGAAGCAGCCAATGGTCTCGCCGGCAGCCATCGAAGGCAGCCAGCGCCGACGCTGCTCCTCGCTGCCGTAGGCGTAGATCGGATACATGCACAGCGAGGACTGCACGCTCACGAAACTGCGCAGGCCGCTGTCGCCGCGCTCCAGTTCCTGGCAGATCAGCCCGTAGCTGACCGCGTTGAGCCCGGCACAGCCGTACGCCTCCGGCAGCGAGGAGCCCAGCAGCCCCAGCGCGGCCACCTCCGGCACCAACTCCTTCGGGAAACGCCCCTGGTCGAAACACTCGCCGATGATCGGAATCACCCGCTCGTCGGTGAACCGCGCCACCGCCTCCTGCACCGCACGCTCCTCCTCGCTGAGCAGGGAACGAACGTCGAACAGGTCGTAGGGAGACAGGGACATGGCGGGTTCCGGGTCGGGGGAAGAACCCTGAATTGTATAGGGCCACCCCAGGCGCGGCCATGCGCCAAAGCGACGCCACCCCCCCTTCAAAACGCGGAAGGCCGGCACCATGGCCGGCCTTCCGTCGATTCGATGCCGGCGCGGTTGTGCCTTACTGGCGGTTCGCCGGGGCCTGCTCCAGCGCCTTGGTGGAGGTCACCACCTGGCCATCGACCACCGGCAGGCGGTCGCCTTGCGGCCTGGAGTCCATGCGCACGGTGCCCTCCCGATCGTCGATGCGCCAGGTCACGTCGTAGCCGACCACCCGATTGGTGTTGCCCATGGCCACGCGGTTGCCGGGCTTGCTGGCCATGCGCATGGTGCCGGTGGTGCCGTCGGCGTTGCGGTAGGTCACGTTGTAGCCGGTGACCTTGCTCGACTCGGAGACGGCGTCTTCCATGTGGCACTGGCGTTCGGTACGGGTCACGACCTGGCCGCCCTGATGGTTCCGGTCGACCCGGTTGCCGATCACGCCGCCGGCAATGGCGCCGGCCGCCGTGGCGGCCTTCTTGCCCCTGCCGCCGCCGACCTGGTTGCCGAGCACGCCGCCGATCACGGCGCCGGCCACGGTGCCGCCCACGTTGCCGTCCTTCTCCGGCAGACGCTCCTGCACGACCACGTCCTCGCAGACTTCCTTGGGCACGGTGGTCTGGGTGGTCTCGCGCACCGGCTCGGTGCCGATCACGGTGGCGTACAGCCGCTCCCGCTGGTTCACCGGCTCGACCTTGACGATCTGCGCGTACTGCAACAGCGGCGCCCCGGCCGCCTCCACCTGGTCGGTGGCGGCATCGGCCGCATCGTCGACCGCCAGCGCCGCGTCGGGAGCCGGCGTCGGTGCCGGGGCGACCACCGGCTCGGGGTGCGGATTGCGGTTGTTCATGAACGCAGCGGTGGCGATGCCTCCGACCAGCAGGGCACCGGCTGCTATCAGGATGGTAGTGGCTTGCTTCATGGTCCGGGCTCCCCGCGGGAACCGCCCGCGGCAATCGGAGACAGATTGCATCACGGCCAAGCTGAACGGAATACCGTTTGCCGCCGCCGCGCCTGCGGCCATGGCGGACGCCATGCTAGTTTTCCCGTACGTCCCGATCGAGCCTCGCCATCATGAGCCCCCAGTCCTCGACCGTCCTGCATTGGGCCCGCGGCCTGCGCTTTCCCACCCTGTTCATGCTCACCGCCGGGGTGCTGGTGCTGGATCTGGTACTGCTCGATCCGATCCCCTTCGTCGACGAGGTGCTGATCGGCCTGGCCACGCTGATGCTGGCGAGCTGGAAGCGGCGCAGGGCCGAACGCGACCCGGAGGTGCCCGCCTCCGATCCGGCCCGGGTCGTGGCTGACTACCCGCAACGCAAGGGCAGCGGCGACATGGGCTCCAGTGCCCCGCCTCCGCTGCCGGACAACCACGGCAACCCCTGAGTCCACGGGCAGCGACGGCAGGCCGATGGACCTGGTCGACAGCCACTGCCACCTGGATGCGGCGGAGTTCGACGCCGACCGCGCACAGGTGGTCGAGCGTGCCCGTGCCGCCGGCGTGCGTCGCCAGGTGGTGCCGGCGGTGACCGCGGCCAGCTGGCCGAAACTGCGCGAGGTGTGCGCCGCCGCGCCCGGCCTGCATCCGGCCTATGGCCTGCACCCGGTTTTCCTCGCCGAACACCGGCCCGCACACCTGCACGAACTGCGCGAATGGATCGAACGCGAGCGGCCGGTAGCCATCGGCGAGTGCGGGCTGGACTTTTTCGCCGAGGGCCTCGATGCGCAGGCCCAGGCGTCGTATTTCGAGGGCCAGCTGCGGCTCGCGCGCGAGACCGGATTGCCCCTGGTCGTGCATGCGCGACGCGCGGTGGACGCGGTGATCGCCGCGATCCGCCGCTTCGGCGGCGAGTCCGGGTTGCGCGGGGTGGTGCACAGCTTCTCCGGCAGCCCGGAACAGGCCCGCCGGCTGTGGGAACTGGGCTTCCTGGTCGGCTTGGGCGGGCCGGTCACCTACGAGCGCGCGCAGCGGCTGCGGCGGCTGGCGGCGTCGATGCCGCTGGAATTCCTGCTGCTGGAAACCGACGCACCCGACCAGCCCGACGCCGGCATCCGCGGCCAGCGCAACGAGCCGGCGCGCTTGCCGCGCGTGCTGGAGACCGTGGCGCGCTTGCGCGGCCTGGATCCCGGCGAGGTCGCCACGGCCACCCGCGCCAATGCCGAACGCCTGTTCGGCTTGGCCCCACCCTCGTGAAGCGGCGGTCGTGGCCGCCGTTGCTGGCGCCGACGGCCCGCCGGCGCTACGCGGTCGAGACGCGCAGCCGGCCCCATGGATGTCGACCGCAGCGGATGCGGGCCCTCAACGCGCCTTCAGCAGCATCTCCAGCCCCTTCCCCGCCGCAGCGAAGGCGAATGCGCCGGTGATGTGGGTGGCCGCGCCCAGCCCGGCACCGCAGTCCAGCTTCAGCGCCGCATCGGCGCCCAGTTGCGGGCGCAGGCCGCAGACACTGCCGTCGGGCTGCGGGTACTTCACGTTCTCCAGCGAATACACCGCCGGCACGCCGAAGTAGCGCTTCGGCCCCTTGGGGAAGTTGAACTCGCCGCGCAGCTTCTTGCGCACCAGCGCCAGCATCGCGTCGTGCTCGGTACGGGACAGGTCGCGCACCCGCACCAGGGTCGGGTCGATGCGGCCGCCGGCCGAACCGACGGTCAGCACTGGCTGCTTGCGCCGCCGGCACCAAGCGATGGCCTCGACCTTGGTGCGGAAACTGTCGCAGGCATCGATCACCAGGTCGAAACCGGTCCCGAGCAGTTGCTCCAGGTTCGCGCCGGTGAGGAAGGCCGCCACCGGCCGCGCCTCGATCGCCGGGTTGATCGCACGGCAGCGCTCGGCCATGGCCTCGGCCTTGCTGCGCCCGTACTGGCCGGCGATGGCCGGCAACTGCCGGTTGGTGTTGGACACGCACAGGTCGTCGGCATCGATCAGGTCGATCGCGCCCACGGCCGAGCGCGCCAGCGCTTCGGCCACCCACGACCCCACCCCGCCCAGGCCGACCACGGCCACGCGCCGCGAGGCAAGCCAGTCCACGGCGCCGCGGCCGTACAGCCGGTCGATGCCGGCGAAGCGTTCCAGCAGAGAAGCATCCATCCGCGCATTCTAGCGGGGTGCATTGACTGCTCCCGCCCCCTATCATCCGTCCACCACCCCACCGAGCCCGCCGCATGTCCAGCCAGCCCGACGCCGCACCCCGCCCCCGCAGCCACGCCGGACGCTACCTGTTCCTGTTCCTGCTCGGCCTGGCGGTCGGTGCCGTTGCCGCGGTCATGGGCCTGCGCGCGCTGCAGGCACGCGCCGATCCGTTTCCCGACGCGCTGATGCACGTCCTCGCGCACCAGTCCGGCCAGTTGCGCGAAGCGGCCAAGGCCAACCGCTGCGCCGCCAGCGACACCCTGCCGCGGCTACAGACGCTGCGGATGCTGTCCAACGACCTGGAGCCGGCATTCCCGGGCCTGGCCAGTGATGCTCGCTTCGGCGAGGCCGCCAGCGGGTTGCGCGCCTCGCTGGACCAGGCCCTGGCCGCTCCGCCGACGGACTGCGCGCAACTGGCGGCCGTCAATCAAGCCGTCGGCGATGGCTGCAAGGCCTGTCACCGCGATTTCAAGAATTAACCTCCGCTGAGGCCGGCGCGCGCGACGCCTTCGCCGCGGCGCGCGCTTGGCGTTGCATTCACGCTGGACCGGGCACGCTGGCGGCGGCGTCGGCAAGCATGGGACCGGCGCGCTTCCCCCGTCCACCCGTCATCCAGGAGACGCAACGATGAGGCAGTACCGCAATGGATCGATCCTAGGCCTGGCCGCCGTGGGCGCCCTCGCCCTGGCCGGCTGTACCACCACGTCCCCCGATTACGGCTACGGCAGCCCCGGATACGGCCATCCCTCGCAGGCGGCATGCCTGGACTGCGGGATCGTCACCCGGATCGACGTGGTGCCGTCGGGCCGCAGCGCGCCCTCGGCCACCGGCGCGGTCCTGGGCGGCATCGTCGGCGCGGTCGCCGGTCACGAGATCTCGGACAGGACCGGCGGCAGCAAGGGCAACCAGAACGTGGCCGCCGTCGCCGGCGCAGTCGCCGGGGCCGCGGCCGGCAATGCCATCCAGAACCGCGCCACCGGCGACAGCTACAACATCCACGTGCGCCTGGACGACGGCCGCTCGGTGGTGATCAACCAGCGCGACCTCGGCGGCATCCGCGAGAACACCTACGTGCGCCTGGCCAACGGCAAGGTCGTGCTGCGCTGAGGCCCGGCCGGCCGCCAAAGAGGAACGGCCCGCTGCTGGCGGGCCGTTCCGGGTACGGCATGCGTTGTTTGGCGCGTGGCTTCAGGCGGCCTGCACTGCGTCCGCCTGCAGGCCCTTCTGGCCCTGCACGACGGTGAAACTGACCTTCTGGCCTTCCTTGAGGCTCTTGAAGCCCTGCATCTGGATGGCGCGGAAATGCACGAACACGTCCTCGCCATTCTCACGGCTGATGAATCCGAATCCCTTGGCATCGTTGAACCACTTGACGGTGCCGGTCTCGCGCTCTGACATTACTGCACACTCCTCGAAGCGTTAACTGGGTGGTGGTTACGCCGCGCCCTGGGCCACGGCGGCTGGTTGCAAGGAGTACGCAAGTTGCATCAATGCAGCGGATCATCACCATCACGCACGACCTACCGGATCAGGCCACGGTTCACGGTGACCTTGCCAAGCGCAGCGCCCCCAAAGTTACCCCCCGTTCAGGGGAATTGCAATCGGCTCAACCCGCTGCCCGCACCCCTGTCCGGACAGGCCGGATCGCCCCAGTCGAAGGATGCTTTCGCCGATGGATCCGACCCTGTTCTGGTATGTCGTGGCCACCGTCCTGGTCCTGGTCGGGCTGGCCGGAGTGATCCTGCCGGCCCTGCCCGGCCTGCCGCTGGTGTTCGTGGGCATGCTGGTGGCCGCCTGGGCCGGCGACTTCCAGCGGATCGGCCCGGTGCCGCTGATCCTGCTCGGGCTGCTGACCGTGCTCTCGATCGTCGCCGATTTCGTTGCCACCGCCGCGGGCGCCAAACGGGTCGGCGCCGGGCCGATGGCGGTCTGGGGCGCAGCACTGGGGACCTTGGTCGGGATTTTCTTCGGCCCCATTGGCCTGCTCGCCGGCCCGTTCCTGGGCGCCCTGCTCGGCGAGCTGTGGCACACCCGTACCCTGCGCCGCGCCACCCACGTCGGCCTGGCCACCTGGGTCGGGCTGCTGCTGGGCACGGTACTGAAATTGGCGCTGGCCTTCGCCATGATCGGCGTGTTCGTGCTGGCATGGTGGTTCTGACGCCGCTGTTCCGCCGCGGGGGTATCCGATGAAGCCGTCCTTGTTCCTGGTGCCGGTCATGTACGCATTCGCCGGCGGCCTGTCCGCGCCGCTCGCCGCGCAGGAGATCGCCGCGCGCCCGGCTGCGGTCGAAGCCTGCCTGTCGCTGGCGTCGGACGCGGCGCGGCTGGCCTGTTACGACCGCGCCCTGGGCTACGCCGCCGGGACCCCGCAGCAGGCCGACCTGGCCGCCGCCGAAGCCGCCACCAGGCTGGAGGCGCAGCGCGCGCAGGAACGTGCCGCCGCGTTGCCGGCCGATGCCGGCCTGATCGAACGCGCCCGGCAGCGCAGTGAGGAACTGTTCCGCCGCGACGACCTCGCCTTCGATATGGAAAAGCACGCCACGATCGCCAACGCCGGCCGTGGCTCGCTGCTCGACAGCCGCTGGGAACTGGCGCGGGATTCCAAGCTGGGCATCTTCCAGCTGCGCGGGTACAAGCCGGTCTATGCGCTGCCCGGATTCTGGACCAGCAAGGTCAACGACACCCCGCATTCGCCCAACCCGGGCAATACCGTCGCCACCCCGCAGCAGCTCGACGACATCGAGGCCAAGTTCCAGATCAGCTTCAAGACCAAACTGGTGGAGAACCTGTTCGGCGAAAACGGCGACCTTTGGGCCGGCTATACCCAGAGCTCGCGCTGGCAGGCCTACAACGCCGGGATCTCGCGCCCGTTCCGCGAGACCAACTACGAGCCGGAGGTGATGCTGGTGGTCCGCAACAACTACAGCCTGTTCGGCTGGAAGGGGCGGATGATGGGCGCGAGCCTGAACCACCAGTCCAATGGTCGCAGCGACCCGCTCTCGCGCAGCTGGAACCGGGCCATCTTCAGCGCCGGCCTGGACCGCGAGCACTGGGCGCTGGTGCTGCGCTCCTGGTACCGCATCGAGGAAGCCGCAGGCAGGGACAACAACCCCGACATCGGGGACTTCGTCGGCCGCGGCGATGCGCTGCTGGTCTACAACCGCGATGGCCACGAGTTGAGCCTGGTCGGGCGCCATTCGCTGCGCGGCGGCGACCGCTCCCGCGGCTCGCTGCAGCTGGACTGGGGATTCCCGATCAACAACCTGCTGCGCGGCCACGTGCAGGTGTTCGACGGCTACGGCGAGAGCCTGATCGACTACAACCACCGCGCCACGTACATTGGCCTGGGTTTCGCCCTGCTGGAGTGGTTCTGATGAAGGCGCCCCGAGCGACGATCTGGCACAACCCGCGCTGCGGCAACTCGCGCGGCGCACTGCAGTTGCTGCGCGAGCATGGCATCGAGCCGGAGGTGGTCGACTACCTGACGCAACCGCCGGACCGCGCCACCCTGCTGCGGGTGGCCGCCGACAGCGGGCTGGGGGTGCGCGGGCTGGTGCGCGAAAAGGAAGCGGCTTACGCCGAACGGGGGCTGGCCATGGCGGACGACGAGACGCTGCTGGAAGCGATGCTGGCCGATCCGGTCCTGATCAACCGGCCGGTGGTCATCACTCCGCATGGCACCCGCCTGTGCAGGCCTCCGGCTACCGTGCTGGAACTGCTACGCGCCCCCTAGCGTCGCGCACCGGGAGCACACCTTGCGGGTACAGCGCACACCTTCGTTCACCGCCTACGCCTCGGCCCTGCTCGGCCTGCTGAGCCTGCTGGCGGTGCTGTGCTTCCACTTTCCCGAGTTGCTGACCAGCCGCGAGTTCCGTGCCGTCTACAGCGAGCAGTTCGCCCGCCATCTGCTCCTGGCCGGCCTGGCCGCCGCCTTTGTCCTGGGGACCCTGGCGATCCTGCGCGACCGCAGCCGGCCGGTGGCGCTGCTCGGGGTCGGTTCGGCCACCCTGGCGGTGCTGCTGGGCGGAACCAACGTCCGCTTCGACGCCATCGGCCAGACCCCGTGGTCGCTGGGGATGGACTGGTTCGTGCTGTCGTTGTTCTTCTCGGCCCTGGTATTCGTCCCGCTGGAGCACTACCTGGGCCAGCGCAAGCGCTCGCCGCTGCGCAACGGCTGGCGCACCGACCTGGCCTACTTCTTCGTGGGCCACGTGCTGGTCCAGTTCGTCCTGATCCTGGTCACCGCCTCGACCACGACCGTCGCCGCGCTGGCCGCCTTCCCCGCACTGAAGGCAGCGATCCAGGCGCTGCCGGTATGGGCGCAGTTCCTGCTCGCCGTGCTGGTGGCCGACCTGGCCCAGGCGCTGCTGCACCGTGCGTACCACAACATCCCGTGGTTGTGGCGCTTCCATGCCGTGCACCACTCCAGCCGCGAGATGGACTGGCTGGCCGGGTCGCGCATGCACTTCTTCGAGATCGTGCTCACCCGCAGCGTGGTGCTGCTGCCATTGCTGGTGCTGGGCTTCTCGCAACCGGCGGTGAACGCCTACGTGATCCTGGTGGGCCTGCAGGCGGTGCTGGCGCACGCCAACCTCGGCATCCGCTTCGGCTGGCTGGAGTACCTGCTGGTGCTGCCCCGCTACCACCACTGGCACCACGCTCGCCACCGCGACTACCTCGACGCCAACTACGCCATCCACCTGCCGCTGGTGGACATGCTTATGGGCACTTTTCGCTTGCCCCGGGACGGCAGCTGGCCAGGCGAATACGGGGTCATGGCGCTGGAGACGGTGCCGCGCGGGATCGTGCGCCAGCACCTGATGCCGTTCCAGCGCACCCGGCACTACGACGACCACGTCCGCTGAGCGCGCGGGCGCGGCCGCTCAGGTCCAGTCCAGCAGCCCCTCGCGGGCGTAGACCTGGCGGAAGCTGGGCAGCGCCTTCATCCGCTGCGCGTACGCATGCAGTGCCGGCCAGGCGTCGACCGGCCGCGGCATGTTGCGCGACCAGCGCATCAGCATGGTCAGCACGAAATCCACCGCCGATCGCTCGGCGCCGAGCATCCAGGGGCCGTTCCGTCGCAGGTGGTCATCCACCTGCTGCCAGGCGGCCTCGATCTGCCCGCGCGCGCATTCCCTGGCCGCGTCGGCATGTTCCGCGCCCGCCGGTTCGTCCGGGTAGAACCAGGCGCGGTAGGCCGGCATCAGGGTGTAGACGCAGAAGCACATCCAGCGGTAGTAGTCTCCGCGGGCCGGAGTGCCCGGCGCCGGTGCCAGCCGTGCCTGCGGATGCAGGTCGGCCAGGTGCATCGCGATGGCCGCCGACTCGGTCAGCACCTGGCCGTCGATCAGCAGGGTCGGCACCCGGCCGATGGGATTGAGGGCCAGGTATTCGGGCGACTTCTGCTCGCGCCGAGCGAAGTCCAGCAGGCGCAGTTCGTGGTCGATGCCCAGTTCGAGCAGCAACCAGTGGACCACCAGCGAGGCCGAACCGGGCGAAGCGTAGAGGACGACGGACATGGGCGGCTCCAGGCAGGAGCGGCCAGATTACCCCCGGCCCGGCTTACGCCACCACCACCGGGATCCTGCCGATCCGCGCCTGCCACTCGCGCGGGCCGGTCTTGTGCACGGACTCGCCGCTGGCGTCCACCGCCACGGTCACCGGCATGTCCTTGACCTCGAACTCGTAGATCGCCTCCATGCCCAGATCCTCGAACGCCAGCACCCTGGCCGCACGGATCGCCTTGGACACCAGGTAGGCCGAGCCGCCCACCGCCATCAGGTAGACGGCCTGGTTGTCGCGGATCGCATCGATCGCCGCGTCGCCGCGCTCGGACTTGCCGACCATGCCCAGCAGGCCGGTCTGTTCGAGCATCTGCCGGGTGAACTTGTCCATGCGCGTGGCCGTGGTCGGGCCGGCCGGGCCGACCACCTCGTCGCGCACCGGATCGACCGGGCCGACGTAGTAGATGAAGCGGTCGGTGAAGTCCACCGGCAGCGTCTCGCCGCGGTTGAGCATGTCGATCATGCGCTTGTGCGCGGCGTCGCGGCCGGTGAGCAGCTTGCCGTTGAGCAGCAGCACCTCGCCCGGCCTGAACGTGGCCACGTCCTCGCGGGTGATCGTGTCCAGGTCCACCCGGCGCGCGTTCTGGGGGTTGTAGGTCAGCTTCGGCCAGTCCTCCAGCGAAGGCGGGTCCAGCATCACCGGACCGCTGCCGTCCAGGGTGAAGTGCGCGTGGCGGGTGGCCGCGCAGTTCGGGATCATCGCCACCGGCAGGTTGGCCGCATGGGTCGGGTAATCCTTGACCTTGATGTCCAGCACCGTGGTCAGCCCGCCCAGGCCCTGCGCGCCGATGCCCAGGGCGTTGACCTTCTCGTACAGCTCCAGGCGCAGTTCCTCGACCCGGGTGGAGGCGCCGCGGGCCTTGAGGTCGACGATGTCGATCGGCTCCATCAGCGCCTCCTTGGCCAGCAGCATCGCCTTCTCGGCGGTGCCGCCGATGCCGATGCCGAGCATGCCCGGCGGGCACCAGCCGGCACCCATGGTCGGCACGGTCTTGAGCACCCAGTCCACGATCGAATCGGACGGATTGAGCATGGCGAACTTGCTCTTGGCCTCCGAACCGCCGCCCTTGGCCGCCACGATCACGTCCACGGCGTTGCCCGGGACGATCTTCACGTTGACCACGGCCGGGGTGTTGTCCTTCGTGTTCTGGCGCCTGCCGGCCGGGTCGGCCAGGACGCTGGCGCGCAGCTTGTTGTCCGGGTGGTTGTAGGCGCGGCGCACGCCTTCGTTGACCATCTCCTCCAGGCCCATGGTCGCGTCGTCCCAACGCACCGCCATGCCGACTTCCAGGAACACGGTGACGATGCCGGTGTCCTGGCAGATCGGGCGATGCCCTTCGGCGCACATGCGCGAGTTGATCAGGATCTGCGCCATGGCGTCCTTGGCCGCCGGCGATTCCTCGCGCTCCCAGGCGGCGGCCAGGTTCCGGATGTAATCGACCGGGTGGTAGTAGCTGATGTACTGCAGCGCGTCGGCGACGGACTGGATCAGGTCTTCCTGGCGAATGGAGACCGGGGTGGACGATGCGGAAGCGGGGGAAGCGGTCACGGCTGGCTCATGGCGGGCGGGAACCCACCCATTTTAGGCCATGCCGGAGTGCGCCACCCCTCGATCAGGGACGGCGGCATGGGGCGCTCGATCCGGTCGGGGTGGCGGGTTCATTGCGACCTGCCTACTCGGACCGCACCGACTCCGGGAAAGCGTCCCGACCCCCGATCCGCCCGCGCAGTTCCTGACGATATCGGCGGCTGCACGGGATCGTGGTGCCGTCCCGCAGGTGCAGGCGCGCCTCGCCGGCGTCCAGCGGCTCGATCGAAGCCACCAGGCCGAGATTGACGATGTAGCTGCGGTGGACCCGGGCGAACACCCGCGGATCCAGCCGCGACTCGATCCCGGCGATGGTGCTGCGCAGCGGGTAATCATGGCCGCGCACGCGCAGGTTCACGTAGTTTCCGGAGGCCTGCAGCCACTCGATGTCGGCGGCCGCGACGAGGAACTCCCGGCCCAGCTTGCGGACCAGGAAACGCTCGGGCCGGTCCACCGGATCGGCCGGAGCGCCCTCGTCCGGCGCGGACAGCAGGCTGGCCTCGCCCTGCATGCGGCGCAACAGCAGCCGGTAGAAGCCGATCAGGACGACCAGGCCCGCATAGGAGCGCACATCCTTGACGTACTCGTAGAACAAGCCCCGGGGCCAGTCGCCGAACTCGTAGGCCTGGCCGTGCAGGCGGTAGGCCAGCATGCGCAGGCCGACCATGCCCAGCACGTGCGTGAACGACACCACGACGCTGGCCAGCAGGTGCAAGGGCAGGTGCCGGTGCCAGGTGTCCAAGTGGATCGGGAAGCGCCGGCTGAACCAGGCGATCGGCCAGACCAGCGCCAGCCACATCAGTTCGCTGGACCACTCCCAGACCACCGGCTGCCAGGACGCATAGGGCAAGTCGTTGTTGCCGATGTCGACGATCACCACATAGCTGTTGGCGGTCGCGTTCACCACGGTAAGGGCGATCCAGAAGCCGACCTCGACCCAGCGGCGCCAGGGTGCATAACGTTCGTAGAGCGTGGGGCGGATGGCCGGCATGCGGCGCATTCTACGAATTCCGGCCTCCAGGGGCGCATCGGCCCGTCACCGGAATCCGCGACTCGTCCCTTTGGCCCCGCCATCGGTCACCTTTCACCGCGTGGGGCGGCATGGGCACGGCACCTTGGCCCTCCCTGTCCCGACGCCGGCTCGCCATGGAACGCCGCTACGACCTCGACTGGATCCGCATCCTCGCCTTCGGCGTGCTCGTGTTCTACCACGTGGGCATGTATTACGTGACCTGGGACTGGCACGTGAACAGCCCCCATGCCAGCCATGCCCTGGAACCGTTGATGAGGCTGGCATCGCCCTGGCGGCTGTCCCTGCTGTTCCTGGTCTCCGGCGCCGCCACCGGGTTCCTGTGGGATCGCTGCCGGCGCGCCGGTGCGCCCTTCCTCGGTCCCCGCTCCTGGCGCCTGCTGCTGCCGCTGGTGTTCGGCATGCTGGTGATCGTGCCGCCGCAGTCCTACTTCGAGGTGCTCGAAAAACTGCCCGGTGGCTACCACGACGGCTACCTGGCTTTCTGGGCCCGCTACCTGGCCGGCGACGCGGGCTTCTGCCGCGATGGCGATTGCCTGGACCTTCCGACCTGGAACCACCTGTGGTTCGTCGCCTACCTGTGGGTCTATACGGTCGTCCTGTGGGCGCTGCTCAGATCCGCGCCCCGTCTCGCGGAACGCCTGGCGGAAACAGTGCGGCGGGCGCTGTCCGGTCCGGGTGGGCTACTGTGGCCGCTGGCCTGGCTCGCGATCGCGCGGATGCTGCTGGTCGGTCGTTTCGAGTCCACCCATGCCCTGTTCGACGACTGGTACAACCACGCCCAGTACCTGCCGTTGTTCCTGCTGGGATTCGCCATCGCCCGGCCCGGGCCGCTGTGGGACCGGATCGAGGCGGCGCGCTGGCCCGCGCTCGCCGCCGCGCTGGGAGCCTGGCTCTACATTGCCTGGTACTTCGGCCACTACACCGACGGCACGCCGCCGGAGCCGTTGCGCTGGCTGCAGCGGTTGCTCTGGGCGGTGCAGCAGTGGGCGGCGATCGTGGCGATCCTCGGCTTCGGCCGCCGCTTCGCACCCGGCGACAGCCCGGCCCGGCGCTGGCTGACCGAAGCGGTGTTCCCGGTCTACATCCTCCACCAGACCTTGATCGTCGTCCTCGCGGTATGGATGCGCCGCTTCGACCTGGTGCCGTGGATCGAGGGACCGCTGCTGGTGGCGGCGACCTTCGCCCTGTGCTTTGCCGGATACGGCATCATCCGCCGGGTGGGCTGGTTGAGACCATTGTTCGGACTGAAGTACTCCCGCTCCCCATACGCACCGCGGCATGAGGCCCCCGATGTTCGAAGTTGAGCCCCACCTGTGGCTGCAGGGCTTCACCGCAGCCTGGCTGTTCTGGTCCATGACGGCGCTGAGCAAGATCGGCGAGGCATGGTTCTACATGCCGGCGATCCTGTTGCTGGCCTTCGGGGTGAAGCTGCGGCCGACGATGGCCCTGTTGCTGGTCATGCTGCTGGTGAGCGGTGCCACCAGCACACTCAAGCACGGCTTCGGCCTGCCGCGTCCCAGCGAAGTGGACGCGCGCGTGTTGGACACGGGCGAGCCCGGCCAATACCTGGTCGAGGACGGCGCGGCCGACGCGTTCCTGGCCCTGCCCTCGGACGCGGCCATCGCCGCGGCACGGGCGCAGGATGAGGTCGATTTCGGGTTCGTCAGCGGGCATACCAGCGCCGCGGCGGCGTTCGCGCTGTCGATCCCGGTGTTCTTCGGGCTGCGCCGGCGCTGGATCTGGGGGATGGCGCTGGCGTGGCCGGTGTTGATGGGGATCTCGCGGATGTATCTGGGCCGACACTTCCTGGCCGACGTGCTGGGCGGCCTGGTCCTGGGCTGGCTGGGCGTGCTGCTGGTGGCGGCGTGGTGGCGGCGACTGCTGGCAACCGGACCGGTGCCGGCGATGCTGTGGATTCCACCACTGGCGGTGGTGGCGCTGGCAGCCGTCACCGCCACCCGGTTCGAACCCGACGGCTTCGGGGCGGCCGGCGAACTGCTGGGCGCACTGGCCGTGGTCGCAGTGCTGCAATGGCGTGGCTGGCCGAGCGACCGCGCGGGCCTGACACGCCGCATCGGCCGCGTGGTCTGCGCCTTGGCAGTCGGCTACGGCGTGACCTGGGCGTTCGATGCCCTGTACGCCGCGGGTGGCTGGACGGACGGGCACCCGGTGTCGATCCTGTTCGGCGCATCCGGCGTCGCCTTGGCATTCCTGGGCAGCATCGCGCTGAATCGCGCCTTGAGCCTGTACCCGGCATCGCCTGCCCGCCGGTGACCCGACCCTCGCGACGCCGCCCGACGTCGATGACTAGATGGATCGGGCAACCATGCAGGCAGCGAGCAGGCCCGGGCCCGGGCAATCGCGGCTGGTCACGCTTCGGATGATCGGCGAACCATGACGATGAGCTTCAACAAGACCGCTCCGAGTGCGGACTTGACCACGGCGCCGGGAACGAAGGGCACGACACCCACAGCGACGGCTTTCTGCATGCCGAGCGTCGTCGCCAGCCACGCACCACCCAGCAGCAGGCACAGCGCATGGGCGATCAGCATCGCCGCGAAGGCAAGCGCCATGCGTTCACCATTCCAGCCGCGTTCGGCAAGCCAGCCGGTCAGCGCTCCGGCAAAGGGAAAGGCCAGCAGGTAGCCGCCCGTCGGGCCCAGGAAGCGAGCGATGCCTCCGGTGCCGCCGGCGAGCACGGGCAGTCCCAGGGCACCGAGCGCCAACCACACGAGGATCGTCAGCACGCCCAGGCGCCAGCCGTACAACGCGCCGACCAGCATGACCGCAAGCGTCTGCAGGGTCATCGGCACCGGGATCATGGGTACGTTGAGCCAGGACGAAGCCGTGAGCGCCAGGATGCCCAGCAGGAGCACCACGGTCCTGGTCGCGATGGGCTGCCTCCGCAACCAGGCGGGAACGCCGGGGACTGCTCGAGTTGGGGTCGATGCCTGGATCATGGATCGAGAGCCTCAAGATGCTCGACGATCAACTGGATCGCCTGTCCGCCACGGTAGTCGTCCGGCGCCAATCGGTAGGCCAGGTGCGCCCGGCTTGGCGGCGGCGTGCCATGCCAGCCGCCGAAATGGATCGCGGACAGAGGTTCGCGGCGATCCGGATGGCGCAGGGTCAGCTTGAGATGGCGCTCGCCGACGGTGCGCCACTCCAGCACCTCGAAGCCGCCGTCGAACAGCGGCTCGGGGAAGCCCTGCCCCCAGGGACCGCCGTCGCGCAGGGTCTCGGCATGGAAGCGGTCGAACTCCTGCGGGCGCAGTTCTCCGTCGCTGTGCAGTTCCGCTTGCAGCAGGCCGGCGTCGAGTACCTGCAGGGCGTGCGCCCGCCAGGCCTGCTCGAACGCGGGCAGGTGCGCCTGCGCCAGGGTCAGGCCGGCCGCCATGGCGTGGCCGCCGAAGCGTTCGATCAAGCCGGGATGGTTCGCGTCCACTGCAGCCAGCGCGTCGCGGATGTGGAAGCCCGGGATCGAGCGCGCCGATCCGCGCAAGGTGCCGCTGCCCGGCTCGGACGGTGCGAAGGCCAGCACCGGACGGTGCAAGCGTTCCTTCATTTTCGAGGCGACCAGCCCGACCACGCCCGGATGCCAGTCCGGGTCGAACAGGCACGGTGCCAGCGGCGGTGCGCCCTGGTCCAGGTGGGTGCGCGCCAGTGCCGCCTCGGCAGCATCGACCATGTCCTGCTGCACGTTGCGGCGCTCGGCATTGATGCGTTCGAGCACAGCGGCCAGTTCGGCGGCACGCTGCGGATCGTCGGTGAGCAGGCATTCGATGCCCAGCGCCATGTCCTCCAGGCGGCCGGCGGCGTTGAGCCGCGGACCGACGGCGAAACCGATGTCGGCGGCGGTCAGGCGCGATTCGTCGCGGCCGCTGGCGCGAATCAGGGCACGCAGGCCGGCGCAACCCTGCCCCGCACGCAGGCGACGCAGGCCGGCGGCGACCAGGGCACGGTTGTTCACGTCCAGCGGCACCAGGTCGGCGACGGTGCCGACGGCGACCAGGTCGAGCAGCGAGCCGAGGTCCACGCCCTCCGCACCCAGGCTCCTTCGCAAGGCGAGCAGCACATAGAACACCACGCCCACGCCGGCCAGTGCCTTGCTCGGGAACCCGTCGCCCGGCAGGTTCGGATTGACGATGGCATCGGCCGCCGGCAGCCGCGGTCCCGGCAGGTGATGGTCGGTGACCACGACCTGCCAGCCGCGCGCGCGCGCGGCCTCGATGCCGGCATGGCAGGCGATGCCGTGATCCACGGTCACCAGCAGCTCCGGTTGCAGTGCGGCCAGCTCATCCACCAACGCCGGCGAAAGCCCGTAGCCGTGGACGATGCGGTTGGGCACTGCGTGCGAGACCCGGCGCGCGCCGAGCATGCGCAGGCCGCGCACGCCGGTGGCACAGGCGGTGGCACCATCGCAGTCGAAATCGCCGACCACCACGATGTGGCGATCCTCGGCCATGGCCTGGCGCAGCAATGCGGTGGCCGCATCCAGTCCCTGCAACGAATCCGGCGGCAGCAGTCCGGCCAGGCGCGGCCGCGCCAGTTCCTGGGTGGTTGCGCCGCGCGCGGCATAGACCCGGCGCAGCAGCGGCGGAATCGTCCCCGGCCAGGTCGCGCCGGCATCGACCTCGGGACGGCGGACGATCCGAGGTGGCGCCATCAGCCGGCGGTTCCGTCCAGCGTGGCCAGCGGCTGCCGCCAGAAGTGCCAGGTGCGCTGGCGGTGGCGCAGGTGCAGGCAGGCGCCGTCCTCGAAATCCAGTTGCAGGGTGTCGTATTCGCGCCGCGCCATCGCCTGCAGCAACGGCGGCAAGACCTGGGCACCGAGCAGTTCGGCGCTGCGCAGGCGGCGCATGTCGACCAGGCTGTCGCCGGCCGGGCCGTCGCCGGGCGATTGCGGCGCGGCGATGGCGGCGCCGGCCATCCGCGCCAGACCCTGCAGCAGTGGGTCCTGGCTGCGCACGTGCAGGTAGCGCGCCTGGACCGCGTCCGGCAGGCGCCCCGCGCCCCAGAACCACAGCGCGTTGATCGCCGCCTTGCCCTGCTCGGCGCGCTCGCGGTTGCGCGGATGCTGGTGCAGCAGCACCTGGGCCTCGGTGATCAGGGTGCGCCAGCGCCGCGCCGCGGCCTCGTCGCCGTGCGGCAGCGCGGCGAACAGGTCCTCGCCCAGCGCCTCGTCGGGACCGGGCAGCGGCGGCAGGCGGGTGCCTTCGGGCAGGCGCAGGTACCAGCGCGCCGGGTGCGGCGCGTCGAGCTGGAAGCCGGCGTCGCCGAACAGCGGGCGCAGCGCCGGCAGCAGTGCGCGCGTGTCGTCCTCGTCCACGCCGAGGGTTTCGCCCCAGCCGAGCAGGCGCGCGCCGTTGATGTCCGGGGCCACGTATGCCGGATCGGCGCGCAGCCAGGTGTCCGCGGCGTTCCCGCCGAGGCCGCCTCCGGCGTCGCCGGCATCGACCAGGCGGGTCAGCGCCGCCACCGGCCAGTGGTCGGGAACCGGGCGGAAATGGCGGCGCAGCTGCGCACGCGAGCCGGCTTCGCAGGCCTCGCGGTCGGCGCGCGCCAGCGCCCTGCCCGTCGGCGCCGGCAGCGGACCGGGCAAGCGCGCCCGCTCCGGCAGCAACAGGGTGATGGTCGCCATCTCAGCCGAGGTAGGCCACGCCCACGATCTCGAACTCGCGGGTGCCGGCGGGGGCCTCGATCGAGATCGAATCGCCCTCCTCCTTGCCGATCAGCGCACGCGCCACCGGCGAGGAAATGGCGATCATGCCGCGCTTGATGTCCGCTTCCAGGTCGCCGACGATCTGGTAGCGCACTTCCTCGTCGGTCTCCATGTCGGCCAGGGTGACGGTGGCGCCGAACACGATCCGGCTGCCGGCATGCAGCTTGGCCACGTCGATCACGTTGGCGTGGGACAGTTCGCTTTCCAGCTGTTTGATCCGGCCTTCGATGAAACCCTGCTGTTCGCGCGCGGCGTGGTACTCGGCGTTCTCCTTGAGGTCGCCGTGGCCGCGCGCCTCGGCGATCGCGACGATCACCTCCGGCCGCTTCACCGATTTGAGATGATCCAGTTCCTCGCGCAGGCGCTGGGCGCCCTTCAACGTCAGCGGCGCCCTCACGGCTTCAGCTCCTCGTGCAGTTCCTGCAGCGACCAGACCGGTCCGGTGCCGCGGTATTCGAGCGAATGCACCAGCGCCTTGGCGCCGGCCACGGTGGTGGAATAGGTCACGCGCTGCTGCAGCGCCTCGCGCCGGATCGAGAACGAATCGGCGATCGCCGCACGGCCCTCGGTGGTGTTGACGATGTAGGCGATCTCGCCGTTCTTGATCGAATCGACGATGTGCGGGCGGCCTTCGGCCACCTTGTTCACCACCGCGCAGTCCACGCCGCGCTCCTGCAACCAGGCCGCGGTACCGCGGGTGGCCACGATGCTGAAGCCGCGCTCGATCAGGCCCTGCACCACCGGCAGCACGCGGCGCTTGTCCGGGTCGCGCACCGAGACGAAGGCCTTGCCCGGCTGCGGCGCCCTGATCCCGCCGGCTTCCTGCGCGCGCGCCATCGCCGCGCCGAAGTTGCGGCCCACACCCATCACCTCGCCGGTGGAACGCATCTCCGGGCCGAGGATCGGATCCACGCCCTGGAATTTGGCGAACGGGAAGATCGCCTCCTTCACCGAGTAGTAGTCCGGCACGATCTCGCGCGTTGCACCCTGCTCGGCCAGGCTACGCCCGGCCATGCAGCGCGCGGCGATCTTGGCCAGCGGCATGCCGGTGGCCTTGGACACGAACGGCACCGTGCGCGAGGCGCGCGGGTTCACTTCCAGCAGATAGATGGTGTCGTGGCCGTCCTCGTTGGCCTGGATCGCGAACTGGGTGTTCATCAGTCCGACCACGTTCAGGGCCTTGGCCAGTTCGACGACCTGCCGGCGCAACTCGTCCTGGGTGGCGGCCGAGAGCGAGTACGGCGGCAGCGAGCACGACGAGTCGCCCGAATGCACGCCGGCCTCCTCGATGTGTTCCATCACCCCGCCGATCAGGGTATTGCCCTGGGCGTCGGCGATCAGGTCCACGTCCACTTCCACCGCGTTGTCGAGGAAGCGGTCCAGCAGCACCGGCGAGTCGTTGGACACCTTCACCGCGTCGCGCACGTAGCGGGCCAGGTCGGCCTCGCCGTGCACCACTTCCATGGCCCGGCCGCCGAGCACGTAGCTCGGGCGCACCACCAGCGGGTAGCCGATCTCGCGGGCCAGGGCCAGCGCTTGGTCGGGGGTGCGCGCGGTGCGGTTGGGCGGCTGCTTCAGGCCGAGCTTCTCGACCAGCTGCTGGAAGCGCTCGCGGTCCTCGGCCAGGTCGATGGAGTCCGGGCTGGTGCCGATCACCGGCACCCCGTTGGCCTCCAGCGCGCGCGCCAGCTTCAGCGGGGTCTGGCCGCCGTACTGCACGATCACGCCCTTGGGCTGTTCCAGCTCCACGATCTCCAGCACGTCCTCGAGGGTGAGCGGCTCGAAGTACAGGCGATCGGAGGTGTCGTAGTCGGTGGAGACGGTCTCCGGGTTGCAGTTGACCATGATGGTCTCGTAGCCGTCCTCGCGCAGGGCCAGGGCGGCATGGACGCAGCAGTAGTCGAACTCGATGCCCTGGCCGATGCGGTTGGGGCCGCCGCCGAGGATCATGATCTTCTCGCGGTCGCTGGGCTGGGCCTCGCATTCGTCCTCGTAGGTCGAATACAGGTAGGCGGTGGAGGTGGCGAACTCGGCCGCGCACGAATCCACCCGCTTGTACACCGGCTTGACCTTGTGCGCGCGGCGCAGGGCGCGGATCGCGGCCTCGTTGGTGCCGGCCAGCTGCGCCAGGCGCGCATCGGAGAAGCCGTCGCGCTTGAGCTTGCGCAGGCGCGCGGCGTCGAGGGAGGCCAGGCCTTCGGCCTGCAGCCGCTGCTCCTCGCCGATGATCTCCTCGATCTGGTCGAGGAACCACGGGTCGATGAACGACAGCGCATGGATGTCCTCCACGCTCATCCCGGCACGGAAGGCATCGGCCACGTAGAACAGGCGCTCAGGACCCGGCGCCTTCAGCTCGCGGCGCAGGGTGGCCAGGTCGTCGGCGTCGGCCAGGTCCAGCCCGGTCGGGTCGAAGCCGACCTTGCCGGTCTCCAGCCCGCGCAGCGCCTTCTGCACCGATTCGCGGAAGGTGCGGCCCATCGCCATCACCTCGCCCACCGACTTCATCTGGGTGGTCAGGCGTGCATCGGCCTGCGGGAACTTCTCGAAGGCAAATCTTGGAATCTTGGTGACCACGTAGTCGATCGCCGGCTCGAACGAGGCCGGGGTCAACCCGCCGGTGATCTCGTTCTTCAGCTCGTCCAGGGTGTAGCCGACCGCCAGCTTGGCCGCGACCTTGGCGATCGGGAAGCCGGTCGCCTTGGACGCCAGCGCCGACGAACGCGACACCCGCGGGTTCATCTCGATCACCACCACCCGGCCGGTGTGGGCGTTGATACCGAACTGCACGTTGGAGCCGCCGGTGTCCACGCCGATCTTGCGCAGCACCGCGATGGAGGCATCGCGCAGGCGCTGGTACTCCTTGTCGGTGAGGGTCTGCGCCGGGGCCACGGTGATCGAGTCGCCGGTATGCACGCCCATCGGGTCCAGGTTCTCGATGGAGCAGACGATGATGCAGTTGTCCGCCTTGTCGCGGACCACCTCCATCTCGAACTCCTTCCAGCCCAGCACCGACTCTTCGACAAGCACCTCGGTGGTCGGCGACAGTTCCAGGCCGCGGTTGACGATCTCGATCAGCTCTTCGCGGTTGTAGGCGATGCCGCCGCCGCTGCCGCCCAGGGTGAAGCTCGGGCGGATGATCGTCGGGTAGCCCACCCGGGTCTGGATGTCGAGTGCTTCCTCCAGGGTGTGCGCGACCTCGGCCTTCGGGCACTCCAGGCCGATCTCGCCCATCGCCACCCGGAACAGCTCGCGGTCCTCGGCCATGCGGATGGCCTCGCGCGAGGCCCCGATCAACTCGACGCCGTACTTTTCCAGCACGCCGTGGTCGGCCAGGTCCAGCGCGCAGTTCAGCGCGGTCTGGCCGCCCATGGTCGGCAACAGCGCGTCGGGCTTCTCCTTGGCGATGATCTTCTCGACCGTCTGCCAGTTGATCGGCTCGATGTACACCGCGTCGGCGGTGTCCGGGTCGGTCATGATCGTGGCCGGGTTGCTGTTGACCAGCACCACCCGGTAGCCCTCCTCGCGCAGGGCCTTGCACGCCTGCGCGCCGGAATAGTCGAACTCGCAGGCCTGGCCGATGACGATCGGGCCTGCGCCGATGATCAGGACGGTCTTGATGTCGGTGCGCTTGGGCATCTCGTTCTCTTGCTGGTTCCCCGACCGGGGATCAGGGGCTGGCGGCCGGGGCGCCCTTCGCACCGGCGCCGATGTGCTTGTCGAAGAAGGCCAGCATCTTGGTGTAGAGGTTCACGTTGTTTTCGACGTCGCGGAACCCGTGGCCCTCCTTGGGCTCGACCACCACCACCTCGGGCTTCTTGCCGGCCTTCTCCATCTGCGAGACCAGAAAGTGCATGTTCTTGATCGGCACGCGCACGTCCTTCTCGCCGTGCACCAGCATCACCGGGGCCTTCAGCCGCTCGACCCCGTAGGCGGGCGACTGGGCGGTACGCTCGGACTTGGTCGGCGGATACACGTCCTTGAGGTAGTTGCGGCCCGACTCGTGCTCCATGAAATCGGCGTCGCGCTGCGCGTCCAGGTCGTAGACGCCGACGTAGCCGACGGTGCAGCGGTACAGGTCCGGCTCGCGCACCGCGCTCATCAGCGCCGCGTAGCCGCCATAGGACGCGCCATAGATGCAGACCCGGTTCGGGTCGGCGATGCCCTGGGACACGGCCCAGTTCACCGCGTCGGTCAGGTCGTCCTGCATCGTGGTGCCCCACTTGCGGTAGCCCATGCCTTCGAAGGCATTGCCGTAGCCACCCGAGCCGCGGTAGTTGACCTGCAGCACCGCGTAGCCGCGGTTGGCGAACAGCTGCACTTCGGGGTTGAAGCCCCATTCGTCGCGCGGGCCGTGCGGTCCGCCGTGCGGATTGACGATCAGCGGCAGGCCCTTGCCGTCGCTGCCCGCAGGAACGGTGAGGTAGCCGTGCAGTTCCAGCCCGTCGCGCGCCTTGAAGCTGATCGGCTTCATCGGCGACATCTCCCCGGCCTTGATCCACTCCATGCTGCCGGCCAGGTAGGTGGCCTTGCCGGCCTGGCGGTCGAACAGGAAGGCCTCGGAGGGCTGGGTGTCGGAATAGACCCGCGCGGAGAGGTAGCGGCCATCATCGGATGGGCGCAGGAAGCTGAGCGCCTTGCCCGGGAACGCCTTGACCAGACCGGCATAGGCCAGCGTTTCCGGGTGCTCGGGCGCGATCCAGTCCCAGTACGGGATGCCGTCCTCGTACTGCACGCCGAGCAGGGTCTTGCGGTCGCTGCTCCAGACGAAGCCCGACGGGCTGACCGTGCCGTTGCTCGAGAGCTGCCTCTCCTCGCGGGTCTCGGTGTCCAGCAGGACGATGGATTCCGGCTTGCCGTCCACGCCCTTGGCCATGTACGCATGGCGGTTGTCGGCGGCGAAGCCGAGCGGGAAGTAGGTGGCGCCGTTGCGCTCGCTCTCGTGGACCAGGGTCCACTTGTCGCCGTCGCGCCGGTAGGTGACGTTGCGCCCGTCGTTCATCGCGCCGGAGACGAACCGCACGTTGCGATCATGGTCGACCAGGAAGCTGCCCTGCTCCACCGGCGCCGACGCCACGGTGACCAGACGCCCGTTGTAGACATCGAGCTTGGACAGGTAGGCGTTCTCGATCGAACGCTCCACCAGGATCGTGCGCGGATCCTCCGGGGTCAGGCTGACGATCCGGTAGTACGCGCCGTTGGGGATGTCGATGCGCTGGGTGCCATCGATGTTGGAGGCGTACATGTCGCCCTTGGACGTCTCGAAATCGAAACGGCCGGTCTTGAAGGTGACGTTGAACAGCAAGCGCTCGTTGTTGGCCCACCACACCTGGCGGAAATGCCGGTTCGGGCCGTAGTCCCACTTGCCGACCACGCTCTTGTCGTCCACCCGCAGCACCGCCAGCACGGTGCGGTCCTCGTGCGGCACGGTCACGGCCATGTGCTTGCCGTCCGGGGAAACGCTGATCGAGGTGAACTCCGGATCCTTGAAGAAGTCCTGGATCGGCACCTCCCGCGCGGCGGCATTGAAGCCCAGGACCAGCATGGCCAGCAGCAGCATTCCCTTCAGCAATCGCATTTCCCTACTCCTACTCGAGTGATACCTGGGGTGGTCCGGGGCGGGCGTCATGCCGCCATCAACGCAACGAAACGGTCGAACAGCGGGGCCACGTCGTGCGGGCCCGGCGAAGCTTCCGGGTGGCCCTGGAACGAGAACGCCGGCGCATCGACCAGTTCGATGCCCTGGTTGGTGCCGTCGAACAGCGAACGATGGGTGACCCGGACGTGTCCCGGCAGGGTGGACTCGTCCACCGCGAAGCCGTGGTTCTGCGAGGTGATCATCACCCGGCCGCTGGCGAGATCCTGCACCGGATGGTTGGCGCCGTGGTGACCATGGGCCATCTTCAGGGTCTGCGCACCCGCGGCCAGGGCCAGCAGCTGGTGGCCCAGGCAAATGCCGAACAGCGGCATTCTCGCCGCCACGAATTCGCGGATCGCAGCGATGGCGTAGGTGCAAGGCGCCGGATCGCCCGGACCGTTGGAAAGGAACACACCGTCGGGCTTCATCGCCAGCACTTCGGCGGCCGCGGTCTGCGCCGGCACCACGGTCACGTCGCAACCGCGCTCGGCCAGCATGCGCAGGATGTTGAGCTTCACTCCGAAGTCGTAGGCCACCACCTTGAACTTCGGCGCCGCGGACGCGAACACGCCGTTGTCCAGGTCCAGCTGGCCCTCGCCCCACGGATACGGCTTGTCGGTGCTGACCACCTTGGCCAGGTCCATGCCCTTCAGCCCCGGGAACTTGCGCGCCGCTTCCAGCGCCCTATCGACATCCAGCCCGCCGCCGGCCATCAGCGCGCCGTTCTGGGCGCCGCGCTCGCGCAGCAGGCGGGTCAGCTTGCGGGTGTCGAGGCCGGCGATGGCGACCACGCCGCGCGCGGCCAGCCAGTCCTGCAGCGGCGCCTGGCTGCGCCAGCTGCTGGGGCGGCGCGGCACGTCGCGCACGATCAGGCCGGCCGACCAGACCCGCGCGGCCTCGTCGTCCTGGCCGGTGCAGCCGGTGTTGCCGATGTGCGGATAGGTCAGGGTGACCAACTGGCGGGCGTAGGAGGGATCGGTGAGGATCTCCTGGTAGCCGGTCATGGACGTGTTGAACACCACCTCGCCGACCGAAAGGCCGCTGGCGCCTGCGGATTCGCCCTCGAACACGGTGCCGTCTTCGAGGACGAGGATTGCCGATTCAGTCACGTGGTTCGCCTTGAGGGGTAAAGGAGCCCTGTCGCCGGCCACGGCCGGAGCCGGGCTGCACGAAACCGCGGACGGGCGTGTTTCCGGTCCGGGGCTAGGGGTAACAGGCGAGCGGGAATTGTACCGGCGAAGGCGGCAAAAGGGAACGCCGCCGGAACGGTCGCGGGCAGGGCTCAGGCACCGTCGAACAACAGGCCGCGCAGGGTGTGGCGGCCGGGCGGGCGACCGTGGATGCGGCCGGAGGCCTGCAACGCGCCGCGGGCGAAGACGTCGCGGCAGGTGGCGCGGTGGACCAACTCCAGCCGCTCGCCCTGGCCGGTGAACTGGACCAGGTGCTCGCCGACGATGTCGCCGGCGCGCAAGCTGGCATGGCGCGGGATGGCGCCGCCACGGGCGGCCGACTCGCCCAGGGTGAGCGCGGTGCCGGAGGGCGCGTCCTGCTTGCGCGCGTGGTGGGCCTCGACGATGTCGCAGTCCCAGCCGGGCAGCGCGCGTGCGGCGCGCTCGACCAGTTCGTCCAGCACCGCCACCCCGAGGCTGAAATTGGAGGCCCACAGCACCGGAATGGACGTGGCGGCCGCCTGCAGCGCATCGCGTTGCGCCGGCTCCAGGCCGGTAGTGCCGGATACCAGCGGGCGACCGCGCGCCACGCACAGCGCCAGTACCCGGTCGAAACCCTGCGGCAGGCTGAAGTCGATCGCCACCTCGAAGTCCGGCACCCCGGACAGTTCGGCAGCGGCGAAGTGCGGCACTCCGTCCACCACCCGCTGCGCCGGAACCCGGCCGGCGACCGCAGCGGCCACCTCCCAGCGGCCCGGTTCCGCGGCGGCCAGACGCGACAACGCCTGGCCCATGCGACCGGAGGCGCCGTGGATGAGGATGCGCAAAGGGAGAGGCATGACTCCCGCAGGCTAGCAGAAGCGGCCGAGCAACGGCCTGCTCCGCATGGGAGCCGCCGGGACTTCACCGCGGCCCCGGGGCAGGGGCGAGCTCGGCGCCCCTCCCGTCCTCACCACACCAGGTCGTCGGGCACCTGATAGCGCGGGTCGGCGTAGGGATCGTCCTGCGCCGGTGCGTCCGGGTCGATCCTCAGCGCCACCGCCGGAGCGAACACCGCCTCGGCCTCGACCAGCACCGCCGCCGCCACCAGCAGGTAGCGGCCGTTGAGCTGGACCACGCCCAGTTCGCCGGCGTTGAGCGCCTTGAGCTGGGCCGCGTTGACGTAGATGCGCTTGATCTTGCCGCCATACTCGAAATGGCGCGCGATCTCGGCGTTGGCGTCGTTCAGCCCCTTGTCCTGCAGCAGCGCCTCGAGTCTGGCCTTGGCTTCGCGGCGCAGGCGCGCCTGCTCCTGCTTGGTCTGTTCGGCCTCGATCCGCTCCTGTTTCTCCTGCTGCGCGCGCATCGCCCAGGCCTTGCCCAGATCCATTTCGGAAGCCGGCCTGCGTTGTCCCGCCGGACCGGCAGGGCGAGGCCCGCCTTCGCCGCGCTGCTTGCCCTTGCCGGCCGGATCCCCGCCGTGCCGAGACGCACCGCCCGTGCCCCGCCCTCCGGCACGGGCACCGCCCTTGCCGGGGCTCGTGTGCCCGCCCTTGCCGGGGCCGGGACGGTGGCCGGGCGTGCGCTCGGGTTCGGGCGCCTTGAAGCCGAGGTTGAGCAACTGGTCGCGGAGGCTGTCGATCATGGGGGTGTGGGCTTGCAGTGGCCGCGCGCGGGCGCGCGGTACGGGATCGGAATCGGGGGGCGGGATACGGGAATGTAGCGCCTGGGGCGGCCCGGGACCGCCGCGCTCAGTAGTGGGGCGGCGGCGGTTCGCTGGCCGGATCGGCATACAGCGCGCCGCGCAGGCCGCGCAGGTCGGACAGCACCGCCTGCAGCAATTCGTCGCTGCGCGCGCGCTCCAGGCGCGCCTGGGCCAGGGCGTCGCTCAACTCGGCCAGCGCCTGCTCCTGGAACGCCACCCGGGTTTCCAGTTCGACCAGGCGCTGTTCCAGCCCGGCACCGGTGCCGGGCATGCCCGGCATCTCCATCTGCGCCGGGCTCATCCGGTGTGCTCCGCCGTCGCCCGCAGCGAACGGCCGCGGCCGATGCCGTAGTAGGCCAGGCCGGCCGCCTCGGCTTCCGCCGGTTCGTACAGGTTGCGCCCGTCGAACACCACCGCATCGCCCAGCGCGGCGTGCAGGCGGGCGAAGTCCGGGCTGCGGAATTCCTTCCACTCGGTCACCACCGCCAGCGCGTCGGCCCCCTCCAGCGCGGCCTGCGCCGAATCGCACAGGACCAGGTCGTCGCGCGCGCCGAAGATCCGCCGTGCCTCGTCCAGCGCCTCGGGATCGTAGGCACGTACCGTCGCCCCGCCCTCCCACAGCTGCGCCAGCAGGCGCCGGCTGGAGGCTTCGCGCATGTCGTCGGTGTTGGGCTTGAACGCCAGCCCCCACACCGCGAACACCTTGCCGCGCACGCCTTCGTCCTCGCCGCGGTCGTAATGGTGCTGGACCAGTTCGAACAGATGGCCCTTCTGGCGGTCGTTGACCGCCTCCACCGCGTCCAGCAGCTGCGCCGGGTAGCCGTGCTGGCGGGCAGTGCGCGCCAGCGCCTGCACGTCCTTGGGAAAGCAGGAGCCGCCGTAGCCGGCGCCGGGATAGATGAAATGCCAGCCGATCCGCGGATCCGAACCGATGCCCTTGCGCACCGCCTCCACGTCCGCGCCGACCCGCTCGGCGATGTTGGCGATCTCGTTCATGAAGCTGATCTTGGTCGCCAACATTGCGTTGGCCGCGTACTTGGTCAGTTCGGCCGACCGCACGTCCATCACCACGAAACGATCGTGGTTGCGGTTGAACGGCGCATACAGGCGGCGCATCGCCGCCACCGCCGCCGCGCTGTCGGCGCCGATCACGATCCGGTCCGGGCGCATGCAGTCGGCGACCGCGTCGCCTTCCTTGAGGAACTCGGGGTTGGAGACCACTTCGAAGCCGACCTCCACCTGGCGCGCCTGCAGTTCGGCGGCGATCGCCGCGCGCACCCGGTCGGCGGTGCCCACCGGCACCGTGGACTTGTCCACCACCACCGCCGGCCGCTCAAGGTGGGCACCGATGCTGCGGGCCACCGCCAGCACGTAGCGCAGGTCGGCGCTGCCGTCCTCGTCCGGCGGCGTGCCCACCGCGATGAACACGGCCTCGCCGTGGGCGACCGCCGCGGCCGCGTCGGTGCTGAAGCGCAGGCGCCCGGCGGCATGGTTGGACTTGACCATCGGCGCCAGGCCCGGCTCGTAGATCGGGACGATCCCGCGCTCCAGCCCGGCGACCTTGGCCGCATCCACGTCCACGCACACCACCTCGTGCCCGACCTCGGCCAGGCAGGTTCCGGTGACCAGGCCGACGTAGCCGGTGCCGAAGATCGAAACGCGCATGCGCGGCCTTCCCTATCGGTGCGGAATCGCGTCACCTGCTACGGGGCGATGCCCAGCAGCTCGACGTCGAAGGTCAGGGTCGCGTTCGGCCCGATCCGGCCGCCCGGAGCACCATTGGCGCCATAGGCCAGTTCCGACGGGATCCAGAAACGGTACTTGGCCCCGACCGGCATCAGGCCCACGCCCTCGGTCCAGCCGGCGATCACCTGGTTCAGGCTGAACTCGGCCGGTTGGCCGCGCGCGTACGAGCTGTCGAAGGGCTCGCCGCCGTCGAGCAGCCGGCCCTCGTAATTGACCCGCACCGTGTCGCCGGGCAGCGGACGCGGGCCGCTGCCCTCGCGCAGGACCATGTACTGCAGGCCCGACGGGGTGGTCAGCACGCCCTTCTGCCCGCGGTTCTTCGCCAGGAACGCGGCACCTTCGGCGCGGTTCTTCTCGGCCACGGCCTGCTGCTTGCGGCCCATGTAGGCCTGCAGGGTCTGCATCGCCTCCTGTTCGCTCATCAGCGGCGCGCCGGACGCGCCCAGGCTGTTGCGCACGGCCTGGACCAGCACCGCCACGTCGATGTCGTCCTTCAGCGGCAGCAGCGAGGCGCCGATGACCCGGTCGCCCATCAGCAGGCCCACCTGCTCCTTCGACGGCGCCGGCGGTTCGGAGCCCGGCGGCAGGCCCGGCACGCGCTGGCCGGTACGGGCAGCCATGACCAGTTGCAGCATGCCGTGGGTGGCCTGCGCATCCGCCTCGGACTGCAGCGGCTGGCCGCCGGCCAACGCATTGGCCAGTGCCTTCTCCAGCGCCGCGAAATCGATGTCCCGGGCGATCGGCTGGAACGAACGGGCCACGTCCATGCCGATCGCGTAGCTGACCTTGTCCTTGTCGGTGGCCAGTGCGGCCTTGTCCTGCGCCACTGCCGTGCCTGCCACCATGCTCGCTCCGATCACCAGCGACGCCAGCGCGCCGCGCATGCGGTTGTTCATCAAAGTTGTTCCCTCAGGGGTTGGATCGATCCGCCGGCAAGGCCGGCGCGGCGTCATTGTCGCATGCGCCGGCACACCGCGAGCCTGCCCGGGCGCCGCACCTCAGCGCGCCGGTACGGGCGCCTTCAGTTCGCGCTCGATCGCCGCGACCAGTTCCGGATCGTCCGGCTTGACCTTGCTGGACCAGTTCCCGACCACGCGCCCGTCGCGCGCGATGAGGTACTTGTGGAAGTTCCATCCCGGCTCCACGCCGGTCGCTTCGCGCAGGCGCCGGTACAGCGGCGTGGTATCCGGCCCGGTGACATGGACCTTCTCGTACATGGGGAATTTCACCCCGTAGGTCAGGGTGCAGAACTCCTGGATCTGTTCCTCGCTGCCCGGTTCCTGGCCCTTGAAGTCGTTGGACGGGAAGCCGACGACCGAGAAGCCGCGCCCTGCCAGGCGCTGGTGCAGCGCCTCCAGGCCTTCGTACTGCGGGGTATAGCCGCATTTGCTGGCGGTATTGACCACCAGCAGCACCTGGCCGCCGTGCCGTTCGGCCAGATTCACCGGGGACTTGGACGCCAGCGGGCGGTACTCCAGGTCCAGCAGGGCCGGGCCGGCTGCCAGCGCCGGCCCTGCCGCGCAGACGATTAAAACCTTAAGAAACATGGATTTGAGTGACATTCGCCGTGCCTCCGGGGCCATCTGCCCTGTATGCCATTGGTTGGGGCAACAGAGTGTTGACACCCTGTGTTTAGGTGTTATAGTTGAATACAACACCAGTCACCCAACGCAGGACGCCCACAAGATGAAAAGCAACCTGTCCGCCTACCGCTCCCGGTCCATGGCCCTGGGCCTGGCCGTCGCGGTCCTGGGAGCGATGTGGTGGCTGCCCGACCTCGCTGGACGCGATGGTGTTCGTGCACGTGATTATGGACTCGGCGAGGCCGCCGCGCAGCGCGGCGCCACGGACCCGGACCCGGCCGCGGAGCGGCCGGCGCGCAGGCTCCGCGCCTCCTCGACCATGCCCTATTTCTCCTTTGCGCAGTCCCTGCGCTCGCGGAGCTGAACCATGAGCGACATCCACTGGAGCGACGGCGCTCCGATCTACCGCCAATTGAAGGACCGGGTCATCGCCATGATGCTCGACGGCATCCTCAAGCCCGGCGAGGCCCTGCCCTCGGTGCGGCAGGTCGCCGCCGAGTACCAGCTCAACCCGATCACCGTGTCCCGCGCCTACCAGGAACTGGCCGACGAGGGCCTGGTGGAGAAGCGCCGCGGCCTGGGCATGTTCGTCACCGAGGAGGCCTCGCGGCAGCTGCGCAGCAGCGAGCGCGACCGCTTCCTCAAGGAAGAGTGGCCGGCCGTGGCCGAGCGCATCCAGCGCCTGGGACTGTCCGCCCAAGACCTGCTCAACGCCCTGGGGACCCACTGATGAACGCTGCCCAATCCCATATCGCCGACGCCGGCGCGGTCGTCTCCGCCCGCGGCCTGCGCAAGGCCTACAAGAACAAGGTCGCCGTGGCCGGCGCCGACTTCGAGATCGGCTCCGGCCGGATCGTCGGCCTGATCGGCCCCAACGGCGCCGGCAAGACCACCGCGCTGAAGGCCATCCTCGGCCTGACCCCGTTCGAGGGCGAGTTGCGGGTGCTGGGCAAGGACCCGCGCACCCAGCGCGACGAACTGATGAACGAGGTCTGCTTCATCGCCGACGTGGCGGTGCTGCCGCGCTGGATCCGGGTCGGCGAGGCGATCGACTTCGTCGCCGGGGTGCACCCGCGCTTCGACCGCGCCAGGTGCGAGCGCTTCCTGGCCAACACCCAGCTCACTCCGAAGCTGCGGGTGCGCGAAATGTCCAAGGGCATGATCGTGCAGTTGCACCTGGCCCTGGTGATGGCCATCGACGCGCGCCTGCTGGTGCTGGACGAGCCGACCCTGGGCCTGGACATCCTCTACCGCAAGCAGTTCTACCAGCGCCTGCTGGAGGACTACTTCGACGAGGACAAGACCATCCTGGTCACCACCCACCAGGTCGAGGAGATCGAGCACATCCTCACCGACGTGCTGTTCATCCGCGACGGCCGGATCGTGCTGGACGCGCCGATGGACGAAGTCGCCGACCGCTATACCGAGATCCTGGTGGGCGCCGACGCCCTCGAAGCCGCCCGCGCCATGGGCCCGATCGACGAGCGCGCCCTGCCCTTCGGCAAGACCGTGCTGCTCTACGACGGCGTGCCGCGGTCCACGCTCGCCGCGCTGGGCGAAACCCGCAACCCCGGCCTCGCCGACCTGTTCGTGGCCACCATGAAGGGGACCTACGCATGAACGCCACCCTCGCTTCCCCCGCCAAGGCCGCGGTCCCGCACGGCACCGCCAAGCTCAAGTGGCTGCTCAGGCGCGAATACTGGGAGAACCGCGGCGGGTTCTTCTGGGCGCCGCTGATCACCGGCGCCATCATCCTGGGGCTGTACCTGATCCTGGCCGTGATCGGCAGCATCGCCGCGCGGCGCTCGATGGGCTACAGCGGCCTGGTCTTCGACGAGGCCGACCCGCAGAAGATCAGCCAGGCGCTCGGCGTGGTCGGCGACAGCATGCTGCTGGGCGGCGTGATGCTGGCCTGCGTCGTGCTCGCCTTCGTGGTGTTCTTCTACGCCCTGGGCTCCCTGTACGACGACCGCCGCGACCGCAGCGTGCTGTTCTGGAAGTCGCTGCCGGTCTCGGACTCGCAGATGGTGCTGTCCAAGGCCGTGTGGGCGCTGGTCCTGGCGCCGCTGCTGGCGGTCGGCATCGGTCTGCTGATCGGCGTGGCGCTGTGGCTGATCTCGGCGCTGACCATCACCGTCAACGGCCTGCCGGCCGCGCATGGGGTCTTCACCCAGTCGCACCCGCTGCGCATCATCGGCGGGGTGGTGGCGTCGCTGCCGGTGTACATGTTCTGGGCGCTGCCGACCATCGGCTGGCTGATGTTCTGCTCGGCCTGGGCCCGTTCCAAGCCGTTCCTGTGGGCGGTGCTGGTGCCGGTGCTGGCCTGCGTGGTGATCAGCATGACCACGATCCTGCCCGGCGTGGACATCGCCCACGACAAGGTCTGGTACACCCTGGTCTATCGCGGCCTGCTGAGCGTGGCGCCCGGTGCCTGGTATCCGGCGATCGACGGCGCGATCGACACCTCGGCGTCGATCAACTCCCCCGGCAACCTGGCCGGCGCCATCGACCTGGCCCGCAACTGGCACGCCTTCGCCAGTGCCGACCTGTGGATCGGCGTGGCGGTCGGCATCGGCTTCATCGCCGCCGCCATCCGCCTGCGCCGCTGGCGCGACGAGGCCTGACCGGCTCCACCCCGACCCACGACCGCATCCCGGAGACGTCCATGCGCATTCCCCTGTTCGGCCTGTTGCTCCTCGTTCCCGTCGCCGCGATGGCCAGCGACAACTGCAAGCACTCGGCACCGCGCTCGCTGGCGCTGGACCTGGCCGGGGTGAAGACGATCCGGGTCGAGACCCAGCAGCACGACGTCCGCCTGCGCGCCGCGCCGGGCGCCAGTCACGCGCTGCAAGGCCGCGCCTGCGCCAGCAAGCCGGAATGGCTGGCCGACCTGACCGTCACCCAGGAGCGCCAAGGCGACACCCTGGTGGTGCGCGCCCGGCGCGAGCGCGAGGGCGGCCTGTCCGGCCTGTTCGGCAACAACTACGCGTGGCTGGACCTGTCAGGCACCGTGCCCGAGGGCGTCCCGGTGCAACTGGTGGTCGGCTCCGGCGACGGCGCGCTGGAGGGCGCTGCGGCGGCAGGCGTCGAGGTGGGCTCGGGCGATGCGAAGCTGCGCGGGATCCGCGGCCCGGTGACCGCCAAGGTCGGCTCCGGCGACATCGAGGTCGATGGCGCCGCTTCGCTGAAGGTGCTGTCGATCGGCTCGGGCGACATCAAGGCCCGCAACATCGGCGGCGACGTCGGAGTCGGCAGCATCGGCTCGGGCGATTTCGAACTGGACGGCGCCCGTGGCGATGTGAAGATCGGCTCGATCGGCTCGGGCGACGCCGACCTGCGCAACGTGTCCGGCGCGGTGCGGGTCGATTCGATCGGCTCGGGTGACCTGGACGTGCGCGGCGCGGCCAGCCTGTCGGTCGGCTCGATCGGCAGCGGCGAAGCCAGCCACCACGACGTCCGCGGCGCCATCAACCTGCCGCGCAAGCGCTGATTCCGACCGGGAGAACCCGCATGCACCACGAGACCCGCACCCGTCATCGCCTGCTGCCCCTGCTGCTGGCCGGCCTGCTGCCGCTGGCGGCGCAGGCCGCCGGGCCTGCCAAGGGCTCCGTCCAGCGCGAGATCAGCGAGGAAATGGCCGAGGCCCGGCGCGAAGTGCGCCAGGAACTGGCTGCTGCCCGCGCCGAGCTGGAAACCGAGAACCTGGACGTGGGCAACAGCCTGCACTTCGGCAAGTCCGGCCACTCGGCCGACCGTGAAACGTTGCCGAAGGCGGAAATCACCCCGCGCGGCGACTTCCTGATCGACGGCAAGGAGGTGGCCATCGATGCCGCCCAGCGCGAGCAACTGCTGGCCTACCGCCGCCAGGTCATCGGGATCGCCAGGGCCGGCATCGACATCGGCGAGCGCAGCGCACAGGCCGCCATCGACGCGGTCGACCGCGGTCTGTTCAGCCTGATGTTCAGCGCCATGACCGGCAACCTGGAGCGCAAGCTGGAGAAGACAATCAAGCAGTCGATCGGGCCCGGCGTGCTGCAGATCTGCCGCAGCCTGCCCTCGCTGCTGGATTCGCAGCAGCGCCTGGCCGCAAGCCTGCCGCAGTTCCGGCCCTACGCCACCCTCGAGGCGGACGACGTCAAGGACTGCGAGCAGGAAGTCCGCCGCGAATTCGCCAGCCTCTGATGAACTAAGGAGTCGACCATGCGCAAGTTCCACGTGATCGCCCTCGCCACCGTGCTGCCGCTGGCCGCCTGCGGCAGGAACGACCCGCCACCGGCACCTGCCCCCGGCGGCGCGAGCGCCGCGCAGCCGGCGACCGATACCGTCGTGAGCAGGAAACTCCAGGAAGCGATGGCCAGGTCCAGCGAGAAGCTGGCCACCGCCAACATCCCGGTCGGCGGGCGCATCCACCACGGGATCCGGATCGACAGTTCCGGCAGCCCGTTGCCCAAGGCCGAGATCACCCCGCAGGGCGACCTGCTGATCGACGGCAAGGCGGTGGCGATCGACGAGCAGCAGCGCAAGCTGCTGCTGGAGCACCGCGCCAACGTGGTCGCCATCGCCCAGGCCGGGATCGCGGTCGGGATGCAGGGCGCCGAACTGGGCGTGCAGGGCGCCGCGCTGGGCATGAAGGCGGCCACCGGGGCGCTGAAGAGCGCGCTCAGCGGCAACAGCGAGGAATTCGAGAAGCAGATGGAGGCCGAGGGCAAGCGGATCGAGGCCGAAGGTCGCCGGATCGAGGCCGAGGCCAACCGGATGATCTGCGCGCGCATGCCTCCCCTGCTCGCTTCGCAGCAGGCCCTGGCAGCTGCCCTGCCCGCATTCGCGCCCTACGCCACGATGGACGAATCCGACGTCAAGGAGTGCGGCAAGGACGGCGCCGCCGAATTCGATTCCGGCGACGACGCGGCCACCGCGCGCCCCGCCCAAGGCGCTGAGGATCACGCCATGGACGCGGCGGCCGAAGCCGAGATGGCGGCCGGAACGCCTGCTTCCGCCGGCCCCTGGACCAGGACCTCCGCACGGGGCGTGAAGTACGTTTTCCCCAGCGGCCCGCTGGAGGTGAAAGTCGAGAACGGCACGACCACGATGATTGGCAGCGGCATGACCCTGGTGACCGACGATGCGACCTTCCTGCGGGTCAACGGCGTGCCCGCCGCGTTGCCGGATGCCGGCAAGACGGTGCGGGTCGACGCCTCCGGCAAGCTGACCATCTTCTGACGCCGACGCCAGGCCGGGAGGCGCTCAGCCGCCCCCGCCGCCGGGCTTGCCGTGGATGCCGCCCTTGGCCAGCATCGCGGGGTCCAGCAGCGGCTTCAGGGCCTGGGCCGGCAGGCCGGTGACCTCCATCGCCACGTCCAGCACCGGCCGGCCCTGCGTGTAGGCCTGCTTGGCGATGGCCGCGCCCTGCTCGTAGCCAATCACCGGATTCAGCGCGGTGACCAGGATCGGGTTGCGGTCCAGCGCCTCCTTCACCCGGTCCCGGCGCACTTTCAGCCCGGTGATGGCCGAATCGGCCAGCAACCGCGACACCCTGGCCAGCAGGCCGATGGAATCGAGCAGGTTGGCCGCGATCAGCGGCAAGGCCACGTTGAGCTGGAAGTTGCCGGTCTGGCCCGCGACGGTGATCGCCGCGTGGTGGCCGATCACCTGCGCGGCCACCATCACCGTGGCCTCCGGAATCACGGGATTGACCTTGCCCGGCATGATCGAGCTGCCCGGCTGCAATGCCGGGAGCTCGATCTCGCCCAGCCCGGCCAGCGGGCCCGAGTTCATCCAGCGCAGGTCGTTGGCGATCTTGATCAGCGCCACCGCCAGCGCATTGAGCTGGCCGGACAATTCCACTGCGTCGTCCTGCGCAGCCAGGCCCTCGAACTTGTCGGCCGCGCTCTCGAACTTCGTCCCCGCCAGCGCCGAGAGCGCCTTGGCCGCGCGCGCGCCGAAGCGCGGGTCGGCATTGATCCCGCTGCCGATGGCAGTGCCCCCCAGCGGCAGGCGGCGCAGGCGCTTGAGGCTGTCTTCGATCCGTCCTTCGGCCGATTTCAGCTGCGAGGACCAGGCACCGAATTCCTGCTCGAAGGTCAGCGGCATCGCATCCATCAGGTGGGTGCGACCGGTCTTGACCACCTTGCGCAGCTCGCGGCCACGCCGGTCGATGGTGCGGCGCAGGTGCTTGAGCGCCGGCAGCAGGTCCTCCACCACCGCCAGCTGCGCCGAGACCCGGATCGCGGTGGGGACCACGTCGTTGGAGCTCTGGCCCAGGTTGACGTGGTCGTTGGGGTGGACCTTGCCCTCGCCGGACCTGGACGCGCGCGACGCCAGTGTGGCGATCACCTCGTTGGCGTTCATGTTCGAGGAGGTGCCCGAGCCGGTCTGGTAGATGTCCACCGGGAAGTGCGCGTCGTAGCTGCCGGCCGCCACTTCCAGCGCGGCGGCTCGCACCGCCGCGGCCAGGCTCCTGGGCAGCAGGCCCAGGTCGGCGTTGACCTCGGCGGCGGCGGCCTTGACCAGGCCCAGCGCGCGGATGAAGCCGCGCGGCATCGGCCGCCCGGAGATCGGGAAGTTCTGCACCGCGCGCTGGGTCTGCGCGCCCCACAGGGCATCGGCCGGCACTTGCAGTTCGCCCATGCTGTCGTGCTCCGGGCGGGTCCGGCCGCTGCCGGTGGACGCAGGTGCGGCCGCGGAACCGGATGCCGTGGCTGATGTCTTGGCGCGGGAGGATGCGCGGGGCTTGCTCATGACCGTCTCCAGCAGGGGTGGACTACGGCGGGCGGCCGGCGGATGCACGGCGGCTGGCTGCGGCCGGCAGGATACGCCATGGCGGGCGCAGGCCGGACACGGCGCGCACCGACCCGGCCGGCAGCCACCGCGCCACGGCCGTCCCACGCAGGTGGCAACGGTGGGGCGGGACGGGGAGCCTTACAATGGACGACTCCGCCCATCGCTCCGGCTGCCCGCCCATGACGCCCGCTCCAATTCCGGATCCCGCCCTGCTCGCCCTGTCGCCGCTCGACGGCCGCTACGCGGCCAGGGTCGATGCACTGCGCCCGATCTTCTCCGAGTACGGGCTGATCCGGGCCCGGGTCAAGGTCGAGATCGAATGGCTGCTGGCGCTGGCCGCCGAACCCGGCATCACCGAGCTGGCCCCGTTTTCCGCCGCCGCGCAGGCACGCCTGCGCGCGCTGGCCGAGGGTTTCTCCGTCGCCGACGCGGCGCGGGTCAAGGCAATCGAACGCACCACCAATCACGACGTCAAGGCGGTCGAATACTTCATCAAGGAGCGGCTGAAGGACGACCCGGGCGAGCTTGCCGGGGAGCTGGGCCCGGCGCTGGAATTCGTCCACTTCGCCTGCACCAGCGAGGACATCAACAACCTGTCCTACGCGCTGATCCTGCGCGAGGCGCGCGATACCGTGCTGTTGCCGGCACTCGATGGGGTGGCCGCCGCCCTGCGCAGGCTGGCCCACGACCAGGCCGCGCAGCCGATGCTCTCGCGCACCCATGGACAGACCGCCTCGCCCACCACCCTGGGCAAGGAGATCGCCAACGTGGTCGCGCGCCTGGAGCGGCAGCGCCAGCAGATCGCCGCGGTCGAGCTGACCGGCAAGATCAACGGCGCGGTCGGCAACTACAACGCGCATGTGGTCAGCTATCCCGACCTGGACTGGCCGGCGTTCGCGCACCGCTTCGTCGAGGGCCTGGGCCTGCCGTTCAACCCGTACACCACCCAGATCGAGCCGCACGACAACATCGCCGAGCTCGGCGACGCGATCCGCCGTGCCAACACCGTGCTGGTCGACCTGGCCCGCGACGTCTGGGGCTACATCTCGCTGGGCTACTTCCGGCAGAGACTGAAGGAAGGCGAGATCGGCTCCTCGACCATGCCGCACAAGGTCAACCCGATCGACTTCGAGAACGCCGAGGGCAACTTCGGCCTGGCCAACGCCCTGTTCGAGCACTTCTCGGCCAAACTGCCGGTCAGCCGCTGGCAGCGCGACCTCACCGATTCGACCGTGCTGCGCGCGCTGGGCACCGCCTTCGGCCATACCTTGGTGGCGCTGGACTCGCTGGCCAAGGGCCTGGGCAAACTGCAGGTGAACCCGCAGCGCCTGGACGCCGACCTGGACGCGGCCTGGGAAGTGCTGGCCGAGGCCGTGCAGACGGTGATGCGCCGCCATGGCCTGGCCAATCCCTACGAGCAGCTCAAGGCCCTGACCCGCGGCCGCGACGGGATCGACGCCGAAGCCATGCGTGGTTTCATCGCCGGCCTCGACCTGCCCGCGGACGCACGCAGCCGCCTGGCCGCGCTGACCCCGGCCACCTACACCGGTCTGGCCGAGCGCCTGGCGCGCGGGCTGTGACCACCGTGCTGCGCATGCCCGCCGCGATGCTGGCACTGGGTCTGGGGCTGGCGGCGGTCACCGCGACCGCGGCACCCGCTGCCGGCGCCGACGCTCCGGCCACCGCGACCCGGGGCTGCACCGACCAGGCCGGCTGGGACGACCCCACTCCGCCCCGCCGCATCCACGGCGACACCTGGTACGTCGGCACCTGCGGCATCACCGCGGTGCTGGTGACCTCGCCGCAGGGCCACATCCTGCTCGATGGCGGCACCGCGAACGGCGCCGCGCTGATCGCCGACAACATCCGTGCGGCCGGCTTCCGGATCGAGGACGTGCGCTGGATCGGCGGTTCGCACGAGCATTTCGACCATGCCGGCGGGATCGCCGCACTGCAGGCAGCCAGCGGCGCGACCGTGGTCGCGCGCGAACCGGCCGCACGGGTGCTGGAGCGCGGACGCAGCGACCGCGGCGACCCGCAATACGCGCAACTCGAGCCGCTGGCGCCGGTCGCGCGCGTACAGCGCATCGCCGACGGCGAAAGCCTGGTCCTGGGCCCCCTGCGGCTCACGGCGCACGCGACCCCGGGCCACGCCCCTGGCGGCACCAGCTGGACCTGGCGCTCCTGCGAGGGCGAGGCGTGCCTCGACCTCGCCTACGTCGACAGCCTGAGCGCGATCTCCGACGATGCCTGGCGCTTCCGCGACCACCCGGACTACGTGGCCGCCTTCCGCCGCACCCTCGACGCGGTGGCCGCACTGCCCTGCGATATCCTCGTCACCCCGCATCCGGCCGCCAGCGGCCTGTGGGCGCGGCTGGGACCGCGGGCCGGGCAGCCCTTGGCCCAGGCCGGCGCCTGCCGGGCCTATGCCGGCCAGGCCCGCGCCGGGCTCGACCGGCGCCTGGCCGGCGAGGCCGCGCCCGCCCCTTGAGCCGCCGGCCGCCGCCGACGGCCACGACGAGATCGCCATGACGACCCGCAAGCCGCAGAAGACACCCGTCGCCCCGAAGCCGTCCGCCGCCGCCCGGACCCGGGCCGCGGCCAGCCCGCCGATCGAGGTCGACGGCGCCGCACGGCCGCCGCTGGGCATGGATCCGGCGACGTTCCTGCGCGACTACTGGCAGAAGCGCCCGCTGCTGATCCGCAACGCCTTTCCCGGCCTGCAGAGCCCGCTGATGCCCGAGGACCTGGCCGGCCTGGCCTGCGAGGAGGGGGTGCTGGCACGGCTGATCGAACACGACCGCGCCAGCGACGGCTGGCGCGTGCGCCACGGCCCCTTCGCCGAGGAGGAGTTTCCCGGCCTGCCCGACCACGACTGGACCCTGCTGGTCCAGGACGTGGACAAGTGGGATCCGGACGTGGCCGCCTTGCTCGACTGGTTCCGCTTCCTGCCGCGCTGGCGCATCGACGACGTCATGATCAGCTTCGCCGCCACCGGCGGTTCGGTCGGCGCGCACGTGGACCAGTACGACGTGTTCCTGCTGCAATCCTGGGGCCATCGCCGCTGGCTGATCGACGCCCGGCCCGGCGCGCCGCTGGGCTTCCGCGATGGCGTCGAACTGAAGCTGTTGCGCGAATTCGAACCGAGCCACGACTGGGTGCTGGCTCCAGGCGACATGCTCTACCTGCCTCCCAACGTGCCCCACCACGGCATCGCCGAGGATCCGTGCCTGACCCTCTCGGTCGGCATGCGCGCGCCGGCCTCGGCCGAACTGATCGGCGACTGGCTGGACGAACTGCTGGCCGAGGCCGACGAGTCGATCCGCTACCGCGACCCGGACCTGGCCCTGCCCGCCGACCCCAACGAGATCGACGCGCCGGCGATGGCGCGGGTGGTGGCCGCGCTCAACGCGATCCGGATGAACGACCCGGACCGGCTCGGCGACTGGTTCGGCCGCTTCATCACCACCTACCGCGCTGCCGGCGAGGTGATCCCGCGCGGCGACGAAAGCCCGCGTATCGAGCTGGAATGGGACCTGGGCCAGGGTGCGACGCTGCAGCGGCATCCGGCCTCGCGCCTGGCCTGGCGCCGCAACCGGCGCGGCGCCAGCCTGTTCTGCTGCGGCCAGGCGCTGACCCTGCCGGTGGCCGACGCGCGCCTGCTGGCCGACGCGCAACGGCTCGACCCTGCGGCCTGGGCCGCGCTGTCGGCGGCCGGGCGCGACGCCGTCTTCGACCTCTACCAGGCCGGCCATTACGCGCTGCTGGCCGACGACCCGGACGCGGACTGAGTGGCGCTCGCGGGCCCGGACATGGCCATCGTCGCCGCCGACCATGCCCGCGACCACGCGCGCCTGCGGAACGTGCGCGAGGCGGTGTTCGTGCGCGAACAGCAGGTGCCGCCGGAACTGGAGCAGGATGCACTGGACCCGCTGTGCTTCCACCTGCTGGCCCTGGACGGCGAAGGCCGCCCGGTCGGCACGGCGCGCCTGAGCCCGGACCGGCGGATCGGGCGGATGGCGGTGCTGGCTCCGTTCCGCGGCCGCGGCATCGGCGAGGCGCTGCTGCAGGCGCTGCTGGTAGAGGCGCGCCGCCGCGGCTGGCCCGAGGTGTCGTTGCATGCGCAACGGCACGCCCTGGCGTTCTACGCCCGCGCCGGCTTCGTGCCCTGCGGGCCGCCGTTCCAGGAGGCCGGCATCGACCACCGCGAGATGCGCCGGCGCCTGCCCGGCGCCAGCGCGGTGGAGGACGCCGAGGCCGCCGCCGCGGTGCTGCTCGCGCTGGCCGGACACGCACGGCGCGAACTGGGGCTCTACAGCCGGGCGCTCGACCCCGGCCTGCTCGACCGCATGGACGTGCTCGATGCCCTGCGCCGCTTCGCCACCCGCCCCGGCGAGCGCCGGGTGCGGGTGCTGCTGCAGGACGCCGCCTCGCCGCAACGCAGTGGCGCCCCGCTGCTGCCGTTGGCCCAGCGCCTGCCCAGCGTGTTCGCCTTCCGCGAGGTGCGCGACCCGGTCGATGCCCGCTATCCGTCGGCCTATGCGTTCAACGACACCGGCGGTGCGCTGTTGCGCCCGCTGGGCCACCGCTTCGACGGCGAAGGCGGCGTGGACGACGCGCCGGTGGCCCGGCGCCTGCGCCTGGATTTCGAGCGGGTCTGGGAGCGTTCGCGCCCCTGCACCGAGTACCGCGTCCTGTAGCGGCGTCGGTCGCGTCCCGCAAGGAACGGGCCCGCGACCGGCGCCCCACGGCGCCGCGACGGGGTGGACCGGCACGCTTCCCGCGCCCGCGCCGGGCCTTTCCCTGCCTTGGTCTAAGCCCGCGCCACGGCGCCGCAGGGTATACTTTCAAGGCTGTCACGCCCGCCACGCCAGGCCAGGACCGATCCCGGCCAGCCCCCACCCAGACGACGCGACATCCATCGTGGACAACCTACTCAAGCAGTTTGCGCAGTCTTCGCAACTCGGCAGCAACGCCGCCTACATCGAGGATCTGTACGAGCAATACCTGGTCTCCCCCGACAGCGTGGACCCGAAGTGGAAGGCCTACTTCGACGGGTTCAAGGGCCGCGAGGCCGGTGACGTCCCCCATTCGGCGGTCATCGCCCACGTCGCCGAAGCCGCCCGCAACGCCGCCAGCCATGGCGTGGCCCCGGCCGCCGGCGGCGACGAGCGCGAACGCAACGTCGGCCGCCTGATCACCGCCTACCGCTCGCGCGGCCACCTGGGAGCCAGGATCGACCCCCTGGGCCTGACCCCGCCGATGAACCCGCCGGACCTGGAACTGTCGTTCCACAACCTCTCCGCGCGCGACCTGGACAGCGAGTTCAGCACCGGCGGCATCGCCGGCCAGCCGCGGATGAAGCTGCGCGACCTGCTCGCCCGCCTGCAGGCGACCTACGCCGGCTCCATCGGCGCCGAGTTCATGCACATCCCCGAGGTCGAGCAGCGCCAGTGGCTGTACCAGCGGCTGGAGAACACCGGCGGCGACTACAACCTCGACCAGGCCACCCGCAAGCGCATCCTCGAGCGGCTGACCGCCGCCGAGGGCCTGGAGCGCTATCTGCACACCAAGTACGTCGGCCAGAAGCGCTTCTCGCTGGAAGGCGGCGACGCGCTGATCCCGCTGCTCGACGCGGTGGTGCGCCAATCCGGCATGGACCAGGTCAAGGACATCGTGATCGGCATGGCCCACCGCGGCCGCCTCAACGTGCTGATCAACACCCTGGGCAAGAGCCCGCGCAAGCTGTTCGACGAGTTCGAGGGCAAGTTCGAGCACGACGAGCGCGCCCACACCGGTGACGTGAAGTACCACATGGGCTTCTCCGCCGACATCGCCACCCCGGGGGCGCCGGTGCACCTGGCCCTGGCCTTCAACCCCTCGCACCTGGAGATCGTCGACCCGGTGGTCGCCGGCTCGGTGCGCTCGCGCCAGGAACGCTATGGCGACGACGAGCGCCGCCGGGTGCTGCCGGTGCTGATCCACGGCGACGCGGCCTTCGCCGGCCAGGGCGTGGTGATGGAACTGCTGCAGATGTCGCAGGCGCGCGGGTTCGCGGTCGGCGGCACCGTGCACGTGGTGGTGAACAACCAGGTCGGCTTCACCACCAGCAACAAGGAAGACGCCCGCTCCACCCTGTACTGCACCGATGTGGCCAAGATGGTCGGCGCGCCGGTGTTCCACGTGAACGGCGACGATCCGGAAGCGGTGGTGTTCGTGGCCAAGCTGGCCTACGAGTTCCGCCAGCAGTTCAGGAAGGACGTGGTCATCGACCTGGTCTGCTACCGCCGCCACGGCCACAACGAGGCCGACGAGCCGGCGGCGACCCAGCCGGTGATGTACCAGACCATCCGCAAGCACCCGACCACCCGCGAGCTGTACGCCGCGCAGTTGGAGAAGGCCGGGGTGGTGACGGCCGCCGAGGCCAAGGCGCTGGTCGACGACTACCGCAACAAGCTCGACGCCGGCGAGGTCACCACCGAACTGGCCCCGGCCAAGCCGGACGAACTGGCGATCGACTGGTCCAAATACCTGTCCGGGACCCTGGCCGATCCGGTCGACACCCGGGTCAAGAAGGCCACCCTGACCAAGCTGGCCACGCTCATCAACACCATCCCGCAGGGGGTGGGCCTGCACCCGCGCGTGGCCAAGATCTACGAGGACCGGCTGAAGATGACCGCCGGCGAGATCCCCGGCGACTGGGGCTTCGCCGAGAACCTGGCCTATGCCACCCTGCTGGCCGAGGGCAACGGCCTGCGCCTGGTCGGCCAGGACGCCGGCCGCGGCACCTTCTTCCACCGCCACGCGATCCTCCACGACCAGAAAACCGACAGCTATTACGTGCCGCTGCGCCAGTTGGTCGACAGTCCCGAGCAGGCCACCGTGATCGACTCGCTGCTCAGCGAGGAAGCGGTGATGGCCTTCGAGTACGGCTTCTCCACCACCGACCCGAACACCCTGGACATCTGGGAAGGCCAGTTCGGCGACTTCGCCAACGGCGCCCAGGTGGTGATCGACCAGTTCATCGCCTCCGGCGAGGCCAAGTGGGGCCGCATCACCGGCCTGACCCTGCTGCTGCCGCACGGCTACGAAGGCCAGGGCCCGGAACACAGCTCCGCGCGCCTGGAGCGCTTCCTGCAGCTGTGCGCGCTGGACAACATGCTGGTGTGCGTGCCGACCACCCCGGCGCAGTGCTTCCACATGCTGCGCCGGCAGATGAAGATGGACACGCGCAAGCCGCTGGTGGTGATGTCGCCCAAGTCGCTGCTGCGCCACAAGCTGGCGGTGTCGACCCTGGACGAACTGGCCAATGGGCAGTTCCAGCATCTGATCCCGGACGCGGCGGCCAACCCGAAGAAGGTCAAGCGGGTGGTGCTGTGCTCGGGCAAGGTCTACTACGACCTGCTCGAGGACGCGCACAAGCGCGGCCAGGAAGACGCCGCCATCGTCCGCGTCGAGCAGCTCTATCCGTTCCCGCGCGAGGCCCTGGCGGCCGTGCTGCGCGGCTATGCCAAGGCCACCGAGGTGGTCTGGTGCCAGGAGGAGCCGCAGAACCAGGGCGCCTGGTACCAGATCAAGCATCACCTGCAAGCCTGCCTGGCCAAGGGCCAGGGCCTGAGCTATGCCGGCCGCAGCCGCTCGCCGTCGCCGGCCGTGGGCCACTTCGCCGACCACGTCAACGAACAGCTCGCACTGGTCGCCGACGCCCTGGTCAACCCGCCGCGCGATCCGATCGCCGACTGACCCTCCCGACCGCTGCTCCATCGCCCTCGCACACGAATCAAGGACGCTTTTCCATGGCCATCGAAGTCAAAGTTCCGGTCCTCCCCGAATCCGTCTCCGACGCCACCATCGCCAGTTGGCACAAGCAGGCCGGCGACACGGTCAAGCGCGACGAGAACCTGGTGGATCTCGAAACCGACAAGGTCGTGCTCGAGGTGCCCTCGCCGGTGGACGGCGTGCTCAAGGAAATCAGGTTCAAGGAAGGCGACACGGTGACCAGTCAGCAGGTGCTGGCGATCATCGAGGAAGGCGCGGTCGCGGCCGCCGCTCCGGCCGCGAAGGAGGAAAAGCCCGCCGCCGGTGCCCAGGAAGTGCAGCCCAGGGCCGCCGCCGCCAAGGCCGAGGCCGCCGCGCCGGCCTCCACCCGTCCGGCCCCGGTTTCGGCCGCCGGCGACTTGCCGCCGGGCGCGCGCTTCACCGCGGCGAAGGAAGGCATCGACCCGTCTCAGGTCGAGGGCAGCGGCCGCCGCGGCGCGGTGACCAAGGAGGACCTGGTCAACTACGCCCGCAGCGGCGGCGCCGGCAAGGCCGCCGGCGCGCGCCCGGAAGAGCGCGTGCCGATGACCCGCATGCGCGCGCGCATCGCCGAGCGCCTGATGCAGTCGAAGAACTCCATCGCCATGCTGACCTCGTTCAACGAGGTCAACCTGGCCAAGGTCGCCGCCGCGCGCAAGGAACTGGGCGAGGACTTCCAGAAGGCCCACGGGATCAAGCTGGGCTTCATGAGCTTCTTCGTGAAGGCCGCGGCCAACGCGTTGCAGCGCTACCCGATCATCAACGCCTCGGTCGACAACAACGACATCATCTACCACGGCTATTCGGACATCTCCATCGCCGTGTCCACCGACAAGGGCCTGGTCACCCCGGTGCTGCGCGACGTCGAGCGGATGGGCTTCGCCGAGATCGAGCAGGGCATCGCCGACTACGCGAAGAAGGCGCGCGACGGCAAGCTGGGTCTGGACGACCTGCAGGGCGGCACCTTCACCATCACCAACGGCGGCACCTTCGGCTCGCTGATGTCGACCCCGATCGTGAATCCGCCGCAGAGCGCGATCCTGGGCATGCACACGATCAAGGAGCGCCCGATCGCCGAGAACGGCCAGGTGGTGATCGCGCCGATGATGTACATCGCCCTGTCCTACGACCACCGCATCATCGACGGCAAGGACGCGGTGCTGTTCCTGGTGGACATCAAGAACCAGCTCGAGAACCCGAACCGCATCCTGTTCGGCCTCTAAGGAACCCGAAATGGCAGAGAACTTCGACGTCGTCGTCATCGGTGCCGGCCCGGCCGGCTACCACGCCGCGATCCGCGCCGCGCAGCTGGGCCTGAAGACCGCGTGCATCGACGCGGCGCTGGGCAAGGACGGCAAGCCCGCCCTGGGCGGCACCTGCCTGCGGGTGGGCTGCATCCCCTCCAAGGCGCTGCTCGACTCCACCCACCAGTACTGGAACATGCAGCACCAGTTCGACCAGCACGGGATCAGCTTCAAGGACGCGAAGCTGGACGTGCCGAAGATGGTCGCGCGCAAGGACGCCATCGTGAAGCAGTTCACCGGCGGCATCGCGATGCTGTTCAAGGCCAACAAGGTCACGCCGTACTACGGCTTCGGCCAGCTGCAGCCGGGCAACGTGGTCAAGGTGAAGCAGCACGACGGATCCGAGGTCGAGCTGAAGGGCACCAACGTTGTCATCGCCGCCGGTTCGGACTCGATCGAGCTGCCGTTCGCGAAGTTCGACGGCGAGAACATCGTCGACAACGTCGGCGCGCTGGACTTCACCGAGGTGCCCAAGCGCCTGGCGGTGATCGGCGCCGGCGTGATCGGCCTGGAACTGGGCAGCGTGTGGCGCCGCCTCGGCGCCGAGGTGACCGTGCTCGAGGCCCTGCCCGACTTCCTGCCGGCCGCCGACGCCGAAGTGGCCAAGCTGGCCGCGCGCGAGTTGAAGAAGGAAGGCCTGGACATCCGCCTGGGCGCGAAGGTGTCCAAGGCCGAAGTCACCGGCAAGGGCAAGAAGAAGGAAGTGGCCATCGCCTACACCGATGCCTCCGGCGAACAGACGCTGGTGGTGGACAAGCTGCTGGTGGCCGTCGGCCGCCGCGCCGCGACCCGGGGCCTGCTGGCCGAGGGCACCGGCGTGCAGGTCAACGAGCGCGGCCAGGTCGTGGTCGACGAGCACTGCCACACCGGCGTGGACGGCGTATGGGCGGTGGGCGACTGCGTGCGCGGGCCGATGCTGGCGCACAAGGGCTTCGAGGAAGGCATCGCCGTGGCCGAGTTGATCGCCGGCCTGCCCGGCCACGTCAACTTCGACACCATTCCCTACGTCATCTACACCGCCCCGGAAATCGCCTGGGTCGGCAAGACCGAACAGCAGCTCAAGGCCGAAGGCGTGCCGTACAAGACCGGCAGCTTCCCGTTCGCCGCCGTGGGCCGCGCCGTGGCGATGGCCGAGCCGACCGGCTTCGTCAAGGTGATCGCGCATGCCGAGACCGACCGCGTGCTGGGCCTGCACCTGATCGGCCCGAGCGTGTCCGAGCTGGTCCACGAAGGCGTGCTGACCATGGAGTTCAGCGGCTCGGCCGACGACCTGGCGCGGATCTGCCACGCCCACCCGACCCTGTCCGAGGCGATCCACGACGCCGCGATGGCGGTGGACAAGAGGGCGATCCACAAGGCGAACTAAGGGTTCGCCGCCGATGGATGGGGTCATGCGACTTGCTGGTCGAGTCACTGGCTGGGACGACGAGCGGGGATTCGGCTTTGTGATGCCAAACGGCGGCGGCGACCGCGCCTTCGTGCACATCAACGAGTTCCAGCGTGGCTCTCGCCGCCCCATCGATGGCGACCTTGTCTCCTATCGGGCCGTCCGGGATCCGAAAGGCAGGCTTCAGGCACGCGAGATCCGACACGCAGGCCAGAGGATCCAGCCCAAGCGCCAAGCCTCACCACTTCCCCGAGCCACAATAGGTATCACTGCACTGCTGGGCCTGGCAGCCGCTACGGCTCTTGGTTTTATTCCGTTTGTCCTAACCGCCGCCTACTTCGTTCTCAGCGCCGTGTCCTACGCCATGTATGCCTTGGACAAGGCCGCGGCAGGAAGAGATGCCCGCCGCACGCCCGAGAACAGCTTGCACCTGGCCGATCTTCTTGGCGGCTGGCCCGGCGCCCTGATCGCTCAGCGGCAGTTCCGCCACAAGACCATCAAACAACCGTTCCAGGCTGTATTCTGGATCACGGTCGCCCTCAATCTAGCGGGTGCCTGGTGGCTTCTGTCATCGGGTTTTCTCTCTGAATTGACGTAGCTGCTCGGCGGCTAACCCATCATTCAAACATTCACCCAATGCCATCCAACGGACTTCCCTCGAACGTTTCCGCCTGGCTCTACATCGCCGCCGGCGCGCTGTTCGCGATCGGCGCCCTGGCCAGCCAGCGGCTCGGCTTCAGCGTCGTCGGCGTGGCCTTCATCGCCCTCGGCGGGGCCATCCTGCTGCGCCAGCGCAAGAACCGGGATTGAAGGATCCATCGTCGATGAAATCAATCTGCGTCTATTGCGGCTCCAACCTCGGCGGCAAGCCGGTCTACGCCGAGCGTGCCGCCGCGCTCGGCGAACGCATCGCCCGCGAAGGGTGGGCGCTGGTCTATGGCGGCGGCAACGTCGGCCTGATGGGCAAGGCCGCCGACGCGGCGCTGGCGGCCGGCGGCGAGGTGATCGGGGTGATTCCCGAGCAACTGGTCGACTGGGAAGTCGCGCACAAGGGCGTCACCCGGCTGGAGGTGGTTGCCAACATGCACGAGCGCAAGATGCGCATGTTCGATCTGGCCGATGCCTTCGTCGCCCTGCCCGGCGGCTTCGGCACCCTGGACGAGATGTTCGAGATGCTGACCTGGCGCCAGCTCGGCATCGGCGACAAGCCCTGCGCCTTCCTAGACGTGGACGGCTTCTACGCACCGCTGCTGCAGATGATCGACCGGATGGTGGCCGAGCGCTTCCTGCACCCGGAGCAGCGCGCGGACCTGTGGCACGGCGACGACATCGACCGGATGCTGGAGTGGATGCGGGGGTATGCGCCGGCGGTGGCCAGCAAGTGGATCGACGAAAAGCGGCGCAATGCATTGAGGTAGCCACGACCATGCCCATCCCCGCCAGCTTCCCCGCGTTCCGCATCCACAACGACGCCGCCGGCTACCGCAGCGGCATCGAGCGGGTGTCGCTGGACGACCTGTGCCCCGGCGAAGTCGTGGTCCAGGTCGCCTGGTCCTCGGTCAACTACAAGGATGCTCTGGCCGGCACCGGCAAGGGCAAGATCCTGCGCAGCTTCCCGCTGGTCGGCGGGATCGACGTGGCCGGGCATGTGCTCGCCTCCAGCGACCCGAAATTCAAGGAAGGCGACCCGGTGCTGGTCACCGGCTGCGGCCTGTCCGAGACCCGCGACGGCGGCTACGCCGCCTATGCGCGCCTGCCGGCCGAATGGGTGGTCGCCCTGCCCCGCGGCCTGGACCTGCGGGAAAGCATGGTCCTGGGCACCGCCGGCTTCACCGCCGCGCTGGCCCTGTACCGCATGCGCGAGAACCGCCAGCATCCCGGACTGGGCCCGCTGGCGGTCACCGGCGCCACCGGCGGGGTCGGCTCGCTGGCGGTGGCCATCTTCGCCAAGGCCGGCTACGAGGTCCACGCCATCAGCGGCAAGGCCGACCAGGCGCCCTACCTCAAGTCGCTCGGCGCCAGCGAAGTGCTGGGCCGCGACGCGCTGGAGGCCAAGCGCCCGCTGGAATCGGTGCGCTTCGGCGGCGGCCTGGACAACGTCGGCGGGCCGATGCTGGTGAGCCTGCTGGCGCAGACCGCCCCCTACGGGAACGTGGCTGCCGCCGGCCTGGCCGCCACCCCGTCGCTGGACGCGCTGACGGTGATGCCCTTCATCCTGCGCGGGGTGTCGCTGCTGGGAATCGGTTCCGCCGGCACCGCGCGCGACGTCCGCGACGACATCTGGGCGCTGCTGGCCGACGCGTGGAAACCTTCGCAGCTGGACGCGATCTGCACCCGCGAGGCGACCCTGGAGGAACTGCCGTCCGTGTTCGACACCATGCTGGCCGGCGGCTCGCTGGGACGCACGCTGGTGCGACCGGGCTGAGCCGGCCTCGTCCGCTCGCGCGCACGCCGGCCCCGGGCCCGGGTCGCCGGTGCCGCGCGCACCCGGTCAAGCTTCGTCCCGAGCGGCCCCACGGAGACTTCCGGCGTCCCCTCGCAACGTCTACACTCCGGCGTCGGGGAACATCCAACAGGGACGAGGCACCATGGCACGCATCCTGATCGTCGACGATTCGCCGACCCAGCTCATCGGGATCCAGCGCATCGTCGAGAAGCTCGGTCACCAGACGCTCACCGCCGAGGATGGCGCGGCCGGCGTCGCGATGGCCAAGGCCGAACTGCCGGACCTGATCCTGATGGACGTGGTGATGCCCAACCTCAACGGCTTCCAGGCCACCCGCCAGCTGAGCCGCGAGAGCACCACCCGCGACATCCCGGTGGTCCTGGTCACCACCAAGGATCAGGACACCGACCGCATGTGGGGCATGCGCCAGGGCGCGCGCGCCTACCTGACCAAGCCGTTCGCCGAGGCGGACCTGACCGACGTGATCGACCGCCTGCTCGGCGGCGGCGAGCCGCCGCCCCTGCCCGCGGCCTGAACGGCCGCGACGGCAACCACAGTCAGTCGCCGAACGCCTGGCCCAGGTCGCGATAGGCCTGGCGCTGGGCTTCGCTGGCCGGTGCCGGCGCCTGGACTTCCAGTTCCACGATCTGGTCGCCGTCCGGGCTGCCGGGCAGGCCGCGGCCGCGCAGGCGCAGCTTGCGCCCGGCATCCGAACCGGCCGGCACCTTCAGTTCCACCGATCCGCCCAGGGTCGGTACGCTGACCGTGGTGCCCAGCGCCGCCTGCCAGGCCGGCAACGGCAGGGTATAGAGGATGTTGCGCCCATCCACCTCGAACCGGGGATGGGCCTGGTATTCGATCTCCAGCAGCAGGTTGCCGCCGCCGTTGCCCTGCCCGGCCAGGCGGATCGCCTGCCCGGCGCGGATGCCCTTGGGTACCTTCACGTCCAGTTGGCGGCCGTTGAGGGTGATGCGCACGCTGTCGCCGCGGTACACCGCCTCCAGCGGCACCGCCAGCCGCGCGCGGGTATCGCCGCGCGGCGGGGGGCCGGCACCGGGGCGCGCGCCGCCGCGCTGGCGCGCGAACAGGCTCTCGAAGAAATCGCTGAAACCGCCGTTGCCGGCGCCGCGGCCGCCCATGTCGCCGAAGATCTCGTCGAAGTCGTAGTCGCCGCCGTCGAAGCCGCCGGGCGGCGGATGGAACTCCTGCCCGGGGCGGTAGCCGCGTGCACGCAACTGGTCGTAGGCGGCGCGCTTCTGCGGATCGCGCAGCGCCTCGTAGGCCTCGCCGACCGCCTTGAAGCGCTCCTCGGCATCGGTTTCCTTGCTCACGTCCGGGTGGTACTTGCGCGCCAGCCGCCGGTACGCGGACTTGATCTCGGCCTCGCCGGCGCTGGGTTCGACGCCCAGGATCGCGTAGTAGTCCTTGAATTCCATTCGTCACCCGTGGCTGGCTGCGGCGCGCGGCGTCCCCGTCGGGCACGGCGCCGGAAAATGCGGCGGCCCGCGGCGCGGACGCCACGGGCCCATTCTAGTTCCAGGTACCGTCCGCCGGCCCGCCCCTGGCGGGACCGGCGGCGGGCACGCGTCACTGCACCTGGATGCGACGCGGCGTGGCCTGCGGGCGCTTGGGGATGTCGATCCGCAGCACGCCGTGGCGGCCGCTGGCGGTGATCCCGTCCGGATCGGCGCTGTCGGGCAGGGCGAAGCGGCGGTGGAAGGCGCCCCAGGCGCGTTCGCGGCGCGAGTAGTCCTTGCCTTCCTCGCCTTCTTCGGCGCTGCGCTCGCCCTTGAGGGTGAGGATGCCCTTGTCCATCTGGACCTCGATGTCCTTGGGATCCACGCCCGGGATGTCGGCGAAGATGACGAAGCGGTCGGCCTCCTCCTTGATGTCCACCCGCGGTGCCCACTGGCTGGTCACCACGTCGGACGGATCGGTGCCGGCATCGCCGAACAGGCGCTCGAACACCTGCTTGAACTCGTCCTGCAGGTGGCGGCCGGGAAGCTGGTTGTAACGGACAATAGCCATGCGGGTCTCCTTGCTCGAAGTGCCGCGGCGACGGCGCGGCGATGATGGAAAAATGGGTGCCGCGCGCGGTCTTTCAAGGGTCGCGGCGCGATAACGCCGGCCCGGCTAGACTCCGTTCATCCCCCGGCGCTGCCGGCCTTCCCCCAGGAGACCCACCATGACCATCCAGATCGGCGACCGCATCCCCGAAGTCGTGCTCAAGCGCATCCAGCAAGGCGTGGAGAACGTGGATACCCCCACCCTGTTCGAGGCGCGCAAGGTGGTGCTGTTCGCGGTGCCGGGCGCATTCACCCCGACCTGCTCCGAGAAGCACCTGCCCGGCTTCATCGAGCGCTTCGGGGATTTCCGCGACCGCGGCATCGATGTGATCTGCATGGCGGTCAACGACCCGTTCGTGATGCAGGCCTGGGGCAAGTCCCTGGACACGCCCGACGGCCTGCAACTGGTTTCCGACGGCAACGCCGACCTGACCCGGGCCCTGGGCCTGGAGATGGACGCCAGCGGCTACGGCATGGGCCTGCGCGCCAAGCGCTTCGCCCTGTATGCCGAGGACGGCGTGGTGAAGCAACTGTTCGTCGAGGCGCCGGGCGAGTTCCGGGTGTCAGCGGCCGACTACGTGCTCGAGCACCTGGGCTGAAGGCTCGCCGACGCCGGCCACGCGGAAGCGCACCTGGGCCCACGCGCCGCTGTCGGCCAATGCGGTGAGCACGTGCTCGCCGCGGCCGGCGCCGGCATAGTCGTACTCGAAGCCGGCCGCCCCCTGGCTGCGCGCGATCGGGCGGCCGTCCAGCAGCCATTGCAACGGCTGCGAGGTGCCCAGTGCGCGCACCCGCAGGCGCAGGCCGCGGGTGCCGCCCGGCGGCGGCGCCAGGGTCGCGCGGTCGGCGATGCCCTCGATCCGCAGCGACTCGGCCGCGTCACGCCCGTCCGGCGCGCAGTCCGGCGCCAGCGGCGGCAAGCGCGCGGCACGGCGCTGCGCCGCCGGCAGCCACGGCGACAGCAGCGCCGGCCAGCGCGCGATCTCGGCGCTGCGCGAGGCGTGCGGCAACGCGCAATCGGCGGACAGGCGCAGCCCGGAGTCGGCATCGACCTGGAAGCGTTCGCGCCCGGCGCTCCACAGGCGCGCGTCGCGTTCGGCGAAGGTCGGCGGCATCGCCCCATCCAGGCGCCAGGCGCGCAGGCGGCGCTGGCACAGGTCCGGCGCCGTATCGACCGCGGCCAGGCCCAGCGGCCAGCAAGCCTCGGCCTGCTCCACCGTTTCCGGGCGCGGCAGCGGATCGGCGTCGCCCGGCGCACGCGGCAGGCTGTCGATGGTCTCCAGCAGCAGCGGCAGCGCGGTGATCGCGCCGTACTGCCCCGGCAGCGGCGTCCCGTCCGGCCGCCCGACCCAGACTCCGACCGTGTAGCGCCGGGTACCGCCGATCGCCCACGCATCGCGGAAGCCGTAGCTGGTGCCGGTTTTCCACGCCACCGCCGGCCGCGCAGCGGTGTCGAACACCGCCGGCGCCAGGCCCGGACGCGGGTTCGACTGCAGGATCTCACGCACGATCCAGGCCGCGCCCGGCGACAGCAACCGGCGCTCGGCCTGCGCCTGGTCCGGGGTATAGCGCACCTGCGCGGCCACGCCGCCGCGCTGGAACGCCGCGAACGCGCCGACCAGGTCTTCCAGGCGCACGCCGGTTCCGCCCAGGATCAGCGCCAGACTGGGCCGGGTCCCGCGCGGGAAGCGCAGCGGCAGGCCGGCGTGGTCCAGGCGTGCGGCGAAGCGCGCCGGGCCGACCCGGTCGAGCAGGTCCACCGCCGGCACGTTCAGCGACAGCCGCAACGCGGTGGCGGCACTGACCGGCCCGTTGAACGCCTCGCCGAAGTTGCCCGGCCGGTAGCCGCCGAAATCCTGCGGCGCGTCCACCAGCAGGCTTTCCGAATGGATCAGCCCGTCGTCCAGGGCCATGCCGTACAGGAACGGCTTGAGCGTGGACCCCGGCGAGCGCCAGGCCCGGACCATGTCCACGTGGCCCAACCGTTCGCGGTCGCCGAACGCCACCGAGCCGACATAGGCACGCGCCTCCATGCTCGCGTTGTCCACCACCAGCAGCGCGGCCGAGGTGCGCGGCGGCAGCGCGGCGAAGTAGGCCGACACCCGCTCCTCCAGCGCGCGCTGCAAGTCGGCGTCGAGGGTGGTGGCGATGCGCTGCGCGCCCGGTCGCGCCTGACGCAGGCGCTGGGCCAGCAGCGCCGCATGCACCGGCACCTGCAGCGAGCGCGCCACCACCGGCTCGACCCTTGCGTCCTCGACCTGCTCCGCGGTCCACACGCCCAGCGCCTGCATCCGCGCCAGCACCTTGTCGCGCGCGCTGCGCGCCTGGTCGGGATGGCGGTCCGGGCGCAACCGGCTGGGTGCCTGCGGCAGCACCGCCAGCAGCGCGGCCTCGGCGTGCGACAGGCCCGAGGCCGGCTTGCCCAGGTAGGCCCAGCTGGCCGCCTCCACGCCTTCGATGGCGCCGCCGAACGGTGCCCGCTCCAGGTACAGCTGCAGGATCTGGTCCTTGGACAGGCGCGCCTCCAGCTGCAGCGCACGCGCGACCTGGCGCAGCTTCCCCGCCACGCTGCGGGTGTCGCCGCCGTCGAGGATCCGAGCGACCTGCATGGTCAGGGTGGAGCCGCCGGAAACGATGCCGCCGCTGCGCAGCCACTGCCCGGCGGCGCGCGCCATGGCCAGCGGGTTGACCCCCGGGTGCCAGCGGAACCAGCGGTCCTCGTAGTTCAGCAAGGCCTGCAGGTACAGCGGTGACATGGCGCCTGGATCGGCCGGATAGCGCCACACGCCCTCGTCGTCGGCGAAGGCGCGCAGCGGCGCGCCGTCGGCGGCGACCACCACACTGGCGCTGCCGGAAGCGCGCGGCAACGGGGGCGGGAAGGCCAGGTCCAGCACCAACACCGCGACCAGGATCGCCACCGCGCCCCAGCGCAGCCATGGCAGCAGCCGGCGCAGCGCACTGCGCCGGCCATTCAACGTGACGGCCTCATCTGCCGTCATTGCCATACACCACGAGCCATCCGGTCATTTGAATCCATCGTGCGCGGCGGCGAAAGAGCCGCCAGCACCCGGGTCCCGGCGCACGCCGGGCCGCAGTGACTGAAGCCAGCGCCTGGGCATCGGCGCTGGCGGCTTGGCGGAGAAACGCGCCGGCGGCGGCCCCGGGCCTTGGGCCTGGATCCTCGTGCATGCGACCCCGGAAAGAGAAACGGGGCCGGAATCCGGCCCCATTCTGGATCGATGCATGGACTCCGGCCTCAGCGCAACCCGGTTTCCGCGCGCGCGATGACCAGGCGCTGGATCTCCGAGGTGCCCTCGTAGATCTCGGTGATCTTGGCGTCGCGGAAATACCGCTCCAGCGGCATCTCCTTCGAATAGCCCATGCCGCCGTGGATCTGCACCGCCTGGTGAGTGATCCACATCGCCGCCTCCGAAGCGGTCAGCTTGGCGATCGCCGCTTCGGCCGAGAACGGCTTGCCCTGCGACTTCAGCCAGGCCGCGCGCAGGGTCAGCAGCAGCGACGCGTCCAGCTTGCACTTCATGTCCGCGATCTTGGCCTGGGTCATCTGGAAGGTGCCGATCGCCGCGCCGAAGGCCTTGCGCTCCCTCGCGTAGGCCAGCGTCGCCTCGTAGGCCGCCCTGGCGATCCCGATGGCTTGCGAAGCGATGCCGATGCGGCCGGCATCCAGCACCCCCATCGCGATCTTGAAGCCGTCGCCCTCCTTGCCCAGCACCTCGGCCGGTTGCGCCACGTAGTCGGCGAACTCGATCTCGCAGGTGGCCGACGCACGGATGCCCAGCTTGGGTTCGGTCTTGCCGCGGTGGAAACCCGGGCGCGTGGTATCGACCATGAAGGCGGTGATCCCGCGCGCACCCTTGTCCGGCTCGGTCATCGCGAACAGCACGATGTAGCGGGCCACCGGGCCGGAGGTGATCCAGCTCTTCTTGCCGTTGATGACGAAGCTGCCGTCGGCCTGCTTCACCGCGCGGCAACGCATGGCCGTGGCGTCGGAACCGGACTGCGGCTCGGTCAGGGCGAAGGCGCCGATCTCGCGGCCTTCGGCGATCGCGCGCACGTAGGTCTGCTTCTGTTCCTCGCTGCCGTGCTTGAGGATGCCCGCGCAGAACAGCGAATTGTTCACCGACACGATGGTCGAATGCGCCGCGTCGCCGGCGGCAATCTCGATCATCGCCAGCACGTAGGCGACCGGGTCCATGCCGGCGCCGCCGTACTGGTCCGGCACCTCGATGCCCATCAGTCCGTTCTCGCCCAGCAACCGGACGTTGGCCAGCGGGAACTCGCCGGTGCGGTCGTGGAGCTCGGCGCTGGGCGCGATCACGTCCTGGGCGATGCGGCGGGCGACGTCCTGCAGCATCAACTGCTCTTCGGTGAAGCTGAAATCCACGGGGACCCCCTCCGGTCCTGGCAACTGTGCCAATTGTAACCATCGCGCCCCCTGCAGCGTGCGCGGCTTGACCGCGGGCAGGCCGGGACGCAACAATTATCTTTATATCGCGATAGGAAGATATTTATGGATCTCGAAGACTGGTCCGTCCGGCTGAAGGTGTTCGCCGATGCCACCCGGGTGCGCCTGCTGGCCCTGCTGGAGCTGGAGGAACTGACCGTGGCCGAGCTGTCGTCGATCACCCGCCTGGCCCAGCCGCGCGTGTCCACCCACCTGGCCCGGCTCAAGGAGGCTGGCCTGGTGCGCGACCGCCGCGCCGGCGTGTCGGCCTACTACCGCTTCGACGAGGCCGCGCTGGACCCGGCCCAGCGCGCGCTGTGGCAGGCGCTGAGCACCGGCAGCGACGACCCGCTGCTGCGCCAGGACGCCGAGCGCCTGCCCGCCGTGCTGGCCGCGCGCGCCGCCGACCAGAACTGGGCCGACAGCGTGGCCGGCGACATGGAGCGCCACTACTCGCCCGGCCGCACCTGGGAGGCGCTGGCGCGCAGTGCCCTGCCGCTGCTGGAGACCGGCGACGTGCTCGACATCGCCTCCGGCGACGGCGTGCTGGCCGAACTGCTGGCGCCGCATTCGCGCCGCTACGTGTGCATCGACACCAGCGCGCGGGTGGTGGCCGCCGCCAGCGAGCGCCTGAGCCGGCTGCGCAATGTCGAGGTACGCGAGGCCGACATGCACGCGCTGCCGTTCAAGGACGGCAGCTTCGACCTGGTGGTGCTGATGCACGCGCTCACCTACTCGGCCAGGCCGGCGCAGGCCGTGGCCGAGGCCGCACGGGTGCTGCGCAAGGGCGGCAGCCTGCTGCTGAGCAGCCTGGCCCGGCACGAGCACAAGGCGGTGGTGGAGACCTACGGCCACGTCAACCTGGGCTTCCCCGGCAAGGAGCTGCGCAGGTTCGCCGAGAAGGCCGGACTGGAAGTCACCAGCCTGGAAACCGTCACCCGCGAGCGCCGCCCGCCGCACTTCGAGGTGATCTCGCTGATCGGTAGCAAGCCGTGAGCCAGGCCATGAACCAGGCACGTTCCCATCGCCTGCCGTGGCTGCACCCGCGGCGCGTGGCCCTGCTCGAACGGGGGCTGCGCGAGCGCATCCTGGTCATCGACGGCGCCATGGGCACGATGATCCAGCGCCATGAACTACAGGAAGCCGACTACCGCGGCGAGCGTTTCGCCGCCGGTTTCGATGGCGCCCATCATCCGGCCCACGAGGGCCACGGCCCGCACTGCGGCCACGACCTGAAGGGCAACAACGACCTGCTGCTGCTGACCCGGCCCGAACTGATCGCCGGCATCCACCGCGCCTACCTGGAGGCCGGCGCCGACCTGGTGGAAACCAACACCTTCAATGCCACCTCGGTCAGCCAGGCCGACTACCACCTGGAGCACCTGGTCTACGAACTGAACAAGGCCGGCGCCCGGGTCGCGCGCGACGCCTGCGATGCGGTGGAGGCGACCACGCCCGACCAGCCGCGCTTCGTCATCGGCGTGCTCGGCCCCACCAGCCGCACCGCCTCGATCAGCCCGGACGTCAACGACCCCGGCTTCCGCAACACCAGCTTCGACGAGCTGCGCGCGACCTACCGCGAGGCGGTCGAAGGCCTGATCGACGGCGGCGCCGACACCCTGATGGTCGAGACCATCTTCGACACGCTCAACGCCAAGGCCGCGCTGTACGCCGTCGAGGAGGCCTTCGACGCCCGCGGCGCACGCCTGCCGGTGATGATCTCCGGCACGATCACCGACGCCTCCGGCCGCACCCTGTCCGGGCAGACTGCCGAGGCCTTCCACGCCTCGCTGGCGCACGCGCGGCCGTTGTCGATCGGCCTGAACTGCGCGCTCGGCGCCAGGGACCTGCGCCCGCACGTGGAGGCGCTGTCCGAGGTGTCGCCCTTCTTCGTCAGCGCCCACCCCAACGCCGGCCTGCCCAACGCCTTCGGCGGCTACGACGAGACCCCGGAGGAAATGGCCGAGGTGCTGCGCGAATTCGCCGAATCGGGCTTGCTCAACCTGGTCGGCGGCTGCTGCGGCACCACCCCCGACCACATCCGCGCCATCGCCGAAGCGGTGCGCGGGCTGCCGCCGCGAGGCCCCCGGCAAGTGCTGGAGCAGGCTGCGTGAGCCAGGCCCTCCCCCGCCACACCAGGCTTTCCGGCCTGGAGCCGCTGGTCATCACCCCGGAACTGCTATTCGTCAACGTCGGCGAGCGCACCAACGTCACCGGCAGCGCGCAGTTCCGCAAGCTGATCAAGGAGGACCGCTACGCCGAGGCCGTGGAGGTGGCGCGCCAGCAAGTGGACAACGGCGCGCAGATCCTCGACGTGAACATGGACGAGGGCCTGATCGACTCGGAGAAGGCGATGGTCAGGTTCCTCAACCTGATCGCCTCCGAGCCGGACATCGCCAGGATCCCGGTGATGGTGGACTCCTCCAAATGGGAGGTGATCGAAGCCGGGCTCAAGTGCCTGCAGGGCAAGGGCGTGGTCAACTCGATCTCGCTCAAGGAAGGCGAAGAGGCCTTCATCGAGCACGCGCGCAAGGTCCTGCGCTACGGCGCCGCCGCCGTGGTCATGGCTTTCGACGAGGATGGCCAGGCCGATACCTGCGCGCGCAAGGTCGAGATCTGCACCCGTGCCTACCGGATCCTGGTGGACGAGGTCGGTTTCCCGCCGGAAGACATCATCTTCGACCCCAACATCTTCGCGATCGCCACCGGCATCGAGGAGCACGACAACTACGCGGTGGATTTCATCGAGGCGACCCGCATCATCAGGGCCACCCTGCCGCACTGCCATGTCTCCGGCGGCGTGTCCAACGTCTCGTTCTCGTTCCGCGGCAACGAGCCGGTGCGCGCGGCGATCCACTCGGTGTTCCTGTACCACGCCATCGCCGCCGGCATGGACATGGGCATCGTCAATGCCGGCGCGCTGCCGGTGTACGACGACCTGGACCCGGAGCTGCGCGAGCGGGTCGAGGACGTGGTCCTCAACCGCCGCGCCGACGGCACCGAACGGCTGCTGGAAATCGCCGAGAAGTACAAGGGGACGAAGGGCGAGAAGAAGACCGAGGACCTGGCCTGGCGGCGCAAGCCCGTGCGCGAACGCCTGGCCCACGCCCTGGTCCACGGCATCGATGCCTGGGCCGAGGAGGACACCGAGGAGGCACGGCAGCAGGCCACGCGCCCGCTGGACGTGATCGAAGGTCCGCTGATGGACGGCATGAACGTGGTCGGCGACCTGTTCGGCGCCGGCAAGATGTTCCTGCCGCAGGTGGTCAAGTCGGCGCGGGTCATGAAGAAAGCGGTGGCCTACCTGCTGCCCTGGATCGAGGCCGAGAAGGCCCGCACCGGCGATGCCGGCAAGTCCAACGGCCGGATCGTGATGGCCACGGTCAAGGGCGACGTGCACGATATCGGCAAGAACATCGTCGGCGTGGTCCTGGCCTGCAACAACTTCGAGGTCGTGGACCTGGGGGTGATGGTGCCGGCGCAGAAGATCCTGGACACCGCGCGCGAGGTCGGCGCAGACCTGGTCGGCCTGTCCGGACTGATCACGCCCTCGCTGGAGGAGATGAGCCACGTCGCCCGCGAGATGCAGCGCCAGGGCTTCACCACTCCGCTGATGATCGGCGGCGCCACCACCTCGCGCGCGCATACCGCACTGAAGATCGATCCGCACTACCAGGCGCCGACCGTGTGGGTGAAGGACGCCTCGCGCGCGGTGGGCGTGGCCCAGTCGCTGATCAGCCCGGAGCTGCGCACGAAGTTCGTCGCCGCCAACGACGCCGACTACGCCGAGATCCGCCAGCGCCACCGCAACCGCGGCGACGCCAAGCGGCTGGTGCCGCTGGACAAGACGCGCGGGCAGAAGTTCGACGGCGGCTGGGGCGGCTATCGGCCGCCGGCACCCCGGCTACCGGGCCTGCACGCGTTCGAGGACTGGCCCTTGCAGGACCTGCTGCCGGTCATGGATTGGACCCCGTTCTTCCAGGCCTGGGAGCTGGCCGGCAAGTTCCCGGCGATCCTGGAGGACGAGATCGTCGGCAGGCAGGCCAGCGAGCTGTACCGCGATGCGCGCGCGATGCTGGAGCGGATCGTCGCCGAGAAATGGCTCACCGCGAAGGCCGTGTTCGGCCTCTGGCCGGCGCACAGCATCGGTGACGACGTGGTGCTCGCGCAGGAAGACGGAGAGCCGACCACCCTGCATTTCCTGCGCCAGCAGGTGGACAAGCCGGTGGAGCGTCCGGATTTCTGCCTGGCCGACTTCATCGCCCCGCGCGACAGCGGCGTGCAGGACTGGATCGGCGCGTTCGCCGTGACCGCCGGCATCGGCATCGAGCCGCACATCGCCCGCTTCGAGGCGGTGCACGACGACTACAACGCGATCCTGCTCAAGGCCCTGGCCGACCGCCTGGCCGAGGCCCTGGCCGAACGCCTGCACCAGCGCGTGCGCCAGGAATTCTGGGGCTACGCCGCGGACGAGTCGCTGGACAACGAGGCCCTGATCGCCGAGCGATACCGCGGCATCCGCCCCGCCCCCGGCTACCCGGCCTGCCCCGACCACAGCCAGAAGGCCACCCTGTTCCGGCTGCTCGACGCCGGCACCACCGCCGGCATGACCCTGACCGAGAGCTTCGCCATGCTGCCCACCGCGGCGGTTTCCGGCTACTACTTCAGTCATCCGAAGAGCCAGTACTTCGTGGTCGGCCGCCTCGGCAAGGACCAGGTTGCCGACTACGCCCGCCGCAGGGGCGTGCCGCTGGCCCAGGCCGAACGCTGGCTGGCGTCCAACCTGGACTACGACCCGGAGTGATCCACCACTCCGGGGCCGGCCGGGTCAGCCGCGCGCGGCGAGCTGGCCCAGTTTCTGCACCGCCACCGACAGGGTCGGATAGTCCAGGGTCACCTGCTCCGACAACTCCGACAGCATGCCCAGGGTGAAGCGCAGGGCCGCATCGTCGCGCTGCAGCCAGTTGCGCACCTTGGCGTCGGCGTCGGCGCCCGGCTGCGACAGCGCCTGGCCGGCGAGCACCCGGTGGTGCGCCGACAACTCGTCGCGCATCACCCCGCGGGCCACCGCGTGCCAGCGCCCGTCCACGCCCAGCGCGTCGATCTGCTCGAACAGCCACGGCAGCTTGAGCGCGTCGCCCAGGCGGAAGTGCACGCGCGAGACGTCCACCGGCTTGAGCTTGCGCGAATGGGCCAGTTCGATGATGTCGAACGCCGGCTCCAGGTACGGCAGCTCGGCCAGCTGCTGGGCCAGCTTCGGCGGCATGCCCTTGTCGCGCCATTCGCGCAGCGAGGCCTCGTAGGCCGGGCGCTGCGAATCGGACAGCACGCCCGAGGCCTCGCGGATGGCGTTGAACGGCTCGCGGTAACGCTCCACCGCCGCGGTGATGCTCGGCATCGGTCCGGGGCGGTTGAGCAGCCAGCGCACGAACGAGCGCTGCAGGTTCCAAACCACCTGCAGGGCGTCGATCTGCGCCGCCTCGGGGAGCTTGCCGTCGAGCGCATCGATCTGGGTCCACAGCGTGCGTGCGTCCAGGGTCTCGCGACTGATGGTGTAGGCCTTGGCCACCTCGGCGGGGCTGCGGCCGGTGTCCTCCTGCATGCGGAACAGGAAGGTCGCACCCATTCGGTTGATGGTGGCGTTGGTCACCGCGGTGGCGATGATCTCGCGCTTGAGGCGGTGGCGCTCCATCTCGGCGGCATATTTCTTCTGCAGCGGTACCGGGAAGTAGCGCTGCAGTTCCTTGGACAGATACGGATCCTCGGGAATGTCCGAGTCCAGCAGCTGCTGGAACGCGACCAGCTTGGAGTAGGACAGCAGCACTGCCAGCTCCGGCCGGGTCATGCCCTGCCCGCGCGCCTTGCGCGCCGACAGTTCCGCGTCCGAAGGCAGGAACTCGATCTGGCGATCGAGCAGGCCCTGCTGCTCCAGGGTGCGGATGAAGTGCTGCTTGGAGCCAAGCCGCCTGGCGCTCATCCGTTCCATCAGGCTGATCGCCTGGTTCTGCCGGTAGTTGTCCAGCAGCACCAGCCGCGCGACCTCGTCGGTCATCGAGGCCAGCAACTTGTTGCGCGCCGGCAGGGTCAGCTTCTTGGAGCGGACCACGTCGTTGAGCAGGATCTTGATGTTCACCTCGTGGTCGGAGGTGTCCACGCCGGCGGAGTTGTCGATGAAGTCGGTGTTGAGCAGGACCCCGTTGTGCGCGGCCTCGATGCGGCCAAGCTGGGTGAAGCCCAGGTTGCCGCCCTCGCCCACCACCCGGCAGCGCAGCTGGCCACCGTTGACCCGCAGGGCGTTGTTGGCGCGGTCGCCGACGTCGGCGTTCTGCTCGCTGGAGGCCTTGACGTAGGTGCCGATGCCGCCGTTCCAGAGCAGGTCCACCGGCGCCTTCAGCACCGCCGACATCAGCTCGTTGGGCGAGAGCGACTTCACGTCGTCGGCCAGACCCAGCGCCGCGCGGACCTGGGGGGTGATCTCGATCGACTTGGCGCTGCGCGGATGCACGCCGCCGCCCTTGCTGATCAGCCTGGCGTCGTAATCGGCCCAGCTGGAGCGCGACAGCTTGAACATGCGCTCGCGCTCGGCGAAGGAGCGTGCCGCATCCGGGTCCGGGTCCAGGAAGATGTGGCGGTGGTCGAACGCGGCGATCAGGCGGATGTGCTTCGAAAGCAGCATGCCGTTGCCGAACACGTCGCCGGACATGTCGCCCACGCCCACGCAGGTGAAGTCCTCGCTCTGGCAGTCGCGGCCGAGGGCACGGAAGTGGCGCTTGACCGACTCCCACGCGCCGCGGGCGGTGATGCCCATGCCCTTGTGGTCGTAGCCGACCGAGCCGCCGGAGGCGAACGCGTCGCCGAGCCAGAACCCGTGCGCCAGGGCCAGGCCGTTGGCGATGTCGGAGAAGGTCGCCGTGCCCTTGTCGGCGGCGACCACCAGGTACGGATCGTCCTGGTCGTGGCGGACCACGTCGCGGGGCGGGACGATCTTGTTGTCGACGATGTTGTCGGTGATGTCGAGCAGGCCCTGGATGAACAGCTTGTAGCAGGCCACGCCCTCGGCCTGGACCGCGTCGCGGTCGCCGCCCGGCGGCGATTGCTTGACGAAGAAGCCGCCCTTGGCGCCGACCGGCACGATCACCGTGTTCTTCACCATCTGCGCCTTGACCAGACCCAGCACCTCGGTGCGGAAGTCCTCGCGCCGGTCCGACCAGCGCAGGCCGCCGCGGGCCACCGGGCCGAAGCGCAGGTGCACGCCTTCCACGCGCGGACCGTAGACGAAGATCTCGCGGTACGGGCGCGGCTTCGGCAGGTCCGGCACCTGCGCCGAGTCGAACTTGAAGCTGATGCAGTGGCCGGGGCGGCCGTCGGCGCCCATCTGGAAATAGCTGGTGCGCAGGGTCGCGTCGATCGCGCCGATGAAACCGCGCAGGATGCGGTCGTCGTCCAGGCTGGAAACGCGGTCCAGCAGCTTCAGCAGCGCGTTGCGCGCCGCGGCCTCCTGGCCGGCGCGGTCGGCGCCGCGCGCGTCGACCACGTCCTGCAGCACCTTGACCACGGTCTCGTCGCCGGCGGCGAGCACGCGCAGCTGCTCGACCAGGCGCTGCTGCCCGGCCAGCACCTCGGCCTTCGACTCGCGGCCGGTGGCCGGGTGGAAGCGCGCCTCGAACAGTTCCACCAGCAGGCGCGCCAGCAGCGGGTAGCGGCCCAGGGTCTCCTCGACGTAGTTCTGCGAGAACGGCACCCCGGTCTGCAGCAGGTATTTCCAGTAGCCGCGCAACAGGGACACCTGGCGCCAGTCCAGGGCGGCGGCCAGGACCAGGCGATTGAGCCCGTCGTTCTCGGCACGGCCCGCCCAGATCGCGGCGAAGGCCTGCTCGAACTGCGGCGCGAGGCGAGCGACGTCGATCGCTCCGCCCGTCGGCTCGACCTCGAAGTCCTGGATGTGCACCGGCTGGGTGCCGCCCTCGGGCAGGTTGGCGAACAACCGGTACGGGTGCTCGGTGATGACCTTCAGCCCCATGTTCTCCATCAGCGGCAGCACGTCCGACAACGGGATGTCGTGGTCCTGGCGATACAGCTTCAGGCGCAGGTTGGTGCTGCCCTCGCGGGCGACCGCGTGCAGGCTCAGGCGCAGGTCGTCCGGGCCGGCCAGCGCGGCGAGCTGCTCGACGTCGTTGGCAGCCAGCTCCGGCGAGATCTCCTCGATGTAGCCGGCCGGCAGGGCGCGGCCGTAGGTGCCGGCCAGGCGCAGGCCCTCGGCCTCGCCATGGCGGGCGACCAGCAGTTCGCGCAGGTCGTCCTGCCAGTTGCGCAGCAGATGGGCCAGGCGACGCTCCAGCTCGGCGGTATCCAGGCCGGTGGCGGCGCCGGCGCGCGGGCGCACGATCAGGTGCAGCTGGGCCAGCGGCGATTCGCCCAGGACCACGCTGGAGTCGACCTGGTCGCTGCCCAGCGCGTCCTTCAGCAGCGCCTCGATGCGCAGGCGCACGTCGGTGTTGAAGCGCTCGCGCGGGATGTAGACCAGGGCCGAGAAGAAACGGCCGTAGCGGTCGCGGCGCAGGAACAGGCGGCTGCGCACCCGCTCCTGCAGGCTCAGCACGCCGATCGCGGTGCGGTACAGCTCCTCCTCGCCGGCCTGGAACAGTTCCTCGCGCGGCAGGGTTTCCAGGATGTGGCGCAGGGCCTTGCCGCTGTGGCTGTTCGGCGACAGGCCGCTGCGGCGCATGACGTGCTCGAAGCGCTCGCGCACCAGCGGGATCTCCCACGGGCGGCGGTTGTAGGCGGCCGAGGTGTACATGCCGAGGAAGCGCTGCTCGCCGACGATCGTCCCGTTGGCGTCGAACTCGAGCACGCCGATGTAGTCCATGTAGCCCTTGCGGTGGATCCGCGAGCGGGCATTGGTCTTGGTCAGGATCAGCGCCTCGCTGGAGCCGGCGCGGTTGAGGCCGTGCGCGGCCAGCGACGTCACCGGCCGCGGCGCCGAGGTGTCCTTGCCGCGCATCAGGCCCAGGCCCGAGCCTTCGACCGGCGCCAGCACCGACTCGCCGCCCTGCTTGACCACCTTGTACTCGCGGTAACCGTAGAGGGTGAAATGGTCGGCCGCGGCCCAGCGCAGGAACTCCTGCGCCTCGCGCCGGCCGGTATCGTCCACCGGCATGCGCCGGGTGGCCAGATCATCGGCCAGCACCTGCATGCGCTCGCGCATCAGGCCCCAGTCGGCGACCACCGCGCGGACCTCGTCCAGCACCGCGGCCAGGCGCTGCTCGATGGCGCGCATCGCCGCCGGCACCTGGCGGTCGATCTCCAGCAACATCAGCGACTCGGCCTTGCCCTCGCCCACCGCCAGCAGCTTGCCGGCCGGATCGCGGGACATGCGCACCAGCGGATGGCCGAGTACGTGCACGCCCACGCCCATCTCGGCCAGGGCCATGCTCACCGAGTCGACCAGGAACGGCATGTCGTCGTTGACGATCTGCAGCACCGTGTACTGCGACTCCCAGCCGTCTTCCTTCAGGGAGGGATTGAACGCCCGCACGTTGGCCACGCCCGGCTTGCGCTTGCGCGCGAACTCCAGCATGTCGATGCCGATCGCCGCCCAGGCCTGCGGCGGGTGCTGCGGGTATTCGTCCTCTTGCAGACGGCGGTAGAACTCGCCCAGGAACTCCTGCAGTTCGGCCTGGCCTGCCGCCGGTGCCTGGCGGCGTGCGGCGGCGAACACAGGCTCCAGCGAGAAACGCTCCCCTGCCTGGACTTCGCCGCTGGACTGGCCGGGCTTGCCGCCTGCGGCGCGCGCCGGTGCCCGGCCGGTGGCCGGCTTGCGGGTCCGCTTGGCTTCGGAAGAGGGGGATTTCATGAGCTGGAAACTCCGAACGGGTGGAATCGGGCCATTGTAGCCGCCGATCCCGGCGATGCCTTGTTGCAGCACGGTAAATCGGCCCTCTTCCCTATTATTGAACTGGACGGTATAGTCCAGTTCCATGCACGTCCCCTCCCTCCCCGCCGCGCGGACGGCCGATGCCGCTCGCGACCGCCAGGTCCACGATGCCGTGCGCGGGCTGGTGCGCGAGCAGGGTGTGCAGATCAGCATGGACGCGGTTGCCGCGCGCGCCGGCTGCTCCAAGCAGACGCTGTACGCGCGCTATGGCTCCAAGCAGGCGCTGCTGCTGCAGGTCCTCAGCGACGACGTCCGCGACAAGGCCGCGCAACTGGCCGGCCAGCCCGACGCCGAGACCCTGCGCGCGAGCCTGGTCGGGTTCGCGCGCGACCACCTGGCGCGCCTGTCCGCGCCCGGCACCATCGGCACCGCCCGGCTGGTCACCGCCCAGGCCTGCCAGTTCCCGGACGACGTGCGTTCGCTCTACGAGCCGGTGATCGCCGCCCTGCAGGAGCGGATCGCGGCCTGGCTGCAGCAGGCCATGCGCCGCGGCCTGCTGCGCCATGACGATCCGCACTACGCCGCCGAGTTGTTGCTGGGCATGATCGTCGGCCTGGACTTCGACCGCCAACGCTTCATGGTTCCTCACCGCGATACCACGCAGGCGCAGGCACAGTGGGCCGAATTCGCGGTCGACGGTTTCCTGCGCGCCTTCGCCCCGCCTGTTTCCCGTTCCTGAACCTCCCAGACCTTTCCGGAGTTCCCATGCGCCTCCCCCACGCCTCCCTCCTGGCCTGCAGCCTGCTCGCCCTGACCGCTTGCGGCGGCAAGGAACAGGCGCAGACCCCGCCCCCGCCGGAAGTCGGGGTGATCGAGGCCAGGCCGCAGACCGTGCCCCTGACCCGCGACCTGGTCGGCCGCCTCACCCCCTATCGCAGCGCCGACGTGCGCGCGCGGGTGGCCGGCGTGCTGCAGCGGCGGGCCTACCAGGAAGGCAGCGACGTGCGCGAGGGCCAGGTCCTGTTCGAGATCGACCCAGCCCCGCTGCAGGCCGCGCTCGGCGTGGCCCGGGGCCAGTTGGCGCAGGCCGAGGCCAGCTATGCCAACGCCCGCGCCACCGCCGAGCGGGCACGCCGCCTGGCTCCGGAAAGGTTCGTCTCGCAGAGCGACCTGGACAACGCCGTCGCCGCCGAGCGCAGCGCCGCCGCCGCGGTGGAGGCAGCGCGCGCAGGAGTGCGCAGCGCGCAGATCAATCTCGATTTCGCCACGGTCGCCTCGCCCATCGCCGGCCGCGCCGGCAAGCAGCAGGTCACCGAGGGCGCGCTGGTCGGCCAGGGCGAAGCCACCCTGCTGACCACGGTGGACCAGCTCGACCCGCTGTACGCCAACTTCTCGATCAACTCCAGCGAACTGTCGCAACTGCGCGCGGCAGCCAATGTCTCCCTGGCCGGCACCGGCAACACCCCGGTCGAGGTGCTGCTGCCCGGCGGCAAGGTCCATGCCGAACCGGGCATGCTCGATTTCGCCGACACCACGGTCGATCCGGCCACCGGCGCGGTATCGATGCGCGCGCTGGTGCCGAACCCGGACAAGGCACTGTTCCCGGGCAGCTTCGTCACCCTGAAGGCCAAGCTGGGCGAGCTCCACGGGGCGTTCCTGGTCCCGCAGGAGGCGGTGCTGCGCGACGCCAACGGCGCCTATGTGCGCATCGTCGACGCCGAGGGCAAGGTCGAACGCCGCAACGTCGCCACCGGCGCGGTCCAGGACGGGCAATGGATCGTGACCTCCGGCCTGGCCGCCGGCGACAAGGTCATCGTCTCGGGCCTGCAGAAGGTCCAGGACGGCGCACCGGCCACCGCCATCCCGTGGCAGCCCGCAGGCGACGGCGGGACACCCGCCCAGGCGCCGGCCCGGGCACCGGGGCAGGCCGACGCCGGCACGTCCGCGCCGAGCGAGTAAGGACCGCCCCCCATGCCCAAGTTCTTCATCAACCACCCGGTCTTCGCCTGGGTCGTGGCGATCCTGATCTCGCTCTCGGGCGTGATCGCGATCCTCGGCCTGGGCGTGGAGTCCTACCCGGACATCGCCCCGCCGCAGGTCACCGTCAGCGCCAACTATCCCGGTGCCAGCGCAGCCACCGTCGAACGCGCGGTCACCCAGGTGATCGAACAGCAGCTCACCGGCATCGACCACCTGCTGTACTTCAACTCCTCCTCCAGCGCCAGCGGCAGCGCCAGCATCACCTTGACCTTCGCCACCGGCACCGACCCGGACATCGCCCAGGTGCAGGTGCAGAACAAGGTCGCACTGGCCACCCCGAGGCTGCCCACCGAGGTGACCCAGCAGGGCGTGGTGGTGGCCAAGGCCAACGCCGGCTTCCTGATGGTGGTGGCGCTGATCTCCGACAACCCGGCGGTGGACCGCAACCAGCTCAACGACCTCAACGGCTCGCGCGTGATCGACCAGATCTCGCGCATCCCGGGCGTGGGCAGCGTGCGCCAGTTCGGCGCCGAGTACGCGATGAACATCTGGCTGGACCCGGGCAAGCTGCAGGGCTTCGGCCTGTCGGCCACCCAGGTGCTGCAGGCCATCCGCGGCCAGAACGTGCAGTTCGCCGCCGGCGCGGTCGGCGCCGATCCGGCTCCCGAGGGCCAGGTCTTCACCGCCACGGTCTCGGCCGAGGGCCGCTTCAGCAGCCCCGAGCAGTTCGAGGACATCATCCTGCGCGCCGACACCGACGGCACCACGGTGCGCCTGCGCGATGTGGCCCGGGTCACCATCGGCCCGGGCGGCTACGGCTTCGACACCCAGTACAACGGCAAGCCGGCCGGCGGCTTCGCGGTGCAGCTGCTGCCCGGCGCCAACGCGCTGAACGTGGCCGATGCGGTGCGCTCGCGGATGGACGAGCTGCAGGCCACCTTCCCCGAAGGCGTGACCTGGATCTCGCCGTTCGACAGCACCACCTTCGTCAAGATCTCGATCAAGGAAGTGGTCAAGACCCTGCTCGAGGCGGTGGTCCTGGTGTTCCTGGTGATGCTGCTGTTCCTGCAGAACATCCGCGCCACCATCATCCCGACCCTGGTCATCCCGGTGGCGTTGCTGGGTACCTTCCTGGGCCTGTCGGTCATTGGCTTCACCATCAACCAACTGACCCTGTTCGCGATGGTGCTGTCGATCGGCATCGTGGTCGACGACGCGATCGTGGTGATCGAGAACGTCGAGCGGATCATGACCGAGGAGGGCCTGGAGCCGCGCGAGGCCACGGTCAAGGCGATGGGCCAGATCACCGGCGCGGTGGTGGCCATCACCGTGGTCCTGGCCGCGGTGTTCATCCCCAGCGCGCTGCAGGGCGGCGCGGCCGGCGAGATCTACAAGCAGTTCGCCCTGACCATCGCCATCGCGATGGCCTTCTCGGCGTTCCTGGCCCTGGGCTTCACCCCGGCGCTGTGCGCCACCTTCCTCAAGCCCAGCCACCACATCGACTCCAACTGGGTGTTCCGCACCTTCAACAAGTACTACGGCAAGATCAGCACCACCTACGTCGGCCACATCGGCGGCGCAATCAGGCACGCGCCGCGCTGGATGGCGCTGTTCGCGGTGCTGGCGGTGCTGTGCGGCTTCCTGTTCACGCGCATGCCCGGCAGCTTCCTGCCCGAGGAGGACCAGGGCTATGCGATGGCGATCGTGCAATTGCCGCCGGGCGCGACCCTGCCGCGCACCCAGCGCGTGTTCGACGAGATGCGCAGCCGGCTGGAGCAGATCGAGGGCTACCAGAGCATGATGCAGGTGGCCGGCTTCAGCTTCGTCGGCGGCGGCGAGAACGTGGGCATGGCCTTCATCCGGCTCAAGCCCTGGGACGAACGCAAGCTCACCGCGCCGGAGTTCATCCAGCAGGCCAACGGCGCGCTGTTCGGGATCAAGGACGCGCAGATCTTCGCGATCAACCTGCCGACCGTGCAGGGCCTGGGCCAGTTCGGCGGCTTCGACATGTGGCTGCAGGACCGCAGCGGCCAGGGCCAGCAGGCCCTGACCCAGGCCCGCAACCAGTTGCTGGGGGCGGCGTCCAAGGACCCCGCCCTGTTCGGGGTGCGCCCGAACGGACTGGAGGACTCCCCGCAGCTGCAGCTGCACGTGGACCGGGTGCAGGCGCGCTCGATGGGCCTGGACCTGGGCGACATCTACAACGCCATCAGCCTGATGCTGGCGCCGGTGTACGCCAACGACTTCTTCTACGAGGGCCGGATCAAGCGGGTGAACCTGCGTGCCGACGCCCCGTTCCGCACCGGCGCCGAGTCGCTGGAGAATTTCTACACGCCCAGTCCGGCCAGCGGCCGGATGATCCCGCTCAGCACCGTGGTCAGTTCCGAATGGGTCACCAACCCGCCGGCGCTGAACCGCTACCAGGGCTATGCGGCGATCAACATCGTCGGCTCCCCGGCACCCGGCCACAGCTCCGGCGAGGCGATGGCGATCATGGAACGGATCGTCCGCGACGACCTGCCGGCCGGCTTCGGCTACGACTGGAGCGGCATGTCCTACCAGGAAATCCTGGCCGGCAACACCGCCACCTTGCTGCTGGTGCTGTCGATCGTGGTGGTGTTCCTGTGCCTGGCCGCGCTGTACGAGAGTTGGTCGATCCCGGTGGCGGTGCTGCTGGTGGTGCCGCTGGGCATGCTCGGCGCGCTTGTGTTCAGCATGGTGCGCGGGCTACCGAACGACATCTTCTTCAAGATCGGCCTGATCACGATCATTGGTCTTGCGGCCAAGAACGCGATCCTGATCGTGGAGTTCGCGGTGGAGCAGCGGCAGGCCGGCAAGACCCTGCGCGAGGCGACGGTGGAAGCCGCGCGCCTGCGCTTCCGCCCGATCCTGATGACCTCCTTCGCGTTCATCATGGGCGTGACGCCGATGGCCATCTCCACCGGCGCGGGCGCCAACTCGCGCCACGCGATCGGCACCGGCGTGATCGGCGGCATGGTGTTCGCCACCCTGCTCGGCCTGCTGATGATCCCGGTGTTCTTCGTGGTCGTGCGGCGCATGCTCGGCGACACGCTCGACGAGCCTTCGCGCGAGTGGCTGGAGAAGCAGCACCGCGAGGGCGGTTCGGCGATGCGCTGAATGCCCCGGCAGGGGCGGGCATGGGTCTCCCGGCGCCTGGCGGCAGGCGCCGGGGCGGCACGGGCAACCCGAGGGTCCCGGTATCGGGAGCGAACCTGAGCAAGGACTGATCCGACCATGGCCCTCGAAACCACCGCCAAAGCCCTGGCCCTGTGGACCCTCATCCTGCTGTTGGCGATCGCCAACGGGCTGCTGCGCGAAGCGGTGCTCATTCCCAGGATCGGCGCGTTCGCGGGCACCGCCCTCAGCGGCCTGCTCCTGGCGGCGCTCATCCTGGCGGTGGCGTACCTGGGCCTGCCCTGGATGCCGGTCAGGCGCGCCGGCGGGCTGCTGTGGATCGGCCTTGGCTGGCTGCTCCTCACCCTGGCCTTCGAGTTCTCGTTCGGGCTGCTGCGCGGGCAGGCGCTGGTCGAAATCCTGGAGGCCTACACCTTCAAGGGCGGCAACCTGTGGCCGCTGGTCCTGGCGGTCACTGCCGCCGCGCCCTGGCTGGCGGCCAGGCGCAGGGGCTGGCTGTAGGCAGCGTCCCGGCTCCCGCCCCGGGAGCCGGACCCGTCCCAGGCGCCGCCCGGGACCGGCTCAGTCCGCGCCCAGGTCCTGCGGCGCCAATTCGCGCAGCCGGCCCTCATGCAGCTCCAGCACCCGGTCCAGGCGCCTGGCCAGGCGCCGGTCGTGGGTGACCAGGACCAGGCTGGTGCGCTGGGCGCGGTTGAGGCCCAGCATCAGCTCGAACACGGTGGCGGCGGTCTTCGCGTCCAGGTTGCCGGTGGGCTCGTCGCCGAGCACGCAGGCCGGGCGGTTGACCAGGGCCCGGGCCACGGCCGCGCGCTGGCGCTCGCCGCCGGACAGTTCGCCGGGCTTGTGGCCCAGGCGATGGCCCAGGCCCACGGCTTCCAGCAGCGCGGTGGCGCGCGAACTGGCCTCCCCCACTTCGCCGCCGGCCAGCAGCACCGGCATCATCACGTTCTCGCGTGCGGTGAACTCGGGCAGCAGGTGGTGGAACTGGTAGACGAAGCCCAGGGTGCGGTTGCGCAGGCGGCCGCGCTGGGCGTCGGACTGCGTCGACATCCGCTGCCCGGCCACGTAGACCTCGCCGGCGGTGGGCGTGTCCAGGCCGCCCAGCAGGTGCAGCAGGGTGCTCTTGCCGGCGCCGGACGCGCCGACGATGGCCACGGTCTCGCCGGCGGCCACCCGCAGGTCCAGGCCGTCGAACACCGGGGTTTCGAGCCTGCCTTCGGCATAGGTCTTGGCCAGGCCCTCGGCGCGCAGCGCCTCGCCTTCGGCATGCACGGGACCGGCCTGCTCATTCATAGCGCAACGCCTCCGCCGGCTGGGTGCGTGCGGCGCGCCAGGCCGGGTACAGGGTGGCGAAGAAACTCATCGCCAGCGCCACCACCAGGGTCAGGATCACGTCGTTCGCCTGCATGTCGGTGGGCAGGCCGGTGATGTAGTACACGTCCTCCGGCAACAGGGTCACGTTGAACAGCGCCTCGATCCCGTCGAGGATCCGCTCCAGGTTGCGGGTCAGGGCCACGCCGCCGGCGAAGCCGAGCACGGTGCCGATCACGCCGATCACCGTGCCCTGGACCATGAACACCTGCATCACCCCGCCCGGGGTCAGGCCGAGGGTGCGCAGGATGGCGATGTCGGCCTGCTTGTCGGTGACCAGCATCACCTGCGAGTTCACCAGGGTGAAGGCGCCCATCAGGATGATCAGCGACAGCAGGATGCCCATCACCGTCTTTTCCATCTTCAGCGAGTGGTAGAGGTTGGCGTTGTCGCGGGTCCAGTCGGTGACCCGGTAGAAGCCGGGCAGCTGCAGGGCCAGGTCGCGGGCCACGTCGTAGGCGTGGTTCATGTCGTGCATCATCAGCCGCACGCCGCTGGCGCCGTCCATGCGCAGCAACCGCTGCAGGTCGGCCATGTGCACGATGGCCAGGCCATTGTCGATCTCGTTGTGCCCGGCCGAAAAGATGCCGCTGACGGTGAAGCGCTTGTAGCGCGCCATCGCCCCCATCGGCGAGCCCTGGAACTCGGGAACCATCACCATCACCGGATCGCCCACGCCCACGCCCAGGAACAGGGCCAGTTCCTGGCCGAGCAGGATGTTGTAGCCGCCATCGACCAGCGAGTCGGCCGATCCACGCTTCATTTTCTGCGCCAGCACCGAGACCCGCTGTTCCATGTCGGGCATCACCCCGCGGACCATGGCCGGCTGCTTGCGCAGGCCCGACAGCAGGGCCTCGGTCTCCACGAACGGCGCCGCGCCGGCCACCCGCGGGTCCTGGGTGGCCAGGTCCACGGCGAACTTCCAGTCGTGCATCGGCTCGCCGTCGGCGACCACGGTGGCGTGGGCGGCGAACTGCAGCAGGCGGTCGCGGATCTCCTTCTGGAAACCGCTCATCACCGCCATCGTGGTGATCAGCACGGTCACGCCCAGGGCGATGCCGAGGATCGAGGCCAGCGAGATGAAGGAGATGAAACCGTTGCGGCGCTTGGCGCGCAGGTAGCGCAGGCCGATGGCCACGGGGACGGGTTTGAACATGGGCCGTTGCGGATCCGTTGCCGGCGTTACCCGGCGGGCTGTGGCCGCTATGGTGCCATCGGCCGGCCGTGGCGCGAAGCGCCGCGCGCGGCGGCAGCCAGCCGCAGTTCACGCCGGCGCGCGGCCGGCAAGGTGTCGGGCCACCAGGTCAGGCGCTGGTGGCGGCCTGCATCGTCGACGGCGTGGACGAAGGCCAGCGGCCCGCGCCAGGCGATCTCGCAGCGGGCCAGTGGACGGCCGTCGAGGGTATCGGGACCGGCGTGGGAGGCGATGCCATCGCCCGGGCCGGTGGCCCGATCCGCCAGCACCAGCCAGCGCGGCGCCCTGCCCGCTTCGCGCCAGGCCAGGCGCAGTCCCCAGGCGGCCGCGGCCAGCGCCAGCGGCCAGGCCAGCCAGCGCGGCACTTCGGCACCGAGCACCGACAGCGGCGCCAGCAGCGACAGGATCAGCAGCGCGGCGACCAGCCAGCGCGAAGGGCGCCACTCAACCCGGCAGGGCGCGGATGCGGACGATGAGGGCGGACAGTTCGGCATCCGGACAGGCCTCGTAGCCCATGAACCAGCGCCAGAGCCTATCGTCCTCGCAGTCCAGCATGCGTAGGAAAACCCCGCGCTCGGCCTCGGAAGCAGCCGTCCAGCCGTGGGCCAGCCAGCGCTCGAACAACTGGTCCAGTTCGCGCATGCCGCGGCGGCAGCGCCAGCGGATGCGGCGCAGTTCGGCGTCCGGGTCGGGGGCGCCGGCACTCACGGGGCGTGACTCATCGTGCGTGCGCCCGGACCGGATGCAGCGCGGCGCGGCTCAGGCCCGGCGCTCCATCATCAGCTTCTTGATCTCGGCGATGGCCAATGCCGGGTTCAGGCCCTTCGGGCAGGTCCGCGCGCAGTTCATGATGGTGTGGCAGCGGTACAGCTTGAACGGGTCTTCCAGGTCGTCCAGGCGCGCGCCGGTGTCCTCGTCGCGCGAGTCGACAATCCAGCGGTAGGCCTGCAGCAGGATCGCCGGCCCCAGGTAGCGCTCGCCGTTCCACCAGTAGCTCGGGCACGAGGTCGAGCAGCACGCGCACAGGATGCACTCGTACAGGCCGTCGAGCTTCTTGCGGTCCTGCGGCGACTGCAGCCGCTCGCGGTCCGGCGGCGGCGGGGTCTGGGTGCGGATCCACGGCTTGATCGAGGCGTACTGCGCGTAGAAGTGGGTCAGGTCCGGGACCAGGTCCTTGACCACGTCCATGTGCGGCAGCGGGTAGATCGGCACCTCGGCCTTGCCGCAGTCGCTGATCGCCTTGGTGCAGGCCAGGGTGTTGGTGCCGTCGATGTTCATCGCGCACGAACCGCAGATGCCCTCGCGGCAGGAGCGGCGGAAGGTCAGGGTCGGGTCGATCTCGTTCTTGATCTTGATCAGCGCGTCCAGGACCATCGGCCCGCACGCGGCCAGGTCCACCTCGTAGGTGTCGGTGCGCGGGTTGGCGTCGTCGTCCGGGTTCCAGCGGTAGACCTTGAACGTGCGCGGGTCCTTGGCGCCCTTGGCCGGGAAGTGCTTGCCCTGGGTGACGCGGGAATGCTTCGGAAGGCTGAACTCTGCCATGGCTGCTCTCGTTGGCTCAGGCGGTCCGCGCGGCGCGCACGGAGCGCGCCTGGCGGGAAGGGGCGTTCTGGCGCGGCATCGCGGCCATCAGTACACGCGCGGCTTCGGCGGCACCACGTCGACGTCGCCGCTGAGCGTGTACATGTGGACCGGGCGGAAGTCGAAGCTGCACTGGCCCTTGTCGTCGACCGTGACCAGGGTGTGCTTGTGCCAGTGGGCGTCGTCGCGCTCGGGGTAGTCCTCGCGGGCGTGGGCGCCGCGGCTCTCGTGGCGCTGCTCGGCCGAGTTGATCGTGGCGACGGCATTCAAGAGCAGGTTGTGCAGCTCGTAGGTCTCGATCAGGTCCGAGTTCCATACCAGCGAGCGGTCGGAGACCTTCACGTCCTCGAACGAGGCGAAGATGTCCTGCATCTTCGCGCAGCCTTCCTGCAGCGACTTCTCGGTGCGGAACACCGCCGCGTCGGCCTGCATGGTCCGCTGCATGCGGTCGCGGATCACCGCCGTGGGCGTGTCGCCGTCGGCGTTGCGCAGCGTGTCCAGCTGGGTCAGCGCCTTTTCGCAAGCGTCGACCGCCAGCGGCTTGTGCGCACCGCCCGGCTTGATCGTTTCGGCGCAGCGGTTGGCCACCGCGCGCCCGAACACCACCAGGTCCAGCAGCGAGTTGGAGCCCAGCCGGTTGGCGCCGTGCACCGACACGCAGGCGGCCTCGCCGATGGCGTACAGCCCCGGCACCACCGCGTCGTTGTCGTTGCCGACCTTGCGCACCACTTCGCCGTGGTAGTTGGTGGGGATGCCGCCCATGTTGTAGTGCACGGTCGGGATCACCGGGATCGGCTGCTTGGTCACGTCGACGCCGGCGAAGATGTGGGCGCTTTCGGCGATGCCCGGCAGCTTCTCGTTGATCACTTCCGGGCCCAGGTGGGTCAGGTCGAGCAGGATGTGGTCCTTGTGCTCGCCCACGCCGCGGCCCTCGCGGATCTCGATGGTCATCGAGCGCGACACCACGTCGCGCGAGGCCAGGTCCTTGTAGTGCGGTGCGTAGCGCTCCATGAAGCGCTCGCCGTTGGCGTTGCGCAGGATGCCGCCTTCGCCGCGCACGCCCTCGGTGATCAGGCAGCCGGCGCCGTAGATGCCGGTGGGGTGGAACTGCACGAACTCCATGTCCTGCAGCGGCAGGCCGGCGCGCGCGACCAGGCCGCCGCCGTCGCCGGTGCAGGTGTGGGCGGAGGTGGCGCTGAAGTAGGCCCGGCCGTAGCCGCCGGTGGCCAGGACCACGCCGTGGGCACGGAACAGGTGCAGCGAACCCTCCGCCATGTCCAGGGCCAGCACGCCGCGGCAGGCGCCCTCCTCGTCGAAGATCAGGTCCAGGGCGAAGTACTCGACCATGAACCGCGCATCGTGCGCCAGCGACTGCTGGTACAGGGTGTGCAGCATGGCGTGGCCGGTGCGGTCGGCCGCCGCGCAGGTACGCTGCGCCGGCGGGCCCTCGCCGTAGCGGGTGGTCATGCCGCCGAACGGGCGCTGGTAGATCTTGCCTTCCTCGGTGCGCGAGAACGGCACGCCATAGTGTTCGAGTTCGATGATCGCCGGGATCGCCTCGCGGCACATGTATTCGATGGCGTCCTGGTCGCCCAGCCAGTCCGATCCCTTGATGGTGTCGTAGAAGTGGTAGCGCCAGTCGTCCTCGCCCATGTTGCCCAGCGCCGCCGAGATGCCGCCCTGGGCGGCGACGGTGTGCGAGCGGGTCGGGAATACCTTGGTCAGGCACACCGTCTGCAGGCCCTTCTGGGCCAGGCCGAAGGTGGCGCGCAGGCCGGCGCCGCCGGCGCCGACGACGACCATGTCGTATTTGTGTTCGGTGATCTTGTAGACGGACATGCGGGATCGATTCCTTGTGCGCGCGGCGGTCAGCCGGCCAGCGCGATGCGGGCGACGGCGAAGAGGCTGACCAGTGCGCCCAGCACCGCGACGAACTTCACGCCGGTCTGCAGGACCAGCGCGAGCAGCGAATGGTGGATGTAGTCCTCCAGCACGACCTGCAGGCCGAGCTGGGCATGCCAGAACATCACGGCCAGGAAGCCGACCAGCAGGATCGCGTTCCACGGCCGGGACACGGCGTAGACCGCACCGGCATAGTCGCTGCCGACCAGGCCGATCACGAACCACACGAACCACAGGCCCAGCAGGACCAGGGCGGTGGCGGTCAGGCGCTGGTGGATGAAGTGCTCGGTGCCGGTCTTGGCCGAGCCCCAGCCGCGCACGTTCTTCAGCGGGGTGCGGAACCTGTCGTTCGCGCTCATGCGGCACCTCCGTTCATCGCGCAAGCCCAGATCAGGGCGGTAAGCACCAGGCTGCCGACCACCGACAGCCAGCTGCTGCGGATGAAGGCCGGGATGCTGTAGCCGATCGCGAAGTCCTGGACCACGTGGCGGATGCCGTTGCACAGGTGGTAGGCGAAGCACCAGCTCCAGCCGAACAGGAACACCTTGCCGTACCAGGCTCCGGCATGGCCGCTGAAGCAGGCCCAGGCCTCGGGCCCGAGCATCAGCGCCAGCAGGCCGGCGGCGATGAGCAGCGCGCCGGCGGCAAGCACGACGCCGGTAGCGCGGTGCAGGATCGAGGTCACCATCTGGATCTGCCAGCGGTACACCTGCAGATGCGGCGACAAGGGACGGGGGCGAGGGCTCATGCGCTGGATCGTCTCGGCTGTGCGGCCGCCGGGCCGCGTGGCTGGTGGCGCGGCATCAGAAATCGATGCAGCGGCCGTTCTTTTCCCAGTCCCCGTAGCGGGTCGGCTCCGGCCCGGGGCGGCCGTCGATTTCGCGCGCGGCCGCCGGTGCGGCCTCGCCTGCGGACGGCCGGGTGCCGTCGGCCGGCAACGCAGCCGGCTCGGGAACCTGGGGGCTTTGACCTATCATGGGACTCCTTGCAACGCACAATTTTAAGTCCCCGTTCACGTGCCTGACAACTCGCCTTTCGTATCTCCCTTGATTCGACAGGGATTCTTCGCCCTGGAGGAGCATGCCGTGCTGGACCTGGAGGGACCGGACGCGGTCGTCTTCGCCCAGGCCCAGTTCGCCAACGACGTCGCCGCGCTGGCCGCCGGACACTGGCAGTGGAATGCCTGGCTCAATCCGAAGGGACGCACGATCGCGGTATTCGCGCTGCTGCGGACCGGCGCGGAATCGCTGCGACTGCTGCTGCCGGACTTCGATGCGGCCGAACTGGGCGACACGCTGCGCAGGTTCGTGTTCCGGCGCAAGCTGGCGATCTTGCCGCGGCCGGACCTGGGCGCAGCCGGCGCGTTCGCCGCACCGGCGGCCGCGCGGGGCGCGGCACTGGCCGGCGAGCAGGACGCGGCGTTGGAACTGGACTTCGGCGCGCCCGGCCTGCCCCGCACCTTGCGCCTGTCCCCCGCCCCGGCGCCGGCCGACGCGGCCGCCCGCGAAGCCTGGGCGATGGCCGACCTGCGCCTGGGCCTGCCGCGGCTGCCTGCGCCGCAGCGCGAACAATGGACCCCGCAACAACTGGGATTGGAGCGGCTGGCCGCCTTCAGCGTGAAGAAGGGCTGCTACCCCGGCCAGGAAATCGTGGCCCGCACCCACTTCCTGGGCAAGGCCAAGCGCGCGGCGACCCTGTTGCGGGTGGCCGATGCGGTGCCGCCAGGCGCCGCGGTCGTCCAGGAGGGCCGCGCCATCGGCAACGTCGCCAGCGCGGCAGGCCACGCGCCGCGGCTGGCCCTGGCCGTGCTGGCGCTGGAGCGCGACGCGGCGCCGCTGCAGGCAGGCGGCGCGGAGGCGGTGCCGGAACCGTTCGTGGACGGCCTGGCGCGCTGACCTGGCTCAGGCCGCCAGGCGCACGCCGTCCGCGGGATCGAAGAAATGCAGGTGCGCCGGGTCGGCGCGCAGGCGCAACTGGGCGCCGGGTTCGGGCAAGGCGGCCGGGGGCAGCCGCGAGACCAGTGCGCGGCCACCGAAGTCCAGGTGCAGGAACGCCTCGCTGCCGACCGGCTCGACCACGTCCACCCGCGCCTGCAGGCCCTCCTCCGCGGCCGGCAGCAGGTGTTCCGGGCGCACGCCCAGCGCCACCCGCCGGCCCAGCCAGGATGCAGGCACGTCCGCCCCGGGCAGCGGCACGTCGCCCTGCCCGTCCAGCACCAGGCGCAGGCCGTCGGCTGCGCGCAGTTCCCCTTCCAGCACGTTCATCGCCGGGCTGCCGAGGAAGCCGGCCACGAACAGGTTGGCCGGGCGCTCGTACAGCGCCATCGGCGTGTCGATCTGCTGGATCCTGCCGCCATCGAGCACCACGATGCGCTGGCCCAGGGTCATCGCCTCGACCTGGTCGTGGGTGACGTAGACCATGGTCGCGCCCAGGCGCTGGTGCAGCCGGGCGATCTCGGTGCGGGTCGTGTGGCGCAGCTTGGCGTCCAGGTTGGACAGCGGCTCGTCCAGCAGGAACACCGCCGGTTCGCGCACCAGCGCCCGGCCCAGGGCGACCCGCTGGCGCTGGCCGCCGGACAACTCGCGCGGGCGCTTGCCCAGCATCGCCTGCAGGCCCAGCATCTCCGCCGCCTCGGCCACCCGCCGCCCGGCCTCCGCGCGCGGCGTCCCCCGCAGCTTCAGGCCGAAGGCCAGGTTCTCGGCCACGGTCATGTGCGGGTACAGGGCATAGCTCTGGAACACCATGGCGATGTCGCGGTCCTTGGGTGCGACGTCGTTGACCGCCCGGCCGCCGATCCGCAAGGTGCCGGAGGTGATGTCCTCCAGCCCGGCGATCATCCGCAACAGGGTCGACTTGCCGCAGCCGGACGGGCCGACCAGCACCATCAGTTCGCCATCGGCGATGTCGAAGGTTGCGCCATGCACGGCCACCTGGCCGTTGTCATAGACCTTGCGCACCTGGTCCAGCTGCAAGCCTGCCATCGGGCCTCCGGAAACGGGAATACGTATGCAGCCGCACCGCAACGGATGGAACTGCCGCGGCCGCGCCCCGATCATGTCATGCACCGGGCGCCATGGCGAACTTCCCCGCTTCCCGCGCACTGGACAAGACGCTCGCCGGACGGTGATATTCAGGACGTCCGGACCCACGCCACACCCCACGGAACCCACCTCGGATGCACGACACCCTGCTGCTGTTCGGCGCCACCGGCGACCTGGCGCAACGCTACCTGTTCCCGTCGCTGCTGCGCCTGCAGGGCGACGGCCTGCTGCCGGCCGACTTCCGGGTGCGCGGGCTGTCGCTGTCGGCGCACGACAGCGAGGCGTTCCGCGGGATCCTGCGCGAGCGCTTCGCCCACCTGAGCCACCATACCCCTACCCCGGAGCAGGTCGAGGAATTCCTGGCGCGGGTGGATTACCGCTCGGTGGACCTGCGCTCGCCCGAGTCGGTGGCCGAGTCGGTGGCCGACCTGGTCGGGCGCCGCTGCGTGAGCTACCTGTCGATCCCGCCGGGCCTGTACATCAGCACCTGCCAGGGCCTGGCCCAGGCAGGCGCGTTCGCCGCGCCCAACCGGCTGATGCTGGAGAAGCCCATCGGCCACGACCTGGCCTCGGCGCGCGAGATCAACGCGTCCATCGGCGGCCTGATCGACGAGGACCGGATCTTCCGCATCGACCATTACCTGGGCAAGGCGGCAGTGCAGAACCTGCTGGCGCTGCGCTTCGGCAACACCCTGCTCGAAGCGGTGTGGAACCGCACCTACATCGACTCGGTCAACATTCTGGTCTCCGAGACCGAGGGCGTGGACGGGCGCAACGCCTACTACGCCCGCTCCGGCGCGTTGCGCGACATGGTCCAGAGCCACATCCTGCAATTGCTGTGCCTGGTGGCGATGGAGCCTCCGGCCTCGCTGGCCGCCGACCGCATCCGCGACGAGAAGGTCAAGGTGCTGCGCGCGCTGCGCCCGTTCGGCGCCGCCGAGGCGCAACGCCACAGCGTGCGCGGCCGCTACATCGCCGGCATCATCGACGGCCAGCCGGTGCAGGCCTACGCCGCGCCCGAAGGCAGCGAGGTGGAAACCTTCGTCGCGGCGACCGCGCACATCGACAACTGGCGCTGGGCCGGAGTGCCGTTCCACCTGGTCACCGGCAAGCGCATGGCCGAACGCTCCACCGTGGTGACGGTGACGCTCAAGCCGGTCACCCACTGGCTGTTCGAGCGTCCCGACGGCGCCCATGCCGCGCCCAACCGGCTGACCTTCCGCCTGCAGCCGCAGGAAGACATCGAGCTGGGCCTGATGAGCAGCCTGGCCGGCCCGGAATGGGGCACCCTGGAACTGCACCCGCTGGAGCTGGAACTGTCCTCGCAGACCGGGCACAACCGCCGCATCGCCTACGAACGCCTGTTCCTGGACGCGCTGCACGGCAGCCACGCACTGTTCGTGCGCAACGACGAGGTCGAGGCGGCCTGGGCCTGGACCGACAGCGTGGTCGCGGGCTGGGAACGCGGCGACGTGCCGCTGGAGTACTACCCTGCCGGCACCTGGGGACCGCGCGAGGCCGCGCCCTACCTGCCGGCGCAGTTCGACGCGGTCGGCCGCCCGCCGCGCAGGAGCTGAAGATGACCGACGCGCTGCTGATCGCGGACATCGGCGGGACCAACGCCCGCTTCGCCCTGGCCGACCCGCGGGCGGCGACCCCGTTGCTGGATGCGAGCGTGCGCGAGTTCGCGGTAGCCGACTTCCCCTCGCTGGCCGACGCCGCGCGCCACTACCTGGAGCAGGCCGGCACCCAGGCCGACCGCGGCGTGTTCGCGGTGGCCGGGCGGGTCGACGGCGACGAGGCGCGGATCACCAACCATCCGTGGGTGATCTCGCGCAGCCGCACCCGCGACATGCTCGGCTTCCGTGACGTGCACCTGCTCAACGACTTCGCCGCGCAGGCGATGGCGATCAGCCTGTACCGGCCGCAGGACGTGGTCAGGATCGGCGGCGTCGACTGGACCCCGGCCCCGGCGCACGAGCCGCGCACCTATGCCGTGATCGGCCCGGGCACCGGCCTGGGCGTGGGCGGGCTGGTGGTCCGCGACGGCCGTTGCTACCCGCTGGAAACCGAGGGCGGCCACGTCAGCTTCCCGCCGGGCACGCCCGAGGAGATCCGGATCCTGGAGATCCTCTCGGCCCAGTTCGGTCGGGTCTCCAACGAGCGCCTGGTGTGCGGCCCGGGGCTGGTCAACATCCACCGCGCGCTGTGCGAGATCGCCGGGGCGGACCCGGGCCTGCCCGAGCCGAAGGACATCACCGCCCGCGCCGCGCAGGGCGATCCGCTGGGCATGCGCGCGGTGGACGTGTTCTGCGCGGTATTCGGCGCCATCGCCGGCGACCTGGTGCTGACCCTGGGGGCCTGGGACGGCGTGTTCCTCACCGGCGGGCTGGTGCCGCGGATGCTCGACCCGCTGCTCCATTCCGGCTTCCGCCAGCGCTTCGAATACAAGGGCAGGTTCTCGCCGAACATGGCCAGGGTACCGACCCTGGCGGTGGTGCATCCGCATGCCGGCCTGCTCGGCGCGGCCGCCTATGCGGTGGACCTGCTGCGCCCGGAGCGGGCATGAACGACGACCCGCGCGTGCAATGGTTCTCGCATGACGATCCGGAGGACTGGATCCATGCGGCCGCGGCGGACATGGAGCGCTGCCTGGCCGCCGAACTGGCCGCGCACGGCCACGCCCGCATGCTGCTTTCGGGCGGCACCACCCCGGCGCCGGTCTATGCACAGCTGGCGGTGGCGCCGCTGGACTGGAACCGGGTCACCGTCGGCCTGGTCGACGAACGCTGGCTGTCGCCGCGCGACAGCGCCAGCAATGCGCGCCTGGTGCGCGAGCACCTGCTCGATCGCGCCGACGTCGGCCGCTTCGAGCCGCTGGTGCGCGAAGGCCTGTCCCTGGCCGAATCGGTGCATGCCGCGAACCTGGAAGCCCGGCACGCACCCGAAGCCTGCCTGGCGATCCTGGGCATGGGCAACGACGGCCACACCGCCTCGCTGTTTCCAGGCGCAGAAGGGCTGGAACGGGTGCTGGCCTGCACCCAGCCCTATGCGGCGCTGGACGCCACCGGCTGCCCGGTCGCCGGCGACTGGCCGCTGCGCATCACCCTGACGCCCGCCGGCCTGGCCAAGACCCGCCAGCGCCTGCTGCTGCTGCGCGGCAAGGCCAAGCGCGAGGTATTCGCCCGCGCCCTGGAAGCAGACGACCTGCTGGAACTGCCGATCCGTGCCGCGATCGGGACCGGCACGGTGCCGCTCAGGGTCCACTGGTGTGCATGAATGCGAGAATTCAACGCCGGTCCCTCGCAAACGTCGTCTTGACGCGACTCCCCCGCAAGCACCCGCGCATCCATGTGCGGGGCGTCAATGAAAAGCCCGGCACTGCTTGATCCTGCCGGGCATTCCCCTCCTTCCCTCATAGCCCCACGCCAATGAGCCTGCATCCGAAGATCGAAGCCGTCACCGAACGCATCCGCAGGCGCAGCGCGCCCTCGCGCGCGGCCTACCTGGCCGGGATCGAGCAGGCGCTGCGCAGCGGGCCCAACCGCACGCCGCTGAGCTGCGCCAACCTGGCCCACGTGTTCGCCGCCTGCGGCGACACCGACAAGGCGCGCCTGCGCGGCGAAGCCACGCCCAACCTGGGCATCGTCACCGCCTACAACGACATGCTTTCGGCGCACCAGCCGTACGAGCACTACCCCGAGCGGATCCGTGCCCTTGCCCGCCGGCTCGGCGCCACCGCGCAGGTCGCCGGCGGGGTGCCGGCGATGTGCGACGGCGTCACCCAGGGCCGCGGCGGCATGGAACTTTCGCTGTTCTCGCGCGACGTGATCGCCCAGGCCACCGCGGTGGCGCTGAGCCACGACGCCTTCGACGCGGCCCTGTACCTGGGCATCTGCGACAAGATCGTGCCCGGGCTGCTGATCGGCGCGCTGGCCTTCGGCCACTTGCCGGCGCTGTTCGTGCCGGCCGGGCCGATGCCGCCGGGCATCCCCAACAAGCGCAAGGCCGAGGTGCGCGAACGCTACGCCGCCGGCGAGGCCAGCCGCGAGGAGCTGCTGGAGGTGGAGGCGCAGTCCTACCACGCGCCGGGCACCTGCACCTTCTACGGCACCGCCAACTCCAACCAGGTGCTGCTGGAGGCGATGGGCGTGCAGCTGCCGGGCAGTTCCTTCGTCAATCCGGGCACGCCGCTGCGCGCGGCGCTGGACGACGAGGCGGTGCGGCGGGTGCTGACGATGACCGCGCTGGGCCAGGACTACCGGCCGCTGGGACGGCTGGTCGACGAGCGCGCCATCGTCAACGCGGTGGTGGCGCTGATGGCCACCGGCGGTTCCACCAACCACACCATCCACTGGATCGCGGTGGCGCGCGCGGCCGGCATCGTCCTGACCTGGGACGACATGGACCTGGTCTCGCAGGCGGTGCCGCTGCTGGCGCGGGTGTATCCGAACGGCGAGGCCGACGTGAACCGCTTCCAGGCCTGCGGCGGGACCGCGTTCGTGTTCCGCGAGTTGCTCGACGCCGGACTGATGCACGAATTGCCGACGGTGGTGCCGGACGGGATGCGGGCGTTCGCGCGCGAGCCGCGGCTGGAAGGCGGCGCGCTGTCCTCGGCGCCGGCGGCGGCGGTCTCGGCCGATGCGTCGGTGGTGCGCACCGTGGCCGCGCCGTTCGAGGCCCAGGGCGGGTTGCGGCTGCTGCGCGGGAACATCGGCCGCGCCCTGATCAAATTGTCGGCGGTCAAGCCCGAACACCGTTTCGTCGAGGCCCAGGCGGTGGTGGTGGATGCACCGCAGAAGCTCAACAAGCTGCATGCCGCCGGGGTGCTGCCGCGCGATTTCGTCGCGGTGGTGACCTACCAGGGGCCACGCGCCAACGGCATGCCGGAGCTGCATTCGCTGGCACCGTTGCTGGGCATGCTGCAGAACCAGGGGCGCGAGGTGGCGCTGGTCACCGATGGGCGGCTGTCGGGGGCCTCGGGCAAGATCCCGGCCGCCATCCACGTCACCCCGGAGGCGGCGCGCGGCGGGGCGATCGGCAAGGTGCGCGACGGCGACATCGTGCGAGTGGATGCGGAGGCCGGGACGCTGGAGGTGCTGGTGGAGGCTGCCGAATTCGCCGCACGCGGGGTGGCGGCCAATACCAGTCCGGCAGGGCACGACCTGGGGCGCAACCTGTTCGCCAACAGCCGGGCGGTCGTCGGGCCGGCGGACCAGGGAGCATTGTCGATCTCCTGCGGGCCGATGGGCAGCGATGGCGGATGCTGGGACTACGACGCCGAGTACGAGCTGGGTTGCGATGCGGAGGCGGCGCTGGCGCCGCATGAGGCGAAGGACGCTTGATGGTTTTGCGTGAGGGCCCCTTCTGGCTTCGGCCGGGGCCCCGACCTGCAATGGGCCGGCCCTGCGTGGCCGACGCGCGGCTAGAATCAACTCATCCCCCACCCCGGAGCCCTGCCCCATGAGCATCGCCGACACCCAGGCCCAGGCCGAGTCGCTGCTGCACCGCGCGGGCATCCTGCCGGTGGTCACCGCCCACAGCGTCGAGGAGGCGCGCAAGCTGGCGGCGGCGCTGCTGCGCGGCGGGCTCACGGCGATCGAATTGACCCTGCGCACGCCAGCGGCGCTGGATGCGCTGGTGGCGCTCAAGCGCGAGTTGCCGGACATCGCGGTGGGCATGGGCACGGTGCTGGACGTGGAGCAGATGCAGCGCTGCATCGAGCTGGGCGCGGACTTCCTGGTCACGCCGGGCACGCCGCCGGTGCTGGCCGATGCGCTGGCCGCCGCGCCGATCCCGGTGGTGCCCGGCGGGGCCACGCCAAGCGAGTTCATGGCGCTGATGGCGCGCGGGTTCCGGGTGTGCAAGCTGTTCCCGGCCTCGGCGGTGGGCGGGCTGGCGATGCTCAAGGGCCTGGCTGGCCCGCTGGCGGGCCTGAAGCTGTGCCCGACCGGCGGAATCGACGAGGACCGCGCGCACGAGTTCCTGGCGCAACCGAACGTGGTCTGCATCGGCGGATCGTGGATGGTGCCGAAAGCCTGGGTCGAGGCCGGCGACTGGGAGCGGATCGAGGCCAGCGCGGCCAAGGCGGCGGCGATCGTCGCCGGCGCGCGGGCGCGCTGAGCGCGAACGCCTTGCCCCGCTGCGGGGCAAGGCTGCCCTTCGTGGCAGCGCGGGTGCGCTGACCACGGCCGCGGCGACTCCCGCCCTTCCCCGTGACTCCGGGGACTTCCTACGGCATCGCGATCCGCACCTTCGCGCCCGGGCGGGCGACGTGCAGTTCGCCGTCCCGCCACTGCGCCGGTTGCCCATCGATGGTGGTCGCGCCCGGGGCGCCGGCATATGGCCACGGCAGGACCAGGCCGCCCGGCGGCAAGCCGGCGTCGGCGGCCACGTCCAATCGCAGTTCGCCGTCGCTGCGGCGCAGGGCGTAGCCCAGCCGGCCGTGCGGAGTGTGCAAGCCCTCGATTGCGATGCCCTCACCGTCCAGCCACTCCACCGGCACGCCCGCGGCCAGCACCAGGCTGTCGTCGCGCTCGCGGGCATAGGCGAACATGTCCAGCGCCGAGCGCAGGAAGTCCGAGGACACCCAGGCGTGCGGCAGGTCGCCGACGAAGAACGGCTTGCGCGGAGTGCTGGAGATCACCTCGGCCCACTGGTTCCACGGGCGCGGGGCGCGGTCGTCGAGGAAGTAGCGCACCGCCTCCCAGGCACGCTCGCGCCAGCCCAGGCGCACGAACGCGGCCACGTTGCGCCACTCGTAGGGCGTGTAGTCCTTCCATTCGCGCTGTCCGTCGCGGCGCTGCATGAACTCGATCCAGTAACGCTGGAAGGTGTTCTCCAGCAGGTCGGCCGGCAGCCAGTCGCGCTCGCCGCCGGGGGCCAGGGCGATCGTGGTCGAGGTCGGGTCGAAATCGCCCAGTTCGGCCGCGCCGGGCAGGTAGTCGATGCCGTGGCCGGCGGTGGCCGCGCGCAGCGACGCGGCCAGGTCGGCGCGGAACTGATCGCGGGCCGCGGCCATGCGCGCCGCGTCCGCGTCGCGTCCCAGCGCCCGGGCGATCTCCGCCGCGTCCTTGTAGCCGCGCAGCGCCCAGAAGTTGTCCCAGTACGAGTGCATCGGTTTCGCCGAGTAGCCCTCGTGGCTGATCGACGCCGGCATCATCCCGTAGAACGCCGGGTCCCGCTCCCGGTTCTCTTCGGTGCGCTCGCTGGCGCGCAACTCTTCCATGTAGGCGAAGGCCCCGGCCACGTGCGGCCACATCCGCTCCAGGAAATCGCGATCGCCGGTATAGCGCCAGTATTCGGCAATGTTGAAGATCAGTTCGCCGTGGCTGTCGTTCTCGGGCACCGGGTCGCTGCCGCGCGGGTCCACGCAGCACGGCACCTTGCCGTTCTCGAACTGGTAGGGCGCGTACCATTCCAGGAACTGGCGCACCACCTCCGGCCGGCCCAGGCGCAGCAAGCCCTCGGAGATCATCGCCCCGTCGCGGATCCAACTGCGCGAATAGGAGCGCGTGCCCGGCTGCAGGCGCGGGCCCACGCGCGAGACCAGCATGTGCGCCAGCGAGGTGCGCACGGTATCGGAGAACGCCTGCGCCTGCGGCGGCAGGCGCAGTTGCACCTGGCCGAGCAGTTCCTGCCAGTGTGCCTCGGTGGCGCGCGCGGCCGCGGCCGCGTCGAAGTTGACCGGCACCAATGCGGGGCCACTCAACGGCGCCACCAGCGCCACTTCGCGGACTTCGCCCGGCTCCAGATGCCAGCGATACAGCAGCATGCCCGAGGCCAGCCCGGTCGGATCCTCGGTCCGCGGTGTCGCCGGCAGGTCGCCCGCGGCCAGGCGCATCACTTCCAATCCGCCGTCGAAATGGGTGGCGAAAGCCTGCTGCGGCGCCTGCAGGGCAAACACGCGCGGTTTGCCGTCCACTTCCACCGTACCGCCGTCGAACGCGAGCTTCCGGATCGGGCTGACCCCGCCGACGGTGCTGAGGAACTGGGTGGGCGGATTGACCTGCAGCGGACGCACCGCCAGCGCCAGGGTGAAGTCGCGCGCCTGCGGATGCGGGTTGGACAGCCGGTAGCGCATCACCAGTTGCGAGTCCTCCGGCGTGCCGTGGGCGAAGGCGAGCACGTCCAGCAGCGGACGCTCGCCGGCATCGTCGGCCAGGGTCCAGGTCACGTTCGGCATGGGAATCCCGCCCGGGCGCAGGCCCTGCCCGGTGCGCACGTCGGCCCAGGTGAGCAGGCGCCCGCCGTCGAGCACGAACGGCTCGACGCTGAAGCCACCGCGCGCGACCTCGACCGCGCCGTCCTCGCCGATGAGACCCTGCTCGGGCCCGCCGTCGATGCCGACAATCGTCCAGTACGGCTGCTCGCCCCGGAAGCCGCGCGGCAGCCAGCCGCGCGGCAAGTCGGCGGCCACCGCGTGGACGAAATCGTTGGGCCGCGCGGAGAACGACAGCGGCTGCACCTGGACCTCGGCCAGCGCCCAGCTGCCGCCGTCGAAGTCCAGGGCGATCCGCCGCGACTCGGCCTCGGGCAGCGCGATCCAGTCGGTTTCGCCCCAGCCCTCCTCCACCGTACGCACTCGACGCCACCGGCCGTCGGCCTCCTCCAGTTCGACCGCATAGCGCGCCGGCCTGTGCTGGCCGCTGGCCCACTGCAGGCGCAGGCCGCCGAACTCGCGCGCCTGGCCCAGGTCCAGCGACAGGCGCTGGCGGCCGCTGGCTTCCCAGGCCGTGCCCGGGTCGCCGTCGATGGCCAGCGCGGCGGTGCCGGGCGCGGCACTGGCCTCGGCGGCGACGGCCCGCGGTGGCGTCTCCGGATCGGGCGGCAGCGGCTCGAAGCGCAACTGGTCGACGCATACCGAGCCGGCGCCGCCGGCATTGTTGTTGAGGGTCAGTTCGATCTTCGCGCTGCGGCGCAGGGTCTTGTCCGGATCCGGCCCCCAGGCCTTGGAGATGTGCCGCTTGCGGTAGCGCACCTCGGTCCACTCGGCCGGGAAGGCGTACTTCGGCCGGTTCACCCACCACACGTTGTCGCCGCTGGCGTCGACCAGCTTGAACTGCAGGTCGTTGGCCGGCGAGTCGCCGCGCAGGCGGAAGGAGAAGCGGAAGTTCTCCGGGAATTCCAGCGGCAGGTCACGCTGGATGCCGACGTAGCCGGACACGCCGTTGAAGTCGTAGTCCAGGCACAGCGCCTTGCCTTCCTCGCCCTCGACCTGGCGCAGGCTGCCGCTGACCTGGTTGGAGGCGAGCACGCGCCACGGCGAGACATCCTCAAAACCATCGAGCACGCGGGGCTGGGCCATTGCCTCGATTGGCGTAGACAGGAGAGCAAAGGCAAAAGCAATGGCAACCGCAAAAGCAGGTGCGCCTGCATGGCGAAGGGCGCGGCTCACCCGCCTTGGCCGGGGCATCGCATCGGCCCCCTTGCCATGCACACCAGCCAGCGCTTCGACCTTGGCTTCAAGACCACCCACAGCGATCCACCGCAAAAGCATCATCCACCCCACCTCATCCCTTGACGCTGCCGAGCAGCAGCCCTTGCATGTAGTAGCGCTGCAGCGCCAGGAACAGGCCCAGCACTGGCAACACCGTCACCACCGCGCCGGCCATCATCATCTCCACGTCCATGATGTGCTCGCGCGAGAGCGAGGCCAGCGCCACCGGCAGCGTGTACTGCTCCTGGTCGGTGAGCACGATCAGCGGCCACATGAAATCGTTCCAAGCCGCCATGAAGGTGAAAATCGCCAGCGTCACCAGCACCGGCTTGAGCATCGGCAGCACGATCCGGAAGAAGATCCGCCACTCCCCCGCCCCGTCGATCCGCGCCGCCTCCAGCAGCTCGTCCGGGATCGAGCGCGCGTACTGGCGCACCAGGAAGATCCCGAACACCCCCGCCAGCGCCGGCAGCACCACCCCGCCGTAGCTGTTGACCAGGCCCAGTTGCTTCATCAGCAGGAACAGCGGCAGCATCGCCACCTGCGCCGGCACCACCAGCGCCGCCAGCAATCCCTGGAACACCCGCTCGCGTCCGGCGAAGCGCAGCTTGGCGAAGGCATAGCCGGCCAGGGTGTTGAATAGCAGCGAACCCACGGTGATCGCCACCGACACCACCAGGCTGTTGGCGAAATTGCGCGCCATGCCGGTGCGGCCGAACATCTCCAGGTAGTTGTCCCAGGTCGCCGTCGACGGCAGCAACGGCGGCGGGAAGCGGCTGGCCTCGCCGGCCGGCATGAACGACACCGACAGCATCCACAGCAGCGGCATCAGGCTGACCGCGGCCAGTGCCAGCAGCGCGCCGTTGACCAGCCACGCATGCCAGCGCGACTGCCCGACCTCGGCGCTCATGGCCCATGCCTCATACCAGGTCCTTCCTGCGCCCCAGGCGCAGCATCAACGCGGTCGCGCCGAGGATGATCAGGAACAGCAGGAACGCCACCGCCGAGGCGCGGCCCAGGTTCCACCACTTGAAGCCTTCCTCGAACATGAAGTACAGCACGCTGACCGTGCTCTGCAGCGGATCGCCGCGGGTCATCACGTAGGGCTCGGCGAACAGCTGGAAGTAGCCGGACACGGTGATCACCCCGACCACCAGCAGCACCGGCCCCAGCTGCGGCAGGGTGATGTGCAGGAACTGCCTCCAGCGCGAGGCACCGTCGATCCGCGCGGCCTCGTACAGGTCCTGCGGGATCGCCTGCAGCCCGGCCAGGAAGATCACCATGTTGTAGCCGAAGTTCTTCCACACCGCGAACAGGATGATGGTCGGCATCGCCCAGTTCGGATCGCCCAGCCAGTCCACCGGGGAGATCCCGACGTGCCCCAGCGCCCAGTTCACCAGGCCGTAGCGGGTGTGGAACAGGTAGCGCCAGATCACCGCCACCGCCACCAGGGTGGTGACCACCGGCGCGAACAGCGCAGTGCGGAACAGCGGCCGGAACCGCGCCGCCGGCGCGTTGAGCAGCAGCGCCGCGCCCAGCGACACCGCGATCGACAGCGGCACGCCCACCACCACGAAGTAGGTGGTGTTCCACAGCGACTTCCAGAACATCGGCGTGCGCAGCAGGTCGAGGTAGTTGTCCAGGCCGACGAAGCGCAGGTTGCCGATGTCGGCCAGCGCGTACAGGTCGAAGTCGGTCAGGCTCAGCATCAGCGCCGCCAGCACCGGCAGGCCGAAGAACACTCCGATCACCAGCAGCGCCGGCCCGGCGAAGACCCATCCGGCGAGCGCGCGGTTCATGGCCGCTCCCGCGCCGGTTCGCCCTGCCCGGGCTCGCCCGCGGCACGCTCGTGCAGCCAGCGCCGCTTGGCCAGGATCGCGTCGACCCGCTGGTCCAGTTCCCGCGCCGCGTCCGCCTGCGCCTGGCCGCCGCGGACCACGCGCTCGGTGGCGATCCGCATTTCCTGCACGATCCGCTCCCATTCCAGCACCTTTGGCGTGGGCCGGACCCGTTCGAGCTGGTCGCGGAAGGCCATCGACAATCCATCGGCCGACAAGGCCGGATCCTCCCAGGCGCTGCGCCGTGGCGGCAGGTCGCCGATCATGGCGTGGAAGCGCCGCTGGATGTCCGGCCGCGACAGGAACTCGATCAGTTTCCAGGCCTCGGGAGTGCGCGGCGAGCCGCGGAAGATCACCAGGCTGGTGCCCCCGGCGATGCCGGCGCCCGGACCGTCCGGGCCGGGCAGCGGCATCGTGCCCCACTGCCCCTCCAGCGCCGCCGGCTGGCGCTTGCGGAACTCGCGGATGTTCCAGGGCCCGGACAGGTAGAAGGCGAAGTAGCCGTCGAAGAATTCGTCCCAGACATTGGAGATCTGGGTCTCGGACATCTTCGGCGCCCAGCCCTGCTCGAACATGTTGGCGTAGAACGCCAGCGCGCGGGCGAAACCCGGGCTGCGGAAGTTGCCGCGGGTGCCGTGCTCGCGCAGCAGCGGATCGTCCTGCTGCAGCGCCAGCGACAGCTGCTGCTCGAATTCATTGAGCGGCAGCAGGATCGCGTAGCGGTCCGGGCCGACGTGGCGCTTGACCGCGGCCATCGCCCGCTCCCACTCGGCCCAGGTGCGCGGCGGCTGCTCCACCCCGGCCTCGCGCAGGAGGTCCTTGCGGTAGAACAGCAGGCGGGTGTCCACGTACCAGGGGATGCCCAGCAGTTCGCCGTCGATCACCGCCGTGTCCCAGATGCCGGGGAAGAAGTCCTCCGGGTCGACGACGTCGGAAGCATCGACGAACGGCTGCAGCGGGGTCAGCGCGCCCAGCGCGGCGAACTCCGGCAGCCAGGTGTTGCCGAGCTGGCACACATCCGGCAGCGCCCCGGCGGCATAGGCGGTGAGCAGCTTCTCGTGTGCGGCGGTCCACGGGATCTGCTGGATCTCCACCGCGATGCCGGTGTCGCGCTCGAACTCCGCCACCAGTTCGGCCACGACCTCGGCCTCGCGGCCCATCGCCCAGAAGCGAACCGGCGCCACTGCCTCGCGCCGGCACCCGGCCAGCGCCAGGCAAGCCAGGAGCAATCCGGCGGCGAGCGCCGGCCAGGCAACCAAGCGATGCGTGCCCAGCCGGGATCGGGCCATCGTGTTCACTGCTGCGGCGGCTTCCGGTCGCTGACCGGCTGCTCCTGCTGCCGCTGCGCCTCGGCCGCGGCGGCGCGCGACTCGGCCATCCCCAATGCACGCGGATCCGGCGGCGTGGCGGATTGCGCGGGATCGGCCGACGCGTCCTCGGGTTCCAGCCAGCCACCGCGGAATCCGGCCCGCTCCAGGCCCTTGCGGATGTACGGACTCTTCTTCATCACCGACCACACGAACTCGTTGCGGTAGTTGGAGATCATCGCCAGGATCGGTCCCTGGTCAATGCCGATGTAGTCGCCGGCCACCCAGCCCTTGCCCGGAACCAGACGTCCGGTCTTGAGCGGGATGTCGAAGTCGAAGCTGGGGTTGAACGCATCCAGGAACCCGTAGCTGGAGTACAGGTAGTCACCGTAGCGCTTGTGCATCTCCTCGGTGGCCGGGATCACCACCTCCGGTGCGAACACCAGCGAGGCGATCGCCGCGGTCGGGGCGATGGTGCCGTCGTCGAAGTTCTCGCGCAGGCCGGCACCGCGGGCCGAATAGTGGCGGAACTCGCGTTCCTCGCCGCGGAACTTCTGCCGGGTGTTCTGCGGGCCGTCGCTGGCGGTCAGGCCCCACACGTTCTCGCCGTAGTCCTTCCACTTCATCGGATTGGTGATGGCGTACTGGCGCTGGGCCAGGGTCGCGCGGCGGCTGTTGACAAAGTAGTCGATCCCGCGTCCGCGCATGAAATCGTCCTGGATGTCGCGGAAATCGATCCAGACATGGCTGTACTGGTGGCCGAACTGCGGGCCGAACGCCAGGTATTCCTGGTCCTGGAACACGCCCCAGTCATGCTCGTAGGTACGCGTCCACACCGTCCACGCGTCCGCCTCGACCGGATGGGTGGGCGACCCCAGGGCCAGCACGTACAGCATCATCGCTTCGTTGTAGCCCATCCAGTCGTGCGGGATGAAGCCGCTCTCGGGGAACCAGCCCATCGAAACCAGCGGCTCGCGAACCTGCAGCCAGTTCCAGTCGACCTTGCGGTAGAGCTGGTCGGCGAGCTTGCGGATCTCCTGCTCGCGCGGATCGTCGCCATCGTAATAGGCCTGCGCGAACAGCACGCCCATCATCAGCAACGCAGTGTCCACGCTCGACAGCTCGGTCCATTGGCTGTAGCGGGTACCGTTCTGCATGTCGAGGAAATGATAGTAGAAGCCGCGGTAGCCGCCCTTGCCGGTGCGCTGCGGCCCCTGCGGGATGTCGCGGAAGAAGCGCAGCGTGGTCAGGGTCCGGTCCACCGCCTGGGTGCGGCTGACCCAGCCGTTCTCGATCCCGATCGGATAGGCGGTCAGGGCGAAACCGACCGAGGCGATGCTGGAGAACGGCCGCGACGGATAGCGGTCCGGGGTCAGGCCGTTCTTCTGGTTGGTGGTATCCCAGAAGAACTGGAAGGTGCGCTTCTCGATGTCGCGGAACAGCGGCGTCAGCTCCGGACGCGGCGGGCGCTCCGGCAGCACCGGCTCGATCAGGATCACGTCGGGCTTCGGCGGCGGCGGCGGCGGTGGCGGCGGCTGGCCGCGGCCGCAGGCGGCCAGACTCAGGAGCAAAGCCAACGGGACCAGGCCCGCGGCCGACCGCATCAAATCACTGCGCATTAAACGGACACCTCATGAAATCGATTACACCAAGCTGCCGAAAAAACCGGCCCTCCTCGCGGAGGGCCGGCTCATCCGCATTACCAATTTACGCCGAAGGACAGTTTGAAGGTGCGTGTCGGCCACATGATGCCGTTGTTCGACCGCAACCCGAACTTCGGATTGGCCACGCCGGGAGAGCCGCGCCAATCATCGAAATCCGTCCAGTTCCGCCAGTCGAACACATTCAGCACGTCGACACGGACCATGTAGCTCAGGCTCGACCCGGTATCGACAACCTTTTGCAGGGCGATGTCGAACTGCTTGTAGCCGATGGTTTCGTCCCTGATGTAAGGATCGTAGAAACAGTTGTTGTTTGAGGGTGCATTGAAGCAGTTGGTGGCATTGCGCGGCGTCGGGGAAGCCAGCGTCAGCTTGCTCGAGACAGTGGTGTCCCAAGGCAGACCGACTATTCCGGTAGCCACAAGGCGGTGCTTGGGTACGCCATTGGACAGGAAGAACTCGCCGCCCACGTCTGGGTAGTCGAACACGTAGGTTTCGCCGTTGGACGCATTCGTCCGGTTTTCCTTCGCGTCGCTGTAGGTGTACGCGATGGTCATGCCCCACGGGGAAGAAGAGGTATAGAGCTTATCCAAGCCGACAAGCAACGAGTTCAGCCTCGTCTCGATGCCGTTCTGGCCGAGGATCAGGCTGCCATAACCGGGGATCGCCTGGCCCCAAGGCTGGTTCCCCCAGGTCGCACCCGGCACCGCGGGATTGCGGAAGCCTCCATCCGGCCAGCGATTGCCCAGCCTGAAATAGATCCCCTCCTTGGAACGGATGTGTGCCAGCGTGACCGAGGAACTCCACTCCTGGCCCCAGAGCTCGAACAGGTTGCGCATGCCGGCGCTGAGCTGGTCGGAATACGGCGTTTGCAAGTCGTTCTTGAGCACGTTCACTTCGCCGCCGGCAACCGGATTTGCGGCCGCGAACGCTGCCAGTCCTTCCGGGGTGAGCAGGGCCGGATTGAAGGGAATGCAGGTCGCGCTCGGCGTGCAGGGATGGTTCACGTCCGGGAAGTTGATCGTGAAGGTGGTAAATGCGCCTCCGTAGTACTCGCGCGCCATGTAGTCGAAGAGGTTGCGATCATACGATCGGCCGATGCCGCCGAAGAACACATGCCTCTGATCGCCCACCAAGTCATAGGAGAAACCGATGCGCGGCGCAATGTTGTTCTTGTCGCTGCGGCGATTGCTGCCGTTGCTGATGTAATCCTCAACGTTGTAGTCGGTATTCTTGATATTGGTCCAGCCGCGCAGCGCCGCCACGATCTTGGAATCGAGGACATAGTCGGTGTACGCACTCATGTCCTCGTAGTCCCAGCGGATGCCGAGGTTGAGCATGAATTTGTCAGTGACCTGCCAGTCATCCTGGATGTAGATGCCGAACTGGGAGTTGCTGGATTCCACGAACGGATCCCGGCCGACGCGGGCGGTCGTGTACTCGATCCGGTAAGGCTGGTTGATGTTGACGACGGCGTCGTAGATGTAGCGCGCATTCGGCGGAAACTTCTGGAATCCGGTGAGGCTGATGTCCTTGTACTTGAACCCCGCCTTGATCGTGTGGTCCTCCCACCCGTAGAAGGTGAAGTCGTTCTGCACGCCCCAGCCTTTCTGCCCCTTGTCCTGGAAGCTCGAACCACCCCCGGCATTGAGCACGATGATGTCGCCGCTGTTCGCCTGGTTGCGCACGGTATAGCGGTTGATGGGCGCGTTGACCGTCGGACGGGGGTTGTATGCCGCCTCCTCGAACGTGACATGCGCGTCATTCATCCAGTTCGTGGTCGAATACAGCGAGCGAAGGTCGTAGCGCGTTTCATCGTTGGTCAACGACGTGCCTGCGCTGGGCGCATTCACGCCGCCCACGTCGAGGATGCCGACCTCGTCCCTGACGCGCGCCGAGAACTCGACCAGGTGATCGTCGCTGGCCTGGAAGCTCAACTTCCCGAAGTAGACGTCCTGGTTGAATGGCCTGCTGGTCAGGCCATACTGCGACGTGATCACGGGAGGAAGCGGCGCATGCATGCTGCTGGCCGGCCGCGTTATCACGTCGGGAACCACGAAATCCTTGGCTTCATACGTGACGAAGAAGTGCAAGCGGTCGCGTATGATCGGTCCGCCGAACGCAACACCGTACTGCGTCGTGCTTTCCGGACTCTTCCGGCCCGCGACTTCCTCAGCCGGAGAGGGCGAACGCCACGCGTCGGTGTACTTGTCCCAGATGAAGCTGCCCGTGAAATCGTTGGTGCCGGACTTGGTGACCGCGGTGACCGCGGCACTGCTGATCTGGTCGTACTCGGCCTTGTAGTTCGAGGTGATGACCTTGTATTCACCGATGGCCAATTGCGGGAACGGGTTGCCTCGGCTGTCGTCCTGGCCGGTGATGCCGCCCGGGGTTACGTAGTTCTTCTGGCCGACGCCATCGATGAACACGTTGATCTGGCTGGCGCCCTGCGCACCGCTGCGAAGCTGGGACTCGTTGCCGTTGCCGCTGACCACGAACTGCATGCCTGGCACGGTGTCGGCGAAGGCGAGGAAGTTGCGCGAGTTCTGCGGCAGGATTTCGATCTGCCGCTGCGAGACGTACGTCGCCACTTCCGAGGTGCGGGTCTCGACCAGCGCCGGCGCCCGCACGATCACCGCCTCGAGATCGGTCGCATCTGCAGTCGTCGCCGCCTCGGCGACGCCACCGACTCCGAGATTCAGCGTCGCGGTCTGGCCCACGGACAGCGTCACGTTCTGCGAAGAGGTTTTCCCGCCCACCCTTACGTCAATGCGGTAGGTGCCAGGAGGCAGGCCTGCGACATTGTAGGCTCCGCTCGACGTGGTCTGCACGGTGCGGGTGAGGCCGGTGGCAAGGTTGGTGGCGGTCACCTGCGCTTCGGTCGCGGGCGCGGAATCCACCGAGACCTTGCCGCGGAGCGTGGCGCCGGTACTCTGGGCCATCGCCGGTGCCGCGCCCAGGGCCAGGCAACTGGCCAGGGCGACGGTCAACAACTTGCGTACGGGCGTGCTTGCGGGTTTTTCGTTCATTTTTCCTCTCCCAAGGGTAGTGCTGCGTGTCGGGGCTTCGATTATTCCTACGCCGGTACTGCGCGTACCGGTTCTTTCGCTCCACTTGACTGGCGTACCACGAGTTCGGGCACCAGCACGTGCGTTGCGGCGGCGGCCGGCGCACCGGCCGCGATCTGGTCCAGCAGGCACTTCAGCGCGCTGCCTCCGAGTTCGGGGATATTCACCCGCATCGTCGTCAGCGAAGGGTGGACGAGGCGTGCCAGCGGGATGTCGTCGAAACCCGCCAGCGCGATGTCGGATGGCACTTCCAGGCCTGCCTGGCTGAAAGCGTAGCGGCATCCGAGCGCCATCATGTCGTTGGCGGCGAATACCGCATCGGGACGCTCGGCCGCAGCCGCGATCTCGTGCCCGGCGCAATGGCCCGATGCCTCGTCAAAATCGCCCGGGAACTCGCTGCCCCTTGCACCGGCCTGGGCGGCGATGGCATCACGAAAGCCGCGCAGGCGTTCGCGCGCATCATGGTTGTGTTCCGGCCCCCCGATGAAAGCGACGTGGCGGTGGCCCAATGAAAGCAGGTGACGGGTCATCGCCATCGCGCCCGCATGGTTGTCGATACCGAACGCAGGCCATACCGGTTCGGCCTGCCGGGTACTGATCAACACCACCGGCAATGGCTGGGGCAGGTTCTCGGCCAGGAACCCTGGGCGTTCGGCGTAGGGCGACATGACCAGCAGCCCATCGACCCGGCCGCGCATGGCCCGCAGCGCCGCAGCCTGTTCTTCGGGATCGCCGTGATAGCTGGACAGCAGCAGATGCCGCCCGGCCGCCCGTGCGATCGAATCGATCCCGCGGATCAGTTCGGAGAAGAACTCACCATGCAAGTCCGGCAGGACCACGCCGATGGTCTGGGTGCTGCGGCTGCTCAGGCTGCGCGCCGCCGCATGCGGGCTGTAGCGCATGCGTTGCACGACCTCCAGGACCTGCCGGCGCACCGGCTCGGCGACGTTGGTATGGCCGTTGATCGCACGCGACACGGTGGCGACGGACACATTCGCCTCACGTGCCACATCTTTGATGGTGACTGTGGTGCGCGCCATTCACAGCCCCTCCGCGGTGATGACTTTTAGAACAAAAAGAGCAAGTGGCGCGGACTGTAACCGTTTCCACGGTAAAGTGTAAAGCTTGCGTTGGATGAGTTTTTTTTCCTTTTATTTCATAGTGTTGCGGGAATCCAGGGAGGCATGTTCGATATTGCGACGCAGCAATTCCGGCCCCGCTGCCGGCAGTATCCGCACGCGTGGCGCGATGATGCAATGCATCATGTAATCGCTTCCATGGCCTACTACCCTGCGCTCGAGCCAGGTCCGCGGCGCCGCGGACCTGGCTCCCGCCGTTCCACGCTGCGACGCCGCCCCGGCACCGCGCGCAGCCGGCGGTTTCCGGCACCCGGCGCGTGCCAGCAGGATCACATCGCCTTCGACCCACAACCCATGCCGCATCCTCCGGGTATCCAGATGCAAGACCTCACGCTTCGTGCCGTGCTGCTGTGCGCATTCCTGATGGCGCCATTCCAGGGTGCCCGTGCGCAGGACTCCGATGCCATGCGCCACGGCATCTCCGTGATGCAGTCGCACTACGTCCTGCCCGATCTGACCTACGGCACCGCCGGTGGGGTGGATCTGAAGATGGACGTCTTCGTTTCCACCAAGGACCGCCCCTCCCCGACGCTGATCTATGTCCACGGCGGCGGCTGGGTCAGCGGCAGCAAGATGTCGTCCATGCTCTACCTGATGCCCTATCTTTCGATGGGATGGACGGTGGTGAACGTGGAATACCGCATGGCCGGCACCGCACTGGCCCCGGCCGCGGTCGAGGACGTGCGTTGCGCGGTGCGCTACGCGCTGTCGCGGCGGAAGGATTTCAACATCGACCCGCGGCGGGTGGTGCTGTCGGGGCATTCGGCGGGCGGCCACCTGGCGCTGATCGCGGCGATGCTGCCGGTCGCCGCGGGCCTGGACCGGCAATGTGCCGGCCATGACGAGATCGAAGTGGCCGCGGTGGTCAACTGGTATGGCATCACCGACGTGGCCGATGGACTGGATGGCCCGAACCGGAAGGACTACGCGGTGCGCTGGCTGGGCGCTCAGGCGGACCGCGAAGACATCGCCAGGCGCGTGTCGCCGCTGACCCATGTCCGCCCGGGCCTGCCTCCGGTCATCACCATCCACGGCGACCGGGACCAGCTGGTGCCCTATGCGCAGGCTGTGCGGCTGAAGCAGGCATTGGACCGTGCCGGCGTGGCCAACCACCTGGTCACGATCGAGGGCGGGCGCCACGGCGGCTTCACCCGCGAGGAAGAAAACCACGCCTATGCAGCCATCGAGGCTTTCCTGCGCGAGGCCGGCGTCCTGGAAGACGCTGCCGCGGCGAGCCGGCAGCGCCCGTAGGCCGGGCTCCGCTACAGCCTGCGCAGCCTGAGCGTGCTGAGCGTGCTTTCGCCCGCCTTCGCCGGCAGGTCGATCGTCAGCCCGCGGCCGCCGCGCGCGCGCACCCGGGCGGTGTATTCGACCTTTTCGTAGCGCCCCCTGGACGCGGCCAGGTCCAGGTCGCGCACCAGCGGCACCCCGCCGTCGATCCGCGCGTCGAACACCCGCATGCCCGGCACGTCGTGCTCCACCTCGACGAAGCCCAGCCGCAACTCGTACTCCCCGTCCGGCACGTCGAAGCGCCAGGCGCTGGCACCGGCCAGCGTGTCCTGCCACAACGGATCGTCATCGGTGTCGAAGATGCGGTGGTGGGTCAACACGGTATGTCCGCCCATGTGGCCCCAACTCCCCGCCTCGTAGGCCCGGCCCGGCTCCCACACCGTGCCATCCGCCGTCACCACGGCATAGCTTCCGCCGGCATTGATCGCGACCTCGCGCACGTCCGGGCCGCCGCCGGCAAAAAACGCCCGGCGGTCCTCGTAGCTCACGACCACTTGGTCCTCCAGCGCCTGCCCTGCGTGCATGCCGCGGGCCTGCAGCCGGTTCTCGCCGTCCACGAACGTCACCTCGAAGCGCGCGGTGGCGTTGTCCGGGCGCACCCTGCCCAACGACGTGCCGTTGTGCAGCAACTCCACTTCCTCCAGGTTGGCGTAGACCGCGACCTCCTGCACGGCGTCCTGCGCGCGGCTGCCCGCCCTGCGGGTCCATTCGTGCGCGGCGATGTGCAGCACCGGATCATCGCGCAACCGGGCGCGGTAGTAGTACAGGACATCCTTTGGCGCACGGTCGTGAAGCTGCAGCCCCTTCTGGTTCAAGCCGAACTTGCTGTCCTGGCGCCCGTTGGATCCGAAGTCGAACTGGTTCCAGACCGCGGTACCGGCCAGGTAGGGGCGCGCGTCCAGCTGCCTGAAACTGGACTCGTGGAAGCGCTGCTGGTATTCGGCGCTGAAGTCGAATGCCCGCGGCTGCCGCGTGCGCACCCGCTCGTCGCTGTCCGCACCGTATTCGCTGACGAACAGCGGGCGCCCGGGATGGCGGGCATGGAATGCGTCCAACCAGGGACCCAGGCTTTCCAAGTCCTGGTAGTACCAGCCGAAGTACAGGTTCAGGCCCAGCACCTGGGGAATGTCCTGGAATCCGCTGCCGTTGTCGATTTCGGTGAAGGAAATGGCGGTGGCGGTCGCGCGGTGGCGATCCTCCTCGCGGGTCCGGGCCTCCAGCCGCCTGGCAAGCGCGAGCAGGTCGGCCTCGTAACCCGGCGGCTCGGGTTTCGGGCGGAACTGCATCACCTCGTTCATGTAGCCCCACAGCACCACCGAGGGATGGTTGTAGTGCTGCCGGATCATCTCCACCAGCATCGTCTCGGCATGGGTGGCGAACGCGGGGCTGGTGGCGATCAGGTTGACCACCGGGATCTCCTCCCAGACGGCCAGGCCCAGGCGATCGGTCGCGTCCAGCACTGCATCGGCCTGCGGGTAGTGGGCCAGGCGCAGGAAATTGAATCCCGTCTCCTTCACCCATTCCACGTCGCGCCGGTGCTGCGCGGCGGTGAGTGCGTTGCCGTGGCCGGCCAGGTCCTGGTGGCGGTTGCTGCCGCGCAGCGGATAGGGGCGGCCGTTGAGCACGAATCCCCGCTGCGGATCGAAGTGGAACCAGCGCACGCCGAAGCGGTTCTCCACCCGGTCCGTCACCCGGCCGCCCTGCAGCACCTCGGTGACCGCGCGGTACAGATAGGGCGAGTCCGGTGCCCACAACCGCGGCCGGCGGATCGCCGGCAGGCGGTGGTCGAACGCGACCCTGCCGTCGCCCGCGGCCTGCAGCGGCGCCGACAGGCGTGCGACCTCGCGCCCCTGTGCATCTAGGATCCGGTGCCGCACCGCCAGCCCGCGTGACCCGCCGGACGCGTCGACCACGGTGCCGCGCATCCGCACCTCGGCCCGTTCCGCATCGGCGTGCGGGGTATCGATGAACACCCCGGGCGAGGCATGGTCCAGCACGTCGATGTGCACCGGGTCGGTCGCGATCAGCCACGCGTCGCGGTAGATGCCGCCGAAGAAGGTGAAATCCGCCTCCAGCGGCGGAATGTCCGGATCGTGGCTGTTGTCCACCCGCACCGCCAGCAGGTTGGGGGCATCGAAACGCGCATACGGGGTGATCTCGAATGCGAAAGCCGTGTAGCCGCCCACGTGGCGGCCCAGCAGGCGGCCATTGAGGAACACGTCGGCCACCTGGTTGGCGCCCTCGAAGCGCACGAACAGGCGCTTGCCGCGCTGCTCCGGCTGCAGCGAGAGCGTGCGCCGGTACCAGCCTTCGCCGCGCCGGTAGGGCACGCGCTTGTCGAACGCATCGCCCGCGTTCCAGGTATGCGGCAGCGCCACCGCCTGCCAGCCGGCATCGTCGAACCCCGGCGACTCGGCCCCCGCCTGCGCGCCGTCGGCGTAGCGCCAACCATCGTTCAGCGAGGCAAGGGTGCGCTCCCCGGCGTGTACACCCGCCGCGGCGCCCAGGCATGAAGCGCACACGAGCAGCAGCCAGCCCAGCCGTCCGGTTCGCCCGCGGCGGCTCATGGCGCCATCACTTCGAACCGGGCCGACTGCTCGGCGCTGGAGCTTCCGCCCACGAACACGGTGAAGGTGCCCGGCTCCACGACCTGGTGCATCTGCTCGTCGTACATCGCGAGGTCGTCGAATCCCAGCGTGAAGCTGACGATGCGCGATTCCCCGGGCTGCAGCGGCACCCGCCGGAAACCGCGCAACTGCCGTACCGGTCGGGTGACGCTGGCGACATCGTCGCGCAGGTACAACTGCACCACTTCCACTCCCGCGCGCTTGCCGGTATTGGTCACCCGTACGTCGACCTGCTGGGCCAGGTCGTCCAGCGCGAGCTTCGGCCGCGATACCCGGGGCGGATCGTAGCGGTACGTGGTGTAGCCCAGGCCATGGCCGAAGACGTACAGGGGGGTCCAGGCCACGTCCAGGTACTTGCTGGTGTACTTCTCGGTCTCGCTCGGCGGGCGCCCGGTGTTCTTGTGCGCGTAGTAAATCGGCACCTGGCCGACGTTGCGCGGGAAAGTCACCGGCAGCTTGCCCGATGGATCGGCCGCGCCGAACAGCACGTCGGCGATCGCGTTGCCGCCCTCCACCCCAGGGAACCAGGCCTCCAGTATCGCCGGCACCTTCCCTTGCAACGCGGCGATCGTGAGCGGGCGACCGTTCAGCAACACCACCACCACCGGCTTTCCGGTCGCGGCCACCGCAAGCGCCAATTGCTGCTGCACGCCGGGCAAGTCCAGCGAACTGCGGTTGTTGGCCTCGGCGCTCATGTCCGGATGCTCGCCCAGGAACATCACCACTGCGTCGGCCTGGCGCGCCGCGGCAACGGCCTGGTCGAAACCGGAAGTGTCGTCGCCGTCGATGGCGGCGCCCTGAGCCACCAGCAAGCGCGTATCCGTGCCCAGGGCAGCGCGCAGCCCTTCCAGCGGAGTGACCGCATCTTCTTCCCGGGCGGCAACCGCCCAGTTGCCCAGCATCGCCCGCCGATGGTCGGCCAGCGGGCCGATCACCGCCAGCGTGCGCAACGACCTGGACAGTGGCAGCACGGCGCCGTCGTTCTGCAGCAGCACGAAGGACTTCTGCGCCATCCGGCGCGCCGCGGCCCGGCTTTCCGCGGTGAGGGTGAGCGCCTCCTGCCTGGCGGGATCGCTGCAGTAGCGATAGGGGTCGTCGAACAGGCCAAGCCGCAGCTTCGCGGCCAGCACGCGACGCACCGCCGCATCCACCTGTGCCATCGGCACCCGCCCCGCGCGCACCGCCGCGGGCAGGTCGCTGAGGTAGATGCGGCTGACCATGTCCACGTCCACGCCCGCGCGCAGCGCCAGCCTGCCGGCGTCCTCGCGTGTGGCCGCCACTCCGTGCGCCATCAGTTCCTGCACGCCGTTGTAGTCGCTGACCAGCACCCCGTCCCAGCCCCACTCGCCGCGCAGCACGCCTTCCAGCAGCCCGCGGTTGGCGTGCATCGGGATCCCGGACACCTCGTTGAAGGCCGCCATCACCGATTGCGCCCCGGCCGCGACCGCCGCCTTGAACGGCGGCAGCTGGACCTCGCGCAGGCTGCGCTCGGACAGGTCCGCGCCGGCATAGTCGCGACCGCCTTCGGCCAGGCCATAACCGACGAAGTGCTTGGCCGTGGCCAGCAGGGTATCGGGCGCGGCAAGGTGCGATCCCGGCGCGGACGACACATCGTCGCCCTGGAAGCCGCGCACCCGTGCCGCCGCCATCGCCGCGCCCAGGTAGGGATCCTCGCCGGACCCCTCGACCACCCGCCCCCAGCGCGGGTCGCGCGCGATGTCGACCATCGGCGCATAGGTCCAATGGATGCCATGCGCGGTGGCCTCCACCGCCGCATGCCGGGCCGCCACGGCGACCTCGTCCGGATCGAAGCTGGCGGCCTCTCCCAGCGGCACCGGGAATACCGTGCGGTAGCCGTGGATCACGTCGGAAGCGAACAGCAGCGGGATGCCGAGCCGCGAACGCTGCACCGCCACCCGTTGCAGTTCGCAGGTGCGCCTGGCCCCGTCCACCCCCAGGATCGAGCCCACTTCGCCGCCGCCGATCTGGGCCTCGCTGGCGGCCTGCGCCGCCGGGCCGGTGTCGTTGCCGAGGCCGCGCGGCTGGTTCAGCTGGCCCAGCTTCTCCTCCAGGGTCATCCTGGCCAGCAGCGCGTCGATGAAGGCTCGCTCCGCAGCGTGCCCGGCATGCGGCGGCGTCCCCGTAGGCAGGGCCGCGCCGGCCACCGGCGCGGACAGCGCCGTCACCAGCAGCACAGCGAAACAGCGGGTGCGGCGGAGCGTCCTGACCATGTCGGTCTCGCGGCGTGGCATCGGACAACGAATGTAAACGTTTCCACGCATCCCTGCATGACGCAGTGCCGAAACCACGCGGCCCGGCCTGGCTTGGCTTGGCCGGGCCGGACGGCAGCCGGGGCGCCGCTGGACAGCGGCCGCGCCAGCACTTACCCTTGCTCGCACTGCACGGTCGGAAGTAGCGGCCCGCCCGGACCTGGCCCATTCGCCACCCGTCCCGTCGACCGATTCGCTGCCCCCTCCGCCCGGGTCCGACGACCTTCCCCGCCGTCTGCTACGCCGCCGTGGCCTGCGTCGCCTGCGCGATGGGTGGGGATGCGATCGCATGGCGACGCCCGCTCGGGCCGTCAACCAAGGCACGCGAGCCCCACCGTGGTGGTGCCCGCAATTCATGGCTTACTAGATGAGTTCCGAACCCGCGCAAGGCGCGATCCCGACAATGCAGCCGCCCCTGGCCCCGCAGCAGCAGGAAATGCCGCTGGCGGTGGTGCATGGACAGCCGCTGCTGCAGATCCCGCAGGACCTGTACATCCCGCCCGACGCGCTGGAAGTCATCCTCGACGCCTTCGAAGGCCCGCTGGACCTGCTGCTGTACCTGATCCGCCGCCAGAATCTGGACATCCTCGACATCCCGGTGGCCGAGATCACCCGCCAGTACGTGGACTACATCACCGCGATGCAGGACCTGCGGTTCGAGCTGGCGGCCGAATACCTGGTGATGGCCGCGATCCTGGCCGAGATCAAGTCGCGGATGCTGCTGCCGCGCCCGATCAGCGAGGACGGCGACGAGGCCGACCCGCGCGCCGAGCTGGTGCGCCGCCTGCAGGAGTACGAGCGCTTCAAGCAGGCCGCCGAGGACATCGACGCCCTGCCCCGCCAGGACCGCGACACCACCCCGGTGCAGGCCTTCGTGCCCGACCGCGCCGTGGTCCGGCTGCCGCCGCCGGTGGACCTGCGCGAGATGCTGCTGGCCCTGCACGACGTGCTCAAGCGCGCCGAACTGTTCAGCGGCCACCACATCAAGCGCGAGGCGCTGAGCGTGCGCCAGCGCATGTCCGACGTGCTGCAGCGGCTGGAGGACGGCCAGTTCCACCGCTTCGAGACCCTGTTCGCGGTCGAGGAAGGCAAGCTCGGCGTGCTGGTCACCTTCCTGTCGCTGCTGGAACTGGCCAAGGAGCAGCTGCTGGACATCGTCCAGGACGCACCGCTGGCGCCGATCTACGTGCGCTCGCTGGCGATCGGCAACACCAACGAGCCGCTGCAGTTCCACAGCGAGTTCGACGACGGCGATGCCGCCCACGTCAACCCCGACGAACCGGCCGCGGGCTGACGCCCGGCCGCGACCGCCACACCTTTCGAACCGGAATCCCGACCGATCCATGGACCAGGCGCTGATCAACCGCATCGTCGAGGCCGCGCTGCTGGCGGCCAACCAGCCGCTGACGCTGGCACAGCTGCACGCATTGTTCCCCGAGGACGCCCCGGCGCCGGCCGGCAGCGTGGAGACCGCGCTGGAGCAACTGGCGCAGGCCTGCGCCGAGCGCGGCGTGGAACTGGTCGAGGTCGCCTCCGGCTTTCGCTACCAGGTCAAGGCCGAGGTGCACGGGTGGGTCGCGCGGCTGTGGACCGAACGCAAGACCCGGTACACCCGCGCCACCCTCGAGACCCTGGCCCTGATCGCCTACCGCCAGCCGATCACCCGCGGCGAGATCGAGCAGGTGCGCGGCGTGGCGGTGAGCACCAACATCATCCAGGCCCTGGAAGAGCGCGAGTGGATCCGCGTGATCGGCCACCGCGACGTGCCCGGCAAGCCGGCCCTGTACGGCACCACCAAATCCTTCCTCGACTACTTCGGACTCAGGCGCCTGGACGAACTGCCGCCACTGTCGGAACTGAAGGACATCGGCGAGCTGGAACCGCAGTTGGCGCTGGATCCGGACCTGGCGCCGGCGCCGGCCGGGATCGCCGCAGCCGAAGGCGACGGCGCGGCCGACGACCAGGCGCAGGCCGACGACGGCGATCGCACTACCGACGATGCCGGCGCAGGCCAGGACACCGACGACGACACCGCGACCAACGCCAACGCGTCGGCCGACGGCACCGCATCCATCGCAACCGAAGACGATGACGCTCCGGTTGCCTCCGACATCCCCGAAACCCAGGCCGGCGAAGACCCCACCGGCCGGAGCCCCAATTGATGAACGATTCCGCCCCCCGCAAGCCCCTCGGCAAGCTCTCGCTCAAGCGCGGCGAAGATCCCGCCGCCGCCGCGCCGAAGATCGAGGAACGCCTGCACAAGGTCCTGGCCCAGGCCGGGCTCGGCTCGCGCCGCGCGCTGGAGCAGCGCATCGCCGACGGCCTGGTCAAGGTCAACGGCGAGACCGCCCAGGTCGGCCAGAGCCTGCGCAGCGGCGACCGGGTCGAACTGGACGGGAAGGCCTTCGTCGCGTCGGCCCTGACCGAACCGGCGCGGGTGCTGATCTACAACAAGCCCGAGGGCGAGGTCACCACCCGCGAAGACCCCGAGGGTCGCCCGACCATCTTCGAGTCCCTGCCGCGGCTCAAGGGCGCGCGCTGGATCGCGGTCGGGCGCCTGGACATCAACACCACCGGCCTGCTGCTGCTGACCACCGACGGCGAGATCGCCAACGCGATGATGCATCCCTCGCACGAGGTCGAGCGCGAGTACGTGGTGCGGGTGCGCGCGCCGGAAGGCCAGGAGAACGTGCCCGACAACCTGGTCGACCGCCTCGCCCGCGGCGTGGCCCTGGAGGACGGCCCGGCGAAGTTCGACGTGATCGAGCGCATCGGCGGCGCCAGCATGCCCGCCGAAAGTCGCCACGACTGGTTCCGCGTGGTGGTCAAGGAAGGCCGCAACCGCGAAGTGCGGCGCCTGTGGGAATCGCAGGGTTGCCAGGTCAGCCGGCTCAAGCGCACCCGCTACGGCGAGGTGAGCCTGCCGCGCGAACTGCTGCGCGGCCATTCGCAGGAACTGCCGGCCGAACAGGTCGAGGCGCTGCGCAAGGCGCTGAAGCTGGAAGACGGCGCCGAATCGACCCTGACCCTGCAGCCGGTGATCGGCCAGCGCCGCGCCGCCAAGTCCACCGTGCACGTGGGCCGCGAGGGCGGTGCCGGTCAGGCCTACGTCAACGGCCACAACACCGCCGACGAAGGTCGCGAACTGCGCCGCTTCGATCATGTGCGCGAGGATCGTCGTGGCGGTCGCGGCAACAAGAAGCCGCATGGCGGTTTGACGGTGAGCGGCGAGATGGCGGCCAAGCAGTCGCAAAAGCCGTTCAAGCAGCGCAAGCAGAAGGGCCCCAAGCCGCTGCCGGACGGCAACCCGGCCGCGTTCCGCACCTGGTACGTGCCCGAAGGCGTGGACACTGGCCCGAGCGGGCATCGCAACGCCGGCCCGGGCGGCAAGCCGCGTTACGGCAAGCCGGGGGGCAAACCCGCTGGCAAGCCGGGGGGCGGTGGCTATGCAGGCGGTAGTCATGCCGGTGGTGGCTATGCGGGTAGCAGCCATGCAGGCGGTGGACAAGGCCAGGGCGCGCAGCGCAAGGCACCGCGCCCCTACGGGCATCCGGGCAATGCGCCGCACTTCCCCTCCGACCATGCCACGCCAGGTGGCCATGGTCATGGCCATGGCGCGCAGGATCGCAACCGCGGCCCGCGCGGCAACAACCAGGCACGCCCCGGAGGCAATCGTCCCGGTGGCGGAAATGCGCCGGGCGGGCGTCCCGGCGGCCGGCCGGGCGGACGACCCGGCGGTGCGCCACGCGGCGGCGGCAATCGTGGCGGTGGCGGTCCGCGCGGCAACGGTTGATCGTCCGCATCCCCGCGCCGGCTGACGTTGCGTGAGCGGAAATTCCCCGCAGGCGCTGGACTACGACCTGCTGGTCGTCGGTGCCAGCTTCGGCGGCGCGGCCTGCGCCATCGCCGCCGCCTCGGCCGGACTGCGGGTATGCGTGCTCGAACGCAAGCGCGATCCCGGCGAACGCCTGCACACTACCGGGATCGTGGTGCGCGAAGCCGCCGAGCAGACCCTGCTCGGCCAGGCCCCTTCGCATTGCGTGCGCAGGGTCGAGCGGGTGCGGCTGTATTCGCCATCGCTGCGCGATATCGCCCTGGCCGCGCCAGGCTACTACTTCCTCACCACCGATACCCCGGAACTGATGCGCTGGCTGGCCGGCCAGGTGCCCGCGCATGGCGCCGAGCTGCGCCTGGGCACGTCATTCACCGGCGCCGAACGCGACGGCCATGGCGGCTGGCGGGTGGCGGGCGTGGGCAGGGCCCGCTGGCTGGTCGGCGCCGATGGCGCGCGCTCGCGGGTGGCCGAACGCGCCGGGCTGGGCCGGGTGCGCGATTTCCTCTACGGCGTCGAACACGAGTACGCCGGCCTGCAATTGCCCGAGCCGGATGCCCTGCACTGCTTCGTCAGTCGCCGCTATGCGCCCGGCTACATCGGCTGGGTCGCGCAGAACCCGGGGGGCGTGCAGGCCGGGCTGGCACTGCGCCATGACGCTGCACGCGCGCGCCTGCCCGACATCGAGGGCTTCCTCGCCCGCATCGCCGAGCGGGTCGGGCTGCCTGCGGGACGCAAACCCGATGCGGTGCGCGCGGGCCTGATCCCTTGCGGCGGCCCGGTATCGCCGCTGGCGCGCGATGGAGCGATCCTCACCGGCGATGCGGCCGGGATCGTCTCGCCGGTCACCGCCGGCGGCATCCATTCGGCCTGGGCGCACGGTTGGGCGATCGGCGAGGCCGCCGCCGCGCATGCACGCGGACAAGGCCCCTCTCCCGAGCGGATCGCCGAGGCCGCGGCACCGCGCTTCCGCACCAAGCGGGTGCTGCGCTGGGCCTTCGACCATCTGCAGATGGACTGGCCGTTCGACCTGCTGCTGCACTCGGCGCCGCTGCGCTGGGCGGCCGAGCAGGTGTACTTCCACCGCCGCGGCGTGCGCTGAGATCTCAGCGCAGATCGAAAGCGTCGGCGTCGAGCATCGCGGGGAAGCGTTCGCGGTGGGCAGCCAGCGCGATAGCTGACAGCGCAGTGGTCAGCACCTGTTCGCGGCCGTGAGCTTCCACTTGCGCCTGGCCGAGGAAGTCGATCGCCGCGCTGTCGCCGTCGTAGGCCAGTCCGTTGCCGTCGGTGCCGACCCGGTTGACCGCCGCCACGTAGCACAGGTTCTCGATCGCCCGCGCGCGCAGCAGGGTCTTCCATGCATGCGCACGCGCAGAGGGCCAGTTCGCCACGAAGATCTGCAGGTCGAAATCGAGTTGCCCGGGGCGCTCCACGTCGTGGCGGTTGCGGCAGAACACCGGGAAGCGCAGGTCGTAGCAGACCTGCGGGTTGATCCGCCAGCCCTTCCATTCCACGCACAGCCGCTCGCGCCCGGCGGCGTAGCGCTGGTGCTCGCCGGCGTAGCGGAACAGGTGGCGCTTGTCGTAATGGGCCAATCCGCCATCGGGCGTGGCCCACAGCAGGCGGTTGCATACTCTGGTGGCGCCGTCGCCGACATCGACGCGCAACTGCACGCTACCGGTCACCGCCGCGTCCAGCGCGCGCGCGCGTTCGCGGATCCAGGCCACGGTCGGCCCGTCCATGCCCTCGGCCTGGCCGATGGCGTCGTTGGAGAAGCCGCTGGTGAACGTCTCCGGCAGGATCACCAGGTCGGTGGCACCGGCCAGCGGCGCGACCAGTGCGGCGTAGTGGTCGCGGTTGGCGGCAGGGTCGTGCCAGCGGGTGTCACCTTGGACCAGGGAAACGCGGAGGTCGTTCATGGCGGCGTCCCTCACAGCCTGCGCAGGCGTTCGACCGCCGCATCCAGGGTCGCCTCGTTCTTGGCGAAGCACAGCCGGACCAGGCGTTGGCCAGGGGGCGGATTCTGGTAGAACGGCGACAGCGGGATCGCGGCCACGCCCTTCTCCACCGTCAGCCAATGCGCGAACTCCAGGTCCGGCAGGTCGCTGACCGCCGAGTAGTCCACCAGCTGGAAGTAGCCGCCCGGTACCGGCAGCGGCGTGAGCCGGGTGGTCAGCAGCTGCTCGCGGAAACGGTCGCGCTTGGCCTGGTAGAAAGCGCCGAGCTGCTCGTCGTGATCGGGCTCCTCGCGGATCATCGCGGCGAAGGCGTGCTGCGCCGGCGCGAAGGTGCAGAACACGTTGTACTGGTGGACCTTGCGGAACTCGGCGCTCAGCGCCGGCGGGGCGATGGCATAACCCACCTTCCAGCCGGTGCAGTGGTAGGTCTTGCCAAAACTCGAAATCACGAAGGCGCGCTCGCGCAGTTGCGGCCAGCGCAGCGCCGACTCGTGGCGGCGGCCGTCGAACACGATGTGCTCGTACACCTCGTCGGAGACCAGGTAGATGCCGGTGCCGTGCAGCAGGTCGGCCAGGGCGCGCATGTCGTCGGCCGTGAACATCGCCCCGGACGGGTTGTGCGGGCTGTTGACCATGATCATCCGCGTGCGCGGTGTCACCGCCGCGCGCACCCGGTCCCAGTCCACGGCGAAGGTGTCCGGCTGCAGCGGCACGTGCACCGCGCGCGCGCCGGCCAGGTCGATCGCCGGCTCGTAGCAATCGTAGGCCGGGTCGAGCACGACCACGTCGTCGCCCGGGCGCACCACACTGTGGATCGCGTCGAAGATCGCCTCGGTGGCACCGCTGGTCACGGTGACCTCGGTGTCCGGATCGACCGTCGCGCCATAGCAGCGCAGGGCCTTGGCGGCGATGGCCTGGCGCAGCGCCGGCACCCCGGTCATTGGCGCGTACTGGTTGTGGCCGGCGCGCATGGCCGCCTCCAGTGCCTCGACCAGCCGCGGCGGCACCGGGAAATCCGGGAAGCCCTGGCCCAGGTTCACCGCGCCATGCTCGGCGGCCAGTTGCGACATCACGCTGAAGATGGTGGTGCCCACCTTGGGCAGCTTGGTCTGCGGGGCGTGCGGCATCGCGGTTCCGGCGGGGGATCGTGGGGAACGCCGAGTGTACGCAAAGGCGGCGACCGGCACCGCACCACGACCGCTACAATGCACGCCGATGAACGACGCCCCCCCTTCCCCGCTGCTGGCCGCCCACGGCTTGGCGTTCGCCCGCAACGAGGTGCCGGTGTTCGGCCCGCTCGACTTCGCGGTGGATGCCGGCGAGGCGCTGCTGGTCCAGGGCGGAAACGGCTCCGGCAAGACCACCCTGCTGCGGGTGCTGGCAGGACTGCTGCGCGCCGATGCAGGTCGCGTGGAAATCGACGGCCGCCCCACCGCCCCGGCGCTGCGCGCCCATGCCATCGCCTACCTCGGCCACCTGCCGGCGCTCAAGGGCGACCTGTCGGTGCTGGAGAACCTGGAGTTCCTGTGCGGCCTGCATGGCCGCCGTCGGCGCCAGCTGCCGGGCGAAGCGCTGGCCATCGTCGGCATGGCCGGCTACGAGGACGCTCCCGCGCGCCAGCTCTCGGCCGGGCAGAAGAAGCGGGTGACCCTGGCCCGGATGTGGCTGGCGCCGGCGCCACTGTGGCTGCTGGACGAGCCCTACGCCAACCTGGACCTGGAAGGCATCACCCTGGTCAACCGGATGATCTCCGCGCACCTGCGCGATGGCGGCGCCGCGCTGGTCACCACCCACGGCGCCTACGCCGCGCCTCCGGTGCGCACGCGCATGCTGCGGCTGGGCGAGCACGGCGCCCCCCTGGACGGGGACGCGGCCGCATGAAGAGCCGGCAGAACATCGAGCCGGGCCTGGTGTCCTCGGCCACCGCCCTCGTCGCGCGCGACCTGCGCCTGCTGTGGCGCCGCCGCGGCGATTCGCTGCAGCCGGCACTGTTCGCGGTGCTGGTGGTGGTGCTGTTCGCGCTGGGCGTGGGCGGCGGACCGCAGGCGCTCTCGCAAGTGGCCGCGGCGGTGCTCTGGGTGGCGGTGCTGCTGGCCGGGCTGCTGTCGCTGGACACCCTGTTCCGCGGCGACGCCGAGGACGGTTCGCTGGAGCAGTGGCTGCTGGCCCCGGTGCCGCTGGCCTGGCTGGTGGCGGTGCGGGTGTTCACCCACTGGACCACCACCGCGGTGCCGCTGATCGTGGCGGTGCCGTTCCTGGGCGAACTGCTGCACCTGCCACCCGAACAACTGCCCGTGTTGCTGGGGTCGCTGGCCCTGGGCACGCCGCTGCTGAGCCTGCTCGGCGCGGTGGTCGCGGCGTTGACCGTGGGCATGCGCCGCTCCGGGATCCTGGTGGCGCTGCTGGCCCTGCCGTTGTACGTGCCGGTGCTGGTGTTCGGCGCCGGCAGCGTCGCCGCCAGTGCGCAGGGGCTGGACGCCACCGGCGCGCTGCTGCTGCTCGGCGCGGGCCTGGTGGTGGCGGTGGTGCTGGCGCCGCTGACCATCGCCGCGGCCATCCGGATCGCGCTGAGCTGAGCATGCCAAACCGACGATCCCCGACGACCTTCTTCCCGCCAGGCGCCGGCCAGGCCGGACCCGGCACGCCGATCCCGCCGACCGCTCCCGACCCCGACAGCCGGGTCGAGAAGTTCCTGCAGGCGGCGATCGAGGTGTTCCTGGAGAAAGGCTACCGCAACGCCCGCCTGGTCGATATCGTCACCCGCTCGGGCGGTTCGCTGGCCACGCTGTACCAGGCCTACGGCAGCAAGAAGGGCCTGGCCCACGCGATCATGGAGCGCTGCATCGGCGGTTTCGCCGAAAGCCTGCAGACGCTGCACGACTCGCCGCTGCCGCCCGAACAGGCCCTGCCCGTCGCCGCCGACGGCATGCTGGAGGAGATCCTCAGCCCACGGCACATCGTCACCCACCGGATCATCGTCGCCGAGGGCATGAGCTTCCCGGACCTGCGCGACTGGTACTTCGAGCATGGCGTGGCCCCGCCGCACCGCCGGCTGGCCGACTACTTCACCCGCGAGAAGACGGCCGGCCGCCTGGAACTGGAATCGCCGATCGTGGTGGCCAACCGCTTCTACATGATGGTGTTCGGCCACGCCATCATCGGCTCCACCGCGGGCATCCTCGATGCCTCCGACCTCGAATGGATCAAGGCCGACACCCGCGCGGCCCTGGCCATCTTCGTGCGCGGCATGCTTCCGGCGAAGCGGCCACCGGGCTGATCCGCGGCCTGCGCCGCCGGCGGCGACCTTTTCCGCACAGCAGCTTGACATTGCCTGAACGCACGTTCACATTCCGGCTCGTGTAACGGCCGTTACGCAACGCCGCGAGCCAACATCAGGTCAGCCAAGGGGCGGGGGACATGAAGAAACTGCTGGGGGCGACAGCCGTATTGGCCGCATTCGCGTTCGCGGCCGTGCAGTGGTTCGGGCCGGTCTCGGCGCAGATGGCCGAACCCGAGGCACCCGCCGCTCCCGCCGCCTTCGACGCGAGCAAACTCCCCTCGACCCATTTCGGTGCCGAGCAGCCGTCTTCGATGCATGCGTCGCTGGGCGCTCCCGGATTCTCCCACGCCTCGGTCCCCGCCAACCCGCTCAGTCCCGAGGCCAAGCCGGTCGGCCAGCAGGTCTGCACCGCCTGCCACGCCAAGGAAACCCAGAACTTCGCCCATACCACCCATGCCCTGGGCATGGACGCCGCGTTCGCGGCCAATCCGGACACACCCACCTGCGAAGCCTGCCACGGCCCCGGCTCCAGGCACGCCCAGGATCCCTCGGTGCCCGGCGCGATCATCGCCTTCACCCGCAATGGCGGCAGTCCCGTCACCGCCCAGACCGGCGCCTGCCTGGGTTGCCATTCCGGCGGCCCGCGCGACCACTGGGCCGGCTCGATCCATGAGCGCGGCGACCTGTCCTGCAGCGACTGCCACAACCCCATGGCCAAATTCTCCATGGAAGGCCTGACCGCCCGGCAGTCGATCAGCGAGACCTGCGCCACCTGCCACAAGGACATCCGCCAGCAGTTCAACCGCCGTTCGCACATGCCGCTGCCCGAGGGCCAGCTGAGCTGTGCCGACTGCCACAACCCGCACGGCACCCTCAACGCGGTGCTGCTCAAGACCGACACGGTCAACGAGACCTGCTACCAGTGCCACGCCGAGAAGCGCGGCCCGTTCCTGTTCGAACACGCTCCGGTGCGCGACAACTGCGTGAACTGCCACACGCCGCACGGTTCCAACCAGCACGCGCTGCTGGTGGCACCGATCCCGATGCTGTGCCAGCAGTGCCACACCCACCTGAACCATCCCAACGACCTGATGACCAGCGCCAACATCGGCACCGGCACCAACCCGGACTGGAAGGCCATGAGCCGTGGCTGCATCAACTGCCACGCGCAGGTCCACGGGTCCAACAACCCATCCGGCGCCAGATTGCATCAGTAAGCCGAACCACGGTAAGGGGAGCATGGACATGCGCAATGGCCTCACCCGTCATCGCTGGAGCCTGCTGGCGCTGGCCGTCGCCGCCTGCGGCGCGCACGCCCAGGACAGCGGCCTCGGCGTCGACCTGCATTTCGGCAACAAGCTGGATCCGACCGGTGGCATGGCCGCCTTCGACTGCGACCGGGAAGGCGCCAGCTGGCTGTATGGCGAACGCAAGCGCACCCCGACCGGCTTCCTGTACAGCTGCATCCCGGAGCGTCCGGACTACAAGCCCACGGGCGGCGGCGACTGGCTCTACCAGGGCCACCTGGGCCTGGGCTACATGGCCCTCAACGGCGACGACGACAATGCCGTCTGGCGCCGCTTCAACGACTACCGCGACGGCGTGCTGCTCAACGCCAACTTCAGCCTGCAGCGCCCGCGCGACGGCAGCTACTTCGACTTCCAGGGCAGCCGCCTCAACGGCGACAACCAGTACTACCGCGGGCTGCTCGGCCGCGCCGGCAAGTACCGCCTGCAGTTCTTCGCCCGCAGCCAGCCCAACGTGCTCAGCAGCACCGCGCAATCGCTGTGGCAGAACCTGGGCGAACAGCACCTGGTGCTCAAGCCCGGCCTGACCAAGGGCGCCACCACCGCCGCCCAGGTGGACGCGTTCATGGCGTCCAACCCGAAGACCTCGGTACGGGTGGTTCGCGACAAGCAGGGCCTGGGCCTCAACTACTTCATCAACCCGCAGTGGACGGCGTTCTTCAACGCCAGCCACGAGCAGCGCGAGGGCTCGCGCCCGTTCGGCGGGCCGTTCTCGTTCGGGCGCCTGGTCGAATCGTTGCGCCCGATCGACGACAACACGACCAACTTCAACGCCGGCATGCGCTACGTCGGCAGGCAGTGGCGGACCGAGTTCACCTACGCCGGCTCGTTCTTCCGCAACGGCATGAGCCACTACACCTACGAAATGCCGTACAACACCACCAACAACAACCCGGTGGGCCTGTTTTCCTACGAGCCGGAGAACGACTATCACCGGCTCGGCGCCACCTTCACCCGCAAGCTGGCTGCCTCGTGGAGCGGCGAATTCTCGCTGACCGCCGCGCTCACCACCATGACCCAGGACGACCAGCTGGTGCCGGGCCTGTCCCAGTGCAGCGGCATGCTCAACGCCACCGTCAGCTGCAACAACTGGAACAACCTCAACGCCCTGTCGCGCAGCAGCGCGGACATGCGCATCGACAACCAGCGCCTGGGCGGGCGGCTGACCCTGCGGCCGGCCGACACCCTCACCTGGCGCAGCACGTTCAACTACCTGCGCGAGGACTACAGGGGCACCTACTTCGCCTACAACCCGCTGACCAACCAATATGGCTACATCGGCGAGAATGGCGCGTTCCCGAACACGGTCTGGGTCACCGGCGGCTCCAACATGGTGCGCGTGCGCAACCTGCCGCTGGACAAGGAAACCAAGGAAGTCGCCACCGGCTTCGACTGGCGCCCGAGCCGCGCCAACACCCTGGGCGCGACCTACACTTTCACCCAGGTCGACCGTACCCATCGCGAATACGAGGCCACCCGCGACCACAACTTCAAGCTGACCTGGAACAACAAGCCCTCGGAGTGGTTCACGTTCCGGGCCAACTACGTGTTCCTGCAACGCCGGGGCGTGGACGAGTACGAGTCCGATCCGTACGAATTCACCTATTCGCACAACCTGCCCGGCTTCGTGGTGCCCGGCAACGGCCTGGCGCCGCACACCGTCGCGGACATGCGCAAGTACGACGTGGGTGGACGCGACCAGCAGAAGATCGACCTGATGGGCACGATCGTCGTCGCGCCGGAAATGACGGTCTACGCTTCGGTCCGCGCCGACCGCAACGACTACGACACCCGGATCGGGCGCCAGGGCTACGACACCATGGCCGCCACCCTGAACTGGGAATGGCAGCCTTCCTCGTCCAGCACGGTCAGCGCCTGGTTCGGCTACGACAGGTCCAAGCTTCGCATTTCCAACACCAACGACGTCAATACCGGCCGCGACCCGAACCTGGGCGGCAAACCGCCGGCGCAGGGCGGCAACGCCGCCTATCCCGACGGCTATCGCTGGTGGATGAGCGACCGCCAGGTGAACAACAATGCCGGCCTCAACCTGCAGCAGGGGGTGGGGCGTGCCACCCTCAACCTGGACTGGAGCTACATCGACGCCCGCGGCCTCACCGGCTGGGTCGCCGAGAGTGCCAGCGTCGGCACCGGCGCCAACGCCGGCCTGATCGGCGATCTGCCGGAGATGACCTACAGGATCAATTCGCTGAGCGCGTCGGTCCTGGTGCCGGTCAACCAGCGCGTGGCCATGCGCCTGTTCGGCACCTGGGAGCGCGGCACCGTGTTCGACTGGCACTACGCCAACTTCGACAACGATCGCACCTACGGCAACCTGATCTACACCGACGGCGGCCCGCGCAGCTACGACGCCGGCCTGGTCGGCCTGATGATGGAAGTCAAGCTATGAAGCCGCAGCGAGGTCACGCCATGAAACCGCTATGGGCAATCCTGGCCGCGGCCACCGCCACCGTCGCCAGCGCGATGGCCTTCGCCCAGTCCGAGGAGGCCACCTCCGGGGAGGCGGCGCTGCCGTCGCTGATCGATTTGCGCCAGGTGACCCCGGTCCGGGGCGATCCGGTGGCCGGCAAGCAGAAGGCGGAGCTGTGCAGCGCCTGCCACGGCACCCACGGCATCGCCGTGGTGTCGCTGTTCCCCAACCTGCCGGGCCAGCACATCGACTACCTGTACTGGCGGCTGGTTGCGTTCAAGCAAGGCCACTTCCCCGAATCGCCGATGACCCCGCCGGCCTTGTCGCTGAGCGACACGGACATGCGCGACCTGGCGGCGTTCTATGCCAGCCTCGACCCGGTGGCCGCGCAGCGGGCGATGGACGCCGATCCCGACGCCGAGCCGGTGGTCGCCGAACCGGCCGCACCGGCGGTGCTGGCGCGCGGCGAGCAGCTCTACCGCAGCGGTGATCCGGCCAAGGGCATCCCGCCCTGCCAGGGCTGCCACGGAGCCGACGTGCGCGGCTACAACGCGGCCACCCGGCCCCATGGCGGCGGACGCATGCCGTTCGCCGCGTTCCCCTCGCTGCGCCACCAGCACCGCGACTACCTGCAGACGCGCCTGGACGCGTTCCGCCAGCAGCAGCGCCATGCCACCAGCAACGACCTGGTGATGGCCCATGTCGGCAACCGCCTGGACGAGGAAAGCATCCAGGCGCTGGCGGCGTGGCTTTCCGCGCTTCCGCCGGGATGACGGGCCCGCCGGGCCGAACCGCCCGGCTGAACGGCCGCTTGCCGCATGCTGCGACCGGCACCCTCCGTTTGACATCGATCAAGGCAACTGGCGACCCGGAGGCCTAGAATCGCCTACAGACCACTTCACCCATGGCACTCCAAAGGAGTCTCGCAATGATCCGCAAGCTGATCGTGACCGCCGCCCTGGTGCTGGCCGCCCCGGTAGCCGCCCATGCCGCCGACTGCTCGGTCGACCTGGAAGGCAACGACGCGATGAAGTTCAACAAGAGCGCCATCGAGGTGCCCAAGAGCTGCAAGGACTTCACCATCAACCTCAAGCACACCGGCAAGATGGCGCGCAACGTGATGGGCCACAACGTCGTGGTTTCCGCAACCTCGGACATGTCCGGGGTCAATTCCGATGGCGTCAAGGCCGGCCTGCCCAACGACTACATCAAGCCCGACGATGCCCGCGTCATCGCCCACAGCAAGGTCATCGGCGGCGGCGAGACGACCTCGGTCAAGATCCCGGTCGCCAAGCTCGGCGCCGGCCCGTATTCGTTCTTCTGCTCGTTCCCGGGCCATGCCGCGCTGATGAAGGGCACGCTCACCGTCAAGTGAGAGCCCCCGCCTCGTCGGGCCCGCGAGGGCAGGACGGCGGGAACGAAACCGCCAGGGAGCGCGGCCGAGGCCGTTTTCCCGGCGGTTTCGTGTTTCCGGGCGGCGCTGCGCGCGCCGGTTTTCCGCTAAGATGACGCCTTGCCAGGGCATCGCACCGGGACCACGCCAGAGTCGGCGCCGGCACGCCCCCGCCGAACGACTGATGCGCCCATGAATCCGCTGATTCGCTGGTTTCACCAACTCGGTTCGCCCCCCTACTTCGACCGCTTCGCGGCGCGCTGGGCGCCGTGGTGCTGGCTGGCCGCGCTGCTGCTGATGGGCGTGGGCACCTGGCAGGCGCTGTTCTCGGTACCGGCCGACTACCAGCAGGGCGACAGCTTCCGGATCCTCTACATCCACGTGCCGGCGGCATGGATGAGCATGTTCGTGTTCGGGCTGATGGCGGTGTACGCGACCATCGCCCTGGTCTGGCGGATCAAGCTGTGCGAGATCCTGGCCATGGCCAGCGCGCCGATCGGCGCGGCCTTCACCGTGATCACCCTGGCCACCGGCTCGATCTGGGGCAAGCCGATGTGGGGCACCTGGTGGGACTGGGACCCGCGCCTGACCACCGAGCTGATCCTGCTGTTCCTGTACCTGGGCGTGATCGGCCTGTACCACGCCGGCGACGACCGCCGCGCCTCGGCGCGCGCGGCCGGCCTGCTGGCGATCGTGGGCGTGGCCCTGCTGCCGGTGATCCGCTATTCGGTGCAGTGGTGGGATTCGCTGCACCAGGGCCAGACCATCCGCGTGTTCGGCCAGTCGAGCATGGACGCGAGCATGATGGCGCCGCTGTGGTGGATGCTGATCGGCACCAAGTTCTGGTTCGCCGGCTCGCTGCTGGCGCGCGCGCGCGCCGACAACCTGCACCGCGAGTCCGGCAAGGACTGGGTGCGCAAGCTGGCGGAGGAGAACGCGTGAGCTACCTGCCCTACGTGATCGGCGCCTACGCGGTGTTCGCGCTGGTGCTGCTGTGGGACTTCCTGGCCCCGCGCCTGCAGATCCGGCGCGAACTGCGCGCCGCGCGCCTGCGCGCCGCCCGCGAACGCAAGCCGTCCGGGCCGGCGCTGGAGTTGAACCGATGAATCCGACCCGACGCCGACGCCTGCTGTTCGTGCTGCTGCTGGCGCTGGCCTCCGCCGCGGCCGTGGCCCTGGTGGCCATGGCCCTGCAACGCAACGTGGCCTACCTCTATACCCCGGCCGAGGTGTTGCGCGGCGATGCCGGCGACCACGCCCGCTTCCGCCTGGGCGGCATGGTGGAGAAGGATTCGTTCCGGCGCGAAAGCGGCTCGATGGATTCGCACTTCCGGGTCACCGACGGCGATGCACAGCTGGCGGTGGTCTATACCGGCATCCTCCCGGATCTGTTCCGCGAGGGCCAGGCGGTGGTGGCCACCGGCAGCATGCGCGACGGCGTGTTCGTGGCCGAGAACGTGCTGGCCAAGCACGACGAGACCTACATGCCCAAGGAAGTGGCCGACAAGATGGGCCTGGCGCACCAGAAGCACGACGTGCAGGTGCCCGCGGCGGAGCCGGCGCCTTGACGGGCGCGGCACGAGGGGCCGCCATGGACGGATGCGCGGGTGCGGCGGCGACCCGTCACGCACCGGGAGGCGGCGATGCTGCCTGAATTGGGCCAGGTACTGTTGATCCTGGCGCTGCTGGTCGCCGCCCTGCAGGCGGCCCTGCCGCTGGCCGGCGCCCAGCGCGGCCACGCCGGCTGGATGGCGGTGGCGCGTCCGGCCGCTTACGCACTGCTGCTGCTGCTGGGCGGCGCCTTCGCGATCCTGACCTGGAGCTTCGTCAGCCAGGATTTCTCGGTCAGGTACGTGGCCGACAACTCCAACTCGCTGCTGCCGATGGTCTATCGCTATACGGCGGTCTGGGGCTCGCACGAGGGCTCGCTGCTGCTGTGGACGCTGATACTGGCGGTCTGGAACGGCGCGGTGGCGCTGTTCTCGCGCAAGCTGCCCGGGGCGGTGGTGGCGCGGGTGCTGGGCGTGATGGGGATCGTGGCCTTCGGCTTCATCGCCTTCCTGATCTTCACCTCCAACCCGTTCGCGCGGCTGATCCCGGCCGCGCTGGAAGGCCACGACCTCAATCCGCTGCTGCAGGATCCGGGCATGATCATCCACCCGCCGATGCAGTACGTCGGCTGGGCGGGCTTCTCGGTACCGTTCGCCTTCGCCATCGCCGCACTGCTGGACGGCAAGGTGGACGCGCGTTGGCTGCGCTGGACCCGGCCGTGGACCAACGTGGCCTGGGCGTTCCTGACCGTGGGCATCGGGCTCGGCAGTTGGTGGGCTTACTACGAGCTGGGCTGGGGCGGCTGGTGGTTCTGGGATCCGGTGGAGAACGCGGCCTTCATGCCGTGGCTGGTCGGCGCGGCGCTGATCCATTCGCAGGCGGTGACCGAGAAGCGCGGCAGCTTCGCCGGCTGGACCCTGCTGCTGGCGATCGCCGCGTTCTCGCTGTCGCTGATGGGCACCTTCCTGGTGCGCTCCGGCGTCATCACCAGCGTGCACGCCTTCGCATCCGATCCCTCGCGTGGATTGTTCATCCTGGTATTCCTGGCCATTGTCATCGGCGGCTCGCTGCTGCTGTATGCGCTGCGCGCGCCCAAGATGGAGGGCGGCAGGCCATTCGCCGCCGCCTCGCGCGAAACCCTGCTGCTGCTCAACAACCTGCTGCTGGCCAGCGCCTGCGCGATGATCCTGCTCGGCACCCTGTACCCGCTGCTGGCCGACGCCCTGGACCTGGGCAAGATCTCGGTGGGCCCGCCGTACTTCGGCCTGCTGTTCTTCGTGCTGATGGCGCCGCTGGTGGCACTGGTGCCGTTCGGCCCGCTGACCCGCTGGCAGCGCGACCAGCCCTCGCGGGTGATGGCGCTGCTGTGGCCATGGCTGCTGCTGGCGCTGGCGCTGGGCGTGCTGGCGTTCTTCGCCGCGCCGCAGGGCCCGTGGAAGAGCGCGCTGGGTGTGGCCGGCGCGGCCTGGATCGGCTTCGGCACGCTGCGCTTCGTCTGGGACCGGCTGCGCAACAGCGGGCGCCTGACCGCCGAGATGTGGGGCATGGTCCTGGCGCACCTGGGCATCGGCGCGTTCCTGATGGGCGCACTGCTGGTGGAGGCGCAGAACGTGCAGCAGGAAGTGGCGCTCAAGCCGGGCCAGTCGCTGCAGGTGGGCCGCCACGAGTTCGTGTTCCAGGGCGTGGACCGCACTCGCGGGCCCAACTACGTGTCTGACCGCGGCCATGTGCGCGTGCTGCGCAACGGCCGCGAGGTGGCGCTGCTCAATCCCGAGAAGCGCGCCTACGCCGCCGGTGGCCAGGTGATGACCGAGGCCGACATCCGCCCGGGCCTGTTCGGCGACGTCTACGTCGCCCTGGGCGAATCGCTGGGCGACGGTGCCTGGGCGGTGCGCGTGCACATCAAGCCCTTCGTCCGCTGGATCTGGTTCGGCGCACTGCTGATGGCGCTGGGCGGCGCGGTCACCGCCACCGACCGCCGGTTCCGCCGGCTGCCCGAGGAGACATCCACATGAGGCATCCCCATGAAGGCACGCGCATGAACACGCCGCAACCGGGCGAGTCGACCAAACCGCAGGGACTGCCCGTGGTGGCGGTGGTGATCGGCGCGCTGTTCTTCCTCGGCCTGGTCGGACTGATGCTGTACGGGGTGGTCCGCTCCGGCGACGCCGACCGCGACGTGCTGCCCTCGGCACTGATCGGCAGGCCGGCGCCGGACTTCGTCCTGCCGGTGCTGCACGATTCGGACTACAAGATCGGCGCCGCCGACCTGCGCGGCGCGCCCTACCTGCTCAACGTATGGGGCAGCTGGTGCGCGGCCTGCCGCGAGGAGCATGCGGTGCTGACGGCCTTCGCCGAGACCCGCAGCGTGCGCGTGGTCGGCTACAACTGGAAGGACGAGAAGGAAGATGCGCTGCGCTGGCTGGAACAGTTCGGCAATCCCTTCTACGTGGTCCTGGCCGACCGCGAGGGCCGCTACGCACTGGACTGGGGCGTGGCCGGCGCGCCCGAGACGTTCCTGGTCGACGCCGAGGGCATCGTGCGCTGGAAACACACCGGGCCGCTGACCGAGCAGGTGGTGGCCGACGAACTGGTGCCGCTGGTCGCGAAGCTGGGGCGCAAGCAGTGAGCCAGCGCCTGCCTGCGGCGCTCTCCGGCCTGTTGCTTGGCCTGTCCCTGGCGCTGGCGCCGGGCCTTGCCCTCGCCCAGGCCCAGGCCGCCTCCGAACTGGCCCCGCCGCAATTCGCCGATGCCGCCGAGCAGGCGCGCTTCCACACGCTCACCAGCGAGTTGCGCTGCGTGATGTGCCAGAACCAGTCGCTGGCCGACTCCAATGCCCAGATCGCCCGCGACATGCGCCGGGAAGTACTCTCGCTGATGCGCGAGGGCCACGACGACGCGCAGATCAAGCGCTTCCTGGTCGACCGCTACGGCGAGTTCGTGCTGTACCGGCCGGAGGTGTCCTCGCACACTTGGCTGCTGTGGTTCGGCCCCGGGCTGGTGCTGCTGGGCGGCGGCCTGGCGGTATCGCGGATCGTGCGCCGGCGCGCTGCCGGTGCCGCCGCCATGCCAAGCAACGACAAGGGCGATGGCGGAGAGCAGGAATGGTGATTTCGACCACGGCGGTGTTCGCCGCACTGGCCACGCTGGCCACGGTGGGCGTACTGGCCTGGGTGATGCACCCGGCCTGGCGCGGCAAGCGCGGGCCGTGGATCGCCGGCGTGGCGCTGCTGGCGGTGGCGACGCTGGCGCTGTACCGGCTGGTCGGCACGCCGGCGGCGCTGGAACTGGAATCGCCCGGGCATGCCTCGCCGCTGGCCGCGGCCGGCACGCCGGCGAGCCTGGAGGAAGCGGTCGCGCAGTTGCGCGCCGAGCTGGAGCGCAATCCGAACCAGCCCGAGGGCTGGGCGCTGCTGGCGCGTTCGCTGGTGGCGATGGGCGACCAGGAAAGCGCGCGCGGTGCCTACGAATTCGCGGTGAAGCTGGCGCCCGACGAGCCCACCCTGCTGGTCGAGGCGGCAGAGGCGCGCGCCATGGCCCACCCGCAGCGCCTGTTCGACGAGCAGGCGGTGGCCTGGCTGCGGCATGCGCTGGAAGTCGATCCGAAGCACCAGCGCGCCACCTGGTTCCTGGGGGTGTCGCAGCGCCAGTCGGGACGCGCGGCCGAGGCGGCCCAGACCTGGGAATCGCTGCTGACGTCGGTCGACGAGGCCACCGCGCGTAGTCTGCGCGAGCAGATCGGCGCCGCCCGCGCCGATGCCGGCTTGCCACCGCTGGCCGCCGTCGCCACCGCTCCGACCGGCGTGTCCGATGGCGCCATGCCGGCAGCCGGACCGGCCAATGCGCTGACGGTGAAGGTCTCGCTCGATCCGGCACTGGCCGGGAAGCTGCCCGACGATGCGACCGTATTCGTGATGGCCCGCCCGGTCGAGGGCCCGCCGATGCCGGTCGCGGCCGAACGCCACGCAGTGCGCGACCTGCCGCTGGAGGTGGTGCTGGACGACACCGACAGCCCGATGCCGACGCTGAGGCTGTCGGAAATGCAGGAAGTGGTGGTGCTGGCACGGGTATCCGCCAGCGGCAGCGCCAACCGCGGCGAGGGCGACGTGGAATCGGCACCGGTGCGCGTCACCCTGCCGGCCAATGGTCCGATCGAACTGGTGATCGGCGCGGAACAGCGCTGACTCCGACGGGGTCCGCTGCTGCAAGGGTGTCCCGTTCGGCGCGTGGTTCCGCGTCCAACCCCCAGGGTGCGGCGGCCCCCGCCGGAGTCGATGCTGCCGATGCCGTTACCGGTAAACTCCGGCTCGATGACTCCGACCTCCACCCACGAATTCGTCCCGCCGGCCACGCGCTTCCATGCGCTGCCCTCGCCGTTCCCGATGAAGCGCGGCGGCGAGTTGCATGGCGCGCGCATCGCCTACGAGACCTGGGGCGAAGCGGACGAAGCGCACAGCAACGCGGTGTTGATCCTCACCGGCCTGTCGCCCGATGCGCATGCCGCTTCCAGCGCCGCCGATCCGTCGCCGGGCTGGTGGGAAGCGATGCTCGGCCCCGGCAAGTTCATCGACACCGACCGCTGGTTCGTGGTCTGCGTCAACCCGCTGGGCAGCTGCAAGGGCTCCACCGGCCCGGCCTCGCTCGACCCGGCGACCGGCCGGCCCTACCGGCTCGCGTTCCCGGAACTGTCGATCGAGGACATCGCCGATGCGGCGGCCGAGGTGGTGCGCGGACTGGGCATCGAACGCCTGGCCTGCGTCATCGGCAACTCGATGGGCGGGATGACCGCGCTGGCCCTGCTGCAGCGCCACCCGGGCATCGCCCGCGCCCACGTCAACATCTCCGGCAGCGCGCGCGCCCTGCCCTTCTCCATCGCCGTGCGCTCGCTGCAGCGCGAGGCGATCCGGCTGGACCCGAACTGGAACAACGGCGAATACGACGAGGCGACCTGGCCCGAATCCGGCATGCGCATCGCGCGCAAGCTGGGCGTGATCACCTACCGTTCGGCGCTGGAGTGGGACGGCCGCTTCGGCCGCGTGCGCCTGGAGGAGGCGATCCCGCTGGCCGGCAGCGGCGAGGACGATCCGTTCGGGCTGGAGTTCCAGGTCGAGAGCTACCTGGAAGGCCACGCCCGCCGCTTCGTGCGCCGCTACGACCCCAACTGCTACCTCTACCTGAGCCGCTCGATGGACTGGTTCGACCTGGCCGACCACGCCGGCGGCGACGTGCTGGCCGGGCTGGCGCGGATCAAGGTGGAGCGCGCGCTGGCGATCGGCGCCAACACCGACATCCTGTTCCCGGTGGAGCAGCAGCAGCAGATCGCCGAGGGCTTGGCCCGCGGCGGCGCGCGCGCGCAGTTCCTTGGCCTGGATTCGCCGCAGGGCCATGACGCGTTCCTGGTGGATCTCGGGCGCTTCGGCCCGGCGGTGCGCGGGTTCCTCGATTTGCTCCCCCCGTAGGAGCCGAGCTTGCCGGCGACCACCATGCCTGACCACTCGCCGGTCGATACCGTTGCACTGCAGTCGCCGGCAAGCCCGGCTCCTGCAAACGGAACGTTTTCCTAACCGCGACCGTGTAGGCTGGGGGCTCTACCGCCTATTCAGGTTCAGGCCGCAAGTGGAATTTCCCGGCAAGCACAAGCTGATCGCCGCCTTCGACGCCGCCGTCCGACTCGGGGACGAAGATGCAGTCACCCACGCGCTGCGACATGCGCTGGTGTCCCTGTTCGCCGACCGCGAACTGGTGCTGCCACGCAGCCTGCTGCAACCCATCGCCGACCACTACGCCCGCCGCGAGCTGTACCTCAGCCCGGACCTGGGCTACAGCGTGATCGCTATGACCTGGGGGCCCGGCCAGGGCACGCCGATCCACGACCACGACGGCGCCTGGTGCGTGGAAGGCGTCTGGCGCGGCCGCCTGGCGATTACCGAGTACGTGCCATGCGAACGCGACGGGCAGCGCTGGCGCTTCGCCGGCAAGGGCACCAGCGAGGCCCACCCCGGCACCACCGCCAGCCTGCTGCCGCCGCACGAGTACCACACCGTGCGCAACCCCGACCCGGACGATATCGCGGTCTCGCTGCACGTCTACCAGCGCCAGTTGCGGCGCAGCCATGCGTTCCTGCCCGAACGCGACGACGGCGACGACGGCGGCTGGATGCGCTGCGAAGAACGGCGGCTGGCGACGGACGGGGATTGAGTTGGCCAGAACGGGAAAGGCCCGCAGCATGGCGGGCCTTCCGTCCTGGTGCCGAAGGTGGGACTCGAACCCACACGATATCGCTACCGGCGGATTTTGAGTCCGCTGCGTCTACCATTCCGCCACTTCGGCGCGGAGGCGGAAGTATAGCGGTCGGGCCCCTGCCCGGCCATCGGCCGATACGCGCCCTGCCCCACCCCGGCTCAGGCCGGCGCGGCGGCGTAATGGCGGCTGGCCAGGCCGGCCAGCAGGTCCTCGCACAGGGATTCCAGGGCCATGATCCGCACCGTGCCGTACCGGGCCAGGCGGATGATGCGCTCGACGTAGATCTCGCGGCCGTGCTCGACGGTCTCGAGCATGGTCTTGGTGAAGCCGTTGGGGACGAAGCCGCGGGTGCCGTCCTTGCTGCCACCCACGTAGAGAACTGTGCTCATTCGGCCGTTTCCTCTTGGTCTGTACCGCACTCGGTCGATGTTGCGCAGTGTGCGCGCCATGACGTTAGGAGTTCGTACAAGAGAGGCTGAAGAAACGCTGTTTCGGCCGTGCGACGGGCATGTTGCGATGCTGCGATGCGGCGCGGTTCAGGCTTTGGTTCAGGACGCGTTCTGGTTGTGCGATCGAGGCCACCATCCGCGGCCATGCATCGCATAGAAGTCGGCGGCGCGCTCGAACGGATTGCGCATCGAGATCCCACCGCACAGGAAATACACCGGGACGAACAGCGGGCCGAGCAGCATGTACTGGTAGATGTGCGCGCGTTCGTGGTCGCCCAGGCGCACCGGCGGATGGACGCAGCGGCCGGCGCGGTGCTCGTAGGTGACGCAGGCCGCTTCCAGGTCGTCACCGGTGGCGAGGATCACGTTGCCCAGGGTCATCGCCCCGCCCGGTCCCCATGGCCAGCGGCGGAACACCAGGGCACGATCGCGGCGGCTGACGGCCACCGATGCGCCCATGGGCAGTCCGGCCACGCCGGCCAGCAGCCCGAACAGGGTCCATGGCGAGGCCCACACCGCGCCCAGCAGCAGGCCGCAACGGCGCAGCCACTTCGGCAGGCCGCGGCTGCGGGGTGGGTTGCTCAGTTGGCTTCGTTCGGGATCAGCAGCCACAGCACCAGGTAGACGAGGATGCCGGGAAACGCCGCCGACAGGATCGAGCCGACCACGTAGATGATCCGCAGCCAGGTGGAGCTCCAGCCATAGCGGCGGGCGATGCCGCCCATGACCCCGGCGATCATGCGATCGTCGAGCGAGCGGGACAGTCCGGTGGTGGGGTTGCTGGCGTTCATGCGCGGACTCCGTCGGGCGGGCGCGACCAGTCTAGCGCGGTGCCGCGGCCGTGTACCGGCGCCGGCGATGCCACGGGCATGGCGAGGACGGACAGCGCCAGCAGCACCGCGGGCCTGGCGCACCCCGCGCGCCGGCACTTCAGCCGCCCTGGCGCTCCGCCAGCCAGCGGTGGATCGCGGCAGGCACCTCGCGCTGGGCGCGGCTGGACACGTACAGGCCGATGTGGCCGCCCTGGAAGCTCAGCTCGGTGTAGTCCCGGCTGCCGACCAGCTTGGCCAGCGCGCGCGAGGCGTCCGGTGGCACCAGGTGGTCCTGCATGGCGTAGATGTTGAGCACCGGCATGTCGACGAAGCCCAGGTCCACCTTCTGCCCGCCGATGCTGGCGGTGCCGCTCACGAAGCCGTTGCCCTGGTAGAACTGCTTGATGAAGTCGCGGAACGCTTCGCCGGCCTGGTCGGGCGAGTCGAAGATCCACATCTCCATGCGCAGGAAGTCCTCCACCGCCTTCGGATCACCCAGGCTGTCGACCAGGCCCACGTACTTCTGCAGGTTCAGCCGGAACGGCTTGAGCATCAGGTAGGAGGCGTTCATCAGGTCGGCCGGGACGTTGCCCAGCGCGTCGACGAACAGGTCCACGTCCAGGTCGCGTACCCAGCCCGAGAGCATGTTGTCGGCAGTCTGGAAGTCCACCGGGGTGACCATGGTCAGCAGGTTGCGCACCTTCTCCGGGTGCAGGGCCGCGTAGCACAGCGAGAACGCGCCGCCCTGGCACACGCCCAGCAGGTTGACCGGGCCGCCGGTGGCCTCGGCCAGGTGGTCCACCGCGCCGTCGATGTAGCGGTTGATGTAGTCGTCCAGCGTGAGGTAGCGGTCGGAGCGATCCGGGTAGCCCCAGTCCAGCACGTACACGTCCATCCCCAGCGCGAGCAGGCCGCGCACCAGCGAACGGTCGGGCTGCAGGTCCACCATGTACGGCCGGTTGACCAGCGCGTAGACGATCAGCAGCGCCGGCCCGGTGGCCGGCTTGTCGCCGACGAAGCGGTACAGCACGGCCTTGCCGTCGCGCCACACTTCCTCGCGCTCGGTGGCACCGTAGTGCACGTCCGGCGGAATCTGGCCGAGCACGCGCATGCCTTCGGACAGGCGCTGCTGGAATTTCCAGGCCTCCTGGGCCAGGTCCAGAGGATTGAACTGCAGGGGTCCGGCCGATACGGTGCGCATGGCTTACTTCCTCCCCGACTTGCCGCGACGCGCTGGCGCGACCGGCGGCTCGATCCCGGGCAGGTTGCGGCTGACCCAGTCCTTCATCGACACCACCTTGGCCGCAGCCGGTGCAGCCAGCGTTCGTGCGGCGGGCTTGCGTGCCGCACCGCCGGACTTGGCGACCCTGGCCTTGCGCGCGGTGGCGGTGGACGCCTGCGGCTTGCCGCGCGCGGCGGCCTGGGCCGGTGCACGGCGCGCGGGCGCCTTGGCGGCGGCAACGGCCTTGGCGGCGGCCTTGGCCGAGGTCTTGCGAGCCGTGCCGCCGGTGCGCTTGGAGACGGCCTTGCGGGCCGTGGGCGTGGCGGGCTTGGCCGCCCGTGCACGCTTTGTGGCGGCGGATTTCTTTCCTGCCCTGGCCGGCTTGGCTGCCGGCGCGGCGGCTGGTGCCGGTTCCGCAACCCGGGAACCGGCAGCCACGGCCGGCTTGGCCGCAACCGCGGCTGCGGCCGGCTTGCGCGCCATTGCCGCCGGCGCGTCCTTCCCGGTGGCGGCCTTCGCCGCGCGCCGCGCCGCATGCTGCGTGCGCTCCAGGTCGGCGACCTTGCGCGCCAGCGCATCGACCTCGGTGCGGCCGGGCATGCCCAGCAGCGCGGCGAACTGTTCGACTTCGCGCTGCAGGCCCAGGCGCAGGCGCATCATCGCATTGGTCATCTCGCCATAGGCCTGGCGGTATTCCTGGCTGAAAGCCAACTCCGCCCATGCCTCCTCGGCCGCGTCGATCCACAGGTCGAACAGCGCGCGCACCGACTCCAGGCGCTTGCCCGGCTGGTCGCAGTCCTGCAGCATCACCTCGAAGCGGGCAAACGCATCCTGGCCGACCCGCGCCAGCAGTTCGTTGAACTCTTCGTTGCGCCGGTCCCAGTCCTGCCAGGCCAGGGCCAGTGCCTGCAGGCGCTCCTGGTGCTCGCGCATCGGGCCGAACGCAGGCCGGTGCAGCCATTCGGCGCCCTGCTCGCGCAGCGGTCGCAACAGGGCTTCCAGCATCGGCCGCGCCTGCTCCAGCCAGTTGCCGCCGGCCAGGCCGCCGTGCATCGAGCGCAGCATCTTCGCGAACGAGTGCGCGCCGTCGCCGCCCATCATCTCGCGCCAGGCCGCCGCCACCTCGGAGGCATGGGCGCCGCCGTTGCTGAAATCGGCGGCCAGGCGCTGCATCTGCCGGTACCACTCGTAGGCGCCCGGATCGAACCCCGCCAGGGCCGACGGCATCCCGCCGCCCATGCCTCCGAGCCCGGCCAGGCTGGCGGCGAAGGGATTGCCGGCGAAGGGCGTGTGGGTGCCGCTCGCCATGCCACCGGGCAGGCCCCAGCCCTCGAAACCGCTGCTGCGACCGAGCATTTCGTTCCAGGTGTTCCAGTACTGCCGGGCCAGCGAGTCGAAATCGCCGGGAAACGGTGGCTTGATCATGGCGTCCTCCCTAGTCCGCCGATTCTACCGCCGTCCGCGGCCAGCCGCCCTCAGGGCTTGGGGATGCGCAGGGTCTTGCTGACCATCAGCGTTCCGGACAGGGCGAACATCAGCACCAGCGGGTGCAGCTGCCACGGCCCCAGTTGCCAGCGCCCCAGCCACAGGTCATCGCCGATGTTGCCGGTGAGCGCAGCGATGGCCAGCACCAGCACCAGCACCAGGCTGGTCGGGATCGGCGTGCCCTCGAAGTACTTCACCTTGTCCCCGCCATCGGCCAGTTGCTCGGCGGTGACGTTGTAGCGGGCCAGGCGGCTGACCCCGCAGCAGACGAAATAGGACAGCACCAGCCAGTCCCAGCCGCCCTGCATGCCGCACGCATAGGCCAGCGCCGCCGGGGCCACGCCGAAGGAGATCACGTCGGCGAGCGAATCCAGTTCCCGGCCCAGGGTCGAGGACGACTTGCGCCAGCGGGCGATGCGTCCGTCCAGCGCGTCGAACACGAACGCCAGCGGGATCAGCGCCATGCCGACCAGCAGGTCGGACACCCGCCCCTCCTGCAGGAAGCGCATCGCGGCGAAGACCGCGCCCATGCCGCAGAAGGCGTTGGCCAGAGTGAACCAGTCGGCCAGCTGGAAATCGCGCAGCATCGAGAAATGGCGGGGCATGCGGGTGGCCGGGAGCGAAGGACGGGAATGGCGCAGCATAACCGAGGGGAATTCGTGCAACACTCCTGGCGAGTGGACCCCGTTATCCGCCCTGGTCATCGCCCTGCAGCTCCAGACCGGGGCTGCCCATGCCTGCGGTCGCCGCCGTGATCGCCGACGGACACGGTGGGCTGTCGCCGATCGGCAAGCGGTCCTCGAGCCAATTGCTGCCGGCCCGCCTGGCGGCCGTCGGCGAATGAAGCGGGCCCTGGCGATGGCGATCGGCCTGATGCTTGCGGCGTGCGCCAGTCCCGGCCGCCGCGAAGCATCGATGTCCGCGGCCGAATGCCTGTCCCGCACCCAGGCCCTGCAGGCCGACACCGAGGCCGCCCGGGCCGCGGCCGGACCGGCCCTGGAAGCCTATCGGAACAACCCCGGTTCCTTCGAGGCGAAGGCCGCGGTGGAACTGGCGCTGCAGCGAGCCGCCAGGGTCGCCGCCGACCATGCCCAGGCCGCGGCCGATCTCGCCCGCGGCCCCTGCAAGGGCACGTCGGCCGGCCGGCCCTGAGCGCTGTTCAGGGCCGCGGCAACTGCCCGGCTTCGACCGCGCCGGCGCCGCGTCCCTGCGCCTCGATCGTCGCATCGGCCGGCAGCGCGCCCTGCCCGTCCAAGTGGGCCGACACGCGATCGAGCGCCGCATGGACATAGGGCAGCAGGGGGGCATAGCGGGCGCCGTAGGCCGGGAACGCGAGGAAGGCGTCGAAGTGCTGGGCGTTGCGCACCTGCCAGTAGCGCACGTCGCCGCGTCCGGCGGCGCGGGCGGCGGCCACGTACGGCGTGCTGGTGAATGCTTCCGGGATCAGGCCATCGTTCTGGCCGTGCACGATCATCACCGGCAGGCCGGCGCGCGGCGGCGCAGCGCGGGTGGCGGCAATGCCGGCGCGCACGCCGGGGGCGGCTCCATCCTGGCCGGTGTAGAGCGCGCGCAGGCATTGCAGGCCCGCCAAGGTGAAGTCAGGCGGCGCCAGCTGGGTGTCGACGATGCCCACGCCATTGCCCGGCGGGATGCCGGAGGCGTCGGACCACCAGGTACTGCGCTCGGCGTCGGTGGCCGCGCGGGGGCTGAAGTCCGGCTGCTGGGCGGAGAACGAGAATCCGCACGGGTGCGCGCCGATGCCGTGGCGGCCGTAGGCCGAAGCGTAGGTCACCGCGACCGCGCGCCACAGGTCGAAGCCGGTGCTGGCGGTGGCGGCGACCAGCGCCTGTTCGGTCCAGCCGCCGGCACGCAGTTGTTCGTGCGCCGAGCGCGCCTGCGCGGCGACGGCGTCGCCCTCGACCAGGCCAGCCGCATGCAGGCTGGCGCAACGCGCCTGCCACAACGGCCGCAGCTGCTCCAGCAGCGGCGGCTGCGGCAACGATTCGGCCGGCACGTCGAGCAGCGCGCACGGCATCAGCAGCGCAGCCTCGGTGGTGTAGTCGTACAGCGCACGCGAGCCGTGGCCTTCGACGTACACGTTCGGTTCGCCGGCCACTACCGCGTCCAGCCAGTCGCCTTCCATTTCGGCCGCGCGCAGCACCGCGCCGCCGCCGTTGGAAACGCCCACGGCGATCACCCGGGTATTGGCGAAGGTGTACGGCGCCGCCTGCGGGAATGCCTGGCCCAGCGCGGCCAGCGCGAACTCGGCGGCCTGCTTCACGTGCCGGCCCCAGTCGGCCTCGGGGTTGTCCTGCGAATGGGCATGCTTGAAGGCCACGCCGCTGGCGCCGGCCGGCACGTCCGGAGCGAAGGCCAGGTCGGTGGCCTCGCCCAGCCTGCCGGGAGTGCCGTCCAGGCGCACGCCGATGCCGGCGTCCAGGTCCACGTAATCCGAGCCGGCGCCCTTGTCGGTATAGGCCACCGCGCAACCCTTCGGCAGCGCCCACGGGCCGGCCACGGCGATGGCGCCGTAGACACCGCGCGATCCGGAGGCCGGTGCCACCACCACGCAGCGCTTGGCCTGGTCGAAGGTGTCGGGCACCTGCACCAGCACCCGGTGCGGTTGCCTGGCCCCGGGCAAGATGGCCAGCGCGGCGTATTCGCGTCCAGGCACCGCGGGCACGCCACCATAGAGCGTGCCGAAGCCGCCGGTCGGCGACAGGTCGGCGATCCCGCGCCAGTTGCTCCAGATCGCGCGCCGGCGCAGTTCGCCGGCGGTGGGATGGCGGGGGTCCGCGAAGGCTGGCGGCGCGACCGCGCGCAGCCCGTCCAGGCCCAGGCCGGCGCTGAGCAGGTCGTCGCTGCCGCGGTGTTCGGTCACGCGCTGGGGTTGGATCATGGCGGTGGCGGCCTCGCGTTGCGGGGAGGAGGCGCAGGCACCGAGCAGGCCCGCTCCCAGCAGGAACAGCGGCAGGCGGAAGCGTGTCTGGAGGGGCATGTGCGGGTCCGGATCGATGGATGTTCGCACGCTACCGGCGCGTGCCTGCGGCGTCATCGTACTTTGGTACCACGATCCGGGCATGGCATACCTGCTACGGTTGGCGCCTCGCGCCATCCAGGGCTCCTCCCCATGACAGAACGATTCCTCCACGGCCGCACCGCGCTGGTGACCGGCAGCACCTCCGGCATTGGCCTGGCCATCGCCCGCGACCTCGCCGCGCACGGCGCGCGGGTGGCCGTCAACGGCCTGGGCACGCCGGAGCAGATCGAGGTGGCGGTGCAGTCCGTGCGCGCGGCCGGCGCCCCGGACGTCCGCCATTTCGATGCCGACCTGCGCGATCCGGAGCGGATCGAGGCGATGATGGCCGAGATCGGCGCCTGGTCCGGGTCCGCGGGACCAGGCATCGACGTGCTGGTCAACAATGCCGGCATCCAGCACGCGGTGCCGCTGGCGCAGATGCCGGTGCAGAAGTGGAACGACATCCTCGCCATCAACCTCAGCTCGGCCTTCCACACCATGCGCCTGGCAATGCCGGGGATGGCCGAACGCGGCTACGGCCGGGTGGTGAACATCGCCTCCGTGCACGGGCTGGTCGCCTCGAAGGACAAGGCACCGTACGTGGCCAGCAAGTTCGGCATCGTCGGCCTGAGCAAGGTGGCGGCGCTGGAATACGCCACCGCGGGCAGCCGCGACAGCGGCGGGGTCACGGTCAACTGCATCTGCCCGGGCTGGGTGGAAACCCCGCTGATCGAACCGCAGATCCAGGCGCGCCGCAACGGCGGCTCGCGCGAGGACGGCGTGCGCTCGCTGCTGGGCGAGAAACAGCCCAGCCTGCGCATGTCGCTGCCGGAGGACATCGCCGCCACCGCGGTGTGGCTGTGCCGGCGCGAAGCGCACAACATCACCGGCACCTCGGTGGCCATCGACGGCGGCTGGACGGCGCAGTAGGCCCGGGCCTGCACTCCCCCATGCCCACCCTGCTGATCGCCGACGACCATCCCCTGTTCCGCGCCGCCCTGCGCGGCGCGGCGGCCGATGCCGTGGCCCAGCTGCAGGTGCTCGAGGCCGAATCGCTGGACGGCGTGCTCGCCGCGCTGGAATCGCGCGCGGACGTCGACCTGGTCCTGCTCGACCTGCACATGCCGGGCAACCACGGCCTGGCCGGCCTGGCCGCAATCCGTGCCCAGCACCCGGCCGTGGCGGTGGTGGTGGTCTCGGCCAACGACGATCCGCGCGTGGTCCGCCGCGCGCTCGACCATGGCGCGGCCGGCTACCTGCCCAAGAGCTCGGGCCTGGACGAACTGCGCGAGGCGATCCGCAGCGTGCTGGCCTGCGAGCAATGGCTGCCCGCTTCGCTGCGCGCTTCGGTCGCACGCGCCCAGTCCTCGCACCAGGACACCGAGCTGGCAGCGCGCCTGGCCAGCCTGTCGCCGCAGCAGTTCCGCGTGCTCACCCTGGTGGCCCAGGGCCTGCTCAACAAGCAGATCGCCGACCGCCTGGACGTGCAGGAACGCACGGTCAAGGCGCACCTGTCGGCGATCTTCGAGCGCCTGGGGGTGCGCAACCGCACCCAGGCCGGCGTGGTCCTGCGCGAACTGGAACTGAGCGACCCGAGCCGGCAGCTGGAAAACTGACCCGGCCGCCGTCGCGCCCGGCGGAGGCTGGCCAAAAAACCGCCACATGCCTTGACAGCCTTGACCCGCAAGGCGCCGCGACGGTTATCCACATCCTTTTCCCATCGCTTTCCACATTGCGTGTGGACAAGCCGGCGGCGTGGAACATTGCCGCGGCATCAGGGCCGCGACCAGCTCCAGGACTGCATCTTCCCGTCGCGGTAGGGCATCACTCCGTGGAACGCGCGCGGGTCGTCGTCGAACACCAGCGGCAGGAACCGGCGGTCGCCGTCCCACAGCGGCAGTTCGCCGATGCGACCGACCTCGACCCATTCCAGGGTACCCTCCGGGTTGCGCTCCAGCGGGGTACCCGCGAAGGCATCGATCACGAACACGAATCCCAGCCAGTCCTCGCCATGCTTGCCGAAACCCGGCCAGCTGACGGTGCCGCGCAACCGCATCGCGGTGCATTCGATCCCGGCCTCCTCGCGGATCTCGCGGCGCATGCAGGCCACCACGTCCTCGTCGCGCTCGAGCTTGCCGCCCAGGCCGTTGTACTTGCCCAGGTGCGGGTCGCCGGGACGCGCGTTGCGGTGGATCATCAGCACCCGGCTGCGGTCGGGCGAGAGCACGTAGCCGAGGGTGGCGACGATCGGGGTGTAAGGCATCGATGGCGGAATGCGGCTGCGGAAGGCCTCCATTGTAATGCCGGCCGTTGGCCGGTACCGCCATGCCCGGGTCGTGAGCGATCGAGTTGTGCCGACCGACAGCCGGCACCTGCAACGTCGGCGTCTCGACAGACCGCCGGGATGGCGTGGCGGGTTACCGGCGGGCGGCGGCGAGCATGCGGTCGAGCACGGACTTCAGCGCCAGCGGCCGCACCGGCTTCGGCAGCAGCGCCAGTTCCGCTTCCTGCGCCGCGGCGCGGGTGGCCTCGCCGGCGTCGGCGGAGAGGATCAGGCACGGCGCCGCGCCGTAGCGGCCGCGCAAGCGGCCGGCCAGCAACACGCCGGTGTCGCCACGGTCCAGGTGATAGTCGAACAGCCACAGCTCGGCCGGCTGCGCGGCCAGCACCGCCGCCGCGCCTTCGCCGTCCGCGGCAGTGGTCACCTCGCAGCCCCAGCCGGTCAGCAGTTGCGCCAATGCAGCCAGCGCCTCGGCGTCGTTGTCCACCAGCAGGATTCGGCGCCCGGCCAGGTCGCGCGCCCCGCCCTTGGCCGGCACGCGCCCGGCGGCCGCCAGCGGAACCGGGGCCTGCGCCCGCGGCACCTCCACCGAGAACACCGAACCGCGCCCGTCGCGGCCGCGCACCCCCAGCGGCGCATGCAGCAGGTGGGCGATGCGGTCGGCGATCGACAACCCCAGCCCCAGCCCCTGCCCCGGCGCATCCTCACCGCGGCGGAACTCCTCGAAGATCACCGTTCGCGCGGCCTCGGGCACGCCCGGCCCGGTGTCGTGCACTTCGATCCGCACCCGCCGCCCGCCGCGCCGGCGCACGCCCAGCACGACCTTGCCGCTGGCGGTATAGCGCACCGCGTTGCCGAGGAAATTCTGCAGCACCCGGCGCAGCAGTTGCGGATCGCTGTGCACCCACAGCGTGGTCGGCCGGTAGCCGAAGGCCAGCCCGCGCTCGCCGGCCATCGCCCGGAACTGCTCGGCCAGCGGCGCCAGCACCTCGTCCAGCGGGAAGTCGCGCGGCGCCGGCACCAGGCCGCCGGCGTCCAGCCGCGACATGTCCAGCAGGCCGGTGAGCAGGTCGGTGGTGGAATCCAGCGCACCGCCGAGCTGGCGCAAGGTCTCGCGCGGCGGCGGCGCATGCGCGGGCGCGTCGGGACCGCCCCCGATCTGCCGCGACAGCGAATCGACGAACAACTGCGCCGCGTGCAGCGGCTGCAGCAGGTCGTGGCCGATCGCGGCCAGGAAGCGGGTCTTGGCGTCGTTGGCGTGCTCGGCTTCCTGCTTGGCCGTCTCCAGCAACGCAGTGCGCTCGACGACGCGCTGCTCCAGGGTCTCGTTGGCCCGGATCAGGCCGCGCTCGGCCTCGCGGAATGCGGTCACGTCGGTGTAGGTGGCGACGAAGCCGCCGCCGGGCATCGGGTTGCCGCGGATCTCCACGATGCCGCCATCGGGGAACACGCGCTCGGTCAGGTGCGGGCTGCCGTGGCGCATGAACGCCAGGCGCCGCTCCACCGCGCGGGCGAGCTGGCGCTCGTCCAGCCCCGGGTCGGCCTGGCGCAGCGACCAGGCGGTCAGTTCCGCGACCGGCCGCCCCACCTGCAGCAGTTCCTCCGGGAAACCGAACAGTTCGGCGTAACGCCGGTTCCACGCCACCAGCCGCTGCTCGCGATCGATCACGCTGATGCCCTGGCTCATGTTCTGCAGCGCGGCCTGCAGGACCTGCTGGTTGAAGCGCAGGTCCTGCGAGGCCTCGCCGACGATCGCCGCGACCGTGTCCAGGTCGCCGCTCTCGCGCCGCGCCGCGTCCAGCAGCAACCGCGCCGATGCGGCGCCGAGCACCGCCGACAACTCGCGCTCCACCCGCGCCTCGACCGCCGCCGGCACCGGGCCGCTGCGCGGCGCCTGGGCCAGCAGTTCGGCCACCTTCTCGGCGGACAGGAAGCGGCGGCCGGCATCGCGCAGCGCACCGGCATCCAGGTTGCGGCTGGCCCGGCGCGGCGCCTCGCGGCGCCAGGCCATCGCCAGCAGGGTGACCGCGGTGCCCATGAACAGGCTGGCGCCCACGGCGCGCCCGAGCGGGCTCCAGCCGGTCAGGCCGAACAGGCCCTGCGGCGCCAGCCAGCGCTGCCCGAACGGGCCGTTCGCCAGCCACTGCGCATCCATGCCCGCCGCGGCGATCAGGGTCGGCGCCAGCAGCACCCAGGCCCAGGTCAGGAACGCGACGACCACGCCCAGGATCGCCGCCCGCGGCGAGGTCTGTGGCCGCCATACCGCGAACGCCAGTACCGGCGCCAGGGTCGCCAGCGCCGAGAACGACAGCGCGCCCACGTCGGCCAGGGTCTCGCTGCCGGCGACCAGGCGGCTGTACGCCCAGGCCAGCAACATGATCGCGGCGATGCCGGCGCGGCGCAGGCGCAGCACTTCGCCGCGGCGGTCGCCGCCGCCGCCGCGCGCCCAGGCCCCGCGCAGCAGGCCGGGCGCGAACCAGTGGTTGCCGATCATCAGGCTCAGGGTGAGGGTGCTGACCACGACCATGCCGGTGGCCGCGCTCAGGCCGCCGAGGAAGGCGAACAGGGCCACGCCCTCCCGCCCCTGCGCGAACGGCAGCGCCAGCGCGTACATGTCCGAGGGCACCGCCCCCCCCAGCAGCGCACTGCCGGCATGGGCCAGCGGCAGGGTCGGTGCGGCGATCAGCAGCAGGTACAGCGGGAACAGCCAGCGCGCAGTGCGCACGTCGCGCTCGTCGCGGCATTCGACCACGCCGACGTGGAACTGGTGCGGCAGGATGAACATCGCCAGCGCGCCGAGCAGCACCAGCGGCAGGAAGCCGCTGGTCGGGGAAGCCTGCGGCCGCGGCGGCGGGGTGCCGGCCGGCAGCGCGTCCAGCCCGAACCAGACGAACGCCCCCAGGGCCAGCATCGCCGCCAGCTTGAACACCGACTCGAACGCCATCGCCAGCACCAGCCCACGGTTGTGCTCGGCCGCGCTGGCCCGGCGGGTGCCGAACAGCATCGCGAACAGGGCCATGGCCAGGGCCACGTACAGCGCGCCGTCGCGCCAGAACGGCCCGGCGTCGGTGGCACTGCCGGTCAGGGTGGCGAAACTCATCGTCACCGCCTTCAACTGCAGGGCGATGTACGGGATCAGGCCCAGCGCCGCGACTGCGGTGACGGTCGCCGCCAGCCATGCGTCCCGGCCCAGGCGGGTGGCGATCAGGTCAGCCAGCGAGGTGGCGTTGGTCTCGCGCGCCAGCCGCACCAGCCGGACCATGAAGGCCACCGCCAGCGCGTAGAACAGGATCGCCCCGACGAAGGTCGGCGGCAGCGGCCAGCCGTAGCGCGCGGCCTGGGTGACGGTGCCGTAGAAGGTCCAGGAAGTGCAGTGCACCGCCAGCGACAGCGCGTAGACGTGGTTCCAGTGGCGCGCCAGCAGTGCCGGGCGGCGCTCGCCGTAGAGCGCGGTGCCGAACATCAGCGCCAGCCACAGCAGGCCGGCCAGGGCGACCAGCCACAGGTTCAGCATGGTGCGACGATCGGCTTGGGCACAGGCTTTCCCGGCGGATGCGGCATCGGGCCAAGCATAACGCGACGGCGGCGGGCCGAAGCCCGCCGCCGTGCATTTCCAGCATTACTGCGTGGACTATGGGTCAGAAATTGTAGCGTGCGGTCAGCATGTACTGGCGCGGCGGACCATAGAAGCCGGTACGTACACCCACCGCCGGAATCGAGTAACCCGTCGTCAGATATCGCTGGTCGGCCAGATTGGTGCCCGCGAGGGCCAGCGACCAGGCATCATTGAGGCGCCAGTTCACGCTCGCGTTGACCAACCCGTAGCCGTCCTGCGAGATCGGGACGACAACTGCGCCATTGACAGGATTGCGCGTCACCTCGGTTGTAGCGACGACGTCACTCTGGTAGCTGTAGCCGACCCGTGCGGACAGGTTGCCGCCATTGGCCAGATCGGTATTCCACTCCAGATTGACAGCACCCGAGAACTCCGGCGCGTTGGTGAACGATTGCTGGTTCGCGACGTTGTATCCCTCGACCATGTATTCGTTGTACTTGGCATCCAGCCAGGCAAGATTGCCGGTGATCGCCCAGTTCCGGGTCGGAAGGAACTGATACTCGACCTCAGCCCCGTTCACCGTTCCCTTGCCTGCATTCAGGAAGTCGCCGAAGAACGCCTTGGCCCCCGTGCCCGTGGTGTACTCGGTGAAGATCGACACCTGCATGTCGGTGTACTTGTTGTGGAAGGCGGACAGATTCAGGAACAACCGCTGGTCCATGAGCGACATCTTCGAACCGATTTCGAAGCTGTCCAACTGCTCGTCGTTGAATGGCTCAGCCGAACGCGGCACTGCAATCATGTTGGCGCGGATATTGTAGCCACCCGACTTGAAGCCACGGGAAATCAGGCCATATACCATGACATCCGGCGTGACCTGATAATCAAGCGAGACCTTCGGCGAGAGATTGGTGAAGTTCACCGTCTTGTCGAACTTGGCCGGGGTGGCGATCACCGTGCCGAAATCCGGGCCGGAGTAGGCGCGGTTCAGCACCTTGGCGCGCTTGTCCTCGTCGGTGTAGCGCGCACCCACGTCCAGCTTCAACTTGTCGCTGATGTCGAAGGTCCAGTCGGTATAGATCGCGGCACTCTTGGTATAGACCGTGCCCTGGGTGTCGCCGAAGCTGAGGTTGAAGAAATTATTGAGCACCCGGCCGCCGGCCGAACCGTTGAAGAAGTACAGGCCGGTGACGCCGCGCCAGCGGCCGCCGCCATCATAGTTCAGCTGCAGCTCGTTGCTGACCTGCTCGTCGCTATAGAACGCCTTGACGTCGGTAATCTTGTCCGGCGTGGTATCGAAGTCGATGTTGGTGACCGTGTCCGACTCGCGCTTGGCGAGCACGTACTTGAAATCGAAGTTGTCGTTGAAGCGGTGGTTGATCGTCATCGAGGCACCCTTCAGGGTGGTCTCGTTGAGGTTGGACATGCCGTTGCGGACGTCGTAGCGGCTGTCCATCGGCAAGAATGGGCCGGTACTTGGGGTCAGGATCTGGTCGAAGGGGTTCGATGCCAACATCCGTGCGCCGCGCACGCCCGAATCGTCCTTCAGCCAGTCGATCGAAAACTGGACGTCGGTGTCGTCGTAGATGTAGGCGCCCAACTGCGCGCGCACGACGGTGATGTCCTTGTCACTGACCTGATCGCCGGTGAGGATGTTCTCGCCGAAGCCATCGCGTGTCAGCTTGGCCGCCGAAATGCGGGCACGCAGCGCTTCGTCACCGCCGATCGCGCCGGCGAGTGAGGCCTTGACGTCGAGCTGGCCGTAGTTACCGATGGTCACCGACGCATTGCCGGAGGTCTCCTTCGGCAGGCCGCGAGTGATGTATTTGATCGCGCCGCCGATGGTGTTCTTGCCGTACAGCGTGCCCTGCGGCCCTCTCAGCACTTCAACCCGCTCGACGTCGACGATGTCCAGCAGCGCACCCTGCGGGCGGGCCAGGTAGACGTCGTCCAGGTACAAGCCCACGCCCGGGTCCACGCCCCACAGTGGGTCGGCCTGGCCGACGCCGCGGATGAAGACGGTCATGGTGGTGTTGGAGCCGCGCGCCGCATACAGGGTCATATTCGGCACCAGCGCGTCCAAGTCACCCAGGTCGCGCACGTTCAACTGGTCCAGCGACTCGGCGGTGAATGCGGTCACTGCCACTGGCACGTCCTGCAGGGTTTCCTCGCGCTTGCGCGCAGTCACGGTCACGGTACCGAGCTGGGTTGCCTTGGTACCCGCTTCGGACGGCGCCTCCTGCGACCAGGCCGGCATCGCCGTGGCCACCAGCACGCAACCGATCGCCAGGCTCAGATTCTTGCGCTTCATCAGTCCTCTCCTCCCGAAATGCAGGACATTGCAGCGGCAGGATGCCGCCAATGCTGCGCACCTTAGGGGGCCGGCCGGGGCGGCGGCATCGTCCGTTGGTACAGTGGGCCGGCCCCGGGGCGGTGCCGATACTGCCCGGCGACCGCCATGGGAGGCGGGCGGGGTGGGCGATGTCGTTGTTGATCGTGCTGGCGGCGCTGGCGTTCCTGATGGTGGTGGCCTACCGCGGCTACAGCGTGATCCTGTTCGCCCCGGTGGCGGCCATGGGCGCGGTCCTGCTGACCGACCCCTCGCTGGTGGCGCCGATGTTCACCGGCCTGTTCATGGAGAAGATGGTCGGCTTCCTGAAGCTGTACTTCCCGGTGTTCCTGCTGGGGGCGGTGTTCGGCAAGCTGATCGAGACCTCCGGGTTCTCCAAGTCGATCGTCGCGGCGACCATCAAGCTGGTGGGCGCCGAACGGGCGATGCTGGCGATCGTGCTGGTGTGCGCGTTGCTGACCTACGGCGGCGTATCGCTGTTCGTGGTGGTGTTCGCGGTCTATCCCTTCGCCGCGGAGCTCTTCCGCCAGAACGACATCCCCAAGCGGCTGATCCCCGGCACCATTGCCCTGGGCGCGTTCACCTTCACCATGGACGCCCTGCCCGGCACCCCGCAGATCCAGAACATCATCCCCACCGCGTTCTTCGGCACCACCTCCTGGGCGGCGCCAGTGCTGGGCACCGTCGGCAGCGTGTTCATCCTGGCGGTGGGCATGAGCTACCTGGAGTGGCGCCGCCGCGTGGCCCTGCGCAACGGTGACGGCTACGGCACCGGGGTGGAACTGCGCAACGAGCCGGAACCGTTCCGCGGCGACCGCCTGGCCCATCCGCTGGTCGCGCTGCTGCCGCTGGTGCTGGTGGCCGTGTCCAACTTCCTGCTCACCCGGTGGATCCCGATGCTGTACGGGCCCAGCCACGAGTTCGTCCCCTCCACCATCGGCAATCCGGCGCCGGTGGTGCAGGAAGTGGCCAAGGTCGCGGCGATCTGGGCGGTCCAGGGCGCGCTGCTGATCGGGATACTGACCGTGCTTGCCTTCGCCTGGAAGCCGGTGGCCAGCAGCTTCGCCGAGGGCACCAAGAATGCGGTCAACGGCGCCATGCTGGCGTCGATGAACACCGCCTCCGAGTACGGCTTCGGCGCGGTCATCGCCGCCCTGCCCGGCTTCCTGGTGGTGGCCAACGCGTTGCAGGCGATCCCCAACCCCCTGGTCAACCAGGCGGTGTCGATCACGGTGCTGGCCGGCATCACCGGCTCGGCCTCCGGCGGCCTGAGCATCGCCCTGGCGGCGATGGGCGACACCTTCATCGCCAATGCCCAGGCCTACGGGATCCCGATGGACGTGCTCCACCGGGTGGCGTCGATGGCCTCGGGCGGCATGGATACCCTGCCCCACAACGGCGCGGTCATCACCCTGCTGGCGGTGACCGGCCTGACCCACAAGACCTCCTACCGCGACATCTTCGCCATCACCCTCATCAAGACGGCGGCGGTGTTCTTCGTCATCGGCGTGTTCTACGCGACCGGGTGGGTCTGAGGCTCAGCCGCAATCGCCGCTGAGCAGGCGCGAGCGCCCCAGCCAGTCCTGGTCCGGGTAATAGGCGAACACGAAGGTGCCGTCGCGGATCGAGTCGATCAGTTGCCGCGCCACCTGCGGACGCACCGCCGGGCAGCCGAGGCTGCGGCCGAGCCGGCCCTGCAGCTTCGCCGCGGCCGGATTCACGTACGGCGCGCCGTGGATGACGATGGCGCGTTGGCGGGCCTGGTCGTTGAAGCCCGGCTCGAGCCCGCGCAGGCGCAGCGAGTAGCCGTTGCCGCCCATGTAGGTTTCCTGGGCGGCGAACGCGCCCAGGCTGGTCATGAAGCTGCCTTCGCGGTTTGAGAAGCGGGTGGTCAGGTTCTCGCCGCTGTTGCGGCCATGCGCCACCCATTCCTCGAACAGCAACCGTTGCCGGCCCAGGTCGAACACCCACAGCCGCGGCTCGGTGGACGGACGCGAGTAGTCGATGACGCCCAGGCGCTGCGGGTCGACGCCGAACTCCGGGTGGCGCAACGCGCAGGACATCGCCCGCGCGGCCAGTTGCAGTACCTCGCGGCTGGCTGCCGGCGCGGCTTCGGCCAGGCGTGAGGCGATTCGCTCGAGGTCGGCCGGGGCCGAAAACGCGGCGACCGCGGTGGAAGCCATGGCCGGCAATGGCGGCGGCATCGCACCATCTCGGGGCGCCGGGTCGGCGATCGCCGGCAGCAGGATCGGGGCCAGGGCCAGCCAGCGGCCGGCACGGATCGGGAACGGGTTCATGCAGCGGCACATCCTGGGAACTGCCGGTCCGGCGTGGGGCCGGACCGGGCACGGCTCAGAGCATGCCGGCCGGGGCGTCGGATTCCAAGACCGGCTGCAGTTCCTGTTCATCTCCGTGGGGGCGGATCCCGGGCAGGTCGGTGACCAGCACGGTGGTTCCCGGCACCAGCACCTGGTACAGGCGCTGCGAGAAACCTTCCGGCAGCCGCAGCGGCAGGCTCGGCTGGGCCAGCAGGTCCTGGTGGGCCGGCGTCGGGGCATCGGTTGCGGCAGCCGGATCGGCCTGGCCGAGGATCGGATAGGCGGTCCAGGTCCGCGCCGGCTGGGTCGGGTCGAGCAGGCTGGTGCCCTGACCGGCACCCTCGCCCATCACGAACAGGGTGGTGCCATGGAACGGGGGCTGCCCCGGCGGCAGTTCCAGCGGCGCCTCGCCGATCGGCACGCCGGCGCGCAGGACGTAGATGCGCTGATCGGCCAGGCTGACCACCACGCCCACCTGCCCCTCCGGCGCGACCGCATCGTCCCAGCGGTAGCCCTGACCGCCCTCTTCCGGCGCCGCCAGCGGCAGGCCCTGGGCGCTCACCGGCGCCAGCACCGCCGGGTACACCAGGGTGGTCGGCGCGGCGCGCGCGTCGCTCACCACCACGGTATCGCCGGTGCGGGTGATGCCGTACACCTTGGCCGCGAAGGCCTGCGGCAGGCGCACGCAGCCGTGCGAGGCCGGGTAGCCGGGCAGCGCGCCACCATGCAGGGCGATGCCGTCCCAGGTCAGCCGCTGCATGTACGGCATCGGCGCGTTGTTGTAGAGGTTGGACTTGTGGTCCTTGTTCTTCTGCAGGATCGTGAATACCCCGGTCGGGGTCTCCTTGCCCGGCTTGCCCGAACTGATCGTGGACATGCCGATCGCGATGCCGTTGCGGTACACGTAGGCCAGTTGCTGGTCGAGGCTGACCACCAGCACCACCGGCCCTTCCGGGGCGATTTCAGGATGCCAGAGGAACTCGCCCGGCTTGAGGTCGAGCGGGCCGCGCGGCGCCTCCCCGGCCATGGCCGCGGTCGCCAGCGGCAGCAGCAGGAACAGGACCAGGCGCGTCACGCGATGCAGCAGGCCTGGGGAAAATGCAGCTGTGTTCGGGCACGGCATGAGAAGGGTTCCGGGGTGCGGGGGCGCCGCCAGCGGTCGCGGCGGCCAATCATAAGCGGGCGGGCGGCGGGCGTGCCGGACGAGGGCCCGGCGCAGGCGCGTGCCGCCCGCCTCCGATCGGCGCCACGTCCGGGATCGCCTCATCCCTGGTTGCAGGTGCCGACGGTCAGTCGGCCCCTGGACCCAGCAGGTGCGCGCGCAACGCCGCGTAGTCGGGCGGCATCGGCTCGGCATGCGCCGGTCGCGCCAGCAGTTCCGCCAGTGCCGGCGGCACCGGCACCGGCTGGCCGAGCAACGGCTCGACCACCGACTCGAACTTGGCCGGGTGCGCGGTGGCGGCCACTGCCCAGTCGCCTCCCGCGCCCTGGGCGCGCAGCGTCTCCAGCACCCGCACCGCGGTGGCGGTGTGCGGACAGAACACCTCGCCATGGCGCTCCCAGCGCTGGCGGATGGCGGCGCGGATGGCGGCGTCGTCCACCGCCTGCGCGGTGAAGGCCGCGCGCAAGGCCGCATCGTCGCCGGCGTACAGCCAGCGCAGGCGCTCGAAGTTGCTGGGGGCACCCACGTCCATCGCATTGGCCAGGGTGGCCACGCTCGCGCGCGGAGCGTAGTCCCCGCCGGCGAAGTATTCCGGCAGCACCCGGTTGGCGTTGGTCGCCAGGACGATCCGGCCCAGCGGCACGCCCAGCGCGCGAGCCAGGATCGCGGCCAGCGCATTGCCGAGGTTGCCGGTGGGGATGACGACATCCAACACCCGCCCGCTCGCGGCATGGTGGCCCAGCGCCGCGTGCGCGTAGTAGCTCATCTGCGGCAGCAACCGGCCCAGGCTGATGCTGTTGGCCGAACTCAGCGGCACTTGCGCCTGCAACCGGGCATCGTTGAGCGCGCGCTTGACCAGCGCCTGGCAGTCGTCGAAGGAGCCGGCCACGCGCAGCGCAACCACATTCCCGCCGAAACAACCCAACTGGTGGGCCTGCCGCGGCGAAACCCGCCCGTCCGGATACAGCACCACCACCCGCAGTCCCGGCTGGCCGTGGAACGCGGCGGCCACCGCCGCGCCGGTGTCGCCCGAGGTCGCCACCAGGATGGTCAGCGGCGCATCGGCACCACGGCGGATCCGCGCCAGTGCGGCGGCGAGGAAGCGCGCGCCGACATCCTTGAACGCGGCGGTCGGGCCGTGGAACAGTTCCAGCACGTGGTCGCCGGGCGTGGCCAGCGGCTTGAGCGGCACCGGGAAGTCGAGGGCCTCGGCGCAGATCGCTGCCAGTTCCGGCGCCAGCGCATCGCCCTCGAAGAACGGGGCCAGCAATGCGGCGGTGGTCGCGGCCAGGCTGGCGCCGGGTTGCAGCTTGCGCGGGCCCGGCAGCCGTTCGGGAACGTACAGGCCGCCGTCCGGCGCCAGCCCTGCGGCGATGGCGCCGCTGAGCGTGGCGGCGGGTACGTCGTTGCGGGTGGAGACGAACTTCATCGCGATTCCGGGTATTGGTTTCAGAGCCCCGCTCCCTGCGGGAGAAGGGGGAAGCAGCTACAGCAGATGCGCGCCCGGGCTGTCGATCGGCGATACCCAGGCCTGGCTGTCGAAGCCGGCGCCCGCGAACGCCGCCTGCACCGCCGGCGCCGCGGCCCGGGCACGTTCGCGCGATTCGAACCAGGCGAACACGCTCGGTCCCGCGCCGGAGATGCTGGCACCCATCGCCCCGGCTTCCAGCGCCGCCGCCTTGGCCGCGTCGAATCCCGCGATCAACGGCGCCCGGCGCGGTTCGACCAGCACGTCGCGCAGGCCGGCCCGGACCAGTTCCGGGTCGCCGGCATGGCACCCGGCCAGGACCAGCGCCAGGTTCGCGCTCTGGGCGACGAATTCCTTCAGCGCGTAGTTCCCTTGCAACGCCTCGCGCGCACGACGGGTCTCCAGCACCGCGTCCGGATGCACCAGCAGGCTGTGCCAGGCCCCGGGCACCGGGATCGGCACCAGCCGGTCGGCAGTGGCCAGCACCAACCCGCCCAGCAGCATCGGCCCCAGGTTGTCGCCGTGGCGCCCGCCGCTGGCCACCGCCTCGCCGGCCAGCGCGAACGGATACAGCGCCTGCCGCGACAGCGGCACCTCCAGCAACGCGTTCGCGGCCACCAGCGCGGCCACGCACGAAGCCGCCGACCCCCCCATGCCCGAACCCAATGCGATGCCCTTGTCGATCTCGACCTCGAAGCCGAACGGCAGTGCCAGCGCCTCGCGCATGGCGATCAGCGCCGCGCCGGCGGTGTTGCGCGCCGCCTCGGTCGGCAGCGGGAACGGCGCGCCGCGGATCGCCGCCACCCGTACCTCGGGCGCGGCGATGCGGCGCACGCCGACGGTATCGCCGACCCCCGCCAGCGGATGGCCGAGGATGTCGAAGCCCACGCCCACGTTGCCCACCGAGGCCGGCGAGAAGGCCACGGCCTGCCGCTGCACCGCGACCTGCGCGCGCGCCGCCGGATCGTCGATCGCTGCGCTCACAGCCGCGCCCCGCGGCCGGCGGCCACCCGCAACAGATCGGCGAACACACCGGCGGCGGTGACCTCGGGACCGGCGCCCGGCCCCTGCACGATCAGCGGGTTGGCGCAGTAGCGGCGGGTGGTGAACTGGACGATGTTGTCGGTCAGGCTCAGGTTGGCGAAGGCGTGCTCCCGCGGCAGCTCGACCAGGCCGACGCTGGCGCGACCCTGGGCATCGAGCCGGGCCACGTAGCGCAGCACCTTGCCCGCCGCGCGCGCCGCGGCCAGCCGCGCCGCGAACGCGGCGTCGACCTCGCCCAGGCGCGCCATGAAGTCCTCCACGCTGGCCTGGCGCAGCGCCTCCGGCACCAGGCTCTCCACGTGCACGTCCTCCAGGCTCAGTTCGCGCCCGGCTTCGCGCGCCAGGATCACCAGCTTGCGCGCCACGTCGGTGCCGGACAGGTCGTCGCGCGGATCGGGCTCGGTATAGCCCAGCGCGCGCGCTTCGGCCACCAGGTGCGAGAACGGCACGCTGCCGTCGTACTTGTTGAACAGCCAGGCCAGGGTGCCGGAGAAGATGCCCTCGATCGAAGTCACGTGATCGCCGGTGTCGAGCAGGTCGCGCAGGGTTGAGATCACCGGCAGCCCGGCGCCGACCGTGGCCTCGTAGCGGAAGCGTGCACCGCTGGCATCGGCCGCCTCGCGGATGGCGCGGTAGCGCGGCAACGGGCCGGCGCCGGCCTGCTTGTTCGGGGTGACCACGTGGATCCCGGCGGCCAGCCACTGCGGGTAGCGATCGGCCACGTCCGGGCTGGCGCTGCAGTCGACGATCACCATGTGCGGCAGGTGCGAATCGAGCAGTTGCGCGGTGAAGCGGTCCAGGTCGACCGGCTCGTTCGCCGCCCGGAAGCGGGCGCGCCAGTCGCCCTCGATGCCGCGCGGTTCCAGCAGCTGCCGGCTGCGCGAGGCGATCGCGCGCAGGCGCAGGTCCAGGCGGGTGCGCTCGAGCAGGCCGTCGCGCGCGCCCAGCAACTGGTCGAGGAAGGCCGCGCCCACGTTGCCCGGCCCGATCACGCCCACTGCGAAGGTCTGCGGCGACAGGTAGAACCCGGCGTGCGCGGCGCGCAGGGCGCGGGTCGCGTCGGCGCTGTCGATCGCCACCGAGATGTTGCGCTCGGACGAGCCCTGGGCGATGGCGCGGATGTTCACCTGGGCCCGGCCCAGCGACTCGAACAGGCGCGCGGCCACGCCCGGCTGCCCGGCCATGCCGTCGCCGACCGCGGCCAGCACGCTGATCCCCGGCGCCTGCTGCACGCGCTGGACCTGGCCGACCACCAGTTCGTGGGCGAAGGCGTTGACCAGCGCCGCTTCGGCGCGGTCCGCGTCGGCCTGCTTGACCACGCAGCAGATCGAATGCTCGGAGGAGCCCTGCGAGATCATCACCACCGAGACCTTGGAATTGCGCAGCGCGGCGAACACCCGCTCGGCGGTGCCCGGCACGCCGATCAGGCCGGTGCCCTCCAGGTTCACCAGGGCCAGGTCCGGGCTCAGGGTCAGGCCCTTCACCGGGCCGCCGGCGTCGCGCTCGGCGGTGATGCGGGTGCCCGGATGCTCGGGATGGAAGGTGTTGCGGATGATGATCGGCAGGGCGCGCTCGATCGCCGGCGACATGGTCTGCGGATGCACCACCTTGGCCCCGAAGTAGGCCAGTTCGCAGGCCTCGTCGTAGCTGAGGCAATCCAGCTGCACCGCCTCGGGCACGACCCGCGGATCGGCCGAGAGCACCCCGTCCACGTCGGTCCAGATGTGCAGTTCGTCGGCATCGAACAGCGCGGCGAAGATTGCGCCGGAATAGTCGCTGCCGTTGCGGCCCAGGGTGGTGATCCGGTCCTGCCCGTCGCGGGCGACGAAGCCGGTGGCCACCACTCGCCGCTGCGGATGGGTCTGGCGCCAGTGCGCCAGGCGTTGCGCGCTGCGCTCCCAGTCCACGTCCACGCCCAGTTCACCGTGGCTGACCACCAGCACCTCGCGCGCATCCAGCACCGCGCAGTCCACGCCCAGGGTGCGCAGGTGCTCCCCCAGCAGCTGCGCCGAGCAGACCTCGCCCAGCCCCTGCACCCGCTGCAGCACCTCCGCCGGCAGGCCGCCGATCACGCCCAGCGCAGACAGCACCTGGGACAGTTCCTCGAAGCGCTGGTCCAGCCATTCCACGGTCGGCCCGGAGTATTCGCCGAGCAGCGCCACCGCCGCGCCGCGATGGCGCGCGCGCAGTTCGTGCCAGCGTTCCCGCCATTCCGGCTGGAGGTTGCCGGCGCCGGCATCCGCGGCGCCCGCGGCCTGGGCCAGGTCGATCAGCGCGTCGGTCACGCCCTTCATCGCCGAGACCACGGTCACCTGGACCGCCTCGTCGCGCGCCAGCAGCAACCGCGCCACGTGGCGATAGCGTTCGGCATCGGCGACCGAGGTGCCCCCGAACTTGTGCACCACGGTGCGCGCGGACGCGTCCGGGGCGGCGGCGGGGAGCGGGACTTGCAAGGCGGGCGACGACATGGAGGACCTCGTGGTTGAGGCCCCGCGTGGATCGAGTCGTGGGTCGGGGACCGCCCCGCTCCCTGATCCAGGTGCGGGGCCGTGGGTTCGCGGGCTACGCGAGTACGACTGGCCGCACCGGGCGGGTGGTACCGGTGGTGGTAATGATGGTCATACCCATCGCCATGGCGTGGCCGGGCATCGACCGGAGCGGCCGGGGTGCGCGGACGGTGGCGTTGGGCATCGACATGGAAGCCAAGAGGACACGATGGCGCGGAAGCTGTCAAGCGCTGCAGCGCAACATCGGCGGGGTTTTTTCGTTGCCGGAGAAACAGTTGCCGGATCCCGCACCGCGAGCGCGGCCGCGCCAGCGGCGGCCCGGCGCGGGGCCGGAGGCTGCGGGGCGCGCCCGATCCGACCCGGCAGGGTCGCCAACGGACTGGGCCTCCGGCGGATGGCGGCCCCGACACGATTCGAACGTGCGACCTTCCCCTTAGGAGGGGGACGCTCTATCCAGCTGAGCTACGGGGCCACGGCCGCGGCGATTGTCGCACGGGGCCCGGTGGCGGCCAATGCCGCGGCCCACCGCTGCGCCCGGCGTCAAGCCGTGCTTTGCTAGAATTGCGGTTTGTCCCCCGCCATGCCGTGGCCCGGTTCGATCCACGATCCGGCACCGCCGGCCAGCCTTCCCTCCAGGAGTTCCCATGTCCGCTTCCCTGCTCCAGGCCCTGGGCCTGAGTGCCAGCAATTCCGGCACCTACCTCGGCGACGGCCGCTGGTCCGACGCCACCGGCGCCGGCGTCCTGCACCCGGCCAACCCGACCACCGGCGAAGTCATCGCCGAAGTCCGGGCCAGCACCGAAGCCGACTATGAAGCGATCATCGCCCGCGCTCAGGCCGCGTTCGGCGAGTGGCGCACGGTGCCGGCGCCGCGCCGCGGCGAGGCCATCCGCCTGTGCGGCGACGCGCTGCGCCGGAACAAGGACGCGCTCGGCTCGCTGGTCGCGCTGGAGATGGGCAAGAGCAAGGCCGAGGGCGACGGCGAAGTGCAGGAGATGATCGACATCGCCGACTTCGCGGTGGGCCAGAGCCGCATGCTCTACGGCTACACCATGCATTCGGAGCGTCCCGGCCACCGCATGTACGAGCAGTACCACCCGCTGGGCCTGGTCGGCATCATCAGTGCGTTCAACTTCCCGGTCGCGGTGTGGGCGTGGAATTCGTTCCTGGCCGCGATCTGTGGCGACGTGTGTATCTGGAAGCCGTCCAACAAGACCCCGCTGACCGCCATCGCCTCGATGAAGATCTGCAATGCGGCGCTGCAGGAAGGCGGCTTCCCGGACATCTTCTTCCTGTTCAACGACGCCGGCACCGCGCTGTCGGAGAAATTCGTCGACGACCCGCGGGTGCCCCTGATCAGCTTCACCGGCTCGACCCAGATCGGCCGCACCGTCAACGAGAAGGTCGCCCGCCGCCTGGGCCGCTGCCTGCTGGAGCTGGGCGGCAACAACGCGATCATCCTGGACGAAACGGCCGACCTGAAGCTGGCCATCCCCGGCATCGTGTTCGGCGCGGTCGGCACCGCCGGCCAGCGCTGCACGACGACCCGGCGCCTGATCGTGCACGAGTCCATCTACGACGGCGTGCTGGAGACCCTGGTCAAGGCCTACCAGCAGGTCGAGGGCAAGATCGGCGATCCGCTGGACAAGACCAACCTGATGGGCCCGCTCAACAGCGCCGGCGCCGTGCAGCAGTTCCTGGACAGCGTGGCCAAGGCCAAGGCCGCCGGCGGCACCGTGGTCACCGGTGGCACGGCACTGACCGATCGTCCGGGCCACTTCGTCCTGCCGACCATCGTCACCGGGCTGAAGAACTCCGACGCGGTCGTGCAGCACGAGACCTTCGCCCCGATCCTGTACGTGATGAAGTACTCGACCCTGGACGAGGCCATCGGGATGCAGAACGGCGTGCCGCAGGGCCTGTCGTCCTCGATCTTCACCACCAACCTGAAGGCGGCCGAGCGCTTCCTGTCCCCGGCCGGCAGCGACTGCGGCATCGCCAACGTGAACATCGGCACCTCCGGCGCGGAGATCGGCGGCGCCTTCGGCGGCGAGAAGGAGACCGGCGGCGGTCGCGAGTCCGGCTCGGACGCGTGGAAGGTGTACATGCGCCGGCAGACCAACACGATCAACTACTCCGACTCGCTGCCGCTGGCGCAGGGCATCAAGTTCGACCTGTGAGCGGACCCCGGTCCGCGCCGGGATGGCCTGAGCGCGGTCCACCCGGCGTTCTGGAAGAATCGACCGCCGCCGGCGCGCACGCTCCCCATGCCCGCCGGGTGCCGCACCCACCCATCCCCAGGATCCGCCCATGAACTCGATCCGCAAGACCAGCAACCTCGCCATCACCAGTCTCGTCTCCGGGATCCTGGGCTGGACCCTGTTGCCCTTTCTCGGCGCGATCGTGGCGGTGATCACCGGGCACATGGCCCGTAGCGAGATCCGCAAGAGCAACGGCGAACTGGACGGCGACGGCCTCGCCGTGGCCGGCCTGGTGCTGGGCTGGCTGTCGCTGGCGCTGGTCGTGGTGGGCGTGTTCATCCTGTTCGCCTTCCTGGGCGGGATCGCCTGGCTGGTGAGCCTCAACGCCTGAGCCGCACCGCACGATGTATTCACTGGCCCGCCCCTTCCTCTTTGGCCTGGACGCCGAGCGCGCGCACCAGGCCGGGCTGAAGGCTCTGGACCTGGCCTTTCGCAGCGGCTGCATCGGCCTGGTCGCCGGGCCGCGCCCAGCGCCGCTGCCGACCCGGGCGCTGGGCCTGACCTTTCCCAATCCGGTCGGCCTGGCCGCCGGCCTGGACAAGAACGGCGAACACATCGATGCGCTGCTGGCGCTGGGCTTCGGCTTCGTCGAGGTCGGCACCGTCACTCCGCGCGCGCAGCCCGGCAATCCGAAGCCGCGCATGTTCCGGCTGGTGGGCGACGAGGCGTTGATCAACCGGCTCGGCTTCAACAACGCCGGCGTCGAGGCCCTGGTGCGCAACGTCGAGCGCGCCCGGCGCGACGGCGATGGCCTGCTGGGCATCAACGTCGGCAAGAACAAGGACACGCCCAACGCGGATGCGGCCGACGACTACGTGTACTGCCTTGAGCGGGTCTACGCGCTGGCCGACTACGTCACCGTCAACATCTCCTCGCCCAATACCGCCGGCCTGCGCGAACTGCAGGAGGAGCAGTCGCTGCGGCGCCTGGTGGGCAGCCTGCGCGAGGCCCAGGAACGCCTGGCCGCGACCCATGGCAAGCGCGTGCCGGTACTGGTCAAGATCGCGCCGGACCTGAACGACGCCGACATCGACGCCGCCGCGCGAGTGCTGTCCGACCTGGAGGTGGACGGCGTGGTGGCGACCAACACCACGGTCGCCCGCACCTCCGTGCAGAGCCACCGCCACGCCGGCGAGAGCGGTGGCCTGTCCGGCGCGCCGCTGATGGGCCAGTCCACCCTGGTGCTGCGCCGGATGCGCGCGCGCCTGCCCGAGTCGATCCCGCTGATCGGCGTGGGCGGCATCCTTTCCGGCGCCGACGCGGTGGCCAAGATGGCCGCCGGCGCCAGCCTGGTGCAGTGCTACACCGGCCTGGTCTACCGCGGCCCGGAACTGGTCGCCGAATGCGTCGAGGCGGTACGCCGGCGCAAGGAGTCGCCGAGCGGCGGCACGGCCGGTCGCGCATGAGCGCAGCGCCCGCGACCGCCCCGGCCACCGGGGCGCCGGCATGACCGCGCTGTACCGGCTGCTGCGCGACGCCGACCTGGCCCCGCGCAACACCTTCGGCGTCGCCGCGCGCGCGCCCTGGCTGCTGGAAGTCAACGAGGCTTCCGTGCTCGCCGAGGCGCTGGAGTTGACCCAGTTGCAGGGCCTGCCGCTGCTGGTCCTGGGCGGCGGCAGCAACCTGCTGTTCGCCGGCGATCCGCCCGGTGCGGTGGCCGCACTGCGCGCCTCGGCGCTGGCCATCGTCGCCGACGAGGGCGAACGGGCCATCGTGCGCGCGGAGGCCGGCGCCGACTGGCACGGCCTGGTGATGTGGAGCCTGGACCGGAACCTGTGCGGGCTGGAGAACCTGGCCCTGATTCCCGGCAGCGTCGGCGCCGCGCCGATCCAGAACATCGGCGCCTATGGCGTGGAAGTGGGCGAACGCATCGTCGCGGTCGAGGCCTGGGATCGCCAGGCCGGCGCGCGGGTACGGCTGGACCGCGACGCCTGCGCCTTCGGCTATCGCGACAGCGTGTTCAAGCGCCAGCCCGAGCGCTGGATCGTCGTCGCCGTGGAACTGGAACTGCAGCATCCGCGCCGGCCGCAGGACGCGTCGCTGCGCCTGGACTATGCCGGAATCGGCGGGGAATTGGCGGCGATGGGCCGGGACATCGCGCCGACCGCGCGCGACCTGGCCGAGGCGGTGATCCGGATCCGCCGGCGCAAGCTGCCCGATCCGGCGCAGGTCGGCAATGCCGGCAGCTTCTTCAAGAACCCGATCGTGCCGGCCGCGCAGGCCGCGGCGTTGCTGCAGGCGCATCCGCGGCTGCCGGCGTTCCCCGGCGATTCGGCGCAGACGCGCAAGCTTTCCGCGGCCTGGCTGATCGATGCCTGCGGCTGGAAAGGCGTGCGCGAGGGCGATGCCGGGGTCTCCGGGGAGCATGCGCTGGTCCTGGTCAACCATGGCACGGCCAGCGGCGCGCAACTGCTGGCACTGGCACGGCGCATCGCCGCCTCGGTGCATGCGGAATTCGGCGTGGCGCTGGAGCCGGAGCCGCGGATCGTCGGCGCGAACTGGACGGAGCCGTGAACGGCGCTGCGCCCGCGGCTTCGACGCACTGGCGCGCCGCCGGGCTGATGCTGGCCAGCACGGTGCTGTTCGGCTTCATGGTGGTGATGATCCGGTTGGCCTCGGCCAGCCTGCATACCTTCGAGATCGCCTTCTTCCGCAACTTCTTCGGCCTGCTGGCGGCGTTGCCGCTGCTGATCCATCACGGGCCCGGGCTGCTGCGCACCACCCAGTTCCCGCGCTACCTGTTCCGTTGCCTGATCGGGATCGCCTCGATGCTGGCCGGGTTCTGGGCGATCGGCCACCTGCCGCTGGCGCAGGCGGTGTCGCTGTCCTATTCGACCCCGCTGTTCGTGACGATTGCCGCTGCCGCGTTGCTGGGCGAGCAGGTGCGCGCGCGGCGCTGGATCGCGGTGGCGCTGGGATTCTGCGGGGTGCTGTTGATCGTGCGCCCGGGCTCGGCGCAGTTCACCACCGGCACCCTGGTGGCGCTGATGGCCGCATTGCTGTCGAGCATCGTCGCGATCCAGATCAAGCAGCTGTCGGAGACCGAACCGGCCGACCGGATCGTGATCTGGACCACCCTGCTGTGGGTACCGATGTCACTGGTGCCGGCGCTGGGGGTGTGGCAATGGCCGCAGGGGATCGTGTGGGCATGGGTGGTGGCCGCGGGCGTGTTCGGTACCGGCGGGCACATGCTGTGGACCCGCGCGCTGAAGCTGGGCGAAGTGTCGGCGCTGACCCCGATCAGCTTCATGCAGTTGCCGATCGTGGGCCTGTTTGGCTGGCTGCTGTTCGGCGAGACCCTGGACGCCTGGACCCTGGCCGGCACCACGGTGATCCTGGGATCGAACGCCTACATCGCCCACCGTGAAGCCACCCTTGCCCGCCGCCGCGCCTCCGAGGCGGCCAGCTCGGCGGCCAAGCCCGGCGAGTAGCGTGCCGACGCGGCTGCGGCCGGGCGCACGGGCCGCTGCCCAGCCCCGTCGCAGCCATCCCGATCTTGCCCCCCGCCGCGGCGATCCGGTATCATGGGCGGCCTTGTCGGGGTGTAGCTCAGGCTGGTAGAGCGCTACGTTCGGGACGTAGAGGTCGCAGGTTCGAATCCTGTCTCCCCGACCATCAGATTCAATGCACGCAACGACCGGCCTCGTGCCGGTTTTTGCTTTTCCGGGGGTTCCGTGCCCCGCCATGCCGCTGCGGCGGCCTCCCGCTCCGGAGCCGATGAACGCCCCCCAGACGACGCCGCGGACCGACGCCCCCCGGATCCCGGGGCGCGCGCTGGTGCTGGCCGGCATCCTGCTGTCGGCATTCAACCTGCGCACCGCGGTCACTTCGGTCACGCCACTGCTGGACGTGCTGGGCGCGGAGTTCGGTTTCGGCGCCGCCGTGGCCGGACTGCTGGGAATGGTGCCTACCGCCGCCTTCGCCCTCGCCGGCATAGGCACGCCGCGGCTGGCGCACCGGCTGGGGTTGGAGCGCACCGCGCTGCTGTCGATGGCCCTGGCCGCCGCCGGCCTGCTGTGGCGCTCGCTGGCCGGCGGCACCGGCGCACTGCTCGGCGGCTCGGCGCTGGCCCTGGTCGGCATGGGCATCGGCAACGTGATCCTGCCGCCGCTGGTGAAACGCTACTTCCCCGACCGGATCGGCCCGGTCAGCAGCCTGTACATCACCGTGCTGCAGTTGGGCACGATCCTGCCGGCGCTGCTGGCGGTGCCGCTGGCCGATGCGGCCGGGTGGCGGGTGTCGATGGGCGTGTGGACCCTGTTGGCGGTGGCGGCGATGCTGCCGTGGCTGGGCGTGCTGCGGATCGAACGCCGCGCCGGCAGCGCGCTGGCGCACCTGCACGACCGTGCCGTGCTGCCCGGCGACGAGGCGCCCGAACTGGCCGCGCCGCCGCCGCGCGGCCGGGTCGGACGCACCGGCCTGGGCTGGGGCATGGCGCTGATGTTCGGCATGACCTCGCTGGTGAGCTATGCGATGTTCACCTGGCTGCCCAAATTGTTCGTGGAGGCCGGCGCCGGTCCCGGATTCGGCGGCGGCATGGTCGCCCTGTTCTCGACCCTGGGCCTGGTCGCCTCGTTGGGCATGCCGGCGCTGGCGGCGCGCCTGCGCAACCCGTTCCCGCTGGCGCTGGCCTGCGCGGCCTGCCACCTGTGCGGGTTCGCCGGCCTGCTGTGGGCACCGTTGGCCTTGCCGCTGCTGTGGGTGGCGCTGGTGGGGCTGGGCTCCAGCACCTTCCCGCTGGCCCTGACCCTGGTCAACCTGCGCACCCGCACCCCCGCCGGTTCGGCGGCGCTGTCGGGTTTCATGCAGGGCGTGGGCTATGGCCTGAGCTGCCTGGGGCCGCTGCTGTTCGGCTGGCTGCACGAAGTCAGCCGCGGCTGGAGCCTGCCGTTCGCGTTCCTGACGCTGTGCGTGGGCGTGATGGTGGCGGGCGCCTGGCTGGCGTGCCGGCCGGGGGTGCTCGAGGACTGCTGGCAAGCCTGACTGGCTTCGTTCCGCCGTCCGGCGATGCGGCATGGCGACCGCTGGATCAGAGCAGGTCCGGGTGCCGCACCTGGCCTTCGCCGCGGACCACGAAGCGCTCGACGGTCAGCGCCTCCAGGCCCATCGGCCCGTAGGAGTGCAAGCGCGTGGTGGAGATGCCGATCTCCGCGCCCAGGCCCAGTTCGCCGCCGTCGGAGAAGCGCGAGGAAGCATTGACCATCACCACCGCCGAGCGCAGCGACTCGACGAAAGTGCGGGCGGCGCCCGCGTCGGCGGTAGCGATGACCTCGGTATGGTCGGATGTGTGCCGGCGCACGTGTTCGATCGCCTGCTCCAGGCCGGCGACCACGCGCACGGCGATGATCAGGTCGAGGAATTCGGCGGCGTAGTCGTCCTCGGTGGCCGGCCCGGCATCGGGCACCAGCGCGCGCGTGGCCTCGTCGCCGCGGATCTCCACACCGCGGGCGCGCAGTGCGGCGGCGGCCTGCGGCAGGAATCCGGCGGCCACGTCGGCATGCACCAGCAAGGTCTCCAGTGCGTTGCACACGCCCGGACGCGAAGCCTTGCCGTCCAGCAGCAGGCGCTGGGCCAGGCCCAGATCGGCGGCGCGGTCCACGTACAGGTGGCACACGCCCTTGTAGTGCTTGATCACCGGCACCCGTGCGTGTTCGGCGACGAAGCGGATCAGGCCCTCGCCGCCGCGCGGGATCGCCAAGTCGACGATGTCGGCCAGCTGCAGCAGCTCGAGCATGGTCTCGCGGCGCAGGTCGGCGACCAGGGTCAGCACCGCTTCGTCCAGGCCGGCCGCGCGCAGGGCGCGCTTGAGCGCGGCGGCGATCGCGGTGTTGGAGTGGATCGCCTCGGAACCGCCGCGCAGGATCACGCCGTTGCCGGCCTTGATGCACAGCGCCGCCGCGTCGGCGGTCACGTTCGGACGCGCCTCGTAGATCATCGCGATCACGCCCAGCGGCACGCGCACGCGCTCGACCCGGATGCCGTTGGGGCGGGTTTCCCGCCGGGTGACCTGACCGACCGGATCGGGCAGTGCGGCGACCTCGCGCAGGGCAGCAGCGATGGCGGACAGGCGCTTGCCGTCCAGGGCCAGGCGGTCGAGCATGGCCCCGGCCGTGCCCTTGGCGCGCGCGGCCTCCAGGTCGCGCGCATTGGCGGCCAGGATCGCCCCGGCGTCCTCGTCCAGCGCTTGCGCCATCGCCAGCAGCAGCGCGTCCTTGGCCGCGGTGTCCATCTGCGCCAGCCGTTGCGCCGCGGCGCGGCACTGCAGGGCCTGTTGCCGGATATCGCTCATCTTCGCCTCGCCAATGATATTCGCCACCCATCGTCCCGGATGCGACGCCGACCGACCGGCGCTACATGAGCACCAGGTCGTCGCGATGGATCACGTTGCCGCCGTAGTTGTAGCCCAGGATCGATTCGATGTCGCGCGAGTGGCGGCGCGCGATCCGGCGCACGTCCACCGCCGAGTACTGGCTGATGCCGCGGGCGATGCGCTGCGCGCCGCCCTCGCCGCGCAGCAGCACCTCGACCATGTCGCCGCGGCGGAACTCGCCCTCGGCGCCGACCACCCCGCCCGGCAGCAGCGAGGCGCCCTTCCCCGCCAACGCTTCGGCGGCGCCGGCATCGACCAGGATCGCCCCCGGCTCCAGCGGTGCGTGCCGCAGCCAGTGCTTGCGCGCGGCGACGCGGCTGCGCGCGGCGTGGATGCGGGTGCCGGACAGGCGGTCGTGGGCCAGTTCGCGCAGCACCTCGGCGCGGCGGCCGTTGAACAGCACGGTATCGATGCCGGCCGCGCCGGCCTTGGCCGCGGCTTCGAGCTTGGTGCGCATGCCGCCGGTGCCGGCCGCGCTGCCGCTGCCGCCGGCCATGGCGAATATCGCCGGGGTCAGCTCCGGCACTTCGGCCAGCAGCCGCGCGTCCGGGTTGCTGCGCGGGTCGGCGTCGTACAGGCCGTCGACGTCGCTGGCGATGAACAGCACGTCGGCATCGATCAGCGCGGCGACGATCGCGGCGAGGTTGTCGTTGTCGCCGAGCTTGAGCTCGTCCACCGAGACGGTGTCGTTCTCGTTGACCACCGGCAGTGCGCCCAGGGCCAGCAGTTCGTCCAGGGTGGCGCGCGCGTTGAGGTAGCGACGGCGGTTGCGCAGGTCGTCGTGGGTCAGCAGCACCTGTGCGACCGGGCGCTCGAAGAAGCGTTGCCACAGCCCGATCAGTTGCGCCTGGCCGAGCGCGGCCAGGGCCTGGCGCGCGGCCATCGCCGCCCCGGCCTGTCCGGCCCGGGGCAGGATCGCGCGCCCGGCGGCGACCGCGCCGGACGACACGATGACGACCTCGCGCCCGGCCGCCAGGCTGGCCGAAACGAACTGGGCCAGGCCGAGGGCGAAGCGCGGCGACAGGCCGCCGCCGTCGGCGGCGAGCAGGTTGCTGCCGACCTTGAGTACCGCGCGCCGCCATGGCGGCAGAGCGTGCAGATGGGCGTCGCTGGCCGATTCGCTGCTCATGCGCGGGGATGGCCGCTCATGCCAGCCGGTCCCAGCGCGCCTGCAGCTCGTCCAGGCGCAGGTCGGCGGCCGCGCCCGGCGAGGTGCGCGCGGCCAGGCTGCCTTCCGGGGTGCGGCCCTGCCCGGCCGAGTCGGCCGCAGCCGCGGCAGCCTTGTAGGCCTCGCGGAACGGCACCCCGGCCAACGCGGCCTCCACCGCCACGTCGGTGGCGTACATGCCCGAGTCGATCGCCGCGCGCAGGCGGTCCTGGCGCCATTCCAGGTTGGCCAGCAGCGCCGGCAGCAGCTCCAGCGCCGCCAGCCCGCGGCCGAAGCCATGGAAGATCGCGCCCTTGGACGCCTGCAGGTCGCGGTGGTAGCCGGAAGGCAGCGACAGCAGGTGTTCGATCTCGGTGCGCGCGGCGGCAACGCTGGCGTGGGTGGCGCGCATCAGCTCGATCACGTCCGGATTGCGCTTGTTGGGCATGATCGAGCTGCCGGTGGTGTATTGCGCCGGCAGGGCGACGAAGCCGAACTCGGCACTGGTGAACAGCGACAGGTCCCAGGCGATCCGGCGCAGGTCCAGGGTCGCGCTGCCGAGCGCCTCCAGCGCGGCCAGTTCGAACTTGCCACGCGAGAGCTGTGCGTAGACCGGCGAGACCTGCATGCGCCCGAAGCCGAGCGCCGCGGTGGTGTGCCCGCGGTCCAGCTGCAGGTTGACGCCGTAGCCGGCGGCGGTGCCGAGCGGATTGGCGTCGACCAGGGCCAGGGTATCGGCGGCGCGGGTCGCGTCGTCGATGAAGGCTTCGGCCCAGCCGGCCCACCACATGCCCGCCGAGGACACCACGGCACGCTGGATATGGGTATATCCGGGCAGCGGCAGCGCGGCTTCGGCGCGGGCGCGGTCCAGCGCCACCCCGGCGATCGCGCGCGCGAGCTGCGCGGTGCGCGCCAGCTTTTCCTTCAGCCACAGTCGGGTGGCGACCAGGACCTGGTCGTTGCGGCTGCGGCCGGTGTGGATCTTGCGGCCGGCGTCGCCCAGGCGCTCGGTCAGGCGCGCCTCGATCGCCGAATGGCCGTCCTCGTAGCGCTCGTCCAGGACGAAGGTGCCGGAATGGAAGTCGTCGGCCAGGATCGCCAGTTCGCGCCGCAGCCCGTCCAACTCGCCCTGCGAAAGGATGCCGATGCGCTGCAGGCCCTCGGCGTGCGCGCCGCTGGCGGCGATGTCGTGCAGGAAGAACTCGCGGTCCAGGACCACGTCGTCGCCGGCGAGGAAGCGCTGGATCTGCGCGTCCACCGCCACGCCGGGCTTTTGCCACAGGAGGTCAACCATTGCCTTGTCCCCTTTCCACCGGGATCGACGCCAGTTCGTCGAAACCCAGGGCGATGTTGATGTTCTGCATGGCCTGGGTCGCCGCGCCCTTGAGCAGGTTGTCCTCGGTGGCCACCACCACCAGGCGCTTGCCGCCCGGGGCCACGGCGAAGCCGCCGATCTCCACCCCGTGGCGACCGGCGATGCGGCTCACCCACGGTGCTTCCTCGACCACCTCCACCAGCGGCTCGCCGGCATAGCGCTGCCGGTAGCGCGCCCGCACCCAATCCGCGGTCACCGGCTCGCGCAGCCACAGGTTGGCGGTCAGGGTGATGCCGCGGAAATGCGGGGCCACGTGCGGCATGAACTCCACCGGCACCTGCAGCCGGGTGGACACCTCGCGCTCGTGCAGGTGGCCGACCAGCGAATATGGCATCAGGTTGTCGCGCAGCAGCTCGACGTTGTTCTTGTCCGAGGGCGCGGTGCCGGCGCCGGAGTAGCCGGACACGCCGAAGCACTGCGGCGGCCCGGCGAGGTACTCGAGCATCGGCCAGATCGCCAGTTGCATCGCGGTGGCGTAGCAGCCCGGGTTGCTGATCCGCTTCTGCCCGGCGTAGCGGCCGCGGGTGATCTCCGGCAGGCCGTAGTACCAGCCCGGATCGAAGCGGTAGTCGGCCGACAGGTCCACCACCAGGGTATCGGGCCTGGCCGCGTCGATCGCCTCGACGTAGGGCGCGGCCTTGCCGTTGGGCAGGGCCAGCACCACAACCTCGGCGCCGCGCGCGGCCACCGCCGCCGGATCCAGGTTCTCGTAGCGCAGTTCGCCACGGTAGGCATCGCTGTGTTCGGCCACGCGCTGGCCGGCCAGCTCGCGCGAGGACACGAACGCCAGTTCCAGGTGCGGATGCGCGGCGACCAGCCGGATCAATTCCGCGCCGGTATGCCCGCGCGCGCCGACGATGCCGATGCTGCGTCTTGCGGTGTTCATGGATGCGAGTCCAGCTTGAACTGCAGGTGGCGCCTGGCCGCGGGCCATTCGCCGTCGATCAGGGAAAACACCACGGTGTCGCGCAGCGAGCCGTCGGCGTGGCGCTTGTGGTTGCGCAGCACGCCATCCTGCTTCGCCCCCAGGCGGGCGATCGCGGTGCGCGAGGCATGGTTGAACCAGCTGGTCTCGAAGAACACCGAGGCGCAGCCCAAGGCCTCGAACGCGTGCTCCAGCAGCAGCAGCTTGGTCTCGGTGTTCAGGCCCGTGCGCTGGACCCGCGGCGCGTACCAGGTGTAGCCGATCTTGAGCGTCGGCACGGCCGGGTCCAGGTCGTAGAAGCGCGTGCTGCCCACCACCTGCCCGTCCGGATCGAGCACGGCGAACGGCAGGGCCCGTCCCATCGCCTGCTCCCTGAGCGCCTTGTCGATGTAGCGATCGACCGCGTCGGGCGCCGGCACGTTGGTGTACCAGGCCTCGTGCAGGCCGCTGCTGCGCGCCAGCTCGGCCAGTGCCGGCCCGTGCGCGGCCTCCAGCGGCACCAGCACGACCCGGTGCCCACCCAGCGTCGGCACCACGTTCCAGGGAGAAGTCACACCCATGCCTTGGTCCTCAGCCGACCAGGGTCGGCTGGCGGGTGGCGCAGTGCGCCACGCAGCGGCCGATCCGGTCCAGGCCCTCGATGCCGTACCAGAACACTTTCCACTTCTCCTGCTTGATGCAGCCATCGGATTCGGCGTAATAGAAGATGTTGACCGGGTTGTTGTGGCGCGAGCGCCAGTACAGCGCCGGCGTCTCCTCGCGCATCACGTTCCACACCGCTCGGCCCAGGCCCTCGCCCTGGGCGTCGTCGAGCACCGCGAACTTGTCCAGGTACACGCCCTCGGGCGTATCCACCAGGATCACCGCGGCGCGGTAGTTCTCGCTGACGTAGGCGCGCAGCAGCGGGGTGCGTTCGAAGTAGTCCGGGACCAGGTCGCGGCCGAAGCTGGATTCGATCAGGGACTTGAGCGCGGCCAGGTCCAGCTCGCCCCAGGCAGTGGCGCGCTGCACCTTCTCGCCGCGCCGCACCAGGGTGCCCGAGCCCTTGTGGGTGAACAGTTCCTTGGCCAGGTCCGCCGGCCGGGTGATCGACACCGAAGAAGTCAGCGGCAGCCGGTCGAGCAGTTCCTTGATCTGCTGGATCTTCACCCGCATCCCGCCGTTGATCCACGGCTGCTGCATCAGGTGCTCGAACTCGGTGGACAGGTTGATCGAATCGATCACCCGGCCCTGCTCGTCGAGCAGGCCGCCGGTGCCGGTGAGGAAGATGATCTTGTACGGCTGCAGCACCTGGACCAGTTCGTTGGCGGCGAAGTCGGCGTTGACGTTGAGGATCTGCCCGCCGGCGGTCTCGCCCAGGCTGGCGATCACCGGGATCGAACCGGCCTGCAGGCTGGCCTCGATCGGTGCCAGGTTCACCGATTTCACCTCGCCGACCAGGCCATAGGTGTCGCGGTCCAGGTACTCGGCCTCGAGCACGCCGCCGGTGATCGAGGTGGCGCGCGCACCGCCGGCCTGCAGCGCCTCGACCAGGCGCAAGTTGGAGGCCTGGAACACCTTGCGCACGATCGCCAGCGCCTGCGGCGTGGTCACCCGCAGGCCATTGACGGTCTGCTTCTCGATCCCGGCCGCGGCCAGTTCCTGGTCCAGCTGCGGGCCGGCGCCGTGGATCACGATCGGGGTCAGGCCCACTTCCTGCAGGAAGGCCAGCGAGGAGGTCAGCGCTTCCAGGTCGTCGCGCAACACCGCGCCGCCGACCTTGACCACGGCGAAACGCTTGGCGTCCAGCTGCGAGAAGCGCTTGAGGTACTGGCTGATCTCCTTCGCGCTGGCCATGCTCGAAAGCAGGCGCACGATGGTCTGGCGGGTTTGGGTCTGGGTCTGGGTGGCGGGAACGTTCACTTGGCTCGGGTCTGCAGAATACGGTCGTGGAAGGAAGGCGCGATCCGGTCAGGACGCGCCATTGATGATCCGGTTCACCGACTCGGCGTAACCCCGCAGCTGCGCCAGGGTCACGAACTCGTCGGCGGTATGCGCCTGGGCGATGTCGCCCGGGCCATAGACCAGCGCGGTGTAGCCTCCGGCCGAGAACAGCGAAGCCTCGGTCCAGAAATCCACCGCGTTGCCGACCGGCAGCCCCAGCGCGTCGGCGACATCGCGCGCGGCCAGGCGGCGCTCCTCCGCGCGCGCGCCGCCCTGGTCAAAAGCAGCCCCGGAAGGCAGGCCGGGCCCGCGGAAAGTCTCCTCGAAGCGCGCGGCCGCCGGTTCGGCGCAGTCGGCGAACTGGGTCAGCAGCACATCCACGTCCATCGACGGCAGCGGCCGGAAGCCGAAGCGCAGCTCGGCCTCGGGCGCGATCATGTTGGCCTTGATCCCGCCCTCGATCCGGCCGATGTTGAAGCGCAGCCCGGTCAGGCCGCCGAAGCGCGCGTGCGCCAGCGACTGCACGTGGTCCAGCGCGCGGCCGCCCCAGCGCACCGCCTGGTGCAGCGCGCTGGCCGCGGCGTCCTGGTGGCCGGAGGCGTGCCCGGCCCGGCCCTGGAAGCGCACCAGCACCGAGGAGATGCCGCGGTGCGCCAGCACCGCCTCGCCCATCGTCGGCTCGGCCACCAGCACCGCCGCGTAGGGAATGCCGCGGGCCAGGAACGCAGCCACGCCGCGTGGATCGTTGGCTTCCTCGTCGCTGGTGAACAGGAAGGCGGCATCGCCGTCGCCGGCATTGGCCGCGGCCAGCAACGCCGCCGCCGCGCCCTTGATGTCGCACACGCCCAGGCCGACCACCCGGTCGTCGAGGCGGCGCATCGCGTGCGGGTCGGCGCTCCAGTGCGGCGAATCCGGGACCGTGTCCAAGTGCACGTTGAACAGGTACTTCGGCGCGCCGCGCACCGCGTACAGGCTGACCGCGCCTGCGCCGTGGTCGACCACTTCCACTTCGAACCCGGGCAGGTTCGCGGCCAGGTAGCCGAAGATCCCGCCTTCGGCGGCGATCGCGCGCGGCGGATTGCGGGTGTCGAACGACACCAGCTTCTCCAGGTACGCCAGGGTGGATTCGAGCAGGGCGGTCATCGGTGCGGACTCAGCGGTTCACTTCGGCCCACAGGGTGCTGCTCATGCCGAACAGCTTGATGAAGCCCTCGGCCTCCTCCACGCCCCAGTCGGCCGACTGCGCGTAGGTGGCGCCCTTGGCGTTGAGGATGTGCGGCGAACGGACCGCCACCGCGTCGACGCGGCCCCCGCGGGTTTCCAGCACCACCTCGCCATTGACCTGCGCCTGCGAGGAGGCCAGGAACGCCTCCAGGTCGGTCTTCAGCGGGTCGTGGTAGAAGCCCTCGTACACCAGCTCCACCCACTTGCGCGCCACTTCGGGCTTGAAGCGGTTCTGCTGCTTGCTCAGCACCGCCTCCTCCAGCGCCCGGTGCGCGGCCAGCAGCGCGGTGATGCCCGGCGCCTCGAACACGATCCGGCCCTTCAGCCCGATCACGGTATCGCCGGTGTACATGCCGCGGCCCACGCCGTACTGGGCGAACATGGTGTTGAGCCTGGCCAGGATCTTCGCCCCGTCCAGCGGCTTGCCGTCCAGTTCCACCGCCTCGCCCTGCACGAACCTCAGGGTCACCATCAGCGGCTCGGTCGGCCAGGCGCCGCGCGGCGCGCACCAGCCGCGCGCGCCCTCGCCCGGTGCCTCCCACGCATCGATCTCGCCGCCGGACATGGTCACGCCCAGCAGGTTCTCGTTGATGGTGTAGTTCTTCTGCTTGGCCCGGACCTCGAAGCCGCGCTCCTCCAGGTACTTCTGCTCGTAGGCGCGGGTCTGGGTGTGCTGCTTCTGGATCTCGCGGATCGGGGCGACGATGCGGTAGTCGCCCTGCGACTTCACCGCCAGGTCGAAGCGCACCTGGTCGTTGCCCATGCCGGTGCAGCCGTGGGCAATGGCGTTGGTACCGAGGTCGGCCGCGCGCGCCAGCGCCGCGTCCACGATCAGGTAGCGGTCGGAGACCAGCAGCGGGTACTGGCCCTGGTAGCCCTCGCCAGCCCACACGAACGGCTTGACGAAGCCGTCCCAGATCGCGCCGCCGCCATCGACGGTGACGTGGCTGGCCACGCCCAGCTCGGCGGCGCGCTGCTCGATCCAGGCGCGCTCCTCGGCGTCCACGCCGCCGGTGTCGGCGAACACGGTGTGCACGTTCCAGCCCTGCGCCTGCAGGTAGGGCACGCAGAAACTGGTATCCAGCCCGCCGGAGAAGGCCAGGACGATGTCGCGGGACGTATGGGGACTGCTCATCGGGGGAGGTTCCGTGGAAATCGGGTTCGTGGGTGCAGCCGACCGTCAGTCGACTGCGCTTTCTGGGTATTCGTGCCGCGGCCTCAGGACACCAGCGCGGCCATCACCGCCTTCTGCACGTGCAGGCGGTTCTCGGCCTCCTCGATCGCGATGCAGCCGGGCGAATCCATCACTGCATCGCTGGCCTTGACGTTGCGGCGCAGCGGCAGGCAATGCGAGAACACGCCATGGTTGGTCAGGGCCATCTTCGCCTCGTCCACCATGAAATGCTTGTACTGGTCGCGGATGGGCTTTTCCGGCTCCCAGTTGCCGAAGTAAGGCAACGCGCCCCAGCTCTTGGCGTAGACCACGTCGGCGCCCGCATAGGCGCTTTCGATATCGTGGCTGACGGCCAGCGAGCCGCCGCTCTCGGCCACGTTCTGCGCCGCCCAGCCCATGTAGCGTTCGTCGAGCAGGTATTCCGGGGTCGGGCACAGCAGGGTCACGTCCATGCCCAGGCGGGTGGCAATCGTCAGCGCGGAGTTGGCCACGGCCGTGTTCAGCGGCTTCGGATGGTAGGTCCAGGTCAGCACGTACTTCTTGCCGCGCAGGTCGGAGCTGCCGAAGTGCTCCTGCAGCGCCAATGCATGGGCCAGCTCCTGGCACGGATGGGTGATCGTCTCCATGTTGATCACCGGCACCGTCGAGTACCTGGCGAAGGCCTTGAGCACGCGATCCTCGCGATCGTAGGCCCAGTCCTTGAACTTGGGGAACGCACGCACGCCGATCAGGTCCACGTAGCGGGCCAGTACCCGTGCCACCTCGGCGATGTGCTCTTCGGTGTCGCCGTCCATCACGGTGCCCAGGTCGAATTCGATCGGCCACGCGTCCTTGCCCGGCTGCAGCACGATGGCGTGGCCGCCGAGCTGGAACGCACCCAGCTCGAAGCTGGTGCGGGTGCGCATGGACGGGTTGAAGAACACCAGCGCGATCGACTTGCCCTTGAGTTCGCCGCCCAGCTTGTTGCGCTTGAACAGCGCCGCCTGGGTCAGCAGCGCGTCCAGTTCCGGACGGCTCCAGTCCTGGGTGTTGAGGAAGTGCTTGATCGACATCGGCGGTTCCTGGTGGTAATGGTGCGCGAAAACAAAAAAACCCAGCCGGGGCTGGGTTTTCAGAACGGACGGCAGGACGCCCCGGTCACCCAGCGGAATGGCGGGGTTCCGGTCGGCGCGCGCGCGAGGTCATCCCGGAGGCCATCCGGGCGGCGCTGGCGGCGTGTGGCTGCAGGTCGGCGTTCATGAGCTGGGAATGGTCGCATGCGCGCGCAGGTGGCGCAAGCAGGCCCGTCAGGGCGATGCCGTGGTTGGCGCCAGGTCTTCCCAGGGGGTGACCGTCACCCGCACGCGCAGACGGTTGCCGGGATCCTCGGCCAGGCGCGAGCGGTACTTGGTGCCCTTGTAGACGTAATCCACGTCGTAGGCGATCGGCCGCTGGAACTGGCGACCGACCTGGACCAGGCGGCAGTTCCGCTTCAGCACCGGCGGTGGCGGCGGCGGGGCCGGCTCGTCGCGGGTGAACACGTCCTTGACCGAATCGACCATCCGCGAGAACAGGCCCGGTTTCCCGGAATCCTCCCGCGGGCGCTCGGGTTCTGCCGGGACCAGATCGCAGCGCTCCTCGGTGCGGGTGGCGTGCAGGGTCTGGTAGATCGGCTCGGCCCGCAGTACCTGGGCGTAGTCGAACCTCACGTTCTCCATCGGTGCCGCCCGGACCTGGCCGTCGGCCTGCCCCCCCTCCTGGGCGAACGCCGGCTGCAGCACGCAGCAGGCCGCCATGCCCAGCAATGAGAGTTCCAGCGGACGTCGCATCAGCGCAGGGGACCCAGGAGATGCGTCCAGTTTAGGCGGCCCGTGCCACGGACTGCTGAACCGCAACCCAGCGACCGCTTCCACCGCCGCCACGCCATCGCCCGGCGCGGCGCGGGCCGACGCAGCATCCCGCCACGCTAGAATGATGGATTCGTCCCCCGCCCCTGCGCCCCGAACCGATGCCCCTGCGCCTGTACAACAGCCTCACGCGCCGGGTCGAGCCGTTCGCCCCGCTCGATCCCGCCTGCCCGACGATGTACGTGTGCGGGCCGACCGTCTACAACTACGTGCACATCGGCAACGCGCGCGGGCCGGTGGTGTTCGGGGTGCTGGCGGCGCTGCTGCGACGCCGCCATGGCGCGTTGAGGTATGCGCGCAACATCACCGACGTGGACGACAAGATCAACGCCGCGGCGGCCGAACAGGGCGTGCCGATCTCGGCGATCACCGATCGCTTCGCCGCCGCCTACCGGCAGGACATGGCCGCGCTGGGGGTGGCCGCGCCGGACATCGAACCGGAGGCCACCGCGCACATCCCGCAGATCGTGGCCATGATCGAGCGCCTGATCGAGTCCGGCCATGCCTATGCGGCGCAGGGCCACGTGCTGTTCGCGGTCGCCACCTTCGCCGACTACGGCAAGCTCTCGCGGCGCGACCCGGAGGAGATGCTGGCGGGCGCCCGGGTGGAAGTGGCTCCGTACAAGCGCGATCCGGGCGATTTCGTGCTGTGGAAGCCGTCCACGCCGGGGTTGCCGGGCTGGGACTCGCCGTGGGGCCGCGGCCGGCCGGGCTGGCACATCGAGTGTTCGGCCATGGCCGGCGCCCACCTGGGCCGCACCATCGACATCCACGCCGGTGGCATCGACCTGCAGTTCCCGCACCACGAGAACGAGATCGCGCAAAGCGAGTGCGCCCACGGCGGCGCGCCCTTCGCCCGCTACTGGCTGCACAACGGCATGCTCAACTTCGGCGGCGCCAAGATGAGCAAGTCGCTGGGCAACATCGAGAAGGTCCACGACCTGGTGCGGCAGCACCCGCCCGAGGCACTGCGCTACGCCCTGCTCTCGGCCCACTACCGGCAGCCGCTGGACTGGTCAGAGGCGCTGGTCGAGCAATCCGTGCGCACCCTGGACCGGCTGTACGGCACCCTGCGCGACCTGGGCGACGTCGATGCCGCCGCAGCGATCCCGCAGGCGGTGGAGGACGCCCTGGAAGACGACCTCAACACGCCGCAGGCGCTGGCCGAACTGGCGCGGATCGCCGGCGAGGCGCGCAAGGCCACCGGCGCCAGCGAGCGGACGCGGCTGAAGGGCGAACTGCTCGGCGCCGGCCTGGCCCTGGGCCTGCTGCAGCAGGCGCCCGAAGCCTGGTTCAACCGCGGCGGCTCCGGCGAGGACGATGCGCGCATCCAGGCCCTGGTCGACGAACGCAGCACGGCCAAGCTGGCCCGCGACTTCGCCCGCGCCGATGCGATCCGCGACCGGCTGGCCGCCGAGGGCGTCCTGCTCGAAGACACGCCACAGGGCGTCAGATGGAAACGCAGTTAGCCTTCCCCGCTCCCGCGGGGAGCGGGACCGCAGCGGACAGGAAGCACGAATGACCGAAACGATCTTCCCGCTCGAATCCACCGCCGCCGAGGCCCAGGCCGCGATCCGGGAGGAATTCGCCTTCTTCGGCGACTGGTCCGAGCGCTACCAGTACCTGATCGACCTCGGCCGCAAGCTGCCTCCATTCCCGGAGGCATGGAAGACCGAGGACCATCGCCTCCACGGCTGTCAGTCGCTGGTCTGGATCGTGGCGCAGGGCGAACGCGGGCGGCTGGATTTCCACGCCATCAGCGACTCGGCGATCGTCTCCGGATTGATCTTCCTGGCCCTGCGCGTGTATTCGGGCCGGCCGGCTGCCGAGATCCTGGCCACCGCGCCTGACTACATCGCCGACATCGGCCTGGCCCGGCACCTCTCGCCCACCCGCAGCAACGGCCTGGCGTCGTTGCTGGCCTTCATCCGCGACACTGCGCGCAGCCAGGCCTGAAGTGGACCCGGGCGCAGCCGCGTCATCGCCCCCCTCGCCGCTGCGCGAACCCGGCTACCGGGTCCTGCTCGGCTACCGCCTGTGCGCGATCCTGTCCTACCAGGTGGTCGCGGTCACCGTCGGCTGGCACGTCTACGAACTGACCCGCGACCCCTTCGCCCTGGGCCTGGTCGGCCTGGCCGAAGTCCTGCCTTACATCGGCATGGCCCTGTTCGCCGGCTATCTGGTGGATCACCTGCCGAAGCGGCGCCTGGGCGCGATGGCCTGCGCCGGGCTGGCCACGACCGCGCTGCTGCTGGCGTTCATCGCCTCCGGCCACCTGATGCCCGGCGCGACCTGGCCGATCTACGCGGCGATCGTGCTCACCGGCCTGGTGCGTTCGTTCCTGACCCCGGTCTACACCGCGCTGTTCGCGCAAGTGCTGCGCCGCGAGCAGTTCGCGCGCGGCGCCGGGGTCGGCAGCGTCGCTTTCCAGTCCGCGCTGGTATGCGGGCCGGCGCTGGGCGGGATCCTGGCCGGCTTCGCCGGCAAGACCGCCGCCTATGCGAGCGCCGCGGTGCTGGCGCTGGTGGCCGGCGGCGTGCTGCTGGGCCTGCGGGTGGCCGAGCCGCGCAGCCAGGGGCCGCGCGTGCCGGTGCTGTCCAGCATCGGCGATGGGCTGCGCTTCGTCTGGAACACCCAGGTGATGCTGGCCGCGCAGGCGCTGGACCTGTTCGCGGTGCTGTTCGGCGGCGCGATTTCGCTGGCGCCGGCGTTCATCGCCGAGATCCTCCACCGCGGCCCGGAAGCGCTGGGCATCCTGCGCGCGGCGCCCGCACTGGGTGCGGTGGCGGTCGGGATCGCGCTCGCCCGGCGTCCGCCGGGGCGCCACGCCGGGCGCCTGCTGCTATGGGCGGTGGCCGGCTTCGGCCTGTGCATCATCGGCTTCGGCCTGTCGCGGCACTTCTGGCTGTCGGCGCTGTTCCTGTTGCTGTCGGGCGTGTGCGACGGGGTGTCGGTGGTGCTGCGCACGACCATCATGCAACTGGTCACGCCCGACGGCATGCGCGGGCGGGTGGCGTCGATCAACGGCATCTTCATCGGCTCGTCCAACGAGCTGGGCGCGTTCTACGCCGGGTCGATGGCGCGGCTGCTGGGGCTGGTGCCGGCGGTGGTGCTGGGGGGCTTCGTCACCCTGGGCGTGGTCGCCACCACTGCGGCGAAGGCACCGCGGCTGCGGCGGCTGGACCTGAAAGACCTACACTGATCCGCCGCCGGTCCGCAACGACGAAGCCCGCCGGGAGGCGGGCTTCGTGCGGGTTGCCTGGCACCGGGGCCTATTCGCCCTGCTGCTTCTGCAGGTGTTCCCAGCGCTCCTGCGCGTCGAGGGTGCGCTCGGCGGTCAGGCGCGCCTCCAGGCGCTCCAGGCCGATCTCCTCGCCGGTGTCCACGCAGTAGCCGTAGTCGCCGCCGTCCAGGCGCTTGAGGGTGCTGTCGATCTTGCCGATCAGCTTGCGGTAGCGGTCGCGGGTGCGCAGTTCCAGCGAGTTCTCGGTCTCGCGGGTGGCGCGCTCGGCCTCGTCGCCGATGTCGCGCACTTCGTCCTTGAGGTTCTCGATGGTCTGCTTGGACTCCTCCACCAGGTCGGCGCGCCATTGCAGCAGCCGCTGGCGGAAGTACTCCAGCTGCAGCGGGTTCATGTACTCCTCGCCCGCGGACGGCCGGTATCCCTTCGGCAGCAGCGGACGCCCGGTGGCCTCGTCGACCTTGTAGTCGACCGGACGGCTGGACGTGCGCGGCGCCGGGGCATCGACCTTCTTCGAGACCACCGCCACGGCGACCTTGCCCTTGGGCCGGGCCGGCGGCGGGGCCGCGACCACGGCAGGCTTCAGCGGGGCCTTCTGCGCCATGGCCTTGGCGGCGGGCGCCGGCTTGGCCGGGGCAGGCTTGGCCGCGACCGCCGGCTTGGCCGGGGCGGACTTGGCCGGAACGGCCTTCTTCGCCGGGACCTGCTTCACCGCCACGGCCTTGGCGACAACCGGCTTGGTCACCGACGGCTTGGCCTGGGGCGCGGGTTTGGCTGCAACCTTCTTGGCGGGCGCCTTGCTGGCGGCTGCCTTGGCCGGAGCGGCCTTCTTCGGCGCCGGCTTGGCGGCGGGCTTGGCCGCCTTCTTCACGACCTTGGCCGGCTTGGCGGGCGCCTTCACGGCCTTCTTCGCCACCGGCTTGGCGGCCTTGGCCGGGGCGGGCTTCTTGGCGACGGGCTTCTTGGCCGCGGCCTTCTTGGCCGGTGCGGCCTTCTTCGGCGCCGGCTTGGCGGTCTTCTTCACGGGTTTCTTGGCAGCCACGAACGCAGGTTCCTCATCACTGGAATTCCCCGTTTCCGGGAAAGCGGGCCTTTATAGCCCACCCCACCCCGGGGGGCAACCTCGCGGGACCACGGGTATCATGGCCGGGTGATCGATCGCCTGCTCATCGCATTGCTGCGCGGCTACAAGCGCTTCATCAGCCCGCTGCTCGGTCCGCGCTGCCGTTTCGTGCCCAGCTGCTCGGAATACGCGATGCAGGCGATCGAACGGTACGGGGTGCTGCGCGGCGGCTGGCTGGCGGCCAAACGCCTGGCCCGCTGCCATCCGCTGCATCCCGGCGGCCTGGACCCGGTGCCGGAAAAGCCCGGGCGCACCCCACCCTGCTCCTGCACCGGAAACCACCAATGAGCACCCTGATCGTCAATGCCCGCCTGGTCAACGAAGGCCGCGAACGCGAGGGCGACCTGCGCATCGACCCGCAGGGGCGCATCTCGGAGATCGGCAGCGGCTTGCAGGCGGCCGCAGGCGAGCGCGTGGTCGACGCGGCCGGGCGCTGGCTGCTGCCGGGCATGATCGACGACCAGGTCCACTTCCGCGAACCCGGGCTGACCCACAAGGGCGACATCGCCACCGAATCGGCCGCAGCGGTGGCCGGCGGGCTGACCAGCTTCATGGACATGCCCAACACCAACCCGCCCACCCTCGACGCGGCGGCGCTGGAAGCCAAGTACGCGGCCGCCCGCGGCCGCGCCTGGGGCAACCACGGCTTCTACCTCGGCGCCAGCAACGACAACCTCGAGGCAGTACGCACCCTGGACCCGAAATCCGCGCCGGGGATCAAGGTGTTCATGGGCGCCTCCACCGGCAACATGCTGGTCGACGATCCGGTGACCCTGGACGGCATCTTCCGCGAGGCGCCGACGCCGATCATCACCCACTGCGAGGACACCCCGACCATCGACCGCACCCTCGCCGAATTCAAGGCGAAGTACGGCGAAGACGGGCTGACCCCGGAGATGCACCCGGACATCCGCTCGCGCGAAGCCTGCATCAAGTCCACCCGGCTGGCGATGGAACTGGCGCGCCGCCACGGCACCCGCCTGCACGTGCTGCACATCTCCACCGCCGACGAACTGGCACTGTTCGAGCGCGGCCCGCTGGTGGATGCGTCCGGCAACGTGCGCAAGAAGATCACCGCCGAGACCTGCATCCACTTCCTGCGCTTCGATCGCGGCGACTATGCGCGGCTGGGCAACCTGATCAAGTGCAACCCGGCGATCAAGGACGCCGCCGACCGTGAGGCGCTGATCGCCGCGCTGGTGGACGACGTGGTCGACGTGCTGGCCACCGACCACGCGCCGCACACGCTGGAAGAGAAGCAAAAGCCGTTCCTGCAGGCGCCTTCCGGTCTGCCGCTGGTGCAGTACGCGCTGCTGGCGGCGATCGAACTGGTCCACGAGGGCCGGATGGACATCGCCCGGGTGGTGCAGAAGACCGCGCACGCGCCGGCTCGGTTGTTCGACGTGGCGCAGCGCGGGTTCCTGCGCGAAGGCTACTGGGCCGATCTGGTGCTGGTGGACGACGCGCCACTGACCGTGCAACGCGCGGACGTGCTGTCCAAATGCGGCTGGTCGCCGTTCGAGGGCACGACCTTCCGCTCGCGGATCGGTGCGACCTGGGTCAACGGGCGCCTGGCCTGGGACGGCCGCGGGCTGGTCGGTACGCCGGGCGGGCAACGCCTGGCCTTCGCGCGGTGATCCACCCGCCATTCGCCGCGGCGGCGGCGGCGTTGCTCATCCCGCTGGCGCTCTGGTTTCCCGGCCCCGCGGGGGCCCAGAAACCGGACGCGCCTGCCGACCAGCGCGTGGCATTTCCCGCCGGCGTGCAGCAGGGGGCGATGGTGATCGGCAAGGTGGCCCCGGGCAGCGTGGTCGAATACGACGGGCGCAGGCTGCGCACGACCGGCTACGGCACGGTGGTGTTCGGGGTCGGTCGCGACCAGTCCGGGCCCGTGCACGTACGGGTGTCGCGCCCGGACGGCAGCCGCCAGTTGTTCGAGATCGCGGTGACGCCACGCGACTGGCCGGTGCAGCGAGTGGACGGCGTGCCACCGAAGACCGTCGATCCGCCGCCCGAGATCGCCGAACGGATCCGCCGCGAGCAGGCGCGGGTCACCGCCGCACGGGACCGCGATGACGACCGCGCCGATTTCGCCAAGCCCTTCGTCTGGCCGGTGCAGGGCCGGATCAGCGGCCGCTTCGGCAACCAGCGCGTGTACAACGGCAAGCCCGGCTCGGCGCATTCGGGCATGGACATCGCCGCGCCCGCCGGCACGCCGGTGAAAGCACCGGCCGCCGGAGTGGTCACCTTCGCCGACCCGGACCTGTACCTGACCGGCGGCACCATCCTGCTCGACCACGGCTTCGGCATCAGCTCCAACTTCCTGCACCTGTCGCGGATCGACGTGAAGGTGGGCGACCGGATCGAGCAGGGCCAGACGATCGGCGCGGTGGGCGCGACCGGAAGGGCGACCGGGCCGCATCTGCATTGGGGGATGAACTGGTTCGACGTGCGAATCGACCCGCTGCTGGTACTCGAGCGAAAACCATAAGGCCCGTGGTTCACCATGGCGACGCGCTGCGGCGCGTTCCAGTCAGCGACGACTGCCGGGCGGTCGCGGCGCAGTTCGAAGTCCGTATCGATCCGTTGCCGGTGCTTGAGCGCCGGCCCTGAGTCCAAGCGCCTGGCATCGACGTCCTCTGCGCGCGTCGTGGGCGCCTCCCCCTGTTGGATTCCGACTTGATCCCTGGCTGCGACGCTACTGGGAGCCGCGGCCGCTCACCCGCGCCACGGCGTCGTGGGGGTGCAGACTCTCGAAGTGCGACACGGTGGCCTCGTAGCGCTCGATGCGCGGATCGCCGGCCAGCGCCGAGGCGACCCGGCGCGCGGCGTCCTCGCAGAACATCAGGTTGCGTGCGTTGAGGCGGGCGAAAGCCTGCTCGTCCTCGCGCTTGACCGCGGTCTGCACCGGGGTGCCGAGCGCGGTTTCGATGGTATCCACCAGCGCGACCAGCGGCAGCTCGTCGAACTGCGGGCGCAGGTGCGCGCGCACATCGGCGCGGCTGCGCTGGGCATGCGGAGTGGCGGCCATGCCGCGCTCCGATTGCAGCCAGTCGCGGACCGCGCCGGCCGACAGCGGCTGGGCGGCAGCGAAATCGCGGGCGAAGCGTTCGGCGTTGGCCTGGCGCGACAGCGCCGCCGAGGCCGGGCAGGTGCTGGAGTACTCGACGGAAAACGCCAGCGCCAATTGCAGGTGGCCCTCTGCCAGGATCGCCTCGATCTCCACCGGATAGCGCTTCCAGCCGGCGTGGCCGCTCTCCAGCGCACGCCGCTGCAGCAGGGCGTCGTAGCGGATGCGCAGGCGCGCCCGGGTCGCCAGCCCGGCCTGCGCGGCGATGCCGTCCCGGAGCAGGTGACGCAGCCCGGCCGGGGTGACGGTTTCGCGCGCCAGGCCGTCCTGCAACTGCAGGTACAGGCGCGACATGTGGATGCCGCGCGCGTCGGCGCGGGCCAGGTCCACCGCCAGGTCGATGCTGGCGGCCACCTGCACGAAACCGCCCTGCCCGTCGGCCACGCGCACCGGCAAGGCGATGTTGTCCATGCCCACCCAGTCCAGCGGCCGCGCCAGGGCGGCGGGTTGGTGGGCGACATCGGGCAGGACGGGAACGTGGGTGACGGTCACGGGCGGAAGGAAGACCGGGCAGGACGGGGAACCGGGCGTCGGCCCTGGGCCGGGTCGCGCAACGGGAGGACACCGGGATCGATCACGGACCGATTCGGCAGGTCATTGTAGCCGGTGGTGCCGGACCCAGCCGGACCGCGCGCTGCAACACCTTGTTGCGCGCCCGACCCGGCCTTGGCGGCCGCGGGCGGGCCGCCGGTGGTTACGGCGCGCCTGACGCCGCGCGCCAGGCGCGCCAGAGATCGCCCACCGGCCAACGGCCGGGCTGCGCCTTGCGGCCGGCGGCGAACCGCGCCAGGCGATGGCGTGCGCAACTGGCGTACATCCGCCTCGCACGCGCTGCGCCGGCCCGGGCGGGCCAGCGGTCGAGCAATCCGCGGGCCCAGTCGCGCTGCGCGCGCTCGCCTGTGCCGGCGTCCTTCGCATTCGCCGGATCCGGCGTGCCCGGTACCGCCGCCAGGCCGGTTTCGGCCAGGCGCATCGCCAGCACCTGCGCGGCCAGCGCGGCGGGCACCGGGCGCGTGCCGCCCAGCACCGCCGCTTCCACCTCGCACAACGCCTCGGCATAGGTGGACAGCACCGCGAACGCGGCATCGGCGTCATCCTGCGGGACGCGCGCGATGACCAGTGCGGGCAGCGCGTCGGCCAATTGCGTCCACGGCGCCGGCACCGGTTCGAGCAGGCGGCCGAGCGGATGGCGCGACCGCTGGCCGGCCCAGTCGCGCAATTCGGTCGCCCACCAGCCGAGCTTGGCGTCGGCCGGCAACGGATCGCCGGCGACATTGAGGATGTCGTCGAATTCCTGCAACAGCGCGAACCAGGCCTGCGTGCGCCCGCGATCGGCCGGCGCCACGAACACTTCGGCCAGCGCCCACTCCGGCCAGCGGCTGCGCCACTTGTCGAGGAAGCTGTCCAGGGCGGTCGGCGCGGTCATGGGGAGGTGCGGGTGACGGGCGGAGACGACGCTGCTCAAGCGGTTTGCGTCGCCGGCCAGGCGGCCGGATCGAGCAGTTCGCGCGGATGGTCGACGATGGCGTCGGCCTGCCAGGTCCGCGGATCCTCGCCTTCGAGGCGGTAACCCCAGGTCACCGCGATCGAGGGCATGCCGGCGGCGCGCGCAGCGAGCACGTCGCGCTCGTCGTCGCCGACATAGACGCAAGCGCCCGGATCCACGCCCAGTTGCTTCGCCGCCTCCAGCAACGGCAGCGGATGCGGCTTCTTCTCGGCGAAGGTGTCGCCGCCGATCAGCACCGCGCAACGCTGCCGCCAGTCCAGGCCGGCGAGCACGTCGCGGGCCAGGTATTCGGCCTTGTTGGTGACGATGCCCCAGCGCGCGCCGCCGGCCTCCAGCGCGGCCAGCAGGGCGGCGATGGCTTCGAACGGCATGCTGTGCCGGCCCAGCTCCTCGCGGTAGACCTGCAGGAATTCGGGCACCAGCGCATCGCGCCCGGCCTCGTCCAGCTCCGGGAAGGACGCGGCGACCATCGCCCGCGCGCCCTTGGATACGTGCCGGCGCAGCATCGCAGCATCCACCGGCGGCCGCGCGCGCGCAGCGCGCATGCGGTCGGCGGTGGCGACCATGTCCGGCGCGCTGTCCAGCAGGGTGCCGTCGAGGTCGAACAGGGCCACGCGCGGGAAGCGCGGCGCCGCGGAAGCGCCGGTCATGTCCCCGCGCCCGGCTTGACCGCGCAGGCCAGGTAGTTCACCGCGGTCCGCTTCGACAGGCCGGCGCGCTGGCGCAGCGGGTCGTAGGCCAGGCCGCTGACATCCTCCAGCTGCAGGCCGGCCGCGCGCAGCCAGGCCCCCAGCTCCGAGGGGCGGATGAAGCCGGCGTAGCTGTGCGTGCCCCTGGGCAGCAGGCCGGCCACGTACTCGGCCCCCACGATCGCCAGCGCGAACGCGGCCGGGGTGCGGTTGAGGGTGGACAGGAACAGGCGCCCACCGGGACGCAGCAGGGTGGCGCAGGCGGCGACGATGGCGGCAGGATCCGGGACGTGCTCCAGCATCTCCATGCAGGTGACCGCATCGAAGCTGCCCGGGCGCTCGGCCGCCAGCGCTTCGACCGGCTTGACCTGGTAATCGACCTGCACCCCGGACTCGAGCGTGTGCAGGCGCGCGACCTTCACCAGTTCCGGGGCCAGGTCGATGGCGGTGACCCGGGCACCCGCACGGGCCAGCGCCTCGCTGAGCAGGCCGCCCCCGCAGCCGACGTCGAGCACGTCCCTGCCCGGCAGGCCCGGCGCGGGCATGCGCTGCCTGACGTATTCCAGACGCACCGGGTTGAGCGCGTGCAGCGCGCGCTGCGGGCCGTCGGGGTCCCACCAGCGGTTGGCCAGCGCAGCGAACTTGTCCAGTTCGGCCTGGCGGTAGTTGTCGTGGACGGCGGCGGTCATGGCGGTGCTCTCCGGATACCGTCGGCCCCTGCCTGCGCGGGAACGACGGGCAAGAACCTCACTGGGTACGGATCGTGGCGATGCGTCCGCGCCACTGGCACGCGTTGGCGATCAGCGCGGCGGTGTCGATGTCCACCAGCTCGCGCCGGTCCAGCTTGCGACGGCCGGCGATCCACACGTCGCTCACCTGCTGGCGGCCGGTGGCATAGACCAGTTGCGAGAGCACGTGGTGCAACGGCTGGGTTTCCAGTTCGGACAGGTCCACGCACACCAGGTCGGCCTCCTTGCCCGGCTCGATCGAGCCGATGCGCTCGCCGAAGCCCAGCGCGCGCGCCCCCCCCAGGGTGGCCGCGCGCAGCGCGCTGGCCGCGTCCAGGGCGGTGGCGTCGTTGGCCACCGCCTTGGCCAGCAAGGCGGCGGTGCGCAGTTCGCCGAGCATGTCCAGATCGTTGTTGCTGGCGCAGCCGTCGGTGCCGATGGCCAGGTTCACCCCGGCCCGCTGCAGGGCACAGGCCGGGCAGAAACCCGAGGCCAGCTTGAGGTTGGACTCGGCGCAATGGGCCACGTGCACGCCACGCTCGGCGCACAGGTGGATCTCGGCCTCGGTCAACTGGGTCATGTGCACCGCGATCAGGCGCTCGCTGACCAGGCCCAGCCGGTCCAGCCGCGCCAGCGGGCGCTGGCCGAACTCCTTCAGCGAGTCGGCGATCTCCTGCGCGGTCTCGTGGGTATGCAGGTGGACCTGGGTGTCGAGCTGGTCGGACAGCATCCGCACCCGCTCGAAGTTGGCATCGCTGACCGTGTAGGGCGCGTGCGGGGCGAAGGCGGTGCCGATCAGCGGATCGCCGCGCCAGGCGTCGTGGACCTCGCCGGCCTTGTCGAAGTATTCGTCGTCCGAGCGCGCCCAGGCGGTGGGGAAATTGATCACCGGCAGGCCGACCAGGGCGCGGAAGCCGTGGCGCTTGTACACCGCCGCCTGCACGTCCGGGAAGAAGTAGTTCTCGTTGGCGCAGGTGGTGCCGCCGCGCAGCATCTCGGCGATGGCCAGGGCCACGCCGTCGGCGACGAACTCCGGCCCGATCACCGCCGCCTCCACCGGCCAGATGTGCTGCTGCAGCCAGGTCATCAGCGGCAGGTCGTCGGCGATCCCGCGCAGCAGGGTCATCGGGTTGTGGGTGTGGGCGTTGACCAGGCCCGGGACCAGCACCGCGTCCGGGCGCTGCACCACCTCGCTCGCCGCGTAGCGGGCACGCGCCTGCGCGGTGGGCAGCAGGGCCACGATGCGGCCGCCGGAAACGGCGACGGCGTGGTCCTCCAGGACCACGCCGTGCGGTTCGACCGGGACCACCCAGCCGGCTTCGATGAGCAGGTCGCAGGCTTCGGTTGCGGGTTCGGTCATGCGCGGCGACTCATCCATTCCAGGCCCGGAGGCTCATTTCACCCGGCTGACGTACTCGCCGCTGCGGGTGTCGACCTTGATCACTTCGTCCTGGCCGACGAACAGCGGCACGCGCACCACCGCGCCGGTCTCCAGGGTGGCCGGCTTGCCGCCGGTGCCGGCAGTGTCGCCCTTCACGCCCGGGTCGGTCTCCACGATCTTCAGCTCGACGAAGTTCGGCGGGGTGACCTGGATCGGATTGCCGTTGAACAGGGTCACCACGCACGCCTCCTCGCCCTTGAGCCACTTGGCAGCGTCGCCCATGCCGGCCTTGTCGGCCTGGACCTGCTCGAAGGTCTCCTGCTGCATGAAATGCCAGTACTCGCCGTCCGAGTACAGGTACTGCATGTCGGTGTCGACCACGTCGGCGGCCTCGACCGAGTCGGTGGACTTCATGGTGATTTCCTGCACCCGGCCGGTGCGGATCTGGCGGTACTTCACCCGGGTGAAGGCCTGGCCCTTGCCCGGCTTGACGTACTCGGTGTCGGAGATGATCGAGGGCTCGTTGTTGACCAGGATCTTCATCCCGTTCTTGACGTCGTTCATGCCGTAAGAGGCCATGGGAACTCCTTTGGGGTATGGCGGGGCCGCCGCCGCGTTCGGCGGCGACCAGGCAGTGGGAATGCTGGCGGTTAGAATGTGCGCCGCCCACCCGAATCCGGGGGGAGCGTCTTCCAGACCCGCACATGATACCCGCAGCCCCCCTGCCCCTGCAGCCGGACGCGCCCCTGGCGCCCGTCCCGGCGACCCCGACCACCGTCCCGCGCTGGCAGCGGCTATGGCGCGAGGCCGTGCGCGACCCGCACGAACTGCTGGGCCTGCTGGGGCTGGAGGCCGCCGCCGCCGGGATTTCCGCGGCCGCCGCCGCACAGTTCCCGCTGCGGGTGCCGGCCGGCTTCGTCGCCCGGATGCGCCCCGGCGACCTGGCCGACCCGCTGCTGCGCCAGGTCCTGCCGGTGGACGACGAGCAGCGGATCGTGCCCGGTTTCGGCCTGGATGCGGTCGGCGACGGCGCGGCGAAGAAGGCCGACGGGGTGATCCACAAGTACCGCGGCCGCGCCCTGCTGGTGGCCACCGGCAGCTGCGCGGTGAACTGCCGCTACTGCTTCCGCCGCCACTTCCCCTACGCGGAGGAGACCGCCGCGCGCGATGGCTGGTCTGCGGCGGTGGCAGCCATCGCGGCCGATCCCTCCATCGAGGAAGTCATCCTCTCCGGCGGCGACCCGCTGTCGCTGGCCACGCCCAAGCTGGCCGAACTGACCGCGCAACTGGCGCGGGTACCGCACATCAAGCGCCTGCGCATCCACAGCCGCCTGCCGATCGTGCTGCCCGAACGGGTCGACGCGGCGCTGCTGCAGTGGCTCTCGGCCCTGCCGTGGCCGCGGGCGTTCGTGGTCCACGCCAACCACGCCAACGAGTTCGATGCCTCGGTCGATGCGGCGATGGCGGCGCTGCGCGGGACCGGGGCGCAGTTGCTCAACCAGGCGGTGCTCCTGCGCGGGGTCAACGACAGCGTCGAGGCGCTGGCCGCGCTGTGCGAACGGAGCTTCGCCGCCGGCGTGCTGCCCTACTACCTGCATCAGCTCGACCGGGTGGCCGGCACGGCCCATTTCGAAGTGCCCGACGAGCAGGCCCGGGGCCTGCATGCAGCCTTGGCCGCGCGCCTGTCCGGTTACCTGGTACCCAAGCTGGTCCGCGAGATCCCCGGCGACACCGGCAAGCGCCCCGTATAGCCCCTGCCCCGCAGATCCGGCCGCCATGGTCCCGACGGCCGGTCGGCGGCCCCTGGCGCGGACCTCGAGGTGCGGCCGCCCGACAGCCGGCTCCGCGATGCCGCGGGAAAAGGCGTGCCGGGACGGTCAGGCCCGCTCGAACAGGGCGATGCTCTCGACGTGCGCGGTGTGCGGGAACATGTCCATCACCCCGGCCGCGGCCAGGCGATAGCCGCGCTCGTGGACCAGGAAGCCGGCGTCGCGCGCCAGCGAACCGGGATGGCAGCTGACATAGACGATCCGGTCGATGCCCTGCAGCGGCAACTGCTTGAGCACCTCGTCGGCGCCCGAGCGCGGCGGGTCCAGCAGCAGCTTGTCGAAGCCCGCGCGCATCCACGGCGTGCCGCGCTGGTCCTGGGTCAGGTCGGCGGCGAAGAACTGCGCGTTGTCCAGGCCATTGCGCGTCGCATTGGCGCGCGCCCGCGCCACCAATCCGGCATCGCCTTCCACGCCCACCACCTGCGCCACCGCGCGTGCCAGCGGCAGGGTGAAATTGCCCAGCCCGCAGAACAGGTCGAGCACGCGCTCGCCGGGCTGTGCGTCCAGCAGTTGCAGGGCATGGGCGATCATCGCCTGGTTGAGCTTCGCATTGACCTGGATGAAGTCCAGCGGCTCGAACGCCAGTTCCACGTCCCACTGCGGCAGCCGGAACGACAGCGCCGGCGCCTCGTCTTGCAGCGGATGCACGCTGTCGGGGCCCTTGGGCTGGAGGAAGATGGCGAAGCCGTGCTCGCGGCCGAACCGCGCCAGGGCGTCGCGATCGGCCTCGCCCAGCGGCTGCAGGTGGCGCACGGTGAGGGCGATGGCGGCGTCGCCGGCGATGAACTCGATCTGCGGGATCTGCTCGCGCGCCTGCAGGCCGTCGACCAGGGCGGCCAACGCCACGATCTTCGTCCCGATCTGCGGGATCACCGTATGGCACTGCTGCAGGTCGGCGACGAAGCGCGGATCCTGCTCGCGGAAGCCGACCAGGGTCTTGTCCTTCTTGTTCACCCGGCGCACCGAGAAGCGGCCCTTGCGCCGGTAGCCCCAGTTGTCGGCCACCAGCGGCGCCAGCACCCGGCCCGGCGCGACCTTGCCGATCCGCTCCAGGTTCTCCAGCAGCACCCGCTGCTTGGCCACGATCTGCCGGTCCTCGGCCAGGTGCTGCAGCACGCAGCCGCCGCAGGTGCCGAAGTGCGGGCAGCGCGGCGGCACCCGCTCCGGCGAGGCGACGAGCACGTCCAGCGTGCGCGCCTCGTCGAAGCGGCGGCTGCGCGCGGTCGGTTCGGCCAGCACGGTTTCGCCGGGCAAGGCGCCGGCCACGAACACGGCCTTGCCGTCCTCGCGGCGGGCCACACCGCGGCCGTCGTGGCTGAGGTCGAGGATCTCGGTCTGGAACGGGGTACGGTCGAATCGGGCCACGTGGCGGAGGCTGCGGGGCAAAGGGTCGGCCATTGTGCCGGATCGGCCCGGTCCGGCCCATGCCACCGTCCCGGAAGTCAGGGTGATCTCCGGTGATTGCCCCGCCGGCGATGGGGGCTAAGATGGGCCCAGCCGACAGGGAGTCCGGCACATGCAAGCTCGAGTTCCGCCCAAGCTGCCCCGCATCCTGCTGGTCGAGGACGACACGATCAGCCAGGCCTACTTCCGGGCCGTGCTGGAAGCCTTGCCCACCGACGTGGACGCCGTCACCACCCACGCCTGCGCCGTGGCCCGCGCGGGCGCCGAGCGCCACGACCTGTGGCTGGTCGACCTGACCCTGCCCGACGGTTCCGGCATCGAACTGCTGCGCGAGCTGCGCAAGCGCTGGCCGCAACCGCCACCGGCCTTGGCGCACACCGCCGACGCCGATCCGGCCCTGCGCGCACCGGCATTGCAGGCCGGGTTCCTCGACGTGCTGGTCAAGCCACTGACGACGGCCGACCTGGCCACTGCGGTCCGCGGCGCGCTGGCCGGGCCGGGCACCCCGGCCCGGCCCGGTGCATCGGCCGGCCATGGCACCCCGGCCGGCCGGCTGCCGGACTGGGACCACGCCGCCGCCGCCGCCGCGCTCAACCACGACCCGGCCAACGTGCAGGCGCTGCGCAAGCTGTTCCTGGCCGAACTGGCCGACGCGCGCCAGCAGGTCCTGGACCACATCCGCGACGGCGACCAGGCCGCGCTGCGTTTCCGCCTGCACCGGCTGCAGGCCAGCTGCGGACTGGTCGGCGCCTGCCGCCTGGGCGCGGCGGTGGACCAGTTGCAGCACGCGCCCGGATCACGCACGGCACTGGAAGACTTCATCCACGCCGCCCACGACCTGCTGCACTGACCGGCCGCCGGCACGGCGACGCCCTTACACTGGCGGCATGAACTACCGCCATGCGTTCCATGCCGGCAACCACGCCGACGTGCTCAAGCACGTCGTCCTGCTGGCGCTGCTCGACGCGCTGCTGCGCAAGGACACGCCGTGCTTCGTCCTCGACACCCACGCCGGCCGCGGCCGCTACCTGCTGCAGGACGGGGACGCGAGCCGCACCGGGGAGGCGGCCGCCGGCATCCTGCGCCTGACGGGACTCGCGGATCCCCCGCCGGCGCTGGCGCGCTACCTCGCGGCCGCGGCCGCCGAACTGCCGCACTACCCCGGCTCGCCGCTGCTCGCCGCCCGCGCGCTGCGCGGACACGACCGGCTGGCCGCCTGTGAACTGCAGGCGGAGGAAGCGGCGGCGCTCAGGTCGCTGTTCGCCGGCGACCCGCGCGTGGCGGTGCATGCGCGCGACGGCTATGGCGCAGTCCGCGCCCTGCTGCCGCCGCGGGTGGACGGGACGCGCTACGCACGCGGCCTGGTCCTGGTCGACCCGCCCTACGAGGCGCAGGAGGCCGAATACCCGCTGGTGGTCGAGGCCATGCGCGAGGCGTTGCAGCGCTGGCCGCAGGCCACCTGCGCGATCTGGTATCCGATCAAGCGCCGGCGCAGCCTGCAGCCGTTCCTGCGCGGCCTGGAACAACTGCCGGTGCGCACGCTGCTGCTGGCCGAACTGCTGATCCGCGCGGACGACTCGCCGCTGCGTCTCAATGGCAGCGGCATGGCCGTGCTCAACCCACCGTGGAAGCTGGAGGAGGCGCTGGCGCCGGTGCTGCCGGTGCTGCAGGCACGGCTCGGCGAGGCGGGTGCCTCGACCCGGCTGGAATGGCTGAAGCGCGACCCGGGCTGAGCCGTCGCTGCGCGCGGGCCGGCCAGGCCGGCCCTATCCCGCCTCGGCATCCTCCGGCTCGAAGAAGCTCCAGCGCACCACCGGGAACTGCCGCTTCAGCGCCTGCTCGACCTGGTCGATGTCCCGCAGCATCCCTTCGCCGTCGTGCGACCTGCGCATCCGCGCATGGATCGACACCAGCACGTCGTTGCCCTGCTGCAGGGTGATCAGGTGCAGCACCTCGGCGATCTCCGGGCGTTGCGCCAGGAACTCGCCGATAAGGGCCTGCAGGAACGGATCCACGCTTTGCCCGATCAGCATCGCCTTGACCTCGATCGCCACCAGCACCGCGACCACGATCAGCAACAGGCCGATGCCGATGGTGCCGATCGCGTCCCAGACGGGATTGCCGGTGGCCACTGCCAGGCCGATCGCGGCCAGCGCGAACATCAGGCCCAGCAACGCCGCCAGGTCCTCGCCGAAGATCACCACCAGTTCGGCCTGGCGGCTCTCGCGGAACCATTGCCAGACCGTGCGCGAACCGCGTGCCTTGCGCACTTCCTGCAGGCAGGCGCGCATCGATACCGACTCGGCGGCGATGGCGAACAGCAGCACGCCCACCGCCCACCACCATTGTCGCAGCGGCTCGGGGTTGCGCAGCTTGTGCACGCCCTCGTACACCGAGAACATGCCGCCGACGCTGAACAGCATCACCGCCACCAGGAACGACCAGAAATAGATCTCCCGGCCGTAGCCCAGCGGGTGTTCCGGGGTCGGCGCACGCCTGGCCTGGCGCAGTCCGAGCAGCAGCAGGAGTTGGTTGCCGCAGTCGGCCAGCGAATGCACGGTCTCGGCAAGCATCGCGCTCGAGCCGGTGACGAAGGCCGCCACGCCCTTGGCCACGGCAATGGCGAAATTGGCCCCGAGGGCGAAGAAGATGGCGCGTACCGAATCGCCTTGGCCTGCCATCCCCGACTCCTGGTCGCATGGGCGGAACGAAGTGCCCCGGAGTCTAGCAAGCCGGCGCCACGCGCCGCGGCCGTAATGTGGGAAACTGCCCGCATGCCGCGCAACCGCCTGCCCCCCTGGCACGAGGAGTTCGTCCTGCCCAACCGGCGGGCGATCCTGATCCGCCCCGTGCGCCCGGAGGACGCCGCGCCCCTGCATGCGGTGTTCGGACTGCTCGGCCCGGCGGAGGTCCGTACCGGTTTCTGCGCCGGCCAGGACACGCTCGACGAAGTCGCGGCGATGAACCTGACCCGCCCCAATCCCAAGGTCGAGCTGGTGCTCGTCGGCGCCGAACCGCTGCCGCCGGGCGAGGCGATGATCGAAGGCCTGGCCCGCGCGCGGATCGTGCCGGGCACCCGCCAGGCCGAGTACGCGATCCTGCTCGGTGCCCACGTCGCCGGCCTGGGCCTGGGTCGGCACCTGATGCAGAAGCTGGTGAAGTGGTCGCGCGGCCGCTACCTGGACCGCCTCTACGGCGATACCCCCAGTCACAACGCGCCGATGCTGGAACTGGCCGCCTCGATGGGTTTCAAGCCCAGCGACGAACCGCGCGTACCGCCCGGCCTGACCCGGCTGGTGCTGGAGTTGTAGCGCCGGCCGCCGGCCGGCCGCTCCCGGCGCACGTGGCGCCAGCCGCCGCCGCACGACGGTCGGCCCTACAATAGGCGGTTCATGCCGTCCGCCGTCGCTTCCGCATCCCCCACCCCACCCATGCCCAGGCGCGGCCAGGCGCGCGCCTGGTGGCGGGCGCCGGCTTCGCCCTCGGCGCTGGCCTGGCACCTGGTCCGCGCGGCGCGCGTGCACCCGGGACCGCTGCTGTTCGTGGCCCGCGACAACCAGTCCGCGCACCAGGTCGAATCGGACCTGCATACCCTGCTGGGCGACGACCCGGCGTTGCCGGTGGTGCCGTTCCCGGATTGGGAAACCCTGCCCTACGACCGCTTCAGCCCGCATCCGGACATCGTCAGTCAGCGCCTGGCCGCGCTGCAGCGCCTGCCGCAGCTCGAGCGCGGGATCGTGGTGGTGCCGGTGCAGACCCTGCTGCAACGGCTGCCGCCGCTGCGCTACATCGCCGGCGGCAGCTTCGACCTGGCCACCGGCCAGCGCCTGGACCTGGACGCCGAGAAACGGCGACTGGAAAGCGCTGGCTACCGCAACGTGCCGCAGGTCCTCGATCCGGGCGACTTCGCCGTGCGCGGCGGCCTGCTCGATGTGTTCCCCATGGGCACCGACGCACCGCTGCGGGTCGAGTTGCTGGACGACGAAATCGATTCGATCCGTCGCTTCGACCCGGAAAGCCAGCGCTCGCTGGACCGGATCCAATCGGTGCGGATGCTGCCCGGGCGCGAATTGCCCCTGGACGAAGCCAGCATCGCCCGGGTGCTGGAAGTCCTGCGCGAGCGCTTCGACGTGGACACCCGGCGCAGCGCGCTGTACCAGGACTTGAAGGCCGGGCTGGCGCCGGCCGGCATCGAGTACTACCTGCCGCTGTTCTTCCCCCCCGCGCGCGGCGGTCCCGACGGCACCGCCACCCTGTTCGACTACCTGCCGGTGAGCGCACTGCCGGTGCTGGCCGATGGCAGCCATGCCGCCGCCGACACATTCTGGAAGCAGACCCGCGAGCGCCACGAGCAGCGCCGCCACGACGTCGAGCATCCGGTGCTCGCGCCGGAGGAGCTGTACCTGCCGCCGGATGCGCTGCGCGAGCGGTTGAACCTGGGGATCCGGATCGAGGTCTGCGCCGCCGAGCACGCCCATGCCGCCGAAGCCGCAGCGCTGGGCGACCAGCCCGCACCCTCACTGCCGGTGGCCGGGCGCGACCACCATGTCGCCGGCGAGGCGCTGCGTTCGTTCCTGGGCAGCTACCCGGGCCGGGTGCTGATCGCCGCCGACTCCCCCGGTCGCCGCGAAGCGCTGCTGGAAGTGCTGCAGGCCGCCGACCTGCGGCCGCAGGTCGTGCCCGGCCTGCCGTCCTTCCTCGCCGGCTCCGGCGACGCGGCGTTCGCGATCGCCGTCGCTCCGCTCGAGGATGGCTTCGCGATCGACGAGCCGCGGTTCGTCGTCCTCACCGAGCGCCAGCTGTTCCCCGAGCGCGCCACCCAGCCGCGCCGCTCGCGCCGCGCCGGACGCGAGCCCGAGGCGATCATCCGCGACCTGGGCGAACTGACCGAAGGTGCACCCATCGTCCACGAGGACCATGGTGTGGGCCGCTACCGCGGGCTGGTGGCGATGGACATCGGCGGCATGCCCGGCGAGTTCCTCGACATCGAATACGCCAAGGGCGACCGCCTGTACGTGCCGGTGGCGCAGCTGCACCTGGTCAGCCGCTACTCCGGCGCCTCGCCGGAGACCGCGCCGCTGCATTCGCTCGGCGGCGAGCAGTGGGCCAAGGCCAAGCGCAAGGCGCAGGAAAAGGTCCGCGACGTGGCCGCCGAGCTGCTCGAAATCCAGGCCCGGCGCCAGGCCCGCGCCGGCCTGGCCCTGGACGTGGACCGGCCTATGTACGAGAGCTTCGCCGCCGGCTTCCCGTTCGAGGAAACCCCGGACCAGCACGCCGCCATCGAGGCGGTGCTGCGCGACCTGCAATCGAGCCAGCCGATGGACCGGGTGGTGTGTGGCGACGTGGGCTTCGGCAAGACCGAGGTCGCCGTGCGCGCGGCCTTCGCCGCGGCCAGCGGCGGCCGCCAGGTGGCGGTGCTGGTGCCCACCACCCTGCTGGCCGAGCAGCACTACCGCAACTTCCGCGACCGCTTCGCCGACTGGCCGCTGAAGGTCGAGGTGCTCTCGCGCTTCAAGACCAAGAAGGAAATCGAGGCGGAACTCGCGCGTGTGGCAGAGGGTGGCATCGACGTGATCGTCGGCACCCACCGCCTGCTCCAGGCCGACGTCAAGTTCAAGGACCTGGGCCTGGTGATCGTCGACGAGGAGCAGCGCTTCGGCGTGCGCCAGAAGGAGGCGCTGAAGGCACTGCGCGCCAACGTGCACCTGCTCACCCTCACCGCCACGCCGATCCCGCGCACCCTGAACATGGCCATGGCCGGGCTGCGCGACCTGTCGATCATCGCCACTCCCCCACCGAACCGGCTGGCGGTACAGACCTTCATCGCGCCCTGGGACGACGCCCAGCTGCGCGAGGCCTTCCAGCGCGAGCTGGCCCGCGGCGGCCAGTTGTACTTCCTGCACAACGACGTGGAAAGCATCGGCCGCATGCAGAAGCAGCTGTCGGAACTGGTTCCGGAGGCGCGCATCGGCATCGCCCACGGGCAGATGCCCGAGCGCGAGCTGGAACGGGTGATGCTCGACTTCCAGAAGCAGCGCTTCAACGTCCTGCTGTCGACCACGATCATCGAATCGGGCATCGACATCCCCAACGCCAACACCATCGTCATCAACCGCGCCGACCGCTTCGGCCTGGCCCAGTTGCACCAGTTGCGCGGTCGCGTCGGCCGCTCGCACCACCGCGCCTACGCCTACCTGCTGGTGCCGCCCGACCGGCGTTCGATGACCCCGGATGCGGAGAAGCGCCTGGAAGCCATCGCCTCGATGGACGAACTGGGCGCCGGCTTCACCCTGGCCACCCACGACCTGGAGATCCGCGGCGCCGGCGAACTGCTGGGCGAGGACCAGAGCGGGCAGATGGCCGAGGTCGGCTTCAGTCTCTATACCGAGCTGCTGGAACGCGCCGTGCGCAGCATCCGCCAGGGCCAGCTGCCCGACCTGGATGCCGGCCAGGAGGCGCGCGGCGCCGAGGTCGAGCTGCATGTGCCGGCGCTGATCCCCGAGGACTACCTGCCCGACGTGCACACCCGCCTGACGCTCTACAAGCGCATCTCCAGCGCCCGCGACAGCGAAGCACTGCGCGAACTGCAGGTGGAGATGATCGACCGCTTCGGCCTGCTGCCCGACCCGGTGAAATACATGTTCGCCATCGCCGAACTGAAGCTGCAGGCCAATGCGCTGGGCATCCGCAAGCTGGACCTGGGCGAGGCCGGCGGCCGCATCGTGTTCGAGGCCAGGCCCAAGGTGGACCCGATGTCGGTGATCCGGATGATCCAGCAGCAGCCGAAGCTCTACGCGATGGAAGGCCCTGACAAGCTGCGCATCCGGGTGCCGCTGCCGGAGGCGGCCGACCGCTTCAACGCCGCGCGCGCGCTGCTCACGACGCTGGCGCCGGGTTGATCCGGGGCGTGCGGGCGATCCCTGTCGCCCGCCGCCCACCCGCGCCCGGCCCCGACACGCTCAGGGGCGCCTGAAAGTCGCCCTCGCGTGTTCGATGCGCGGGCGGCAGACGCAGCCTTCGACATGGTCGTTGACCATGCCCATCGCCTGCATGAAGGCGTAGACGGTGGTCGGCCCGACGAAGGTCCAGCCGCGCTGCTTCAGATCCTTCGAGATGCGCGTCGAGGCCGGGGTCTTGCCCATCGCGCGCAGCGACGCCCAGTCCATCACCGCCGGCCTTTCGGCCATGTCCGGCTCGAACGCCCAGAAGAAGCGCGCCAGCGAACCATGCTCGCCGGCCAACTCGACCGCGCGGCGGGCGTTGTTGTAGACCGAGGCGATCTTGCCGCGATGGCGCACGATGCCGGCATCGGCCAGGTGCCGCTCCATCGCCGCCGCCTCGTCCTCGGCGGCGAGCGCGCGGAAGTCGAATCCCCTGAAGGCGGCCCTGAAATTGTCGCGCTTGCGCAGGATGGTCAGCCACGACAGGCCCGACTGGAATCCTTCCAGGCACAGCTTCTCGAACAGCCGCGTGTCGTCGGCGACCGGCCACCCCCACTCCTCGTCGTGATAGCGGAGATAGTCGGGAAGGTTGCCGTGCCACGCGCAGCGCAGTGCGCCGTCCCCACCCCTCACCAAACCGTCAGTCGCGTCCATCCGCCCTCGCCTCCTCCTCTGCCATGCCGTGCAACCGGCCCGCCCTCGCACCGCAAGCCCTGCGCCGGAACGCGCAGTCCCGGCGAAACCTCCGGGCGCCGCGCCGCTGCGGCAACAAGCACTAGATCCCGAACACCCACGGCACCAGCAGCACCGTCGCCAGCAGGGCCATCAGCGTCAAAGGCGTGCCGATCTTCATGAAGTCGCCGAAGCTGTAACCACCCGGCCCGACCACCAGCGTGTTGACCGGCGAGGACACCGGGGTCATGAACGCCGCCGAGGCGGCCAGGGCCACGGTCATCGCGAACGGGTACGGCGACATCCCCAGGTGTGCGGCGATCGCCAGCGCCACCGGCGCCATCAGTACCGCGATGGCGGTGTTGGAAATGAACATCCCGAGCAACGCGGTGACCGCGAAGATCGCCGCCAGCACCACCCGCGGGCCGGCGTCGCCGACCGCATCCAGCAGCAGGTCGGCCGCCAGGTCCACCCCGCCGGTGCGCTGCAGCGCCAGCGAGAACGGCAGCATGCCCACGATCAGCACCAGGCTCGGCCAGTGGATCGAGCGATAGGCGCTGCGCAGGTCCACGCAGCCGGTCAGGCCCATCAGCAGGCAACCGATCAGCGCCGCCTGCACGTTGGGCACGATCCCGGACACCATCAGGCCGATGGTCAGCAGCAGGCATCCCAGCGCGAACGGCCAGCGCGCGGCGGCCGGCGACACTTCATCCGCCTCCGAGGCCAGGTTGAGCAGGATCAACCCGTCCGGGCCGGAACCCAGCGCACGGATCGCCGTCCACGGGCCGGCCACCAGCAAGGTGTCGCCCACTTCCAGCGGCTGGTCGGCCAGGTCGCGCACCTCGGCGCTGCGCCCGTGCTTGAGCCCGATCACCGCCAGGTCGTGGCGGTCCTGCAGGCGCGCACGGTTGGCGCTCACCCCGGCCAGCGGCGAGTTGACCGCCACCATCATCTCGGCCATGCCGATGTCGTTGGCGTAGCCGGAGAAGTACGCGCCCTCCAGCGGCAGCGGCTCCAGGCCCAGTTGCCGGAACCGCTCCGGCGCGTCGATCGCCGGGGCGTGCAGGTCCAGCAGCAGCGCGTCGCCGGGCTGCAGCCGCCGGCCTTGCGGCGAATCGAGCACGTGCTGGCCGAAACTGCCCGGGTGCTCCACGGCCAGGACGTTCATGCCGGCCAGTGCATCGGCCTCCAGGCCGGCCGCGATACGGCCGGCCAGCGGCGAACCCTTGCCCACCCGCACCCGGAACGCGCGCCCGTCCAGCCGGTACTGGCCGATCCAGTCCCGCAGCCGCGGCGCGCGCGAGGAGAGTGCCGCCGGCGTCCCGCCCGACAGCCAGCGCCGCGCATACAGCATCCAGCCGATCGCCAGCGCCAGCACCGGCAGGCCGAACGGCAGGAAATCGAAGAACGCGAACCCCTCGTACCCCTTGCGCAGCAGTTCGCCGTGCACCACCAGGTTCGGCGCGGTGGCCACCAGGGTCATCATCCCACTGCACAGCGCCGCCACGCTCAGCGGCATCATCAACCGCGCCGGCGCGATCCGGCTGCCGCGGGCGATGCGCAGCACGATCGGGATGAAGATCGCGACCACGCCGGTGGAACTCATCACCGAGCCCAGTGCCGCGACCGACAGCATCAACGCCACCAACAGCGCGGCCTCGTCGCCGCGGGCCACCCGCAGGATGAAGGTTCCGATCCGCTGTGCCAGGCCGGTGCGCACCAGGCCCTCGCCGATCACGAACAGCAGCGCGATCAGGACCACGCTCGGGTCGGCGAAGCCGGCGATGGCCTCGGACACATCAATCACGCCGGTGAACGGCAGCGCCGCCACCATCAGCAGTGCCACCACGTCCGCGCGCGGCCGTCCCAGCGAGAACAGGACGATGGCCACGCCCAGCAGGCCCAGCACCAGCAGCAACTCGCCGCTCATGTCAGCGTCCGCCCGCGTTCCCGGCCGCGCATGCCCCGGCCATCCTGCTCAGAGTTGCGACTCGACCGGCAGCCAGCCCACCACCCGGGCCAGGGCACGCCGCGACCAGCTCGCATGGGGCTCGTCGCGCCATATCCGCGGCGGCTTGCCGTCCGGATCGTGCCAACGCAGGCTCCCGTCCGCCAGTTCCAGCCGGTAGCTGGTCTGCGGCGAGGTCTTCTTCGCGTACAGGTCGTCCAGTTCGGCCGCCGCATCGGCGCAATCGAACAGCAGGCCCATCTCGGTGTTGAGGTTGATCGAACGCGGGTCCAGGTTGAACGAGCCGATGAAGCCGTGTGCGCGATCGGCGACGAAGGCCTTGGTATGCAGGCTGGCGCCACTGGAGCCGAACAGGCTGGCGCGGTTCTTCGGTCCATAGTGCTTGAGCTCGAACAGCGACACGCCCTGCTCCAGCAGCGGCACCCGGTAGCGGGCGTAGCCGCCGTGCACGGCGACCACGTCGTTGGCTGCCAGCGAGTTGGTCAGGATGCCGACCTCGACGCCGTGCCCGCGCAGCCCGGCAATCCACTCCACGCCGGCCTCGCCAGGGACGAAGTACGGGGAAATGATCTTCAGTTCCCGGCTCGCGCGCCCGGCATGCGCCGCCAGCAGCGGTCCCATCCAGTCGCCGGCCGGCTCGGCGCCTTCGGCCTTCTCCGGCGGATCGGAAACGATCGTGGCATCGGCGGTCCAGTGCAGCCCGCGCCGTCCCCCCATCAGGTCCTGCACGCTCGGCGCGGCCTCCAGGCGCTGCCGGTAGGGTTCGGCACGCTTGGCCAGCGCCCCGGCTTCCACGCCGTGGCGCAGCCGCCCCAGCGAGCCGGGCTTGGCCACCACCAGCTCATCCAGCGGGATCGCCGAGGCACTGTTCCAATAGGCGTCGAAGATCGCCTCGGCCTGCGCCACCGGCGGCCCGACCACGGCCACGTCGGTGTCCATGAAGTTCACCTCGGCGGCGGCATCGAAGTACTCGTCGCCGATGTTGCGCCCGCCCACCACCGCCAGCCGCCCGTCGGCGATCCAGGCCTTGTTGTGCATGCGCCGGTTCACGCTGAAGAACCGCAGCAGCAGCTCCATGCCGCGTCCCAGCGTGCCTTCGCGGGCGCGGGTGGGATTGAACAGGCGCACCTCGATGCCGGGATGGGTATCCAGCGCCGCCAGCACCGAGTCGCTGCCGTGGACGTTCATGTCGTCCAGCAGCAGGCGCACGCGCACGCCGCGGTCGGCCGCGTTCAGCAGCTCGGCGTGCAACAGGTTGCCGGTGAGGTCCGGATGCCAGATGTAGTACTGCAGGTCCAGGCTGCGGCCGGCGGCGCGGGCGCTCACCGCACGTACCGCGAAGGCATCCAGGTTGTCGGCCAGGATCGCCAGCCCGGCCTGGTCCGGATGCGCCTCGGTCAGCGGCGCCAGCACCCGGTCGATCTCGGTGGGTTCCCCGGCGATGGGCAGCGCGTGGCCCTGCGGCCCGCGCGCGCGCTCGGCGAACCGCCCGTACGCGTACAGCGACAGCAGCGACGCCACTGCAAACGCGACCAGGACGATGACTATCCACATCAGGGGCTTCCTCTTCATCGCCGTTCCTGCGAGGCATTCCGCGCGGGCGGCCGGAACCGCCAGAACCATCGATCCGGCGATGGTCGGGCATGGCCGCGCAAAAGGAAAGGCCCGGCACGGGCCGGGCCTTTCCCGCGGTTCACACGGCGGCGATCACCAGATCACGACGCGGTCTCCGTCCGCGCGGACCATGCGCTCGCCGGCCTTGCACGCGAACGCCCTGGCGAACGCAGGCATGTTCGACGGCGTGGCGTTGGCGCGGAAATTCGCCGGCGCGTGCGGGTCGGTCTCCAGGCGCACCCGCAGCTCGCCGTCGGTGAAGTTGCGGCGCCACACCGTGGCCCAGTTGGCGAAGAAGCGCTGGTCCTGGGTCATGCCGTCGATGACCCGGCCGGCCGCTTCCGGGTTCTCCTGCAGCGCCCGCTGCAGCGCGTCGTAGGCCACGGTCAGGCCGCCCAGGTCGCCGATGTTCTCGCCCAGGGTCAGCCGGCCCTTGACGTGCTTGCCGGGGATGGCCTCGTAACCGTCGAACTGCGCCACCAGTTGGTCGGCGCGCGCCTCGAAGGCCTTGCGGTCCTCCGGCGTCCACCAGCTGTCGAAGTTGCCCTTGGCGTCGAACTGGCTGCCGGAATCGTCGTAGCCGTGCATCATCTCGTGACCGATCACCGCGCCGATGCCGCCGTAGTTGAGCGCCGGATCGGCGTCCGGGTCGAAGAACGGCGGCTGCAGGATCGCGGCCGGGAACACGATCTCGTTCTTGGTCGAGTTGTAGTAGGCGTTGACCGTCTGCGGGGTCATGCCCCATTCGGTGCGGTCCACCGGCTTGCCGATCTTGTCCAGCATGTAGCGGTAGTTGAACGCGCGCGCGGCCTGCATGTTGGCCAGGTAGCCGTCGCCGCCGGTCCGCAGGCCGTCCCACTCGCGCCACTTGTCCGGGTAGCCGATCTTCGGGGTGAAGCTGGCCCACTTCTCCAGTGCGCGCTTTTGGGTGTCCTCGCCCATCCAGTCCAGGTTTTCCAGGCGCGCCTTCAGCGCCGCCGACAGGTTGTCGACCAGGTGCTGCATCTGCGCCTTGGACTGTGCCGGGAACGCGGCCTGCACGTACAGCTGGCCCAGCGCCTCGCCCAGCGCGTTGTTGACCGAACCGAGCACGCGCTTCCAGCGCGGCAGCATCTCCTGCTGCCCGCGCAGGGTCTGGCTGTAGAAACCGAAGTTGGCCTGCTCGAACGGCGCGGCCAGGTACGGGGCGGCATCGTCGAGGGCATGGAAGCGCAGGTAGGCCTTCCAGTCCTCGATCGGGGTGTCGGCCAGCATGGCGTCGAGTTCGGCGAAGAACTGCGGCTGGGCCAGCGAGAACTTGCCGGCCGCCGGCACCTTGAGGGTGTCGAAGAATGCGTTCCAGTCGAAGTTCGGGGTGATCCGGTTGGCCTCGGCGGCGCTGACCGGGTTGTAGCGCGTGGCCGGGTCGCGCAGCTCGATCCGCGACAGCGAGGCCTTGGCCAGGCGAGTCTCGAAGTCCAGCACCGCCCTTGCCTGCTTGGCCGCAGCGGCCGCGTCCGTGCCCGCCAGCTCCAGCAACTGGGCGATGTACTTGACGTAGGCCTCGCGGATCGGCGCCTTGTCCTCGTCGAAGTAGTAGCCCTTCTCCGGCAGGCCCAGGCCGCCCTGGCCGGCGTAGGCGATCACGTTCTCCGAGTCCTTGTAGTCGGCGTTGGCGAAGAACGAGAACAGGCTGCCCTGCCCGACCGCGTATTGCGAACGCAGCCACTGCGCCACGCCGGCACCGTCGGCCAGCGCAGCGATGCCGTCCAGCGTGGGCTGCAACGGCACCAGGCCGGCGGCGTCGATCGCGGCCTGGTCCATGCCGGTGCGCCACACGTCGGCGATCTTGGCCTCGATCGAACCGGCGGCCGGCTGCGTGGCGGCCAGTTGCTCGACGATGGCCCGCTGGATCTGCTGCGAACGCTCGCCCAGTACCTCGAAGCTGCCCCAGCTGGTGCGGTCGCCCGGCACCGGGTTGGCTGCCAGCCACTTGCTGTTGACGTAGGCGTTGAGGTCGTCGCAGGCCGATGCCGAAGGATCGAGGTCGGCGACCTTGAAGGCGGCCGAGGGCACATCGACCTTCGACAGGTCGAACTTCGGCGCGGTGTCGGCCGCAGTGGCCGGGCTTTCGGTCTTGCCGCAGGCGGACAGCGCGGCGGCCACGGCCACCGCCAGGGTCAGGTGAGCGAGAGAGGAACGCAGGGACATCGGCAGCTCCGGAATGAGGCGACAGGGCCAGACTGGAAGAGTGCTCCGCAGCCTAGGCTACTTGGCGGGATCCGGGATAGGCCGGAAGTCACGGATGCAGGCCGTGCGGGGCACCGGGGACACTCCGGGAAACGCGGCAACATCCCGCTTCCCGGAAACCTCCACGGGCCAGGTGATGCCGGGAGAAAGTTGGCATAACCTTTCCCCACCCGCATACGGTCCCGGCAATGGCCATACCGCACACGAATCGCCGCAATGCCATCCGGTATCTGGCCTTGGCGGCCGTGTCGGCGGCCGTCCTGCTCGTGCTGGTGTTCGCCGCGACGAAGGCATGGCGATACTACGAATACCGCGCGGTGGGCGCCGCCGGCATCGCCAGGACCGATGCCGTGACCCTTCGGGGTACCACGCAGCATCTGTTCATCCGCGGCTACGACCGGGAAAAGCCGTTGCTGCTGTTCCTGCCCGGCGGCCCCGGCGAGAGTTTCGTGCCGCTGGCCCGTGAATTCAGCGACGACCTGGAGCGGGACTTCGTGGTGGTGCACGTCGAGACCGGCGGCGTCGGCAAATCCGAAAAGTACATACAGGCGCCAACGCTGGAGCAGATGGTCCAGGACACCAGCGCGTTGGTCGACCACCTGCTCGCGGAATTCGACCGGGAATCGCTCTACCTGGTCGGCCATTCCTTCGGTTCGATCCTGGCCCTGGAGCTCGCCGCGGAATCCCCGCAGAAGGTGCTGGGCGTGGCGACGGTGGGCCAGGCTGTCGACTGGAGGGCCGGCAACCGGCTCGCGCACGGGCACCTCATGGCCCTGGCGCGCCGCGCGGGCGACCAACAGGCGGTCGCGGCCCTGTCCGGCCTCGCTCGCGATCTCGCCACCACCACCGCCGACGGCAGGCCGATGATCGACTTTGCCGCGGTCAAGGCGCAGCGGGCGTGGCTGGAGCATTACGGGATCGGCAACGTCCTCCGCAAGCACACTGCCAAGGCGCGCTGGTTCGCCTACCTGACCTCGCCCAACCATACCCTCGCCGAATCCTGCGGACTCGCCTATGTGGGCCCCTGCAAGTGGATCGCCAACCCGCGATGGTGGAGCCAGTGGCAGAACGTCATCCCCGGCGTCCTCGAATTCGACGCGGTCCGCGACGTCCCCAAGCTGGAAGTGCCCTACGTGGCAATCGTGGGATCCGACGACTGGATCACGCCGAAGGCGTTGATCGGCCAGTACTACGAGACCCTGTCCGCGCCGGACAAGCGCTACATCGAGATCCCGGGCGCCCAGCACTATGCCTTTCTGGACAAGCCGCACGAATTCCAGCAGGCGGTGCGTACCCTGCTGCTGCCCGAGGGCATACCGGCACCCAAGCCAGTCGTGCCCATCCGCGGAAAGTGAGCCCGGCGCCCCTGCGGCCGCTACCGTCCCCGCCGCCCGCTACTCGTCGCGCTCGGTGAACGGCTTGCGCGGCAGGCGCTGCTCGCGCATCGCCGCGTGGTAGGCGAACGAGGCGACGATCGCCGCGGCCTGCTTCAGGTCTTCCGGCACGACGTGGTCGTAGGTATCCAGTTCGGTGTGGTGGACGTGGCTGAAATAGTCGGCCGGATCCTGCACGAACTGGAAGCCTGGCAGGCCGACGCGGTCGAACGAGGCGTGGTCGGTGCTGCCGGTGTTGCGGGTGGTCACGATGCTCGCGCCGAGGTCGTTGAACGGCTCCAGCCAGGCCTTGAAGATCGGCACCACGGCGTGGTTCTCCTGAGCGTAGATGCCGCGGATGCGGCCGGTGCCGTTGTCGAAGTTGAAGTAGCTGGAGAACCTGTCGTAGGCGGGCTTGCGCTGCAGCGGGCCGGTACCGCGCTGGTAGGCGCGCGGAAGGTCCTTCTGCTCCGGATCGGTCGGCTCCGGGTACGCGGCCAGGTGCCGGGACACATACTCGGCCGAACCGTGCAGGCCCTGCTCCTCGCCGCCCCACAGCGCCAGGCGGATGGTGCGCCTGGGCTTGACCCCGATCGCCTTGAGGATGCGCATGGCCTCCATCATCACCACCACGCCGGCGCCGTTGTCGGACGCGCCGGTGCCGGTGTGCCAGGAATCCAGGTGCGCGCCGATCATCACCACCTCGTCCGCCTTCGGCCCGCTGCCGGGGATCTCGGCGATCACGTTGGCCGCCGGCAGGTCGGCCGCGCTGGTGAAGCGCGCGTCCACGTCGATGCGCATGCGCACGTCCTGCTTCGCCTGCACCGCACGCACCAGCGGGTTGTAGTGCTCGGCCGAGACCACCAGTTCGGTCACCCCGACCGGTTCACCGGCCTTGCGCGAGCCGCCGCCCATCGCCCGGACCACGCCGTTGTCCCGGGAACTGATCGACAGCGTGGCCAGCACGCCTTCCTCGGCCAGGAACGCGTTGAGCCTGTTCACCAGCGCCTGGCGCTTGCGGAACTCTTGCAGCCGCTTGTCGCGGGCATCGGGGGCCGGATCCTCCGGTACCGGGAAGGTCTGCAACTCGCCCAGGTCCTCCTCGGTATAGCGGCGGAAATCCGGCTTGTCCGCCGGCTTGTACGCGCGTTCGTCGTCCAGCAGCAGGATCTTGCCGCGCAGCTTGCCCTTCTGCTTGTCGATGTCCTCGAGGGTCTTGAACGACACCTTGACCACTTCACCCTCGACCGGGCCGCCGGTGCCCGGGGTCCAGGCCTTGGGCAGCGCGTGGATCGGCAGTTCGCGCGGCGAGACCAGCTCGACCCGCGCCGAGCGGAATTCCCAGCCGCGGCCCCAGGCCGGGTCGTAGATCTCCTGGCGGACGCTGGACAGCCCCCAACCCGACAGCGTGTCCTGGGCCCACTGCGCCGAACGCGCGTAGGACGGCGAGTTGGTCAGGCGCGGGCCGATGGTCTCGGTCAGTTCCTTGAGCGTGGCTGCGGCCTGGGAGCGGGTGAACGCCTCGTGCCTGATCTTCGACACCACGTCCAGGTCGACCGGTTCGTGCTGCTGCGCGAGCACGCCGCCGGATGCGAATGCGCAAGCCAGCCACAGGATCTTGGACACGCGTGCATGGACATGGGACCGTTTGGCCACGATTTTCCCTTGGTCGAGGATTGGGAGATACGAACGGCGCGGCCGTGCAAGACCTTGGCCCTGACCTTCTACCTGCCGTCGCGCTTGGCCTGGTTGCGGCGCACGCGAGAACTGACGCTACCCTGGATCGGCTTCATCCGGCTCTGGCCCGCATGCAAACGCTTGGCCTTGCTGGCGGCACTGGCAGACTGGAAACCCGCATCGGCGACTCGGGGCGTATCCGTGCCATCGAGTGCCTCCCATGGTTTGGCGGCATTGTCGCGGACGGTTTTCTCCTCCAGCAACCTGCGCTTGGCAACCACCGCCGTGTTGCGCTTTTTCGCTGCCGCTGCCTTCTTGGCCGCCTTCTGCGCAGGGGTGACTACCGCCGGAACCACCGCCTCTGCCTTGCGTCGCACGGCCACGCGCGATTCTCCGCGCGGCGCCGCCTTGGCCGGAACCGCCGTGCTGCGCACGCGCTTGGCCGCGGTCGGCTTGCCCACCGCCTTCAAAGCGGCTTCGAAACGCTTGAGGATGTCGGCCAGCAGTTCCGCCTTGTCCTTGCTGCGCTGGTTGGCATCGCCAGCACGTCCGCGCTTGCTGCCGGTGGAGTCGCGCAGGGCCAGCTTGTTCCGCTTGACCAGGTCGCGCGCACGATCACGGGAGCGTCGCGCACGCTCGACGCGCTTCTGCAGCGCCGGGCCATCCAGCTTGCGCAGTCCGTTGACCCGACTGTCGTCGTACAACTGCATTTCAGCAACGCTCAGCAACGCCTGCGCCTGACTACGAGTGATGTTCACGTTGACTCCCGACATCTTGATTGGGTTGGAGTGGCTCGGAGCAAGAATAGCCTCCCCACGCCTTGCCCGCATGCGCGGTCCGCAGCAGATTCCTACCGTGCCTTGCCCTGGTTGGCCACGGCCTCGGCCGCACGCTTCGCGGCCTCCGGGTCGCCGAGGTAGCGGTACGAGAGCACCTGCAATTCGTCGTCCAGCTCGAACAGCAACGGAATGCCGGTGGGGATGTTGAGTTCGAGGATGTCTTCCTTCGACACGCCGTTGAGGTACTTGTACAGCGCGCGCAGCGAATTGCCGTGCGCGGCCACCAGCACGTCCTTGCCGGACTTCAGCGCCGGGGCGATGGCGTCGTGCCAGTACGGCAGCACCCGCTCCAGGGTGGTGGCCAGCGATTCGGTCGAGGGCAGCGCGTTGCGGTCCAGGCCGGCGTAGCGCGGGTCGTTGGCCGGATGGCCGGGGTCATCCAGCGGCATCGGCGGCGGCGGGATGTCGTAGGAGCGGCGCCAGATCTTGACCTGCTCCTCGCCGTGCCTGGCCGCGGTCTCGGCCTTGTCCAGACCCTGCAGGGCGCCGTAGTGGCGCTCGTTGAGGCGCCAGCTCTTGTGCACCGGGATCCAGTCCTGGTCCAGCTCGCCCAGGGCCAGGTTGAGAGTGCGGATGGCGCGCTTGAGGGTGGAGGTGAAGGCGACGTCGAAGTGCAGGCCTTCTTCGCGCATCAGCCGGCCGCCGGCCGCGGCCTCGGCGCGGCCCTGCTCGGTGAGGTCGACGTCGACCCAGCCGGTGAAGCGGTTCTCGAGGTTCCACTGGCTCTGGCCATGGCGCAGCAGGACAAGCTTGCGGGTCACAGGAGTCTCCGGTGCGGATGCGGAAGGCATCCCCGGATTGTACCGGCCCGGCGCACAACGCTGCGGCAGGTGGTGCCCCGGCCACGCCTTCACCGACCATGGGTCCATAATCGACCCATGGCCCTGCCCGCTTCCGCGACCGACCCCTTCCCCGGCTGGGACGGCAGCATCGCCGGCGCACGCGCGTTGCAGGCGGAACTGGCGGCCCAGGTGTCGCTGCGGGACGACTTCGTGGTTCCGCTGCGCAGCATCGCCGGTTTCGACGTCGGCTTCGAGGACCAGGGCCGGACCACCCGCGCGGCGGTGGTGCTGGTGGACGCGGATACGCTGCGGCCGCTGGAGTCGCACGTGGCGCGCATCCCGACCTCGATGCCCTACGTGCCAGGGCTGCTCAGCTTCCGCGAATTGCCGGCGCTGCTGCGGGCGCTGGCGATGCTGTCGCGGCCGCCGGACCTGGCGATGGTCGATGGCCAGGGCATCGCCCACCCGCGCCGGCTCGGCATCGCCGCGCACTTCGGCGTGGCCGCCGGATTGCCGGCGCTGGGCGTGGCCAAGACCCTGCTGGTGGGACGCTTCGATCCGCCCGGGCCGGAACCGGGCGCGCACACGCCCATCGTCCATCGCGGCGAGGTGCTCGGCTATGCCCTGCGCAGCAAGCCGCGTTGCAATCCGTTGCTGGTCTCGCCCGGGCATCGGGTGTCGCTGCGGACGGCGTTGGCGCTGACGATGCGCTGCCTGGCCGGCTACCGGCTGCCCGAACCCACCCGCCTGGCGGACCGGCTGGCTTCGCGCCGCGACGGGCAGGACTGAGCCTGCGGGCCACACCCGGCCCATCACACAAGCACGCCGCAGCGCGGCTGCACTGCAACACTCCGTCCCCGCGGCGCGACCGCCCCGCCCGGCATCGCATGCGATGCTGTCCGCCCCTTGCAGCCACCGGAAAGGCCATGAGCACGATCATCGAGCCGCGGGTACACGACCTCGGCGACGGCTTCGTCGTCCGCCGCGCCGTGCCTACGCTGCAGATGCGCAGCGTCGGCCCGTTCGTGTTCGTCGACCACATGGGCCCGGCACTGTTCGAGCCCGGCCGCGGCCTGGACGTGCGCCCGCACCCGCACATCGGCCTGGCCACCGTCACCTTCCTGTGGGCCGGCGCGATCGAACACCGCGATACCCTCGGCTCGGAGCAGGTGATCCGCCCGGGCGACGTGAACTGGATGACTGCCGGCCGTGGCATTGCCCACTCCGAACGCACGCCCGCAGCCGAGCGTGCCGCCGGCAGCCCGGCGCACGGCATGCAGACCTGGGTGGCGCTGCCGAGGGCGCACGAGGAAACCGCACCGGCCTTCCATCACCATCCCGCCGCCACCCTGCCTTCGCAGCGCCGCGACGGCGCCTGGCTGCGGGTGATCGCCGGCCGCGCCTATGGCGAGGAATCGCCGGTGCAGGTGTTCTCCGGCACCCTCAACGTCGCCGTCGACCTGGAACCGGACGCCGAACTGGCGCTGGACGACGGCCATCCCGAACGCGCGCTCTACCTCCTCGAAGGCCAGGCCCAGCTCGATGGCGCGGACATTCCGGCCCGCCACCTGATCGTCCCCGAGCGCGGCACCCGGCCCCGGCTGCGTGCCACGACCCCGCTCAAGGCCATGCTGCTGGGCGGCGAGCCGCTGGACGGCCACCGCCACCTGTGGTGGAACTTCGTTTCCAGTTCGAAGGAGCGGATCGAGCAGGCCAAGCAGGACTGGTTGCAGGGCCGCTTCGGCAGGATCGAGGGCGACGACGAGTTCATCCCGCTGCCGCCGCGCTGAACGCGGCCGTCCCGCGCTCCGGCACGCCCCGGCGGCCACGCCGTCCCCGTACGGTCGACCGGATCGCAACGTCGACGCCCGCGCCGAGGCGCGGCCCGCTTGCGCCCGATCCGGACATCGGTGAACCCGGCCCGTCTTCCTATTCATGATCCTGCCGGCCGCGGCCACTGCCGCCGGATGGCAAATGCGGTTAGGATGGTGCGATGCAACAACCGATCCAGAGGCGTGGGTACTCCATGCTCTACCAGCTCCACGAGCTCAACCGCGCGATGATGGCCCCCTGGGTCCATCTGGCCGAAGCCAACTCGCGCATCTTCTCCCACCCCTCCAGCTGGGCGTCCTCGCTGCCCGGAGCCGAGCGCGTCGCCGCCGGCAACGAGCTGGTCCACCGGCTGGGCAAGGACTACGAGAAGCCGCCGTGGAACATCCACGAGGTGGAGATCGGCGGGCGCAAGGTGCCGATCCTGGAGCAGGAGGAAGTGCGCAGGCCGTTCTGCCGCCTGGTCCGGTTCAAGCGCTACAGCGACGACGCGGCCACCATCGCCCGGCTCAAGGACAACCCGGTGGTGCTGGTGGTGGCGCCGCTGTCCGGCCACCATGCCACCCTGCTGCGCGACACCGTGCGTACCCTGCTGCGCGACCACAAGGTCTACGTCACCGACTGGATCGACGCACGCATGGTCCCGGCGGCGGACGGCAGCTTCGGCCTGGACGACTACGTGGCCTACATCGAGGGCTTCATCCGCCACATCGGCGCGCAGAACCTGCACGTGATGAGCGTATGCCAGCCGACCGTGCCGGTGATGGCCGCGGTCTCGCTGATGGCCGCGCGCGGCGAGAAGCTGCCGCGCTCGATGGTGATGATGGGCGGACCGATCGACGCGCGCCGCAGCCCGACGTCGGTCAACAACCTGGCCACGCGCAAGCCGATGTCGTGGTTCGAGAACAACGTGATCCATACCGTGCCCCAGCCCTACCCGGGCCAGGGCCGCCACGTCTATCCCGGTTTCCTGCAGCACGCCGGCTTCATCGCGATGAACCCCAGCCGCCACTTCATGTCGCACTGGGATTTCTATTCGGACCTGGTCAAGGGCGACATGCAGGACGCAGACGGCCACCGCAAGTTCTACGACGAGTACAACGCGGTGCTGGACATGCCGGCCGAGTACTACCTGGACACGATCCACACCGTGTTCCAGGAGTTCCTGCTGCCGCGCGGCAAGTGGAAGGTGAACGGCGAACTAGTGAAGCCCTCGGCGATCAAGGGCCCGGCGCTGATGACCATCGAGGGCGAGCTGGACGACATCTCCGGCGTCGGCCAGACCGCCGCCGCGCACGACCTGTGCACCGGCATCCCCCGGTCCAGGCAGAAGCGCCTGACCGTGGAAGGCGCCGGCCACTACGGCATCTTCAGCGGCCGGCGCTGGCGCGAGAGCGTGTACCCACAGGTGCGCGATTTCTTCGCCCGGTATTCGGCCTGACCGGCCCTGTCCAGATATGACGGAAGGCCCCGCCATGCGCGGGGCCTTCCGTTTGTGGCGCGCGGATCATCGACGCCCGGGGCGCGGCACTCCCGCCTCACACAATGGGGTCGCGGACCAGCAGGTGCTTGGCCAGCCAGCCGTGGAAGCGGCCGACCAGACGCGCCAGATGCAGGGTGGCGAACAGCAGCAGCACGCCGCACACGAACAACGCCGGCAGGCCCCACGCCGGCAGCGAGGTATGGACCACGCCTTCGCCGTAATTCAGCAACTGCCAGCCATCGATGCTCATGTTGGCGTTGGCCACCCCCGTCCATACCAGCACCGGCGTGACCGCCAGCGAGATCGACAACGCCAGCAGGGTGACCACGGCGCTGAAGTAGGCAGTGCCCAGCGGCAGCATCAGCAGCAGGTAGGCCATCGCCGTCCAGGTGCGTGGATCGGTGAACAGTTCCTTGATCCGGGTCATCCACGGCTTGTCGCGCTGGGTATACAGCGGCCGCCGCGGCATGCGCACGCCCAGCAGGGTCTCGACGATGCGGCCCTCCACCAGCGACAGCAACCGCACCGACATCAGGAACAGCAGCAGCAGCGGGATGCCGACGATCAGCACCAGCAGGCCCAGCGACAGGCTGGCGCCGGTGACCACCCAGGTGAAGTAGAAGATGCCGGTGGCCATGGCCAGCAACATATAGAACAGCGAGCCGTAGGTGTACGGATCGGCGACCACGCCGAAGAATCGCCCGGCCAGCGAACGCCGCTTCGGCGGCTGCGGCGGGCGCAGTGCGCGGTTCACCGTGACCTCGGTCTCGCGGTAGATGTCGGCCACTTCTTCCGGGGCGCCGTAGCTGCCGGCGACGGCGGCGATCACTTCGGCCTCGTTGCGGCCGCCCCCCGCCTTCGCCTGGTTGGCGGCCAGTTCCGAGCGCAGGTATTCCTCGGCGTCGTAGAGCGCGTCCTGGACCATGGCCGGGTCGGCGCCGGCGAGCGCCTCGCGCAGCTGCGCCAGGTATTCGGGGATGGTGGTGGGCAGCGGCCGCGGGGCGGACGACTGCGCGGATGCGGTGGCGGTCATGCGGATGCTCCTTCCAGCACGGAATCGACGGAATCTCGGGTGGCGCGCCAGGCGGCGGCCCATTGGTCGAGGACCTGGCGGCCCTCGGCGGTGATGCGGTAGTAGCGGCGCGGCGGGCCGGACACCGAGGGCTCGACGTGGCTGTCCAGCAATCCGCCCCCTTCCAGGTTGCGCAGCACCGGATACAGCGCGCTCTGCTTGCCGGCCAGCACGCCCTCGCCGAGTTGCTCCAGGCGCTTGGCGATCAGGTAGCCGTACAACGGTTCCGGCGCCTGGGCCAGGACCGCCAGCAGCACCAGGGACACGGTGCCGGCACTGAGCTCCTTCTGGAATTTCTTCAGTTGCGCTTCGATTTCGCCCATCTCGGCAGCTCCCGCTAGCGTGGGGTCAGCTAGTCTGGAGGCAATACTATTCTCAACTTCGGTATAGCGAATGTGCCGTTAGTCACCCCGACCCTGGAGGGGGCAGGGTCCGTCTGCGGTGTGCCGCTACCGGGTTCCTGCCATGGCGCTTGGCGGGCCCCGGGCGGCACAGCGAGAATCGACCCATCTCCGCCACGCACCACACCCGACGCCATGACCATTCCGCGCCTCCTCCTGCTCGCCTGCCTGCTCGCCCCGTTGCCGCCGGCCACCGCCGCCGCGCCCTACCGCAGTGCGCAGCAGATCCTCGATGCCTCCCCGGCTGCGGACTGGCGCACGCCCGATCCGGACAACCTGCTGTACATGGAACTGGACGCCGGTCGGGTGGTGATCGAACTGGCGCCGGGCTTCGCCCCGGAGCACGTGGCCAACATCCGCACCCTGGCCCGGGAGGGTTTCTGGGATGGCACCGGCATCTATCGAGTGCAGGACAATTTCGTGGCCCAGTTCGGCGATGCCGATGCCGACGATCCGACCAAGGCGAAGCGCCTGGGCGCGGCCAGGACCCGGCTGCCGGCCGAATTCGAGCGCGACGCCGCCGGCCTGGCCTTCGACCTGCTGCCGGATCCGGACGGCTGGTCGCCGCAGGTCGGCTTCGCCGACGGTTTCGCCGCCGGACGCGACGCTGGCGCCGGCAAGGCCTGGATGGCGCACTGCTACGGCGTGGTCGGCGCCGGCCGCAACCTCGAAGCCGACAGCAGCATCGGCGCCGAGCTGTACGTGGTGATCGGCCAGTCGCCGCGCCAATTGGACCGCAACATCACCCAGGTCGGGCGCGTGCTGCAGGGCATGGAACTGCTGAGCGCCTTGCCGCGCGGTCCCGAGCCGATGGGCTTCTACGAGGATCCCGCCCGGCGCACGCCGATCCGCGCCGTGCGCCTGGTCAGCGAGGTGCCCGCGGCCGAGCGCACGCCGTTGCAGGTGTTGCGCACCGACACGGCGACCTTCCGCGACATGGTCGAGGCGCGGCGCAACCGCCGCGACGACTTCTACAAGCGCCCGGCCGGGCACATCGACCTGTGCAACGTGCCGCTGCCGGTACGCGCGGCGAAGGATTGACCGTCCTCACCCGGGCTTTATCCCCGTCCGCTACCCTGGTCCCACTCCACGGAGATTCCGCCATGCCCCTGCTTCGGATCCGCATCACCGGCAGCGACGACGACCTGCGCACCATCGCCGACCTGTTGCAGGGCGTGGAAGGCATCGAGCACGTCGAGGAGATCTCCGATCTGATGCCGCACATGGACGACGAGGACTCCAGCTCGGCCGGCCTGTCCGACGGCCTCGGCGGCGGCGTGCACGAACTGGAGGTGGACGCGCCCAACGACTACACCGCCGGCCGCGTGCGCGAGGCGGTGGAGGAACTGGCGTACCGGCTGGGCCTGCTGGTGGAATTCGTCGACGACGAGGACTAGCTCCGGCCCCGCCGTCTCAAGGCAAGGCATCCAATGCGGCGTGCGCCAACGGTTTCAGCGCGCGCACCCGCTCGTCGTCGGAGCGGTCCGCCTGCAGGTATATCTCCGAGAGGAACGCGGCCAGGTCGTGGCGCCGCGCCAGCCAGCCTTCGTCGGCGTAGGCCAGGGCCGGATCGCCCACGCGCCCGGGCAGGCCGCCGAACCAGGCCCGCCAGGCCTCCGCGTCGACCAGCCCGCGACGCGCGATGAGCAGCACCGGCCGGGCCAGGCGCGCCGGTTCGCCATGGATGTAGGCATGCCCGTCCGCGGGCGCGACCTGGCTGGCGACGGCGTCGAGCAGTCGCTGCAACTGCACGCGATCGACCCGCCTGTTGAGCGCCAGCTGCATGACCCAGTCCGCACCGTGGGCCACGCCATGGCGCCAGCCCTGTCCATCGGCGTAGCCGCGATGGTCGCTCACCGAGGCCAGCCAGGCGGCGGCGCGGGCCACCATGTCCGCGCGCTCGGCCGGCGTCATCCACGGTTCGATGCGGTCCGTGCGTGCGATCTCCGCCAGGGTCAACGCGGCGAACGGCGCGGCGAATCCTCCGGCATCCGGCGCCTCCAGCGATGCCTGGAGCCGGTCGCGCAGGCTGCGCCGCAGCGGCGGCGGCAACTTCCCGCCGCGCAGCCATGCGGACAGCGCCTCGTAGGCGATGCCGTCGCGCAGTTCGGGATCGGAATCGGCCAGGCAATCCGGCAGCGCCAGCGCCAGTCCGGGGCGATCCGCGTCGGCGACCTCGAAGCCGTCCGCCTTCAACGCCCGCAGCCCGGCCAGGTCCAGGCCCGGTGGCGGACACGCCGCCTGCGCGGCCGTCGTGCCCAGCCACAGGCCGACGATTGCCAGCACGCGGATCGGCAGCGGCCCCTCAAGCAGTCGGCGACGCCCGGAAAACCGCGAAGTCCGCCAGAACATCACTGCGCCAGCGCGCGATCGATGGCCTGCCGTGCCAGCGGCGCCATGACCGCATAGCCGGCCGGCGACGGGTGCACGCCGTCGGGCGCCAGGTCCGCATCCAGCCCGCCCTGCGCATTGGCCAGCGCCGACCAGTAATCCAGGTACACCGCCCCGCTGCGCTGCGCATAGTCGGCGATCCACTCGTTCAGGCGCTGCACCTTGGCGGCGGGCCGCAGGCCGGGCCGCCACGGGTAGTCGCTCACCGGCAGCACCGAGGCCAGCACCACGCGGATGCCGTGCGCCTGCGCCAGTTCGGTCATCGACCGCAGGTTGTCCTCGATCATCGCCTGCGTGGCCACGCCCGTGTTGCCGGCGATATCGTTGGTGCCGGCTAGGATCACCACTGCGTCCGGTTCCAGGTCGATCACGTCCTGGCGGAAACGGACCAGCATCTGCGCGGTGGTCTGCCCGGAGATGCCGCGATTGACGTAGGGCTGGCCGGGGAAGAACGTCGTGCCCGGTACGCGACCCCAACCGTCGGTGATCGAATCGCCGTAGAACACCACCCGCCGCTCGCCTTCCACGGGTGACGGCAGCACGGCGTTGTCCGCGCGATAGCGCTCCAGTTGCGGCCAGTCGGCGAGGCGCGCCTGCAACGCACGGACCTGCTCCGGGCGCAGCGATTCCACCGGGGCGCTTAGCACGGGGTCGGCGGCGACCGGTGCGTCCTGCATGGCGCCGGCGGACGCCGCCGCGAGCAGCGCCAGCAGGCCGCAGCCGGCCGCCACCTGCCGCATCCGCTTCCGGCCGCGGTCCACCGCTGCGGTGCCGATGCGCCGCGCCCCGAACGCGGCCGTGCCGCAACCGCAACCGCCTTCTTGCCCCATGTCCCGGTCTCCGCAGGGTTCGTGGCGAGGATAAGCCATCCGTTCCCGCGGCACATGCGCGAAGCACCGGATTTACCTATGCTCTGGCCCTTCGCGCGACGACGCACCACACCACGACGGAAACCCCGCCCATGCGCCAGCCCCTGCTCGCCCTCGCCCTCCTCGCCGGCCTGGCCGCCTGCCAGAAGGCCGGGCCGCCCACCGCCCCGGCCGCCGGCAACGAAGCTGCCGCCCCGGCCGCTTCCCCCGCCGACGCCGCCTTCGCCGACCTGTCGCAGCGCGCAGTGGAAGGCTGGATGCGGCTGTCCCCGGTGAGCGCCACCCAGATCGGCGAGCACAAGTACGACGGCGAACTGGACGACCTCAGCGCCGAGGGCCGGAGCAAGGGCCTGGAGTTCAGCCGCGGCATCCTCGCCGAACTGGACGCGATGGACGTATCCAAGCTCTCGCGCGAGAACCAGGTCGACGCGGCGATCCTGCGCAACCAGTTGCAGTACGACATCTGGGGCAACGAGACCCTGCAGTCCTGGGCCACCGACCCGCAGGTCTACAGCGGCCTGGCCGGCAGCGCGATCTACGGCCTGATGGCACGCGAATTCGCGCCGCTGCCAGAGCGACTGAAATCGGCCACCGCGCGCATGGAGAAGCTGCCGGCGCTGCTGGCGCAGGCGCGCGCCAACCTCGACCCGGCGCGGGTGCCGAAGATCCACGCCGAGACGGTGGCCAAGCAGAACGCCGGCATCCTCGGCATCGTCGACACCTTCATCGCCCCCAACCTGGGCCAGCTGGACGAAACCGACCGCCAGCGCGCCGAGGCCGCCATCGCCGGCCTCAAGCAGGCGGTGGCCGAGCACCAGGAATGGCTGGACAAGACCCTGGTGCCCACCGCCAAGGGCGACTTCCGCATCGGCGCCGAGCGGTACGACCAGAAGCTGCAGTTCGCCCTGCTCTCCTCGCTGTCGCGCGCGCAGATCAAGCAACGCGCCGAGGCCGAACTGGTGCGCGTGCGCGAGGAGATGTACGGCATCGCCCGCCAGGTGCTGGCCGACCGGCCCGGCGCGCCCGAGCTGCCGGAAAGCCCCACGCCCGAGCAGCAGCAGAAGGCGATCGAGGCGGCGCTGGAGCTGGCCTACGCCGAACGTCCGGCGCGCGACCAGGTGGTGCCCGCGGCCAAGGCCGCGCTGGCGCAGGCCACCGAGTTCGTCCGCGCCCATGATCTGGTCACCCTGCCCGACGCGCCGGTGGAGATCATCGAGATGCCGGAGTTCCAGCGCGGCGTGTCGGTGGCCTACGCCGACTCGCCCGGCCCGCTGGACAAGAACCTCAAGACCTTCTACGCGGTCTCGCCGATCCCGGAGGACTGGAGCCAGGAACAGGTCGATTCGTTCCTGCGCGAATACAACTCGCGCATGATCCACCTGCTGAGCATCCACGAGGGCACGCCGGGCCACTACCTGGAAGGCTGGCACTCGGCCAAGTTCCCCTCGATGCTGCGCGCGGTGCTGCGCTCGGGCATGTTCGCCGAGGGTTGGGCGGTGTACACCGAGAAGATGATGGCCGACGCCGGCTATCTCGACAACGACCCGCTGTTCCGCCTGGTGCAGCTGAAGTTCTACCTGCGCACGATCGCCAACGCGATCCTCGACCAGGGCGTGCACGTGGACGGCTGGACCCGCGAGCAGGCGATGGACCTGATGGTCAACCGGACCTTCCAGCAGGAGCGCGAGGCCGCCGGCAAGTGGGTGCGCGCGCAGCTCACCTCGGCGCAGCTGCCGACCTACTTCGTCGGCGTACAGGAGCACCTGGACACGCGCAAGGCGGTGCAGGCCAAACTGGGCGCGGACTTCGACCTGAAGGCCTACCACGACCAGGTGCTGTCCTATGGCGCGCCGCCGGTGCGGTTCGTGCGCGAACTGATGCTGGACCAGCCGATCGAGTAACCCGGCCCGCCCATGCCCCGGGCACAGCGGAGCCGCCGCCCCGTCCGCTGCCGCTCCCGCGTCGGCGGGAACGGCGCGGCAGGTTCAACGCACCGGCTTCAGCAGCAGGTCCTGGAAGTCGAAGCTGAAGTCGGTCAGGTCCGAGGCCGCCTGCATCCGTGCCTCGCGCGGCTTGCCGTCCGCATCCAGGGCGAAGCTGACGAACGCATCGCCGTTGAGCGTGCGCTCGTCCCACTTCACCAGGAAGGTGTCGTGTTGCCAGTGCTCCAGGCTGCCCTGCAGCAACGGGCTGTGGACGGCGCGCATCCGCAGCATGCCGCCCTGCTCCACGATCTCGAAGTCGCCGTACCACGGATCGCGCCAGGTACCGGCGTAGGCCGACAGCGGTAGCGACGGCTTCGTGCCGGACTCGCGCGCCTGCACCCGCTTCTGCCAGGCCAGGTCCGCCTTTTCCCGGGATCTGGCCGCGGCCGCGGCATAGGCGGCGATCCAGTCGGTGCGCTGTCCCGGCTGCAGGTAGGCATCGAGGATCTGCATCGTCAGCGCATTGAACGCGCCACCGGCCTCCTGGTTGGTCAGCACCACGATGCCCAGGCCGCGCCCCGGCACCAGGGTCGTGCGCGAGACCATGCCCGGCCAACCGCCGGTGTGCCAGACCAGCTTCTCGCCGCGATACGACGAGGTGATCCAGCCCAGGCCATAGCCCTGGAAGTCGGGCCTGGCCGGCGTCAGCTCCGGCACCGGCGGATCGGCGATGGCCATCGGCGAATGCAGCGACCACATGTCCTTCTGCCGCTCCGCGGAGAACAGGCGCCGCTCGCGGCCGTGCGCATCGGCATAGGTGCCGCCGGCCAGTTGCGCCAGGACCCAGCGGGCCATGTCGTGGGCGCTGGAATAGACGCCGCCCGCGCCGGAGGCGTTGTGCCAGGTCAGCGGGAAGGTCGGCTTCAGGGTGGCGAAATCGGCCTTGGCGTGGCCGCTGGCGACCTTGTCGCCCGGCTGCAGCGCATCGGCGTTGAAGCGGGTGGCGGACATGCCCAGCGGAGTGAAGAAGCGCTGCTGGAGGAATTGCGCGTAGGGCTGGCCGGAGACCCGTTCGATCAACAGGGTGGCCACCGCATAGAGGATGTTGTCGTAGGCATAGCGTTCGCGCAGGCCGGTCTTGAGCGGCACGTCCTTCAGCCGCCGTACCACTTCCTCGGTGCTGTAGTCGCTGCCCGGCCAGAACAGCAGGTCGCCCGCGCCCAGGCCCAGGCCGCTGCGGTGGGTGAGGAGGTCGCGCACGCGCATCTGACCGGTGACGTAGGGATCGGACATGCGGAACCAGGGCAGGTGGTCGATCACCCGGTCGTCCAGCGAGAGCTTGCCTTCGTCGGCCAGCATCGCCAGCGAGGCGGCGGTGAAGGCCTTGGTGTTGGAGGCGATTGCGAACAGACTGTGCTCGTCCACCTGGCCCGGCTTGCCCAGCTCGCGCACGCCCCAGCCGCGCGCCAGCACCACCTGCCCGTCCTTGACCACGGCGACCGCGATGCCCGGCACCTCGAAGCGCTCGCGCACCTGCTCGACCCAGGCATCCAGTTCGGCCGGATCCAGCGCGGTCGCTGCCGGCAGCGTGGCGGCGGACGGCCCGTCGAGGGCGAAGGCCGGCAGCGGCGCGAACGCACACAAGCCCAGGACCAGCAGGCAACGGAGGCGAAGCGGCGACGGGCGCGAGGACATGCAGGCAGTTCCGGGTTGGCGACTCCCCGATTCTAGGCGCTTCCATGCGCGCGCAGCCGGGCGATAATGCCGCCATGTCCATGAGCGACCGCACCCGCGCGCAACTGCAGATCCACTTCTGCGTGCTGCTGTGGGGGTTCACCGCGATCCTGGGCAAACTGATCGCGTTGCCGGCGCTGCCGCTGGTGTGGTGGCGCATGCTGCTGGTGGTGGCCGTGCTGGCACTGCTGCCGCGGGTCTGGCGCGGCCTGCGCGCGCTGACGCCGCGGCTGGCCCTGGCCTATGCCGGCATCGGCGTACTGGTCGCCCTTCACTGGCTCACCTTCTACGGTGCGATCAAGCTTGCCAATGCCTCGGTCGCCGCCACCTGCATTGCCCTGGCCCCGGTGTTCACCGCGGCGATCGAACCCTGGGCGGCGCAGCGGCCGTTCCGCCTGCGCGAACTGGCACTGGGCGCGGCGGTGCTGCCGGGCGTGGCCCTGGTGGTCGGCGGAGTACCGGACGGAATGCGGCTGGGGGTGGCGGTCGGCGCGCTGTCGGCGCTGCTGGTGGCCATCTTCGGCTCGTTCAACAAGCGCTTGGTCGAGCACGCCGATCCGCTGACCGTGACCGCGCTCGAGCTGGGCGCGGGCACCGTGGCCCTGACCGCGTTGGCGCCGCTGCTGGCGCTGCTGCTGCCCGCCTTCGACGGCGAATTGCTGGCCTTGCCAGGCCCGCGCGATGGCGTACTGCTGCTGGTGCTGGCACTGGGCTGCACCCTGCTGCCGTTCGCGCTGTCGCTGGTGGCGTTGCGCCACCTCAGCGCCTACACCGTGCAGTTGGCCACCAACCTGGAGCCCGTTTACGCGATCGTGCTGGCCGCGCTGCTGCTGGGTGAACAGCGCGAACTGACCCCGCTGTTCTATCTGGGCGTGGCGGTGATCCTCGGCGCGGTGTTCCTCGATCCCTTGCTGGCCAGGCGCGGCCGGCGCCCGGCGGCAGGCGACAGCGAAGTGCAGCATCCCGAAGTGCTGGGCACCTCGGAGGCCAAGCACCTGGTCGATTGACTCCAGGCCATCCGCGCGCGGCGCGGGGACGACCCGGGCCTCAGTGCACCACCAGCACCGGCACCGGGCTCAGGGCCACGACCTTCTGGGTCACCGAGCCAAGCAGCAGGCTCTTGATCGCGCCCTTGCCGTGGCTGCCGATGGCGATCAGGTCGGCCTTGGCCGCCTTGGCCTCGGCCAGGATCGTCGGCACGGCCTCGCCGATCGCCTTGTGCTCCTCCCATGCCAGGCGGGTGCGCTTGAGCAGCGGGCGCAACGGCTCCAGGGCCGCTTCGGCCTGGCGGTCGTAGTAGCGCTCCGGGCCGGCCTTGCCGAACTCCTTCTCGGCGGCCTTGGACAGCCGCGGCACCACGGTCAGCACGTGCAGTTCCGCCGGCGCCGCCAGTTCCTTCGCCAGCTTCGCCACCCGGCGCACCAGAGTCGCGCCCACCGCACTGCCATCCACCGCCAGCAGGATCCTCATTGCCCAACCTCCGATGCCAGGAATGGCCGTCTTGGGGCGATGGTAATGCCACTGCGCGCCGCCGGGAATGATCCGGATCAACCGCGCCGTCGCGGACCGGGGCTACCAGTCCTTGCGCCCCGGCAGCAGGCCGGCCAGCTCGGCGTCGGTCAGGTTGCGCCACTGCCCGGGCTTGAGCGCACCCAGCTTGATGTTGTCGATCCGCACCCGCCGCAACTGGGTGACCCGGTAACCGAAGGCGGCAGCCATCAGCCGGATCTGCCGGTTGAGGCCCTGCTCCAGGACGATGCGGAAGCCGAACCGGGCGATCCGCGCGGTTCGGCACGGCAGGGTCGTTTCGCCATGGATGCGCACCCCGCGCGACATGCCGCGCAGGAACTCGTCGGTGACCGGCTGGTTGACCGCGACCAGGTATTCCTTCTGGTGGCGGTTCTCGGCGCGCAGGATGTCGTTGACGATGTCGCCGTTGCTGGTCAGCAGGATCAGGCCTTCCGACTCCTTGTCCAGGCGCCCGATCGGGAAGATCCGCTGCTCGTGGCCGACGAAGTCGACGATGTTGCCCTTGACCGAGCTTTCGGTGGTGCAGGTGATCCCGACCGGCTTGTTCAGCGCGATGTACACGTGCCGGCGCCTGCCGGCCCTGGCGATGCGCGCCTGCAGCGGCTGGCCATCCACCCGCACGGTGTCGCCCTCGCCCACCACCGCGCCCATCCCGGCCGGCTGGCCGTTGACGGTGACCCGCTTTTCGGCGATCAGGCGGTCGGCCTCGCGGCGCGAACAGACGCCGGTCTCGGCGATGTGCTTGTTGAGGCGGACGGTCATGCTCGCTCAACCACGCGGCTTCGGCGGCCCCTTGCGGTGCGGCTTCATCGGCGGCTTGCCGGCGCGCGCGCCTGGCGGGCGGAAGCGGGCCTTCGGCGCGTGTTCGGAAGACGCGTGGCTGCCGTCCCAGCGGCTGATCCGCAATTGCTGGCCGACCACCCAGGCCTTCTGCAGGTGCGCCATGATCTCCGGCGGCATGCCCTCGGGCAGGTCGAGGATGGAATGGTCCTCGTGGATGTCGATGCGGCCGATGTAGCGGCTCTCCAGCCCGGCCTCGTTGGCGATCGCGCCGACGATGTTGCCCGGCTTGACTCCGTGGACGTGGCCGACCTCGACCCGGTAGCTTTCCATGCCCGGCTCCGGCGCGGCGCGCGGGGGCTTGGGTGCGCGCGGCGGGCGGACGCCGTATTCGGCATCGAATGCGCGTGGCGGGTGGGCACCGTGCCCCTCTTCGCCGGCATGCCGCGGGCGCGCCGCGGGCGCGCGTGCGTCGGTGCCGCGCGGCTCGCGCTCGGCACGTGGTCGCGGCGCCGGCTCATCGCGCGCCTGCAGCAGCAACGGAGTATCGCCCTGGGCCATCCGCGCCAGCGCGGCAGCCACTTCGGTGGTGGTGACGTCGTGCTCGCCGGCATAGCGCTCGACCAGCTCGCGGTAGTCGTCCAGCCCGCCGGCTTCCAGCGCGGCGGATATCTTCTCGAAGAAACGCGCCACGCGGCGGTCGTTCACCGCATCCACGGTCGGCAGGCGCATCTCTTCGATCGGCTGCCGGGTGGCGCGCTCGATCGCGCGCAGCATGCCCTTCTCGCGCGGGGTGACGAACAGGATCGCCTCGCCGCTGCGCCCGGCGCGGCCGGTGCGGCCGATCCGGTGCACGTAGCTCTCAGTGTCGTAGGGGATGTCGTAGTTGAGCACGTGGCTGATCCGTTCCACGTCCAGGCCGCGCGCGGCCACGTCGGTGGCCACCAGCACGTCCAGGCGCCCGTCCTTGAGCTGGGCGATGGTGCGCTCGCGCTGCTGCTGCTGCATGTCGCCGTTGATCGCGGCGGCGGCCACGCCGCGCGCCTGCAGCTTCTCGGCCAGTTCCTCGGTGGCGGCCTTGGTGCGCGCGAACACGATCATCGCATCGAACGGCTCGGCCTCCAGGATCCGGGTCAGCGCATCGAGCTTGTGCAAGCCGCTGACGAACCAGTAGCGCTGGCGGATGTTCGCCGCGGTACTGGTCTTGGCCGCGATGGTGACTTCGGCCGGATCGCGCAGGTAGGTCTGGGCGATGCGCCGGATCGGCGGCGGCATGGTCGCCGAGAACAGCGCGACCTGGCGCTGCGGCGGGGTCTTCTGCAGCACCGCCTCGACGTCGTCGATGAAGCCCATCCGCAGCATCTCGTCGGCCTCGTCCAGGACCAGGGTGGTCAGGCCCGACAGGTCCAGCGAACCGCGCTCCAGATGATCGATCACCCGCCCCGGGGTGCCGACCACCACGTGCACGCCGCGACGCAGCGCCTGCAGCTGCGGGCCGTAGCCCTGGCCGCCATAGATCGGCAGTACGTGGAAGCCCGGGAGCTTGACCGCGTAGCGCTGGAACGCCTCGGCCACCTGGATCGCCAGTTCGCGGGTCGGCGCCAGCACCAGCGCCTGCGGCTTGTGCCGGGCCAGGTCGAGCCGGGACAGCACCGGCAGGGCGAAGGCGGCGGTCTTGCCGGTGCCGGTCTGGGCGGTGCCCAGCACGTCGCGGCCGGACAGCAGCGCCGGGATGGTGGCGGCCTGGATCGGCGACGGCGATTCGTACCCGACCCCGGCCAGGGCGGCGAGCAGCGTTTCAGGCAGGCCAAGGTCGCCGAACCGCAGCGCGGCGGGAATTTCGGTTTCGGGGGTGGACATCCGGGGCTCCGGCGGCGCGCGCCGGGACGGCGCGGCGAAGAGGCTGAACAGGGGCGCCATTGTGCGCCCAAGCCCGGCCCTTGTCGCGTCGGGCCCGGAACCGGGCCCGGTTCCCGTTCAGTGCCCCGCCGCGGCCGCCCCCGCGCCGACGGCCTCGCCGGTGCGGACCGGCTCAGCCGCCATGGCCGACGGGCGCCGGCATGGCATCGTCGCCGGCGGTCGCCGTCGCCGGCGCCGACGCCCCCGATTCCGTCCCACCGGCGACCGGCTCCGGCCCGGCCTCCGGCAGCACGACAGCGGGCAGTTCGTTGAACTCGGCCAGCGGACTCTCCGCCGGGCAGTCGTCGTCGGGGAAGCCGAAGTCGCGGCGCAAGGCGAGGCCGCATTCGTTCAGCGCGTACACGTCGCGCTCGGACTGGCAGCGCTGGTCGAAGGCCCGGACCCAGGCGTCGCGGCGACGCATGAAGTCGTCGCCGCACTTGTCCAGCAAGCGCACCCGGTCCAGGTCGTCCTGGGCGGCGTTGTTGCCGTCCAGGCCATAGCTGCGCAGCTCGTCGGCGGTGAGCAGGCGCAGGCTGCGATTGGGCACGGTCTTCATCGCGTCGGCCAGCAGCGGCGAGGCCCCATTGCGCTCCAGGTACGCGCGCACCGTGGCGTAGACCGCCTGCAGCTCGGTGTTCAGTTCGGTGCGGCTGGTGGCGGTGGAACTGAGCCGGATGATGCGGTGGATGCCGACCCTGCCGGCCAGGCGCCGGCTGTCGCCGCCGGCGAGCACGAACACGCACGCGCTGTGGCAGACCGAATCCTCGCGCACCCAGATCGTCCAGCGGTTGCCGCCGATCCAGTCGCCGGCGCGGATCGCGTCCTCGACCTGGCCGCCGGTGGAATCCAGATCCAGCACCCGGCTGCCGATCCCCAGGCCGTCGGCCACCCGCGCCACCCGCTCCACCAGCGCGGTGAAGTCGGCGGCGATCCGGCCGCGGTAGCGCAGGCGCAACACGTCGCCCTCCCGGCACGGCTCGAGTTGCCGGCGCAGGTCGTCGCGCTCCAGCGAGACCAGCGCCTCGCCGTCGCCCAGCCGGTAGTCGAGCCGGCAGTCGATCCAGGCCTGTCCCGAGACCAGTTCCAAGGGCGACCAGTCCGGCACCCTGGGCGCCGGCGCGGCCGGCAGCGGCGGCGCCTGGGCCGGCGGGGGCGGCGCCGGCATCGGGGCACGGCTGACCGCACCGCCCTCCTCGGGGGAAATCGTCGCCTGGGTCACGATCCGTCCGACGGGCTCGGGTTCGGCCTCGCGCACGCATCCGGCCAGCAGGATGGCGCTGGCCAGGACAAGACAGGAGCGCGGGATCGGCATCACGGCGGCGGCGGAGAGGATGGAATCACGCCAGTCTAGGCGCTGCCGGCGCCGCTGCCGCAACCGGCGATGAATGCGGCGGACCGGCCGTCTCCCCCCTGCCTCCCGGCGAGCCCCCGGCCTTTGCACTGCATGAACACCGGCAGGTGCAGGCTGGCGCCACAACCGCCGGAACCGGGCGTTGCGGCCCGTTTCCGCAACAACAGGCCACTGGAGTATCGCCATGTCCTACGTCGATGGATTCGTGATCGCCGTCCCCACCGCCAACAAGGAGGCATTCATCGCCCATGCCCGCCAGTTCGACCCGGTGTTCCTGGAATACGGCGCCACCCGGGTGGTGGAATGCTGGGGCGACGACGTCCCGCATGGCCAGGTCACCGACTTCTTCCGCTCGGTCCAGGCCCGCGAAGACGAGACGGTCGCCTTCTCCTGGGTCGAGTGGCCGGACAAGGCCACCCGCGATGCCGGGATGAAGAAGCTGATGGAAGACCCCCGCATGGATCCGGCCGCGCCCGGCAATCCACCGATACCCTTCGACGGCAAGCGGATGATCTTTGGCGGCTTCGCCAGCGTGCTGGACCTGGGTCGCTGAACGACCCGCCGCGATCGAAGCGGATGATGGCCCCGGCGAGATGGTGGCCGGGTACCACACGTACTACGGCAGCGCGGCACGGGTGGGCGTGGACGACGGGCATGGACGCCTGGCCAGGCGGCAGATGTAGCCGGGCCTGCCCCGGCACGGGGCTGCCGGCCAGGGCGGTACCGCCACCGGCCTCCCGGAGGGCGGCGTTCTCGCGGCTCAGCGCGCGCGCGCGAACGGCAGGCCTTTCATCAGGAGCTTGCGGTCGCGATCGCAGAGTTTCGGTTCGTTGTCGCAGAGGAACGCAAACCGGACCACCGGCTCCCCGGCCTCCATCTCCAGCCGGTACCGCGCCGCCACGCGCGGCTGGCCGTGCAGGAAGAAGAACAACCAGTACTCCGCAGGCTCGCTGTCGCCGCCCTGGCGGAAAAACACGTTGCGCACGTTGCGGTACGGAGGCGTGATCATCTCCACCGGCCTGAGGTCGTAGTGATCCAGGACCTGTCCGGGCGTGAGGTACCCGGGGAGCGAATCGGGCACGTACCGCGCCCGCTTGTGGCTTTCCGGCCAGCCATGGGAGACGTAGCGGTATGGCCGGGCCTCTTCCAGGCCGAACCCGAGCGTCGCCTCGACCGGTCCCGACGCGGCATCGGCCGGGTCCAGAACCCATTGGCGCGCGGCGGCGACGGCCGCCTCGTCCAGCGCCGCATGGCCGCTGCCCTGCTTGATGCGCACCTCGATCACCCGGCCGCATCCATCCGCCGACAATTCGAGCACGACCGACCCCGTGGCCTGCAGCCTGACCATGCTCTGCGGATACACCGGTGCGATCCGACCCGGCACCGGGCATCCGCCGGGAACGGCCGGGCCCGCGGCAGCCGCGCCACCCTGCACGAGCAGGCCGGCAACCATCGCCCAGATGCAATGACGCACGCGACCTCCGTATGCAACCCGCCGACGCGCATCATGCACGAGCATGCCGACGGCACTCAACCGAGGCCGCGCGCACACCAGGGCATACGGAAAACCCAGCCGGCGCGCGGATGGCGCATGCCGGCCAGCGCAGTTCAGAGCATCGGCAGGGCCAGTCCCTGCTCCTTCGCGCACTGGCGGGCGATCTCGTAACCGGCGTCGGCGTGGCGCATCACCCCGGTGCCGGGATCGTTCCACAGCACCCGGGCGATGCGCCTGTCGGCCTCCGCCGTGCCGTCGCACACGATCACCACGCCGCTGTGCTGGCTGTAGCCCATGCCCACCCCGCCGCCATGGTGCAGCGACACCCAGGTGGCGCCGCCGGCGACGTTGAGCATGGCGTTGAGCAGTGGCCAGTCGGAGACCGCATCGCTGCCGTCGGCCATCGCCTCGGTCTCGCGGTTGGGCGAGGCCACGCTGCCGCTGTCCAGATGGTCGCGGCCGATCACCAGCGGCGCCTTCAGTTCGCCGTTGCGGACCATTTCGTTGAACGCCAAACCCAGCTTGTGGCGCAGGCCCAGGCCGACCCAGCAGATCCGCGCCGGCAGGCCCTGGAAGCTGATCCGCTCGCGGGCCATGTCCAGCCAGCGGTGCAGGTGCGGATCGTCGGGGATCAGTTCCTTGACCTTGGCATCGGTCTTGTAGATGTCCTCGGGATCGCCGCTGAGCGCGACCCAGCGGAACGGGCCGATGCCGCGACAGAACAGCGGGCGCACGTAGGCCGGGACGAAACCGGGGAAATCGAAGGCGCTGACGCAGCCCTCGTCCTGGGCCATCTGGCGGATGTTGTTGCCATAGTCCACGGTCGGGATGCCACGGGCATGGAACGCGAGCATCGCCTCCACATGCACGCGCATGGAGCGCTTGGCCGCGTCGCGCACCTTGTCCGGATCGGCCTGCTGCTCGGCCAGCCACTGCTCGACCGTCCAGCCGGCGGGCAGGTAGCCGTGCACCGGGTCGTGTGCGCTGGTCTGGTCGGTCACTGCGTCCGGGCGCACGCCGCGGCGGACCAGTTCGGGCAGCACTTCGGCGGCGTTGCCGAGCAGCGCGATCGACTTCGCCTCGCCGGCCGCGGTGTACTTGGCGATGCGGGCCAGCGCGTCGTCCAGGTCGGTGGCCTGCTCGTCCACATAGCGCGTGCGCAGGCGGAAATCGATGCTGCTCTGCCGGCACTCGATGGTCAGTGAACTGGCGCCGGCCAGCGAGGCGGCCAGCGGCTGCGCGCCGCCCATGCCGCCCAGGCCGGCGGTGAGGATCCAGCGACCCTTGAGGCTGCCGCCGTAGTGCTGGCGCCCCATCTCCACGAAGGTCTCGTAGGTGCCCTGCACGATCCCCTGCGAACCGATGTAGATCCAGGAGCCGGCGGTCATCTGCCCGTACATCATCAGCCCCTTGCGGTCGAGCTCGTTGAAGTGCTCCCAGGTGGCCCAGTGCGGCACCAGGTTGGAATTGGCGATCAGCACCCGCGGCGCGTCGACGTGGGTAGGGAACACGCCGACCGGCTTGCCGGACTGGACCAGCAGGGTCTGGTCGTCGCCCAGGGTCTTCAGGGTTGCCAGGATCGCGTCGTAGCTGGCCCAGTCGCGCGCGGCACGGCCGATGCCGCCATAGACCACCAGGTCCTGCGGCCGCTCGGCCACCTCCGGGTCCAGGTTGTTCTGGAGCATGCGGAACGGAGCTTCGGTGAGCCAGCTGCGGCAGTTCAGCTGCGCGCCGCGCGGGGCACGGACGAGGCGCGACGGGTCGTGGCGGGGATCGGACATGCCGGGTAACCTCGGGAGCTTGATTGCGGCGATTATCGCAGCACTCCCGGATCAGCCGCGCGGGCAATCCTCCCGGCGCCCGGCGTGGAAGGCCTTGACCTCGTCCTCGCCGGCCGGCTTGATCCCCACGCCGTGGTCGAACACGACCCTCCAGACGCCGTCGCCATCCTTCTGCCATACCGACTGGTACTGGCCGATCGAGTGGCGCCGCCCGGGATCGGCCTGCGGCCGCTCGAACAGCGCCGGACCGCTGGACCATGCGATGTCGCCGCGTCCGCCGACGGTCACGCGCGTGGGATACCACGACAGCTCCAGCCCTTTCCCGGCGATGACGTCGGCCCAGTCGCGGGCGATCGCATCACGGCCGCGGGTCGGCGCCGGATGGCCGGTATTGAACGCGGCTTGCGGATGCAGGAACGCGGCGAACGCGGCGGCATCGTGGGTGGCGACCGACCGGGCGAAACCGAGCTCGCGCGCCCACACCTCGCATTCGGTGTCGTTGTGCACGGCGACCGGCGGGGCGGGCGCCTGCGCCGCGGCCACCGCCGGCAACCCCAGGCAGCAGGCTAGGACCAGGATCCTGATTTCCATCGACGGCTCCTTGGGCTTGGCGCATGCGGCAATGTGTGGCGCGGCCGTGCACCGTGCATGGGCAGGAAGTCATGCGCGGGCACGCCGCGTGCGGCGGCCCCGCGGACGCCGGGTACAGCGGTCAGGGCCGCTTTTCGGCCTGGTCGCGCTGCCGTTCCAGGTCTTGCCGCTTGCGCTCGCTGGCCTGGCGGCGCTGTTCGTACTCCTGGCGCAGGCGTTCCGACTCGGCAAGGCTGGCAGCGGTGGCGCGACGCTGCTCGGTGCGGACCCGATCGGCTTCCTGCGCCTGCCGATTGGCATCGATGGCCTGGCCGATGTGGTCGCGCTCGACGCGACGCGCGGTCTCGTGCTGCTGGTGCGCCGCATCCTCGCTGGCCTGTTGCTGGCGCTGGTAGAGGCTGTCGTCGGAAACCTTCGGCGGCGGCGACTGGCTGTAGCGGTTGGGCTGCACCGATTGCGCCCAGGCCGGCAGGCCGCAAGCGAGGAAACCCAGCAATGCCAGCGACGCACTGCGGGGGAGGGCCATGGTGCGGGAGATCGAGGAATCGCGCATGCCCGGAATCCTAACCCATCCGCCGTGCCGCGGCTGCGGCCCGGGCACCGCCTGGCGGGTACGGCAGGTGTCATGTTTTCTTCCGTATCATGCGCGCATGAGCCGACCGTTCCGCCTGTTTGCCCCCCTGCTCCTGCTGTTCCTAGCCGCCTGCAGCACCCCTCCGGTCGCAGTCGCTCCTCCCGGGCGGGAACCGCATCCGCTGCTGCTGATCTCGCTCGACGGCGTACATCCGGACTTCCTGGGACGGGGCGACACCCCGAACCTCGACCGCCTGGCGCGCGAAGGCGTGCACGCGGAATGGATGAACCCCTCGTATCCGTCGCTGACTTTCCCCAACCACTACACCCTGGTCACCGGCCTGCGCCCGGACCACCACGGCATCGTGCACAACACCATGCGCGATGCCGGGCTCGGCCGGTTCTGGCAGTCCAACCGCAAAGCGGTGAGCGATGACGGCTGGTGGGGTGGCGAACCGTTGTGGGTCGGTGCGGAAAAAGCGGGCCTGCCCACCGCCACCCTGTCCTGGCCGGGCAGCGAGGCCGCCATCCACGGCTTGCGGCCGACCCGCTGGAGCCCGTTCGACGCCGAACGTCCGATCACCGAGCGCGTGGACACCGTGGCCGCCTGGCTGGCCGAACCGCTGTCGACGCGACCGCGCCTGGCGACGCTGTATCTGGAGCATGTGGACGCCGCCGGGCACGCGCACGGCCCGGATTCCGGACAGTTGCACCAGGCGATGCGCGAAGTGGACGCCGGCATCGGCGAGCTGCTGGATCGTCTCGAGCGCGCCGGCATGCTCGATGCCACCGACATCGTCGTCGTTTCCGACCACGGCATGGCCGAGGTGCCGGACGGCCACGTGGTCGTGGTCGAGGACATGGTTGCCCCCGCACTGGCCGAACCGGTTTCCTTCGGGCAGGTCATCGGCTTCGATCCGCGCGAGGGGCGCCAGCAGCAGGCCGAGGCCGCCCTGCTCGGACGGCACGAGCACTACGAATGCTGGCGCAAGCAGGAGCTGCCCGCACGCTGGCACTACGGCACCCACCCGCGCATCCCGGCGATCGTTTGCCAGATGGACAAGGGCTGGGATGCGTTGTCGCGGAAGTCCCTGGCCAACCGGGCCGCGGGCACCCGCGGCTCACACGGCTACGATCCGGCCGAGCCGGCGATGCACGCGATCTTCATCGCCCGCGGTCCTTCGTTCCGCGAGGGTGCCGTGATTCCGGCTTTCGACAACGTCGACGTGTATCCGTTGCTGGCGCGACTGCTCGGCATCCCCGCCGCACCGAACGATGGCAACCCGCGGACCCTGCTGCCGGTGCTGCGCGAGGCGCCCGCTCCCGGGCACTGACGGAAGCGGTCACCCGGGGACCGTACCTGGCCGGTGCCGATGCCGCGCGGCCAGAACGGGAACCGGGGCCCGCGGCGGTCCGCGGCCGGATTCAGTGTTCGATCTTGAACACCTGTCCGTTGCCGATGGTGCAGGCGCCGACGCCGGAGGCGTCGCGCTTGACCCGGCTGCCGGTGCCTTTCAGGCAATTGTCGCGGGTGCCCGGATCGGGGCCGACCTCGCGGTACAGGGCCGAAAACCGCATCTGCGGGCGGTCCTTCGGCTCGGCCGCGACCATCCTGCTGCGACGGGTCCGGTCCCGCTCCTGAGTGGCGGGTGCGGCACTCCGGTCACGATGGCCGGCCTGGTCCGACGCTTCGGGCAGGATCCTGCCCGAGGCGGACTCCCGGCCTTCGAACGCGGCATGCGCGGTGAATGCCGGCAGGGCCAGGCACAGACATGCCCAGGCAATTCGTCTCATCGCGAACCTCCACCATCTTGCGGCCGACGCCCGCAGCATGGCCAGACCGGTGGCGGTCGGTCAAGTGCGATCCCCCGGGGCGCGACCGGAGGCCGATGGCGCACCCGCACACATGTCCGAAAACGGCGAGTCCCGGTCCGGCTCCGGTGCTAGCCTGCACCCATGTTTCCAGGCCCTTCGCCCGCTTCCCGGATCCCGGACCCACTTGCCTGCGAGCGCGCACGGCTGAGCCGCGATCCGCGCTTCGACGGCCGCTTCTTCACCGCGGTGCGCAGTACCGGGATCTATTGCCGGCCGGTGTGCCCGGCGCCGGTGCCCCATCGCCGCAACGTCGACTACTACCCGAGCGCCGCCGCGGCCGAAGCCGCGGGATTCCGGCCCTGCCTGCGCTGCCGACCGGAACTGGCGCCGGGCGAAGGCGGCTGGCGCCGCGGCGACGACGCGGTGGCGCGCGCGCTCAAGCTGATCGACCAGGGCTTCCTCGCCGAACACCCGCTCGACACACTGGCCGGGCGCGTGCACCTGGGGGAACGCCAGTTGCGGCGCTTGTTCGTCGAACGCCTCGGCGCGGCCCCCGTCCGCGTGCACGGCACCCGCCGGCTGCTGTTCGCCAAGCAGTTGCTGACCGAAACCGCGTTGCCGATCACCGAAGTGGCGCTGGCCGCAGGCTTCACCAGCCTGCGCCGCTTCAACGCCGCGTTCCTGGCCGCCTACCGGATGGCACCGGGCGCACTGCGCCGGCAGGCGCCCCGGGAAACGGCGGCCGGCGGCGCGGCCCTGCCGCTGGTGCTGCGGCTGGGCTACCGGCCGCCGTTCGATTTCGCCGCCACGCTCGGATTCCTGCGCGAACGTGCCCTGCCCGGGGTGGAGGCGGTCGACCTGCGCAGTTACTCGCGCACGATCGGCACGCCGACGGCGCCGGGCTGGCTGCGGGTGAGCGCATGGCCCGGCGGCGGCGATGGGCGTACCCATGCGCTGAAACTGGAACTGCAGGGCATCGCGCCGGCGCAGCTGGCCGCAACCGTCGCCCGGGTACGGCGGATGTTCGACCTGGACGCCGATCCGGATGCGATCGCCGCGGTGCTGTCCACCGATCCACGCCTGCGCCCGCTGCTGCGCAAGCGCCCCGGCCTGCGCCTGCCCGGCGGCTGGGACGGTTTCGAGACCGCGGTGCGGGCGGTGATCGGCCAGCAGGTCAGCGTGGCCGCGGCGCGCACCCTGGCCGCGCGCGTGGCGGAGCGGCACGGGCATCCGCTGGCGGCGGCGCCGGCACCCGGGCTGGCGCGGTTGTTCCCTTCGCCGGCGGCACTGGCCGAGGGCGACCTGTGCGGCCTCGGCCTGACCGGCGCGCGCACCGGGGCCGTGCGCGGGGTCGCCCGCGCCCTGCTCGACCACCGGGCCGGTTTCGATGCGGCGCAGACCCTGGACGACTTCGTCGCCGCCTGGAGCGCGCTCCCCGGCCTGGGCCCGTGGACGGCCCACTACCTCGCCTTGCGCGCGCTGGCCCATCCCGATGCGTTTCCGGCCGAGGATCTGGTCCTGCAGAAGGCGCTGGCCGCCGATGGGGGCCGGGCCGCCGCGCGCCAGCTGCGGACGCGTGCCGAAGCCTGGCGCCCCTGGCGCGCCTATGCCGCGATCCACCTGTGGCGCGACGCGATGGCAGCGCCCGTTTCCACGGAGAAGCACCCATGAGCACGATCCACTTCCGCCACATCGACAGCCCGGTCGGGCTGTTGACCATCGCCGCCTCGGATGCGGGCCTGCACGCGATCGAGTTCCCCGGCGACAGCGATCCGCTGCCACGCCAGGGCTGGCGCGCAGCCGACCATCCACTGCTGCAGCGCGCGCAGGCACAACTGGACGAATACTTCGCCGGCCTCCGGCGCGGCTTCGACCTGCCGCTGGCGCCGCAGGGCACGCCGTTCCAGCGCCAGGTCTGGTTCGCGCTGGCCACCATCCCCTACGGCCAGACCCGCAGCTACGCGCAGCTCGCCGCGCACCTGCAACGGCCCACCGCAACCCGTGCCGTGGGCGCGGCCAACGGCCGCAACCCGCTGCCGATCGTGCTGCCCTGCCACCGGGTCATCGGCGCCGACGGTACGCTCACCGGCTTCAGCGGCGGCCTGCCGACCAAGCGCTTCCTGCTCGAACTGGAAGGCGCGCTGCCGCGCGAGGCTCCGGCGCCGGACCTGTTCGCTGGCGCGTAGGGGGCACGGCGGCAGACCGACGGTCCGCTCTACCAGGACGCATCCAGGGCCCGGCGCAGCGGCGCCAGGAAGGCCTTCGCCCGGGCGGCGGCCTCGCCGGCCGAACCGGCGTCGGCCAGCGCCGCCACCAGCGCGCTGCCGACCACTACCCCATCCGCGTCGACCGCCATCGCCGCGGCGCTGGCCGCGTCCTTGATTCCGAAACCGGCCACCACCGGCACCCGCGCGGCGGCACGCAGTTCCTGCAGGCGCCTGCCGGCGGCACCCGTGTCCAGGTGATCGGCGCCGGTCACGCCGGCATAGCTGACGTAGTACAGATAGCCCTGCGCGTTCGCGCACAACATCGCCGCGCGCGCGGCCGAGGTGGTCGGCGAGGCCAGCATCACCAGCGCCAGGCCGGCGGCATCGAACGCCTGCCGGAACTCCATCGCTTCCTCCGGCGGCAGGTCGACCAGCAGCACGCCGTCCACGCCCGCGGCTACCGCCTCGGCGGCGAAGCGCGCCGCGCCACGGATCTCGACCGGATTGAGGTAGCCCATCAGCACCACCGGCGTATCGGCGTCGCGCTCGCGGAAGCGGCGCACGCAATCCAGCACGTAGCCGGTACCGGCGCCGCGCGCCAGCGCGCGCTCGGAACTGCGCTGGATCACCGGGCCATCGGCCATCGGATCGGAAAAGGCCACCCCCAGTTCGATCGCGTCGGCGCCGGCCTCGACCAGCGCATGCATCACCGGCACCGTGGCTTCCAGCGACGGATCGCCGGCGGTGACGAAGGGGATCAGTGCCTTGCGGCCGGCGGCGCGGAGCCCGGCAAACCTGGTTTCGATGCGGTCGATGGACGTCACAGCACGATCCCCTCGCGCGCGGCGATGGTATGCACGTCCTTGTCGCCGCGGCCGGACAGGTTGCACAGCACCAGCGCGTCCTTCGGCAGTTCGCGCGCCAGCTTGATCGCCTGCGCCACCGCGTGGCTGGACTCGAGCGCCGGCAGGATGCCCTCGCTGCGGGTGAGGCGGTGGAACGCGGCCAGGGCCTCGTCGTCGGTGATGCCGACGTATTCGGCGCGGCCGCTGTCCTTGAGGAAGGCGTGCTCCGGACCGACGCCCGGATAGTCCAGGCCGGCGGAGATCGAATGGGTCTCGATGATCTGGCCGTCGTCGTCGCAGATCACGTAGGTGCGGTTGCCGTGCAGCACGCCGACCCGGCCGGCGGCCAGCGAAGAGGCGTGGCGGCCGGTGGCGATGCCCTCGCCCGCCGCCTCGGCGCCGACGATGCGCACGCCCGGATCGTTGAGGAAGGCATGGAACAGACCAATGGCATTGCTGCCGCCGCCCACGCAGGCGGTGATCGCATCGGGCAGGCGCCCGTACTGTTCCAGCATCTGCGCACGCGCCTCGCGCCCGACCACCGCGTTGAAATCGCGCACCATGCGCGGATACGGATCGGGACCGGCCACCGTGCCGATGATGTAAAAGGTGTCCTGGACGTTGGTCACCCAGTCGCGCATCGCCTCGTTGAGCGCGTCCTTGAGCGTGGCCGAGCCGCTGGTCACCGGCACTACCGTGGCGCCGAGCAGCTTCATCCGATAAACATTTATCTTCTGCCGCTCGATGTCGGTGGCGCCCATGTAGACCACGCACTCCAGGCCCAGGCGCGTGGCCACGGTGGCGCTGGCCACGCCGTGCTGGCCGGCGCCGGTCTCGGCGATGATCCGCTTCTTGCCCATGCGTGCGGCCAGCAACGCCTGGCCGATGGTGTTGTTCACCTTGTGCGCGCCGGTGTGGTTGAGGTCCTCGCGCTTGAGCAGGATCTGCGCGCCGCCGACGTCGGCGCTCAGGCGCCGGGCGTGGTAGATCGGGCTGGGCCGGCCGACGTAGTGCCTGAGGTCGTCCTCGAAGGCGGCGACGAAGGCCGGATCGGCCTTGGCCGCATCGTAGGCCGCGGCCAGTTCCTGCAGCGGGCCGATCAGGGTTTCGGCGACGAAACGGCCGCCATGGCGGCCGAAGTGGCCGTTGGCGTCGGGGAAGGCGTGGAAATCCGCGGGAGCGGGCATGCAACGGGTCCGGCAGCACGACGTGGGCCACCAAGGTTAGCGCATCAGCACAGATCCGCGATCACCACCTGCGCCGCATTGTGCCCGGGCGCGCCGGTGACGCCGCCGCCCGGATGGGTGCCCGCGCCGCATAGGTACAGCCCCGGGATCGCGCCGCGGTAGTCGGCCTGGCCCAGCATCGGCCGCGCCGAGAACAACTGGTTCAGGCTCAGCGCGCCATGGAAGATGTCGCCGCCGACCAGGCCGAACTCGCGCTCCAGGTCCAGCGGGGTCAGGACCTGGCGTCCCAGCACCGAAGCGGCGAAGCCCGGCGCATAGCGGTCGACGGTGGCGACCATCAGGTCGGCCACTTCCTCGCGGTGGTCGTCCCAGCTGCGGCCGCCAGGCAGGTCCGGGGCCACGTGCTGGCAGAACAGGCTGGCCACGTGCATGCCCGGCGGGGCCAGCGAATCGTCGAGAGTGGAAGGCACCAGCATCTCCACCACCGGCTCGCGCGACCAGCCGCGTTCGAGCGCGTCGCGCCAGGCGCGGTCCATGTAATCGAGGCTGGGGGCGAGGATGATCCCGGCGGTCAGGTGCTCGCCCGCACCCGGCAGCGCGGTGAAGTCCGGCAACCGCGACAACGCCACGTTCATGCGCAAGGTGCCCGAGCCGCAGCGCCAGTTCCGCATCCGCTCGCGGGTGGCCGGCGGCACCGCGGCGGCCGGCAGCAGGCGCTGGTACAGCAGCTTCGGGTTGACGTTGGCGACCACCGCGCGTGCGCGCAGCGTCTCGCCGCCGGAGGTGGCCACGCCGACCGCCCGCCCGTCTTCGACCAGCACTTCGCGCACGCCCTCGCCAACCCGGATGTCCACGCCGGCCTCGATGGCGGCACGGGCCATCGCCTGGGTGATCGCACCCATCCCGCCGATGGCGTGGCCCCAGGCGCCCTTGACCCCGTTGGCCTCGCCGAACACGTGGTGCAGCAGCACGTAGGCCGTGCCGGGTGCATACGGGCTGGCGTAGTTGCCGACGATGCCGTCGAAACCGAACAGGGCCTTGATCGGCGCGCTCTCGAACCAGCGGTCCAGGTACTCGGCCGCGGAGATCGAGAACAGGTCCAGCAGCTCCTGGCGCAGGGTCTGGTCCAGCGCGTGCAGGCGCCGGCCCAGGCGCGCGCCGCGCAACAGCTCGGGCAGCGCCTTCCACCAGCCACCGTCGCTGACGTTCGGCGGCGGCTGCAGGGCCAGCGCACGCAGCACGTCGGCGATGGCATCCAGTCGCGCCTCGTAGGCCGGCAATGCCTCGGCGTCGCGGCGCGAGAACTTCGCCACCTCCTCCGCGGTGCGGCCGGCGCCGGTGAGCAGGTAGCCACCCTCGGGCAGCGGCAGGAAGTTGTTGCGCTTGCGCAGGACGATGCGCAGGCCGTGGCGATGCAGGTCCAGGTCCGCGATCACCTGTGGCTGCAGCAGCGAGACGGTGTAGGACGCCACCGAATTGCGGAACCCGGGGTGGAATTCCTCGGTCACCGCCGCGCCGCCGACCACGCCGCGGCGCTCGAGTACGGTTACCCTGAGCCCGGCCCGGGCCAGGTAGGCAGCGCAGACCAGGCCGTTGTGGCCCCCGCCCACGAGCAGTACGTCGATGTCACGGCGTGGTTTGCGCATCGGTGCAGGTATACCACTGCGCCTATACTGGCGGCGCAGGGGGCCGGCCCAAGGGAATGGACATGGCCGCAACGCAAGGCTTTGCAATCCGCGCGGTGATCGGGAACCGTGCCGCCGCATCCCGTCCGCGCGTGTGCGGCCGGGCGCGATGAGCCGCCCATCGCCCGGTCCGGACCCGCGCCGCGCCGCGCTGGCCCTGGGCGCCGGCGCGCTGGCCGCGCTGTGCAGCGGGCTGGACCTGGTCCCGGCCCTGGATGACGGCCTGCAACGTTGGCAGCCGGCCCCGTCGCAGCCGGCACCGGTGCTGGTCCTGGGCATCGATGCCACCGCTCCCTGGCCGTGGCCGAACGAACGTCTCGCCGCCCTGCTCGAGCGCTTGCAGGCGGCCGGCGTCCGCGGCGTCGGCCTGGACCTGCCGATCGGGACCGGGACTTCCGCCGATGCCCTGGGCGACGCCAGGCTGGCCCGGGCCCTGCTCGATGGCCACGTGGTGCTGGGTGTGGCGCTGGAGCCGCAGCCCGACGGAGCACCGCGTGCCCGCCTGCCCCCGGTCGAATTCACCGATTCGGCCCGCCTTGGCCACCTGCTGCTGCCGCGCGATCGCGACGGCCGGATCCGCCGCCACCTGCCGCAGGTGCTGGCCGACGATGGCATCCAGTGGCGCTCGCTGCCGGTGGCGCTGGCCCGAACCGGTGCCGGCAACAGCCTGGAGGGAGGAACCGACGCAGGCTGGCGGGTGGCCGCCACCGGCGATCCACCGCCGGTCCATGATCCGGCGGAGCTGATGGACGGCAGGATGGAGGCCTCGCGGTTGCGCGGCCAATGGGTGTTGCTGGGCCTGGCCGACCCCTCCCGGCAGGCGCGCCTGCCCGGCCCGCATGGCAGCGCCCCGCTGTTCCCGGTCCAGCACCAGGCCCGCGCCCTGGCCGCACTGCTGCGGGGTGACACCCCGCGGCCGCTGCCAGCCGCGGCGCAGGCATTGCTGGCGCTGTTGCTGGCCGGCGCGGCGACATCCGCGGGGCTGTCGCGCCATGCGCCGGCCTGGCGCATGCCCGTGGCGCTGCTGGCGGGAACCGCCGCCACCCTGGCGCTGTCGGCCTGGCTGCTGCAGCGGCACCACTGGTTCGCACCCGGCGCCACGGTCGGCGTGCTCGCCCTCGGCCTGGCCGCGTGGGCGACGCTGGCCCTGCATCGGCAATGGCGCACGCGGCGGCGCCTGCCCGGCCTGGCCACGCGTCGCCAGCTGCAGGCCGCGGTGCAGCCGGCGGCCGGCGCGGGCACCCCGCATGCGTTGCTGCTGCTCGAGTATTCGCTGCCCGGCGCGCATGGCCGCAAAGCGACCGACGCCTGCGCGCGCCAGATCGCCGAACTGCTGCGCACCCGCGCGCGGCGCCCGGACGACATCGCCGCGTGGCTGGGCGGATGCCGCTTCGCCCTGCTCCTGCACGGCACCTCGGCCGCGGCCGCCGGCGCCATCCTCGAACAGATCCGCGGGCAAGCGGGCGAACGCGGCCTGGCGCTGCAGGGCGACGCGCACGCCTGCGATGCGGACGGCTGCGACTGCCTGCGCCGCCTGGGCGTGCACGCCCAGGCGGCGCGCTAGCCCGGCCGCCGGCTCAGACCCGGCAGCGCATCCCCGGTCGCGCCAGGATCACGCGCGCGCCGCTGCGCTGGCCGATCTCGCCGGCCAGCGCCTCGCGCGCCCGGTCCTCGCCATGCACCAGCACCAGCGGCGGGTTGCCGCGGAAATGCGAGTACCACTCGATCAGTCCCTGCTGGTCGGTATGCGCCGACAGTCCGCCGATGGTATGGATCTGTGCATTGACCCGATGGTCGTGGCCGTGGATGCGCACCCATGGCGCGCGCTCCACCAGCCGCCGGCCCAGGGTGCCTTCGGCCTGGTAGCCGACGAACACCACGTGGGTGTCGCGCCGGCCCAGGCGGTGGCGCAGGTGGTGCAGGATCCGGCCGCCGTTGGCCATACCCGAACCGGCGATCACGATCGCGCCGCTGCCGATGGTGTTGATCGCCATCGATGCCTGGGTGCTGGCGGTGATGTGCAGGTTCGGCAGCCGGAACGGCGACGGCCGCTGCCGCCACACTTCCTGCGCCTGCTCGTCGAACAGGGCGTGGTGGCGGTCATACACCTGCACCACCTTCCCGGCCATCGGACTGTCGAGGAAGATCCGCCAGCGCTCCAGGTTCCATTCTTTCCAGTAGCGCGCGAACCAGTACAGCAGCTCCTGGCTGCGACCCACGGCGAAGGCCGGGATCAGCACGTTGCCGCGCTCGCGCCAGGCGTGCTCGAACACCTCGCCCAGCTCGGCCACGGTGGCCTGGCGGTCGCGGTGGTTGCGGTCGCCATAGGTCGATTCCATCAGCACCAGGTCGGCCTCCGCGACCGCCTCCGGATCGCGCAGGATCGGGGTGCCCTGCATGCCCAGGTCGCCGGAGAACACCAGCTTGCGGCCGTCGCCCCACAGCTCGACGATGCTCGAACCGAGGATGTGGCCGGCGTCGCGCAGCACGATCTCCACGCCCGGCGCGATGGCGGTGCGCACGCCGTAGTCGATCGGCCGCAACAGCGGCAGCACCCGGGCCACGTCCTCGCGGGTGAACAGCGGGGGGTGCTGCGGCGGCTCCTGGTCGCGGTGGCGGTTGGCGCGGGCGGCGTCGGATTCGGCCAGCGAGGCGGCGTCGTCCAGCATCACCGGCAACAGGTCGGCGCTGGCGCGCTGCAGGAAAACCGGCCCGCGGTAGCCCTGGGCGACCAGCCGCGGCACCCGTCCGATGTGGTCGATGTGGGCGTGGCTGAGCACCAGCGCATCCAGGGCCGCAGGATCGAACGGGAACGGATCGAAGTTGCGCGCCTCCAGCGCCCGCCCGCCCTGCAACATCCCGCAATCCAGCAGGATCCGCCGTCCGGCCGCCTCGACCAGGTGCATGGAGCCGGTGACCTCGCCGGCGGCGCCGTGGAACTCGACCTGCATGCCCGTCCTCCCGGGGTGCCCGGGCGCCATTGTGCCCGGCATGACCTCCGGCAGTCCCGGAGCCGCCAGACCGGAGGTACAGTGCTGGCACCTGCCCCGCCCCGGGGCGCCTGCCATGCCCGTCCGCCGGGCCGGAGATCCCGCAACGTGAACACACGCAACATCACTATCGGCAAGCCCCAGATCCTGCTGCTGCCGCTGGCCGTCACCCTGGCCCTGGGCGCCTGTTCCAAGAAGGAAGAGGTCGCCACCGCCACCGCCACCGCCGCGCCGGCCCAGCCGGAATACGTCCTCGACGAGGGCGCCCTGCCGGCGGTCAACCGCTTCGCCCTGGCCGACCTGGACACCACCAAGGACGCCTGCCTCGACTTCGCCGGCTTCGCCAACGGCACCTGGCTGGCGGCCAACCCGATCCCGAGCGACCGCACCAGCTGGGGCGCGTTCGAGATGCTGGACGAACGCTCCAACGCAGTGCAGCACCAGCTGGTCGAGCAGGCCGCGGCCGACGCCAACGCCACCGGGGTGAAGAAGATCGTCGGCGACCTGTGGGCCACCGGCATGGACGAAGCGAAGATCAACGCCCAGGGCATCGAGCCGCTGGCCGGCCGCCTGGCCGCGATCGACGCCCTGGCCGATGGCCCGGCGATCGCCGAGTACCTGCGCACCAGCGCCGCCCGCGGCGAGAACTTCCTGTTCGGCTTCGGCGCCGAGGCCGACTTCCAGAAGCCGGACCTGAACATCGCCTACGCCATGCAGGGCGGCCTGGGCCTGCCGGACAGCAAGTACTACTTCGACGCCGATAAGCAGGATATCCGCGACAAGTACGTCGCCCACATCGCCAAGGTGCTGGAACTGTCGGGCATCGCCGCCGACGAGGCGCAGAAGCAGGCCCGCGACGTGATGGCCTTCGAAACCCGCCTGGCCAAGGTATCCAAGTCGCGCGAGGACATGTCCCGCGACGTGTCGCTGTTCTACAACCCGGTCAGCCTGGCCGCCGCCGACCAGCTGACCCCGAACTTCCCGTGGACGAAGTTCTTCGAGTCGCAGGGCGTGGCCGCGCCGGAAATGTTCTCGCTGGCCATCCCCGCCTTCCACCAGGAAGTGAGCAAGGCGCTGGGCGACGCCGACCCGGCGACGTGGCGTTCGTATCTGCGCTTCCACACCGTCGACGGCGCCGCGCCCTACCTGAGCGACGCCTTCGCCGAGGAGAACTTCAACTTCTACGCCAAGACCCTGCGCGGGCAGAAGGAGATGAAGGAGCGCTGGAAGCGGGTGCTGGGCACGGTCAACGAGCAGGCCGGCGAGGCGCTGGGCCAGATGTACGTGCAGGTCGCGTTCCCGGCCGATTCCAAGACCAAGATGGAAGCCCTGGTGGCCAACCTGGGCTCCGCGCTGAAGGCGCGCATCGAGCACCTGGAATGGATGGGCGACGAGACCAAGCAGAAGGCCCTGGCCAAGCAGGCCGCGTTCACGGCCAAGATCGGCTACCCCGACAAGTGGCGCGAGTGGACCGGCCTGGACACCGGCCGCGACAGCTTCATCGGCAACGTGCTGGCCGCGCAGGAGTTCAACTATCGCTGGAACCTGTCCAAGATCGGCAAGCCGGTGGACAAGACCGAATGGGGCATGAGCCCGCAGATGGTCAACGCCTACTACAACCCGCTGCAGAACGAGATCGTGTTCCCGGCCGCGATCCTGCAGCCGCCGTTCTTCGACCCGGGCGCCAGCGACGAGATCAACTATGGCGGCATCGGCGCGGTGATCGGCCATGAGATGACCCATGGCTACGACGATCAGGGCAGCCGCTTCGGCCCGACCGGCAAGTTCGAGAACTGGTGGACCGACGCCGACGCCAAGGGTTTCTCCGGCCGCACCGACAAGCTGATCGCCCAGTTCGACGGCTACACCACCGCCGACGGCCAGAAGATCAACGGCCGCCACACCCTGGGCGAGAACATCGCCGACCTGGGGGGCCTGGCCACGGCCTACGATGCGATGAAGGCCGCCGTCGGCGACACGCCCGACCCGATGACCGACGGCCTGACCCGCGACCAGCGCTTCTTCCTCAACTGGGCCACGGTGTGGCGCCGCAACTTCACCCCGGAGGAGCTGAAGAACCGCATCGCCACCGACGAGCACGCCCCGGCGCAGTTCCGCGCCATCGGCGCCCCCTCGAACCTGCCGGCCTTCGCCGCCGCGTTCAAGTGCGAGCCGGGCAAGCCGATGGTCCGCCAGGGCGACGGCCAGGTCGTGATCTGGTAACGGGCGGTCGATCCAGGTTCCGCCACGGAAGGCCCGGCATGTCCGGGCCTTCCTGTTTTCCGGGACGCGGACCTGCCGGGTGCGCCTTGGTACACTGCCCCGACCCATTCCCGAGGCTGCAGTCCCGATGATGTCCACGCCCCGCCCGCTCGTCCTCGCCCTTGGCCTCGGCCTGCTCGCCCTGGTATCCGCCGCCGATGCCGACGCCCAGAAGAAAAAGTCCAAGGCCCCGGCCGTCAGCGCCCAGTGCAGCGACTTCTACGCCCAGGCCAATGCCGGCTGGCTGAAGGCCAATCCGCTGCCGGCCGGCGCCGGCGCGGTCAGTGCGCTGGGCCAGTTGTCGGAACTGGCGCTGCAGCAGCAGCGCCAACTGCTGGATGCGGCGATGGCCTCGCCGCAGAACGACGTGCAGGCCCGCCTGGGCGATTTCTGGGCCAGCGGCCTGGACGAGGCCGCGGTCGAGGCCGACGGTTCGCGCCCGATCGCCACCCTGCTGTCGCGGATCGACGCGATCAAGAAGGCCAAGGACGTGCCGGCGACGATCGCCGCGCTGCACCAGGTCGGGATCCCGGTCGCGTTCAACTTTGCCCCGGACGTGGACCTGAAGGCCCTGGACCGCCACATCGGCTACTTCATGCAGGGCGGCATGGGCCTGCCCGACCCGGCCTTCTACACCCGCAACGACGCCGATACCCAGGCGGTGATGGCGCGCTACCGCGCCTACGTCGGCCAGATCCTGGCCCTGACCGGCACCCCGAAGGAGCGGGTGGACGCGGACACGGCCGCGGTGATCGCCATCGAGACCGCGCTGGCCGGCAAGTCGCAGTCGCTGACCGATCTGAACAATCCGTTCGGCAACTACGCCCCGGTGTCGGTGGCCGACGCCTCCAAGCGCTACCGCAACCTGCAGCTGGGCCAGTTCCTCGCCGCGCAGGGGGTCAAGGACGACCTGGTGTCGATGTCCAACCCGGCCCTGTTCGCCGAACTGGACGCGATGATCGGCCGGATCAAGCCGGAACAGTGGCGCGCCTACCTGCGCTGGCGGGTGGGCGACGCGATGGCGCCGTACCTGTCGCGCGGCTTCCGCGACGCCAGCTTCGGCTTCCGTGGCCAGGTGCTGGAAGGCCGGGTCGCCCAGGCGCCGCGCTGGCAGCAGGTGCTGGACGCGGTCAACACCGCCGCCGGTCCGATGCTCGGCCGCGAGTATGCCGCGCGCTACCTGGACCCGGACGAGCGCCGCCAGGCCGGCGAGATCGCCGACGAGGTACGCCAGGCGCTGATCGCCGCGGTCGAGCGCGACGGCTGGCTCGGCGCCGACGCCAAGGCCGAGGCCCGGGCCAAGCTGAAGGCGCTGAAGATCGAGGTCGGCACGCCCAGGCGCGACCTGGACTACACCGTGCAACCGATGGGCCGCGGCAGCTTCGGCGGCAACATGCTGATCGCCTCGACCTGGCGCCATCGCGAGGAAATGAAGCGGATCGGCAAGGGCAACGCCGACCGGCGCTGGGACGTGCTGCCGCAGCAGCCTGCGCTGGCCTACGACATCGCCCAGAACCGGCTGATCGCCACCGCCGCGGTGCTGCAGCCGCCGGTGTTCGATACCGCGCGCAAGGACACCTTGTATGGCGCCTACGGCGCGCTGGTCGGCACCCAGCTCAATCGCGCCATCGATGCCCGGGGCTCGCGGGTCGACGCGCGCGGCGAATTGCGCGACTGGTGGAGCCAGGCCGACCGCGACGCCTGGACCCGGCTCGGCGACCGCGTCGCCGCGCAGTACGCCAGCCAGGAGTATCCCGGCCTGAAGGGCACCCGGGTGGACGGCACCCTGGTACGCGACGTCGCCCTCGCCGACCAGGCCGGCCTGGAGCTGGCTGCCGACGCCTACGCCAGGGCCAATCCGCAGGCCAACCAGGCCTCGAAGCAGGCCTTCTTCGAGGCCTGGTCGCGGCTGTGGGCGCAGCAGGTGGCGCAGAACGCGGCCACCGAGCGCCAGAAGACCGACATCCACGCCCCCGGCCCGCTGCGCAGCAACGTGCCGCTGGGCAACCTGCCGGCGTTCGCCGACGCCTTCGGCTGCAAGGCGGGCCAGCCGATGCAGCGGACCGAAGCCGACCAGGTCCGCATCTGGCGCTGACCCCTCCGCGTGAATGAGAAAAAGGCGCGGGAAACCGCGCCTTTCTCGTTCAAGGATCGCTGATGCCCGGAGCCGAACCGGAGGCCTGCCTCCGGCGGATGCCGCCGAAATCGCCGCCTCGGCCCTGCGCCCCGGACGTGAACCGCGACGACCCGGCTAGACCCCGCTAGACCCGTCGTGCCGGCGGCCCGCGGCGGCCGAAGGGCGGTTGGCCGCGCCAGTAGCGGATCACCAGCCAGCCGAACAGCATCCCGCCCAGGTGGGCGAAATGAGCCACGCCCGGCTGCCAGCCGGTGAAGCCCAGGACCAGTTCGGCCACGCCGAACAGGATCACGAAGGTCCGCGCCTTCATCGGGATCGGCGGGAACAGCAGCATCAACCGCTGGTTCGGGAACAGCATGCCATAGGCCAGCAGCAGGCCGAACACGCCACCGGAAGCGCCCAGGGTCGGGTAGGCGTTGCCGCCGTTGCGCAGCGACCACCAGCCCACCGCCAGTTGGCACAGGCCCGCGCCCGCCACGCAGATCAGGTAGTAGGCCAGGAACCGGCGCGGCCCCCAGGTCAGTTCCAGCGGCGCTCCGAACATGTACAGGGCCAGCATGTTGAACAGCAGGTGGCCGATGCTGCCGTGCAGGAAGCCGTAGGTCAGCAGCTGCCAGGGCTGGAAGTTCTGGCCCGGCGAGAACGGGTCGAACAGGCCGGACGGCGGCCACAGCATGAATGCCTCGAACGTGGTCTGGCCCAGCAGGCTCTGCAGCAGGAACAGCGCGCCGTTGGCGATCAGCAGGGCCTGGGTGACGGGAGGCAGTCGCGAATGCATGCGGCGCGGTTCCGGGGGACGGGCGGCCATCATAGCCGCGGGATCGGGCGCCGCCGCTAGTCCGGTCCCCATAGGGCGGCATCGAGGTCGGCCGGCCCGGCCGGGCGCCTGACCCGCCCGCGCTCCACCCGCACGCCCTCGGCGCGCAGGCGCCGGCACTGCTCGCGGAACCCCTTCGAGCCTTCCGGAAAGGCGATCCGCCCGTCCGCGCGCAACACCCGGTGCCAGGGCAGCGAGGGGTCGTCGTTGCCGGCGAGCGCCCGGGCCGCCAGCCGCGCCCGCCCCGGCAGGCCGGCCCGGCGCGCCACCTCGCCGTAGCCGGCGACCTGGCCCGGCGGGATCGCGCGCACCGCCGCCAGGATCCGGCGGACGGCGTCGGGTTCGCGGGCGGGAGACGTGGCGGCCATCAGCGGCTAGCATACCCGCGAGGAATCGCGAGGGATCGCCATGCGCAACTTCGAACAGATCCGCAGCCACCTGCTGACCGCCGGCTTCCGCCTGACCATGCAGGAACCCTACGTCGCCTGCGTCGAACTGTCGCTGGAGGGCGGCAGCCGCCACCAGTCGATCTTCGTGTCCGAGCTCGACGGCGACGACCAGCGCCCGATCCTGCGGGTGAGCACCGTGATCGCGCCGACCACCGGGATCGACGCCCGCCGCGCGCTGGCGTTCAACTGGCAGAGCAGCGTGGGTTACCTGGCGATCGGCGAACTGGACGGGGTGCCCTACCTGCAGCTGTGCGAGAACCGTCCCTACGACGGCCTCACCCCGGCCGAGGTCGAACGCCTGGTGCTGGAGATCGGCGGCCTCGGCGACCGCATGGAGCGCGCGCTTTCGGCCGAGGGCGACCTGCTGTAGGGCCTCAGGTCCAGCCCATCGCGCGCATGCCGACGAAGATCAGGTAGGCCACGCCGGCCGCGGCCGGCAGGGTCAGGATCCAGGCCCACACGATCCGCTCCACCACGCCCAGCTTGAGCGCGCGCGGGTTCTTGGCGAAGCCCACGCCCATGATCGCGGTGGAGATGCTGTGGGTGGTCGACACCGGCATGCCGAAGTGCGCGGCCAGGGTCAGCACGGTGGCCGAGCTGGTCTCGGCGGCGAAACCGTGGATCGGATGCAGCTTGACCATCTTGTGGCCGAGGGTCTTGATGATGCGCCAGCCGCCCGAGGCGGTGCCGGCGGCCATCACGACGGCGCAGGTCAGCACGATCCACATCGCGATCTCGGTGCCGCCGCCGGCGCCCGGGTGCAGGAACGACAGCCAGCCCGGCAACTCGTCCAGGGTGCCGGCCGCCTCGGCGCCGATCAGGGTCAGGGCGATGATGCCCATGGTCTTCTGCGCGTCGTTGTGGCCGTGGGCGAAACCCATGTAGGCCGCCGACAGGATCTGCGCCTTGCCGAAGAAGGCGTTGACCCAGCGCGGCCGCGCCAGCCGCGCCAGCACGCCACCGGCGCGGGCCATGCCGGCGATGATCGCCCACAGCAGCAGCATCATCGCCATGCCGAGCAGGAAGCCGGCCACCGGCGAGGTGACCATCGGCAGGAACACCTTCCACAGCAGGCCCTTGTTGGCGGTCCAGTGGCCCATGTTCTGCGACCACACCAGCGCGTTCCAGTCGTTGTGCGCGGCCGCCAGCGCCGCGCCGCACAGGCCGCCGATCAGCGCGTGCGAGGACGAGGACGGCAGGCCGAACCACCAGGTGATCAGGTTCCAGGTGATCCCGCCCAGCAGCGCGCACAGGATCACCTGCGAGGACGCCTCCACCACCTCGGTGTTGACGATGCCGGTGGCAATGGTCGCCGCCACCGCGGTGCCCATCAGCGCGCCGATCAGGTTCATTCCCGCCGCCAGCGAGACCGCCGCGCCCGGCGACAGCACCTTGGTCGCCACCACGGTGGCGATCGAATTGGCGGTGTCGTGGAAGCCGTTGATGAACTCGAACACCAACGCGGTGAAGATCACCACTAGGACGAGGGTCAGCATGTCGCCCCCGTCAACTGTTCTTGAGCACGATCTGATAGGCGACCACGCCGGCTTCGCGGCAGCGGTCGATGGCCTTCTCCAGGATCTCGAAGAACTCCTTGAGCAGGAACATCTGCAGGTGGTCCAGGCGCCCGGAATAGATGTCGCGGTACAGCTCGAGCATCAGCCGGTCGGCCTCGTTCTCGATCGCGCGCAACTTCTCGTTGAGCGCGGTCATCCGGTCCAGGTTCATCGTGCGCAACTCGCGCACCATCTCCACCACCACCTGTGCCGCCTGCTCCAGCATCGCCGCGCGCGGGGCGAAGTCGATGTGCGCCAGGTGCTCGGTGGCCAGCGAATAGCGGTCGGCGAACTTCTCGATCTGCTTGGGGATCTTGTACAGCGCCGAGCCCAGCGCCTCGATGTCCTCGCGCTCGATCGGGGTGATGAAGCTGTCCACCAGGGCCTTGCCGATCTTCTCCGAGGCCACCCGCTGGCGCTGGCGGGCCAGCTTGAACGCGTCCAGCGCCGGCTGCCGGTCGGAGGCCTTCATCATCTCGTACAGCGCCACGGCGCTGTCGTGCGCGGCCTCGGCCGCGTCGTCGAGCAGGCTGAAGAACTGCTTGCCGGAACCGAAGATCGTCTGCAGGGAGAACATGTGCGGAAGGTCCGCCGCCTCGGAGGTGGCGGCCCATGTGCGGAATTATGACAGCCCCCGCGCCGGCCCGGAACCCGGGCCCGCGGACCGCGGCCCGGCCCGGCGCCGAGGGGCTTTGCTAAGATGCGCGCGTGCCGCCGGCACGCCCTATGGACGACTCGCCCCCCTCCCCGTTCTCCCGCAGCCGCGCCCCGTGCCCCGGCCGCCGCCATCCGTCGCCCTGCCACGGAGTGACGGCGCATGGCTGAGCTGCTGATCGTCCTGGCCCTGATCCTGCTCAACGGCTTCTTCGCGATGTCGGAGATGTCGGTGATGACCTCGCGCAAGAGCCGGCTCAAGCAGCTGGCCCAGTCCAGCCGGCGTGCGGCCAAGGCCCTGGCCCTGTCGGAGAAGCCCGAGAGCTTCCTGTCCACGGTCCAGATCGGAATCACCCTGATCGGCATCCTCACCGGCCTGTTCGGCGGCGAGGCGATCGGCCTGGCCATCGCCGGCTGGCTGCAGGCCGTGTTCCCCGCGCTGGATCCCTGGGCCGAAACCGTCGGCAAGGTCATCGCCGTCGGCCTGATCACCTTCCTCACCCTGGTGTTCGGCGAGCTGGTGCCCAAGCGGCTGGCGATCACCGCGCCGGAGGACATCGCCGGCGCGGTGGCCCTGCCGATGGGCTGGCTGGCCCGGATCGCCTTCCCCTTCGTCTGGCTGCTCTCGCACAGCACCCGCCTGGTCCTGCGCCTGCTCGGCCTGGGCCAGGACCAGGCCGGCACCATCAGCGAGGAAGAGATCCGCATGCTGGTGGCCGAGAGCCACGAGCAGGGCGTGATCGACGCCCACGAGCGCGACATGGTCAACCGGGTGATGCGCCTGGGCGACCGCACCGCCGAGAGCCTGATGACGCCGCGCAACCGGATCGCCTGGCTGGACACCCGCGCCCCGCTGGAGGAGAACCTGGAGACGATGCGCGAGCACCAGTACTCGCGCTACCCGGTCTATCGCGGCGGCGACCAGGACGTGGCCGGAGTGCTCGAGGTCAAGTCGCTGCTGCACACCGCGGATGCGATGCAGGAAGGCGGCATGTTCCGCACCCTGCGCACGCCGCTGTTCGTGTCCGAATCCACCCATGCGATGAAACTGCTGGAGATCTTCCGCGAAGAGCAACAGTCGCTGGCGCTGGTGGTGGACGAATACGGCGAGATCCAGGGCGTGGTCACGATCAGCGACCTGATGGGCGCGATCGTCGGCCGCCTGCAGGCGGTGGAGAACACCGACGAGGACGCGCTGGTGGTCACCCGCGACGACGGCTCGCTGCTGGTCGGCGGCACCCTGCCCACCGAGGACCTGCGCGAACTGCTGGGCGGCGCCGCCCTGCCCGACGCCGAGGACGGCGACTACCACACCCTCGCCGGGATGTGCATCGCCCGTTTCGGCCGCATCCCCAACGTCGGCGAGCATTTCGACTGGGCGGGCTGGCGGATCGAGGTCGTCGACCTGGACGGGGCGCGGGTGGACAAGCTGCTGCTGACCCGACTGCGGCCCGATGGCGCCGATGAACATCCCGGCTGACGCACCGCCGCGCCCGTCCCCCGGCAACGGCATCGCCCGGCTCCTGGGTTCGTTCGCACACGGCGATCCGGAGGAAGTGCTGGCCCTGGACGGATTGCTGCAGGGCCTGGGCCGCAGTGCCTTCGGCATGTTCCTGTTCGTCTCGGTCCTGCCCGGCTTCGTCCCGATCCCGGGCTTCGCCGGCGTGGTCAGCGGCCCGCTGGTGGTGCTGATCGGGCTGCAACTGATGCTCGGGCTGCGCAAGCCGTGGGTGCCCGGGTTCATCGCCCGCCGCGGCCCGAAGCGCGGCACCATGGCCCGCTTCTGCGACCGCATCGCACCGTGGACGGCGCGGCTGGAACGCCTGGTCCGGCCGCGGCTGCAGGCGCTCACCGGCAACCGCCTGGCCAACGTCGTCACCGGCCTGCTGTTGATCGGACTGGGCCTGCTGCTGGCGCTGCCGCTGCCGATGACCAACTTCGTGTTCGCCGGCACCTTGCTGCTGTTCGCGCTGGCGCTGATGGAGCGGGACGGCGCGCTGCTGCTGGCGCTATGGGCGGTGGCCGGCACTGGCCTGCTGGCGACCGGGCTGCTGTCGGAGGAACTGGCGCGCCTGGTCCACGGCTGGCTCACCTAGCCAGCGGGCCTGCGGCCCGGCGCACGGTGCCGGCTCAGCGGCCGCGGCGGACCAGCAGGTGGGCGAATTCGGTGGCACTGACCGGATGGCTGAGCCAGTAGCCCTGGACCAGGTCGCAACCGCGCTCGCTGAGCAGGTTGTACTGGGTTTCCTTCTCCACGCCCTCGGCCACCACCGTGATCCCCAGCGAATGGGCCATGGCGATGATCGCCGTGGTCAGGGCCAGGTCGTCGGGGTCGCGCTGCAGGTCGGCGATGAAGCTGCGATCGATCTTCACCCCGTCCACCGGCACCCGCCGCAAGTGGCTCAGGCCGGAGAAGCCGGTGCCGAAGTCATCCAGCCACACCTTCACCCCGGTGCTGTGCAGGCGCGCCAGCATCGTGGCCGCCTGCAGCTCGTCGCTGATCACCGCCGTCTCGGTCAGCTCCAGGTGCAGGCAGGAGGCCGGCAGGCCGGTCTCGCGCAGGCACTCGGCAACGATCTCCGGCAGGTCGCCCTTGCGCAGCTGGCGCGGCGAGACGTTGACCGAGACGAACAGGCGCTCGCCGCCGTCGCCGATGTTCGCCCAGCGCATCGCCTCGTTGCAGGCGGCATGCAGCACGCGCAGGCCGATCCCGTCGATCAGCCCGCTCTGCTCGGCCACGTCGATGAACACCGACGGCGCGATCATGCCCAGCATCGGATGCTGCCAGCGCAGCAGTGCTTCGGCGCCGACCACGCGGCCGTCGCTGGTGCGGCAGATCGGCTGGTAGGCCACGCTCAGCTCGCCGCGCTCCCAGGCACCGCGCAGTTCCTGCTCCATGTGCACGCGGCGCTCCACCGCATGGTCCATCGCCCGGCTGTAGAAGCGGAAGCCGTTCTTGCCGGCGACCTTGGCCTGGTACATGGCGATGTCGCCGTTCTTCATCAGCGTGCTGGCGCTGGAGGCGTCTTCCGGGAACAGGGTGATGCCGATCGACGTGCCGAGGAACACCTGCCGGTCCTGGATGTCCAGCGGCCGGCGCAGTTCGGCCACCAGCACCTCGGCCAGGCGGGTGGCGGCGTCGCGCACGTCGCCCTCCTGGATCAGGATCACGAACTCGTCGCCGCCGAAGCGGGCCAGCAGCGCATCGTCGCCGCCGTACTTGTCCACCGCTTCGCGGATCCGGTTGGAGAACTGCAGCAGCGCCTCGTCGCCGGCCTCGTGGCCGAGGGTGTCGTTGACCCGCTTGAAATCGTCGATGTCGGCGAACAGCAGCGCCAGCTGGCGACCGGAACCGCGCAGCAGCAGCAGCCGGTGGTCCAGGCTCTCGCGGAACGCCAGCCGGTTGGTCAGGCCGGTGAGCGCGTCGGTGTAGGCCATCCGCCGCACTTCGCGGTCGTGGCGGGCCACGCTCTCGCTCATCCGGCCGAAGGCGCGGACCAGGCCGCCGACCTCGTCCGTGCGCGTGCTGTGCAGGCGCTCCACGGCATAGTCGCCAGCTTCGATCCGGCGCGCCGAACTGGCCAGGGTGCGGATCGGCCGGACCAGGGTGCGCTGCACGTACCACGCGGCCAGCACGCAGATCAGCACCAGCAGTGTCATCGGCAGCGCCAGCCAGCGGAAGTGGCGGCCGCCCAGTTCGTCCATGCGCTCGCGCAGCTGGGACAGGTTCCGGTCCTCGTAACGCCTGGCCACCTGCAGGTCCAGCCCCACCCGCACGCCGCCGATCCGCTCGCTTCCGACCAGGATCGGCGCGGATGCCTCCAGCACCGCCGGCGACTCCTGGATGCTCACGCCCTTGGCGGCGACGGCCGCAGCGGCCAGCGGGTCGCCCATCGGCAGGCCATAGCCTTGGATTTCGACCGAACCGTCATGGACCAGATTGCCGCCGAGGTCGTATACCCGGATGTAGGACACCAGCGAGTCGCGCGAATTGTCGCGCAGCACCGTGCCGATCAGCTCCAGGTCGCGGTAATACATCGGATTGGCCAGGTTCTCGGCCATCTGCCGCGCCAGCGACCCGGCGTAGTCGCGCAGGTAGGTATCGACCAGGCTGTGCACGCCGTCGCGGCCGAGCGCCTCGGTTTCCTCGCGCATCTGCCGCTGCCGCTGCAGCAGCAGCAGCAGGACCAGCAACACCACGCCGAGCATGACCGTCATGGCGATCACCAGCCGTGCCTGCAGGCCGAAGCGCAGCTTCATTCGACCTCCGTGCGCACCCGGCGGGTGCCGGCGCGCAGCACGTCCAGGGCCCGGCCCGACTCGCGGTCCAGCGGCAGGAAGCGCGAAGTGCCGAAGAACTGGCGCAGCGCCTCGCCCGCCTCCGGGTCCTCGGCGGCGTTCAGCAGGACTTCGCGCAGGCGCGCCTCGACCTCCGGCCGCATGCCCGCGCGCACCAGTTCCAGCGCGCGCGGATAGGGCGCGGTCTCGTGGATCACGCGGAAATCACGCCTGAACGCCTCCGGGAACCGCCGCGGGTCGTTCCAGTCCAGGTCGCTGACCGCGCCCGCGTCGGCCAGCCCCTTGTGCACCCAGGAGGCGATGTTCAGTTCCGAGCGCGCGAACACGTAGCCGACCCGGTCCGGGGACGGCTCGTCCGACGGGCCCAGCAGGATCTCCGGCGATTGCCCGGCCTCCAGCAGTTCGACCAGCGGCACCATGTAGGCGCTGGTGGAGGCGGCACTCTGCAGCGCCAGGGTATGCCCGCGCAGGTCTTCCAGGGTCTGGATCGGGCTGTCCTTGCGCGCGAAAAACACGGTGTGATAGCGGCTGACGCCGCTGCGCTCGGTCAGCAGGATCGGCTTGGCCGCGGCGCGCTGCTCCAGTTGCACGGCGGTACTGGCGGTCTCGGTCACCCAGTCGACGCGGTTGCGGCGCAGGTAGCTGGCCATCTGCTGGGCGTCGCGGGCCATCAGGATGCGGCCCTCGGTGATGCCGACGTCGCGCATCCGCGGCACCACGTAGTCCAGCAGCGGCTTGAGCTGGGCGTAGTGGGCGCTGGGGTCGTCGCTGATGCGGCCGAGGACGAGGACACTGCCCTCTTCGGCGGCGTGCACCGGCAGGGTCATGGCCACGACGACGGCCCAGCATGCCGCCTGGGCCCACTTGCGCGCTCTGGATAACACCGCTTCCCCCGTTGTTTCCGCCGAAATCCTAGCCGGAAAACCCTCAGGGCGACAATCGCCCGCTCGCCAGCCGGGCCATCCGCTGGGCATCGGCCAGGATTCCGCGCAGCAGGCGGACCTCGCTCACGCTCAGGTCGCTGCGCAGGAACAGCCGGCGCAGCTTGCGCATCGCCGACTCCGGCGCCCGCCCCTTGTGGAAGTCGATCTCCTCCAGGGTCTGCGCCAATTGCGCGAACAGGCCCTCGACCTGGTCGTGGGTGGCGGGCGGACCGTCCTCCCGGGCCGGCGCGGCGGGTGCCGGCGCCGCGGCCAGGAGCGTGCGTCGCAGCTCGTAGGCCAGGACCTGCACCGCCGCGGCCAGGTTGAGCGAGCTGAAGGCCGGGTCGGAGGGGATGTGGACCGACGCGTGGCACAACTGCAGCTCCTCGTTGCTCAGGCCGGTGCGTTCGCGCCCGAATACCAGCGCCACCGGCCCTTCGGCCGCGAACCGCAGCAGCCGCGCGGCGGCCGGGCCCGGTTCCAGCTGTTCCAGTTGCACCCGGCGGTTGCGCGCCGTGCAGCCCAGCACCAGCCGGCAGTCGGCCACCGCCCCGGCCAGGGTGGCGGATACCGGGGCCTGGGCGAGCACGTCCTCGGCGCCGGCCGAGCGCCGGTAGGCATCGTCGTCCAGCGGCGTCTCCGGGGCGACCAGGACCAGCCGCGACAGGCCCATGGTCTTCATCGCCCGGGCGGCCGCGCCGATGTTGCCGGGATGCTGGGTACCGACGAGGACGATCCGGACCTGGTCGGCCGGAGCGGGCACCGGCGCCGGGCCGGGGGATTCGTTCATGGGATCGGACATGGTGCGGATGTTAAACTGCGCGGCCCGGCCCCCGAGCGCCGGACCGCTCTTTCCCTTCGTCCGTTCCGCCCCTGCCCTTCCGGGAGCCTTCACCATGCAATCCCCCGCCGTCAACGTCATGGTCAAGGCCGCCCGTCTCGGCGGCAACGTGCTGCTGCGCCACATCAACCGCCTGGATGCGCTCAACGTGGTCCAGAAGCAGCGCATGGACTACGCCAGCGAAGTGGACGCCGATGCCGAGAAGGCGATCGTGAAGGAACTGCGCCGGGCCTATCCCGACTACGGCGTGCTGGGCGAGGAAGGCGGCCACCAGCCGGGCCGGCAGGGCCGCTACCAGTGGGTGATCGACCCCCTGGACGGCACCAGCAACTACCTGCGCGGCTTCCCCCATTACTGCGTCTCCATCGCCCTGGTCGACAACGGCGAGCCGGTGGACGCGGTGATCTTCGACCCGCTGCGCAACGAGCTGTTCACCGCCAGCCGCGGCGGCGGCGCGGTGCTCAACGACAAGCGCATCCGGGTGGCCGAGCGCAAGGACCTGGGCGGCGCGGTGGTGGTCACCGGCTTTCCGCCGCGCGAGCGCGCCCGCGCCGGCGCGCAACTCAAGTGCGTGGATTCGCTGCTGGCCACGGCCGAGGACGTGCGCCGCACGGGTTCGGCGGCGCTGGACCTGGCCTATGTGGCCTGCGGCCGGGTGGATGCCTATTTCGAGGCGGGCGTGAAGGCCTGGGACATCGCCGCCGGGGTGCTGCTGGTGCGCGAGGCCGGCGGCCGGATCTGCGACTTCCGCGGCGCGGCGACGCCACGCATGGACGAGCGCGGCCCCGAGGCGCGGCAGATCGTCGCCGCGAACGTGAAGCTGGCCGACGAGCTGCAGAAGCTGGTGGTCAATACCGGGTACGCGGCTGCGTTCAACTGAAAAGGAAGCCGCCTCGCGGCGGCTTCCTCCCACAGCGCTCGGAACGGAGGCCGCCGGTTACGGCCGGCGGGCCAGTGCGGCCTCGTCCTTGGCCTTGGGCAGCAGATCCTGCTTGGTGACCTTGAGCGGCCCGAAGGTCAGCATCGGGCAGGCGATGAAGATCGAGGACAGGGTGCCGATCACCGCGCCGATCATCTGGCTCAGGGCCAGGCCTTCCAGCGAGCCGCCGCCATACAGGTACAGCGCCAGCACCGACAGGAAGAACACCAGCGAGGTGATGATGGTGCGCGACAGGGTCTGGTTGATCGAACGGTTCATGATCTCCAGCGGCTCCACGCGCAGGCTGCGGAAGTTCTCGCGCACGCGGTCGAACACCACGATGGTGTCGTTGATCGAGAAGCCCATCACCGACAGCAGGCCGGCCAGCACGGTCAGGTCGAACTCGCGCCCGGTCCAGGCGAAGAACGCCGCCGTCACCAGCACGTCGAACATCGTGGTCACGGTGGCCACGACCGCGAACTTCCATTCGAAGCGGGCACCGATGTAGATCAGGAAGCCGACGATCACGAACAGCGCCGCGTACACCCCGTTGCGGGCCAGTTCGGCGCCCACCTGCGGACCGACGAACTCGGTGCGCAGCAGGTGCGCGGCGTTGTCCGGCATGGACGCCGCCGCCAGCACCTCCTGTGCGGTGCGGTTGTTGGCGTCGGTGGTGGTCTGGCCGTCGCGCGGCTGCAGCCGGACCAGCACGTCGCTGCCGCTGCCGAAGGTCTGCACCTGCGCACCCGCGTAGCCGGCCGCATCCATGCGCTCGCGCACGCCCTCGACGTCCACCGCCCGGTCGAAGCGCACCTCGACCACGGTGCCGCCGGTGAAATCGAGCGCGTAGTTGAAGCCATTGATGGCGATGATCGCCACCGAGGCGACGAACAGCAGCGCGGCCAGGCCCAGCGAGACCCAGCGCATCTTCATGAAATCGATGCTGGTGTCGTTCGGGATCAGGGTCAACGGGAAGATCTTCATGTGCGTGTCCTACCCGTCAGATGGCCAGGGTCTTGAGCTTCTTGCGGCGGGCGTACAGCAAGGTGACGATCGCGCGCGAGACGGTGATGGCGGTGAACATCGATGCCAGGATGCCGATCACCAGGGTGACCGCGAAGCCCTTGAGCGGGCCGGTACCGAAGGCGTACAGGGCGATGCCGGCGATGATCGCGGTCAGGTTGGCGTCGAGGATGGTGCCGCTGGCCTTGTCGTAGCCGGTGACGATCGCCGCCTTCGGCGGCACCCCGGCGCGCAGTTCCTCGCGGATGCGCTCGTTGATCAGCACGTTGGCGTCCACCGACAGGCCGATCGACAGGGCCAGGCCCGCGAAGCCTGGCAGGGTCATGGTCGCAGTGAACAGCGACATCACCGCCACCACGATCAACAGGTTGAACAGCAGCGCGACGCCGGTGATCAGACCGAACATGCGGTAATAGATCCCGAAGAACACCAGGGTGAACAGGAACGCGTACAGCACCGCGGTGACGCCACGCTCCACGTTCTCCTTGCCCAGGCTCGGGCCGACGATGCGCTCCTCGACGAAGTCCATCGGCGCGGCCAGCGAGCCGGCGCGCAGCAGCTTGGCCAGGTCGTCGGCCTCGGCCTTCTCCAGGCCGGTGGTCTGGAAGTTCTTGCCAAACACGCCGCTGATGTTGGCCACGTTGATCACTTCCTCCCTGACCTTGAAGCTACGCACCTCCTGGCCGTTGACGATCGTCACCTGCGGGATGCGTTCGGTATAGACCACCGCCATCGGCTTGCCGACGTTGGCGCTGGTGAACTCGAACATGCGGTCGCCGCCGACGTTGTTCAGGGTCACGCTGACCGCCGGCTGGCCGTTCTGGTCGATCGCGCTGGTCGCCGAGACCATCTGGTCGCCGGTCACGATCACCCTCTTGTTGAGCAGGATCGGGCTGCCGTCGCGGCGGAAGTACACCTTGGCCTCGGGCGGCACCCGGCCGCTGGCCAGCGCGTCGGCGGCGTTGCCGTCGACCATCGCGCGGTATTCCAGGGTCGCGGTGGCGCCGATCATGCGCTTGGCCGCGGCGGTGTCCTGCACGCCCGGCAACTGCACCACGATGCGGTCGTTGCCCTGGCGCTGGATGATCGGCTCGGACACGCCGAGCTGGTTGACGCGGTTGCGCAGGGTGGCGATGTTCTGCTCGATCGCCGAGCCGGCGATCTGGGTCAGTTCGGTCTCGGGAATCCGCACCGCCAGGCGGTTGCCCTCGCCCTCCACGGTCAGGGTCGGCATGACCTTGGCAAGCTGTTCGCGGGCCTTGGCCGGATCGGCGTCCGCGGCCAGGGTGACGGTGATGCTGTGGTCGGGGCGGCGGTCGACCGCGGTGTAGCGGATCCGGTTGTCGCGCAGGGTGACCCGGATGTCCTCCACGTAGCCGTCCACCCGCTTCTCCAGCGCCGCCTTCTGGTCGACCTGGAGCACGAAGTGCACGCCGCCCTGCAGGTCCAGGCCCAGGACCATGGGCTGGGCGCCGATGCGCTGCAGCCAAGGCGGCACGTTGGAGGCCAGGTTCAGGGCGACGGTGTAGTTCTCGCCCAGGTTCTCGCGCAGGATGTCGGCGGCCAGAGTCTGGGACTCGGCGTCGGCCAGGCGGACCATCAGGCTGTCGTTCTCGATCGCCACCGACTTGGGCTGCACCCCGGCCTGGTCCAGGTAGCCGGCCACGCGGCCCTTGAGCGCGTCGTCCAGCGCCGCGCCGCGGTTGCCGGTGATCTGCACGGCATAGTCGCTCTGGAACACGTTGGGCAGCGCGTAGACCAGGCTGAGCGCCAGCACCAGCAGGATGACGAAGTATTTCCAGCGGGGAAATTCGAGCATTGCGGAACCCCGCGCGGCCCCGCCCCGCGGGACCACGCTCAAAGGTGGGACGGGAGGATCAGGCGGACTTCAGGGTGCCCTTGGGCAGGACGTTGCCGATGGCGCCCTTCTGCACGCGCACGCGCACGTTGTCGGCGACCTCGACGGTGACGAAGTTGTCGCCGATGTCGGTGACGGTTCCGGCCACGCCGCCGGAAGTGATGACTTCGTCGCCGCGGGAGAGCTTGTCGAGCATGACCTTGTGTTCCTTCTGCCGCTTCATCTGCGGGCGGATCATCAGGAAATACATGATCGCGATCAGGATGATCGGGAACAGCAGCATGCCGAAGCCGCCGCCCTGCGGCTGGCCGCCGGCGGACTGGGCGTAGGCGGTCGGGATCAGGAAGTCGAGAAAGCTCATTCGGAGAGTCCGGGTTGGCGGAAAACAGCAGGAGATTATGCCATAGGGGCGCCCGGGCCCCTTTGCAAGCCCTGCCCCCGGGATTTTCACCCCGCCCGGGGCCCGGGGCCCGGGGCCCGGGGAACGCGGCGGCGGCCGGGGCGTCGCGGCCGGGCATCCCCGGCTGGCTCAAGCGGGAACGGCAGCTCCGCGGGCGAGGTAGAACCCCCGCCGGAAGTCGGCGAACCGGCCCGCGGCAATCGCTTCGCGCATGTCCGCCATCAGCTTCTGGTAGTACCAGAGGTTGTGCAGGGTGCCCAGGATCGGGCCCAGCATCTCGTTGCAGCGATCCAGGTGGCGCAGGTAGGCGCGGGTGTAGCCGCCGGCGCAGGCCACGCAGCCGCAGCCCGGCTCGATCGGGTCCAGGTCCTTCTCGTATTTCGCGTTGCGGATGCGGACCGTGCCGAACGAGGTGAAGTAGTGCCCGTTGCGCGCGTTGCGGGTCGGCATCACGCAGTCGAACATGTCCACCCCGCGGGCCACGCCCTCGACCAGGTCCTCCGGCCGGCCCACCCCCATCAGGTAGCGCGGGCGGTCGGCCGGCAGGCGCGGATCCAGGTGCTCGAGCATCGCGTTGCGCTCGTGCTCGGGTTCGCCCACCGCCAGGCCGCCGATGGCATAGCCATCAAAGGCAATGGCCTGCAGCCCGTCCAGCGAACGGCTGCGCAGGTCCGGATACACCCCGCCCTGGACGATGCCGAACAGCGCCGCGTCGTTGCCCAGTTCGTCGTGGGCGTCGCGCGAGCGCCGCGCCCAGCGCAGGCTCAGCTCCATCGAGCGCCGGGCCACGTCCTCGCTGGCCGGATACGGCGTGCACTCGTCGAAGATCATCACCACGTCCGAATCGAGCACCCGCTGGATGCGCATGCTCTCCTCCGGGCCGAGGAACACCCGCGCGCCGTCGGTGGGCGAGGCGAAGGTCACGCCCTGCTCGGTGATCTTGCGCCGGTGGGCCAGGGAGAACACCTGGAAGCCGCCGGAATCGGTCAGGATCGGCCCGTCCCAGCGGGCGAAACCGTGCAGCCCCCCGTGCGCGCCGATGACCTCCAGCCCCGGCCGCAGGTAGAGATGGAAGGTGTTGCCGAGGATGATCTCGGCGCCCAGCGCCCGCACCTGCCCGGGCAACACGCCTTTGACCGTGCCGTAGGTGCCCACCGGCATGAACGCCGGGGTCTGCACCGTACCGCGCGGGAACGCCAGCCGCCCGCGGCGCGCGGCGCCGTCGCGGGACAGGAGCTGGAACTGCAGGCGGGACATGGCGGAGCAGGCTGCCGGACGGTCGCTCAGGGCTTGCAGCCTTCAAGCCGCAACTGCTGGCCCACGCGCACGCTGTAGGCAGGCGCCTTGAGGCCGTTGGCGCGGGCCAGGGCCTTCACGTCGCAGCCCTGGCGCTGGGCGATCCGGCCCAGGGTGTCTCCCTTGGCGACCCGGTAGCTGCGCACCGGCGCCGGCTTGGGCTTGGCCGCGGGCGGCGGTGCGGCGCCCGGCAACGGCACCGCGTCGCCCACCGCGACGCTGCCGGCCGGCGTGTCGCGCACCAGGGCCGCATTGACGTCCGCGCGGACCAGCGCCTGGGCCAGGTCTGCACGCGCCCCGCGTTCGCAGTGGCGGTGGTACAGGCCGGCGATGCGGGAGGTGGCGTTGAGGACGGTGCCGGCCGGGATCCAGCCGTCGGCGTCGTAGCGCGGGTTGAGGTTGCGCAGGGTGCGCAGGTAGCCGTCGCGGTTGCCGCGCAGGCCGCTGTTGCCCAGGCAGATGGTCAGTTCATAGAGGCTGGTCGGCCGGCTCAGCTTCAGCGGCGCCGGGCGCGCGTCGACCTTGGGGAAGGTCACCCCGTACTGGCGCGGGTGCAGGAAGATCCATGCCGCGGCGATCACCATCGGCACGTAGTCGCGGGTCTCGGCCGGGAACTGCTCGTAGGCCGAGACGTTCCAGAAGCCGGTGCCGCCGGCCTGGCGGTGCACGCGCAGCGCCCTGCCCTCGCCGCCGTTGTAGCCGGCCAGCGACATCTCCATGTCGTTGTTGAGCTGGCGCAGGCGCTCATTGAGGTATTCGGCGCTGGCCAGGGCCGCGCTGCGCGGGTCGTAGCGGGTGTCGAAACCGCTGCCGTCCGGACCCAGGCCGAAGCGGCGGCCGGTCGCGGGCATGAACTGCAACGGCCCGGCCGCGCCGGCGCGCGAGGTCGCGTGCACGCGGCCGTTGGACTCCTTGGCCATGATCCCGAACAGCAGTGCCTCGGGCAGGCCCTGGCGCTCGAACTCGGGCCACATCAGGTGGCGCATGTACTGGTAGTTCTCGTAGCTGTTCATCAACGCCGGGCGCATGTCGGTCAGCCAGCGGCGGATCCCGGCCTGGATCGCCGGGTTGAACTCGACCATGTGGTCGAAGGCGTGGCGGTTGTCGTCGCCGAGCAGGCGCAGGGTGCGCGCAGTCTCGGGGAGGGTCGCCGCCAGGGCGGTGTCGCCGTCCAGCAGCTCGTCTTCCTCGACGTCCTCCTCGTCGCCGCCCTGCGCGGTGTCGATGTCGGCCTTGAGCAGGCGCTTCCAGGTCGCCAGCAGGTCCGGCATCGGGCAGCCCTTCTGCCTGGAGCAGGCGTCGACCGCGTCCTCCATGTCCTCCAGCGCCGCGTTGCCCTCCTCGATGCCCTTCTGCTCGCCATTGCCGGCCACGACCAGGGCGTCGCGGTAACGCTGCTCGGCGGCGGCCATGCGCTGGACCAGCGCGTCGGCAGCCGCCCGGTCCCTGGCGGAGACCCGTTGCGCCAGTGCGGTGGAGGGAAGGCAGGCAAGCAGGAGGATGGCGGCCAACGGCCAGCGGCCGGCTGGGCGTCGGGGATGCAGGGATACGGGGGACATCGGGACTTCTGCGACAGGATCGTGCGGCAGGGTAGCTGTCCGCCCTGCCGGGCGGCAAGCCGCGCGGCCGGCTAGAATTCACGTTTCAGCCGCGGATACTCCGCCGAGGGCAACGAATGGATCCGATCCTGCTGGGCAAGGGCCTGACCGACGACATCCCGGTGGTCCTGCTGCCGAGGTACGGCAACCGCCACGGCCTGGTGGCCGGGGCCACGGGCACCGGCAAGACCGTGACCCTGATGACCCTGGCCGAAGGCTTCTCCCGGATCGGGGTGCCGGTGTTCCTGGCCGACGTGAAGGGCGACGTGGCCGGCCTGGCCATGCCCGGCGAGGGCGGCGAGAAGCTGCTCCAGCGCGCCGCCGAGATCGGGGTGGCCGACTACGCCCCCGGCGCCAGCCCGGTGCTGTTCTGGGATCTGTACGGCAAGCTCGGCCACCCGGTGCGGACCACGGTCAGCGAGATGGGCCCGACCCTGCTCGGCCGGGTGCTGGAACTGAACGACACCCAGTCCGGCGTGCTCGACATCGTGTTCAAGCTGGCCGACGACCGCGGCCTGCTGCTGCTGGACCTGGACGACCTGCGCGCCCTGCTCAACCTGGTCGCCGAGGAGCGCAAGGCGGTGAGCGCCGAGTACGGCCTGGTCAGTTCGCAGTCGGTGGCGGCGATCCAGCGCGCCCTGCTGCGCCTGTCGCAGGACGGCGGCGAGGGTTTCTTCGGCGAGCCGGCCCTGGAACTGGCCGACATCATGCGGGTCAACCACGACGGCCGCGGCGTGATCGGCATCCTCGCCGCCGACCAGCTGGTCCTCAAGCCGCGCCTCTACGCCACCTTCCTGTTGTGGCTGCTGTCGGAACTGTTCGAGAACCTGCCCGAGGTCGGCGATCTCGAGAAGCCGAAACTGGCCTTCATCTTCGACGAGGCGCATCTGCTGTTCGACGACGCCCCCCCGGCGCTGCAGAAGCGCATCGAGCAGGTCGTGCGCCTGATCCGCTCCAAGGGCGTGGGCGTGTACTTCTGCTCGCAATTCCCCGACGACGTGCCCGACAACGTGCTCGGCCAGCTCGGCAACCGTGTCCAGCACGCGCTGCGCGCCTACACCCCGCGCGACCAGAAGGCGGTGAAGACCGCGGCCGAGACCTTCGTCCCGAATCCCAAGCTGGACGTGACCGCGATCCTGTCGCAGCTGGGCACCGGCGAGGCGCTGGTGTCCACCCTGCAGGACAAGGGCGTGCCCTCGCCCGTGCAGCAGACCAGGATCGCGCCGCCGCGCTGCCGGATGGGTGCGATCACCGAGGCCGAGCGCGCCCAGGTCCGCGCCGGCAGCCCGGTCGGCACCCGCTACGACAGGCCGCTCAACCGCGAGTCGGCCTCCGAGCTGCTGGCCGCGCGCGCGCAGGCCGCGGCCGACAACGCCCAGGCGCCGCCGGCGCGCGGGGCGGGCAAGGCTTCCGGCGGCGCGCAGCCGCAGCAGGAAGGCGGCTTCGGCAAGGCGGTCAACGACGTGCTGTTCGGCAGCGGCCGTCGCCAGGGCGTGATCGAGGCCTCCAGCAAGCAGGCCGCGCGCACCATCACCAACGAGATCGTGCGCGGCATCCTGGGCGGGCTGTTCGGCGGCAAGAAGCGCTGAGCCGTCGCGCCCGCCCGGGTTCCAGGTCCCGATCGCATGTCCCGCTGGCGCCCGCCGCCTGAAAGGAGCACGGCGCTGATCACCCGCGCCGGCCACGAGCGGCTCAAGGCCGAGCTGGACGAGCTGTGGCGGGTGCAGCGCCCGGAAGTGGTGCGTGCACTGGCGGCGGCGGCGGCCGAGGGCGATCGTTCGGAGAACGCCGAATACACCTACCGCAAGAAACAGCTGGCGGGCATCGACCGGCGCGTGCGCTACCTGGGCAAGCGGCTGCCGGCGCTGAAGGTGGTGGAGCAGGCGCCATCGGACCCGGAGGCGGTGTTCTTCGGCGCCTGGGTGGCGCTGGAGCGGATCGACACCGGCGAGCTGGCCCGCTACCGCATCGTCGGGCCGGACGAGACGGACGCGGCCGCCGGCTGGATCAGCATCGACTCGCCGCTGGCGCGGGCGCTGCTGAAGAAACGGGTGGACGACGAGGTGGAGGCGCAGCTGCCGGGCGGCGCGGCGCGCTTTGCCATCGTTGCGGTGGAATACGCCCGCTGCGAACGCGCCTGATGCAGGGCCGGCTGCTGGCCGGCTGCCTGTCGTGGCGGAGAAGCGCAGCCGGCCAACGGCCGGCTCCATAACCCCGCGTTCACAGCATGCGCAGGTCCAGCCGGTCGCCGGCCTGGTTGTACTCGTTGTATTCGACTTCGCCGTAGAGGTCGTGTTCGTCGCTGCCCATGATCCGCACGTCGACGAACTCCCCCGGCTGCAGACCGGCATCGCGGCCGTCCTGGATCTGCACGGTACCGTCGATCTCCGGCGCATCGGCCATCGAGCGGGCGATCGCCAGTTCGCCGTCGACCAGGTCCACCAGGCAGCGCTGCACGCTGCCGACCTTGGCTTCCAGGCGCGCGGCGGAGATCTCGCCCTGCCGCGCCATGAACCGCGCCAACCGCTCCTGCTTCACGTCCTCCGGCACCGCGCCGGGCAGATCGTTGGCCGCCGCGCCGTCCACCGGCGAGTAGGCGAAGGCGCCCACCCGGTCCAGCTGCGCCTGGTCCAGGAAATCGAGCAGTTCCTCGAACTCGGCTTCGGTCTCGCCCGGGAAGCCGACGATGAAGGTCGAGCGCAGGGTCAGCACCGGGCAGGCCGCACGCCAGCGCTGCACCCGCTCCAGGGTCTTTTCCACCGCGCCCGGGCGCTTCATCAGCCGCAGGATGCGCGGGCTGGCGTGCTGGAACGGGATGTCCAGGTAGGGAAGGATCCTCCCCTCCGCCATCAGCGGCACTACCTCGTCCACGTGCGGATACGGATACACGTAGTGCAGCCGGGTCCAGGCATCCAGCTCGGACAGGCCCTCGCACAGCGCCTTCATCCGGGTCTGGTACTCGCGCCCGCGCCAGGTCCGCGGGGCGTACTTCAGATCCACGCCGTAGGCCGAGGTGTCCTGCGAGACCACCAGCAGTTCGCGCACCCCGCCCTTGACCAGTCGCTCGGCCTCGCGCAGCACCTCATCCACCGGGCGCGAGACCAGGTCGCCGCGCATCGAGGGGATGATGCAGAAGCTGCAGCGATGGTTGCAGCCCTCGGAAATCTTCAGGTACGCGTAGTGGTGCGGGGTGAGCTTGACCCCGACATCGTCTTCGTCGCGGACGCCAGGGCGTCCGCGCGGCACCAGGTCCAGGAACGGATCGTGCTTCGGCGGCAGCGCCGCATGCACCGCCTGCATCACGCTGGCATAGTCCTGCGGCCCGGACACCGACAGCACGTCCGGGTACTGCTCGCGGATCAGCTCCGAGCGCTTGCCCAGGCAGCCGGTGACGATCACCTTGCCGTTCTCGTTCATCGCCTCGCCGATCGCGTCCAGCGATTCGGCCACCGCCGAATCGATGAAGCCGCAGGTGTTGACCACCACCACGTCGGCCGCGTCGTAGCTGGGCACGATGGCGTAGCCCTCCACCCGCAGCTGGGTGAGGATGCGCTCGGAATCGACCAGGGCCTTCGGGCAGCCGAGGCTGACGAAACCCACCTTGGGGTTGTGCACGGACATGGGCGTTGCGGAGTTGGCTGCCGGACGGTGGCGGGCCGGCGAGGCCGGGGCGCGGGATTATACGCGGGCGGTCGCCGGCGCGGCCGGCGGCGGCATGCCTCCATAATGACCCCGGCAACCGCAGGAGACCGCCATGGGCCGATGGACGCAGCTCGATACCGCCGCCGGCACCGTCGCCGCCTGGCAGGCCGACCCGCCCGCCGCGCCAAAGGGCGGCCTGGTGGTGATCCAGGAGATCTTCGGCGCCAACCCGCACATCCGCGCGGTGGCCGAGGCCTATGCCGTCGACGGGTACGCGGTGCTGGCGCCGGCATTCTTCGACCCGGCCGAGCGCGGCGTGGAACTGGGCTACGACGCGCCCGGCTTCGCCCGCGGCCGCGAACTGGCCGGGCAACTGGGGATGGATGCGGCGCTGCGGATCGTGGAGGCGGCCGCGGCGTGGCTGCGCGCGCACCTGGCCGCTGCCGGCGCCGCGCCGGCGGTGGGCACGGTCGGCTATTGCTGGGGCGGCACCGTGGCGATGCTCTCGGCGTTGCGCCTGGGCCTGCCTTCGGTGGCCTACTACGGCGCGCGCGACCTGCCGTTCCTGCAAGACCCGGCGCTGGTCGCCGCGCCCCGGGCGCCGGTGATGTTCCACTTCGGCGAACACGACCCCTCGATCCCGCCCGAGGCGGTGGCCGCGCACCGTCGCGCCCTGCCCGCGATGCCGGTGTTCGCCTATCCGGCCGGCCACGCCTTCAACCGCGATGTCGACCCCGCGGCCTTCCACGCCCCCAGCGCCGCGCTGGCGCGCCAGCGCAGCCTGGCCTTCCTGGCGGAGCACCTGCGATGAGCGGGACCTTCGCACTGGATCCGCGCCTGGCCGCCGACAGCGTGTTCGTGGCCGACGGCCCGCTGTCGCAGGTGCGGCTGATGGACGACGCCCGCTTCCCCTGGCTGCTGCTGGTGCCGCGCGTGCCCGGCGCCGGGGAATGGATCGACCTGGACGGCGGCCAGCAGCGCCTGCTGCTGGCCGAGATCAACCGGGTCTCGCACCTGTTGCGCGCCGAACCCGGGGTGGAGAAGCTCAACATCGCGGCGCTCGGCAACATCGTGCGCCAACTGCACGTGCACCTGGTCGGCCGCCACTCCGCCGACCCGGCCTGGCCGGGCCCGGTCTGGGGCAACGGCACGGCGGTGCGCCACGAGGCCGGCGCGCTCGCCACGCTTCGCGAACGCTGGCGTTCGCGGCTAGGATAGGCTCCCTCTCCGCTGCCGATCCGATGCAATGGGCTCCAACATCTTCGCCGCGCTCGTCCTGATCGTCCTGGGCCTGTTCCTGCTGGCCCGCAACCTGGGCTGGATCGACGGCAGCCTGGGCGCCTTGGTCGCCACCTGGTGGCCGGCGATCCTGGTCGCCGTCGGCGTGGGCATGTTGCTCAAGCGCAAGTAGCGGAGTCAGGTCCGCGGCAGGGTGACTCCGGTCTGGCCCTGGTACTTGCCGCCGCGGTCGCGGTAGGAGGTCTCGCACACGTCGTCCGGGGCGGACTGGAAGAACAGCATCTGCGCCACGCCCTCGTTGGCGTAGATCCGCGCCGGCAGCGGCGTGGTGTTGCTGAACTCCAGGGTCACGTGCCCCTCCCACTCCGGCTCCAGCGGGGTCACGTTGACGATGATCCCGCACCGCGCGTAGGTGCTCTTGCCCAGGCATACCACCAACACGTCGCGCGGGATGCGGAAATACTCCACCGTGCGCGCCAGGGCGAAGGAGTTCGGCGGGATGATGCACTCGTCGGCCACCACGTCGACGAAGCTCTTCGGATCGAAGTGCTTGGGGTCGACGATGGTCGAGTTGATATTGGTGAACACCTTGAACTCGCGCGAGCAGCGCACGTCGTAGCCGTAGCTGGAGGTGCCGTAGCTGACGATGCGACCGTCGTTGGCGCCGGCCTTGTCCGAGAACTTGACCTGGCCCGGCTCGAACGGCTCGATCATCCCGCCCGGCCGTTCGGACATGCGGCGGATCCAGCGGTCGCTCTTGATGCTCATGCGGTGTTCCCTGCGGCACGATGGCCCGTGAGCGGGCGATTCTAGCCGAGCCGGCCGTCGGCCGGCTGTACCGGCCGGCGGCACGCGGCGGGACGGGCCTAGGCCAGCGACGAGGCGATCGGTATCGCCGCACGCGGGCGCGCGGCCAGGTGCGCGGCCATCGCCTGTGCCGCGGCCAGGTACGCCTGCGCCGGCGCCGAATCCGGCGCGGCGGCCACCACCGGCGCGCCGGCGTCGCCCTGCTCGCGGATGCGCAGGTCCAGCGGCAGCGAACCCAGCAGCGGCACGCCATACTGCCGCGCCATCGCCTCGCCGCCGCCTTGCCCGAACAGGTGCTCGGCATGCCCGCAGTTGCCGCATACGTGCACGGCCATGTTCTCGACGATGCCCAGCACCGGCACGTTGACCTTCCCGAACATCTTCAGCGCCTTGCGCGCGTCCAGGGTGGCGATCTCCTGCGGGGTGGTCACGATCACCGCGCCGGCCACCGGGATCTTCTGCGCCAGGGTCAGCTGGATGTCGCCGGTGCCCGGCGGCAGGTCCACCAGCAGGTAGTCCAGGTCGCCCCAGCGGGTATCGGCGAACAGCTGGGTCAATGCCGAGGTCGCCATCGGCCCGCGCCAGATCATCGGCGTGTCCTGGTCCACGAGCAGGCCGATGGACATGGCCTCGACCCCGAACGCGCGCAGCGGCTCGATCGACTTGTCGTCCGGGCTCTCCGGCCGGCCGGACAGGCCGAGCATCGCCGGCACGCTGGGCCCGTACACGTCGGCATCCAGGATCCCCACCCTCGCCCCCAGCCGTTGCAGGGCCAGGGCCAGGTTGACCGCCGTGGTGGACTTGCCCACCCCGCCCTTGCCCGAGCCGACCGCGATCACGTTGCGGACCCGGGGCAGCGGGGACAGACCGGGCTGGACCGCATGGGCGGCGATCCGGCTACCAACCCTGAAGTCGGCCAGCGCCAGGCCCTGGGCCACCACGACGGTTTCCACCCGGGCCCGCAAGGCGGCGGCCGATCCGGCCCCTGGCCAGCCAAGCGACAGGCCCACCCGGCACTCCCCGCCCGCCACGCGCACCTCCCAGTGGGCCCCCGGGGGGGCCAGGAGCAGGCCGGAAATCGGCTCCGGCAGGCCTTCCAGGGCGCCGGTCAGGCGGGCAGTGGGATCCATGGGAGTGCTCAATCGATGGGGGAAGGGCAATTGTGACGATCAGATACAAATGGAATTAAAACCATGTTAACTTTCGTTCAGGCCACTCTATTCCGGCCTCGTTCAGGCTCCGGTTCCAGGGATGCGAGCCGAATCAGAATCAACGACCTAGGGGATACCGCACACCATGAAGCAAGCATCTGCTCCCATCCGGCACCGCCTCACCGCCGCCCTCCTGACCGCCCTGATCCTGCCGGCCACCGGCACTGCGTTCGCCCAAGACAGCGCCGCGAGCACGGAAAAGAAGGAAGGCACCCAGACCCTCGACAAGGTCCAGGTCGTCGGTTCGCGCATCAAGCGCGCCGAGATCGAGGGCCCGACCGCGGTAACCGTGATTACCCGCCAGGACATCGACCGCGAAGGCTTCCAGAGCGTGGCCGACATGCTCCAGTCGCTGAGCCAGAACGCCACCACATCGTACACCGGCGACCTCGGCGTCACCGGCTTCTCGCCCAACGCCCAGGTCGTGAACCTGCGCAACCTCGGCCCGGGCTACACCCTGGTCCTGATCAACGGTCGCCGTCCGGCGCAGTACCCGCAGCCGTACAACCGTGACAACAACGTGGTCAACACCCGCGCCATCCCGTCCTCGGTGATCGAGCGCGTGGAAGTGCTCAGCGGCGGCGCCTCGGCGATCTACGGCTCCGACGCCGTGGCCGGCGTGGTCAACATCGTCCTGCGCGAGAACTTCGACGGCAACCAGCTGCGCCTGATCGCCGGCACCACCGCCAACGGCGGCGGCGACACCGGCGGCTTCGAGCTGATGGGCGGCCGCACCGGCGACCGCTGGAGCGCCACCTGGGCCCTGCAGTACCGCGCCACCGAGCCGGTGTTCGGCGACCAGCGCGACTTCCTGTCCGACACCCGCAATGGCCCGCTGGGACCGGATTTCACCAATCCGGCGCTGTCGCTGATCATGATCCGCGGCGTGGCCAACGCCAATGGCCCGGTCAACCACAACGCCTACTGGCCGGGCGACGCCGCCTGTGATCGCCTCGGCTTCACCACGCGTACCACCGCCGCGCGCGGCAAGTACTGCGGCTCGTTCACCCAGCAGGGCTCGCGTACCCTTTCCAACAGCAGCCAGTTCTGGACCGCCTACGGCCACGGCACCTTCGACGTGACCGACACCACCCAGCTGTGGGCCACCGCCAGCTACTGGGGCAGCAAGGCCACCGCCGGCTCGGGCACCGAGTTCTGGGGCACCAACGGCGACCGCTTCAACACGACCCGCACCGGTGCCACCAGCGCCTACGTGTGGAACACCAGCACCAAGGACCTGGTCCAGCTGCAGCGCGTGTTCTCGCCCGATGAACTGGGCGGCCCCGAGGCGGCCACCACCCGCTTCGACGAATACACCTACGACATCTCGGCGGGCGTGCGCGGCATGTTCTCCGACCGCTTCGACTGGGAAGCCTACGCCAACTACGGCTACTACAACTATCAGCAGGATCGCCCGCGCCTGCTGGCCAAGGCCGTGCACGACTACTTCCTCGGCCCGCGGCTCGGCTACGCCAACACCGCCGGCGTGATCAGCGCCACGGGCACCTATGCGGTCCACAACATCGACCTGAACCGCTGGTCGACCCCGATCACTCCGGAGATCTACCGTTCGTTCGCGACCCGTGTGATCAATACCTCCGAGACCACCGCGGCCAACCTCGGCTTCAACGTCGGCGGCGACCTGTTCGAGATGCCGGCCGGTGCGGTGGGCTGGGCGGCGGTGGCCGAATGGAACCGCCAGACCGTGGACCTGCGCAGCGATCCGCGCCTGGATCAGCTGCGCCCGATCGACGACCAGACCGTCTACAACCTGACCAGCTCCGGCCGTACCAAAGGCGACCGCGACCGCTTCGCCGTCGGCACCGAGTTCCGGGTACCGCTGTTCAGCAACCTGACGGCCCAGTTGGCGGCACGCTGGGACCAGTACGACGACATCTCCAACGTCGACGATGCGGTCACCTACAACCTCGGCCTGGAATACCGTCCGTTCTCCAGCCTGCTGTTGCGCGGCTCTTACGCCACCAGCTTCCGCGCACCCGACATGCAGCTGATCTACGCAGAAGGCGCGGCCTCGTACTCGAGCGTGCTCGACGAGTACGCCTGCCGCGCCGGCATCGGCGCCGGTGCTGCTGGCGGCAAGCGTACCCGCGCCCAGTGCAACGTGAGCGGCGACCCGACCATCTACACCACCCAGACCCTGATCGCCGGCAACCCGGAGCTGAAGGAAGAAGAGGGTGAGTCCTGGGGTGCCGGCTTCGTGTGGGACATCACCGACGGCATGTCCGCCTCGGTCGACTGGTACCGGATCAAGCTGACCGACGCTGCGTCGCAGTTCTCCAACGACTACCTGCTGCAGACCGAGGCGGCCTGCCGCCTGGGCAGCTACAGCGACGGTACGCCGCCCCCGAGCCAGGCGTTCTGCGACAACGTCTACACCCTGATCACCCGCGAGAGCTCGCCGGGCGCGCCGACCGACCAGCGCGTGCAGCGGATCAACAGCGCCTACATCAACACCGCGCTGACCGATACCAGCGGCATCGACGCCACCTACCGCTGGCGCTACGGCACCGACCGCTGGGGCACGTTCACCACGGACCTGGCCTACACCCTGGTGCTGACCAACAAGTTCAAGCAGTTGGCCGATGACCCCCTGGAAGACCTCCGCGACCGGTCCCCGTACTACAACACCCCGCAGCGCAGCCGCATCCGCGGCAGCGTGAGCTGGAACTACGGCGACTGGACCACCACGGTGTTCGGCACCCGCCTGGGCACGGCGTTCTCCAACGCCGCGGTCGACGGCACCAACACCGCCGGCGGCTGGTACCCGCGCCGCCTGCCGCCGTACATGCTGTACAACCTGACGGTCGGCAAGCGCTTCGGCGACAACCTGCGTGCCGAGCTGCAGGTCCTCAACGTGCTGGACAACCAGTACCGCGTCGACAACAGCTTCACCGGCTCGCCGTTCTACCAGCCGTGGATCGGCGCCGACCCGCTGGGCCGTCGCTACTACGTTTCGCTGAACTGGCGCTTCTGAGCCACAGCGTACGGACGGAGAAGCCCGGCGAAAGCCGGGCTTTTCCTTTAGAAAGAGGACTTCAAGGAGCCATCATGCGCATTCGTACCCTGTCCTTCCTGGCCGCCGCCCTGGCCTCGCCGCTGCCGGCGATGGCGGCCGACGCGCCGATCCCGGTGCAGGATTTCGTCAAGCACCCCACCTACAGCAACGCAAAGATCTCGCCCAACGGCGAATACCTGGCCATGACCGTCGACCGCGGCGACCAGGACGTGCTGACCGTGATGCGCACCAGCGACCTGTCGGTGGTCAAGGTCAACCAGCTGCCCGAGGGCCGCAGCGTCGGCACGTTCTACTGGACCAGTCCCGATCGCCTGATGTTCAACGCCGTGCGCAAGATCGGCAGCTTCGAACAGCCGATGGGCACCGGCGAATGGTTCGCGGTCAATGCCGACGGCAGCCAGCCGCGGCCGCTGGTTTTCTACGGCACCCGCGACGCCACCCAGCGCAGCAAGCAGGTCGACAACAACGAGCGCCTGTCCCTGCTCGACACCTTGCGCGACGACGACACCAACGTGGCGATGACCCTGAGCGACCTCGCCCGTTCCAAGGAAGGCGCCGGCACCGAGGTGGTGCTGATGGATACCTATACCGGCCGGCGCGTGCCCATGGCGCGCGCGCCCAAGGAGAACTGCTCGATCTCGCTGGACGCCGACAAGAAGCCGCGCTTCGCGCTCTGCTCCTCGAGCCGCAACGACGAGGGCGAGTACGAGGAGCGCTCCGAACTGTATCGCCGCGACGACAAGGGCGCCTGGACCCTGGTCAGCGCCTCCAAGGCCGACGGCAAGCACCTGTCGGTGGTGCACACCGCGCCCGACGGCAAGGTGTACGCCACCCAGAGCGACGGCAAGGCACCGGCTGCGATCGGCACCCTGGACACCGCCACCGGCAAGTTCATCGCCCTGCACCAGGATCCGGAAGCGGACATCTCCGACCTGATCTGGTCGGTGGACCAGCAGAGCCTGATCGCCGCGGTGACCGAGGCCGGCGCGCCCAAGGTCACGCTGATCGACGAGGATCATCCGGACGCGGAAATCTACACGTCCCTGGCCTCGGCCTTCCCCGGCCAGTTCGTCGACTTCTCCAGCGCGACCAAGGACGGCAAGAAGATCGTGGTTTCGGTGTCCAGCGACACCAACCCCGGCGAGCTCTACCTGTACGACCGCGACACCGGCAAGGCACGCTTCCTGATGCAGGGCCGCGCCTGGCTGGATCCGAAGAAGATGAGCGAGGTCAAGCCGTTCGTGGTCAAGTCCCGCGACGGCAAGCAGATCCACGGCTACCTGACCCTGCCGCATGGCTCCAGCGGGCGCAACCTGCCGCTGATCGTCAACCCGCACGGCGGACCGATCGGCCCGCGCGACAACTGGGGCTTCGACACCACCGCCCAGATGTTCGCCAGCCGCGGCTATGCCGTGCTGCAGGTCAACTTCCGCGGTTCGGACGGCTACGGCAAGGAGTTCCGCGACGCCGGCCACATGCAATGGGCGCAGGGGATCCAGAACGACATCCTCGACGCGACCCATTGGGCGATCGACCAGGGCTACGTCGACAAGGACCGCATCTGCATCTTCGGCGGCAGCTTCGGCGGCTACTCCTCGCTGATGGCGCCGATCCGCGAACCCGGTCTGTTCCAGTGCGCGGTAGGCTATGTCGGCGTGTACGACCTGGAGATGCTGCATACCAAGGGAGACATCCCGCAGCGCGAGTCCGGGCGCCGCTACCTGCGCCGTACCATCGGCACCGACAAGGACACGCTGCGCGCCGGCTCGCCCACCGCGCTGGCGGACAAGGTGGGGATCCCGGTGCTGCTGGTGGCCGGTGCCCGCGACCAGCGCGCCGTGCCCGAGCAGACCGAAGCGATGCGCGACGCCCTGGTCAAGGCCGGCAACCCGCCAGTGGAGACGATCATCCAGTCCGGCGAGATGCACGGGTTCTACAAGGAAGAAAACAACCAGGCGCTGTACACGAAGATCCTGGACTTCTTCGGCAAGCACATCGGTGGACAGGTCGCGGTCGGCACTCCGTCGAAGGCCGACTGACCTGCGCGATCCTCCCGGGCCGGCCGCCGCCGGCCCGGGATCGCCCCGCCTCCGGCATGCGTGACTAACGGCCATTCCGGCAACTGCCGGGCTGGGCCAGAATGCGCCCGCGCAAGTTCGCGTGGACGAGGCCGGAACGACACATGGACGCCAGGCAAGGGAAGGCGGGGTACCTGCTGTTGCTCGCATTGCTGTGCCCTGCGGCATTCGCCGCGGACAAGCCGGCAGGCGGCAAGCCACCGCCCGATCCGACCCAGGACGAGCTGATGATGAGCGCCGGCTTCCTGTCCTCGCACCCGGACCTGCGCTACCGCCTCAACGGGCAGAAGCGCTACGGGGAAGGCGAGTACGCCGAGGCCTTCAGCTTCTTCCAGCGCGCCGCCTACTACGGCGACAAGCCCGCGCAGGGCATGGTCGCCGAGATGCTGTGGAACGGCCAGGGCGTAGACCAGGACCGGCCGCTGGCCTACGCCTGGATGGACCTGGCCGCCGAGCGCGGCTACGAGGGTTTCATGGGCCATCGCGAGCGCTACTGGGCGGCGCTGGACGAGGCCGAGCGCGCCCGCGCCCTGGAAGTGGGCCAGGCCATCTACGCCAAGTACGGCGACGAAGCCTCCGAACCGCGGCTGGCCGCGGTCCTGCACCGCGAACGTGCCCGCCAGACCGGCAGCCGCACGGGCTTCTCCGGCGCGCTGAAGATCTACATCCCGGGGCCCGGCGGCGACTACCTGCAGATCGACGGTTCCAAGTACTACGACGAGAGCTACTGGGAGCCGGCGAAGTATCGCGCTCTGCAGGACTCGATCTGGGAGCGCTCCTACACCGGGCGGGTGGACGTGGGCCCGGTCGAGCAGATCGGCACCGACAACCGCCCCAATTCGCGGGTCCCGGCGACCGCACCGCAGGTTGACGCCCCCGAGCCGAAAAGCCCGGAACCGGACGCCAGCGTCGGCACCCGTCCGCAACCCTGACCGTACGCAGGCGTAGGCAGCCTGGCGGCGCTGCGCTAGAGTGGACCCCGGCCCGGCCGCCCTGGCCGGGGTCCACTTCCCGGGAGGGGACATGCGCAGTACCGGTTCCAATACGCTTGCCATCGCCGTGCTGTTGCCGGCCCTGCTGGCCGCCGGCTCGGCCCTCGCCGCCGACACCGCCGTCGGCCGCTGGAAGACCATCGACAGCGACACCGGCAAGCCCAAGTCCATCGTCGAGATCAGCCAGGCGTCCAACGGCACCATCAGCGGCCACATCGTCGAACTGCTCAATCCCAGCAAGCCGAACCCGACCTGCGACAAGTGCAGCGACGACCGCAAGGACAAGCCGATCGCGGGCATGGAAATCATCCGCGGGATGAAGGCCCAGGGCGGCGGCAAGTACGCCGGCGGCACCATCCTCAAGCCCGACGAAGGCAAGGTCTACAAGTCCAAGATGGAGCTGGTCGAGGGCGGCAGGAAGCTGGAGGTGTCCGGCTGCATCGCCTTCATCTGCAAGTCGCAGACCTGGCTGCGGCAATAGCGTTCCGGTCCGGCTGGATGATGCAACCACACGACCCGGCCCCGGCCGGGTCGCTGCTTTCCGGGATGGCACCGCGCACGCCGGAACGCCGTCATGACGCCGGCCGGATCGGTTCGGCCTCCGTGCGATAATCGCCAACCCCCAGCGATACGCCGCCCATGTCCCGCTCCGCCCTCGTCACCAACGCCCTGCCCTACGCCAACGGCCCGCTGCACCTGGGCCACCTGGTCGGCTACATCCAGGCCGACGTCTGGGTGCGGGCGCGGCGCATGCGCGGCGACACGGTGCACTACGTCTGCGCCGACGACACCCATGGCACCCCGATCATGCTCGCCGCCGAGAAGGCCGGGGTCACCCCCGAGGCCTTCATCGCCGGCATCCAGGCCGGCCACGAGCGCGACTTCGCCGCCTTCGGCGTGGCCTTCGACCACTACGACTCGACCCATTCGCGGACCAATCGCGAGATCACCGAGCTGCTCTACTCGCGGCTGGACGCCGGCGGCCACATCGCACGGCGCTCGGTGGCCCAGTTCTACGATCCGGCCAAGGGCATGTTCCTGCCCGACCGCTACATCAAGGGCACCTGCCCCAACTGCGGCGCGACCGACCAGTACGGCGACAACTGCGAGGTGTGCGGCGCCACCTACGCACCCACCGACCTGAAGGAGCCGAAGTCGGTGCTGTCCGGGGCCACCCCGGAACTGCGCGATTCCGAGCACTTCTTCTTCGAGGTCGGCCGCTTCGAGGGCTTCCTGCGCCAGTGGCTGGCCGGCGACGTGGCCCTGCCGGGGGTCAAGGCCAAACTGATGGAATGGCTGGACGCCGAGGGCGGCCTGCGCGCCTGGGACATCTCCCGCGACGCGCCGTATTTCGGCTTCCAGATCCCCAACCAGCCGGGCAAGTACTTCTACGTCTGGCTGGATGCGCCGATCGGCTACCTGTCGAGCTTCCGCAACCTGTGCGCGGAGAACGGCGCGGACTTCGACGCGTTCCTGGCCGCGGACAGCACCGCCGAGCTGCACCACTTCATCGGCAAGGACATCGTCAATTTCCACGGCCTGTTCTGGCCGGCGGTGCTGCACGGCGCCGGCCTGCGCGCGCCGACCCGGCTGCACGTCAACGGCTACCTGACCGTGGACGGAGCCAAGATGTCCAAGTCGCGGGGCACCTTCATCATGGCCCGCACCTACCTCGACGCCGGCCTGGACCCCGAGGCGCTGCGCTACTACTACGCGGCCAAGTCCTCCGGCGGCGTCGACGACCTGGACCTGAACCTTTCCGACTTCACCGCGCGGGTGAACGCCGACCTGGTCGGCAAGTTCGTCAACCTGGCCAGCCGCTGCGCGGGCTTCGTCGACAAGCGCTTCGGCGGCCGCCTGGCCGATGCGCTACCCGACCCGGACCAGTACGCGCGCTTCGTCGCCACCCTGGGCGGGGTACGCGACGCCTACGAGCGCAACGACCCGGCCGCGGCGATCCGCCAGCTGATGGCGCTGGCCGACGAGGCCAACAAGTACATCGACGAACACAAGCCCTGGGTGATCGCCAAGGAAGCAGGCGCCGACGCCCGGCTGCAGGCCGTGTGCACCCAGGGCCTGAACCTGTTCCGGGTGCTCGCCGCCGCGCTGGCGCCGGTACTGCCGCGCACCTCGGCCCAGGCCGCCGACTTCCTCGCCGCGCCCGTGCGCGGCTGGGCCGACCTGGACGCCCCCCTGCTCGCGCACCGGATCGACACCTACGTTCCGCTGTTCACCCGCATCGACCCCAAGCTGATCGACGCCATGACCGAAGCCTCGAAGGACACCCTGGCCGCGGCGCCTGCCGCGCCCGCGAAGCAGGCCGGAACGAAGGCCGAGACCCAGCCCGCCACCGCTGCCGCGCAGGTCGGCGAGACCCCCGCCTGCATCGGCATCGAGGATTTCGCCCGGCTCGACCTGCGCATCGGCAAGGTGCTCGAATGCGACTTCGTCGACGGTTCGGACAAGCTGCTGCGCTTCCTGCTCGACGCCGGCGAACTGGGCCGGCGCCAGATCTTCTCCGGCATCCGCGCCAGCTACGGCGAGCCGGAAAAGCTGATCGGGCGCAACGTGGTGTTCGTCGCCAACCTGGCGCCGCGCAAGATGCGCTTCGGGGTCAGCGAGGGCATGGTCCTGTCGGCCGGCTTCGACGGCGGCGCGCTGGCCCTGCTCGACGCCGATCCCGGCGCGCAGCCGGGCATGCCCGTTCGCTAGGGCGTTCCCGGCGCAAGCGCGCCGCGTCGACCCGGGATTGCGTGGATGGATCTGGCGCTGATCGACTTCGACCACACGGTCACGACCTGCGACACCTATTCGCGCTTCCTGCGCGGCGTGGCCACGCCGCGCCAACAGGCCGGCGCGAAGTGGAGTGTGGGACCGTGGCTGGCCGGCTACCGGATCGGGCTGGTGTCGGCCGCCGTGCTGCGTACGCGCGTTACCCGGGTGGCGTTCGCCGGCCGCGACGCGGCCGAGATCGAGAAGGCGGCACGCCACTACGCCGATGAGGTGCTGCCCGGCCTGCTGCGCCCATGGATGATGGCGCGCATCGCCTGGCATCGCGAACGCGGCGACGACCTGTTGCTGGTATCCGGCTCGCTCGACCTGTACCTGCGCCCGTGGTGCGAACGGCATGGCCTGGGACTGCTGTGCAACCGCCTGGAAGCCGTGGACGGCCGCCTCACCGGCCGCTACCTCGGCGGCGACCGCGGCGCGCACAAGGCCGCCGACATCCGCGCGGCCCGCGACCTGACGCGCTACCCGCGCATCCATGCCTACGGCGACAGCCGCGAGGACCGGCCGATGCTCGCCCTCGCCCACGCGCGCTGGTACCGCGGCCGCCAGATCGCCTGATCCGGTTCGCCGCCGCCGGGCGATAATGCCTGCCGCCAGCGCCAGCTTCCGTCACGCATGACCCGCCCGCCCATCGACGACCTGATCGAACGCCTCGACCGGCTGCTGCCACAGACCCAGTGCGGCCAGTGCGGCTACGACGGCTGTCGCCCCTATGCCGGGGCGATGGCGCGCGGCGAAGCCGGGCCTGAGCGCTGCCCGCCCGGCGGCGACCCGGGCGCACGCGCGCTGGCGCTGTTGCTGGGGACGGCGCCGGTGGCCTACGACCGCGCACGCGGCGAGCACAAGCCGGCGCAGGTGGCGGTGGTGATCGAAGCCGACTGCATCGGCTGCACCAAGTGCATCCAGGCCTGCCCGGTGGATGCGATCGTCGGCGCCAACAAGCTGATGCACGCGGTCCTGGATCCGCTGTGCACCGGCTGCGAACTGTGCGTACCGGCCTGTCCGGTCGACTGCATCGTGATGGAGCCGGCACCTCAGCGTGCACAGGCCGAGCAGACCCGCTCCACCTGGTAGCCCTTCGCCCGCAGCTTCTCCACCACGCCGTCCTCGCCCAGCAGGTGCAGCGCACCGACCACCACCAGCACGTCGTCGTCCCGCGCCAGCGCCCGCTCCAGTTTCGCCAGCCAGGCATCGTTGCGCTGGACGTTGATCTTCCGGTACAGCGCCGGATAGTCGCGCTTCATCTCCGCGGCCATGTCGTTCCACAGCCGGCCGGCGTCGCCGGCGCGCCAGGTGCGATGCAGCGCGCGCGACTGGGCCTGGCCCTCGTGCGCCTGTTGCAGCGCCTCGGCCAGCATCTGGCGCTGCTCGTCCAGGTCCATGCCGGACAGCACCGCGATCTGTTCGTCGGCCCGCTCCAGGCCGTCGGCCGGCTTGCCGGCGCGCGCGGCGGCCTGCATGAAATGCCGGTCCAGGCCCAGCGCCGGATCCAGGCCCTGCTTGCCCATCTCGCGCAATCCCACGGTCAGGCCGACGAACCAGGGGTCGAACCGCGCCAGTTGCGCCAGCGGCAGACCGTTGCCGGCGGCGTAGCGCTCCAGCTCCGCCCACAGCTCCGGCCCGAGGTCCTGTTCCAGGCTGCCCGCCCGCGTCCGCGCCGCCGCCGCGGTCATGCGCCCGGCCAGCGCCGGCGACTCCATCTCCGCCGGCGCCAGCTCGAACAGCAGCGACTCGGCATCGGCGAACGCGGTCTCGACGTCAGTCGACAACGGATAGTCGTCGGCGGACAACAGGTGGAACGAGCCGAGCAGGTACAGCGAGCTGTCGGCGTCGGACACCTTCCACAACAACGGCACCGGCGGTTCGGCGGACGCGGCCGGCGCGAGGGCCAAGGCCAGCCAGGCGGCTCCGAGCCACACCGCAACCCGCCACAGCGTCCTCTTTCCATCGGCCGGGCGCCGGGCCATTGCAGGCACGGCCACTTCAACGCACCGGCGAGACATAGGTCTTTTCGCCGGCCTCGATCGACAGGTCGAGCCGGTTCTCCGGCGGCGGCAACGGACAGGTCGCGAACAGGGTGAACGCGCACGGCGGGTTGTAGGCGCGATTGAAGTCGAGCACGACCTTGCCGTCGGCTCCGGGCCATTGCGCATCGAGGAAGCGGCCGGCCGGATAGCTGCCGTGGCCGCTGGTGCGGTCGGCCAGGACGAAGAACAGGTCGCGCCCCGGTTCGCCCAGCGCCTCGAGCCGGAACGTCCTGCCGTCGCGCTCGAATTCCACCGCGCCGACATTGGGCGAATCGCTCTGGGTGCCGACGATGTCGCCGATCGGCAGGGTCTTGCCGGGCGGATGCGGCACGAACCGGCCCTCGATCCGCCAGGCCGGATCGGCCGGCCAGTATTGCAGGCCGGCAAACTGCAACCGGGTGGGCGCGTCGGCATGCTTGATCCGCAGCGCGTAGCGGTCGCCGCGCCGCAGCAGGGTCATCACCCCCTTGCCTTCATCGAAGCCGATCGCGGTCGGCTCCGGGTCGTGGTCGCTGTGCAGGGCGACCCGTCCGTGCAACGGCTTGTCGCCGAGGGTCAGTGCCGCGCCCTTTTCCGGGGTGAACCACCAGCGGCCCGCCTCGTCGCGCGAGACCATGCCCATGCGCTCGGGACCGAAGGCGAAGCGCACGCCATTGCCGATGCGCTCGCCGCTGCCGACGTAGTGCGCCTTCAGCTCCAGCCAGTGCAGCCCGACCAGACTGGTCCAGCCATCCGGCCGCAACAGGTCCTGCTCGCGCTGCTGGCGCCAGGCCTGCTGGTCGGCCAGGAATGCCGGATCCACCGCGGGCACGGCGGCCGGGCCCTTGCCCTCGCCCCCGCCGCCGCAGGCCCCCAGCAGCGATGCGCAGGCCAGCAGGCCCGTGGCCATGGCCGCGCGGGCCAGGCTCATCTTCCCCTCAGGAACCATCGGTCGATCTCCCCCAGGCTGAAGCGCGCCCAGGTCGGGCGGCCGTGGTTGCATTGTCCCGAACGCTCGGTGGCTTCCATGTCGCGCAGCAGTGCGTTCATCTCCGGCAGGGTCAGGCGCCGGTTCGCGCGCACTGCGCCATGGCAGGCCATGGTCGACAGCAGTTCATCGCGTGCGGCGGCGACCCGCCGGGTGGCGCCATGCTCGCGCAGGTCGGCCAGGACGTCGCGCAGCAGCGCTTCCGGATCGGCGTGCGCCAGCACTGCGGGCACGCTGCGCACGGCCAGGGTCTGCGGGCCGTTGCGGGTAACGTCGAAACCGAGTTCGGCCAGGGTCTGCGCCTCGCGCTCGGCCATGTCGGCATCGCGCTCCCCGACCGCCAGCGCCAGCGGCACCAGCAGCGGCTGCGCGCGCAGGCCGAGGCCGTCGTGGGCGGACTTGAGCCGTTCATAGCCGATCCGCTCGTGCGCGGCGTGCATGTCCACCACCACCAGGCCTTCGGCGTTCTCGGCCAGGATGTAGATGCCGTGCAACTGGGCGACGGCGAACCCCAGCGGCGGCACTTCGCCGTCGCCCGCGGGCAGCGCGGCGTCCTGGCGCGGCAGCGGCGCGGGGCCGGCAACCGGCGCTGCGCCCCGGGCTTCGCCCGGCCCGTACAGGACAGCGTAGGTGCCTGCGGCCTCGTCCACGCGCAGGCCCAGCGGCTGCGGCCGCGGGGTCCATCCCGGCACGCCTCCCGCAGTGCCCGCGGCGCCTTGGGTCGCGGCCGCCTGCGGCGATCCCGCCGCAGCGCCGGCCTCGGCACCGGCGCGCGTATGCGCCAGCGCCTCTTGCAAGGTGCGGAACACGAAATCGTGGACCAGCCGCCCGTCGCGGAAGCGCACTTCGTGCTTGGCGGGGTGCACGTTCACGTCCACCCGTGCCGGATCCAGCTCCAGGAACAGCACGTAGGCCGGCTGCCGGCCATGGAACAGCACGTCCTGGTAGGCCAGCTTCACCGCGTGGGCGACGCTGCGGTCGCGCACCGCGCGGCCGTTGACGTACAGGTACTGCTGGTCGGCACTGGAGCGCGAATAGTGCGGCTGCGCGATCCAGCCGTGCAGGCGCATCCCGGCGCCGGCATGGTCGATGCGCAGCGCGGCGCGGACGAAATCCTCGCCCAGGGTCTCGCCCAGGCGCATGCCCGCGTCGGTGTCGCCGGGGCGATAGCGGCGCGAGGGCTTGCCGTTGTGGCTCACCCGCAGTTCAACGTCCGGGCGCGCCAGTGCCAGCGAACGCAGCCACTCCTCGATGTGACCCAGTTCGGTGCGTTCGGCGCGCAGGAACTTGCGCCGCGCCGGCACGTTGAAGAACAGGTCGCGCACTTCGACCGTGGTTCCGGGCGCGTGCGCCTTGGGCGCGACCTCGCCCACCCGGCCGCCGTCGACCTGCAACTCGGCACCGTGCCCGTCGCCGGGCCGGCGCGAGGCCAGGCGGAAGCGGCTGACCGAGGCGATCGACGGCAACGCCTCGCCGCGGAAGCCAAGCGTGGCCACCGCCTCCAGGTCATCGAGCGAGGCGATCTTGCTGGTGGCGTGGCGACTGACCGCCAGCGCCAGTTCGTCGGCGGCGATGCCACCGCCATCGTCGCGGATCCTGATCAGGCGCACGCCGCCTTCCTCCAGGTCGATATCGACCCGGCCGGCGCCGGCGTCCAGCGCATTCTCGACCAGTTCCTTGACCACCGAGGCCGGCCGTTCGACGACCTCGCCAGCGGCGATCTGGTTGATCAGGGTGTCCGGAAGCGGTCGGATCGGCACGGCGTCGCGGCGTCGCGCGCCGGATCGGGAAACATGCGCCGATGATAGCCCGTGCGGGGGATCAGGGCGTGCCGCCGGCCATCGCCAGGCTCTCGGCCTCGGCACGGGCGGCGAACAGCGTGCCCGGCGGCGGCTGCCGGGTGAAATAGGTCGAGATGCCATCCACCACCGCACCGGCGACCTTGCGCTGGTAGGCCGGATCGGTCAGGCGCTTCTCCTCCTCGAGGTTGGAGATGAACGCCGTCTCCACCAGCATCGCCGGCATGTCCGAGGTGCGCAGCACCGCGAAGTTGGCGCGCTCGATGTTGGGCTTGTGGTTGTTGCCCACGCGCTTGAGCCCGCCGAGTACATGATTGGCCGCGTCCTCGGAGGCGCGCATGTGGCCGCTCTGGGCCAGGTCCAGGAGCACGCCGGCCAGCACGTTCTCGGTCTGCTGCAGGCGCACGCCGCCGACCAGGTCGGCCGCGTTCTCCTTGTCGGCCAGCCAGCGCGCGCGCTGCGAGGAGGCGCCCTTGGTCGAAAGCACGTACACCGAGGAGCCGCTCGCGCTGCGGTTCTCCGCCGCGTCGGCATGCAGGGACACGAAGATGTCGGCCTTGGCCTTGCGCGCGAGCTGGGCGCGCATCGGCAGCGGGATGAACACGTCCGCGTCGCGGACCAGGAAGGCCTTGAGCCCGGGCGTGGCATTGATCTGGCGCGCCAGTTCGCGGGCCATGGCCAGGGTCACGTCCTTCTCGCGCTTGCCGGTGGGGCCGATCGCGCCGGGATCCTGGCCGCCGTGGCCGGCATCGATGGCCACGACCAGCGGGCGGGTGCCGGACGGCAACGCCTTGGGCCTGGCCTGGATCGGGACCGGCGCCGGCTGCACGGGGGGATCCGGCTGGGCCACCGCCGGCACCGCGGCGAGACCGGCATCGGCCGGGACAGTGGGCGACGCTGCGCCCATGCCGGGCGCCCGCCCTTCCAGGATTTCGCGCGGCGACGGGCCGGAGGCGGCGTTCGTCGCAGGCACACCGGATCCGGCTGGCGCAGGCGTCGATTGGGCCACGGCAGGCGCGGGAGATTGCGCCGCCTGCGCCGCACGGGCGGCAAGCAGGGCCGTGGCGCGTGCGGCCTCTTCACGCGGGTCCGGCTCCGTCTGGACGGCGACAGTCGTCGGCGACGGCGATGCGGAAGCCGGTGCCGACCCGTCGCCAGGCCATTCGATCAGCAGGCGCGCGCCATCGGCGGACGGCTCGACCCGCAGCGGCAGCGCCGCCACCGGGGCCGACAGCTCGAACACGATGCGCAGCGTGCCCGGCACCGGCTGGCCGGTGCGTACCGCAGTGACCACGCCCGCCGGCGCGGGCAGCTTCAGGCCGCGGGCCGCCTGCGAATCGGACAGATCCAGCACCAGCCGGTCCGGACCGGCCAGGCTCAGGGTCTTGTACTGGCCGGTGCCCTGCAAGGCCACTTCGGCACGGGTTCCGGTGGCTCCCTGCTCCAGCACCAGCGAGCGGACCTGGCCGGCCCAGGCGCTACCGGCAAGCGACAATGCGGCGAGCACAAAGCCCACCTGCCACCCTCCGATCCTGGCGTTCCCCTGGCGCATGCCCGGATTCAAGCACCATGCAGGGACGAATGCAAGCATATTTCCTTTAAGAATCCGTGGCCTGGGCGACCTTCCTTGGGTCACCCGGCAAGAAGGGACTGCAAGCAGCCGGTTTCCTGCAAGGCAGCCAGCCATGCCGCTCCGGCGGCGGACCCCGCCTCCATCCCGGCCAGGCGCCCTGCCCCCGCCTGCTCCAGGCGGACCAGAAGGTCGGGGGGCGGCAGGGCCGCGGCGCCACGTTCGGGCCATTCGACCAGCCACAAGGTGGCCTCGTCGCCGTCCAGGCCCAGGAAATCCAGCTCGCCGGCGTTGCCGATCCGGTACAGGTCCAGGTGCCAGGCCTCGCCGCCCGGGACCGGATAACGCTCGAGCAGGGTGTACGTGGGGCTGCGGATCGGCCCCTGCACGCCCAGTTCGCGCAGCAGGGCACGGGCCAGGGTGGACTTGCCTGCGCCCAGTTCCCCGTGCAGGTGCACCACCGCGCTCGCGGGACGGGTGCGGGCCAGGGCGCGCCCCAACGCTTCGGTGGTTTCGCTGGCGGGCAGTTCGATCCGCATCAGGGCGTCTCCGGGTTGGCCAGCCGGCGCAGCCACGGCGCCAGGTCCGATGGCAGCAGACCGCGCTGGCCGGCGCGTGCGGCGGCGTCGCCGGCCAGCGCATGCAGCAGTGCCCCGGCACACGCGGCCTCGAACGCATGCAGGCCCTGTGCGCGCATCGCTGCGATGGCGCCGGTGAGCAGGTCGCCCATGCCGCCGGTGGCCATGCCCGGATTGCCCGCGGCGATCACGCATGGCGTGCGGCCGGGTGCGGCGACCAAGGTGCCCGCGCCCTTGAGCACCACCGTGCAGCCATAGCGTTCGGCCAGCGCCGCGGCCGCCGCGAAGCGGTCGCGTTGCACCGCCGCGGCGTCGCTGCCGAGCAGGCGCGCCGCCTCGCCCGGATGCGGAGTGAGGATCGCATCGTCGAGGACGCAGGGCGAGGCGGCGAGCAGGTTGAGCGCGTCGGCGTCGAGCACCAGCGGCCTGCCGCAGGCAAGCGAGCGCAGGAACAGCGCGGCGCCCCAGTCGCCGCACCCCAGCCCCGGGCCGCAGGCCACGACTCCGGCGTCGGCGGACCCGTCGAGCAGGGGCGCCAGGTCCGCCTCGGCATCCACCGCGCGGGCCATCGCCTCCGGACGGCGGGCGAGCACGGCCGGGACATGCGCCGCGCGGGTCGCCACGCCGACCAGGCCAGCGCCGGTCCGCAACGCGGCTTCGGCGCAGAGCAGGATCGCGCCGCCGGCGCCATGGTCGCCGCCCACGCACAGCACGCGCCCGGATTCGCCCTTGTGGGTATTGCGGCGGCGCGGCGGCAGCCAGCGGCGCAAATCGGCGGCGTCGAGCAGTTCGGCGGACGGCGTGCAACCGGCGAACCGCGCGGCGTCGACGCCCAGCGTGTCCAGCAACAGTTCGCCGCCGTGCTCCAGCGCCGCGCCGGTGCGCAGGCCCGCATGCGCGACGATGAACTGCAGGGTGCATTGCGCATGCACGGCCGCGCCCGGTGCGCTGCCACGGTCGGCATCGATGCCGCTGGGGACGTCGAGCGCGAACACCGGCGCCGGGGCGGCGTCCAGCGCCCGGATCAGCGCCGCCAGATCCTCGCGCGGCGCCTGCTCCAGGCCGATGCCGAACAGCGCATCGACCAGCACGTCGGCCTCGTCCAGCGGCACGGGGAACAGTTCGATCCGACCGCCGGCGCCGAGGTATTCGGTGCACGCGCGCTGGGCCAGCGGCGTGCGCGGCCCGCCCCCGCGCGGATGCACCACCCGCACCTGGCGCCCGGACTGCAGCGCGAGCCGCGCCAGCACGTAGCCGTCGCCACCGTTGTTGCCGCTGCCGCAGGCCACCAGCAGCCGCTGCGCCTGGGGCCAGCGGTGCAGCAGCGCCCGCCAGCCGGCCTGGCCGGCGCGCTGCATCAGCGCGTAGCCGTCGCCACCGAGCGCGGCGGTGGCCAGGCGATCAGCTTCGCGCGCGGCGGCGGTGGCGTACAAGGCGTCCATGCGCCGATTCTAGCGTCGGCGTGGCGCCTGCCGCGCGGCGTCCCGCGGACGGCAGGCGCACGCTCCCTATAATCCCGCCATGTCCTTGCCCCCGCCCGCTGCGGTCTGCTCCACCTCCGCCGACCCGCGCGCCGTCGCCCGCAGGGTGCGCGAACTGGCGCGCGAACTGGGCTTCCAGCGCTGCGGCATCGCCGGTGTGGAGCTGGGTGCGGACGAGGACCACCTGCGCGACTGGCTGGCCCAGGGCCTGTACGGCACGATGGACTGGATGGCCCGCCACGGCGACCGGCGCAGCCGTCCGCAGGAACTGGTGCCGGGCACGCTGCGGGTGGTGTCGGTGGGCCTGGACTACGGTCGCGACGACGGCGAGCAGGCCTGGCGAACGCTGGCCGACGGCGAGCGCGCCTACGTCGCCCGCTACGCGCTCGGCCGCGACTACCACAAGCTCATGCGCAACCGGCTGCAGAAGCTGGCCGAGCGGGTACAGGACGAGATCGGCCCGTTCGGCCATCGCGTGTTCGTCGATTCGGCGCCGGTGCTGGAACGCGCGCTGGCGCGCAACGGCGGCCTGGGCTGGATCGGCAAGCACACCTGCCTGATCGACAGCGATGGCGGGTCGTGGTTCTTCCTCGGCGAGATCTACCTCGACTTGCCGCTGCCGGTGGACGAGCCGGCCAGCGCGCACTGCGGCACCTGCGTGCGTTGCATCGAGGTCTGCCCAACCCGGGCGATCGTGGCGCCGTACCGGCTCGACGCGCGGCGCTGCATTTCCTACCTGACCATCGAGCACGAAGGCGCGATCCCGGAGGAACTGCGCCCGGCGATCGGCAACCGCATCTTCGGCTGCGACGATTGCCAGCTGGTCTGCCCCTGGAACAAGTTCGCCAAGCGCAGCGATGAGCCGGACTTCCGCGCGCGCAACGACCTGGACGTGGCCACCCTGCCGCAGTTGTTCGCGTGGGAGGAGGACGAGTTCCTGCGCCGCACCGAAGGCAGCCCGATCCGGCGCAGCGGCCACGAGCGCTGGCTGCGCAACATCGCCGTGGCGCTGGGCAACGCTCCCTCCACACCCGACGTGCTCGCGGCCCTCGAATCCCGGCGCGAGCACCCTTCCCCCGTGGTGCGCGAGCACGTGCAGTGGGCGCTGGCACGGCACGCGACATACCTGGCACCGGATTCGTAGCCGAAGCAAAGGCAAACACACAGGCACTATCTTCGAACGGGGGCCGCCGCTGCACGGGGCTCGCGTTCGCCGCGTGGTTCCGCCTCCTGCTCCAACACGCGGGCGCAGTACATCCGTGTACTGCTCGAACGCGAGCCCCGTGCAGCGACGTCCTCCGCGCGCTTCGGGACTCCCGCTCCTGTGGGATGTGCCTCGGACAGTTGTTGTAGAGCCGACTGTTAGTCGGCTCTACAGCCGCACTGGCAACGGTAGCCATTGGCCTGCTTTCCGTTGGGGGCCGATCCCCTTGGGGCGACCTGGTGCGATGCCTGCCGACGGGAAGTAAAGGAGGAGGTCCTGGCCGCAGGCCAGGGCCGGGGGACATGAGCGGCGGCAGGCATCGTGCCGGGGCGCGTGCAGCCCACCGTCCCCACAAGGGCTTTCCCCATGCAAGCAGCAACCTCGACCCTCGCGAAAGACGCCGTGCCTTGGGCTTTGGGCTTGGACACAAGCAGAACGCGATCACCCCCCGTCGCGCTATGCTGTCCCGCCGCCCAGCGCGCACCGATGCCCGAGCAGCCGCCCGTCCTCACGCCCAGCCAGCTCAATACCCTGGCGCGCGACCTGCTGGAGAGTGCCTTCCCCCTGGTCTGGGTCGAGGGCGAACTGGGCAACGTCACCCGCCCCGGCTCCGGGCACCTGTACTTCACCCTCAAGGACGCGCGCGCCCAGGTGCGCTGCGCCATGTTCAAACCCAAGAGCCAGTGGCTGAAGTTCGTGCCGCGCGAAGGACTCAAGGTGCTTGGCCGCGGCCGCCTGACCCTGTACGAAGCGCGGGGCGATTACCAACTGGTGTTCGACCACCTCGAGGAAGCCGGCGAAGGCGCCCTGCGCCGCGCGTTCGAGGCGCTGCAGGCGAAGCTGGCCGCCGAAGGCCTATTCGACCCCGCCCGCAAACGCCCCCTGCCCGCCTGGGTGCGCCGCCTGGCGGTGATCACCTCACCCACCGGCGCGGCCGTGCGCGACGTGCTCAGCGTACTCTCGCGGCGCTTGCCGCTGCTGGAAGTGGATGTCCTGCCCAGCCTGGTGCAGGGCGAGACCGCCGCCGCGCAGATCGCCGACCTGCTGCGCCGCGCCGGCGCCAGCGGCCGCTACGACGCGGTGCTGCTGGCCCGCGGCGGCGGCTCGCTGGAAGACCTGTGGGCATTCAACGACGAAGCACTGGCCCGCGCCATCGCCGCCTCGCCGGTGCCGGTGGTGTCGGCGGTGGGCCACGAGACCGACTTCACCCTGGCCGATTTCGCCGCCGACGTGCGTGCGCCCACGCCGTCGGTGGCCGCCGAGCTGCTGGTGCCGGACCGGCGCGACCTGCTCGCGCGCCTGCGCGCCCTGCGCGATCGCGCGCAGGCGTCGCAGCGCCAGCGCCTGCGCCAGGCCATGCAGCGCGCCGACCGCGCCATGCTGCGGCTGCAGGCGCAGTCGCCATCCGCGCGCCTGCGCCTGTTGCGCCAACGCCAGGACGGACTGCGGCGGCGCCTGGAGGCACTGTGGCACGCACGCCTGCAGGATCGCCAGGCGCGCCTGCGCCATGCCGCGGCGGTGTTGCGTGCACACCATCCTTCACGCCGCCTGTCGCAGTTGCGCGATCGCCTGTTGCGGCTGGGTGCGCGGCCACGTGCCGGCATCGCCCGCGCGCTCCAGCGCGACGCGCTGAAACTGCGCGCGCTGGCGCGTTCGCTGGAGGCATGCAGCCCGTTGGCCACGGTCGCACGCGGCTACTCGATCCTCAGCCTGGAAAGCGACGGCCGGCTGGTGCAATCGGTGGCTCAGGTCGCCGTCGGCGACCGCGTGCAGGCACGACTGCGGGATGGCGCACTGTCGCTGTCGGTCGAAACGATACGGCCCGGGCCAACGGAATAGGGATAGAAAGCGGCACGCGTCATCCGACGGTCATTTCGGGGTAACGGCGCTGGCATCGGCGATGCGGAGGATGGGCAAAACCCGGAGCCGCCGCGCATGCGCTACGCCCTCGTCACAGAAACCTGGCCACCCGAAGTCAACGGGGTCGCGTTGACCGTGCAGGCGCTGGCCCGGGGCCTGATCGCCCGCGGCAACGCGATCGAGGTGGTGCGGCCGCGGCAACCCGCCGATCCGGCGGGTGCGAGCGGGGACGCGTCGCATGCGAGCCTGCTCCTACGCGGTGCCGCCCTGCCCTGCTATCCCGGCCTGCGCTTCGGCCTGCCGGCGACGCGGATCCTGGCCAGTCACTGGCGCCGGTCGCCACCCGACGCGATCTACGTCGCCACCGAGGGTCCGCTCGGCTGGTCGGCGCTGCGCGCGGCCGAACGCCTGGGCATCCCGGTCGCCTCCGGCTTCCATACCCGCTTCGACCGGTACATGCGCGACTACGGCATGCCTTGGCTCGAAGGCACGGCGCTGGCATGGATGCGGCGCTTCCACAACCGTGCCGACGCCACCCTGGTACCGACCCTGGAACTGGCGAACCTGCTCCAGTCCTCGGGCTTCCTGCGCATCCGCCGGCTGGCGCGTGCCGTCGACACCGGACTGCTGGCGCCGGAGATGCGCGAAGCGGGATTGCGCACGGCCTGGGGCGCGCACGCCGACACCCTGGTGGCGATTCATGTCGGCCGCATCGCCCCGGAAAAGAACCTGGGCCTGGCGGTACGCGCGTTCCGGGAACTGCAGCGACGGCACCCGGATGCGCGCTTCGTCTGGGTCGGCGACGGCCCGGCCCGCGCGGCGCTGGCGCGCGACAACCCGGATTTCGTCTTCTGCGGCATCCAGCGCGGCGCCGACCTGGCGCGCCATTTCGCCTCCGGCGACCTGTTCCTGTTCCCCAGCCGCAGCGAAACCTTCGGCAACGTCATCCTGGAAGCCATGGCCAGCGGCGTGCCGGCGGTGGCGTTCGACTCCGGCGCCGCACGCGAACACCTGCGCGACGGCGAGCACGGCGCGCTGGTGGCGGACGATGCGGAATTCGTCGCCGCGGCCGCGAGACTGGCCGGCGATCCGGCCGGGTTGCGGAAGATGGGCGCCGCCGCACGCAATGCGATGTTGCGCCTGCGCCCGGAACAGGTCGCCGCCGAGTTCGATGCGCTGCTGGCGGGATTGGCCCGCCGTGGGGAAGGCCATGTCGTCCTCACCGCTTGAACGCCTCTACCCCGTCCCCCTGCCGCCCCTGCGTCGCCGCGGCGCGCGCCTTCGGGTGCGCGAGCGAAGCTGGTGCCGGCGCGCCAACCGCTGGGGTTCGAGTGGACTGGTGCGGCGCTTTTTCGCCGCGATCAGCCGTCTCGGCGATGGCGTGTTCTGGTACGCGCTGATGGGCGCGCTGGTGTTGTTCGACGGCATGGCCGGCATGGCCGCGTCGGCGCACATGGCCGCCACCGGCCTGGTCGCGCTGCTGGTGTACAAGGGCCTGAAGCGCTGGACCCGGCGCCCGCGGCCATTCGCCGCAGATGGGCGCATCCGGGCCTGGGTCGCGCCGCTGGACGAGTTCAGTTTCCCCTCCGGGCACACCCTGCATGCGGTGACGTTCACCGGGATCGCCCTGGCGTGGTATCCGTGGCTGGCCGTGCTGCTGGTGCCGTTCAGCGCCTCGGTGGCGGTATCGCGGGTGGTGCTGGGCCTGCACTATCCGAGCGACGTCCTGGCCGCGCTGGGAGTGGGTCTGGCGCTGGCCGGCCTCTCGCTCTGGCTGGCGGCGGCTATGTAGGAGCGGTTGGTTCGCGCCCCTGTCGAACGGTTCGTCGTCCCGCACCCGCGATCCTCGATGGCGGAGCAAGCGGGCGGGTGCCGGCTGCTGGCCGGCACCACAGGCGACAGGTGCCTATGGGGTGTAGCGCTCCAGGCGGGCGCGCAGCAGGGCCGGCGCCAGTTGCCCGGACCAGTCGCGGTCGTTGGCGACCTGGGCGCTGACGCGCGTGCCTTCCAGCAGCCCGACGTCCAGGTCGGCGAAGGCCCAGGCTTCGTCGCCACGGGTGCGCGCGAGGATTCCGTCGGCGGGGAAACCGGCATCCATCGGCGCGTACACCGTGGCCTCGCCGGTGTTCTCGTCCAGCGCCGGGCTCCACGGTGCCTGCCCCGCGGTGACGGCCTGCGCCACGAAGATGCGGTTCTCCAGCGCGCGCGCCAGGCAACCGACCCGGACGCGGGTCGCGCCGGCGGCGGTGTCGGTGCAACTGGGCACCAGCAACAGGCGCGCACCGGCCTCGCATTGCGCGCGCACCGGCAGCGGGAACTCGCTGTCGTAGCAGATCGAGATGCCGACGCGCACGTCGCCGACCGGGGCCACCTTGAGCGCATCGCCACCCACGATGGTGCCCACGGCCTTCTCGAAGCCGGTCAGTTGCAGCTTGTCCTGCCACAGGCGGCCGCCATCGGGGGCGAACAGGTCGCTGCGGTTGCGATGGCCTCCGTCCGCCTGCGCCAGCAGGAAACTGCCGGCGACCACATGCATGCCGGTTTCCCGCGCCAGCCCGGCGAACAATTCCAGCCAGGCGGCGCGCAGCGGCTGGATCGCGGCCAGCGAGGCGTGCAGGTCGCCATGCACTTCGGCAGGGAACAGGGCAGCCAGCTCCAGCGACAGGTACTCCGGCAGCACCGCGACCTGCGCTCCGCGCGAAGCCGCCGCGCCCAGCAGGCGCCGTTGCTTCGCGGCGAATTCGTCGAAACTGGATGGACGACCGACCGGATACTTGCACGCGGCGACCTTCATCGAGCCTGCTCCCAGTCGCGCAGCCAGAAGGTCAGCGCATGCGCGACCTCGCCATGGCCGGCCTCGTTCCATGGCAGGTGCATGGTCATGCCCGGCTGCCGCGCGTAGCCGCGCCGGGTCCAGAACGCATCGTTGGGCCGGTAGTCCGGCGGCTGCCGCGGATCGTCGCCGTCGCGATCCACCGCGCAGAACGCGGTCCAGCGGAAGCGCCCCAGCGCCCGCGCATGCGCCTCGCGCCGGTCGAAGAAGGCATGCCCGACTCCCAGCCCGCGATATCCGGGCAGCAACACCGATTCGCCGAAATAGAACACCCGTTCGGCCGGCATCCCCGCCGTGCGGAACGGCTCCGAGAATGCAGCCTCGTCGTCGACCAGCGGCAGCCCGGTGGAGGCGCCGACCACGCGCTCCCGGTCCAGGGCCAGCACGAACATGCTTTCCGGCGAGCGCGCATAGGCAGCCAGGTACGCGCGCTCGTAGGCTGCATCGCCTGCGTACAGGTACGGCCACCCGGCGAACACGGCCATGCGCAGCCGCGCCACGTCATCCAGCCACGGATGGGCTTCCTCGCCATGGAAACTGCGGATCTCCGGGGTCTTCGCCATGCGTGGATTCTAGGCCGTTCCGGGACTTCCGAACGCTTCCACGGGCGAGCTGGTGCGAGTGGCACACGGATGTACCACCTGCGCCTCGGCACTCAGTCCTGCTTCCCCAGTCTTCCCAGCGAGGTGGCCATCTCCCAGGACTTCAGGCCGCGCGCGCCCAGGTGGTGGGCCAGCACCGCGCGCAGCGGCAAGCGCAGGCTGGCCAGGTCGGCCGCGTCGGGCCGGGCATCGGCGGCCAGCGCCAGCAGGGCACGGCCGGTAGCGGCTGCATTGCGCTCGGACTGGCCGCGATCGCTGAGCAGGCGGCGCGGGCCGTGCTCGGGATCGAGGCGATAGCGAGCCGCCGGATCCAGCGGCTCGCCATCACCGTCGCAATGCAGCTCGAAACCCACGCCCAGTGCCTCGAGCAGATCGCGCTCGAAGCGGCGCAGCGTCCAGGCCAGCGACCCGCTGCCGCGCAGGCGCTCGCGGGTGCGCGCGTAGGCGACATCCAGTTCGGGCAACGGATCCTGCCGCGGCGCCAGCCGCAGCACCAGTTCGTTGAGGTAGAACGCCGCCAGCCAGGCGTCGCCGGCCAGTTGCGGCGCCGCGTCCAGGGATTCGGCCACGCGCAGCTGGGCCAGTTCCCCGGCCATCACCGCGTCGAAGCGAATGTGCTGCAACGGCTGCAGCGCCGCACGCAGCACCTGCCGTTTCGGCGACTGCACCCCGCGCGCGACCAGGCCGATGCGGCCGTGGCCGGCGCTCAGCACTTCCACCAGCAAGCTGGTCTCGCGCCACGGCCGCGCGTGCAGGACGAAGCCGGTCTCGCCCTCGATGCGCATGCCGGATTCAGGCCCGGGTCGCCACGGCCGGGCTCAGCCTTCGCCGTAGCCGAAGGCCTTCAGCGCCGCCTCGTCGTCGGACCAGCCCTCGCGCACGCGCACCCAGGTCTCCAGGAACACCTTGCAGCCGAACAGCCGCTCCATCTGCTGGCGCGCCTTGCTGCCGATCCCGCGCAGGCGTTCGCCGCCCTTGCCGATGACAATGGGCTTCTGGCCCTCGCGCTCCACCCACACCACCGCGCCGATCCGCAACAGTTCGCCGCCCTTCTGGGTGGTGTCCACGGCGAACCGCTCGATCTCCACCGTGGTCGCGTAGGGCAATTCGTCGCCAAGCTGCCGCATCAGCTGCTCGCGCAGCAGTTCGGCGGCGAGGAAGCGCTGGCTGCGGTCGGTGATCTCGTCCTCCTCGTACGCCGGCGGTGCTTCCGGCACCAGCTTCAGCAAATCGCGCGCCAGCGTCTCCAGGCCTTTGCGCTTGAGCGCCGAGACCGGATGGATCGCGGCGAACTCGCGGCCCTCGCTGACCCGGGCCAGGAACGGCAGCAGCGCGGCCTTGTCCTTGAGCCGGTCGACCTTGTTCACCGCCAGCACCACCGGGATGCCGCCGGCACGCAGGACATCGAACACCAGGGTGTCCTCCTCGTCCCAGCGCCCGGCCTCGACCACCATCAGCGCCGCGTCCACGTCCTCCACCGCGCCGCGCACGGTGCGGTTCATCACCCGGCTCATCGCCGAGGCCTTGAACCTGCCCTCGCCGCGGTGCAGGCCGGGAGTATCGACCAGCAACAACTGTCCGCCCTCCAGCGTGGCGATGCCCAGCAGCCGGTGGCGGGTGGTCTGCGGACGGTTGGAGACGATGCTGACCTTGGCCCCGACCAGGGCATTGACCAGGGTGGATTTGCCGACGTTGGGCCGGCCGACCACCGCGACGCTGCCGCAACGGTAGGAATGTTCGCTAGGTTCGGGATTCACGTGTTCGGACCGTTCATGCATGCCGGGGCGAAGGCTCCAGCGATTCCAGCACCGCCGCCGCCGCCGCCTGTTCGGCCAGCCTGCGCGAGGTGCCCTGGCCTTCGGCGCTGACCGCAGGCTCGTTCAGGGTACACCGGGCCAGGAACAACTTGGCATGTTCCTCCCCGCTCTCGGACACCAGCTCGTAGGCCGGCAATGGCCGCTGCCGCGCCTGCAGCCACTCCTGCAGTCGGGTCTTGGCGTCCTTGTCCGGCTTGCCCACCGGCAAGGCCGCCAACGCCGGCTCGAACCAGGACAGGACCACGCCGCGGCAGGCCTCGTAGCCGGCATCCAGGTAGATCGCCGCGACCACCGCCTCCAGCGCGTCGGCCAGGATCGAATCGCGGCGGAAGCCGCCGGACTTCAGTTCGCCCGGTCCCAGGACCAGGCGCTCGCCCAGTTCCAGGTGTCGGGCGATGGCGGCCAGCGAGGCCTCGCGGACCAGTTCGGCGCGGGCCCGGGTCAGCACGCCTTCGTCGGCCTTCGGCCAGCGCTGGAACAGGGCCTCGGCGGCGATCAGGTTGACCACCCCATCGCCGAGGAACTCCAGCCGCTCGTTGTGGATCGCCGCGGCGCTGCGATGGGTCAGCGCCTGCGCCAGCAGCGACGGATCGGCGAAACGATGGCCGATCCGGTCGCGCAGGACGCTGCGCTCAATCGCCACCACCGCGCCGGGTCAGGTCCTGGGTCTTGTCGAAGCGCCCGACCACGTCCAGGTTGCCGATCAGCGGCCGCCGCACCTCGTAGTTCACCCGCATCTTCCAGCCGCCCTCGATGCGCTCGAACTTGACGTTCTGCGGCTTCACGTTCTCGGAATAGTTGATGTACAGGCGGCGGAAGAACAGGTCCTGGACCTTGGCCGGATCCATGTCCGCCACCCCCGGCTCGTTGGCCAGGCCCTTCATCGCCGACTGCACCGAGTAGTACTCCTGGTACATCGGGAACAGCTTCATGCCGATGTACGCGGCGAACCCGACCACCGCCAGCACCACCAGGAATCCCAACAGGCTCAGACCACTCTGCTTGCGCTTCATTGCCGTTCCCCTCGAACTTGGTTGCCCGGAACGCGCCGCCGGATGCGATCCGTCGCGCGTCACTCGATCTTCGTCCCGATCCGCGAAGGATCGAAACTGCCCCTGCAGAACCACCCTTCGCAATTCAGCCAGATCAGGAACGCCCTGCCCCGCAGGTTCTGCTCGGGGAGGAAATGGGTCTGGGTCCAGAACCGGCTGTCCTCGCTATTATCACGATTGTCGCCCATGACGAAATACTGCCCCTCCGGGACGGTCCATTCGCCCTGACCGGCGGGGTTGGCCCGGCCCAGCCACTCGAGGATCCGGTGGTCCCGGCCCGGCAGCCGCTCCAGCAGCAGGGACGCCCCGTTCATCTCCGCACCGCGGCCCTGGCCGGTGAACTCGCCCAGCACCTCCTGCGGTATCGCTTCGCCGTTCACGTACAGGGTATCGCCGTGGAAGCCGATCCGGTCGCCCGGCAGGCCGATCACCCGCTTGATCCAGTTCTGGTCCGGCGCGTGCGGCGGCTTGAACACCACCACGTCGCCTCGCGCCGGCTCGCCCAGGGCCAGGATCTTGCGGTTGTTCACCGGCAGGCGCAGGCCGTAGGAAAACTTGTTGACCAGGATGAAGTCGCCGATCAGCAGGTTCGGCATCATCGAGCTGGACGGGATCTTGTACGGCTCGGCCACGAAGCTGCGCAGCACCAGCACCAGGGCCAGCACCGGGAAGAACGCGCGCGAGTAGTCCACCAGCACCGGCTCCTCGGCCAGCAGGCCGTCGCGCGCGGCGCGGCGCCTGGCCAGGAACAGCCTGTCCAGCAGCCAGATCAGGCCGGTGGCGAAGGTCAGCACCACCAGGCCGAGTTCAAACCATTTCATGCGTAGTCCTTGCGAAACGTGACCGGAACCATCCCATGCCACCTCACTTGCCGTCCACCTGCAGCACCGCCAGGAAGGCCTCCTGCGGGATCTCCACCCGGCCGACCTGCTTCATCCGCTTCTTGCCTTCCTTCTGCTTCTCCAGCAGCTTCTTCTTGCGGCTGATGTCGCCGCCGTAGCACTTGGCCAGCACGTTCTTGCGCAGCGCCTTGACCGTGGAGCGGGCGATGATCTGCGAGCCGATCGCCGCCTGGATGGCCACGTCGAACTGCTGGCGCGGGATCAGGTCCTTCATCTTCTCGCACAGCTCGCGGCCGCGGCGGTCGGCGTGGCTGCGGTGCACGATCAGCGACAGCGCGTCGACCCGGTCGCCGTTGATCAGGGTGTCCACGCGCACGAACGGGCCGGCCTCGAAACGCAGGAAGTGGTAGTCCAGCGAAGCATAGCCGCGGCTGACCGACTTGAGCTTGTCGAAGAAATCCAGCACCACTTCGGCCATCGGCAGCTCGTAGCTGATCTGCACCTGGCTGGCCATGTAGGTGATGCCGATCTGCACGCCGCGCTTGTCCTCGCACAGCTTGATGATCGAGCCGATGTATTCCTCCGGAGTGAGGATGTTGGCCCGGATGATGGGCTCGCGGACCTCGTCGATCAGGTTGGCCTGCGGCAGCTTGGCCGGGTTGTCCAACGGCATGACCGTACCGTCGGTGCGCAGCACTTCATAGACCACGGTCGGCGCGGTGCTGATCAAGTCCAGGTCGTACTCGCGCTCCAGCCGCTCCTGCACGATCTCCATGTGCAGCATGCCCAGGAAGCCGCAGCGGAAGCCGAAGCCCATCGCCTCCGAACTCTCCGGCTCGAAGCGCAGCGCCGCGTCGTTCAGGCGCAGCTTCTCCAGCGCCTCGCGCAGGTCGGGATAGTCCTCGGCGTTGACCGGGAACAGGCCGGCGAACACCCGCGGCTGCATCTCCTGGAAGCCGGGCAGCGGCTTGGGCGCCGGCGCGCTGGCCAGGGTCAGGGTGTCGCCGACCGGGGCACCGTGCACGTCCTTGATCGAGGCGGTGATCCAACCCACCTCGCCCGCGCGCAGGGCCGGCAACTCCTTGCGCTTGGGGGTGAACACGCCGACCTTGTCCACCTCGTGGGTGCGGCCGGTGGACATCACCAGGATCTTGCTCTTGGGCGCGATCTCGCCCTGCATCACCCGCACCAGCGAGACCACGCCGAGATAGTTGTCGAACCACGAATCGATGATCAGCGCCTGCAGCCGGTCGGTGTCGCGCGGCACCGGCGGCGGGATGCGGTGGACGATGGCTTCGAGCACGTCGCCCACGTTCAGGCCGGTCTTGGCGCTGACCGCGATCGCGTCGGTGGCGTCGATGCCGATCACCGCCTCGATCTCGGTCTTGGCGCGCTCGACGTCGGCGGTGGGCAGGTCGATCTTGTTCAGCACCGGCACCACTTCCAGGCCCTGCTCCACCGCGGTGTAGCAGTTGGCCACCGACTGCGCCTCCACGCCCTGGGCGGCGTCCACCACCAGCAGCGCGCCCTCGCAGGCGGCCAGCGAGCGGCTGACCTCGTAGGAGAAGTCGACGTGGCCGGGGGTGTCGATGAAGTTCAGGAAGTAGGTGTTGCCGTCCTTGGCCTGGTACGGCAGCGAGACGGACTGGGCCTTGATGGTGATGCCGCGCTCGCGCTCGATCGGGTTGGAATCGAGCACCTGCGCTTCCATCTCGCGCGCTTCCAGGCCGCCGCACAGCTGGATGATGCGGTCGGCGAGGGTCGACTTGCCGTGGTCGACATGGGCGATGATGGAAAAATTGCGGATGAACCGCATGGAATCGGAAGACATGGGGGGGCGGCGGTGCGCGCCGTCGTGAGGCAACGGGAGATTATCGCACGCCCCGGGGCCGGGCCGGCCACGCCGGCCTGCCGCCCGCCGGCACAGGGCCGGCTGCTGGCCGTCCCTGCGGCATCATCTGCCGGGCCGATCCCCCCGGCACGGGCGGGGGAATCGTCACGCCCGGGCGTGACGGTCAGTCGCCCGCGTCCACGGTCAGGGCGACGAACTGGTTGGCCCCGTTCGGGGCCCGGACCAACAGCATCACCGCATCGCCCGGACGGGCACCGCGCAGTTCGCGCTCCAGCGCGGCGACACTGCCCACGGGGGTGCGGCCGACCTGCAGGATCGCCATGCCCGGGGCCAGGCGCTCGCGCGCCTCGGCGCCCTCGACGCCGACGATGGCCACGCCCTTGCCGGCCTCCAGGCCGAGCCGCGCGCGGGCGGGCTCGTCCAGTTCGGCCACGCGCAGGCCCAGCGCGGCCACGGTCGAAGCGGATGCCGGGGCCGGGCCCCTGCCTTGCGGGCCGTTCGCGGCAACCGCCGCCTCGCCCGGCAACGCGCCCAGGGTCACGGCCAGTTCGCGCGGCTTGCCATCGCGGATCACCCCGACCTTGGCCTTGGTACCCGGCGGCAACATGCCCACCATCGGCGGCAGGTCGGCGCTGGTGGCGACTGCACGGCCGTTGACCGAGACGATCACGTCGCCGATCTCGATGCCGCCCCTTTCGGCCGCGCTGCCCGGCTCGACGCTGTTGACCAGCGCGCCGTTGCTGTTGGCCAGGCCCAGGGCCCGGGCCTCGCCGGCGTCGATCGGCTCGATCACCACCCCGAGCATGCCGCGGCTGACCTTGCCGCTGGTCTTGATCTGTTCCACCGCGCTCATCGCCAGGTCGATCGGAATGGCGAAGCTCACGCCCATGTAACCGCCGGAGTTGCTCAGGATCTGCGAATTGATCCCGACCACCTCGCCGGAGGTGTTGAGCAGCGGGCCGCCGGAGTTGCCGCGGTTGATCGCCACGTCGGTCTGGATGAAGGGCACGTACTGCTGCCCGGTGTCGCGCGCGGTCCGGCCGACCGCGCTGACGATGCCGGCGGTGACCGACTGCTCCAGGCCCAGCGGCGAACCGATCGCCACCACCCACTGGCCCGGCTTGAGCGCGGCAGACTTGCCCTGGTGCAGCACCGGCAGGCCCTTGCCCTCGACCTTGAGCAGAGCCACGTCGTAGGTCGGGTCGCCGCCGACCAGCTTGGCGCTGAGTTCGCGGCGGTCGGACAGGCGCACGGTGATGCTTTCGGCGCCGTCGACCACGTGGTGGTTGGTCAGGATGTAGCCGTCGTCGGAGATCAGGAAACCCGAGCCCACCGACCGGCCCTGCGGACCTCCCGGACCACCCGGGCCGGGCATTCCCGGCATCCCCGGGAAATCCGGGCCGAAGAAGCGGCGGAAGATTTCCGGCATCTGCTCCTGGTCCGGCATGCCGCCATGGGCGCGGCTGGCCTGGCGCGGGCCGATCTTCGCCTCGATGTTGACCACGGCCGGACCGACCTGTTCGACCAGGCGGGTGAAATCGGGCAGGCCGGCGACCAGCGGCGCGGCGGCGGTTGCGGACGCGGACTGGCTCTGCGGCGCCGGCGCACCGGTCGCCTCGGGGGCGCGCGCGCAGGCCATCAGCGGCGCGGTCATGACCAGGGCGGCGAGAAGACTGGGACGGACTCGGGAGTTCATCGGATTGCGTGCCTTCGGTACGTTGGGGGAGCGGCCGCCGGACAGCGGGCCGTGGTGCAGCCACCCGTGCGGAACACGGGCGTGATCGGAAAGGGATCTGCGGTCAGGTCGGGCCGTCGGCCAGCGGCGGGACAACCGGGGCTAGCGTTCGTGATCCACCGGCGCCGGCCGGCCGGCGCCCTCGGCGGCGGCCGGCGGCGGCAGGCGCGGCTCGAACGGATAGAAGGACGCACTCGCGGCCGGCTCGCCGAAACCGGCGGTATAGGCGCTGCCGGCCGGCTGCGCCAGGGCTGCGCGCGGCCACGGCCGGGCCTGCAGCGGCGCCGGAGAAGCGAACGGGTCGTCCGGGGCGGGCACGGCGGCGAGCGCCTGCGGTCCGGCATCGGCCACCGCGTCGGCCAGGAGGGACGGCGCGGCGGAGGCCGCGGGCACGCGCACGGCGACCATGCGTGCCGGTTCGCGCTGGGCGCGCACCGGCGCCGGACGCCGTTGCGATTGGGTCGCTACCGGAGCTTCGACGACGGCTGGCGCGGCATCGGCCAGGATCGCTTCGGTGGACGGCAAGGCCTGCATCGCAGCCACGGGAGCCGGGACATGGGACGGATCGGTTGCCAGCGGGCGGCCGACGAACATGGCCACCGCGGCCACCGACGCGGCCAGCGCGGCGCCACCGCCCCAGCGCGTCCAGGCCTGGCGGCGACGGACGGCGGCCTGAGGCGGCACTGCCGCCTCCGATGCCGCCGGCGCCGCGGCGAGGGCCGCGGCGATGCGTGCGCCCAGGTCCGGCGCCGCCGCACGCCGCACCTGCCCGCGCAGCACGTCGCCGCACAGCTGCCAGCGCTCGAAGCGGCCACCCAGGTCGGCGTCGTGCTCCAGCCGGCGCAGCAGGAAGCGCGCCTCGTCCGGCGCCAGTTCGCCATCGACCAGCGCCGACAGTTGCTGCCGGTGATGCTGCTCGAGCTTGTCGTCGATGCGGTCGGGATCGTGGCTCATGGACGGTTTCGTTCGCGTGTGGCGCTTTGGACATCAAGCAGGGGCTGGAGTTCCACGTCGATGGCCTCGCGCGCCCGGAAGATGCGCGAGCGCACCGTCCCGATCGGGCAGTCCATCTTCTGCGCGATCTCCTCGTAGCTCAGGCCGTCCACCTCGCGCAGGGTGATGGCGGTCCGCAGTTCCTCCGGCAGCGCGTCGACCGCCTTCATCACCGTGCGCTCCAGCTCCTCGCGCATGGCCTCGCGCTCGGGCGTATCGGTGTCGCGCAGGCGCGCGCCGAGGTCGTACTGCTCGGCGTCGGCGGCGTCGATGTCGTCCGTGGGCGGACGGCGGTTGTGGGCGACCAGGTGGTTCTTGGCGGTATTCACGGCGATCCGGTGCAACCAGGTGTAGAACTGGGCGTCGCCCCGGAAGTTCCCCAGTGCGCGGTAGGCGCGCATGAAGGTCTCCTGGGCCACGTCCTGGCATTCGCTCCAGTCCGACACGTAGCGCCCGATCAGCGCGGTGATCCGGTGCTGGTACTTGCGCACCAACAGGTCGAACGCCGCACCGTCGCCACGCTGCACGCGGCGGACCAGTTCGAGGTCCAGCTCCTGGGTTGGATCCTTCGGCGTTCCTTCGGCCATGCCGGGCCAGACTCCTGTCGACCCGGCGGTTCCGGGCCTTGTGACCGCCACAGCGAGAAAAAGTTCAGCGGCTGGCGGAAGCCGCTGTCCGGGTGGGATGATAGCGGCCCACCTCCATACACAACCGGATGGTCAAGCCATGCTTCCAGGCTTCGACGGGCTGCGATTCAGCCACTGGCAGGCGACCCGCCGCGACGACGGCGTGGTGGTCCTGGCGCTGGACCGGCAGGGCGCACCGGTCAACGCGCTCTCGCAGGACGTGCTGGTCGAGCTGGGCGAGATCGCCGAACGGCTGGCGATCGACCCGCCCAAGGGGGTGGTGTTCGTCTCGGCCAAGTCCTCGGGCTTCATCGCCGGCGCCGACCTGAAGGAGTTCCAGGCGTTCGACCGCAGGGGCACGGTCGAGGATGCGATCCGGCGCGGCCAGGCGGTGTTCCAGCAGGTCGCCGAACTGCCCTGCCCGACCGCGGTGGCGATCCACGGCTTCTGCATGGGCGGCGGTACCGAACTGTCGCTGGCCTGCGACTACCGCGCTGCCTCGAACGATCCGTCCACCCGTATTGGTCTTCCCGAAGTGAAGCTGGGCATCTTCCCCGGCTGGGGCGGCAGCGCGCGCCTGCCGCGCCTGGTCGGCGCACCGGCGGCGATGGACATGATGCTGACCGGGCGCACGCTGTCGGCCTCGGCCGCGCGCGCCATGGGCCTGGTGGACAGGCTGGCCGAGCCGGCGCTGCTGGAGGACGCGGCAGCCGCACTGGTGCTCAATGGCGTGCAGCGCCCGCTGAAACAGCGTTTCGTGGGCTGGATCAGCAACACCTGGCCGGCGCGCAAGCTCCTGGCGCCGCAGATGGCCAAACACGTTGCGCGCAAGGCGAAGAAGGCGCACTACCCGGCGCCGTACTCGCTGATCTCCACCTGGGAACGCAGCGGCGGCCGCGACGTCCAGGCGCGCCTGGACGCCGAGCGCCGCGCGGTGGTGCAGCTGGCCGGCACCCCGACCGCGCGCAACCTGATCCGGATCTTCTTCCTCACCGAACGGCTCAAGGGCCAGGCCGGGAAGGATCATTCGATCAAGCACGTGCACGTGGTCGGCGCCGGGGTGATGGGCGGCGACATCGCCGCCTGGTCGGCCTACAAGGGCTTCCAGGTCACCCTGCAGGACCGCGAGCAGCGCTTCATCGACGGCGCCCTGTCGCGCGCGCAGGAGTTGTTCGCCAAGCGGGTGAAGGACGATGCGAAGCGGCCGGCGGTGGCCGCGCGCCTGCAGGGCGACCTGGACGGCGCCGGCGTGGCCACCGCCGACCTGGTGATCGAGGCGATCGTCGAGAATCCGGTGGCCAAGCGCGAGCTGTACCAGGCGCTGGAGCCGCGGATGAAGCCCGACGCGCTGCTCACCAGCAACACCTCCTCGATCCCGCTGGACGAATTGCGCGAACACCTCGCCCGCCCGGACCGTTTCGCCGGCCTGCACTACTTCAACCCGGTGGCGCTGATGCCGCTGGTGGAGATCGTCCAGCACGACCGGCTCGACCCGGGACACGTGCGGCGCCTGGCCGGGTTCTGCAAGACGCTGGACAAGCTGCCGGTGGCGGTGGCCGGCACCCCGGGCTTCCTGGTCAACCGGGTGCTGTTCCCGTACCTGCTCGAAGCGGCCAGCCTTCATGCCGAAGGCGTGCCCGGCAAGGTCATCGACAAGGCCGCGGTGGACTTCGGCATGCCGATGGGGCCAATCGAACTGATCGACACCGTCGGCCTGGACGTGGCCCAGGGCGTGGCCGCGGAACTGGCGCCGTTCCTCGGCCTGCAGGTGCCGGCGACGCTCGCGGCGGTGGAGCCTGGCCGGCGCGGCAGGAAGGATGGCCAGGGGCTCTACAAATGGGAGCACGGCAAACCGGTCAAGCCCGACGTGCCCGCCGGCTACCAGGCGCCCGCCGACCTGGAGGATCGCCTGGTCCTGCCGCTGCTCAACGAAGCGGTGGCCTGCCTGCACGACAACGTGGTGGCCGACGCCGACCTGCTCGACGCCGGGGTGATCTTCGGCACCGGCTTCGCTCCGTTCCGCGGCGGCCCGATCCAGTACATCCGCGCCGCCGGCGCCGACGCGCTGCTGGAACGGCTCAAGGCGCTGCAGGCCCGCTACGGCGAACGCTTCGCGCCGCGGCCGGGATGGGACTCGGCGCACCTGCACGGCTGACGTGCTTCGGGAAACCCGCAACAGCGGCCACCACGCCTCGCTCCGCCGTTGTCGAGCCGACCGACAGTCGGCTCGACACGGTCGGCATTGCAGGGCGCCGATGCGAAGCGGCGCTGGCCTGGTCGCTCACAGGCGCGACGTGGTCAGCTCGACGTCGGCGTTGCGCCAGGCCGCGGCGAAGCCGCGCCGGGCTTCGGCCGCTTCCGCCGCCCTGCCCTGCGCTTCCAGGCTCTGCGCCAGGCCGAACAGCGACCAGCCATTGTCGGGATTGCGGCGCAGGTCCTCGCGGTACACCTGCTCGGCCTCGGCCGCGCGCCCGGCATCGAGCAGCACCGCGCCGAGCGTGTGCCGGACCGGCGCGTGCCAGCCGGGCGGTTCGTCGTAGGGAATGCCGTCCTCGATCGCCGCCGCCTCGCGCAGCGCCGCCACGGCTGCGCCGTGGTCGCCGTTGGCGGCGGCGATCTCGGCGGTGAGCGTGCGCTCGGCGATCCGCGCCGCGTAGGCCAGCGGATACCGGTCCCACACGGTCAGTTCGTCCATCGCCGGATCGGCGGCGAGCGGGCGCAGCGCCGCCAGGTGCCGGCCGGCATCGCCAAGCCGCGCCTGGCGCACGGCGGCCATGCCCTGGGCGTAGTGCCAGATCGCGGTGACGTACGGCAGGTCCTCGCCCGGATTGGGCACACCGACGATCTCGTCCCAGCGGCCGAAGCGCACCCGGTCGAACCAGGGCGTGAGCCAGTAGTGCTGCAGGCCGGCGTAGCCCGGCTCGCGCATCAGTGCCTGCAGGTCGGTGCGCTCGGCGGTCGTCAGCGCTGCGTCGCGGGCGAGCGCGCTGCTGCCCTGCATGCTGGCGGCGAACCACAGGAAATGGTGGTTGTGCGGGACGTAGCCGAGCGGATAGACGCCACCCGCGTTGCCGCGGCATACCGCGAGGTAGGCGTCGTCGGCCTCGACCGCGCGCTGGTTGGCCAGCACTGCGTCCTGCCAGCGCCCGACCCGGGCGTAGATGTGCGACGGCATGTGCACCAGGTGGCCCGAGCCGGGCACCAGTTCGCGCAGGCGGTCCGCCGCATCCACGCCGCGCTGTGGTTGGTCCGAGGCCTCCACCGCATGCACGTACAGGTGCAAGGCGCCGGCGTGGTCCGGATTGCGCGCCATCACCGATTCCAGCGCGGCCAGCACTTCCGGCGTGTGGCCCTTGGGCCGGAACTGCGCGTCGTAGAAGTCCCAGGGCTGCAGGTCCATCAGTGCCTCGGCGTGCAGCACCGCCGCGTCGAGGTCGTCCGGACGCAGTCGCACCAGGCGCCGGGTCGCTTCGGCATAGGCCTGGTCGAGCGCGCGGCGATCCTCCGGCGGCTGCTCGGCGTAGCGCGCCGCCAGTGCCTCGATGAAGGCCTGCTCGCGCGCGCTGGCGTTGGGCGCCAGTTCGCGCGCGCGCTGCAGCCGGTTCCAGGCGTCGGCGTGGTCGGCCGGGTCCATCGTGGCGTTGACGTGCGGGCCCAGCACCAGCGAGGCGCCCCACCAGCACATCGCGCATTCCGGGTCGAGTTCGGCGGCCTTGAGGAAACTGCGCTCGGCCGCGTCGTGGTTGAAGCCCCAGGTCAGCGCCAGGCCCTGGTCGAACCAGCGCTGCACTTCCGGATCGGTGCTGGTGACCGGAAAGCTGTAGTCGCCCAGGCCGTCCAGCAGCACCGCGCCGGCCGCCGCCAGTTCCGGTGGCGAGACCGCCGGCCCGGCCGCTTCCTGCGCCGGCCGCCTGCATGCGGCGCACGCGAGCATGAGCGCCGCGGCGCACGACAACCACACCAGACTTCGCAAACCCATGGCACGTCTCCCGGAACGGACGACCTCTTACCACCAACAACGCATACGGGGGTGCGGAACGGTCCACACCCGGACACCGCGGTCCGGCCGGGCTACATCGTCTGGGTCGGCTTGTCCGCGTTGAGGGTGCCGGCCAACAGGGTCTCGATCCGGCTTTTCACCAACTCGCCTTCGTTGCCTTCGGGGAACTGCACCCCGATGCCCGCGGTGCGGTTGCCCTGCGCGCCGGCCGGGGTGACCCATACCACCTTGCCGGCGATCGGCAGGCGGTCGCTGGAATCGGGCAGGGTCAGCAGCAGGAACACCTCGTCGCCCAGGAAGTAGCGCTTGGGCGTGGGCACGAAGATCCCGCCATGCCGGATGTACGGCATGTAGGCGTTGTACAGCGCGGCCTTGTCCTTCACCGCCAGCGACAGGATGCCCTGGCGTCCGCTCGCAGCACTCATCGGCTCTCCCCTTTGCCCGCCTGCGGCACCCGCGCACCATCGCGCCAGGCCAGCAGGAGGTCGGTCATCACCAGGTCGGCGCGCACCGTGCTGCGCAACAGCTCGCGGGCACGGTTGGCATTGTCGAACCAGGCCGCCAGCTTGTGCAATCGCTCCGGATCGGTCAAGCCGAGCGCGGCGGCGCGGTCGCGGGCGTGCTCGGCGGCATGGCGCAGGCGTTCGCCGGCCTGCTCGTCGCCGGCCCAGCGCAGGGCCGCCTCCAGGGGATCGGCGCGGCCGGATTCCAGCGCGCCCAGGTCGGCGGCGACCTGGCGGCGCAGGGTCAGACCGTCGCCGCGCAGCCATTCGTCGGCCAGTCCGGGATGACCACGGGCGGCGTCCAGCGCCTCGGCGGCCTGCTCGGCGCCATGGCCGCGTTCGCGCAGCCAGGCCAGGGCCTCCGCGCGCGGCGGCAGGCGCACCTCCAGGCGCTGGCAGCGGCTGCGGATGGTCGCAGGCAGCCGCGCCGGATTCGACGCCACCAGCCACAGGTAGCGGCCGGGCAACGGCTCCTCCAGGGTCTTGAGGATCGCGTTCCAGGCGCTGTAGTTGACCGCGTCGGCCGGCTCGACGATGGCCACGCAGGTGCCGGACTCGGCCGAGATTTCCAGGCGCCCGGCCAGCTGCCGCATCTGGTCGATCACGATTTCGGTGCGCATCCGCGGCGGCGCCGGCCTGAGCCGCCACTCGTAGCCGACCAGCAGCAGGTCCGGGTGCGCGCTGTGCCCGTGCGGTTGCGCCGGGGTGCCGTCGGGGCGCGTCTCCAGCGGATCGCGCTGGGCGCGCACGCCAAACAGGTGGCAGCTGCGGCACTGGCCGCAGGGTCCGGTCTGTGGCGAGCGCTCGCGGCACAGCACGTACTGGGCCAGGGCCTCGGCCAGTTCGCGCTTGCCCAGCCGTTCCGGGCCGCACAACAGCAGCGCATGGCCGAGTCGGCCGGCCTCGAACGCGGCCACCGCCTGCTCCCAGGCGCGCAGCAGCCACGGCGCCAGCTGCGGCTTCACCGCTGCGCCTCCAGCCAGGCGTCCAGTGCGGCGGCCACCGCCTGGCCCACCTCGGCCGGGGCGCGCGAGGCATCGACCAGGCGGAAGCGCTGCGGCTCGGCGGCGGCGCGGCGACGGAACCCGGCGCGCACGCGCTCGAAGAAGTCGTCCTGCTCGCTCTCGATCCGGTCCGGCCACAGGTCGCGGCCGCTGGCGCGCGCGCGTCCCTCGCGCACGTCCAGGTCCAGCAGCAGGGTCAGGCCGGGGCGCAGGCCGACCGCGCGCCGCTCCAGGTCGGCGATCCAGGCCGGATCCAGGCCGCGGCCGTCGCCCTGGTAGGCATAGCTGGAATCGGTGAAACGGTCGGACACCACGAACGCGCCACGTTGCAGCGCGGGCCGGATCACCCGGCGCACGTGCTGGGCACGGGCGGCGAACACCAGCAGCAGCTCCGCTTCCGCCGCGAGCGGCTCGGGTTCGGCCTCGCCGCGCAGCGAGTCGCGGGTGTCCAGGATCAGGTCGCGGATCCGCTCGGCCAACGGGGTGCCGCCCGGCTCGCGGGTCAGCACCACCTCGTGGCCGCGGCGCAGCAGCGCCTCGCGCAGCGTCGCGATGGCAGTGCTCTTGCCGGCGCCCTCGCCGCCTTCGAGGCTGATGAAGCGCGGATGGGCCAGGATCGCCTCGCTCATCGCGGCGTTTCCTCCCCGCTCGCATCATCGTCCGCGCCAGGCGCCTGCGGCGGCGGACAACCGCGCCGCCGCTGGTAGCAATCCACCGCCTGGTTGTGTTCGGCATAGGTGGCCGAGAACACGTGGCTGCCGTCGTTGCGGGAAACGAAGTACAGCGCATCGCCCGGCGCCGGGTCCACCGCCGCGCGCAGCGCGGCGCGGCCGGGCATGGCGATCGGCGTCGGCGGCAGGCCGGCGCGGGTGTAGGTGTTGTACGGGGTGTCGGTGGTGAGGTCCCGCCGGCGGATGTTGCCGTCGTAGGCGCTGCCCAGGCCGTAGATCACGGTGGGATCGGTCTGCAGCAGCATGCCCTTGCGCAGGCGGCGCGCGAACACGCCGGCGATCTGCGGACGCTCGCGGGCCTGGCCGGTTTCCTTCTCCACGATCGAGGCCAGCACCAGCGCCTCGTCGGGCGAGGCCAGCGGCACGTCGGCCGCACGCGCCGCCCAGGCCTCGGCCAGCGCTTGTTCCATCGCCGCATGGGCGCGGCGCAGGATGTCCAGGTCGCTGTCGCCGCGCTGGTACAGGTAGGTCTCGGGCAGGAAGCGGCCTTCGGGGTGCTGGCCGGGATGGCCGAGCGCGGCCATCAGCGCCGCATCGTCCATGCCGGCGGTCCGGTGTTCGAGCGGATCGGTCGCGGCCAGCGCGGCGCGCAGCTGGCGGAAATTCAAGCCTTCGACCAGGGTCACCCGGTACTGGAGCACCCGGCCCTCGCGCATGCGCTGCAGCAGTTCGCGCGGGGTCAGTTCCGGCGCCAGCGCGTACTCCCCGGCCTTGAGCTGGGCGGCGGCGTCCATCTGCCGCGCCAGCAGGCGCCATTCCAGGTCGTGCCCGGCATCGACCCCGGCGGCGCGCAGTCGGCGCAATGCGGTGGCGAAGCCGTCGCCGCGCTCGATCCGCACGCTGTCGGCGGTCGGGCCGCTGGCCAGCGGGGCGTCGGCGAAGCGCTGGTACCGGGTCCAGCCCCACGCGCCCAGCGCCGCCGCGGCGAGCAGCAGCAGGCACAGCACGCCCAGCCCCCAGCGCAACACGCTCCTACGTCCGCCAGCCACGTCCACCTCGTCGATCACAGGCCGCCCAGCATACCGTGCCGGCGGGTTTTCGACCCCGGCAGGGACCGCCGCCGCGATCGCTGGGCCGCGAAAAGTCCTGGCTCCGGCCTGGAGCCGCTGCTGCCTGGACGAAGACCCAATGCTCCGGATGAGCCGCCATACGGCTGCCGTGAAACGTTTCGGCCTGGGGCTGTAGCGGCCTGAGCGAAGATCAAATGCGCTGACTTCGACCTGGGGCCGCCGCCGCACGGGGCTCGCGTTCGCCGCGTGGTTCCGCCTCCTGCTCCAACACGCGGGCGCAGTACATCCGTGTACTGCTCGAACGCGAGCCCCGTGCAGCGACGTCCTCCGCGCGCTTCGGGACTCCCGCTCCTGTGGGATGTGCCTCGGACAGTTGTTGTAGAGCCGACTGTTAGTCGGCTCTACAGCCGCACTGGCAACGGTAGCCATTGGCCTGCTTTCCGTTGGGGGCCGATCCCCTTGGGGCGACCTGGTGCGATGCCTGCCGACGGGAAGTAAAGGAGGAGGTCCTGGCCGCAGGCCAGGGCCGGGGGACATGAGCGGCGGCAGGCATCGTGCCGGGGCGCGTGCAGCCCACCGTCCCCACAAGGGCTTTCCCCATGCAAGCAGCAACCTCGACCCTCGCGAAAGACGCCGTGCCTTGGGCCGGAAAGCCCGGGCAGCTCAGGCCGACGGTTCGAGTGCGCGCAGCAGGCCGCGGGCCTTGGCCCGGGTTTCGTCCAGTTCGTGTTCCGGATCCGAGTCGACGACGATGCCGGCGCCGGTGCGGAACACCGCTTCGGTGCCGCGCAGTTCGGCGCTGCGGATCAGGATGTTCAGGTCCAGGTCGCCGTCGCGGTCGAGCCAGCCGATCGCACCGGTGTAGGCACCGCGTGGCACACCCTCCAGCTCGGCGATGATCTGCATGCAGCGCACCTTGGGACAGCCGGTGATGGTGCCGCCCGGATACACCGCCGCAATCACCTGCCCCGGCGTGGCGTCCCCGCGCAGGATCCCGCGCACGTTGCTGACGATGTGGTGGACGTGGGCATAGCTCTCCACCGTCATCAACTCGTCCACCTGCACGCTGCCCGGCGTGCATACCCGGCCCAGGTCGTTGCGTTCCAGGTCGATCAGCATCACGTGCTCGGCACGCTCCTTCGGATGACCGACCAGCTCGCGGATCCGCGCAGCGTCGTCGTCGCCCTCGAAGCGTGGACGGGTGCCGGCGATGGGCCGGGTCTCGACCACCCGGCCGCGCACCGACACCAGCCGTTCCGGCGAGGAGCTCGCCACCGCCCAGCCGGCCCCGGCGAACAGACCGGCGAACGGAGCAGGATTGGCCTGGCGCAGGCGCGCATACAGCGCCGCCGGATCCGGAGGTACGTCGAAGCGGGCGCGCCAGCCGCGCGAAAGGTTCACCTGGAACACGTCGCCGGCGCGCAGGTAATCGAGGATGCGTTCGACCCCGTCGAGGAAACGCTGCGGTTCGTCCTCCTCGATGGATGAGGGCGACTGCCAGCACGGCAGCGGCGGCAGCGAGGCCGCCGGCCCCAGGTCGGCGGCAATCGTCGCCAGCAGCTGTTCGTGTTCCGCCTCGGCCAGGGCCAGGCATTCACCGCTGGCACGGTCGCGCAGCACCGCCGCCGGGCAACGCAGGGCCAGCGCCGGCGGGCGCCCGTCGGCGCCGCGCCGCGGCAACTCCAGTATCGGTTCGACCTGGGCGGCCAGTTCGTAGTCCAGCAGCAGCGCCCAGCCACCGCGGAACGGCCAGCGTGATTCCCCCGCAGGCACGCGCGCCTGTCGCCACTGCGCGTCCAGCGCTTCGAGGAACGTGCCGGCCTGTACCGTTCCGTCAAGGTCGCGGACCACGCCATCCGGATGCAGGGCCAGGCCCGTGCCGGCGGCGGCCAGCAGCAAGTCCCAGCGCCCCTGCGCGGTGCCAGAGGCCACCGACTCCAGCAGCAGCGGATAGCGCGACGGCGCCAGCCGGTGCAGGGCCAGCAGGTCGGTATCGGCCGGGAGCGGACGGAAGCGGAGCATGGCCCGGGCAGGCCCAGTCGCGGTCAGATCCGCTTGAATACCAGGGTGCCGTTGGTGCCGCCGAAACCGAAGCCGTTGGACATGGCCACGTCGACCTTCGCCTGGCGCGCCACGTTGGGCACGTAGTCCAGGTCGCAGCCCTCGCCCGGATTGTCCAGGTTGATGGTCGGCGGGACGATGCCGTGGTGGATCGCCAGCACCGAGAAGATCGCCTCGATGCCGCCGGCCGCACCCAGCAAGTGACCAGTCATCGACTTGGTCGAGCTGACCATCATCCGGTAGGCGTGATCACCGAAGGCACGCTTCATCGCCAGGGTCTCGGCCAGGTCGCCCAGCGGCGTGGAGGTGCCGTGCGCGTTGAGATAGCCGACCTGCGAAGGGTCCATCTTCGCGTCGCGCAGGGCGGCGGCCATGCAGCGCGCCGCGCCGTCGCCATCCTCGCTGGGCGCGGTCATGTGGTTGGCGTCGGCGCTGGCGCCGAAGCCGGCCAATTCGGCATAGATGCGCGCGCCGCGGGCCCTGGCGTATTCGTATTCCTCCAGCACCAGCACGCCGGCGCCGTCGCCCAGGACGAAGCCGTCGCGCTCGGCGTCCCACGGCCGCGACGCACGCTGCGGTTCGTCGTTGCGGGTGGACATGGCCTTCATCGAGCAGAAGCCGCCCATCGAGGTCGGCGAGGAGCCGCGCTCGGCACCGCCGGCGACCATCACGTCGGCGTCGCCATGCTGGATCATGCGCATCGCCGTGCCGATGGAGTGGTTGGAGGTGGCGCAGGCGGAGACGGCCGAGAAGTTCGGGCCCTTCAGCCCGCGGATGATGCTCAACTGGCCCGGGAGCATGTTGATGATGGTGCTGGGCACGTAGAACGGCGAGATCTTGCGCGGGCCGCCCTCCAGGTACTTGGCGGTCTGCTCCTCGATGCCGAGGATGCCACCGATACCCGAGCCGAGGATCGTGCCGATGCGCTCGGCGTTGGACTCGTCGATCTGCAGGCCGGAGTCGTCCAGGGCCATGAACGCCGCCGCCAGCCCGTAGTGGATGAACGGCTCCATCTTCTTCGCATCCTTGGGCGACACGAAGGCGGTGGGGTCGAAATCGCGGATCTCGCCGGCGATGCGGGTGGTGAACAGGGATGCGTCGAAATGCGTCACCGGGCCGATGCCCGAGCGTCCGTTGACCACGCCGTCCCAAGTGCTCGCCAGGTCGTTGCCCAATGGCGTGACCGCGCCCATGCCGGTGACGACGACGCGACGATGGCTCATGGATGGCTCCTGGTGTTCTTCGGACGGGTCGAACAGGGGGTACTACCGTGCCCGGCACCGGCGTTGCGTCGGACACGCACGGGGCCGCACGCAGCGGCCCCGTTGGTTTTGCCGCACCGCGGGCCGCGCCGGCGGCCCGGGGTCGTTGCGCGCATCAGGCCTTGACGTGCGCCTTGATGTAGTCGATCGCCTGCTGCACGGAGGTGATCTTCTCGGCTTCCTCGTCCGGGATCTCGCACTCGAACTCTTCCTCGAGGGCCATCACCAGCTCGACGGTGTCGAGCGAGTCGGCGCCCAGATCATCGACGAACGATGCGCTGTTGGTCACTTCATCTTCCTTGACGCCGAGCTGTTCGACGACGATTTTCTTGACGCGCTCTTCGATGGTGCTCATGGGTTTGCTGCTCCAGGCGGAGTGGTGGTCGATACATGCCGCCGCGATGCGGCGACGCTGGGTTCACTGTCCAGGCGGATAGTGTAGTCAAAAAGCCGCGGCCGCTGGCAGAGGCCAGCAACCGCAGCCGGATCAAAAGCTTACGCGGCTTTTGAAATGCTTGTTATGGCGTCGGCGGGGCTCAGGCCATGTACATGCCGCCGTTGACGTGCAGGGTCTCGCCGGTGACGTAGCCGGCATCCGGGCCGGCCAGGAACGCCACCGCGCGGGCGATGTCGGCCGGCTCGCCGAGGCGGCCGAGCGCGATCTGGCCGAGCATCGCGTTCTTCGCGTCCTCGGGCAGGTCGCGGGTCATGTCGGTGTCGATGAAGCCCGGCGCGACCACATTGACGGTGACGTTGCGGCTGCCGATCTCCTTGGCCAGCGACTTGCTGAAGGCGATGATCCCGGCCTTGGCCGCGGCGTAGTTGGCCTGGCCGGCGTTGCCGGTGGCGCCGATCACCGAGGCGATGTTGACGATCCGGCCCTTGCGCGCCTTCATCATCCCGCGCATCACCGCCTTGCAGGTGCGGTAGACGCTGGTCAGGTTGGTGTCCAGGATCGCCTGCCAGTCCTCGTCTTTCATCCGCAGCAGCAGGTTGTCGCGGGTGATGCCGGCGTTGTTGACCAGGATCGAGACCGGGCCGAATTCCTTGCCGATGGCTTCGATCAGCGCCTCCACCGAAGCGCCGTCGGTCACGTCGAGCCTGCGGCCGTGGCCGCCCTTCCCCGCCAGCCGCGCGCCGATCGCATCGGCGCCCGAATCGCTGGTGGCGGTGCCGACCACGGTGGCACCGCGCGCGGCCAGTTCGTCGGCGATCGCCGCGCCGATGCCGCGGCTGGCGCCGGTGACCAGGGCGATCTCGCCGGTGAGGGGCAGGTTGTCCATGTCGGGCCTCGCGTTCGCTGCGTGGATCGGCCGGCGCCGCGCGCCGGCCGGGTCGGAGGGGTCAGCGCCAGTCGGCCAGCGCGGATTCGAAATCGCCCACCGCGCCGAGGGCGCGTGCATCCAGCGACTTGTCGATGCGCTTGGCCAGGCCGGCCAGCACCTTGCCGGGGCCGCACTCGGCCACCCGGGTGGCACCGCGCGCGGCCAGCGCCTGCACGCAGCCGGTCCACTGCACCGGCAGGTACAGCTGGCGCACCAGCGCGGCGCGGATCGCATCCAGGTCGGCATGCACCTGCGCGTCCACGTTCTGCACCACCGGCAGCGCCGGCGCATGCCAGGGCATCCCGGCCATCGCCTCGGCCAGGCGGTTGGCGGCCTCGCGCATCATCGGCGTGTGCGAAGGCACGCTCACCGCCAGCTTCACCGCCTTGCGCACGCCGCGTTCGGCCAGCAGCGCCAGGGCGCGGTCCACCGCGGCCGCGTCGCCGCCGATCACGATCTGGCCGGGCGAGTTGTAGTTGGCCGGCACCACCACCTGGCTGCCGGAGGCCTGCTCGCACACTTCCTGGACCAGCGCATCCTCGGCGCCGAGCACGGCGGCCATCGCCCCGGTGCCGGCGGGCGCGGCGTCCTGCATCAACTGGCCGCGCAGGCGCACCAGGTGCGCGCCGTCGCGCAGCGACAGCGCGCCGGCGGCCACCAGCGCGGTGTATTCGCCCAGGCTGTGGCCTGCGAGCAGCGCCGGCTGCGGTCCGCCCTGCGCCTGCCACGCGCGCCACACCGCGACCCCCGCGGCCAGCAGCGCCGGCTGGGTGTATTCGGTGCGGTTGAGCATTTCCTCGGGACCGCCCTGGGACAGCGCCCACAAGTCCACGCCGGCACCATCGGAGGCTTCCACGAAGGCGTCGCGGACCTGCGGGTGCAGTTCGGCCAGTTCGGCGAGCATGCCCACGGACTGGGAACCCTGTCCGGGGAAAACGAAGGCGAGCGTCGGTTGGGTCACGCGCGGTCGCTGTGCGGGAAAGAGCGGCGATGATACGGGCGCGGAGCCGCGTTTGTCTGTACCCGGGCGTATGTGCATCGGCGGCGCCGACACGCGCGACTCAGTAACGCAGCAGCGCCGAGCCCCAGGTGAAGCCGCCGCCGAAGGCTTCCAGCAGCAGCAGTTGGCCGCGCTGCACGCGGCCCGAGCGCACCGCCTCGTCCAGCGCCAGCGGCACCGACGCGGACGAGGTGTTGCCGTGGCGGTCGACGGTGACGATCACCCGGTCCATCGGCATGTCCAGGCGCTTGGCCGTGGCCTCGATGATGCGCAGGTTGGCCTGGTGCGGGATCAGCCAGTCCAGGTCGGCCTTGTCCAGGCCGTTGGCCTCGAGGGTTTCGTCGACCACGCTGTCCAGCGCCTTGACCGCGTGCTTGAACACCTCGTTGCCGGCCATGGTGATGCGCACGCCGGCATTGGGCAGGCTGTTGTCGAAACCGGCGGCCACCCCGACCGGGCAGCACAGCAGGTCGCGCTTGGCGCCGTCGGCGTGCAGGTGGGTGGACAGGATCCCGGCCTGGGTATCGGCCTTGAGCACCACCGCGCCGGCGCCGTCGCCGAACAACACGCAGGTGGTACGGTCGGTCCAGTCGACGATCCGGGTCAGGGTCTCGGCGCCGACCACCAGCACGGTCTTCGCCACGCCGGCGCGGATGAAGTTGTCGGCCACGCTGAACCCGAACAGGAAACCCGAGCAGGCCGCGTTGACGTCGAACGCCGCGCAGCCGGCGATGCCCAGCTTCTGCTGGATCAGGCAGGCCGTGGACGGGAAGATGTAGTCCGGCGTGGTGGTGCCGACCACGATCAGGTCGATCTCGGCCGGATCGATGCCGGCGGCCTCGATCGCCTTCAGCGCGGCGCGATGGCCCATGTCGCTGGTGGTCTGGCCCTCGGCGGCCACGTGCCGTTCGCGGATGCCGGTGCGGGTGCGGATCCATTCGTCGCTGGTGTCGACCACCTTGGCCAGGTCGTCGTTGGTCACCACCTTCTCCGGCAGGTAGCTGCCGGTTCCGGCGATGCGCGAATAGATCCGCTCGCTCATGCGCATTCCCGCTTGGTGGCCCCCGCGGGAGCCAGGATGTCGTTCACGCAGTCCCGGACGCGCGCGGCGCGCGCGTCGGGAGCCGGGCTCAGTCTTCCTCGACCGCCGAAGACTTGGTCTGGATGACCTTCTTGCCGCGGTAGTAGCCATCGGCGGTGATGTGGTGGCGCAGGTGGGTCTCGCCCGTGGTCGGGTCGGTCGCCAGCTGCTTGGCCGTCAGCGCGTCGTGGGAACGGCGCTGGCCGCGGCGGGACGGAGTGACTCGGGATTTCTGCACAGCCATGGGATTGCTCCAAACTCGTAGTGATGCGTGTGTTGTGGATCCTCGAAGCCACCCGCCGGTGCCGTTCCAGGGCGCCTTCGTCGGTGGCGCGACCGTGTCCTGTTACGTCTTCTTCAGCGAAGCCAGCGCCGCGAACGGGCTGGCCGCCTGCAATTCCTCTTCGCCCGCCGACCAGGCCCGCTCGACCGGCTCACTGCCCGGAGCCACCGGCACCACCGGCAGGGCGAGCACCAGCTCGTCCTCGACCAGTTCGGCCGGCCGCAGCAGGCCATCCTCGGCCAGCAGCAGCGGTTCGTAGCCCGGCGGCAACGCGGCCTCCTCGGCCTCGTCGCGGATCAGGCCGAGCCGTTGCACGGTCTGCACCGGGAACACGAACCGCTCCAGGCTGCGCTGGCACACCAGCGGCAAGCCCGCCTCGATCGACAGTTCGACGTAGGGCACCTGCAGCGCATCGCGGCCGAACTCCAGCGCGTAGCGGCATTCGCCTTCCGTATCGGCGAGGCTGCCGCCAAGCCGGCCCATCGCCGACAACGGCATGCGCCCCTCGAACTGCCGCCTCGCGGCGACCATCCTCCAGGCATCCAGCGTTTCGGGAACCTGCACGACGGCCACACCTGCGGACATAAGCCGCTGAATGTTAAGGATCGGACCCGTTCCTGTCAAACCCGACCCATGGCGGCCGGCCGGCATTGCCGCCCCCGGCCGGCCGGCCGACACTGGGCCCCTCCCCCGACCCGGCCCGCCATGCTGATCCTCGCCTCCACCTCCCCCTACCGGCGCGAACTGCTGCAACGGCTGCGGCTGCCGTTCGAATGCGTCCGCCCGGACGCCGACGAGACCCCGCGGCCCGGCGAGACCCCGGCCGTCCTGGCCCGCCGCCTGGCCCGGGACAAGGCCGCCGCGGTCGCCGCCCGCCACCCGCAGGCTTGGGTGATCGGCTCGGACCAGGTCGCCGACCTGGACGGCCGCGTCCTCGGCAAGCCCGGGGGGCGCGCGGCGGCGATCGCGCAGCTGGCGGCGATGTCGGGGAACTCCGTGTGCTTCCACACCGCCGTATGCCTGCGCCGCGGCGAGCGCGAACTGGCCGCCGCCGACCTCACCCGGGTGCGCTTGCGCGCCCTGGCGGCCGCCGAGATCGAGCGCTACGTCGACGCCGAGCAACCGTTCGACTGCGCCGGCAGCTTCAAGTGCGAAGGCCTGGGCATCGCCCTGTTCGAGGCGATCGAGACCCGCGACCCCACTGCCCTGGTCGGCCTGCCGCTGATCGCCCTGGCCGGCCTGCTGCGCGAAGCGGGCCATCCGCTGCCCTGAGCCGCATGCCGCCACCGGCCGGGTTCAGCCCCCGGCCGGCCCCAGCAGCGTCACCGGGCACATCCGGTACGGAAACGCTTCCTCGCCGATCCAACTGCGATGCACGCTGCACGCGTCCAGGTCGATCCGCACTCCGTAGCGTTGCTCCAGCACCGCGGCCAGCCGCTCCATGCGCTCGCGCTCGGCGTGCCGACGCGCGTCGAGCGCGGCCCGGTCCCCGTCTTGACGTTCCATGCCTTCCGCACCCAGCGACAACCGGCAGCGGCCGGTGGGCGAATCGGCCGGCTCCGTCAGTCCGCGGCTGCGACTGCGGTCGGCGATCCAGCGCAGCAGCCTGCAATCCCCGCGATCCAGCCAGAGCCGCGCCGCCCAGCGGTTGTGCCGCTCGATGCGCTCGCGCTTCAAGCGCACCCGCTCGTCCCAGGCGTCGGTTTCCGCCGGCAGCATCGCCATCGCACTGCCCTGCCCGGCCACCCGCCGGCGCACGCTCGCGGCATAGGCGGCGGACTCGGGGAAATTGTTCGCCACGCCGACATAGACCGACTCGGGCGCCAGCCACGGGATGCGCCAGGACTGCGGCTCGTCGCCGGCCAACAGGACCACGCCAGGCGCGGGCGCCGGGGGGGCCTCGACCCGCACCGCGGTCGCACTCCAGCGCGCATGGCCCCAGTCGCTCCAACCCGCCAGCGCGACCAGCGCGCAGAACGCCACCGCCACTCCGGCAAGCCGACGGCCGGCGCGACCACGCACCGTCCCGCGCAGCAGCAGCCACAGCACCAGCGGCGCGAGCAATTCCAGCACGACCAAATAGCGGTGGATGCTGAACACCAGCAGCCACAGCACGAACCCGGTCGCGAAGAACACGCCGAGCATGCGCGAGACCGCCGGATCGCCCGTGCGCACCGGCTCCGCACCGCGCATGCGGCGCCACAGCCAGGCGATGGCGGCGACCGGAGCGGTCACGTACAGCAGCGCCCATACCGCCTGCAGCAACGCGATCTCGCTGATCAGCCGTGGATCGAAGGTGAACAGCAACGGCCGCAGCACGGTCTCGCCCAGCCCCTTCGGCCGCCAGCGCAGGTCGGCGACCGCCTCCGGCGCCGCCAGCGGCGCCTGGAACCAGTGGTTGAACTGCGGGAACAGCGGGTTGCCGTACAGCGCCCCGACCCGATGCAGCCATGGCCCGGCCAGCACTCCGAACAGCGCCAGCGCGACCAGCGCCAGCCCGGCGCCGGCAGCCAGGCGCTGGCGCCAGGGCAGCGGCGGCGCCAGCACCGCCAGCCCCAGGGCCACGGCATAGATCGCATTGGTCAGCTTGAACGCCACCGCCATGCCCAGCAGCGCGCCGGCCAGCACCACCCGGCGCGGTCGCCAGCCGCCGCCTGCCTGCGGCAGCATCAAGGCCAGCGCGCCGAGCACCAGCGGCGCGGTGCCGTTGTCGCCCATGGTGTTGCCCAGTTCGGACAGGAATGCCGCGCTGGCCAGGCCGGCCAGGCCCAGCAGCGGCGCCAGCCAGTCGCGACCCGGATCGCCGGCCAGTGCGCGCCAGGCGATCCAGGCCACCGGCAGGAAGGCCAGGCCATGCAGCAGCCCCAGCAGCGCGCCGGCCAGGGGCGCGGGCGCATGCTGCAGCAGCAGGAAATACGGCACGTCCAGCAGCGGCGTGAAATAGCTCTGCAATTGCGCCGGGGCCAGGTCCAGGCCCAGGCGACCGTGCAGCAGCGCCCAGGCGTTGTACAGGTGGTAGTTGCGCAGATCCCAGTTGGTGTCCTGGCCGCGCAGCAGCGACAGCAGCGCACACAGCAGGGCCACGGCAACGGTCGAGTTCACCACCCCGCGCCGGGTGCCGAAGCCGAACCAACCACGCAGCGCGGCCAGGCCGGGGGCCAGCCGTGCGCGCAAGCGCCCGCGGCGCGACGCCATTGCCTCAGCCGCCACCGGCAACTCTCTCCGCCACCGGCGCCACGCCTGTGCGGCGATCGTCCCCGGGCCCCGGCACCGCCCCGCGGGTGGCCGGGATCGCCAGGTAGGCCAGGCGCTTGGCTTCGATGCGCCCGCGGGTGACCGTGTCCAGGATCAACCCGCAGGCCAGCGCCAGCGCCGACAGCAGGGCCAACGCCGCGCACAGGATCGCGGTCGGGAAGCGCGGCACCAGCCCGGTCTCCAGCCAGGTGACCAGCAGCGGCGCGGCCAGCAGCAGCGACAGCAGCAACGCCGCCGCCGCGGCGATGGAGAAGAACAGCAACGGCCGCTCGCTCTTGAACAGGCGCGCGATGGTACCGAGGATGCGCGCGCCGTCGCGGTATGTGTTGAGCTTGCTGGTCGAGCCTTCCGGCCGCGCGCCGTAGGCGGTGGGCATCTCCGCCACCGGCATGCGCAACTGCAACGCATGGACCGCCAGTTCGGTCTCGATCTCGAAGCCGGCCGCGTGCGCCGGGAACGATTTCGCGTAACGGCGCGAGAACACCCGGTAGCCGGACAGCATGTCCTGGAAGGTGTCGCCGAACAGCAGGCCGACACAGCCGGTCAGCAGGCGGTTGCCGAAGCGGTGCCCGGCACGGTACGCGGCCCGGTCCTGGTCCACGCGCGCGCCCACCACCATGTCCAGGCCGTCGTCGAGCAGGCGCCGCACCAGGCGCGGCGCGGCGGCCGCATCGTAGGTGGCGTCGCCATCGACCATCACGTAGACGTCGGCCTCGATGTCGGCGAATGCACGGCGGACCACGTTGCCCTTGCCGCGCAACGCCACCGGATGCACCTCGGCGCCCGCGGCGCGGGCGACGGCGGCGGTGGCGTCGCTGGAGCGGTTGTCGAACACGTGGCAGCGCGCCGCCGGCAGGCTGGCGCGGAACCCGGCGACCACCGCGGCGACCGTGGCCTCCTCGTTGTGGCACGGCACCAGCAGCGCCACCTGCAGCGGCCGGCCGGCCTGGTCGCCTTGCCCGCCTCCGATGTCCCCGCTCCGCATCCCCGGCACCCCCGTCGAATGGGCACGCATGTTACCCGCCGCCGGCGCCGGCGACGATCCGCAGCGGCTGTTCCGGCCACTCCTCCAGACTGCCGTCGGCGCCGTGCAGGCGCAGGCCGAGCCAGTGGCGGCCGGCCAGGCCGGCCGGCAGTTCGACCCGGGCGCGGAAGCCGACGCGCGGCTGGTGGGGGTCGACCGACTCCGGGAAGTATTCGCCGACATCGAACTCGGCCCCGTACTCGGCCTGGGCCACCACCGCACCATCCAGGGTCACTTCCACCTTCGACAATCCCGCGCCTTCCTTGAACGCCCAGCCGCCGACCTCGAACCGCAACGGCACCGCGTCGCCGGGGCCGGGCGCCTCGATCCAGGCCATGGCCGGGGCAACGCATGCCCGCGCAGCGGCTGCAGGCGCCGGCGACGCCGGCGGCAGGCGCAGCAGCAGGAACCGCTGCGCGCCATGGTCCACCATCACCGTGCGCGCCGGCGGCAGCGGGCCCAGCCGCATGCACAGTTCGTGATAGCGCCGCAGCCAGTGCTTGAACGGCAGATCGCCCGGCGCCAGCACCAGCAGCGTGGGCGCGTCGGCCGCGGCCGCATCGGCCTGCAGTCCCCACAGCCGCAACTGCGGTGCCCGGCCATGGGCGTGGTTGAGCGGATGGTCCAGCACCGGGATGCGCGGATCGCCCAGGGCGAAACCCAGTTCGGCGCCGACCTTGAAGTCCTCGGCCAGCAGCCGCGTGCCCGCGGGCATCGCCTGCAACTCCTCGCGCACCGCCGCGGCCAGGGGTTCCCAGCCGGCGAAGTTGCGCGGGTAGTGCTTGGAGGCCGCACTGGCTGCGCGCAGCGATGGCGCCGCCACCGCCAGGCACCAGCCCAGCGCGGCCAGCAATCCCAGCGCCGCCAGCGCCCACGCCGCCCGCCGCCACGGCCTGGACCAGCCATCGATCCCCATCGCCGCCGCCGGCAGCAGCGCCAGGTACGCCGGCACCGGCCAGTGGAAGCTGACCCGTTCGCGATCGGCGAAGAACCCCAGCACGAACAGGCCGCCGAGCACGAGCGTGCCGAACAGCGCCAGGAAACGCCATTGCGGTCGCGCCGGCCGCTGCCTCCAGCCGGTCGTCCATCCCGCCTGCAGCATCGCCAGCGCCAGCAATGGCGTCGCCAGCAGCGCCTGCACCGGCAGGAACGCCAGGCCGCCGGCGTGCAGCGTCCACGGATGCCGGTCCAGCAACTGGAAGCGCAATCCGGCCTCGCCGTGCTCGAAGTTCCACAGCAGCAACGGCAGCCATGCCAGCAGGCCGACCGCACCGGCCAGCAGCACCCGCGGGTCGCGCAACAGGCGCCGGCCCTGCGGCAGCCACAGGACCACCGCGATGCCCACCGCCCACACGCCGGCGAAGCGGTAATGGCTCAGCGCCCCCAGGGCTAGGCCGGACGCGAGTTCCAGCGAAGCCAGCGGTGTGGCCGCCTGGAGCAGGCGCGCACCGGCATGCAGGCACAGCACCGTGGCCAGCGCCAGCGGCACGTCCGGCAACGCCAGGATCCCGAGCATGCCCAGCAAGGGCAGCAGCACCGCCAGGGTGCCCGCATGCCAGCCATGGATCGCGCCGAACCAGCGCCGGCCGATCCGCGCCACCCACCACGGCAGCAGCGCGCCGACCAGCAGGAACGGCATCCGCAGCGCCAGCACGTGGTCGCCGCCCAGCGCCGTGCCCAGCCGCGCCAGCCAGGCGGTCATCCCCGGCAGGTCGGAATAGGCCAACGCCAGGTGCCGGCCTTCCTGCCAGTAGAAGGCCTCGTCGACGAACAGCGGCAACCGCGCGGCCACCACCAGCTTGAGCGCGCAAGCCAGCGCCCACCAGGCGATGAACCAACGCCGTGCGCGGTGTTCAGCCTCCATCTGCCGCTACACTCCCCTTCGATCTCCAGGTGCAGGAAAGATGATGTCGCCGACCGCGGACCCATCGCTACCCATCCTAACCGACCGCCTGCGCGAGTCGCTGGTGCAGGCGCAGCGCCAGGTCAACGCCCTGGTGCTGGGCAAGCCGCAGGAAGTGCGGCTGGCGCTGGTGGCGCTGCTGGCCGGCGGCCACGCCCTGATCGAGGACCTGCCGGGGCTGGGCAAGACCACCCTGGCGCATGCGCTGGCCGCGACCGTGGGCCTGGGTTTCCAGCGCATCCAGTTCACCTCCGACCTGCTGCCGGCCGACGTGCTCGGAGTGTCGGTGTACGAGGCCGGCTCGCGCGAGTTCCGCTTCCATCCCGGCCCGGTGTTCGCCCAGGTGCTGCTGGCCGACGAGATCAACCGCGCCCCGCCGCGCACCCAGAGCGCACTGCTGGAGGCGATGGCCGAACAGCAGGTGACCATCGACGGCACCACCCATCCGTTGCCCGACCCGTTCTTCGTGATCGCCACCCAGAACCCGGTCGACCTGTCCGGCACCTTCCCGCTGCCGGACTCGCAGCTGGACCGGTTCCTGCTGCGCTTCTCGCTCGGCTACCCGAACGCCGAGTCCGAACGCGCCCTGCTCACCGGCGCCGACCGCCGCGAACTGATCGCCCAGGCCGTCCCGGTACTCGGCGACGGCGACGTGCAGGCCTTGCGCCAGGCCTCCGAACGGGTCCACGCCAGCGAAGCCCTGGTCGGCTACGTGCAGGCGCTGCTGGCGCGCAGCCGGCAACAGCCGGGCGTGCGCGTGGGCCTGTCGCCGCGCGCCGGCCTGGCCCTGCTGCGCGCGGCGCGCGCCTACGCCCTGCTGCTCGGCCGCGGCCACGTGCTGCCCGAGGACGTGCAAGCGCTGTTCATCGCCGTCGCCGGCCACCGCCTGGCCGGCGAAGCCGAGGCCGGCAGCGGCGCGGCCCTGGCCAAGGCGGTGCTGCACGCGGTGCCGGTGGACTGACCCGATGCAGGGCGGTCCGGCCACGGCCTGGCGCCGGCTGCGCGCGCGGCTCGAACGGTTCGAACGGCCGCGCGCGCCCGAACCGCTGCCGGCGCGGGTGGACCGCCGCCGCATCTACGTGCTCCCCACCGCATTCGGCCTGTTCTATGCGCTGCTGGTGCTGGCGATGGTGCTGGGCGCGCTCAACTACAACAACAACCCCGCCCTGCTGCTGGCCCTGCTGCTGGGCGCGGCCGGACTGGCGAGCCTGATCGCCGCCCACCTGCAGCTGTCCGGACTGCAGGTCGAGGCGATGTCGGCCGAGCCGGTGGCGGCCGGCCAGGTGCTGTGGCTGCGCGTGGCCCTGGCCGCGCGCGACGGCCGCCGCCGCCGCGGCCTGCGCGGCGAACGGGACCCGGCCAGCGCCTGGACCAGCCTCGGCGACGACGGCCACGCCGAACTGGCGCTGCCGCTGCCGACCCGCCAGCGCGGCTGGCTCGAGCCGGGCCGGCTGCGCCTGTCCACCACCCAGCCGCTGGGGCTGGCGCGGGCCTGGTCGCGGGTCTGGCCGCAGCAGCCGCTGCTGGTCTACCCGCGCGCCGAATCCGATCCCCCGCCGCTGCCGGACGGTGGCGGCGATGCCCGGCTCACCCGCCTGCACCCGCTGGGCGAGGATCCGCACCAGTTGCGTCCGTACCGCGCCGGCGACGCCCCGCGCACCATCGCCTGGAAGCACAGCGCGCGCCGCGACAGCCTGGTGGTGCGCGAATACGAGCGCGCGCAGCAGCAGGACGTGGTCCTGGACTGGCGCGCACTGCACGGACTGGCCCACGAAGCGCGGATCAGCCGCCTGGCCGGCTGGATCGACCTGGCCGAGCGCGAGGGCCGCCGCTACCGGCTGCGCCTGCCGGCGCAACCCGACCTCGGCCCCGGACAGGGGTCCGAGCACCGCCATGCCTGCCTGCGCGCCCTGGCGCTGCTGCCCGGCGCATGAACGCGCGCGCCGCCCCCGCCGCGCCCGCCAGCCCGGTGCCGCTCGATCCCGGCGCCCGCGCCTGGGCGCTGGCCGCCGGCGCCCTGGCCCTGCTGCCGCTGCTGCTGACCCTGCCGCCCGGGCTCGGCGCCGGCGTCGGCCTGGCCGCAGCGGCGACCGCGGCCGTCGCCTGGCGCCACCCCATCCCCGGCTGGCTGCGCGCCACGCTGACCCTGGCCATGATCGCGGCGGTGTTCGCGGTCATGGGCACGCGCCTGGGCCGCGACACCGGCAGCGCCCTGCTGGCGGCGATGCTGGCGATCAAGCCCAGCGAACTGCGCAGCCTGCGCGATGCGCGCAGCCTGGTCGGCTTCGCCCTGTTCGCCCCGTTCGCCGCGTTCCTGCTCGACCAGGGACCGCTGGTGATGCTGGCCGCGCTGGCCGCGGTGCTGGCCGGCCTGCTCGCGCTGCAGCGCCTGGCCGACCTGGAAGCGGGGATCGCGCCGCCGCCGCTGCGGCAGCGCCTGGGCACCATGGGCCGGCTGGTCGCGATCGGGTTGCCGCTGGCGTTGGCTGCGTTCTGGCTGTTCCCGCGCCTGGGCACGCCGCTGTGGGGCGTGCCCGAACGCGCCCTGGCCCGGCCCGGCCTGTCCGACAGCATGACCCCGGGCGAATGGCTGGACCTGATGGCCGACGACACCCCGGCGATGCGCGCCCAGTTCCGGGGCGCCGAACCGCCGGTGCAGCAGATGTACTGGCGCGGCCCGGTGCTGCTGGACTACGACGGCCGCAGTTGGACCCGCAACCGCTGGCTCGAGGCGCTGCCCACCCCCGACATCCGTCCCGGCCAGGCGCGCTGGGACTACCAGTTGGAGATCGAAGCCAGCGACCGCCGCGACCTGCCCGCGCTGGACCTGCCCGGCAGCGTGCCCGAAGGCAGCCAGCTCACCCACGGCGCCAGCCTGGTGGCCCAGCGCACGCTCACGGCGCCTTCGCGCTGGCAGTTGCAGTCGGCGCCGCCGCAGCAATTCGAAGTGCAGCTCCAGCCGCCCGTGCGCCAGCGCGCCCTGCAGCTCCCGCCCGGCTACAACCCGCGCACGCTCGAACTGGGCCGGCAATGGCGCAAGGACGCCGGTGACGACGATCAGGCCATCATCGAGCGCGCACTGGCGATGATCCGCGCCGACTTCGCCTACACCCTGACCACTCCGCTGCCGGGCCGCCACGCGGTGGACGAATTCCTGTTCGAGACCCGCGCAGGCTTCTGCGAGCATTTCAGCTCCGCGTTCACCGTACTGATGCGCGCGGCCGGCATCCCGGCGCGGGTGGTGACCGGCTACACCGGCGGCTACCGCAATCCCCTCGGCGGCTACTGGATCGTGCGGCGCATGGATGCCCATGCCTGGAGCGAGGTGTGGCTGGAAGGCCGTGGCTGGGTGCGGGTTGACCCGACCGCCGCGGTGGCCCCGGAACGGATCTACGACACCCTGGAGCAGCGCCTGGACGCGGAGGGCGGGGGCGGTCTGGACATGCTGCGCCTGGACCGCTTCGGCGACCTCACCGACTGGATGCGCCGCGGCTGGAACGACCTGGTCCTGGGCTTCGACGCCACCCGCCAGCAGGCCCTGCTGCGCCCGCTCGGCCTGGACCGGCTGGAACCCTCGCAGTTGCTGTTGCTGTTCGCCGCCTTCGCCGCGCTGGCCCTGGCCGGCATGGTCTGGCTGCTGGCCCGCGGCGAGCGCGAGCGCGACCCGCTGCTGCGCGCCTGGCACCGGCTCGGCCGCCGCTACGCGAAATTGGGCCTGGGCCGCGCCCCGTACGAACCCGCCCTGGCCTGGGCCGCGCGGGTGGCCCCGGCGCATCCGCGCTCGGGCCAGGCGCTGCTGGCGCTCAGCCGGCGTTTCGCAGCGGCACGCTACGCTGGCGAAAACGGGGATGCGCGCCGCCTGCTGGACGATCTGGCACGGCACCGCCCCTGACCTTCCGGAGGCCGACATGTCCATGCGCACCCCGATCCGATTCGCCCTCGCCGCCACCGTCATCGCCGCGCTGGGTGCCTGCGCCAGCGCCCCGCAGCCTCTGCAGGGCAGCTTCGTTCCCGTCACCCCCGAGCAGGCCGTGGTCGGCCAGCAGCTCGGCGCCAGCGTGCGCTGGGGCGGACGCATCGTGCATACCCTGCCCGGCCCGGACAGCACCTGCTTCCAAGTCATCGCCACCCCGCTCAACGCCAGCGGCCGGCCCGCCAGCAACGCCCGCGACGACGCGCAAGGCCGCTTCATCGCCTGCCGCACCGGCTTCTACGACCCGGCCGTGTTCACCCCCGGACGCGAAGTCACCTTCGTCGGCCGGGTCCAGGACACCGAATCCACCCGCATCGGCGAGTACGACTACCGCCTGCCGAAGATGAGCGCCGACGTGGTCTACCTGTGGCCGGTGGTCAACGAAGTGGACGTGCGGATGCAGCCCAGTCCGTGGGGGCCGTGGGGGCCCTGGGGTCCGCGCTGGGGCTGGGGTGGCTGGTGGTGGTGATGGCCGGCCAAGCCTAACGATCCCGCGAAACGCCGCCTTCGGGCGGCGTTTCGCTTTAACGCAAAATGGGGTCAGGTACATTTTCCTGCGACATGGCGCGCACTTGACCGATGGGGGCCGGATGCAAAAGGGGGCTAATTAAATGAGCCCGACCCCGTTTCCCATGGCTACTCAACTGCGGGCGCTAAAGTTCGTAGCACTTCTTTGGAGAAAGTCCTTGCGTGAGAAAAAAATCTTCACCTTCCTCATGGGTTAGCTTCCATCCAACCAGATCACCATCCGGTTTAATGAAGAAAGTGAACTTCCCAAAGCGCTGATAAGAATCCACACCAAATGTCCATACATGAATTCCGCCATCAGCAAATAAACAATTCTGAGATAAATCAAACACAAATCCATCAAATAACCAATGTCTCAATAAGCTACTTTTATACCCGAAAACGAAATACTCTGATTTAATGCATTGGCGTGACGGCGGCGCACCATCTTCACATGAATTCAGCCCAAATACTTGGCCAGCCACGCGAATCGTATCGTCCTCGAAGCTAATTCGAGCACTCATTCCATCCCCCGAATTCATTCCATTCAAATAATACATTCCGTCCATGTAATCTTTTGAATCCGAAGCGCCACAGCCAAATATCGCAGTAATTGCGGCAAACGAAACCAACCTCACTTGCAGCCTGCGCATGCAACTACCCTCCCGCCCTCAACGGAGGGCATGTCAAATGCAAAAGCATCTGCCGACCTTTCTCTTTGGCAGAACGGGGTCAGGTACATTTTCCTTCGAAATGGCGTGCACTTGACCGATGAGGCCTGGATGCGAAGAGCCTTAAATGAACCTGACCCCTTTCCAGTTTAGTTCATAGTTGCCGCTGGCCGACCAGCTGAGGTTGTCGGCGCCGTCGCAGGCTAATAAATGAACCTGAGCCATTTTTCCTGAATTTTAATATACAGAAAACGCCTTCTTCCCGAAAACTATCCATATAGCCGGAATACTTATAATATATAACACAGCTAACAGGCTGGCAAAAATTTGGCCTCCCTTGTCGCCTCTATTTATTAAAACCCGAATACACCCCTTAATACCTCCAACCCTTCCACGAATTGCCGCTTTCCTGAAATACGAAAGCGCCAAACCGTCATCCTCCAGAAGTCCGCGCTCGTAAAGTCGCCCCATATCTATCTCTACATCTGGCGGATGAGCCTCTCTACAAGCGATCTCAAGAAATTTTCGCGCCTGAAGATGACATCCGCTCTTCAAAAGAACGCGACCCATATACCAATTAGAAATGGCATCATCAGACAATAATGTCGCCTGCCTATAATCATCAATTGACTTGTCGAGGTCACGGCAAATTCCAGTCGCACCATACTCGTAAAGACCACCCCTCAGCAAATAGCCAGCAGCCCGATAAGGATCGGAATCTGATCCAATCAATTCGACGGCTTTTTTCATAAGCGCGACACCGTCTTTCGCCCTTAGAGCCTCTGCCGCCTCTGCATATGGACTTCTATATTTCATTTTGTCTGAGCAAAATGGGGTCAGGTACATTTTCCTGAGAAATGGCATGCGCTTGGCCGATGGGACCTGGATGCGAAAGGGGCAATATAATGAACCTGACCCCTTTTCTGGCCGCAACCGCGGACGGACGCGCCGCTAGGGCGTGCCGAACCTGCCCAGCGGCGCGCCGGCCAGCAAGTGCAGGTGCAGGTGGAACACGGTCTGCCCGGCGTGTTCGCGGCAGTTCATCACCACCCGGTAGCCGTCCTGCGCCAGGCCCTGGCTGCGCGCCCAGGCCGCGGCCGCCAGCAGCAGCCGGCCGAGCAGTTCCGCGTCGGCGGCGGTGGCATCGTCCAGGGTCGGGATCGCGCGCTGCTTGGGGATGAACAGCACGTGCACCGGCGCCTGCGGGGCGATGTCCCTGAAGCCGAGGATGTCCTCGTCCTCGTAGACGATGGCGGCGGGGATTTCGCGGCGGATGATCCTGCCGAACAGGGTATCGCTCATGGGCGTTCCGTCGAATCGGTGCGGGGACCGCCAGCATAGCGCCCGGCCGCGGCGCGCTCATCGGCCGGCGACGGCTTCGCCTATTCCGGCATCTCGCCGCGGGTGCCGAACGCATGCGACAGGGTGCCGCGATCGACGTATTCCAGTTCGCCGCCCAACGGCAGGCCCTGCGCCAGCCGGCTCGGCCGCGCGCCGTGCCGGCGTGCCAGCTGCGCCAGGTAATGCGCGGTGGCCTCGCCCTCGACCGTGGCGCTGGTGGCCACGATCAGCTCGGCGACCTCGCCGCCTTCCAGGCGCGTGGCCAGCGCGTCCAGGCCCAGTTCGCGCGGGCCGATCCCGTCCAGCGGCGACAGCCGTCCCTGCAGCACGTAGTACAGACCGCGGTAGCCGGTGGCGGTCTCGATCGCCAGGCGGTCGGCCGGGGATTCGACCACGCACAGCTGCTGGCGGTCGCGGCCGGGGCTGGCGCAGGTGACGCACACTTCGCTCTCGCTGAAGTCGCGGCACTGGCTGCAATGGCCCACGCGCTCCACCGCCTCGGCCAGCACCGCGGCCAGGTGGCGGCCGCCGTCGCGGCCGCGCTCGAGCACGTGATAAGCCATGCGCTGGGCGCTCTTGCGGCCCACGCCGGGCAGCACGCGCAGCGCTTCGATCAACTGCTCCAGCAGCGGCGAACTCATCAGGGTGCCGGGTATGCGCCGCTCAGAACGGCAGCTTCATCCCCGGCGGCAACTGCATGCCGGCGGAGGCGGCGGCCATCCTCGACTTGGATTCGGCGTCGACCTTGTTGGAGGCGTCGTTGAACGCGGCCGCGAGCAAATCCTCGGCCATCTCCGGGTCGGACAGCACGCTCGGATCGATGCGTACCTTGCGGCATTCCTTGGTGCCACTGAGGGTCACGCTGACCATGCCGCCGCCGGCGCTGCCGGTGACTTCCAGGCTGGCGAGTTCTTCCTGGGCGCGCTGCAGGTTCTCCTGCATCTTCTGCGCCTGTTGCATGAGCTGGGCGATGTTGCCGCGCATTTCAGTTCCCGTCTGCAGGTCGGATGGAATCGGGCACGACGCGGGCGCCGTGCCTTTCGATCAGGCGGCGCACGCCTGGATCGTTGAGGAAGGCGTCCTCGGCCGCGCTCTGGCGCGAGTCGCGCTCGCGCTCGTTGCGGCCGACGAGGGTCTCGGCCTGCGCCTCGCCGGTGCGGAAGGCCAGCGTCGGCGCGGCACCCAATGCGGTGCCCAGGGCCGCGGCCAGATCGCCGCCGGAGCGCTCGGTGCGCAGGTACTCGAAGCCCGGGGCCAGGGCCAGGGTCAGCACGCCATCGGCGTGGCCGATGAAGGCGGCATGTGCGGCCAGTTCGCGCGCCGGGCCCTTCAGGTCGCAGGCGGCGACGCAGCGCAGCCAGTCCTCGGCGTCGGCGATCCGCGCCCCGCGTTCCTGTACCGCGGCCGGGGACGGCCGCGGGGACTCGACGGGCAGCGGGGGTGCGATCGCGATGCCCGGCTCCAGCCGGGCCGCGGCCGCCGGTTGCACCGCGCCGGTGGCGGCCGATGGCGGCGCGGCCGGTGCCGCTGCGGCCGGCAGCGCCGGAACGGCGGCAGCCGCGGCGGCGGTCTCCGCGGGCGCTACAACCGGCGCGGCGGCGGCGGCAACACCGCCGGTGGCGGCCTTGCGTCCGGCCGCATCGGCGCCCGCGCCCTGCCCCGTTGCCGGCAACGGCCCGGCGTCGGCCTCGGGCCGGAACGCGAGCATGCGCAGCAGGCTCATCTCGAAGCCGATCCGCGGCGCCGGCGCCAGTTCCAGGTCGCGACGGCCGTTGACCGCCATCTGGTACCAGAGTTGCACCACCTCGGGACGCAGGCGCGCGGCCAGGCCGTCCACGTCCACTTCGCCGCCTTCGTCCTCGCGCACGGCGCCCGGCACCAGTTGCCGCACCTGGATCCGGTGCAGGGCCTCGGCCAGCGCTTCCAGCACGCTGCCCCAGTCCGGCGCGAACCCGGCCAGGGCCTCGACCGTGTCCAGCAGGGCGCTGCCGTCGCCCCCGGCCAATCCCTGCAGCAACGCCGCCACCTGGGTCCGGTCGACGCTGCCGAGCATGCCCCGCACCGCATCCTCGCCCAGCGCGCCGCCGGCATAGGCGATGGCCTGGTCCAGCAGCGACAGGCCATCGCGCAGGCTGCCGTCGGCCGCGCGCGCGAGCAGGTGGATCGCGCCGGTGTCGGCGCCGATGCCTTCGGCGGCCAGGATCCGGGTCATCTGCCCTTCGATCTGGCCCTCGTCCAGGCGCTTGAGGTTGAACTGCAGGCAGCGCGACAGCACGGTCACCGGCAGTTTCTGCGGATCGGTGGTGGCGAGCAGGAACTTCACGTGCTCCGGCGGCTCTTCCAGGGTCTTGAGCAGGGCGTTGAAAGCCGGCTTGGAGAGCATGTGCACTTCGTCGACCAGGTACACCTTGTACTTGCCGCGCGAAGGCATGTACTGGGCGTTCTCGATCACCTCGCGCACGTCGTCCACGCCGGTGTTGGAGGCCGCGTCGATCTCCAGCAGGTCGATGTAGCGGCCGGCGTCGATGTCCAGGCAGGCCGCGCACTGGCCGCAGGGCTCGGCGCTGGTGCCCTGCTCGCAGTTGAGCGACTTGGCGAAGATCCGGGCGATGGTGGTCTTGCCCACCCCGCGGGTGCCGGTGAACAGGAAGGCGTGGTGGACCCGGCCGGTGTCCAGGGCATTGCCCAGCGCGCGCACGACGTGTTCCTGCCCGACCAGCTCGGAAAACCGCTTCGGGCGCCACTTGCGGGCCAGGACGAGGTAGGACATCGGACGACCGGATCAGGCAGGACCGTCATTGTGCCATGCCGCGCCGGACCGCCCGTTCCCCGCCCGCAGCGTCGGGCCGCCGCCACCGGCCCGGAGAGATGAATGGCCGGTAAAACCGCACGGCCCTGGGCGGGGCTCGCAATGGATCCCCGCCAAGGCTAGAATTCACGCCCCTGAAAGCGGCCGGATGCCGCCGCAAGGTCCCGGAGGGGTGTCCGAGTGGTTGAAGGAGCACGCCTGGAAAGTGTGTAAGCGTCTAAACCGCGCTTCGGGGGTTCGAATCCCCCTCCCTCCGCCAAACATGCTGTGAAGTGGTACCGTCCGCGCCCACCAGTTTCGCCGGGGCTCGGAGTCGGAGGGGGATTTGAACCCCGGGGTTCGACAAACCGCACAGCGGTTTGCACGGCGAAGCCGCCCGCAGGGCGAGGCACCGCAGGTGCCGAGTGAATCCCCCGCTCGATTTATGGTGGCCCTGTCGGCCCCTCGCGACGCTAGGTCGAAAACCCCGCCAGGGCCGGAAGGCAGCAACGGTATCGATCGACGCGGGCGCCGAGGCCAGCCGGCAGGGCCGCCGCCTTTTCGGGGGGCGCCGGCCGGCGGCACCGTCCAGTCGCTCGCGGTTGCCGTCGAAACGGCATCGTCGTCAGTGCGCCGGATCGTCCGTGGGGCACGGTTCGTTGAGTTCGATCACTTCGCCCGGCCGCGCCACGCGGTGCCCGCGCGCGCGCATCGCCTCGCCGTCCGCGGCGCTGGCGTAGTGGTACAGCACGCAGCGCGACAGCAGCTGCGGCGGGTACTCGCGCTCCAGGTCGTCCAGCCCGGTGTGCGAGGGATTGCCGTGCAGCGCGCAGTCGTGCGCGACCAGTTCGCCGGCATCGGCGAAGCGCGCCAGCACCTCCGGGATCGGCCGGGTATCACCGCTCCACACCATGCTGCCGCGCAGGCGCAGGCCGAAGGCGGTGTCGGGCCAGTGGTGACGCACCGGGAACACTTCCAGGCGCACGCCGTCGTGCCAGAACGCATCGCCCACGGGAACCAGCTGGAACGCATCCCAGAAGTTGGCACCACCCTCGGCCAGCACGTTCGGGTAGTCGGCCACCCGCCGCTGCAGCAGCGGCACCACCGGCGCCGGCACGTACAGGCGCACCCGGCCGCGCCGCGTCGGGTCGAAATAGCTGGACACGAACAGCCGCTCCATCCCGCCCACGTGGTCCAGGTGCACGTGGGTGACGAACAGCGCCTCGGGCGCGTGCCCGTACCGCGATTCGAAGGCGGTCAGGCCCTCGGCGCCGCAGTCGATGCTCAGCCATGGCCGGCCGTCGCGCTCGATGCTGGCCATCGGCGAACCCAAGGCCACCGCCGACGCATTGCCGACCCCGTGCAGGCGCAGTGCCCAGGCGGCCATCAGCAGCCCCGCTTCCAGGACAACTCGTAGGCCCGCCGCAGCCGGGCGAAGTCCGCCTCCACCTCGCCGCGGTCGCGCTCGCCGCGCAACTTGAGCAGCGAGCGCAGCAGCCGCTGCAGGTTGGCCTCGCGCCAGCCGGTGGCCGGAATGCGCAGGCGGCCGCGGTCGAAGTCAATCATCCAGCCGCGGCCGTTGCCGTCGAACAGCAGGTTGTGCGCGTTGAGGTCGGCATGGTCCAGGCCCTCGCGATGGAAGCGCGCGATCAGCCGCCCGGCCTCCTCCCACGGCGCGCCGCAGCCGGCGACCAGGGCGCGGTCGGCCAGCGAACGCACCTCCAGCAGCCGTTCCAGCAGGATCGCGGCGCGGTAGGACAGGCCCTCGCGCAGGTAGCTGGCGGCCAGCGGCCGCGGCAGCGGCAGGCCGCGGCCGAGCAGCTCGCGCATCAGCCGGAACTCGGCGAAGCTGCGCGTGCGCGCCGGGCCCTGCCACAGGTAGCGGTCGCGGCTGATCCGCGCGGCCACCCCGCCGCGCAGGTATTGGCGCAGCACGCAGGCACCGAACGGGGCGTCGACGAACCAGGCGCCGCCGCGGCCGCCGGAGCCGACCGGCCGCGCCCGCTCGCCCCAGGCCGCCGGCGAGAGCCATTCCGGGTCGGCTTGCCGCAGCCGTTCGCGGTCGAACACAATGGCCCCGTACGCGCTCCCGGCGCGGTACGGCGTCAAGGCTTCGCTGGCGTCGAAGGCGACCATCCTGGCGAGTCTAGCAACAGCCACCGGCGATGCACCCTTACCGGACCCGACGATACCCGCCAGCGATGCCTCCATCCCTCTGCCTGCTGCGCCTGTCCGCCCTCGGCGACGTGACCCACGTGGTGCCGCTGGTGCGGACCCTGCAGCGCGCCTGGCCGGACGGCCCGCCGCTGCACTGGGTGATCGACCCGGCCGGGTTCCGCCTGCTCGAAGGCCTGGACGGGGTGGTGTTCCACGCCTACGACAAGCGCAGCGGCCTGGCCGGGATGCGCGCCCTGCGCCGCGCCCTGCCCACCGGCGGCTACGACGTGCTGCTGCAGATGCAGCTGGCCGCGCGCGCCAACCTGCTGTCGGCCTTCATCCCGGCCCGGCGCCGGGTCGGCTATGACCGCGCCCGCTCCAAGGAACTGCACGGCCTGTTCGTCAACCAGCGCATCCCCGACCGCCCCGGCCTCCACGTGCTCGACGTCATCGGCAGTTTCTGCGAGCCGCTGGGCCTGCGCCAGACCGAGGTCGTGTGGAACCTGCCGGTGCCCGGCGCCGCCCGTGCCTGGGCCCGGGAGCAGTGGCCCGAGGACGGCACCCCGGTGCTGATGGTCTCGCCCTGCTCCAGCCACGCGCTGCGCAACTGGTACCCCGACCGCTACGCGGCCCTGGCCGACCATGCCGCCGCGCGCGGCTGGCGGGTGGTGCTGTGCGGCGGGCGCAGCGAACTGGAGCGCAGGACCACCGACGCGATCCTGGCGGCGATGCGCGCCCCGGCGCTGGACCTGGTCGGCAAGGACACGCTCAAGCAGTTGCCGGCCCTGCTCGAACGCGCCGACCTGCTGGTCACCCCGGACTCCGGGCCGATGCACATCGCCAACGCCATGGGCACCAAGGTACTGGGTCTGCATGCGGCCACCGACCCGGCGCGCAGCGGCCCGTATTCGGACCGGCGCTACTGCGTGGACCGCTACGATGACGCCGCGCGCAAGTACCTGCGCAAGCCCGCCGCCGCGCTGCGCTGGGGCACCAAGATCGAGCACGACGGGGTGATGGAGCTGGTGAGCGTGGACGATGCGCTCGATGCCTTCGAGCGCTACCGCGCCGACCACGGCCGCTGAGGCCGGCCCGGCGGTCGTGGGGCCGGTGGCTGGCTAGTACGCGTCGGACAGGGCGAAGATCGGCGTCCTCGTCGCCCAGGCGCCACGGGTGAAATCGGGGAAGTCCAGGGTCGCATAGCCCTGCGCGATGGACTGTTCCGACAGCGGCGTGATCGCACTCCAGGCCACTGCGTCATAGATGTCGATCGGCATCGGTGCGGCGGCCTTCAGCGCCTCGACGAAGGCATTGACCACGAACCAGTCCATCCCGCCGTGGCCGGCGCCGGCGGCGACATCGGCGTAGCGCTTCCACAGCGGATGCTCGAACTCGTCCTGGTAGGCCTTGAAGTCCTGCCACTGGTGCGCCGGGCTGCGGCCCTCGATGTGGATCGACTGGTTGACGTCCATCCACAGCCCGCGCGTGCCCTGCACCCGGAACCGCAGCGAGTACGGCCGCGGCAGCGAGGTGTCGTGCTGCAGCACGATGGTCTCGCCGTTGGCGCAGGCCAGGGTGGTGGTGACGATGTCGCCGAGCCTGAACTGGACCCGGGTGCTCGGGTGGGTGGTGCCGCCGCTGCGGGCCACGGTGTATTCGTGCAGGCCGCGCGCCTTGCTGGCGAACGAGTTGATCCGGATGAAGCGGTTGCCGCGGTGGATGTTCGCGTACATCGCGCACGGGCCGATGCCGTGGCTGGGGTACAGGTCGCCGTTGCGGTTGACCGAATGGGCGGTGCGCCAGTGCGCCTCGGACCAGCCCCCGGGACCGAATTCCACGCCGCTGGCGTAGGGCTGATCGGGATCGCCGGAATTGAACTTCACCGCGCGCAGGTCATGCTGGTAGCCGCCCTGCAGGTGCACCAGCTCGCCGAACAGGCCCTCGCGCACCATCCGCAGCGCCGCCATCACGTCGCGGCGATAGCACACGTTCTCCAGCAGCATGTACGGGGTACCGGTGCGCAGCTGGGTGTCGAGCACGTCCCAATGATCCTGCAGGGTGATCCCGGCCACCACCTCGCAGCCGACGGCGACGCCGGCCTGCATCGCGCCGATGGCCATCGGCGCGTGCCATTCCCAGGGCGTGGCGATGATCACCCCGTCCAGCCCACCCGGCTCCAGCAGGCGCTTCCAGGCGTTCTCGTCGCGGTCCTGGCCGTAGGCGCGCGGCTTGGGCTTGCCGGCCTTGTCCACCTGCGCCAGCGCACGCCCGAGCATGATCGGCTCGATGTCGCACAGCGCCGCCACCTCCACGTCGTCGCGGCGCAGCAGTTCGGTGAGCAGGACCTGACCGCGCATGCCGGTGCCGATCATGCCCAGGCGCAGCCGCTCGCCGCGCGCCGGCGCCGGGAAGGCGGGCAGCAAGGCCGACGCGCCCAGTGCGGCGCTGCCGGCGAGGAAGTCCCTGCGCCTCATCGCAGCAATGTCCGGCTCAGGGCGCGGCGGCGGCGCGATAGTCCTGGTAGGACTTCTCCTCGACGTAGGCCGAGCCCAGGGCCAGGTTGATCTCCTTCTTCACCCGTGCGCGCTCGTCGTTCTCGAAGTAGACGCTGCGCGCCAGGCGCACGAATTCCGGGTCGAATTCCTGCGCCTTCTCCTTGATCCGGATATCGTCCTCGATCACCCACAGGCGCTCGTTGACCGCCTTCAGCTGCGCGCGCAGCTGGGCGATGTCGCCACCGGCGGCCGGATGCTGCATCCAGGTATGCTCCAGCGCGGACAGTTCCTTGCGCACGTTGGCCAGCTTGGCGGGGTCGGTCATGCGCTCGGACTTGATCTGCAGGATCGCGATCTTGTCGAGCAGTTCGCCGAAGGACACGGGGACCAGGATCTCGGACATGGCGGGCGCACCGGGGGCGTGACAGGACGGGGCCGACAGTCTAGCCCCCCGCGCGCCGGCACGGGCCGCGGTTGTACCGCCCCGGCCGCTTCCGTATCATGGCGGGCCCCGCGGACCGACCATGCCGCCGGGTCCCGGGAAGGTGGCAGAGTGGTCGAATGCGCCGGATTCGAAATCCGGTGTACCGGTCTCCGGTACCGTGGGTTCGAATCCCACCCTTCCCGCCAGAATCGCGACGAAGACGGGCCTGTCTGGGCCCGTCTTTTTCTTCGTCCGGACCACCGCGGCCGCCCCCTGTCCGACCGCCCCGGGTGAATGCGTTTATCCTGATCAAAGCGAAGCCGGCACGGACCCCATGATCGAGTTCGGACACCTGACCCACGTCGGCCTGCGCCGCCAGCTCAACGAGGACACCTACTACGGTGACGGCGAACTGGGCCTGTGGCTGGTGGCCGACGGCATGGGCGGGCACGCCTGCGGCGAGGTGGCCAGCGCGCTGGCGCGCGAGACCATCGTCCGCGAAATCCGCAGCGGCACCCCGCTGGCCCAGGCCATCCGCATCGCCGACGAGGAGATCATCCGGGTCTCGCGCCGCCGCAACGACGCCCTGCCGATGGGCACCACCGTGGTCGCCGCCCGGGTCCAGGGCCAGCGCTACGAGGTGGCCTGGGTCGGCGACAGCCGCGCCTACCTGTGGCGGGACGGCGCCCTGGCCCAGCTCAGCCAGGACCACAGCTACGTGCAGGCCCTGGTCGACCAGGGCGCACTGACCGCCGAGCAGGCCCGCACCCATCCGCACCGCAACGTGGTCACCCAGGCGCTGGGCGTGACCGATCCAGCGCACCTGAACGTGTCGATGACGGCCGGCGAGCTGCGCCCGGGCATGCAGTTGCTGCTGTGCAGCGACGGCCTGACCGAGGAAGTCGACGACGGCCGCATCGCCGACACCCTGGGCGGGCAGGACTGCAGTGCGCAGGAATGCGTGGACACCCTGGTGGCCGCCGCGCTGGATGGCGGCGGCTCGGACAACGTCACCGCAGTCCTGGTGCGCTGCCAGTAAGCGACGGCTTCTCCCTTCTGCCTGTGGCAGAAGGGGCTCGGAGGGAACGGGGCGTTAGTTCGGCACCGCCGCCTCGTCCCACAACGCCCGCCCGGCTTTCTTGCGCAGGGTCTCCAGACGCCGCAGGTGCGCCTCCTGCTCCGCAGCGGCCACCCCGATCCGCGGCCGCTCCGCAGCCACCGGCGCGAACTCCGCCATCGCGGCCGGGCGCTGCAGCGCGGCCTGGGCCTCGCCGAAGCCCATCTCCTCCTGGCCGGAGGTCAGGGCGATGTACACGTCGGCCAGGATCTGGGCGTCGAGCAGCGCCCCGTGCAGTTGCCGATGCGAGTTGTCCACCCCCATGCGCTTGCACAGCGCGTCCAGCGAGTTGCGCTGGCCGGGAAAACGTTCGCGCGCCAGCAGCAGGGTGTCGACCACCGCGACCCGGTCGGCCATGCGCCCGTAGCGCTCGCCCAGGCGCGACAGCTCGTAGTCGAGGAACCCCAGGTCGAAGGCGGCGTTGTGGATGATCAGTTCGGCGCCATCCACGAATTCGAGGAATTCGTCGACCACCTGCTCGAACGGCGGCTTGTCGGCCAGGAACTCCAGGGTCAGGCCGGTGACCTCCTGGGCACCGGCCTCGAACTCCCGGTCGGGCCGCAGATAGCGGTGGAAGTTGCGGCCGCTGGGCCGGCGCTCGAGCAGTTCCACGCAACCGATCTCGACGATGCGGTTGCCCTTCTTCCATTCCAGGCCGGTGGTTTCGGTGTCGAGGATGATCTGGCGCATGCGCGGTCAGTTTAGCGCGCCGGCATCGCGCACCTGCTGCGCTGCGCCGCGGGCGAGCCCGTCCACGCGCTCGTTGTCCGGGTCGCCGGCATGGCCCTTGACCCAGCGCCAGTCCACCCGGTGGCGCCCGGCAGCCGCGTGCAGGCGTTCCCACAGGTCGCGGTTCTTGACCGGATCGCCGCCGGAAGTCTTCCAGCCGCGGCGCACCCAGCCGGGCATCCATTCGGTGATGCCCTGGCGCACGTATTGCGAGTCGGTGTGCAGCACCACCGTGCAGGGCTCGCGCAGGGTTTCCAGCGCCACGATCGCCGCCATCAACTCCATCCGGTTGTTGGTGGTATCTGGCTCGCCGCCCGCCAACTCGCGCTCGTGCGCGTTCCAGCGCAGCAAGGCCGCCCATCCGCCCGGCCCGGGATTGCCGAGGCAGGCACCGTCGGTGTGGATCTGGATCTTCTTCATCGCTCTCCCGCGGAAAGTCTCATGCGGCCGGCGCAGTACCGCGCCGCCACGCCAACGGCGCCGGCGCCACCGGCGCCAGGCCGCGTTTCTCGGCCACCACCACGCAACCCGCGCGCAGGGGCACGGCGGAGTCGCGCACCTCGCCACCACGGGCCATCCGCCAGCGCGGCCCGAGAAAGCGCGGAGGATCGGCCCGCAATCCCAGCGCGCGCAGGCGCTGCACCCATGGGCCGCTGGCCGAGGCCGGCAGGTCGCGCACGCTGCGCAGCCGGTAGGGGCTCCATGGATTGGCCAGGAACAGCCACAGCCGCCCGCCTTCCACCAGCACCCGCGCGCATTCGTCCAGCAAGGCCCCGGCCTGCGCCGGGGAAGGATGCTGCAGCACGACCTCGCCCAGGCACTCGTTGGCCAGCGGCAGCGGCAACCCGCAGCGCACGGTGCCGGCATAACCGCCCGCGCACTCGTGCAGGCACAGGCCGCAGCGTGGCGGCATCGGTGATTCGACCGTCACGGACGCCGCCGGCGCCAGCCACAACCAGGGCCGCGCAGGGCGCACCGCCAGGTGTGCGGCCAACCAGCGCCGCTCCTCGGCCAGCAGCCATTGCGCCTCCGGGCCGCTGAACCGGATCGGGGCGCCGGGTTGACGGCTGGACGCGGCGGCGGGCATGGTCGCGATTCTATGCGACTGAGCGCGCTGCCCGCATTCGAGGACAACTACATCTGGGTCCTGCGGGACGCCGGGCGCGCGCTGCTGGTCGATCCGGGCGATGCGGCGCCGGTGCTGGCGGCCACGGCGCAGGGCCTGGAGCCGGCCGCGATCCTGCTCACCCACCATCACGCCGACCATACCGGCGGCGTACCGGCGCTGCTGCGGCGCTGGCCGGGACTGCCAGTGTTCGCGCCCGCCGATGCGCGCATCGACCTGGATTGCGAGCGCATCGCCGATGGCGAGCGGCTGCGGTTGCTGGAGCGCGAGGTACGCGTACTGGCGGTACCCGGGCACACGCGCAGCCACCTGGCCTTCGTGGTCGAAGGCCACCTGTTCTGCGGCGACACGTTGTTCAGCCTGGGCTGCGGCCGCCTGTTCGAGGGCACGCCGGCGCAGATGCACGATTCGCTGCAACGCCTGGCCACCCTGCCGGGCACTACCCGGGTCTGCTGCGGCCACGAATACACCCTGGCCAACGCCGCCTTCGCCGCCGCGGTGGAACCGGGCAACCCCGCCCTCCATGCACGCCGGGCCGAGGCGGCGCAGCAGCGCGCTGCCGGCCGGCCGACCCTGCCCTCCACCCTGGACGACGAACTGGCCTGCAATCCGTTCCTGCGCTGCGAGGTCGCCGCCGTGCGCGAGGCCGCGGGCGCGCGCCTGGGCCGCGCGCCCGCCGACGCAAGCGAGACCTTCGCCGCGCTGCGCGAATGGAAGGACGGCTTCCGCGCATGACTGCGCACCGCACCGCGCTGGCGGCACTGCTGGGGACCTGCCTGGTATCGGCCTGCGCCACCGCACCCAGGCCGGTGTCGCACGCGCCCGACCCGCCCGTGCCGGCGATCGGATCCGGAGCCGCTACGCCGATGCCGCTGCCGCCTGCACAGCCGCCTGCCACACCGGCGTCGCCGGCAGCCGCACCGCCGGCCAGCGAATCATCGGCGGATGCACCAGCGGTCGCCCCCGTCGCCGTGACCGGGCTGGACGCCTACGAATCGTTCATCGCCGGATTGGCCGAGCCCGGATGCGACAACGCCGATCCACGCTGGCTGCGCCATTTCGCCCACGCCACCGAGCGGGTCGGCGACCCGGACGGCGATACCCTGGCGTTGTTCGCCCATGTGGTCGAAGCCTTGCGCCAGGCCGGGCTGCCCACGGAATTCGCGCTGATCCCGTTCGTGGAGAGCGGCTACAGGCCCGGCGCCCGGAGCAAGGCGGGGCCGGCGGGCATGTGGCAGTTCATCGCCGTCACCGCACGCGACCATGGCATGCGCATCGCCCCCGGCTACGACGAACGCCTGTCGCCGGCCAAGTCCACCCGCGCAGCGGTGCAGTACCTGGATGCGATGTACGACCGCTTCGACCGCAACTGGCGCCTGGCGCTGATGGCATACAACGCCGGCGAATTCCGGGTGAAACGCGCACTGGCGCGCAGCGGGGGGCATGCCGCATCGGCCGCGCCGCACAGCCTGCCCGGCCTGTCCCCGGTCACCTACGCCTACGTGGAGAAACTGCACGCGCTGGCATGCTTGCTGGAAGAGGCCGGCGAGCGGCCGCAATGGCGCGCGCGCCTGGACCGTCCGGTGGTGCCACTGCTGGCGCGGCGGTTGGACGGTGCGCGCTCGCTGGATGGGTGGGCCGCGGCGCATGGCCATGACGCGGCCACCCTGCACCGCCTCAATCCCGGCCTGGCCGGCACCTGGCCGGCCGGCCACGCGCCGCTGGCGCTGGTTCCGGGCTTGGCACAGCCAGCCGCCGCCATCACGGACCCGGTCACGGCATCGACGGCGACCGCCGCCGAAACCGCCACCCACGAGGTGCAGCGCGGCGATTCGGTCTGGAGCATCGCCCGACGCTACGGTGTCACCCGCGCACGCCTGCTGGAACTGAACGGATTGCACCCCCGCAGCGTGCTGCGACCGGGCATGATTCTGAAGACCCGCTAGCGCGGCACGCGCGGCCCGCGCCGGGATCGCGGGCGGGCGCCCTTACAGTTGCGACTCCTCGACGATCACGTCGAAGCGCTTGCGCATCGCGCGGACGTATTCCTCAGCCGAGTCCGAGCCCTGGATCTGCTGCAGCTGGTTGCGGAACTGGGTGCGCTGGCCCGGCTCCAGTTCGGCCGGGTCACCCGGATGCACCGCACTGACCACGAATACCGCCTGGCGCTGGTCCGGCATCGCGAAGCGCCCCGCCACCGGCTTGCCCTCGCCCTCGGGCTGGGCGGCGAAGATGACGCGATTGGCTTCCGGCGAAGGCACCGGCACGCCGCGCGGCAGGCCCGGCAACGGCCTCACCTCGAGGCCGTCGGCGGCAGCGATTGCGGACAGCGCCTCGCCCGTGCGCAGGCGCGCGACCAGCGCATCGGCGGCGGCCTCGGCGGCCTGGTGCTGGCGGTCGGCGCGGATCGCCGCGACCACCTGGTCGCGGACCTCCTCCAAGGGCCGTGCCCGCTCGGGCACGTGTTCGACCACCCGGATCACCACGCTGCGGTCCGGACCCAGCTGGATCGGATCACTGGCGGTGCCGTCCTCGATCATCGCCTCGGAGAACGCCGCCTTCTTCACCTCGGGCGAAGCGCCGATCCCGATCGTGTCGGCGCGCGTGAACGGGCCGAGCTTCTGCACCTGCAGCCCGACCTGCTCGGCGGCCGGCGCCAGCGCCGAGGGATTCTGGTAGACCAGGTCGGTCAGGCGTCCGGTCAACTCGCTGTAGGCGCGCTCGCGATCGGCCTGGGCCTGCTCGCGCGCCAGTTCCTCGCGCACCTGCTCGAAGCCCACCTGCGCGCCCTGCTTGAGTTCGCGCAGCTGCAGCACGTGCCAGCCGAAATCGGTCTGCACCGGGCCGCGCACCTCGCCAGGCTGCATCGAGAACAGTGCCTCCTCGAACGGCGCCACCATCATGCCGCGCTCGACCCAGCCCAGGTCGCCACCGCCATCGCGCGAGCCAGGGTCCTCGGAATTGGCCCGCGCCAGCGCGGCGAAATCGGCGCCAGGCGCCTGCGCCTCGGCCGCGAGCCGGCGCGCCTTCTCCTCGGCGGCCTTGCGCGTGGCCTCGTCGGCACCGGGAGCGACCCGCACCAGGATGTGCGAAGCCAGGCGCTGTTCCGGCTCGGCGAAGCGCGCGCGCTCCTCCTCGAAGCGGCTGCGCAGGGTGGCCTCGTCGGCCGGCGCCGGCGCGGGCAGCTGGCTGGCGTCGACTTCGACGTACTCGATGGTCACTGCCTCCGGGCGCTTGAAGTCGTCCGGGTGGGCTTCGTACCACGCCTGGATCGCCGCGTCGTCCACCGCCGCGGTGTCCTCCGCCGGCGCCGGCAGGAGCGCGACCTCGAGGTCGCGCTTCTCCGCCGACAGGCGCACGATGCGGTCGAACTCCGCGTCGGTGAGGAATGCCGAGGTCGCCAGGCTGTCCGGGATCAGCCCCTGCTGCAGCGATTGCCGCACCAGCTGCTCGAACTGCTTGGGCGTCTGTGCCGGCACTTGCGCGGCCAGGGCCAGCTGGTAGCGGCTCAGGTCGAACTTGCCGTCCACCTGGAACGCGGGGATCGAAGCGATGTACTCGGCGACCGTCGCATCGCCCACCGACACGCCGGCGCGCCCGGCGGCCAGTTCCAGCACCTTTTCGTCGATCAGCCGGTCCAGCACCCTGCGCTTGTTTTCCACCGACTCGAACTCGCGCGAATCGAACGCTTCGCCCTGCTCCTGCCGCTGGCGCATGCGCTCCTGCTCGAAGCGCTGACGGAACTCGTCCACGCCCACCTCGCGGTGCTCCCACAACTTCGACACCGGCCACCACTTGGGTGCACCCTCCCACCACTTCGGCGGCGCCTTGACCTGGGCGACATTGTTGGCGCCCATGCCGCCGAGGTAGCTCTGGTCGATGACGAAGAGGAACGGGATCATCAGCAGCACGATGATGCCCGTGGCGACCCACCCCGAAGTCCCGTCGCGGAGTTTCTGCAGCATTTTTGCCAGCCCAGTTAAGCGGAATTTGGAACTGTCCAGTTTAACCCGTCATGGCCGTTCCGGGCGGCAATGGCCGCAGTCCCCGGAACCGGCCGGCGCGGGCCGCCGGTGCAGCGGAATCGTGGCCGCGGCGAGCGGCGGCGGGAAAAGAGAAAGGCCCCTGGGGAACCAGGGGCCTTCCGGATAATGGCGGAGCGGACGGGACTCGAACCCGCGACCTCCGGCGTGACAGGCCAGCATTCTAACCGACTGAACTACCGCTCCGCGCTAAACGAACATTGTACTTCGATCCGCGCCCTTCATGCCAGACCGCGAGACACTCGCGGCGGGCTGGTGGGTGCTGAGGGTTTCGAACCCCCGACCCTCGCCTTGTAAGGGCGACGCTCTACCGCTGAGCTAAGCACCCGGGTGCATGCACCCTGCCTGGGCAGCGGGGCCGATCAGTTTACCGCGTCCTTGAGGGCCTTGCCAGCCTTGAACGACGGATTCTTCGAGGCCTTGATCTTGATGGTCTCGCCGGTCTTCGGGTTGCGGCCGGTGCGGGCGGCGCGCTTGCGTACCTGGAAGGTGCCGAAGCCCACCAGGGTCACCGTGTCGCCCTTCTTCAGCGCCTTGGTGATGGAGTCGATCACCGCGTCCACCGCACGGGCGGCCTCGGCCTTGGTGACTTCGGCTTCGCCGGCGACGGCATCGATCAGATCGGTCTTGTTCATTCTTCTTTGCTCCCTGTGCGGCCTCGCCGCGAGATGAGTGGCCGGGCCCGCTCCACGTCGTCGGGGCGTGCCCTTTCGGTCCGGTGCCACCGTGCGGGCAGGCCGCTGGCGGGTGTGCCCGTTATACAGGGCGCTCCCCCCTTGCCGCAACCGCAAATCCCGTGATTGCGCAGGTTTTCCGCTATCCGCGCGACGGAATGCCCGCCGCGCGCAGGGCCGATCAGTGGGTCGTGTCGGCCTGGTCCCGCGCCGGGCGCGGGCGCCGGCCGCCGGCCTTGCCGCTGCGCCGTCCGGCCGGCTTGCCGGCCGCGGGCCGCAGCGGCCGTTCCAGGGCCAGGTCGAGCACTTCGTCGATCCAGCGCACCGGCACGATCCTCATTCCCTCGGTGACGTTGGCCGGGATATCGGCCAGGTCCTTGCGGTTCTCCTCCGGGATCACCACGGTGCGGATGCCGCCGCGCAGGGCCGCGAGCAGTTTCTCCTTCAGGCCGCCGATCGCGGTGACCTTGCCGCGCAGGGTGATCTCGCCGGTCATGGCGATGTCGGCACGCACCGCTACCTTGGTCAGGGTCGACACCAGCGCGGTGACCATGGCGATGCCGGCGCTGGGACCGTCCTTGGGCGTGGCGCCGTCGGGTACGTGCAGATGTACGTCGTGCTTCTGCAGGAAGTCGGTCTCGATGCCCAGGTTCTCGGCGCGCGCGCGCACCACCGACAATGCCGCGGAGGCGGACTCCTTCATCACGTCGCCGAGCTGGCCGGTCAGGATCAGCTGGCCCTTGCCCGGCACCAGGGTGGCCTCGATCTGCAGCAGGTCGCCGCCGACCTCGGTCCAGGCCAGGCCGGTGACCAGGCCGATCTCGTTCTGCTCCTCGGCGCGGCCGTAGTCGAAGCGGCGCACGCCCAGGTACTTGTCCAGAGTCTTGGAGGAGACCTGCACCAGCGCGGACTTCGGCTTGCGCGCCGGAGCGGCCTTCTTCGCGACGGCCTTCTTGACCGGCTGCGGCCCCTTCAGCCCGATCTCCTTGACCACCTTGCGGCAGATCTTGGAGATCTCGCGCTCCAGGTTGCGCACGCCCGACTCGCGGGTGTAGTAGCGCACGATGTCGCGCACGGCGTCCTCGGCGATGGCCAGTTCCTCCGGCTTCAGCCCATTGGCCTTGAGCTGCTTGGGCACCAGGTAGCGGGAAGCAATACTCAGCTTCTCGTCCTCGGTATAGCCGGGGATCCGGATCACCTCCATGCGGTCCAGCAGCGGGCCGGGGATGTTGAGCGAGTTGGAGGTCGCCACGAACATCACCTCGGACAGGTCCAGGTCGACCTCCAGGTAGTGGTCGTTGAACGAATGGTTCTGCTCGGGATCGAGCACCTCCAGCAGCGCCGAGGACGGGTCGCCGCGGAAGTCCATCGACATCTTGTCGATCTCGTCGAGCACGAACAGCGGGTTCTTGGCGCCGACCTTGTTGAGGTTCTGCACGATCCGGCCCGGCATCGAGCCGACATAGGTGCGGCGATGGCCGCGGATCTCGGCCTCGTCGCGCACGCCGCCCAGCGACATGCGCACGAACTTGCGGTTGGTGGCCTTGGCGATGGACTGCCCCAGCGAGGTCTTGCCCACGCCCGGCGGGCCGACCAGGCACAGGATCGGACCCTTCATCTGCTTGACCCGCGACTGCACCGCCAGGTATTCGAGGATCCGCTCCTTGACCTTGTCCAGTCCGTAGTGGTCCGCGTCCAGGGTGTCCTGCGCGACCTTGAGGTCCTTGCGCACCTTGCTGCGCTTCTTCCATGGCACGCCCAGCAGCCAGTCCAGGTAGTTGCGCACCACCGCGGCCTCGGCGGACATCGGCGACATCTGCTTGAGCTTGTTGAGTTCGTTGCGGGCCTTGGCCTCCACCGCCTTGGGCATGCCGGCCTCGGCGACGCGGCGCACCAGCTCCTCCAGTTCGCCGGGGGAGTCGTCCAGGTCGCCCAGTTCCTTCTGGATCGCCTTCATCTGCTCGTTGAGGTAGTACTCGCGCTGGCTCTTCTCCATCTGCGACTTGACCCGGCCGCGGATGCGCTTCTCCATCTGCTGCACGTCGATCTCGCCTTCGACCAGGCCGACCAGCAACTCCAGGCGCTCGCCCACGTCGGCGCTTTCCAGCAGCCGCTGCTTGTCGGCCAGGCGCACGCCGATGTGCGCGGAAATGGTGTCGGCCAGGCGCCCCGGGTCGTCAATCCCCGACAGGGTCTGCAGCAACTCCGGCGGCAGCTTGCGATTGGTCTTCACGTACTGCTCGAACAAGCCGGTGAGGGTGCGCGCCACCGCCTCGACCTCGCGCTCGCTGCGGCCGCTGCCGGCCTCGATCGGCTCGCCGCGGCCGTGCAGGGCGCCATCGCGCTCGCCGATGCCGTCCACGTGCACGCGCGCGGTGCCTTCGACCAGCACCTTGATCGTGCCATCGGGCAACTTGAGCAGCTGCAGCACCTGGGCCAGGGTACCGACTGCGTACAGGTCGCCCGCATCCGGGTCGTCGGTCTCGGCCGACTTCTGCGCCAGCAGCAGGATCCGCTTGTCGGCCTCCATCGCCTGCTCCAGCGCACGCATGGACTTGTCCCGGCCGACGAACAGCGAGATGACCATGTGCGGGAACACCACCACGTCGCGCAGGGGCAGGACGGGCAGTTCCAGGGCGTCGGATCGGGTACGGGACATGCAGGCTCCGGTTGTGCGTGGGGCGACGGCCGTGGCCGTCCTGGCCCTGTTATGGGGGCTGGCCCGGCGGCTTGCAAGAACTTTCGGGGCTCCGTTTCGCGGTCAGCATGATGAAGAAGCCCCGGGAGGGCCCGGGGCTTCTTCATCATGCTGAACCCTTGGCGGCCGGGGCCGCGCCACTCACTCGGCCGAGGCGACCTTGGGTGCGGCCGGCGGGGCCTGGTAGATCAGGTACGGCTCGGTCTTGTGCTCGATCACCGACTCGTCCACCACCACCTTGCTCACGTTCTCGGCCGAAGGCAGGTCGTACATGGTGTCCAGCAGCACCGACTCGACGATGGTGCGCAGGCCGCGGGCGCCGGTCTTGCGCTTGAGCGCCTTGCGCGCGATCGCCGCCAGCGCGTCGGGGCGGAATTCCAGCTCCACGCCTTCCATCTCGAACAGCTTCTTGAACTGCTTGGTGATGGCGTTCTTCGGCTCGGTCAGGATCTTGACCAGGGCCGCCTCGTCCAGTTCCTCCAGGGTCGCCACCACCGGCAGGCGGCCGACGAACTCGGGGATCAGGCCGAACTTGATCAGGTCCTCCGGCTCGACCTCGGCCAGCACCTTGCCGGTGTCGGCCTTGCGCGCCTGGCTCTTCACCTTCGCGCCGAAGCCAATGCCGCCGGCCTCGGTGCTGCGCTGCTGGATGATCTTGTCCAGGCCAGCGAACGCGCCGCCGACGATGAACAGGATGTTGCGGGTGTCCACCTGCAGGAATTCCTGCTGCGGATGCTTGCGCCCGCCCTGCGGCGGCACGCTGGCCACGGTGCCCTCGATCAGCTTGAGCAGCGCCTGCTGCACGCCCTCGCCGGACACGTCGCGGGTGATCGACGGGTTCTCGCTCTTGCGCGAGATCTTGTCGATCTCGTCGATGTAGACGATGCCCTGCTGCGCCTTGTCGACGTCGTAGTCGCACTTCTGCAGCAGCTTCTGGATGATGTTCTCCACGTCCTCGCCGACGTAGCCGGCCTCGGTCAGCGTGGTCGCGTCGGCCATGGTGAACGGCACGTTGAGCAGCCGGGCCAGGGTCTCGGCCAGCAGGGTCTTGCCCGAACCGGTCGGGCCGACCAGCAGGATGTTGGACTTGGCCAGCTCCACGTCCTCGTTGCGCTGGCGGCTCTCGATCCGCTTGTAGTGGTTGTACACGGCCACGGCGAGGGTCTTCTTCGCCCGCTGCTGGCCGATCACGTACTGGTCCAGGACCTCGAGGATCTCGCGCGGCTTGGGCAGCGAGCTGCGCGCGGACTGGGCCTTCTCCTCCAGCTCCTCGCGGATGATGTCGTTGCAGAGCTCGACGCATTCATCGCAGATGAACACGCTCGGGCCGGCGATCAGCTTGCGCACCTCATGCTGGCTCTTGCCGCAGAACGAGCAGTACAGGATCTTGTTGCTGTCGCCGGTACGGCCTTGCCGGTCTTCGCTCATGCTTGGTTATTCCAGTGTCGCAGTCCCGCTGGGACGGGAGTTCGGGGCGAGAATAGCACAGGGTCCGCGGCGCGCCGGAAGCGCGCCGGACCCTGCAGTACGGGGTGGCCAGGCCGGTCCGGAGGGACCGGCGGGGGCTGCCGGGACGGGGTTTCGCGGATCGGCTCAGCCCGCCTGGATCGATTCGTCCGAGCGGCGCTCCAGCACCTGGTCGACCAGGCCGTAGGCCTGGGCCTCGGCGGCGCTCTTGAAGTTGTCGCGCTCGGTGTCGCGGGCGATGGTCTCGATGCTCTGGCCGGTGTGGTGGGCCAGGATCTCGTTCAGCCGCGCGCGCATGCTCAGGATCTCGCGGGCATGGATGTCGATGTCGGTGGCCTGGCCCTGGAAGCCGCCCAGCGGCTGGTGGATCATCACCCGCGAGTTCGGCAGCGCGTAGCGCTTGCCCGCCGCGCCGGCGGCCAGCAGCACCGCGCCCATCGAGGCCGCCTGGCCGACGCAGATCGTGCTCACGTCCGGCTTGATGTACTGCATGGTGTCGTAGATCGCCATGCCGGCGGTGACCAGGCCGCCGGGCGAGTTGATGTACAGGCTGATGTCCTTCTCGGGGTTCTCGGCCTCGAGGAACAGCATCTGGGCGATGATCACGTTGGCGACGTGGTCCTCGACCGGGCCCACCAGGAAGATCACCCGCTCCTTGAGCAGGCGCGAGTAGATGTCGTACGCGCGTTCGCCGCGGCTGGTCTGCTCGACCACCATCGGGACCAGGTTCAGGGCTTGGATCGGGGTCGTGGTAGGGATCGGGCTCATCGGTACTGCGCTCCTGGGTGGGGTTGGGACGCGGGGGCGATCCGGCGTCCGCCGGCTACATCGGCTGCGGCGATGGCGCCGCAACCGCCGCCGCCATCATCCCCGGATCGCTTCCTGGAACGCCAGCGGGGTCTCGGTGTGCTGGGCGCGCTCGGCGATCCAGTCGATCACCTGCTCCTCCATCACCCGGTTCTGCAGTCCCTGCATCAATTGGGGATCGTTGCGGTACATCTCAACGACCTGCTCGGGCTCCTCGTAGGTGGAGGCGATCAGGCGCAGAGTCTCGTTCAGGCGCTTGGGATCCAGGCGCAGGTCGTGGCGGCGGGCCACCTCGCCGACCAGCAGGCCGGCCAGGACCCGCTTGCGCGCCGGCTCCAGGAACGGCTGCCAGGCATCGGCCGGCACCTGGCCGGGATTCTGGCCGCCGCGGCGGATCTGTTCCAACTGCTGGGCCAGCATGCCGCGCGCCTCGTTCTCCACCAGGCGCGGCGGCAGTTCGACCTGGGCCCAGGTGGCGGTCAGCTGCTCGCCGACCTCGCGGCGCAGGCGATTCATCAGCGCGCCCTTGAGCTCGCGCTCGAGGTTGCTGCGGATGTCCTCGCGGAACTTACCCAGGTCGCCGCTCTTGACCCCGAAGCTCTTGATGAAGGCCGCGTCGACTTCCGGCAGCACCGGTTCGGACACCTGGGCCAGAGTCACGTGCACCTGGGCGGTCCTGCCGGCCAGCTGCGGCTGGCGCCAGTTCTGCGGGAACGCCACCTCGATCGCGGACTCCACGCCCGGCTCCAGACCGGCCAGCGCGTCGTCGACGGCGGGCAGCAGCTGGCCCGACCCGACCACGGTGCTGAACTGCTCGACGCCCTCGGCCGGCTGGCGGAAATCCTCGGCCTGGGTCCACAGCGAACCGGCGACCAGGTCGCCCTGGTGCGCGGCCCGCGCGACCTTGTTCCAGGTGCGGCGCTGCAGGCGCAGGTTCTCGACCATCTGGTCGATGTCGGCCTCGGCGACCTCGGCGACGTGGCGGATCACGGTCAGCTTGGACACATCGACGTCACCGAAATCCGGCACCACCTCGAAGGTGGCCACGAAGTCCAGGTCGCCCTCGCCGGCGCGGTCGATGCTCGGCATGCCGGCCACGCGCAGGTCGTGCTCGCGGACCGCCGAGTCGAAGGTCTGGCGCACCAGTCCGTCCAGCACCTCGGCCTTGACCTGGTCGCCGTAGCGCTGCTGGACCACCTTGGCCGGCACCTTGCCGGGGCGGAAGCCCTTGATCCGCACGCTGCGGGCGATTTCGCGCAGACGGCCGCTGATACCGGACTCCAGCTGCTCCGCCGGCAGGCTGAAGTTCATGCGGCGCTCGAGGCTGCCGGTGGATTCGACGGAAACTTGCATGGTGATCTGGCTCCTGCGGCCACGGCTCCCGGCCGTGGCGGATTTCGACTGGGATGTGGGTGGGACGCCGGCCGGCCTGCCGGCGCGGCGGAACGCGATAGTTTCGCCGATCGGCCGCTACCGCGCCAGTGCGCGCGCGCAGCCGGCATTGACAGCCTCGACGCCGGTTCCGGACAATAGCCGGCCTTCCAGGGGCCTGCAGGCACCCGGGAGCCGGGCCCGGCGGGCCAAAGCTTCAGGGCGATGCCGGACCGAACCCAGCACACCGGGGTATAGCGCAGTCTGGTAGCGCGCCTGCTTTGGGAGCAGGATGTCGGGGGTTCGAATCCCTCTACCCCGACCACCTTCGCCCCGGCGATGCGAGACCGAGTTGTGCGCCCGTAGCTCAACCGGATAGAGCACCGGCCTTCTAAGCCGGCGGTTGCAGGTTCGAGTCCTGCCGGGCGCGCCATCCCAGGGCGCCGGGGAGGACAGGTTTCACCCGTTGTACCGTTGCGTGTTACCCGTGGTGGCTGTAGCTCAGTTGGTTAGAGTACTGGATTGTGATTCCAGTGGTCGGGGGTTCGAATCCCCTCAGCCACCCCACCTGTTCCAGCGCGGCGCCAGCCGCGGAGTTTGCGGACCCGGCGCGATGCGCTAGACTTCGCAACTCGATCGTTTCGGGGCCGTTAGCTCAGTTGGTAGAGCAGCTGACTCTTAATCAGTAGGTCCAAGGTTCGAATCCTTGACGGCCCACCATCCCGAAGAAGACGCCCGGCCAGTCCGGGCGTTTTTCTTTTCCGGCCGGCCGCCGCGGGCCCTGCGCGGCTACAATGCGGCCACCTGCGAAAGTGGCGGAATTGGTAGACGCACTGGATTTAGGTTCCAGCGGGTAACCCCGTCCGGGTTCGAGTCCCGGCTTTCGCACCACGCCACGCATATCCAAGAGCCGCGGCGATGATGGACGAGCCGTCGCGAGTGTTGAACCCAGCGCCGCGACGCCTTGGCCTCCCCGCACCCGTGTATCCTCCCCCCATCCACGCCCCAGTCGGAGTTCGCATCCATGCGCAGCGGCAATCCCGCCTTCCAGGAATCCACCCTGCTCGACCTCGCCAGCGGCCAGGTCGTTTCCGGCGCCGGTGCCGGCACCATGACCATCAACGGCACGGTCAACAAGACCGGCCTGCTGCTCCTGCTGGTCGTGCTCACCGGCGCGTTCTCCTGGAACCAGGCGTTCGGTGCGGGCGGCGAGATCAACCCGGCCATCAACTGGTACCTGTGGGGCGGGATGCTGACCGGATTCGGCCTGGCCCTGCTGACGATCTTCAAGAAGGCCTGGGCGCCGGTCACCGCGCCGCTGTACGCGATCGCCCAGGGATTCTTCCTCGGCGCGATCTCGGCGATCTACGACGCGCGGTTCGACGGCATCGTGGTGCAGGCGGTGATGCTGACCTTCGGCACCCTGTTCGCGATGCTGGCGGCCTACCGGGCCGGGCTGATCAAGGCCACCGAGAAGTTCAAGATGGGCGTGGTCGCGGCCACCGGCGGCATCCTGATCGTGTACCTGGCCTCGATCGTGCTGGGCTTCTTCGGCATCCAGATCCCGATGATCCACGGCACCGGCGTGATCGGCATCGGCTTCAGCCTGTTCGTGGTGGCCATCGCGGCACTGAACCTGGTGCTGGACTTCGACTTCATCGAGAACGCGGCCGCGCGCGGCGCGCCCAAGGTGACCGAGTGGTACGGCGCCTTCGGCCTGATGGTCACCCTGGTGTGGCTGTACCTGGAGTTCCTGCGCCTGCTGTCGAAGATCCAGTCGCGCTGATCCGGCGCGCACCGCGACATCACGAAAAAGGGCGCCTTCCGGCGCCCTTTTTCGTGGCTCCTCCCGGAAACCGGTCAGAGCCGGCTGGCGATCGCCTCGGCGAAGCCCAGGGTGGTGCCGGTGCCGCCCAGGTCGCCGGTCAGCGAGTCCTTCGCCTCCAGGGTGGCGACGATGGCCCCGCGCAGGCGCGCGGCCTTGTCCGGCTGGCCGACGTGGTCGAGCATCTGCGCCGCGCCCAGCAGCAGCGCGCAGGGATTGGCGATGCCCTTGCCGGCGATGTCCGGCGCGGTGCCGTGCACCGCCTCGAAGATCGCCGCGTGCTCGCCGATGTTGGCGCCCGGGGCCAGGCCCAGGCCACCAACCAGGCCGGCGCACAGGTCGGAGATGATGTCGCCGAACAGGTTGGTGGTGACGATGATGTCGAACTGCTCCGGACGCATCACCAGCTGCATGCAGGTGTTGTCCACGATCATCTCGTTGCACTCGATGTCCGGGTACTGCGCCGCCACCTCGCGCGCCACGTGCAGGAACAGCCCCGAGGTGGTCTTGAGGATGTTGGCCTTGTGCACCACCGTGACCTTCTTCCGACCAGTGCGGCGCGCCAGTTCGAAGGCGTAGCGGACGATGCGCTCGGAACCCTTGCGGGTGATCTTCTGCACCAGCATCGCGGTCTCGCCGTCCTCGGACAGGGTCTGGCCCTCGCCGATGTAGGCGCCCTCGGTGTTCTCGCGCACCGTGATCAGGTCCACGCCGCTCGGGAAGCGCGAGCGGGTGTTGGGGAACGAATGGGCCGGGCGCACGTTCGCGTACAGGTCGAAGTGGCGGCGCAGGGCCACGTTGATCGAACTGAAGCCGCCGCCCACCGGGGTGGTCAACGGGCTCTTCAGGGCCACCCGGTTGCGCGCGATCGAGTCCAGCGTCGCCTGCGGCAGCAGTTCGCCGTGCTTCTCGAGCGCGACCAGACCGGCGTCGGCGAATTCGTATTCCAGGCCCACGTCCAGGCGGCCGAGCACGTAAAGGGTCGCATCCATGATCTCCGGGCCGATGCCGTCGCCGCGGATGACCGTGATCTTCTGGGTCATTGGTTTGCGTGTTCCAGACAGGCGCGCGGCCCGGCAGGCGGGCGCGGCGCGCGGGAAGGGGGAGGTTGTCCGCCAATTATGCCCGATGGGCGCCACCCGACCCACCTCGACCTTGGGCGAAGCCAAGGCGGGCGGCGGGGGATCCGGCGGACTCAGCCGTGATCGTGTGCGGGCGCGGCGGTCGCGTCGCCACCGGCCTCGAGCCGGTCGAGGAAGTCCACCGCGCGGCGCAGGTGCGGGATCACGATCGATCCGCCGACCACCAGGCCGACCGAGAACGCCTCGAAGAATTCCTCCCGGCCCACCCCCGCCTCGCGGCATTGGGCCACGTGATAGGCGATGCAGTCGTCGCAGCGCAGCACCAGCGAAGCGACCAGGCCCAGCAGTTCCTTGGTCTTCACGTCCAGCGCACCCGCCTGGTAGGTCTGGGTATCCAGGGCGAAGAAGCGCCGCACCACCTGGTTGGGCTCGGCCAGGATGCGCTGGTTCATGCGCTGGCGGAACTCGGCGAACTCGCGCACGCGATCGGCCTCGCCCTGCCCCTTCTTCCCGCTGCTCACGCCGACACCTCCGGCGGCTGCCCGTCGAGCAGCGGCAGCAGCTTGCCTGCGCGGTGCAGGGCCATCATGTCGTCGTAGCCGCCGACGTGGAAATCGCCGACGAAAATCTGCGGCACGCTGGTGCGGCGGGTCGATGCGACCATCCGCTCGCGCTCGGCCGGATCCAGGTCGATCCGGACCTCGGTCCACTCCCGTCCCTGGCTCTTGAGGAAGTTCTTGGCCGCCACGCAATAGGGGCAGACGGCGGTGGAATAGATGACGACCGGGGGCGGTTGGCTGGACACGGGAAACTCCACGGGGCGGATGGGGTCTGTGGGATATGGTAGCGGCGGCGGCCATCGCAGCCCTCACGGCTGGAACACAGCGGGTTAACCGCGGATTCACCCGCCCCCGCCACACGCCCGTCATGCTGCGCCATTGCCGGAGGACTCCCTGCTTGCGTTACCTGTTGCTGGCTGCCGCCCTGTCCCTGAGCCTGGCCCCGGTCCGCGTCCCGGCCCAGGACGGCCCGCGTCTGCCCGACATCGGCTCCTCCGCCGGCGAGTTGCTCACGCCCGCCAAGCAGGCCGAGTACGGGGCGATGATGCTGCGCGAACTGCGCAACTACGGCTACCTGCTCGAAGATCCGTTGCTGGACGACTGGCTGCAGTCGATGGGCAACCGTCTGGGCGCCAACAGCGACCGGCCCGAGCAGGCCTATACCCTGTTCATGCTCAAGGACCGGCAAATCAACGCCTTCGCCACCCTGGGCGGCTACGTCGGCATGAACGCCGGCCTGGTCCTGACCGCCGAACGCGAGGACGAGGTGGCGGCGGTGCTCTCGCACGAGATCGCCCACGTCACCCAGCAGCACGTGCTGCGCGGGGTGGAGCGGACCCAGCGCGACCAGATCCCCATCCTGCTGGGCATGCTGGCCGCGATCGTGGCCGCGCAGGCGGCCGGCGGCAGCTCCTCGGGCGACGCCACCCAGGCCGTGCTCACCGGCGGCATGGCGCTGATGATGCAGAACCAGATCAACTACACCCGCTCCAACGAGTCCGAGGCCGACCGCCTGGGCATCCGCACCCTGGCGCGCAGCGGCTACGACGTCGACGCGATGGCCGGCTTCTTCGAGCGCATGGCCATGGCCATGCGCGGCAACGACGGCGGCTACTCGGTGCCGGAGTACCTGCGCACCCACCCGGTCAACACCACCCGGGTGAGCGAAGCCCGCCAGCGCGCCGAGCAGATCAAGCGCAGCACCGTCACCGCCACCACCTCCGTACCCGGCGGCGGCACCCGGATCGAACGGCTGGATCCGTCGCAGGTGCAGGCGCCGCCGGCCACGGCCGGCAACCCGCTGCTGCCGGCGGGGTTCCGCCTCGATGCCCTCGACCCGGCCGCAACCGCCCCCGGCACCCAGTTCGGCTGGGCGCAGGAGCGCCTGCGCGCGCTGACCGCCAATACCCCCGATGCGGCGATCCGCGAATACGAGGCCCTGCGCCGCGCCAGTTCCACCGGCCTGACCGACCCACAGCGCTACGGCCTGGCCCTGGCCAGACTGGGCCGCGACCCGGCCGCAGCCGCCGCCGAACTGGCCGGGCTGTTGCGCGAGCATCCCGACAACCTGTGGCTGGCCTTGGCCCTGGGCCAGGCCGAGGCACGCACGGGCAAGGCCGCCCAGGCCAACCGCCGCTTCGACGAGTTGCTGCAGCGGATGCCCGGCCACCTCCCGATCGCCCTGACCTACGCCCAGGTCCTGCTCGAACAGGGCGGCGCAGAGGCCGGCCGCCGTGCCCAGGAGGTGTTGCGCCCGCTGCTCGCCCGCGCCGGCGACGACCCGGCGTTCCAGCAGGCGTTCGCCCGCGCCAGCGAGCTGGCCGGCGACAGCCACCGCGCCGCCGAGGCCTATGCCGAGGTCGCCTTCCTCAATGGCCATCCCGAGCAGGCGCTGATCCAGCTTGAAACGCTGAAGAAGCGCGGCGACCTGGACTACGTGACCCGATCCCGGGTCGATGCGCGGATCGCCACCATCACCCCGGAAGTCCTGGAACTGCGCCGCCAGGGCATCCGCGACCCCGACATCGAGCGCCGCTGAGACCGGCAATGGCCGCTGCCGGACGCGGCTGTCACAATACCGTCACCGGACGGTAGTCCAATGCCTTCGCCTCCTTCTCCTCCGGGCATGCCGTGCAGAAGCAGATCCTGATCGTCGACGACGAGCCCGCGATCCGGGACATGGTCGCCTTCGCCCTGCGCAAGGGCGACTACACCCCGGTGCACGCTGCCGATGCGCGCGAGGCCCAGGCCGCCATCGCCGACCGCGTGCCCGACCTGATCCTGCTGGACTGGATGCTGCCCGGCACCAGCGGCCTGGACCTGGCCCGGCGCTGGCGCCGCGAGGCGCTGACCCGCGAAGTGCCGATCATCATGCTCACCGCCCGCGGCGAGGAAAACGACCGGGTCGGCGGCCTGGAGGCCGGGGTCGACGACTACGTGGTCAAACCGTTCTCCGCGCGGGAACTGCTGGCGCGGATCCGCGCGGTGATGCGACGCTCGCGCGAGGACGACGAGGACGGCAGCGTCGCGGTCGGCGCGCTGCGCATCGACGGCGCCGCGCACCGCGTGTTCGCCGGCGATGCGGCGGTGCCGATCGGCCCGACCGAATACCGCCTGCTGCACTTCTTCATGACCCACGCCGAGCGCGTCTACAGTCGCGCCCAACTGCTCGACCACGTGTGGGGCGGCAGCGTGTACGTGGAGGAACGCACCATCGACGTGCACATCCGCCGCCTGCGCAAGACCCTGGAACCGTTCGGCGTCGAGGGCATGGTCCAGACCGTGCGCGGCGCCGGCTACCGCTTCTCCACCTCCGACTGAGCGCGACTGCGGCACGGATGAACGCAACGCCCGAACCGCCGCCGGAACGCTCCCGCCCACCGGACACCGATCCCAGGCGGATGCCGCCGCACCTGCGCGCGGCCTGGCGGCGCACCCTGCTGGTCCTGGCCGCACTGTTCGCCGGTGCGACCGCGCTCGGATTGCTGCTGGGCCAGGCTGGCTGGGTGCTGGCCACCACCGCGCTGGGCGTCCTGGCCTGGCACTACTGGCGCCTGCGCCGGATCCTGCTCGGCCTGACCGCGCGCCGGCGCCGGGAGCCGGCCCGTGGCGGCGGCGCCTGGAACGAGCTGGACCAGCTGCTGTACCGCAGCCAGTCGGAGATGCGCGCGCGCAAGCGCCGCCTGCTGCGGATCCTGCGCGCCTACCGCGCCGCTGCCGCCGCCCTGCCCGACGCGGTGGTGGTCGTGGATCGCAACACCCAGCGCACGATCTGGTTCAACCGTGCCGCCCATGACCTGCTCGGCCTGCGCTACCCGCGCGACCTGGACGTGCCGGTGGTCGAACGGCTGCGGCCGCTGCCGCTGGCGCACTGGCTGGCCGCCGGCCGCAATGCAGAACCCTTGCACGATGCACCCTCGCCGGTGGACGAGCGGGTGCGCCTGAACCTGCGCCTGATCCCCTATTCGGAAGACTACTGGCTGCTGGTCGCGCGCGACGTGAGCAAGCTGCTGCGGCTGGAGCAGATGCGCCAGGACTTCGTCGCCAACGTCTCCCACGAGCTGCGCACGCCGCTGACCGTGGTCCATGGCTACCTGGACATGCTCGATCCGGACGACGTCCCCGAATGGCGGCCGATGCTGGAGGAGATGCGCAAGCAGTCGCAGCGCATGACCCGCCTGGTCGAGGACCTGCTGGCGCTGTCGCGGCTGGAGTCGCGCGACAGCCTGCCTGAGGAGGTCGTGCCGATGGCGCCGTTGCTGGCCACCCTGCGCCGCGAGGCCGAGGCCCACAGCCAGGGCCGGCACGCGATCGAGGTCCACGACCGCGCCGGCTGCGACCTGCTCGGTTCCGCCCAGGAACTGCACAGTGCCTTCTCCAACCTGGTCAGCAATGCGATCCGCTATACCCCGGCCGGCGGCAAGGTCGCGATCGACTTCGAGCGCGACGACGACGGCGCGGTGCTGGCCGTGCGCGACACCGGCTACGGCATCCCCGAGGCGCACCTGCCGCGGCTGACCGAACGCTTCTACCGCGTTTCCAGCAGCCGCTCGCGCGAAAGCGGCGGCACCGGCCTGGGCCTGTCCATCGTCAAGCACGTGCTCGGCCTGCACCAGGCGCGGCTGTGCATACGCAGCACGGTCGGCGAAGGCAGCACCTTCGCCTGCCATTTCGGCCCCGAACGGGTCCGGCCGAGGCATGATGGCGAGACCAGCCCGCCCGCCGCCCTGCACGCGGCCCGATGAGACCCCGCACCGCCCAGCCCATGCCGATGGATACCGACCTGCCGCCGCCCGGAACCGCCTTCGAAGCACCGCACCACGAGCCGGCGGCCGACGCCCTGCGCGATCCGGCGCTGTACCTCAACCGCGAACTGTCGCAACTGGATTTCAACTTCCGGGTCCTGGCCCAGGCCCAGGATCCGCAGGTGCCGCTGCTGGAACGGCTGCGCTTCCTGTGCATCTCCTGCACCAACCTGGACGAGTTCTTCGAGATCCGCGCCGCTACCGTGCGCCACGCCATGGACCTGGGCCTGCCGGCGCAATCCGACGGCATCGCCCCGGCGCAGCTGCTGGAACTGATCCATGACCGCGCCGCCGGTCTGGTCGAGGCGCAGTACCGCTGCTGGAACGAGGTGCTGCGGCCGCAGCTGGCCGAAGCCGGGATCGACATCCTCGGCCGCAACACCTGGAACGCGCGCCAGCGCCGCTGGCTGCGCGCCTGGTTCCGCAACAACGTCATCCCCGTACTGTCGCCGCTGGGCCTGGATCCCTCGCACCCGTTCCCGAGGATCCTCAACAAATCGCTGAACGTGGTGGTGGTGCTGGAAGGCAAGGATGCGTTCGGCCGCCCCGGCCACCTGGCCATCGTGCGCGCACCGCGCTCGCTCAGCCGGATCGTGGAACTGCCGCCGAGCCTGGCCGGCAAGGGCAAGCAGGCATTCGTGCTGCTGTCCTCGATGCTGGCCGCCTTCGTCGACGAGCTGTTCCCCGGCATGACCGTGCGCGGCGCCTACCAGTTCCGGGTGACCCGCAACTCCGACCTGGTGGTGGACGAGGACGAGGTGGACAACCTGGCCTCGGCGCTGCGCACCGAACTGGTCGGCCGCGGCTACCAGCCGGCGGTGCGGCTGGAGATCGCCCACGACTGCCCCAAGCCCATCGTCCGCACCCTGCTGCAGAACTTCGAGCTGGGCGAGAACGCGGTGTACCGGATCGACGGCCCGGTCAACCTCAACCGGGTGATCCAGGTCCATGACCTGGTCCAGCGCCCCGAACTGAAGTACCCCCCGTTCACCCCGCGCAACCGGCTCGAGGACGAGGACGTCTTCAAGACCATCGCCCGCGACGATGTGCTGCTGCACCACCCGTTCGACTCCTTCGCCGGCGTGCTCGGCCTGCTGGCCCAGGCAGCGGCCGACCCGGACGTGCTGGCGATCAAGCAGACCCTGTACCGCACCGGCAAGAACTCGGCGATCGTCGACGCGCTGGTCCAGGCCGCGCGCAACGGCAAGGACGTGACCGCGGTGGTGGAGCTGCGCGCGCGCTTCGACGAGGAGGCCAACCTGGCCTTCGCCGACCGCCTGCAGGAAGCCGGGGTGCAGGTGGTGTACGGCGTGGTCGGCTACAAGACCCACGCCAAGATGCTGCTGATCGTGCGCCGCGAGGGCCGCCGCCTGCGCCGCTACGTGCACCTGGGCACCGGCAACTACCACAGCGGCACCGCCCGCGCCTATACCGACCTGAGCCTGATGACCGCCGACCCGGACATCGGCAACGACGTGAACCTGCTGTTCCAGCAACTCTCCGGGCTGGCGCCGTCGATCAAGCTCAAGCGCCTGCTGCAGTCGCCGTTCACCCTGCACAGCGGGGTCATCAAGCGGATCGAGCGCGAGGCGAAACTGGCGGCGCGCGGCAGGCCCGGACGGATCATCGCCAAGATGAACGCGCTCAACGAGCCGCAGGTGGTGCGAGCGCTCTACGCCGCCTCGCAGGCCGGGGTGCAGATCGACCTGATCGTGCGCGGCGCCTGCACCCTGCGGCCGGGCGTGCCGGGGGTGTCGGACCACATCCGCGTACGCTCGATCGTGGGCCGCTTCCTCGAACACAGCCGGGTGTACTGGTTCGGCAACGACGGCAAGCCGGACCTGTTCTGCGCCAGCGCCGACTGGCTCGAACGCAACCTGCTGCGCCGGGTCGAGACCTGCTTCCCGATCCTGGACCCGGACCTGGCCGCGCGGGTGCAGCGCGAGGCGCTGGAGAACTACCTGGTGGACAACCTCAACGCCTGGGAGCTGGGTGCCGACGGGATCTATCGCCAGTGCGGTCCGACGCCGGGCCAGGCCCCGTACTCGGCGCAGCAGGCACTGCTGGACGTCCTGTGAGCGGCCGCGGCAGGCTGCGGTAGCGGCCGCCGCATCCGCTAAGATTCGGCCATGCCCTATTCCTCACACCGCCCCCAGGTCCAGGACGGCGATACCCTGGCCGCGATCGACCTGGGCTCCAACAGTTTCCACATGGTCCTGGCCCAGCACATGCTGGGCCAGTTGCGCGTGGTCGACCGCCTGCGCGAGACCGTGCGCATGGCCGATGGCCTGGACGGCCGCGGCGGACTGGACGAACGCTCGCGGCAGCGCGCGCTGGACTGCCTGGCCCGCTTCGGCCAGCGCCTGCGCGGCGTGCCGCGGCTGCACGTGCGGGCACTGGCCACGAATACCGTGCGCCAGCTGCGCGACCCGCAGGCATTCCTGCACGCGGCCGAAACCGCGCTGGGCTACCCGGTCGAAGTGGTGTCCGGCCGCGAGGAGGCACGCCTGATCTACCTGGGCGTGGCCCACGCGCAACCGCCCAAGCCGGGCCAGTTGCGGCTGGTGATCGACATCGGCGGCGGCTCCACCGAGTTCATCATCGGCCGCGGCTTCGAGCCGGTGGAACGCGAGAGCCTGCAGGCCGGCTGCATCGCCAGTACCCGGCGCTTCTTCCCCGACGGCCGCCTGTCCAGGAAGAAGTGGGATGCGGCGCTGACCGAGATCAGCGCCGAGTTCCAGCAGTTCGCCGGACTGTATCGCGCGCTGGGCTGGCAGGAGGCGCTGGGCTCGTCGGGCACCCACAAGGCCATCGGCGAGATCTGCGCGGCGATGAAGCTGACCAAGGGCGCGATCACCGCCGAGGCGTTGCCGCAGGTACGCGATCGCCTGCTCCAAGCCGGCACCATCGACCGGATCGACTTGCCCGGGCTGTCCGGCGACCGCCGGCCGATCATCGCCGGCGGCGTGCTGGTGCTGGAGGCCGCGTTCCGCGCGCTGGGACTGCAGAAGCTGCTGGTGAGCAAGGCGGCCATGCGCGAAGGCATTCTCTACGACATGCTCGGCCGCGGCAGCGCCGCCGATCCGCGCGATGCCTCGATCGCGGCGCTGACCGCGCGCTACGGCATCGACGAAATCCAGGCCTCGCGGGTGGAAGGCACGGCCATGCGCCTGTTCGAACAGGTGGCCATGGCCTGGGCGTTGGACGACGACGACGCGCGCATGCTCGGCTGGGCCGCGCGCGTGCACGAGTTGGGCCTGGCCATCGCCCACAGCCAGTACCATGTGCACGGCGCCTACGTGCTGGAACACTCCGATATCGCCGGCTTCTCGCGCCAGGAGCAGCAGGTGCTGGCCGCGCTGGTGCGCACCCATCGCCGCGGCGTGCCGAAGAACGCCTTCGACGCCCTGCCCGACCGCCTGCTGCTGTCGACCCGGCGCAAGGCCGCGCTGCTGCGCCTGGCGGTGCTGTTGCACCGCGCCCATGACGGCGACGAGATCCCGAGGTTGGACCTGTCGGTCGCCGCCAGCCGCCTGCAACTGGTGCTGGAACGCCACTGGATCGAAAGCCGCCCGCTGCTGCGCGCCGACCTGCTGGCCGAGAAGGAAGGCATGCCCGGGCTGGGCATCGAGTTCCAGCCGATGGTGCTGTAAAGAAGCCGATTGCCGATGCCGCTGTAGATCCGACTGCGGGCCGGCTACCCCTGGCAACGGACCGAACAGTAGCCGGCAGGTGCCGCCGGCCGGACCCGAGGCAGTTCCTGCCGGGTCCAACTGCCGGCGCCCCGGCATGACCCGGGCGAGCAAAGGCCGGCCGTCCGGTAACCCCGTCGGTGCCATCGGTGCGTTCGATCTCCCGTCCATCCAACGGGAGTCCCGACATGCGCAATGCCCCGAAGTCCCCCCTCGCCCGTCCCCTGGCCGGCGCGGTACTGCTGGCGCTGGCCCTGGCTGCCTGCCGTTCGGGCCCGCCCCAGGCCGATTCCACTGCGGCCGATGCCGATGCCGAAGCCGTCGCCCGCAGCGAAGCGGCCGCGACCGCCACCATGGACCTGTACCAGGCGCCCCCTCCTCCGTCGGCGCCGGTGATGGCCGAGGCGGCGCGGCAGCGCTTGATGACGTTCGCGGCACCGGCAGCGGGGGCATTCGTGCCCGTTGCCGGGCCGGCCGATACCGAACGCTACGAAGCCCGCGACGACAATCCCGTCCAACGCGCCAGCGAACAGCCGGTATCCACCTTCTCCATCGACGTGGACACCGGCAGCTACGCCAACGTGCGGCGGATGCTGCGCCAGGGCGTGCGCCCGCCGGCCGACGCGGTGCGGGTGGAGGAATTCCTCAACTACTTCGGCTACGGCCACCCGGCCCCGGCCAGCCGCGAAACGCCGTTCCGCGCCACCACCGAGCTGGCGCCCTCGCCCTGGAACCCGGACCGGCAACTGCTGATGGTCGGGATCAAGGGTTACGACGTGGACAAGGCCGTGCTGCCGCCGGCCAACCTGGTATTCCTGATCGACACCTCCGGCTCGATGGATTCGCCGGACAAGCTGCCGCTGCTCAAGCAGGCCTTCGCCCTGCTGGTGCCGCAGCTGCGCGCGCAGGACCGCGTGTCCATCGTGGTCTACGCCGGCTCGGCCGGACTGGTGCTGGCGCCCACCCCGGGCGATCGCCACGACGAGATCCTGGCCGCGCTGGACCGGCTCGAAGCCGGCGGCAGCACCAACGGCGGCGAAGGCATCCGCCTGGCCTACGCGGCGGCGCGGCAGGGGTTCGTCGAAGGCGGGACCAACCGGATCCTGCTGGCCACCGACGGCGACTTCAACGTCGGCACCGTGGATCGCGGCACCCTGGAGACCTGGGTGGCCGACCAGCGCAAGGCCGGCATCGCCCTGTCCACGCTCGGCTTCGGCCAGGGCAACTACAACGACGCCATGGCCGAGCGCCTGGCCGACGCCGGCGACGGCAACCACGCCTACATCGACACGCCCGAGGAGGCGCGCAAGGTGCTGGTCGAGCAGATGCAGTCCACCCTGCTGACGATCGCCCGCGACGTGAAGATCCAGATCGAGTTCAACCCGGCGGTGGTGGCCGAGTACCGCCTGGTCGGCTACGAGAACCGGATGCTGCGCAGCGAGGATTTCGCCAACGACAAGGTCGATGCCGGCGACATCGGCGCCGGGCACGAGGTGACCGCCCTGTACGAGATCGCGCTGGTCGGCTCGGGCGGCGAACGCCTGCCGCCGCTGCGCTACGGTGCCGCGGCAACGGCGGGAACAACGAGCGCGAAAGCCGGGGAACTGGCGCACCTGCGCCTGCGCTACAAGCTGCCGGGCCAGGAACGCAGCCGCCTGATCGAAACCCCGGTGCTGCGCTCCTCGCTGCGGCGCGAGGCCAGCGAGTCGCTGCGCTTTGCCACCGCGGTGGCCGGCTACGCCGACCTGCTGCGCGGCGGCGGCAACGTCGGCGCCTGGGGCTGGAACGAGGTGGCCGCGACCGCGCGCGATGCGCGGGGCCAGGACCGCTGGGGCCTGCGCCAGGAGTTCGTCGCCCTGGTTGAATCGGCGCGGCAGGTCACCACCAACACGACCGCGCCCATCGTCGTTGCCGATTGAGGAACGCGTCGCCCGTACTTCCCCTTGTAGAGCCGACCGTCCGTCGGCTCTACATCGTCGGGATCGCGGATTCGTTCCAGGACGCGGAACTCACCCCAGCAGGTGCTCCAGCACCGCCATGCGCACGGCCACGCCGTTGGCGACCTGGCGCAGGACCCACGACTGCGGGCCGTCGACGACCTCGTCGGTAATCTCCACGCCGCGATTGACCGGCCCCGGGTGCAGCACCGCCGCGCCCGGGGTCGCCCGCGCCAGGCGTGCGGCGGTCAGACCGTAGCGGGCGTGATAGTCCTCCAGCGAAGGCACCCGCCCCTCTTCCATCCGCTCGCGCTGCAGGCGCAGCATCATCACCGCGTCCACGCCCTCGAGCATGGCGTCGAAGTCGTCGCCCACCACGCAACCGGCCGTGGTCCCGTCATCCGGCAGCAGCGCCGCCGGTCCGCACACGCGGATCTCGCCGGTACCCAGCGCGCGCAGGGCATGCAGGTCCGAGCGCGCCACCCGCGAGTGCTTCACGTCACCGACGATCAGCACCCTCAGTTTCGCGAAATCGCTGCCGCGCGCCTGGCGCAGGGTCAGCATGTCCAGCAGGCCCTGGGTCGGATGCGCGCTGCGGCCGTCGCCCGCGTTGATCAGGGCCGTGCCCTCGCCCGCGGCCTCGGCCAGTGCCTGCACCATGCCGTCGTCCGGATGGCGCACGATGAAACCGCGCACGCCCATCGCCTCCAGGTTCTTGAGCGTGTCGCGCGCGGTCTCGCCCTTGCGGGTGGACGAGGTGGAGGCGTCGAAATTGAGCACGTCCGCGCCCAGCCGCTGCGCGGCCAGCTGGAACGAACTTCGGGTGCGGGTGGACGGCTCGAAGAACAGCGTGCACACGGCGGTGCCGGCCAGCACCGCGCGCTTGCCCGCGCGACCGACGGCGGCATCGCGGATCTGCCCGGCGCGGTCCAGCAGTTGCAGGATCGTGCTGCGCGGCATGCCTTCCAGGGTCAGCAGGTGGCGCAGGCGGCCGTCGGAATCGAGTTGCGGGCTCATGGGATCGATGGGGTTCCGTGTGGGGGTGCGGCCGCACCAGCGACCAGGGTCTGGATCAGGGCTCGGGGCAGCGCATGCATCGGGGAAACGGCCGTCTATACGGGGGTGGCATCGTCGGGGGCTTCAAGCCAGCGCTCGATGATCACCGCGGCGGCGGCGGCGTCCAGCGCGGCGGCGTCGCGGCGGCGACGGTTGCCGGCGGCGCGGTCGCGGGCGAAACGCTGCGCGGCCTCGATCGAGCTGGAACGCTCGTCCACCATCACCACCGGCAGGCGGTAGCGCGCCTTCAGTTCGTTGGCGAAGGCGCGTGCGTAGCGGCGGATCGGCTGGTCGCCGCCATCCAGGGTCATCGGGTCGCCGACCACCAGCCCATGCGGGCGCCATTCGCCGTGCAGGCGGTCCACCGCCTTCCAGTCCGGCCCGGCCTCGTGCACGTCCACCACCGCCAGTGCGCGGGTACCGCCCAGCGCGCTGCCCACCGCCACCCCGATCCGGCGCGCGCCGACGTCGAAGCCCAGCACGATGCCATCGGCCGGCGGCGACGCGGCGGGTGCGGCGGGGTCAGGCATGCCCGCTGTAGTCGGCCAGGCGGAAGATGTCGTCCACGCCGATGCGCCCGGCCGCGGTCTGCCAGCGGCGCTCCAGCGGCAGGTCGAACAGCAGGCCGGTATCCATCGGTGCGGTCAGCCAGGTGTTCTCGCCCAGTTCGTACTCCAGCTGTCCCGCCCCCCAGCCGGCGCAACCCAGGGCCACCACCGCATGCGCCGGGCCTTCGCCGGCGGCCATCGCCTCGAGCACGTCGCGCGAGGTGGTCAGGTACAGGCCGTCGGCCACGCGCAGGCTGGAGTCCCATTCGCGCGCGCCGTCGTGGAGCACGAAACCGCGCTCCTGGTGCACCGGCCCGCCGTGCAGGACCGGGCGGGCGCACAGCGCCTGGTCGTCGCTGCCGATGCCCATCTGCGACAGCACCTGGCCCAAGGTGTACTCCGAGGCGCGGTTGACCACCACGCCCATCGCGCCCTGCCCGTCGTGCTGGCAGATCAGGGCCACGGTACGGGCAAAATTCGGGTCGGCCAGCGCCGGCAGTGCGATCAGCAACTGGTTGGACAGGTTGTCGTCTGCGGCGGACATGGATCCATTCTAGCGCGCCGGCGCGATGCCGAAAGCGATGCGGCCGCGCCATGAACGACGGGGCCGCCCGCGGGCGGCCCGGTCGAGTCGACGATCGCCGGCGGCTTGCGCCTTTCAGCGGACTTCGGCGATCTCCACCCCGTCCAGGCCCTGGGCCAGGGTGCGGGCATCGCCGCCCTGGGAGAGCTTGATCCGCAGCCGCACCTCGTTCTGCGAGTCGGCATAGCGCAGCGCGTCCTCGTAGGAGATCTCGCCGGCCTGGTACAGCTCGAACAGGCTCTGGTCGAAGGTCTTCATGCCCAGGTTGGTCGACTCCTTCATCACTTCCTTGAGCTTGTGGATCTCGCCGTCGCGGATGTAGTCCTGGACCAGCGGGGTGCCGAGCAGGATCTCCATCGCCACCCGCCGGCCCTTGCCGTCCGGGGTCGGGATCAGCTGCTGCGCGACCACGCCCTTGAGGTTCAGCGACAGGTCCATCAGCAGTTGGCTGCGCCGGTCCTCGGGGAAGAAGTTGATGATGCGGTCCATCGCCTGGTTGGCGTTGTTGGCGTGCAGGGTGCACAGCACCAGGTGGCCGGTCTCGGCGAAGGCGATGGCGTGGTCCATGCCCTCGCGGGTGCGCACCTCGCCGATCATGATCACGTCCGGGGCCTGGCGCAGGGTGTTCTTAAGCGCGTTCTCCCAGGTGTCGGTGTCGATGCCGACCTCGCGCTGGGTGATGATGCAGCCCTCGTGCTTGTGCACGAACTCGATCGGGTCCTCGATGGTGATGATGTGCCCGGTCGTGTTCTGGTTGCGGTAACCGATCATGGCCGCCAGCGAGGTCGACTTGCCGGTGCCGGTGGCGCCCACGAACAGGATGATGCCGCGCTTGGTCATCGCCAGGGTCTTGATGATCGGCGGCAGGTTCAGCTCCTCGACCGTGGGGATCTTGGTCTCGATCCGGCGCAGGACCATGCCCACCTGGTTGCGCTGGTAGAAGCACGACACGCGGAAGCGGCCCACGCCGGCCACGCCGATCGCGAAGTTGCACTCGTGGGTCTTCTCGAACTCCTCGCGCTGCGAGGGGGTCATCACGTTCAGCACCAGGTCGCGGCTCTGCTGCGGGGTGAGCGGGGTCTGGGTGATCGGGCTGATCTTGCCGTGCACCTTCATCGACGGCGGCATGCCGGCGGTGATGAACAGGTCCGACGCCTTCTGGTGCGCCATCAGCTTGAGGAACGAGGTGAAGTCGATGCTGCTCATGGCTGTACTCCGCGATGCATGGGTGCCGGGACGGCGCGGATGCGCGCCTCCGCCGGGCGCTTACTCGAACAGGCGCTTGTCCTTGGCGTATTCCCTGGCCTGGTTGCGGGTGACCAGGCCGCGCTTGACCAGATCCTGCAGGTGCTGGTCCAGGGTCATCATGCCGTACTGCTGGCCGGTCTGGATCGAGGAGTACATCTGCGCGACCTTGTCCTCGCGGATCAGGTTGCGGATGGCCGGGGTGCCGACCATGATTTCCCAGGCCGCGGTACGGCCGCCGCCGACCTTCTTCAGCAGCGCCTGCGAGATCACCGCGCGCAGCGATTCGGACAGCATCGAGCGCACCATCGGCTTCTCGCCGGCGGGGAACACGTCGATGATGCGATCGATGGTCTTGGCCGCCGAGGAGGTGTGCAGGGTGCCGAACACCAGATGGCCGGTCTCCGCGGCGGTCAGCGCCAGGCGGATGGTCTCCAGGTCGCGCATTTCGCCGACCAGGATGTAGTCAGGGTCCTCGCGCAGGGCCGAGCGCAGGGCTTCGTTGAAGCCGTGGGTGTCGCGATGCACTTCGCGCTGGTTGATCAGGCACTTCTGCGAGGTGTGGACGAACTCGATCGGATCCTCGACGGTGAGGATGTGCCCGTACTCGTTCTTGTTGATGTGGTCGATCATCGCCGCCAGCGTGGTCGACTTGCCCGAGCCGGTCGGGCCGGTGACCAGGATCAGGCCCTGCGGCTGGTCGATCAACTCGCGGAAGATCGGCGGGCAGCCCAGGTCTTCCAGGGTCAGCACGTCGGAGGGAATGGTGCGGAACACCGCGCCGGCGCCGCGGTTCTGGTTGAACGCGTTGACCCGGAAGCGGGCCAGCGACGGGATCTCGAACGAGAAGTCGACCTCGAGGAATTCCTCGTAGTCGCGCCGCTGCTTGTCCGACATGATGTCGTACACCAGCGCGTGGACCTGCTTGTGGTCCAGCGCCGGGATGTTGATCCGGCGCACGTCGCCGTCCACCCGGATCATCGGCGGCAGGCCGGCGGACAGGTGCAGGTCGGAAGCCTTGTTCTTGACCGAGAAGGCCAGCAGTTCGGCGATATCCATCGCGTGAGTCCCCCGTTGGGCGTGCCGCAGTGCAGCAGGCTGGAACGATACATCCCCGCGGGGCAGTATAGCGCTCCCGTCCCCGCCGCCAATGGTCCCGCCGTCCATGCCCGCCGAACGCCTGCGAACCGTCTTGCAGCGCATCCAGAACGCAGCCGACGCGGCCGGGAGGCCAGTACCGGCGCTGCTGGCGGTGTCCAAGACCCAGCCGGCCGCGGCAGTGGCCGCACTGGCCGCCGCGGGACAGGCCGCGTTCGGCGAGAACTACGTGCAGGAAGGGGCGGCCAAGCGCGCGGCCCTTGCCGCCGCGCACCCGGGCCTGCACTGGCACCTGATCGGGCACCTGCAGTCGAACAAGGCCGCACAGGCCGCCGAGGCCTTCGACTGGGTGCAGAGCGTGGACCGGCCCGGCCTGGTCGCTGCCCTCGCCCGCCACCGGGCACCGCAACGCGGGCCGCTGAATGTGCTCATCCAGGTGAACGTGGAAGGCGAGGCCGGCAAGGCCGGTTGCCGGCCCGAAGACCTGCCGGCGCTGGCCGACCGGGTCGCCGACACGCCGGGGCTGGCCCTGCGCGGACTGATGTCGATCCCGGTGCCGCACCCGGATCCGGAACGGCGGCGCCCGGCATTCCGGCGCATGCGCGAACTGTTCGACGGGCTGGCCGCGCGCCATCCCGGCGCCGATACCCTGTCGATGGGGATGAGCGATGATTTCGCCATCGCCATCGCCGAGGGCGCGACCCTGGTGCGGATCGGCACCGCGCTGTTCGGGCCGCGTCCGCGCTGATTCCCCTTCTCCCAGACCTGCTGCCGGAAGCGCAAGCGATGACCGACTCCGCATTCCACTCCGACACCCTTGCCTTCATCGGCGGCGGCAACATGGCCCGCAGCCTGATCGGCGGCCTGGCCCGGCGCGGCGTCGATGCCCGCACGATCCGGGTGGCCGAGCCGCTCGCCGCACTGCGCCAGGCGCTGGTCGCCGACTTCGACGTGCAGGTGTTCGAGCGCGGCGAGGACGCGGTGGCCGGTGCCGGACTGTGGCTGCTGGCGGTCAAGCCGCAGATGATGCGCGCGGCCTGCGAACCGCTGGCCGCGGCGGCGCAGGCGCAACGGCCGCTGGTGGTGTCCATCGCCGCCGGCATCCCGGTGGCGCGGCTGCAGGCATGGCTGGGCGGCGGGTTGCCGGTGGTGCGCTGCATGCCCAATACCCCGGCGCTGCTCGGCGCCGGGGTCACCGGGCTCTATGCCGGAACGGACGTCGGCCCGGCCGGGCGCCGGCGCGCGCAGGAACTGCTGTCCAATGCCGGCGCCACGGTGTGGGTCGGCGAGGAATCGCTGATCGATGCGGTCACCGCGGTATCCGGCAGCGGCCCGGCCTATGCGTTCCTGCTGGCCGAAGCGATGGAAGCGGCGGCGATGGCCGAGGGCCTGCCCGCCCCCGACGCTCGCACCCTGGTCGCACACACCCTGCTCGGCGCCGGGCGGATGCTGGCCGAGTCCGGCGAAGCGCCGGCCGAACTGCGCCGGCGGGTGACCTCGCCCGGGGGCACTACCCAGGCCGCGCTCGAAACCCTCCAGGCCGGCGGCTTCGAGGCCCTGGTCGCGCGCGCGGTGCATGCCGCGCGCGAACGCAGCGCCGAGCTGGCCGCGGCGGGTGACGCGTGAGCGGCCGCCTGGCGGGGACGGGAGCATGGCCCGGTCACGCTCCGGGCGCCATCGGCCTGGTCCTGTGCCTGCTGCTGGCCGCCTGTGGCGATGCGGTACCGGAGCCGGTCCAGCCCGTGCCGCCGCCGGTCGCCACGGTCGAACTGGAAGGTCCGCTACGCGTCCACTACAACCTGCTGCCGACCCTGGCCCTGGGCGAGGCGGTGGCCCGGGAATACGGGGTGGAACGCAGCGACGGCACCGCCCTGCTGGTGCTGGCGTTGCGCCGCCCGACCGCCGATGGCGACGAGACCATGGCCGAAGGCCAGGTCGATGCCGAAGTCGTCGACCTGTCCGGCCGCCGCCAGGCGGTGGCCCTGCGCCCGGTCGCCACCGGCGACTACACCGACCACGTGGGCACGGTGAAGATCGGCCCCCGCGACACCCTGCGGGTCGAGGTGGTCGTGACGGCGGACGGCCGCCGCCAGCGGTTCGACTTCCAGCGCAGCTTCTGAATTCAGCGACTCAGAACCGGCCTTCCTGGAAATCGACGAAGGCCTGCATCAGTTCCTGGCGGGTGTTCATCACGAACGGCCCGTGGCGCGCGACCGGCTCGCGCAGGGGCGTTCCGGCGACCAGGATCAGCCGCGCACCACCGCCGCCGGCGCGCAACGACAGCGCACCGCCACCGCCGAGCACGCCCATCTCGCGGCTTTCCAGCGCGCGCGCGTCCTCGCCCTCGCCGACCGTGACCGCACCTTCGAACACGTAGGCGAAGGCGTTGTGCCCATCAGGCAGCGCGTACGCCCAGGCCGTGCCCGGTTCCAGGGCCACGTCCAGGTACAGCGGGTCGGTGGCCGGCTGCACGATCGGGCCCACGGTATCGCCGACCCGGCCGGCGATCACCTTCACTGCCACGCCCGGCGCCGGCTGCACCACCGGAATCCGCTCCGGCGCGAATTCCTGGTAGCGCGGCGCGGTCATCTTGTCGCGCGCCGGCAGGTTCACCCACAGCTGGAAGCCGCGCATGCGCCCGGACTCCTGCTCGGGCATCTCCGAATGGACCAGGCCGCGGCCGGCGGTCATCCACTGCACGCTGCCCGGGGTCAGCAGGCCCTCGTTGCCGTGGTTGTCCCGGTGCCGCATGCGCCCGTCGAGCATGTAGGTGACCGTCTCGAAGCCGCGATGCGGATGGCTGGGGAAACCGGCGATGTAATCCTCGGCGCGATCGGTACCGAACTCGTCCAGGAGCAGGAACGGATCCAGGTCCGGCAGTTCGTGGCCACCGATGACCCGGGTCAGCCGGACCCCGGCGCCGTCGGAGGTGGCGGTGCCGCGGACCTTGCGCAGCAGGCGCGCCGGGGCGGTGTCGATGGGGGTGTTCATGGCTAGTCTCCAATGGCTTGCCGGCCAAGATGGCGGCTGCCGGCCGGCAACGGAACCGCCAAGGGCACAACCGACTGTTCCAGCGACGCGACCTGCCGGCACGCCCATGGTGCAGGGCCGGCGGGCAGCCGACTGCCCTCAATCCTGCGCCCGCTCGCGCACCAGCAGCAACGCCATCAGGGTCAGCGCCGCCATCGCGCTCAGGTAGTAACCCACCGCGGCGATGCCATGGGCGCCGGCCAGGCGGGTGGCGACGTAGGGCGCCGGCGAGGCGCCGAGGATCCCGGCCAGATTGAACGCCAGCGAGGCGCCGGTGTAGCGCACCGGGGTGGGGAACATCTCGGCCAGGATCGTGCCGCACGGCCCGTAGGTCAGGCCCATCAATCCCAGGCCCAGGCACAGGAACAGCAACACCCTTCCTTCGGCGCCCGGCGCGAACAGCGGCTGGAACAGCAGGCCGAACAGGATGATCCCGATGGTGGCCACGATCATCGCCCGGCGCCGGCCGCGGCGGTCGGCGAACTTCGCCGCCAGCGGGATGGTCGCGGCGAAGCACAGCACGCCGATCATCTGCAGCAGCAGGAACTCCTGGCGCCCGTACCCGAGCTGCGACGTACCCCAGCTCAGCGCGAACACCGTCATCAGGTAGAACAGGACGAAGGTCGCCATCAGCGACAGCGTGCCGATGACCAGGGTACCGGCGTGCTTGCCCAGCACCGTGGCCATCGGCAGGCGCTCGCGTTCCTCGCGCTCCAGGGTCTTGCGGAACGCAGGGGTCTCGGTGATCCGCAGCCGTACCCACAACCCGACCAGCACCAGCGCGGCGCTGGCCACGAACGGGATACGCCAGCCCCAGGCCATGAACTGCGCTTCGTCCAGGAAGTGGGCCAGCAGCAGGAACACGCCGGTCGCGCACAGGAAGCCCAGCGGCGCACCCAGCTGCGGGAACATGCCGTACCAGGCGCGCCTGCCCGGCGGCGCGTTCTCGGTCGCCAGCAGCACCGCACCGCCCCATTCCCCGCCCAGGCCCAGGCCCTGGCCGAAGCGGCACAGCGCCAGCAGCACCGGCGCGGCCACGCCGATCTGCGCATGGGTCGGCAGCAGGCCGATCAGCACGGTGGAGATGCCCATGGTCAGCAGCGCCGCCACCAGGGTCGCCTTGCGCCCGACCCGGTCGCCGTAGTGGCCGAACAGCAGCGAGCCCAGTGGCCGGGCGAAGAACGCCAGGGCGAAAGTGGCCAGCGACTGCAGGGTCGCCGCGGTCGGCTCCGACGCCGGGAAGAACAGGTGCGGGAACACCAGCACCGCCGCGGTGGCATAGATGTAGAAATCGAAGAACTCGATCGTGGTGCCGATCAGGCTGGCGAACAGGATCCGGCGGGGCGAAGCGGTGGCGCTCATCGGCGGGCGGCGTCGGCAGTGGTGGCGGTACCCGGCCGATTCTGGCAGATCGGCACCGCTCCCGATCGGCGACCCGGCCGTTTGCCCCACGGGCCTGGGTGTACGATGGCCCGACCCGAGGAACCGGTCGTCGGCTCCCGATCATTCGAGAACAGCCATGCACGAGAACGTCGAGCACGACCACTGCTGCAGCGCGGATCCGGAGCAGCCCTCCTCCCGCCGCCGATTCCTGGGGACCGCGGCGGCGCTGGGCGCGCTCGGCGGGCTGAGCCTGGCCTCCGGCGAAGGCATCGTCGGCAGCGCCCATGCCGCGGAGCTTCCGGCCGCCGGCCCCGACAGCCAGATGACCCCCGAGCAGGCCCTGGCCGAGGTCATGGCCGGCAACGCCCGCTTCCTCAGCGGCACGCCGGTGGCGCACCAGCACGACCTGCGGATCATCCGCGAGCGCGCCGCCGAGGGCCAGTGGCCGATCGTGGGCGTGCTGTCCTGCGCCGATTCGCGGGTGCCGGTGGAGATGGTCTTCGACGAGCCCATCGGCCGCCTGTTCACCTGCCGCATCGCCGGCAACATCACCACCCCGGAGATCATCGGCAGCCTCGAGTACGGCGTGGCCGTGCTGGGCATCAAGGCGATCCTGGTGATGGGCCATTCCAGTTGCGGCGCGGTGAAGTCTGCGATCGACAACCCCGAGGTGCCTGGCCAGATCAGCAGCCTGTTCCCGGCGCTGCTGCCGGCGATCTACCTGTCCGACAGCAAGGACGCGGCCACGGTCACCAAGACCAATGCCATCGTGCAGGCCGCCACCCTGATCAACGCCTCGCCGGTGATCGAGAGCGCAGTGAAGAGCGGCAACCTCAAGGTCGTGCCGGCGGTGTACGACGTGGGCACCAGCAAGGTCGAACTGCTGGACATCCCGCCGTCGATCCGCCTGGCCGGCCGCTGACCGACCGGGGCCTGCGGGCGGACGAAGGGCCCGCGCGGGTATCGGCTCGAAGCCGACATCAGCGCGGGCCGTGTCTCCTCACCCGGCCAGCAGTCCCGCCTCGCCAAGCGCCGCTTCCACCTTCGCCTGGTTGCCCGGCTCAAGTTCGGTCAGCGGCAGCCGCAGCGTCCCGCCGCACAGGCCCAGCCGCGCCATCGCCCACTTGACCGGGATCGGATTGGCCTCGACGAACAGTTGCCGGTGCACCGGCAGCAGGCGCATCTGGATCGCCATCGCACCGGCCACGTCGCCGGCCAGCGCCGCCGTGCACAGTTCATGCATCAGCCGCGGCGCGACGTTGGCGGTGACGCTGACGTTGCCATGGCCGCCACACAGCATCAGCGCCACCGCGGTGGCGTCGTCGCCGGAGTAGACCGCGAAACCCTGCGGCGCCTCGCGCACCAGCCACTGCGCCCGCTCCAGGTTGCCGGTGGCTTCCTTGATCCCGGCGATGCCCGGCACCTGCGCCAGTCGCAGCACGGTGTCATGCTGCATGTCGGCCACGCTGCGGCCGGGCACGTTGTAGAGCACGATCGGCAGTTCGCCGGTGGCCTCGGCGATCGCCCTGAAGTGGCGGTACTGCCCTTCCTGCCCGGGCTTGTTGTAGTAGGGCACCACCTGCAACTGGCTGTCGGCGCCGATCCTGTGCGCGTACTGCGCCAGGGCGATGGCCTCGGTGGTGGAATTGGCCCCGCAGCCGGCCATCACCGGCACCCGCCCAGCGGCCTGCTCCACCGCCACCCGGATGATCTGGCAGTGCTCTTCCACGTCCACCGTCGGCGATTCGCCGGTGGTGCCGACGACACCTATGCAGTCGGTGCCCTCGGCCACGTGCCAATCGACCAGCCGGCGCAGCGCGTCGAAGTCGACGCTGCCGTCCGGGTGCATGGGAGTGGCCAGGGCGACGATGCTGCCGCGCAGGAGGAAGGAAGGCGAGGTCATTGCAGGCGGACATGCATGGCGGGGGAAGCGGCGATTCTAGCGGCAAGTCCTGCAACAGGCGGCACCGCATGCGCCGCGTCGCCGGGATGGGTTTACCCTTGGCGTTCCGCCCGCGGGCACCCCACGCCGCAGTCGCCCATCCCAGGAGACCCCCATGCTGATCGGCGTTCCCAAGGAAATCAAAAACCACGAGTACCGGGTCGGCCTGACCCCGGCCGGCGCGCGCGAGCTGTCCTCGCGCGGCCACCAGGTACTGGTCGAGCGCGATGCCGGCGCCGGCATCGGCCTGGCCAACGAGGCCTACGAGGCCGCCGGTGCGCGCATCGTCGAGGCCGCCACCGAGGTCTACGGCCGCGCCGACATGGTGATCAAGGTCAAGGAACCGCAGCCGGCCGAATGCGCGATGCTGCGCCCCGGCCAGGTGTTGTACGCCTACCTGCACCTGGCTCCCGACCCGGAGCAGGCGCGCGCACTGCTGGCATCGGGCTGCACCGCCATCGCCTACGAAACCGTGACCGACGGCCGTGGCGGGCTGCCGCTGCTGGCGCCGATGAGCGAGGTCGCCGGGCGGATGTCGATCCAGGCCGGCGCGCATGCGCTGGAGAAGGCCCAGGGCGGCGCCGGCGTCCTGCTCGGCGGCGTGCCCGGGGTGAAGCCGGCCGAGGTGATGGTGATCGGCGCCGGCACGGTCGGCCTGAATGCCGCGCGCATGGCCATCGGCCTGGGCGCGCGCGTCACCGTCCTGGACCGTTCCCTGGACCGCCTGAAATACATCGACGAACTGTACGGCAACCGCCTGGCCACCATCCACTCCAGCCACGACGCCATCGCCGAACGCCTGCCGCATACCGACCTGGTGATCGGCGCGGTGCTGGTCCCCGGCGCCGCCGCGCCCAGGCTGGTGACGCGCACGCAGCTGAAGCTGATGCGTCCCGGCTCGGTGCTGGTGGACGTGGCCATCGACCAGGGAGGCTGCTTCGAGACCAGTCGCCCCACCACCCACCAGGACCCTACCTACGAGGTCGACGGCATCGTCCATTATTGCGTGGCCAACATGCCCGGCGGCGTGGCCCGCACTTCCACCTTCGCCCTGACCAACGCCACCCTGCCCTACGCGCTGGCGCTGGCCGACAAGGGCGCGACGCAGGCGCTGCTGGACGATCCCAACCTGCGCAACGGACTGAACGTGCATGCCGGCAAGCTGACCTACCGTGCAGTGGCCCAGGCGCTGGGGCTGCCATTCACCCCGGCCTCCGAAGCCCTGGCGCAATAGCCGCCGCTAGACTGTGCGGGTGCCCATTCCCCTCCTCCGCGCCGCATGACCACGGACCCGCGCCGCGCCCAGCTGCGCCGCATGAAGGCCATCGCCCTGGCGATGCTGCTGACCATGCTGGCCGGCTTCGTGCTCAGCCACTGGATGGGCAACCAGGGCGTATGGGCCTGGGTGTCGGCGTTCTGCGAAGCGGCCACGGTGGGCGCGCTGGCCGACTGGTTCGCGGTGGTGGCGCTGTTCCGCCACCCGCTGGGCCTGCCGATCCCGCACACCGCCATCATCCCGCGCAACAAGGCGCGGATCGCCGACAGCCTGGCCGCGTTCGTGCGCGACCATTTCCTGGAGCCGCAGAACCTGCTCGCACGGCTGGAAGTGTTCGACCCGGCGGCGAAGCTGGGCCAATGGCTGTCGCACCCGGAACAGTCGCGGCGGCTGGCGCAGATGGCGCGCGGCTGGGCGCTGCAGGCGCTGGACCTGCTGGACGAACAGGCCGTGCGCGAGAGCATCCAGCGCTTCGTCGTGGCCCGCCTGCAGGCCTGGGACGCGGCGGCCACCGCCGGCGAGGTGCTGGGCCTGCTCACCGCCGACGGCCGCCACCAGCAATTGCTGGACGAAGCACTCAAGCGCCTGTCGCGCTACCTCGACGGCGAGGCAGTGAAACAGCGCGCCTCCGACCTGCTGGTCAAGCACGCGCGCCGCGAGTGGCCGCGGCTGGTGGGCACGGTGAACTGGGTCAAGCCGGTGGAAGGCATCGCCGACGACCTGGCCGAGCGCATCGCCCGCGCCGTGCTCGATGAACTCAACGAGATCCTCGCCCAGCCCAAGCACCCGATCCGCCGCGACTACGAACGCTGGCTGCGCGGCTACGTGCAGCGCCTGCGCGAGGACCCGGAACTGGCCGCGCGCGTATCCAGGATCAAACAAGGCCTGATCGACCACCCCAGCGTGCAGGAGTACGTACGCGGCCTGTGGGACCAGATCCACGCCGCGCTGCGCCAGGACCTGGAGCGCGAAGACGGCGTGCTCGCAGGCCACTTGGAGCGCTCCCTGTCCGGACTCGGCGAGGCGCTGGGCCGCGACCAGGCCCTGCGCGAGGCGATCAACCAGCACGTGATGGGCGGTGCCGAGAAACTGGCCCTGCGCCTGCGCGGCGGCGTCACCGACTACATCGCCCAGACCGTCAAGGGCTGGGACGAGCGCCACCTGGTCGAGCAACTGGAACTGAGCGTGGGCCGCGACCTGCAGTACATCCGCTTCAACGGCACCCTGGTCGGCGGCCTGATCGGCCTGATCCTGCATGCGATCATCGTGGTACTGGAACGGATGCCCTAGGGGGACGGCGGCCGCCGTCCCGGCCTGTGACGGCGCGCACGGATCGCAGGGTGCCAGTGGCGACCGCAGCGCCTATGATCGTCCCGAGGGGGGATGGAACAACAATGACCGTCAGATTCCTGGGCCAGTTCCTGCTGGAGCGCGGCACCATCACCGCCCGGCAACTGCAGGCCGCGACCGAGGCGCAACGCGCCGGCAACCCGTTGCTGGGCGAACTGGCCGTGCGCAAGGGCCTGCTCACCGAAGGACAAGTCCAGCGCATCCACGAACGCCAGCGCAGCGACGACCGCCGCTTCGGCGACATCGCCCTGGCCCTGGGCCTGCTGGACAGCGCCCAGCTCGAATCGCTGCTGGCCGCCCAGCACGCCGGACGCAGGCTGCTCGGCCAAGTGCTGCTGGAACAGGGCGCACTGGACGAGGCCACCCTGCAGGCGGAACTGGCCGCGCACCAGGCTGACCAGGCCGCCGCCAGCCGCGCCCTGGCCGACGGCGTATCCGAACACGCGCTGTCAGGCTTCGCCAACGGTGCCATCGCCCTGTGTGGCCGCCTGTTCCCGCGCATGCTCGGCAGCCAGTGCCAGGCCGCCGACCTGCTCGCCCCCTCCGAGTTGGCACCGTACCCGCACGTGGCCCACGTGCGCATCGAAGCCGAGCATCCGCTGTTCGTCGGCATCGCCTGCGACGCGGACACCATGCATGCCCTGGCCCGCGCCTTCCTCAGGATCGAACCGCAGCGCTGCAGCGATGCCCTGGCCCTGGACGGCCTGGGCGAGATCGTGAGCGTGCTGGTGGGGTACTTGGAGCGCAACGTGCTGCCGGACGAAATGCATTACCGGGCGCTCCCGCCGGACACCACTACCCCGGCGCCGGAACTGGCCGCCGATCCGAAACACCGCCTGGCGGTGCTGATGAATTCGCAGCTGGGGGCATTCGTATTGCTGGTGGGCGATTGAGCCCAGAATGCAGTGTCGGTTTCCCGCGCCACCGCCTCGTCTCGACCCATTACACCCTCAGTATCGTCGGATAACGCCCATAGCACCGGCGCATCGGATAACGCAGAGTGGCGCGCGTTCGGGGTTGCGCGTGGACGTCGGCTTGTATGTTGATTTTGAATGGGAATCAACTGCCTTGCATGCCTGGCACAGGCGCGCATAATCTGCACAACACCCCGTTTGAGGGGTCTAATAGTAGTTAGACCGCAATGACAGATCACCGACCACCAACCAATCACTGGCGCAAGTGGCTGCTACTGGCGGCGGCGTTTGTCGTGATTCTCCTGCTTGCACCCCATCCAGAGCTCAGGCTACTGCTACCCTT